>BNJU01002927.1_pt1 | contig 893092 bp, 1011 predicted proteins | sample 8539281 | NCBI WGS metagenome assembly BNJU01 (sample SAMD00202456, study PRJDB9452) | human saliva metagenome | isolation source: human saliva | place: Japan
CCCTGGTTGCGATGTCTCACCTCGCTCAGCGAAGCCCCTGAAGCACATAGCCGACAACGAAGAAGCCTTCATCATAGGCGGCGCAAGCCCTCACAAAGAAGGTCTGGCGGTTGCCAACCGACTGTATCTGACCGAAATAGATGCCGTTCCGCCCCACGCCGACGTCTTCTTCCCCGAATACGACGACGGAACATGGCAGATAGAAACCAAGGAAGAACGACCCGCAACTGCCGACACCCCAGCCTACACCTATGTAGATTATGTAAGGAGAAACAGAACAGACAGTAACAAAACATAAAGAATAAACTTCAGAGATAGCCTATAGGGCGTGCCAATCTTGTTTTTGGCACGCCCTTTTTTTCGTGTCAGAACAGCGCAGCGAAGTTCACTCTGCAAAATGTATTTCACTACAAAAGACGACACACCCTATCACTTATTAAGTGTTTTTCCACAATTTATTGAGGATACTGTCATCATATCCAGAAAAAAATATAATATCATATTCCATAATATATGACGTCATGCTCTACAAAATATGACATCATATTTTTCAAGATATGATATCATATTTTTCTGAAAAATAATTTTATATTAATTTGGAAATGACATCATTTCTATGTAATTTTGCAGTCAGAAACATTAGAAACACTTCGACGGCAGAGACAATCCTTCACTCTGACGGTTTACGAAAAAGCATATCAGAAGGGATAAATTTTATACAGAAAGACTATGGCAAACAGACCATTAACTTACTCGCTCACCGAGCGCAAGGCAGTCATCGGAAAGATGGCTGGAAAGATAGTACTTCAGGCACGTCCCACAGGTCGCAAGCGTATAGCTCACCGCAACTTCTGCAACGAAGTAGCATATGCCACCACATTCACGGGAGCAGAAGTAGAAGCCGTGCTGCGACTTGCTGCCGAAATAGCAAAACAGCATGTGAAAACGGCGACATTGTAGAATATGGCGACATCGGCACGCTTTTCTCCTTCGTTTAAAAAGCAAGATCGTGGAGAAAGGTAAAGAAGAATTTAGACCTATTATTCACATCACAAAACCCGTTGTGCGACTTACACCTTCGAAGCAATACTTCACGCTAAAGGACGTAAGCTACAAACGAGTGGAAGCCTCTACAAAGAAGACGAAGAAGAAACAAATCTCTAAATGAAAAACTATTCCTTATTAGTTCTATCATATAAAACATTGGAACATAAAAACTAAGATAGAATGAAGAAAAAGCATAAGACAAGTACAGTACTATCTGATTGCACTGCTCCTGATAATAATAGGAAGCAGCTGTAAAAAGCAAGAGAAGCAGACAAGAACAACGAAAGTAGTTCAAGCCACGAAACCAGCTGACAAAAAACAAGGCAAGAAGAAGAATCTGCTGCGTTTCTACGAGAAGCAAATAAGGCAGTTTTACTTGAGACTTTATCGACGTAGGATTAGATGGAATCATGGTAATGCCACCTGCCAAGCAAGAGAAATATGTTGATATTGCAGCCGAACTGTGTTACGACGCACTCTTAAAGTTCGGTTTTCAGCCGGTCAGCACAGAGGAAGCACAACGTGCCATTAAGAAATACTTCAACATAGATATAACGGCAGACAACGCTACACTTAGCAAAATATGGTTTCCGCAGATATATCTATAAAGACGGAAATCCAACCGGACGAGCAGAACAAAAGTTGAGCTTTGCTGCTGAAAGTTACGAACAACCAACTTTCTTTTGGTATAAAACTATCTTCTTCCCCAAGTATAACTTTCTAATGACATTCCCCTCCATCGGTCAGGTAGTAGGAGTGGAAGGTATGGGAGAAATTGACGGAGAAGACTCAGAATACTACGCAAAGAAAGGCAAGTTAGAGTATGATCACGAATATTTCGATCCAACATACTATATCAACGAATTTATCTTCCACGACAGTAAGGTTGCATTCAATTGGTTGAAGAAAAACGACAACTTCTTAGAGAATCTGTTCGAAGATTACGGCTACGACAAGTCGGACGCAATCAACAAGATGATGATAGACAAGGTTATAAAGAGGAAAGACATGATTCCGTTTACTGACGATTACAAGGAATTGTTTGCAGGAAAAGGAATAAACAAGAAGTTGCTTATTCATGAAGGACTATTAAAATATATGTTACGCCATGCAAACGAAGAAAACAATTACTTTTGTATAGTAGACCAATATCTCGATGAGGTTTTAGATATTAAATACAAGCCCAATTACAAAGACTTAACAATAGAGGAACGATACAAGATTGCTGCATACGTAGGATATTATTACGGACTGATGTACGAGAAATGTATTGGAACTCCATGCGATTGCAATTCGTTCGGAGCTTCTCTCTATTACGATAAAAGATTCATGGCATTTATAAAGCGCAACAACTATTTCGGGCTTAAAGGTTTTAAGAAAATTATAGAGGAACAATACGACCGCTATCAAGAAGGAGTAGCAGTGTTAGAACACAGATCGTCGGGCGAATAACCTTCTACCAAAAGCGGTGTAGATTGCATTGTATTCCAGAGCTGAAAATAGAGAAGAAACTTCGCTTTAAACATTTGCTGAAACCGAGAATTTGGTACGTATTTTATGAATCACTATTAAGAAATCGTTACTTTCCAGTGATAACGTTATGGAAAACTTGGACTTTCATCACTTTCCTGCCAACCATTTTGCAAATATTTCGGATTGACAGAAAACTCGGCTGCACCTATATCAAGGTCGTCACTATTTGGGATCCTGTATTGCCCCCACGCACACGGCTTACACTTTTTCGTCTTATAACTCTGCCATGTTCCTGAATAAAGATTATTGCAATACGAATCGGAATAGTCGTCTATATCGTCATACATAATAGTACCCTGCTTCGTTTCGTACCAAAAGAAAAGCAGGTAGCCCGTGAAACAGCCACCACCTTTCTCGTCCACATTCTCTTTCAAGTTGTATTTTGCAATGCAACAGCCACGTCTTTTGAACTTTCCTTTCATGGAATCATCAATCCCATAAGTTGGCTTCACGAACTCTCTGTTAGCTATTATACTGATTGTTCCCTTGAAATGACAACGGTTTCCCCTTACAACAGATATTCCAGAAACATTGTATCGTGTATTGTCCTGCTTGGAAACCTTCTGTAAAGATACCTTGAGGTTCTGATAGTCAGAGCCGATAAAACCAATAAATTGTACTCGGTCATCAGTCAATATCGCTGAGAAATCGGCATTAATCCTGGCAACCTTCGTTCCCTTTGTCTTAGATACAATCCATTTAGGAATACCAGAATGAGGGTTTTTTCGTGCCTGGCAGTTTAGAGAAAACACTATGAATGCCAGCAGAGCTAAAGTTTTCAATAACTTTTTCATTGCATTTTACTAATTGAAAAACTCCTAAGTTCTTGATGAAAAACTTTAGAGCTTTTTGAAAAAAACTTAGGAGCTTTTTAGAAATGGTTTATCTACATTTTCGGAGGATTCTTCCTTTCACTTTCCGACAAGAAACCGTGGCGATAAGCATATAGCAGTTCTTCCAAGGCTTCGATTTGGAGCTTCAATTCTGTACCCTTATCCATATCTGCCACTTTCAAACGGCGCTGGTTCAATTCTACTATCTGGGTTGTACCCACGATATCGATCCCACGTTTAATAGCATCTTCTTCTGATGCAAAAGGTTCATGCTGAACAAGCTCAAAACCACGAGAATGGTAAATGAGTGTGTAGCCTGCAATTCCTGTTTCTTTATGATAAGCTTCTGAGAAACCTCCATCAATAACCATTAGCTTTCCATTAGCTTTAATTGGTTTCTCACCTTTGTTTACATGAACAGGAACATGTCCGTTGATAATGTGCCCAGTTGCACTATTTACACCAAATTCCTCCATGATTAAATCGGCAATGTCCTCACGTTCCCTGAATTTGAAGTAGAAACCTTTTTCTTCATGATGAGTCTCTTTCTCCTTAATAAAGTAGCGTTCGAAAGTGGTCATTGCTGCTTTATCGAATAATGGACTATCAGGACCACACCATAGATAAAGGAAGTAATCGATTGCATATTCACGCTCCTTGTTATTTTCTGCATCAGTTTGTGTCTGAAAGGCGCATCTTATTAGCGTTCCTAATTTATGTAGCAAATCTTTTCCTTTGGCAAACTTTTTAGGTTCTATTTCGACTTTGCGCAATGTTCCATCTTCATTTAATGGAATTGAAGCATGATAAAGCAAATTGTTGTTTACTACTTTATACATGCATCCGTGGCGCAGTTGGAGTAAAATGTGTTCGCGCAATTTCTCACTTACGGTAAATGAATGATGCAGCCTTTCCATTAGTGCTTGTTCCTCTTGTGTCAGCATTTCTGGATTTTTAGGATCTATCGTAGGAAAGTTACAAGACGTTAGTTTATATTCTTTGCCTTCCAGCTTGACAGTTCCCTTCTTATAGTCAATCATTTCATAAAGTAAACGATGATTCATTTTCCAATGTGGATACTTCTTTATTAACTGTGCTTCAATCTTAAACTGAATTACACTAATAGCCTTATGCATATGCGCTATGAGCAAGATATTCTTTTCGTCGACAGTATCAGGCTGTTTTACCTTTGGCATAAACTCGACACATGGGTCATCGCCATAAACATCCATCGCAAATGTAGCCAATTGCATAAGGTTTATGCCATAACCATCTTCTATAGTATCCATATTGTCGTATCGCAATGCTATTCTTATCACATTGCAAATACAAGCATCATTACCTGCACATGCCCCAGCCCATAATATATCATGATTTCCCCAAGTAATGTCCCAGGTATGATAATTCTTCAGGATATCCATAACAACATGTGCACCTGGACCACGATCGTATATATCGCCAAGAATATGAAGGCTATCAATTGCCAGACGCTGAATGACATTACAAATGGTTGTTATAAAATCATCGGCTCTGCCTGTTGATATTATAGTAGAAATAATCGTACTGACATAATCTGTCTTATCTTTATCGGCGGAACTCTCGTGCAAAAGTTCTTGAATAATATATGAAAACTCCACTGGTAGAGATTTGCGAACTTTCGATCTTGTGTATTTGCTTGATACATCTCGACATATCTTAACAAGACGATGAATTACAATATGATACCAATCTTCTATATCTGCCTCAACTTTCTTTACGAATTCTATTTTCTGTTCAGGATAATAAATCAGTGTACAAAGATCGCGTTTTTCAGATTCACGTAACGTATCACCAAAAAGTTCGTTCACTTTTCTTTTAATATTTCCCGATGCATTCTTTCAATACATGTTGAAAAGCTTCGTGCTCTCCGTGAATGTCAGCCAGAAAATGCTCTGTACCTTTTGGTAAATTCAAAATAGCTTGCAAGTTTATTATTTCAGTACTTGCATCTGCAATTGTTGGAAACGATTGTGATAATAATTGCAGGTAGCGTTCATCTTTCTTTAAATCATAGGTTTTATTTGTCATAGCCAATTTTTTTATTAATAATTAGGTGATTAGTACTTATTTTTATTTATTATACATTCTATTATCGGTCTAACTTTCTTATCATTCAGAGAAGCAAAAGGAATATAACCATCTTCCAAGTACAAATATGTTGATAGAATATACATTATGCGTCGAGCAAATTTAATTAAATGCATACGCCATAAAACTATCATAAGCTGATCTTCGTCATAATCTTTCAAAGCGTATAATTCGATATAGCTGCGCCAAATGAAGCAAACTAAATTTCTTTTTGTTGCAATAACACTTTTTGCATTCGCAAACATTGTGATAATTTGTTTTATTGTTTCCCCCTCTTCTGCCTTTACACTTTCATAACGATTCTTTGTAATGAAGTTATTTGTCTCTATCTTCAGGCAATCAAGCATGTTCTCTGTTTTCGGCATATTAGGATTATACCGCAAGATTCTGGAAGTATTTATGTTGGGGACAGCAAGCTGCAAGCGTTCTATCCCAATATTAACATAATCACGCACGAATTCATCGTCAGCACAAATAAGTATCCGTTGCCATTGTTGTGGAGTGAGTCTGCGTAATTTTAGAAGACAATCACTTGGTAAAATCTTATTTGCAGAGTCTTGCTGTAATCCTGTATGCAACAGAGCGCACAAGCATTGCCATTCAATCTTGTCCATATACTTTCTATACCTTGTATCTATAACTTTCGTATAGAACCGTATCATATCTGCAGCCATTGCATCAGCTGAGACAAAACTGGTAAGTAAACACGATGGGACAATATCTGTACGCTGATTCCAATCAAGTTGGATTACATCATTTTCTTCGTGTTTTGATAAAGTTAGGACTGCATCAGACTTTTGCACAATTTGGCGTTGATAAACAAGCGAACAAAATTTTTTACGTATAGGTTCCTCTAATTTCATTGTTAGAGGAGATAATTCTCCGTAAGGAGAAAAAATCAATGTGCAGCCTGAATGCAATGCTTTCTTAGCACATGCAAATGCGCACCAATTCCAACAAGTATGTATATGTACAATGTCTGGATTGAAACTTGAAAGCATCTTACTAAACTCTTTCTTTGTTGCAGCCATCTCTACCTTTTACTGACTGTGCTCTTTCATTTTCAATCAATATTGTTAAATAGTCAGAAAGAAGTTCTCCTCTCTTTATTTTATATAGTAAGATGCAGTATTTTCATTATAGTTTATGAGAAATAAAATCGTATTTATTGGCTTGCCAATATTTTTATTCTGTAACCAAGGTTTTGCCATACTATCCGTAATTCATAGGGAATAATTTTTCCAAGCAGGAATAACAATATTGAATAACGACAGTGTCTTCTTTCCAATAAATATTCGCAACGATAGAGTTACAATGAACGATAGAATTGAAACAATACAAATTATCCAGTTTGATGTATAGATAGCATAAAGCGAACATACAATTATAAGAAGATAATTGAAATAGACTGCCATTTGATCTATATAGAAAAGGTAAGCGATGCCTTATACTTCTCTTTAAGTGTCTCCTATCTTCTAAATAGTAAAGATGCTTATTTATCCAATGTTTACAAGTTGAGTGTTTCTTCTATAAGTGTTCCTTCCATTGAATTTTCTATAGCAGTCGAACCTTTCCGTGCATATTTATTAACGATGAAGTCAAATTCACCACGAACATATTTTAAATTTCCTCTAAAGCCTTCTTTGGCAAGAAATTCATCTTTCTTAAACAATAAAGCATTCGAATTCCAAGCATACGCAGTTCCTTTTTGTGCTTCACGCATAAGATAACAGGACATATAAAAATGTTCAAACCGCCAAAAATCAGGAGAATCATCATCATAGTTTGTATATCCAGCTACGATATTAACATTTTCATTACAGTTTCGTGCTAAAGCAGAAAGCCAATACTCTGATTGTGGGACACAGAATATATCACAAATAAGCAACCATTCGTATTTCGCAGCTTTTGCTCCAAGTGTAATAGCTAATTTCTTTCTACTCATATATTTCGAAGTAGAAGGTATGAAGGTTACATAGAGCCGCGGATTATTGGCGTAAGTCTTTAAAATATCTTCAGTTTCAACATCACCTTTTGGTGCAACAACGATTATTTCGAAGTCTTTATAATCTTGATTCAGATATTTATTTAAATTCTTTGATAAAGCCAAAAGCATCATCGTTTGGTGTAAGAATTATAGAAATAGATGGTTCTATTACTTTTTCTACATCTTTCTCTATCAGTTGTGCAGATGTAATATATTCTTCTGTCGTTTCTTCAGCAATATCTTCCTTATTATATGACTCAGAAAGTCTTGGTCTCCTGAAAAAGAGGACTGATAATAGAGGGATAACAATGATGCAAAAAGCAACACTGATGAGAATATAATAGTATATGTATCAAGTATAAACATTATCTGCTAATTAAATAAGGCCGTAGAGATAGATTGGAGTGCGTATTTTTTATCTTCCGCTCTGATTAAGAATGATATGTTATAATTACTTCCACCATAACTAATCATTCTAACCGGGATCTCTTTTAATGCATTAGCTATCTTTATTTCAAAACCAATATTCTTCCAAGTTAAATCGCCCACCACACAAACAATACACATATTAGTATCGAGAGTAACAGTGCCACAAGTTTTTAGCTCATCAGTAATTTCTTCCAAATGGGTCGTATCTTCAATTGCAACAGAAACTCCAACTTCACTTGTTGCAATAAGATCGGTAGAAACTTGATAACTTTCAAAAACTTCGAACACTTTACGTAGAAATCCGGGAGAACCAAACATTCTGCTTGAACGGACTTTTATAACAACTATATTGTCTTTCGCAGCAATAGCTTTAATTTTGCCACGTTCCATTATGTTATTTATAATAGTTCCATCTGCTTCCGGATCCATTGTATTTTTCAATCTGACTGGTATTCCTGCATATTTTGCAGGTTGGACACAAGTTGGATGCAATATTTTTGCACCAAAATAAGCGAGTTCTGATGCCTCTTCGAAGTTCAACTGTCGAACAGATTCCGTTTTTTCAACAACACGAGGGTCATTGTTGTGCATACCATCTATATCTGTCCAAATTTGTATCTCTTCAGCATTTATAGCTGCGCCTATTAATGAGGCTGTATAATCAGATCCCCCCGCTGCAAATTATCTACTTCGCCATAAGCATTTTTACAGATAAATCCCTGAGTTATATAAACCCGGTAACCTTTATTAGTTGCCATTATATCAGAAAGTTTCTCGTTTATATAAATGGCATCTGGTTCCGAATTTTTATCTGTTCGCATGAAGTCGAGTGCATTAAGCAATATCGCCTTTATTCCTCTTTCTTGCAGGTAGTTTACTACCATGTTGGTGAGACAGAATCTCTCCGCGGGCAACAATGCTTTTCTCTTCAAAAAGAGGTAAATATATCGTTTGTAAAGGATCTTAGATAATTAAATTCTTTCTGAAAGAACTTATAAGTTTTTCTTTATATTCATCAGTTGAATAAAGTTCATCAATATATGATAGATATTTTTGTTCTAACCGGTTGATTATTTCATTTGCACCTTCATGATTTTTATATAAATAATCGGCTATCTCTATAAGAGTATTTGTTGTGCCACTCATTGCAGAAAGAACAACAAATACAGGTTTATCATCTTTAAGTACTAAGTCTACAACTTCTTTCATTCTCGCAGGAGAACCAACAGAGGTGCCACCAAATTTCATTACTTTCATAACAATAGTCTGTTCGTTATTTTTATTCTGCATTCACTTCTTCATCATCAACGAAATCAAGTGGTACTATTCTTGTATCTGAAGACTTATCATTCTCATCTAAATCTTTCGTTTCGTCGTTATCTGTCACTAACTTAAATTCACCATCTCTACATCTAAACACTTTACCAGGGAATTGATTTAAAAGATGAATATTATGTGTAGACATAATTACAGCTGTACCATCTTGAGAAGCACGCTTTAGAATACCAACAATATTAGTAGCCGTTTCGGATCGAGATTTCCAGTAGGCTCATCGGCAATAATAATTTTCGGGCGATTCAATAAAGCTCGCGCAATTGCAATGCGTTGTTGCTCACCACCAGAAAGCTCGCTTGGCATTTTTTCCTTTTTATCCAGCATACCAACATCTTCGAGTACTTCATTTATACGTTGGCAAATGGCTTCTTTATCTTTCCAACCTGTTGCCTTCAGCACAAATTCAAGATTTTTAGAAACATTCCTATCGTGAAGTAATTGGAAAATCTTGGAAAATAATTCCCATCTGCTTCCTGAGAGCAGGAATATTCTTACGTTTCAATGTTAATAAAGATTGTCCCAGAACATTTGCAGTTTCTGCATCTTCTGCATAAATATCAAGTTCACAATAAATGGTTTTTAACAAAGAACTTTTCCTGACCCTACCTTACCTATGATATAGATAAATTCACCTTCTCCAACTTGGAAGTTTACATCTTTAAGAACCTGCTTTTTCGTCTTGGAAAATATTAACTTTACAATAATTTATTAACATCGTATCTCTTTTTGGGATTTTATTATACCTAATGCAAAGATAAGATTATTTGCATAGTTTATTTGTAAAAAGCCATTAATAGCATTTTTATTAACTTATTAATGCTTCTAAATTTGCGCAACTGAATAGAGACAGAAGGTTATAGGCATGTTCTAAAATTCCACGTAGTCATAACCAGCACAGTGAAATCTGTCAGCTCTTTGTGTCTTTTTCGCTTTTTATACAGTATCTTCTGCTTTCTCTTCCAATCGTATAGTCTCCGCTATACTCCTTCAAGAGAAAGCAAAAATCTACTGCCTAAAAAGACAAAAACCATCAAAGGTAATTTTTAGAACTTACCTATAATTAAAACTTCGATAACTTATAATTATAAATTTCAAAATCTTAATTACAAATTTCAAAAATATAATTACAATTTTGTTGGGGGCATAATTTTTATTTGTACTTTTGCAGGCGCAAAAATAAATATGTCAGTGGATCTAAAAAGAAGAAAAGATTCGATGTTTCATAAAATATGCCCTCCATTTCGCATAGGATTAGCAGTTTTGTTATCGGTAATCGTACAAAATTTGCAAGGTATCAATTATCTGCAAAAAGAGGATTCTACAACTTTTTTATCAGATTGCCATGTCGTATTTCTTGGCGATTCTAATTTGTGGACTGGTGGAAAAGATAATTCAGACCCACACAGTTGGAGTTATTGGTTTTTGCAAAGAGCTTTCTATAAAAAGCAGTAGAAATTATGCACGTAGTGGTGCCACATGGTCCCACACAAGAAATACAAAACCAGATGTACTTTCTTACGAAGAGAAACTTTCCGACAATAACGTCGTTTTCAATCAGGTTTTGCGCTTGATAAAAGATGCAAGAGAACTTAGATGTCCTAAACCTGATTATATTTTTATTATGGCTGGAACTAATGATGCTTGGTTTCAAAATAAACGACCACAACTTTTTGCTGAAAGTGTACAAAATGTTTTTAATCAAAAAAACCAAAAACATCACCAAGCATTATCTCTTGCAAGGACTGTTAAACTCGATTGTGAATTGCTGAAGAAAAATTTCCCAGAGTGTAAAATAATCCTTGTTACTCCAATGTTTACAACACAGGCTTCAACAAATTTGATTTCAAAGGTCTCCGATGTTATTACATCTTGTGGAAAAATTTTAAATGCCAATGTAATACGTTTAGATACAACGGATTTAATTAATCCGATTCAAGAAAAAGACAAACGAACTTATACATTAGATGGCACTCACACTAATCCTGCAGGGGCAGAAAGAGTTGGGATTTATATTGCTAAAAATTAAAGAGAACAATTCAAAAATTGTACTAAATATTTTTAATACAAACTAATTTATGGTATTTTCAGATTTATTTTCTTATTCGTTTTTATTCCATTGTTTTATGGTTTACTGTTATTGGCTAACCTGTGGGATAAGATGCAAAAGGATAATTGTATAAATCAGACAGCTGCCCGAAACGCGGTATTAGTGGTTTTTCTCGCTTATTTTTCTATGCCTGGGGAGAACCTACCTACGTCTTCTTAATGATAATAAGTGTTTTTATCAACTATCTTGTTGGTATTGGTATCGATAAGCAAAATCGGCATAGAAAGCTTGCTCTTGTTATTGGATTAGTTTGTAATCTTCTTGTTCTGGGAACTTTTAAGTATGCAGGCTTCATAGCAGAATCGCTTAATCTTGCAGGTCTTCCTGTTCCTGTTCCATATTGCGCTCCCTATTGGAATTAGTTTTTATACATTCCAGAGCATTTCCTACCTGATAGATGTTTATCGTAAGCAGGCAGACAGCCAGAAACGTTTTGTGGATTTATTACTCTACATTTCCATGTTCCCACAACTTATTGCAGGACCAATTGTGCGTTACGACCTTATAGCAAAAGAAATAAATAACCGACATATAACTCGGTCTGATGTTGTTGAAGGGTCTTACAGATTCTTGATAGGATTGGGCAAGAAAGTTATATTGGCTAATCAGTTTTCTGAAATAGCTAACCAATTCCTGCAAAGTGGATTTCCACAACTTACTACTATGGGAGCTTGGGTAGGTATTGTAGCATTTACGTTCCAAATTTTTTTCGACTTCAGCGGTTATAGTGATATGGCAATAGGATTAGGACGTTGTTTGGGATTCCCATTTTTGCCGAGAACTTTAAACATCCTTATGTTTGTACATCGATTACCGACTTCTGGCGGAAATGGCATATATCGTTAGGAAGTTTCTTCAGAGATTATGTTTATATTCCAATGGGAGGAAACCGACATCATCAGGTACTTAATATATTAGTTGTATGGTTTCTTACAGGAATGTGGCATGGTGCAAGTTGGAATTTTATATTGTGGGGTATTTACTTTGGTATTATCGTAACACTTGAGAAATATACTTTGTTAAAGGTGATAAATAAAATTCCAAAAGTTTTTCTCCATGTTTATAGTCTTGTACTTGTGGTTATTGGTTGGGGAATATTTTATTTCACCAATCTAACACAAATGCAGCGTTTCTTCCAAGTCTTCTTCGGACAAACCGACAAGATTGTCGATTTTGCTGCTCAAACTGCATTCTTTAATAATTTCTGGTTATGGATAGCTGGTATAATTTTTCTCTATGCCTGTTTATGATTTTCGTAAATAAGCATTTTTCAAAATAAAATCAGAAACAATACATGCTAATGTTGCACTTGTAACGCGCATTGCAATATCTCTGTGTTTGCTTTTTCTTAAGTGTAGCTTTGCTTGTAGGTGCAACAAAATAATGCCTTTATATACACACGATTTTTAAGTGAAATTAATATGAAACGATGTATCTTAGTATTGGTTTATAGTTTCTTTTCATTCCATTTGTTGCGCAGGCACAACAGGTGTATACGAAGCGTAATGGGATTATTGTGTTGAAAAATGATTCTGTACTCAGAGCTATGTCCTATTTTACAGGAAAGCCAGAAGGAGGAACCTGGTATGCTGATGCTATAAATGCTTATCAGAAAGCTATGGGCGATAATATTCAAGTGTACAATATGATAATTCCTATATCGAGTGCATTTTATTGGCCTGAAGATTACACTGAAGTGAAAACAAATTCGCAACGTGCCACAATTGCTAATATGTATGAGCATATAGATAATAAAGTGAAAAAAATTGATCTTTGGGATATTTTAGAGGAACATAAAGGCGAAGCTATTTATGCTCGTACCGATCATCATTGGTTACCTTTAGCAGCTTATTATGCAGCTACAACAGTTTGCAAAGTGCTGCTCGAGTTCAGTTTGCAATCTATCTTCATACGATAAACATATAATACATCGTTTTTGTTGGAAGTATGGTGCATTTTTCTGGCGATGCAATGTTGAAGAGTTCTCCAGAAGATTTTTGTCTTTTATACTCCAAAAGATTGTCCGATAACAACAACATATATCGAATATATTCTTAAAAATAGACGAGTTATAGGAATTAAACCTGAAGTCAATGGCAACTTCTTTTGGAAATATAATGATGGGAGCAGCAATGCGTATTGTACTTTTTATGGGAGGTGATATTCGCGCAACTCACATTTCAACATCAACAAAGAATGGACGCCGATTACTTATTATCAAAGATAGTTTTGGCAATGCATTACCTGCTTTCTTATTCTTTTTCATTTGAAGATATATATGTTGTCGATTTCAGATATTTTTCAAGGAAATATAAAAACTATGCATCGGAAAAATAATATAACCGACTTGCTAATTGTTAATAATATACAGCACGCTTATTCGCAAAGTACATCTAATTCGCTGATGAATATGCTGAATCGTCCAATAAAGAAATAATAAACTTATGAAACAGGATAATATCTATATATCCATTATCGCTATAATCTTTACAGCTTTAGTTTGTATTTTCGACTTTCTACCGCGTAGCACATTTTCTATATTGGAAAACGCGATTTGAAACAATTTCCCAAATATTCATTCGAAAGTCTGCGAACAGGTGATTTTACAAAGAATATTATTCTTGGTTTAGTGACAGCGAACCCTACAGGGATTTCTTCATGATGGTTAGCATGAAGCAAAAAAATCTTTTGGGCATTACTGCGCCAGGAGAAGAACAAGTAAAATTCCATGCAGCAACTTCTTCAAGAAATTCTAAAAATATGATGGAGGAAGAAAACGATGAAAGAGAGTTGGAGAATATAAGAACACAGTTGCTGCAAACGAGAATGCAAAAATAGCAAACCGTGGTATTGTTGTCGTTGGAAGTGGCGATAATGTTAGGGCACTGATGGCTTACGGTGGAGGAGCGCATGGTGGAGTTGCCTATGCAGAAGCAGCAAATACATATAAACAAGTATTCGGTCCGAAGGTAAATGTATATTGTATGGTAATTCCAACAGCAATAGAATTTTATTGTCCTGACCAGGCAAAAAGTTGTACGAATAGTCAGCGGGCAACTATAAACAACATTTTCAGCCATTTAAATAAGGACGTGCGTGCTGTAAACGTGTATACGCCACTTTCTAAACATGTAAATGAACCAATTTATTTACGTACCGATCATCATTGGGCACCACTTGGAGCATATTATGCAGCACAGAAATTTTGCCCGTATTGCCCATGTGCCATTCAAAATATTAAGCAATTATGAACGTCGTGTAGTTCATAGATTTGTAGGAAGTATGTATGGCTATGCACAAGATATTTCCATAAAGAATGCACCGGAAGATTTCGTTTTCTATGTCCCAAAGAATTTGAAATATACAACTGAATACGAAGATTATAAGTTAGACAAGAGTTATAGAATAATAGGTAAACCCACCCTTCGCAAAGGACAGTTCTTTGTTCATTATCGAGATGGTAATGCTGGAGCATATTGCACATTCATGGGAGGAGATGCTCGAATAGCTACAATTACAACTTCTGTAAAGAATAAGAGGCATTTACTAATATTGAAAGATAGTTTTGGTAACGCCCTGCCTGGATATCTCTTTTTCAGTTTCGAGAAAATACAAGTAGTTGATACTCGTTATTTCCCTAAGAATATGAAGAAGTTTGTACACGATAATAAGATTACAGATATTCTTTTTGCAAAACAATATCTTTAATGCATATTCTCCCAAAATAGGCAAGAAATATTTAAAAATTCTTAGAACAATAAGATTTTTAATGACTATACTACTATTCTTTCAGGATATATTTCGTATATTTGCAGATAATATAAGATATTAATAAAAGAAATAAAGATGAAAACAGTTCATGATTTTTACTGTAAAAAGACAGAAAAAGGTAATGATATTTCTTTAAGAGCATTTGCCAACGAAGTTTTGTTAATTGTTAATACAGCTACAAAGTGTGGATTCACACCTACTTATGAAGAACTCGAAGCTACTTATAAAAAATATCATTCACAAGGTTTTGAAGTCCTCGACTTCCCTTGCAACCAATTCGGACAACAGGCTCCAGGTACTGATGAAAGCATTCACGAATTCTGTAAACTTACATACGGTACGGAATTTCCACGTTTCAAGAAAATTAAAGTAAACAGCGAAGATGCTGAACCGCTTTATAAATTTTTAAAAAGAACAGAAAGGTTTTGCAGGTTGGGACGAAAATCACAAACTTACACCAATTCTTGACAAGATGTTATCGGAGAGCGATCCGAAATATAAAGAGAAATCAGACATTAAGTGGAATTTCACGAAATTCCTCATCAATAAGAAAGGACAAGTTGTTGCCCGTTTCGAACCAACTGAGAATATAGAGAACATCAATAAGGAAATGAGAGGTTACTCGCAGAATAAGACGTTGTACACAAACAAAAGGTAGAAAAGACGACACCAAAAGGGAGTTATCTTTCTGCCTTTTTATTTCTTGTCAATGCTAACCCTACAAAAGTCAATAACCCACTGAACATTAGTAATCCATATCCAAACTTATAATCCCACAACCACGAAGCCACATTAATCTAACAAGAACAAAACATGTCCAATATTCCCATAATCTTATATATAATAAAGAATAAAGTTAGAAACATTCAGGCGTAATGGACATTTGGTAGGCTGAAAACCTCTCGTGTTTTTAGTAATGGACATTTGGTAGGCTGGTAATTCCAGCCTACTTTTTATATTCAGGAACCCATCTATGAACTTCTTTTTATTAACCTCCTTCATTCCATTATGATTACGCAATGCCCTTTTAAGTTGTGAGTTGAATCCTTCCAATAGATTTGTTGTATTGGGTATCTCTAATTCAGGATATTCTTCATAGGTATATAGCCATTTAAGGTGTGTCTTCACCGAACGCCTTGCACTTCTCAGTCTTCTATGTGTATAGGTTGTCTTGCCTGAGATTAGTAGAGTTCGTTCATCGAGGAACTCTTTCCATTCATCACACCATTTATCAAAAGCCTGATGTGAATTCTTCTTTCCCGATAGAGAACATCTGCTCTCATTAATGCCAGCAGCTCGATGCCTGCGGGCAAATGCGGATTGTTGGTAAGAAGCCTTCTGACTATCTGCAACTGGTGGAATTGACACATCTGTACAGGGGCAGGGATGTTACAGCTTGAAAAGCCCGATATGTCCATCACACACCACTGCCTTTATCCGAGTTCCACCCTCCTCAATGCATCTGAGTCCCTCAAGGTATTCCTGGTTGGTCTCGTTCCTGACAAACCTGCGATGAAGTATCCTGCCTGATGCGGCATCTTGAAAGAGCATCACACCAAAGGTCTTGGAGAAGTAGGTCGTGTCAGTATTATTGTTGCAGATTCAGGATAGATGGGAGTGAAGCTGTCTGCCACTGAACTTAGCCTACGGCGTATGGTTCTTTCTGAACATTTGTGAAGAGTGGAAAGCTCAGAAATAGTTCGTTTCTCGGTCAGATAGTCATTCCATAAACACACATTGTCTATACGATGACCACTTTGAAATTGCCTGCCACAATCCCTGCAAAAAGTACATCTGGACATTACGCCGATGACCATTCTTTTTTAACATTTGAACTGTTACAGAATATACAGTTTTTTATTCATAAGCTTTCAAATGCTGCAAAGGTAATAAATAAAGGACATTTGAGAGGTTTCAGCCTACCAAATGTCCATTACGCCAACATTCAAAAATGTTTGAGAGGTATCAATGAATACCTATTTTTAACCCCATAAACTTATGATATTGAATATTCTTGTAAAAAGGCTTCCCTATCTTGGCTTTGGGCATCGGCTTTGCTTTTGCCATTATTGTTGGTTTTAGTAATGTAGAAATCATTCCATTGCACATAAACATACACGGCGAAGTGGACAACTATGGCTCTAAATGGGAACTATTTATACTCCCTGCTATCGCCTTACTCATTTATCTGTTGATGTCGTGGTTGAGAGAAATCCTCAACTCTACAATTTTCCAAGCTCGAAGAAACACAGTCGGAAAAAGCAAGAGAAAATCGGAGTAGAACTCATCAGTTGGCTGAAAGTAATTACTGTTCTGATGCTTGTTCTAATAGAAATTTTGTTGATTGTAAAAGCCCGACCTTGTACTTTGGACAACTTTATCCTTCACTGTTCTGTTACTTTATGTCTGCATTAAATACACATTGAAAGTACTGTAAACAAGTTGATATGTCGAAAAAAATATGTAAGTTTGCATATTATAAATAACGAATGAATTGAAAATGATGGTTTGCTCCTTCGTTGAACATTAATAAACATAAACACGTATGAACTTTTTTCAGAAACTATTTGGTAGCAAAGAAGAAACCAAAGAAGAAGTAAAAGTACAAAAACGAAGCGAAAGATTTCGATGTATTGAAATACGATGGTGTCAGAGCCATGAAGACTGGCGAGGTAGATTATGCCGTGAGATGCTTTAAACACGCATTGGAAATAAAAGACGACTTGGAAATTCACGACCACCTTTCCATCGTCTATACTTCAAAAGGTATGTTCTCGGAGGCTTACGAAGAACTGCAAACATTAAGTAAGGCACAGCCCGACAATGTGCAGATATTCATTCGTATGGCAAATATAGCCTTCATGATGGAAAACTATGGAGCAATGGCAAATGCCTGCGAAAAGGCGATACTCATAGATTCGGCAAATGCAACGGCACACTATCTGTATGCCGAAGCCTGCAAGGGACAGGGCGACGATATTAATACGATAGCTATGGCAACAAAGGCTATCTCGTTAGACAGCAAGCAAGGCAATGCCTACTTGCTACGTGGCGAAACCTATCTGCACACACAGCAACTTACCGAAGCCGAAGCCGATGTAGCTTGGCTGTTGGAACACACAGAAGACAACGAAGACGTGCTGCTGTTGAAAGCGAGAATCGAACGAGCAGCCACTCGCAACGATGAGGCAATAGAGTATTTCACAAAAGCCATTGACGCCAACCCATTTTCATACGCTGCATTTAAAGAACGCAGCGAAATGTATTCTTTAGTAGGAAACGAGGCGAAAGCAAAAGAAGATGCCGAAAGAGCAGAAGAGCTGATGCCAACAGATGGTAAAGAAAATGTAGAAGAAAATATTGAGAAACAACTCAATGACAAGTATAAACAAATGAATCCGTATGGTTTTTAGTTCAAAAATATAACGGACAACATATTATTATAATGGAATTAGAACTACAACCGTTAGAACTTCCACATAAAGAAAACCAACCCATCATAATAGCAGGTCCTTGCTCTGCAGAAACCGAAGAGCAGGTAATGGATACTGCCCAGCAACTTTCAGCCAATGGCTGCAAGATATTCCGTGCAGGTGTTTGGAAGCCACGCACCAAACCTGGGTGCTTTGAAGGCAACGGCGAAAAAGCTCTGCCTTAGCTAAAAACGGGTGAAAAGACGAAACAGGTATGCTTATCGCCACCGAAGTGGCAACGCCCGAACACGTGGAGTTGGCTCTGAAATACGATATGGACATACTGTGGATTGGTGCACGAACAACCACCAATCCGTTTGCCATACAAGCCTTGTCCGACCTACTATGCGGTGTAAAGAACATTCCTGTCTTGGTGAAAAACCCTGTAAATCCTGACCTTGAATTATGGATTGGTGCACTGCAACGATTAAATCAGGCAGGTATAAAACGATTGGGCGTTATCCATCGTGGCTTTTCGAGTTACGAAAAGAAGATATACCGCAACTTACCTATGTGGCAAATTCCCATCGAGTTGCACCGCCGCATACCCGACTTGCCGATTATTTGCGACCCCAGCCACATCGGTGGACGGCGCGACCTCATTGCACCGCTTTGCCAACAAGGACTCGATTTAGGTGCCGACGGACTAATAATAGAAACCCATTGTAATCCAGAAAAAGCGTGGAGCGATGCAGAACAACAAGTAACGCCCGAGCAATTAGACCTTATTCTTTCGCAACTTATCGTGCGCAACAAGCACACAACAAGCGAAGAACTGCATCAACTGCGCTCACAGATAGACGAAATGGACAGTTCGTTGATAAACTTACTTTCCGAACGCTTTAAGCTTTGTCGCGAGATTGGTAAGTTCAAGAAGGAACACAATATGACTATCTTGCAGTCAGAACGCTACAACGAAATGTTGGAAAAGTGTGCGCAACAGGCAAACGCATGTGGAATAGATGCTAAATTTGCTGCTCGCATTCTCGAAATCATACACGAAGAAAGCGTGCGCCAGCAGCTTACTATGCTGAACTAACAGTTATTTACCCGTTATGAAACATCTATGGTTGCTGTTTCTCTGCCTTCTTCCTTCCACATTGATGGCACAGGAACGCTTACGCATAGTAGAATGGAACGTAGAAAACTTGTTTGACACAGAGCATGATTCAGAGAAAAACGATTTGGAGTTTACACCCAACTCGTGCTCGCCATTGGACACGCACAAAGTATTGGGAGAAGCTGAACAAAGTGGGACAAGGCATTATTTCGTGTGGCGAGGATTCTGCAAGGACTTATCTGCCTGACTTGATAGGATTGTGCGAAGTAGAGAACGACAGCACAATGATTTACCTTACACAACGTTCGCTACTGCGAAAAGCACGCTACCAATATATTATGACTGCTTCGAACGACGAGCGTGGCATAGATGTCGCCCTACTCTACTCGCCTTTCACTTTCCGAATTATTAAAGCCGACACCATTCATATCCCTCCATTAAAAGAGATGAAGCCTACTCGCGACATACTGCACGTGATGGGCGAGTTGCTGAATGGCGACACGCTGCACGTCATTCTCGTACACGCACCAAGCCGTTCGGGCGGTGCTATCTTCTCAGAACCATTCAGAATACACGTTGCCACGCAACTTTGCAATATCATCGACTCAATTAAAGCAACTGCAAAGAATGCTAAAATAATAACAATGGGCGACTTCAACGATTATGCCGACGACAAATCGCTGCAGAAAATATACGAGCACGGAATGACAAATATATCGCAAAATGCAATGGGAAAGAACGGAGCAAAAGGAACTTATCGCTATCGGGGAGAATGGGGCAGCTTAGACCAAATACTTGTAAGCACGAATTTAGTGCCCAAGGTACAGCAATGCAGAATAAACGATGCTCCTTTTCTGCTCGAAGAAGATACAAAAATATGGAGCGTAAAAGCCCCGCCGATTTTACAATGGTATGCGCTATAACGGTGGATTTAGTGACCATCTTCCATTGGTATTCGACTTGTTATTCTAATGTTAATACAACCACGAACAACCCTACAACCACTGTAAGGGCGTGCCCCATCACATCCCACATTCTACTTAAACAGATTGTCCATTATTCCAGTATGCTTTTTCCTGCTTGTGTATTACAAAACCTATTATTTTGCATTCCAAAAGCGTAGGTCTTGCATTGCAAAACAGCCGTTTTCGCAACGTCAAAACGCAGTTATCACTTTTAACAGAATTATCTTTACAAAGTTAAACGGAAGAGCCCTTACGATTTAGATAAAAAGACACCTCAAGCAAATGGGGTGTCTTTTGTTTTTATTAATGGAGTAAAGTTACTTCTTCTTTGGTTTTCTTCTTGCCCAACCTTCCTCTGAGAAATCGGGTATCTCACCTTTTAATTTGGTATCGTGCTGGAAGAACTGTCGCCAATCGCCAGTATCGCCTGTTTCTTGCTGTGTTCGTGCGTTGCCTTTTTGCTTGCTTCCACGTTCTTGGCGGGTGCTATTAGAACGACGCTTGTTAGTTTTCTTCGTTGCTTCGCTTGCTTCTTCTTTCGCCGTTGCTGCGGCTGTGTCCGCCTTCTTCGGCATCGTTGCAACGCACTTCACGCTTCTTGTAGGTGGTGCCGTTAAGGGCTTTCATCACCTTGGCAGCGTCTTTCTCCGGAACTTCTATGTAAGAGAACTTGCCCAGCAAATCGATGTGTCCCACTGCTTGGCGACCGTGTACGTTCTTGTTTATGAACTGCATGACTTCGCCGGGGTAGAACCCGTCGTCTTTTCCAAGGTTAATGAACAAACGCTTGTAACCTGCTTCAGGAGTGCGTGGCCCCTTTCGGTTGCGCTCTCCACGACTGCTGCGGCTGCCGCGTTCGCTTTTTCGGTCGCCACGTTTGCCCGATGGTTTCTCTATCTCGGGTGCATTGGCGTAGTAATCCAGAAAGCGATTAAAGGTCATACTGATGATTTTCTTGATAATGTCTTCTTTGTCGACGTATTCGAAATGGCGGTTGATTTCCTTCAGGAAAGGTTCTATTTCCTCTTCGTTTACGTCTACTTTCAGAATTTGGTCCATCACCTTGTAGAGTTGTTTACTGCAAATTTCCTTTGCAGAAGGCAGCGTTCCGTCTACAAATTCCTTCTGAATGGTTTTCTCGATTGCCTTCACCTTGTGGCGTTCGCGCGAATGGATAATCGAAATAGACGTACCCTTCTTGCCTGCACGACCTGTACGACCGCTTCGGTGGGTGTAGCTTTCAATGTCGTCGGGCAATCCGTAGTTGATAACGTGGGTCAAATCGTCTACGTCCAATCCACGAGCAGCAACGTCGGTAGCCACGAGGAATTGCACATTGTGCTGGCGGAACTTCTGCATTGTCAGGTCGCGTTGCTGCTGGCTAAGGTCGCCGTGCAAGGCTTCAGCGTTGTATCCGTCACGAATGAGCTTGTCGGCAATCTCTTGTGTCTCCACCTTCGTACGGCAGAAGATAATGGCGAATATGCTTGGATAATAGTCTACGATGCGTTTCAGTGCCAGATACTTGTCTTTTGCGTGTACCATATAATATATATGGTTCACTTTCTCGGCTCCTTCGTTGCGGCTGCCCACTACAATTTCCTTGTAATCGTGCAGATAGCTTTTGGCTATCTTCTCTATTTCCCGGCTCATTGTAGCAGAGAACAACAACGTGTTGCGGTCTGACGGGACACCCTCGAATATGGCATTGATGCTTTCAGAGAAGCCCATGTTTAGCATTTCGTCAGCTTCGTCGAGCACAACATTGCATACAGCGTCCAATTTAGCAACACCGCGTTTCATCAGGTCGATAAGACGCCCAGGAGTAGCCACAATGATTTGTGCGCCCTTGCGAAGCTGGCGACTTTGCATTTCAATAGATGCACCACCGTAAACTGCGACTACGTGCAGACCGTCGATATACTTGGAGAAATCGGAAAGGTCGTCAGCAATCTGCAAACAGAGTTCGCGTGTCGGACTGAGAATAAGTGCCTGGGGTTCTTTCTGTGTTGGGTCTACTTTCTGCAAGACAGGTATTCCATATGCTGCCGTCTTGCCTGTACCCGTCTGTGCGAGTGCTATAACGTCGTTACCATTACCCAACAAATAAGGGATAACTGCTTCCTGGACTGGCATCGGTTGTTCAAAACCGAGCTCTTCAATGGCGCGGCGAATCTCTTCGCTGACGCCTAATTCTTCAAATGTTTTCAAATTAATCCTTGTTTATAAAAGTCTGAACAGACCACACATTAAAAAATAATGCCACCTAAACACATCATAACTAAGTGTCTAACTCTAAATTCTTATAAGTTTTGAATCTACTAATCCCTCAAACTTCTGTCTATTATTACTCGTTCACACAATTAAGTTGTCAGCCAGCCATAATAGACAACATTCTGTTTGAACGCTGCAAAGGTACTGAAATAATTCGATATATGATGTTTTTGATCGTTTATTATGCTTCTTTTATGTAAAAGTTGTATCTTTGCATCTTACAGATGAACATAGAAGAACATATTAAGGAATGGAGATAATAAAGTTTCGCCCTATACTGAAACAAGTACTATGGGGCGGCAACAAGATAATACCTTTCAAGCAACTCAATGTCGAAATGGATCAAGTAGGCGAGAGTTGGGAAGTGTCTGGCGTGAAAAACAATGAGAGCATTATTGCCAATGGACAATATGAAGGCATGAAACTCAACGACCTGGTGGCTCTGTTGAAAAGCAACCTTGTTGGAAAAGAGAATTATAGGCGTTTCGGCAATGAGTTTCCATTGCTCGTAAAGTTTATCGATGCTAAAAAACAGCTGTCCATACAAGTGCATCCTGACGATGAACACGCTGTAAAGAACGGACTGAAGCGGGGAAAGACAGAGATGTGGTATATTATGGAAAGCGCACCCCATGCAACCTTGTTGAGCGGATTAAAGCACAACATAACTCCCCAGGAGTATAAAACAATGGTGGAAAACGATACCATAACCGATGCTTTGTGCGAATACAAAGTGCGTGAAGGCGATGTGTTCTATCTGCCTGCAGGGCGCATTCACTCTATAGGCGCAGGCACATTCTTGGCAGAGATACAGAAACAAGCGACATTACTTATCGTATTTACGACTTTAAGCGCAAAGACAATGATGGGAATTACCGACAGTTGCACACCGAGAAAGCTGCAGGGTGCATTGATTATAATGTAGAAGACGACTATCGGGCAAAGTATAAGCCTTGCAAGAACAAAGGAATAGAGCTGGTGCGGTGTAAGCATTTCACGACATCAATCTACGATCTGGACGAACCTATGCAGCTCGACTATAGCCAGCTCGATTCGTTTGTGGTGCTGATGGCACTGTCGGGTAAATGCATACTGAGCACGGGCAGGCAAGATGTGGAACTAAGAGCAGGCGAAACAGTACTTTTGCCTGCAACAACGCAAACAGTGAACGTGTCGGGGACAGTGAAGTTCCTGGAAACTTTCGTTTAAGACTTTGCACAGGTGCACGAAATGCTGAATATCGGATAGAGATTACTTATAATGCAACAACTATGGAAATAATAGACAATGTGAATGGAGAGACACCGTCAGGGACGAATTGAGGTAATCTGCGGGAGTATGTTCTCGGGCAAAACGGAAGAGCTAATCCGCAGACTTAGGCGTGCTAAGTTTGCAAGGCAGAAGGTAGAGATATTCAAGCCGGCTATCGATGTGCGCTATTCGGAAGAAGATGTCGTGAGCCACGACAAGAACGCCATTCACTCTACTCCTATCAATTCGTCGGGAAACATATTGCTGTTGGCTTCCGACATAGATGTTGTAGGCATAGACGAGGCACAGTTCTTGGACGAAGGACTTGTAGACATTTGCAACCAATTGGCGAACAATGGCGTAAGAGTCATAGTTGCCGGGCTCGATATGGATTACAAAGGCGTTCCGTTCGGACCTATTCCTGCGCTCTGTGCCATTGCCGACCAAGTAACGAAGGTGCACGCCATTTGCGTTAAGTGTGGTGCGCTTGCTTACGCCAGTCATAGATTAGTGCCCGACGAACATAGGGTAATGATAGGCGAACAAGCCGAATATGAGCCCTTGTGCAGGGAATGCTATCAGAAAGCATTGAAAGAAGAAGCGGTAAGGAGAAGCAGGCAGGCTTAAAGGAAGATAAAGAAAAAACTCGATAAAGGAAGTATTATGTTTGACGAAAAGATTACATTCGACAAGTTTATACGTTGGTTCTTGGTTGCGGCTTTAATATTTGCCGTGTTCTATGTGCTGAATTATCTTAGCCACGTACTGTTGCCCTTCTTCATAGCGTGGTTCATTGCCTACCTTTTAAATCCGGTTGTCAAGTTCGTGCAATACAAATTGCGAGTTAAAGTGCGGGCAATCGCTGTCATCATAACAATGCTGTTGGTTGTAACAGGCATCTCATGTGTTGTCTATGCGATAGTTCCGCCTATGATAGACCAGGCAGAAAGGCTGGGCGATGCCGCCAACAAGTACGTGCTGCATACTGCCAACGGTAACCGTATAATGGTAATGGTGCGCGAATGGATACAGGAATATCTGCCGCAGATACGCCATTATCTCAACAGTGCAGACTTTACAGCTACGATAAAGAATTCCATACCAAAGCTGTTTTCGTTCTTAGGGCAGACAGCGAGTATTGTCATCAGCATAATAGCATCGTTTATTACGCTGTTGTATCTGTTCTTTATCCTGCTCGATTACGAGCGCCTGGTCAAAAACTTCATACGCATCTTCCCGAAGGGACAACGACCCTTCTGGACCGACCTGATGCAAGACGTGAAGTAGAACTGAATAATTATATTCGTGGACAGGGCTTGGTGGGGCTCACCATGGGAATTCTGTTTTGTATCGGCTTTACCATTATCGACTTTTCCAATAGCCATCGGCATGGGAATACTGATAGGCGTGCTCACCTTAATACCCTATATGCACGCATTGGCATTCATTCCGATGATATTTCTTTCGCTGATTAAGGCAGTTGATACGGGGCAGAACTTCTGGGTTGTATTCGGAACGGCAACGTTGGTGTTTGCCATTATCCAGCTTATTTTGCGACCCTAATTGTAACGCCGAAGATAATGGGAAAAAGCCATGAACCTGAACCCAGCCATTCTGTTGCTCTCCCTTTCAGTCTGGGGTTCGCTGTTGGGCTTCATTGGCTTGATAATAGCCCTGCCGCTAACCACCCTTATCATTGCCTACTGGAAACGCTATGTAACGAAAAGAAGAGAAGGTAGGCGAGGTAGGCATGGACGGCAAATTGCAAGAATAGGGAAAGGTAGACTGCTTTTATTTCCATTAAATATTCAGGGTCAGATTTCTTTTAAAGGTATGAGGAGATGTCTGATCTAAGAATACTGATATGCCTACATGAAATCTTTAGAAAAATGCCTAAAGTGTTTCTTCTATACATCTTTATTATTCAAAATTTAGGCGTAATGGACATTTGGTAGGCTGAAAACCTCACGAGTTTTAGTAATGGACATTTGGTAGGCTGGTCATTCCAGCCTACCAAATGTCCATCACACCGAAATTTAACGTGAAAATTAATTGGTTAGGGGTGTTGAAACATACAGAAGCATGCCTATACTATGGGGAGAATACACCACTGCTTTGCGGTTCCTCATATTCAGACAAATCCTAATGATAATGATATGAGGGACGTGAGAAAATGCAAAAATCGGTGTGTTAATAAATAAAAGCAGAACTCCCCTGCGGTAATACTGCGGAGGGAGTCTTTTTAGCTATGAGAAATTTTGTTTTTGTTCTTGATTAGTATGCGAACAATGGATAATCTTTCATTGTTGCGTTTACTTTTCTCGCGAACTTCTGCAATGACTTTTTCGTCTTCCGGTGCAGAAAGAACCTTGTCGATAAGCTCGGCAACGAGCACCATAAGGTCGGTTTTGGCTCCACGAGTAGTCATGGCAGCGGTACCAAGACGGATACCTGACGTCTGGAATGCAGAGCGTGTATCGAATGGTACCATGTTCTTGTTCACTGTAATGTCAGCTGCAACAAGAGCATTCTCTGCAACCTTACCGGTGAGTTCAGGGAACTTCGTGCGGAGGTCAAGCAACATTGAATGGTTGTCGGTACCACCGGAAACGATGCCGTAACCACGCTTTACGAGTTCGTCGGCAAGTACAGCAGCGTTTTCTTTTACTTGTGTAGCGTACTGTTTCCAACTTGGTAGTAGAATTTCGCCGAAGGCAACAGCCTTGGCAGCAATAACGTGCTCTAACGGACCGCCTTGGTTTCCAGGGAACACAGCAGAGTCGAGAAGTTGAGACATCTTCTTGATGACACCCTTCGGTGTCTTCTTTCCCCATGGGTTGTCGAAGTCTTCGCCCATCATAATCACACCGCCACGAGGACCACGGAGGGTCTTGTGTGTAGTTGTTGTTACGATGTGAGCGTACTTGACAGGGTTCTCGAGCAGACCTGCGGCTATCAAACCTGCCGGATGAGCCATGTCTACCATGAAGATAGCCCCAATTTCGTCAGCAACCTTGCGGAAGCGTGCGTAGTCCCACTCGCGGCTGTAGGCTGATGCACCTGCAATAATGAGCTTTGGTTTGTGCTCGCGTGCGAGTTTCTCCATGTGGTCGTAGTCTACGCGTCCCGTCTCTTTGTCGAGCTGATAGCCAATTGGGTGGTAGAGAATACCAGAGTTGTTTACTGGGCTACCGTGTGAAAGGTGCCCGCCGTGGTTAAGGTCGAGTCCCATAAAGGTGTCGCCTGGTTGGAGAACAGCAGCAAGAACAGCTTGGTTAGCCTGTGCGCCAGAGTGTGGCTGCACGTTAGCCCAGCATGCACCGAATATCTTCTTTACACGCTCGATACATAGGTTCTCTACTACGTCTACTACCTGACAGCCACCATAATAACGCTTGCCGGGATAGCCTTCAGCGTACTTGTTGGTAAGGTAAGACCCCATTGCCTGCATAACTTCGTCGCTGACGAAGTTTTCCAAAGCAATCAGCTCCATGCCTTTTAACTGGCGCTGGTGCTCTTGCTCGATGAGATCGAAAATCTCAAGATCTTTTTCTCATGTTGTTTAAGTATTAAAAATCGCCTCCGCCGACAGTCCACGGTTTTTAGTAAGATGTCGCCAAAAGCAAGGTTGTTATAATTAGTTGCAAATATAGGAATTTTTCTAATAACATGGCAAATATTTCGTGCAAATATTTTAAAGCAACCATTTATTAGAATTATCATGTAGAGTCAACCAGCAAGTGCAAAATTATTATATTTTTTCTGTAGAACTCGCATTTGGGTGTTTGACTCTACACCCTGATATCTGTCGTGGAGACCATTGCTCCCCGATGATGGCTTGTTTTATTCTCCATACCAGCTCTGGGGCAAGCGCAGCGTTGGAGGTGGAACGCTTTCGACGCTCCATGGCCTTGTCATGTGCCTTGAACCAGACATACTTGCCCGATGGGCTGCCCTTGCGTTTTTAATTCACGGGAAAGCGTGGATTGACTGATGCCCACAATATGAGCAATCTCTTTTCTTGGACTGTTTCTTTGGAGTAAGGCAAAAATTTGCGACCTTTGCTCCGAGGATAATTGTTTATACATTACAACAATACTCCGTTAATTTTTATGCTGCGTCAGCATCGAAACTAAATATCTCATTAATACTTTCTTTATTTAATGTCGTGTTCGGGTTTTTCTCGAACACGTCAATAATCGTTGCACATAGTAGGCATTGACCATCTGCGCTTTAAGTCGACCGATGGACGTCCAAGTTCCTTTGCACATGATTTTTGGCCACATTGAGTGCCGTGAATGAAGAGTTGAAGGCAAAGTCAAGTTTTCTCTGTCGCGTGCCTGACAATCTGTAAGGCCGAGGAACTGCTTTGCGTCGCGAAAGCAGAACTCCTCTTGGAACCGTGTGGTGTAATATTCCACCATGTCGCGTCCGCTCATGTTCTCATCCGTAGCGAAGTACAGACGGCGGACACCGTTGGGCAACTCGTGGATGACAAGCGAAACGACCCTGTGCAAGGACTTGCACCATGCCTTGAGCGCATAAGCCTTGCCGGAGGTCTCCTCCAGCTCAAGCGTTTCGACTTTAGACATATCGATGTTCCTCACGTCAATCTTGTCACCTTTGACGCGGGGACGGCCGGGCTTTCCCGTGGGTTCCCCGTCCCATGTGTAGAACAAGGCTGCGTCGTGACGCAAGCGGCTCACAACATGGAATCCCATCTTCATTACCTTGTCGATGAAAGGCCTTTTGGAGAAGGCTGAGTCGGCGACAAGAACCTTGCAGATACGCTGCAAGGTTACCTTGTTGTCCTCCAATACTTTGGCATACCAGTCGTACAGGCTCATCTCTTTTTTCTCCTCGCCTTTTTCCAATGTGGTCTGCACAGCCTTGAGCATCATACACTCATGCAGGTCCACGTCTATCACCCCGATGCCGAGGATCTCAAGACCGTGCTTTACCGCACCTGCACAGCCCGACCAAAACGCACCCACGTATGGGGTATGCTTCCCAGCCTTCTTGATGAAGCTTGGATCAATAACGATGGCATTGCGACCCTTGCCTTTTTTGAAGGCGAAAGCACTCAGCCACATGTTCATCTCAAGCCAGTTCACGCTGCGCTCTGCCGTCTGCCGATAGCACTGCTCGCCACGATTGCCATAGCGTCCCATCTGCGTGAAATTGCATCTCCTTGGGATGACCACCAAAAGAAAAAGCATTTCCATGACGTTTGTTTGAATACTTTTGTTTAACTTTGCTCCATCTTCAGCACTAAATGCTGCTTTGCAGAGCCTCATATATCGGCTAATCAAGTTGGTTATCAGCATAAACTTTACTGTCTTTTACATCTATAAAGTTACTGAAAATCAATGAGATAGCCGATTTTATTATGTTATATATTGTTATTTAATCTACTCTTTTTCAGAGACTTATCATGTTTTCTTTCTGCCACAATTTCTGTTGGCTTTTGGGTGAAAAGCTTCATAAACTGCGAAAATTTAACGGACTATTGTTACAATACAAAGATAATTAATCTTGGGGAGTCCCACAAAATGGGGACTCCTTTTTGTATTGTTGGTATCGCTCTTCAGGGCTACGCGTCCCGGCCGCAGGGGCAAACCCGCGGTATTTTTCATAGATTAGAGACCATGAAAAACGTGGTTGTTTGTTGCACTTCGATTTGGAATGTACAGGGGCTTTGAAAAGGGAGGGTGTCAGCGTGTCGCATCAAAGCATCTACAATATCATACATGCCGATGCGACTGGGGAATTGGCGAGCCATACGCGCCATAAGCTCAAATACAGGCGCAGACCCAAATGCAAGGCTTCTCCCATTGCCTGCAGGACCAGTATACACCAACGCCCCAAAGAGGCAAATGGAAAACGGTTTGGGGACTTCGAGATGGATTTGATTGTAGACCCCTACAGCCACGCTATCCTCACTGTCGTGGAGCGTTCCACCAACATGCTCTTCATGACCAAGTTGCCACATGGGAAAAAGTCCGGGCCGTTGGCCAGGGAGGTACGCAGGTTGCTGCCCTACAGGAAACATGTAAAGACCATCACTACAGACAATGGTCCTGAATTTGCAGCGCACAAGCAGATTACCCAATACCTGGGAGCAGTCGTTTACTTTGCCGACCCGTATGCCTCATGGCAGAAAGGAGCGGTTGAAAATACGAACAAGCTCATCAGGCAAATATCCCAAAGCAGGCAAACTTCGATGATTTCACGGACAGAAAGATTGCAATGATACAGAAGAAAATAAACAGAAGACCGAGACAGAAACTAAATTTTCAAACACCAAAATGCGAGTTCTACAAAAGAATATTATAATTTTTGCACTTGCTGATTGACTCTACAGCAGCAATATTTCCAAAAAAAGATATTTTTTTTTGGTTGGTTAATGGAAATTCACTACCTTTGCACTCGTAAAAACGAAATATGCACCCTTAGCTCAGTTGGTAGAGCAACTGACTCTTAATCAGTGGGTCTAGGGTTCGAATCCCTAAGGGTGTACACTTTGGTGCCGATTTCGTCTCAATGCACCCTTAGCTCAGTTGGTAGAGCAACTGACTCTTAATCAGTGGGTCTGAGGGTTCAGATCCCTAAGGGTGTACGAATATAATTGCAGAAAGTCTCAAAAAGCTAAGCTTTTGGGCTTTTTGTTGTGTGTTATATGAATACACCTAGGGACAGTAGATATTTAGTGGGGATTTCTCATGTTATTTACAAAGTTTTTCTTTCCTTTGTACCATGCAGGACCCGTTGGCGGAATAAAATCAAATCAACAAATACAGATAAAAAAGTTGCACATATCGTTGATTTTTAGTAACTTAGTGACAGTAAACCCATTAAGTTTAAATCATCGCATGTGCAACCTTTTATCAAAATTCAGTGAAAATTCTTGGGATATGCAAGCAATTCTCACAAAATCTCGTCAATGAATGTGGCAACATTCCACGCCGTGGCTCAGTACCCAAGCTCTCAGATTTGGAGGTGGTGGCATTATCGATGACGGCTGAGGCTGAAAGTATTGACAGTGAGAAATGGTTAGTTGACTACAAGTTGCAAGAACACAAAAGCAAAATCCCCAATCTCATATCAAGAAGGCAGTTCAATGACCGCCGTAAGAAAACAGCAGGCTTATGCGAAAAGATACGCAAAAGAATTGCCATGGAAATGGACGGGGAAGAAGAACAATTCTTTGTCGACTCCAAGCCAAGAGGGGGTGTGTCGGGTGGCAAGAGGGACACGTTGCAAGATGGGACGGACTGGGGACTTTTCACAAGTTCCAGACTTCGGTTACTGCGCTTCACAAAACACATATTATTTCGGATATAAACTCTATGCTCTCTGTGGATTAACAGGTGTTGTCCACTCATCATGATCTGTCCAAGGCAAGCATACCTGACCTCGACTACATGAAAGACTCGAGTTCGGGATAAAGTCAGTATGCAAACAGTTCAACTGCCTTGATTTTTCAACATAAACAGGCAGAGCCTCAGGTTTATTGTCAAAAAAGCAATAGGCTGTTAGGGCACAGAACATAGGTTCATAATGAAGTTGTGTATCGAGCGATGTCGCGAGTGTACGAGGTTAGCTTTATTCTTCAAGAGTTCATTGATGCACTCGATGATATAGCGTTTTCTTAACATTATCTTATCCCACATGGGCATCAGCTTGTTCTTCATTTTAGCCTTTAGGCCATGAACGAGTTGGATACCTTGACTGAATAGACTTTCGAAGAGTTCTTGCTTAATATATCCTCTGTCAGCAAAGACCTTTCCATAGAGCACCTTTGTAAATACATTCCACACCCTGCTGTCCCTGTCATCTACGTTGGCTCCGGTAAGACAGAATGTAATTACTTCTCCTGAATCATTGCAAAGCAGATGAAGTTTAAAGCCATGACACCAGCCCATCGTCCTTTTCCGTTCTTGGCGAGCCCCGAAAAGACCTTATTGAAATACCTTCTTACGTTGTGGCATACGGGGATCATTGTGCTATCAACGAACGTTATCCCCGTACACTTGCCGAAAGCATAGAGCTTCATAAAGAGCATCATTTTGCAGAATACACGAGGCATGAGCTCTACAAAGCGATTATAGGATACCGCATGGGGGGAACTCTTTGTGGAAGCAGCCGCGGATACAATTCTGATAATACTCCTTAAAATTGCGATAGGTACCGAAATGATAGCATATGAGAATCGTCATAATTTCGCTTTCGGAAAGCTTTCCTTTATGATTTCTGTAACGTTTTCCATTACCATCCTGGTTAGGTAAACGCAGGTTTCTCTTCAGCTCACCATCCAAATTCTTGTCAAACTCATCGATAATACAGAATATTTCTGTAACTTTGTCCTTGGTAATCATCGCTATATTTGTTTTATAAGTTGCTGATTTTCAACTATAAATTTACAAAATAATAGCGAGATTACCAACTCCTTAAGCAATTTTCTTATCCCGAACTCGCGTATGAAAGATGTGAAATTGTCTCATCATGACTGCAGTATCTACGGGGACAAAGGATATATAGGAGCTGACGTTCAACTTGACCTGTTTGAAACCGCCCATATAAGACTTGAATGCCCGTATCGGGTGAACCAAAAAGGATTGGAAACCGACTTTCATTCCACTTGCCAAGGCAAGAAAGAGAATAGAAACGCTTTTTCTCACAACTCACCGACCAATTCCTCACCATAAGAAATTATGCCAAGATTACGAGTGGTTTGTACGCCAGAATCATTGCCAAAATTAGCGCACTAACCATTCTTCAGTATGTGAATTTCATTTATAACAAACCCATCGGCAGAATTAAGTATGTCCTAAATTAATTCCGCCAACGGATATGCAGAACAATATAGTTTTTCAATTGGCTTCCATCGTCTTGTCACAGGCAATATTGAATTACTTTACTATGAAGTCGTCTTGACTTTTTTATTTTGTTAAAATCGAGAGGAATTCTTATCTTTGTATTACCAAACCAAGCCTCAAATTCCTCTCATGTACAAAGTACTGGACAAAGATACAATAAAAAATGAAATTCTACCTCATTTATCAGTTGCAAAACGTGGATATATTTGCCAAAGCAGCTTGTCAGAGGTAATTCAATGCATTCTTTATAAGCTTAAGACTGGTTGCCAATGGTATATGCTTCCAGTTTCATCGTTCTTCACCGGAAAGGTTCTTCATTACAAAACCGTATATGGGCATTTTCGCAAATGGTGTAAGAAAGGAGAATGGCAAAAAGTTTGGACAACACTTCTAAACCGTTATAAATCTTTCTTGGATATGTCAAGTATAGATTTGGATGGCAGCCATACTACAGCATTACATGGTGGAGAGTGTCCACAATGATTTGTACAATATTTCAGAAGTGGTTAAAGAAGTGTTCTCACAACTCGCAAAGTCTGATGTTTCTATTGATGGATTAATTCTCAATGCTGATGCGAGATTCGATGCAAAAGAGTTCAGGCACATGTGCCGAAGAATGGGTGTGTTTGCAAATGTAGCATTCAATCATAGAGCAGGAGGGGGGAAGAATGCTATTTGTTTGACGATATACTGTATAAAGAAAGGTACAGCATAGAAAGAACAAATGCGTGGCTGGATTCATACAGAAGTCTGTTGAACAGATTTGATGTTACTTTGACCAGTTGGCAAGCATGGAATTATATAGCATTTATAGTTATTCTGATGAAGAAAGGTGAAAAAGAAGCAAAAAGTCAAGATAAGTTCATTAATTGATTATCGTATTATTATTTTCCTGTTCGAGTTTTTCAAGGAAGTCTTCCAATACTTCTTTGTCTACGTCGCCCATACTATATTCTTTCTCTGCATCTTTGCGGATCTCATTAATCCACGTTTTCAATGCATCGGTATAGTCTCTTACAATTTGTGCTTCGATATCTTCAGTAACTTCTTTGCTATCGTAATAACTTTTAATAAGGAAGCGTGTCCAGTCCCAAGCGTATCTGTAATAGTTGGAGTTTATTTCCTTGAAACGGTCGTTCACGTCTTCAATGGTCTCCAAACTGCCACTTTTAATATCTTCGAGTATACGTTGCTCTTCAAAATCGGGCAGAAGCAAGCCACCCAAATCGCTCCATACGTTTATCGAATCTAGTTCTAATGGCTTGTCGAGTATGCCCAAATGCTTGGCTTTCCTCAGCATCTCTCCCATATAAATATGGAGAGCAATGTCGTAAAGCTGAATACCCTTGTTCAATCTCGATGCTTTTATGGTGTAACCACTATATATATAGCAGTCGGAAGTTGCACCACTTGCCTTTTTCAGTGCTCTCAACGTATTTCTTCCACGAACTATTTCGTTTGCAGTGAAAGGCGATAGCCACTCGAAATTGATGACACTCTTCTGCGAACCTTGTGGACGCAAGTCGCGTTTATACCATTTCTTGATGTCGCGATACAGCCCGACGGTTGCAATATTACGTGCTGGAACGATGCAAGGCTTATCATTGTAAGCGATAATATACGAAAATGGCAGTGTCTTCGTGTTAGGGTGATTGGTTATTTTGCCGAAACAAACAGAGAAAGCACCTATTGTTGCAGGCATAACAATGTGGCTGCCGCTTGCAGTCTTGCACCCTCTTTCCAACGTTCCATAGTGCAATGGTCCCAACTTGTAAGCGTGGTTGGAGAAGTTTGTGCCAGAACCAGCATTGTAGAACGAATACAGTCCACCGATAAGAAGCGTACTCTTATGATGCGAAACGGAGAAAGGACCGCAGAAAGCAGCACACGCTTCGCCGTTTGCCATATATGAATTGGCAAAGAAAACGCTTTGCGAAGCTGTAAAACCATTGGCAATATGGCAGGTCTCGCCTATAAAGCAATCTTGTATTTTCGCGCTGTTGCTGATGCTCGACCCTTCACTGATGATAGAGTTCTCGCAAATAACGCCTGTACCGATATACACATTTGCATGCGCAGAACTAAGAATGGTACAATCGCAAAGCCTGCTTGCCCCCGAAATCTCACAATCGTTATGTATGATTGTATTTGTTATTTCCTTCGAGTTCACTATCTTTACATTGTTTCCTATGGTGCTAACAGCAGGTGTAAGGCGTGCAATCTCTTCCGAAACCAATCGGCGAATGGCATTCTTAAGGTCTTTATCCTTAAAGTGTTTCACCATAAGAGCAGCAAATTGGCTGCTTAGTTCGGGGAACATAATGATGTTTCCGTCGCCCGCCTCGTTCAATACCGAGATAACATTGCCCTGCCCATAGGTTGCACCTTCGGTTGTTTCGATTACTGAAACATTGGCAATCAGACAGTCATCGCCTATGGTGTAATTGTGAATGTAGTTCCCAATCTTCTCTATCAGGCAGTTGTTGCCTACGGTTACGTTTCTTAAAGTAGCATCGTTGATACCCGAATGCTTGAAGAAACCTTTTGAAACTTCAACATTCTTCTCGAAAGCACCGAGCCGAATATCGCCATAGAAGATGACACGATGCAGGAATTTGGGTTGAAAACCATCTTCGTCTACTTCTATTTTGCTCCAATCTTCAGCCCAACAGTTGTTGTTCTCAAGAATAAAAATCTCGTTGTCGGTTAATGCTCTGTATGCCATATCTATGAAACAATGAATGAAACGTAAATGCTATTGCACACCTTCTTCTACATCAGTGTTGTATAAGAAGTCGTTGTAAGGATACTTTTGCACGTGAAGTTCTTTCACTTTCTTGTATAAAACATCTCTGAACTCGTCGATGTTTTCTTTCTCTTTTGCCGAAATAAACAAGCAATCGTCGTTCAGTTTTGCCATCCACGTGCGCTTTAGTTCTTCGAGCGACACGTTTTCCTTGCTCATTGGCGTCAGGTCGTCTTCCTCTTTCTCCTCCCAAGTATAGTTGTCTATCTTGTTGAAGATTATCATCGACGGCTTTTCGGCACACTCCAAATCTTTCAAAGTTTCTGTTACAACTTGTATTTGCTCCTCAAAATCGGGGTGAGAAATATCTACAACGTGCAGCAACAGGTCGGCTTCGCGCACCTCATCGAGAGTTGATTTAAACAGAATCAACCAAGTCGGTCGGCAATTTGCGTATAAATCCTACGGTATCTGCCAAGAGGAAAGGCAGGTTTTGCAGCACTACCTTACGCACTGTCGTATCTAACGTGGCAAACAACTTGTTTTCTGCAAACACCTCGCTTTTGGCTAACATATTCATAATAGTTGATTTGCCAACGTTGGTATAGCCCACCAACGCTACACGAATGAGACGTCCGCGGTTCTTTCGCTGCGTTATCTTCTGCTTGTCTATTTCTACCAAGCGTTGCTTCAGTAGGGTCATACGTTGCAAAATAATACGGCGGTCCATTTCCAACTGCGTTTCACCCGGACCGCGCAAACCTACCGAACCTTTGCCACCGCCCGAACCCGAGCCACCACCTTGTCGTTCAAGGTGTGTCCAGAGACGTTGCAAGCGTGGCAACATATAGCGATATTGTGCCAGTTCTACCTGTGTCTTGGCGTTGGAAGTCTGTGCACGCATGGCAAATATATCGAGAATGAGAGAAGTTCTGTCGAGAATCTTTACTTGCAGTTCGTTTTCGATGTTCCTCAACTGTTTAGCCGACAACTCGTCGTCGAAGATTACCATACCGATAGGTTCATCTTCGTCTTCCTTTGTCTTGATGTATTCTTTTATTTCTGCAAGTTTTCCCTTGCCCACATACGACGTCATGTTAGGTCCGCCAACACGCTGTGTGAAGCGTTTCACGGTAACGGCACCTGCAGTATGGGCAAGAAACTCCAATTCGTCTAAGTATTCTTTGGTCTTGGCCTCGTCCTGCTCTTGCGTTATCAGTCCTACAAGTATGGCAGTTTCGGCTTTGACTTCCGATATAACAAATTCTTTCATTCAAAAAACAGTACTATATATAATGTGGCTACAAAGTTAATAAAAAGTTAAGAGTTCATAAGAAGCGTTTGAACGTTTTTTTATTCGCAATTGTTATTTTTTTATAAATAATGTGTTGTTTATCGTGTCTTTATGTAGGAATAACGTAATTTTGCAACCTAAAAGGACATAACAGGGACTACAATATCGTTGATACAGAAAAGTGTGCGTACCTTTGTGTTAGCTGTACAAAAGCACTTTCAAAACTCTGTACTGCCCCTTATAGAAACCCAAAATGAAGATAACAATAGCACTTGGCTCGAATACCGAGCAACAACAGCATATAAAGGAAGCCATTGAAAGACTGAAAACTGTGTTTTCGGATATAACTTTCACACAACCGCAGTGGACCGACCCCATTGGCGTCGTATCGGACAGATACTTGAATTGCTTGGCTAACTTCACCACATCGCTTTCATTGCAACAGCTCGTGCAACAGCTGAAAGACATTGAAACGGCAATGGGGGACAAGCACGAAAACCACGAACAAGGCATTGTGCTGATAGACTTAGATGTTATTAAATATGGAGATAGGGAGGTTAAGAAGATTGCCTGGCTGCAATAACACACACGGAAATAACTTTTTAGCAGCGTTTAGGCAGCATCTGTGTTGCCTTTTGGCTTTTCTGTGCTTGTCGATTCTGTCGGCATCGGCACAGACTTCCGACCCCGACCCTGTGCAATTGGACAAGGCGGTGGCTTATTTCAATTCAGGTAAATATCACGAAGCATTGCTTATTTTCCAACAGTTAGACAAGCGATACAAGCTGAACGACCGCTTTCGTGCCTATATTGGTCTGTGCTATTACAACGAATGGGAGTATAAAAGTGCAACGAAGTATCTTGACGAGGTGATACCACGCCTTGCCGTACTTGCTCCGCACGAGCGGTCGGTGTATTATTTTGCCGATGCGAGAGCCATTTCCAGTTGCAGGAATACAAGGCAGCCATTCCTTTCTACGAGCAGACACTTGCTGTTTGCTACGACAACGAGAAAGGGGAAATATACTATCGGCTCGGCTTGTGCTATATGTTTGGCGAGGAATGGGAGAAAGCACGCGACGCTTATGTGCTTTCCGAAACGTTTTTCCGCAAGCATCGCACCGCAACCGATGTGGAAGCCCGATTGGCTCAGGTAGTAAATATGCGCAAAGGGTGCCAAGCCAAGATTGACGAAAAGTTGGCTGCCGACAGCATTGCCCGTGCAAAGGCGGTGGAAGACAGCCTGCGCGCCATTGCAGCAAGTATTCCTGGATTCTGTCATCACCGAAAAGCCGACAGATACCATTTCTTCAAAACCCATCATAACAACACCGATAGTAGACGAGAAAAAGAAAACGCCAGTGCCACCGATAGACGATAAGCCTGAAAAACAAAAGAAAAAACAAGAAAACGTTGCACCTATCAACCTCGAAGACTTGTATAAAGACAAGATAAAGGTGGAGGAATAGTTTCTAAGAATACACTTTAAACCAAACAACACAGAAATGGGAGTGATAAGTATTATAAAAGAAATGGACGCTGCCTGTAGCCATTGCTGCGGGGGCTATCGTTTACTTGCTATTTGCTTTTATACCCCCGCTGTCTCCTGTCTCGGCAATTTTCGAGCCGATATTCGACTTCCTTTTGCCCATTTGCATGTTTTTAATGCTTTACGTTACGTTTTGCAAAGTAGATTTCCGTAGGCTCCTTCCTGTACAATGGCATCTTTTGGATAGGCGTGTTTCAGGTGTTGTTTGTTCTTATAGCCGTAGGTTTTATACTCTTTTTCAAGTTGCAAGGCAACGGCTTGATACTTATGGAGTCGGTGTTGGCGTGCATTATCTGCCCTTGTGCATCGGCGGCAGCCATCGTTACGCAGAAGTTGGGTGGCAACATAGAGGATATGACGACCTACACTTTCCTATCCAATTTCATCTGTGCAGCCCTCATTCCCACTTGTTTTCCGCTGATAGAACCCAATGTGAACATTGGTTTTGCCGAGTCTTTCCTCGTTATTCTCAACCGTGTTTGTCTTATTCTGGTTGCTCCGATGGTGGTAGCTTACTTCACAAAGCATTGGCACATATTGCGACCGCTTTACAATTGGATTGTCAGTGTGCGCAATCTCGGCTTTTATTTCTGGGCTTTCACGCTCACTATCGTAACGGGAACCACCGTGAAAAACATCGTTCACGCCGATACCACCGTCCTTTTTCTTGTCTTCATTGCCTTCGTGAGCCTGCTGCTCTGCTTGATGCAGTTTGCCGTCGGCAGATTTATTGGGCGCTTCTTCGGCAGCACTGTCGAGGCTGGACAAGCCTTAGGACAGAAGAACACCACCTTTGCCATCTGGATAACCCTTACTTATCTTAATCCGTTATCATCTGTAGGGCCAGGTTGCTACATACTTTGGCAGAACATCATCAACAGTATTGAACTGTGGTATTACGATAGACTATCGAAGAAGCGTGAAGGCTGATGCGCATTTGCAGCGAAATGTCTCCATAAATTCCCCCGAATAGTTTTTAAGGCGTCTGAACAAGCATAATGGTGTGTAAACAAAAAGACAGATGTTTTTCTCTTTTTGTGCTATGAAGTCGTGGAACATCTTGCATTTCCCACCTTGTTTTCAGGCTTTAAAATGGTGATGTTCCCGTCTGTTTTATCCTCCTTTCTAACTTGTTAATGCAGAATATATTATCATATTTTTTTCTGAACATGACGACATATATTTTTGATGGCTCATGATACATCTTATTTCTGCACGTCAGTATCTCGTTTTTCAGACGATATTTCGCTGGAAAAATTATACAAGATCTGGAATAAAAACGATGTGTGAAAACAAAAAGAAAGGGCTGAATGCCGTCTGTACTCAGTCCTTTCTTCTTTAAAGATAAATAGTTCCATTGGAATACGCTACGTTGTTTAACGCTATTCCATGAATGTTGATTGTTTATTTTACCAAATCTACAAGGGTCTGGACGATGCGTTCGGCTGAACGGCCGTCCCATCTGTCGGGGATAGTTGCAGCCTTCCACTTGCCTCCAACCATATTGGAAACTGCAGTGCGAAGTTTCTGCGCATCTTCGCCAACAAGTACATTCGTGCCTTGCTTCACGGTTTCAATGTGTTCGGTATAGCTGTTCAGCGTAGCACACGGAACATTAGTAAAGGTGGCTTCTTCGGCAACATTGCCCGAATCGGTTATAATTCCTGCTGCGTTCGACAACAAATAGCTGAACTCCAAGTAGCCCAAAGGCTGCACAAAGCATAGATTTGCGTGCTTTGCAGCATCGAGAGAACGTACGATTTGCGCTGCATTCTCGCGCAACGGAGCAACAATAGGCATATTGCCTGCAGCTTCCAACATAGCTTTCAGCATACGTTCCAAGTTGGCTTTGTCGTTCATCAGCACCTTACGGTTGAGCGTAAACATCAGATACTGCTTTGGTTTCAACTGTAATTTACTCACTGAAGCTATATTCTCCAACGATAAGTCCCCCATTCTACTGCGATTAAAGCGTATATTATCAATTAGAATATTGCCTACCATATAGACACGCGAAAGTTCTGCGCCTTCTTTGTTGGCAATGCTGTTGTTGCTCAGACCTGCGGTGAAAAGTACGTCCGACAGTCCGTCGATAACCAAACGATTTATTTCTTTCGGCATATTTATATCGAACGAGCGAGTTCCTGCAGCAATGTGAGCCAAGGCTATGCCCTGCTTTTTTGCCACAATAGCCGCAGCCATAGTCGATGCAAGGTCGTCTACAACTACAACGACGTGTGTGGTATTCTGCTGCAAAATACTGCTCAAACTTCGACATTACCTGCCCCGTGAGTTCGTTCAGGTTCTCGCATTCCACACCGAGATATACATCGGGTTGCGGAATTTGAAGGTCGTCAAATAAAGCTTATCCTCCAATGTAGGGTCGGCTTCGCTACCCGCATAAAACCAACGAGTAGCAATGTTTCTGCCGTCCCAGCCTTCGCTTTGCTTCTTCTTGATAATTCTGATAATGGGTGCAACCTTCATGAAATTAGGGCGTGCACCACAAAAATACAGATTTTAAGTTCGCTATCTGTTCTTGTCATTTGCGTTTTTATTATCCTTTAAACATTTCTTTTATACCGCTAATCGAGACCCATAACGCCCGTTGCTTCGAATGGAAGGTAAACCGTCTTTTGGTTTTCGTTCTTCGCAAGTTCTTCCATCATCTGGATATACTTCTGTGCAATGAGGTAGTTTGCAGGGTTTGTGCTTTGTCCGACAGCGTCCGTGATTTTCTGAATTGCCACAGCTTCGGCTTCAGCAACACGTATTCGTGCTTCAGCCTGACCTTCTGCAATGAGTATAGCTTGCTGTCTGTCAGCCTCAGCACGGTTGATTCGCGATGTCTTTTCACCTTCCGACTGGAGTATGGCAGCTTGTTTTTCACCCTCACTGGTAAGAATTGTCGCACGCTTATTACGTTCTGCCTGCATCTGTTTCTCCATTGCTTGCAGCACACTCTCCGGTGGTGTGATGTCTTGAAGCTCTACACGGTTCACCTTGATACCCCATTTGTTGGTTGCATCGTCGAGAACTGAACGCAACTTGGTGTTAATCGTGTCGCGCGAAGTAAGCGTTTGGTCGAGTTCCATCTCACCGATGATGTTACGAAGCGTAGTTTGCGTCAGTTTTTCGATAGCATTTGGCAGGTTGTTTATTTCGTATACAGCTTTGAAAGGGTCCATAATCTGGAAATAAAGCAGCGCATTGATTTGCATCTGAATATTGTCTTTCGTGATAACATTCTGACGGTCGAAATCGTAAACCTGCTCACGTAGGTCTATAACGTTCGTGTAGACATAGCGTCCGCGGCGCACTGCCACCATTTCTTTCGCTCTGTCGATAAACGGAATGATGATATTGATACCCGGTTGCAAAGTTGCGAAGTATCGTCCTAAGCGTTCAATGATGCGTGTTTCACTCTGTGGGATTATAACGATTGCCTTTTGGGCAAAGAGAACTGCCAATACAACGATGGCAATCAATACATAAGTTCCAATGCTCATGATAGTTCTGTGATTTAGTTATTAATAAAAGGAATATTACTCTACCGTTTTCACGGTTATGATTATCGAATCTAAGCTTACAACACTTACCCTTGTGCCTTCTGCAATAGCTACGCCACCTACAGAAGTAGCCTTCCACGAGTCGCCATCAATCTCTACTCTTCCGTATCCGTTTGGCGTGATGGGTTCTGTTACCTTGCCCGTCCTGCCTATAATGGCATCGGCATTGCTGAGTCTGATATCTTTGTTCTTGTTCAGATATTTCAGTGCGAATGGTCGAACAAAGAAGATGCTTAATGCACTAACCACAGCAAAAACAATAACTTGCAGTGCATAACTCGTGCTGAAAGTCGAAACAATAGCAGCCACAACGCCCCCTATGGCAAAACATATAATGAAGAAATCGCCATTGGTCAATTCCAACACAAGGCACAACAGACTTACTAAAAGCCATGCCAGCCAAAGATTTTCTAAGAAGTATTGTATCATAGCGCAATGCTTTTAAAATACTTTTAATTAGAATGTAAAGTTAATACTTTAGAACGAAACCAACAACTTTTTAGTAAAGAATTGGTAAGGAAAATGAAAAGAGGAGCAAAAACTCCCTCTTTCTTGTATTTCCATCAGTTTCTTTTGTACATTTCGCTTACTTCTTATCTTGTGTTTCCTGCACTTTTCTGAGCTTTCTGCGGTATATCCAAGCAACGCCTTTATCGTCTAAAGTTATTGTTTTGTCTATTTCTGTTGGCCAACTACTCCTTCCCAATACGTGTTTCAGTGTGTGTATGTGCTATTCGGTCGGTTTCTTCTAAGGTTGTATCAGGTTCGTCTTCAATAATAGTATTAGTCGAGTCCCATTCTGTAGAATCCCAGTCCGCAGTATCGGCATAAACCGTATCTGTCTCACAATCGTAATCGTCGGCAGCAACAGTATCTTCATCAACGCTATCAACCGCAACACTATCAGCCCAATCGTTTTCCAAATCGCTGTCGTAGATAGGTGTAGTGTATTCGTCGAAGTCAGTAATAGATGTCCATTCGCCTTGTTTGTTCCTACTTGTCTGCGATGCAAAATAGGTCATATTCCTATTTGTTCCATCAAGTGGTCGTCCTTTAGTTATGTTTCCTTCGGTCAGCGGATTGGCAAAGTCTGAATTAAATCAAGCAAACTCGGTGCATATAAGGCATAAAGATAGGTTAAGAACTGTATATTGGGCTTCCCCATAAGGTTCAAAGCCTGTGTTGCATATCTATTGTAGCTGTATATGGGGTCCGCTACTTCTGAAGGATTCTCGCCATAAATCAGCTTTATCAGGGTCTCTGATAATTCTGCCGACATCTCTTCCGAATTGCTTACAATATACGATTTCATATCGGAGGTAAAGGTAAGAATAAGCGGACGCTTCTTCAAAATATTGAGTAAACCATAATAAAACAGACTGTCAGAAGCCGATTCTACTTTCTTTTTTGTATAATTGGCATTCTCCAACAGATCTACTTGCATGGTTGTTGTGAATGGAGGAGACATCTAAAATCGTTAAACGAACTTTGCACGAGAGATAGGGTTCACGCCTTGTTATTCCATCAAAAAGGTTATCATTTTCTTTCGTAATAGGACTGAAGTCGAGCATTGTGTTTATCGAATCGGGGGTGCCGCTCTGCGTTTGTTCCAGCGTAAACTCGTAAACGGCAGACTGTCCTTTCTTAAACTTAGGGCTATAGCCGTTGTTCTTCTGTGCCCATAAGCCGTTGGCCACAAGCAATGTAATGATGGTTAATACTATTCGCATCTTATTCCGTTGTTGTTTTATTGCTTTCATCTTGTCTGTTTCTTTAGTCATTGCGTCGCCTTACTACCTGATAAATTGCACCAACACCATTCGGATAGTTAATGATGATTGTGTTTTCATACTTCTCCAACCAGCTTTTCCTATCCATTTTCACATCTATTATATTCTGAACCTTGCACAATTCTCTTCCATCTTCAGCAAATGAAAGTGAGTCTTCGTCGTCTGCTACAAGTGTATCTACATCGACAGAATCCATTTCCACAGAGTCTGCAAAGGCTGTATCCATATCGGTTGTATCTATATCGTTGTATGGTTCGTACAAACTTGAGTACGTGTCCACATTCATTTTAAGGCTTATTTCTCTGTCTTTACCTTTCGTAACATCGCTAACGAACTTAAACGAGCCTTCTTTCTCCTTCAGTTCACCTTCTTCCCGATGTCCGTCTTCGCAGCGCAGGCGATAGACTTTCAGTAAAAGTATTAAAGCCCGGAACGAACATAGACAAGAAACGTTTCTATGCCCCTCATTCTCACCATCTCTGCAATCAGAGCCTCATCGCTTCGCTTATCTTCGCCTTCAAAAACGGAAAGTTTCCGCCTGCGCCCTTCATTAAAAGCTTGTCTATATAACTCATCGGCGTTGATAACTTTCCATTCGCCTAATCTTTTCGACATCATCAGACGCAGTTTGAGACTCTTTACCAAGCCAATTACATCTAAGAGCTTTTGTGCTCCTTCCTCTTTTGTAATGACATGAGGCAAGCTTACATCAAGAATTCTTAGCTCCATGATATATGCGTAGGGTGTTGCTTCGAGTACTTTCAGTGAGAATTTACCCGAAATACTGTCGCCCGTAGGAAGCATTCTTGCAAGGTCTATCAGGCTAAAGCCTCCTATCGAAGATGTAAATGGAGAATTTAATTCCATGCCATCAACAGTAGTATTATCATAGTTTCGCCTATATATCTTCGTCCATAAATGCTCGTAAGTTACGGTCTGCCCTTTCTTAAAATCGGGCAAACTAAGTCTGTTTTGATTTGTGCTGATGCCCAAAGGGCTGTGAGCACAACAGTAACACTGTGGCGGTTCTACGCATATTCTGATGATTTAATGAATTATAATTATTGTTATAACCTTTATTTTTAATGCGCAAAGTTATTTATTCTTACTTAAATAAACAAACAACATAGTATTATTTTTGCAAAAAGAAGTAAAAACAATGATTATAGCAGTTTGTACTTTCGCAGTCGAAACAAATAGGATAGGCTGGATAGTAGCAAAGTCTTTCATTTGTATTTTAAAGGAAAAGAAGAAATGAGACAGATTAAGTTTTTATTAGTTACAATTGTAATTGCCACACTTGCCGCATGCGGAACTACATCAACAGTGCCACTTACGGGCCGCAGACACACCATAAGCGTGTCCGACGCAGAAATTCTTAGCTTGAGTAAGACTCAATATGCAAAGTTTATGGCAAGTGCCAAGAAGTCTACTAACACTCGAAATACGCAAATGGTAGTAAGAGTTGGACGTCGATTGGCTAATGCTGTAGAAAACTATTTACGCAATAATGGTTATGCAAATGAAATAAAGAACTTCCAATGGGAGTTTAATCTTATTCAAGACAAGCAAGCAAATGCTTTCTGTATGCCAGGCAGGAAAATTGTTGTTTACGAAGGTTTACTGCCTTATACACAGAACGAAGCGAGCCTTGCCATCGTGTTGGGACACGAGATTGCACACGCAGTAGCAAAGCATAGTGCCGAGCAAATAACAAAACAACAGAACCAAAGTATTGGAACTTCTATATTAGGAACAGTCTTAAACTCTGCAGTTGGCAACGGTACGGGCGACATTGTCAATTCGATAGCCTCTACGGGCTTTTCTCTTCTAAATTTAAAATACAGTAGAAAGAATGAGCAAGAAGCCGACTACATGGGGCTTATATTTGCAGCAATGGCTGGTTACGACCCACAAAACGCCATACCTTTCTGGCAACGCATGGCTGCTTCATCGCAAGGAGCGCCTATGGAATTTATGAGTAGCCACCCTTCTGACGCAACCCGCATTAGGAATATACAGAAATGGATTCCCGAGGCAATGAAGTATTATCAGGCAAGCCTAAGGAGGGTAAAACGAAATGCATGAATATGACATTGTTATGGACTTCATTAGGAAGACTGTATATTTGTTAGGTACAGCATTATACAAAATAAATCATGTACAAAACGAAATATTACACAGGAAGATAAATAATACAATTCTGGCGTTTAACGTGCATAATTACAATGTATTTTTCCAAAACGAAGTGCAAAACTGCAGTTGTTTTCCAAGGAAATGAAATGAAAAACACCGCGAGTCTTCCTACGTCCAGGGTGCATAGCCCAAAGAACAATACAGAAAAAGTGTTCTTTTATACTAAGCTAACACATTTCACTATCTTCTGGCGCGCAAAAAGTGCGTTATTCCATTATATTAAGGTACGAAAAACAGCACATTATTTATAAACAACAATTGTGAATAGAAAACGCTTACACGCTTCTCACAAACTCTTAACTTTTTATTAACTTTGTAACCACATTATTATATATAGTACTATTTTTCAATGACATAAATTGCAGCAATCTTATGAGTTCAATTTTAGTAGCTAATTTAGCAATCTTTTTGGTATGGCTGATTTATTATGTAATATTCAAGTTCTCGATAAATCGTTATATTCCGAGCTTTAAAACGCTTTCTATCCGAGCAATTGTTCTAATTCTGTTAGGGCTATTCTCTTTTATCTTTACTTATTTTTTTGGTTTTTATTATAATTCTACTAATCATCAGTTCTCATTTTTACGGTTACACTCCACCACCTTTCGTTTTTGAAGTTGGTGTTTTCCCTCATTATTGTTAAGCTGGATTGGTGCTGTATTTTTGGTTAGAAAAACAAAATTGGGTACGTCAGAACCCTAAATATGGTCGTTTAATTCTTCAAGAAAGCAACAATTTTTTTCTCATATTGAGGGTGTGGCAATTCGAAGTATTGATGGAGTTGTAAATGGTCGTGGAATAAGTTTCTCATGGGTTAATGGATATTTAATAGCCAAAGGCAAACATAAAATCGAGTTAGAATTCTATAAGTATGCGAAGTTTAGAAAGAATTTTTTTCTTATAACTCTATCTATAGTAAGGTTGTTACTATAGACGTTGTTCCAGGAGTCAATTATGCTATAGAGGCTCAGCCTGACAAGCAAAGTTTTTATATCTCCCGCACTCTGGATAAGCGACGCTAAATAAATTTATTTTTATGCAGTTGCACGTCTAAATAGTTTATTGATGATGGAAGTTATATGATTGTTTAAATGTCTGATTCGCAAAACAAATATATTCGGAAATGGATACATCTTCAAATAAAGAATACCATTATAATTTGCTTTTTATCTGTTTAGGTAATATTTGTCGTTCGCCTGCAGCAGATGCAATAATGCACAAATTGGTAGACGACAATGGACTCTCTCAGCAACTTTACCATCGATTCTGCAGGAATAGGAAATTGGCATGTTGGCGATTTGCCCGACAGAAGAATGCGTGAACATGGTGCAAAAGCAGAGCTATGATATAAGTCATATAGCCCGGCAATTTAATAAAGACAAAGATTTTTGATGCGTCTCGACTATATCATCGTAATGGACGATGATAACTATTCTGAAATATGTGTCCAAGCAAAAGATGCCAGGCAGAGGAGCAAGGTTGTTAAGATGAAAGATTTCTTTTCTCGGCATAAAGGCGAAACGTCTGTACCTGATCCATACTATGGAGATGCAAAAAGATTTTGAGTTGCATTGGATTTGATAGAAGATGGTTGTCGGGGCTTGTTGTGTTCAGCTTGTTGAAATCTAAAAATATACGTATGCAAATTATACTCTCCTCGGCTAAGTTGATGAATGCTGCCACAAATATAAATCGAAACGGATATACAAATCCATTATTCCAACACGAAGCAGAGAAACTTGCACTTGAGTTAGGACAACATTCTGTTGAAGAACTTAAATCGGAACTAAAGTGCAGTATGAGCTTAGCACAGGTAGCCAAACTTAATTTTCTCGATTTCTTTAATGAAGAGAACAGGTTACCTGCAATCTTAGCCTATAATGGACAAGCTTTATAAATGCCTGAAGGCGCATACGCTTACAGACGACGACAGGATTTGGCAACAAACATTTATGGATATTAAGTTTCTTGTATGGCATGTTGCGTCCTGACAACTTAATTCACCCTTATAGACTTGAGGGCAAGGTTGTGCCCGAAGCAAGCTGCGGAAGAAGTATATTCGATTTCTGGAAACCTCTGCTGACCGATGTTCTCATAGATTCGGTCAAGGCAGACGATGGTGTCTTGTTGCATTTGTCTACAGAAGAATATCAGCATATATTCGACTGGAAAAGAATTCTAAACGAGGTTACTGTTGTTCAGCCACTTTTTAAAGTCTTTGATGGAACCAGGCTGAAGAACATAACAGTCTATGCAAAAAGCTGTCGCGGTGCCATGGCACGATATGTGCTTCAGAACAAAATAACAGATCCCAAGCATTTAATCGGTTTTGAATACGAAGGTTTTACTTTTTCTTCCGAATCATCATTATCAAATAATCTTCCTAAAAGGAGTTACCGAGTTGCTCTGGCTACTATCTTAGGTATTGTCGGGCGAGGGGAGTCTATGTTCCTGGAAGCTTTGCTGTGCTTATTCTTCTATCTCCGAAAGGCCTTTAATAAAGCCATTGATAAAGTTGCTGGTTGTCTCTAACGGTGCATATCTCATATATTTATAACTTCTGCGCAAGTTCCTGCGCAACATCTTGCCGTTGTTTTGTACGAACCCTGCAGCGTTTTGCCTGAAGTGCCATTCTCCGACAGTATCTTTGACGAGGTTAGAGATAATCTTAATGGTCAGTTTGTAGGCAACTGGTTCTTCTTTCTTCACGAAGTCTATTTCGTCCTTTCCGAAACCGAATACGGCTATAAGAATGCTTCCTTGCAGTTGTGCCATTCGTTGCAGATGGAGCGATGACAGCCAGTTCTCCAGTTTCAGGAAATCAACCTTGTCTCCTTTGCCTCTCAGGAACTGACCTAACCGTATAATGCCGTCAAGGTTTATGCCACGATTCAGCATTGCATTCGTATTGAAGACTATGAGCTGCAACATTCTTAATGTTTCGACAGACGTATCAATACTGTGCATCTCATTGTAGATTATCTTATGAAACCTTTTGTTCAGCAGGCTGTTGCTTAGTTCCGTTTCTTCGCCGACAACCTTTCCGGCTTGTGCACCGGTCCTTCTTTCTTCCTGCAGGTCTAATTTGGCTTGTATTTCTTCGACGAGCTTGTCGGGCAAGTTCAGGTTCTTGTCGTTGGCGTTGTTGTTCACACCCCGGACGAAATAGTCGAGTACGTTCTGAAACATCACGATCTCGTACAGTCTCCTCCATTTGAATGCCGACATTACTTCTATCTGCGACTTGTCGTTGAAGGCTCGGAACGGATTAGCCTGAAGAAATTGCGCTGTATGATGTCCATTCTATTTTCCTGCTTTATTATAGTTTGCTTTGCTTTTCCTATATTCTCGTGCGATGGTAGAAGTCTACATTCTCTTTCGACAGAAGCTCTATCGGCATGTAGTTGATTGGACGGACTTCTTTTTCAAGACTATGTTCCTGAACAATGAATCTATGCTTGAGAAGCCTTGCTGGTATGCATGCTGGGCTATCAGGAAGGAGATGCTTCCCTTCCGCATGCATTCAGCGTTCTTCGGAACCATGTCGTATCCCATTATCTGGACGTTCCTTCGGTTTGTTTCCAACAGAAACCCGCCGGTTATATATGCCCTGGAGTTGGTGGTGAAGCAGTGGTGAATGCCGGGATTTGCATGGAAGAAGTCTTCTAAAAGCTCATGATAGGCTGCCTTGTCCTTGCCCATGGGCAGATTGAGCGTTTTTATTTCTACTTCCGGATAATGTTCTTCCATGTACCGGCGGAAGCCTACCTCGCGGTTCTCCTGCTGCCGGCTCGTTACCTTTCCTTCAAAAGTCTGGCGCACCAGCAATATGGATTCTTCTTTCCGTGCTATCAGCATAAGCATTCTTGCAGCGAAATATCCGCTCTGAAAGGAATCCTGCCCATAGAACGACAGTGGTTCCAGGTCAGGCATGTTGGAATCCAGCAGCACGAAAGGAATGTCTTGCCGGTGGAGCTCGTCTGTAAAAGCCTTTGTCTCCTCTGCCGTGGTCGGGACCAATACTATTCCGTCGGGCTTTTCTTCCAGGCAACGGCGACAAGTTTCCAGATAAGTTTCGGGGTGCAGACGGCTGAAGTGCCTCAGTCTTATATTCAGATGGAAGTCGCGTCTGAGTTCGACGGCTTTCATTGCTCCCAGTTCTATCTCTTCCCAATAGGCTTCGCTTGCATGTTCGGGCAGTATGCAGCAGAAGACGTAGTCCTTGTTGCATGCCAGTGCACTCGCATAGGCGTTGGGCCGGTAGTCTATTTCCCTTAAAATCCTCTCTACCTTTTCCCTTGCCGACTTGGAGACGTTGGGGCGTTTGTGCAGTACTCTGTCTACAGTACCGACACTCACGCCTGCCTTTGCAGCTATGTCTTTAATTCTTATCCTATCGTCCATGCCCATTCCATTTTTGTGCAAAAATAGCAATAAAGTTGGAATTAAACGTATTGCTTTCGCCAATTTCTTCATCTGCCAACAGTACGGGCATGTTCTTTTATTACAAAAAACAGCTGCGAAGCCGCATCGGATTCCCGTCAGCCCGGCATTGAAATTCCTTATCGGCTGCCATCTTTCCAAGTGGCGGATCCGCCCGAAAAAGCTGTATTGTAGAGAAAAGTATAATCGACTGGATATCAAACATATATAAAATCATTATTTCTTTTTGAAAAAAAGTATATACTTTTTCACACGAAAAGTATATACCTTTTGCTTAGAAAGTATAATGTTTTTTTGCCTGAAAAGGTATATACCTTTTTCTGAAAAGTATATATGTTCCAAAAATAAGTATATTCCTTCCATGAAAAAGATGATATCAAGCTTGGATATGTAAACTATTTCCACTACCTTTGTAATCGACAATCGGGCAGGAAAGGTTCTGCGAAGAGTGCAGAAACCACCTGCCCGACATTAACAACAAAACATAAATTTCAGTTACTATGGACTATTCTTTAAACAAGAGAAAGATGAGTCTGGGCAAACTTAAAGGCAAGGAAATGTTCGTTGCAAGTGCCGTTTGCCAGAAACAGCGCGTGTCGTTCGACCAGCTTTGCGAACGAATGGCTGAAGATTCAACCGTAGGACAGGCAGACGTTGCCGCCGTTTTCTACAAGTTCCGCAACATTCTCAACCGACTTTGTTCGCAGGGATACATCGTGGACGGCGGTCCGCTCGGCACGTTCCGCCCTACGTTCACGTCGAAGGCTGTGGAGAAAGAGGAAGACTTCAAGCCGTCGGAGTGCATCTCCAAGACGCAAATTCTCTTCACTCCGACACCGGAGTTCCGCCAGCTGAAGAATGTAGAGTTCTTCCGGGTGGCAAAGCAGGAGAAGAAGAAAGGGAAGGCCGCCGACAAGAACAAGGGTGGCGGAACCGAGCACCCATAGGAAATGAACAATCCTCCGACTTGCTTTCTGCAAGAAGGAGGATTGCTTTTTGCAAACACCCGGCATCGGGGCTGCCTGTTCCAAGCCTGCACGGCTCCGTCTCTCTGTCTGCTTGTCGCAATTATTCGGGCTTTTCGCTGACGGGGACACAGCACCATCGCGAAACTTTCAGCATGATGCTGATGTCGGGAATTTCTTTCAGCAGGTAATACTTCCTGCTCGACCGTACCAGCCGTCCTGTCATTCCCCGCAGAGGTCCGAACCTGACGAACACTTCGTCGCCGGCTTTCATGCGAGCCTCTTCGGTGGGAATGAACTTCCGAAGCTCCAGTTCGGGGTTGCACATCAGACGGAACTCGTACATCTGCTTGTGGGGAATGGCGTAATATTCAGTGCTGTCGTCGGGCTTGACATATACGCTCATCTTGATGTCTGCCTCGTATATCAGCTTCTTAAAGCTCGCATCGTCCATGTCCTTCTTTACGAAGATGAGGTTCCGCACTACGGGCTTCAGCCTGTTATGCACCCTTCCGTGCTTGTCCTCCTCTGCAATGTATTGCTTTGGTACGAAGGTTTCCAGACCTCGTCTCCTGAAGAATTGTTCAACCTCCTCTATTTTTGTAGTAAACAGACGAATGGCGTACCAGTCTTTCTTGTCGTCGACGACCGATTCAATATATTTCTTGCAAATATCTTCCATAGAATGCAGTTGTTTCCTAAATGTACAACCAGTTCCTCACAATATCTTTTCCTAACGGCGTCAGCACGCTTTCGGGGTGGAATTGTATGCCGTATACATTATACGCTCTGTGTTGCAGCGCCATTATCAGCCCGTCTTTAGTCTTGGCAATTATCTTCAGTTCTTCGGGGAAACCATCATTTGCCACCACCCAGCTATGGTATCTGCCTACTTTTATCTGACTTGGCAAGCCGCTGAACAGTTCCGAATGGGTATCGACATCTGCCAGAGTGCCCACGCCGTGGAAAACTTCCGGCAGTTTTTCTATCTTTCCGCCAAACGCTTCAGCAATAGCCTGATGCCCCAGGCATACTCCCAACATGGGTCTGGTTGCAGCATAATGCCTGATTACTTCAGGCATCAGACCCGCTTCAGATGGGACTCCCGGGCCTGGACTCAGCACAATTCTGTCGTATTCCTCTATTTCTTCCAGGGCAAACGCATCATTGTGCTTCACTGTAACTTCCGCTCCTAATTCGCGCAGCAAGTGTACGAGGTTGTAGGTGAAAGAGTCGTAATTGTCTATTATTATACATTTCATCTTCTTCACAGTATCATGTTATTTCCTTGTTTCTACCCCTCCAAGACCTTTATTGCAGCTTGCACGTCGGCACAGTCATCAATGTCTGCGCCAAGGAACATGGGGTGCCTGAAGTTCCTTATCAGGTTTAAATGCTCTTGCGAGACGCTGCCTATGAGGAAATGGGTATTGCCTTTGTACGTTCTGATAGTCTCCAAACTGTCCTCCATCTTGTCCGGGTTTGAATAAGAAGTAGTCTGCAGCCCCCTCATACGTCCCTGTCTTTTTCATGTCTTCAATAGACCGAATGGGCAAAGTCTTCATTATTTTTATGCCGGCATGAATGTCGGGGTCGAGAGTTTTCCGAAGGTTGTTAATCATAATGCAGCTCTCTTCTCCGTCCAACTGTACAACATTGAGCTTGAAATTCACCACCCGCGTTACAATATTCTGCGGCATGTCGTCGGCAAATATACCGAAGCGTTGCAGAGAACCTTCCGGGTTAAACTTAGTCGGCTCGGTTTCTTTTCCCATGGCAGCAGCACGGCTTCCATAATCGGGAATGATACCTGAACGTGAAGATATCTGTCGGACAAAGTTGGGACTATTCACGAAAGTCAAAACCAACCCAATTTACTCCAAGTTCCATTAATTCGCCAATGCTTTTAGCAACGCTTGTTGCACAACGTTTTATTATCATATCTTAATTTTCCTTCCTTATTTCTTTAATAAACTCACCAAGCGCTGACCCCGGATTAGGCGTCTTCATAAACAAATCACCGATGATAATGCCCTGAAATCCTGCTTCTGCTAACTTGTTTGCTATGACGGGCGTATCAATTCCACCCTCGCTTACCTTTATAACATCTGCCGGTAACAGACTTGCCAATTCAACCGATTTGCTTTACGTCCATATCAAAAAACTATGCGGCATACGGTTGTTTACGAGTATTAAGTCTGCACCACACGCAAGATAATCTAATTCTTCTGCCGTATAAAGTTTCAACACGACCTCCATTCCCAGCTGATGCGCAAGCGAAGTTAAAGATTTGCATTGCTCCAGACTTAATAACACGGCAGTGAGAACAATTGCAGAAGCTCCGGCATGCTTCGCCTGGAACAGCTGATATTCGTCAATAATATAGTTCTTATATAATAAAGGTAAGGCTATACCAATAGCGCAGGCTTCCTGTACAAATTCATCATATCCGCCAAAAATAAACGAAATCGGTTGAATACTTATGGCAGCAGCACCATGCTTTTCATAATCAACACCCACATTCCGTATCTTGGCTTCCTTGTCAATCCACCCTCAAGCGGGCGTTTTTCGCACAAACTCTGCTATCACTTTTATAGTAGAAGAACCATTAAATACTGATTTAAACGAGGGAACTCCACGTTCCAAAAGCTCCTTCATATTCAATAATACCATACAATTGCTTTAGCGGAACATATTGTTTCCATAGTTCCAGTTCCTTTTGTTTATTAGCAACAACAGCTTCCAGGATATCTTTTCATAATACAAAGTTAGGAAAAGATTAGAGAAAACATAATAATAATATAAAGATTGTGTTTCATAGATATAAAGTAATCATTTAATATAGCATAGCCTATGATAGAATTATTTACAAAAGAAGAATTGACACCGTCAGAAAAAACGTTGAATATTATCCGTCAGATTGCTTTACACTTATAGAGCAATGAAAATAAATGGCAAGTTAGAAACTTATTTTTCTTAATTAAACAAATGAAGACTTTTAGTATCGCCATCATTATTATCGGCAGACTTCTTGCATTTAGACAAAGAAATAGAAATGATAAATAATAGCGAGTACCGATTATATACACATGGACATTATGGACGGAGTCTTTGTCCCTAATATCTCTTTTGGTTTCCCCATACTAAGGGCAGTTGGCAAGGCTTGCAAGAAGCCAATGGACGTTCATTATATGATTGTCCACCCCGAAAACTATATTCAACAGACTGCCGATGCAGGAGCTGCAATCATGAGTGTACACTATGAAACGTGCCCGCACTTACACAGAACCATTCAACAGATAAAGCAGACAGGAATGAAAGCTGGTGTCGTTATTAACCCTGCAACACCAGTTTCTGTTCTTGAAGATATTATGGGAGAAGTAGATCTTGTTCTTATAATGAGTGTAAATCCAGGTTTCGGGGGACAAGTTTTTATTGAAAATGCAATTAAAAAGGTGGAACGTCTACGCAAACTTATTGATGAGAATGGAAGTAATGCCATTATAGAAGTAGACGGTGGCGTACAAGATAGTACAGCACCACGACTTGTAAAAGCCGGAGCAGACATGTTAGTAAGTGGAAGTTATGTATTTAATTCACTCCACCCTATTGAAACTATTAGAAGTCTAAAAGAATTAATACGCTAATTGCAAAAGAACGCCATTGTCGCGCACCATTTTCCGGAGATTTAAAATGGCGTAACGCATTCTGCCAAGGCTCGTGTTGATACTGACACCCGTAGCTTTGGCAATTTCTTTAAAAGACATTTCTTGATAAAAGCGCATAAAAACAACCTCTCGTTGGGAAGGAGGAAGATGTTGCATTAGCTTTTTTATATCTGCCAATGTCTGCATATTAACAAATTGATTTTCAATATTACCAATCTGTATATCTGCACTGCCTATATTCGACAAGTCGTTTTCTTTTGTCGTCTCAACAACCTTACCAGATTTCTGGGCACGATACCAATCCATTATAATGTTGTAGGGCTATACGCATTATCCAAGCAGAAAATTTTTCCACTGGGCTTGTAGCGACCTTCTTGTAGCTTTGTGATTATTTTCACAAATGTTTCTTGGAAGATATCATCTGCAACATCACGATTCCTGACAACAAAAAGTATGTAGGAAAATAGTTTAGACTGATTGTGCGACAAAAGCAAGTCGAAAGCTCTATTATTACCATTAATATACGACAAGGCCAACTCCTCATCAGTCATCTCATTAAGATTCTTTCATTCTCTAAAATGATTTATATTTAAGTAATGGTGTTCGTATAGGCTTGTAATTTTTAATTTGTATCTATAGTTTATTCAGCTTGCAAATATAATTATTTTTTTATTTTTTCAGACAAATTATTAATAAAAAGTATGATATGTTCTGAAAAATTACTCATTTCACCCATTCATAAGCCTGAATATTATCTTTCATTCCCCAGATGCCAAGATATTTTTGTTTTATTCCTAAGAATCGGATACACGTATTGTAATTATCAGGATTGGTTACTAAGCCAACATTTAGTTTCAGTTCTTTGGTTTTCAACTGAATTGCAATAACTTTCTCTGTATCGGTTTCTCCTGGTTCATCGGCAAGTAAAATTGCATTATCAGATGAAAAAGGATATTCCCAGACTGCATTTTTTATGCTTTTAGTGCAACTTCCAACTATATACCCCTCTACCCAAATAGGAGTTTCTCCAAAGTCATTTTTTATGAAAGCCTCTATAGTTTGTATCTCTTCGGTTGTTTCTTTTTATCTTTCTTCTCGTCTGTTTTTCCATTATCAGTTTCGTGTTCAGTTTCAGAACCAACTCCGTAATATTCATAAACATTCTTCGTACAACTCATTATAGAAGAACACACTATAAAAGTAGAAAAAGATATAAAATAGTCTTATCATAAATTGCTTTTTTATTTTATTTAGGTTAATGCTATCGTTATCTACATCAGTAAGATTCATATTCTATTTAAATAAATTCTTAAATCATATAAATTAATTTAGAATAAAATCTTATGATAGGCTCCGATAACAAAAATTTTTTTATAAAGTTCTTGCTATATCCAGAATATCACCAACCATAATTGTTCAAATTTACCAGCAAACTCTTTCTACAGCACGTACAAAAGTACTAATAATATTTAGAGAAATCAACTTTTTGATTATTATTTTAAAAATAAATATTTCTAATATGAATGGTTTACCCTTTATCACAAAAATATAATTATAATTTATTTATATTTTAATTATAAAATTATAATTACAATTTTAAATTTTATAATAAAAATCGTCCATAAATAAACTATCCGATTTTATTGATTTTACTAATCTTTCTTTTTATAGAAATTGATACTAAGACACTTACTTTATACATTTATTCTGAAAGAAGAGTATACTATTATATTCGTGAGTTCACATATTAATACTAATAAGGTGTTATTGAGGGTTTCTAAAAGCTAATGAGATCGATAAACAAAAAAATACAAAAAAATATATATAGAAAATACTTTTTTTAATTCCCATTTTTCTTATCTTTTGCGACATATTGGAAAAAGCATATAAGAACAAGAGGCATAAACTAACTAAAGATAAAGAACAATTTAGTAGAATGGAATAACATATTTCATAGCCTAAAAATAAACGTAATGCATTTTTCTAAGGAGTTAAAAGTTTAGGATATGACCCATGATGTTTATCCGTTCTAAGAACTCATTTCATTTACTATTCTGTAAAAGCCTGTTGGAAGGCATAATATGTATTTATTGGTTCGCTAAACCTTATATAGTATTAACTTTATTTTTAAATTTTAATAGCTTATGATTAAAAGATTATTTTCCAGTGTATTAACAATGGCTATTGTCAGTACTGTTTTCGCACAAAACAATGTACTTTGTACTCGGCTAACGGCAATAGCGAAGGATACTAAAAAAAGTGTCTATTATCTAAAACCTGAAGGTGTACTTTTTGAAGCTACACCTAAAAGTGGAAAAATGACTGGTACAAGTTATCTCTACGTTCCCGGTTATAGTAAAACAAGATTTGTTCCGGTCGTACCAGAAAGCACAAAATATTTCTGGCATCAGAATGTTTACGATATGAATGGGAATTGTAACACATCTCGATAGAACAGGAAAAGACGGGCAACCTATATACCACCGATGCTGATGGTAGTTTCAACTCTAACTACAAGATTCAATGGAGCTGATGCCCTTCCTACTATTGTTTGTGAAACGGATAGTTTTACTCTTTCTGAAGAAAATCCTCATTGGGGACCATTAGACTACGACCTTCCTGCAGTAATGTATTGGTATCCAAGAATTAAAAGTGGAACTTTAACAGGAACAGAAAGTCATATTCGCCCATTGCAATTCACCGATGACAAAGTTAACAACTTCTATCTTGGAGGAATGGATAATGGATATCTTTTCGGCTCAGGTACAATCTCAGGAGGACAATATACTTCACGTGGTGTACAACAAATATTAGAAAAGCCAATCTCTCCACTCTGGGTAGAAGATGTTTTTCTACCTGTTATATCTAAAAGTAGTACTCCTTTGCCAAATGGGACAGAGCTAACAATGCTTATTACCAATGTTGAAACAGATGCACAAGGTAAGAAGAAACCAGGAAACGAGACTCTCGCAGAACTTAAGTGTACGGCTTCCGATATGGAAGTAAACGATCCTATTAGCGATGCCAATGGAATGACTTATAACAAATTCGCTGCAGTATTTACACGTGAGGGGAAAGGATTCCTTATAGACAAAGAATTTGCTGTTATTGTTCGTGGTTTCGAACAACCAGGTGTAGATATGGGATTATCTGGTGCAGGAATTCCTTATTATAATAAAGTATTAAGTCCTGCCCTTTGCCTGATAAAAACTAAAGATGGCAAAAACAAGGCAGCAAACATTTATGCCGACAATAACATAGCACTAAGCGTTACATTCTCTGCAAAAATTCGATTATGCTAATGGATATGTAGACGCAGGCATGGAGACTTCTTATAATTATGGACTTGTCCAGATGAATAATGAAGGAACAGAAGGGCAAACTACATGTACTCAAGGTCTTGTGTTCCCTGGTGCTGTCGCTCAGTTAAATGGAATGTGGTATGACGAAGATAAGAAAGAACAGTATACATTATCAGGAATAGACAGCTGGATAAAAAGTTATGCTATAGATGAGGACAGTTATCGCGAATATGGTTTAACTGTAATTAAATTTACTTGTGAGCCACTTCCTTCTAATGTAGCTGGACGTAAATGTGATATTCTAATTCATGGTAAAGGTGTTGTTTCCGACAAACCTATTACGGTTGTACAAGGAGATGTAACTGCAGCAATCAATAATGTTCATTTATCCACCACGACAAAAGAATATCCTAATTATAACGTTGCAGGACAACATGTAGAAAAACTATAAGGGTATTATTATTCGAAATGGTAAAAAAACAATTCAATAAGTAATTGAATGTAATCTTATAAACTACACAGGGAAAGATTAATATTTAATATAAAACTATCTATTATGAAGAATAAAATTTATGCTTTAATTCTTGGAGGTATATTTGCATTAGCAGGAAGCCCTCTAATAAGTATAGCTCAAACGGCATCTACAGCAAGTCCATTCACTGTTACAAAAAGGAAAACCATATAAAGAGAATTGGGGAAATACCAAGGTAATTCTCAAAAAGAAGATTTGGACAGTAGAAGATAAAAATAATGATAACAATACATGGGAAGATTTAGATGCAGGAGCACCTGCATATAATGGAGCAAATGCAACGAAAGATGCAGACGACTGGCTTGTTTCTCCACCTTTACATCTAACAGCCGGTCAAACATATGCACTTGAAGCTGGAGCTGTTGTGGGAGGATATTCAGGAACTGGGCAAAGAATGAACATAGCTTATGGAACTGGCGATGATCCTACAACATATAGCGAAATCGTTCCAACTACTCCTGTTTCTGGAACAGCTTTCGGAACACCCTACTACTTTAAAAACAACGTTTACCCTACGGAAACAGGAGACTATCGTATAGGTTTCCATGCAGTAAGCGACAGACCAGGATATATTATCATGCGTCCTGTAAAAGTTGAAGAGGCGACATCAACCTCTGGAACTCCAATTGCTATTTCTGATCTAAAATTAGAAACAGGTCAAAATGGCGAACAAATGGTAAACGTTTCATTTACAACTCCAACAAAAGATATAATGGGACGAGACCTAACGTCTATAACTTCGGCTGCAATATATCGTGATGGTTCTACATCACCTATACATAAAATAGAAAATCCTGCTATTGGACAGAAGATAGAATGGACAGATAACAATGTAGCCATAGGACAACATTCATACGAAGTTTACACTTATGTTGGTGATTTAAAAAGTGCTAAAGCTGAAGCTAAAATTTATGTTGGCAGCGAACTTGTACCAGGAAAGTTAAAAATGTAATTGCATACGATAATCTTAACGGAACTATTACATTAAAATGGGACGCAGTTAAAATCGGAGCTAATGGAGGTTACATAGATCCTACTACTGTAAAATATGGAATTTTTGAAGGTATTTACGAAACCCCTATTGCACAAGATATTACTGGAACAGAAGTTACGATTAAGGATATTCCTACAAATGGAACTCAAGGGAGCAAGTTCTATCAGGTAGTCGCATATACTGACACAGAACATATTGGCAATGGTGGATTTGCAGATCCATTCTTCTATGGAACACCATATGATTTTCCTTTCCACGAATCATGGCCTTATGGAACGTGGGAGAAAGGTCCATGGAGTGCAAGCTATAACGATACAAAAAAACATTTCAAAATCTCTCGAGATTTTTCTGCAGATGATGATGAAGGCTCTTTATTATTCACACCTGAAAGAGCAGGCGATGCTGCTACAATAGTAGGTCCAAAGATGGATTTAGGAAAAGCGACAAAACCACGCCTTTCATTTCAATTCTATGCTTATCCTGGTAGTAAGAGCAAACTACAAGTATACTTGGATGTAAATGGACAACACAGAAAACTTGCTTCAGAAATAGATTATTCTACATTAACAGGCAATGCCGGTTGGCGTACAGTTAATGTTGATTGTGCCGATGCGGAGTTTAAAAAAGAAAATGGTTATGGACGTGTACTTATTCACGCCATATCTGATGGAGAGAACATTATGGTTGATGATGTAAATGTCAATGACGCTATTAACTATAATGTTATGACGAATGTTAAAACCCCACTCATGCACAAGCTGGCGAACAAGCAGAGATTATTGTTCATGTTCGCAATATTGGTCTAAAAGAGGCTGAAGGTTTCCAAGTTAAACTTCATTCAAATAATGGAACGGCAATAGCGACCGAAAGTGGGACAATAGCTCCAGGCGAAACTCAAGAATATACATTCCATTATGTAGTGCCTTTCGATAACAAAGAATTCCAAGTTTGGGCTGAGTCTGATTGGGCTGCTGATGAAAACCAAGGAAATAATATTTCGGAAAAGAAAACGATTAAAGTAGTTACAGCTCCATATCCAGCAATCAACAATCTTAAAGCAAGCAAAGATGGTAGTAAAGTTAAACTTGAATGGACAGCTCCAGCAGTAGAAAATTGCGTTATTAGAGAGAGTTTCGAAACCTATGCCCCATTCCTCATTAAAGAAATAGACCCATGGACACTTTACGATGCAGATGAATGCCGCACAAATACTTTCGGCGGAATTACATTCCCTGGCAATGGACTTCCTTTTGCATACACAGTGTTCAATTGTGATGGTACTACACACGGAATGGACGATGCAACTACCCAAATGTTTAAACAACGTTTTAGCGGACACGATAGTGAACAATCAATGATGAGTTTCGGAAATTTAGGTGATGCAACAACAGGAAACAACGATTGGCTTATTTCTCCAGAACTTTCAGGCAAACCGCAAACAATAAGCTTCTTCACGAAAGCCCCACAATGCGATTACGCAAACTACGGTCCGGAAGATTTTTATGTAGCTTATTCTACAAGTGGTAAAGATGTTAATGACTTCAAGAAGATACACACCGACAATGCTGCAGACAATATTAATTGGAAGAAAGTTTCTGTAAAACTTCCTGAAGGTGCAAAATACTTCGCAATCATCCATACTTCAACAGTACCTCAATCTTCATATGGATTTGAACCGGCAGGTCTACTAATTGACGATATTACATACGAAAGTGCACCACTACAAATTGTTGGTTACAATGTTTATCGCGATAATAAACTTATTGCTAAGAACACAAGTATGAATGAGGTAACAGCATTCGATACAGAAGGTACTGACAATGACAAGTATTATGTAGTTACATTATATAATGTAGGTAAATCCGGGCCATCTAATGTTGCATCTGTTGTGTCTACAGATATAAATAATGTAACGACAAACGCAACTTCTGATAATACGACCTTTATATATACAACATCTGGTGTTCTGGTTGGGAATAATGTATCAACACTCCCTGCAGGCATCTACATTGTAAAACAAGGTAATAAGAAAAAAATAAAATTGTTGTGAGATAAGATTTATTGGTGATTTTTCGTATTTACGAGACAATATGTAGAAAGATTAATTTTTATATATAACCAATAACGTTATGATGATCGGCTTGATTTCCTAATTGAATCAAGCCGATTTTTTTATTGATTGATGTCCGATAAAAATTTATAAATGAGCATATTCCCCTCCCAATACGGTCAAAAACAGACATATTGGATTCTCAATTTAAACTCAAGACCCTCCTTGAAATAAAGACAGCTCTTCAGTGGGGCTTCTGTCTTTGCAGCTACATTGTACCTATCCTTTTGTGCGGCTCAAAGAACCCTTGTGTTGATAAATGATTCATCAGTAAGATTCTTCTCATAGTGACTAATCCGGAGAAACTCCAATGCCTTTTTATTTTCATCTTCACCAGTGTTATGGGCAGATGATCGGCTATGAGTGTAGTCTACATTTGTATTTTTATTGCATTTGCACTTTCACCACAAAAGTATATTAGAGGAAAATTCTGCTTTATTTGTTTAAATAACGTGAGTTCGGCAAATTGACAATGCGCGAATCCATCGTTCCTCAAGCATCAAAATACCGCTATTCACAGTATCAGAGAGCAGCTGTGTTTATCTGTTTGGTAACGGCATTTGTCGTAACCCCGTTACTGTAACTGTCGTAACTCCGTTGCGACGATTGTCGTAACTCCGTTACGATTTTAGGACTTATTCAGAAGAGGATTATTGCGAAACCAAATCATCTTAATTCCACCAAACTAACATTTAAATTCTAATGATCAGTCTGAATCAGTATATCTGCCTTGAACTGAATTTTTCTCGCCGTTCTCTTTGTCAATACACACAAAGACATTATCTTTGTGAACATTGAGAACGCACAATGGACTAAAGTTCTACATTGGGACATAAATCCCGTTTATTAACTCTATTTGAGACAGACTTCTAACGAAAAAGTGCAAGATGTACGTCGTTCTGAACTAATGATTTGTGCTGTGGTCTCAACTTTTTTATTATACTGGCGTAAAATACCAATAATTTTTGTAAGTTTGCAGAAGAAAAATTATAGCTTATGGACACAATAGAAAGTAACACCAATGAAGAGAAACGTAGTTTGAGTTTTGTAGAACAAATAGTTGAAGAAGATATTGCCGAAGGAAAAGAATGGCGGACGCATCCAAACTCGTTTTCCACCAGAACCAAATGGATACTTGCATATAGGACATGCGAAAGCTATTTGCATGGACTTTGGTGTGGCAGAGAAATATAATGGTGTTTGTAATCTACGCTTTGATGATACAAACCCATCAAAAGAAAACAACGAATATGTCGAGAATATTCTCAACGATATTAGCTGGTTAGGGTTTTTAAATGGGGAACATTTACTACGCAAGCGACTATTTCGAAAGACTTTGGGACTTCGCTATATGGCTAATTAAGAAAGGACTGGCATACGTTGATGAACAGAGCTCGGAAGAAATAGCTGCACAAAAAGGAACACCAACCGAACCAGGTATACTATCGCCATACAGAGATCGCCCTATAGAAGAGAGCCTCGCTCTTTTTGAAAAGATGAATACGCCCGAAGTAGCTGAAGGAAGTATGGTACTGCGTGCAAAATTGGATATGGCAAACTCCAATATGCACTTCCGCGACCCTATCATATACCGTATTATACATACACCACACCACCGTACAGGTACAAAATGGAACTGTTATCCTATGTACGATTTTGCACACGGACAGAGCGATTACTTTGAAGGAGTTACGCATTCTATCTGTACATTGGAGTTTGTTCCTCACCGTCCACTCTACGATAAATTTATAGATTTGCTGAAAGAATCAGACAACACTGCCGACGTGCTGAACGATAACCGCCCACGACAGATTGAGTTCAACCGTCTGAACCTAACTTACACTGTGATGTCGAAGCGAAAACTACATACACTTGTAGATGAAAAACTTGTAAATGGTTGGGACGATCCTCGTATGCCTACACTCTGTGGCATGCGCCGTCGTGGCTATTCACCGGAATCTATCCGCGCTTTTATCGACTCTATCGGCTACACGAAGTTCGATGCTCTGAACGATATGGCATTGCTCGAAGCTGCCGTACGCAACGATTTGAACAAGAAAGCAACACGAGTCAGCGCCGTGCTCGACCCTGTGAAGTTGGTGATAACCAACTACCCTGAAGGTCAGACCGAGGAAATGGAAAGCATCAATAACCCCGAAAACGAGGCGGAAGGCGTACACACGATTACCTTCTCCAAGCATTTGTGGATAGAACGTGCCGACTTCATGGAGGACGCACCGAAGAGTTCTTCCGCATGACACCGGGCAAAGAAGTGCGTCTGAAGAGTGCATACATTGTCAAATGTACAGGCTGCACAAAAGGACGAGCAGGAAAACATCGTGGAAATACAGGCAGAATACGACCCGACAAGCAAGAGCGGAATGGAAGGGGCTAACCGTAAAGTGAAAGGAACGCTGCACTGGGTGAGTGCAGAACACTGCCTAAAGGCGGAAGTTCGCGAATACGACAGACTTTTCAACGTAGAAAATCCATCTGCCGAAGAATGTGATTTTAGAGAACTCCTGAATCCAGATAGTTTAAAAATCCACAATAATTGCTATGTTGAGAAATATCTTTTGGAAAAGAAACCAGGTGATTATTTGCAATTCCAACGTACGGGATATTTTATGCTTGACCCTGATTCTACTTCTGAAAAACTTATTTTCAATAAAACAGTGGGATTGAAAGATGCATGGGCAAAAGCTCAGAAAAAAGGATAAATAGTATTGGACGAATATTTTAAAAGCAATAGATTCAAGCATATTCTTCATGAATACGAAGAACTATGTAAAGAGAATGCCGACAGTTTCCTCGACTCAGAGGAACTTGCTGATATTGCTGAATATTACCATATAATAGGTAAGGAAGAAGAAGCAAGGGCAGCAGCAACATATGCGGTAAATGTTTTTCCGGGTGCTACTGCCCCTCTTTGCTTTCTGGCACGCACTGCACTGTTTGTAGACAAAGACCCTGTAAAGGCTGAACTGCTGGCAGAGGAAATTATAGACAAGACGGATTTGGACTATTATTACCTGATTGCAGAGATAATGATGGTGCTGAACAAATATGAAGAAGCCAACAAGTATCTTTCGGAACACTTCGACGATATTGCAGCAGACGAACAACAGGACTATATTTTCGATGTTGCTTCGCTCCTTTGCGACTACGGTTTAACAGAACTTGCGCAAAAATGGCTAAACCAATATAAAAGATACAGAAACGAAAGACTACAAGGAACTAAAGGCAAAAGATACTTTTATGGTTGGGGAAAAAGCAACGAAAGCGAAGATATGTTGAACGAACTTATCGACAGCAATCCCTACTCTACTACTTATTGGAACGAATTAGCAGAGTGCCATTTCCTTCGTGGCGAATACAACAAATCTATCACAGCGAGCGAATATTCCTTGGCTATCAATCCCGAAGACGAAGACGCACTCTCAAACAAAGCCAATGCTTTTATACAGCATCGGCAACAACGATGAAGCAATAAACTATTACAAACGCTTTCAGAAAGTTATTGCCGAAGCAAGAAAAAACTCCGTAAATATCACGATTGCAGATGTTTATTTAAGCCAAAAGAAGGTAGACAAGGCATTTAAATACTTCAAAAAGCAATTGAGAACTCAGAAGCAAAGGAGGAAACATACATACAAATGGCTATTTCGCTGATGGCTAACGGCTATATGAGCGATGCCTACAGGCTGTTTTCTGCTAATCTACAAAAGAGTTTCGAAGTCTGGGACATAGGCTATGCGTACTATGCCCGATGCTGCTACGAACTTGGATTGATGGACGAATATGACAGAATTTTTGGGCATTGCCATCAAGAAAAACTTGGTAGAAACAAAAAATTTACTGGCTGATTTATATCCTGAAGACAGCAAGCCAGAGACATATCCACTGCTTACTCCTACACCGAGAAAGGGAAAAGCAGACAACAACACGCTACCATTTTAAGAATAGAATAACACAAAACATTAGATATTATGGCTACAAACAGTAAATACATGGAAGAAATTGCCAATCAGCAACTGCTTACCGATGCTGAAGAACGCGAACTTGCAGCCAAGATTAAGATTGGAGATGCAAAGGCTTTGGAGAAACTAACGAAGGCTAACCTGAAGTTTGTTGTATCGTTGGCACACCAATACAGAAACCGTGGGCTTGGCGAAGACGACCTGATAAGCGAAGGAAACATTGGCATGATGCACGCAGCACAGAAGTTCGATGGCACAAAAGGTACACGATTCGTCAAGTTTGCTGCTACCTACATACGCAAGGCCATGGAAGAGGCCATAAGAGAACAGCTCGATACCTATAAAGTACAGCATGCTGGAGAGGATAAACAACGCACTCGCAAAGCCCACACGCTATCTATCGACCAGCCCGTACCTGTTGGCAGCAACGGCAATTTCACCTTGCAGAGTGTGTTGGAAAACGAGAACTCGCCACAAGCCGACGAGCAATTAACACGCCAGATTATTGCTGCTGAAATTGCAAAAGGTATGGACGCACTTGACGAAAGGCAGCAGAAGGTCATCACGCTTATCTACGGACTGCAGAATGGCGAACGCTATACTATGGAAGAGATAGCCAAAGAAATGGGAATAAAGCGTGAACGTGTGCGCCAAATACGAAACAAGGCGTTGCGCAAACTACAAGAACGCTTGAAATAAAGGTATCATTCGGAAAGCCTTAGTAGTGGAAAACGATTGTGCAAAACCAATCGCGCAGTATGCCGCCATACTGATTTTGACTGTCGGCACACAAGATTAGAACTTGCGAACCATCGTTTAGCTTAGGTCCAAGGCACATTCCTTCGTAGTTGGCGAAGTCTTGATGAAACAAGGTTAATGATGTTTTCCATTCCACAAGTAAGTGTTTCACCATGTAAGGACTTGCGTCCGTGAGCGGTTTGTCGTTGTCTATTTGCTGCGAAGTGTTGGTATCGACACTATAAAGTTTGTTTTTAACAAACGAACCGAACTTTTTGGGCGCAACATAAAGTTCTCTTTCCAAAACAAGAAGTATGCCATTGTCTAATGCAGCCATATTGGCTACACCCATAGCATAGTTCTGCGCAGGTTTATTTACGGTGCCTTTGTCCATCTTGTAAGCATATTGCGCTATGGGTTGCAGGTTTTCATCAAAGGCTTGAAGGCGCAAACGGTTTTCCAACAATTGCATAGGTGCAGCCTGTTTCCCATCGGTTTCCAATGTAGATTCGGTAGTAGTCCAAAACAAATGTGTAGCGGCATTGTAGGTTAAGGACTCTAAACCATAGACATTTGAAGCAGAGCGAAGGTTGGACGGTACAAGCAATTGCTTGCCAGTAAGTTTGCCAAACAAGCTGTATTCGCAAATACTATTATCAGCTTCACACGCTATGAATATGCTGTGTCTATCTGAATGGAAGGCAATACCTTCTTCATCGGCATTTGGTGCAGACGAACCAAAGAAACCATTAGACGTCACTCGCTTAATATCACCGGTGTTTAAGTCTATATCCAATGTAAAAATATAAAAGCCACTGTGCTCTGTTTTATCGGAAACAACTGCATAACGGTTGCCCCCTAACCACGTTATTCCACTATAATTGCCTTTCGGAACCGTTTCCTTAAAATGGTGCTGTTCATTCAAAGCTACCAGTTTAGGATAGTTTTGCGCAAGAGTTGATAGGGAAATAAGCGCAAAGAATAAAGTGATAAACAATTTCATTGAATTTCTATTTGATTTCTTAAACAAGCAGTGTATAACTATAATACGTTGTTCTATGAACGAAAAAGAAAGCTATAAAGGTGTAAATATTTTCCACAAGCACAGCTACTACTTAACCACTTAATCATCAGCGCATTATAAAAACCCTATTGTTTTGCACGGTAAAAAGTGTCTTTTTGGTCAGCAAAACAGCTGCTTTCGCAACGCTAAAGCGTAGTTATCACTTTTTAACAAAATTATCTTTACAAAGTAAAGGTTATTTTATTATTTCGTGAATTCAACAAAGCAAGTGCAAATTTACTTAATTTGTTCGTAAAAGCACTCATGTGGTGTTTTAAATTCTAATTTCTTTCTTGGTCTGATGTTAATTCTCTTTGGATACTTTGTGATTTGTTGATGACTGACATGTTCAAACGTTTCTGTTTTTGGCACGTATTGCCTAATCAGTCCGTTTGCATTTTCTATGGTCCCTTTCTGCCATGAAGCGTATGGGTCAGCAAAATAGATGGTGACACCAAGGCTTTTGCCTATTATTTCATGACAAGCGAATTCAGTACCGTTGTCAGTTGTAATAGACTTGACATGCTCTTTGAATGGAGACAGCAAATGTATTACAGTACGTGCCAGGTCTTTGGCATTTTTCCCCTTTTTGAGTTTTCTCATAAACAGCATACTTGTACTGCGCTCTATCAGTGTCACGATGGCCCCATGGTTTCCTCTTCCAACAATCGTGTCCATCTCGAAGTCTCCAAAGCGTTTTCCGTCAACTTCAGCAGGTCTCTCACTGATGCTTGTTCTGTTGGGTATGGATATGCGCCTGCCACCAACAGGTCTGGCGCGACGCTTCAGCTTGTGACGACAGTGTTTATATAATGTTCCTCCTTCTGCCTTGTCCTTACGTATCATACGATATTATGGTCTCATGGCTAATATACTTGCCGTCCTTGGCCAATACACCGGATATTTGTTCCGGAGACCATTGCTCGGTAACAAGAAGATGCTTTGCCTCTTCCATGACATCCTTGTCGATTGAACGATTGCCTGGCTTTCTGCGCTTTGTTTGTACTGCATTTGCTTGGGCTGTTTCCCAATTATAGCGTCCTCTGACTCCACTATTACGTCTTATTTCACGAGACACTGTACTTGGACTTACATTTATCGCTTTGGCAATCTCTTTTTTGCTTTCTGTTCTATTTTGGAGTAGTACAGAAATTGTGTACCTTTGCTCCGAGGTTAATTGTTTGTACATTGCAATGCAAAATTAATTAATCTTTGGGGAGACAGAGTCTCCCTTTTTATTTTTATGCATTGCTTGTTGATTTTTCCACTCATGGGAGCTGCTCGCCCCCAAACCCCTCAGTGTTTTTCTGGTATAGATTATTAAGCTAAACCTACACTTGGGATTGCAGTTCTATGTTGAACTTGCGTTTTCATAAAAGCAAGAAAAAGAGAAGCTGGTCTTTCTGTAAGTATCAATTATCGAGTAGCGGTAACGTCAATGTGGCGAAGCTATATAAAAATAACATTGCTGTAATTGATTTTTCTTTTTATCATCTTTCGATAAGTATGAGCACGAAACAGGAAATATTTTCGTAGTAGGCAAGGAGGAAAACAACCGCTTATTCTTCTTTAGAGTGAAAAAGATTTTTGAAATATTGAAACAACAGTATTTTATGCTGATTATCAATCAATTAATTTTTAATATCCCCATTATCCTCCATTTCGCTTTCATTGATACAAAGGTTGTACATTCCAAATCGAAATGCATCAAACAGCCACGTTTTTCATGGTCTCTAATCTATGAAAAACACCGCGGGATCTCTTCTCGCGGCTGGGCGCAGTAGCCCCGAAGAGCGATACCGGCAATACAAAAAGAGTCCCCCTTTTGTGGGACTCCCCAAGATTAATTATCTTTGTATTGTAAATGTATAAACAATTAACCTCAGAGCAAAGGTCGCAAATTTTTGCCTTACTCCAAAGAAAAAGTCCAAGAAAAGAGATTGCGCGTATTGTGGGCATCAGCCAGTCCACGCTTTCCCGTGAATTAAAACGCAACAGCGGCCCATCGGGCAAGTATGTCTGGTTCAAGGCACATGACAAGGCCATGGAGCGTAGAAAGCGTTCCACCTCCAATGCTGCGCTTGCCCCTGAACTGGTATGGAGAATAAAACAAGCCATCATCGGGGAGCAATGGTCTCCACGGCAGATATCAGGAGTTTTGAAAAGGGAGGGTGTCAGCGTGTCGCATCAGAGTATTTACAAAATCATACATGCCGATACGACTGGGGAGGTACGCAGGCTGCTACCCTATAGGAAACATATAAAGACCATCACCACAGACAATGGTCCTGAATTTGCAGCGCATAAGCTGATTACCGAATACCTGGGAGCAGTCGTTTACTTTGTAGACCCGTATGCCTCATGGTAGAAAGGAGCGGTTGAAAATACGGACAAGCTCATCAGGCAATATATCCCAAAGCAGGCTAACTTCGATGATTTCACGGACAAAAAGATTACAATGATACAGAAGAAAAATAAATGAAGACCAAGACAAAAACTCAATTTTCAAACACCAAAATGCGAGTTCTACAAAAGAATATTATAATTTTGCACTTGCTGGTTGACTCTACATTAATTTTTTTGCACACGCTTATATTGATTTATGAGCCATTGCTTTTTGTTCTTCAATGCTAATATTACTGTTATCCAATTCTATGGCATCTTCAGCTTTGCGCAAAGGCGAGACACTGCGGTGAGAATCTATATAATCGCGTTGTTTCACATTTTCCAATATGTCATTAAACTCAGCTTCCATTCCTTTTCCCTTAAGTTCATCGTAACGACGTTGTGCTCTTACTTCCGGAGAGCTGTTACAAAATTTTTAATTCTGCATTCGGAAAAAACCACAGTACCAATATCACGACCGTCCATGACAATCCCCTTGTCTTTGCCCATCTTTTTCTGTTGTTCGACAAGTGCTGCACGGACAAACGAAACAGCTGCAACAGGACTTACATGCGATGATACTTCCATCGTACGTATTTTTTATTCTCTACATTTTCATTATTAAGATAGGTTTCAGGACGACCTGTTTCTTTATTCAGTTTAAAACTTATATTTATATTCGGCATTTCGCTCTCCAATTCAGGAAGATTTATTTTCGCTGTCTTTAGAAACATTCCGTGCTGCAAAGCATAAAGTGCAACACAACGATACATCGCCCCTGTATCTACATAAATATAACCCAATTCGTGTGCCAAATCTTTTGCCATTGTGCTTTTTCCACACGAAGAGAAACCATCTATGGCAATTATTATTTTCTTCATTTATTCTATTTTTAGTTCTATCTCACATCATATTTAAAACACATAAGCCAAGTTTACCATAATGGAACTGCTTACCGCATGGTATTTTCCGTACGATAAGTTCAGTTTAAAACGCTCGAGATTAATACCGCCACCAAAGCTAAAACCTGCTCCGTGGCTACTTTCATCGTCTCCAATTCCCATTTTCATATCGTTTCCTCTACGAAAATTATAGCCACCGCCTATCCATAAGCTTTCTGAAAGTAGGACTTCGGCACCTAAATTCAGGTGGTTTATAAATCGATAATCATAATGAGTAAGGTCTACAAGTGTAGCCGATATGCGTACAGGAAGTGCTGCTAACGTCTTACTTGCACCAATTTGCAAGTCGAAAGGCATTTTTCCAAAGTTATCATCATAGGCTTTTACTTGTCCGCCAAGATTTTTTGCAACAGCCGACACCGACCATTCACGTTCAGGGTCGTACCAATTCAAGCCCAAATCTACACCTACGGCAATGCTGTTATAGCTCCCGATATTCGATGTTATGAATTTTCCAGTAATACCACCAACCAAGTTTCGGGCTAATTCATAAGAGAAAATAGCTTCAACGGCAATCTCGCTTGCATTAAATTCGCCCAGCTGCACATTGTTTTCGTCTACTTCTTTCATTTTGCCATAATTCATATACTGAATGCCTCCAGCCAAAGTTGCTTTATCGTTCATTGCTTTTGTGAAAGAAGCTCCCATATAATTTGCTCCCTTCATATAGTTCATATAGCTAAGTCCGACCGTCATATCGCTGACAGATGCTGCCAATGCAGGATTAGAAAACATAAGTGAGGGGTCGTCTTCTATGATTGTTATATTATCACCGCCCAATGCAGCTGCATGCGCACTGACAGGCAAACAAGAAATTATATTCAATCTGACTTTCCTGCGCTTTTCAATATTGTAGAGAAGAGTCCAGAAGAGGGCGAAAACAAACTTTTTCATTTAATGTATTTTAATTTATCGACAAAGATACATCTTTTCCGAATATCTTATTACTTTTGTTTATTGATTATGCAATCAGCATATTAATCTCTAATAATTAATGCTTTGCATTTGTATAACGTTAGTACAACAGAATTTAGTGTTTAGAGGTGGAAACAAAAAGTCGAATAATGCAGATTTGGAAAACAAGCGCTGGATAGGATTTGCGCTTGGGTTAATTATAGCATTGTCTATATTCTTTGTTGCAATGGAATATTCTGCACAAGATGGTGAAGAGAAAGAAGTGAATACTAACTTATTGAAAGACTTAAAACTTCATGACCAAGAAATGTTGCCTGCAATAGATCAACAGAGATCTAACAAAAAAGAAAAAGACGACAAGGCTCCCACAGTGGAAGACTTGCTTAACATAAAACGAAGCGAAACTCCACAAAAAGTTACGCCTCACGAAGTAGGTAATACTGAATCGGACGATGACAAAACGGCTGCCGAATATCAACGAAACGCCAACACTTACACAACAAGCAACTTCACTGCCAGATCCGACAAAGGTTGAAGAGGTTGCGAAAAAGGAAACTAACAAATTTACCGAGGACAATTCCGATAAAAAGATAGAACGTTCAGACGATAAGATAAAAAAGCGTATATTGTCAGAAACACCAACTCCACCAGGAGGCTGGAGTTCGCTATGGTGTGGCTGACAAAAACATAAAATATCCTGCCAGTGCAAAACAATCTCAACAGCAAGGCACAGTAGATGTAACCTTTATTGTTAATGCAGATGGAAACGTCAGCGATATAAAGATAAAAGAATTCTAAAATACCGATTTCGAACAGGAAGTTCTTAAAGTTGTCCGCACAATGGGCAAATAGAAACCTGGCATACAAAACAACGAGACCGTGCAAATCGTTGTATGAAATACCTATTGTATTTAGCTTATGACGAATAAATATCAGCTTAAATTACAAAGAAATAGTTCAGATAATATAAAATTTATTCCGATATGTACACATCTAATGAACTTTTGGAGATTATAAACCAATACCTAAGCAAGCTTTCTTACGACCGTAAGCCTGCAAGCCTATACGAACCCATCAAATATGTATTGGATTTAGGCGGCAAACGCATACGCCCCCTATCCTATGTTGCTAAGTTATAACCTATAGAAAGATAATCCGCAAGAGATTTTATCCTCTGCCTGTGCATTGGAAACTTACCATAATTATACGCTTTTGCACGACGATTTAATGGACGAAGCTCCTTTGAGGCGTGGACAACAGACTGTACACATGAAATGGAATGCCAATCAAGCCATACTTTCGGGCGACTCTATGTTAGTCTTGGCTTACGAGCGATTGGCAAAATGCGATACGAAACATCTTGAAGCCGTCCTGAGTTTATTTACGGAGACAGCATTGCAAATAGGCGAAGGACAGCAATACGACATGGAGTTCGAAATGCGCAACGATGTAGCCGTAGAAGAATATATAGAAATGATACGCCTCAAAACCAGTGTTCTGCTGGCAGCATGCCACAAAAATGGAATGCTATTTTAGCCGATGCGACCCAGGAAGATGCAGAGAATTTGTATAAATTCGGCGAACAAATAGGATTGGCCTTCCAACTCCAGGACGATTATCTCGACGTATATGGCGATGCCAAAGTTTTCGGAAAGAAAATAGGCGGCGATATCGTTTCGAATAAAAAGACTTATATGCTTATTACGAGCTCAACCAGGCAAATACTGGACAACAGGCTGAACTTGAGAATTGGATAAACAAAAAAGACTTCAATACTGAAGAGAAAAATTGTAGCCATAACATCGATTATATAACGAAATAGGATGGGACAAACTCGCAAAAAGAGAAGATGAACTTTTATTATGAACAAGGGATTTCCTCGATGCAGTAAAACTTCCCGATGAACGCAAGGAAACGCATTGGCAGAATATGCTGCGAAAATGATGAAACGCCAAAAATAGTTTTCCTCATTTTTATAGAAAGACTACTATGCCGGCAGACGTCTACCCAAAACTGATGCCGCTCGATTAAAAGCGTTGAAGACTCTATTAGACAATAATGATATTTATACTGTACGAAATAAATTCATTGATTGGAAGCTAATAAATAGTGCTCAACCACTTCACGACCGTTTGCTTACAGCCACCGAACAATATAAAAATATCGTTATCAGCACAAGTTAGAAATGCAAAGAAGATAGATGGCTTACAATATCGTGCTTGTATGTTTCTTAGCCATTTTATACAAGTTCTTTTAATGTCGGTAGAGCGTGGAGAAATTAAACGAAAGAAATTACTTCTTTATGAATTAAGCGAAGATGCAACATCATTGCCAAACATAAAATCGGCAGATGGGTTATTGCTCTGGGCGCCGAAAATTATAAAAGGAGAAAAAGAAAGAATTAAACAAGGTGGAAAACCCATCTACAATCCTTCGATAGGAATGGTAGCAACTCATTTCGATATATACAATGATGCTTATACTGCACAGCGAAAACTACGAGACCGCACCAATAAAGACAATAAGATTATGGCAGAGTTGCGTCCCACAATAGACGACTTAATCTTAGAATTATGGAATGTTATGAGGACTCATTTTCGCAAATCTTCCACCAGAAAGAGCGGTATGAACAATGCAGTAAGTTCGGAGTTATATACTATTATAGAAAGAACGAAGAAAGATTATAGTGATAAGGTAAAAACAAAGCAATAAGCTGCTTTGGCAGGCAGAACTAAAACGAAAAGAAATGATAATAGACACACATACTCACTTAGACGGACGGAGTTTAAAGACGACATTCAGGAAGTTGTACAAGAGCCAAAAGCGCAGGTGTTTCAAAAGTATTTATACCTGCAATCGACTTGAGTTCCATAAAATCGATAAATACTGTCTGACAACAATTTCCAGACTTTGCTTATCCAATGATGGGCTTGCACCCCGAAGAAGTGAAAGCCAATTACAAGGAAGTGCTGCAGAAAATGAAGAACGAGCTGCTTGCAAACAGTAAATATATTGCTGTCGGAGAGGTAGGATTAGACTTCTATTGGAGCAGAGAGTTTGAAAAAGAACAGTTGGACGCATTTCGAAGAACAGGTGAAATGGTCTGTTGAAACGCGTTTGCCATTAATGATTCATTGCAGAAAGGCACAGAACGAAATGGTAAAAATTCTTAGGAAATACCAGAAACAACTGCCGGGAGGCGTATTCCACTGCTTTACGGGCAACGAAAAAGAGGCTGCAGAACTGCTAAGTTTCAATAACTTTGTATTGGGAATAGGTGGAGTACTCACCTTCAAGAAAGCAAAACTTCCTGAAACATTGAAGTCTGTCCCCCTGCAACGCATAGTTCTTGAAACCGATTCGCCCTATATGGCGCCCGTCCCGCTGCGTGGAAAGCGCAACGAAAGTTCGTTCTTGGTGCACGTTGTTGCTAAATTGGCAGAGGTTTATAACACAACCGAAGATGGAATTGCCCTGCAAACGAACAAGAACGTAGAAAGAATATTCGGTTTTTGCTAAGTCCTGAATACATCATAACTTTATATTTTACTTGCTCATGGTTTCTCATTTTGGTCTGAAAGGCATATTATTGATAGCATCTGCCAGTGTGGCAATGCAAGCAAAAGCTATTGTAAAGGATTCTATACAGCATTGGGGCTTTACCGTAAGTGTGATGAGAAGTAAAGTTATCGCCTTAGATAAAAACCAACGTAAATATCTAAAAGAAGAAGCGAATGGCTCAATTGCCTTAGAATTAAATCATGTTTATCTTCCTTCTGACCATAATTCATACGCAAAAGATTTTAATTATCCTTCTCTGTCCATTGGTTTACGCTATACCTTGAACAACCATGTCCGCTTTCATCGGTCTCCCGACTTCGCTTGGAGTAAAATAGAAGAAGTATCATACGATTCTTATTTAGGCAATACACTTTCGTTGTACGGTACCTTTCAGCGTGCCATACATCGCAATAAGCATTGGGAAACATCTTATTCGTTAGAGTGGTGGAGTCGGCTACACGAATAAATGGTACAATAAAGACAATAATATAGACAACGATTTCATTGGGACTCCTTTCCTTATCTACTTCGGAGCTGGTATTCATCAAACTTACCGCTTTGCTCAAAAATGGGGAGTAAGAGCCAGCTTAGAATTCGTTCATCATAGCAACGGTTCACTCTATCACCCAAACAAAGGCTCAAACAGTATAGGTCCGTCAGTCGGAATTGTTTATTATCCTTATTACGAAACGCTCATCAAAGAGCACGACAGTTTCAAATCAGCCCCCTTCAAAAAGTCTTTTTATATTGACTTAACCGTTGGTATTGGTGCTAAGACTTTGGTCGAAGATTGGCAAATAACACAATTCCGTACATCAAAATCGGAACCTAACTATCGTACTGGAGAATTTAAACGATATGCCACCTATTCGTTGCAAGCCAATTTAATGTGTCGTTATGCACGCAGATGGGCATCAGGTATAGGGATAGATGCCTTCTATAATACATACGCACCGCACATAGAGCAATTGGAACTAAAAGAAGGAAACACCATAGACTGCAAGCCTTGGTCGTTTGGCATTGTGGGGAAACACGAAATCTTCTACAACAACCTATCGCTGAATGTTGCATTAGGAACCTATTTATATCGAAGAATGGGTACAATAGATCGGGAATTAGGTGGAAGAAGTATACGAACGGGTTGGCGTAAATTATTCGTTTCCATCACTAAACGGACTGAAGTTAGGCATCAACGTTAAGGCACATACCACAAAGGCAGACCTTACCGAGCTTGTCTTCACCTATCCCTTGCGCATAAAAAAGTAGGATAGTATGCGATGAAAGGCACGAAAAATAGTTTACAATTTTGGAGAACAATCACACCTTCTCCCCAGAACAAATATACCTTCTTTTTCATAATGATTATACCTTTCTCTTAAAACGACATATACTTTTCTGGCAAAACGTATATATCTTTTGGCAAAAAGTATATGCTGGTGAAAAACATTATACTTTTTGGTGAAACGTATATACCTTTTTCCAGTAGCGTACTTTCGTAAACAATTGGGTATCAACTGTTTGCAAAACACAGTCGGAAAAGCCGTTTTAGCATGGAGCAATGCCCCCGAAGATAGTTTCTCGATAAATGTTCCTCCCTTCAAATCCAGTTGCACCATCAGAGAAACACCCAATTTTCTGTAATAAAATATCATGGCAAATCACGGCAGGACAGGCTCAGACCAGCACGAACATTACGGCACATGCCAACATTGCCCGGCCAACCAAGACTGCAATTGCCCAATGTTACACCAACGCCCCAAAGAGGCAAATGGAAAACGGTTTGGGGACTTCGAGATGGAGCTGATAGTAGACCGCTACAACCACGCTATCCTCACCGTTGTGGAGCGTTCCACCAACATGCTCTTCATGACGAAGCTGCCGCACGGGAAAAAGTCCGGGCCGTTGGCCAGGGAGGTACGCAGGCTGCTGCCCTACAGGAAACATATAAAGACCATCACTACAGACAATAGCCCTGAATTTGCAGCGCACAAGCTGATTACCCAATACCTGGGAGCAGTCGTTTTACTTTTGCAGACCCGTGTGCTCTCATGGCAGAAAGGAGCGGTTGAAAATACGAACAAAGCTCATCAGGCAATACATACCAAAAGGCAAACTTGATGATTTCACAGACAAAAAGATTGCAATGAAACAGAAGAAAATAAACAGAAGACTGAGACAGAAACTAAATTTTCAAACACCAAAATGCGAGTTCTACAAAAAAATATAATAATTTTGCACTTGCTGGTTGACTCTACGACACAGTAGAAGATGCAAGTGAGGTGAAAAATGATGCTATCGCTTACGTTCAAAACGAAATAGAGAATGGATTATGACTTTTATATTTTACTCCATTATTTATTATAAATAAACCATAGAAATAGAATTGATTACAGCTTTTAATGATGACATAAAAACACTGATGGATGCATCGGTTGATCATCCCACTGAGGTTCAGATAGACAATATAGAGAAATGCGTGATAATGATATATCACCATGTGACCAATGGCTATCAGCAAAGCCGTGAATGCCTTCAATTTTCTATCGGTCAGTTGGAAAGAGTCCAGAGTATCGCAGTAGTGAAAATGATACTCATGGCTATGCATTCAATAGACCTGTTAGCTAGCAGGTTCTCTAAGACACCATCTCCTTCGACTACCTACTACGATGTAAAAGTAGATGGGCTAGTGATAGACCAATTGATAAATCGAATAGGGCCAGACATCAGCGGAAATGTGAATATGAGCCAGTTGAAACCGGAGTTTAGTCATAAGTTGACGTTGGAGGAGAGCGGAAGCTGATGGCAAATTATTGTGTAGAAACTGTACAGACGCTTGGACTCAGGGCTAATTGGGATGGAGACATCATAAATGGTCAAACCATGCTTATGACAATTATGTACTCCATCTGTAAGCATGATAACGTAATGGACTTCTTTTTCAATTGGGCTAATAATATATCAGACAGGCTCAACACTTCCAGCCAATATCAGTTAGCGAGAGATTTTGCTGAAAGTCTGATGATGATAGGACATCGGGAAGGGATGATAGCTGAATGTTATTATGATGCATCGAGAGCTTATATAGGCGCGAGACATGTATTGGGAGGATTGCTGTATATAAACATATCACTTCTTGATTTGCAGAAAAGAACCATAGTACGACAAGAATTAGCTTATGATATTATATGGCAGATGTTAAAAATAATGCGTGATGCCCATTTCCATAATCAAGGTTTTGTCGACAAACTGCTAAAAATGTATGATGGGCTTGGTATGGATGAATACAAAACCTTATCAGTATATCAAACAGCATTTGGGGCAGGCTTATATGGTGACATAGAAGAGACTGCTAAGCGTGTTGAAGCGTTCCTATGCGATAAAAGGGATATGATATATAGTTATATAGAGCATAGTGCAGCACCTTGGTATTCACTCATCAGATCCCTACGTCAAAATGGTGCTAAAGGAGATTATCTTGTGATGGATTCGTTTGAAGAAATGATGAAAGCCATCCTACTACAGAATGGGAATGAAAAGATGGTAAAGTTCTATAACGAGAAAAGAGGACAAGAGCGCACTTTTTGATGGAAGAGCTTGCTAAATTGGAAATGACACGTAACTCTGAAGATATCGGACAAGACAGTTATAAGGCTTTGGTGCTGGCGAAGGACGTGATAGAAAAAGCCGTTACAGATAATAAACCGGCAGACTTTATACTGGCGATGAGACCGAAATCTGACTACTCATTTGCAATGACTGACAAGAAACTTGAAGGAGACTTTAAAAAGTGGCTGTAGTTGACCCCCAAAGCAGAAGATTGTAATTTACCATATGGTGAAATAGATCGTTTAGCGTGGCTATTGCAGACGGAGATGAGTGACTGCGTGATGTGGATAGGAAAAGGCAACAGCAAAGTGTTCCGTATGACACTGCTCAGAGACATGTATAAGTTTGATGAACTGTCAGCAATCAGTGCGATCGATGCCGATAAATTACAGAAAGAGACCATCAGTAAACTGGTATTCAGTCAAACTGAACGAGATAGAAGTGATACTATCTATACAAAGAATGAACTGGAGCTTAAGTCAGAAGCAGAGCAAATATATCAGCAAATGAAGGAATGCACCATTGCTGTGCCAAACATTGTAAATAGGATATTTTTCATCAAGGATATGGCGGTTTCGGCCATTCCACACCAGTTGATGATAGACGAAAGGACAGGAAAGTTTGTTGGTGAATCGTGGCCATCTGTCAATGTTATTTCAACGGAGTTCCTGATAAAAAGCAATTTTAATGACCCTTTGCCAAAGGGTTATAATAAGTCCTATTGGAGTCCTTTGAACAAGGAAGCCACATTTTGGGGTATCAAAGAAGGACTGAAACAGGTGTTTGAAAATTACCAGTTTGATGTGGATGATAATGATGAGCCAGCAATGCCGTTACATGCAGATTTGAATATAGTATGCGCCCACGGTGCAGACAATATCAGCGATTCGGAGTGGTTCTATGCAGGTGGAACGCCTATTTTCAATTCAAAAAGGGCAATAGGGCCAGGTAAAGGTACTGGTGTTATTTGTCTGCTATTCAGGTAGCATTACCCATCAGTATTACGACCATACAATGCATACTATCATAAAACGATATTTGCGAATGGGGTATAGTTCGGTAGTTGCGCCAATGTGGAGTCTAAATACCGAAATTACTAAGATATGGTTACCTGTGTTTATGGAGATTGTTGATGCAGGTGGATATGTGGTGGATGCTGTTTTCCAAGCCAATATGGAGGTAAAGAAACAGTTTATCACGCCATCTGCGTGGGCATGTCTGCATCTGTTCGGGAATCCATATATGAAGATAGCGGATAAGCCGATATTATTTGTAGAGTAGAAGAGTTTATGTTGGATTACGACTTCAAGATATTGCAGCCCTGTGAATTTGAATGTTTTTCACGAGACTTATTACAAGCTCGTGAAGATATTTTTATAGAGAGTTTTGCTGACGGACGGGACAAAGGCATTGACTTGCGCTTTGCCTATAGCAAGGACAAAACCTGTATTGTGCAATGTAAACGCTATAAGGAGTGGAAGGAACTGAAAGGAAAACTGAAGGAAGAAGTTGAGAAGGTTAAACGATTATCACCCCAACGATATATACTAACGACATCTGTAGATTTGACGGTGAAGCAGAAGGATGAGGTGCTTGCCATGTTTAATCCTTTTATTTTGAGTGGTATGGATGTTCTTGGCAAGGATTTGAATAATCTGTTAGAGCAGAGATCCTGAGATAGAGAAGAACTATCACAGCTGTGGCTGGCAAGTACAAACGTACTGAACACGATTATTAACAGGGCTACGCTGAATTGGTCATCATTTGAATTGGAAAAGATAGAAAAAGACATTAGACTTTATGTTGAAAATGAAAGTCTGAACAAGGCACTTGACGTGTTAAAAGAAAACCATTATGTTGTTATTTCTGGTATTCCAGGTATAGGAAAAACAACACTGGCCAGAATGCTCGTTTATACGATGCTGGCAGGGGGCTATGAAGAGTTTGTATATGTTGACGATATGGATACTGCTGCCAAGATGTTTAATAAGGAGAAACGACAAATTTTCTTCTTTGATGATTTCTTGGGAGCCAATTCTTTCGTCCAGCAGTCGGTCAGTTTTGAGAATAAACTTATTACGTTTTATAGATAAAAGTCAGGGACAGTAAGCACATTGTTTATCCTATCAACCCGCGAGTATGTGTTGTCGGAAGCCAAGGCACATTATGAAAAGTTGTCAATGAGCAATATCGACATTGCAAAATGTACAATAGAGCTAGAATACTACACGAAGACTATCAGGGCCAAAATATTGTATAATCATTTGGCAGAAAGCGAATATACCACCAGAATACATAAACGTGTTTTTATATAAGCGAGGGTACATGACTATCATCAACCATCAGAATTTCAATCCACGAGTCATAGAATCAATTATCATAAGGAGCAGATGTGAAACCATAGATCCCAATGATTTTGCAAATAAAGTAAAAGAATTCTTTGATAACCCTATTAGCGTATGGCAATTTGCTTTTGAGAAACTGGATGTTGAAACAAGATATGCTCTGCTTGTGCTTGGAACGATGGGAAACTACGTAAGATTGGATGACTTTCAGGAGGGATATAGACTGTTCTGTACATTAACCAGTCAGGAAGTGGGGCTGAAATATGATGATGTTAAGTGGAGGCAGTCGCTGAAAGTACTGATGAACTGCTTTTTGAAGATAGAGAACCGCAATGGCAGCAAACTGGTGACGATGTATAACCCATCAATAGCAGACTTCATCGTGTTTTATCTTAACCAGAATACGACAACGGCCTTGCAGATTATCAGTGGCGCTTGCTTTATAGAGCAATTGTATAAAGTGTTCTCTGACAATCGGATTTTTGCTGTACGGAAGAACCTTGTGTATGTTGACGAAGATTCGTTTCCAGTGATAGAAACCGCGTTTAAAAGGATATGGAATGAGCGAAGAACATGTCAGTTGAAGGATCGTATCTTTTATGATGCGGAGAGGGATGATTTTGTAGAGACACGAATATTATATGACTTCAAAACAAATTATCCATTTTTCTGCAAGCGGTATAACGGTTTTGCAGAGGAACTATACAATGCGGACGAGTTGACTTGGCAAACTGTAAAACTAAAGCACAGAATCGGGCTGATGAATCTGCTGGATTGGAACTATATGTTCAGAGGAGCAGAAGGGTATATTCAACTATCATAGAGAACGAAACACTTGATACAGATGAATGGATAGAGTTGGTGGAAACTATAAAAGAGTTGAACGTGGAAGACGAAGTGCTAAACGATTCATTTTATGATAAGCTTGATGATGATCTGAAATCAGAAATTAGTGGTTTTTCAGACCAAAGTGAATGTGATGAGGAATTAAAGAAAGTGAAATCGCTTAAAGAACTGTTGCCAAATTGGAAATGGTATGATGTTTATGGTGAGATTGAAGGTGCTGAGAAGCGTATCAAGGAAGAGGAGGATGAAGCTGATTATTATGATGATTACAGAGCAATGGCGGTCGCAGTCTGAAAAAGAAGATGCCCAAATAGATGAAATGGTTGGGGCTTTGAGATGGAATTGAATAACTAATGAAGACGATAATTCATCACCATGCGAACCTGTTGGTTACGCAAGAGTGTAAAATGAACTATGTCTTTATATTGTAGCCCGAGATAATTTATTTTACACTCTCCATAAGAACGATTTATGTGTTATAAAGTTAAATACGTTGAGATCTTGATCTTTTTTCTCAAACTACGAGATCTACGTCATCACTTTAACACTGCCTACTCGATCTGTCGTTGGAATTTTATTGAGTGCCATTCCTGTCTTTGTTTCTGTATTCTTATTACTTAAATTCGATACAGAAATCCAACAAATCTTGTTTGACAGTAACACCACAACATTTTTCGTATCAGGTCTTTACATTGTATTATTCCTGTGGATTAGCTGGATCTGTTTCGTGTTTAGGCATGAGAAGCGAATTTGGAAGCATCAAAATCCCAAGCATTGTCGTTTAGTACTGCAAACCATTAATAAATCAACAAAAGTCGAAGGCATTGCTATTCGTAGCATCGACGGTATCAAAAATGGTCGAGGAGTTGGTTTTTCATGGTTCAATGGCTATTTAGTTGCTGCAGGTATACATGAGATAGAATTTGAGTTTTATACGTATAGAAATTCCATAGTCATTCTGTAAAGACCCAATCTATACAAAAACATCACAATGGACTTCCTGCCTGATGCTATCTACAATGTTGAAAGCACGGGCAGACTGCCGCAAATTCCGTATTTCGCGCGTTATGGGCTGGAACCGTTGATTAGGTATCGGACTACCATAAAACCAATTGCAAGGTGTCTGCATATTCATCTTCAGGAACATGTGCATAGTGTGGTTGCCAATAACTAAAAGTAAAGAATGTTAAGAAACAGCGATTTCTAAGACAAATCAGCACTTATTTAATAAAAACATTATCTTTGAAAAATAAATGGTACTAATTCGGAATTACGAAACAGCGGGTTTAGAACTACTCGAAAATTTCTATACGACTATAGTTGTATTTATATAAAAGTCATAACATCTTAAAAACCACTTTATTATGAAAAAGGTATTTTTACAGTCTGATATGTCTTGTGCATTATCAGCATGTTCATCAGAGAATGTTGCCCTCGATGCGCTGAAAGTCTACGATGTTGCGAACTCGTCTTGCAAGACAACGTTGTCTAAGGAAGAGACACGCAGTGATTTCTATGAAGAGAATATTTCAAAGCCAACAACGCTCAATATTGAATTGGGAAAAGACGGCATTGCCCAGTGTTCATTCGAAGACGTGGAAGCCAACTGTGCGGTAAGAAACATTTATGTAAACGTTGCCAATCAGGACAATCAGATTATTTTGGTTGTCTATCACAACGCTCTCGAGGCATCTGCCGATTGTATCTGCAAGTACGACGTGAGCTTCAAGATGAGCAAACTACTGTCGGGCAGTTACCAGCTGAAAGTATATTGTGCAGGTCCGAATATGAAGTATGATGAAAGATATATTGTATACAATGGACAGATTAACATCGCAAAGAACAAAAAGACCAGCATTACCTTCAGTGGACCACTGACATTACCCGAGAATTAAAGTCCTTTCCTGAAGGTCTCATGCCGTGGCATGATTTGTCAATAGGCGTTTCTATACTTTGCATCTCTCCATCTTTGCTTGTTATAATAAGGACTTAGCAGTGGAGAGATGTAAAAAGAATGTGGGAATACGGACCTTACGAGCTTTCTATTTCAACTTCTCTGCAAGGTATTTTCCCGTTAAGCTATTCTTATTGCGGGCTATTTCTTCAGGAGTACCGCATGCAACGAGCTTACCACCATTATCGCCTCCGTCAGGTCCGATGTCGAGAATGTAGTCCGCACACTTTATTACATCAAGGTTATGCTCTATGACAAGCACTGAATGTCCCTTTGTTATCAGGGCATCGAAGGCTCTTAACAGACGCTTTATGTCGTGGAAGTGCAGTCCCGTAGTAGGCTCGTCGAAGATGAACAGCGTGGGTTCCTGCCGTTCCTTCCCTATAAAATAGGCGAGTTTCACGCGTTGGTTCTCACCTCCCGAAAGCGTAGAAGAACTCTGTCCTAACTTAATATAGCCCAATCCCACATCTTCCAATGGTTGCAAGCGAGCAACAATTGTTTTCTGCTTATTGGCAGTAAAGAACTGTATTGCTTCAGAAACCGTCATGTCCAACACGTCGTTAATGTTCTTTCCAGCAAAGGTAACGTCAAGAATTTCCCGCTTAAAGCGTTTGCCATGACATTCTTCACATTCCAAAACCAAGTCTGCCATGAACTGCATTTCAATGGTTATCACTCCTGCGCCTTTACATTCTTCGCACCGCCCACCATCTGCATTGAACGAGAAGAATTGGGGAGTAAAGCCCATCTGTTTTGAGAGTTGCTGTTCGGAAAAAAGCTTTCTTATTTCGTCGTATGCCTTAACATAGGTTGCAGGATTGGAACGCGAACTCTTCCCTATCGGGTTTTGGTCTACAAATTCCACGTGCGCTATCTGCTCCAAATCGCCTGTAAGCAAAGCATATTCACCGGGCAAATCGGTTACTTCATCGAGGCGACGCTTCAATGCGGGATAGAGTGTTCCCTTTATAAGCGACGACTTTCCACTTCCGCTGACACCCGTTACAACTGTAAAGACATTGAGCGGTATTTTGGCATCTAACCCTTTCAGATTGTTCATTCGGCAACCTTTTATTTCAATAGAAAGGTTCCAGGGACGGCGACTCTGCGGAACTTCAATGGTATCTGCACTTGTAAGGTATTTTATTGTGTACGAATCGGGGTTAGCTTTCAACAATTCTGCTTTGTTTGCATCATTGATTTCGGGCACAACACCATCATATACGATGTGCCCACCCAACCGTCCTGCATCGGGACCAACATCAATCAGATAGTCAGCCGAACGTATTATCTCTTCGTCGTGTTCCACTACTATTACAGTATTTCCGATGGCTTGCAACTCTTTCAAGACGTGGATAAGGCGGTCGGTATCGCGACTATGCAGTCCGATGCTTGGTTCGTCCAAGATGTAAAGCGAGCCTACCAACGACGAACCTAACGATGTTGTAAGATTGATGCGCTGACTTTCGCCGCCACTAAGCGTGTTCGACTGCCGATTTAGTGTAAGGTAGCCAAGTCCGACATCAACGAGAAACTGAATACGATTAGTTATTTCCAACATCAGCCGTTTGCTAATGTTTCGCTCTTGCTCCGTCAGTTCTATATTATCAAACCATTCTTTCAGGTTCTTAATGGGCATTTCCACCAAGTCGGTGATAGCTTTCCTGCTATTTTTCACCCATGTTGCTTCTTTCTTTTAGCTGCTGTCCATGCAATCAGGGCAGATTGTTCTCTTGCTCTGTACCGACTTAAAAGAACACGATACTGTATCTTATATTGATTGTCTTTCACCATCTGGAAGAAGGAATCAATACAAAATACGGTCAGGAAGCGGATTGTCTGCTTCGCTCGGAAGTCCGTGCCAGAGTTGATCTTTCTCCATCCGCGATAATTCAAAATAGGGTTTGAAGATAGGAAAGTATCCCTTGCAGCCCGACGACAGAACTCATCGTGCCATACTTTCATCTTCTCACCATGCCAACATTGCACACAACCCTCGTAAACAGAAAGCGAACTGTCTGGTATCACCAAGCGTTCGTCGAATTCCTATGATACGTCCAAAGCCTTCGCAAGTAGGACAAGCACCCAATGGTGAATTGAACGAAAACATATTATCGTTAGGGTCTTCAAACTTGATACCGTCAGCCTCAAAACGTGTAGAAAAGTCGTAAGACAGTTTTGATGGAAAGAACAGCAGCCGTAACATACCATCGCCTTCGCAAAAAGGCGGTTTCGCAAGAGTCGGTAAGGCGCGAGATAGTTTCCTTGCTGTTGTCTACCGACAGGCGGTCGATAACGAGATAGATGTTTGTTTCCTTTTCAATCGCTTCATCGTCATGGACTTCTATCCAGTCTTCAATGCGATTAATGTCGCCATCTACATAAATGCGTGCATAGCCTGCACTTCCATCTCAAGCTGTCCCTCGATGCTTCTGCCTTCCCGAACGTGCAACGGTGCAAGAATGCAGAACTTTGTGCCTGCTGAATAGCCCTGAACCTTTGCTATAACATCTTCCACGGTGTGTCCTTCACCTCTTCTCCCGTCTTCGGGCTATAGGTTCTGCCTATCCGCGCATAAAGCAATCGAAGGTATTCGTATATCTCCGTCGAAGTACCGACTGTAGAACGAGGATTTCGTGCTATCACTTTCTGCTCAATGGCAATGGCAGGCGGCAAGCCTTTGATAAAGTCTACTTCGGGCTTTGCCATACGCCCCAAGAACTGACGGGCGTACGCCGACAAGCTCTCAACATACCTGCGCTGACCTTCTGCATAAAGCGTATCGAAAGCCAACGACGACTTACCGGAACCAGAAACACCTGCTATGACCACGAACTTCCCACGTGGAATTTCCACGTTTACGTTCGCTAAGTTATTCACTCTGGCACCTTTTACTTCTATATAGCCATCTTCTTGTTTGTTCTTTTTATTCATCTGCTTGGCAAGTCTATCTTTTTTGCCGCACAAAAATACAAAAAACTTTTGGTATCTTCCTTAAAATCCCGTATATTTGCACTATGTTCATTCCGAAATAAAGTAACTGCGGTTACATATAACAAGGAACAAAAGAGACAAACGCAATGCCTGACTTACATAATGACAAGGAGAGATAGATATGAAAGAACAAAACAACACTATACACAACTTTGCCGACCCCGTTGAAGAACGGCAGATTAGACATTTCGCCTGCAAGGAAATGGGCAGACAAATACACCGTTACATCAAAGGAATGCGCGGTTCGAAGGCACAAATGCTACGTTTTGAAGAATCATTGGAGAACCTCACGTTGGAAGAAAGAGAGAAAGCGATAGCACTTTATTTGGATTTAAACCGCAAGGCGCTGAAAGGTCTCGACATGAAAATGGTGCTGGTGCGTTCGGTTGCCAACTATTCGACACTTTTCGAATATCTTCTTACGTTGGTGAATGACAAGCGCAAGATGGCAAACTATCTGAACTTGCTGAAAGATACCTACATTCAGTACCACCAAGTAGTTGAGAAAGATGGCAAATTTGGCATCGTTGATTATCGCGGAAACACCATACTAAGTCCGAAGTATGAATTTGTCCGCACTTGCTACGTGTATGTTGATGACTTGCGCACCATGCCCGTCATAGCACAGTTAGACGGCAAAATGGGGCTTGTGCTGCCTGACGGGAAAGAAACATTGGTTACTCCTTTCAAGTACGACCGTATTTCGCTCAGAGAAGAACCTCCCTACTTTGAAGCCGAATACGATGGCAAAAAAATACTTCTGACAACCGATGGTGTAGAAAAGTAAAGTACACTGATAATAACAACACTGATGTTCGACGAATTTATTGGCTGTTTCATCTTGTCTGAGATCGCTTTTGCACTCCATAAGTAGGGAACAAATAAGCCCTATTTACAAACAATTGCAATTCGTCGAACTCACGTTATTGACAACTATTAGTGCGAAATCCTATCTAATACGACTTCTAAAGCCTTATTGCTTTCAACTTCTATATCAGGCAATGCGCCGTGTATATTGTTTTCATCAGCACCGAAAAGCCAAAAACGTTTGAAAGAAATGCTGAGTTGTAATTTGGAATGGGGCAATACATAACCCACCACATCGCCATAGGAAACATTCATTCCACCTGCTTCTTCGCCTACAAGTGTACCGATTTTTAAAAGCCTTGACAGTCCAAGCGAAACTTGCTGCTGCCGAAAAAGAATGATGATTGACAAGTACCCATACTTTCCCGCTGAAGCGTTGCGCAGCATCGGCTTGCGGTTGGGTCATCTTATCAATTATATAGAAGTTTACTCCTTGTTCGTATTTTCGGCGTGCTAACCTTTGCGTAATTGGTGTTACCTTCGTCCAAACCTTTTTCGTACTGCATAAATGGCGTTTTTGCAATGTATGAAAGTAAAGTATCACCTGCCATTGAAGTACCTCCGCCATTATCTCGAATATCGATTATCAGGTTCTCAATATGGCGTGTATTCAAGTCTGCCACCATCTTACGGCATACATCTGCAAGTTCTTGCGCATTCATAAAGTGAGGAACAGTCATTAAAGCAGCTTTTTTATTGATAATGCGGTAACTCGCAAAATCATTCTGTGGTACTTCTTTCATACCACGTTTCATCTCCTTTTGTTTCTCTTCTATCGAAACGCTATGCATCTTTCGGTTAACAATTTTGCCATTCTCAATGTATTGTATGTCATATTCAGCAGCATTATACAACATATAGAACCAAGCAAGAAACCCATTGTTCACATTTGTTAGCCTAAAGAAAGTCCGTTCACCTGACGCATAAGGTAGCATTTTTTCAATCATTTCCTTGCTGCTTACTCCATTAATCGAAACTATCTTCGCTCCTTCAGGAACGCCGAACAAGGTTCCGCGTGTAGTAATCGTAGAATCGTTGGCATCAACTGAAACCATTAAAGGAAAACGTGGCATATCCTTTTCGAAAGCATCTTTATAAGGAAAGTAAAGTGCTGTATGTCCATCGCCAACGGCAGCCACTAAGGGCGCAACATTCCGATAGAAGTCGAGCATGGTCAGACTATCTGGGAATGCTTGCTTGATGGCATTCGCTTGTGAAAGGAATGCGGTAGGTGTACACACAGAGAACACATTGGGGTGCACCTCACACAACATATAAACCAAACTATCTAAATCGTCAATGGCTTGTTGTCTGCTCAGTTTTCCATTGTCTGTGCTACCAGCATTCATTGTGCAGATAAATGTTTGCACGAATGTAGAATTAAGAAAAAACGCTTCATTTCTATACTATTATTATATATTTAAATTTAAATACGACTTTAACGCCTGCACGTGGTTTGCCAATGCTTGTATTCCTTGTGGCGTTATACGGCAAACGGTTTGGGGAACTTTGCCCTTGTAGCCTTTCTTCACCTTTATATACTTCGCCTTTTCCAACTTGTCTATCTGCACACTTATGTTGCCCGATGTAGCCTTCGTGGTATTCTTTATGTAGGTGAAGTCGGCACTGTCGGCACTCATCAGTATCGACATAATTGCCAAACGCAATTCGTTGTTCAGCAAAGGGTCGAGGGGAGGAAATCGTTATCTGCCATTGCTGAACTTTAAATATAAACCCGGAACCAATAGTGTGAACACGGCTGTAACAGCTACGCACAGTAATTCGTTCACACCCTGATTGACAAGCGAGAAGTAGGAACATATCGCACACGCCACCGCACCGATGACAGAGATAAACAAACGATTAATCACCAGCCCAGTAACGGCAACCGACAAGCCCATAAACAGAATGATGGTTGGCGTCATCGGTATGATTTGCCTTACGGAGATTCCACCAAAAGTTATCGCACATATATTGATTGCCCACAAGACAAATACCGATATTCCGAATACGCCCCACATATAGCCAATGGTACGGCTGACGATGCTGTCGGGAACAGAACGCAACTGGTTGTATTTATACTGATATACGCCACCTATCAGCGACATCAATATCCAAAGCAAATGCCAACTGCCACCGCCTTCTCCCTTCGGTGTGTTCGTTATGAGCAACCAAATAATGAGGGAAGTAGATAATACCAATCCGCCCCAAACAAGCAACGGCTGTGCCGAAGCCTTGGCAACATCTCTCCTACTCTGCTCTATCGTTCTCTCAATGAGTTTCAGACTCTCTGCTGCTGTTAATTCTTTTTCTTTCATAATCATAGTTTTATATTGTTGTTTTTATTGAAATCGTTCAAGCGTTCCGCCTCGCCATTGTCGTCGCGCTTCAGCTTTCTGCCGCCTTTTCCTTTGCCGAAGTTGTAAGTAAGCGTAAGTTGAATGTTCCTACTGTTGCTTCCTTGCATCGTATCGTAGAAGTTAGAGTAACGGCTGTGCGTTTCAATGAATCCGTACTGTTTGTTGAATACATTCTTCACTGCCAACGACACATTTACTCTTGGCTTGAAAGCTTTCGACAACAATAGGTCTACACGCTGGTAAGACCTAATCATCGAGTTGCCCGAATGCAGTCGGGAAGTGGCGTTTAACGATACTTCCAGATTGAAATTGTGCGGTAATCGGAAGGTTGCCTTCGTGTTGTTCATATATAGGAAATGTCCTTTTATGCTTTCGCCCTTCGTTATCTGAATGGTTTGATAGCACAGAAGCGAATTGAAGTTTATGTTGAACCAATAGCAAGGCTGGAAAGGCAAGTTAAGATAAGCGTACCAATGGTTTTCCTGATGGTGGTTGATGTAAGTAACATAACTGCCCATAGGGTTGTCTGGTGTTTCAAAAGAAAACTCTCTAATCAGGTCGCTGTGCATATCAACGCCCAACGTCAGCGAATACACGTTGTTGTAAACGAGCGTCGAACGAATGCTGTTTACGTATTCAGGGCGCAAGGCAACATTGCCTATCGCATAGGTAAACAACGATGTCTGCGTTTTCGTAGGGTTCTGCTGACTGAACAATGGGCGGGCTATCTTTCGAGAATACGATGCGATAACTTTCCATTTGCCGTACTCGTCTATGTCATAGCCCATCGAAATGTAAGGGAACAAGTCGCTGTAATTTCGCTTTATGTTCGTCGGAAACTCTTTGGTGGCTACATATTCATATCGCAGTCCCACTTCGTAATTCAGTTTCTTGTAAGCAGCTGCAAACTGTGCATAGCCTGCAAATATGCGCTCTTTCTGCTCAAAAGCAGCATTGCCGTTGTCGTTCTGGTCTGACGAAACGCCGCCATACATCGTATTGTTGTCTGCCGATATGGCATTGTGTTTCAGTCCAAACAATAGATTGCTGTTCTTTGTAAACTGTTTGAACACCGATAAATCCATTGCCAATACCTTATATATAGATGCCGTGTTGCTCAAATCGCACTTGTTTTCAAACAGATTAACATTATCGCCACGCAACCGTCTGACATCATACGAAGTTGAAAACTTTACTTTTGAGCCTTCATTATCTACCTTATATGATACATCTGCCTGCAGAGAATGCAAATGATTTCGTAGCTTTTGCGTGTAAGTACTCAATACATCGTGCATATTTATCTCTGGTGTCTGCATAGATGTGCGGTCGTTGGTTGTTCTTTTCAAACGGTTCAGCGTGAGCGCATACTCTGTTCCGATATTCCAACGAGTGCTTAAATCGGCAAATCCGCCTACTCTCCAATAATAGTCTCTCGCTGGAATACGATTGCAACTTTCAGAATTATAATCGTATGAAGGCAGATTGAAAACTCGCTTTATGCGCCCTTCGCCATTATTCTTGGCAGTAATGGGGTTGGAAAACGAAGCATACAGGTTTACGTTGTTCCATCTTGAGAACACCGAAACGGCTGTAGTGTTGCGGAAGAAAGTGTTGGCAACATTCAAACGGTTTTCTATCGAGCCATTCACTCCGTTATCTTTCTGCTTCCGAAGAACAATATTAATCACTCCGCCCTGCACGTTGGCATCTTGCGAAGCATCGGCAACAGTCTGGATTTCCACCTTGCTGATGTCCGAAGAACGCAGACTTTGCAAGTAGCTTATCAATGCTGAACCTTCCATTCGTATCTCGTGCCCATTGAGAAGAACCTTCACTTTCCCTCTGCCATCTATGCTAATACCGCTCTCGGTTACTGCTACGTGAGGAACAGATGCCAACACTTCGTCCATTGTTTTGGTTTTCGTCTTCACGCATTTGCACAATTATCTTGTTGCCTTTATTCATTGTTCTGCTTGCAACAACAGTAACTTCCTGCAACAAATGCTGCTTCGATACATTCACAGTATCAGCGAACGAGACGAACACAGAGAGCATAATATTCAAAAATAGCATAGCCGTTTCTTTCTTTTATCAAATGTTTTCAAACATCTTTCTTCCAACATGCCCTTCCAATGGTTTTATTGAAGATAGGTAACTTTTGCAGTAAGCACGCCTTTCTTCAAATCTTTTTCAGTGAAAATCTGCTGTATAAATCCTTCCGTTGGGCGGCCGTATTCGTCCCTATCCAACTGTTTGTTCCCGTTTGCGTCAGTAAAGGCACTTACTTTTAAACTTACTCCCACTCGGGCATTTCAAGTGTTATTTCCATCTTGTGCCCACTCACTGCTTGCATCAACATTACAGGCTTAGCAGCATTATCGGTCGCATCTAAAGTTTCTACCATTATTAAAAGCGTCCCTTCTGTTTCTCTAATCCCGTTAATGGATAACGTTACGGTTTTTACCGCTACACAATACACATACAGCAAAAAGTAATGATAGATAATAGTAATCGTTTCATAATTGGTTTCCTTTTAATTTATTAATTACACTGCAAATATAATGTAGTTTATAATATAAATCAAATATAATGGCTGATTACAAGATAGTTATAACTTTTATTTAACATACAAAAACAATAAGAGGACACACCGTTTAAACGATGTGTCCTCTTGTTATTTATGTTGTTTCTGACTACTTCTGAAGATTAGTAGCCAAGCTTTTGCTTTACCAAATACTATATATTAAACAAGGTATTGGTTTGATATACTTTCGTTGTTCACAACGCGACGGATTGTTTCTGCAAACATATCGGCAACCGAAATCTGCTTAACCTTTGAACATCTGTCGGTATATGGAATAGAATCGGTAAATACAATCTCTTCTATTGCAGATGCTTCTACTCGTTCGTTGGCTGGTCCGCTCATCACACAGTGCGATGCACAAGCACGTACACTCTTCGCTCCCGCTTCCTTCATAATGTCGGCAGCCTTCGTCATAGTGCCTGCAGTGTCTACCATATCGTCTACAATAACAACGTTCTTGTCTTTTACATCACCGATAATCTGCATTGTTGCAACCTCATTGGCACGTGCACGTGTTTTGTTGCAAAGCACTAATGGACAGCCAAGATATTTTGCGTATGTGTTTGCACGCTTAGAACCACCAACATCAGGACTGGCTATTACCATATCTTTCAAGCGCAGGCTCTGCAAATATGGAAGTAACACACCGCTTGCATAGAGGTGATCCACAGGCACATCGAAGAATCCTTGAATCTGGTCTGCGTGTAAATCCATTGTAATAAGACGGTCAATACCGGCTACACTGAGCAAGTCGGCAACTAATTTTGCACCGATACTCACACGTGGTTTGTCTTTTCTATCCTGACGCGCCCAACCAAAATAAGGAATAACAGCAATAATGTTGCGGGCAGATGCACGCTTTGCAGCATCAATCATCAAGAGCAGCTCCATTAGATTGTCAGAGTTAGGGAATGTACTTTGTACAAGATATACGTCTTTTCCACTGAATACTCTGTTCGTAAGAAACCACAAACTCTCCATCAGAGAAGCGTGTCATTAACGAATTGCCTAAAGGACAAACCCAAACTTGCACAAATCTGCCAAGTATCTCGTCTTTGTTCCCGAGAATACTAAAAAGAGTTTTCTTCACTCATTTCTATTAGTTGTTAAATATAGGTGTTATATTGATTATTCTATTGCTTGTTGAAGTTTCTGAAAAGTACTTTATGATACCTTTTAAAAATCGATGTCGGCATGCAAATCGAACTGATTCCCAAAACTCTCTGCCTACAACGACTCCTCCAAATCCATATTGCTTTTATGTCAGGAACCCGTTCCAGGGTTATTCCTCCCATAGCATAAACACGTTTCCCAAGCAGTCCCTGGTCTTTCAGTTCGTTTAGTTCCAAATCGGAAAACGTATGCTCTTCAACTGTTACATTGCAATCATCACCGTACATATTACCTAAAAACACATAGTCTGAGTTCTTCTTCATCTCTTTCAACCACATAGAGTTCCGGCATGTTCTTCCAATTTGTCCTTTATAACCGATAGGTGGTACGGCATTCTCCGTATCGAGATGAATACCCTGCCAACTGTTTTTCTGCTTTAAGATAATAATGTTGATGGATTGTGATATATTTATGATAGATTTTCGGAATAAGCGACAGCAAACGTTCTAAATAGAGGGCAGATTTCTCATTCTTCGAGATATGGAGATTGTCAGTCCTTCCTCGAAGAGTGCAGTCAATATTTTTATCTTCTTCCACAAAGTATGTGGATTTAGTCATAACGACCAGTTTCATACCCAGCAATTTGATGCAAAGGTAAATATTATTTCCGAGTTTTACAAACTTTTCTGTATATTTGCAAAATGAAAATAAACACAACTACATTCGAGGAACTGCATCGCCCCGTCTATATATTAGAGGAAGCGAAGCTGCGCAACAACCTGTCGCTTATATCGTCCATAGCAAAAGAGCTGATATTGAAATTATCTTGGCTTTCAAAGCCTATGCCCTTTGGAAGACATTCCCTATTTTCCGCAAAATATATTAATGCCACAACAGCATCGTCGCTCTACGAAACCAAGTTGGGCTACAACGAGTTTGGCGCACCTACACATACCTTCTCGCCTGCTTATACCGATTATGAAATAGACGAAATTGCACAATGCTCATCGCATTTGGTGTTCAATTCGCTCTCCCAGTTCAATCGTTTCCACCTGCAATCAAAAGCAAGTCAACAGCAACATAAGTATTGGATTGCGTGTCAATCCAGAATATTCTGAAGTAGAAACATTACTTTATAACCCCTGCGCAGCAGGCACTCGCTTCGGTGTTCCAGCCGACAAACTACCCCAACAGCTACCTGCCGACATCGAAGGTTTCCACATTCATTGCCACTGCGAAAACGACAGCGACGTCTTCGAACGGACACTGCAACATATTGAGGACAAGTTTTTCGCCGTGGTTCAAGCCAAAATTAAATGGATAAACTTTGGCGGCGGACATCTTATGACGCGCAAGGGTTACGACATAAAACGATTAGTCAGCATACTGCAAAAGTTCAAAACGAAGTATCCACATCTTAAAGTAATATTAGAACCAGGTAGTGCATTTGCTTGGCAAACAGGTTCTCTCGTATCGCAAGTTGTAGATATAGTAGAAGACAAAGGCATAAGCACAGCCATATTAAACGTCAGTTTTACTTGCCATATGCCCGACTGTTTGGAAATGCCCTACTACCCCGATGTGCGTACAGCCAAGCACGTTAAGGATAGCGAACAGCACGCAAAGAACGTTTATCGTCTGGGAGGAAACAGCTGTTTGAGTGGCGATTGGATGGGATATTGGCGGTTTGACCATGAGCTACAAGTGGGCGAAAATATTATTTTCGAGGATATGCTGCACTACACAACCGTTAAAACCAATATGTTCAACGGTATCACCCACCCCGACATTGCCTTGTTGAAACAAAATGGAGAACTGGAAACGCTGCGCAACTTTACTTACAGCGACTATAAGCAACGTATGGATTAAGGCGAAGTAAATGCTATTTTTCTCATAAAAATATCTGCCAAAATACTGAAATCAAATGCTATGGCATATATTTTTGCATAATCAGAAAATAATCAGAAATTAAAAACATAAAGCAGGAGACTAAAAATGGCATTCATAGACTATTATAAAATATTAGGTGTAAAGAAAGACACACAGAAAGATGTCCGCGCAGCTTATCGCAAACGCGCAAAACAGTTTCACCCCGACCTTCACCCTAACGACCCGAAAGCAAAGGCGAAGTTCCAGGCACTGTCAGAAGCCTACGAAGTAATCGGCGACCCAGATAAACGCGCCAAATACGATAAATATGGTGAACAATGGCGCAATGCTGACGCTTTTGAACAATCAGGAGACGGAGAACAAGGTTATAGTAATTATAATACAGCTTGACGGATCGATTTTAGCGGAATGGGCGGCGGATTCAGTAGTTTCTTCCAGGATTTGTTCGGAGGTGGAGCAGGAAGTAGCTTCAATAGACGGACAAGTTACCGAAAACCAGCTCCAAGAGACAGAGAAGTTGAACTCGGTATAGATTTATATACAGCTTTATTAGGGGGCGAAGTTGTTGTTATGTTGCCCGAGGAACGGAAAATCAAACTGAAAGTAAAACCTTATACTCAAGATGGCACTAAGGTTAGAATAAAGGGCAAAGACGGTTCGGTTGACACAATATTGACTTATAGGGTTAAACCACCGACTTCTCTAACCGAGAACCAGAAAGAACATTTACGTCAGATGCGTGATAATGCTTAAGATTTGTACTAAGCCTTATCAAATTAAAGCACATCTCAAAACCTATTGTTTTGCGTTCCCAAAACGGTTGTTTTGCACGGCGAAAGCATAGGTTTTGCGATGTGAAACAGGCACTTTTGCAATGTAAAAGTGTAATTGTCTCTTTTTAAGAGGATTAGCTTTACAAAACAAAATATATCTTCCAAGGCTGACTTGCAACTCTCAAGAGAAGTATTAAAGATACTGCAAGATGCCACTTATCTTGCTTACGGTAACAAGATGTTTGTGTTCGTACTCGTCGGCATGCTCATGTTGCCACAATATTTTAGACGGTATATGGATAGCATAACCGCCTAACTCCAAGACAGGTGCTATATCGGAACGGAACGAATTGCCCACCATGACAAGTTCACTGACGGAACAATCGAAACGTCTGCAGAGCATTTCATATTCCTTCTGCGTTTTGTCAGACACCACAACGATGGCATCGAAGAAGGCTTCCAAGCCCGAACGCTTCAGCTTGTTCTCTTGATCCAACAGCTCTCCCTTGGTAAAAACCACCATCTTATAATCTTTTCGTGCGCTGCTCAAGGTGCTAAGTACAGTTCGTACACCTTCTAAAAGGAGTGGCAGGCATATTCAATAAGCCTTTTTCCGAAGTCTCAAAATCCGGCTATCTTGTCAGCTGGAAGGTTGCTATTGCTCATCGAAACCGCATTCTCGATAAGCGAAAGCACGAAAGCCTTGCTGCCATAACCCAGCAAAGGCATATTAACGGTTTCGGTTTTGAACAGCTCGGAAGAAACTTCTGCGGGCGTCCCGTAATCGCTCAATATATTTTGGTATTCCTTTTCCGCAGCATCGAAATGCGACTGACAGTCCCACAAGGTATCGTCAGCATCAAAAGCAAGCAGTTTTATCTTATCTTTTCCAATCATTCCGCAAATTTAATAAATAAAAAACGAAAAACATTCTACATTTATTATTTACTCGAGGGGTTGTTTGAAAAAAATATAGTATCTTTGTATCTCTAAAAGAATTAATCTCTCCTAACATAGATGACACTTCAACAATTAGAATACGTTATGGCTGTTTACCGATGCAAACATTTTGCAAAGGCTGCCGACTACTGCAACGTTACCCAGCCTACGCTGAGTTCGATGATACAGAAATTAGAAGATGAACTGGGCGTAAAGATATTCGACCGAAGCAAGCAACCCATCAAACCGACTACCGAAGGAATGCTCATCACAGAGCGGGCATGGAGCATTCTCGTGCGGGCAAAGCAGCTGAAAGAGGTTGTAGAGGAAGAGCGACATTCGCTTTCAGGGACTTTTCACATAGCCGTACTGCCCACCATAGCCCCCTACCTTATCCCGCGCTTCCTTCCGCAGTTCATGAACGAGTACCCCGAGCTGGATATTCGCATCACGGAAATGAAGACAGAAGACATACACAGGGCACTGAAACACGGCGATATAGACGCCGGAATCGTTGCACAGGTAGAAGGACAGGAAGATTTTGACAGCCAGCAACTCTATTTTGAGAAGTTCTTCGTCTATGTATCGAAAGGCGATGCCTTGTTCAACAACAAGGCAATCCGCACATCCGATTTAACGGGCGAATACCTTTGGCTGCTCGACGAGGGGCATTGCTTCCGCGAACAACTCGTAAAATTCTGCCACTTAAAGTCGGCTGCGAAAAGCAAAAAGGCTTACAACCTTGGCAGTATCGAAACTTTCATGCGCATCGTAGAGAGCGGAAAGGGCGTAACATTCATTCCGGAGCTTGCGCTCGAACAGCTTACCGAAGTGCAAGAAGAATTAGTGCGTCCCTTCGCCCACCCCATTCCCACACGCGACATCATTTTACTCACACAGAAAAACTTCCTTCGTACCTCGCTGCGACAACTCGTCATAGACAAGATTCGTGCCTCTGTTCCAGCAGGTATGCTACGAATGAACAAGACACAGCAGGCACTATAAAGTCTATCAAGACCTTCCATTGGGACGCGTTTAATCACCTGAAAGCTCTTAGATTGTTCAGTGCAGATAGCAATATGAACAATAGCAGGCAAACAAGAACTGCACTCGTGTTATTTAGTGTGAAATGTTTGCCACTCTCATTTCTTTTTATAATTTTGAAGTCGAAAAACGTAATAAGACGTCAGAAATCACCCCTACAAGTGTGGAAGGGCAGTCTTGAAAGAAGGATAACATTCGGTTTGCCATCTGAGAAAACAAATCGGTTACCCCTTGCGGCAAGCAAAAAGGAAAAAGAGATAAAGAACATTTTTAATAATACATTTACAAAAGTAAAATTATGAAGATTGAAAAAGTACACGCTCGTGAGATTATCGACTCACGTGGCAATCCTACCGTTGAAGTTGAAGTAACACTCGAAAATGGTGTAATGGGTCGTGCAAGCGTACCATCAGGTGCATCTACAGGTGAGAACGAGGCACTCGAACTTCGCGATGGCGACAAGAAACGTTTTGGCGGTAAGGGTGTTTTGAAGGCAGTAGAGAACGTAAACGATATTATTGCGCCCGAATTGAAAGGCTTCCGCGTAACCGACCAACGCGCAATCGACTATATGATGTTGGCACTCGATGGTACTCCTACCAAGAGTAAGCTTGGCGCTAACGCTATTCTCGGCGTTTCTTTGGCAGTAGCACAGACAGCAGCCAAGGCTTTGGATATGCCTTTGTACCGCTATATCGGTGGTGTCAATGCCTATACATTGCCTGTTCCAATGATGAACATCATCAATGGCGGTGCACACTCTGATGCTCCTATCGCATTCCAGGAGTTTATGATACGCCCTGTCGGTGCTGACAACATTCGTGAAGCATTGCGAATGGGTGCCGAAATCTTCCATACATTGCAGAAGAACCTCAAGAAACGTGGTCTTTCAACAGCCGTTGGCGACGAAGGTGGCTTCGCTCCCAAGTTCGAAGGTATCAAAGATGCACTCGATTCAATTATGCAAGCTATCAAAGATGCAGGCTACGAACCTGGCAAAGACGTCAAGATAGCCATGGACTGCGCCGCTTCTGAGTTCGCAACATTAGAGAATGGCAAGTGGTTCTACGACTACAGCAAGCTCAAGAACGGCATGCCAAAAGATCCTAACGGCAAGAAACTCACAGCCGATGAACAGATTGCATACTTGGAAGAGCTCATTACAGAATACCCTATCGACTCTATTGAGGACGGTCTCGACGAAAACGACTGGGAAAACTGGGTTAAACTTACCGCTAAGATTGGTGATCGCTGCCAGTTAGTAGGCGACGACTTGTTCGTTACCAACGTCAAGTTCCTCGAAAAAGGTATCAAGATGGGTGCAGCAAACTCAATCCTTATCAAGGTTAATCAGATTGGTTCTCTGACTGAAACACTCGAAGCGATAGAGATGGCGCACCGTGCTGGCTACACAACAGTTACTTCTCACCGTTCTGGTGAAACAGAAGACACCACCATTGCAGACATTGCTGTGGCAACAAATTCTGGTCAGATTAAGACTGGTTCAATGTCTCGTACAGACCGTATGGCTAAATACAACCAGCTTATCCGTATCGAAGAAGAGCTCGGTTGTACTGCAAAATACGGTTACAAGAAGATTAAATAATATCTTTTTTAATACGCACAACAAAGGGATAGACCGTTCGTCTATCCCTTTGTTCGTTATATACCGAAGTAGAAAAAGAACAAGATATTATATTGTTTACACTAAAAAGAACACAGAAAATATTGTTTTTAAAAAAATATAAAACATTGATAATTAAATAATTAAAGTACTGTATAGATATTTTCAATTGCCCGATAGAGATAATCTGTTGGACACTATTTTATATGTGTCTACCTTTGCATCGTAAAACAAAACAACAGACAAAGAGATTGAAAGTTTAAATTAATAACAACAACTATCGATGTGCCGACGGTGCCAGACCGAAAGCCATTGAAAACAAAACAACAGAAAAATGGAAACAATTATCAATGCTACAGCTCCTGAATTTAAGGTTCAGGCATTCCAAAACGGTGAGTTCAAAACAGTATCAAAATGAGGATATTAAAGGCAAGTGGGCTATTTTCTTCTTCTATCCGGCTGACTTTACATTTGTATGTCCTACCGAACTTGTAGACCTCGCGGACAAATACGAAGAATTGAAGGGTATGGGTGTTGAGGTATTTTCAGTAAGCTGCGATACTCATTTCGTACACAAGGCGTGGGCAGATGCTTCTGACAGCATCAAGAAGATTAAAGTACACAATGCTCGCCGACCCTCTCGCAGTATTGGCAAAAGGCTTCGGTGTCTACAAAGAAGACGAAGGCGTGGCTTATCGCGGTACATTCCTCGTAAATCCCGATGGCAAGATTAAGTTGGCTGAAATACAAGACAACTCTATCGGTCGTAATGCTGACGAGCTTGTTCGCAAGGTTAAGGCTGCACAGTTCGTAGCTTCTCACCCAGGCGAAGTTTGTCCTGCAAAGTGGAAAGAAGGTGCCGAGACTTTGAAACCAAGCATCGACCTTGTAGGCAAAATCTAAGCAAACGGCTGACAGAAAAGATTTTTCACTATACAAAACATTATGGATAGTCTCTCACTCTCCTATCAGCCTTTCCTCAAAAGGATAAAAAGGCAGGATAGGAAAGTAGGAGACTTTTTCTTTAAACTGCCGACAAGACTAAGAAGATTGCATTCTATAACAAACGATACAGACTAATTTTAAAAAGCAGAAATATGTTAGATAAAAATATATCAGACCAGGTAAGAGATATTTGCATCGCTTAAATCGCAGATAACCTTTGCGGCGACAAGCAGAAAAGACGACGAGAAGAAAGTCGGACTACTGGAATTTCTCAACGATATAGCCCTCAACATCAGAAAAATTGTCGGTTAGTTTCACTGAAAAAGAGAACACCCAGCTCAGTTTCAAACTACTGAAAGATGGTAACGAAACGGGTATTACATTCCGTGGAATACCAAACGGACACGAATTCACATCGCTCCTTCTGGCTGTTCTCAACACCGACGGACAGGGCAAGAACTTCCCCGACGAAGCAATACAGCGCAGAATAAAAATCGCTGAAAAGGCAAAATCGTACTGAAGACATACGTTTCAGCTTACGTGTACCAACTGCCCTGACGTTGTACAGGCACTCAACCTCATGTCGCTCATCAACCCCAACATCAGACACGAAATGGTAGACGGCGGTATCTACCAGCAGGAAATAAGCGACCCTAAACATACAAGGAGTACTCGCTGTGTACTGCAACAACGAGTCGTTGCACATCGGACGGGGCGACATTGGCATACTTTTGCAAGAGTTGGAAGACATGGTGGGCAGCGAAACTCTTGAAAAACGGAGAGACAACAGAGCACGAATACGATGTAATTGTCATAGGTGGCGGTCCTGCCGGTGCGTCAGCAGCAATTTATTCTGCACGCAAAGGCTTGAAGGTGGGCTTGGTTGCAGAACGAATTGGCGGACAAGTAAACGACACAACAGCCATTCAGAACCTTATTTCTGTGCCCAATACAAACGGAACACAACTTGCTGCCGACTTAAAAGCGCACCTTTCTGACTACCCAATCGAGCTTTTCGAGCACCGGAAAAATTGCAAGCGTAAGTTTGAAAGAGAAGATAAAAAGCATCAAGGTGAAAGGTGGAGAAGTGTTCAAAGCCCCTGCCGTAATCATCGCAACGGGTGCAAACTGGCGCAGACTGAATGTCGGAGACGAAGCTAAATACATCGGACACGGCATACACTTCTGCCAACATTGCGACGGACCTTTCTATAAAGGCAAGAACGTTGCCGTGATTGGTGGTGGAAACTCTGGCTTGAAGCTGCCATCGACCTTGCAGGCATTTGCAATAAAGTTACGGTATTCGAGTTTGGCGATACCCTTCGTGCCGACACCGTATTGCGGGAAAAAGGCTAAGCAAATGAAAAACATGAGCATTTTACCAATGCACAGACAACCAACGTGAAGGGCGATGGTACGAAACTGACAGCACTGACCGTTAAAGACCGCCTGACAGAGGAAGAAAAAGACTACGAATTTGATGGTGTTTTCGTGCAAATAGGTCTTGCAGCCAACAGTGATGCTTTCAAAGAAGAATTGGAACTGACACCACGCAACGAGATTAAAGTAGACGAGTTCTGCCGTACTGCCATTTCAGGTGTTTATGCAGCAGGCGACGTTTCTAATGTTCCGTACAAACAAATCGTTGTTGCTATGGGCGAGAGTGCCAGCAGCCTTGTCGGCATTCGACGACCGTCTGCGTGGTATTATCTGACAGAGACTTAAAACAAAGGCGGACAAGAATATATAAAAGGGAGGGAACAGTGTATCAAGCACATTGTTCCCTCTTTCTATTATAGTGATAGTCAATATATATCTGAGCGTTTGATTTGCTTTCTGCCACTCAAGGCAACTGTTGAAAGCCTCTTCTCTTTTGTAAAGACAACTTCATTAAAAAGCGATAGCTGCACTTTGACATTGCAAAACCCATTGTTTTGCGTTCTAAAAGGGTGGCTTTTACCGTGTAAAAGCAGCCTGTTTTTGGAACGCTAAAGCCATAAGATTTCTAATATATTGAAGTATAGATAGTTATACAATAGTTGTGCTTATGAAAAATACTTACACATCTATTTCTTCTTCTCCCTATAAAATAATGTGAGTTTGGTGTAAGAATTTGAGCTCGAAGAAACATCACTTCTTTTTAATTGTAAGCATATTAGAACATCGTTAATTCCTTTTTAAAATATCTTATAAATAATCTATAAGCGTAATTCTTATATCGAACTCACATATTTATAATGAAAATGCCTATTATAGGATTTGTGTATGTTGATGGAAATTAGTACTTTTGCATTCAATTTGGCACAGATTCAGAATTACAGAGATAAATAAAAATAAACAAAATAAATGAACATTTCATACAAATGGCTAAAGGAATACGTTGATTTCGACCTTGAACCACAGGATTTAGCGGCTGCGCTGACCTCAACAGGATTGGAAGTTGGAAGCGTAGAAGAGGTTGAAACTATCCGTGGCGGACTGAAAAGGACTCTTTGTAGGCAAGGTGCTTACCTGCGAGGAACTCCCAATTCCGACCACTTACACGTTACAACGGTAGACCTTGGCAAAGGCGAGCCACAGCAAATAGTATGCGGCGCAGCCAATATAGCGGCAGGACAGAAGGTTATCGTGGCAGATTTAGGCTGTGTACTGTACAATGGCGACGACTCTTTCACCATCAAGGAGAGTAAGCTGAGAGGTGTCGAGAGTTTGGGAATGATTTGCGCTGAAGACGAAATCGGCGTAGGAACAAGCCACGACGGCATCATTGTTCTGCCCGAAGATGCACGAGTGGGTATGCCTGCAGCAGAGTATTACCAGCTCGACAGCGACTGGCTGATTGAAATGAGACATTACTGCCAACCGTGCCGATGCATTGAGCCATTACGGCGTAGCGCGCGACCTTTATGCGTGGTTGAAGCAAAACGGATACGAAACATCGTTGCATCGCCCAGATTGTAGCAAGTTTAAAGTAGACAACCACGACCTTCCTATCGAAGTAAAGATAGAAAACCCTGACGCTTGCCGTCGCTATGCGTGCCTTAGCATTACCGATTGCGAGGTAAAAGAAAGCCCACAATGGCTGAAAGACAGGCTCAACGTAATTGGCGTTCGCCCTATCAACAACATTGTAGACATTACCAATTACGTCATGATGGCTTACGGACAACCTATGCACTGCTTCGATGCAGATATGGTAACAGGTAGGCAAATCATCGTGAAAGACAAGAACGAAGGCAAGAAGTTCATCACGCTCGATGGTGAGGAACACACGCTTGGCGAGCACGACCTTGCTATTTGCAACGCCGAAGAACCAATGTGCATTGCCGGAGTATTCGGCGGAAAGGGCAGTGGAACATACGAAAAACACACGCAACGTAGTGTTGGAAAGTGCCTACTTCCACCCTACTTGGATTCGCAAGAGTGCGCGCCGCCACGGTCTTTCTACCGATTCGAGCTTCCGTTTCGAGCGTGGCATCGACCCCAACGGAACCATTTATGCCCTCAAGCAAGCAGCCATTCTCTGCAAAGAGCTTGCAGGCGGCAAGGTAAGTATGGAGATTTGCGACGTATATCCTACGAAAATGGAAGGCTTCCCCGTTCGTCTGAACTACGAATATGCCGACCGCCTTATCGGAAAACAGCTCGGCACAGACACGATTAAGAGCATTGCAACAAGTCTTGAAATGGAAATCGTGAAGGAAGATGCCGAAGGACTCGACATTATCGTGCCTCCCTACCGTGTAGACGTAAAGCGTCCGTGCGACGTTATCGAGGATATTCTTCGCATCTACGGCTACAACAACGTTGAAATTCCAACCGAACTGAAGTCTTCTCTCACCATCGCCGAAGAGGCAGACAAGAACTTCCATAGGGAAGACATTGTGAGCGAGCAGCTTGTCGGGGCAGGTTTCAACGAGATTCTCAACAACTCGCTTACTGCACAGTCTTACTACGAGGGCGCAGAACTCAATGCCTATCCGTGGGAACAGACCGTAAAGATAATGAATCCACTATCGAGCGACTTGGGCGTAATGCGCCAGACACTGCTCTTTGGTGGCTTGGAAAGCATTCGCCGCAACGTGAACCGCAAGGCGCAAAACCTGAGATTCTTTGAAGTCGGCAACACTTACAGATACGAACAAGATAAGTGGAGCGAGGAAAGCCCTATCAAGGCATACCGCCAAGAATACCATCTGGCACTCTGGATAACGGGCAAACGCGTGCAGGGTTCGTGGGCACATGCCGACGAGGAAAGCACTTTCTACGAACTGAAAGCCAACGTTGAGAACATTCTACGCCGTGTTGGAATGGCACAAAACGCACTTGTTGCCGAAACATCGCAGAACAACATCTTCGACAAAGGTATGGAACTGAAGACCCGCGGCGGTAAAACCATCGTCGAAATGGGTATCTTGAGCCACAAGCTATTGAAGAAAATGGACATTGCACAAGCAGTTTTCTATGCCGATGTGAACTGGACAGAGCTAATGAAAGCCATTCGCAAGAACAAGCTACAGTTCCAGGAAATATCGAAATATCCAAGCGTCAGCCGCGACTTGGCACTCTTGTTGGATCCCAACATCGAGTTTGCACAGATAGAAGAGATTGCCCGCCAGACCGAAAAGAAACTCCTGAAGAAAGTCGAACTCTTCGACGTTTACGAGGGCAAGAACCTCCCCGAAGGCAAAAAGAGCTACGCCGTGAACTTCATACTTCAAGACGAAACGAAGACTTTGAACGACAAAGCGATTGATGCCATTATGCAGAAATTAATTAAAAATATAACAAAAACTCGAGCAGAACTCCGATAAAACACAACTCCAATGGGAAGAGCATTTGAATATCGCAAGGCTACAAAGCTAAAGAGATGGGGCCACATGGCTCGCACGTTTACAAAATTAGGTAAAGAAATTGCCATTGCCGTAAAGGCAGGCGGTCCTGAACCTGAAACCAACCCGCGCTTGCGTGCTATCATCGCAACCTGCAAACGCGAGAATATGCCAAAAGACAATATCCAACGCGCCATAAAGAACGCAATGGGCAAGGATACAAGCGACTATAAAGAGGTGCCATACGAAGGATACGGTCCTCACGGAATAGCCATCTTCGTAGAAACACTGACCGACAATACCACCCGTACCGTGGGAGATGTCCGCTCTGTCTTCAACAAATTCAATGGAACACTCGGCACACAAGGCTCGTTGGCATTCCTTTTCGACCACAAAGCCGTGTTTACCTTCAAGGTGAAGGAAGGCATTGATATGGAAGAACTCATTCTCGACCTCATCGACTACGGTGTAGAAGACGAGTTCGACCAAGACGACGAAGAAGGCGAAATCACCATTTACGGAGAACCTACCAGCTTTGGCGAAATACAAAAGCATTTGGAAGACAACGGTTTTGAAATCACCTCTGCCGAATTCACCCGCATTCCGAACGACCTAAAGGACGTTACCGACGAAGAACGCCAAACCATCGACAAGATGATTGAAAAGCTCGAAGACTTCGACGACGTACAGAATGTCTACACAAACATGAAGCCAGCAGAGTAATATACTTGCCATATTATCGGTGTCCGATAAAACTTTTATAAGCTGTGTCCCTTCGTTCAATTATGATCTGAGAAAACGGGCTGATTGTTTTTAGGTATTCAGCCCTCTTATTTCTTTTTGTATTTGTATAATAAAAATGAAATAAAATGGGCAAAAAGTACACTTTTCATTGGACATCTGTTGTCGATCATTTCAATATGGATTTTTCCGCTTGTTTCTAACTATTTGGCAGACATAAACAAAAGTTTCTATACAGATCAGGAAAGGACAGGCTTTTCATTGACACCGTCTATATGTCTAATGGACGTTAAGTTATGATATAATAATGTTAATTTAGATAAATTATTAAAGGAAGAATAAACTTTATAGTTATTTTTTTGCATCATAGTTAAAACCAAGAAAAAGAATAAATATATGAAAAAGTTATTAATGACGATTTTTGCTTATGACGATAGGAATAACAATAATGTCGGCACAAAATCAAGCAGTATTCAAATTCGACCAGACAACGATTAATGTTGGAACATTCCCTGCTAGTTCACCAGTGAAGAAAGCTGTTTTCACCTTTTACAAAATATAGGCAATGCCCTTTTGGTCATTAATGAGGTGATTGCAAGTTGCGGTTGTACAATGCCAAAATACGATAAACGCCCTATTGCACCTGGACAAAAAGGTTCAATAGAAATTACTTATAATGGGCAAAGGTAAATTCGCAGGACACTTTAAAAAGAGTATTACAATAAAAATCTAATGCTACGACTGAAAATGACACGTATATATATAGAAGGTGTTATGGAAGCAGCAAAATAGCTAAAGAGGAAGAAGTTAGAAGTGAAAGATAAGAAGTTAGATATAAGTATTTCTAACTTTATAATGAAAACTAAGCGGAAATATTAATAAAATATCTTCCGCTTAGCTTTTATAGATACAATTTCTAACCCTAAAAGTTGGAACGACAGCCAAAAACTACATTGTGTTTAGTTCTATTCTCAAACCAATGTTTGTGTCCTTCAGGACAATAATGTATATGCCCCACTCTAACAGTCTCTTCTGCGCCATCACAAAAATGCCGTTAACTCCCCGCTAACAACATATATTACCTCAAAGGTTCCCTTATGAATATGTTCGCCGCTTCGCGCACCTGGACGAAGTGTTGAATACATAATGCGGGTTTTGTCGTCTCACATAGCTACGGGTGTCTAACCTTCCTTCTCCACCTTTGAAACCTTGTATATGTTCCTCAACGATTTTATCAAAAATCTATAACCATAATAAAAAAATTTTTAAAGTAAGTGCAAAAATAATAATATTCTTTCGAAACTCAAAACGTTCACATTTCATTTAGGAAATACGATTCCTCATGTTTTTAAAAGATTAAAACCTACCATTTCGATAATCTAAACTTAGAATCCAGAAAGGAATTATTATATACGAAATGAGCGGACACTCTCCATTAACAGAGTATCCACTCGTCTATATCTTTTACATTGTTATCTAAAATGTATAACGCAATCCTATCTGACCACGCCAACGACTGTTGTAGCTGTCATAATCGCGATTTACGTGTGTACCATCGAACTTGAACAAACCATCGCCTTCATAGTTGAATGGGCTGAAATAGCGACCGAAACCATCGCCATAGGTGTGTCCCCAATCCTTGCTGAGCAAGTTCCCAACATTAATTATATCAAAGCTCAACTCCAAAGAATTAACTTGTCCACCCACTTTAAAGCTATACTTCTGTGCCAAGTGAACATCAAAATGATGCTCGAAAGCAAGGTTATCTGCATAACGCTTGAAGTATTCGCCACGGTGCTTGCTCATATAAGAGTCGTCGGCAATCCATTGTTTCAACAAAGCACGTTGCTGTTCTTCGGAAAGATTGCCCTTATATCCTGCGCCCAATACCTTTGTTATCAACGGATAAGTGTTCTTGCTGTTGTTTACGGTAGTTGGCGCAAAGCGCATTTGGTCGATTTGTGCATCAGTAGGAATATACATAAGGTCGTTTCCACGAGCACCATCGCCATTCATATCGCCATACATTTCAATAACGTATGGAGAACCACTACGTCCTTGATAAATCAGACCGATAGTGGTCTGCCACTGCTTGCTTGCACCGTAACCAATATGGTAGTAAGCACTCGCCTGAATACGATGAGGAACATTGTATGCACTGAAGCCGAGTTCTGGGTCGTTAGGATTTCTATAGTAGTATTAAACATCCAGTTACTACCTGCCACAGAAGAAGTTCCACTGTTCACACTCATAGAACGTGTCCATGTATAACTTGCCATCAAATCAAGTCCGAAGTCGAAATGCTTTTCACCTTTCAACGATAAGTTTACTGTATAACCCTTGTTGGTGTTATACAATCCATACACGTATGCGTATGGAGTGCCCTTTGTGGTCTGTGTAAACATTGGACGGTTGTCCCACGTGTAACCAGTTTCTTGACCGAAGGTTTTGCCCGTTGCTTCAATTGCAAGATTTTTATAATATATATCGTTCAAAGTCTTTGAGTAGATAGCCTCTGCTGTCCAATCTATTCCCAATGCTTTAAAGTCAAAACCAAGATTGAACTTAAGTGTTTGTGCAAACTTGAAGTTATCAGAGAAAATATCTACTTCCTGACTTCCAGCTGACACTTTCAGCTTTTCAGCATTCTCCAATTGCCTGTTAGGGTCGAAGATTAGATTAAGTCCTTTCGGATTATAAACACTGTATTTAGACATCTGAATACCTGTGTTAGTGAAGTTGTTGCTAATCCAAACGTATGGAATACGCCCCTGTGAAGACACCTACACCACCACGAAGAATAAATTGACGGTCGTTATTGATATCCCAACGAAACCTACACGTGGACTCCACAAAGGAGAACTTGACAATTTATGGTCTGTTCGAACACCCCAGCCACGTTGTGCGGCATATTCATTGAACCCTGTATTGGCAGTAGGAGTATCGAAGAAAAGAGGTATTTCCACGTAAGCCGTATGTAAGTTGGAAAAGAAGGAGTAGCGTTCCACTTGTCTTGAACATAGAAACCTAACTGTCCTGCAGAGAATGGAGCCTTCAACGTGGGTCGCCCGTTACATCAGTATTAGCCATTCCGAAGCGGTATTGCTTGAAATAAGCATAGTTAGGGTCAAGTTTGTCTGCCATAAAGTCTTCGTAGTACTTATTGAAATGTACTAAGTCTGCAAAGTTGTGAGTACCGTTTGCATCTTGAATGAAAAGGTTTGCAAAACTTATAAAATTCGTTGTGTGTACCAAAAGTAAATGTATGGCTGCCGTTGTACCAAGTAAAGTTGTCTTCAACGGTATAAATATCTTGAGTCGAGTTGGTTCGCCATAGACGAACGTTCGTTACCGATATTGAGCGTACCGCCTGTTACTTGAAGGGAAATCATTGGGAAAGCCGATGCTACAGCACGCTGGTCGCGCACTCGTACGTAGCTCGCACGTGCTTCGTTGCTCAATACAGGCGACAAACGGCTTTTGCAATTCAGCTGTGAAAAGAGTTTGTTTTGCTTTCAAATGGATAATAATACGATTATCGTTCAACGATGACGCACCACTGACATTATTTAATTGTTTTGCATCTACCAAACTCCAACGGAATGAGAACTTGTTAAAGTCGTTGATATTCCAGTCTATCTTTGCACCAAACTTTTTACTCTTGGTATAAATATCAGGATTACCGAATGCGCCTGTATAGTTGTATCCTTGCTTTGCAGCCATTTCTTTAACCTTTGCAAGCACACCATCGGCTTCTTCCTTAAGGATACGTGAACCAGTCTGACCGTAACCATTGATATTTGGATATTCTTTATTGGCGTCTTCAAAGTTAACGAAGAAGAACAGTTTATCCTTGATAATAGGACCACCAAGCGTTATACCCCATTGGTATTGTTGCTGTTTCTGATACTTCGGTGCATAACCCGTTCCGTCAGAATAAGGATAATGGCGACCGATAAGGTTCTGATTATTGCCAAATCCATACGCTTCCATGGAACTTGTTAGTTCCCGACTTTGTTATAGCATTAATTGCACCACCTGTAAAACCACTCTGACGAACATCAAATGGCGCAACATTAATTTGGATTTGCTCAATGGTCTCCATAGAAACAGGTTGTGTGCCTGCCTGTCCTCCATTAGAGCCGTCGGCAGTGAGACCAAATACGTCGTTATTCATTGCACCGTCAATCATAAACGAATTGTAACGGTTGTTTGTTCCTGCAAACGACATTGCACCATTAGCTTGATGTTGTCAGCTGAGGATTTAATCTTGCAACATCAGCAATACCGTGTGTGATACTTGGTATCTCGGCTAGTTGTTTAGCAGTAAGACTTTGTGCAGCACCATTTTTTGTCCCGTTTATTCCAGCTTTACCAACAACAACAACTTCCTGCAATTCTTTCGAATCTGTTTGTAACTTGCATGATAAATCTTCTACTTCGCCCAAACGAAGTGTTACATTCTGGAAAGTCTTAGTTTGATGTCCTATATAGATATTTCCACCTTATAAGGTCCACCAACACGCATACCTTGAATGGTGAAACGTCCATCTAAATTTGTTAAAAACCCTATAAATTGTTCCAGAAGGTTGGTGCGTAGCTGTAACTGTTGCACTGATGACTTCTTCGCCATTCGATGTAACCTTACCGCTAATGCCTGATGTAGTTATCTGCGCCATTGCCGTAATAGTTAGCGAGAATAACATTCCAAAAGGAAAAAGCAATCTTTTTGCATAATAAATTAATGTTAAATTCAAATACGTATATTTAATTATGGTGCAAAATATAATTAAAATCTATCAAAAATATCGTTGCAAACGACGTTAAAAATCAGAATAATTTAGCTGAGACTTATTTACGACAAATCAAATTAGCAACAATTATAGCAGTTAATCCAGCTGTTTCAGTACGCAAACGGCTTGTTCCTAAAGTTACATTGATAGTTATTATTCATAGCCTGACGGACTTCATCAATAGAAAAATCTCCCTCAGGTCCTACTAAAACTGTTATTTCATTAGTAGAATTCAAGTGCTTTAAATAGTTAAAGAAGTCAGTCTTTTTCTATTTCATCGTAACAGTGACAGATAAATTTCGAACCTACTATTTCTCTACGTACAAAAATTGTCGAATGTAACCATGTCATTTACAATTGGTTTCCATGGCTTACGGCTCTGTTTCATTGCTGATATTACTATACGTTCTATCCGATCTTTACGTATTGTTTTACGTTCAGAGTAATGGCAATTTAAAAATGAAATCTCATCGAAACCAATTTCTGTCGCTTTTTCAACTAACCATTCTACACGACTAATATCTTTTTGTAGGCGCTATATGCAAGATGTAAATATCCAGTCCATGATTTGGTTTGAGGTAACGATTGCTCTATTTTATAATAACAATGTTTGGAATTTGTTAATGTAATAAATGCTTTATAAAAAGAACCTTTGCCGTCCATCAAGAAAAATCTCATCACTTTCTTTTTAATCGTAAAACTCGAACAGCATGGATTACTCTCGTCTACTGGCAATTCATTACTGTTAGATGCTTCAGGAACATAAAAGTAACGTTCTTCTTTTCATTCTATATTACATTACTTTATCTTGATTATCTTTACGCTTTTGTATTTCATCGCGTAAATTAGAAGCCAATTCATAATTTTTCATCTTTAATTGCTTTTTGCAAAGCGTCATGGAGCATTGACGAAGTTAATGCGTTCAAAGAAGTGCAACCTTATTTTTATTCAATTCGTAAAGGCACACTCTGTCGTATAAAAAGTTTTTCTTCCATATATAAATCTATCTGCACGATTTTCGACAAAAAGAATTGCATCTGAAGCACTGAATCGGTATCATCTCATACGTAAATTTATTTATTAATACAACTTTTATATTGACCATCAGAGATGGAATTAAATAATATTTCATAATGTTCAGAATCCATATCAGGATTTATCCAACAAAGAACCTCCGGTGAAGACTATGGCGAAATGAATTTTCCCCTATTCGAAGATTTAATTCATGCACCATTATCCCATCGCAGACAATGGCTACCTGTTTGTCTTCTAACTGATTAGTGAGCACCAAAAGACCCATATTGGAACCACCTAACAATCTCTGTTATTCCTTTAAAAAGACTTGTATCTTATTCATTACTTTTTAGGATGGAACAAAAATTGCAAAAACTTATCGCAACCATCAGAGCATATCCCGCAAAATATAAACCAACAAGTTTTTCAATTTCCTACAGTCAGTATATTATCACCAAACTGTTTTAATTCTGTATAATGGTTTATAATAGCTTGTGCAGCAAGTGTTCCTACAGTAGCTCCGATACCATTTGTCATCAACATAAATAATCCTTGTGCTGATGAGCGAATGGAAGAATTCGTACTTTTATCTACAAAGAGTGAACCTGATATATTAAAGAAATCGAATGCAATTCCATAAACAACCATTGACAAAACGAATAATAACACTCCAGGCATTCCTGGATTACCTAAACCAAAAAATCCAAAACGCAAAACCCACCCTAACATCGCTATTAACATCACATTTTTGATTCCATAACGACGCATAAAAAATGGAATAAGTAAAATACAGCAAGTCTCACTTATCTGTGAAAGACATAAGTATATTAGCATGTTGAACACCGAATGCATTTGCAAACTCGGGTTGTGCTGCAAAACTAAATAGGAAAGGATTTGCAAAACTGTTCGTTATCTGCAAACTTACGCCCAACAACATTGAGAAGATAAAGAAGATTGCCATTTTCTTTTGTTTAAACAGCGAGAAAGCTTTCAACCCTAAAGCATCTACCAAACTCTTCTTTCGTTGCTCTTTAATATTTCGCAATTCGGCAATGTGAAAGTGTAAAGAAAAAGAATAACACTCACTACACTCGAAGTTATAAATTGATTTTGATTGCTTTGAAATCCCAATATATCTACCAGCCACATTGTCAATATAAAACCTATCGTACCAAACACACGGATAGGAGGGAAATCCTTCACTGTATCCATGCCGGATTGTGTCAGTGCTGAATAAGCAACGGAGTTGGCTAAAGCTATGGTCGGCATATAAAACGCAACCGACATAGAATAAAGTGTAAAAATAATACTAAAATCTACATTTGTGCCTGCATTTATTCCATAGAAAGCTGTACCAAACATAAAAATACCTGCTACCAAAATGACAAAGTCCTAATAATCGTTGTGCAGGTATCCACCTATCAGCAACAATTCCCATCAGTGCAGGCATAAAGATAGAAACAATACCTGCCTAGAATAAACAGTCCTATATTTTCACCAATACCAACGTTACCAAGATAACGCCCCATTGACGTTAAATATGCTCCCCACACTGCGAACTCTAAAAAGTTCATTAGTGCTAAACGTATCTTTAAATTCATCTCTTAGATTTTTGTTCGACAACAAAAGTACAGCTTTTATAATAAACCACCAAAGTAAAATTAAGTATTTATATTCAAGATGGACAAAAATTGATTGTCTCACGACAATCAATCTTTATTAACCTAATAATCTAATACCATGAAAAACAGGATACAAAGATAAATAATATTTATTATAATGCGCAACCTCTGTAGGTGCAAGTATCCATATATTAACATCATTTAAACAAATATCCGTTCCAATTTAATTTTCTTTGTTTTTATTATTATACTAATGTCCTTTTATCTGCAGGTGAAAGCAATGGTACATCATATTTTATAGTTAAACTATTATCATTTTTCAGATAACTCTAATTCGCAGAGCATAACATTTGCCATACTCAATAATTCATTATAGCGTTGTTGCGACATAGAATCTGTTTTTCGAACACAGGAGCACAATCTAACTCAAATGGTTTAGCTTCCCATTCTTTTTGAAAAATAACATTAGTTTACTTTCCGCTTTTTGGCCCATTCCATGTTTGGACTACAGCTATGTTTTGAATCATCTAATCTTTTTAATTTCTAACTTAGATGCACTCATTTAACCATACACAAATATAGTCATTGGTTAATTTTTCTATACGGGTTGTATCGTGCAAACTATTTATAACTTCGACTTCATTCTCATCGTAATGTAGTCTGCCAACTCTGTTCTTAAACTTTTATTGAGATATGGCACGAGAGTATCAGGCATTTCAACCCATATCTGACGCATATCTTGTGCGTGTAATGGAATTAAATTGAAATATATCAATAGAATTAAAAAGGAATCTTTTCATATTAATTTTAGGCACGTTCTATAAATCCTTCGTTGAAAAAATAATTGTTATAACAACGTTCAATTCTTTTCGGTCTTTCTGCTTTTTATGCATAAAAGACAAAAAAAGTCCTACAAAGGTATTTTTAGAACCTGCCCTTAACAAATGATTCATTAATAATACTGTAATATTTTTATTGGGAATAAGCAAGTTTTTCCGAAATAATATGTTTTATTCTTCTCATAATTAGAAAGGTGAAAAACTTAAAACACAATTATTTTTTTATAAGTAGAAATCATAAGCATAGTCCTATTTTTTACTGTTATATCCCACTACGAATTTTCCATCATCTGTATTTTTCAGAATTGGTTGTTCTATAACTTTCTTTATATGTGAGTTTATTCATTAGTGCTATGGCTTTTTCCTCTATTATTACAGCACGTTGTTAGGCGCAATTGATTTAGCTTCCCTCTTTATTAAAAACATTCCGCTTCATTATATCGTTCTCCATCAAAACAACATTCTTATAAATAGCTTTCTCGTTATTTAATAGATAGGGAACACCAAACATTTTTTCTAACACTTTTCATTGTCTCAGTGTTTTCACCATAAATTTTATGTTGTCAACCTGTTGTTGTGCTGACAACTTAAAATGTAAATACAAGTAGGAGAATAATAATTCCTAAAAAATTTCTTCATCATTTTTATTTTTTTCCTTAACTCCGCAACACTATTGATTAATCATTTTTATAATATTCTGAACAACAAAAAGCTGTCAGGATTTTTCATGTCGGAAAATTCACTTGACTTAGTGTTGCAAAAACCAATCAAACAAATTTTCAACAGACATGGCAAAAAGTACAAATAAAATTGAAAAATTCATATCTTTTGGCGAAATTTTTCCTTCATGGAGAAATCTGATGAAACCATAGAGTCAACCAGCAAGTGCAAAAATTAAGAATATACTCTGAAAAGTTATTCTTTTGTACGAAGAATTATACTTGTTGCTCCAATAGTAAAAAGAGTTCCGTTTGAAATCTTCCGCCGTTCGTTATCTTCCAAAAACTCTATTATCAACAAATGTCCCTGTATACGAAGGACCGTCTTTTAACTCATACTCTAACACTCTTTCTTATTTCTTGTTACATTAATGCAGCAATGCGTCATATCGATACTTGGATCATCGGTTTCGATTGGGCAATTACTAGGATTTTCCCTTTCATATAACGCCCGATAATATTCTTTTTCCCAACTGTAATGGCAATATTTGTTTGTAATGAAAGACATTTTCAATAACATACAAAGAACCATATTCGTAAGAATTGCTATTAATCTCTTCGGAGGGTTCATCAAGGGCTTGAGTATTTTTATTTGAAGAAGCTCCGTATTTAATTCCAAACTGTTTTTCTGCAGGCAGGACAACAGAAAGAAAGTCTTTGTCCCTACTGTATATTTTTCGTCAAAGATTATGAAGTTCTTGCATTTTTGGACAACGTATCATATTTCGTTTTCTATTTTTAAAATCCAGGCTTGTCCAAAAATTTCTATTCCTCTAAGATTTTGCCAGTTTGTCTGCTGCTAATTGAGCACTTTTTATATCGCCCATATATAACTTTTTAGGGCCTCCTGAACCTTTTTATAAATGTATGCCTCTTTAAAGCCATCATGGCGGAGTTTCTTCATAAAAAGCATTTGCATTGCTTTTCTGTTACATGGCTTTGCAAGAACCAGACTCAATAAAATTGTGGAGCCAGGGCAGAAGTCTTGTTTTTTACAGGTTTATTGGAAACATGAATATTTTGTCGGTTCTTATTTAAGCCGTTTGATTAAAAATGTTGCACAATATGCCACTTTTAATCTCTTTGCGGCACAATCTTAGAATGTTTTTTTCTGCTGTAAACCCAACAATAAAACAAACGAAATTAAGAATGCGGCAACCGCAACATCTTTTATCAGTTTGATGCTGACATTTAATTTCTTTTTCGCCGTCATTGTCTGTGTCGATATAGAAAGTATGTGGTTTCTTTCCCTAACTTGTCTACTGGATTATTCTTGGGCTAAAGCATCTGCTAAGTCATTGAACTTTCTTAATCTGAAACAACTAAGTGCATAATATTTAGGTGTCAATAAGCTCCTTCGTCAGGTTCGAATGCTATTTTTATCAACCCTTCGCGTTTAAGAGTTCCAAGTCCGCCTATTTCAAAAATATCCAACTTCTGCTAAATTGTCAAGTATATGATTTACTCTAATTCAATTTCCCGAACTGCTCCGGATAACTTAAATCGTAGGTTTCGATATATGATTGTGCCAGCAGGGAGTCGTTCATTTTTAACACAGGATTGAATCCGACGATACGACAAGGCGGAAGATAGAGATTCTCAGTCTCATCATAGGAAGCCTCGCTGTAATAGGCAATCAAAGCCACTCAAGTCCAGGAACAATGATACAATCATTCTCCAATAATAATATTTCGATATGTCGGTCAATTCTCAGCATTGTTTGCAAATTTACGGATTTTCCCTTTACACCAAAATCTAAATACGATAAAAAACTTATTACCATTTCGGATAATAAGTTTTTATGTGTGGATTTCTCCGATTACCTTATTCTATCGGCAGCACGAACAAGCGCCTCGTCTGCTTTAATAGCCCGTCTTGCCAATATTAACAGAACAATAGAGATACAAGGTAAAAACGAAGTAAAAATCAATATGGTATTCAAGGTCGCCTAATATAATTTGACTGATTAGCAAATATGCAAGGAACCATAGAACTATAAAGCATATAATAAAAACACAGAACGCTGCCTGTCGCTTTCTTTTCTTATAATCTATAATTGTAAATAAATGCAAGGGAAGCGTTGCGAGCAAGATTGCAAACAATGGGCACACCTTAAAAATCTTTCACTCCATTTGCACTTACTATCCATAGATTTGTCATTTTATTTGCTGGGAGCATTCCATTAGCGTCTATAGAGCCTATTGGCATACAAAGACAAATAATGAGTATAACAAATGACAAGAAAAGAAAGATAGTCTGTTTTCTCTGTATCATGCTTGAAATTCTTCGCCTTCTATATTATCTTTTTGAAGGATCACGCCAATAAATATTACCCTCCAAAATTCTTGAGTTGCTAACAATGTAGGTTTAGGAAGCTTCTCATAATACTGACTAATTTCTATCTGCTCACGATTCTCAAAGACTTCTTCTAAAGAATCGCTATAAGAAGCAAATTCTGCAAGTTTCTTACTAAGATCTTGCTTAATCTCAACTGAGATTTGATTAGCACGTTTGGCTATGATTGCAACACTTTCATATATGTTATCAGTCTCTGCCCAAAGTTCAACCACATCACGAGTAATGGTATTTACTGGTGCCTTAGATTTCTTGTAATCCATTTACTTATTACTTATGCTTTTATTTTTATGCTTATTAATTCTTTATTGTGCTTTTCGCTATGAATTCTTTTACATTTTTCAATGTATCTCGGCTGTACCACGTTCTTTCGAATCGGATATTCATTTATAAATCCGTAACATTCGTCTTCTGCATCTTGATAGCGTTGCAACTTCTTTTCTTCAACGCTCATTTGCGCTAACTCATATTTACTTTTCATAATAAGTGTAGCAAAATTTTCACGTAATGCAGAATATGGATAATCATTTAATGCATTTTTGAGCAGTAATGATGCAAGCTTCATAATTGTTACCACCATCATTTCCACAATTGCCAAAGTATGAACCCAGATTATAATATAACTTTGCATTTAAGTATTCTTTACGAATAAGTTTATCTTGCAAAGTAAATAATCGTTGCTAGGGCAGTTCCTTCATTTTTACCATTGGGATATAAATCTAAGTAATCTTGGAAAGCAGCAATCGCTGCTACCGTTGGAGTTTGGTCTAAACGAGCTTCCGGAGTGCCTTCAAATAAGCTTTGCCCAATATAAAACGAAGCCATTTCTGCATAATATCCTCGTGGATATGTTTGATAATATTTCTTAAATGCTTCTGATGCAGCTTCATAATCATGTAGTCCATATTCTGCCATGGCTAACATATAAAGACATTCTTGTGCATTATCCGTACCTTTTTGAATGGTTACCAAATCTTGCAACAATGGTACTGCAGAACTATATTTCCATGCGTACAAAGCATTCTTTTGCATACTCATATTTATATGAGTAATCCGTACTTTTATACACTTGATTATATTCCCTGTGCACAACTCACAAGGAGGAGTGTCAGAATAAAACTAATGAGAATATTCTTCATAAATAAATTTTGAATTGTAAAGTTACATATAATTTCATAATAAACAAAGACGATATTACTTTTTAGCAAAATACTTTTTAATTATCGATAGTCTATTGTTTTTATTAACTTTGTATTTACTAATGGACTTTAAACTAACATCAAAATACAAACCTATCAGTGATCAACCAGAGGCTATAAAAAGAATTAACGGAAGGACTAAAAACGCGGCGATAAAAGTCAAGTCTTATTGGGGTAACTGGTTCTGGAAAAACTTTCACCATGGCAAATGTTATTGCGAATGTGAACAAGCCCACCCTTATTTTATCGCACAACAAGACTCTGGTTGCCCAACTCTTTGAGGAAATGAAGGATTTCTTTCCTCAAAAATGCAGTTGAGTATTATGTTTTCATACTACGTTATTATCAGCCAGAAGCTTTATATGCCTTCTACAGATACATATATAGAAAAGGACTTAGCCATCAATGATGAAATTGACAAACTTCGTCTTTCTGCAGTTTCGGCATTGTTATCAGGCAGAAAAGATGTAATTGTAGTGTCTTCGGTTTCTTGTATCTATGGCATGGGAGGTCCCGTTGCTATGCGTAATAATGTTATAAAGATAAAAAGGAGGAATTCTCGACCGTAACATTTTTCTTGCGCCGTTTGGTAGATGCCCTGTATGTTAGGAATGATATTGATTTACAGCGAGGAAATTTCCGAGTAAAAGGCGATACAGTTGATATAGCAATGGCTTATAGCGACAATATATTAAGGGTTACCTGGTGGGACGATGAAATAGACGCAATAGAAGAAGTAGATTCTATTTCTTATCACCGTTTGGGAACTTTCGATGAGTATGAGATTTATCCAGCCAACCTTTTTGTAACTTCAAAAGAACAAACAGAAATTGCTATTAGACAAATACAAGATGATTTAGTAAAGCAAATTGATTTCTTTAATGAATCTGGCGATAGTATTAAAGGCTCAACGTATTAAAGAGCGTGTAGAATATGACATTGAAATGATGAAAGAATTAGGCCATTGTTCGGGAATTGAAAATTATTCTCGTTATTTTGATGGCAGAAAAGCTGGACAACGTCCTTATTGTTTGCTGGACTTCTTCCCTAAAGATAATCTTATTATCATTGATGAAAGTCATGTCAGTGTTCCTCAAATATCTGCAATGTATGGTGGCGATAGAGCACGGAAAAGAAACTTGGTTGAATTTGGTTTTCGTTTACCTGCAGCATTTGATAACCGTCCGTTGAAGTTCGAAGAATTTCACAATCTTATTCACCAAGTAATTTACGTATCAGCTACTCCTGCCAATTTCGAACTAAAAGAATCTGAGGGTGTTATTGTTGAGCAAGTCATTCGCCCGACAGGATTGCTCGATCCAGAAATAGAAGTTCGTCCATCAACAAATCAAATTGATGATTTAATGGAGGAAATTTTGAAAAGAGCAGAAAAACATGAACGTATTCTTGTTACGACTCTTACAAAAAGAATGGCAGAAGAATTAACCGAGTATTTATTAAATCATGATATAAAGGCGGCATATATTCACAGTAACGTTGTAAACTTAGATAGAATAAAAGATTATAAAACGATTTACGTAGTGGAGTTTATGATGTTTTAGTTGGAGTAAATCTTTTGCGCGAAGGTTTGGATCTACCAGAAGTTTCATTAGTGGCTATTCTTGATGCTGACAAAGAAGGATTTCTTCGTAGTCATAGAAGTCTTACGCAAACAGCAGGTGAGAGCAGCCCTGAAATGTAAATGGAAAAGTTATTATGTATGCAGATAGTATAACGGAAAGTATGCAGAAGACTATTGATGAAACTCTACGAAGACGTGAGAAACAATTAGAATATAATGCACAACATCATATTACTCCTACACAAATTAAACGTTCAATAAAGGAGATTTTGCCAACAAAGAATATTTCGATGGGTACAAATATTGCGAACGAAAAATGAAGCTGCAAAAATACGATATTCCATCAGAAGAATTATCTATGGTGGCAGATCCCTATCATAATGAAAATGACAAAAGTGCAGCTCGAAAAGAGTATTCAGAACACAACAGCTTTTAATGAAAGAAGCTGCAAAGATCTTGATTTCTTGCAAGCTGCACAATATCGCGATGAAATATTACGCCACAAGCAGAATTGGAACAAAAATAAGTCTTAGGAAAAATATGCGCAACTTCCATCTCTATCCAAACTTTTTATTTTTCACTTGATGCGTTGCTCCTCTCCTAAAAGTTTAAAGAACTTTTTAATTAAAATGCAAGAGAATTGTAATTACAAAATAAAAATTCTGTAATTACAATTTTTATTTTCTTATTATAAATCTTGGACGAGTTATTTTTCGAAAAACAAATTGTTCTCATATAGTGTATATTACTGAGGTTAAGTATCATGTTTTTCAATGGCACTTCCCTTCCTATGGAATTAACAACTAAACAATAATTTCATAATTCTATAAATTCAGAATACTAACTAAAATTACAAACGAACGTTAAATGTCTTATAAGTAAGCATCAATCAAGTATTTTTATAACTTTGCTGTACAAATTATTTGTTATAACTAATTAAATAGGATCTTTTAAACAAATGTTCTTTTACATTTATCACTTCTTTCTCTAATTTATGTGAGACTGAAGCTAATAATGGAACTATACATAAAAGAAATATTATGACAGAAGAAAACGAAAGCAATTTGGTGCGTCCGTCTCATCGTAGACGTCCACTAGAGAAAATAAAAACAAAGTTTCAGCACTGCTAATGGCTTAATATCATCTTTATGGTAGGTGCTGTTATTGGCATTATATTCTATTTTGCTTTAACAGACCAGACTATTGGAATTATCATAATTTTGTCTTCAATGGTTTTTAAGTTCGCTGAAGCAGCACTTCGACTGTTTAATCAATGAAACGTATACCTTCCTGTTTATTAGTCTCTTTTATAATGTCATTAGCTTCCTATTCCCAAGATTATAATGACACATCAGACAACGGGACGTTTACAACAGACAATCTCAAACGTGATAAGAAATTTGGTGTCTCCGACTCTATACAAAGCCAACATAAGGAAATACCCCGTGGATTAAAAGTATGGACTATTGATGAACGCTTTGGAGATAGACAAATAGCTCAACCAGATACCTTGTCGGAAATGTTTATGAACTCTTTCTTTACCACAGGACTAAGAGGGGAATATAACTCATTAGGGAATTTAGGTTCTCCGCGGTTGAATCGTATATTTATAGAAAGAGTTACACCACCAGAGTTTATCTTTTTAGCACCGTATGACAAGTTTATCGTGCCTCCTTCAAAGTTTCTTTTTACTTCTACTCTCTCGCCAATTACCAATCTTTCTTATAGTACGGCAGGAAACCGTACTAATGGAGAAGATCAATTCAAAGCCTTGTTTGCTGTAAATGCAGGTAAAGAGTGGGGCTTTGGCCTTAAGTTCGATTATCTTTATGGGCGTGGTTATTATAGTAATCAGAGTACTTCACTCATTAATTACACATTATGGGGCTCTTTTTCTGGCGAAAAGTATCAAGCAAACCTTCTTCTATCCCTAAACCATCAAAAAGGTTTCAGAGAATGGAGGCATAACTAACGATGCATATATTACCCATCCTGACATGTTTAATGAGTCGTTTGAAACAAATGAAATTCCAACAGTCCTATCAAAGAACTGGAATAGAAACGACAATGAACACATCTTCTTTAACCATCGTTATAGTTTGGGATTCTACAGAAAAGTTCCAATGACGGAGGAAGAAATAAAAGCTAAAGAGTTTGCCATTAAATCGAAGAAAGCACAAGAAGTTAATGATGCGCGAAAAGAAAGCCATAAAAGAGGCCAAAAACAAAAATGGTGAGACCTTTAATGAAGAAGAATTTAATGCACGTATAAAGGATAAGGAAAAATCTATCAATACTACAAGTCACATGTGTTGAACGATACCGTTAATAAGAGAAAACAACCGAAAGGTCTTAGCATTGATGACTTGCAACAAAAAGATGTAGCCACGAATGATTCGACAAATAAATGGCTGAAAAATGAGTATGTACCTGTAACAAGTTTTGTTCATACAGTGCGTTTCGATAATTTTAGAAGAATTTATCAGGCCTACGAGACACCAAGTTCCTACTATGCAAACAATTATTATTACAATACAGTAACTGCAAACGATTCTATTTATGACCAGACAAAACATTGGTCGCTCCATAATACTTTTGCAATAGCATTGTTAGAAGGGGTTTAATAAATGGGCCAAAGCTGGATTAAAAGCATTCATTTCACACGAATTACGTCACTATGAATTGCCTATACTACAAACTGCAACTATACCTTCATCAACCAATCCCTTGTTTGGAGGGTATGAAAAAATAAACAAAAATGATATTTCTGTTGGTGGACAGTTGCTAAAGACTAACGGAAAAACATTACATTATAACATAAATGCAGAAGCATGGATAGCGGGCGACAGAGCAGGACAACTCAAAAATAGATGGCAATGCAGACCTTAATTTCCCACTTTTGGGCGATACCGTGCAATTTGCAGCTACAGCTTTCTTTCATAGAACAGCTCCAACATTCTATATGAATATGTTTCATTCGCGGCATTTTTGGTGGGACAATAATCTTGACCAGCAAATCCATTCTCGTTTGTTAGGTGCATTTACATTGAAAAAGTCTAAAACTCATCTGCGTGTTGGATACGACATGCTAAAGGACTATACTTATTTTGGCCTGCAAAAACGATCGTGTAGCAAGTGGCAATAATTATCTTGTAAAAACAACCAAGTAAACGTCAGGCAACATAGTGGTGCAATTAGTTTGCTCACTGCATTAGCTAACAGGACTTTAAGTTTGGAATTATAAATTGGCAGAACTTAATTACCTACCAGAAGTCCAGCAACGATGCCGTTCTTCCTGTTCCCACACTTAATGCGTACAGTAAGCCTCTTTATTCGATTTAAGATTGCAAGGTATTAAATTGTGACCTTGGTATTGATGTAAGATACTTTGACAAAATATTATGCACCCGAATATATTCCAGGGAATCGGTTCGTTTGGAATACAAGAGACGCAAGACAGCAGAACAAAGATAGGTAATTATCCTATTTTTAAATGCATACGCCAACTTTAAGTTGCAGCATACACGTTTCTTCATAATGATGTCGCATGTTAATAGCGGAGATGAGGGCGACTATTTCTTTACTCCTCACTATCCACTCAATCAGAGAATTTTACGTTTTGGAATAAGTTGGGACTTCTTTAATTAATCAACTAAACAAATGTCGGAAACACAAGATTTACTATCAAGATTGGAGACAAATGTTAAGGTGAACTCGTTAAACGCTTGGATTCTTGCAGCGCCCTAAAACACTTACGAAGGAAGTGCTACCCTATAATGATAGGTATTGCTTTTTGCTTTTATTGATATAGGTTGGATTCATTTCCAAGTCGTTCCTGCTATTTTATGTATCTTCTTTGCTTTCATTATGCAGATAAATGCCAACTTTGTGAACGATTATTTCGACTGTCTGAAAGGAAACGACAATAGCGAAATACGACTTGGTCCTAAACGTGCCTGCAGCGAAGGCTGGATAAGACTACATGCAATGCGAAAAGGACTTATTATTACGACTATGTTGGCTTGCATTGTTGGGTTTCCACTTATATATTATGGTGGCTGGGAAATGATTATCATCGGACTGCTTTGTGCTGCATTTTGCTTTCTTTACACCATAAAGCTGTCTTATTTAGGCTTAGGCGACTTGCTTGTACTTGTATTTTTGGTATTGTGCCAGGTTTGTCTTACCTATTACGTGATATTGCCTAAAGGTACGCAGACCGTTACTTGGCAGGTATTTACAGCTTCTATTGCCTGCGGTTTAATCATAGACACCTTACTCGTTGTGAACAATTATCGCGACCGTGACAACGATAAGCAAGCCAACAAATACACACTTATTGTGCGCATTGGCGAGAGAAAAGCCGAACAACTGTATCTTTGGTTAGGCATACTGGGTGTATGGCTTATGGCGATAGTCTTCTTTTTTGCCAGCAACGCAATGAACATACTTAGCATTTCCTTGCTATTTTTCTATCTTTTACTCACACAGGACATGGAAAGAAATGAAGAGAAATAAAGTATGGCAAAGAGTTGAACAAGGTTTTGGGACTGACAGCCCGCAATATGTTCGTTTACGGACTCTTGACAACAATAGGAATACTTCTGACAAAGTGAATAAAAACGATGGACAACAGAGTTGATTTAGACCTTATGGCATTTGTTGAACAACAAATTTTGCCACGATACAACGCCTTCGGAAAATCGCATGGACTTGGCCATGTGCAACGAGTAATCAAGAATGCGCTTACTCTTGTCCCAGCTACTGGTGCCAATCCTAATATGGTGTATGTTTCGGCTGCCTATCACGACTTGGGAATGGAGGGACCTCGTGCAATTCATCACATAACAAGTGGCAAGATTTTAGCAGCTGATGCACGATTAAAAGTAGTGGTTTTCATGCCAGAACAAATACGCATCATGAAAGAAGCTGTAGAAGACCATCGTGCCAGTAGCTCGCGTGTTCCGCGCAGCATTTACGGAAAGATTGTTGCAGAAGCCGACCGCGAACTTGATTCCAATATTGTTTTCTCGCGTGCAGTTTTATACGGATTAGAAAACTATCCAGAGAAAAATAAAGATGAGCAATGGAAACGCTTCTATAACCACATCAACGAAAAATATGGTAGAAAAGGTTACATACGCCTTTGGATTCCTAACTCACCCAATGCAAAGAAATTGGAATTCATACGTGAACTAATAGACCAACAAGTAGATTTGAGAAAGGTTTTCGATAAATTATATAACGAGATATTCAGACCTACTAAACGAGAATAAGAGAGAAAGTAATTTAAACTATTTTGATTTGTAAAGACAAAGAAACTATGACAAAAGAAGATTTAATGCGCAGAGCCATTGAACTATCAGAAAACAGTGTACGAAATGGTGGTGGTCCGTTTGGAGCTGTAATTGCGAAAGACGGCGAAATAATTGCAGAGGGGAGCAATAAAGTTACTATTAACAACGACCCTACTGCCCATGCAGAGGTTTGTGCGATACGTATGCATGCAGGTACTGAATACATTCGAACTTGCAAATTGTGTGATATATACCTCGTGTGAACCTTGTCCAATGTGTCTTGGAGCAATTTACTAGGGCACGCCTTAGTAAGATTTTTCTATGCAAACGACCGTAAAGATGCCGCTGAAATTGGTTTCGACGACGATTTTATCTATGAAGAAATATCCATAGAACCACAATATCGCAAAGAAGCCTTCCGAGATTTTGCTCCTGCATGAAGCCATCAACGCTTTCAGAATGTGGACACTAAAGATGATAAAAACTAAATATTAATGACTGGCAAAATGATTACTGCATACTGATAAAGTGATTACTGCCTAATGTTCGGGAAAGACAGTCATATAACTTATTTAATATCAGGAATTTTTCCTGATAAATGGTGCAGTGTAGCTTTCAGATGCTTTTTGCTACTTCTGCCGGAGTTCCTGTTGCAACAATCTGTCCTCCTCCACGTCCTCCGTCGGGTCCCATGTCAATAATGTAATCTGCCTGCTTTATTACATCAAGGTTATGCTCAATAATTATAACAGTATGTACCCTGTCTACCAGCTTCTGCAATACGCCCATGAGCACCCTGATGTCTTCGAAATGCAATCCGGTAGTAGGCTCATCGAGAATATATAGTGTTTTTCCGGTATCGCGTTTAGACAGTTCGGTTGCAAGCTTTACACGTTGGCTTTCACCTCCCGAAAGGGTTGTAGAGACTTTGTCCCAACTTAATGTAACCTAAGCCGACATCTTGCAGAGCTTTTTATCTTGGGAAGAATAAGTGGAACATTCTCGAAGAACTCTACAGCGGTATTCACTGTCATGTCAAGAACATCTGCAATTGACTTTCCTTTAAAAACGAACTTCGAGAGTCTCTCGGTTATAACGTTTCCCATGGCACACCTCGCATGGAACCAATACATCTGGCAAGAAGTTCATTTCTATTGTGCGATAACCATTACCACCACAACTTTCGCAACGTCCACCTTTTACATTAAACGAGAAACGTCCAGGTTTATAACCACGTATTTTGGCTTCGGGAAGATTAACAAATAAATTGCGAATTTCTGAAAACACACCAGTATAAGTAGCTGGGTTACTGCGGATTGCGCTAATGAGAGCTTTGGTCTACATTCACAACCTTGTCTACATTGTCTATTCCTTCTATCTTGGCATACGCCATGGGAGCTTTCAATGAACGATAGAAATACTGCGATAGTATTGGTTGCAATGTCTCGTTGATTAACGTACTCTTTCCAGAGCCGGACACACCCGTAACAACTATAAGTTTACCAAGTGGGAACTCGACATCTACATTCTTTAAGTTATTCCCCTTACAACCATACAACCGTAACGACTTGCCATTTCCTTTGCGATGTTCCTTTGGAATTGGAATTACTCGTTCGCCATTAAGATATTGAGCAGTAAGTGTGTGCGTGCCGAGCATTTGCTTATATATGTCCCTGATGAGACAACTTCTCCCCCATTCTTCCCAGCCTTTGGTCCGATGTCTGTTATCCAATCGGCTGCGCGCATCATTTCTTCGTCGTGTTCCACAACTATTACAGTGTTTTCGAGATTACGCAAGTCGCACAACGATTTTTATTAAACGGTCGTTATCACGCTGATGTAACCCGATAGAAGGCTCGTCGAGAATATAAAGAACATTTACGAGCTGGGAACCTATCTGTGTAGCTAATCTTATACGTTGGCTTTCTCCTCCCGAAAGAGTTTGACACTGTCTATCTAAAGATAGATAGTTAAGGCCAACATGAGCAAGAAATCTATACGCTTGCGAATTTCTTTAATATTTCTTTTGCTACAAGTTGTTGTTTTTCGTTAAGGTGCTGTTCCACTTTCTCTATCCATATCTTTAGGTCAGCGATATCCATTGCAGAAAGTTCCGCAATATTTTTATTCCATATTCTATACGAACGAGCTTCACGATTAAGGCGTTGTCCTTTACATTCAGGGCATTCTCGTTCGGCGATAAATTGGTCAGCCCATTTCTTTCCTGCAGCAGTTTCATCGTTTTCCATTACCGAACGTAAATATTTTATAACACCATCGAAAGAAGAAAAATAGTCGGAATTGGTATGGACAAGCTCTTTTGAAATGCGAACCTTCTCTAACGAACCATCAAGAATCTCTTCAAGAATATCCTTAGGAATATCCTTTATTGGTGTTTTCAAGGTACAATCATATTTTTCTAAAATGGCAGCTATCTGCCAAAATATCATTTGATTTTTATATTTCCCTAAAGGAACGATAACACCTCCATAATATACTTTGACTGTCGTCAGGAATAACTTTTCCTAAATCAATCTCACTTATCTTCCCTAATCCTTTACAGTGCAGGCATGCTCCTCTGGAGAATTAAAGGAAAATATATTAGGGCAGGGTCTTTATAAGCTATTCCTGTAATTGGATCCATCAAGCGTTTAGAGAGATATTTCGTTACACCGCTTTCCTTCTCCATAATCATAATAAGAGAGTCGCCTTGTTTCATGGCAACTGAGACTGTTTTGGACAAACGTTCTTTAAGCGTTTCATCAGTCGCAGCCCCTAATTTTAGTCTATCAATTACAACTTCAATGTTATGATTCTTGTATCTGTCCACCTTCATTCCGCGTGTAATTTCCAATATTTCTCCATCAACACGAATATAAAGATACCCCTTACGTCGCATTTGCTCAAACAGTTCGCGATAATGTCCTTTACGATTTCTAACCAATGGAGCAAGTACGTAGATGCTTTTATTGGAATAGTTATGAAGGATCATATCAACAACACGCTCTTCAGTATACTTTACCATTGGCTCATTGCTCATATATGAATAGGCAATTCCTGCACGGGCATATAGCAAACGAAGATAATCATATATCTCTGTTGTAGTACCAACTGTTGAACGAGGATTTTTATTTGTAGTTTTTTGCTCAATAGAAATAACTGGCGATAATCCAGTAATTTTATCTACATCTGGGCGCTCCATATTGCCCAGAAAGTTTCGAGCATAAGCAGAGAAAGTCTCAATATAGCGTCTTTGTCCTTCGGCAAATATAGTATCAAAGGCTAAAGAACTTTTGCCTGAACCTGATAATCCTGTAAAAACAATCAATGCATTGTGAGGCATTGATACGTCTATATCTTTTAAATTATGTACACGTGCCCCAAATACCTCTATCTTATCGTTTACCATTAGTCTGTATTAGTTAATTTATAAGACTACTATTTAGTTCGTTTGAGTAGTAGTCTCATTGTATCCACGCAATAAATTTACATCTTTCTTAATATGGAATTTCTCCCATCTGCCCCCGTTGCCTTCACATTTACAAAACTAAACTCCTTGTGCAACAGGCTTTCCATTGAAAGTTCCATCCCAGCCTTCATTAGGATCTCCATTCAAAGAAAGTCTTTGTCCCCATCTGTTAAAGATAATTGCGCAAATCCACAATACTTTTAAAACCTTTCTTGGCTTTATAGACATCGTTTATTCCATCACCATTAGGAGAAAAGGCATTAGGAAAAGAAAGCTCACTCTCACTTATAGATATGGTTATAGGGTCATAAATATTTACGGTATCGTTGTCTAAGATTTCATATAAAACAAACTCGAAATGAACCTGTTGTCGTAAAAGTATATTGTGTATCTTGTTCATAACGAATTAAAAAGCATTACTTTCGTTTACCTTGCTCTAAGAAAATGCCATTCAAAAGTAGAGTACCATTGGGCAAATTCAGTAGTAGGATTTTGCTACAAAATTGACAGATAGTGGAGCTGAACCAGAAAACACCTTGTGTCAGATTTATCGTCTCAGGACTCCCATTTTCTCCAATATCACATCCCATAAGGTTCGCAAGATTGAGAGAGACACATTGAGTGGCGAGTAAAAATAAAACCACTATTAAAAGATGTTTTATTAAAAATACATGACATAATCTTCTTATTTCTGCAAAAAATACAAAAATTCTATCGACAGCAAATAGTAAATAGTTTTTGTTATCTTTTGCAAAGTTTAAATTCAGAAATATACAAATTATGAAGCATTATTATAGATACTTATTCTGTATTGTTTACTTTATTTCTCACTATTCAGATCTCTGCTAACTACTATATGGAGAGAGTATTCATAAAAGTAAAGAAGAAAGAAACGATATTCGGAATAGCGAAAGATTATGGAGTTAGTATTCAAGAACTTATCGATGCAAACCCAGGAAATGAAGCGGAAGGATACGAACTTAAAAAGGAAGCTGGATCTTTGTTCCTATGAAACTGAGAATGACAAAATCCATATCTAATGTAGCAAACGGCACAAACGATGAAAAGTCCATAATAGTTAATTCCCTACAGCAACAGGAACTAATGCAATCCGAATAGGAGTAATGTTACCTTTACATAGAGAAGATGGTGATGGACTAAGAATGGTAGAGTATTATAGAGGTATTCTACTTGCCTTAGAACAAATGAAGCAAGAAAAGGTATAAATACTGATGTTCATGCATGGAATCGCTTGAAAGTCCAATATTACAACGACATTACTCGATAAGAATGCTCCAACTTTTAGATATTATTTTTGGACCACTTTATTCTAACCAGGTAAAAACTTTTGGGCGATTTTTGCTAGCACAACATATAAAAATGGTAATACCTTTTTCTATCAGATCAAAAGAGAGTTAAACCAACCCTTGTATAGTTTCAAGCGTATCAAGATAATAGCCGTTTGAACAGGAAGGCTACTGCTTGTTTCTTTGAACGTTTTCAGAAAACACATCATCCTGTCTTTATTAATTGTAATGATATTGATAGTCAAGTAGGAATCTTTACTAACGGTTTAAGGAAACAACTTGAATTAGCGAAGATACGTTATAGTATTACGAACCTAAATACTACACAAGTTGATTTTTGCGAAACAATTCAGTACATCTCAGCCTAATGTGGTTATTATAAACTCTGAGAAAAGTCCTTACCTGAATAAAGTCTTTGAAAAGTTAGACCTACTAAGAAAGGCTAATCCAAATATTAATATCTCGATGTATGGCTATAACGAATGGTTCATGTATCAGTTATAACATTGACAATTATTTTAAATACGATGTCTACATTCATCTACCTATTATTATAATAAGGTAGCAAAGAGACAGAAGCGTTAGAAAAGCAATATATCAACAAATATGATGAACCAATGAAGAATTCATATATCCCTCGTTTTGCAATTGTTGGATATGATCAGGCACAATTCTTCATTAGAGGTATTAGAAATAAAAGGCAAAAACTTTAGAGGAACGAATACCGAGGTTAGTACGTCTCCATTACAAACAAGATGTAATTTTTTGAACGCATCGGGAATGGTGGGTATATCAATAAGCATTTTCAGTTGGTACACTTTAAAACTAATAAGACTATGGAGAACTTAGTTTATTAGTTTTTAATACCTGTAATAAAGAATAGAAACAGTTAAAAAGCTATGAACAGAGGGTAATAACAGCATTGCTTATACTTTTCCCACTATTGATAAATGCATGGGTGGAAAACTACCGTAATAATTTCTCCATAGGGCGTGAATGCTGGCTATGCATTATCAAATGTAGGATTCGATCCTAAAGTATCACAGTCTCTGCATGGTGGTATTACTGCTGGATTAAGTTTAAGATATGTATGCGAAAAGTATTTCAACACTATCTGTTCAATCTATGGCGAAATAAACTATGTTTCGGCAGGTTGGAAACAAGATATACGAACTTCTTCAGATAAGTCGGTTATCAATGTGAATGGTTCTATAGAAGTACTCACGGACGTTAAATTATTTGCAAATACCTGTTTTCGCACATTTAGCGTGGGGACGAGAACAAGATGGTTTTAATTTCTTTGTTCAGGCAGGACCGCAGATTGGTATCTTACTGAACGAAACAACAGCAAAGAACTACGAAACACCAAACCTATCGAAAGACGGCACTGGAAGAAGCAACACCATTGTAAAACAAGAATCCATGCCCGTAGAAAGGAAATTCGACTACGGTATTGCAGCTGGTTTAGGTGCAGAATGGAGTATTCGCCACTTAGGACATTTCCTCATAGAGGCACGCTATTACTATGGCTTGGGCAATATATACGGCAATACAAAACAAAGATTTCTTTGGAAAATCCAACAACAGCAATATAGTGTCAAAACAACATATCTGTTCGATATAACAAAAAGTAAAAACAACAAATAAAATCAATTAATAACAAAATTAAAAACTTTTAAAAATTATGTTCGAAGGACAACCTAAAAGTCTTTATGCATTGGCTTTAGCCAACACAGGAGAGCGATTTGGTTACTACACCATGATTGCAGTCTTTGCCCTTTTCCTTAGAGGAAACTTCGGCCTCGAGCCTGGTACAGCAGGAGCTATTTATAGCACCTTTCTTGGATTAGTCTACTTCTTACCACTGGTTGGTGGTATTATGGCAGACAAGTTCGGTTATGGTAAGATGGTTACGACTGGTATTATGATTATGTTCATGGATACCTTTGTTTAGCCATTCCATTGGGAACGAGCACAGTTGCTTTCTCTAGTATGTTAGCTGCCCTGCTTTTAATTTCGTTGGGTACTGGCTTGTTTAAAGGAAACTTACAAGTAATGGTGGGTAATCTTTACGATGCTCAGGGAATGGAAAGTAAACGCGATTCAGGTTTCTCCATTTTCTATATGGCAATTAATATAGGTGCATTGTTTGCTCCTACTGCTGCTGTGAAAATTCATGATTGGGGAGTAAAATCATTACACATGGATCCTAACTCTGCTTATCATTTGGCATTTGCCGTTGCTTGCGTCTCACTAATCCTTTCTATTGCAATCTATTATGCTTTCCGTCCAGGGTTTAAACATTTAGAGGGTAGTGCTAAGAAAAAAGTTGAAAAAGCTGGTGCTGCTACAGCAGAAGAGCTTTCGCCTGCTGAGACAAAAGAACGTATCATAGCACTCTGCCTTGTTTTTGCTGTTGTAATCTTCTTCTGGATGGCATTCCACCAGAACGGTCTTACTCTTACTTACTTTGCCGACGAGTTTGTACAACCTACCGCAGAAGGTGCTCAGAGCATGGTGTTTGATGTGATTAACCTCTTTATGGTGATTGTCATTGTTTATGCTGGATTTGCATTCTTCGGTGCCAAGACGGGTAAAGCTAAAGGAATTTCAGCACTCGTTATCCTCGCTGCATTGGCTGTAATAGCTTATAAATACAGTGCTGTGGAAGGCAGTGTGGCTGTCAGTGCTCTATTTTCCAGCAGTTCAACCCATTCTATGTTGTAGCCCTCACACCTGTCAGCATGGCTATCTTTGGCGCACTTGCCCGCAAAGGTAAAGAACCGTCAGCTCCTCGCAAAATAGCTTACGGTATGCTGATTGCCGGTTGCGGCTTCTTGGTGATGTTGCTCGCTTCTATGGGACTTAACTCTCCTGATGCACGTAGAAGGTCAGCAGCAAGGTATTTAGGCATTTGCATCTCCGAACTGGCTCATCGGCACTGCCCTTGTTCTTACTTTCGGTGAGTTGCTGCTCAGCATGGGTATCTCATTCGTATCAAGCGTTGCTCCTCCAAAGCACAAGGGTGCAATGATGGCGGCTGGTTCGTAGCTACAGCTTTGGGCAACCTCCTCGTCAGTGTTGGTGGTTTCCTTTGGGGCGACCTTCCATTAACGGTTGTATGGAGCATGTCTCATCGTGCTCTGTCCTTTCTGCCATCTTCATGTTTGCAGTAATGGGCAAACTTGAGTAGCAAGTATGGAAAATCAATATATTTTGGAAATGACGTATCGAATGAGATTGTTTCGATGTCATCATTTTTCCCATCTTAAGGTGAGTTCGTCGATTTTACAGTTGTTTGTAAATGAGGGCAATGCTGATACCCCAATCTATAGGAGTATAAAGATGGTTTCAGGTAAGATGAGACAACTGATAATTTCGTTGAATCCATGTTATTTTATTATCATAAAGCCATGTAATGGACATTTGGTAGGCTGAAAACCCTCGTGTTTTAGTAATGGACATTTGGTAGGGCTGGTAATTCCAGCCTACTTTTTATATTCAGGAACCCATCTATGAACTTCTTTTATTAACCTCCTTCATTCCATTATGATTACGCAATGCCCTTTTAAGGGTTGTGAGTTGAGATCCTTCCAATAGATTTGTTGTATTGGGTATCTCTAATTCAGGATATTCTATCAGGTATATAGCCATTTAAGGTGTGTCTTCACGAACGCCTTGCACTTCTCAGTCTTCTTATTGTATAGGTTGTCTTGCCTGAGATTGGTAGAGTTCGTTCATCGAGGAACTCTTTCCATTCATCACACCATTTATCATAAGCCTGATGTGAATTCTTCTTTCCCCGATAGAGAACATGCCTCTCATTAATGCCAGCAGCTCGATGCCTGCGGGCAAATGCGGATTGTTGGTAAGAAGCCTTTCTGACTATCTGCAACTGTGGAATTGACATCTGTCTGTACAGTGGGCAGGATGTTGACAGCTTGTAAAGCTCGATATGTCCATCACACACCACTGCCTTTATCCGGAGTTCCACCCTCCTCAATGCATCTGGAGTCCCTCAAGGTATTCCTGGTTGGTCTCGTTCTCTGACAAACCTGCGATGAAGCATCCTGCCTGATGCGCATCTTGAAAGAGCATCACACCAAAGGTCTTGGAGAAGTAGGTCGTGTCCAGTATTATTGTTGCAGATCTCAGGATAGATGGGAGTGAAGCTGTCTGCACTGAACTTAGCCTACGGCGTATGGTTCTTTCTGAACATTTCGTGAAGAGTGGAAGCTCAGAAATAGTTCGTTTCTCGGGTCAGATAGTCATTCCATAAACACACATTGTTCTATACGATGACCACTTTGAAATTGCTCTGCCACAATCCCTGCAAAAGTACATCTGGACATTACGCCGATGACCATTCTTTTTAACATTTGAACTGTTACAGAAACATACAGTGTTCATAGCTTTTCAAATGCTGCAAGAGGTATTAAATAAAGGACATTTGAGAGGTTTCAGCCTACCAAATGTCCATTACGCCCTAAAAAGCCAGTATATAAATCTTTTACAACTATTTGTTTGATAGTCTAATTCTGTTTATTAACTTGGAGTAAGGTAGATGTAAGAGACGATATCTCAAATAGTCCTGTAATAGATGAAGGAGAAGAACTAAAAAGTGTACCAAGATTTAACTTTAATACACCTTCATATATGGATTCCATTTAGTAGAGAAGTCGATTTACAATCTGCCAGCCTCTCCCAGATAACTGTCCTTGAATCCTAAGAAGTAGAGTACACCATCGAGTCCGATTGTGCTAATGTTTTGGTCGGCATTTTCTCGTACGCGTGGTTTTGCATGGAATGCTATTCCTAATCCTGCTTCTGCAAGCATCGGTAGGTCGTTAGCTCCATCGCCTACAGCAATAGTTTGCTCTAAGTTTACCTTTTCTACCTGCGCAATAAGTTTCAATAGTTCAGCTTTTCTGCGCCCGTCTACTATTTCGCCTACAAAGTTTCCCGTTAATTTATTGTTTTCATCTATTTCTAATTCGTTGGCATAGACATAATCAATATTGTACTTTCGCTGTAAGAATTCACCAAAAAATGTAAATCCTCCACTAAGAATAGCGATTTTATAGCCACAATTCTTTAAGACCATCATTAAACGATCCACTCCTTCGGTTATTGGAAAGCTGTCTGCAATGTCTTGCATTACACCTGCATCAAGTCCTTTAAGCAGTGCAACACGTTCTTTAAAGCTCTCTTTGAAATCTATTTCTCCGCGCATTGCACGTTCGGTAATTCTTTTTACCTCGTTGCCTACTCCTGCTCTCTTTGCCAATTCGTCGATACACTCAGTCTGAATAAGAGTAGAGTCCATATCAAAGCATATAAGGCGACGCATACGTCTATACATATTATCTTTCTGCAAGGAGAAGTCGATGCCTTGCTCCTGACTCATCTTCATTAAATCTGCTTGCATCTGGACATAATCGTTAGGCGTACCACGAAGTGAAAATTCTATACAAGCACGAACATTATGACTTTCCCTCTTTATGCTCTGACGACCCGTAAGACGCACAATAGAGTCAATGTTCATACCTTGAATGGCAATCACCTTTGTAGTAGCTTCTATATTTTCTGCTGAAAGCGAGCGACCTATAATTGTTAAGATATACCGGTTCTTTCCCTTGTTGGTTTACCCAGTTTTCGTATTCGTCGTCTGCAATGGGCGAGAAGCCCGATGTTTACTCCCAATTCAGTAGCTTTAAAAAGTAAATCTTTCATTACTTTACCCGAATTGTCCTCGTTTGTTCTGATAAGAATTCCGAGTGAAAGCGTTGCATGAATATCTGCCTGACCAATATCGAGAATCCGTGCATCGTACTTTGCCAATATTCCCATTATCGATGCAGTTAGTCCTGGTCTATCTTGTCCTGTAACTCAACTAAAATTTGTTCTTCCTGAATGTTTTTTTATCTTTCATAATTCATTTATTTTTATATGGGGGCATAGGTGGGAGTTCGACTAGTCTTCTCCGCTATTTATCTACCTCATTTTTCATAGCCAATTTGCCATCTGCCGTTATCTTGACCGCAATAACATAACTTGTAGAGCGATCGGAATACCGATGACAGCATCGAAATATAGAGCCTTGGCATCGGCATGGTTGAACTCGAACCTGCGCAAGATACTCTTCTCTAAAAAAGCCTTATCGATAAGTGAAGCAAACTCCTGCTTTCTAAACTCGTGTGAGTAGACAGTTTGCTTCTGATTAGAAATTACAAGAGAGCAAGCATTATCAAGGTACGCATTGTTCTACCTCTATGCCATTGTCATTATAAGTAGACTTTTATAATCTTATCGGAGGTGGTTACAACCGATATCTTTATGTTGAAATAGCCTAAGTCTGTTCTTACCACCGTATCGGTTTCTGCATGCAGGAACGTGTTCATTGCATATACATGATAGCCGAACGATGCACGCAGGTCTTTGTCCCTACTCTTCACGAGGCGCACTTCTTCGCCGTTATCATTTATAAAGGTGAAGGAATTTCTTCCGATTGTTTTTCTATCTTGTATTCATTCCTGCTCTGCCTTTTCAGATAGAAGGAGTCTTTGTAAATCCAAAAGTGCACTGGTATGCTGACCGAATCGGGATAAAACACACTGTCGCCTTTGGCAAGCAAAGCCGGTTCGCCATTATCGTCAGACACCCAAAGACCTTGAAACTGTTCTTTTGCCTTCGTGTCTTCAACAATAGGCTCGCCTTGTCTGGAATTACCGAAACACCGGCAAAGAAACAGACAAAGAAAGATTAAGCAGAAAACTGTTTTGTTTCATTATCCGTTTTATTAGCTATTAAAGAGGACTAGCTCTTTATCCCAGGCAACAGCCTGGTTCAAGTCTTTATCGGAAGTAACAACTTCTTTCATATCGATAGGCCAGTTTATTCCGATAGTCTCGTCATTCCATCTAAGACTTACTTCACTTTGTGGAGCATAAATATTATCTCACCTTATAAGTAAATACAGCTTCATCTGATAGTACAAGGAAACCATGTGCAAAGCCACGAGGAATAAAGAACTGGCGTTTGTTCTCTTCCGACAGCTCAACCATGACGTATTTGCCCAGTGTAGGTGAATCTCTCCGCAAGTCTACAGCCACATCAAGCACTCTTCCTTTTAGCACACGTACTAATTTAGCTTGTGAGTATTCGCCTTTTTGATAATGAAGCCCACGGAGTACACTGAAGCTTGATTTTCGATTCATATCTTGAATGAACTCTACGTGATATCCAATATGCTCGTCAAAAGTCAGCCTGTTTCACACTTCGTAAAAAGTATCCACGGTTATCACTAAACACTTTTGGTTCTATAATCCCAAAACACCTTCAATGCCAGTCTTTTTATATTCCATATCTTTCTTGTAATAGTATTCTGTACTGCAAAATTAATAAAAGATACCATAATATTTGCATAAAATATGGAGTTTAACGCAATTAGAGTTGTTAATTACAGGCTATATACGGTGTAAAATACAAAAATATTCGCCATATGCAGAACCACTTCAAATCACACGATGTTAGTTCCGAAACTTTTCTTTTTCAAATATCTTTTTCTCTCATAACAGAATACGAAAGCATAATAAATCTCTCACGTCATTCTTTCGTTTTTTTCTTAGAGGATTGTAATATTTTTATATGTAGAAAATCATATTACTTAATTTTAACATGAGTCGACGAGTTCACGTTATATTAACACCTTAAAGTTATAACAAGTTTTGGGACAGTAGATATTTAGTGTGGATAAGCATATAGTTTAGCAAGCCTAAAAAGGAAGAAACTTTTATCTACAACTCCTCTTAAGTTAGCCCTAAACAGTTTTATTTTCGCATTGAAGGATTCAGCAGCAGCGTTTGTAGATCTGTTAATATAAAAGTTAGCATGTCATCGTAATGCTCGTAGAAAGTTGCAGCAATGACATTGAAGGAATGAAAAGCCTGCTTCTGCGACCTTATTATACTACTTAGCTAATGATAGTCTGGCTGCGTCTTTGACAGTATTCTTGGCAAAAATCATTCTTAGCGAATGTGATAAGCCGTAAGCCTTCTTGATGTCAGGATATTCTCTGAATAGTATCCTGGCTCTTAGCTTCTGCTCATCAGTCCATTTCTCTGATGATTTGAATAACAGGTGCCTGCTTCTGCCAGCAGTTCACTACGTGTATCTCCATTCTCAAAAAGTCAATGGCTGATACGCTGTCTTTTCCAACTTCGCTTTCTCTTTCTCGTCATTTGCTTGCTGTAAAGGCAGACCAGCGGTGCTCTATTCTCATCTGTTGCACGGCATCACCTGCAAGTTTCTGTATATGAAAGCGATCAATCACTCGTCTGACTTTTTGGGAAACAATGTCTTACTATCTTATGTATACTGTCGGACAAGTCCAAAGTGCCCTCATCAACTTCTTTCCCGCTTCTTTTCATCTATCTTATCCAATACCTTTCAGACATCCAAGGACCTGGTTCCTGCAACAATTGCTACAAGACATCCTTCCTGCCGTGTTTGTCCCTATTGGTCACTAATCGTATAGAGTTCACCATTGGACAAGGAGGTCTCGTCCATAGCTATGTTCCTGCCTATATATCCTCAAAGAGAAGCCACTCGGGCATGGGACAACTGCTCCCGGACCTGTAACCGTTTAAGGTTTCCTTGTATTGTTTCTCAAAACTACGTCCATTGACATGATAGAATTCCTCAAGCGCACGGCAGGGCACCGGGAGTCTCCATACGTTTCTTTTTAAAAAGATCCGAACTCTTTGAATAACGAGTGCCGGAGGCTGTAATGTCAATCTGCAGGAAGAGAAACTCTTACCCGTACGAGTATCTATCCATCGACGTCTGCGAAGAAACAAAATAACCTTATGGTCACGAATCGGGAAGTCTGCCACCTCGACGGAATCCATAAGGCCTTTAGATTCAAAATGAAGATCATCGGAGCCGTTCTTTCTCCATCTTCTCATCAGGATAAATACGTAACAATGACGAAACAGACTCTATCTTAACAATAGAGAAATAATGTAAGACATCGCTTGGTAAAACGAATTCAGCTAACTGATATAGATATTTTTCTTCCATGATGCAAAGGAAAGAAAAATATATTAATTAAGAAAATTTCCCACCTCTTTTCTACTGAGCCCAAGTTTTGCTAATCACCAAATTTATAGACACTTACAATCCATCGAACTCACATTAAATTATTATCTTTTTAGGCGTAATGGACATTTGGTAGGCTGAAACCTCTCAAATGTCCTTTATTTATTACCTTTGCAGCATTTGAAAGCTTATGAATAAAAACTGTATATTCTGTAACAGTTCAAATGTTAAAAAGAATGGTCATCGGCGTAATGTCCAGATGTACTTTTGCAGGGATTGTGGCAGGCACTTCAAAGTGGTCATCGTATAGACAATGTGTGTTTATGGAATGACTATCTGACCGAGAAACGAACTATTTCTGAGCTTTTCCACTCTTCACAAATGTTCAGAAAGAACCATACGCCGTAGCTAAGTTCAGTGGCAGACAGCTTCACTCCCATCTATCCCGAATCTCGCAACAATAATACTGACACGACCTACTTCTCCAAGACCTTTGGTGTGATGCTCTTTTCAAGATGCCGCATCAGGGCAGGATACTTCATCGCAGGTTTGTCAGGAACGAGACCAACCAGGAATACCTTGAGGACTCAGATGCATTGAGGAGGGTGGAACCCGGATAAAAGGCAGTGGTGTGTGATGGACATATCGGGCTTTTACAAGTTGCAACATCCTGCCCTGTACAGATGTGTCAATTCCACCAGTTGCAGATAGTCAGAAGGCTTCTACCAACAATCCGCATTTGCCCGCAGGCATCGAGCTGCTGGCATTAATGAGAGAGCATGTTCTCTATCGGGAAAGAAGAATTACATCAGGCTTTGATAAATGGTGTGATGAATGGAAAGAGTTCCTCGATGAACGAACTCTACTATAATTCGAGCAAGACAACCCATACACATAGAAGACTGAGAAGTGCAAGGCGTTCGGTGAAGACACACCTAAATGGCTAGTATACCTATGAAGAATATCCTGAATTAGAGATACCCAATACAACAAATCTATTAAAGGATTCAACTCACAACTTAGGGCATTGCGTAATCATAATGGAATGAAGGAGGTTAATCAAAAGAAGTTCATAGATGGGTTCCTGAATATAAAAAGTAGGCTGGAATTACCAGCCTACCAAATGTCCATTACTAAAACACGAGGTTTTTCAGCTCACCAAATGTCCATTATGCTCTTTTCTTTACTCGTTCTTTTAAAACTGGACATATTGAGTTTAGATATGATTTTTGCCCTTATATAAGACATAATTACATTTCAGGAAATTTATAATTATAGATTTTTGTAATTAAAATTCAAAAATTCTGTACTATGAAGTCGTCTTGACTTTTTATTTTTGTTAAAATCGAGAGGAATTCTTATCTTTGTATTACCAAACCAAGCTCTCAAATTCCTCTCATGTACAAAGTACTGGACAAAAGACAATAAAAATGAAATTCTCACCTCATTTATCAGTTGCAAAAACGTGGATATATTTGCCAAAAGCAGCTTGTCAGAGGTAATCAATGCATTCTTTATAAGCTTAAGACTGGTTGCCAATGGTATATGCTTCCAGTTTCATCGTTCTTCACGGAAAGGTTCTTCATTACAAAACCGTATATAGGGCATTTTTCGCAAATGGTGTAAGAAAGGAGAATGGCAAAAAGTTTGGACAACACTTCAAACCGTTATAAATCTTTCTTGGATATGTCAGTATAGATTTTGGATGGCAGCCATACTACAGCATTACATGGTGGAGAGTGTCAGAGCTATCAGGGACGCAAGAGAGAAAGACTACAAATGCCATTTATGTAACTGACCGCCAGGGAATACCACCGCCATGTCCACTCCCAGTTGCAGGTTCTCACAATGATTTGTACAATATTTCTGAAGTGGTTAAAGAAGTGTTCTCGCAACTCGCAAAGTCTGATGTTTCTATTGATGGATTAATTCCTCAATGCTGATGCGGATTCGATGCAAAGAGTTCGAGGCACATGTGCCGAAGAATGTGTGTTTGCAAATGTAGCATCTCAATCATAGAGCAGGAGGGGAAGAATGCTATTTGTTTGACGAGTATACTGTATAAAGAAAGGTACAGCATAGAAAGAACAAATGCGTGGCTGGATTCATACAGAAGTCTGTTGAATGATTGATGTTACTTTTGACCAGTTGGCAAGCATGGAATTATATAGCATTTATAGTTATTATGATGAAGAAGGTAGAAAGCAGCAAAAGTCAAGATAATCAATGATAAAGCCGCCTTGCAAAAAGAGCGAGGTGGCTTTTATTTTATTATTCATTATGTATTTTACCATTGCTCATTCTAACAATATTTACTCCGTTTTTGCAATTCTGAGTGCTTCTTGCCATCGAGCGAATAGATGTCTGCAATCTTAGCATCGGTAGTATCTACAGACTTTTCAATTCCACTTGGTGTCTTCTTGGTGAAATATCCTGTTTCAGGATTGGCCATTTGTACATCAACTTTATTTTCATCGTAGCTACAGCACCTTTCAGCTTTTTGAGCAACAAGCGAACATGCTTGTAGATTCTGCACACTTCCATGTGTAGTTGCAATAAATGGTCTCTCATTTCTTCGCAAGCAAAGAACATCGTGAACCCATATCGGTTACTTTCAACTTAAAGCTTTGAAAGATTGAGCTGAAAGTAATTGCATCACACGAAAAGAACATTGTGTTTTGTGTTGGCTTTATCTCCGTGTGAAATGAGAGATCGAGACGAAGTTATTTTTCTGCAGCCAGAGAACATTCCGCGCTATATTCGCTACCTTTTTCTGTATTAAACTTAGCTACATCTCATCTTTTTCCATTTCAAGGCAATATAAACATAAAATTCCATATCGGTTACATTCTCTGTATTGAACCCGAAAAGATCGAGTGTTGGAAGTGAAGAACAAGAAGAACATAAACGACATGCTTTTTACGTTCTTTGTATCAAAGCTCGATAGCTTCAACGATTTACTGCCTGCAATATGCGAACATTCCACATATCGGTTAGCTTTTTCACGTCGAAATGGAAAAGATCGAGAGAAGGTGAGTGCTGCACGAGAAGAACATTCCATACATATCGGTTACTGGCGGTATTGAAGTTAGATATATTGAGTGAAGTTAATGCAGAGCAACCAGAAAACATACCTTTCATAGTTGTTACTTCTGGAGTGTTGAAACTTGAGAGGTCGAGCGTAGTTAGTGCTTTATTATTCGCAAACATACCAAACATGCTAACAACTTTTTTCCGTGTTAAAAGTTCGAACTTTTAGTTCTGCAAGTACTGTACAAGCAGAGAACATAGATGTCATATCTGTTACGTTTGCCGTATTAAAATTAGAAAGGTCTAAAGCGGCAAGCTCTGAACAGTTTGCAAACATGCCATTCATATCGGTAACATTCGCTGTATTGAAGCTTGATAAATTAGTTTGGTAAGTGCTACACAATCTGCAAACATACCGTTCATTGTTGTCACATTTTCCGTATTGAATTTAGAAACATCTAAAGAAGTAAGTCCGCTACAACCAGAGAACATTCCTTTCATGTTAGTAACCTTCGCCGTGTTGAAGCCTGAAAGATTAAGCGACGTAATGCCTTTGCAATAAAAGAACATTACACCCATGTCTGTTACATTTTCTGTATTGAACTTAGAAAGATCAAGAGAAGTTAATCCAGTACAGCAAAAGAACATAGCTCGCTATGTCTTAACTTTCTCAGTATTAAATTTAGAAAGATTGAGCGAAGTAGCTTTCAGCGCAGAAATTAAACATAGAGTTCATATCCGTAACATTCTTAGTATCGAATGTGGAGAGATTGAGCTGAAGAAGGAAGCTACATCTTGAGAACATAGAATTCATATCGGTAACTTTCGCTGTGTTAAAGTGCGAAAGATCAACAGAAGGTAAAGCATCGCAATGATAAAACATGTGCGACATGTTAGTTACATCTGTTGTGTTTAAGTTCTCAATTCCCTTAAACTCTTTTAATACTGTGTACTGAGCAAACCAATAATCGGTGCTTACAGGACGAAAATCTTTAAACGACTCATCGAAAACGACTGTAGTTGTAGTTTTTTCTCCATCTTGAGAATTACCAGCCCAAGCAGGAATCTCGGTTCCACTGTCGGTTTTTTGGTTTTCGTTGATGCTATAAACAATACCTTTCCTACTACTTTTCTGATTGTCGTAATAGAAAGTCATCACTTTCTTGTCCAAGTTTTTCTCAACATAAGCTTCTTTACTCTGCGCATGCAGTTGTTGCGGTAAAGCAAAAAGTGCAGTAAACAGTAAACTAAAAACTGCACAAGTAGTTTTTAATAGATTGTTTTTCATTATTTTTCCAATGTCTCTCCTTAACTCTCCATTAGAGAGAACGTCTTACAGAGACTGGGACGTTAGGGTTATTAATATTTACTATGTTTCTTAAATATACAATGCCAGAACAAAAGGTTATATCTTTAACTCTTATAACAGAGATTGGGATAAAATCTTTCTGTATAGATTAAAGCTAAATCCTTCAATAAATCTACAAATCTACGAGGAACAGGTATGTAAACATCTTTAAAACATCTAAAAATGTTTTTCTGAATATATAAAAAGGTAACTTAAAAAGCAAATCAATCATACCTATACTAACATTCGATTTTAGTAAATACTGCTAGCATGACGGAGCATCTTTTGCTGTTCTTTTTCATTATTCCTATATATGTTCAGGGCGATAGTTTATTATACGTGTGCAAAATATAAGATTTTTCTCTTAGAATTACAAATAATATTCTGAAAAACGTTTAAATTGGATTTAACGAAAACAGATGAATCCATATAAATTTAGAAACTCATCTGTTATATTAACAATATTTATTGACCCCATTTTTGTGATTATTATATGAGATACAGACACATCTAATTTACTCGTAATCATCTATTACGTTGTTCATCATATCCATCATTGGCTTTCCTGTTTTAGCTATTTCGATTAGCTTCTCCTTCCATTCGTTGCCTTCAAAGAAACTATCGGGTACTTTCACCCAGCAGCAATAGTCTTTCATACGAAGATATTGAGCAAACTCCATAGTCGCGTGGAAAACCTTTCGAATTGTTTTCAAAGCTGCCAAACCAAAAACCTTTCTTAGATAAGCAGCATCGTCCTCCCATTGTCCGTCGTTGGGATAACCGAAAGTCTTTATAAACTTTCCGTCTTCGACAATCTTACGCCATTGGTCGATATTCGCCATTATTTCGTTGCGGCACGAGGTTAGTATGTTGGTTGGTAACCAATAGGAACCCACTGCAACCAAGCAGTTGTTCGGTTCTAAATGAATGCACATAGCCACCTCGCAAAGCCTTTCGTCCCTTTGCGCAAATAAAAGCACCCAAGTGTCGTTTGTACGGACTCTGTCGGGCGAGAAGCGTGTATCACGACAGAAACGATAGGTACAATCCTTTACTTTCAGGTGGGCTATCTCGCTATCAATTGTCGTTAAGGTTGTTATAACATCTTCAACGCCTACCTCAAACTCCTTTTTTACAGTTTCGTATTCAGACTTATGTTCTTGAAACCACTTCTATTATTGTTGGCAGCTATGTTCTTTAAAATGCCAATATTATTTTTGTATTCATTTTCGTCTACTTATTTAGTTTGCCATATTATCCATATTCTTAGGGCAGAAAAACTCAAATGGGCATTTTTCGCACATCGGACGCAGGCTCTTGCGATATATCGACCGTGCAGGAGTATCCAATGGTAGCTGAAGACACCTCGTCCAAAGGAATGTTACGCATCGATAGTCTTCTACCTTACGTGGTGTGTTGGCATCGGCAGGCACCAATCCCAACCGATGACTGACACGATAGACGTGCGTGTCTACTGCCAAAGTAGGCTTTCCGAACCATACTGCCTGCAACACATTTGCGGTTTTCCTCCCTACTCCGGGCAGTTTCACCAATTCATTAGGGTCTGAAGGTATTTCGCCACCGCATGCATCTACAACCATACGTGCCATTTCAATCAAATGTTTTGCCTTTGAATTTGGGTAAGAAACGCTGCGCACAAGCTCGAAAACGTCTTCTACTGGCGGCAGCAGCCATAGCTTTCGCATCGGGAAACTTGGCAAACAATGCGGGAGTAATGGCGTTTATGCGTTTGTCGGTGCATTGTGCTGAAAGCAAAGTTGCACATAATAACTGGAAAGCCGAACCGAACATCAATTCAGTAGATACTTCGCCAACGTTCTTCCTGAAATAATCTAATATGTAGTTATAGCGTTCTCTTTCTTTGTCATCTTGTCGTTTATAGTTTCTTTCTAATGTGAGACGAGGTACAAAAAGTTATTGAAAATTTGGTGTTTTGGTAAACTTAACGTCACTTTTGCAGTATAAATAATAAAAACGTAGCATTATGACAACACCTATAATAGGATTGATTGCCTTACTCGTAATTGCAATAATCGGTTGGGCAATAGCAGAAGCAAAAAGCAAAGCAATAGAGTTTACACACTCTAAAGAGGAAGAAGAAGGATATGAAGAGATGCGTGAAGCATACGAACACGATGGTGGCAAGGAACTGTCTTTGAAAGACTGCTGAAGAAAAACCATACAAGAGACTACGAGTCTATTTAATCTCTTCCACTTTTTCTTCAAATGTGTTTGGTTATTTTAGAACAAAAACACAAAGAGCCGACTCTCTCATTGAGAATCGGCTCTTTGTGTTTCTGAAAGTTACAAGTTCTGTGGCGAGAAACAGCAGGTGGCTTTTCGTACTACAGAATCTTATGCCCCTTGACTCAAGGGTTGCTTGATGTTATCTTATTAAAATCGTCGGGCGAAACGAGTATTTGCCTCGCCTGTATTCATATTCTTCAAAGCAACTTCTGCCTTGTTCTATTTCGATTGTCGCCTGCAAGAACAACGAACGGAATGTGCTTTGCACTTTGCATGCTTCATTTGTCATCTTGCAGCGTCGGGGAAAATCTCCGTTCTGATATTTTCGCCTGCCGTGCTTTGCTACAAATGGCAATACGCAGCTTGTTTCTTTATCGCCAAAGTTGATAAACAACAACTGTGTATCGCTGATACTTTCTTTCGGATAAAGGTCTAACGTGTTGAGAACATCGTAGATACGGTCTGCACCAAAGCTGAAACCAACACCCGAGAGGTTAGGCATTCCGAATATTCTCGTAAGATTATCGTGGCGTCCGCCACCTGTAATGGAACCGATTTCAACGTCCAAAGCCTTCACTTCAAATATTGCGCCTGTATATGGTTCAGTCCACGCGCTAAAGTTAGGTCGAGTTGTATTTCATTTTTCAGCTCTATTTGCTTCAAAACATCAAGAATGTATCTTGTCTCCTCTACTCCCTTTAGTCCTGTTTGGCTATTTGCGAGCACTTCGGCTATCGTGTTCAGCTTTGTCGTCGTTGCTGCCACTTAACTGTACTATAGGTTGCAGCTTTCTATGGAAGCCTTTGACAATCCTTCTTTTCAAGCTCGGCATTCACCGCTTCAAGCTCAATCTTGTCGGAGTTTGTCGATGGCTGTTACGTGATTTGGACAATCTTTTCTGCTCGCCAATGACTTCTGCAATACCCGAAAGTATCTTGCGGTTGTTTATTTTTATCTGTACTCGGATTCTGAACTTGGTGAAAACGGTGTCGATAATCTGCATCAACTCCAGCTTCGTTGAGCAGAGAATCTGAACCAACAATGTCGGCATCGCATTGATAAAATTCACGATAACGCCCCTTTTGTGGTCGGTCGGCACGCCAAACGGGTTGTATTTGATAGCGTTTGAAAGGCATTTGCAACTCTTCGCGGTGCATTACAACGTATCGTGCAAAGGGAAACGGTAAGGTCGTAGCGCAATCCTTTCTCTGAAAGCTTGGTCTGCAACTTCAACGGATTGCGTGCTAAAAAGTTCCTCATCGGTAGTGCTTTTTAAGCGAAATCGCCTGAATTTAAAATCTTGAAAAGCAACTTGTCGCCCTCTTCTCCGTACTTTCCCATCAGGGTTTGGAGCGTTTCCATTGCGGGCGTTTCTATCTGTTGAAAACCATAAAGCGCATACACGCTCTTTATGGTATCGAATATATAATTTCGTTTTGCCATCTCATCGGGACCGAAATCGCGCGTTCCCTTTGGGATAGAAGGTTTGTTTGCCATCGTCGTTATTTTCTTATTATAGTTTGTTCTCGGTCTGGACCTATTGAGATAACACCAATTCTGTTTCCAAGAAGTCTTCATGAACTTCACGTAATCGCTAAAATTCCTTTGGGAACTGCGCTTCGTCTGTGAGTCGTGTCATATCTGTATTCCAACCCTTCAGTTCTTTGTAAATTGGCTTCACGTTGCTGATATCGTATGGCAGCTCGTCGGTGGTTTCGCCATTTGGCAGTTCGTAGCCAACGCAAGCCTTGATAGTGTCGAATGTATCGAGTACATCGCTCTTCATCATAATGAGCTCTGTTACACCATTCACCATTATCGAATAGCGCAGTTGCACCAAGTCTATCCAACCGCAACGACGCTTTCTGCCAGTAACGGCACCATATTCGTGTCCTAAGTCGCACAGCTTGTCGCCTGTTTCATCGAATAGTTCGGTTGGGAAAGGTCCTGAACCAACGCGGGTGCAGTAGGCTTTCATAATGCCAAACACGTTGCCTATCTTGTTTGGCCCTATACCCAAGCCCGTGCAAGCACCTGCGGAAATGGTGTTAGACGAAGTAACGAAAGGATAAGAACCGAAGTCTATATCGAGCATTGTACCTTGTGCACCCTCGCAAAGAATGCGCTTGCCAGCACGAAGTGTATGGTTTATCTCGTGTTCCGAATCAACAAAGCGGAAGTTCTTCATATATTCCACACCTTCCAACCATTGTCTTTCGGTTTCCTCAAAGCCTTCAAAGTCTGTCCAACCCATTGAGCTCAACAATTTAAGGTGGCGTTCCTTGTGCTTCAAATATTTATTCTCAAAGTCGTTTAGTATATCGCCCACACGCAGACCGTTTCTGCTCGTCTTGTCCGTATAGGTAGGACCGATGCCCTTACCAGTGGTTCCCACCAGTTCTTTACCCTTTGCAGCTTCGCTTGCTTTATCCAATATTCTGTGGGTAGGCATGATAAGGTGGGCTTTCTTGGAAATGTAAAGTCGTTCGAAGAGTGGGTGTCCCGATGCAGCCAAGTCTTCTGCTTCTTTTCATAAACAAGTCTGCGCAAGCACAACTCCATTGCCAATAATGTTTATCTTTCCACCTTGAAGATGCCAGAGGGAATAGAGCGCAACACATACTCTCGCCTTCAAACTCCAAAGTGTGCCCTGCATTAGGCCCTCCTTGAAAGCGTGCCACAACATCGTAGCGCGGTGTAAGCACATCGACTATCTTTCCCTTTCCTTCGTCGCCCCACTGTAATCCCAATAGGACATCAACTTTACCTGTTTCCATTAGTTTTTATCTTGTTTTTACTTTTTACGTTCGCGTGAGAGCTTTGCCCTGACAACGAACAGAGACGCCGTATATATATAAGGAGTAGCCGTCTTTGCGAAAAACGTGTAAACTTTGTTTCGGCAATAGCCTCCGTTATCGGTGTCGATTCTATCTCCGTTACAACTCCACAAACGGTACATATCTGATGTATGTGGTCGTCGTTATTGTAGCAAGCCTCGTATTTGGTTTGCCCTATAAAACGATGACGCACAACCAAGCGCAACTCTATAAAGAGACGCATGGTGTTGTAGAGTGTTGCGCGCGAAACCCCTAAAGTTATCTTTTGAGACATCTTCTTTCCTAACTCTTCGAGCGAAAAGTGTCTTTGCATATCGTAGACCGCATCAAGAATGGCAAATCTTTCCGTAGTCTTTCTGTAGTTGTTTGTCTCAAGATAGCTGTCGAGTATGCCCCTAACTTTTTCTTTGACTATGTCTTTAGTCACGATTCACTGATTAAATTTCCACAAAGTTAAGGCTTTTTCGGTATAAACTATAAATGTGAAAAACAAAAAAGTTAAAGGTACTGATTTAATGATATACATGCTCAGTGCATCGTAATCCATTCCTACGGCTTCGCAAAGCTGTTGCGCTGCCGTTCGTCTTCTACAGCTTGCCAGTAGTCTACCTTTGCTTTTGCTTTGTCAGCTAAAATGCTGCAAAGGTAACAAATAAAGGACATCTGGAGCTTTTCAGCCTACCCAAATGTCCATTACGCTACAATTACAGCCCTCTGGCTTAACTATTTCCAAGATTTTAACTATTCAGAGAACTATCATTCCAGTATGATAGACATCTCCTAATCTTTCGTTTAGCTTTAAGTTGATTAAAACTTATATTACATTGAACAAACAAAATATTACTTCAGGCGTTTCAACTGAACGGTAAAGTGCCTCATTAACGGGGCTTCCCATTCTATTGCGACACCACGGGTGATGCTTTCCCTACGGTCGAATACGTTCTTTAAGGCAGCAGCTACAACGTTCATGTGGTTGTCGGTATATACACGACGAGGAATTGCCGAAACGGAGAAGATCGAGTCCGCCAAAACGGTTCTCACCAGTTTCGGGGTCACGGTCTGCAAGCTTATATCCAACTTCCACGCCACGAATACCTGCTTCAAGATAAAGTTCGCAGGTTAATGTCTGTGCCGGAAATTCTTCTTTTGGAACGTGAGTGAGAACTTTGCTTGCATCTACAAAGATAGCATGCCCTCCGGCAGGACGCTGGTAAGGAATTCCATATTCATCGAGTTTCTTTGCCAAATATTCTACTTGGTGGATACGTGTCTGAAGCATGTCGAACTCGTATTTTCTTCTAATCCTTGTGCTAACGCATTAAGATCGCGCCCACTCATTCCGCCATAAGTAACATAACCTTCCATTGGGATACAGAACATTTTTGCTCCTTCGAACCAATCTTTGTTATTGGTAGCAATAAAGCCTCCCATATTTACTACGCCATCTTTCTTTGCAGACATTGTAGCAGCATCAGCATCTTTGTACATCTCGAGTACAATCTCTTTGATGGTCTTATCGGCACAGCCTTCTTCACGCATCTTTATGAAATAAGCATTTTCTGCAAATCGAGCGGAATCCATGACAACGGGTACGCCGTATTTATGACAGAGAGCGCAGGTTTCTTTTATATTCTTCATACTGACAGGCTGACCTCCCACTGTGTTATTGGTAACAGTGAGTACCATAAATGGGACATTGCCTTTATTCTCTTGCAAAACTTTCTCAAGTTTCTTCAAACAGACGTTACCTTTAAAAGGAACTCTCTTCTGAGTATCTTTTGCATCATCAGTTGTAACGTCGATAGCATGTGCCTTTCTGCTTTCTATATGCCCTTTGTCGTATCGCAGTGTGCATTGGGGATAACGTTGCCTGCTTTTACAAGATGCGAGAAGAGAACATTCTCGGCAGCACGTCCTTGATGGGTTGGAATAACATATTTCATTCCAAGGATTCTTCGTACTGTTTCTTCGAATTTATAGAACGACGTGGCTCCTGCATAGCTTTCATCGCCCAACATCATGGCAGCCCATTGCTTGTCGGACATTGCACCTGTACCACTATCGGTAAGTAAATCAATGTAAACTTGTTCTGCCTTCAGCTGGAACACGTTGTAGTGTGCTTCTTTTTAGCCATTGTTCTCTTTCTTCACGCGTACTTTTTCTTAATCGATCTCGATCATCTTGATTTTCCAAGATTCGGCAAATGGTATCCATAATCTGATTTGTTTTTAATTGTTGTTGTATAATGATTATGAGAATTCTATTCCGTTAAGGATAATAGATTCTTCCGTTGCAAATATACACAAATCTTTTTCGTTTGTGCGGTGTTTTCAGGAAAAGTTTTTCTTGTTAAGAGATATTTTGAATTGGATAGAAAGATATATCCAGAAAAGAAAGACTTCAGATTAATAAAAGAGAGAAAGACCTTCATCAGTTTAATTTAACGTTTGCGACGACGGTCTCTCTCCCGTTCTTTTTCCTTTACCATTTGATGTTAGTCCGATGAAATTAAAATGATGCGGAACCGATGATATTCCTCTTCTGAACAGCTCCTAAAATCGCTACGGAGTTACGACAATCGTCGCTACGGAGTTACGACAATCATCGCTACGGAGTTACAGCAATCGTCGCTACGGAGTTACGGCAATCGTCGCTACGGAGTTACGGCAATCGTCGCTACGGGAGTTGCGGCAATCGTCGCTACGGAGTTACGGCACTCGTCGCTACGGGGTTACGGCACATCGTCGCTACGGAGTTACGGCAATCGTCGCTGCGGAGTTACGGCAATCGTCGCTACGGGGGTTACGACAAATGCCGTTACGAAACAGGCAGGAGCAACTGTTCTCAGATACCGTAAACAGCGGCATTCTGATGCTTGAAGCACAGTAACTCTATGCCTGAATAATTCGCCGGACTCACGTTAGTACAACGGGGTCTTGAATATGAATGTACGAATAAGATAGTAAGAAAAGAATACCTGCTATATAACCAACAAAAGGCTATCCAGGGTGATTTTCTTCATATACCAGCCAAAGGTTATTTTCTCTAATCCCATAACTACGACACCTGCTGCACTGCCGATAATAAGCATCGAGCCTCCAACACCTGCACAATATGCAAGCAACTGCCAGAATATTCCATCAACCGCCATGTCGCTCATAGCTTGAATTGGGTACATTCCCATACTTCCTGCAACTAAAGGTACATTATCCACTATAGACGACAGCACACCCATAATCCCTGTTATGAGATAATGATTTCCATCGAATACTACATTCAATGACTTGCCAAGATTCATCAGCACTCCAATCTCTTCCAGACATGCAACTGCCATCAGAATTCCAAGGAAGAAAAGAATAGTCGACATATCTATACGAGAAAGAAGGCTTGTTACTCGTTTTGCAAAACTTTACGCCGTCGCCCTTTACACGATGTAAATGTCTGTAAAAATAATTCGGTTACGGTCTACTAATCCCAAGACAAGCATAATCCCTACAAATGGAGGAAGATGAGTAATTGATTTAAAGATGGGAACACAGCACAAGTCACCAACCCCAACTATGAATCACAATCTTTCGTTCTTTGCTTCCAAACTCTCCGACTTCCGAAAGTTCCCCGCTTCCGAATTAGCTGGAAGGGACAGCTCGCCCTTTAGCATGTGTGTGCAGAATAAAATGCAGAATTATCATGGAAACAACAGATGGTACTAAATATTTCACTGATAACTCCGCTGCAGTTATCGTGCCTGCATTCCACAACATAATAGTTGTAACGTCTCCAATTGGAGAGAATGCACCTCCAGAATTGGCAGCTACAATGACCAGCGCTGCATAAACCATTCTGTCTTGTTTGTCTGAAATGAGTTTTACGAAGTATCATTATCATGACGATACATGTGGTGAGGTTATCTAAAAATTGCAGACAAGAAGAAAGTCATGAAGCTATGCGCCACAACAATGCCCGTTTAGACTTTGTTCGCATAACTCCCTTTTACCCAATTGAAACCGCCATTCTGGTCAACAATTTTCAACAATCGTCATTGCCCCCATCAAGAAGAACAGAGTTGTGGAAGTATCTCCTAAATGGTCTATGATGAGTTTATTGACAAAGCCTGTTACGTGTCCTGTCCATTCCGAGACATTGCCAGCATGCATCAATTGGACGAATGGAGCAGGATCGAACATGTATAGCGTCCAACAAAATACAAACATCAACAAAGCTATGGCAGCTTTATCTATTTTCACTAAGCTTTCCATGGCTATCATTGCATAGCCAAGAACAGACGACAATAATCGCGATTGTTAAAAGTAGACATTTCCTCTTATTCTTTTTATTAGTAATTATTAAATTGTGTATTCACAAAAAACGCCCACAAAAGGTATACAAAAGATATGATGTGGAAAGTCTTTAACAGTATATTTTTTGCAAAAGTCATTAGATATTAGTTTATTTGTAGTACATTTGTAGCAAAATAATGGCAAGATGGAAAAAAGAACTATAAAAGTTGTTTGTGCAGTTATCCATAAAGAAGACAAGTTTCTTTGCACGCAACGACTAAGAACCGGTCCGACTTATGTTGCTGAACATTAGAATTTCCCATGTGGAAAAGTAAAGTCCGATGAGAATGAATACGATGCACTGCGTAGAGAAATAAAAGAAGAAATGGACTGGAACATATACGTTGGTGGTAAATTAGGAAGCATAACCTACGAATATCCTGATTTCAATATTATTCTTACTGCTTTACGATTGCATGGCACGCGATTACAACTTTAAACTCTTTGTTCATCTCGATGCAAAGTGGCTGAGAATAGATGAATTCGATTCTTTGGAATGGACAGCTGCCGATAAAAACTTATAAAGAAGATATGGAAATAATAGTAAGCAACGAAATAGAGAATGTATGTCCCAATTTTATTGGTGCTTGTGTTGAAGCAAAAGGTGAAAAACTCGCAATATTGTCAGGATCTTTGGAACGAAATAAATACGCTTGGAGGAATTTAAAAACAAACTTACCATTGAAACACTAAAAGAAATATCGGGTATTGCTGCTACTCGTCGCATTTATCGCATTTGTGGTAAAGACCCTTCACGCTATCGCCCGGCTGCCGAAGCTTTTAATCAGACGTATCTTGCAAGGAAAGACTCTTTACCAGATAGATACATTAGTAGATCTTATCAATCTTGCTTCTATGAAATATGGCTACAGTCTTGGCGGTTTTGATGCTGACAAGTTCGTTGGGAATACGCTCTGAATTGGGCATTGGAAAAGAAGGAGAACCTTATGAGGGGCATTGGACGTGGAATGATAAATATTCAAGGATTGCCTGTATATCGAGACGGAAATTGGCGGTGTAGGAACTCCAACTTCTGATAATGAACGTACAAAGATAACCATCAACACCAATCACCTGTTGGTTCTAATTAACGGATATGACGGGAATGAAGCATTGGTAAGACAAAATGCAGAATTCGTTCAACAACTTATAAAAAGATTTTGTGAGAGCGACGGTGGCTCTTACTTTATATATAAATAAATGAATGACATGCAAGAAGACAAATTAGCTATAATGCGTGAGCTTGTTGATAAACTCAATCAGGCTTCAGATACATATTATAATGGTCAGGCTGAAATAATGTCGGACCACGAATGGGACGCTACTTTCGACGAACTTAAACGTATGGAAGAAGAAACCGGCACTACCCTGCCCGATTCGCCTACCATTAATGTAAGTGCCGACAGCATTGCAGGCGAAAAAGAAGAGCACGAATATCCGGCTCTTTCACTTGCAAAGACAAAAAGCGTAGCCGATCTCGCAAAATGGGCAGAAGGAAAACCTATTTGGCTTTCATGGAAATTAGACGGTCTGACCTTTGGTTGTTACCTACGACAATGGTAGATTATCGAAAGTCGTAACACGCGGCGATGGTCATATCGGCACTAATATTACACATTTAGCAGGTGCAATTGAAGGCATTCTGCCGAGAATAAAGAACACAGGACATATTGTCATACGTGGCGAGGCTATTATAAGCTACACCGATTTCAATGTGTTTAACATGGAAATGGGCGAAGAATATGCTAATCCGCGCAACCTCGCTTCGGGTTCATTGACATTAAAGAATGTGAAGAAGTAAAATCACGACACATTCATTGGATACCTTTTACATTGGTTCATACCGATGAGGATATTGTATCGTGGGGAAGCAGAATGGGTTTCTTAGAAAACTTAGGCTTTAAAAACCGTAGAGCACGAACAGTATCCAACCCCACTATAGAAAAACTTAGAAAAGGTAATTCAAGAGTGGACACATAAGCTAAAACACTTTCGACTATCCCGTTGATGGCTTTGGTTATCTCGATGACGACACTATTTATGCTGCTTCAGGCAATATTACAGGACACCATGCAACGCGTGCTGGCTATGCTTTTAAATGGAAAGATGAAAGTGCAACAACCGAATTGGAATATATTGAATGGTCGTGTGCTGCTTCTACAATTTCGCCCGTTGCAGTTTTCAAACCTGTAAGCTTGGAAGGAACAACCGTCAAACGGGCAAGTCTTTGCAATATATCAGAATGCGAACGTCTCGGAATAGGTGGCGAAGGTACAAAAATAGAAGTAATAAAATCTAATAAGATTATTCCAAAAGTCATCAACGTCATTGAAACCATTGGTTTGTTCGCCATTCCACATACTTGTCCGGTATGCAAAGCCGACACAGAAATAATAGAAAGTGAAAGCAGTGCTACCAAGACTTTGCATTGCACCAACCCAGACTGCACTGCAAAACAACTAAAGAAATTTGCACGCTTTGTTTCGAAAGAAGGTGTAAATATCGATGGACTTTCGAACAAACCGTACAAAAGTTCATTAATCTTGGTTGGGTAAAAGAATATGCCGGCCTTTTCCACTTAAATGAACATGCCGAAGAGCTCCGCACAATGGAAGGATTTGGCAATAAGAGCGTGTCGAACTTGCGAAGTCGATAGAGAAAGCAAGAACGGTTGAAGCTAAAAACTTTCTATATGCCTTGTTTATTCCACTCGTTGGACAAGATGTTTGCACACGTTTACTTTCGGCATATCCACTGACCGAACTCATCAAGATAGCACAAACCACAACCGATTTCACCGTATTCTCTACCATTTTCGGGTATTGGACCAGAGAAAAGTACAAGTTTTTGTGAAATGGTTCCAGAACCAAAAGAATAAAGAAACAGTGGAACATCTGCTCGTAGAACTCCAGATTAAAGAAGTTGTACCAAACCAGAAGGGAACTCTTTGCAACGGATTGACCTTCGTTATCACAGGCGACGTGCACCATTACAAGAACCGAAACGAACTGAAGGGCTATATGAAAGTCAAGGCGGAAAAAGTTACGGGCAGCGTATCGAAATCAACAAGCTACCTTATTAACAACGATATAAACAGTACGTCGGGCAAGAACCAAAAAGGCACGACAACTTGGAATAGACATTATTTCGGAAGACGATTTTATCAGCAAATTCACTAACAGATAGATTCATAAGAATAGAAAAACAGTACCGAATATGCTTATTTATAAGTTTTATCGGACATCAATAATCTTACTAAGACCCTGAGCAAAAGTGTTTGCTCAGGGTCTATAAAGTGCTGATTTCAGTAATATTGATTTCCTGTCCATTTGTTTTACTTCGGAAAAAGCATACGAGTATATATTTATAGATCGGGCATTTTATTCGAATAGCTTCTTTGCATTTTTTTCTTAAAGTCCATGAAATTAATATCCATGGGCGTAAACTCATACTTCTAAAACAATCGCGTTGCCAGCTTTTGTAAACAGATTGGTCTATTGTGGTAATCTGACTTTTTCTTTCCCCAGAAGTAAGAGCAATCCCTACAGATACATATACTTGTTTTGTGGCTTGCCAAGCTATTTGTATGTGTGCTTCTATTGGATTTTTCGTATTTTTATGGTTGAAATAGGGTGTAATCTCGATTTTTCCACCCAAGACGCGAGTAAATAAAGAAATTGCCGAAATCCCAACGTACATATCCATTTATGCCAACAGAAGTTTTTACACCTTGACCGTTAAAGTTCTTCCATTCATGCGATGCGGCTAAGAATAGTGTAAGGTCTTTTCTGCCATATCGCGCGCTTGCACCAATTCTACTTTCTTTGTAAGTTCCGTTGTTTTTGTAAGACTGTATTTGTATCTGACCGTTGCTATAAATATATGGTTCTATAATATTTACCTCTTGTTTGTGCAAAGCATATATTGTGGCTCTGACGTTTTTAAAGTCTTTGTTGTAGTACAAACTCAGACTATGCTTCTGTTCGGGTATGAGATATGGATTGCCTTCTAAATGCAACATCGGATTTAAGTATTATCGAAGGTAAAAAGCATATCTGACGAAGGCAAACTGTTGTCTAAATTGTAAGCTAAACGCAGCGATTGTCGACGTGGTAATTGTAAAGAGAAACTTGTTGATATACGTGGACGCCAACAAGTGTGGGTATGTTCTAATACTTTCACGCCTAAATGCTCCAGACCTATAGATGCCATATAGAATAATTTCTTCCAGCTATTGGTGTAGCCTAAATATGTAGTTGCTCCATCTGGTAACATTGACAGAGACAGGTGGTATAGCCGAGACATCTTTATTCTTGTCGAGTATATTCAAGTTCGTTACCTATATTTATATCACTAAACGATTTCTCTTGTGTGTCAAAGTCCACCGATAGTGTATATTGGTTTCTTGCAGTCTTTTCTCCATAATTTGTTTCTTGGTAAGTATTATTAAAGTTTTTCGTTCAGTGTTTCGTTTATTTTAGAAATACAGTAGTTATATTGAAGAACGTGGTGAGCACACTTTTCGTTTTTAAAAGGTGTTCATGGTAATACCACCAGAACTCCATCTGTCTTGTCTCTGTTTTTGGAAGTCAAATTAAGTTGGAAACTCTGGTTTTTAATATATTGTCCTTCCAAATTTCTGGAAATGCTGCTATTCTGTGCGAGCGTTTTTATGGCAAACGAAAAGTAATCGGCATTATTTGGAACCCATTTTGCCATAACGCTGCTCTCCCATCCATGTTTTCCATCTATCTTTTCTCCTTTTCAAGATGCGCGAAACACTGCGATTGTTCTTCTCTTTCAAAAATCTGATTTGTCTTTATGGAGATAATGTAGAAAACCAGACCGGAGCAGCAAATTTCTTTTCCAAATTCAAAATTAGCTCCACCAAAACCCTCGCGTAAAGGAATGTCCTGCCGTGTGCGTATGTCTGTATAAGCATAGAGTGGACGGTTTTTCTTCAGTCTGATATTGATAATTTTCTTCACGCCCATTTTTAAATATCTTGCACTTACAACTTCGAGATATTTCTACGTTCTCTATAAATTTAGGGTCTATAAGGCTTATTCCGAATTTTGCAGGTGTCCATCTACTAAGACCAATAACGGGTCGCCGGCATTTGTTGTAACTTTCGGTTAGTATATCTACATTTAGCAATGGTATTTCGGAAAGTGCCCGGAAAGGATCACCACTTTTTTTAGCTTTTTGTGAAAGGTGGAAAACTTCTCCTGTGGCGGTTATTTTTCTTGGTCCTTTTCCTTGAACAACTACTCCCTCTAAATCTACAGCACAAGGTTCCAATACTACCGACAAAGTACTGTCTTTAGAAAAATACTTGTTTTAGGTTGAAAGGGCATACCCCAAATGTGCAACAGATATTTTCGTAGAACGGCAGACGGTAATTTCATGGTATAGTTAGGATTAGACATGATGGCGAACGATATGGTAGAATCGCCTGCAGTTACAGAGATTTCCGACCCAACAAGTTGTTCGTTGTTAGCATTTTTCACATTTATCTCTAAACTAACTTGCGCTGAAACATTGAGTGCATAAACTATGGCAAAAGCATCAGCACAAATTTATAAGTCTTTCTCATATTTTTCTTTTGTTAGGTTAATATAATATGCATTTTTCTCTATTATTGACAAATGTGAGTTATAATTCTTTTGTTTCTCAAAAATATTTCATAGCTATTGTAACGTTTTTATCATGCCAAGTGGGTGTTTATAATTTAGTATTCACTACTTGGGATATCAAAAAGACAACGAAAAATTCAGTTCTTATGGTTTGATTTACAGAGATATGGCTCTATGGAGAAGTTCAAAAATTATCTTTAACATCGCGATAATAGATTATTTTAAATTGGACTTTGAAGAGCTTATGAAAAGTTATAATAACAAAATAAAAATCTGTAATTATAAATTTTTATTTTTGTTATTATAAACCTTGTGGATTTTAATTATAAAATTTTTAGGGCATATCATGGTAAATTTATCAGTGATAAATAACCTTTCTTCTTCGCTGTTATGCTTGTACTTTTTACTCATAACTTCTACACATTTATCTATTCGTTATAAATGTGATCCACCTATATCCATATAGGTCTCTTGTCGTTTTTCCGTAACTACTCAGCCAAAGTGTTTACATAAAAAGTTTATGGCAATAAGAAAAATATTTTATTATCTAAAAATAAAAAGCATTAAATTTGCAAGAAAAATAAAAATGCTCTATCAAGTAACTTGTAAAAAGGTGCGGAAGAAGTTTAAAAATCTCGGTGAGACAATGTGCTTCGAACCACTTCGGTCTGTCCATATTGTGGACAGAAACTGGCTATACTGATACCTGACAAGCAAATTTCTACAACAGAAAAACAAACCCTTGAAACCCAGGATACAAGTTCACAAAACAAAGAGGAAAAGTTCTCCTACGAGAACAAGGAGAAAAAACAACCTGCAAACAAGAGCAATAAATGGTCGAGAAAAATAATTTTCACTTTGCTTTTTGCAATACTCCTGATTGGTTCCTTTCTCTCCTTTAGTTGGTATCAGCAATACCAAAAAGAACTTGTAAGAATTGAGCGGCAACATCATCGTGATTCAGTAATGAAGGTGCGAGAAATGTTGCAGACAAAATTAGCCTTAGCTCAGAAACAAAAGCGAATACAGACAATGGCTTGTAATTTTCTTCGTTCCTTCTACTTAAACGCAATACTTTCCGGGGCAGATGTTACACAATACGAGCCGTATCTGACCAATAACTGTAAACGTATTCTTTACGGAGACGACGAAAACGCTTTCGATTTAGATAAACAATCGGCTTGGTGGGGATTATTCGGCACACTCTCAGGATTAGAAAATGCAGACGAGCCAATTCGCAACTTAAGAGTTTCTTATTATGAAAAAGATTGGTACTAAAAGTACGGTTATCGCAAAATGGAACAACCGACCAACGACTTGTTAAATTAAAAATAGTAGGCAACAAATTTCTAATAGACGATGCAAGATAAAATATGGCAATACGTTACTTTCAGGTAAAATGTAAGAACTGCAAACGAGAATACAGTATTCAGGCAGAAGAAGGAGTTACAGTAAAGTGTAATTGCCCTTTCTGTGGAACAGAGTCTACAATTGCTGTACCATTACTTTCCTCAAAAATGCTGAAAAAGAAAAACAAAAAGTTCCAAATTAGCAATATAGGAAAGAAAGCAATACTTTGTTTTCTTATATTTGCAGCCACCTTAACTATTGCATCAATTTTTGTATATCCTTTTTACGGTAATGTCTAACTAAACAAACAACACGGAATATGAAACAAACAAAAATAGTATGTTCAATCAGCGATTTTAGATGTGAGGTCGATTTTCTACGTAAACTATTCTTCTCGGGAATGAATGTTGTTCGTATGAATACAGCCCATGCACCGGCAGACGGTATAAAGAAAATCGTAAAAAATACGCGCGCAGTTTCACCTCACATAGCCTTGCTTATCGATACGAAAGGTCCAGAAGTAAGAACAACAAGTGTAGCTGAACCTATAACCTACAAAACAGGAGAAATAATAAAGATATTCGGACGCCCGGATGTGGAATCTACTCATGATCTTATAAATCTTTCCTATAAAGATATAGCGAGCGACGTTAAAGTTGGCGACCACCTATTGTTCGACGATGGTGCAATAGATATGGAAATTATTGAAAGCGATGGACCAATGCTTGCCGCAAAAGTGATGAACGATGGGGTGTTAGGCGCACGGAAAAGCGTAAATGTGCCAGGCGTCCATATCGATTTGCCAGCTTTGACCGAAAAAGACATTGCAAACATAAAGTTAGCCATCAACCTCGACATAGATTTCATCGCCCACTCTTTTTGTTCGTTCTGCAGCCGATGTTAAAAGCGAGTCCAAGATATTTTTAGACGAACACAATTCGGATATAAAAATAATTTCGAAGATAGAAAAATCAAGAAGGTGTTGATAATATCGATGAAATTATAGATGCATCGTACGGAATAATGATTGCACGAGGAGATTTAGGAATAGAAGTCCCAATAGAACAAATTCCTGGTATTCAACGCAGCATAATCAGAAAATGTATTGCAAAGCGCAAACCCGTAATTGTTGCAACACAAATGCTTACACAATGATAAACAACTCGCGTCCTACCCGCGCAGAAGTAACCGATATTGCAAATGCTATTTATGGTTACACCGATGCATTGATGTTGAGTGGCGAAACTGCGAACGGAAAATATCCAATTGAAGCTTGCCGCACAATGGCAACTATTGCCGAACGCGCAGAGAAAGACGCACATCGTGAAGGATTTTTGAAAGATTCCCATTGAACGATGATATGGGACAACGAGAGTTTTTAGCCAAATGTGCTATTGAAGCAACCGAACATCTGGGGTAAAAGGCATTATAACAGATGGCGACACTGGTAAAACAGCACGTAATTTAGCAGCTTTTCGTGGTCCGAATCCTGTATTGGCAATTTGTTATCACGATAAATTGCAACGTTGGTTGAATCTCAGCTATGGACTAATCCCAATATATCAACAAGAGAAAAAGTCGAAACACGAACTTTTCAAAGCAGCTTTACGAATGTTACGTCAAAGAAAATACATAGCACCTAACGATAAAATAGCTTATATTTCAGGGAGAATGGGCAAAGGTGGTGTTACCACTTTCTTGAAATTATTACAGTAAATGCAGTTTTTCGACGATTCTTATAATTCACATATAGATAGCAGAAAGAATATCTGAAGACTTTATAAACATAAATGATATAAAAAGAGAGTTTCTAGTGGAAGAAACTCTCTTTTTAAAATACTACACACAGCTTCTTATTTTTGCAATATCAATCTTCTGCACACGCCGTTCATGACGCCCACCTTCGAAAGTTGCCTTGAAAAAAGCATCCATTATCTTCGCAGCAGTCTTATTATCAACAAAACGACCTGGCAAAACAAGCGCATTTGCATCGTTGTGTTGGCGAATAAGTTCTGCAACATCCTATTCCAAGCCAAACCTGCTCTTACTCCTTCATGCTTATTAAGTGTAATTGTCATACCTTCACCACTACCACAAATAGCAATGGCAGGATATACTTCTCCGTTTGAAAGCGCTTCTGCCAGTGGGTGAGCATAGTCTGGATAATCACAACTTAAGTCGCTGTTGCAACCAAAATCTTTATAAGGCAGTTTATGTTCTTCAAGATACTGAATAACAAATTTTTTTAATGGAAAGCCAGCGTGATCGCAGGCAATACCTACTGTTTTAATTTCCATAAGCGTTAAAGTCGTTAGGAGCCTCACAGAAATTCTGCAAGGCTCGGTTAGTATTATGCTAAAAATAATTTAACTTGTTCATAAACATTCTGAGCAGTAAAGCCCAATTTCTCATCAAGAACTTTGTATGGAGCTGAAAAACCAAAACTATTCAGACCATAAACAGTACCATTTGCACCAACCAGTCCTTGAAGTGTTACAGGAAGTCCTGCTGTCAAACCGAAAATTCTCGCATTCTTTGGAAGAACACTTTCTTGATATTCTTCTGATTGACGACGGAACAAACCTTCTGATGGAACACTTACAATGCGTACTTTCACTCCTTCGACTCTTAAAAGTTCAGCTCCAGCAATACAAGTTGAAACTTCTGACCCACTTGCAACAAGAATTACATCATAGTTCTCATCTGAACCTTTTACTATATATGCACCTTTTCGTACCAATTCGTAGTTATTACCTTCAGGAAGATTGGTTACATTCTGGCGTGAAAGTATTAAAGCTGTGGGAGTATCTATATTAGCCATAGCCATTTCCCAACAAATAGTTGTTTCTTCTGAATCGGCAGGGCGGAAAACACGTAAAGCATCTTTTCCAGCATGGTTCTGAAGCTTTTCCATTAATCTAATTTGTGCTTCTTGTTCAACAGGTTCATGTGTTGGTCCATCTTCGCCTACGCGGAAAGCATCATGGCTCCAAATAAATTTCACTGGTATTTGCATTAATGCAGCAAGACGAACAGCAGGTTTCATATAGTCTGAGAAAACAAAGAAAGTTCCCATTGCAGTAATAACTCCACCATGCAACATCATGCCAATACACATACACGCCATTGTCAATTCACTAACACCTGCCTGAAAGAATGCACCAGAGAAGTCGTTGCGTACAATATCTTTCGTCTTTTTCAAAAATCCATCAGTCTTATCCGAATTAGAAAGGTCGGCAGATGAACATATCATATTAGGAACTTGTTCTGCAAGCAGACCCAAACAAGTTGCACTTGCTGCACGTGTAGCTATATCTTTCTTTTGTTCTATGACTGTCCAATCGATTTTTGGTGCTTTACCACTAAACCATTCTTTATATAAAACTGCCTTTTCAGGATTAGATTTTTCCCATTCTTGCTCATCTGCATGACGCTTAGCCACAATTTCTTTCAACTTTTTTAAACGGTTAGCATAAAGCTCAGCTACTTCTGGAAAAATCTTAAACGGATTGTCAATATCACCACCTAAGTTTTTGACAGTATTTATATATGCATCTCCACCAAGTGGTGCACCATGTGTTTTTATACTGTGTTCATAACTTGTCCCATCGGCCATAAGTGCGCCTTTAGCCATAATTGTTTTTCCTATAATAAGGGTCGGGCGTTCTTTTTCGGTTAATGCTGCATCAAGTGCCTTCCTAATTTCATCTACATTGTTGCCATTACAAGTTAGAACATTCCAACCCCATGCCTTATATTTAGCAGCAGTATCTTCGTTCATTACTTCATCGCACTTGGTAGACAATTGAACATTATTGGCATCATAGAACATTATTAGATTGTTCAAACCTAAATTGCCAGCTATGCGCCCTACCCCTTGCGAAATTTCTTCCTGAATACCACCATCAGAAATATAGGCATAAATTTTTATGTTGCATAACTTCTTTGCCTAATCGGGCTTCAAGAAATTTTTCTGCAATAGCAGCTCCTGCAGCAAAAAGCATGCCCTTGTCCTAATGGTCCTGATGTATTCTCAATTCCTCGTTTAACATCTCGCTCAGGATGTCCCGGAGTTGGAGAACCCCATTGACGAAAATCCTTCAATTCGTTTATTGTGAATTTATTTTGAAGTGCTAACGCCGCATACAACATTGGAGACATGTGTCCAGGATCTAAAAAAATCTATCTCGACCTGCCCAATCTGGTTGTTCTGGGTCCAAATATCAGATATTCTGAGAAAAGAACGTTTATAAAATCAGCTCCTCCCATAGCTCCTCCAGGGTGTCCAGACTTAGCTTTTTCCACCATGGAAACTGCAAGAATTCTGATATTGTCCGCTGCGCGGTCCATAACTTGTTGTCGTTCATAAAATTTAGATTAATAATGTGTATTTATTCTATTTGCAAATATAATGAATAATTGGGAAATACAAAAATTCCAAATGCTTTTATTGCGATTTTTTTCGCATTATTTTATAATAAATTCATTGAAAGACTTTTTGTGAACACACATTTCTCTTTTGCATATATGCAATCCAAATGAATATTGACAAGTTATTATATTTATCTTCCCTTTCTATACACTTTTATTTAACCGAATGTGATTTGGCATCGGCACACTTCTTTTTCATCTTCAGAACCCGATTTTGTAACTCTAATAAACACTATATTATTACATTCGGTTATACTATCCATATCGGTATAGAAGTTTAACTTCTCATTATTATACGATTCCATTATATAGGCAATATCGAACTTCTTTATCCTGTACTTTTTTGTACTGGTCGAGAGGAAAAGATCTAATATGTGCTCTATATATTTTTATCGAATTCACGTGTCCATTAATATCAATATCACTATAAGTAACAAGTATAGACTTCTGAAGTTTTAAATCTGTATCCAATTTCACCCTCGGAGACTTTCTTATCGGATTTACATACTCAGTTTCTAAATATTTAGAAATGGTTTCACCATTTGTTTTCAGAATATCTACAGGTTGTCGCGTAGCTGTATCAATCATAGCCCAAATGCTTTTTTCCATATCCATACACACGTCCTTCATCGTCTGCTATCTTAAAAATTACGATTGGTAAAGTAACGCATCACGCTATCTATCCAGGTTTCCACAATAAAATTTTCATAAATGGCAGGCATTTCCTCTAATTCTATAGAAAGCTCACTTAGTACCCATGTCTTATTTATTGTGTTTAAATAGTTTACTCCGTATCCCTGTCATTACTATGGAAGTCGGCGCATTTAGAAGATTATTTCCTAAATGCCCAATAAATAAACGCTTTGTGAAATCACAATGAAAACGGCTCTGCAACAAAATGATATTTGCCCTATCTTTGGTAAGTTATTCATATCCGATATACTATTAATTATATACTCTGCAAAAATAATGATATTCTTATGAAAATTTGCATAGCGTATATATTAATTTAATCTTATACGAAAAATTAAAAATAATCTATTTAAACAAGATTATGGATCACACTAACATAGAAACTATAGAAGAATAGAGAAGATGATTTTAGAAAAATATATTCGATGCTAAATAAAAAGCCAGCAAAAAGAGAATTAGGTTTCAGTAAAAATATAATAATAAAATCTTATTTTATAATTACAGATTTTCATTTTTTATAATTATAAAATTTGGAGATTTTAATCGCAACCATTATTATACATAGTTTAGATAGTTTTATCAGCCACTATGTAAAATCAAAAATCCCCAGTACTTTTCGTACTGAGGATTAGTGTGTAATCTAAAATTTAATTATTTTTATTTATTTGCTTATTTTACGTAAACAACCGCAAGACGGTTAGATGTAACACCTTGAACACCCTTACCAGTAGCTTCATCTACAATTACACCACGACCAGAGAGGTAGTTAGCAACTACTGTCGCACGTTTTTCAGATAACTTCTGGTTGAGTGCTGCAGAACCTTCTGGAGAAGCAGTACCAACAACTTGAACATGGCTACCTTCTTTAATGTTATCGAGAGCAGCTTTTGCTTCTTTTGTCAGATTGTACTTACCTTGAGCGAATGTTACGAATACAAGGTCAGAAACTGTGAATTCCTTAACTGCAGGTACTTCCTTAACAACTTCAACTTCTTTAGTGATAACTTCTGGCTTACGGTTACGAAGTTCATTAATCTGCGCATTAAGTGCATCGATTTCAGCTTGATCACGTGGAGTTACAATTGTGAAATTGTGAGAACCATTAGAGTTCTTGAACTTATAGATAATACCAGCATTTAACTGCACAAATGAGTTGTTAATGTTGTAAGCTGGCTGACCTGCCTGAGTAGCTGCCTTATACCTATAATCTGAATGTTCTACAATGCCAATTGGATTTGCAGGATTACCAGTTGCAACTAGTTCTTTATTTCTAGATTGACCCAAGAAAGCAAAGTTGATAGATGGTTCAACATAAATCTGCCATTGTTTCTCAGCACCAAAGTTGAATGCAAAGTTAAGAGCAGCTTTAGAAGTCATACGATTGCGCTGATATTCTGTGTCTTTTTCAAACTGTTTGTTGTTTGTGAATACATGCATCCAGCCAAGACCGTAAAGAGCACTAACTTCGAATACACGAGGTTCACCCTTGTAACCACCAAACCAATTGCTCAAGTTTACAGTACCAAGTAAGCTAACATTTGTTGCACGTACAAAAGTACCAGTTGAATGCCAAGGTTTGTTAGAGAAATAAGCATTTCCCTCAACAGCTAAAACCAAATACAGGAGTAAAATAACGACCAAGACGGAGACCAGCATTTGAGTTTAAATCACTCAACCATTTGTGTCCAGTTGTCTTAGTAGCGACACCACCATTAATTCCAATGTAAATGTTGTCGAAAGTCTTACTTTCTGCAACTGTCTGTGCAGATGCAGATGCTGCGAATATTGAGACAGCGAACAATAAAACCTAACTTTTTCATTTCTCTGAAAAATTTATTAATACCCTTTTAAATAAAAATTTTTATATTACGGTGCAAAGTAATAGAAAAATATGCATATAACCAAATATTTTTCCCAAAAAGTGCGTAAAAACCAATTTTTATGTCGTGTATGGTCAATTTGCCAAAAACTACATTTATTTATCTATTTTTTTAAGTAGCAATAAAGCTGGTTCTAAACATTATAAGGATATTAAAAAAACTCATTTTCATTCTATCTGTAAGATTATTTTGAGGAATAATAATCTTCCTCTTTGCCCTTACCATCATGAACTAAGGCAGTAGATAGGGACATATTCTCTATAGGGTATCTTTTGATATCATTATGACCATAGAAAAAGAGATTTGCAGAACTTCACAAATCTCCTTTACGTCTTTTGAAATTATATATCCTATTATTTAATTTCTTGAATGATACTTCCACCAGATTCTACTGCCTCCATATTCAAAGGTATAAGATGGTGATGACGCTCAGGTAAAGTTTTAAACAAAGCCTTATTTAAACCATCTAAACTCACGACAGGGCAAACTTTGAGTAATCCACCGAGTACTATCATGTTAAACACTTTCGAGTTTTTCATCTCGGCTGCCTTGTTCATTGCATCAATACGATAAACCTTTATATCAGATCAGTAGGTGGCGTTCCTATTCCGAAGCCATCATATATAAGTATTCCACCTGGTTTAAGCTTTGGCTCAAACTTTTCGAGCGAAGGTTGGTTTAACACAATTGCTACATCATATTTACTCAAGATTGGAGACGAAATACGTTCATCACTTACGATTACTGTAACATTGGCTGTTCCGCCACGTTGTTCAGGTCCGTAAGCAGGCATCCATGTTACTTCCTTATCTTCCATAAGTCCTGAGTAAGCCAGTATCTTTTCCCATGGAGAGAACACCTTGTCCTCCAAAAACCGCTAATTATTATTTCTTTCTTCATAATGTGAATGCTTTTAAATTAAGTTACATTCCCGTTTCATCTTTAAGATCTCCCTTTTGATAATGTGGGAACATATTTTCACGCATCCATTCATTAGCTTTTACAGGACTAAGTTTCCATCCACTGTTACAAGTAGCTACAATTTCAACAAGTGAACTGCCTTTGCCTTGCATACTCGCTTCGAAAGCTTTACGAATAGCCTTTTTTGCTTTATTTATAGATGCGACAGTATCAACACTTTGACGAGTAACATAACAAGTTCCATCTAATCGACTTGCTAAGTCTGTCATATTAAGTGGATAACCATGTATATCTGGAACTCGACCAAAGGGACAAGTTGCCGTCTTTTGCCCTAACAGCGTTGTAGGTGCCATTTGTCCCCAGTCATACCATAAATGGCATTATTTATGAAGACGATTGTTATATTTTCTCCTCTATTGAGTGCATGTATTGTTTCAGCTGTTCCTATACAGGCTAAATCTCCATCTCCTTGATAAGTAAAAAAACCAAACGGTCTGGCCAAAGTCGTTTAATGGCTGTAGCTACAGCTGGCGCTCTTCCATGCGCAGCCTCTTGCCAATCAATATCAAGATAACGATAAGCAAATACAGCACAACCGACTGGACTTACGCCAATTGTTTTTTCTTCCATACCCATATCGGCAATAACCTCTGCGACAAGCTTATGCACAACACCATGTGAACAACCTGGACAATAATGCATTGTCGTGTCATTCATTAGTTTGGGTTTTTCGTATACCAAATTTTCAGGTGAAATTATATTATTTTCTACCATTGGGCATTCCTCCGTTTTTATTTTACGAGTTTATCTTTTAGTGCTTTAACAATCTCTTCCGGTTCTGGAACTATACCACCCAATCTTCCAAAATGTTCTACTGGTAGTGTTCCATCAATTGCAAGTCTAACATCTTGAACCATTTGTCCTGCATTAATTTCGCTTACCAATATACCTTTCTTTCCTTTAGAGATTTCAACAAGCTCCTTACTTGGGAATGGCCACAGTGTTATGGGACGGAATAATCCAACCTTTAAACCCTGTTCACGTGCTAATTCCACAGCCTTTTCTCCTATACGAGAAGCACTACCAAAACTTACTATCAGATAATCAGCATCTTCACATTGACTTGTTTCGAAACGCGTTTCTGTTTCTTTTTATTTTTTTATACTTCTCTTGTAGGTGCAGGTTTCTTTTTTCCATCACCTCAGATTTCAGTTCGAGAGATGTTATGATATTTGGAGTACGTCCGCCCTTACGTCCCATACTTGCCCATGGGCATTCTTTTTCTATTTCTTCTTCTGTACGACGTGGCTTAATCGGAGGCAGAATTACTTTTTCCATCATTTGACCAATTACTCCATCAGAAAGAATCATTGCAGGATTACGATACTTAAATGCTAATTCAAAAGCTAAATCTACAAAATCCGCCATTTCCTGAACAGAATTAGGAGCTAATACTATGACATTATAGTCTCCATTACCCCCTCCTCTTGTTGCTTGGAAATAATCACTCTGGCTTGGTTGAATTGTACCTAATCCTGGTCCTCCACGTTGTACATTAACAAAAACACCAGGAAGTTCTGCACCTGCCATATAGCTTATTCCTTCTTGCATTAAAGCCACGCCTGGTGAAGATGAAGATGTTAATACTCGTTTTCCTGCACCAGCACCTCCATATATCATATTGATAGAAGAGGTTTCGCTTTCAGCTTGCAAAACTACCATACCTGTTGTTTCCCATGGCTTCAACAGTGCTAATGTTTCAATTATTTCACTTTGCGGAGTAATAGGATAGCCGAAATATCCATCTGCACCACAACGTATTGCAGCGTGCGCTATGGCTTCGTTGCCTTTCATTAATGTTACTTCTTGTTCTGCCATTCTTATTCCTCCACTCTTTTTTTGTATACAGTGATACAGCCATCAGGACATACTACAGCACAAGCTGCACATCCAACACATAAATCAGCGTGTACAGGTTCTACGTATGTATATCCATGGGCATTAACTTGCTTTTGAGCCATGTCAATTACATCTTTAGGACAGGCAATAATGCACAATTGACAGCCTTTACATCTATCAGTGTTAACGACAATTGCTCCTTTAATCTTGCTCATTGTTCTTGTATTTTTTTAAGGATTATAAGCGTCCTTGTTGTAAAAAGTGAAAATGTCTTCTAACATTTTTCTTTTGCTTCTAAGGCAGGAGACTCTGGGTCGAGTTCTATTGCCTCTAAGTAACAATTCATTGCTTTCTTTTAAATCGCCTTTCTTTCTGTGTTCATTGCCCTGTCGGAAAAAAATCTTCCGCAGTCATAAAAATCCTCCTTTCGTTTATAGTTGTTTTTATAATAAATTATTAGGCAAAAATCTATTCGCGTTGTTTTTATCTAATTATATCTATTTCATTAGAAAAATTCCTATTTATAGTATTCTTTCTTTCCCTGCAGCAAGTGTATTCTTCATTAAAGAACATATTGTCATTGGACCCTACTCCACCTGGAACTGGCGTTATATAAGAACATTTTTGGTGCAACTTCATCGAACTTTACATCTCCTGTCAATCGAAAACCACTTGCCCGAGAAGAATCAGGGGAACACGGGTTGTTCCTACATCAAGTATTACAGCACCTTCTTTTTACCATATCGGCTGTAACAAATTCAGGTTTACCAATAGCCGCTATAATAATATCGGCTGCCAAGCACTCTTCTTTTTAATGTTTTTGAATGTGAATGGCACACAGTAACTGTAGCATCTCCGAACTGTTTTTGCATCATAAGTTGTGCCATTGGCTTGCCAACAATATTGCTTCTTCCGAGGATAACGCATTTCTTCCCAGATGTTGGAATATTATAGTGCTGAAGTAGGGTTAGCATTCCTAATGGCGTTGCTGATATGAAGCATGGTAAGCCAATGGACATTCTGCCAACATTAATTGGGTGGAATCCATCTACATCTTTACGATAGTCCACTGCCATTATTATTTTTTGTTCGTCGATATGTTTTGGCAATGGAAGCTGCATAATAAATCCATCGACATCATCGTCGTTATTTAACTTGTCCACACATGCGAGCAATTCCTCTTCTGTAACATCGCTTTCAAAACGAATCAGCGAAGATTTAAAACCGCAGGCTTCACAAGCTAACACTTTATTTTTACATAAGTTTCGCTTCCACCATCGTGTCCAACGAGTACAGCTGCAAGGTGTGGTCGTTTTCCACCAGCCTCAACAATTTTACGTACTTCTTCCGCAATTTCCTTTTTAATAGCCGTTGCGGTGGCTTTTCCATCAATAAGTTTATAATTCATAAGGTCTTGAATGTAGGTTTTATAATATTATTCGTATTTGATTTATAGTTTAGGCATCTTTGGCATACCGGGCATATTTTTCATCTTGCCCATCATTCCTGCCATTTTAGATCCCGTAACCATTTTCATCATTTTACGTGTCTGTTCAAATTGTTTTATGAGTCTGTTTACCTCTTGTATATTGGTACCTGATCCTTTTGCTATACGCTGACGCCGAGAATTATTCAGCACTTCCGGACTGGTTCTTTCTTTTTGGTGTCATACTCTGTATGATTGCTTCTATTCCTTTAAAGGCATTATCGTCAATATCTACATCACGTATAGCTTTTCCCACACCAGGAATCATTGCAGCAAGATCTTTCAGGTTACCCATTTTCTTAATTTGCTGTATCTGGTTATAGAAATCGTTAAAATCGAATTTGTTTTTCAGTATTTTCTTTTGAAGTCTTTTCGCTTCTTCTTCGTCAAATTGTTCTTGAGCACGTTCTACAAGCGAAACGACATCACCCATACCTAATATACGGTCAGCCATTCTTGTAGGGGTGGAAAACGTCTAATGCGTCCATTTTCTCACCAGTACCAATAAACTTTATTGGCTTTGTTACAACCGTACGAATAGACAATGCAGCACCACCACGCGTATCACCATCAAGTTTTGTAAGTACTACACCATCGAAGTCCAATCTGTCATTGAATTCTTTCGCTGTGTTTACCGCATCTTGACCCGTCATAGAATCCACTACAAATAAGATCTCATCAGGACTTACGTGTTCTTTCAGGCTTTCTATCTCGTTCATCATTTCAGCATCAACAGCCAAACGACCGGCAGTATCAATAATAACGACATCGTTCCCATTGGCTTTTGCTTGCTTAATAGCATTCTCTGCTATAGCATTCACATTCTTACTATCGGGTTCGCTATATACAGGAACGTCTACCGATTCGCCTACAACTTTTAACTGTTGAATAGCAGCCGGACGATACACATCGCAAGCTACAAGCAATGGTTTTTTGTGTTCTTTTGTTTTTAACAGATTGGCTAATTTACCAGAAAACGTGGTTTTACCAGAACCTTGCAATCCACTCATTAGGATTATGGCTGGTTTATTCTCTATTTTTTTAGTCCGACAGATTCCCCGCCCATCAATTTTGCCAACTCATCGTGAACGATTTTTCACCATAAGCTGTCCTGGCTTTACGGCTGTCAAAACGTTCATTCCTAAAGCTTTTTGCTTTACGGTGTCGGTAAACGATTTTGCAACTTTATAATTGACATCGGCATCTAACAATGCACGACGAACATCTTTCAACGTTTCTGCTACGTTTATTTCTGTAATCTTTCCCTCTCCTTTTAATATTTTAAAGGAGCGCTCAAGTCTATCGCTTAAATTCTCAAACATTATGTTATATATGTGTTCTTTTTCGAAATAAATATATGCAAAGATAATAAATAAGACAAATAATGACAAAAGAAAAAGTGTATTTTTGTAGTTCATAGTTTTTTTATAATCTAATGGAAATCATTAACAGATAAAAAGCAACTAAAAATTTTGTCTATCTAAAAAAATATTGTATAATTTCGCAACTTATAAATTTTAATGTAAAGAAAATAAGATTGTAAGAAATGGAATATTATATTAATGTAGATAACAAGAAACAAGGTCCATATAGTTTTAAAAAGAACTTGCTGAGCGCAAAATAGAAGCAACCACATTGGTGATGGCTTCAAATTCGAATGAATGGCAACCTGCATGGCAAATAGATGAACTGCGTCCCATTCTAATGGAAATGCAAATGACAAAATCAATAAATTAGAAGAGGAGCCTGTTGTAACGGTACTCCTTTCAACGATATTCCCCACGTAGAAGCGCAACCAATAGAGAATGTATACATAGAAAGACCTATTCAGGAGAAACCTAAAAACATTATGGGTGCCTGGTTGGGTTTCTTATCTCGTTTGTAGCACTTATTTTTCTCTTGATTTTCACTTGCCCTTCAGCCGATGACCATAAACGTGTATTGTCTGATGTCGTAACTTCTACTATAAACGATGCAGAAACTTCAGCTGTTACAGATACTACCGATGAATTAACCGCAAAAGCATTGCAAACGTTTAACGATGTTTTTACAAAGAAAAATCATAAATGGTGCAGTAGACAACTGGTGAGTGTCGACAACTACTTTGTTGGTTCGGTAGGGGAAAATCAACATTGGCGGAAAAAGCTATATAGTTTCGGTGGGTGTACTCAACCACATATTTACGCTAAATAAAGACCAGCTAAAATTAGCTGCAGAGAAATATTACAAGAAAACAAAAATAGATGTTCAATCTGACTTTCAAAAAGATGCTGAGAAATTATTGAAAGAAAAGGTTATAGATCCAGCACAAGATAAAATAAAAAGAGATGGCAGGTTCGGTTGTAGACGAATTACTCGATGGTATAGGTTTATCTTCTGGACAAAAATCTTCAAGCACTAAATCTGCACAACCAAAAGATTCTATTTAAAGGCATAGCTAAAGTTCTAAATACAAACTTCTGAAAAAAAGTTTGATAAAACTGTAAGGTTCAAATAATATCTTACTTTTTGCACCCGCTTACAAAAAAAGCAGGGCGTTTAGCTCAGTTGGTTTTAGAGCATCTGCCTTACAAGCAGAGGGTCGGCGGTTCGAATCCGTCAACGCCCACATTAAAGGGTAGTTTCAGAGTGGCCAAATGGGGCAGACTGTAAATCTGCTGCTTATAGCTTCGGTGGTTCGAGATCCATCACTACCCACAACAAAAAGAAAGCATCTCCACAACAGAGATGCTTTTTCATACTCCTTTCAGAAGATTATTATTATGACTCGCAGAATTTATTATTAGAAAATAAAAAAATTGTAATTAAAAATTTTTGAATTTATAATTAAAAATTCTATGAAATATAATAATAGTTTTGGATCTTTATTTTGTAATGATCCAAAACTATTAATTTATACAAGAGAAACTCTTCATAGGCAGCTATAATCCCACCACTCCATCTGTATCTACATCTGGTAGAATTCTAACTGTCTCTTTCGTCTTCATCGTTTTTCATTTGTTTTTTCCAAAGATATATTAGTGAAAAACTACCTTAACTGAAATAGTTTATAATTTCACCGGAAGCTTCTCTACATCTACCCAAACAAAAAGCAATAATAATACAGAGGAGCAAGTATTGCGAATACTAAAACATTAAATGCTGCTGAACGCATATCTTTCTCCTTAATGTTCTCGAACATATAATATAGTTGTTTTTAAAAACTCTGAAAAGCAACATAAATTGCTATCATTATATGCAAAATGGCTAATATTACACCTATCATATAATTTAATCTTATTTAAAAATAACCTTTTCCATGTAGGCACCTAAAAGAAATTGTGCTGTGGCTATCACAGCACCAACAAATGTTTGTTTTTCATAATTAAAAATTAGTTTTAAATGTTTATTATTATTAAATTGTCAATGTAAATATAAGGATATTTAAGTAGAAACATCTATTAACAAAGTACAATTTTAAATATAATTAATAATTATATAGATATTGAAACTATTCAGCAATCATAGAATTTAAATATCAGAAACTTGCAGACTTACCATTATAGTAGAATACTCTGAAATGATACCGTTTATCAAATTTCCTCCATATTAGTTATTATAATACATTGACTATCAATAGCAATTCATAATCCTATTACTTGATAGTTACATTATAATTGGCTATTCAGCTTGTTTTATTGCTTCTTGTTCCGTTCCTTATAAGAAATATCGCTGACGTTGTTAAAACTATCGATAAGTACACATAGTAGAAATAAAGGAGACAGGATTTTAGCTTGAAAACTAAAATCGAAATCCCCATCGATTAGGTGAAGTAGTCCATAGTATGCAAATATTATATACAAACTTACACTTGTGTTATTTGTGCGCTCCACCATTCTGAGACACAAACCTGCCAAGGCAATGCTGAAGACTGTAAAAGAAAATGGAAAAAAGTTGCTGATTTCGTATTTAAGAGACACTAAGAGAAAGGGTGTTATTAAAAGCAATAAAGGTCCATACGCTTAACATTCTGCGTTCTACAACATTGTAGGTTACAAGTCTTTTCTTCTTTCGAATATAGGTAAAGCCGAACGTACTCCATGCAATTAAAGGTGCAGCACAATACAAATAAGCTATCCAGGGAGCCTACGAAGTAGCTTATTGAATACAGAATAAGTAATAAGGCAGACCAAATTGCAAGAAATCGTGGCAATCTTCGGTCAATACCATCAGCACTTTCAGCACTTTCCATTACATTTTTTAATCGTTTCAATGCTTTCGGCTGTTCCTATTTCTTTTTCGTGTACAACTTTGTCTGTTGTTTCTTTCATAGCATCGGTTGTTTCTTCTTTCATATTATTCATAAACATAAGTTTTTATTTGCGCCTGCAAATATAGCAAAAAGAGGAAGAAGATTATAAAGACAAGGCGAATATCTTATTATTCTACATTTTATTTCCATATTAATAGCCTTCGGCAAAGCAAACAAATCGTTTAATTTGCCTATGCAACAAAAATATAGTAACTTTTGCACCACTAAACTAACGGTTATGAAAAGTAGCTTGGCATATTTCATTTTAGCTTTATTCTTGCTCATGTCGTGCAGCAAGAAAAGCGAAGCACCAGATGCTTCCAAGGCAATAGATACAATTCCAATGTTGGTAGAACGGGTGCAAAAAAGCTCTCGTCTGTACACTTCAGAGTATAGAATACACAAAATTATAACGCACACCGACGAAGTTAAAGCAGAAGGAACATTCTTTAACAAGAAGTTTTCCATAAACCTTCCATTCGGCGACCGACGTGTAGCAATACCACTCGATGCTGTTGTGAAGGCATATATAGACTTCTCTGACTTTAACGAAGAAAACGTGAAGAAAGACGGCAATGGGAAGATTACGATTATTCTGCCCGACCCGCGTATTGTTCTTACCAGTACAAAGATAGACCACAAAGGAATGAAAGAGTTTGTGCCGTTCATGCGCCATAACTTCACCGATGCCGAACTAACGAACTACGAGCGGCAAGGCAGAAAGCAGATTATTAGTTCTATCGGACAGATGGGAATTATAGAGCATGCGCAAGAGAGTGCAGCCAGACAACTAATTCCGATGCTGAAAATGCTTGGGTACGACCAAAAGAACATTACCATAAGTTTCCGCAAGCAGTTTACATTGGCTGATATTACACGATTCATTGAAAATTCAACTATTCAGAACAATAAGAAAGATGAGTAACGAGATACAAAAGTTCGTGCAGAGAACATTCAAAACCTTCTGGTTACAAGTGCTTGGCATTGCAGTGCTCATTGGAATTGGCATTGCACTTGTGAAATGGATTACCAATACAAATTCCTTATCGGTGAATGTAGACCAACGAATAGATGTTACACCGCAACAAATTCAATCTATTCAGAGCATAGGACAATGGGAATTTCTTGCAATCAACGACGAGGAACTTGTTGATACAGTACGGAAAAGCATCTTTGTAGATCACGAATTGGTTCGTATTTATTATGGGACATTACGCTTAGGAATAGATTTACACAAAGCCAAGCCACAATGGCTACATGTGGAGAACGACACTGTTGTTGTTGCTACATTGCCTAATGTTGAGTTATTAGACCGCAACTTCATAGACGAGGCACGCACGCAACCATTCTTCGAAAGTGGTTCATGGTCGGAAGCCGATAAAGAGAAACTATATAACATAGCTTACGGAAAATGCTAAAACGTTGTTTCACTAAAGGGAATATAGCCACAGCAGAAAACAACGCACAACAACAATTCGAGAAAATGCTAAAGGCGATGGGATACAAAAAAATAAGAGTTGAATTTGAAAAAAGAGCCAAAACAAAATAACTATTCAGAAACATTCAGGAAACAAATTATGTACACAGTTCTTAAAACCCTACTACACACTACAAGTCGCTTACACAATTAGGTCTGCCTATCATCATCGGACAAATAGGAACGATTATTCTTGGACTTGCCGATACGCTCATGATTGGACAGCACAGTACCACCGAACTTGGTGCTGCTGCCTTCGTAAACAATATGTTTGTATTGGTTTTAGTTTTGGGAATGGGCTTTGCATACGGTTTAACTCCTATTGTCGGTTCGCTTTATGGACGGGAAGAGAACAACAAGATTGGCGGAATACTTAAGAATGCTCTATTAGTAAACACGCTGTTAGCTGTTTTGCTTGTGGCTGCAATGTTCTTACTTTATTTAAATCTTGAAAAATTGGGTCAGCCAGAAGAATTACTTCCCTTAATGCGTCCCTACTTCATTGTAAATCTTATATCGCTACCTTTCTTTTCTTGGTTCAATACCTTCAAACAGCTGTTCGACGGAACAACCGATACTAAAATCCCAATGTGGATTATGCTGGGCGGGAACGTATTCAACATTGTGGGCAATTATGTCTTGATATATGGCAAGGCAGGATTCCCCGAATTAGGATTGTACGGAGCAGGAATATCTACCATGGCTTCGCGCATTCTGATGGCAATCACAATTACTATTATATTCTTCACATCTAAAAGATACAAGATATATCACCACGGCTTCTTTAAACAGTCCATTAATCGTGCCGACCTTATATTCTTTCTCCGGATAGGCTTTCCCTTAAGCCTGCAAATGGGCATGGAGACGGCAGCTTTCAGCCTAAGCTCTGTCATGGTAGGCTGGATTGGAACAGAAGCACTGGCAGCCCATCAGGTCATGCTTTCCATTTCGCAACTTTTCTATATGGTTTACTATGGCATGGGAGCCGCCGTTGCTATACGTGTGAGCTATTTCACGGGACAACGCGACTATAAAGCCGTGCAGTTGTCGTCGGCGGCAGGCTTCCATCTCATTATGTTGATAGCCTTTATCGTTGCCATTCCTGTTTTTATCTATCGTAACAGAATGGGAGTCATCTTTACCGACAACGAAGATGTCTGCCAGATGGTAGCACAACTGATATGGCCCTTGATGATTTACCAAATAGGCGACGGCCTGCAATGTGCGTACGGCAATGCAATGCGCGGTCTTTCGTATGTAAAGCCACTCGTGCCTACAGCCTTCGTAGCCTTTTTCCTGATTAGCCTGCCCATGGGTTTCCTGCTTGGTATAAAACTTAATTTTGGAATACAAGGAATATGGTATGCGTTTCCATTTGGTTTAACTACAGCTGGCATGTTCTACCATTATTTCTTCAGAAAGGAATTGAACAAGCTATCAAGTAGCAAGAGACTATTCTCCCGAATAGTTTTTCACCTGGCATTCCTTTGTCCATCGATAAAATTAGCCTGAATTTTTTTATTACAGAAAACACACATGCAATCCTATCGTCGAACTGCATTCGCCGAAAAATTCATTCACTACATACAATTTTTACGGCACATAGCCTCTGCTGTAAAGGTAACGACTGATGCGATGAATACAATTGTCTGGCATTCAATTATTTGCAAAAACATTGTACATTCCTGGAAAAAGGTATATACTTTTGCTCGAAAAGTATATACTTTTTGCTGAAAAATATATACTTTTCACCAAAAAGTACGGACGTTTTCTCTAAAAAGTACGAATGTCTTCTCTGGAAAGTACTGATGGTTTATAATAAAAGGTACGATGGTTTTGAAAAGAAAGAATATCAGCATTAAAAAAATGTAACCTATTTTTCATGACACAGATAGCTTGTAACCGGGCAAGAAATACTATGAAGAATATACCATATTTACATGCAAAGTGCATTCCCCCACTTTAGCGCCATTGCTAAAAGAACTTAGCACCGATGCCGGACAATCCGGGCAACGGTGCTAAATCAATCGACTTTTGTATATCTATGGATGAGACAAACCTGACGTTATGGTTCCCGCAATGCTGGTTCTACATACCTTCCTCTTCTGCCATTTCCAGTTCCGTCTTGGGTTTTTCCTTGTGGTTGTTTTTCTGCATCGTCGCCTTCGGTATCCAGCTGAACTGACGACGTTATCTTTACTGCACCCAAGTTGTTTATGGCTACATCAATCGGAATAAACTCGTCGCTGTTAGGGTCGGGCGAACCTACGCTGGCACCAAACTTTAGGTTGTTGCCTTCAACCTTATCGAACATAAAGCCTATGAAAGCACCCTCCCTGCCATATTTGTTGTCGGTGAACTGCCTGAAATCGCCTTTTCTGGAACGTGCGCTTAAAAGAATTCTGTCCCATCGGCACGTGTAATCACGACCTCGACCTTATTGTCGTAGTACTTCTTTCCATCACTGTCGGTAACCATGGGAAGCCCCTTGTCGGCACGACGCTTAATAACGATCGTATAAGAATTGCCCAGCCATTCCACCTGTTTCTTATATTCGAAATCAGAAAGCTGTTGCGGTTCGTGCGACGACACTGTTTGTGGCCTTATCTTGGTTATGATGTTATCCGTCTTTCTTTTCTTACAAGAGGGCTGCAGACATCAAGAGTAGTCCGCACAATAAAAAGCAACGATGTGTTTCTTATAATCTTCATCTGACAAATATTATATATGTGTGCATGCAAAAGTAGTGATTTTTCTGAAATCAACCAAACAGCACACAAGTTAATCTATTTTGTATCAAGCGTTATATGGTACAAGTTTGCATACGCCCCGTCCAAGTGTGCAAACGATACAACCACGGCAAAGCTGTCGCCCGCCTTATTGTGCATGGGGTGATCCAACACGAAATTGCCATTCATTGAACGGTAATCGCCTCCGCCAAGCAGTCTGTAGCCATACGAAAGAACCTCTCCGGCAAAGTTCAGCATCTCTTCTTCCGACCACGTATAGAGATTTACACGCTGTGCCGTGAAGCGATTGCCCATTCTTACGCCCCAGAACCCCATCTGCCGGGGCTGTTTTCCGGTAACTATGTCTTTGTTTGCATCCTCGTCGTACTGCATGTTATGGCTGTAGGTCAGTTCTTCCTGCGCTCCGTAACCTTTTATTACTTGAGCCAATGTCAGTCCGTACGAGGCTCCTATGCCATCGAAGAAATGCATCTCATTGGTGCGCAGGTCTCCACCTGCTAATAGTTCGTATAATGGTCCAAACCTAAACTGCTTGTCGTTGCGTGTTACATTGCTCTTCTCTGCCGAAGTTGCAGAAATATCTTCGGCAGGAGGATACCTCACGTTTCTTGCAAAGTCGGTTGTAGCCGTGTGTTCGGATTCAGCAGTCTGAGAGGATTTGGGATTTGTGGAACGGTATCTCTCCACAAAATCGTCTTTACCCGTAGCCTTGTTTATGTATTTGTCGGTACCACCGGCATGTTCACTCACCCTTGTTCCATTCTTCCAAACCGCAGTATACTCCAGTTTCCCATGTTCTGAATAAGTGTACGTTGTTCCGTTCAGCACTCCGTTCGTATAGTTCAGCTTCATTCCTACATTTCCATTAGCAAAGAACGACACCGCCCTTCCGTTGGCTTTTCCGTTGCTGTACGTCATTATAGATTCTATTCGTCCCGATTTATAGAACGTAAGCGCAATGCCCTGTAAGTACCGTTTTGCTTGTCATCTACTTTATTAATACTTATATAATGCTTTTTCTGCATAGAGCTGCCCCGTAATGTAATAGTCGTAAAACACTTTCTGTCTCTGCCTGTCTACAGTCAGCACACGATAATAAGCAGCTTGCTTAGCCGAGCCTATGCCCCTCCAGTTACGATTGTAGAAGATGGCATTCTTAGGAATACGGTATTTCACACGCTCTTGTGCCAATAGTGAAAAAGGCGACAACAGAATAACAAGAAATAAGAGAAATCGTTTCATAAACTCTTTATATTTGGTGTGCAAATATACAAAAGAAGTTGAAGACCACAGTTGCTTCACCCGTCTTTTTTCACCTTTCTATGCCTCCGTCCTATCTTATCAGATGTTCTTTGCCTTATTTACAACAAATACACCGACAAGAATAAGCGCACTGCCAGCATAGGCAATGGGTGTCATTCGCTCGTTCAGAACAAGTGCACTCGCTATTACTGTGGTTACGGGATTAAAGTAAATATAGTTAGAAGCACGCAATGCGCCTAATCGTGTAATGACCCACGCCCATGCAGCAAAACATACAAACGATGCAACAACACCAAGATAAAACAGATTAAAACCAATTTCGGGTGTAAACAATTGTGCGAACGGAATCGTCCAAGGGTGCACGGCAAACACAGGCAGTATGGTTATCAGTCCGTAAAAAAACACTTTACGCGTGATAAAGAAGGGGGAATAATGCGATGCAAAGTTCTTCATTACCAACGAATAGATTGCCCAACTCGTAGCTGCAGTCAATGCAAGAAGATCGCCCAAAGGGTCGAGATGCAGTACAAAATGACCATTAAATATAACAAGAGACACACCCAACAAAGCAAGCACAGAACCTATGGCAAGTGGAAGACTCGCCTTTACGCTCTTAAGGAGCAACAAAGCCAAAATAACCGTAACCAACGGAGTGGTGCAAACAATGAAACTAACGTCGTTTGCAACGGTTAGCTTTAAGGCATAGTTCTCTGTAAGGAAGTAAAGCGAACTGCCAAAGATGCCCAATAGCAGCACTACGAGTTCGTCTTTCAGTGTATCACAAAACAGTTTCTTGGGCGAAATGAACCATATACATATATAACCCAACAAGGTTCGTAACACGTATATTTCTTCAGGAAGTAATCCTCGGTCTATCAATACACGTGTATTAACAAACGTTCCTCCCCATATCATTACTACCATCAATGCTACAATGTGAGCGAGCAATCCGCTCGGCTTAACACTATTAGAGATTTCGTTGTTATTCATAGGTGCAAAGATACACAGATTTTGTTAATGATGGTGGTTAATGTGCAAGATATAATTGAGCACACAACTATATATAGAGTATAAACACTATGCGTGCTATATATTAAAATAATACTTTAGAAACATTATTAATTTCGTTTCAATACAATGTGTGCTGTACTTTTCAATTCGCTTGGTCTAACATTCACGCTGTCGGTTAAATCTTTTACCCACGAATCAGCTGCAAAGTTAAGTGTTCTATGACGCTGAATGAAGTACAAGGCAGAGTTATTCTCAGCAGTTGCAGAATTTAAAGAGTGAGCTTGCAAGGTCGTGTTATCGTTCTTAATAGTAGCTTTCCCACCGGAAGTAGCAATCGAATCATCTTTCATTTCAATCGGTCCACTATAATCGTAACGCTCTCGTGCCGTTTCTATATCAACCTCTATATGCAATGTTTTATCGTCAGATACGTGAGCAGAACCATTCATTCTACAATATTTATCGACGTTTTCTTGTGTCGTTTCAGAGTGTTTCATCGTCTTAAATTCGAACACTGGCATTGCGTAAGGTTGCCAATAAGCTTTAAGCCACGCATCAAGACCAGGACAAAGCCCAAGAAGACAGCTTTAATCATCTTCGTTGGAAAATGTTTTATCTCTTCTGCAAACATTTCCTTGGTAACTTTCTTATTAGGAAACTGCGATTTTAGGAAGTCGTAAAAGTTCAATAACAAGTCTGTTTGGTTTACCAATATCCATTGTCGTGTCCCCCACTCTACCTTTATAACAGGCTTTATGCGTTGGAAAGTCTGCTGAATCTGTTCTATAAGCAACTTGTCTTCCTCAACTGTAAAACTCTTTGGTATTGCTACTTTCGTTATATTGAGTTCGAAAGTAGTGTTGTTTTCATCTGTTTCCAATACTTTCAAACTGAAGTCATTGCTCAACTCGTCATCGAAAGACTGAAGTGGGAACATAAAAGACACATCGTTGAACAGCCAATCATCTTTATAATGCCAGTCTAAGTTAGCCACATAACTATAAGAAGCACTTTGCCCGACAACGAATTGCGGGCAATAGTACTGCTTATTTTGCGCCGTAGATACAAGTGCTATAAGAGAAAGCAAGACGAAAGACAATAACTTTTTCATCTAAAAGACTTTTATCTTACATCACTTCCATTGTCCAGTTGTGCGTATCCTCTATGGTTCCATATTGTATTCCACGCAGTGTTTCGTATAATTTCACTGACCATGGACCTGGCTTATCGCCGAAGTTGTAAGTCTTTCCTTTCTCCAAATCGTCCAAACGAGAGATTGGCGAGATGACCGCTGCTGTGCCACAAGCTCCCGCCTCCTCGAAAGTAGCAAGTTCTTCTGCAGATATTGGGCGACGCTCTACAGTCATTCCAAGGTCTTCGGCTATCTGCATCAAGCTCTTATTCGTAATAGATGGCAATATGGAAGTAGACTCCGGAGTAACGTAAGTGTTATTCTTGATACCAAAGAAGTTGGCAGCACCGCATTCGTCCACACATACTTCTTCTCCTTGCAATCAAGGTAAAACTCAGAAGCATATCCCTTTTCGTGAGCTATCTGGTTAGCTTTTAAAGAAGCTGCATAGTTTCCTCCTACTTTGTAAGTGCCGGTTCCCAACGGAGCTGCACGGTCAAAATTACGCATAATTACATACGGATTTGTAGAGAAACCACCCTTAAAATAAGGACCAACCGGAGTTACAAATATCAACAGTAGGTACTCTTCTGCAGGTCGGACACCCACTTGTGCACCCGTACCAATGAGCAATGGACGAATATAAAGCGTAGCACCGCTCTCGTAAGTAGGTATGTATTCCTGATTTAAGCGTACAACTTTCTTCACCATTTCTATAAAAAGACTTGTTGGTGGCTCTGGCATTACAATACCACGACATGTGCGTTGCAACCGGGCAGCATTCTCTTCTGGACGGAACACACGTACTTTTCCATCAGGACAGCGATATGCCTTTAGTCCTTCGAAGGCTTCCTGACCATAGTGCAAACACGTTGCAGCCATATGTATATTTATGTTTTCGTCGGAAGAAACTTCTATTTCTCCCCACTTACCATCACGATAGTAACACCGAACATTGTAGTCGGTTTTCTGGTAACCAAACGAAAGGTTTTCCCAATCTATTTTTCTTCATAATCTTAAACTTTGTGCCTCGTTCTTGTTCTCCATATCAGCGAACAACAAGAACTTGGCGGTTAGTAATTGTCTATTGCCTTTATTTGTTGTTTAAGTTTCTCTGTTATTCCGTTTCGAGTAACTTCTTTATTTCTTCATCAGTATGTGTCAGTTTGTCCTTGCACACTTTTATTAACCCCTGAGCTTTCTTTAACTCGCTTGCCAACGTATCAATATTCATGTCGCCACGTTCCATTTTCTCAACAATGGCTTCCAGTTTTGCAAGTGCTTCTTCGTATTTCATGCTTTATTCGTAATTGTTTATTTCTTCACTACCGACGTTATTGTGCCAGTTTCAAGGCGTGTCGTAATTTCGTCGCCTGCTCTTAGCTCGTTTATATTGCGCAACACATGACCGTCTTTATAGGTTAAGCTATAACCTAAATGCAACATTCGTTCGGGGTTTACAGCCTCGATGCGTTGCGACAGCAGTTGTAGCCGATGCTGTTCTGCCATAAATTTATTCGTTACAGCTGGTATAATTTTATTAGAAAACAACTCTATATTCATTCGGCATTGCTGCAAGTACAACATAGTACGTTGCAAAAGCGCATGCCAATAGTTGTCCAATCGTGCATCTTCTCTATTCTTGACCATTGAGAAGAGTATGGGAATACGCGCAGACAGCTGTTGCAAATGCAATTTTTCATGCTGAATTGTATGTTCCACAATGTGCTGAATAGATGTTTGCGCCTGTTCTATACGATGCAATGTAGTATCCAAATGGTCTATTAAAAAAGCTGCAGCAGCTGTTGGGGTCTTAACTCTTGTATGTGCCACCATATCAAGAATGCTCTCGTCGCGTTCGTGTCCGATGCCTGTTATGATAGGTAAAGGAAAGTTTGCCACATTCTCTGCCAATACCAACGTATCGAAACCGCTAAGGTCGGCAGTAGCTCCGCCACCACGAATGATAACCACGCAGTCGAATTCGTCTTCCCGTTCGTTTATCTTGTCCAACGCCGCAACAATGCTTTGCTCCACATGCTCGCCCTGCATAGTTGCTCCGAAGAGTTCCGTCTGAAAGCTAAATCCATACTCATTGCCGTACAACTGGTTGCAAAAGTCGCCATATCCTGCTGCCGAAGCTGAAGAAATAACGGCGATGCGCTGTGCAAACAAAGGCAGGTGCAGCTCTCTCTGCAGGTCGAACACGCCTTCTGCCTTCAGCTGCGCGATGATTTCGTGCCGCTTGCGTGCCATATCGCCCATTGTATATTCGGGATTAATATCGTCTACTATCCACGAAAAGCCATACTGCGCATGAAACTGAGCGTGCACTTGCACCATTATCTGCAAGCCTGCACGAAGCTGTACGCCTGCGACACGTTCGAAATGAGGTCCTATCATCAACCAGGAAGAACGCCAACACTTGGCAGAAGCACGTGCTATGGGTATATTGGTACTTTCGTCTTTCTCTATCAGTTCCAAGTAAAGATGCCCCCTGCTCTCTCTTGCTTCCGAAACCTCAGCTTCGACCCAGTATGATTGTGGCATAGCAACGTTGATGAGTTCGGCAACCAAAGAGTTGAGTTCGTATAGCGATAGCGCCTTTTTCATAATGTGTATAGTCCTTTCATTCGCAAAGATAAGAATAAAATTAGAATAAAACTACAATGGTATTAAAAATCTTTTATTTTTCCAACACGGTCTTCAGTCCATGATGACGGAAAGCGATAAAAACATTCTCGTTTTTACTGTAGCGACCCCGCACGCTTAACACAGCCTATTTACACAGCAACCACAAAAAGGGCTTCCAAGTAACGGAAACTAAATGAGAACTATCTATTTTATGAACGAAAAGAGAAAAATATGCCTGTAAATATTTTTCACAAACGTAACTGTTACGTAATCATCTCATCGTCAGCGCATTCCAAAACCTATTGTTCTGCATTCCAAAAGCGGCTCTTTTGCACGGTAAAAACGTAGGTTTTACAGCACAAAAGAGCCGCTTTCGCAATGTCAAAACGTAGTTGTCACTTTTTAACAATGTTATCTTTACAAAATTGTAGCGTAAATATAGGGGTACGATTCTTTGCCTTCATCATATTTAGGCTGCTTCTTCTTTTGTTCGGGAACGTGATAAATCACACCCCTACCTGCCATTCTGCATTATATTTTTCCTTAATAAACAGCAACTACCCCATAGTTTGTATTCATAGAAACCAAGCCAATGGCATTAGCATTTCGCAAAGGTTTGCTGGAAAAACACGATGCGAAGAAGGTTGCGGGCATTTACAATGCGCTGGGCCTGTGCCTGATAGGCAGGACAAGCAAGCAGCTGTTCCACGTTGGCACTGTAATACGTGCTGTCTGCAACACCCTCTTTCAGCAGGTTGTTGCCCAAGCACATATATTTCGTATTGCGGAAAGCAAAGGGTGCAAGCGTAGCCAATATGTCGTCGTGGCTTCCCCAACGATTGGTCATGCTACGATAGCTTTCTTTACGAAGATAAGGTGGCAGGTAGATATAGAGCGGCACAGAACGCTCCCAACGCTTGTCTACCTGTGTGTAATCGAGAATAGAACGCACGTTATGGTCGCCCGATATGATGACAATGGTGTTTTCAGCAGCCTTCGATTGCTTGAATTTATCGAGGAAGTCGCCCAAGGTTTTATTGGCATAACGAAAGCCGGTGATATACTTTTGCAACACTTCGTGGTTCTTTTCAGCAAAGCACTCATTATTATAATAGTCGTCTGGCACTGCCTTCAGCTGCACATCTTTGGGAAATTCAAACGGCGGGTGGTTGGTTGTAGTCATACACAGCAGCATTTGCGGCTTAGCTGTATGCTGGTCTAACCGTTCCTGTATGCTGCGGAAAAGATAATGGTCGAACACTCCGATGCTGTTATACTCGTATTCAGGGTGCTGCTCTTTCAGTGTGAACTTACCCGTAACTTTCGTGAAGTGTTGGTATTTCAGTGCTTCGGCACAGTTTTCCCACGCTACGTCCATACCCGAAATAAACTCTGTGGTGTAGCCACTTTCGTTAAAAGGCAACGCTACCGACGACGGCAAGCAATGGAAACGATAGGGCGATGAGAAGAAACGAGGAAACGGAACACTGCTCACGATGTTCTCAATGGAAGCGATTGTGCCGTTGCCTACCGACTGGAAATTGCGAAAGAGCAAATCTTCTTTTAAATGGCGGCGCATTCCAAGCAGCATATCGCAGCGGCGACTGTCTAAATTCATCAGGTAGTTGCTCCAACTTTCCTCATAGATTATCAGCACATTGGGCTGTTTGTGCTTCATCGTATCGGGCACAGTGCGGAACAATGCCGTGCGCAGGGCAGCCAAAGTGTCGCCCTGCAAACGTATCGTATCCGAGTTTGTGTAAACGTTTATGGCCTCTTGCAGCGACTTGAACTTATATTCGGAGAGCAAACTCTCGATGCTACGAAAGGCAAAAGCATTTTTCTTTTCCTTCACAGCCTTCTTCAACATATAGGCGGCGTTGGGCACAAGGTCGTTAATCTGCTTACTGCCCGAGACAAACGAGTCTTCTACCTGCAAGGGGAAACGCCATACCGAACCACGAAGGCATACAACTTCGGCAACTAAAAACAGAACGACAAGGGCAATGGTTTTGCGGTTTACTGCCAATTTTACCTGCTCGGTTTCGAGGTTCAACGTACCTTTTGCAATCTTCCGGGCAAGTATATAGATCCCAAAACTCGCCAAGCCTACCGCTGAAAGATAGAGTATGACGTGGTATTCTTCCCAAATAGTTTGCAGCAAACTCAACGGATTCTCATTGAAAAAGTCGAAGAAGGTAATGTTGATATGCGAATGGAAATTGCTGTAAAAGCCTATATCGACAAGCGCAAGTATGAGGAGGACGATTTCGAGCACCACATAATAAGTACTGATAAACCTCGACAACCAGCCTGCTACACTTCTGTTGCGCACAAAAAGGCATACCAAAATAACGAGAAAAGGCAGAATGGCAACGTATGCAGCTACTTGAAGATCGAAGCGCAATGCGTTGAAAGCTGCAAAAGGCAACGACTTGGCATACGCTTCAAAAGTGGTAAAAGGCACAAAGCAGACAGCAAAAAGCAATCTGACAATGAAGAAAATACTCACTATAACAAGCGTATGTTTTTAGTATTTCAGTTAGTTTTGCAGCAAAATAATTCATCATTTATAGCTTTTAGACTTTAAGAAATCGGGGGCAAAGATATTATTTTTCTATAAAAACAGAAAAGAGAATAAAACAAAAAAAGCAAATAATAAGATATAAAAACTTTGTGGATTGATGTTTTATTTCTTATTTTTGCATAATATTAGAAGGACTACTTTATTTTATAAAGAAAAATGTCCTCAAAAATTTGATTGATTAGAACGGAAAAAGCTTTTTAAAGCCAATATTTATATGAAAAATATCTTTCACGGATTAGGAATAGCATTGGTAACACCATTCAAACAAAATGGAGAGATAGACTATGATGCATTAAAAAGACTGATAGAATATCAAATAGAAAATGGTGCTGACTTCTTTGCCATTCTGGCAACAACAGGTGAATGTCCCTGCTTATCTACCGAAGAGAAGAACGAACTCACCGAAACCATTATCTCGGTTGTAGACGGTCGTGTCCCCATATTAAAATATTGTGGTGGAAACAACACTGCTGCTGTCATGGAAGAGATAAAACAAACCAACTGGAAAGGTATCGATGGCATTCTCAGTATCTGCCCTTACTATAACAAACCCAGCCAAGAAGGGTTATATCAACACTTTAAGGCAATAGCAAAAACCAGCCCACTGCCCATCGTATTGTATAATGTACCAGGACGCACTGGTGTAAATATGAAAGCGGAAACTACGGTAAGAATTGCCAACGACTTCCCAAACATCGTGGCAATAAAGGAAGCTGCTGGCAGTTTGGAACAGGTAGACGAGATAATAAAGAATAAACCGAAGAACTTCGAGGTGATTAGTGGCGACGACGCACTGACGTTTCCGATGATAGCCAGTGGTGCTGTCGGCGTGATTTCAGTCATCGGCAACGCACTGCCAAAAGAGTTTTCGCGTATGATTAGGTTGGAGTTTAATGGCGAATACGATGCCGCACGCATCATTCACCACCAATTCACAGAACTCTACAAGCTGCTCTTCGTAGACGGAAACCCAGCAGGCTGCAAGGCTTTGCTGAACGATATGGGAATGATAGAAAACGTGTTGCGACTGCCACTTGTGCCCACACGCATTGAAACAAAGCAGAAAATGAACGATATACTAAAAAAGATGAGACTCAGTTAGGGAGTCTCATCTTTGTTTAAACGCCTAATATTCTATCCTTTTTTGTCCGTCTTTCTATCTCTAAATTAAAATAGAGGGAATTGTTATTTCGCCGGCTATAGACTTATTCATATATTCACGGACTTTAGTATGGTCGCCATACTTGGCTTGAAGCAGCATAAGTTTGGTTAGTGCAGCCTCTACCGTTGTATCATAACCACTGATAACACCCGCCTCTTTCAACTGATATCCCGTATCATAACGATTCATATCGGCTTGCCCACTGATACACTGACTTACATTCACAGTTACAACACCACGTTGCGTAGCTTCTTTCAATAACTTTACGAGCCAAGGAGCATGGGGCGCATTGCCACTACCATATGTCCGCATAATAATTCCGCGAAGTTCTGGAGCATCAAACGTATGACGAACAATATGCTCTTCAGCACCAGGAAATAAAGAAAGTACAAACACATTGCTATCCAATTTGAAGTGTGGTGTCATTGGCTTGCTGTAATCAGGCGTTAATATATGATGCGTCTGGAAGTTGAAACTTACTCCTGCCTCGCAGAGATGAGGGAAATTGAATGACTCAAAAGCATTCAATTCATCGGCATTCTGCTTTGTAGAACGGTTGCCACGCAGCAAGTGTCCGTTAAAATAAATACATACTTCGGGCACCATGGGCGTTCCATCATGATGGTGTGCCGCTGCCAATTCAAGACTTGTCATAAGGTTTTCCTTACCATCGGTGCGTAATTGCCCAATAGGAAGTTGTGAGCCGGTAAGTATAACAGGCTTAGTAAGGTTCTCAAGCATAAACGACAATGCAGATGCCGTATAAGCCATAGTGTCTGTACCGTGCAGAATAACAAATCCGTCGTAGTTGTCGTACTTATCAACGATTATTCTTACGATGTCTGCCCAGTTCTTCGGAGACATATTTGAAGAGTCGATGGCAGGAACAAATTGATAGGTGTCGATGGCTGTTGGGAATCAGCTTAAATTCAGGTACATTATCAGCAAGGTGGTCGAAATCCAAAGGTTCTAAAGGCACCTGTCGCAGGGTTACAGCCCATTCCGATTGTTCCACCAGTATAGATTAACAAAACTTTTTCTGTTCTTTTTCATGACTGTAGTATTATCTTTGTGGCAAAGATAGTAATTTATTTTTAGTAATAACCTACTAAACTTTATCTTTTTCACCTATATTTAATCCATTATAAAGCCTTTACTTACTATAAGCAGGTAAAAATAAAAAGGCATATAGCTTCGAGGTATTTGTAACGAAAGGATAACTACAAACTGATACTAGTATTTTCTGATTACACAACATAATGACAGGAAAAAGTTTTTTTACGATTAGAAGTCATTTTGTTTACCTTGTTGCAAAAGTCAATTAAACTTTTGCCATTCTCAAAAATTAATAGTATTTTTTTGCATCATAATTACGGTGGAGAATTTATAATGGATAGAATAGACCACCTTTGGTGACTGAGAAATAACGTTATCGCACTTATATTTTATGAAGAAATTACTTTTCACTATCGTGGTATGTGCCATGATTTTAATGATGGTAGGCTGCACTTCAAGCAAGCAAGTAGCTTACTGGCAGAACATTGACTCTATTAGTTTGGCTGCATCTAAAGGTTTATACGATGCCAAGATTATGCCCAAAGATGAATTAACCATTTTAGTTCAGACCACAGATCCTCTCTCTTCAGAGCCTTTTAATTTACGTTCGACATCACAGGCAAATGGCAAGAATCCTGTTACAACCTATTTGGTTGACAATGATGGTATGATTAGCTTTCCAATTATCGGCAAAATTCATGTTGCGGGGCTGACTAAAACAGAATGTGAAGACCTTATTAAAAGTAAAATTCAACCCTATTTAGCACGCACAGAAAACCCTCTTGTTTCCGTTAGAATGAGTAGTTTTCACATAACTGTGCTTGGAGAAGTGAACCGTCCGGGGGTTATTCCTGTATCAACCGAGAAGATTAGTGTTGTAGAAGCATTGGCAGAAGCAGGCGACATGACTGTCTACGGCAAACGAAATAATATTCTTCTGCTCAGAGAAGATAAGACTGGCGAGAAGCATAAGGTTCGCTTAAATATGAATGATGCGAATATCATAAACTCACCATATTACTATCTACAGCAGAACGATGTTATTTATGTTGAACCACATAAGGTTAAGGCAAGAAATACGTTCTTTGGTAGTAACACAAGCATATTCTATTCCATCATAGGAATCACATCATCACTTGTAACACTATTAGTTACAATTTTAAGATAAACGTCATTATATAGAAGAAACAAAAAGTTCAAAAGATAAAACAAGTACAAAAAGAAAAAGGACAATATATATATTATGTGTGGAATTGTTGGATATTTAGGTACAAAAAGACAAGCTTATCCAGTCCTAATAAAAGGGACTCAAACGACTTGAATATAGAGGTTATGACAGTGCAGGCGTTGCACTTATCAATAGCAACAACGAATTGAATGTATATAAAGCAAAAGGCAAAGTAAGCGAATTAGAGGCGCTTTGTGCCGATAAAAATACAGAAGGTACTATTGGTATAGCACATACTCGATGGGCAACACATGGGGAGCCATCTTCAACAAATGCACACCCACACTACTCTGAATCGAGAAATTTAGCCATAATACATAATGGTATCATCGAAAATTATGCAGAAATAAAGAAGAAACTTCAAAGTAAAGGTATCCATTTTGTCTCTGATACTGACACGGAAGTATTAGTACAGTTGGTAGAATACGTTCAATCAAGAAAGAAGTTAGATTTACTTACAGCAGTTCAGGTAGCTCTCCATCAAGTAATAGGAGCTTATGCAATTGCAATTCTTGACAAACGACACCCCGACACAATTATTGCTGCAAGAAAGCAGAGTCCACTCGTTGTTGGAATTGGCGATAATGAATTTTTCTTAGGCTCGGATGCAAGTCCTATTATAGAATATACAGACAAGGTTGTTTACCTCGAAGACGAGAATATAGCAGTAATGAAATTGGGTGAAGAATTAAAGATTGTAAATATCCAGAACGAATCTTTAGCACCCGTAATAAAAAAAGTGGATATTAATCTTGGACAAATCGAGAAAGGCGGTTATCCACATTTTATGCTCAAAGAGATATTCGAACAACCTGATTGTCTGATTAACTGTATGCGAGGTCGTATCAATGTTGATAATGACAATGTTACATTAAGCGCCATTATCGATCACCGTCAACGCCTATTAAACGCAAAGCGCATAATTATTGTTGCATGCGGAACAAGCTGGCATGCAGGTCTTATTGGTAAACAACTACTCGAAACCTTCTGTCGAATACCTGTAAACGTAGAATACGCCAGTGAATTCCGTTACAGAAACCCAGTGGTCTCCGCTGATGATGTAGTAATTGCATTATCACAAAGTGGCGAAACGGCAGATACGCTTGCAGCTATAGAGTTGGCAAAAGAACACGGAGCATTCATCTATGGAATATGTAATGCCATTGGCTCAAGTATTCCACGAGCAACTCATACTGGTACTTATATTCACGTAGGGCCTGAAATTGGTGTAGCCTCAACAAAAGCTTTCACTGGTCAGGTTACTGTTCTTACAATGCTTGCACTCACCTTAGCCGAAGCAAAAGGAACTATTAAGCACGACGAATATGTCAGAGTGGTAGAAGAATTGGCGAAAAATCCCGAAGAAAATTAGGGAGATATTAAAGTCAAATGAAGCCATTGCAGACTTGGCACGAACATTTACCTATGCACAGAATTTTCCTTTATTTAGGGTCGTGGTTTCAGCTATCCTGTCGCACTGGAAGGTGCTCTAAAAGCTGAAAGAAATTTCATACATACACGCTGAAGGCTATCCTGCTGCAGAAATGAAACATGGTCCCATTGCTTTGATAGACTCTGATATGCCTGTCGTTGTTATAGCAACACACAACTCTATGTATGAAAAAGTACGTAGTAACATACAAGAAATTAAGGCTCGTAACGGTCGTGTAATAGCGTTGGTATCAAAGGGCGACAAAACAGTTTCGCAGATAGCAGATGCCGTCATCGAACTTCCCGACACAATGGACTGCTTAGAACCACTTGTAGCTACAATACCATTACAATTATTAGCTTATCATGTAGCTGTATGTAAAGGTAAAGATGTGGATCAACCACGAAATTTGGCAAAATCAGTAACGGTAGAGTAATATTTAAAGAGAAAAGACCTTAGTAAATGGAAAAAGACATACATGAAGACTGTGGTGTGGCAATGTTAAGACTGCTAAAGCCACTAAGTTACTTTAAAGAGAAGTACGGAACTTGGATGTACGGCTTGAATAAGATGTATCTTATGATGGAAAAGCAGCACAACCGAGGACAAGAAGGTGCTGGTATAGCAAGCGTTAAGCTTGAAACACAGCCTGGAAACGAGTATATGTTCCGAGAACGAGCTGAAGGAAAGAATGCCGTTACAGAAATTTTTGCCAATATTCATAAGCAATACAAAGACTACACCGAGGCAGAAATTGCTGATGTAGATTTTGCACAAAGGCATTTACCTTTCGCAGGCGAACTTTATATGGGACATTTACGCTACTCCACAACTGGAAAAAGTGGCTTATCGTATGTTCACCCTTTTTTAAGGAGAAACAACTGGAGGGCTAAGAACCTTTCGTTTTGTGGCAATTTCAACATGACCAACCTCAGTGAAATATTCGAACATCTCACTGATTACGGTCAATGCCCACGCAAATACAGCGATACCTATTTGCTTCTTGAGTTCATGGGACACCGCTTAGACCGTGAAGTAGAGCGCAATTTCCGTGATGCGAAGGCACTTGGATTAGAGAAATTCGATATTACGCACTACATCGAAGACCATGTAGAGATGAAGAATGTCTTGCAAACCACAATGCAATACTTCGACGGAGGTTATGTAATATGTGGCATTACAGGGTCCGGAGAGATGTGCGCCATGCGTGACCCTTGGGGCATTCGTCCTGCTTTTTTCTATATGAATGATGAATATATGGCATTAGCGAGCGAGCGTCCAGTTCTTCAAACTACATTCGATTTAGACTGTGAGGACATAAAAGAATTATTACCGGGGCAAGCATTAATTGTAAATAAACGCGGTGAAAGTTCATTACATCAAATATTAGAATCCAACAAGAATTCTGCCTGTTCATTCGAACGCATATATTTCTCGCGTGGTTCCGACCGAGATATATATAAGGAACGCAAGAAATTAGGCGAACAACTTACCGAAAAGGTATTGAAATCGATTGACAATGATACCAACCACACTGTAATTTCTTTTATTCCAAACACTGCTGAAGTAGCTTTCTACGGATTACTGCAAGGTTTTGAGAAGTGGTTGAACACTAAAAAAGCAGAAGAAATAAAGGCTTTAGGAAGTAATGTAACCGATGTTGAAATAGAGAAAATATTAAGTCAGTCTATCCGTTCCGAGAAAGTAGCATGGAAAGACATTAAGCTACGCACCTTCATTACCGAAAGCAATTCACGCAACGACTTAGCTTCACACGTCTACGACATAAGCTACGAGAGCATTACGCCCAACGAAGACAACCTCGTTATCATTGACGACTCCATCGTTCGTGGCACTACATTGAAAGAAAGTATCTTGCGAATACTTGACAGACTTTACCCAAAGAAGATTATTATCGTATCGAGTGCCCCACAAATCCGCTATCCTGACTACTATGGCATTGACATGCCACGCTTAGAAGAGTTTTGCGTATTCGATGCAACTATCGAGCTGATTAAGGAACGCAATATGGGAATCGCTCCTTACCGAAGTCTACGAGGCTTGTAAAAAGGAAGTTGCCAAAGGAAAAGGCGAAACCATCAACAATGCTGTCTGCAAGGTTTACGCACCATTTACAGTAGAAGAAATCAATAAAAAGATAGTGGAAATGTTGCGTCCGAAAGGTATGACCACTCCCGTAGAACTTGTTTATCAAAGCATCGAAGGCTTCGCACGAAGCCATTCCAAACCACAAAGGCGACTGGTACTTTACGGGAAACTTCCCTACTCCTGGCGGAATGCGCCTTGTAAACCAAGCATTCATAAACTTCTACGAACAAGTTTATCACAAGTAAATCAGCTAACATAAAATCATCAACATACGAATTAAAATGAGGAATGTAACTTTAGTCTTAAATGATGGTACAGAATTTCATGGAAAATCATTCGGATATGACAAAGCCTGTTGCAGGCGAAGTTGTATTCAACACAGCAATGATGGGATACCCCGAAAGTCTTACCGACCCTTCCTATGCAGGTCAAATGCTTGTCATGACATTCCCCTTGGTCGGCAACTACGGTGTTCCACCATTTACGATTGAGAAGAATCATATTCCTTCGTTCATGGAAAGCGACAAGATTTATGTCTCTGCACTCATCGTTTCCGATTATACGGAGGAGTACTCTCACTGGAATGCCGTTGAAAGCTTGGCATCATGGCTCAAGCGCGAAAAAGGTTTCTGGGAATCACAGGCATTGATCACGCGAGCTTACAAAGGTATTGCGCGAACACGGCGTAATGATGGGACAAATCATTTTCGACGACGAAGCTGACAACATTCCCACCGCCCACTATGAAGGAGTAAACTTTGTAGACCTTGTTTCTACAAAGGAAATCATTCGTTACAATGAAGGAGGCGGAAAGAAAGTGGTATTAGTAGACTGCGGTGTAAAAGCCAACATCTTGCGCGAATTGATAAATCGCAACATCGAAGTAATTCGTGTACCTTGGAATTACGATTATACATCATTGGAATACGACGGACTTTTCCTTGCCAATGGTCCTGGCGACCCAGATATGTGCAGCGATGCCGTAGAGATTATCCGCAAGCAAATGAATGAAAGCACAAAGCCAATATGCGGTATTTGTATGGGAAACCAACTTATGGCAAAGGCTGCCGGTGCAACCATCTTCAAGCTAAAAGTATGGTCATCGTGGACACAATCAGCCCGTCAGATTAGTAGGAACAAACCAATGCTACATTACTTCTCAGAACCACGGTTATGCTGTTGACGCAAAGACACTGGGCAAAGATTGGGAAGAACTCTTTGTAAATATGAACGATGGCAGCAACGAAGGAATCCGCCATAAGGCAAATCCTTGGTTCAGCTCGCAGTTCCACCCTGAAGCAAGTTCGGGTCCGATAGATACAGTATTTATGTTTGATAAATTTGTAGAAGCACTGAAATAATGAAAGACGAATCAATAAAGAAAGTCCTGCTACTTGGTTCAGGCGCATTAAAGATAGGTGAAGCTGGTGAATTTGACTATTCTGGTTCGCAAGCACTAAAAGCACTGCGTGAAGAAGGTGTTTCTACCGTTCTCATCAACCCAAATATTGCAACCGTTCAAACATCGGAAGGCGTGGCAGACCAAATCTATTATCTGCCCGTTCAGCCTTATTTCGTAGAACGTGTTATCCAAAAAGAACGCCCCGATGGTATTCTTTTGGCATTCGGTGGACAAACCGCACTGAACTGTGGCGTAGAGTTAGACCGTCTCGGCATACTCGAAAGGTACAATGTAAAGGTACTCGGTACACCTGTAAAGGCAATTATGAATACCGAAGACCGTGAACTTTTCGTACAGCAGTTAGACGAAATCGACGTTAAAACCATTAAGAGCGAGGCTTGAGAAACCGCAGAACAAGCACGCAAGGCAGCTGCGACATTGGGCTATCCTGTTATTATCCGTGCAGCTTACGCATTGGGCGGACTTGGCAGCGGATTTGCCGATAACGAAGAAGAACTCAACAAACTTTGCGAAAAAGCCTTCTCGTTCTCACCTCAAGTATTGGTGGAAAAGAGTTTAAAGGGCTGGAAAGAAATAGAATACGAAGTGGTACGCGACCAATACGATAACTGTATTACGGTCTGCAATATGGAAAATTTCGACCCATTAGGTATCCACACGGGCGAATCTATCGTAATTGCACCTTCGCAAACCCTTACCAATAGCGAGTATCACAAGCTCCGCAAATTAGCAATAAAGATAGTTCGCCACATCGGAATAGTGGGCGAATGTAACGTACAATATGCTTTCGACCCCAAGAGCGAAGACTACCGTGTAATTGAAGTCAATGCACGCCTCTCTCGTTCATCGGCTTTAGCAAGTAAGGCGACAGGTTATCCCCTTGCTTTCGTGGCAGCCAAATTAGGTATGGGCTATGGTTTGTTCGAATTGAAGAACTCTGTTACAAAGACCACATCGGCTTTCTTCGAGCCTGCACTCGACTATGTTGTCTGCAAGATACCACGCTGGGACTTGAGTAAGTTCCGTGGTGTAGACAAGGAATTGGGCTCGAGTATGAAATCGGTTGGCGAAGTTATGGCTATCGGTCGCAACTTCGAGGAAGCCATACAAAAGGGATTGCGCATGATTGGGCAAGGCATGCACGGCTTTGTAGAGAACAAAGAACTTGAAATCGACGATATAGATGCTGCATTGCGCGAACCTACCGACAAGCGTATCTTCGTTATTTCAAAGGCAATGCACAAAGGTTATACCATTGACCAAATTCACGAACTTACCAAAATCGACCATTGGTTCCTGCACAAGCTAAAGCATATCATTGATGTCGATGAGCAATTAAAGACTTGCAACATCAATACACTCGATAAAAACTTACTCCGCACAGCAAAGGTATATGGCTTTTACCGACTTCCAAATCGCTCGTGCAGTAGGTTTGGAAGACGAAGTTGGCAATATGCATAAGGCTGTTTTGGTGGTTCGCCAGTTGCGTAAAAGCTATGGAATCCTCCCTGTTGTCAAGCAAATCGATACGCTTGCAGCCGAATATCCTGCACAAACCAACTATCTTTATGTTACCTACTCTGGCGTAGCTTCTGACATTAAGTTTGAAACCGACCGCAAGAGCGTCATCGTTCTTGGCTCGGGTGCTTACCGCATCGGCTCTTCTGTCGAATTCGACTGGTGTGGCGTTCAGGCATTAAACACCATTCGCAAGCAGGGCTACCGCTCTATCATGATAAACTACAACCCCGAAACCGTATCGACCGACTACGATATGTGCGACCGTCTTTACTTCGACGAACTCACATTCGAACGTGTTATGGACATCATCGATATGGAAATGCCACAGGGCGTAATTGTTTCTACGGGCGGACAAATTCCTAACAACCTCGCCATACATCTTGATGCAGAGAACGTGCCCATACTCGGAACAAAGGCAAAAAGACATTGACAACGCCGAAGACCGTGCCAAATTCTCAGCCATGCTCAACGATATAGGTGTGAACCAACCAGAGTGGCGTGCGCTGACAAGTATGGCAGACATTCAAGAATTCGTAGACCGTGTGGGCTTCCCCGTACTTGTTCGTCCTTCTTACGTCCTTTCTGGAGCAGCTATGAACGTTTGTTCCAACAACGACGAATTGGAGCGTTTCCTCCAGTTGGCAGCCAACGTGAGCGAAGACCACCCAGTGGTTATAAGCAAATTCATTGAGAATGCGAAAGAAATAGAAATGGACGCAGTGGCTCGTGATGGCGAAATCATGGCTTTACGCAATATCTGAACACATCGAGTTTGCAGGTGTTCACTCAGGTGATGCTACCATTCAGTTCCCGCCACAAAAGCTCTATGTAGAAACTGTACGCCGTGTTAAACGCATCAGCCGACAAATTGCCAAGGCATTACACATTAACGGTCCGTTCAACATACAGTTTATGGCGCGCGACAACGATATACTCGTTATTGAGTGTAACCTTCGTGCCAGCCGCTCGTTCCCATTTGTGAGCAAGGTGCTGAAACTGAATTTCATCGATTTGGCTACCAAGATTATGCTTGGCATACCAGTGGAAAAAGCCAAACAAAAACCTCTTCGACCTCGACTATGTGGGTATCAAGGCTTCTCAATTCTCGTTCAACCGCTTGCAGAAAGCCGACCCTGTGTTGGGCGTAGATATGAGTTCGACGGGCGAAGTGGGCTGCATTGGCGAAGACACACACACTGCATTGCTAAAGAGTATGCTCTCTGTCGGGCAGCGAATACCTGCAAAGAACATACTTCTTTCTACTGGTGGAGCAAAGCAAAAGGCAGAAATGCTCGATGCTGCGAAGATATTAAAGGCTCATGGCTATAATCTTTTTGCAACTGGTGGTACTTCTAAATACCTCACAGAAAACGGTTTAGAGAACACATTGGTATATTGGCCATCGGACGAAGGCAAGCAACCACAGGCGTTAGACCTTCTACACGAGAAGAAAATAGATATGGTGGTGAACATTCCGAAGGACCTTACACCACGCGAACTTACCAACGGTTACAAAATCCGTCGTGCGTCAATCGACCTCAACATACCATTGCTGACCAACAGCCGCCTTGCAAGTGCTTTCATTGCGGCGTTCTGCAATGTGAAGTTAGACGATATTGACATCAAGGCTTGGGGCGAATATTAAAACACTGTCCCTGTCTATCAATAAAGGCATACACGATGCCAACAACGTATTACCCTAATTTAACTAACAAGATTTTTATATGAAGAAACTTTTATTTTTAGCTTTTACAGCTATCTTAGGAATGAGTGTGAATGCACAAGAAACATTGCTCTCTGAGCGTCCGGAAGGTATCGTTAAAGTTTACGACCGCGCAGGTAAGGGCATCAAACTACAACAGGGAGACGATGGCTCTCTTGAAATGACCAGTCTTAATCTATCAGAAGCATCTGACTTCGAAGTTGTTTTCATGGCTGACAACAAGACAGTTTACGTGAAAAATCTGATTGTTGCGCTACCTGAGACATTCTCAGACGTAACCAATCGTTGGGTAAAAGGAAGTATTAAAGACAACAAAATAACAATTCCACACAAATCGTTAATCTTCTCAACCAAAACCGACCAAGGCGAAGATGTCTCAATATATATGGGATACTATGGAATAGAAAACAATCAAGCCGTTCCTGTTAATCCGTCAGTAGATGTTACCTATACAATTAATGATGACAAAATCACACTTGATGCACCGAAAAACGACAAGACCTATCTACTCTCGTGTATTGCAGCAGATGGCACATGGTTTAGAATGAGCGAATATACTGGAGCCGTTTATACCTTAAATAAGGAAAAAACACCGAACGACATTAAGAAAACAAATAAAGAGAATGAATCGAACATTACAAACGAAGTCTATTACGATCTCTCTGGTCGCAAAACTTCAAAAATCAACTAAAGGTGTTACAATAAAACTGATAAAGTTCAATAATGGTACACAAAGATGCATTAAATCTATAAATAAATAAATCCCCCATATCTCGTAACTTAACATAAGTCTTTAAAAATTGAGGCGTAATGAATATTTGATAGGCTGGTTATTCCAGCCTACTTTTTATATTTAGGAATCCATCTATGAATTTCTTTTTATTAGTCCCTCATCAGTTATATAGCTCGCTATAATCTTTTCAAAAAGGAAAAACATACAGACTCTACGACCGATTAGGTTTAAAAACGTGATTGCCACAAGTTTCTTGTCAATAACTGTCAAGCTTGATTGGAAATTGGTGAGGTAAGCTAAAAAAAGTAGGTTGTTAAACTGAGGGGAATCAACTCTACAACGTACAAAAAGCCAGTCGACTGCTTTTATGTAAATTAGATATCTGCCACTCTCATTTCAGATATCTTATTTTAGGCGTAATGAACATTTTCTGGATATTCTTCATACATATAGCCATTTAAGGTATTTTTACAGAACGCCTTGCAGTTCTTAACTTTCTATTATGTATAAATCTTAATACTTGCAGTCATTCTTAAATAACCCAAGTATTTTTCTTGAAGTTAATCGAGCAATAGCAATAAAAGAATATCTTTTATTAAAAGGACTTATAAAAAGGGCAGCACATATATAAAATATGCTCCTTTTTGTATTATGGATATTATCAATTCTTACACAAAATAAAAAAACCGCTGGACGCTAAGTCCAACGGCACTTTTAATAGCAAAGTAATACCTGGATTACTTAACGTGAGCTGAGTCAGCGTGAGCTCTACTGCAGGTGAATCAACTTTGTTTGTATCTTGCTTTGTTGTATCTACATTAGTTGTATCTACTTTAGATGTATCTACATTACCAGCAGGTTTACCTTTACCATTACAAGATGTCAAAGAGATAGCTGCGCAAGCTACTGCTACAAATAATAACTTTTTCATTTTCTTTGCTTTTTAATCTGTAAAACGATCATTAATTCTTAAAACGATGCAAAGGTAGACATTTTTTTCTTAATAGCCATACATTTTTATACTTTTTAGATTTCTAAGAGAATTCTATATATTACTGATTATTAATTAATTACATAACGCCTCTTAACTGTTAAATATTATTAATACGTTTTTGTGTTCGGACAAAATGATGTGTATACAGACAAAAAGAAAAAAATAATGAGTTTATTTGTCGGTTTATAAAACCACTTTTCGAATTCGGAAGACTATCAACCAAATAAAAATTACCTACTTTTTGAGTATTGTGTCAATCGCTATTCTTTTCTAATTTTTGCATATCAGAATCACAATGCAAAAATGAAGCGAACAAGATACATACTTTTTCTATATTTGTTTTTCACGCCATTATAGGTTTTGCACAAAATGTAACAGGTGGACTCGTCTTGGAAAGCCTAACGCATCAACCAGTTATAGGGGCTTCCATTACACTTGCAGAAACGAAGAATGTTGTGGCAATAACCGATATGAACGGACGTTTTACGGCGAAAAACATAAATAGAAAAACTATCCGTATAAGCTATATCGGCTTTAAGTCATTGGTTGCAAAAGCTACCAAAGATGCTACCTACTATTTAGTAGAAGACACAAACGCATTGGCTGAAGTGGTAGTTACGGCACAAGAGTCGCGCGGACTGGCTTCTGCCTCTACCATTGGCAAGAAGGCTATGGAGCATTTGCAGCCTTCTACCTTCTCCGACTTATTGGAATTGCTGCCTGGCGGACGTTCTGTCGACCCTTCGCTGAATAATCCAAACAGCATTCGGCTGCGCGAAGCGGCATCGAACAGCAGTGCAAACTATGCCACTTCGTCGCTTGGAACCAGTTTCGTCATCGACGGAGCACCCGTTTCGAACAATGCCAACATGCAGTATATGAAAGGGGCTTGGGACACGCCTGTTACCAATCGCGACTTTACCAATAAGGGCATTGACATGAGAACCATATCGACCGACGATATTGAAAAGGTGGAAATAGTACGTGGTATTCCTTCCGTGGAATACGGCGACCTTACTACGGGACTCGTAAAAATAGAACGCCGTCGTGGTGGCAGCAATCTGAGTGCGCGTTTAAAAGCCGATATGAGCAGCAAACTCTTCTACTTGGCAAAGGGTTTCGAGTTCGGAAAGCGTTGGACACTCAACATTAGTGCCGACTATCTTGATGCCAATCGCGACCCACGCAATTCGTTGGAGCGTTACTCGCGCGTTACTTTCTCGGCACGTAGCGGCGCAACTTGGACAAAAAACAACTATACGCTGAAATGGACGAACAACTTCGACTATGGTGGTTCGTTCGACGGTGAGAAGTTAGACCCCGACTTAAACAAAGGAAAAATAGATACTTACAAATCGAAGTACAACCGTTTCGCCTTCAATACAGCACTCAACGTAGCATTCAAACACAAACTCTGGTTGAAGTCGGTAAATGCTACGCTCTCTTCAAGTTATCAGCACGATGTCATTTCGCGCACGCGTTTGGTGCAATTATCGCAAATGACGCCTGCCGTAACTACCACTGAGGAAGGCGAATACAACGTTCCCATTCTGCCCTACACCTATTATGGAACCCAAGATGTAGACGGAAAGCCGCTCAATATATTTGCCCAGTTGAATGCAAAACTGCAGGTTCCATCTACCATCATAGCCAACACGTTGCTTGTTGGTGCATCTTGGACATTGGATAAGAACTATGGCGACGGACAGATATTCGACCCTCTGCGTCCACCTTATACAGGTATTTCCGTCCGACAGCGCAAACTTTCAACCATTCCAGCCATGAGTACGCTTGCCGTTTATGCCGAGGAACAGCTGCGCATACCCTTTGCACGCCACACGTTTGAACTAAATGGAGGTATCAGAGCGAGCCAAATGCTTAATCTGCCCACTTCCTACACCATGCACGGACATTGGTATTTCGACCCACGAATGAACCTTGGGTGGTCGTTTCCGCAATTCAAGATAGGTAAATGGGCAACAAACGTCCGCATACAAGGCGGTGTAGGTCAGCACACGAAGAACCCTACAATGGAGTATCTCTACCCCGACCCACGCTATTTAGACATTGTGCAACTCAGCTACTATCACCCCAACAACGATTACAGAGTCATCAACGTGCGCACATTCGTTATCGATGCCACCAACAAGGCATTGAAACCAGCCCGCAATCTGAAGTGGGAGTTTGGCACAGACATAAATATAGCAGGCAACAATCTCTCTGTTACCTACTTCAAAGAGAATATGACGTCGGGATTCCGCAGCAACACCGTTTACCGACCCTATACTTTCAAGCAATACGATACATCGGGTATCGACCCCAACAGCATAACGGCTGCACCCGATGTTGCTACCCTACCCTACACAATGGTACAGGAATTGTTTGGGCGAAGCGAATATACCAACGGCAGTCAGACGTTAAAGCGAGGCATAGAATACACCTTTGCCACACGCCGCATACCGTCGTTGCACACCCGACTTACGGTAAACGGAGCGTGGTTCAGAACCATTTACCGCAATTCGCAGGTCGTTGCCTACCGTCCTTCAGCGGTTATCGACAACAAGCAGATACAGTATGTTGGCTTATACCGCGATAACGACGGAGTGAAAAACGAAATGGCAAATACCAATTTCACGTTCGATACCGACATTCCAAAGGTCCGTTTGGGCTTTTCACTATCGGCTCAATGCCTTTGGTTCAGCTCTACGCAGCGACTTCCGTTAAGCAATGAGCCCGACCAATATATCTCGCCCGACGGCACGATACACGATTGGCAAAAGGAATATGCAAACGACACGTATCTGCGCTTTCTCGTTCGCAACCACTCGGCAGTTGAATACAAAAAATATATCGTACCTTTTTCTATGAATTTGAACTTAAAGGTAACGAAGAAGTTGCTCAACGACCGCCTCAACATTGCGATGTTCTGCAACAGAATCTTAGACTACACCCCTGATTACGAACAAAACGGCATCAAGATAAGACGCAGCGTGCGCCCTTATTTTGGTTTGGAAATCAATGCAAAATTATGAAACAGGTACTTCAGATAATATTTCTTGCACTCATCGGCACGGCTTTAACAGCCTGCCACAATAGCACCGACGACTATATGGCTTCGGTTACCATCGTTATCAACGGTGGCGATACTTTGCGAATAGACCGTGTTCAGGCAACCGCCACCATAAGAAACCTCAACACAAAGCAGGTTATCACTTCCACAAACTTCAACGGCAACACCCTTCAACAGCAGTTGCTGCGTGGTGCTTATCAAGTTAGTGTAGACGGCAGCATACAATACACCAACCAAAAGCAGCAAACCCGCATACGTTCGTTTCGCAGTCAGACCGATTTTATTGCCTTCGGCGACAGCGACGACTACACTCTTGAAATGAAACCCATATTTACAGATTAAATGAGAATACTCCGACTGCTATATATTATAATAGGTGTAGCATCTGCCCACCTTGCCTTTGCGCAAGATTCGGCACGCCATGAGCGGGCAACCATTGCGAATTTGCCTTGTCGAACAGCGTGGCAGAACCCTGCTATCTACGGTACTGCCTTTCGGTTTACACAAAACGAACTTATGCTGACAGCCCGTTACTCGCACGCATCAGCCCCTTTGCTGCTTGAAAAAGGCGACGGGCATTCGGCAGCAGAAGCCAAAACCACAGCCTATATTCGCCTTTCCAACCATACAACAGTGTGGGGGAAAGCAGCATATACAACCCAAAAAACGTTTAATATACGGTGGAACTCCACTTCCGACTACGATTTGCTTGCCCCATACGTACTTGCCGATACCGTGGGAGGCGACACACAGGGCGATCGATACACCTTTTCGGGAGGCTACGCCACAGCTATTGGTAAATGGAACGTAGGTGCAGAGATGCTGTTCCGTGCCGAACAAGAATGGAGAAACCGCGACCCACGTATGCGTGGCATTGTTTCCGACCTTACAATAAAAGTTGGGGCAGCCTATCAGACCGCAGGCAACTACCAGCTGGGGGCAGCTCTTTCGGGCAATATATACAAACAGTCGAACGATGTAGACCTATACAACGAGCAGGGAGGAGCAGCCCAATACGTGATGACGGGATTGGGAACGCACTACAAACGCTTCTCTGGCTTTGCTTCCGATGTAAACTATACGGGTAGCGGAAGTACGCTTCTGCTTTCGGCACAACCGCTTACGCAACGCGGTTTCTATGGTGATATAACGTTGGAGAGCAGCCGATACAAACGTATCAGCAACGAATACAACTCGTTACCGCTCACAACGTTATACAACAACAATGCGGCTATAACAGCAGGCTACAGAAACAAGGGAGTAAAAAGCCAATGGACAGCATTTGCGCACTACGCTTTCGACTGCAAGCACGGCGACGAACACGTTGCAGGCGATGCTGTTGCAGGTGTTTATCCTGTATTGGCAGACCTCACAATGTACAAGCATTACCGCACTACGACATACGCAGGTACCATGTTTACTGCTCTTTCAAGAAGTCAATGGACTATTGGAGCAAAGCTGGGCTACATTTCCAACCGCTCAAAATATGTTTATCCGAGCAGAAAAATAAACTTTTTCGCACATCTTCACCGAAGCTACCACACAGCTGTTGTCGCACATTGGCAAACGTTGGCTTACCGATTGCCAACTAACAGTAGCTTATTTTGCAAAGGCAGATGCAGCCATTGATATGCCATACACCGACATGGAACCCTTCTTTGTGCAGATGGTGAACTACAACTATATACAGCAGCGTGCCAGCTATGGGCATATCAACGCCCGCTGTCGCACCGACTACAAGCTCAACAACCCACGTTATGGTATGTTTGCTGAACTACAAGGCGCAACAACCTTTACGTCAGAACATAAAAAACAAATGACGATGAGCCTTACAATGGGGCTTACGTTTTAAATAAATTATCCAGTAATCAATTAATATAGAAAGAAAATGACAAAGAAAATTTTAATGAGCACAATGCTGCTCTTAGTTATATGTCTTGGTTTTGTGTCTTGTTCAGACGACAAGGACCAGCCAACAGCAACCTCTTCGGTGGTTATCAATCTTGAAATGCCGCTTACAATCCAAGGTGGAGAGCTCACCGATGCACAGATAGTCTTTATCAACAAGAAGTCTGCACAACCCTATACAACACGGCAGATTAAGAAGACAGCTAACGGTTACACCGCAACAATGAGAACATACCCGTAGGTTCGTACTCGGTAGTGGCTGTTGGAACTGCCAAATTCACGGCAGACGGCAATCAAACCACCACCAAGGTAAAGGCTACGAACGAGAACGTAGAGATTGTTGATAACCAATCGGGCAACACCGTTAAGCTCTTGTTCAACGTTTTCACAGGTAAAGAAGGCTTTGTAATCTCTGAAATATTCTTCCGTGGCTCACCAAGAGACGGCGGTGCTCCATACAACAGAGACCAATACTTTAAAATTACCAACAACAGCGACCAGACTTTGTATGCCGACAGCATTATTATCATGGAGTCAGCTTTCAGAAACGACAATCCACAGAAGTATCTGAAGGACTTGCGTGACGAAGGTTTTTGCCGCAGAAGCCATTTATATGATACCTGGAAGTGGAAAAGATGTTCCTGTAAAGCCAGGCGAAAGCCTTTTTAATAGCACTGAATGCAAAAACCATAAATCAGTAAACGGTGCTTCTTTTCGACCTCAGCAAGGCTGACTTTGAGTTCTACGATGAGTCTAAGGTAAGCGTAAAGACGAGGACAACCCATCTGTCAAGAACCTCGACAAGTGGTATTGCTATACCCAGTCTTTCTTCATTCTCAATATACACGGCAACAATGCCTATGCGATAGCTAAGATTCGTGGTACAAAAAGAAAAACTTCCTTAAGAACAACACGTACGATGCACATACCACGCTACCAACGGTAAGCTCATGACAACCAAAGCCTACTTCGTACCAAATGCGTGGATTATTGATGCCGTAAACCTTTTCTTATAAGGACAACGACCACCAATGGCGCGTAATGTCTATATTGCTCGACAAGGGCTATACTTTATTGTTCGGACAACAAAAACGACAAGAGCGGTATTGGAACAGCCGTAGTACGCAAAGTGGTAAACGGCAAATATGCCGACACCAACAACTCGACTGAAGACTTCACACGAAGGCTACACCAACCGTCAAGTAATTTTTTCTAAGCTGTTGGAGCGCGAGCGTTCTCCAACAGCTTTCATTATAAAAACATTATGAACAAACTTTTTTCACAGCTGCTTGTCGCACTCCTCCTGCCACTTTCGCTATCGGCACAGACGATGGAGACCGACAAGTCGTACAGAACGGGTAAGCTGGAAAACGGACTTACCTATTATATCCGCCACATTCTAAAGAACCAAACCTTGCTGATTTCTACATCGCACAGCGTGTTGGCTCTATTCTCGAAGAGCTCGCCAGCGTGGTTTGGCACATTTCTTGGAACACATGGCGTTCAACGGCACAAAGAACTTTCAAGGAAAAGGCAGCTCATTAGGCGTTGTGCCTTGGTGCGAAAGCATCGGTGTGAAGTTCGGAACAAACCTAAACGCCTACACCAGCGTAGAACAAACCGTCTACAATGTATCTGCCGTGCCTGTAAAACGCGAGGGAATTGTAGACTCTACTTTGCTTATTCTGCACGATTGGAGCCACTTCCTCTTGCTCAACGACGACGAAATAGACAAAGAACGTGGCGTTATCCACGAGGAATGGCGCACACGTCGGGCTGGAATGGCTGTGCAACGTATGATGGAACGTGTGCTTCCGTAGTCTACAAAGGCACGAAATACGAGGATTGCCTGCCTATTGGCTCGATGGATATTGTAGACAACTTCCTTATAAAGACCTGCGCGACTACTATCAGAAATGGTATCGCCCCGACTTGCAAGCCATTATCGTGGTGGGCGACATTGATGTGGACAAGATGGAACAGAAAATCCGCCGTACATTTGCCGATGTTCCGAAGCCCACAAACCCTGCCGAAAGAGTTTACTATCCGTTGCCGACAACGACAAAATGATAGTTGCCATCGACAAAGACACCGAGCAACCCATTATGCTCGTAAATCTCTACATGAAACAGGAAGCCACTCCCGATAGCGAAAAGAACCTTGTGGCAACTGCTCGTAAGAGTTATGTAACAGAACTTGTTACCTCTATGATAAACAGTCGCCTTGCCGACATCAAGAACAAAGCCACACCACCTTTCCACAGTGCATCGGTGGGCGCAGGACAATTCCTTATTTCAAAAACGAAAGATGCCTTTTTCGCTTTCGTTCGGCTGTTTGCAGAGAGAACGTGAAAGGCTCGTTCCAAGCTGCCATTGCCGAGACACAGCGTGCCCGACAGCACGGTTTCACGGAAAGCGAATTGCAGCGTGCAAAGGCAGGATTCCCTGGAAGCTGCCGAACGCAGATACACCGAACGCAACGACCGTCGCAACCGTTATTTTGTAAAGGCAGCCCTGCAAAACTTCTTGGCAAGCGAACCGATAACGACAGCCGAATACGATTACAAGCTGATGCAACAGTTCGACAAGGAAGTTACGCTGGCCGATGTGAACAAGGAGGTTGCCGAGCTTGTTTCAAACAAGAACCAAGTGCTTACGATATATGCGCCCGACAAGCCCAACTTCCCCATTGCCGACGCGCAAACCTTTGAGAAATATGGCTCGATGCGCAAGCAAAGAAGTACGAACCTTACAAGGAGGAGTCTGCAGGAAAACAACTCATAGACAAACTGCCGAAGAAAGGCAAGATAAAGAGCGAGCAGAACTGGGGCAAGTTCGGTGCAAAGAAACTTGTATTGAGCAATGGCGTAGAGGTTTATGTAAAGCCTACGGACTATGCAAAAGACCAAATCAGTATGCGTTTCTTCGGCGAAGGCGGCACATCGCTCTACCCCGACACCGATGCACTGAACTTCCACATGCTTACAAGTGCCATTACCGATGCAGGAGTGGGCAAGTTCGACAACGTCCAGCTCAGCCGAATGCTCAGCGGAAAATCGGTTTGCATAAGTCCAAGTATCGGATACGAAACGCAAGCCATCAACGGCAACTCGTCGGTAAAGGACTTGCAAACGCTGTTGGAGCTGACTTACCTTTACTTTACTGCCCTCGCAAAAGATACAGAAAAGTTCAAAGGCAGCATTGCCACCATGCGTTCGTTCCTCAAAAACCGCGAAGCCAACCCACAAGTGGCTTACAACGACTCGGTTTCGGCTATTCTTTACGGCAACCACCCACGTTTGCAATCCATTAAGACAAGCAACATCGACCGTGTGTCGTACGACCGCATCTGGCAAATCTACAACGAACGCTTCAGCGATGCGTCAGGCTTTAAAATGGTCTTGGTGGGCAACATCGATATGGAAAAGCTACGCCCGCTGCTCTGTCAGTATGTTGCAACACTGCCGTCAAAGGGGAAACGTGATACTGTAAAGGACACTTACCCTCCAGTGCGCAACGCAAACGAAACGCATACCTTCAAGAAGAAGATGAACACACCTTCTACCTTGGTGAGCGTTTTCTATACTTTCGACGAACCTTACACTGCAAAGGCAGACCTCGCACTCGATGTTTTCAAACGTGTACTGACCATTGCTTACACCGATTCGATACGCGAGGAGAAAGGCGGAACGTATGGCGTAAGCGTGCAGAGCGAACTCGACAGAAACTCAAAGCCTACTACCTTGATAAAGATAGGTTTCGCACCGACCCTGCAAAATACGAAATACTGATGCCCATCGTTTACAGACAGATAGAGAACATTGCCAACAACGGACCGTTGGCAGAGAGTATGGCGAAAGTAAAGACATACCTGCTGAAAGCATACCAACAGAATGCTATCACAAACAACTATTGGGACTATGTTATTTACAACAATCTGCGACACGGCGTAGACTTCCACACGGGTTATGAAGACCTTCTGAACGGACTTACTGCGCAAGACATACAGCAGATTGCAAAAGATATGCTGAAGTCCAACCGCCGCATCGAAATAACAATGATGCCGGAATAAGTGTTCTGCCACACGTTACAGACACTTGCCTATAAGCAACGAATACCCCGACCACACAACGAACACTCTACCGTAGACAATCATACAAAAACGTCCCCCGTTCCATGTGGAGCGGGGGACGAATGTAAGTGGTAAGGTTCTACGGGTGAGGTTGCTCGCCACCGCCTCCAGGCTTCTTCGGCTCTGCACCCTTCTCCTCTCCTTTCCACTCTTCCCAGTCAATGTCCACATCCGACAGGCTACGCGTAGACACGCGCCCCTTGCCGGCGCCGCGGTAGCGGGTCTCGGGAATGAAGCGCACACGCACGCCCTTAATCTGGTTGACAGACACTTCCTTCTCCGTAGCCACACCGTTTGCAGTGGTAACAGCCGTGAAGTAGAACGAACCTACGCCGTCCAGCTTCACCGAGCGACCTTGCGCCATGAAGTCGCCCATCACGCCCCCAATGCCGTCAGCACGGCACGCACGTCAGCAGGACTCACTGTCGATTCTGCTGCTAAACGTTTTTGCTACTTGGTCCGTTGTTGCGGACTCATTACTAAAACGGATTTGGGATACCATTTGCCGTTTATTTTTCATCTTGGTCTTCTTAAAAAGCCATAATAAAAATGTTAAGCCGAAGGGTGCAATTGTTAATATCGACGAAATGTACTTCCGTGCCCCACGGGTCCGACACTCGTGCCCCACGAGTCCGACACCCGTGCCCCACAGGTCCGACACCCGTGGTGGACGATATATACTTCCGCAACAATGTCTCACTGCAACCCATCGGCGAGTGAATAATGATTGTTTATAAAACGAATTTATCTGATTAGATTCTTTCATCTGTCTTTCATACGTGCCTGCCGTAATAGGGCACTCATGGTGTTTGTTTTCCTGCCGCCGAAAAAGTTTTCCTCCTCGGCAGCAGAAATTTTTATTACATCCGTCCCATTCTTCCTAAAAGGTGTGTACCGGCTTGCACCGCCGGCACTTTCCCTGGAGTAAGAATGAAAACAAACTTTTCCATGACGGATGAGCCGCCAACAGTTAATTGAATTATTCCGTGACGGGGCGGACAGAACAACCTGCTAAAAGACCAAGTTTTTCTTTCGGATATACATACCGTTTCCCGAAGAAAAGACACAACCCGTCCTAAAGTCACATGGACATGCCGTCCAGTAGTAACCCATTTCACCAAAAGATTCTAATCCGAAAGTATTTGGGTGAAGACAACCCAAAGCAGGCATATAGATAGTTGCCGTGTGGTTGTTGTTTGTCCAGAAATTATGCCCGAGGTTATTCTTATACAGATTAGAGTTTGCAGTTTCTGCGACGTTTGCTTCATCACCAGCCATCTCACCTGTTCTGGTGGAACCAGTGAAAGCGTTGGTTGCAGGCATCTTGAAACCTGCAGGACTCGGGTCGTAGACGGTCTTGATGACAGGGTTGTCGTTATAACTGTAAACGTAGTTCTCGGCTGACCAAAGGTTGTATTGAGAAAGAAGGGTACGATGTTCCTTCTGATCTTCCACTGCATCACCTCGGTAGAAAATCTGGGGATTCTGAATACAGTTCTTGAATGATAAATTCTGGTAGCTATAACAGCTTCAGTATTTTTAAGTATATCAGTCTCTCGAGAACCTGGGAAAGGATCCTTCGACCGAACTGATAGAATGTTGCATAGCCTTCCCTTTTATAGTTCCGGAAAGTTGGGTGATGGTAATGTCGGTGTACTGCTTTTACGCCGTTGTTGGCAATAGTCTGCTCCACACGGAACTTGACACTGCGAGGACTTTGGTAGACAGTACTCTCCCATTTGGTAGGCTTCCAACCAAGGGTCTCGGTGGTGAAGTTATACTTTACGTTCTGATGGTTCGTAACCTCGATTGGGGTGAGTGCACTCTGAGGAGCAAACCACAGATGCCATGACCAGACAACCGTGCCGTCCTTCGTTGCAGCTACTACGGCGTTACCGCTCTTGATGTCGGAAGCCTTAACTTCGAACTGCGGGTAGGCGTTGCCGGCAGCATCGTGCGAGATGGCAGCAGAGCCAGCAGCAAGGTGGATGAGGTTGGCTTCGTCAAGCCAGACTATCCTGGCACCGTTCACGCCGGCATTGGCACCATGGTTGGTCTTCTCTATCCAAGGATTGTCGATATCGTTGCCAAGATGATCCTTGAACTTACGCAGGAAGAGATCCTCTGAAAAAAAGGATGCGGTGTAGGCCGATTGCAGATATAAGATTTGGTGTTGTCCTCATGCTCCAGTGATGGCGTTACCGTAGACCAACGGAATGCGGTAGTAGCCAGGAGCAGAGATGACGTAGCAGTTGGCTGTGCTGCGGGCAGCCTGTCCGCCCTTCGTGGAAAGGTCGTAGTAGTTGCCGGCACTGCCCAGGGAGCAGCTTTCCTCAGCCCCCTCGTTGCGTGGGGGTCAGCATGTCCTTCATTTCTCCTTCAGGAGCGTGGCTGTCCCTTCCTCGGCAGCAGTGCCGCTCGCACCCCCGTCCTTGCTCAGGCTGACTAACCAATCCGGCTTCTCTGCCATGGTGAACATGCCGTCGCCGTCGGCATCGTAGCCGATGACCTTCCAGGGAACAGGCTGCCTCTCTCCGCCCTTCTCGCGGTAGCTGGTGATGGTGTAGGGCTGCGAGGTGGTCTCGTCGTAGTAGGCGGGACGGCTCGGGTTGGTGGAGGTGAGCACGTAGCTCCAGTCCGAGCTCTTCTGGCTTATCTTGTAGGTGCGGGTGGTGCCTGCCTTCCACTCACCCTTCAGATCCACGTTTATCTCCGTGCCGTCGGTGAAGTGGATGTAGGCTTTCACGCCATTGCCCGTGAGCACCTGCGGTATCACGAAGAAAGTGTAGTTGTCGCCCGGGTTGCCCATGATGACCGTGTTGGGGTTGCGGGCAGTGCTGACGCTGATGTCAGAGAGGGAAGCCGTACCGCGCGTGTCGGCGGAGTGGTCCCATGCGGCACCGGTACCGCCAAGCTCCCTGGAGGCGTGTACGGCTCTTCATCACGGCGTTGCGAAGCTCGACCTTGTCGATGGTCCTGTTCCACGAGGGTTCTGGCCAACGGCGAGCGGATGGCAGTGAGGGCGTGGCGGAAGTCGAGCCTGGCGGTCGGGGCTACGCCTTGCGTGGCATAGTGCACGTGCCCGCTGCAGGCTGCCATGAAGTCCACCTGCCTCTTCACGTCAGGCTCTGCCGTGAAGTCCACAGTGGGGCTGCCGGCAGGAGTGGTGGTGCCGATGGCCAGCTTCGTGTAGTTCTCCTTCGAGGGGAACACGGCGAAGAAGCGGGCGTGGGGAAGAGACCATGCCCACCTGACGGGGCTGTAGAGCTGCCCGGCACTGCTTGTCTTTGCGGCGTGGAACCACTCGGGGGTGGTCAGTATGTTGTCTTCGGCATCGCCGCGCAGACCCGTCGTGGAGAAGTCGCCGTCGATGGCAGTCTTTATATCGGCACGGGTGCCCGGGTCGGCCTTCACGGGGTTCACGCCCTCGACGGTGGTCTCTATCAGGCAGACGTCGGACTGCGGTTACTATGTGCTTCCAGGCGGTGCCCTGAAAGGTCGGCAGACGAAAGCCCCGGAGTCATGCAGCCGCGCGTGCCGGCTCCAGACTGGCTGAGGGCAGTGCCCTGCACGTCGTTCACGCTGAACCCTACCAGGGCGTCGCCGTCGCCGCCCCGGCCGGGAGTCAGATCATCGTCAGTACAAGAAGCGACTGACAGCGCAACGCCGCACACGAAGAGCGGCGGCAGCGCATAATGGAAAAAAGTCTTATTCATTCTCTTATTCTTTTTACCTTTTTGTTTCTTACTGTTATTACTTACTCTCATCTCTATTAGCCTTCGATTTCGTCGTCATCGCCCCCGTCATCATCCGTAGGGGGTACCACGCCGGGATCGAACCCTACACCGGGACTGCCTGCCAGCAGGCGGCTGTCGCCGTCGAGGTGGACGAGCCATACACATGGCTCCAGGTAGCCTTTCCGTCCGGGATTTCTGTTCTCTTTCATACTCGTATTGTTTTTATTGTTAAAAATGCCGTGTGCCAAACCTCCCAACAGTCCGCGGAAGGACTGGAGTGGGAAAGCACGTGAATTCTCTGTACATTGGACGTGCACCTCTTGCCAAGAGGTGCACGGGGAAGAGAGCAGGCAGGCAAAGCTGCTGAATGCGAGAGACTTCGCTACGGGGGCAGGCAAAGGAGGATTGTGGAAACTGTGCAGGAAACATTTGCATCTTTGAAATAAAACCCTTATCTTTGCAGACGATATGAGTTCCCTGTGCACCTCTTGGCAAGAGGTACACAGAATAGGTTTCGCAAGACAATCTCGTTGCTTTTTCTTAGTATCTCACAATCAATCTTTGCTATATAGTGCTGGGTCGTGCTGATGTTGCTGTGCCCGAGTGCCTGCGAAATGACGCCAATGGTAACGCCTTTCTCGTTGGCCATGCTTGCCCACGAATGACGAGCCGAGTACGACGAAAGCGCCCCCTCAATGCCAGCCTTAGCTGCCAATGCCTTCAAGGCACGGTTGTATTGGGAAAGGAACAAACGATAGCGCAGATGGGCAAAGCGAGGAAAGAGCAAATCGGAACCTTCTTCCTTATACCTTTCTATAATAGCTTGCATTTGCTTGTTTACAGGGACTACCACCTGGTTGCCCGTCTTGTGCCTGCTATAGACAAGTTTGCCGCCGTCTATTTGCGAGTGCCGCAGATGGAACAAGTCTACCGGCGGCAGTCCCATGGCGCAGAACGAGAAGGCAAACAAGTCGCGTGCAAAGGCAAAGAACGAACCTTTGGGCAGTTCCAGAGTATAAAGCCTGTTCATATCTTCGCCACACAGGCTCGACTTCACAGTCTGTTCGTTGCCCGTAAACACCCCTTTGAATGGTTTCGCATCGCGTATCTTGCGCTTGATTACACCTTTATTATATATGGCACGCAGCGAGCGCAGGTAGCACGACGCAGTGTTGTTCTTTACACCATTGTCCTTCAACCACCGTTCGTACTGCCTCACCTTATCATCGGTCATACCCGACAAGGCAATGTCTTTCCCTTTATTAAACGAGAGGAAAGAACGCACCGCCGTGTGGTAGTTGTCGGCAGTAGACGTACTAATGCCTTGCACAATGGTTTCTACAAAACTGCCTAACATTGGTGGAGCAGCAGGTTTATTGGTCTTTACCTTAGATTTGGTGCGTTTAAACAATGAACGGATAAAAAGAAGAAGACATAATAGCGTTGTTAGAAATTTAGGGTTTTATGCTAAAGATGGGCAAAGATAGGTCAATGTAATGACGAAAGCAAGAAAATATTTCTTACTTTTGCAGCAGAATTAAAAACAATGTGAACAATCTATGTTATGGAGCGGAGTACTGACGGCGACATGAATCCATTGGTAAAAGTGGCTGTAGCCCTCTATTATAGGCATGACACTCGGGCGATATGGCGCAACTGCCGTTCCGTTATGGAGTTGGTCTGCAATGGCTGCCTTGTGCTTGAGCAATCGTGCTTTTTAGTGGGAAAAGACGATTGTCGGGCAGCTGGTCATTGCTTTTGGCTGTGGCTTCGGTAGGCGGATTGCTTATGGCGAATACAGAAATAAACTTGCAAAGGAAGTTCATTACAGAACCGTTCCGCTACGATGCCGTATTGCTTACAGAGCCTGTGCAACACGGAAAAGTGATGAAGACAGACTTGGCAATATCTACAACTGAAGGAATGATAAAAGTAAAGGCGTCGATATTGCGCGATACTGTTTACAATAACTATAAACGGTTGCATGTGGGCGACGGCATTACGGCTTATTCGCAGTTGGAAGAGCCTGTGAACTTTCGGGATTCGGAATTTGACTATGCCCGCTGGTTACGTTTGCACGGCTTCGATGCTGAGACATTCATCTACTATCGGAACTGGAAGAAAGCGTCGGTGGACCTGTCGTTCCTCAACATTGTGGACCGTACGCTCATAGAACTGAAGCGAGCCAAGCAACAATGGCTGCAAACCTATATGCGCGCGGGGCTTAGCGGACAGACGGCTGCCGTTGCAATAGCGATGACCTTGGGCGACAAGCAGCATATATCGGAAGAGGTGAAAGACGACTATTCTATTTCGGGAGCAAGTCATGTGCTGGCACTTTCGGGCTTGCATCTCAGCATTATCTACGCCATCTTTCTGTTCGGATTCAATCTTTGCAAAGGCATTCCCTACATTAGCACCCTCGTCAGATACCATTTAAGCGACCTGCTCGTGCTGCTGCTTATCTGGCTATACGCACTGTTGGTAGACTTTTCGCCGTCGGTGGTGCGTTCTGCCACCATGATTACCGTCTACAGCATGGTGGGATTGCTGAACAGAGACAAGTTCTCGCTGAACACACTGGCATTAACTGCCATAATATTGTTGGCAGCACGACCACAGAACTTGTGGGACGTAGGTTTCCAAATGTCGTTCATGGCGATGCTTGCCATCGTGCTCTTTGCTCCCCTGCTCTATGGTCTGCTCTCTCGGGAACGACTTCAGCGCCATTGGTTGCTGCGCTGGGTGTGGGGGCCGGCTACGGTCTCGGTTGCTGCACAGACAGGTACAGCTCCTTTGGTTGCATATTATTTCGGACGATTCAGCTGCTATTTCCTGCTTTCCAGCTTTGTTGTCATTCCGTGTGCCACCATTGTTCTTTATGCTGCAATACTATTGCTGGCATGTTTTTCCGTTCCAACAGTACAGTTCATTGTAGGAAAGACGTTGCTTACAGTAGTTGGTTTCATGAACACTGCCTTGCACCGCATAGCCCATCTGCCAGGTGCAAGCATAGAAGCGTTGCACCCCAGTGTGTTGCAGGTGTCTCTTTGCTTTGCATTCCTGTTTTGCATGTACTATTCAGCTACTTTTATCAACAATGAAACCAACTTGAGATAAAATTGCGTACCTTTGCAGCACTATGCAAAGGTATTTTATTAAATTCTCATACGACGGCACAAACTATCACGGCTGGCAAATTCAGCCGAACGGAATAACGGTACAGGAAGTCTTGGAAAAGGCTTTGTCTACATTGCTGCGCTCAAAGACAGGTGTAGTTGGTGCCGGACGAACCGACTCGGGAGTCCATGCACGCACTATGTTTGCTCATTTCGACTGTTCAGAAGAAGCCATAGACTGCAAACAGCTATGCTACAAGCTGAACCGCTTGCTGCCTCGCGATGTTGCCGTTACTGCCGTGTTTCCGGTTGGAAACGAGTTGCACGCACGCTTTTCGGCTACATCGCGCACCTATCACTATTACATGCACCATGGCAGAAACCCATTTCTTAAGGCTTATTCGTGCGAAATGCCGTACGTATTGGACTATGACAGAATGAACAAAGCTGCAAGTTACCTTGTAGGTGAGCACGACTTTAAATGCTTTTGCAAGGCGGGGGGCGACAACAAGACCACCATTTGCAACCTGACAGAGGCTCGTTGGGAGCGTTGCAACACGCAGCTTTCCATTCGCGACAATGTAGAAGAAGCAGGGCAATGGTGCTTCGTAATAACAGCCAACCGTTTTCTTCGCAACATGGTTCGTGCCGTTGTGGGAACGCTGGTAGAGGTTGGAAGATGCAGGATTTCGCCCGACGAGTTCCAAAAGATTGTAGACCATGGCACCCGCAGCGATGCGGGAGAGAGCATGCCAGGCAATGCCCTGTTTCTTTGGGACGTAGAATACCCCCTCTACCGCAAGTAGCATTGTATCTATATAACACCAATCCTTCTACCTACTTGCATCCTATGCTTAACATCCTTACAAGAGTATTGGTCAATACCCTTACAAGGGTATCATGCAACACCCTCACGAGGGTGTCAGGCAATACCCTCACGAGGGTATTATATGACGTCGTATAATAGAGTTGATAGGCATCTATATAGTACTATATATACAGAGAGGACACACCACAATCGGCGTGTCCTCTTTTATGCGTCTTACAGTTTATGTCGTCTAAATATTGCTGTTAGCCTATTGCATATTGTAAGTATGTACACTTGTGCCTTGCGCAGAAGGCAGATAGTTAATGCCCCACCAGCACATTTGCAGGAGCACAAAGTTCACGATGAGTATCCACATAGCCACCTCCAAATCGCACTTCTTGCGCAAGCGGTAGTGAATATAGGTAAGATAAGCCAGCCAGGTGGCAGCTGCCCAGGTTTCTTTCGGGTCCCAGCCCAGTAGTGCCCCAGGCATCTTTTGCCCAGAGCGCACCCGTAAGCATACCCAGCGACAGGAATGCCCAGCCAATGTAGACAAGGTTGTCCGTAATATCAAGTTCTTTATGCGTAACTATCTTGCTCTTCTTAAAGAACAACAGATAGACAGCCATGACAAAAGCTGCTCCTAAAAGCGCGTAGGCAAACATGTAAATGATGACGTGCGGAGCAAACCAGGGGCTCTGCAGTGCGGGCATAAGTGTCTTGCTGTGAATTTCGGGCTTCAGCAGATTAATCCCAATGAAGACCAATGCCAAAATGGTAGAGAACGACAGCAGCCATTTATAGTCCCATCGGCTGTAAACAATGATGCCGGCTAATGGCAAGAAGAAAGAATACCACAGACGTGTCTCGCCCATGGTACGCATTGGGGGACGGTCGAGCGAAATCCACATGATGAGTATATAGCTAAAGAAAACAACCAGTCCGGCTATCGTGGCACTATATGCCACAACCTTCCTGTCTTTCCAAGCCGCGCAGGCACCCGCTGCCCAGAGCAGCACCGCTACCATGGCAAAGTATATAAAGTAATTCCAAAATGCAATCATTTCTTTCCTTCCTCCTTCTTGTATTTATTACGCCCTGCAGTTACAAACATGAGAACTGCGCCAATAATCAGCAAGTAGATCCCCAACATAGGTGGCAGGCAGCCAAGGGTCCGACACAAGTTCGTACACACTGAGCGTGCTCCATTTGCCCTGCTCCTTGTTAAAGTCGAGCTGGTAAATCTTCCACGTGCCTACGGTAACAGGCTTGTTTACCTCTATGCGTGCCTTGAAGGTCTGCCCATCTTTGGTATAGATATTAACGTCGGAAGCGTAACGCAATGGTTCGCGAGCCGACATGGCTATCTCTGTCCTCTTGTCGAGCTTCAGCGTAGACATAGGGAACATGTAACTTCCCGAGCTCACCCAGCCTTCCTTCACCACGTTCCCTTTCTGCGCCCTGACAAGGATAGCCGTAGCAGCACCCTTATCCTTGTATTCAACGAAACCACCTGCATTAATGCGCATGCCAAGATCGTCCATTCTCATCATCTTCATCATCTGCGCCGGCATGCCCTTGATCATTTTAAGCATACCCGCAGGCAGTGCGTCTTCAATGTACTTCACGACCGTAATGTTCCAACCCATCAGTTCGCCCGAGGTGAACCCCCTCTCGACAATAATGTTCTCTGGCTTGTCGGCAGGCAGGCTCTTACCCGACTTGGTGTCGAATATAGCCAGCTTGGGAGGATACTCGTCGATACTGAACTTCTGCAGTTCGATGGCAATCGGCAGTTCGTGCACCTGCTGGAAGTTGTCAATGCCACGCCATTCAGGCTTGCCTTCTTCGCAATACATCTTCAGACGTTGCATGTCGGCAGAACCTAACGTTCCACAAGTAATGAAGATAAACAGTCCGATATGACTGACAAGCGAAGGAATGAACCGCTTCTGAAAGTGCATAAGCTGGTGTATTCCGACTTCTGCCACGATTACAACGCTCCAGAGATAGATGAGAACGAACGGCCAGAAACTAAGCATGCGGCTGAGCCCGACAGGATCCATAGCCAGGTGTCCATCAGCAACCTGTCTGCTTAGTCCCATAATAACGGTAAGTACAGATGCAGTGGCAAGCGCAGGCACGGCAGCCTCAACCTGCGTCATGAAGCGAAACAGATATACTTTAGAGCGCAGTGCATAAAACAGCCCTGACACTATGACAAGTGCAGTTAGGGCAATGATGTTGGCTGGCCACATGAACACGAGCCACTCCATTGCTCCCTATAGAGACTTGTAATAGGGCTCCTGTTATCAGAAGCCCTATACTTATTGCAAATCCCTCACGATATTTCCAAGGTTTATTCCACATAATTTATGTCCTGTAAACAATTCTTGTTGCCAGTTATTGTCATTACATTGGTTTGGTAATGAAGCGTCCATGCTTCTTTGCTGCCTGAATCCATTTAGGAACCACGGTGTTGATGAAGTCTTTCTTCTGAGCTTTAAGTTTCTTCATGTCGAGACCAATGTAAGACTGTGCCTTTTCCTTTGTAGAAATGTCTGGCATTGGAACAGGCTTGCTGTAACCATGGCGTGCAAGAATACGAGCTATTTCAACACGTGCAGTCTGTGCGTAGTCAAGAGACATGGCGAGCAGACGAGTAACCTCTTGTGGTGCATGGAAGCTGGCTCCATGACTTGCTACAGCGTAATCCCAGCGCCATTGGCTCTTGCGCAATGCCTTTAATACTGGCTCCATCTCTTTGGCAGTAGCGCACTTGTCCCAAGCAAACTTGGCTTCGATATGTGCACGAGACAGTTCTTTCTCCACACGGTTGCGAACCTGAAGCACTTTCTCCTGACGCTCATATACATTCTGCCTTAGTGTCTCTTCACTCTGGCGGTGGCAAGTCTGACATGTGCGGCTGATGTTTGCCAATGGAGAAGTAATATGGTGGTCTGTATATTTCACGCCACCTTCTTGAACGTAAGGCATGTGACAATCAGCACAACTCAGACCACGCTGACCGTGAATACCTTGCTTGAAAAGCTCGTATCCAGGGTGCTGGGCCTTTAAGATCTTTGTTTTAGAAAGCGGGTGTATGTAGTCGTAGAAGCCGATAGAGTCGTAATATTCTTCAGCTGCTTCGCAGGTCAGTCCCTTATCTTGTGGAAACTTAAGATACTGACCATTGTCCTTTTCAAAGTAATACTCGGTATGGCACTGTGCACAAACCAACGAACGCATTTCTTGATGACTGGCTTTGTTTACATCTTTGCCGGCACGTTGCCATGCCTCATAGAGAGCAGGACGAGCTGGTTTCAGTTCCATCGTACGTGCATCATGACAGTCTGAACAGCCAACGGTGTTCATCATCTCATTTCCCCACTTGCTCCACTTTGCAGCATAGAAAGCATTCTTACCCTTCTCGCGCATCAGGCGGGGAACGTCAGGACCTTTACAAGTCCAACAGGTACCAGGTTGCATGTCGTCTTGCCCATCTACACCAGGCGAACCTGTACGCAAGATTTTGCGTAAGTCTTCAATAGCATGGCGGTGCCCGCGAGGAGTATTGTAATCACGAGAGAATGCATAACCAGCCCACAAGATTACCATTTCCGGGCGTTGTTCCAATACATCAGCCTCTTGTGAAGAATTATATTTACTCACGAAAGAAGTATCTTCCGTCATCGCCCAGGTTTGGTATTCCCTTGGGAAATCTTCAGCAAACTTCTCATTCTGACTTACAATAGAATCGGTCATCACTACTCGGCGGTTATTAAACACTGAGGCAACCTCTGCGCGACGCTCCAACATAGAAGAACAGAGCATACCGAGAACGAAGATGATAAACATTGCTCCGCCGAAGAGCAACCATCCTTGCCATTTCTTTAATTGTTTAGCCATATTGTTTTATTTTATTTCTTTTCAAGCAAATTTTGTAACCACTGTGGCACTGGAGAAGAAGGAATAGGGGTCTGAGTTTCTGCATTAGGAGTGCTGCTCAATGTATTCATTCCCCCATGGGGAACTTCACGATGACAGTCCCAGCATGCTTTTCCTGCACCACGTTGTGCTTCCATATAGTCTATTCTTCCAGTGCGCACTACTCTTGTATTGAGTTCTTTGTGGCAGCGAATACAATTATCCATTATAACTTCTGCCGATGCCTCTTCAGCCATTATAGCCTGTCGTTCCGATTTCGTAACAAAATAAGCCACGTGCTTCATACCGTCCATACCTTTGAATAGATATTTAGCAGCAAGGCTTGAATGTGGTACATGGCAATCGTTACACGTTGCATCTCGTCCATGACTGGAATGCGCCCATGTGGCGTAGTAAGGAGTCATAATGTGACAGTTTACACAAGCTGCGGGATCATCGCCTATAAGATAAGTCTGCATTCGCAGAAGATAGAAAAACAATCCTCCTAATCCCACAATCACACCCGACAAGATGAGCGATACCACTTTCTGTCGGTAACTTAACTCGGGAAACCATGATGTAAGCTTTCGCAAATTCATCGTAATTATGTTTATTCTATTATTCTAAATAAAAGTCTTTTCGTGCAAAGATAGTTAAAATAGTACAACTCATCAACAGTTTTTCCCTATTTATTAGGATTAGATTATTTAAAAACGTTTAATCAATTAATATATCATAAAATAACAAGTCAGGTAACAAATGTTACCATTTGAGTAAAAGCAACATTCGTATTTTTGCTAATTAAGTTCAAAGCAAGTATAAGACTAAATGAAAAAAATGCATCGTTGGTTCGGACTAATACTTTGTCTGTTCCTCATAGGTTTTTTGTGTCTCGGGTATTATTTTAAATCACCACGAGTTGTTCTCGAGTATAAATGTCTCCCGTTCACTTATGCCCAACACTTATGAATATAAAAACTGGAATCAAGGTCTGATGCGAGGTACGATTGCGAAAGGCAACAGTGTTATTATATATGGTGAAAATGGTTTCTTCCTTACCGACAGCCTTGGGTCGAACATACGAGACTTTAATAAAGGAATGCCCTCTGGAGTTGAGATGCGCAATATACGGAATGTAACGCGTACTCGTTCGGGTGATATATGGGCTGTGGGAAACTTCCAGCTGTTTCATCTGGAGAATAGTAATGTGTGGGAGACTGTCGAACTGGAGGGTCTTGATACACGATTAACTGATGTTACTTCTCGTGGTGATTCTGTGGTGGTATCTCGTAATCATCTTTGGTTATCTCCCAATACGGACAAACCTTTTAGGCAAATACAGCTTCGGGCAGGTACCGACTATGATGGGAAAGTGTCGCTTTTGCGTACAATATGGCTGATACATAGTGGTGCGCTCTTTGGTACTATCGGCAAGATAATAGGCGATGCAGTTGCCATTGTTTTGATAATTCTTAGCATTTCTGGTGTCTGGTTTTTTATTGCCCGTAAATCTCGTGCAGGCAGAACACAGCTAAAAACGTTATATTGGATACATCGACGCATAGGCAGAATAACCATTGTGCTCACCTTGTTTGTAACAATAACAGGCTGGTTTCTGCGTCCGCCTGCAATGATTGCTATTGTTAAAGGTCGTGTACCTGCGCTGCCTCTTTCAGTGCAAAGTTGCGATAATCCGTGGAACGACCAACTGCGTGCTGTCCGCTACGATTTCGCCAAGAAAGATTGGCTCATCTATACTTCTAATGGCTTCTATGTCCTACAGGATCTCTTCTCAACTCCACGACCAGTGAATGGTACACCAAAGGTTAGCTTTATGGGCTTGTCATCATTCTATCAGGTAAAAACAGGTCAGTGGCTCATCGGGTCGTTCAACGGTCTATATTTATGGAATCGTGATGCTCAAGAAGGTACACCAAGAGTTCTACCAATCGACAAGGACATAACGATGGCAGGATTCAGCAACGATTTCAAAGACCCCATTCTCATTGATTATTACAAGGGAACAACCTATCCCAAGATGCCTGCCCAATTTAAAGATCTCCCGATGTCGCTTCATATGGCTGCGCTCGAAACCCATACAGGGCGTATCTACACTTTCATAAAAGACGGCAGTAATGTCTTTTATATTGCAATTATTGGTCTGGCGATTGCATGGTGTCTCTGGACGGGCTACTACAGACCACGTAAGAATCGTAACAAGAAAAACAAAGACACAAAGAAGCCTAAGAAGAGACGTCAGCATCTTAGGTTAGAAGAGGATAATGAAATAAATGAAACAAATGAATGAATTAAGAATTAAGCGTATTTATCTTTCACCAGAGGAAGATGATGGTTATCGGCTCCTCATCGACCGTTTGTGGCCACGAGGAATTTCAAAAGTAAAGGCGAGTCTCGATGAGTGGGACAAGACTGTAGCACCTTCAACAGAGCTTCGTGAATGGTTCGGACACAAGGAAGAGAACTTTCCCGAATTCGAGAGAAAGTATCGTATAGAATTAGACAACAACCCAGATGCAGCAAATTTTGCACAACATGTTAAAAAGCTTCTTAAAACAGGCAACGTAACATTGCTGTATGGAGCCAAGGACGAAACTTGCAATCAGGCTGTTGTTCTTAAGACTTGGGTATTAAGTAAGTAAGACAGAAAGAATTAAATATAACACCAAGTCTGTAGGATATAAGTAGTAAGACGTAACGAAGTGTCTTCACCACATAAAAGATTAGATATCTCAAACCCACAAATTAGATATCTAACACGCTCGTTTCAGATATCTGTCATGCACGAATTAGATATCTGTTTTTATAACGTCCTTCGAGAGTGCTTTTGAAAAGTATATAAAATGGTAGATAAACGGTATAATAATCGATTTCGGCTAAACTGTATAACAACAATATGGACGAAAAGAATAATCCATATCAGTTAATGCAAAAACAAGACCATCTTGAAAGGATAGTCTTGCAAATGTCTTCTGCCATAAAGTCTTTGTTGAGAATAATAGTTTGTTTTATCCTCTCACCATTGTAATTATCATCTTAAAGCGTTGCTCAGCTTTCACAGAATGGAGCGCACCAGCTGGAATGATGAAGCTCTCTCCAGCCTTAATGTGGTTGTCTGTACCTCCTACATTGAGTACCATCTCTCCATCTATAACTTGAATAAACGCATCGAAAAGGTGCAGTGTGTTGCGAAAGTCCCTGTCCCGCGTCGAAGCTAAAAAGTGTAACGCTACCAGCATTGTTATGAATGAACTCTTTGCTTACTACGCCACCGTCAGTATAATCTACCAATTCGTTGGCATTGAAAATTTTTCCTTTTTCAAATTTCATAATCTCTTCTCTTTATTTTGTTGTCATTATTAATCTTCAACAAACTTACAATATGTATGCCATATTAAGATAACAGCCGAACAAAAGAGAATAACTTTTCAATGGTAAGGAACAAATCTGAAATAACAACAAAAAGTTTCAGCAAATAACAAAGAACGTTGAAATGATGAAAACTGAATTCTGACACCCATAACATTTGTTACCTTTCATTTTGATATGACCATACAAAACCTTATGATTGTTGAGCATTTATCAACTTTCTACCTCTAAATAAGTACTTGTTTACTACATAATCTCTTTTAGAGGAATCATGACAAAGTCGCGTTCTTTCATTAACGGATGAGGTACTTTAAGGTCTGAATCATCTATTTTAAGGTCATCAATCATCAGAATATCAATATCAATAATACGGTCTTGATATTTATGATTAGCAGTTTTATGACTACGCCCCATATCTTTCTCAATTGCCTGCGTGGTCCTCAATATTTCATAGGGCTCATATTGTGTACTCACACATATACAGGCATTAAGGAATTTATTGGGACTTTCAAATCCCCAAGGTTCAGTTTCGAGAAATGAAGATTGCTTGACCACTTCTCCTACCCTACTTTGAATATAGGAAATGGCTTCATTTAATATAGCCTTACGGTTACCAAGGTTAGAACCTAACCCAAGATACACCCTATGCTTTCCTGTATCTGTCGATTCCAAAGACTTTGAAACAAAATTTAATCGTTCAATATAAGCAATGCATCTCCGAAGCAACCGAATTTGTATCCAGCCTTGACAGCCTTGTCGTAAGCCTCCATGATAAGGTCGTAGCCACCAAATGCCGTTGTCTCCATCAGCAAAGTAGAATACGGGTGATAGAAATTAACGAGCATAGAGTCTGCCAAACCGAAGTCATAAGGTGGGAAGATGAACTTGTTTGTCCAACCATCGTATTCCTTCAACATACCGTCTGTACCTACGGCAGTTTCTGTTGCCTTCACAACACTTGCACCAACGGCACACACGCGATGGTTGGCAGCTTTCGTTTCGTTCACTATTTTGCAAGCCTCGGCAGAGATGTGCATTTCCTCGGAATCCATTTTGTGCTTCGTTAGGTCTTCCACTTCAATGTCGTGGAAGTTGCCCAAGCCGCAATGCAAGGTGATGTAAGCAGCGTGAATGCCTTTTATCTCCATCATCTTCATAAGATGTTCGGAGAAGTGGAGGTTTGTTCCAGGTGCAGTAACCGCCCCTTCATGCTTTGCAAACACCGTCTGGAAGTTCTCCAAGTCGTCAGCGTCGGCGTGCGCAAAATCCTCGTCGGCACCTTTCGGACGATTGTCTATGATGTAGCGGGGTAGTGGTGCCTCGCCCAAAGCATAGAGTTCGCGCTTGAATTCTTCGTGCGAACAATCGTAAAGGAAGCGGAGTGTGCGACCACGCGAAGTTGTATTGTCGATTACTTCGGCAACCATAGCTCCTGATTCATCGAAAAAGAGCTTGTTTCCGATACGTATTTTGCGGGCAGGTTCTACCAGAACGTCCCACAAACGCATCTCTTGGTTCAGCTCTCGCAGCAAGAATACTTCTATTTTGGCATCGGTTTTCTCTTTCGTTCCATAAAGACGAGCGGGGAAAACCTTCGTGTCGTTGAATATAAAGGTGTCGCCTTCATCAAAATAATTCACTACATCTTTAAAGCGAATATAGTCTTCTTCCTTAGGCTCACCCTTTATTTTCTTGTTGTTGTACATGTCAATCGTTTCCGATTTCTTATGCACAACCATCAAGCGGGCTTCGTCTCTACGCGTTACTTTGAATACTTGACTTGTTCCATCAGCACGGTTTAATACTCGTTCTGACGAATGTGGATACAAAGCAACTTGCTCTTCAGGCAAGTTAAATTTAAATTCACGAAAGCTTCATTTATCTACTATTTCTATATTCTGTTCGTCCAACCATTCTTTAAAATGATCGTAATTTATACATTCTTCACTTTTTATATCACCTACACGGGTGCGTCGGAGTGCAACAAGATAAGCACCGCTGTTGATGGCACGACCAAATCGCGTGCCAAAGCACGTATGTAAGTACCCTTGCCGCAAAACAACTCGCAGTGTGAGCTGCATCTTCTCGGCATCGAAACGGGTAATTTCTATTTCGTCTATCCTTATTTTCTTAGGCTTCAGAATGATGTCTTCGCCGTTTCTACGATAGTCGAAAGCACGTTGTCCATTCACTTTTACAGCACTGTAAGTAGGCGGTATCGCTCAATGTTGCTGATAAACCGCTGCAGTGCCGTTTCTATCAGCTCTCGTGATATGTTCTGTGGGAAAAGTTTCGTTTTCCTCGTGCTCCATATCGTAGCTTGGTGTGGTCGCTCCCAACTGCATTGTAGCAACATACTCTTTGGCATACGTTTGCAAAGTTTCTATCTGCTTGGTCATTCTGCCTGTTGCAAGAATGAGAACACCTGTAGCCAATGGGTCGAGCGTACCGGCATGACCTATTTTTACACGCCCTCCTTGTATTTTAGAGCATAGATAGCGCACGTGCGCCAATGCTTTGAAACTTGTTATTCCATACGGTTTGTCAATAGGAATAAGCACACCTTCCTTGAAATTCATACGTCCCTGACTGAAGCGTTTAAACGTTAATCGACCATATTCAGCGACATTCCAGAAAGCAACATCGCCAAAAGGATAACACCAACGATGATACGATACCAACCAAAGGCTTTAAACCCATATTTCGTAAGGAAGCTGACAAACCACTTCATAGCAAATATGGCAACTGCAAAAGAAACCACACAGCCTACACCTAATAAGAAAAGGTTGTCGCTTGTAGCCCATTTTACATCTCCTTTCATCATATCGTACACGTCAAGAATAGTTGCGCCCGCCATAGTCGGCACGGCAAGGAAGAACGAAAACTCTGCTGCTTTCTTGCGCGTAAGCTTGTTTGCCATACCACCAACAATGGTAGACATAGAGCGACTCATACCAGGAATGACTGAAAGACATTGGAACAAACCAATGAGAAACGCACGCTTAGGCGTTACTTCGTTCTCTTCTCTGCCCTTATTGAAGATGTTATCGCAGAAAAGCATAAAGATACCACCCAACACAAGTGTTATGGCTACCACCCAGATAGAGTCCAACAACCAATCGAGCAAGCCGCTTTTCTTGGCTGCCATGCCTACAACAACAGCGGGTAGCACACCTATGACAAGTAATTTGTACAGTCGCCACATATCAGACGTAAAAGAAAAGAACTTCTTCCAATACAAACAAACAACCGAAAGGATAGCTCCAAACTGAATGATGAAAGTAAAGGCATGGACAAAGGGATTACCCTGCTCTACGCCCAACAGGTGTTGAGTTATTATCATGTGGCCTGTTGAGGAGACTGGCAAGAACTCTGTTAATCCTTCAACGATGGCTATAATAATCGTCTGAAGTAAATCCATTATCCCTCTGTGTCGTCTTTATGCCGTGGTTGATACATTATTGCCCCAATAATAGATATAAATCCGATAAAGGTAACTACAGGAGCAATCTTTATACGCATAGTGCTGAATATCTCGGGTTATACTTTTGTTTCTGTAGAACCACTGCCACTCATTAATATAAAAACCTAAAATAACGATGGCTACACTAATAGCCAAACATTATAAAATTGATTCTACCAAATGCTAAATTCTTTTTATTCATTTCGTTATAATCTATGAAACGCTACCTAACTGTCTATATGTAACGCAATAAAAACACGTATTTTCTTAAATCTTATACAAGGAACTTGCTTTCATTCGCAGGAACTTATTTACTGAAAGCCATGAGCAGAAGAACGTTATCAGGATACCAAAAGCCATCATAATGATGGCTGTAACCACCATAACATTCGTGTTCAAAACTATCGAAATCTCCGGGTCGTAGTTATGTAATAGGTACATTCCAATACCAAGCACGATTATTGCGACCAACGCAGACACGAAGCCTTGCAACACTGCTCGCCGCAGGAAAGGCATACGTATGAAATTCCACGATGCTCCAACCAATTTCATTGTATGTATGGTGAAGCGTCGAATATATACTTAAGCGTATAGTGTTGTTAATTAAAGAGAACGACACTACTGTAAGCAGAGCTGCTATGATTAATAACACGATACTTATTTTCCCCAATTTCTGATTAACACTTTCAACAAGATCTTTTCTGTAAGTAATTTCATAGACACCTTTATATGCCTTCAGTTGTGAAGCGATGGCTTTAATAGAGTCGTTATTGGCGTAATTTGCTTTTAAGCGCACTTCTATCTCTGCCGTGAATGGATTTTCACCGGCAAACTCCGCCGGATTGGCTCCCAACCTCGTGTACCTTCCTTTAGAGCTTCCTCCTTGGAAATAAAGTTTAGGCTGCTTATATAATGCAACTGGTCTACACGTTCGCACAGCGCCGCACTCTCTTCGTTGCTCATGTCAGGCTGAAGAATCATTGTTATGGTAAGATTTTCCTTTACGAATTGGCTAAGGTTACGGCCTGTAAACACCGTTAAAACAACCATACCAATTAAGATTAGTACCATTGCCGTGCTTATGCAGAGTGTTACTATTTGTAAACTATGAGGCTTTCCAACTTTTTTATGTCTTTTCACCATCTGAAATACTTTTGTAAGTATGTACACAACTGGGTTGCAAAGATACTGTAAAATAAGGTAATGACAAAGGATTTTATATTTTATTTACACACGTAACAAAAATTCTGATATTGCTCTTCCCTTTCCAAGCAAAAAGACACAACCTTACCAACCGAACAAGACAAAAACAAGACAGATCCTTTAGCTCGCATATTCTCCGTTTGCAAACAAACCTTAAATCAGCGACTGAATTATTAATCTTCCGAGCCTCGGCTCCGAAATTACGGGCACTTTTCTGCACCACAGCAAAAGTTTTTGCAAATTCTCGCTCTTTTTACGTGCTACTTTAAACCACTGAAAAGCAAGCTGTTGCACGCTTATTGGGTAGTACTGTGCAACAAATACAGCTTGTTTGTATGGCAAAACAAGGGTTTTTCGCCCTATTTTGTACACAATTTCAACATCTATATAGTCTAAATAGTTTGCAAAAGCGGCTGTTTTACACTGCAAAAGTGCCTGTTTCAAGATGTAAAACAATAGGTTTTACAAAGTCCTGATAATTAGGTCGTTAAGAAGCAGACAGGCTTATGAAAAAAATGTTTACAGCAATATTGGGATTATAATATAAAAAAGCCCTCGCATTGTGAGAGGCTATGGGTGCGCCACAAGCCTAATGGCGACTGTTGCTCGGCGGTATTATACCACCGAGGCTTGCTCTATATACTCGGCAATATATCGAATGCGAAATGCTTTTGGCGATGTTTGCATATCCTAATTATATAAGATGAGATAGCATTACAGTACTACTTTCGCGCTCATCTTCTGTCCTTTTAAGCCTTGAGCAACGACGATGAATACGCCATGTCCGAGTGCCTCAGCAGGAATATCGATTCTGTCGGCTTGAGCGTCTACCCTTGCAACAACCTTTCCATCTGTGCTGTAAACAGCAGTTTTTGAAATTTGGCTCCCTTCAATGGTGAGGACGTTTCCGCTCTTGTAGGCCTTCAGTTCGCTTGCACCTTCTACCTTTTCTACAGATGTCGGGACGTTATAGAGATATGCGAAAGTCATTTTATTCTCTCCTTCCTCTAAATCAGGGTCTACGACAATCATCTTGGTTCTTAGACGAGCATTGGCAAGCGCATCTTCCACTATTGAATTATGAAACATTGGTCCGTCCAAAGTAAATGGATAAGAAGGATAGTATGCATCTTTGCCGAGACGCTGCTTGTCGTATTCAAACTGCATACTCAGATAGAGCTTTTCCTTGCCAGTCTCTTCATTGACATCTGTAATCAACATATCGGTTAGCTCCATGCCTTCATAGTTGTATTGCACATATCCGTTGAGCTTAGAATTCGGCTCTTCGCTGAAAGAGTTTTCTTTAATTCTGTTGCCATTTTCGTCATATTCGTATGTTTTGATGTTGCTTACAATCTTTTCAGGGTCGCTGTCTGATGGATATCCAGACTTGATGAGCTGGTTCTTCTCGTTATAGATGTACTTCATATCAGAAATAGTGCCGATTGAGAGCAGGTAAGTGCGGATAATCGTGTTGTTGTCATTCGCATCATAGATAAATTCTTTCTTGCCAGCTGGTTTGTTGAGGTCATATCCATAGTATAGAATTCTTTCGTGTACCTTGCCTTTCTCGTTGTAAGTATATTGGAGACGAGTGTCCAATGGAAGCTTTTCAGGGATTTCTCCAGAAAGAATCATATACTGATCAACGCGATTGATTCTGCCTTTCTCGTCATAATAGAGAGAGTCCACGTGAGGAACACCTCCTTTGGCATCATAATAAACAGAAGCCTTTAGCTTGTTCTGATTGTCATAAACATAGCGGAAACCAGCTTTGGAATTCAATCTTTTCAACACCTTGGAAGAAATACTTTGATGTTTGTTCCTGTGCTTTTATACCCAGTGAGAATGAGAAAAGCATAATAGGAACGATGAGAAGTTGTGATGACTTTTTCATTTCATTAATTGTTTTGATTAGTACGACTTTGCCCGTTAACGGAATTAATTGAGTGCATACTTAATTCTAACAATGGGCTTTTTATTGATGTAATTTACATTTTGCAAAATGGTTAGTGCACTAATTTGCCTATGATACTGACAAACAAACCGCTTGTTAGCTTAGCATTGTTTATGTGATTAGTGTCACACACTTGCCTTGGAACATACCATAGGGGCGTACGACAATACTTAATCCACATGGAGCGTGGAGTTTATACTCAAAATAGTAAGTGCTTTGTGAAGTACAGAAACGAAGTTAGGGACTTACGAAACTTCTTCTGCAATTTCTTACTGTTTTGATGAGGTTGTGTTCTGTTTCTATTAATGTAACTATTCTTTTCATATTTATGTCTTGTATTTTTGTGTTGATTTTTACAAATATAATGCTTTTTATTCTGTACCATGAAAATGCTTTTAGTGCTTTTTAATAGCTTTTTAATACTGCCCTATGTATTTAACATTCGTTAGATAGAAAAGGAGGGTATGTCAAAAGTTCTATTTGACATACCCTCACAAAGAACAAGTATAATGTTATTTTTATGATACGATAAACTTCATATACTTCACCTTGTACCTTTGCAATATAGATTCCTTTCAGGGTAGTGGTATTGTAACAAACTCGTTGGCTTTTATACTGCGACTTGCTATGTGTTTGCCTTGCACATTATATATATGTATGGTTGTGTCGCTTTTTGCAGAAACCGTTACAGCATTGGCTAACTGACAGATTCTTATTCCAGCTTTATTGTCTTCTATATTGCCGATGTTGTTAGTTACAGCCTTCATTGTAATTGGCTTTGTATGGTAGTTCTGTGCTTCTGAAGCTAAATCGGGAAATGCTGAAGTCTGCATGCTGCAATACATTTTTGTAGTCTCCGGAAGCTTGAAAGTAAATATACCGTCTTTCTCGTCATAGTGTAATGCTTTTATAATAGGTGTTGATGTGTTGTCGGTAGTGAGCCACATATACGTCGTAGGCTGCGGATTGCTGGTTACGCCCTTCAGGTTATTGAACCTTGAAAGGTCTACAGTGTATCCGTTAATCAGTGCTTCTGGTATATCGTACGATTCTTGTGGAGCATACATATACACGGTCATATTCTTCTTTTCGGGCAACATATACATTGGAATGGCATTATGCCCACATTTCATTTCTGATAGTTTAGCATAATCGCCGTTCAGTTTTAAATTGCTGATTTTGTTGTATTCGATATTTACTTTCGTTAGGTTGTTGAGCTGTCTGAGGTCTATTTCCGTGAGTTTGTTTCGTTCTAAACTTAGTTCTTCCATTTTCTTGTATCCACTAAGCGCAATTTGTGTGATATTGTTTCCGTTCAACGACAGCTTCCTTAAGGTTGCGGTTACAGGTAGTTTTATTTCGTTGGCATAACAACCATTGGCAGATATTTCTTCACATTGCCTGAAGTAAGTAAGGTCGAGCGTTGCAATGCGGTTATTGTCGAGTACCAATCGTTTCACAGGACTGTCGGCATTGCAGGCTTCAAAGCGAATAAGCCCGCATACTTCGGGAAGTTTTACCAAATCAATATCGACACATTCTATCTGTACCAAATGTTGTTTATCTACCTTGGCATCGATGAAGTTGTGTTTAACAACCTTTGCTTCTTTGTTTAAAACAAGTTCCTCAATCACACCGTCGCCCCAGTTTATGTTGCATGGACTGTTGTCTTTTAGGGCAGACAACGTTAGTTCGAACGGCAGTCCATCGGTAGTAAACTTGTCGGTAACGAAAGCAGCGTGTACTTGTTCCAATTCTTTCGGTTTGCCATTTAGTTTTATCGGCATAATGCCGTAATGGTCGTTGATGTTGTTCAGGCGTGGTAGTTCAGTGTTGGCAACAACGCAATAAATCTCTTTTTCAAAGGACTGACTGAAAGTGAATACTCCGTTTTCTTCCTTATAGGTTTGTGGATCGATCAGCATTGCCGGGTCGGCATCGTTGCCTTTGCCGTTATAGCGATACCATTGAAAGGTGGAGGTCGTCTCGTTGTATTTTAAGAAGTCGGTCAGGTCTACTGTCAGTCCATTTATTTTATCGGCTGACAGATAGGCAGGACGCATCGGTCCATAGGTGTACATACCGTTTTTCTTGGGGAAATCGGCAAGTGCGAGCCTGTTTAGCTTGAAGTCTAACCACGTAACATTGTTGGGAATAAGTAGTTTTTCTATTTCGTTGGCATTGCAAATTACTTTCTTCAGTTTTTCACATTTCGATGAGATCGAGTTTCTTTAACTTACTATTTGCACACGAGAAATTGATTAATTCTGTACAGTCCGTTAAGTTTATTTCAGTTACTTTCTGGTTGCTGATAACCATAAATTCTGTGAAATTGGCTCCCCATATTCTTACTTCGTGTTCTTTTACCTTTGCCATGTCGGCAAAATGATGGTCCATATATCATTATATCCGCTACCTTTTTTCGTTATTGCTTCTGTTCCGTCTCCATAGTCTATATTGTATGTACTTCCTTTAGGCGCATTGATTTTGAGTTTAAACAATGCTGATTTTGCTGGATTGGTCTCTAATTGTGTTTTCAAAACAATTTCCTGTGCTTGTGTGAACTGCACTATTCCTGCCAAGAAAAGCAAGATTAGCAGTAACATACCTTTGTCGTAACTTTCTTCATCGCTTTTAAATGTTAGTAGGTAACTATTGATTAATTGTATTTCGCAAAGATAATGAAATTCCGTCTAAGTGGCAAATATAGTTACAGATAACTATATTTAACGACCAGTATATTGGCAATATCCCTATTTTCATAGCGTTTTGACACACCCATTGATTTATTAGCTGTATACAAAAAACGCTCAATAATGGTCGTAAAGAACTTATTGGGCGTTTCTTTAAAGAACAATAAAGATGTGATAGGCATCTATATCATTCTGTCTTTCTATCGGTTGTATAATACCTTGTTAGTGCTTACTATTATCTGTAGAGGTATCGCTGTCTATGAAATCGACGTATTCACCTTCATCATCGCTTATTATCTTTCTGTTGCGCTCAGACTCCGGACGACGGTCTACTACGGTGTTACCGTTAATGTTTACTCCTTCTTCCGTATTTTCAGGGCGAAATCTACGTCGTGTACGTGTTATAACCTTATAGAATTTAAAGGCTATAGAGAATAAAACAACAAGGAACGCAATAAATATAAGGAAGATAAACTTTAAAAGAATCATAGTTTCTTATTTATGAATCCAGTTCGAAGTCAGGACGTATTAATATTTATTTCTTTATAAGGTACGATACCACAACATACCAGGCAATGATAATGGCAAAACCCTATAATCCCGAATATTGCAACTAAAAGGAATACAAGTCAGCAAGAAAATATATTTAACCTGATTGTTTTTCCAACTCCACTCTTTAAATTTAAGTGCGAACATAGGAATTTCGAAACCATTAACCATGAGCTTAAGAAAATTCCTGCAATTATGAAAAAGGCACATAATCGGAGAGGATCCATTTTATTGCCTGCCCCAATAATAAGCGAACCCCAGAAAAGAGCATTGGCAGGAGTTGGCAATCCGATAAATCCGAGCGCTTGTCGTTCGTCAAGATTGAACTTTGCCAAGCGCAATGCTGAGAATGCAGCCATAATATATGCAGTGAAAGGAAGTATGCTGCGTAATGGCTCAAGCAAGTCTGGATAGGGCATTACACTTAGTTTGCTGAAAAGAATTGTAGATGGAGCCACACCAAACGTAACAATATCGGCAAGCGAGTCGAGTTCTTTCCCAATCGGAGAACTTACCTTTAGCAAGCGTGCAGACATTCCATCGAAGAAGTCGAACACTGCACCTATGATAATCCAAGTAAATGACAGTTCTATTTTGCCACTGAAAGCGTATGCAATGGCTACACAACCTGATACAAGATTGCAGCAAGTTATAGTGTTGGGAATGTGCTTCTTAATAGCCATATTCAATATATCTTTGTTGGTTAGCTAAGTCTTGCTATAACTGTTTGGTCGCCTACGGTAGATTGTCCCATCTTTACACAGATTTCAGAGTCTATTGGCAAGAAGACATCAACACGGCTACCTAACTTTATAAAGCCCAAATGTTCGTCGATAAAACATTCTTCGTTTTCTTTGGCATAAGTTACAATGCGGCGCGCAACTGCACCTGCAATCTGTCGACATAGGATTTCTCTGCCATCAGGAGTTGTGATTATAATGTCGGCATGCTCATTTTCCTCACTTGCTTTTGGCAGCCATGCCTTATGATAGTTACCGTTGAAGTGTTTAACAGCCTTTACTGTTCCGTCTACAGGAAACCAATTGGCATGTACGTTCCAAAGACTCATGAAGATGGAGACCATGATACGACGTTCGTGGAAATACTTATTCTCTTCTACTTCCTCTATAACAACGATATGTCCATCGGCTGGAGCTACTACAATCTTCTCGGTATCTTCGCCATCAAAATAGCGGATAGGACAGCGATAAAAGTTTAAAACAATACAATAGACAGTTCCAAAGATGGCGCTAAATATCCAGAAAGGTATCTTAGAATCTATGCCAAACCATAGTAAAAGAGCTATCAGCCCTATGCCGATACCTCCATATAGAAGCTGGTCTGTGCCTTCGTGATGTAATCTTATCTTCTTGAGTTTCCTCTTTATTCTTCCCATTCTGTGAGAGTGGGTTTTTAACGAATGCAAAGATAAATATTTTTTTATAACCCTCACAAATTTTTACTCTTATTCTTTTGGTATGTCGTGCATATGTAGTATCTTTGAAAGCCCAAAGAAAACAGCAGTATATAGAAGATAATAGACAATGGAAGATTTCGTACATTTACACGTACATACATTTTATTCGGTGCTTGATGGTCAGTCTAAGATAACTCATCTTGTTGACAAAGCGATTAATAATGGCATGAAAGGTATGGCCATTACCGATCACGGTGTGATGTTCGGAATAAAAGAATTTTCTGATTATTGTGCGAATATCAATAAAAAGCGGAAGAAGAACGGAGAAGAACCTTTTAAGCCAATCTTCGGTTGTGAAATGTATGTGGCAAGGAGGCGTAAGCAAGATAAGGTGAAAGACATGCACGACAACTCTGGTTACCACCTTATAGTATTAGCAAAAAATTATCAGGGTTACAAAAATCTTATAAAATTGGTATCACGTTCCTGGATAGATGGCTTTTATTATCGCCCACGTACTGACCGTGCTGATTTAGAAAAATACCATGAAGGCTTAATTGTCTGCTCTGCTTGTTTGGCAGGTGAGATACCACGTAATATATTAAAAGGTGATATAAATGCTGCCCGAGAAGCCGTAGAATGGTATCAAAAGATTTTCGGCGATGACTTCTATCTGGAGTTACAACGTCATGAAGTGAAAGATCCGACATTGATGGCTAACCGTGAGGCCTTTCCTTTACAACAGAAAGTAAACCGTGTGCTGTTGCAATTTTCAAAGGAATATGGTATTAAATATGTGTGCACTAACGACTGCCACTTTGAAGATAAAGAGACTGCTGAGGCTCACGACCACCTACTTTGTCTTTCTACACAAGAAGAATTGAATTCTCCCACGCGAATGCGCTACTCGAAGCAAGAGTGGTTTAAGACGCGTGAAGAGATGAACGACGTGTTCTCAGATTTACCAGATGCGCTAAGCAATACTTTGGAGATACTTGACAAAGTAGAGATGTATAGCATAGATAATGGTCCTATCATGCCTTTCTTCCCTATCCCTGAGAGCTTCGGAACAGAAGAGATATGGCGCAAGAGGTTTAGCGAACAACAACTTTACGACGAGTTTACGACCGACGAGAATGGCGAAAATCAACTTTCTCCAGAGGACGGACAAGCTGTAATAGACCGCTTAGGAGGCTACGAAAAGATTTATCGTATCAAATTCGAAGCCGACTATCTGTCAAGAGTTAGCACACGATGGCGCAAAGAAACTCTATGGCGATCCTATCCCGGAAGACGTTCAGAAAGCAATAACGTTTGAGCTACCGTCATGAAGACAATGGGATTCCCTGGCTACTTCCTTATTGTTCAAGACTTCATTAATGCTGCCCGCCACGAACTTAACGTAATGGTAGGACCTGGGCGTGGCTCGGCAGCAGGTTCGGTGGTGGCTTATTGTTTAGGAATAACACGTATGATTCCTTAAAATACGACTTGCTGTTCGAACGCTTCCTAAATCCCGACCGTGTAAACCTGCCCGATATTGATACCGACTTCGATGATGATGGACGCGGAAAGGTGTTGCAATGGGTAATTAATAAGTATGGTGCGGAGAATTGTGCACACTTATTACGTACTCTACAATGGCAACCAAGAACTCTATTAAAGACGTTGCACGTGTAGAAGGTTTGCCTTTAGAAATCTCAAACCGACTTTGCAAAGGCTATCCCAGACCGTCTTCCCGATGGCATGAAGATGAATTTGACGAATGCCATTGCTTGTACGCCACTGCTGCAGGAAGCTGAAGTGAGCGAAGATGCACGCGAACGAAATACCATAAAGTATGCGAAGATGCTGGAAGGAACGGTGCGCGGCACTGGCATTCATGCGTGTGGGTTCATTATTTGCCGCGACCCTATCAGCGACTGGGTTCCTGTCTCTACGGCTTCCGACCCCGATTTCCCCGAGAAGAAAGTCCCTGTAACGCAATACGATGGGCACGTCATTGAAACAACAGGACTTATAAAGATGGACTTCCTCGGTCTTAAAACGCTGTCCGAGATTAAAGAAGCCTGCAAAATAATAAAGCAGACCACTGGCGATGTAATCGATATCGATAACATTCCGATTGATGACGAACTTACCTATCAGCTTTATCAGCGAGGGCAAACTGTGGGGACGTTCCAGTTTGAATCGGCGGGAATGCAGAAGTATCTGCGCGAATTGCACCCAACTGTGTTCGAAGACCTTATCGCAATGAATGCGCTCTATCGCCCGGGACCTATGGACTACATTCCAGACTTTATTAAACGCAAGAATGATCCGTCGCTGGTTAAGTACGACATTCCCTGCATGGAGAAGTATTTGAAAGACACTTATGGCATTACGGTCTACCAGGAGCAAGTAATGTTGCTGAGTCGCCAGCTTGCAAACTTCACCCGTGGCGAGAGCGATGCCCTGCGCAAGGCAATGGGGAAAAAGAAGAAAGCCATTGTAGACCAGATGAAACCTAAAGTTTCTTGCACAAGGAAAGGCTAACGGACACGACCCCGAGGTGTTGGAAAAGATATGGGGCGACTGGGAAAAAGTTCGCCAGCTATGCCTTCAACAAGTCGCATGCCACTTGCTATTCGTGGGTTGCTTGCAGACTGCTTGCTTGAAAGCGCATTATCCCGCACAGTTCATGGCTGCCTTAATGACACGCCGCTTCAGTCAGATAACCGAAATAACGAAACTGATGGAAGAGTGCAAGGCACTCAAGATTCCAACTCTTTGTCCTGACGTAAACGAAAGTCAGATAGGTTTCAGCGTGAACAAGAAAGGGGGCATTCGTTTTGGGCTTTCAGCCATCAAGGGAATGGGAACAGGTGCAGCCATGGCAATCGTGGACGAAAGGGAAAAGAATGGACCTTACACAAGCATATTCGACTTTGTTGAACGCATAGACCTTAGCAATGTAAACCGAAAGGCCTTCGAGAACTTAGTCAAGAGTGGCAGCTTCGATGGGCTCGGGTTACAGCGAGAAGAATATTTTGGTGTAAATGCCAAAGGCATATGCTTCCTCGATTCGCTAATTAAGTACGGACAACTATTTCAACAAGAAAAGGCGCAAATGCAAAACTCCCTCTTCGGTGGCGACGATGCAATCGAGATAGCGCAACCCACTATTCCGAAGGTTGTGCGCTGGCCAAGTGTAGAGACTGAACTACGAACGCGAACTGATTGGCATTTGTCTCTCCGCCCACCCGTTAGACGATTACAGCGTGATTATGAAGAATATATGTAATACGCACATTGAAGAGATTGGACGAGGAGCCGACTTGGAAAAGCTATCGGAGCGCGACGAAATTACGTTCGGAGGAATCATAACTGCCGTGAGCGAGCGCTTTTTCGCAGAAAACGGGCAAGCCGTTCGGCATCGTTACCCTACAAGACTTCAAGAGCTCGAGCGAGCTTGCACTCTTTTGGCGACGACTGGGCACGGTGGAACGGACTGATGAAAGAAAAACTACACCATCTTTATAACGGCAAAATGTCAGCCCCGCTATCGCAACAGCAACTTGTTCGAACTAAAGGTGCAGAACGTGGAACAGCTCTACGACGTAAAGAAGCACCGACTGGAACGGTTTACGATAATGATGGACACATCGGCGGTTGACGACCGGACAGTTTCCGAACTTGTTACGCTGGTGGAACGAAACGAAGGCGATACGCAACTTTACATTGAACTGCATACGGCAGACCAGGCTTCGGTAACGCTTCACTATCGCAACAAAGGTATTGACATAGACCGCACATTGCTCGACTTTATTGCCAGCGAAGAGAATATGGAATACAAGATAAACTGACAAACCAAGAAAGTTGGCACAGTGTTTGGAGAATAAACGGTATTTAAAATATAATTGTTTAACAAAAATCTAAAAGACATGGAAGTAGAAATTACAACCGAAAACTTCGAGAGTTATAAGAATGGCGAATTGCCATTGGTAGTTGATTTATGGGCAACGTGGTGCGGGCCTTGCAAGATGATAGGTCCGGTTATCTCCGAATTGGCTAACGATTACGACGGCAAGATTGTCGTTGGAAAAGTGCAACATAGAAGATAACGACGACATTGCCATCGATTATGGAGTACGCAACATTCCTACAATCCTATTCTTCAAGAATGGCGAATTGGTGAACAAGTTTGTGGGAGCTGCATCTAAAGACAAGCTCGACGAAAAGTTCAAGACATTGCTTTAATTGGCAATACAATTAAAAACGCACAAAAGGCACCGGGCTGATACAGCTTGGTGCCTTTTTCTATTCGATCGGTTGAACCAGAAACAGGTGTTACAGCAGCGCCAAGTAGCCGTGTTTACAGGTGTTCCGAAGCGGTGTTTGTCGTAACCCCGTTGCGGCAACTGTCGTAACCCCGTTGCGACAACTGCCGTAACCCCGTTGCGACAATTGCCGTAACCCCGTTGCGACGAAAGGAGTAACTCCGTTGCCGTTCTGACAGTTACTCGGAAGGGATTTACCAACGGACTCGCACTAACAAAAATAATTTATAGAACCCGACCTTACAGAGCTCTCTAATCGTCTGAACGATACGAAAAAAGGTTGGATTCTGTGCGAAGAACCCAACCTGTATAAGGCGTATCTCTTTTAGTTGTCTTTTGTAGCTTAATTATGTACCAGCGTACCTATGTCCTCGCCGTCGATTACTTTCTTCAAGTTGCCGACAATGTCCATATTGAACACATAGATAGGAAGATTGTTTTCCTTGCACATTGTTGTGGCAGTAAGGTCCATTACCTTCAAACCCTTATTGTATATCTCATCGTAAGTTATTTCGGTAAACTTCGTTGCCGTAGGGTCTTTCTCTGGGTCTGCCGTATAGACACCATCTACACGCGTACCCTTCAGCATTACGTCGGCTTCTATCTCGATGCCACGCAAGCTCGAACCCGTATCGGTAGTGAAATAAGATTGCCCGTACCTGCCGAGAAGATGCAAACATAACCCTCTTCGAGAGCTCAACAGCTTTCCATTTGCTATAAAATTCGCCAATGGGTTCCATACGAGTGCCGTCATCACCTTCGATTTCACGCCAAAAGCACCCAGTGCAGAACTCAATGCGAGCGAATTAATCACCGTTGCACACATACCCATCTGGTCGCCCTTTATTCGGTCGAAGCCTTTCTGGCTGCCTGTCAGTCCACGGAAGATATTGCCACCACCTATAACGATACCAATTTGCACGCCCATTTCCTGTATTTCTTTTATTTGGCGTGCATAGTCTTCAAGGCGTTCCGCGTCAATGCCGTATCCTTGCTTGCCCATTAAACTCTCGCCTGAAAGCTTCAAGAGAATTCTTTTAAATCTTGCCATACTTTATTTCTTTAAATTCGTAACTTCTTATCATTCCTTCGCGGTCGCGAAGTATCAGGTGTCCGTCGTCCTCAACTTCCACAATAGCCCCTTCAAACACTCCGTCGGCATCTTCGTAAGGGTAAAACCCTTTTGAACGATACAATGCTTCGTGATACATTGCCGAGATTGCGCCATAGTCTGCACTGCGAATCAACTCGTAGTTTCGTTCAAACGAGGCTATAATCTTTTGCAAAAGGTCTTCCCTGTTCACCTCTTTGCCTTAAATCTGACAAAGCGAAACGGGATTGGGAGCATCGCTTTTAAATTCCGTTTGGTTCACATTCAGTCCCACACCAAACACGCAGTCTTTTATCTTGCCACCGCTCAACTTGGTTTCTATCAGCGTACCACTTAGCTTTTTGTCGTTCCAATATATGTCGTTCGGCCATTTCAGCGTAATGCTACCCTTGTCCACATAGCCTGTCAATGCTTCTCTTAATGATAACGCACCATATTCCGACAACAGAAACTGACGAGCAACAGGCACTTCAACTGGGTGTAAAAGCACAGAAAACAACAGGTTCTTGCCTGCTTCGCTCTCCCAACAGTTCGTTCCTTGCCCACGTCCTGCGGTCTGAAAATCAGCCACAGCCACAGTCATCTGCTCCCCCTCCGAGGGCGTATAAGTTTTCAGAAAGTCGTTGGTACTGCCAATGGTTTCCAATCGTACAACGTTAGTGGTGAACTTCTTTTCCCTTTGAAAGCTGCTCGTATCTTATGGATAATGTTCATTGAAGTAAATACATTGTTAATGTTCCACATTCTTCTGTCATACAAATGGCAGAAAGGCATTCTTAACTTGACGTATTTCGTATTTGTCGGGTTGTGCCCACAATAGTTATAATATCGAAACGTAGTTCTCTGTTGAGATTATGACTTTTTAACATGTACGTTAGCAGCAATGGAAACAAAGCGTATTTTTCTGTGGTGTTACAGCACTCATCGGCGTTGGCAAAACGCTCGTTTCTACGTGTCTTAACTTCAACGAAGACATAAACATCGTTTTCAATAGCAGCAATATCTATATCGCGCTTACCGCACTTCCAGTCTCTTTCCACAATTCTGTAGCCCTCGTGCATAAGATATTCGCACGCCAACTGCTCGCCCCATTTACCTGTTTCGTTGTGTAATGCCATCTTATTCGGAAATGATAGGTTGTTGAAATAATAAATAAACAGTTTGTCTATCCTTATCGGACTACAAAGGTAGAGCTTTTTCCCAATTATAGAATTAATATCGTAATTTTGCAAGCAATAGATAATTATGTATGGTAGCGAAGAACAAATAGAGAAAGACAAGTTTTATATGGGGCGTGCCTTGGTATTGGCGGAAGAGGCATTCGGAAAGGGAGAAGTTCCCGTTGGTGCCGTGATAGTGTGCAGAGACCGAATTAGTGCACGTGCACACAACCTGACAGAAGCTTTGACCGATGTTACTGCACATGCGGAGATGCAAGCCATAACAATGTCTGCCAATGAATTAGGCGGAAAATACCTACAAGACTGTACGCTCTATGTAACGGTAGAACCTTGCGTTATGTGCGCCGGTGCATTGGGTTGGTCGCAAATCAAGCGCATTGTCTATGGCTGCAGCGACGAGAAGCGAGGCTATTCGACCTTTGCTCCGCAAGCGCTTCATAAACGAACCATCGTAACAAAGGGTATCCGTGAAGAAGAATGTAAACAGCTGATGCAACAATTCTTTAAGCAAAAAAGGTAACGACTTTGTGTGAGCGAAAAAACAGAAATCTCATTTGAGCGGGACAGATATCTGAAACGAGCGAGACAGACATCTCATTTGCAAGTTTGAGATATCTGAAGTTTTCAACACGTTTAATGGGTCTGACAACATAGTCTCTATGGACACCTGCTGACTACGACATCTTAAACTTAGAGAAGTCGGTAATTCTTAAAAGTTCATCGTACGATACATTATGGTGTTCTTGCATATAGTTTTCTACAGCCACAACGTATTTGGTTCTGAAGATACGATGTCCTAAAGCCTGATTTATTACCCAATGAATCTTTCCTATATGGAGGTCGCGCTCTAGTTGAGGACGCTTATCGAAATCTTTCAATTGATAGATGCTCATTAAATAAAACGACAGACAATCGGAAACAATATGGTCGCGCGTCATTTGCTGTCTTTGCAATGGAGTGTAGTATTTAAGATAGAGTGGAAAGTCCTCGCCTAAATATTTGTCGAGCGAAATGCCTACTGTACCATTTCCTACCACAATACTTTGGTCTAATGCAGAAATTTGCGCATAGATACGCGGTACCTCTATATTGGGCAATTTATGTTTCAAATATTTAAAGCCTGAGCTAAGTTGTTCGTTCAAATCGTCGACATTTGCATATTCCGACTCTACAGAAGCAATAAGCGCCTGCAATGTAGTATCTTGATAAAACTTTAGGAACTTGGCATTTATATCAGGATCGGTAGCACTGCCAAGCTCTATAACATCTTCTATAAGCGTGCGTGTCTCCATTGGGTATTCTGTGTTCATTTGTTGCAAAGCAGAGAAATCGCCCGTAGTCAAATAACGATATTCTAAGCGGTCGTAACGTTCTATTTCTACAATATTACCATTGTCTTCCTCTTCAGAAGTTAGTTTCATGTGGCAACTTGTTAGAGCTATACACAATGCAAACAATATATAATAAACTCTTCTCACTACTTTTCCTCTAACTAATTTAATCCGTTGTATATATGCAAAAAGTACTTAAAAAAATATTTAATCTGCAAACTAATTAGCTAAAAATATAAAATATGGGCATTGCTAACCTTTCTTTATATGTCTTTGTGGTACTTCTTTGCGCCTATTCTTTTTCTAATTTCTCAGAATGTATCTTTCTTCTTTGCGTAGTGCCATAGAATAGAGTAATGGGTACGCTTATCCTCATAACTTTGTTGTTGGGTACGTTCAAACAATTTTCTCCATTTCCTGAAAGCTCTTCTTGCCTTTATTATGGCTAAGCAGTCGCGCCAATCAGACTTTAGCAGTAGCATTTGTAAAGCTGCGATATAGTCTAAAAAACATCTTGTGCGCATTACCGACTTCAGTTCTCCTTCAGGAAGATTCTTCCATAACATTGTTAAATTGTTACGGAAATTCAGGAATGTCTTTCTCGAATTCGATTTAGGCAATGTTCCTCCACCTTCGTGAAATACATAACTTGTAGGAAAACAATATATCTTTCTTCCCTTAAGCTGTAACCGCCAGCATAAGTCAATCTCCTCATTATGTGCAAAGAAACGTTCGTCGAACCCTCCTACAGACCAATAGTCTTTAGAACGAATCATAAGACAAGCCCCTGTTGCCCAGAATATTTCAGAGTTTGTATCGTATTGTCCGTCGTCTTCTTCCACCTTATCGAAGATTCTTCCTCGACAATATGGATATCCATATTTATCCAGAAAGCCACCAGCAGCCCCTGCATATTCAAAAGCATCTTTATTGTTAACCGAAAGCAATTTGGGCTGGCAGGCGGCAACCATTTCCCGAGCATCCATTTCTTCTATCAGTTCTGTTAGCCAGTGGTGTGTTACTTCTACATCGTTGTTCAGCAATATATAGTATTCGCTCTCTACTTGTTTCAAAGCTTTGTTATAGCCACCGGCAAAACCATAGTTCTGGTCTAACACAATGGTTCTTACTTGCGGAAACTCGTTTGCCAACCACTGTAGAGAGTCATCGGTCGAAGCATTGTCTGCTACTATAACCTCGGCTTCGTCTTGCGAATACCGTACCACCGAAGTGATATCTCTGCAACATAGCCCTGCCATTTCCAATTTAAAATAACAATGGATACCTTCATAATAGTTCTATCTTTAATGCTGATTTATCAGTTAAATTCGCCAAGACGTACTCGCAGAATCTGATTGTCGAATGTCTCTTTTACTTGGGCAGGCGAAAGTTCGACGCGAATATAGTTCTTTGTAAATCCGTGCATTGCTTTCCCTCGTACAGCCTTCTCGAACAACACTTCTGCCTCGCGCCCGACATGTTCCGCATAGAAATTGCGTGTCATTCTGTCGGACAGTTGTAACAACTGCTGGGCACGACGTTTCTTTTCCCTATTGTCTACCACGTATGGAATGGAAAGAGCCGATGTACCCGGCCGTTCAGAGTAAGGGAATACGTGGAGTTGTGTGATGGGCAACGACGATATAAAGTTGTAGCACTCTTCGAAAAGCTTCGGTTCTTCGCCTCGACAGCCCACCATTACGTCTACGCCGATAAAAGCGTCGGGCATAATTGTCTTTATAAAATTTATTTTGTGAGCAAACAGCGCAGTGTCGTAACGTCGGTGCATTAGTTTCAACACTTTGTCTGACCCACTTTGTAATGGTATATGGAAGTGCGGCATAAAGGAACGCGATTGTGCACAAAATTCTATAAGTTCGTCATCAATAAGGTCTGGTTCGAGCGAGCTTATCCGGAAGCGTTCAATGCCTTCTACTTTATCCAAGGCTTTCACCAAATCCAAGAAGCTTTCACCCGTCGTTCTGCCAAAGTCGCCAATGTTTACCCGTCAATACTATCTCTTTTCCTCCTTCTGCTGCAGCTTCCTCTGCTTGTTTTACCAACGATCTTATATTAGGATTACGCGAGAAACCTCGGGCAAAAGGTATGGTACAATAAGTGCAGAAGTAATTGCAGCCATCTTGAACTTTCAGGAAATAGCGCGTGCGGTTACCTCTGGAGCAACTGGGTTGGAATTTCACAATGTCTTTTGTCTTTACCGAATGATAGCTTCCCGGTTGTGGCTGTCCGTCGAAGTTGTTCCATGCATTACTAAGATATTGTATTAAGTCTGCCTTCTCATTGCTTCCCAACACCAAGTTTACGTTCGGAATGTTGGCCACCCGCTCGCTCTCTAACTGTGCGTAGCAGCCTGTTACCACGATAAAAGCACCAGGGTTTTGTCTTGCCATACGTTTGATAACCTGTCTACATTTATGGTCGTAACTTCTGTTACCGAACAAGTATTTATAAGGCATATATCGGCAACTTCGTCTTTCTTTGCTTCTCGTACGCCCATGTCGCGCAGCATACGAGCGAAAGTACTTGTTTCAGAAAAGTTAAGCTTGCACCCTAAGGTGTAATATTTAGCCGTTTTCCCTTGAAATGAAGATGTATCTATCATGCGTGCAAAGGTACAGCTATTCCATCGTTCTGCCAAATCCCGAGTCGTCGGTTGATGTTATTTTACAACTTAACCCACGTTTAACCGTTCGTATAGTTCTATATATAATATGGTGTACAGTATTTAAACTGACGTGAGTTCGATAAATTTATTGGTTGTTTTCATCTTGCCTGAGACCGCTTTTCACACTCCATAAGTGGGATGCAAACATTTGCCGTATTTACAAATAATACAATTCGTAGAACTCACATTAAACTAAATACGATTTTAATATTTTTCTCTGTTGCGTTCCACCGTTTCGTCTTAAAAATATATTGGGTATTAATTATGATTACCTGCTTGCTAATAAACAATTCGGCGTTTATTAATCCTGGAGCGAATAGAGCGAATAGACCCATCAGCAAGTCCCATAATACGCATTATCTCCTTATCGCTTTTACCTATGTGTTTCCATTATAAGGAAGAACTGATTTTTCAGGGGATATAATCGTGCTCAACCTCTAATGCATCAACATAACTCATATTTATCAGCCGATAGTATTCTATAAAGTTTTCGAATTCCTTCTTCCTCCAAAGGGCAATGGTTTTCCCTTCCATAACATCAATATAAAGCTTGTGTCCCTCGCTTAGATTTTCTCTATGCTTCTCGAGAAAATTCTTGCGCTTTCTGTACTAATTCTTCTATCTCCTTTTTCTTTTGCCTGTCTTGTTTTTCAAAATCTGCAATCTGACATTCAAAATCTTTAATTCGCCAGTTGGTCCAAGGCAAGTGCATTCCTTGCCTTATAAGTTCTGTAGCGCAAGAATAGAAAGATGGCAACGAGCGAGAGCGACAATAGCACAATAGTAAAGATTCCCATTTCAGTCTTGTGTTCGTATTCTTGTTCGGCTTTTATATTGTCGAATGCCATCTGATTGTTTCGTATGTCGTTCTCTTTCCAACTCTTATACAAGCTGTCTTTTGCACTAATAAGTTGCTGTGCGGTTTCTGCAGCTCCTTTATAGTCTGCCGTAGCACATTGATGTCTGAACCTTGAAGTCATAACATCGGTCACTTACCTGCATGCTATTCGTTTTAAGTGCCTTGTCCCCAACTCGTTTGCTCTATGCATATTGCCCTCACGCATATAAATAGTAGCAAGATTATCGAATGCAGCTCCCATTGGTGCTTATGCTTATTGCTTTCAATAATACTGCTTTTTGCCCTCTGTGGGTCGGTCCCAATAAGTTGTGCCCCGATATTGTTAAGTATATATATTTGTTCGTTACGAGGTATATAGTGCAACATCTTCATGCTTTTTGTTATATAAACATTCGCACTATCGGTTTGGTGCAGCTTGTTATACGCCACCGCTATATTGTTGTATGCTCGTGCCAATTGCACCTTATCTTTTTAGTGTATTAGCTATGTCGAGCACTTTCTTCACTATACTTTAAAAGCAAGTTGTCGTTCGTCCTGATTCTTCAGTTTTATCACAAAAAGATTTTCGTATATCTGTGGTTTTATAGGGTGTGTTGAAAGCTTTCGTGCTACATATTCTGCCTTTTTAATATAGACAATGGCATCTTTTAGTTGTTTGTGTTCGTACAGAACTACTCCCTTATAGAAATATGCTTCGGTTAATTTCTCTATATTGTCGTTCTGATTTTCATAATAACGTATGCTGTAGTCTATCATTTCGGTAGACTTTATTGGCTTATAGAGTTTATAAAGAAGACGAGTTTTCTGAAGAAAGAAGTTAGCAGAATCTGTACTGCTTGTTAAATTGGCTACATCTACCCTATTTATTATTCGGAAAGCAGAATCTATTTGGTTTCGTCGAACCAACGAATCTACCTCAGTTAAACATCGGTTCGTCTCAGTCGAGGTGCACCTACAACCGAATAGAATAATTGTAAACAACAATATAATATGGAAGAATCTTTTCATTTCTGTTTATTTCTCTTGCACAAAAGTACATCTTTTTTTCTTAAAGATAAACAAAAGTAATACTTATATGCCTATTTTTCCGTTGCATTTTAGCCCCTAAAAGAAGTATACTACATTAGCATATATACTATAACACGCTATAAATCAACCATATACAGTATATTCAGGTTTGCAACGCAGCATTTAAATAAACTTGTAAAACATTTCATTTGTTGTGTAATTTATTTTATTTTTGTCCTGACAATAATAAACTTAGAATGCTAAAATAGAACAACTTATAACAAACGACAGTATGAAAAAGTATATAAACAGGTGTTGTAATGGCTACTTGTGCCATTTTAGGCTCGCTGAGATGTCATGCGAGCAGGACACAACCAGCCTGGTGCACCTTGTGTAAAGATGCACTTTGCAGGCAAAACTGGTAGTAAATATGCGCTCTTGATTATGGGTGCAGAAGCAGGAGAGTACACGCTTGACTGGGGAGATGGTAAGACCCACAAAGGCAAACTCAACAAAACAGCCACACGAATACAAGGAAATATCGAAGCACAAGACCTGACTATTTATGGCAACATTGCAGTGTTGGAGTGTTCCAACAACCAACTAACAACGCTTGATGTTACGAAACTGCCCGCACTAACACATCTTATCTCGCGAAAGAACTTTGTAAGAGACTTGGACGTATCGGGCAATCCAGAACTGAAACTTCTCTACGTGCAAGACTCGCCGTTAGAACAACTCGACCTAACGCATAATTCCAAGATAGACAGTCTTATTCTAACCAATAACCGACTTAAGGAACTGACGCTTGCATCGCACCCTACGTTGGAACTATTAATGTGCACATCGAACGCACAACTAAAACACTTGAACCTAAAAGACTGTCCCAAGCTGAAACATCTTGATGCTTTGCAAACACTTGTGGACGAATACGACTTGAGCAAGAACAGCGAACTGAGGTATGTAGCCGTAGGATTAGGACGGCCATTGCGCACACTCTCACTACCAACAAACAACAAGATTGACACGTTGATGGTGCCTGCTGCCGGACTGAAGACGATAGATTTATCGCAAACAAAGCAGCTGAAGCTGTTAGGAATAGACAACAACTACGAGCTTTCCCAGCTCGACTTGACGGGAATGACACAACTTAAAGCTCTGTCATGTGAAGGAACGCCCCTCACGAGTCTGAACCTATCAGCCTGTCGAAACCTTGAGTCGCTGGTGTGCAACAACAATCAGCTAACTACGCTCGACGTCAGCGGACTGAACAAATTAGAAACACTTACCTGTTTTTCTAACGACCTTGCCACACTGAACCTAACAGGCTGCACAAGCATGAAAAACTTAGACTGCTCGGTAAATCCGAAATTAAGCACGGCAGATTTCCCACGTTCGCTCACCTCGCTCAATTGTAGCAGCTGCAATTTCACACAGATAGAAACAACAAAACTGCCATTGCTAACCAATCTTACTTGCGACGGTAACCAAATAGGCACGCTCAACCTGACTGCACAGACAAAACTCACTGCTATCAATTGTGGTAACAACAAAATTGAACAGCTCGATTTCAGCAACTGTACAAGTCTGCTCGACGTTGTCATTGCGGGCAATCCCATCAGCGGTGGCATTGGTTTCAACAACTGCAACAATCTGCGCTATGTTTCGGTGAACAACACAAAGTTAGATGCGTGTGCCCTGAATGCCATGTATCGTTCGTTGAGAGAAAAGCGGCCAGAGGACGACGAAAGCGACTTGCACGGCATTCTGCTATATAATAATGTGCCAGGAGCAGCCAAAGTGAGCAACACTCAGATTGCAACAGACAAGGGCTGGATGGTTTCGGTAGTAGGCGACGGAACAGGTTGCCAAGAAGAAGGCGACCGAATAAAGAAGGTTGTGGTAAGTGTGGATAAAGCAGGCGAACTTGAAGACAAGATTCCCGAGAACGTTTGGCTCGATGTTGTGGACACGCTGAAGATAGTTGGTCCGCTGAACAGTTACGACCTGCGCTGGGTAAGAAAGTTCTGCGGTTCCGACGAATACGGTGCGCTGATACCCACAACGCTAAAAAGAATAGACCTCTCCGAAGTTACCTTTGTATCTACAGGCGACACATCGGATAGCTATTACATCTTTACCGATGACATGGGCAAGGACAGAAAGTACTTTGTTGATGGCGCAAAGCCCTACCTTGCTGCCCGAGAAGCTATTCTTTAAATGTTGCAGCATAGAGTCGGTGGTGCTTCCGAAACATATCCGAGAAATAGGCATCGGTGCATTCTTTAAATGCGTCAGCATGAAAGAAGTTGTAATTCCAGACGAAGTTACCGAGATACAAAACACGGCATTTGGCGTTTGCGACGCATTGAAAACCATTCAGTTGCCATCGAAACTAAAAACAATGGGCAACTACGTATTCACCTATTGTGCGAAGCTGAAAGAGGTTCGATACCCGATGGCGTAACGAAAATAAACAAGCGGACATTCGACCAGACGCCCAAGCTAAAGAAGCTGACGCTGCCAAAATCGCTCCGAGAATTAGCTATTGAAGCTTTCTTCGGTGCGAACGGATTGGAACAGATTCAAATTCCCGACGGCATTACCACCTGCGAAGGTGCTTTCGGTATGTGCGAAGCACTGAAGAAAGCAGAACTGCCCGCATCGCTCACAAAGATAGACAAGAATGCTTTCCAGGATTGCCACAACTTGGAGACGATAGAACTGAAAGAAGGACTAAAGCACATTGCCGTGTATGCGTTCCAGAACTGCAGAAGCTACAACGTTACGCTTCCAAACTCATTGGAAACCATAGAAAACGAAGCTTTCCTGGTGCAACGACATGGCAGGACTGAAGTTGGAAGCGGATTAAAGACGATTGGCGAAAGCATTCTTCCACAATCACGCATAAGATCGCTCGAAATCCCTAAGACGACAGAGAAGATAGACTACGCTGCCTTTGCGAATCCTCCGGACTGAAGCGAGTGGCACTGGGCATATCGGCTGCCGAACTATGAACAATCCGTTCCCAGGTGTGCTGCCTCCAGTCGTTCGAAGTTGATGCCAACAATGAAAAGTATGCTGCAGAGAATGGTACGCTCTACGCAAAAAGGATTACACGACGCTCTACATCTATCCGAACGGAAAGAACGACAAGAACTTTACGATGAATGCCAGCACAAAGAAAGTAGCCGACTTTGCCTTCTGGTATTGCAAGAATCTTGAGAAGGTAGAGTTTTCGCCTGCTTTCAACGAGTTCGGATACAGAGCATTCTGCGGTTGCAGCGGGTTGAACAGTCTGACGGTCAAGACCAGTGCCCCCGCGGAAAACCCTTACACGGACGATGTGTTCGAAGGCGTAAAGCGAGAAACATGTACACTTACCGTACCGGCAGGAAGCAAGCAAGCTTACAGTGCATCGCGCACATGGAAAGACTTTAACATTGTTGAGGCCACGCCAGATGCCATAGAATCCGTGTACAGCGAAAAACCAACGGTGCAGAACCACGAAAACAGCATAGTCGTATCAGGCGTAGAGTCCCAGTTCAATACAGTTGCACTCTACAACTTTACTGGCTGCAAGCTCGCAGAAGTTGCAGTGCAATCAGGCAATGCCCGAATAGATGCAACTGGCGTTCCTTCAGGAGTCTACGTGATTACGCTCCGTGGTGCCAAGAGAAGTTGCTCGCTGAAACTTATACGGCAATAACCCCCACATCATCAACAATACAAAGCATGCCGCCCCGACACTTCGAGGCGGCATGCTTTGTATTTGTCGGCATCGTCGTCGGTACGACAGCCCGTCAAACCCAGTTCCCTACAGCTTACTTTTCTTCTTCGACTTGCTCACTTGTTCGTACGACACATCGTTCAGCGTGAAATATTTAGGCGATGGCGAAAGCTTAACCATAGCCTTTTCTATATGCACGTTGGGCTTGAATTTTTCGCCCTTTGGCACTGCCTTGCTTTTAAACGATGGTTTAAGCGTACCCAGGTCGCCATATTCAACAATGTCGCCACTTGCCACAAGATCGCGTGCTATCTCTGCAGAATAGCTCAAAACAGCCGCAACTTCTTGCCGGGTGAACGTGGTTGCACGAGCCACTTGCGCACAAAAGCTTTCAAAATCTACCCGGCGACGTTTCGTCGGCTGTGCAATCTGCATTATCTGTTTGCCTTTCGGACCTACGTTTAGTTTACGCTCCACCAGAACACTAGCTCAATGATTTTCCTGCCATAAAGTCAGCAATAATCCTTCTCTTATTCTGTCTTCCGAAGCCGAAGGAATTAATCTTCAGAAGCCTTCTTACTACATTAACAGCACAAAGATAATTAATTCTTTCGGTTTTTACAACGAATAGATCCACAAAAACTTATAAGTTTTTCAATAAAGAGTTTATAGCTATAAATGAAAAAGCTTTATAAGCTATTTATAAAAAGCTTATAAGCTATTAACTAAAAAGCTTATGAGCTTTTTAAATAAAAAGCTTATAAATTACTTGTAATAAGCTAATAAGAAATCTGCAATGAGTCAATAGAGAACAAGGGCGTTATCAATGGTGAACGCCTGGAGACACATTGAATTGGCGTTGCTTGGTTCGTTATGTTTTTATACGTTGAACCATTCAGTCCATCCGGCTTTACCTTAATTATATATGCATTTAAAGCCACGTCATATGGCTTTTACAACATTTGCAAGGTGAAAAACAACAATAAAAAGAACAAATATAACATAATGGCTTTGTTTTTTAAAAATAACATTACCTTTGCACGCAGTAATCTTTCCATATAAAAGACTGCATTACATGAAAACAAAACAACAATTTAAATAAGCTAACAACAATGAGATCTAAGATTCTTTTAGCCTTGTTTGCGTTATTCAGCCTCACAGCGATGGCGCAAAACCCTGTACGTTTCAGTGTACAACAAAAGAAAGTATCGCCAACAGAGGTAGATGTTATCTTTACAGGTAAAATCGATGCAGGCTGGCACGTATATTCAACAGGACTTCCAGCCGGAGGACCAACATCGGCTGCACTCACCACTGAAAAGGCAGAAGGTGCGCAGCCAATGGGCAAACTGACACCACGAGGTAAAGAAATAAACGTGTTCGACAAGGTGTTCGAAATGAAACTCCGCTACTTCGAACACAGTGTGAGCTTCGTACAGAAATATAAAATAACGGGCAAAACCTACAAGATTGCAGGCTATATGGAATATGGCGCATGCAACGACGAAATGTGTATGCCACCTTCTTCTGTAGAGTTCAGCTATTCTGGCAACGGGCCAGCCGACGCACCGGCAGCAACAGAAACTACAGCAGCCAAAGAAGGAGAAAACGAAATTGGAGAAGCGGCAGCTGCTCCAGGTGCAACAACAGATACGGCAAAGACAGCCGAATTGGGCGGAACAATGCCAGGCGACTCTGTGCAAGCTGCAGGTACCGGCGCAGCAACGGCTTCAGAACTTTGGCAACCCGTGATTAAAGAGCTGAAAGCGTTTGGCGCAGAGAAAGACAACAACGACAAGTCTTTATGGGGCATCTTCCTCATGGGCATCGTGGGAGGCTTCATCGCCTTGCTAACACCTTGCGTATGGCCTATTATTCCAATGACGGTAAGCTTCTTCCTGAAACGTGCCAAAGACGACAAGAAGAAAGGTATCCGCGATGCCGTAACCTACGGAATCTCCATCATCGTAATCTACATGGGTTTGGCAGCCGTCATCACAGCCCTGTTCGGTCCGCAGAAGCTGAACGAACTGGCAACAAACGCACCGTTCAACATCTTCTTCTTCCTCATGCTGGTAGTGTTCGCATTGAGTTTCTTCGGCTGGTTCGAACTCCGTTTGCCGGCATCGTGGGGAAATGCAATCGACAACAAGGCAGCAGCAACGACAGGTCTGCTTTCCATCTTCCTGATGGCATTCACACTTTCTTTGGTGTCATTCTCTTGTACAGCACCGGTAGTAGGACTTCTTCTTGTACAAGCAGCCACAAGTGGCGACTGGGTAGCACCGGCAATCGGCATGTTTGGTTTTGCATTTGCATTAGCTTTGCCTTTCACACTGTTTGCATTGTTCCCAACATGGCTGAAGCAAGCACCTAAATCAGGTTCATGGATGAACATGATCAAGGTAGTGTTAGGCTTCATAGAATTAGCATTCGCCTTCAAGTTCCTGTCAGTTGCCGACCTTGCATACGGCTGGCGCATACTCGACAGAGAAACATTCCTCGCAATATGGATTGTTATCTTCGGAATAATGGGACTCTATCTCATTGGCAAAGTGAAGTTCCCACACGACGACCAGACACAAACAGCCATGCCGGTACCAGCAATTATGCTTGGCATGATATCTTTAGCCTTCACCATATATATGATTCCAGGTCTTTGGGGTGCACCTTTGAAAGCTGTCAGTGCATTCGCACCACCTATTTACACACAAGACTTCAACTTGCACCATCAAGAAGTAGAGCCAAAATACAAAGATTACGAAGAAGGAATGCGTGCCGCTGCACAAGCCGGAAAGCCAGTCTTGCTCGACTTTACAGGATTTGGTTGTGTAAACTGTCGTAAGATGGAAGGTGCCGTGTGGACAAATACAGAAGTAGCTGAGAAACTTAACAACGACTACATATTGATTTCGCTCTACGTAGACGACAAGACTCCGCTGAAAGAACCTATCAAAGTCAAACGTCCCGATGGAACAACACGTACGTTACGTACAGTCGGCGACAAATGGAGCTATCTGGAAGAATCTAAATTCGGATACTTGGCACAACCATTCTATGTAACGGTAGACAACCATGGAAATCCACTTAGCGGCAGCTTCGTTTACAAGGAAGATATTCCAGGCTATCTTGACTTCCTGAATAAGGGTATTGAAAACTACAAGAAGTAAACCACATAGGAAACATATCCTATCATCATAACTCAATAAGGCGGAAAACACAGCCTTATCAGTAAAAACAACAAGACCAACAAGTTTTAGTTCTCAGACAAACACTTGTTGGTCTTTTTCTATCAAACACCCACCTTTGCGCATTCTACTTTCTCTTCCACAACTACAATTATGCAGAAAAACCAAGAAGTATTTGTTTTTATATGAATATGAAACAAAACTACATGTAAAAATCCTAATTAATTTTGACATTCAATACTTTTCATTTACATTTGCATCACTTATGGGAATTTTATATCTTGTACCAACACCAGTAGGGAATATGGAAGATATGACATTTCGTGCCGTTCGTATTCTTAAGGAAGCAGACTTGATACTCTGTGAAGATACTCGCACGTCGAGTAACTTGTTGAAACATTTCGATATAAAAAACCATTTAGTATCCCACCACAAATATAATGAACACGGAACAGCAGCAAAAATAGTAGACAGGGCTAAAGGCTGGCGAAACTATTGCGCTCATCTCCGATGCAGGTACACCCGGAATTAGCTGACCAGGCTTTCTATTTGGCTCATGAAGCTATTTCAGCAGGCATTACAGTCCAGACACTTCCGAGTGCCACCGCCCTAATTCCCGCAATTGTTTCGAGGTGGTTTTCCGTGCGACCGCTTTTTGTTTCGAAGGCTTCTTGCCACAAAGAAAAGGACGCAAGACACAGATAAAGCCTTGCCAACGAAACCGGACAATGATATGTTTTACAGAATCACCCTATCGCATCGTAAAAACATTGGAACAATTCATCGAAGTCTTTGGTGAAAGTCGTATGGTTGAGTTGTTGTCGCGAAATATCTAAGGTGTACGAAGAAAGTGTGCGCGGAACTTTAATCCAAGTGCTTGTACATTTCAAAGAAACTGCACCCAAAGGCGAATTTGTCATGAGTATTGGCAGGGAAAGAGAGAGAAAAAGAAAAGATATTAACGAAGAGCAACATTCTTCGAAGTATAATGAAAATAGATAGAATATGAAAAAGCTATTAATTTATGCAGCTTGAGGTGCTAGTAGCACTTGCTTCTTGCAAACAAGAAAAAGTTCACAATTAATCCCGCAGAAATCCAGAACGATTCTTTGTGCGTGCTATTATTAATGCCCCGTGATAACGAAGTAACGATAGGGATGGCAACACTCAATCAGATCTAACAAGGATCTGCAGAGATTAATGCAGCAGAAAACCGTTACTTTAGCAAAAAGAAAGGAGAGAAAGGAGACGAGATGCACAGATAAGAGAGATATACAATTTATTGCTCAACGCATGCAGTGATCGCGAACTGATAAAGAAACCCAAAAACAGCTTCAAGAAAGCAGGATCATAAGGGTGAAGAAATGAAAAAGACCTTAGTCAAATGACCGCTCAATTAGTACAGAAGGATAATGAGCTGAAAGCACCTGCACAGAATTGGCTTCCAAGAATATCCACATTAAGGAGCTCGACCAAACAATTACTGGTTTGAACAGCGACGTTTCCAATTTAAAAGCCGACAAAGAAAATCTGACAGCTGCAAAACAGAATCTTGAAACTGAAAAGGCAAACTTGCAGACAGAATCGAACCAAAAAGAGTGAAACTATCTTCACAAGACATGCAACTCAAATACTGGTTGGTATGTATTCGGCACTAAAGAAAGAGCTAAAGATCAAAGAATTCTTTCTGGTGGAAAAGTACTACAAGGCAGTTTCAACAAAAACTATTTCACAAAGATAGATATTCGTTCTACACGTGAAGTTAAATTGTACAGTAAGAATGCAACTATTCTTACAGCTCACCCAAGCAGCAGCTATTCACTTACGAAAGATGCAGCAGGACAATACATTCTTCGCATCAACGACCCACAAACTTTTCTGAGTACAAGCAAATATCTTGTAGTACAAGTAAAATAAGAATATAAACTTTATTAAGCAGGAGGTAAGTACATTCACAGCTGCTTACCTCCTTTTTGTATTTACAATTCTCCACATCATTGTCACGTACTCTCTTAATATAGTTCTTCATACCAACGACTAAAATTCTCTTCAGAATTTACAATTACAGATTTTAAAATCATAATTATAAATTCTAAAACTTTAATTATAAAATCTCTTTACCATATAACTATAATGGCATTTTCCTGATTTGACTAGATTCTTTTTGTTATATTAGCTAAATCAGTAGACACTCGTTTCGTATGTCTGCTGGATAGTTGATACAAGTGAACAGTCTATGCTGAAATAATAGACACTTGACCTTACTGAACACGCAAGAGCCTTTATGGCTTATTTGTTTGTCTTTTCCTGATTTCACTTTGAAACTAAAAGATGATAACGAGCGAACTTCTTTTTCCGTTCCAATCATCAATGTCCTCAAAAGAACACTTTAATTAATTTAGTTAGAAAGAGAAAGTTAGCCATTTAATTTTTCTAAACCTAATGTTGCAAAAATATCTGCATAAGAAGTAAGAAAGCGTTGAAGAAATGATGGAACATATAGTATTTGTCATTAAAATGTTAAAATTATAGGTGATAGCTCTTTTTATATGAACATTTGCAAAAATAAAGAAAAAGAGTTTATATTTTGCAAACATCATTAATTTAAGTTGTACAAGTAGAAAGGAGGAAACAATATTTTTATTAACTGATACTATGAATATATAAAAGAATTTTGATGTATCAAATATCTTTTGTTAGATAAGTCATAAAATACTAAAAATTAATCTTAAAAATTATTTAAACCATATTCAAAAATGTAACCATGTTTAATGATGAAGATAATACTTTTATAACTAAGTTGTTTTATGCAACAAACGCACTTTCCTCTACTTCTACGATATGTATGAGGGCTACTCTGTGCATCATATTATGCATTGGTGGTTAAATTAATTTCATTTTCGTTAAGAGATATTCAATGCTTAAATAGAGAGTGCATAAATGATGTTGCATCCCAGATTGTAAAAATATGCTTATTCAAATTATATAGACTCTGTTTACAAATATGAATTAAAATTAGCTATAAGCTACAATTTGGTGAAAGGAGTTAATCAAAAAGAGAAAAGAAAATTTTTCATTAACACGTTGTTCGCTAAGATGAAGAATGGATTAGATATTTTTCGAAAAATATCCTAATCTTACTCATTTATTAGAAAACTTACACAAATAGGATTATTAATTATTTTACGACTTTCTCCCACAATTTCGAGAAAGAGAGTCTCAATTAGATGTTTTGGATTGAGAAAGTCAAATATAAAGAAGATAGAAATGTTCTCATGATATTCACTTTTGGCAGATGTGTTATAGCTGTAAATTTTGAATGTGGAAAAGAAACTTTATTATAAGCCGAGAAAGGCAGGTAACGAGCAATTTTTAGTAGATTTTATTAGTTTCTATCTTCTTTGGGATTAAAGATTAAACTTAGATCCTGAATTCAAGAACTACCAAGATCATTCTTGGCATATACACAAAGAATTTTGGTTCAGAAATAAAAGATTGGCGTGAATTAACCATATACTATCATAATTGGGCGTACTTTTTATGTGTTTTCTACTTTCTAAATTCACAAGATATTATCCCTGATAACATTTTATTTTCAGACAACCAACCTTGTATTTTAGATTGTGAAGCATTGATTAACAATCCTATTCCGTATCAGGATACAAACACCACTTGTCAATTCTATACAAAAATTCTGTTATTAAAAACAGGTATTTTACCAGATTGGATGTTTAGTAATATTGAAGAAAGAAATAGAATTTCTTCCGTCTTGTTTTAAATTCAACAAAGCGAATCTCCACCGCTAAAATATAACCAGGAAAGCCTACCAATATCAAAAAGAATTGTCGGTTTTCTTTCAGATGGATTCAAATATGCCTATGATTTGATGCTTAAACACAAAGAACTAATTTTAAAGTTCTTTTTCTATATATAACTTTAATGAGATAACAAGCCGTGTTTCACTACACCCGACAATAATATATACTTTTTACTCAAAGAATACACCACACCAGAATATTTATCCGAGCATATCAACTTTATTGTCGACCATTGTTAAGGAAAAACGCTTTCGGCAAATATAGAAATCAGATTATACATTCTATTTCAGAGCAAATGGAGAATGGTGATATTCCTTATTTTTATACTCAATCTGATGACTCTGCCTTTGTACGTTAATCAACGAGTCTTAATCAAAGAATGGTTAGATAAGAAAGAGAGTCTCTTCAACTTTCCTATTGCAAAAAACAAAGAAAGCTTCATTAACGGATTGCCATTACCAATGTAACATAATCAACGAGACCCTTCATTTCTTTTTGGATGTCATAGACGACACCAGCAATCTTTATCGATTAAAACCATCTAAAATCAATAATCTCAAAAATCAAATTCGATATTTTGAATGCAGTAAAACTAATTTCAGAAAGGATCACAAAAAGATTATTGAAATTGAAAATGAAGTTGGATTTATATGTCGAACGAAAAATGTTTATGATGGAGTTTTTCAAGTAAGTCTCATGAACGATCTCTATTTATGGAGGTTTAGCAGGTATATGTATATTCTATAGAACATTGTATAACCACATTAAAAATCCAGAGTATCTTAGACTTTCAAATAAACTTTTCAAACAATTATGCTCAAATTATTTGATTGAAATAGATATAAAGATAGTATGATACCTATTTCTCCACTTTCTGGAATATCTGGCATCCTATATAAATGGAATTATTTCCAAGTGATTTTACAACCAAACTATTTATAACGATATAATAGAGAATCAAGACTTATTCCTATAACCACACAATTTGATTATATGTCAGGATTGACAGGGCTGATATTATTTATTAAACAATGCAAATTAATAAAATATCAAGATAAATGTCTTCTTTTTGCAATCTTCGGGAATCGTCTTTTGAACTTGCCAATAGCAAAGAAGGAATGCTTTCCATTGACATATCTTGATGGTGTTAGTGGTCGAAGAAAGACTTGTATTAGGTGGATCTCACATGGAAGTTCGGCAACAGCTGTAGCATTTAGATTTCTTTATGAAGAATTTAATGATTTATGTATTATGTCTGCTTTTTCAGAAGACTCTCCTGCATGATAGGTCGTTTTATGATGATAGAATAAGAGGTTGAGAGATGGAAGGGAATATATTCATAACCAAGATACAGGTAGTTGGTGTCATGGAGCAGCTGGTATTGCATTTTCACGTATAATGCTAATTTCCTTTTGTGAAAAAGACTCTTTGACATTTAAGGAATTAACTATAGCAGAATCTCAAGTGAAAAAGAATAGGCTATAATCTATCAGTTTGTCATGGTACCATGGGCAATTTAGAGATACTAAAAGCAATAGACTCATTCTCATATGGATGGACACAAATATGAGACAAGGATTTTAGAATGGATAAATTCCATCATAAAACTTATAAAAAGAAGAAGGAAAATCTTGTGGTGATGACAATCTTGACAGTCAATTAAGTATGTTTATGGGATATGTTGGAATCGGCTACCAATTATTACGAATGTATGATTGGCAACATCTACCGAGTATCATGTGTATGGAAACCAGCCCTTTCATAAATCATCTTCATAAATAATAGTGGAAGCCGAAAAGCTATAAAAGAGTAGGTATTTATTCAATCTCATCAATAGTTATGAATATTTACGATTTCTTTAAAATCAAATGTATCAAGTGGAATGTCTGTCTTGAACAAGGAATCTATGATCTTGTTATGGGTGGAATAGGGCATACTGCTTTCAGTTGCAGCTTCAGTGGTTCAACAGGTAGGTAGTGATTGTGATGCTACTGCAGTGTGTAACTGTGTATGCCCCATCCTACGCCCCTAATCCTGGACCCTATAGCCAGGAAACCAGGAAAGCCGTCCATTTTATAGAGTTTCTCATGCCTTTTAAGGCATAAGTAGGTACATTTAATTTGAGTGAAGGATATGGCATCCAAAAGATGCCATATCCAATTAAACCTTAACCATCAGGAGATGGAATTACAACATTATAATATATGAAATATCTATTTTCAGCACTAATAATCTTTATATTTAGTCTTGCTTCTTCTGCCCAGAGTCAGGATATACATTGCAGGAAAAACTTACCAGAGGTAATTGTCAATAGCGGTAATCAGATAGAAACTTCACGAAAAGTCATTTTGCGCCCGACAGAAATGGAAAGAAAGCACGCCACTAATGGATTTGAACTAATAGACGTAATGAACACTTCGAATTCAGAAATTATACACGTTTACATAACATTACCACAAAAAGTGGATAGTGTCGTAACATGTATTAACGGAATGGAAGTGTCAGACGAGGAAGTAGCTTTGCTCCGCAAAGAATGTCAATCTATCGAGTATGTTCGTACACCTGGAGGAAAATATGCAGGGAAAAACAGGTGTTCCAATTTTATAACAATACGAATATAAATATGGTGGGAAATGTATATTTCTCAGCAGAAGAAGGATTTGCTTATAAACAGGGCAACTATCTTGGCTATTTAGACTACACTCGCAAAGGCGTTACACTTTCGTTTACTACTTCGATTGACTGGAACCATGAACATAGCTATAACGAAGGAACAGATAAGTATGTTTTCTCTGATGGCAATATACTGGAAAGGAATTGATACATCAATATCGTCATTATGTAAGACCAACAATCAAGGTGGAAAACTTAAACTTACGTCTATCGGAAGTAAACATCGACTCAATATATATGCATCTTTTGTTCGTCAAGCTGTACCAAAATCCATTTCAATAAGTAATACTGAATATAATGGAATGTTCATTGAAGAACCATGAAGAACGTTGCAACACAGAATAGAAATATCTCTCCCTCTGTTTTTGCAAACTATACGCTATGGCTTCCTAAAGAACAGATGCTCGATTTTACAGGTTCTTTCTCTTATGGCCATAATAAATATTCAAGCTTATATGACGAAACTACACAATCTTCTATTGCTACAAATAGTCATGAAAATAACCATGCAATGACAGGCAAGGTTCAATATTTCAAAAACTTTAAGGAACAACTATACTTTTAACAGCTGTCGCCTCGCACGAACATAATTATTATAAGGATACTTACAATGGAAACTGGGGGGACGAACAAAAGCTTATTACAGATGCTACAATAGCAATGCTTCAGATTGGCAAGAATTCAGAGAAATACTATTATTACCTATCTACTGGCATTTCCAACACAGCAGTAAGTCTGAATACAAATCATTATAATTATTGCCACCCAATAGCTTTTTATGGTGGAAACTGTATAATAAACAATCATAATTCGCTGTCGTTGAATGGTCTTTACACTCATACACTTTTCGATCCATCGAACAAAAATAATATGGTAATGAGGAAGTCCTTCTTTGAAGTTGTAAAAGGAAATCCCAATCTTAAAACACTGCGTGTGCTTAATAACACGCTATCTTATAACGGACAGTTCGGAAATTCGCGAATATCGGTATCTTATAAAAATTCCATATACTTTGACAATATCTGCCATGTGTATACGAGCCGAAAAGGCAGGTTATATACGACACGAAAGTTAATGAGGGAACCTTTATGGCAATATGCTAACGGCATCTTACGCATACAATGCTTTTAACAATAAGTTGCGTTTGAATTTAACTGGCATTGGAGAACATAATGCTCTTAAAGGTAAGCATTACAACATTTCAAAAAACATATTGAGAGCCCATCTGACTGCCACCTGTCTCATTGGCGAACTACGAATTAAAGCCACTTATAAAACCCCATATACAGCTTTATTTGTGAGTGAACCTGATTTGGCACACAGAAAGCCACAATATGAACTTTCAGTAAACTGGAAACATAAGAACCTTTCTGTTGAGGGAATGGTACGAAATCCTTTCAGACGTTACGATGTCTCACATATTTCAATGGACTATGGCTGTTACAATCAAAATAGTTGGAGTTATAGCGAAAGCAATGGAAGATGTGTAAATCTAAAATTGACATATAACTTCGGGTATGGTAAAAAGACAGAGAGAGCGAAATAAACATAGACAAGTCTATTAATAATGCACTTTTGAAAGTATATTAAAATTTAGAAAAATAGTTTGAAGATATATATACCTTTGTGCATAATTACGAAACTTATTTAATCTGTTAAAAATGAAGAAATAACCTTTGTGTTGAATATAGCAATTCTGCTAACTTAAAAATAGAAAAGGAAAAGGTGATGAATAAAACATTTTAAAAGAGGAATAATATCCACGAGTATATGGAATTTGTTCGTCATACTCTTTTGGGAGCATATCTGTATATAACTAAAAACCATTTAGTTATTTCATAGACGAAGAGACTGGAGGTTTTCTATCAGCAACTCTTTTTCTGTCGTGGGCACTCATTTGGTTTGGTATCGGACAACACTACAGTAAAGATTATGACATAAAGAGAAATATTTTCAAACAGAAGCATCAAGATATTGATATAGAAGGGCTTAATGTAATGTTCAGAAAAACGTACTTTGCAAATATTGCCAAGATGCTATCTTCGCTCTTCTTTATTTCTGTTCCGTTTTATCTGGCAGCTAACGTAAGGGATACCCCATCTTTAAAAGATTGCATATTCATTGGTCTGTTTATGATACTTTCTACCATTTCTTACCTATATTATAAAAAGAATAAAGAGGAAGCATAAAGGCAACGTCCTACAAATCTCACTGGGAAAGATAATTGTTACAGGATTTTTCTTCTTGAAACCTATATACCTTTTGCATATTTCGTTTCTCTTTTTCAGTCGTATAGACTTTTGCAAGGAACATCAAAAAGCGAAATATGCATATTTTTTAATGTAAAAATGAATTCACCCTGCATTATACATAAAATAAGAAAATAATTGGGCAAAAAAAAGAGTACTTAGTGAAAAGCACCCTTAAAATTAGTATTTATTTCGAGCCTCTTGTCGGATTCGAACCAACGACCCCGAGATTACAAATCACGTGCTCTGGCCAACTGAGCTAAAGAGGCTGAAGGTGACAAGCGATTCTTATCGCGTCGCTACAACCTTCTGCCCTTGCTACGTTCCCGTCCTGGGGGATTAAAAAGGGAGCTGACTGTAAGAGACTTGCCCATTTCTCTTTTCATTACCGAAAAGCGAGTGCAAAGATAGGAAGTTTTTTCTGAATAAAACAAGTTTTCAGTCCTCTTTTTGTGTTTTTAATAAAAAAATCGATTTTTGCGACAGCTATACACCTTATATATTATATAATTTCCGTATTTTTGCAGTATGAATTATGAAGAAATAAAACAACTTCGTGTCTATGCACGATACGACGGTATATATTTAGCAATAGTATGGACAGCAAGTTTCGCCTGCTTCTTGCTATTATCATTGTCTTCTGTTTTTTCGACCTTCAGTTCATTGCTCACAATATCAACTCCATTCTTTGTGTCCTACCGATTGAAAATATACAGGGAAGTAGGTTTAAACGGAATTATTTCGTTCAAGCGAGCTTATTTTTATTGCATGCGTGTTTTCGTAAATGCTGCTTTGCTTTTTAGTCTACTGCAATGGCTTTATATGACCTACTTAGACCATGGGAAAGTGGTACGAATAATAATTTCCGTAACATCTCTTCCCGAATATAACAGTTTCTTTGCAGCAATGGGAATAGGCAGAAAAGAATTTATAGCAACATTACCAGAAGTTTTTTCGCCAACACCAATGGCAATAAATTGTTTAATGTACGAAGTTCTTTTTGGAGCAATTATTAGTCTTATAGTATCGGCTATAATGGCACGTAATAAAAATAACAGAAACACACTCGAAAAATCAAGATATGGATATATCGGTTATAATACCACTCTATAACGAAGAAGAAAGTTTGCCTGAATTGCATGCTTGGATTTGCAGAGTAATGAATGCAAACCACTTCTCGTACGAAATAATTTTTGTAAATGATGGCTCTACCGACAAGAGTTGGGAAATCATTCAACAGCTTAGCAAAGAAAACAAAATGTGCGTGGCATCAAGTTTCGTAGAAATTACGGAAAGAGTCCTGCGCTTTTCTGTGGTTTTAAAAGCAGCACAAGGCAATGTTGTTATAACTATGGACGCAGATCTCCAAGATTCGCCCGACGAGATTCCTGCACTTTACAAAATGATTACCGAAGAAGGTTACGACCTTGTAAGTGGTTACAAACAAAAACGCTACGACCCATTAACAAAAACCATTCCTACAAAACTTTTTAATGCTACAGCACGAAAAATTAGTGGCGTAAAAAATTTACACGACTTTAATTGTGGACTGAAAGCATACAAAAAAGATGTCGTAAAAAATATCGAGGTGTATGGAGAAATGCACCGTTATATTCCATACTTGGCAAAAGAAGCCGGATTTACAAAGATTGGAGAGAAGGTAGTACACCATCAAGCACGTAAATACGGAACTACAAAGTTTGGGATTAATCGTTTTTTTAATGGTTATCTCGACTTAATAACACTTTGGTTTCTAACCAACTTCGGAAACCTATGCATGTATTCGGACTGTTGGGCAGTTTCGTTTTCCTTGTTGGGTTCATTTCTTTTCTCTGGCTGGTTATTGAAAAGACCATTAATCTTTTTAGTGGCATTTATGGCGATTTGCTCACCCACCATGCAACATTCTTCATTGCATTAACAGCAATGATTTTAGGAACACTACTCTTCCTTGCCGGTTTCCTGGGCGACTTAATAAGTCGTAACAGCGATAGACGAAACGACTATCTTATCGAAGAGGAAATAAACTTATAAAGTAAATACAGGATAGGAATATGGCAGATACCATATTTCTATTCTTTCGTTTCTATACTTTGTAGTCCAACCGCTGAATTCTGAATAGATTTATGGATAAAAACAAATAAGAAACTACTTTGGCAGTTGCCTTTTTAGTGTTGCTCATAATAGGTACAGTTTTCGTTATAAACAACAACATTCTGCACCCTATCAATACAACGAGGGCAGATTTTTGGAACGTTTTTATCACACAACTTATCAAAACAATGAAGACTTGCAAAAAGGAAATCGAGTCAGAATTGAAGAACGTAGACAATTCGTTGTCTACGTTCAATAAACAATCTATCATTTCAAAAATAAACAGAAACGAACCTACTCGGCTCGACGAACTGTTCATAGATGTTTTCGATAAAGCAAAAACAATATCAAAAGAAACCGTTGGTGCTTTCGACATTACAGTTGCACCACTTGTAAACTTATGGGGATTTGGCTTCGGGGTTAAACATGGACAAAAGCCATCAAAACAAAGAATAGATAGTTTAATGCAATTTGTTGGCTATGACAAAATATCGCTCGTGGGGAAAAAAATACAGAAAACAGATCCACGCATAATGCTCGATTGTTCGGCTATTGCTAAAGGATACGGTTCAGATGTTGTGGCACGGTTATTCAGAAAGTACGATATTAAAAACTTTATGATAGAAATTGGCGGTGAGATAGTTGTGAGCGGAATTAGCGAAAATAATCAACCTTGGAAGATTGGCATTAATAAACCCGTTGAAGACAGTACTAATATGAATACCGAAATACAAACCATACTCAGCATTACCAACAAAGCAATGGCAACCAGTGGGAACTATCGCAACTTCTACTATAAAGGTGGGAAGAAATTCGCGCATACCATCGACCCTGAAACAGGTTATCCTGTACAACATTCTCTGCTTTCAGCTACAGTATTAGCTAACGATTGTGCAACAGCCGATGCTTTCGCTACAGCTTTTATGGTAATGGGTGTAGAGAAAGCCAAAAAGATTTTGGAAAATCATAAGGAACTTATGGCTTATTTCGTTTATTCCGACCAGAAAGGGAAACTCAAAGTTTGGTACAGCCCAGAACTAAAAAAGAAAATTGTACAATAATAGTTTAGCAATAAAGAGCTTCGTTTAAATAAATGCTTCAAATATACGATAAACTTCTTGAACTTCCTTTGTTTCTTGGTATCGGATCTCACCGATTTAGCTGAAATTGTTAGAACTACAAGATTTGGATTTCTCAAATTGAAAACCAAAAAGAAACATTGGCTAAAGAAAATGAGAAAAATGACAAACTCTATTTTTCTTATGGATGGCAGATTGTCCATAGAAAGCTGTGCCGACAATCATAGCTATAGTATAATTGAAGAGATTGACCCTCTAACTGCCATACAACCAGAACGTATATTCGGGCTTGCACAATTTTATTCTAAAACTTTTATTGCCGAAACGAAATGCAATATTTTATATATCGATAAAAGCGAAGTATTAAATCTTATAAACAAATATCTGATATTCCGCCTAAACTTTCTGAATATGCTATCTTCGCAAGCACAACGTGGCAACAGGCTACCTTGGCAACAACAACCAAAAGATATAAAAGAAAAGTTTATCTACTTTGTAAGAACGCACTGTGCACATCCGGCTGGTAAAAATAATAAAAATAAATATGCAAACATTGGCAAACAGAGTTGCACGAAAGCAGACTTAACATTTCAAAAATGCTCAATATGCTAAAACAGAAATAATGCAATCACACTAACAAGAGGACAAATAAACATAGCATTATTAGAAAAATTGCGTTAAATCTAATACACTCTTTCGTTCATACATAGTTTTTTTCTGTATCTTTGTGGCATATTAGAGAAAGCAAAACATGACAAAGAATATTAATGGAAAGGGACAACAACACTTGAACCCTTTCTTTGGATTGTATAATACACCACACGAAACTATTCCATTCGACAAAAATAACGCTTGCCGATTATGAAGAGGCAATGTTAGAAGGAATACGCCGTGAGGACGAACAAATAGAGAAAACAATAAACGACCCGGAAGAACCTACTTTTGAAAATACGCTTATTCGCGAAGACGAAGTAAAAGGACGTAAGCATTATTACGATTTACTTTCGCGTGTAGAAAAGTGCTTTCTTCAACATGCTTAGTGCAGAAACAAACGACGAAATGGACGCTTTGGCACAAAAAATGAATCCTATTCTCACTAAGCATGCAAACGACATCAGTCTCAATCCCAAACTTTTTGAGCGCATAAAAGCCGTTTACAATAACCATAGAGAACTTACTCCTGAGGAAAACAAACTATTGGAGGAGAGTTACGATGGCTTTTGTACGTAGTGGCGCACTGCTGAATGAAACAGATAAAGAGAAACTACGCAAGCTTACAGAAGAGGCAAGTATGCTCGCATTGAAGTTCTCGCAAAATGTATTAAAAGAGAACAAAGCATACGAACTTCACAGTACCGACGAACAAAAGCTCGACGGATTGCCCGATTCCATTCGTGAAGCAGCTGCCGCAACCGCTAAAGAACAAGGTCTTGAAGGCTGGATATTCACGTTAGATGCGCCGAGTTACGGTCCTTTCCTAATGTATAGCACTCAACGAGACCTAAGGAAAGAGCTATACATGGCGCACAACACGCTATGCATAAAAGCAAATTCGGAGAATAATATCGAAGTTTGCAAACGCTTAGTGAACCTCCGTAGAGAAATGGCACAATTATTGGGATACGACACTTATGCCGATTTCGTTATGAAATATCGTATGGCAAGTAACGTCAAGAATGTCTATAAATTGCTTGACGACCTTATCGAAGCCTACAAGCCAGCTGCAATTAAAGAATATAACGATCTTTGCTCTATTGCCAAAGAACAAGAAGGAGATAGTTTTAAGCTGATGCCGTGGGATACAGCATACTATGCACATCAATTAAAGTTGGCAAAATATAATCTTGACCCAGAGGCGTTGAGACCTTATTTTGAATTAAACAACGTTATAAAAGGCGTGTTCGGATTAGCAACCCGACTTTATGGCATTACTTTCAAAGAGAATAAAGACATTCCTGTTTATCACCCAGATGTGAAACCATACGAGGTCTACGATAAAGATGGTTCTTATCTTGCGGTGCTTTATGTTGATTTCTTTCCACGAAAAGGTAAACGTGCCGGTGCATGGATGACAGAATTTCAAGGACAACGTATTACGAAAGAAGGCGAGAACATACGCCCACACGTATCGTTAGTAATGAACTTCTCTAAACCGACAGACGAGAAGCCTGCACTATTACGGTTAGGCGAAGTTACAACTTTCTTGCACGAATTTGGTCATTCACTGCATGGTATCTTTGCAAACAGCCGTTTCGAAAGTCAGTCTGGCACAAATGTATGGTGGGATTTCGTAGAACTTCCATCTCAATTCATGGAAAACTTTGCTGTGGAAAAAGACTTCTTACGTACTTTTGCCTTCCATTATGAAACAGGGGAGCCTATGCCTGACGAACTTATTGAGAAGATTATAGCCAGTCAGAATTTTCAATGTTGCAATGGCTTGTCTGCAGCCAAGTTAGTTTTTGGATTATTGGACATGGCATACTATACACAGCAAGATAAGTTCGAAGCAGATATCATTCCGTTTGAAAAAAAGGCATGGGAAAAAGCCATTATTGGCGAACAAACAGATGGAACATGTATGACAACTCAGTTCTCTCACATTATGTCGGGGGGATATGCGGCAGGGATATTATAGTTATAAATGGGCAGAAGTGCTCGATGCTGATGCATTCAGCCTATTCAAGAAGAATGGAATATTTAATCAGGCTACTGCCCAAAGCTTCCGGGATAATATTCTTTCCAAGGGAAGTACCGAACATCCAATGACACTCTATAAACGTTTCCGAGGACAAGAACCTACCATCGACGCACTTTTAGAACGCAATGGCATAACAAAAGAAAACTAAAACAAGCAATACATATTCTATTTGGACAACATGAAGACTGAAAAGCAAGAGCTTCTTGACTATCGTTACCTGCGCATGGCACGCGTCTGGGCGGAAAATTCCTATTGTAAACGGCGACGGGTGGGAGCATTGGTGGTAAAAGAGAAAATGATCATCAGCGATGGATATAACGGGACGCCAAGCGGTTTCGAGAATATTTGCGAAGATGAGAATGGCATTACCAAACCATACGTGTTGCACGCCGAAGCCAATGCAATAACCAAATTGGCACGGAGTGGTAACAACAGCGATGGCTCGACATTGTATGTAACGGCTTCGCCCTGTATAGAAATGTGCCAAACTCATCATTCAGGCAGGCATAAAACGTGTGGTTTATGGAGAGAAATACAGACTTACTGAAGGTATCGACTTGCTTAGGCGCGCCAATATAGAGGTTGAATATTTAAATCTGGGAAATAATGAGTCAGAACAAAAATAATCGTTTCATGCCTTTATGGCTGGCATTATGTGTCGTGATAGGTGTACTCGTCGGAACATTCTATGCCAATCACTTTTCTGGAAACCGGTTGAACATCATCAATAGCGGAAGTAGCAGATTGAGCAACTTGCTTCACATAATCGACGACCAGTATGTTGATTCGGTCAATATTGACGAATTGGTCGACAAGGCATTACCTCAGATTCTTGCAGAACTCGACCCTCATTCGGTCTATATTAGTGCGAAAGATGTACAGATGGCTACCGAAGACCCTAAAAAGGCTCGTTCTCGGTGTCGGTATAGAGTTTACCATTCAACAAGACACCCTGCATATTCAGAACGTTATAAAGAACGGACCCGCCGAAAAAGCGAATTCTTGCAGGTGATAAAATTGTCAGCATAGACGACAAACCTTTCGTTGGAGACAGCGTTACCAACGAGGAAGCGCAATACAGACTTAAAGGTCCAAAAGGATTCTAAAAGTGAAGATTGGCATAAAACGCTTTGGCGAGAAGAACATAAAGTATTTCGTTCTCACTCGAAACGACATTCCGATGAAAACATTTCTGCCACTTACATGCTTAACGATTCCCATTGGTTATATCCGCATAAAGAATTTTTGGCGAACGAACCTTACGCAGAAATGCTTTCATCGTTGCAACAGCTGAACTTGCAAGGAGCCGACAAACTGGTCATCGACTTACGCGATAATTCGGCGGATACCTTGAAAGTGCCGTACAAATGGCTGAAGAATTCCTGAAAAGAACCAGCTCGTCGTCTATACGCAGGAAGAAAAAGCCCGCGGCGTGAATACCGCAGCCGCGGAAAGGGCAGCTATCAACAAATTCCATTGGTAGTGCTCATTAACGAAGGTTCGGCATCTGCTTCTGAAATCTTTGCCGGAGCCATTCAGGACAACGACCGTGGCACCATCATCGGACGCCGCTCATTTGGGAAAGGTCTGGTTCAACAGCAAATACAGTTCCCCGACGGCGGCATGATTCGTCTGACAATCGCACGTTATTATACCCCCTCGGGCAGATGTATACAGAAACCTTTCAAACCAGGAGCATTGCCGCATACGAACAAGACATGCTGACACGCTATCAACATGGAGAATTTTTCTATCAGGACAGCATCAAGCATACTGGTCCCGCTTATCACACCGGCAACGGCCGCATAGTTTATGGGGGCGGAGGGATTACACCGGACATATTCATACCGGAAGACACTACCGACGTAACCTCGTATTACAAGGAAGCTGTAATGCGTGGACTTCTCTTGCAATATGCGTTCAAATATACCGACGAGAACCGTCAGACTTTAAATAAATATACTGAGATGAAGACGCTCGCAGCATATTTAAGAAGTAAAAAACTTGTAAATGGCTTCGTGAACTTCGCAGAAAAGAATGGGTTGCAACGAAGAAACAACCTCATTCGCAAGTCGCATTCATTGTTGGAAAAATACATTCACAGCCGAATTATCTATAACATGCTCGACGAGCAGGCATGGAATGAATATCTGAACAACGACGACGACATGATAAAGATGGCTGTCAAGGTGCTCGACAGCGGAAAAGGCTTTCCCAAAAGCACCCGCAAAAGAAATATCGCCAACAAAAGAAGAACAGAACAAAATTAACATGACATGGAAGAACAGGGGCTGGACTTTCGCAGGCAAACGGCCCCTATTCCCACAAAAAGAACATTAGCACATCATTCCACGACTATGAACAAAAAGAACTGAGAAAGGAAATACGCAACCGTAAACTTCAATACACTCCAAGGACAATTAAAAAGAACTTTCGGAACCAATCATCAACCGCTTTGCGCCATCACCCTAAGCTCATTGCAGCAAAAACCGTCATGCTTTACCATTCATTGCCTGACGAAGTGTTCACGCACGACTTTGTAGACGAGATGGTGCAAATGGGGAAAGAGGTGCTCTTGCCGGTAGTGACCAGTGAAACCGAAATGGAAATACGCCGCTATACTGGTCCGGAAGACATGAAAAATCAGCTCATTCAATATCCTGGAACCAGTCGGGGCCCTTTGTCGACTATGACAAAATAGATTTCATCGCAGTACCGGGAATGAGCTTCGACACAAGCGGAAACCGACTCGGACGCGGGAAAGGATATTACGACCGCTTCCTGAAACAGGCAAGGCAAGCCTATAAGTTAGGCATCTGTTTCGATTTTCAGAAGCTCGACAGCATACCTGCAGATGAATACGACGAGAAGGTCGATGCCGTCCTATAGGAACATTCAGCCGGCGTAACAGAACTTTCCGTCTCAAACGTCCGACGGATTTACCAAATAGCCCTTATATGCAACCAGGCATATAAGGGCTTTCTCACATTTGCAAAACGAATTTTTTTCAGCTAATCTCATTACACCTTCGTACCCAATCGTTGGTTATAAAAGCCGTAAAAATAGTTTACATTTCTTAATCCGATATTACCTTTTTTCCAGAACAATAGTACTTTCTTTTTGGAACGATACTACCTTGAGGGTGTGTCAAAATGTACACATCCTCTTTTTTATGCACAAAGCCCCGACTTTCTCAAGCCAGGGCTTTGCTATTTCCTAAAGTTTTTGTACCTTTAGGCATACAAAAAATCTCATTATGACAAAGGTACACTTTCGTTCTTACATACACAAGAAAATGATTCTTTTTCCTCAAAGAATCGATAAGGATATCGCAGAAGATGACCCTGTTCGTCTTTTAGACGCCTTGGTGGATAATCTTATGTTGGATAATGTCTACAAACTTTATAAGCCCAGTGGTCGCAAGCCTTATCATCCACAAATGATGCTCAAGGTGATTCTTTACGCCTATATGAATAATATCTATTCCTGCCGTCGTATAGAGTCGCTTCTCAAGCGTGACATTCATTTCATCTATCTTGCAGGATATGAGCAGCCTGATTTTTATTACCATCAATCGTTTTCGTAATCGTGTGAAAAAGGAAATCAACAATATCTTCACACAAGTGGTATTAGTACTTGCAGCCAAAGGTTTGATAAGTCTTGCCGTTGAATATATTGACGGCACAAAAATAGAATCGAAAGCCAACAAGTATACCTTCGTTTGGAAGAGAACCGTGGAAAAAGAACCGCGCCAGGTTGCAGGAACAAATACGCACACTCTTGCTTCAGGTTGATGATGTCATAGCGCAGGACAATGCCGCTAAAACAGAAGGTGTAGAGTTTACTGCAGCTCTGCTCGATGAGATATCCGAGGAATTGAACAAGTCTTTGGAGATCAGTCCCTGAGCCTAAGACTAAAGAAGAGAAGCAGGCTGTTAGAACCAAGAAAAACAGCTTAAAGAACTTGAAGAAAACGTAATAAACTCCAGGAGTATGACCAACACCTTGAGATTATGGGAGAGAAAACTCCTACAGCAAGACCGACCCTGATGCCACGTTTATGCTACATGAAGGAGGACGCTATGAGGAACGGACAGACTAAGCCTGGATATAATCTGCAGATAGCAACGGAGAACCAGTTCATCACCGACTTTGCACTCTATGCCAATCATACCGATACTCTCACACTTCCCTCTTCCCTGGAGTCCTTCAAGTCACGCTACCATCGTTATGCCAAGACAGTCGTAGCCGATTCGGGATATGGGTCCGAGGAGAACTATCTGTTCATGGACGTACATAATATGGAAGCCCTATGTGAAGTATAACTTCTTCCATAAAGAGCAGCGTCCACGCTACACACCTAACCCATTCAGTCCCGCAAGCCTTTATTATAATAAGGAACAGGATTTCTACGTCTGCCCTATGGGACAGCATATGAAGCGTATAGGCATGAAGCGTTCCCCTAACCTCTAATGGATTCGTTACTACAGCGTACGTTATCAGGCAGAACGCTGTGATGGTTCGTCCGTTGAGAGTACTCATGTTTTAAGGCAAGAGGGAACAGAATTATAGAAGTAAACCACCAACTACAGCAATATAAACAAAAAGGCACGGGAACTACTGACCTCGGAAGAAGGCATCAAGCATCGAGGACGAAGTGCATAGAACCTGAAGCTGTTTTTGGACAAACAAAATATAATAAAGCCTACAAGAGGTTTAGGCATTTTGGAAAAGACAAGGTCAATATGGACTTTGCCTTCTTTGCCATTGCCTTTAACATAGTGAAAATGTGTAGAAAAACCAATCTCAAGGAACTAAAAAGCCGTTATGGAGGTACTTTTTAGTCACCTTCAGATGCTTTATACAAGTTTATATAGGCTATTTAAAAGCCCAATAAATCATTTTATATGAAATTAGCAGCATAGCTGCAGTAAATAATGAATTATATGGTAGACAAGGTAAAGGGGGAGTAAATAAGAGGATGTGTCAATTTTGACACACCCTCAACATTGTATGATTTTATAAATTATCGTATATCAGATATTTACGCACCACACAAGAAAACACTGTCGTTAGTATGGGACGATACACCAGAGGGTGGCATGCGATGCACATTTCCCATGAACGCATTGAGCTGCACGATAAGAAAAGCACCTCGTTTGCTGTAATAAAAAATCATGCCATACCATCGGAAAACAAAGCCTGCAGAGACCTTGTTCCCATCTGATAAGAATAAAAGAACAATTTGATATGGGGAAAGGAAGCTAATAGATACGGATATCGGAAATAACAAACGACCCCACATGGTCGTTCAAACGCTTTACCAGCTGTGTGCGCATCATGGAAAGGTCCTGACGCAGGGCAGGATTGGTTATTTTCACGAATAAAGTCTGGTTACGAATACTCTTCTCTTGCGTATAGCGTACGACAGTCGGACCTGCTACGATATCCCAGGCAGACACGATACGCTTCTGAAGCAGAGGAGCTTCAAGCCCTTCTTCACGCAGAAGCTTGCCGAGAATTTCCGAGAGAGGCTTCACCTTACGCCTGAACATTTGTAGCACTCCTTTCCGTTACTTCCCCATTTTCAACCGAAAATATCTTTATAGTCAAAAGCTGCCGTTACCCAGAATTCTGTCAAATGCTCACGATTGGTGTCCGTAATGAATATCTGCCCGAAGCCATCGCCCGACACCAACTTCACAATTTGCTCTACCCGGGCAGCATCTAACTTGTCGAAAATATCATCGAGCAACAGCAATGGAGTCCTGTTCCCACCTGCCTGTTTCAAGAAATAGAACTGTGCCAGCTTCAATGCCAATACAAAAGTCTTGTTCTGTCCCTGGCTTCCCTCACGCTTCATGGGGAAACCATTCATCAACATAGCAAGGTCGTCCTTATGAACGCCATGCAGCGAATAGCCCATAATGCGGTCCTTCGCCCTGTCACGCTGTATCACATCGAGCAAGTCCCCCCGTTCTCCATGCGACACATATTGCAACAAGACCTGTTCGCGGTCCTGCGAGATTGACTGATAGATTGACTGGAAGACAGGAACAAGCTGCTCTATGAAGGCAGCACGCTTCCTATAAATTTCCGTTCCGTATTCTGCCATCTGCATTTCCAGCAGCTCCAGCAACGTGGCATCAGGCTCCTCTTCCAGCTTCAACAAGCTGTTGCGCTGTTGCAGAGCCTTGTTGTATCGCATCAGCGACTCGATATAAGGACGGTCGTACTGCGATATAACCACGTCCATCAATCTGCGGCGCTCTTCGCTTCCTCCCTCTATAATCGAAATGTCAGACGGAGAAACAAAAACCAAAGGTATCAGTCCTATGTGCCCCGAAAGCCTCTTGTATTCCTTTTTGTTCCGTTTGAAATGCTTCTTCGCCCCCCGTTTCATGCTACAATATACTTGCTCGCAGGCATTAGTATCCGCGGTATAGTCTCCTTCCAGCACAAAGAAGTCGCTTTCATGGCGCATTACCTCCGAATCCTTGGCATTGAATGCGCTCTTGCAAAACGAAAGGTAATAGACAGCGTCTAATAAATTCGTCTTTCCTCACCATTATGCCCGATAAAACAATTCAGCTTCGGCGACAAGTTGAGTGTTGCCGCCTCGATGTTCTTGTAATTTATAATTGAAAGTTTATCCAACCGCATCGTATTCCACACAAATTTCGTTTAAAAAACTTAGCCTTACAAAGGTACGGAAATTACTGATTATAATGAAAAATGGATTCGTTTTTTGTTAAGTACACTAAAAAAGAGTTACTCGTTGGTAACTCTTTCCCTTAACAACCGCTCCCATCTATATTACAAGATGTCTTGTATTCCTGTCTCTTCTGTAAGCCTACATCTTCGGGGTTCAGCGTTACAGTGCCATCTTCGAGCACAAAACAAGGAATACCTACATAACCTTTCTTCCGAACTTCTGCAAATACAGCGTCATTATCGCGTAAGCGCAAGAACTCTTTTAGATATCTAACGTGTTCGCCGATATCTATTACCGCAAAACGGTTGTTATCTTTTACTTGTTCATCTATTGCAATGCAATCCGGACAAGTCTTCATTCCATAAATCTTTATCATAACAATTAGCCTTAGTGATTACAGATTTTAGTTGTATCTACCGTAAAATCTTCGTTACCAGAAGGCATAAACTTTCCCCTGACTTCAAGGAAATCAACTAATTCCTCAGCCGTCATTCCCTCTGCAGAGCAAGTATAGAAACGCTCATCAGGACCAAATTTACTTATAATTGCCTGTACCAAACCTTCTTTAGTGCTATAGTTGTTACCCTCCATCATGTGGAGAACCTCGTGTCCATGTACCATCTTTGTGTCCTCATCTTAATCATTTACATCGTTCAGAACGATGTTTTTACTTATCTTTTACTAAAAAACAAAGACGAGGAATATCTTTACAGAAACTCCTCGTCCACTTTATGGGGTGGAAGGTGGGACTCGAACCCACGACATTCAGAACCACAATCTGACGCTCTAACCAACTGAACTACGTCCACCTATATGTTTTTGCTTCTCAAAAGCGAATGCAAAGGTACGAACTTTATTCTTTCTGTACAAATAAAAATTATACTTTCTTACCTCTCTTCATTACTTTGCAGGGGTTGCAGGAGTCTTTGCCGCCTGTCCTTGCGCTGCTGGAGCTGTTTGCTTTTGTTGACTTGCACCAAAGTTAGGCAAGTTATTTGGATTTACAGAACCATTTTCCGTAGCAGCCTTTTCAATTACACTCTGGTCTGTTTCAGCTTGTGGAGCGATACGTGTTGACATTATACTCAAAACAATCATAAAGATTGCACAACCCCAAGTGAGTTTTTCCACAAAGTCCGTTGTCTTACGAACACCCATAATGGCATTGAAGAGAGAAGTTTGATGACAGTCCTCCACCCTTAGATTCCTGGATTAGAACTACACCAATCATCAAGATAGCCGCAATAACGATAAGTATTACTAAAAGCGTATACATTTTCTATGTTATTTTTATTATTGTTTATTATCAATTTCTGTAGAAACCGGATTTGGTCTGCAAAGTAACGACTGGATATACCAAATTTAATCGATTAATTATTTCAAGGCCTTAGAATATCTCCCTTGCTTTATGTATATTCGTGCCAAAGTTTCTGTAAAATAGCCATTTTTCTTCTGCTGTAGCTATTTTTATCGCCTTCATCTATATTTTTCTGGCTCGTATTCTGTTTTCTTTCCCTGCAGGACAATTTTCCCTCCTTCATTATGGATAAAATTGTCTATCAGACTTTGTCCACGCAATTCGGGTGCTTCGTCCCTACCCTCCTCCTGTCTTTCAGCGTTCATTAAGTAGGCAACATAATCCACAGTTGCATCGACGGGTGTAGGCTTTCTGTTACCATTCTCGGTTTTCTCCGGAGTGTCTGGAATTTGTTCGAGGAAATTATCAATAAGCGATACTGTTCTGTCAGTATTTGTTTCTGTCGGTGTTTCTTCTTTTGCAGACTGCAATGTCGCCTCTTGGCTTTTCTCCGGACGTAGTTGATAATGTGCTGCCTCCACCAGATTAAAAAGTACTCTACGGTTGGTAATATAGATAGCTGCACGCCTTAACTCCTCGTCAAACGTTGCATCGTGTAACAGAAACAAGTTTTTCAGAAGCAGTATGCGAGCTGGTTGATAGAACGGATAGAGCGCGATAAGATTCCGAAGTTCGTATAATGTTTCCTTATTCAACTCTTCAGGATTATCAAAATAATGCGCTATGTCCATAGTTTTATTCCATTTACAATGTTAATGTCCGTTATATTTACCAATTAGCAACAGTTGCATTGAAGATTTGTTCGGTAAGATCTTTTATCATTTGTTCCACCAATTCTTCCTGAACAGCATTCAAACTCTTTGTGGTATCGTAGCTGGCTGTTGCCGTAAATTGCTTTTCAAAATTTTCATTACGGTTCGTACTGTTTACAAAACGCACGTTTACAGTGATAGATAGTTCTGTCTGAGCCGAATAGCCCTCGCTCGAAACACTCTTGTTGCGCTGTTGATACTGTGTTATTTCGCCCTCTATCTTCAGGTCGCCATTGCGTTTCACCAACTCCAAGCGGGTATGATTGGCAAAGACATCTTTCAGTTTATTGTTGAACATAGGTCCCATTGGTCCCCCACATAAGCAGAACGGATTGGGAAATCGGCTATCTGAATGGTGTGCACCTTGCTGTAATCGATGCTTGCACCATTGAATTTATAGCTCACCGAACAAGCGGTGAGACACATCAACGCCACTACTATATATATAAGGTGTATTTTTTCTGTTTTATTTGCTATCCAAGCCATATTGCTTAATTCTTCTGTAAAGCGTTCTGTCGCTGATGCCCAACTCCTGTGCCGCCTTCTTTCGGTTGCCGTTGTTGCGCTCCAAAGCCTTCTCCACCATCTGTCTTCCCACATCGCTGAGGTTCAAAACCTCAGGCTCGGATATTTCTTCGGCATCTGCAAATTCTACCATGCCATCGGAAAGTGATGTCCCCGGGACAGCGTGTTTGGAAGGAACGGACATTGTCTCATCATGTTTCTCGGGCAAAGGCTCAAATCCTCGTGCTCCATTCAGTGCACGTGTTTCTTCCAGTTGCTTGCGAACAGTATTTTAAATCGCGGCGCAATTCGCTCACATTGCCACGCAGTTCGTAAAAGTATTTGGTACAGTATGTCGCGTTCGCTCTCGTAGCTATGCTTTCCTCCTTTTTCTATAATGGCAAGCTGTGTGCTGTCGGGGTCGCGCGGAATAAAGTCGGTCAGCATGTCTCGCCGTTATCTCACGTTGCTCGCTCAGCACCGACATTTGCTCGGTAATGTTCTTCAGCTGCCGCACGTTTCCAGGCCATTTGTAGTGCAGCATTATTTGTTTTTGCATCGTCGGCCAGCGTTATTTTGGGCAAGCGGTACTTCTCGCCATTTGCATGGCAAAGAGCCTCGAACAGCAAAAGAATGTCTTCACCACGGTCGCGAAGCGGCGGCATCTGAATAGGAATGGTGTTCAGGCGGTAGAACAAGTCTTCACGGAACTTTCCTTCGCTCACCGCCTTGCGCATATTAACGTTGGTTGCAGCCACTATGCGCACATCGGTCTTACGCACTTCCTGTCCTCCCACACGAATATACTCGCCTGTTTCCAGCACACGCAACAGCTTGGCTTGTGTTGCCAAAGGCAGTTCGCCCACTTCGTCGAGGAAAATCGTACCTTTGTTTGCAATGCCGAAATAGCCATCACTCTCGCCGATGGCACCCGTAAACGAGCCCTTTTCGTGTCCGAAGAGTTCGCTGTCAATCGTTCCTTCGGGTATGGAGCCGCAGTTAACGGCAAAGTATTTCTCCCGCTTTCGTGGCGAATTATCATGAATGATACGAGGTATAATCTCTTTGCCCACACCGCTCTCTCCTACTATAAGTACAGACAAGTCGGTAGGCGCAACCTGCAATGCAATATCTAAAGCTCTGTTCAGTGCATCGCAATTGCCCACAACGTTGTAACGCTGCTTTACGCGTTGAAGTTCTGTATTGTTCATTTGGCTGACAAATTTACCTATTTATTTTTTTAAATTCTGCAACTTTGGCAGAGTTTAACAAACTCTAATAACTCTCTTTTCAATTTATCCAAACCGACACACAAACATCTTTGCCCCTCAAAATGATACATACTGATATAATGCATCGTTACAATCTCACTATAAAAAGAAACAGTATTCTCATATATTCACTTCCAGTTCAATTTCTTGTATAATTGGTATCATAATTATATAACAAGGCTTTTACTTCTCAAAAGGGTGGGTTTTGAGAACTAAAACAGTGGTTTTTATCGCCCCAAAGGGTGGGTTTTGCATTGCAAAACAGGCTCTTTTTACGATGTCCAAAAAGTAGATACTGTAATACGTTGATAACTAAACTATTATGCACACGCATATTTATCATTTTATTTATACTTCTTTTTACATTTCTTATTTATGTTACAGGACACTTGCTACTACGTCTCACCTTTGCAAAATAGTAATAATTCTGGGGTATTTCGCAATTTCTAAAAACTTTTGAGTAACTTTGTAGCATGAAGATAAAACTTAATTGGAAAAATGTTTATAGTCTTCTTCGGCATCATAGGGGGACTTTACTTTTTAACAAGAAGTATCTTGATAACTTCGGGTATAATGGTTATCTTGTTGCTTATTGATGGTTTCTTACGCGAATACGAAATGAAAAAACAAGGTGAGAAACAGGCTGAAGATATTTTTAAAAGAAATAGAACGGGATACAAAAGAAGGAAAAGAAGATAAAGAAGAAGGCGCAAACTAAAGGAGAAACATTTACAGAGTAATGGAAAAAAACTCGTAGAACTATACAAGCAATGGGCAGGCAATGTTCCTGCAAACATAGAGAAAATGGCTGGTGCAGGCAGCAACCGGACGTACTATCGCTTTACTGACGACGAGGGGAAATCGGTGATTGGCGTCATCGGTACGAGCCGCGACGAGAACCATGCCTTTATTTATCTTGCCAAACACTTCGCCAAACGACAGCTGCCCGTACCACATGTGCTTGCTGTTTCTGAAGATGAAACACGCTATTTACAAACCGATTTGGGCATAACATCGCTTTTCGATGCTATTCGGGGCGGGCGCGAAGCGGGCGGACGCTACAATCTTGCCGAACAGGAACTGTTGCGCAAGACGATAAAAGAACTACCCAACTTCCAGATTCGTGGTGCACGTGGATTAGATTATAGCTATTGCTATCCGCAAGCAGAGTTTAACGAAGAAAGCGTTCTCTTCGATTTGAACTACTTTAAATATTGCTTCCTGAAAGCAACAGAACTTGACTTTCATGAACTAAAGCTACAAGCCAACTTCCGAATGTTTGCAAAAGACCTTACATCGGAGAAGATGGAAGCCTTTCTTTATCGCGACTTCCAAGCACGAAACATTATGCTCGATGCCGATGGAAAGCCACAATTCATTGATTTCAAGGCGGTCGCAAAGGTCCTTACTACTACGACCTTGCTTCGTTTCTGTGGCAGGCAGTGCAAAATATTCGTTCAAACTGCGCCGCGAGTTGGTTTTCGAGTATTATAACAGCCTGAAGCATTTTACCGAAGTGCCGTCGAAACGCCATTTTGTAAACCGTCTTTCGCTGTTTGTACTCTTCCGTTTGCTGCAAGTGTTGGGCGCATACGGCTTCCGTGGCTACTTTGAACGCAAGAAACACTTCATCGATTCCCATTCCGCCAGCCATTCAAAACCTCCGCGACGTACTGGATTTGGGCGAGAAAATGTTCCCTTATCCGTACCTGCTGGATATGTTGCGCAGGCTGACACAGCTACCACAGTTCGCTCATATCGAACAACCTGCAAAGAACAGAACCGACGGTTACAAGGTTGCAGAGAAAGATGTGTACAAGGCAAACCCATTGGACGGTCCCGCAACCTTCTCCAAGTACGATGGAAAAGGTCCCTTGGTGGTGCGGGTGTTTAGCTTTTCGTTCCGGAAAGGCATTCCTGAAGACACTTCGGGCAATGGCGGCGGCTACGTTTTCGACTGTCGCAGCACGCACAACCCCGGTCGTTACGAACCTTATAAGAAGATAACAGGACTTGACGAGGCTGTTATCCGCTTCTTGGAAGACGATGGCGAAATCTTGGAATTTCTTCGTCCGGTCTACAAACTCGCCGATCACCACGTGGAACGCTATATGCAACGTGGCTTCACCGACCTAATGTTCTCGTTCGGTTGTACGGGCGGACAGCACCGTTCCGTGTACTGTGCCCAGCATTTAGCAGAACATCTGAATAAGAAATACGGCATCGAAGTGCGCATTACGCATCGCGAGCAAGGCATAGAACAAGTACTGGAAGCGAAAACTAAGCGTGCTTAGGCGAAGGTAAAACTTCACCATGGCAACTGAAAAGAACAGCTAAGGTTATAAGTTTATTTCTTTGCTGTCTGAGATTTAATTAGTAAATTTGCACGCATTAAAACCAGAAGACAATGCAATCAATGATTTTTGCCGCCGGACTTGGCACACGTCTGAAACCACTTACCGACAGAATGCCCAAAGCATTGGTAAGGGTTGGGGGCAAACCGCTCATTGAACACATTGTCAGACGACTGGTTTCAGCAGGCAGCCGGCGCATTGTAGTGAACGTACACCACTTTGCCAATCAAATCATTGAATATTTACGACAAAACAATTTCGGTGCAGACATTCGCATTTCCGACGAATCGGAAATGCTGCTCGATACAGGTGGCGGAATAAAAAAGGCAACACCGCTTTTCAATACGAACGAGCCTGTACTCATTCATAACGTAGATATACTTAGCAACGTAGACTTACGCGCGTTATACGATTACGCTTGCGAAGCAGAAACAGAGCAAAAGGTTGATGCAGTTCTACTTGTAAGCCCAAGAAAAACAAAGCGTTATCTTATCTTCAATAAAGATATGCGCTTGGTGGGGTGGACAAATGTAGACACCGGAGAAGTGAAATCGCCTTACGAAACCTTGCATGAACTCACCTTTACGCAGCCTTACAAGAACGACAAAGCTACCAACGAACAACACGGCTACACGCTTTTTGCTTTCTCTGGAATACACGTTGTGGGAAACAAAATATTCGAAACGATGAACGAATGTCCCGAAAAGTTCCCCATAATGGACTTTTATCTGAAGTACGCAAAGGACTTACACTTCGTTGGAAAGGTGAAAAACGACCTTAAACTTATGGACGTCGGCAAGTTGGACACGCTCTCCGAAGCCGACGCCTTTGCACGGCAATTAGGCTATTAGGCAATAACAACAACAAAAGAACAGAAAAAACAACAACATACAGAATATGCAAAAAAATCATCATCTTGGATTTCGGCTCACAGACAACACAGCTAATTGGTCGCCGATTGCGTGAATTAGACACGTTCTGTGAGATACTTCCATACAACAAGTTCCCCAAAGACGACCCGTCGGTGATAGGCGTTATTCTTTCAGGTTCGCCCTATTCGGTTCACGATCCAGAAGCGTTCCAAGTGGATTTAAGCCAGTTTGTAGGCAAAGTTCCTGTACTTGGTATCTGCTACGGTGCACAATACATCTCGCACAAGAACGGTGGCAAGGTAGAACAAACGGGTACACGCGAGTATGGACGCGCCAACTTGGCAACTGTAGATACGGAAAATCCGTTGTTCTACGGCTTCGACAAGAACTCACAAGTATGGATGAGCCACGGCGATACCATTACTGCCATTCCCTCCGACTGCAAGACTATCGCCTCAACAAGTGATGTAAAGTTTGCAGCTTACGCCTCAACGACACAGCCTTTGTGGGCAGTCCAGTTTCACCCGGAGGTCTTCCACACTGCACAGGGAACTCTGCTTCAAAAGAATTTCGTAGTGGATATTTGCGGAAGCAAGCAGGAATGGAGCCCTGCTTCCTACGTGGAGACAACTGTAAAAGAACTGAAAGAACAGTTAGGAAACGACCGCGTGATACTCGGTTTATCAGGTGGTGTCGATTCTCGGCATGCGCTACCCTGCTCAATCGTGCCATCGGAAAGAACCTTACCTGCATTTTTCGTAGATCACGGCATGCTCCGCAAGAATGAGTTTGCGAAGGTAATGGATACTTTACGAAGGTTTAGGGCTGAACGTTATCGGCGTTGATGCATCGGAAAGTTCTTTGCCGACCTTGCCGGAGTTACCGACCCAGAGCAGAAACGCAAGATTATCGGTCGCGATTTCGTAGAGGTTTTTCAATGCCGAAGCTAAGAAAATAACCGATGCAAAGTGGTTGGCACAAGGTACAATCTACCCCGATCGCATCGAAAGTCTAAGCATTACGGGCATGGTTATCAAGAGTCACCACAACGTGGGAGGACTTCCCTAAGGAAAATGGATCTGAAGCTTTGCGAACCGTTACAATGGCTTTTTCAAAGACGAAGTGCGCCGTGTGGGGTACGAATTGGGCATGCCCGAACGCTCTCATCAAGCGCCACCCATTCCCCGGACCAGGCTTGGCAGTGCGCATTCTTGGCGATATTACCCGCGAAAAGGTACGCATTCTGCAAGATGCTGACGACATTTACATCGAGAACATGCAGCACTACGTTTGCGAAGACGGCGAAGTTCTCTACGATAAAGTATGGCAAGCTGGTACCGTTCTACGTCTACAATCCGCAGTGTAGGCGTTATGGGCGACGAACGCACCTACGAGCACCCTGTTGCCTTGCGTGCCGTAACCAGCACCGATGCCATGTCTCGCCGACTGGGCGCAACTGCCTTACGACTTTATGGCAAAAGTTTCAAACGAAATCATCAATAAAGTAAAGGGGGTAAACCGCGTTTGCTACGATATTTCTTCAAAGCCACCTGCAACCATTGAGTGGGAATAGCGATATAAAGTATAAGAAACGATAAATATAATATTGTATTAACAAACTACAAATATTACCAAAGGCGCATCCTATTCAATGCGCCTTTTGGTGTTTTTCTATATTGCCCATTCCGAAAGCTTATGATGCTTCCGCAGACAACTTACAACCTGCTACCATAAGTTCATTTTTATTATTTATTCTTCAACAAATCGCGAATTTCGGTTAGCAATTTCTCTTCGTTTGAAGGTTCTGCAGGGCTGCAGACTCTTCTTTCTTCTTAGTAGACAAACTATTCATGGCTTTAATCATCACAAAGATGCAGATTGCGATAATAAGGAAGTCGATGATGTTCTGAATGAACATGCCATATTTAACTTCTGCATCGCCTCACCATTAAGCTTATTTTACTGAAGTCTATGCCGCCCGTCAGCACACCGATAATCGGCATCATAATATCATCTACCAACGAAGATACAATCTTCCCAAACGCACCACCAATGATAACACCGACAGCCATGTCCATTACGTTACCACGCATGGCAAATTCTTTAAATTCTTTAAGGAAACTCATAAAAGTTATAAAATGTTGCAAGAGAAAACAATAATCTTATTTATTAATATAGGTCAAGTTATCCTGCAAACACCTTTTAATTTAATAATGTTTAATACTCTTTTCGGTTGCAAATATAAGAACTTTTTGTAACTTTTGCAGCATATGAGGGGTAAAAATATTACTTTTCGCACAACCACACATTAGGTAACAATAAGTTTTAGGTATTATAGTTTAGTATTCACTTTAAATAAAGACAAATGATTAAAATTGGTATTAACGGATTTGGCCGTATCGGCTGTTTCGTATTCCGCGCAAGTCTTGAGGAGCAAAAACGCTAAGGACGTAGTTGTAGTTGGTATTAACGACCTCTGCCCAGTTGATTATCTTGCTTACATGTTGAAGTATGACACCATGCACGGTATATTCAATGGCACTATCGAAGCTGACGTTGAAAAGTCTCAGCTCATCGTAAACGGTAACGTTATCCGTGTAACTGCAGAGCGCAACCCTGCTGATTTGAAGTGGGACGAAATCGGGGCAGAGTACGTTGTAGAGTCTACTGGTCTCTTCCTTACAAAGGAAAAGTCTCAAGCTCATATACAAGCTGGTGCTAAGTACGTTGTAATGTCTGCTCCTTCAAAGGACGACACCCCAATGTTCGTTTGCGGTGTGAACCACGAAAAATATGTAAAGGGCACTCAGTTCGTTTCTAATGCATCTTGCACAACAAACTGCTTGGCTCCTATTGCTAAAGTATTGAACGACAAATTCGGTATCAAAGACGGTTTGATGACTACTGTTCACTCTACAACAGCTACACAGAAGACTGTAGACGGTCCTTCCATGAAGGATTGGCGTGGCGGTCGTGCCGCTTCAGGCAACATCATTCCTTCTTCAACAGGTGCTGCAAAGGCAGTTGGTAAGGTTATTCCTGAACTCAACGGTAAGCTCACCGGTATGTCAATGCGCGTTCCTACACTGGACGTTTCTGTAGTAGACCTCACCGTAAACTTGGCTAAACCCGCTAAGTACGAAGAGATTTGCGCAGCCATGAAAGAAGCTTCTGAAGGCGAATTGAAGGGTATTCTCGGTTACACAGAAGATGCTGTGGTTTCTTCTGACTTCCTTGGCGACCCACGTACATCTATCTTCGATGCGAAGGCAGGTATCGCTTTGACAGACACTTTCGTAAAGGTTGTATCTTGGTACGACAACGAAATTGGTTACTCTCACAAGGTTATAGAGTTGATTAAGCACATGGCGAAAGTGAATGGCTAATCTTCCGATTTCACAAGAAAACAATATTAAAAAGCCATTCGGTTTATTGCCGAATGGCTTTTTTTTATTATTTTTGTGCAGTAAATGGATAAAATGCTTACGATAATAGGACCGACGGCGAGTGGGAAAACCGCTTTTGCCACTGCATTAGCTGCCACAATGGGGGCAGAGATTATCAGTGCCGACAGCCGTCAGGTGTATCGTCGTATGGATATCGGTACGGGGAAAGACCTTGCCGATTATGAAGTGAATGGCATAAAAGCACCCTATCACCTGATTGATATTGCCGAACCGGGCACGAAATACAATCTTTTCCAGTATCAGCAAGACTTCCGGACTGCCTATACGGATATTGTCGAACGTGGCAAACCTGTTATTATGTGTGGTGGAACAGGGCTTTATGTCGAGGCAGTGCTGAAAGGTTACGCCCTTTCGCCAGTTCCACAGAACGATGCTCTGCGCGCTTCGTTAGCAGGAAAATCGCTCGCCGAACTTACCGAAATTCTTTCTGCATTGAAAGAAAGAAACCATTCGGCAATGCACAACCGTACCGATGTTGATACAACCAACCGCGCTATTCGTGCCATTGAGATTGAAACCTACGAGCTGGAACACCCTACGCCCGACCGTCTGATGCCTGCTGTCGATTCGATTATTATTGGTGTAGACATCGACCGCGACGAACGACGCTGCAAAATAAGCCACCGCTTGAAAGCAAGGTTGGACGAAGGTATGGTCGACGAGGTGCGGGCACTGCTCGATTCGGGCATTCCTACCGACGACCTCATCTACTATGGCTTGGAATATAAGTTCGTTACACAATACGTTATCGGCAAATTAACCTACGACGAGATGTACCGCAACTTGGAAATAGCCATTCACCAGTTTGCCAAACGACAAATGACGTGGTTCAGAGGAATGGAGCGACGTGGGTTCCACATACACTGGATAGACGCTGCAACACCATTAAACGAAAAGATAGCGCACGTCCAGGCACTCATCGAAAAAGCATAAAAACGATTCAAACGAGATAATATATATGGTAGACGAAAAGAAATGGGGCATACTTTACTGTCCGAAAGGCGGATTGCTGGGCAGTCCGCAGAAGCGTTGGGAACGTGTAGAGCGTTGCCTTAAAGCACACAACATTGCTTTCGACATGGTTCAGAGCGAGAGTTCGGCAGGTGTAGAGCGTCTTGTCCGCATGATGATAGGGCAACGGCCACCGCACCATCATTATCTTCGGTGGCGATTCGGCACTCAACGACACCGTCAATTGCCTGATGCAAGAGAAGAAAGAGGTGCGCGACAGCATCGTATTGGGAGTAATTCCTAACGGTGTTATGAACGACTTTGCCCACTTCTGGGGCTTCAACGAAGACAATATAGAACAGACCATCGAGTGGTTGAAAGCACGCCGTGTACGTAGAATAGACCTTGGCTGCATTCGTTACAGAAACCGAGAGGGCGAAGGTTGCCACCGTTATTTCCTGAATTGCATCAACATCGGGCTTATTGCCACCATCATGAACCTGCGCCGCCGCACGCGCAACCTGTTCGGTTCGCGCAGTCTGTCGTTCATCTTCTCGTTCATTCTTTTAGTTTTTCAACGCATGGACTTCCACATGCACATCAAGATAAATACCGACGAGATAAAGCGCAGAATTACTACCGTCTGCATAGGAAATGCTTTAGGATACGGACAAACGCCAAACGCCGTACCTTATAACGGGCTCTTAGACGTATCGGTGGTATACCATTCTGAAGTTACACAACTTTTCGAAGGTATTTATCTGTTCCTGCGTGGCAAATTCTTAAACTATAAAAGCGTACACCCTTATCGCACGCAAGAGGTTACAATGCATGTAGAGCCACGCACACTTATCGGAATCGACGGCAGATTGATGGCGAAAACACCCATTGGACCTTTCAAGGTTACTGTGAAAAAGGAAATAATCAACTTCTGATACCCGCATAACAAACCACAGAAGTATTACAACAAACAAACACCTAACAGCTTAATCACTCTCTCATTCAGCATCTGTTGCTGATGCAAATATAGTCTATTCTTCCACTGAAGCAATAGACTTTTGTCGTATCTCTATTCATTTCCTCCCGATCACTCATAAGTTTCTATTAAAAACTTATAAGCTTTTTGACAGATAGCTTATAAGCTATCTGCAAAATCTTCATAGTGTTTCGTCAAGAAATGAATGGAGTTAGTGGATAAACAACACGAGTAAACTGTGAGAAAATGCAATGTGTGCAGTCTCTACGAGTGTAGTAGACAATGGATTTGCATAGAAATTACGGGTGGATTTGCAATATACACCAAATATTGCTGACATATAAAAAAGAGAGTATATCGTTCGTACGATATACCCTCGATTGTGTTATTGCATAACTCTACTGCTGGGTGGATTCATGCCTTTTTAGGTGTTGCCTTCTTGGTTGTTGTAGTCTTTGTCTTGGTTGTTGTTTTCTTTGTCTTCGTCTTTGTTGTCTTTGCGCTGTCGGCAGGTTGTGCCAAATTAGCACGCAGCTTGTCGCTTTCGCTTGCCAACTTCTCTGCCTTGGCTTTTCAGCAACACTATCTCCTTGTCTTTCGTTTCTATTTCGGTTTTCCTGATTGTGTATCGTGGTAAGCAAGGGCATTCAGTTCCTCGTTGTCTATATCGGCAGGATAAAGTGCATTTACCCGACTCATGAAGTCGCCCAGAATGTTCATATAGTTGGTGAAAGCATCGAACGGCGTACTGTAAATACCACGGTCTACACCTACAGGCACAGGTTTCGTACTCATGGCACTGAAGTTGTCGCTTGCCTGAAGATAGTCCCAGTCCTGATTAATGCGTGGGTCGTTGGCAATGCGCACTCTATCGGCGATGCTGTACAGCTTATTGAAAGCTTCGCGTTGCATGGGGTTTCCAAGCCATGTACTTATGTCTCGTTCTTCGTCGCGCCAGCTTAACGGATAGGGAACATCGAACTCGTCCACGCTCTTGGCACGCTCGCAAATCTCCGTTGGAGTAGAGAAGGATATTCCTCGCTGTCGTGCGCATTCGGGCAACGCCTTGAAGAACTCGAGTATATTGCTGTGCAAAGGTTGCTCGATGCCCAGTGCCGTGAGGTTCATAAAGATGCCGTAAATCTGCTCTTCGGCTGGCTGAGCTGCCATTTCGTCAATGTAATTGTCGGCAAACAGTGGATACCCCTCCCACTCCGAGTTGTTGAAGCGGAGCGAAATATCGTCGCTCAGGTTTACATCACGCAGGATTAGTTTCAGCTGCGGTGCGAGTGCACAATGGTAAAGATAATGCGGACTGCGCCAACCCAATGCGTGTTTTGCACCTTCCGTAATCATTCCCTTGAACTTCATTTCGGCAGCCATTCGCCCAATCTCGTCGCTGTATATAAGCGAAGAGTTGCGCAGCACCTTCGGTGTGTAGCCAAAATACCCTTAATCTTTTTGCTCTGTCGTTTTACTTCGGCTTTGAAGCTGTCTTCATTTCCCAACGAAGCCAGACCGTGCGAATAAGGTTCGGCAAGAAATTCCACACAACCTGTCTTGGCAAGCTCTTGTACCTTCTCTATTACTTCAGGTGCATACTTTTCCAAACTCTCTATGCCCACACCCGAAAGGCAGAGTGCCACCTTGAAGTAACCGTTGCTGTCTTTTATCATTTGCAGCAGTGTGTCGAGCGCAGGAACGTAGCTTCGCTGCACAATATCTGTAATGCTGCGTTCGTTTTCGTAGTCGTCGTAATAATAATGATCGGTTCCAATGTCGAAGAAACGATAACGACGCAGGTGTATAATCTGATGTATCTCGAAATATAAGCAAATTGTTTTCATTGTCTTTTGTTTTAATGTTGTTGAATTTAAGTAATGCTGTCGTTCTCGCTTAACTGTTCCAGCCCAACGTGCGCAGATATAGTTTGCGAATTAACGTACCTACCTTCTCCCACGTTATATTGTTTACCTCTCGTATGCCTTCTTCTGCCAAATAGTTGAACAGGCTTTCGTTGTGGCAGATAGAATAAATGGCATCTGCCATAGCTTCTATGTCCCAGTAATCTAACTTTATACAATTGTGCAGAATTTCGGCGCAACCACTCTGTTTAGATATAATGGTTGGCGTTCCGCATTGCATTGCTTCCAAAGGAGAGATACCGAAAGGTTCGCTCACCGACGGCATGACGTAGACATCTGATGCTTTCAGGCATTCATACACTTGGTTGCCTTTCATGAAACCTGGGAAGTGAAAGCGGTCGGCAATACCTCGTTCGGCAGCCAGCATTATCATTTGGTTCATCATGTCGCCCGAACCTGCCATGCAGAAACGAACGTTGCGCGTACGTTGCAACACCATGTTGGCTGCTTCTATAAAGTATTCCGGCCCCTTCTGCATCGTGATACGTCCAAGGAAAGTTACGATTTTTTCTTTTCCTTTGTGTGAAGGTCGAGACATGTTAGCCACCTCTTCACGCAACGGATAGACGGCATTGTGCACAGTAAACACCTTGTCGGGGTTCTGATAATAGTGCTTGATAACTATCTGCCGTGTAAGTTCTGACACGCACATGATGCAGTCGGCATTGTCCATACCGTCTTTTTCTATTGCATAAACGGTAGGGTTTACCTTTCCTCCCGACCTATCGAAGTCGGTGGCATGTATGTGAATGCAGAGTGGTTTGCCCGATACCTTCTTGGCGTGAATACCAGCTGGGAAGGTAAGCCAGTCGTGGGCGTGGATAATGTCGTAGTCCAACGTGCGTGCCACCACACCTGCTATAATGGAATAGTTGTTTATCTCCTCGGTCAGGTTTGGGGGATAACCGCCGGCAAACTCCATTGAGCCTATATCGTTTACATTCATATTGCTGAAATCGGCATAGATATTATTGCGCAATCTGTAATATAGGTCTGCATCCATAATGTTGCCCAGTCGATTTCGCAGATAGCCATCGTCGATGTTGCGATATACAATAGGCACACAGTTCATAGCCACGATATTGGCGAAAGTTTTGTCTTCATCGCCAAAGGGACGTGGCAGGCAGAGCGTAGTTTCTATGTCGCCTTGTACGTGCAGCCCCTCAGAAATACCAAAATTAGCAGTCGCCAATCCGCCAAATACATGTGGTGGGTACTCCCAACCGAACATTAATACTTTCATGTTGTGTCCTCCTAATCTTAATATTTATACTTTTCGAGTAATGCCAACGTACGCAACACTTCGCCAACATTCATTGCAAACGAGATGGCTCCACGTCCGGGATAAGGCGGATTGCCATCGAAAAACTCGGGAATGGTACCTAAGCAGTGGTTCATAACCTCGTCTTCATAACCAATAAGTTGTCGTTCTACAAAGCTCAGACGAGTGCGTTTGTACAATTTAAGACATGCTTCGAGATAGAAACACCCTAACCAGGGCCATGCAGTTCCCTGATGGTACACACGTGTGCGATGTTCTCTGTCGCCTACACAGATGGGCGCATATCCTCCACTCTTTGGTGAAAGCGACCGCAGACCTTTTGGCGTAAGCAGCTCGCGTGTGCAAATGTCTACCACCCCTCGTTTCTGACTTTGATCCAAAGGCGAGTAATCGAGTGCCGCAGCCATTATCATATTTGGTCGGACACTCCAGTCTGCCATGTTGCCATCTACATAATCGTACAAGTAACCGCAGTTGTTCAAGAACGTATTAACGAACGCAACCTTGCAATTTACAGCCATTTTCTCTAAGTGTGTGGCATATTCGGCTTAGGAGTTTCGCTGAACAGCCATGACACGAACTTAAGGTCGTTGTACCATAGGGCATTAAACTCTACGATATAGCCAGACCGTGGATTTACGGGCTTACCGTCTATCATGCCGTCCATCCATGTTATAGCCTTATTCTTGCCGTCTGCATACAACAATCCGTTTGTATCTAATGAAAGATTCGGATGTTTCCCGCTTTCAATATAGTCCATTATATCGTGCAAGAGGTTGCCGTAGAGTTTCAGGCAATTATCTTTCCCTGCCTCTTTGGCATACTGCTGAATGGTCCACATGCACCAAAGCAACACGTCTGGTTGGTCTATCCCCTCGATATCTACCGTTACAGGTTCGTTGTTCATGAACTCCCGCAAGCCCCGCCCGGCTGTTTTCATCACCAACTCAAAGTAGTTTTGCTCTTCTATACATAGTGTAAGACCTGGCAATGCTACAAACTGGTCGCGGGCTCTGCACTTAAACCACGGATATCCTGCAAGTATGTAGCGGTCGTCGTTCTTCTTCCGGTTGTGGAACTGGTGGGCAGCATTCACAAGACAATGGAAGAAGTTGTCGCGTGGCTGTCGGGCTTCAACCTCCTTGTCGAAGAGTCGCTTCAAGGTCGAAGTCTTTATTTCCGACGTCGAGCCTGAGAAAACAATGCTTTCTCCCTTCCGTATCTTCATTTCAAAATAACCGGGAACATACAGGTCTTCATCGGAATGATAGCCGCGGGATTCTTCTTTCGGATACTCCAAACCTCTGTACCAATAGGGTTCGTAATGAAACTCGTTGTCTTTTTGAAAACTGCATATACAGTTGCGGATAGCCTTCATAAAGACAAGTGGCTATTCCATTCTCAACATTATGGTATTCGCGGTTTATGGCACCATTCTCATGGGTAAACTCGCGCACGCTCCTGAAAGCAAGGAAAGGGCGGAACTGCAACAGAGTCGTGCCTTGTCCCTCTAATAAAGTGTAGCGTACGAGTATGCGTTCTTCGTAGTGCTGGAACACAACTTCCTTTTTCAGCAATGCACTGCCCACCCTGTATATAGTGGTAGGTACCTTGTCGCAATTAAACTCACGAATGTACTTGTGCCCGTTCGGACTGTAATTTCCTCCGTGATACTTATGCAATCCAAGGTTGAAGGCTGCCCCATGCTGTATCACCGTTGGGTCGAGCGAACTCAACAGTACATGGTTCTCGCTGTCGAGCCCGGGCACTGGCACTACTAATAGTCCGTGATACTTCCGTGTGTTGCAGTCTACAATGGTCGAGCAAGAATATGCTCCCGACCGATTGGTTCGCAATAACTCTCTCGGTAGCGAATCCTGTAAGTTCGTCATCGAAGCTTTTTCAAATTTAAGGTATCCCATATATCTCTCGGTTTTATGCCTATATTTAGTTGTTATAAACTTTCGTTTTATTGTGTGTAGTATGCACTATGTGTTTGTAATGTTGTTCAAAGTTACAAATATTATTTGTAAACAAGCATTTTAATATATTTTTTTAATATATTTTATTGCTTAGCTTATATTATAAAAGGCACACAATAACAATTATTGTATGTTGAGGTATTACTCCTATCGGAATCGTAAGACGATTTATACCCTATTCATAAGCAGTCTTTGCAGCTTAGACAAGTTGTATCTGACCATCAAAAAAACAGAGACTTCTTGCACACGGAAATCAATGAGAAATTGAACGAAGACAATGTACAAAAAAATCGTCTTTTGTAATGAGCTATAAATCAATATGATAAGAGAGACAAAAATATAACATCATATTTATCAAAAATATAACGTCATATTTGCTGGGATATGACATCATATTTTTATAGAAATGATATCATATTCATTAGAATGTCTTGAACATTATTTGCTCGTGGCACTACTAAGTGCTGTTTTTATCTTAACTGTGTTTAGCTTTTTACAAGTCATATACATAGTATTATCCATTGTAATGGAACAGTACTAAAGTGTTCTGCACATTGAAACAGAAATAATTAAGAGACCCCGCTGTCCGTACAAGAACAGCAGGGTCTCTTAATTTATGTCTGTCTGGTCAGATCTACTTCAGAATGACAGCTCCGTTTTCTTAAGCCGCAAACAATATTACTCGGACAATGGAACTGCGAAGTAAGCTTTCTTTCCAGTAGGATAAATACCCTGAATGTAGAGTACCGGGTCGCTGCTGGTAGAGGCAGATTTCACAATCTTCTGCAATGCATCGATGGAATTGACCGTCTGGTCGTTAACCTTCTGAATGATGAAGCCACGGTTGATGCCTGCATTGCGCAATGCGCCACCATTCACTTTCAATACTTCAAGACCGTACTTTATGTTCAATTGCTTCTGCATTGCCTCGGTTACAGGGCGGAACTGTCCGCCAAGCACATCAATATCGGCTTGCTCTATAGGCTTTGTAGTGCCCTGCGCATTCTTCAGAGTAACAGTCTTTGTCATCTCCTTCTTATTGCGCAAGAATGTTATTGAAGCCTTGTCCCCGGGACGTTTGCTGTTGAGAAGCTGCTGGAGCTCTGCCATCTTCGTAACTTTCTTGCCATCGAACTTTGTAATGACGTCTTTGCTGTGTAGTCCAATCTCTGCACCGTTACCATCTTCGTTTACCTTGTCTACATAAACACCTTCGTTTGTGCCAAGGTCTACGTTCTTTCCCTCTTCTTTCTGTGCATTAATATAGTTGATAACGTCGCCACCTTGAATGCCTAACATTACACGCTGCACGCTACCATACTTCTTAATGTCTTCTACCACTTTATTCATAATGGCTGTTGGAATAGCGAAGCCATAGCCACTGTAGGCACCTGTCTGCGAATAAAGCATAGCATTAATACCCACCAATTCGCCTTGTACATTTACCAATGCACCACCAGAGTTGCCTTGGTTAATGGCAGCATCTGTCTGAATAAAGCTTTCTACACCCTGTGTTGCACCCAGTCCACGAGCCTTCGCACTAACAATACCTGCTGTAACAGTGCTGTTCAGATTGTATGGGTTGCCCACTGCAATTACCCATTCGCCTACCTTCAGATTGTCGGAATTACCAATTGGCAAAGTAGGAAGGTTCTTTGCATTTACCTTAATCAGAGCAAGGTCTGTGCTCTTGTCCGTTCCTACTACACGAGCAGAGAACTCACGGTTGTCGTTCAAAGTAACCGTTAGCTCGTCAGCACCCTCTACAACGTGGTTGTTTGTTACGATGTAACCATCAGGAGATATAATAACACCGCTACCCGTTATGCTTCGCTTCGGTGTTTGTATTTGCTGCTGACGTGAACCGCCACCAGGATTACCGAGATCCAAAGAAGTCGAAGAATCCGCCAAACGGATCGTCGGGTACTTCTACGGTCTGCGTTTTTGAATTCTGCGCATTCTTGATATGGACAACGGCAGGCAATGCCTTTTCGGCAGCATAAGTAAGGTCAACCGGTTGTCCTGGTACACTCGACGAAGTTTCTGCAGCATACACTTTGATGAAAGCTCCTGTAGAGAACGTCAGTGCAAGCATGCAAGCTGCACCAACAAAAAACTTTTCAATCTTTTTCATACTCTCTTTATCTTATTAATTAACATTATTGTCATCACAATCCAACCGAACCCTACGCACTTATTAGACATAAAGCACGCATTAATTCATTCTGTTGGTTGGCTCAACCAATTCTTTTTAGTCGTTTTTAGCCGTGAAAGCGTATGCAAATATAAGCTCAAATTATGGAAATGTGCTAATCTGTCGTCTTTCTTTATCCGTATTTAACAATTACAAAAGCCAACAACCAATGTTCATTAGATTCGTAGTAATTTTTTTACATTCATTCAATGTAACGTCTATCATAGAAAAAAGAGCTAAACCCTCGACAGGCTTAGCTCCTAAGACTTAAATATCCAGGTCTGGTGCTTTCTCTGTACCTTCGGCAGCAGCAAACTTTGTCATCTTATCGAAACCAAACACACCAGCCAACAAAGAATTAGGGAAGTGTCTGACTGCCTGATTGTATACTTGCACAGACTCATTGTATTTCTTGCGCGCTTCGTTTATACGGTTTTCTGTTCCTTCTTCCTGAACTTGTAAAGCCTTAAAGTTCTCGCTTGCTTTCAGTTCGGGATACGCTTCTGCCACAGCTATCAGACGAGAGAAAGCCTGCGCCACTTGATTCTGTGCTGCTTCAAACTGTTTCATCTTCTCGGGTGTCAAATTGTCAGCAACAAGATGAACTTGCGTTGCTGCATTGCGTGCCTTTGTTACAGCATCGAAGGTTTTTCTCTCATGCTTCGCATATGCTTTCACAATCTTTACCAATTGTGGCATCATGTCGGCTCTACGCTGATATTGTGCCTCAACATTACTAAGAGCAGTTGTTGCAGCCTCTTGCTTGTCCACCATTCCATTATAACCAGAAAAGGCCCATAAGCCTATAATAACTACAATCGCTATTACAATTAAAAAGTGCTTTATTCTTCATATCTTTTCATTTTAAATATTATTTCTTCCACCTTATTATTTATTATATATACTACCAGCCGCCACCAGCACCACCGCCGCCAAAGCTGCCGCCACCGAAACTGCCTCCACCAAAGTGTCGGTCGTTCATGTGTCCAGGATTACCCCAGAAAATGAAAGGGCCATCACCACGGTTTCTACCTCCACGACCATTATTATTTTTACCTTTTTACCGACCATATTACCCAGAAGAACACGACAGCACAAACAATGCTAATTGCAATGGCGCCATCGGCATCATCTTCTTTCTTTTCAAGTCCAGTAGTTCCCGTCTTAAACTTATTGTAGATGGCTTTTGCAGTAGACAGCATTGCCTCGTCCACATCGCCATTGCGCATATTCCGCACAATGCAGGCTCGGGCAATGTCGTCGCAATCCACATCAGTCAAGTCTCCTTCCAATCCTTCGCCTGGTGCAATAAAGTATTTTCTATCGTCTACTGCAACCACAACCACCAGTCCTCTGTCAGACTTCCTATCGCCTACCCCATATTTATTGCCAATATCTTGTGCGACACGGAAAGGATCACCATTCTCTACGTGTGGCACAACAGCAAACACGGTTTGGATACCAGCTTCTTTCTCTAACCTGGCAATATAATAATTGGTAGAGTCGCGCATGGCATCAGACATCAACCCTTCAGGGTCGCAAACATATTGCCTCGCGTCTTTAAGATGTACCATTGGTATATTGTTGGCATTCCAGTCTTCTGCTACTGCTTGGAAAGTAAATAGAAGAGAAAAGAATAATATAACTGTCGCTCTGTTCATGCGTGCAAAGATAGCAAAAAAGATTGAAAGCAAAAGACGACTATAAAGAAAAACGTTTGCTTCGCCATAATTCTCGCCTTGCAAGATACTAAATCTTCCATCGGCGACAAACATCATTCTGACGACTGTCGGACCCGTGGGGCACAAGTGTCGGACTCGTGGGGTACGAAAGTACATTTCGTCGATATTAACAATTACAGTCCTTGCTTAATGATTTTTAAGTCCTGACTTTCCATGGGGTCTATCATTCCAGTATGATTTTCCTACCTGTGTTTAATTATTCAGCAGACATTACAAACAAGTGTCTATTGGTTCAGTCAATGTAGCAAAGAAAGCCATCTCTTCAAATCATTAAAGCCAGTTCGCGAACAATCAGAATTTAGTTCGCGAACTGTTTTTAGTCTCCCCAATCAGCATTTTTTGTGATATAACTTCTCGGATTGCTATACGATATGTCTCTAATTGTATCTTTCAGCAAGACTATCCACATTTAATTCAAGATTTATCTAATGTCTTTGCATAGATATAACTATATTTGTAGCCGAATAGCCAAACAATTAATAATAGTAATCAAACGCCCCAGCCTCAGCAAGGCGTAACTCTTTGAATAAAAGGGGTCATGGAGAGGCATTTTTAGTAATGAAAAACAATTTACCCAAAAACATGTATGCAGCAATTGTTGCATTGTTTGTTGATAGCTTTCGCCCCTGCCACAGCAATTGCAGGCTGAAAACTACAATCTGTTGATTAATGGAAAGCGAGTAACATCAGAGAACTGTGGCGACCTTACAGCCATAGAAGGCGTAAAAGGTAAGGTTGCTTACGATGCTGCAAGCAATGTGCTTACACTTGAGAACGCTACCATCTCCAGCACTGGAGAGAAGGCTGCAGGCGTTGCACTTTGGAATTCCATTAAAGAATCTAACCATTAAGCTCGTTGGTGAGAACACAATTAAATCGGAAAAGAGTGGGGGTATGGTTAATTACGACAAGCTGACATTCACTGGCACTGGCAAACTCACGATTACTGGTGCAATGTCTGGCAATGCCGATTACTGCTACGGCGTGCTAAATCCAGGTACAATCACAGTAGACGGTTGCACTATGGAAATCAGTGGTGGTGTGAATGGTATCACCAGCGGTCGTTGGAAGTTCAATAAATGTAACGTCCGCATAAAAGGCAACGGAAGTGAGAACGATGAATACAAAGGTAGTATGGGAAGGTTGAACTACATTCCCGAATTTACTGACTGTAAGATTGTAACTCCTGATGGTTCAGAATGGAAGAAACTTGAGAAGAGCGGCTATAAATTCTATTCTCTCTTCGCCAACAATAAGGTTGTTACCGACTGGGTGACCATTAAACCTAATGCAGCACCTGAGAAGTATAGTCTGATGATTAATGGAAAAGCAAGTAACATCAGAGAACTGTGGAGACTTAACGGTTATAGAAGGAGTAAAAGGTAAGGTTGCTTACGATGCTGCAAGCAATGTACTCACGCTTGAGAATGCAACTATTTCTAATACAGCAGACAAGGCAGCTGGTGTTGCACTTTGGAATTCCATTAAGAACTTAACCATTAAGATTGTTGGTGAGAACTCTATTACATCAGAAAAGAGTGGTGGTATGGTTAACTACGACAAGCTGACATTCACCGGTACAGGCAAGCTTAAGGTAACAGGCGCACAGTCTGGCAACGAAGACTATTGCTATGGTGTCCTTAATCATAATACAATCACCGTAGACGGTGCCACATTAGAAATCAGCGGTGGCGTAAATGGTATTGCCAGTGGTCGCTGGAAGTTCAACAAGTGTAACGTTCGCGTAAAAGGTAACGGAAGTGAGAACGACGAATACAAAGGTAGTATGGGGCGTTTGAATGTTATTCCAGAGTTTACCGATTGTAAGATTGTATCTCCTGAAGGCACTGTGTGGAAAGAACTCAAGAAGAGCGGATACACTTTCCAATCTCTCTTCGGTGCTGATGGTAAAGTTGTAACCGACTGGGTAGCCATTCAACCAAATGACGCGCCTGTAGCTTATGACCTCGTGTTAGAAGCTGTTGGCGATAGAGAAATTGCAGTTATTGCTATCGTTAAAGACATTACAGGCATGGGCATGATGGCTGTCAAGAAACTTATTGCAACTGCTCCTTGTATTATTAAAGAGAACATGACAGAAGCCGATGCCAAAGAAGCAAGAGACAAACTCCTCGCAGTAGGTGCTACTGCCAACATCTATCCACACGGAACATGGAAGAAGCCAACTGGTATTAACTTCCAAAACGCAGATACAGCTGCTCAAACTATCTACAACTTACAAGGCATTCGCCTCAACACTAAGTTGGAGAACTTGCCTGCTGGTGTCTACATTGTAAACGGAAAGAAAGTACTGAAGAAGTAAATTCTTTCGTAACCAACATTATATTTACGAGTGGCATGCTACGCTAAACCACAAGTAATATACATTCAAGCATATTCTAAAACTAATCTTTGAACAGTCCCCCCGACAAAGAGTTTTAGAATATGCTTTATTATTAAACTTAATGAAGGAACTCTGCATCTAACGTTAGAGCAAATCAACTATTTAAATATTATATGAAAAAGCATTTACAGGCATCATCTTATTGACATTGCTTATTCCAACAACCAATATGGCTCAGAAAGCTCATAGATTGATACAACCGAAACGAACACAAACCGAGCAACAACTAACACGAATTACGTCCTCGAAAGAACCTTTAGTGCTCAAATCTCCACATAAGGGATTGAGAACCATTGACCCCTCTGTTATACTTTGGGGTAATGCAACCATTAATAAAAGATGGGACTATTATTCTTTCCAACCTAAAAATACCTCTGGTGAGATTAGTTTCACCCAATTAGGTAATCTAAATCAGCGTATAGCAAAGAATGGTGTACAGATTGCCGATGGTAAGTTGTATACCGTAGATTTTGAACGCTATGAAAATGCAAGTGGAGAACTAACACTTTATACCTACGATTTAACAACGTGGAAAGGTAGCGGGAAGGTTTACAACGACTTTTCACTTGCTGCCATCGAAACTGCACAAGCAAAAGATGGCACAGTATATGGCGAATTTTATAATAGTTCTGCCAGCAATCAACAATATGAACTGGGCACTGTAGACTACCGGACACGTAAACGCACCACATTCGGGACAACTTCACGCAAATATGTAGCTATGGGTATAACATCAGATAATCAGCTTTATGGCATCGCATCCGACGGAATACTATATAAGATTTCTATTACTGATGGTATGGAAACCAATGTCGGTCCAACGGGTATAGAACTTACTGATGAATATGGAGGACCGCATGCACAAACAGGGGAGATAGATCCAAAGGATAATACTTTCTATTGGTACGCACAAGATAAAGATTATAACACAGCTTTATACACAGTTAACTTAACAAGTGGTGCTGTTACAAAGATTGCCGATTCTGAAACAACCATGTATGGCATGGTAATAGCCCCTATTCCGACCAATATTGATGCACCTGCCACTATCTCGCAATTGTCGGCTCTATTCAGCGGAACCAATCTCAATGGCGTCATAAACTTCGTTCTACCAAACAAGACTGTTAAAGGCGACAATCTGAAAGGTGATGTCAAGTATGTTGTTACAGCTAATGGCGCACTATTATTTAATGGAACTGCACAAACAGGGACAACTATCAGTAAGTCGGTTCAATTATCGCATAGTGGCGAATACAGCTTTGCTGTTACTGCATCGAATGCTAAAGGCGAATCGCCCACAGCTACTCTTAAACAATGGATAGGCTTCGACGAGCCTGAAATGGTTGGTAATCCTACAGCCAATTTAGAGAATGGGACTGTTACCATAAAGTGGACTGCACCTACTGCCGGCACACACCAAGGCACGCTCGGTGCACTAACCTACGATGTAGTTCGCATACAAGGTCACGATACAACCAATGTTGCAACTGGTATTACCAACACAACGTGTACCGATGATTTGTCTGCAGCAGAGCACGCAAGTTATACATACGCTGTCAGGGCCATTAGCGGAGACATAAAGGGGTCTCGTTGGGCAAATACAGCACCTATCATAGCAGGTTCGGCAATAGAACCGGACTGGAACTACAAGTTTGAAGGACAATCTGCACTATCTATATTCAAAATAGTCGATGCAAACAACGATAAGGCTACATGGTGGTGCAATGGTTTCCCTGGTTACGGTGCAATGAGCCATCAAACCAATGTCAAGAAGAATAGCGACGACTGGCTTATTACCCCTGCTATACATCTTTCTTCCGACCGTGTTTACACTGTAGCGTTTAAAGTGCGCAATGTAATGGCCGAGCCTAAGAATACGCTCGAAGTAAAGTGGGGCAAAGGCAACAACGTTGGACAGCTTTCCAATGTCCTGTTAGAAACCTTCACGCCAAAGTTCTCGGAAACCAAAGGACAATGGCAGGTATGCACTGCCGATATTAGTCCCGATGTTACAGGAAATATCTATATCGGTTTCCACGATAACACGACAGCCACCGACAAATACCAGATTGCCATCGATAGCATTACCATTACCAAAACAGCTTACGCTACCGCTCCCGATTCTGTAAAGGCACTGACTATTACGCCTGCACAGAAAGGGGCACTGCAAGCTACTATCAGTTTCATAATTCCAAAGGTTCGTATCAATGGGGCTGCACTCAACCATGTAGACAGCCTCGTTGTAAGTAGAGACGGTGTAGATATTGCGCGTATAGACGCAGCAACAATTGGAACACGAATGGAATGGACAGACAAGAATGTTCCTACTGATGGTTTCCACACTTACACTATTACGCCGTATCTTGATGGACACCCTGGACGCAAGGCTACTATCAGAATGTTTATAGGTACCGACCGTCCGCACAATCCTACAGGCATTACGTTTACCGACCAAGGCACAAAGCTAAAGGCTGCTTGGAACGCTTTCCAATCTGTTGGTGCCAATGGCGGATATCTCGATCCGAAAGATGTTAGCGTAACATTCTACACATTAACGAAAGGCGATTTCGGTTTTGAATTGGGCGACTCACTAACGACAAGCAAGCCGGGTGAGCTAAGCACGAGCCTGCCCTTCGACCCGAATAAAACTACAATGGAAGACGGAAAAAACCAAACGCTGGCTTGGTTCGGTGTCAGAGCAAACAATGGCAGCGGAGAGAGCGACTGTGTTACTGCACGCGGCGTGGTTATTGGCCCGTGCATTCCGTTGCCTTTCAAAGAGAGCATGGCAAACGGACAGTTAGACAATGGCTTTGCATCGCTCTTAGGCAACGAACAATACAATAGCAGAAAGACGGCTGCAGCATGGCGTGTTGTAACCGATGCTGCTTCAGACAACGACGGAGGTAGTCTGGTTTGGGCTAACTATACCGAAGAATATGCTGGAAGTGATGTTGCTTTCACTATAGAGCAAGGCGACGAGACTTCGGTCAATCTACCAAAGGTTGCACTCGCAGGAACAACAAATCCTAAACTCTTCTTCGACCTTTACTCGCTTGTTGGCAACGAGTCTACACTGAAGGTATTAATTCAGACACCAGACGGAAAAGATCACATAGCTGCACAGTACGACCTTAGCAAAACAACGCAAGGCGGTTGGACTAAACAGTCGGTAGATTTGGCGCCATATGCAAAAGAGCGATACATTATTGTCAAGTTCGAAGGCGCTGCACAAGGCACCAGGGTTATGATTGGAATAGACAATATAAACATTATAAACCAGCTCGAACGTAATCTTACAGCTGTGAGTATTGAAACGCCAGAGAACATAGTTGCAGGAAAGAAGGGACAAGTGAAAGTCGTGGTGAAGAACCAAGGAGCAGCTGATGCCAACAGATACTTCGTTATTCTTTATGCAAACGGAAACCAATGCGACGCGGTGAGCAGAACCAAACAACTGCCATCAATGGCAAACGACACCATAACTATGAAGTTGCCTGTTGCCATTAACGAACCTGCCACATCGTTGCAAGTAAAAGCCATGGTAATATACGATGGCGACATGCTGGTAAGTGACAATGAAACCGAAACAAAGACGGTTAAAGTTGTCCAGTCTCCTTACGGTAGAATAACCGACCTGAAAGCCGAAATGGGTGGCGAGCATAAGGTTGTACTCACTTGGGGACAACCTGTATTGCCAGAGCCTGTCCGTGTAGACGATGGTTTCGAGAGCTATTCTCCGTTCGCAAAAGATATGTCGCCGTGGACAATGGTAGATGGCGATAAAGGTATTACAGGCGCACTGCAACCTTCGTCTACATATCCGGGACAGGGCGAACCTTTCGCATTTACAGCTTTCAATCCTAACTGGTGGATTGAAGACATGACCAACGTAAACCCTGGATTGGCTCCACACGATGGCAAACAATATGCAGCCGCCGTGTATGCACTTAACGAGAACCAGAAACTTGTTGCACAAAAACAATTGGCTTATATCTCCACGCCTGTCGGGCAGAAAGCAGGAAATAACATTCTACGTAATGAACATTGCAACACGTCCGGGAGATACCAAATATTTTGAAAGCTTCGACCTGCTTTATTCTACAGAAAGCATCGACACGGCTACATTCGTAAAAATAAAAAGCGAGCAAGCCGACGGGACTACTGCCTTCAACGAAGGAGCCAACTGGAAGCGTATCACTGTAGAAGTGCCGGAAGGTGCAAAATTTTTCGCCATTCATCACAATACGCCAAAAGGAAAGGCTTATATTTGGCATAGACGATATCAGTTATGAGCAAGTAGCTACAGGGGCAGACGACAACATAACAGAATACATCATCTATCGAGACGGAAAGAAGATTGCCAGTGTAAAAGGCAGCCAACACACTTATACCAACAACCGTGTTACGGGTGAACACGTTTACAATGTTACGGCAATATACACTGCAAAGAACGGAGAAACAAACGAATCTGGTTTCTCTAACGATGCTTCTATCAATACTACTTCCATTGATGCAATAGAAGACACTACCCAGACATTCGATGTAACAACGCTTAGTGGAGTGAAAGTACGCACGAAAGCTAAGAATTGCAACGACTTGCAACGTGGTGTGTATATTATTAATGGGAAGAAATGTGTAGTGAAATAAACATGCAACCATAGACAGAACGTTTCCATCGTAAGGCTACAATCCAGCAGAATGGGCTGATTGCTTCGTGCAGTCAGCCCATTCTTATTTCGCTTGTATCCTATCTGTATTAAAAAAAAGCTGAACACGACAAAACTAATGTCAGTTCGATGAAATTAAAATGATACAAAAGGTAGTTGTCCCAGTATAACTACTATTCCAAATAAACATCGTTTATTTACTTGTTGATTGATATGGCTTCTCGTAATCTTATCTCTTTAATAAGTTTGTTGTATGCCATTGCACCATATAATTCCATAATATTATAAGTATAAGTTAATTAAGTACTGCGTTTGTTCTTTTAGATAATCAGGAATTTCCATCTGAAGAATATTTCTCAGCATTTCCATATAGCATTCTTTCTCTTTAGAATCAGAAGTTTCGTTTATTATTCTGTTCAACATCCACAACGTATAAAAAGTTGGTTTCCTGTTAAGCGACTTGAACAATTCCTGTTCGAGTCCTTTCTTATAATATTTTTCTAACGTATGCACTATCTGCCCTGGCATACCGAAATCAAATTCAGGATTTTTCTCAAGAATTCTGAAAAGTGGGTCCATAAGCATGGCTGTATCCCAACCTTCATTATTCAATTCTATTATATCTTTCACACAATGCTTCTAAATCACTTATGTTAGAATCATCAACCGTATCAATAATTTCTATCTCTTTTTATCTCTGCTATCTTATCCTATATTTTTGTATTCTGGATCTTGTGTGTCCCTCAACGATGGATTCCTATATTGCTAACCACCAACTCGTTTTCAGCATTTAATTACCATACAAAAAGTAAAAGAAACTTAGGCAAATGAACAAAGAAAAATCATTCCAAAAACAACTTATGAAAACAAAATAACGACATACAAAAGCGTCTTTCCAAACTTTTGCTACGCTCATTAAAACTTTTTTATTTTTCTTTGACTGTTACATGCAAAAGATCTAAAATTTGCAAGTAAGATAAGAACTTGAAACTATAAAACTTTTTGAAGATGAAATCACAAAAACATGTCGTATTGTCTTTAAACAAACAACAAAAAAATACTTATTTAGCCAAATACTATGTATTATTCTTTGTTTCGTTGAGTCTATTGCATATTTCTTCTGTTGCAGCAAGAAATACGAATTCGTGCAATACAACCCAGCTTTTTATCGTGTAAAAGATCTTATAAAACAGACTTCAAAATCTTAGAGTTCATAGAATATGCCTGGAATAAAAAGCATATCCCAAGGAAGCTCATACCACAATTCATAAAATAGAAAACATACATCAATTTTATATTATTCCCTTCTTTGAGTCGCTCACCCAAAGGGATAGAAAATCGTTAAATCTGAAAACCAACAACATAAAATACAATTGTCAGCATACCTATTTAAATGCTCCATACAGAAACGATAATGATAGCATTTGCAATGCGCGTTTCGTTATAGATAAACTTGATTTTCCGTTCGACCAACAAAAATCTATTGAACTATCTAAAAAAAGAAAGATTGGCAACGAGACTATAAACGTAGACGTTGTATCAGGATCCCCCACTCTATGTTTTACTTTCTGGAGAAAAAAATGCTTTAATAATCGCTTGGTACAATATTTTTGATGATAAAGAAATGATACAGAAAGAAATTGATGCTTACTTAGGGCAAAAAATCTGAATAAGAAAAACTCTTGTCAAATAGAGGGTTATAGTTGTCAGACTAAAAATTCAAACAAAAATAATATAAGAAGATATCAAAATAAATAACTATATTTGCAGTAATAAACTCTGTTTAAAAACGTATAGTAAATTGAAAAAGGCGAGAGAAACATATCAGCTTTAAATTAAAAATGGAACATTATGTGCTTACAATAGTCCGTTAAATTTTTCGCAGTTTATGAAGCTTTCACCCAAAAGCCAACAGAAATTGTGGCAGAAAGAAAACATGATAAGTCTCTGAAAAAGAGTAGATTAAATAACAATATATAACATAATAAAATCAGCTATCTCATTGATTTTTCAGTAACTTTATAGATGTAAAAAAAGACAATAAAGTTTATGCGTGATAACCAACTTGATTAGCCGATATATGAGACTCTGCAAAAGCAGCATTTAGTGCTGAAGATGGAGCAAAGTTAAACAAAAAGTATTCAAACAAACGTCATGGAAATGCTTTTTCTTTTGGTGGTCATCCCAAGGAGATGCAATTTCACGCAGATGGGACGCTATGGCAATCGTGGCGAGCAGTGCTATCGGCAGACGGCAGAGCGCAGCGTGAACTGGCTTGAGATGAACATGTGGCTGAGTGCTTTTCGCCTTCAAAAAGGCAAGGGTCGCAATGCCATCGTCATAGAACCCAAGTTTCATCAAGAAGGCTGGGAAGCATACCCCATACGTTGGTACGTTCTGGTCGGGCTGTGCAGGTGCGGTAAAGCACGGTCTTGAGCTCCTCGGCATCGAGTGTGATAGACGTGGACCTGCATGAGTGTATGATGCTCAAGGCTGTGCAGACCACATTGGAAAAAGGCGAGGAGAAAAAAGAGATGAGCCTGTACGACTGGTATGCCAAGGTGTTGGAGGACGACAAGGTAAGGCTGCAGCGTATCTGCAAGGTTCTTGTCGCCGACTCAGCCTTCTCCAAAAGGCCTTTCATCGACAAGGTGATGAAGATGGGATTCCATGTTGTGAGCCGCTTGCGTCACGACGCAGCCTTGTTCTACACATGGGACGGGAACCCACGGGAAAGCTCGGTCGTCCCCGCGTCAAGGTGACAAGATTGACGTGAGGAACATCGATATGTCTAAAAGTCGAAATGCTTGAGCTGGAGGAGACTTCGGCAAGGCTTATGCGCTCAAGGCATGGTGCAAGTCCTTGCACAGGGTCGTTTCGCTTGTCATCCACGAGTTGCCCAACGGTGTCCGCCGTCTGTACTTCGCTACGGATGAGAACATGAGCGGACGCGACGTGGTGGAATATTACACCACACGGTTCCAAGAGGAGTTCTGCTTTCGCGACGCAAAGCAGTTCCTCGGCCTTACAGATTGTCAGGCACGCGACAAGAGAAAACTTGACTTTGCCTTCAACTCTTCATTCACGGCACTCAATGTGGCCAAAATCATGTGCAGGAACTTTGGCACGTCCATCGGTCGACTTAAAGCGCAGATGGTCAATGCCTACTATGCGCAACGAATTATTGACGTGTTCGAGAAAAAACCGAACACGACATTAAATAAAGAAAGTATTAATGAGATATTTAGTTTCGATGCTGACGCAGCATAAAAATTAACGGAGTATTGGTGCTTAAGTACAGATGAAAAATATACAGAATTGATAGAAGCAATAAACTCTTTAGACTGTAAAGAGGATATTATAGAAGTCCAAAATAAAGAAAAGGATAATATCATAACTGCAATCATGGACAAGTATGTTGTTGGAAATCCCAGAGTTTGGTGGTTAGCTTTTAAAAAAGAACCCTAAATCTTTTTTTCTTACGAGGACGAATTTCAATATCAAAGAATTAATCAATTTTTTTAATGATGACGAAGTTTGTTATCTTATAACAGAGTTAGAAACAATCCATGTATTTAAATTATCAGTTAGAAATATTATTAAAATCTTAGGAGAATGTTCTTTCTTCGAATATTACATAACAGATTTAGAAATCCAGAAATTTGTTATGTGAAACTGATCACGGCGATTTACTCTATTTGTAAAGTTACATAAATATACCATATTAGATATGAAAAAAACAATAGAAATAATTCCTTTAAAAGGAGTAAAAATGGATAATTTGGATATTGACTTAGGAAATGATATGAAATCTATTATCAACATTTTAGGTAAACCAAATATTCAAAAAGAAAATCAACTCTATTATGATAGATATGAATTCAGATTGGATTTTGATATTAACCAAAAACTAGAGTTTATAGAACTACAAGGACCAAATACCAAGTATATAAATCCTGCAATATATGGCATCAATCCTTTTTGAAATAGAAGCAGCTGAATTAGTAAAGCTTTTTAAAAGAAAAGAATGGAAGTAACATTGATGATACAGAAGCACCATATTGTTACTGCTTTTCTGATATTTCAGTCGGTATATGGCGACAGAATATTCCTGAAGATTTTTTCTGAATATGATATAAAAGATGCCACAAAAGAAGAAGAAAAATATTTGGACAACTGAACAAAAATAAAAGCGAAATTCTTTTTGGACAATAGGCGTTGGAAATGTTGGCTATTATGATATTTAAAATAAACAAAAAAATATGGCAGGATATTTAGAACATTTTTAGCAGAAGTAAAGTTAATAAGCTAAACTTATATCTGTTAAAGACTCTTCAGAAAATATATTTGAATATTCCAAAACTAAATTGTTCTATTCAGTATACATAAACATATTTTCTCATTGGATAATGTTATTTCATATACGTTGCCATATTTAAAAGTAATATTGATATCGTACCATAATCACCGACTTTCGGGTTAATTTGCCAAAGGTTTTTGTTGCTAAATCAAAGAAATAGAAAAAAATCGTTATTACGTATAATTAGATGAAACAAGAATGTTGAGCTTCTGCAAATAACTCCTTCTACAAAAACACAAATTAGAAATGTCATTTGCTATATTATTAAAGAGTAGTTTTTTAAAATCGTTAATCATTAATTTGTTTTCTGCATTTACGATATACACATTATTAAATGCCTTTGAATAAAGGAGCTTCTACAACAGCAATAGCATTATAACATTTAGAATAATCGGCTATTAATCTGTCTGTTATATTTCCTATTTTATACATTTTACCTTTGAAAAACCAAGTAATAGCTATTGGAGTTCTATCAAAAATATTAGAATGTTCTTTTAAAACATCTGAATAAAGATACTCAAAGTCTTTTTATTTCTTCCATTTTGTTTATTCCATAGTTATACTATGTGTACAAAAAGTAATGAAACTTAGGAAAATGAGCAAAATAAAAAAATCAATTAAACAGAGACCATACAATTCTCACTAAAAATTTACTTCTTTTACAGTTCCATCTTACACAAGACAATCGTATGCATCTCCTATATTTTTCAAAAGTCTTCTTGTAACCAATAAAAATAATCGCCTTTGCTTTGATATAATTGTTCTAATAGTTCTGTAAAAGAATTTGCTATAATTGGCTGTTCTCCTACAACTCCATGCCTATCCCAAAAGCTATCATAACATTTTTCCTAAACGTTCTTTAAATAAATCTATTGTTATGAATTGTGGAGTATCTTCTACTATAATAAACCAGTTATTGCTAATATCATCAGGAACATCTTCGCCTATTATAATAGGATTGGCTTTTTTAAAACCTTCTATTCCGACTATTTTCACTGGATAGCTTGATTTTTCCCAAAACGTAATAGAATTATAATTCTCAAAAATAAAATCTCAAATCATCAGGTAATATAAATTCTACTTCAATATTTATAGGTTTTCTCTTCTCACCAATTTACAGTCGTTTGTTTCTGAAATTGACTTAAGAATTCTTTGAAGTCTTTCCATAACATTCTTTTTCGTTACCATTGTGCAAATATACATTTTTATTGGTAACTAACAAAAACACTTACTTAATTTGGGGACTTACTTATATATTTTCTTTTTATAACTATTGTTTGAGAATTTATAATTAGAAAATGAAAAACATAATTACATTTTTTTAAATTTATAATTATATTTTTGGTGTAATATAATTATAATTTTCTTCTCTGTAATTCTCTTCCTCTTTGAACAGAGTTGTTTTCCTTTTGAAGCGTTGGGAATATCAAAATAAATAACTACATTTGCAGTTGTACACTTTGGTTTAACAACATACAATTTAAAAGCTTTTTGCTAATGAAACCCATTCGGAAAGGTTGAAAATAATCATAGATACAGAAAAATAAAATAAGGTATTGAAGGAGAAATTAGCATTAGAGGAAAATACGAAATAAGAACATACAATGAAATATGAAAGCATTGGTATCGCTCTCAAAAAGGCTGAATGGAAAATAAATAGGCAAGAATTTATTTTTAGAATTACAAGAAAAATATAATGTAATTGAACTGAATGAGATAACAGATATAAAAAGACATTATTGCTATGAATGGACTATAAAAGAAGATAACCATTTTTATAGAAAGTATGTGACAACACGCTGAATTGTGTGTGCATTGAAACAGATTCTATAGACTTGTGTTAGCTCTTTTTGCACTTTGGGTAAGAAGTTTTATGCCAGACAATGCAGATATTATGCTGTACGATGAGGATTTTATAAACCACATCTATTTTTAAAAAGATACAGACATTGGTAAGTTGATTGAGGTTTTCCAAAATAGTTAGTCACACTTTTGCATATATTTTGAAGTTGCTCCCGAACATAGTTTTATAAACAAAAATGCTTAACACGAATTGAAAGAAAAGAATGTAAACAATAATGGACGCCAAATGATAGCTCTCTTTTCTCATTGGCTATAAAATTATTTTTCACCTTTGTCAATATCTATTATCTGGAGTTACAGAACCATAAGAATATAAATTATGACAAGAATATCTTGGAAAGAAAAATAGGTATTGAGTATAGAAACTCGCAAAAGGAGTATATGTCGTAGGGCAGATGCTTAAACAACCTTATATTAGGTTTTACAATATGTTTACTACAGAAAGTACTCCCAACAATGTAAATACAATAAAACTTACTGTTCTGTTTACAGCTGCTATTACAAGACAATTTCTTCGCTACAGTCAAGTTTATGTGTGAAAAATGCTACACCTGATATTAGGGAAATGAGATTCTGATATATGGATAAAACCAATTTTCTGGAAGCCGAAAAAGTAATTGCTTATCAAGGAAGTGGCGAAGAAATAGACTGTATGATATTAGGTAATAAAGTCAGGTGGTTTGTTGGTAAAGAAAAATTTATGGTGGATTCTACAACTGAACAGCCAATTCGTTTACATTCAAGTGGAGTTTTTCGATGAAATTATATGTTCTGATATTCCACTTACCGCCAATGACATTATAGACAAATATGAATTAACAGGATTGTGCGTGTTTCCATATACCAATGAACGATTATATTTGTGTTCTCTATATAATAAAAGTGTAGACCCCTATAAGGATTTAATTTTTCAATCGAAACTTACCAGATAATTATAGGGCTGGCAGTTGAGATTATTTCAGGAGGTTTTAATGATAAAAGCGTAACGAAATTCTAAGTACATATTTCACAGATTCACAAATTTGATGGTAGAATACATAAAGTCTAAATCGCAAAAGATAGGCAAACTGGAGACTACTTTACAAATTAAGAAAAAGAATCTTGTTGGTAATATGAGAATAGGCAAGGTAAAAATTATTTGGTTGATAACGACGATGATTAAAAATTAGTTTATGAAAGAGAATATTGAAGCTTTAGACGGACTTAAGGATAAATTGTGCAATTGGAAATGTTACGATGAAACAGAATTGCAAATACTGATGAACGAGTTTGAGAAATTTCCAAGAAAAGAGTTTTCTTTAAACTACGCTCCCATTTTTACCAATAATATTTTAATTGAGAATATTGTAGAAATAAGAAAAGTGTTTCATTCCAATAAAAATAAGTATAAACGTTATTTCAAGTTTGGGTTATATTGTATGGCGTTACATGCCAAACCCTTCTTCAGAAATATTTAATTTGTTCGTGGAAGCCACAAAAGGACAAGCAAAGTTAATTACTATGTGTCGTTGAATATAAGTTCATTTCCTCAATTTAGCACATGGGAAGATAAATGGAATATTTGCTATCAATGCCCTTAATTTCTCCTAAAAAGAAATCAATATTAAATTTTTTCATCGAGAAGTAAAAAGCTGCTTAGTTCTAACGAGTTTATTCCTTCAGAAATTCTAAAAGAAAATTTATAGAAACTCTAAAATCGCACATCAGTTCTAATGAGTTAAGCGAATATAGCAGGGGTGATTATTTAAAAACCATTAGTTTATTAGAACAAAAAGGTGTAGAGTTTCAGAAGAATAATTAATAAACACAGCTACATAAACAAGTTTGGGCTAAAATGTTATAGATTCTATCTAAACCATACTCGTAAACTTGATGTTGTTAGCAAAACAATTTGAATAAACATTTTTGAGAAACGGAAAGCAAAGATAGAAAACAACAAACTATTTTTTTATTGAAAGAAACAAATGAATAAAGTTGAATTGTCTAAACAGCTACAGTTTATGGAATTTCTCCCAATAAATATTCGTTAGAAGGCTCTGTAGCTACTTGGGATACCATTGTATTAGTCGAAAACTATAATATCTGGAAAGTATTATACATAGACGAACATGGTAATCAAAACGAACTTGCATCTTTTAAAACAGAAGATGAAGCATGCGAGTTTATTTATAATGAGTTTAAATGAAAAGAGAGTAAATATTTTTATCCAAAATTCCTCATTAGAGAACCTTAGAATGGAAACATATTCTATACTTTTTAGGAAAAATAGCCGAATTTACTTCGTGCGCCTTAAATTTTCTATGCCAGTCCAAATAGCATTTTCGAAACGTGCCATTGAACTTGCTCTATAATGATTTACCCACGTATCTGAATTGCTTTGAATGTTTATTTCAATTGTGCATAACACATCGTCTTCGGTCGTAGATTGTGGCAAATCTTTTATGAAATAAGCATCTTGATTACTTTCAGATGTCTTTATTGTATCGAGTGGAACATTTGCCAAACGGAAAAAAATCTGTAGAGCTTGTGAAATCTAATTCACCCTTATTACTAATTGAAGCTGATTCTTTTTGGTAAACTTCATCTTTATTCGTACCATCAAGTGGCGGACCAGAAACAAATTGTCCTAATGCAAAAGGCTGACAATAAGCAAGTGTAAATGTTTTAAATCCTGGGCAAATAATATCCAATTCATCGAAAAGGGCATTACCTTCTCCGAACTGTTCCATAGTTTGGCGTACAGTTTCGTCTAAAGTAGGAACATCGTTGTTTAACTCTTCAGCTACTTGCGTATTGTTTGCTATTGTGTTCCACAAGTTTAGTCCAATTTCTTTTATCAGCTCGCGTTTATTGTTAATTATCAAGCTACTCATATCTTTCGGAAAAGTAATGATTGGTTTTACACGTTGAAAAGCTCGAGTTACAGCATCTATTATTTTACGCTCCTGTTCGGTTACCACTTTTGTTATGTTGCAAGGCTTCGTAATATCAAGCTCCATAGTGTAAGTATAGTTCGTACATTCTATTACTTTCAACGAGAATGCATTGACATAAACTTCACCTGGCTTTGCCCCTTCAAAAATATTATTCATATTGTCGGTTTGCAACAATTGGTAACCATTTATCGTGTTATTCGTTGTTCCGTCTGCAATATTCTTACAAATCACTTTGTACGAATACTCATAGCTTACGCATTGTCCTTTTTGGAAATACGGCTGATAAGTTTGTTGTGGCTGCGCTGCAACAGCAACAAAAGCATATACAATAAATATAAGCGTTATTAATCTTTTCATATTAAAGACTCACAACCAATGGTGGTTTCTCTCCTTTAGCAGATACCCTTTGCTTGGTTATTGTTGTTTATGGAGAACAAAAAAATAGCCAAAAAGTTTCTTCATAGCAAAATAAAGAGGATATTTTTACTTTTATTATAAAGAAGAATCCCAAAACATTTTTGTCCGTCCAAAAGAATGTTTTTAGGGACTTTTCCTTTATTTATTGTAATATCGTTATTTGTTTACCGCTCTATTATTATAGTCTACCTTGATATTGTTATTAAATTTATCTCAGTATGTCTTGATAGAGATTTACAAATACCTCATTAACGAAAAACACTTTTGTTTCTATCTTGTCTTCGAATGCAGTCATCAATGTTGAAACTACAAATGCTGTTGTTGCTAATAATGCTGTTATCATAATCAATCCTTTTCTTTTCTATTTTTTTCAGCAATGCATCATTTTGCTGTTTTTATTCATTGTTATCCTTAATTTCTGGTACAAAATTAATAAAAATCTTGTTATTAAGTAACGATAAAGTGCAATTTTTATAAAAATAAAGTTGTGCCTACTATTATTTTTTATGATATAGATCAAAAAGATTTATTTCATTTATTTAAAAATAATATATGTCGATTTTTTATAATCATAAAGGAACGGAAAGAATAATTATTCTACTAAAAGATATTAATTGTCTACTCAAACTACAATAAATACGATTAGGAATAGATTTGAAAAAGCATCGCAAGTTCAACATAGAACTGCAATCCCAAGTGTAGGTTTAGCTTAATAATCTATACCAGAAAACACCGAGGGGTTTGAGGGGCGAGCAGCTCCCATGAGTGGAAAAATAAACAAGCAATGCATAAGAATAAAAAAGGGAGACCTCTGTCTCCCAAAGATTAATTAATTTTGCATTGCAATGTACAAACAATTAACCTCGGAGCAAAGGTACACAATTTCTGTACTACTCCAAAATAGAACGAAACAAAAAGAGATTGCCAAAGCGATAAAATGTAAGTCCAAGTACAGTGTCTCGTGAAATAAGACGTAATAGTGGAGTCAGAGGACGCTATAATTGGGAAACAGCCCAAGCAAATGCAGTACAGACAAAGCGCAGAAAGCCAGGCAATCGTTCAATCAACAAGGATGTCATGGAAGAGGCAAAGCATCTTCTTGTTACCGAGCAATGGTCTCCGGAACAAATATCCGGTGTATTGGCCAAGGACGGCAAGTATATTAGCCATGAGACCATATATCGTATGATACGCAAGGACAAGGCAGAAGGAGGAACATTATATAAACACTGTCGTCTACAGCTGAAGCGTCGCGCCAGACCTGTTGGGCAGGCGCATATCCATACCCAATAGAACAAGCATCAGTGAGAGACCTGCTGAAGTTGACGGAAAAACGCTTTTGGAGACTTCGAGATGGACACGATTGTTGGAAGAGGAAACCATGGGAGCCATCAGTGACACTGATAGAGCGCAGTACAAACATGCTGTTTATGAGAAAACTCAAAAGGGAAAAATGCCAAAGACCTGGCACGTACTGTAATACATTTGTTGTCTCCATTCAAAGAGCATGTCAAGTCTATTACAACTGACAACGGTACTGAATTCGCTTGTCATGAAATGATAGGCAAAGCCTTGGTGTCACCATCTGTTTTGCTGACCCATACGCTTCATGGCAGAAAGGGCCATAGAAAATGCTAACGGACTGATTAGGCAATACGTGCCAAAAACAGAAACGTTTGAACATGTCAGCCATCAACAAATCACAAAAGTATTCAAAGAAAAATTAACATCAGACCAAGAAAGAAATTAGAATTTAAAACACCACATGAGTGCTTTTTACGAACAAATTAAGTAAATTTGCACTTGCTTGTTGAATTCACGAAATAATAATTGTGCTTTCACTTTACAAAAATCATCTTTTTTGTATGGCAAAACAGATGATTTTGTACATTCCAAATCGAAGTGCAACAAACAGCCACGTTTTTCATGGTCTCTAATCTATGAAAAACACCGCGGGTTTGCCCCGCGGCCGGGGCGCTGTAGCCCCTGAAGAGCGATACCAGCAATACAAAAAGAGGTCCCCCTTTTGTGGGCTCCCCAAGATTAATTATCTTTGTATTGTTATGTATAAACAATTAACCTCGGAGCAAAGGTCGCAAATTTTTGCCTTACTCCAAAAGAAAAACCCGAGAAAAGGGATTGCGCGTATTGTGGGCATCAGTCAGTCCACGCTTTCCCGTGAGTTAAAAACGCAACGGCAGTCCATCGGTAAGTATGTCTGGTTCAAGGCACATGACAAGGCCATGGAACGTCGAAAGCGTTCCGTATCCAATGCTGCGCTTGCCCCTGGACTGGTATGGAGAATAAAACAAACCATTATCGAGGAGCAATGGTCTCCACGGCAAATATCAGGGGTTTTGAAAAAGGAAGGTGTCAGCGTGTCGCATCAAAGCATCTACAATATCATACATGCCGATGCGACCGGGGAATTGACAAGCCATACGCGCCATAAGCTCAAATACAGGCGCAGACCCAAATGCAAGGCTTCTCCCATTGCCTGCAGGACCAGTATCCACCAACGCCCCAAAGAGGCAAATGGAAAACGGTTTGGGGATTTCGAGATGGATCTGATAGTAGACCGCTACAATCACGCTATTCTCACTGTCGTGGAGCGTTCCACCAACATGCTCTTCATGGCGAAGCTGCCGCACGGGAAAAAGTCCGGGCCGTTGGCCAGGGAGGTACGCAGGCTGCTGCCCTACAGGAAACATGTAAAGACCATCACTACAGACAATGGTCCTGAATTTGCAGCGCACAAGCTGATTACCCAATACCTGGGAGCAGTCGTTTACTTTGCAGACCCGTATGCCTCATGGCAGAAAGGAGCGGTTGAAAATACGAACAAGCTCATCAGGCAATATATACCAAAGCAGGCTAACTTCGATGATTTCACGGACAGAAAGATTGCAATGATACAGAAGAAAATAAACAGAAGACCGAGACAGAAACTAAATTTTCAAACACCAAAATGCGAGTTCTACAAAAGAATATTATAATTTTGCACTTGCTGGTTGACTCTACACCGTACTTTTGTGTGAAAAGTATATACTTTTTATAGGAAGTATAATTTTTATAGGAACTATAATATTTTTATAAATAAATGAATATCAGGTATTTGTATCCTTTACTTCAGTTGTCGTTTTTATGGCAAGTCTATGTTCTGATGAGATAGTATTCGGTAGTTGTTTCCTGCTCGCGAATGTGGTAATGCCATACGACTCTTATCTATTTTTTGTAATAAAAAATCGAACTAAAATCATTGCTTAATGGAGTTTCGTAGCACCTTTATTCGCTTTATTGAATGTGAATAATTGGGGAGCGATGGTACGTTGTGAGCAGAAATAAGGATGTGAAATTCTTGCTAAAGGGGGGCTTTGTTAGAATCGGGTATAGATAAAAGGCTGGATGTTGTTTTGGCTTAGATTAATGACAAGCTGCAAGACAAACAGGAAGATTACCAATTTTGCCAGCCACGGTAGTGAGATGAACTTTTGCCGGAGCCACTTGTAGTCGTTCTGACGAATGGAATGCAGTTCCAAGCTTACTGTTAATAGCATTATCCACAGTAGGCGAGCGTTAATGAAATTCTGGAAATCTACGAAATGCAAGTCGGTAAAAATCTTGCCGATAATGCTAAAAGCCGTGTGAACGTCGTACGAGCGGAAGAATATCCACGCAACAGATACGTAGGCGAAAGTTATTGTCCAACAGAAAAATCTTCACATATATTGTGTCGGGAACTTTATTGAGACCTCTGTTGCGAGCGAACTTATGGACTGCTAAACCGATACCGTGCAGGATCCCCACAACACAAACATACCCGATGCGCCGTGCCACAGTCCTCGCTACTATCATTGTTATGAAAGTGTTCCGATAAGTCTTTAACTCGCCTTTTCGGTTTCCACCCAATGGTATATAAAACATAATCGCGAAACCATTGCGAAAGCGTGATGTGCCAACGATGCCAGAACTCTGTCAGATTCAGACTCTGATACGGAGAGTTGAAGTTGTTAGGCAGCTGGAAGCCCATAAGTGCTGCAATGCCAATCGCCATATCGCTATAACCCGAAAAATCGCAATAGATTTTGCAAGGTAAAGCCCAAGACACCCATTAAGTTCTCGAAACCCGTGTAAGCCAATGGGTCTGCAAATATCCAATTGTTATATTGCGCCAAGTAGTCGGCTACCAATGCTTTCTTCAGCAAGCCACAGATAATGAGCCACAATCCAGTATTTTATGAGTTGCTTATTGTTTGGTTGTGGTGCGTCTATTTGCGGAATTAAAATCTTGGCACGTGTAATTGGACCAGCTATCAGCAACGGAAAGAAAGTAAGATAAAAGGTATATTCCAGCAAACCCGTCGCCTTTGGGAAACGCTCTTTATACACATCAACCGTGTAGCTAATGGCTTGGAAGGTATAGAACGAAATACCGATGGGCAACAACAGCTGCAAAGGCGCGAAATTGCTTTGCAGCAGATGATTTAAAATATCGAGCGTGAAATTGGTGTACTTATAGTAAAGCAGCGGTAAAAGTTCAATCAGGATAACGAGCGAAAGCCCTATTCTGCGTGGTTTTCCATGCCGTAACCGCATCATCTTCTTGGTCAGGAACCACGAAAGCAACGTTGTTATGGGCAGCAAAACCATCAGAGCACCGTTCGCTTTATAGGCAAAAAGCAATCCGAAAAGTACGACATAGGCTTTCAGCCACACCTTTCTATAACGGTTTATATAAAGATAAACCGCAAAAAACACAAGAAAGGCAACCATAAACGACAGCGTGCAGAACGACCAATCCTTATTTGGGGTTGTCAAAAAGGAAAGCAATGCGTTTGTTGTCTGCTGTAAATCTATCATTTATCCTATTAAAATCCCTTGAAAGAAGGTTGTAAAAGTTTTGTATTCGTTGCCTTATGGTGTTGTTGAGGAGTTTTCAGCACTACGGGATAAGCCGCTTTTGAACTTCCCATAAATGCAGCAACCTTGTTCAGCCACAACGCAGCAGCCTTCCAAGTTGGGTGATAACGGTCGGGGCCGCGCTTCACTCAGTCTCTTCATCAAAGAAGCAACCTTGTTTCGTATGCTTTTTCATCAAATTGATAATTCCTGTGTCGCCATTCCAGCTTGCAGGACTTATCCAAACGTAAGGATAGTTGCCCAATTTCGCTACTATCGCCTTTATATTCGCCTCTCTTGCATCTAAATCGTTAATAAAAAGCTCGTTGCTACCCAAGCAAAGCAAGATGTAAGTAGGCTTATACTGCTTTATGAAATGCTCTATCGTTTGCGAATTTGCCCACTTTTCGGTGGTAGAACCATACCAAATAACGGTGTAGAGCTTGTGTCCGTTCTCTCCAGCATAGTCGCCGAGTCGTCGAGACAAGCCTTCTACCATCGAATCGCCTATGAATAAAAACGTCTGATTGCGCCTATACAGCTTCTTTTCCTTTCGCTTAGCAAGTGCAACCGAATCGGTTTTATCAGCTTTTCGCAGTTGTGTAAGGTTGATTTTCTTCAGCGAGAACTTGCCAAAAGACACTTCCCCCCGGCACAACTGCATAACCTATGACGATTGCCAACACGACAACCAACAGCAGAAAAATCTTGCTTTGCTCGCGCACTCTGCCCTACAAATTCAGTTCAACCTCGACAGGACAGTGGTCGCTGCCATACACTTCCGTGTGTATTTTAGCATCGACAAGCTGCTCGCGCAGACGGTTCGACAACAAGAAATAGTCGATGCGCCACCCTGCATTCTTCTCTCTTGCCTTGAAACGGTAGGACCACCACGAATAAGTAACCTGCTCTGGGTAAAGCGTTCGAAACTATCGATGAAGCTGTCGCAAGAAACTGCGTCATCTTTGCTCTTTCCTCATCAGAGAAACCTGCATTCTTGCGGTTTGTCTTAGGGTTCTTTAAGTCGATTTCCTCGTGTGCAACATTCAAGTCGCCACACACTATTACAGGCTTTTTCTCGTCCAATCGTTTTACGTATGCTTGGAAATCGTCTTCCCATTGCATTCTGTAATCCAACCGTTTCAAACCATCTTGCGCGTTGGGAGTGTAGCACGTAACGAGGTAGAACTTCTCCATTTCGAGCGTAATAACCCTGCCTTCGTGGTCGTGTTCGTCTATTCCTAATCCATAAGAAACACTCAAAGGCTTGTGCTTCGTGAAGATTGCCGTGCCCGAATAACCTTTCTTGTCGGCATAATTCCAATACGACTCGTAACCATCGAAGGCAATATCGAGTTGTCCTGCCTGCATCTTTTGTTTCCTGCAAGCAAAAAGAAATCTGCATCAATCTCTGCAAAACTTTCTTTTGAATCCTTTGTAACACAAGCCCGAAGACCGTTTACATTCCATGAGATAAACTTCATATTCGTTGTGTTTCTTTTGTTTTTATTCTGTTTGGATTGCCCTCTCAGGCCACCATTCCTTTATATTCGCATTGTATCAGAATGCACAAGATTCATAAATTCCTCGCGCGTTTTCGCCTGATTGAAGGCTCCGCTGAACGCACTTGTTGTTGTAATAGAGTTTTGTTTCTCTATGCCACGCATCTGCATACACATGTGTTTCGCCTCCACCACTACCATTGTGCCGAGTGGGTGTAATGTATCTTGTATGCAATCCTTAATCTGTTGCGTCAATCTTTCTTGCACTTGCAGACGATGACTGAATATATCTACCACGCGTGCAACCTTGCTCAAGCCTGTAATATATCCGTTGGGAATGTATGCAACGTGCGCTTTGCCGTAGAAAGGCAGCATATGGTGTTCGCACATAGAGAAGAAATCGATGTCTTTTACAATTACCATTTGGTCGTATTTTTCAGCAAACAGTGCATCGGTAAGCACTTTATGTGGGTCTTGTGTATAGCCGCGTGTCAGCACCTGCATTGCTTTTGCCACACGCATAGGTGTCTTTTCAAGTCCTTCTCTGTTGGGGTCTTCTCCTAAAAGTTGCAATACGTGTCGGTAATGTCCTGCGAGGTCGTCGAGACCTTCGCGGAATTCTATATTTGATGTCATTGTTGTTCTTGATAAATCTTATAAAACTATCTTATAATAATGTTTGCTCTGTCATTTAAGACGAGCTTATCCGATTGGTGAAAACCTGTTCATTCGTCGGTTAAGGATTATTCGACTGTCTGGTGAAAGCTGCCCACTCGTCTGATAGAACAAAAACAGTCGACTGATTTTTAAAATTAGTCGACTGATTTTTAAAATTAGTCGACTGATTAAAAGTACTCGTTCGGCAATTGAGAATGAAGCAGATTAGTAATCCATTCCGTATGCATCGCCAAGCACTTCGGTTGTTTCTATCGTTACCATTGTCCTGATAATGTTGGCATGGGTAAATCCTTCCTTCTTCAACTTCCTCATTACCTTCTGCGCCTGTTCGTAGTTTGTGAAGTTTCCTACTTGACACATCCAGCGAGGAGAATAGAAATGAACGTATATGGGCTCTGTTTGTAATATCTGTTTAGCCTTCTGTCCCCATCTTTCAGCTTCCTTTCGGGCTTCCGTATTGCCCTCCTGAATAAGCCAACACGCGAAATCCCCTTACTTTCCTTACGCCTTTTGCCACACGTTTCGTTACCGTTTGCCTGATTGTAGTACCATCAGTGGGGTCGATAAGTGGGCGGCGAACCTTCTTTCGTACAAGTTTCGTACGCGTAGACGCAGTGCGCGGTGCCGGAGATGGTGTCGGTGCTTCGATACGATACCTACTCGTGGAATAACTGCCGAAGGTACAGTTAGTTTTTCACCGCTCCTTGTGGCTGCGGTTGTGGTTTCTTCTTGTTCGCTTTAGCATTTTTCTTTCCGTTCACCAACGCGTCAATATCCTCACTCTGCGTTACAGTAACAGTACCTTGTGCACCAACAGCCAGACAGCTAAGGAGTGCGACGACCAATATGGCAAGGAATTTCTTCATTTTTCTTGTTTTTATAAAGTCCCCAAGAGCTGCCACCGCTTACAATTAGCAGCCTCGCAGGACTTTTCGTTTATTTGTTTTTACTTCTTCCAAGCATCGATGATACCCTTGAAATCGGCAGCTTTCAACGAAGCGCCACCTATCAAACCACCATCAATATTAGGCTTTGAGAACAATTCAGGCGCATTGCTTGCCTTGCAGCTACCACCATAAAGAATGCTTGTATCTTCGGCAGCCTCTTTGCCATACTTCTCTGCTACGATAGAACGAATGTATGCAAGCATTTCCTCTGCTTGGTCAGATGTAGCAGTCTTTCCTGTTCCGATAGCCCAGATTGGCTCGTAAGCAAGGATAATGTTCTTCCAAGCCTCTGCGCCAAGATGGAAAACAGAACCTTCGAGTTCAGCCTTCACCACCTCGTTCTGCTTGTTTGCCTCACGCTCTTCCAACGTTTCGCCACAGCAGAAAATAACCTTCAAGCCGTTTGCGAGTGCCAATTCTACCTTTTCTTTCAATATTTCGGCTGTTTCGCCATAGTATTGACGGCGTTCAGAGTGTCCGAGAATAACATATTCAGCACCTGTACTTTTACCATTGCAGCAGAAACCTCACCTGTGTAGGCACCTTTTTCCTTGTTGGCACAGTCTTCTGCACCAAGCTTTACCAAGTCCTTGTCCAACACGTTGGCAACGCTTGCCAAGTGAATAAAAGGAGTGCAGATTACAACATCGCAGTTAGGCTTGTCTGCCTTCAAAGCGTTATTGATTTCTGTTGCTAATGCAACACCTTCTTGCAGGGTTTCGTTCATCTTCCAGTTACCTGCTACAATTTTCTTTCTCATATTTCTTTTACGTTTTAAAAGTTGATAAAGTTTCCTTTTCTGTTCATTCTTTACGAGCCATTGCTCCTTTTCCTTAATCCACTGCTCGCGCTTCTTCACCCATTTTGTCCACGCCCAAAAGCGGTCGGCAATAATGAGCAACACGAGTGGCAGCAAGCAGCAAAAGCACTATTGTCAGTATTTTCTTCCACGTACCGCTTTCGGGTTCGTGCCCAATGGTAAGCAGCGACAAAGGTGCATTCAGTTCTTCCACCTTTGGAATGTCGTTGTGGTTCCACTTGTTTATTATCGTTCCCTTGTACAGCAACAAGAGTCCGGGATTGCTTCTTATCACGGTTTTCAGCGTCGTACCGTCGGTAGTGTAGAATGGATATTCCGCCCCCGTTATGTCGCGCCAGTGCTTTATGCCCTTCTCGGTGCTCGATGTCAAGCCGTAGAAAGCATAGCCGTTTCCCTTTGCATATTCGTATATGCCTTCAATGTCGCCGAAATTCCTGTCTTGTGCTACTTCGAGCAAGGGAGAAACCAGCAGAATGTATATCCATCTTTGCTCAATATCTGTTCTGTAAGGTCTTCCCCTGTCTTTTCGTCCGTGATGGAAAAGTCGTGAATGGGTGGTTCGTATCCTTTCTCTACGACCTCTTGCTTTTGTGTCTACAAACACCCACGTGCTGTCGTTGTAGGGATAATTGTTTTCGTTGAACTCTTTCTGAACCCCATTCTTGGTACAAATAAATGTTGTTTTATATTTGGTTTGCTTCGCACCTTTGGGTATCTGCATTCTTTTCAGAATGTTCTGACCGATATAATAAGGACGAAAAATCGAACAAAGGTAAATGGTAAAGACTTAACAACGATACAACAACAATGAATATCATCGTGAAGTAAGTAGCCATCCACTGGTTGGTTTTTCGAGATGAAACGAACTTGGTAGAGCGGCCATCGCATCACAACGATAGCGGCAGCGAGCAACACCAGGTTCTTAATAAAAGTCTGACTGTTTGTCAGATGTATGGCATCGCCAAAGCAACCGCAGTCTTGAACAGGATTGCTTATGGTGAGCCAGAGTGTTATCAGTGTCATTCCGAGCATCAGCACGAACGACAATTTACTTACCAGACGGCGGCGGATTGCCAACAGAAGTAATATTCCGATTGTGAATTCGGCACCCGAAAGCGAGATGGACATCATGAGCTGCACCCAGCTCGGCATCTTTCCCTGCACATGCCCAGTGCCGTCAGGTAGTCGCCTATCTTGTATTGTGAGCCGAGTGGATCTATTGCTTTTACGAAGCCCGAAAAGATAAATGTCAGGGCAAGCAGGAACCGGCAGATATTTACTAATGTTGATTTTAGTTTACTCATTGCTTAGTTTTATAGCTCCAAACACTGCATAGATAATAATGTCCATATAGTTTGCGTCGATGCCTTCGCTCGCCAACGTTGCACCTTTTATATTCTCTATTTCCTTCACGCGTTCTATTTTCGTGAGGATAAAGTCGGTGTAGCTGCTCACGCGCATATCGCGCCATGCCTCTCCGTAGTCGTGGTTCTTCTTCAGCATTAGTTCGTAAGTAGCCTTTTCGTATTGTTCGTAGAGCGCAGTAGCCTCTTCCGGAGTAATGTCCACTGTGTCTGCGAATGGGTGTGCAAGTTGTATCAAACCAATTATTCCGTAGTTGATGAGGGCGATGAACTCTCCCCTGACACTTTCGCCCACGTGGTTTTCGCCTGTTATTTCTATCGAACGAATGCGCTTTGCTTTTATAAAGAGCTGGTCGGTAAGCGACGATGGGCGCAGTATTCGCCACGAAGCACCATAGTCGTGCAGCTTCTTCGAGAAGAGCGACTTGCATTCGCTCAGAACTTCTTTAAATTCTTGCTTGGTCTTTGCTATCTGTTCCGGCATAGTGGATATTTTATTTACAATGCAAAAATACTGAAAAATATACGAACTAACAAAATCATTTATATAATATATGGCACGTTCTAAAAATTCCACGCAGGCACATGTCCCGCATCGTTTTCCTTTTTTCCATGCCCAACCGGGTTGGAAGAAGTCTTTTTTTTGCCTAAAAATTCCATCTAACCGAAGCTGCTGCATGCTGCAGACAAGTCGAAAATAGTTTACATTTTTCGGGGTCTGATACTACGGGATGGGCTACCGCACCGTCCACGCCCTTCCTGACGGCGTCCATGAGACTTTTCTGGTTGCTCTTGACAAAAAGGAAATAGTCGCCGCCCTCCTCCAGTATTGTCCGGCAGGTATCCCGCTGGCAGTTCAGGGCATCAGCCGTGATGACGGTGTCCCTGATGTCTATCTCCCGCAGGAGCTCCTGCATGGCGGGGATTTCATTGCTCTTGCCACCGATGGTCTTCTGACCCAAGGATATGCCGTATTCGGTCGAGAAGGCACTGAGGATTCTAACGGGAGTACCGTCACCCTCACGGGCACCGGTGATTTCCTTGCCGTCGAAGGCTAACACATCCTTCCTTGCTGGCGGATTAGACCTGCGGCGGAATACCATTTCAACCCACTTGCGGTACTCGCCCTCGAAGTCAGTGGGCTTCAGCACGGAGAAGAAACGCGAGATGGTGTCATGGGAAGGCATTGAGGACAGGGGACCGAGGTATTCTTCCATCAGGTTCTTCCTGCAACGACCGTACTCGGCAATCTCGTCCCAGCTGGTGTAGCCGCAGAGGACGGCGCAAAGGGTAACGAAGACGATGGTCTGTGCATCATGTATCCTGCAACGCTCCATACGGGTGTCGTGGCGTTCTATCTCACCGGAGATGATGACTAACTGTTCTCTGCTGTGCTTCTTGGCGTAATGGACATTTGGTAGGCTGAAACCTCACAGAACGCTTTTATTTACTACCTTTGCAGCATTTGAAAACCTATGAATAAAAAAACTGTATATTCTGCAACAGCTCAAATGTTAAAACGAATGGTCATCGACGTAATGTTCAGATGTATCTTTGTAAGGATTGTGGTAGGCAATTCCAAGGTGGCTTACGTATAGATAATGTGTCTCTCTGGAATAAGTATCTTGCCTAAATAGAACAATTTCAGACCTATCCATTCTTTATAAATGCTCAGAACGAACCATACGGCGTAGGTAAAGTTTAGTGGTAGATAGTTTTACTGCTACTTACCCCAAATCTGCAGTAATAATAATAGATACAACTTACTTTTCCAAGACATTTGGCGTGATGCTTTTTCAGGACGCATCATCAGGTAAAATACTTTATCGCAAGTTTGTTAAGAACGAGACTAATAAGGTTTATCTTGATGGACTTCGGTATATTTCGGAGCGTGGAACTACAATAAAAGCAGTGGTATGTGATGGACACATGGGACTTTTACAAGCTATAAGTTTTTGTCCCGTACAAATGTGTCAGTTCCACCAATTCCAGATAGTTAGAAGGCTTCTTACTAACAATCCACATTTACCTGCAGGCATTGAAATATTAACTTTAATGCGAAGCATGTTCTCTTTAGGAAAAGAAGAGTTTATAACAGCTTTTGAGAAATGGTGTGAACAATGGAAAGAGTTTCTATACGAACGAACTCTTCTAATCTCTGGCAAGACGACCTATACACATAGAAGACTGAGAACTGCAAGACGTTCTGTTAAGACTCATCTTAAATGGCTCTATACGTATGAGGATTATACAGAATTACAAATTCCTAATACAACAAATCTATTGGAAGGATTTAACTCACAGCTTAAAAGAGTACTACATAATCATAATGGATTGAATGAAGCTAACAAGAAGAAGTTTATAGATGGATTCATTAAAAAGTAGGCTGGAATGATCAGCCTGCCAAATGTCCATTACGCCTGCTTTTATTCTGTTATACTCATAACATACGCGAGTTCGGGATAAGAAAATTGCTTAAGGAGTTGGTAATCTCGCTATTATTTTTGTAAATTTATAGTTGAAAATCAGCAACTTATAAAACAAATATAGCGATGATTACCAAGGACAAAGTTACAGAAATATTCTGCTATTATCGATGAGTTTGACAAGAATTTGGATGGTGAGCTGAAGAGAAACCTGCGTTTACCTAACCAGGATGGTAATGGAAAACGTTACAGAAATCATAAAGGAAAGCTTTCGAAAGCTGAAATTATGACGATTCTCATATGCTATCATTTCGGTACCTATCGCAATTTTTAAGGAGTATTATCAGAATTGTATCCGCGGCTGCTTCACAAAGAGTTCCCCATGCGGTATCCTATAATCGCTTTGTAGAGCCTCATGCCTCGTGTATTCTGCAAAATGATGCTCTTTATGAAGCTCTATGCTTTCGGCAAGTGTACGGGGATAACGTTCGTTGATAGCACAATGATCCCCGTATGCTACAAACGTAAGAAGGTATTTCAATAAGGTCTTTTTCGGGGCTCGCCAAGAACGGAAAAAGGACGATGGGCTGGTGTCATGGCTTTTCAAACTTCATCTGCTTTGCAATGATTCAGGAGAAGTAATTACATTCTGTCTTACCGAGCCAACGTAGATGACAGGGACAGCAGGGTGTGGAATGTATTTACAAAGGTGCTCGATGGAAAGGTCTTTGCTGACAGAGGATATATTAAGCAAGAACTCTTCGAAAGTCTATTCAGTCAAGGTATCCAACTCGTTCATGGCCTAAAGGCTAAAATGAAGAACAAGCTGATGCCCATGTGGGATAAGATAATGTTAAGAAAACGCTATATCATCGAGTGCATCAATGAACTCTTGAAGAATAAAGCTAACCTCGTACACTCGCGACATCGCTCGATACACAACTTCATTATGAACCTATGTTCTGTGCCCTAACAGCCTATTGCTTTTTTGACAATAAACCTGAGGCTCTGCCTGTTTATGTTGAAAAATCAAGGCAGTTGAACTGTTTGCATACTGACTTTATCCCGAACTCGAGTATAACATACAAAGGTAGCAATTATAAAAGGAAAAAGATTATGAACAGAAAGAATTTATAATGCGTTTTTCCTGTAGGATTTGACCTTAAAATAGTAAACTAATTTCGTGGCAATTATAGCTTGCAATCGAGTGGGAAAGTAGCAGGAAATGTGTAAAAGGATAGGGTGGTCGGGCTGATATTTACGGAAAGAGGTGCTCCCTGCGATGGGAAGCACCTCTGATTTTGTAGTGAGTATTATATAAAATGTAATGCCGGTTATGTGTATCGTCCGCTTTACTTCACAAACTTTTTCCACCTTTTATATATACCTTTCGGCAAGGCAGTGGGGGCTGTACCTATGTATCGTCCGTCGAGGGTGTAAATTCTGTCGTCGGTTGCTTTTCCATTGGTAGAAACCGTGCTGATGCCTGTGGGATCCGACTTCTTCAGATAGTCGAAAGTAACGGTCTGCGCCTCTGTGTTCTCCTTTATATTATATAGAGGCTTCTTTAAAGTACTCAGATTGAGCTGTACTTCCAGCAATTCGGAGGCATTGTTCGTGCCCGGGAATGGGTCGCCGGCATGGCTTGTTCTGTATCTTTTTCGTTCTTCGTCTGTTTTTGCCGTGTAGCTTGAGTACAACATTCCATCGGCGGGAACAATCGTCATGCCCGGTTTGCCGGGAGTGTCGTTCACACGGTCGTACATGTTCACCTTGTCCTTACCGTAGTTCACGCGGTAGACAAGCATTCCGTGCCCTAACTTGGCTATTCCCGTGTGCCAGCCTTTCTTCTGAATGTTGTGCACAATGAGATACTCGTCGCTGTTGTCGCTCTCTATTTTCCATGCTTCGTCGGGTTGCAGCGTAACGTCCGTAGCAGCATCTTTCAGTGTTCTTAGCGACGTCCAGCCCATGACTTCCCTTTTTCCCACGGCGTATAGGGAGTGGGCGAGAAGCCGTTGTTGGTGTATTCTCCACCGTCCATCAGGTCCCAGTATTCCATGCCTTGGTTGTCAATTTGTGCTTCTGTGGCAATCGGATAGAAGTCGGGCAGTCCCATCGTGTGCGAAAATTCGTGGCAGAATAGACCTATGCCATTAATCATTTTTACAACTTTCCCTTCTTTTTAGGCGAAGTTCTGTTGGCATTCAGTTCGTTGCTGACACCATAACGCCCTATGGTATAAACCATCAAGGGCGATGCTTCCGTATGAGACCGACGACTTGGGCCAGATATCCGTAGCTAAATTTCCACCCATCGACTGCGCATAACCCGCATAGACAACATAGACCAAGTCTATGATTTTGTCGCCGTTGCTGTCGTAGTCTTTCAAGTCTACCTGACCTTTTGCAGCCTCGCAGGCATCTTTTATTAGTTCCGTAATGTTCACATCGTGAGAAGAACCTGCATCTTTGCCATAATAGGCGAGAGGTTTTGGCATGCGATATGGACCGACTATACCAAATTGTGGAGTGAATTTTCCGTTGCTCATGTCTTTGAAGTACTGGCGGACGCTGCCGTAGTTCAGCTGTTCATTGGTGCCTAACGATACAGGCTTGCCTTCTCCGTTAAGATATTGCTCGAAACTTGCCTTGGGATCCTTTACCGTAAAGGTTGTCGCTGAAGTCTACCAAGACTGTTAATACTTTCGGACTGCCAACGTGTGGGAAGTAAGGAACCGAAGACTGTCCAATGCCAATCGCACGCCTGGCTGCTGTTACCTTCCGGGCAGCGTTCTTGAAGAAGAAAGCTTTCTTTTGTGCCTTTTGCCGTCTTTATTTCGGCTGTGGTGGGACATCAGCATTGTGAGCCAGTAAGTCCGTAGCTTCCAATGTGCCGTCAGGAGCAATCTTCGCAACATAATAGCCTTTTGTCTTTCTTGGCAACCAATACGCCGTCGAGCGTGGAAGTCCAACTGAAGTGTTCGTCTCGTGCAATACTAATGTAAGTTTAGTGCCATCGGGCTGAATTACTGTAATGGAGTAGGGTCAGCTTTAGCTGCCCTTTGCAACGACTGCAGTAACAATCAGGCAAAAATGTGAGTAATAGTTTTTTTCATCTTAACCTTAATTTATAGTTTTCTGTTTATATTGAAATTCTATGATAATATTTGTTCGTCCAATCTTATTGAACCTTATCCATCTCTTCTTCCAAAGAAATACTGTCCTTTATGTTTCGTTCTGTTGCCGTATTCAATAGCATGGATCGGACAATGGTGGTAACATGCAAAGCAAGTCAGGCATTTTCCATTATGCTTCCACTTTGGTTCTCTTCCTTTTCCTCCTTCTATATCTTCTACCGGACAAACCTCTGCGCATATTCCACACCGAATACATTTCTTTCTGTCCACTTTGAAAGGTTTGTCCGTAATAAGGTAACGGGTAAAGAAACCTCCCACTGGTCCGGAAAAGAAGTCTGGTATGGGACCACGTTCCAAATCTTTCCAACCTAAGGGAAAGTTATCTTGGCTAAGTTCTCTTCCTTTAACAATCGACGCAAAACGGACGATTGCTTTCTCGGCAGACTTTATTTTCTCCAATTCCTTTTCAGGTTTATCCACATCCATTCCGGGCAATCCTACGTACGATTCTGGCATTATTACCGATTCGACAGCATTTAATTCTAATGGTGTTTCAGACTTTACCTCTTTCAATTCTCTTGCAAAACGCTCCATAGTACGCCCGATAGTGTCGCCCGCTGTTAGCAAACAAAAGGTATAATGACCTTTCTTGTTCTGCAAATCCCCCTCGTGAAATTCAAGAGTACGCATAAAGTCGGATACAATGCGAGGCACTCTCCAGCCATGGACAGGGAAAACAAAACCAACGACCTCGTCGTTTGTCAAGACAATCTTCGTATTCGTTTCGGCAGTTTTGTTCATAGAGACAATACGTTCGTTGAGACATTGTCCTAACAATTTAGCAGCCCAGCGACTGTTTCCTGTGCCTGAGAAATAGAAAAATCATAGTGCAAAAATACTTAGAATTACTGAAAGTACAAAGACTTACTACTTTTTAAAATAATTTAGGCTGGGTAAATATATAATAATCAGCATTTTATAACCATGAGAAAAATTGTAATAACAAAAATATAAATCTATAATAACAAAATAAAAATTTATAATTAGAATTTTTCAAGTTTCTAATTATATTTTGGGAAACTTGTTTCAAAATCTCTGTTTCTTATAATTCTGTAAACACATTGTACCCATAAGTCTTATGGAGGAAAAGTACTATTTTTACACAGCTCTCTTAGCAAAACTGAAAAGTTTTTGAAAAAAACTGCATTTAAAGTATTGTGGTTTGCAATTATTTATTTAAATTTGCAAAACCACTGAAGAAATATAATCTCAGATTTTAATACTTAAGTTTCATTTAAATATTACACAAACATGAAAAACTTTGACGAGCCTGCTTTATGTTGTTGCTTTCGCCAGTATCGTGGGCAGCACCAGTGAAGCTAAGTACTGCAAGTCAGACTGCTAAAAATTTCTACAGCAGTATGGCAAGCAATTAAAAAGGTACAAATGCTGTCTATGCTCCGAGAATGAATGCGCAGGGACCAAATGCTACAGCTCCTTATTATGTGTTCAATGCTCAAGATGGCAAAGGATTTGTAATAGTGTCTGGTGACGATCGTACCTCAGAAATTCTTGGTTATAGTACAACAACAAGCTTCGACATTAACAATATGTCTGAAAACATAAGAAGCTTTATGGACGGAATGGCACAAGAAATCAGTCTGTTAGATAAATATCATGTAAAAAAGACTGCAAAGGTGCCAAGCAAGATGGAAGCAAGAACACCTGTTGCTCCATTGGTGGAAACATTGAGGGACCAAGATGCACCTTACAGTGATTTATGTCCGAAAGACCCATATAGCACAACAGGCGAAAATCTTGTAACAGGCTGTGTCGCTACTGCAATGGCACAAGCCATGTATAAGTACAAGTGGCCAAACGAAGTAATGAATACAATGAATTCATATAGTTGTAGAGTTCATGAAAATGAGGCTAAATATGGTTCGAATAAATATAAAACTGTTTCTGTAGACGGTGTTCCTGCTGGAGCGAAAATTGATTGGGCAAATATCGAGACAACATATAGTGCAAGTACATCAGCAGAGAAGAAGAAAGCTGTTGCTGAATTGATGGCGTATGTTGGTCGCTCTGTTAAGATGCAATACGATAGAGCCATAAATGGTGGTTCAGGTACTACAGCTTACAGCATTGCTCCTGCTTTCAATAAATATTTCAATTACAATGCTTCTTTTATTCTTCGTGAAGACTATAATTTAGCTGATTTTGAAACAAGAATTTATAATGAAGTGGCAGCAGGACGTCCGGTTGTTTTCTGCGGTCAGTCTACAGGTGGTGGGCACTGTTTTGTTCTCGATGGTTATGATGGTAAAGGATATTTCCATGTAAATTGGGGCTGGGGTGGCTCTTCTAACGGATATTTTAAAGTAGCAATTCTTAATCCGGAAAATACTGCAGGTATTGGTGCAAGTTCTACTTCTGATGGGTATGGTATGGGACAGAATGCCGTTATAGGTCTATCTCCAAATACCACAGAAAAACCTATCGCTTTAATGTTGCAGCCAGATATTACAGGCGTATCAAAATGGCAAAATACAGTTTCGTACACATTATCTAACTTTAACAACGAGGCTGTAAGTGTTCAAACAGGTTTAGGTAAGATAGAAGATAACGGCAGTGTAACTCCAATCTCTCATTTTACAACTATGTCTGTAGAGCCTGGTTATTTAAAAAGAAGTACCGTTCAGATTACAGGTCTAAAAACTGCAGGTGTATACAAAGTAACACCTATTCAGCGTCCAAAGGATTCTAATGATAAGTGGTTCTATGACCCATACGTATATGCAACTGTAACAATTGACAACACAGGTAAGACTACCGAATTGAAATTTGATAATTATGGAGATTTCACTAAATTGAGAGCTTCAAACTTCTATGTAACATCAAGTGGCGTTGTTGGTAAAATGAACAATGTAAATATTACAGTGAAGAATGTAGCGACCATGAAGTGCATACAACTGTTTATTTGGTTTATGAAACAACAAATGCTGCAGGAAAGACAGGAAGGCAAATCCATTCACAAGCACCAGTTACTGTTCCTGCAAAGGGCAGCATAGAAATTCCAATGGGCTTCTATGCTGATAAGGTTGGCGAACACAAAATTTCTTTATGTGTAACAGAAGATTACCAGAACTATCAGGCACTTGGCAATGGTAAAGTTAATGTTGTAAATGCATCTACCGCAAAAGAAAAGTTAGGTTATAGCTATTCTTTGAATGGCGCTGCGGGTTCAACAGTATACGACAGTAGACTTGCCGGTAGTGTTAAGATTACAAATAACGGAACTGCTGCATTTAACGACAAATTAACAATAGCAAGAGTAAAAGCTGATAACAATTCTGACCAAGAGTTTGGTAAATCTAAAGATGTTTCACTCCAACCAGGCGAATCAACTACAATTGATTTCGCATTCGATAATTGTGCAATTGGTCAGCATGTGTTACTTATGACATTCATTAATGGTCAAAAGGTAGATATTAAGCCTGGTTCATATAAGTATGCAACAATCAAGAAAGGTTTTGTTGTTTATAACGGTGATGGTTCACGACGAGGTTATGCTCCTACTTCTACCGTTAAAATCCCCGAAAATGCAGCTGCAGTAGATTTGCGTGGCAATTCTTTCACCGCAGTTGAAGGAAACAACAATCCAAACATATTATACTATGTAGATGCCGATAAGGCTTCTGCAACAGGATTGCCAGCACAAAATGTCATTGTAGACGGTAAAGCTGCAAAAGTTGTTCTAACTGATGGTAACGATTTCTATTGTCCGGCAGCATTTACTGCAGACCAAATTACTTATACACGTAAATTCGACAAGGCTTCTGATGGCAAGACAAATTACGATGGTCTTTATATTCCATTTACTCCAACCTCTATTTCTGATGGAGCAAAGAATTTGAAATGGCAGATTAAAGATGGTGAAGCTAACGATTTTTACCTAATGCAGTTTGCAGGTTCTAATGCAGATAATTTGAAATTTGTTTATGCTAACGAAACATTCAACTGCAATGTTCCTTACTTGATGGCTGTTCCTCAGGCTCTCGTAGGAAAGAACATAACTTTCAGCGCAAATAACGTTCAGATCCTTGATAACGCTACGCGTTTTCAGCTCTGTAAACAATGAAAACTTCATTTTTACAGGTATTTCTGCAAAGAGAACATTGACAGATAACGAATATGTACTCTCTTCTGATGCTAAGTCATTTGAGTTGAAACCGGCAGCAACAGTTAATGCTTTCCGTGCATATATTATCGGTCATGATGGTCTGAATAAACTTAATATCTTGTTTAACAATGATTTTTGCAACAGGTATTAACGGTATCAATAACAACGAAACTGAAATAAAGACTGTTTATGACCTTCAAGGTCGCCGTCTCCCGGCTGAGTCTGCAACTAAGAAGGGTATTTATATCATCAACGGCAAGAAAGTTGTTGTGAAATAAAACAAAGTTTATTCCCTCTTAGGGAAATTAGATATGAGAGGTTGGACAAAATAATTTGTGCAACCTCTTATTTTTATTCCGGTCTTATTCTATTGACATTGTTCGTAACTGTTTATAATACTCATTTTTTTGGTATTTTTCTGTATCACGCTTATATACTGATTTTTAGTAACTTTGCAAATGTAAAAAGATAGGATATGACAATAAAGGCTGCATTTTTTTGATATAGACGGTACGCTTATATCGTTTAAAACTCACAAAATTCCACAATCTACAATCGACGCTTTAACAGAGGCCAAACAGAATGGGATAAAGATATTTATTTCAACAGGTCGTCCTGTTGCACTCATTACTAATATTGATGCCATAAAACATTTGGTGGACGGATATATTACTTTTTAATGGTGCCTACTGTTTTATGGGAAATCGTGAGTTTTTGCTTTTCGCCTATTCCTGATAATGATGTGCAAACAATGATAGACGATGCAGGAAAACGCGATTATTGATGTTTGCAATATGTGGGAAGAAAGAGGTAATAATATATAATTACAAAAAGTTTTTACAGATGTTTTTGTAAATGATTTAGGTGTAAATAATGTAGACAAGAGTAAGACAATAGCAGATCTAAAAGGGCAGCCTATATTGCAAATGACTCCTTTCTTTACGGAAGACGAAGAAAAAAATAATAATGCCTGAGATATCGCATTGTGTTTCGGGCACGCTGGCACCCCTTTATTTACCGATATTACTGTAAAAGGAGCTAACAAAGGGAATGCTTTTAATTACAGTAGCAACGCAATTAGGACTTGATATTAAAGAATGTATTGCTTTCGGTGATGGTGGCAACGACCTTTCTATACTAAAAGCAGCGGGAATAGGTGTAGCTATGGGAAATGGGAACGATGATGTTAAAGCGGTTGCAGATTATGTTACAGCATCAGTAGATGAAGATGGAATTTGGAATGCATTGAAACATTTTAATGCTATATAGAAGGCATAAATACAGATGACATCTTGCTTTTTATCAAGTATGGAAGATGTAAAGCAGCAAAAAAGAAACATTAAGACAGGACTAAAAATTTGGAAACAGAATATATAGAGACCACCAAACAAGAAAAACGAGTACGCTTTGTAGTACTTTTCACGTTGTTTATTGTAGCCATTGAAGTTGCTGTTGGTGTTGTTTCTCGTTCAATGGCACTTTTGGGCGATGCAATTCATCTAATGTCTCACGAGCTAATATTAGGATTGAATTGGACTGCGTATATTTTTGGTGCGTCGTTTGCAAAATAGACAGTCGGAACGCTACGATACTAATAAGATATTGAATTTGTCTGCTTTCACAAGTGGAATATTTCTACTTGCAACAGCTGTATTTATCGTTATTGAAGCATTCGAACGTTTAAATGGGCATACAGAACATATTATAAACCATAACTTTGCCATTATTGCTGCTGTTATAGGACTATTGGCAAATATTGTTTGCGCGCGCGTGATGCACGATAAAAATGGAATGACCGACTATAATAGCCATGCTGTTTATCTGCATCTGCTGTCCGACATATTATCGAAAGCAGGCATAGTTGTCGGCATTGTTTTGTGCTATGCTTTGGGATATTTTGTGGATTGATGCTGCTGTCGCCATTATTTCCGCACTTATTGCTGCTCATTGGGCAAAGAACTTGCTATGGGAAACAGGACGAATTCTGACGAGAAAAGAAAACCAAGAATAAATTATCTATAAAATCGAATACAATAATAGTAAGCTTTTATTTAAGCATCACGTAATTAGGAAGTATAACTTGGAAAATAAATATAAAATATAAAGAAGGGCAAACATAATGATAGGAACAATATTTGGCTTATTAATACCACTAATGGGAACAGTTTTAGGTTCTGCTTTCGTATTTTTCATGCGCAACGAGATGCCTGCTCGTTTACAAAAGGCACTATTAGGTTTTGCTTCCGGAGTTATGGTGGCGGCATCTATTTGGTCGCTCATTATTCCGTCGATGGATATGTGGGCTGATCAAGGACGGTTACGTATAATTCCCGCCTTAATTGGTTTTCTTATTGGAATAGCTTTCTTGTTGCTCATCGATTATATAACTCCACACCTTCATATCGGAAGTGATAAACCAGAAGGACCTCGTACCAGGTTAAGTCGTACAGCTATGCTAACTTTTGCTGTTACTATTCATAATTTGCCAGAAGGTATGGCAGTTGGTGTTGTTTTAGCAGGCGCATTACAAATGGGCAGTGCTATTTCTACAACTGCAGCTATGGCAATGGCTATTGGCATTGCCATTCAGAATATTCCAGAAGGGGCAATTATTTCTATGCCAATGCGTGAAGCTGGCAATTCACGTTTGAAATCGTTTATAATTGGTTCGCTCAGCGGTGTTGTAGAACCTATTGGTGGTATACTTGTAATTCTTTTGGCAAGCATTATAACTCCAGCTTTACCTTATTTATTAAGTTTTGCTGCTGGTGCTATGTTTTATGTGGTTGTAGAAGAACTTATCCCAGAAGCTTCAGAAGGAGAACACTCCAACCTCTCTACAATTGGATTTGCAATTGGTTTTGCATTAATGATGACATTAGATGTTGTTTTTAGGGTAGACATATTGTATAGGATATGGATTTCTGAAATGTCCATTACGCCATTTCTTACATTATTAGCTATGAAAAGTTTTTAGTCGATAAAAACTTACATTATTCGTTTTTTTATTATCAATTAAACCACTAACAGATAATACGATACAGTAGATTTAATATTTTCTATATATATACAAAAAGTATTAGAAATATTTGGTAGTATGAAATATAATCATTACCTTTGTCTCAGTTTTTTTAGTGGTTAATTTAGTTTTAGTATTGGAACCTTGATTGATGTGATATCAGTCAAGGCTTTTTTGTATTATTTCTTGTTTTTGTATGGCAGTTAAGTTCTTTTAAAGGTTAGTCTGTCTTTCTTGAATGTGAAGATCCCATTTAGAAACGCAACGTTTTTGTTCAGGCGCAGCCTTAAATCCATGAAAAACACTGCGGGGGTCGCCACAGCGGCGGGGCGCAAAGTCTCCAGGAGCGTCCGACAGCACATACAAAAAGAAGAAAGGAGACCTAAGTCTCCCTAAGATTAACTAACTTTGTATTGTATATCAAATCATTTAACCTCAGAACAAAGGTACGAAATTTACCTTGGAATCAAGCGATTTTGGAGCAAAAGTCGCATCGCAAGAGAAATAAATGTTCACCCCTCAACGGTGATTAGGGAAATACGTAGGAACAGTAACGCTTCCGGAGAGTATGTCTGGCTGAACGCCCAGCGCAAATGTGATGGCCGGCGTCACGGTCTTGAAGGCAACCATCGAAAGCCGCCGGAACTATGGTGGCGTATAGAGCAATGATATTGACAGAGGATTGGTCTCCCTCACAGACTGCCGGTGTGCTGCGGAAAGAAGGAATACACATCGTCAGGCAGACCATCTACAATCATGTCCATGCAGGCAGCACCGGCAAATTGCGCCCACACATGCCACACGAACTGAAATATACAAGAAGATGCAAAGCCATACGCCCCATCAAACCACTCAATATTGCCGACAGAGTCAGAGACATCAACGTCCCGCAGAGGCAGACGGGACGCGTTTGGGAGATTGGGAAATGGACACCATGGTGGATTCATACGGACATGCAATTCTAACGCTCACAGAACGTTCCACAAACTTCATACTCATGGAGAAACTCGAACAGGGACGCAAGGCCTTGCCAACGGCCCGGGTCGTGTGCAGGCTGCTATTCCCATACAGAGAAACATTGAAGACCATCACCACAGACAACGGGTGTGAATTCGCAGCACACCTTGAAATATCAAAGAAACTCAGCATCAAAGGGAAAGACAGAGTAGTGGTATATTTCGCAGATTCATACGCTTCATGGCAGAAAGGAACGGTCGAAAACGCAAACAAACTCATCAGAAAATACATTCCAAAGAAAGCGAATTTTTGATGAGTTCAGCCACAAACGTATCATGAATATTCAAAAGAAATTGAACAGAAGACCAAGGGAAAAACTCAATTTCGATACACCGATAAATTGTTTCTTCAAAACTTTTCACTAATTTTGCATTTGCTGTTGGACTCATAAGGATTGTTTTTCTATATTCTCTAAAAGAGTTAAGACAAATTTAATTCTTTTTCTTATTCTGGATTTTATAAACTCAACGAACTCATTAAATTGTTTTTTTCTTCTATTTTGTGCTCCTTATTAAAAAGTATTAATAATTTCTTTCCAATATTCTATTTTCGTCCTTTTTACCATACATACCAAGGTTGTATGACATATCAGCTAATATATGCTGTAAATGTGCAACATCGACATTCCTACTTGCAATGTATTCATTTATTTCTTTAACCACATTAATAATGGGAGTTAGAGCATCCAGCCTGTACTTTTAGACATACTTTTTTGCTATTTCATTTTTTCTGTTTAGCCAACTATTTATAAACCATCCAACCATGATAATAATGACGGATAAAATTGTAATCCAATCTCTAATTTCCATAATTCTTTTGTTTTATTGTTGAAAAGTATTTTTAAGTATTTCAATTTATTTAAACATTAGCACCCATCAGAAGTCATAATATCTGATAAACTTATATATGTTACAAACTAAATATCACTCCTAAATCCTTTTAATTTACTCTTTTATATCTAACTCACATTGATTAGGCAAACGATAGCTTTCTCAGTCGTGTTTCGAGTTGTTCGGCAAGCGACTGACGAATGGAAAGGACGATTTCGCAAGTGTTGTCGAAGTTTTGTTCAACGATGTTGGCATTCATTTCCTTCACTATCTTCATAACATCGTTCATCATTGGATAAGAAAAGATGTAGCGAACAATGTGTTCTACAAACTTTTTCTTCTATTTTTCGAATGTGCTATTCCGTCGGCAGCGGCTTCGCGATAAGCAACAATCAGTCCGCTCGTGCCAAGTTTTACACCGCCGAAATAGCGGATTACGCAAATCAGAGTATTGGTAATATCGTTACTGACGAGCTGTCCGAGAATGGGCTTACCTGCCGTTGATGATGGTTCGCCGTCGTCGTTGGCACGAAACTCTGCACCGTCGGCACCCAAACGGTAGGCATAGCAGCAGTGGCGTGCATCGTAAAACTTCTTTTTGTAGTGCTTTACGATGTCCAAAGCCTCTTCGGCAGAATCTATATGATGCACAAAGGCGAGGAATTTACTCCTCTTCTCGGAATAAGACCCCTCGCCTATCGTGTCTCGATGTACTGTTCTATACTTGTCGGTCATTAATGAATTAATGAGAAATCAAATCGAATAGTCTCTCAGACTTATGAAAGCTTGTGAATGATAAGACCTGAACGGAGCTTCGGCTCGAACCAAGTAGCCTTAGGAGGCATAATCTTTCCGCTGTCGGCAATGTCCATTATCTGCTTCATTGAAACAGGATAGAGTGCCAAAGCCATCTTCATTTCACCACTGTCCACACGCCTCTTGAGTTCTTCGAGACCACGGAGACCACCCACGAAGTCGATACGGTCGCTTGAACGCAAATCTTTGATGCCGAGAAGTTCGTCAAGAATCAAACGGCTTGAGATATCAACGTCGAGTACGCCTATTGGGTCGTTGTTGTCGTATGTACCTTCCTTGGCTGTGAGAGAGTACCATTCGCCTTCTAAGTAAAGTGAGAATTCGTGCAAATGAGCTGGTTTATAAATTGCAGTGCCTTTCTTTTCAACAATGAAATTCTTCTTCAATGCTTCGAGGAACTGTGCAGGTGTCATACCATTCAAGTCCTTAACAACACGGTTGTAGTCGAGAATGGTAAGTTCAGATGCTTGGAAGCAAACCGCCATAAAGTAGTTGTACTCTTCTTTTCCTGTGTGGTTTGGATTAGCCTTTTGCCTTTTCGCCACCCTACAAGACCTGCAGCAGCTGAACGGTGGTGTCCGTCTGCAATGTAGAGACTTGGCATCTTTGCAAATTCTTCGGTAATGGTCTTGATGTCCTTATCGTCAGAAACGACCCAAAGCTGATGGCGGAAACCGTCGATAGGAGCAATGAAATCGTATTCAGGAGTAGTAGCTGCATAGCGAGTAGTGATTTCCTTCAACACTGGATTATCGGGATAAGCGAAGAATACTGGCTCGATGTTGGCATCGTTTACACGAACGTGCTTCATACGGTCTTCTTCCTTGTCGCGGCGTGTAAGCTCGTGCTTCTTGATGACACCGTTTACATAGTCCTGACAAGCAGCACCGACAACGATACCATACTGTGTCTTGCCGTTCATTGTTTGTGCATAGATGTAGTAATGTTCCTTGTCGTCTTGTACCAACCAACCTTTTTCTTGGAACATCTTGAAGTTCTCTGCAGCCTTTTCGTAGACACGTGGGTCATATTCACTTGCACCTTCTGGGAAATCTATTTCAGGCTTAATGATATGGTAAAGGCTCTTTTCGTTGCCCTTAGCTTCTTCGCGCATCCTCTGAATTCAATACGTCGTATGGACGACTTTCTACTTGTTCAACGAACTCCTTTGGAGGACGAACACCTTTAAATGGTTTTACTATTGCCATAATATATTGTAGATATAAAATAAAAAGCAGACTATCAGGGCTTCTGCCGTTTTATAAGCATAGTTCCTAATAATCTGCAATATGGATTTAAATATTATTTGTTTACTTGGAATTTGGTATCACCGTTAGCAAAGAAAGCATTGATTTGCTTTGCAGCTGCAATACCTGCATTGATGTTAGCTTCTGCTGTCTGAGCACCCATCTTCTTAGGTGTGCTGAAGTAACGACCTTCAAACTTAGCAAATTCTGCGTCAGCGTCTGGCTTGATGTCGGTAATGAACTTCAAGTCTTCGCGTTCATTCATCAACTTGATAAGTTCTGGCTCGTTGATAACTTCCTTGCGAGCAGTATTGATAAGAGTTGCCCCCTTGTGCATCTTGTTTACGAGAGCGTAGTTGATGCTCTGCTTTGTTTCTGGAGTTGCAGGAATATGGAGAGAAACAATGTCGCAAGTTTCGAACAAAGCGTCCTGATTATCAACAGCCTTAACACCAGCAGCTTCAATAACTTCCTTTGGACAGAATGCATCGTAAGCATAAATTTCCATACCGAAGCCCTTTGCAATGCGGGCAACGTTGCGACCAACATTACCAAATGCAAGAATACCGAGCTTCTTGCCCATCAATTCAGAACCGCTTTTACCGTTGTAGAAGTTGCGAGCACCATAAACAAGGAGACCTAAAACAAGTTCGGCAACTGCGTTTGAGTTCTGTCCTGGAGTATTTTCAGCAACAACGTTGTGTGCAGTAGCTGCAACGAGGTCGATGTTATCGTAACCAGCACCAGCACGAACAACAATCTTCAAATTCTTGGCTGCATCAAAAACTTCTGCTGTAGCTTTGTCTGAACGAATAATAAGTGCATCTACGTCTTTAACAGCATCTAATAACTGAGTTGTCTCTGTATATTTTTCTAAAAGCGCAAGTTCGTGTCCTGCTCCTTCAATTTCTTTTCTGATACCCTCAACAGCTGCTGCTGCGAATGGTTTTTCTGTTGCAATTAAAACCTTCATAGTAATAAATTTTATAATGCAAGTACACGGATATAACCTTTCATGGGTCTATCCGTGCATTTGCTATATTAACCTTAATTAGTGTTTAGCCTCGAATTCTTTCATGGTTTCAACAAGAGCCTTGCAGCCTTCTATCGTCATTGCATTGTAGCAGCTTGCACGGAATCCACCAACATCACGGTGTCCCTTGATACCAACCATACCTCTTTCGGTAGCAAACTTGAAGAACTCGTCCTGAAGTTCTGCATACTCATCGTTGAGAACGAAGCAGATGTTCATGTAAGAACGGTCTTCCTCGCACTTGACAGTACCACGGAACAACTTGTTGCGGTCGATTTCACCGTAAACAATATCAGCACGCTCCTTTGCAAGCTTAGCCATTGCTTTTACACCACCGTTAGCCTTAATCCAACGAAGATTCTCTAATGCGGTATAAACAGGAACAACAGGAGGAGTGTTGAACATTGAACCTTTCTTAATATGTGTACGATAATCTAACATTGTAGGTATTTCACGCTGTACACGCCCGAGTACATCATCTTTGATTATAACGAATGTTACACCAGCCATTGAAAGATTCTTCTGTGCACCACCATAAATACAGTCGTATTTAGAAACATCTACTGGACGGCTGAAAATGTCTGAAGACATATCACCTATCAAACGAACAGGCACGTCTAAATCCTTATGATATTCGGTACCATAGATTGTATTGTTAGTTGTTACGTGCAAGTAGTCTCAAATCTGTTGGAACATTGAAGTTCTTTGGAAGATATGTATAGTTGTCGTCTGCAGACGATGCAACTTCAACGACTTCGCCAAACAATTTAGCTTCTTTCATTGCCTTCTTTGCCCATACACCAGTATTTAAATAACCAGCCTTCTTTACCAAGAAGTTGAAAGGAATCATGCAGAACTCAAGCGATGCGCCACCACCTAAGAACAGCACTGAATAGCCTTCAGGAACATTTAATATTCCTTTACCAAAGCCATTGCTTCATCCATTACAGGTTGGAAATCTTTTGAACGGTGGCTAATTTCAGCGATTGAAAGACCAATCCCGTTAAAATCCAAGATAGCACTTGCTGTTTTCTATTACTTCGCGTGGAAGAATACAAGGACCAGCACCAAAAATTGTACTTCTTCATGATGTCTTAATTTTTAGTTGAACTTATTTATTATTATATCATTATATTCCTCAAAAGGGTGTATAGACTTAGTCATACGTCTACGAAATTAAAGATTTTATCTGACATAGACAAATATTTAAGCATATTTTTGTATTATACTTTATAGCCTGGTCATTCTATTTTGTTTATAAACTGCAAATAACACTACATTATAACACAACTATTAGTGGACTTCTTCCACAACGGTACTAATCCCCTTTATTTTCTCCCCTTTCGTCATTTTCAATATCTGAGATATTTTCTCACGGGAGACAGCCACATAAGAGTAACGTAGCATCACATCAATCTTGCCTATGTCTGTTTGTTCTATCCCTGCTTTCTTGCACAAGAAGCCAACTATGTCGCCTTTTGATATCTTGTCTTTCTTTCCCTTGCCTATGTATAATGTCGTCATTCGGGCCTGTTTTATGGCAGGTAACACATCAGGGAGTTCCATTACATCTACCTTCTGTTGCACATAATCAGGCAGTTGTTCGTCTGGGCCAAGCACAAAGAAGACATTGCCCCGCTTGTCCCAGCGCGCCGTTCTACCTACTCTGTGTACATGCTCCTCCTCGTTCTCGGGAAGATGATACTGAATGATATTATCTACATCGGGAATGTCTAGCCCTCTTGAGCCTAAATTGGTGCTTACAAGAATGTTTGTTGAACCATTTGAAAAGCGATACAACATAGCTTCGCGCCCCTTCTGTTCCAAACCTCCATGTAACATAGATACATCGAAACCTGCTTCCTTCAAATAAGTGGCAGTGCGGACAACGGCGTCCCGATAGTTCAAGAACACGATGCTGCTTTCATCGCCCAAGTATCTTAACAGATTGGAAAGTGTTTCCAGTTTGTCTTTCTCCGCACTGCGGACGATGTGCAGCCGGACGCGTTCTGACACCTCTTCGTCCTCGTCTCTGTAGTCCACACGTATGTTTCTGCCAACATGAACAAACTTAGGAATGGTTTCAGACTCGGTTGCAGAAAGCAAGATGCGACGTTCTATGGCTGGCAACTTACTGACAATTTCTTGCATTTCATCTTGGAATCCCATTTCCAAACACTTGTCGAACTCATCGATAACAAGCCATTTAATGCTTTCTGGTACTAAGTTTCCTTTGTCCAAATGGTCGTTCAGCCTGCCTGGAGTAGCGAAAAGGATTTGCGGTCTTACGCTGCGCATTTCCCGATGCTCGTCCATAGTTGGCCTGCCACCATAGAGTGCCATTCCTTTTAATCCTGATTTTATATCTTGAACTACATTTGCCGATTGCCTGGCCAGCTCTCGCCCTGGTACTAAAACGACAGCCTGCACATCGTTGCTTGTAGAATCCAACATTTGTATCAATGGCAACAAGTAAGCATAGGTTTTTCCTGAACCTGTCGGCGATAACACGATAACATCTCGGTTTGAATGCAAGATGGCTTCTGAAGCGTCTTCCTGCATCGGGTTTAGCTTTAAACCTAACTTCTTTATTATTTCATTTTGTTTCATTTCGTAGTCTGTCTATTTCATCAAATTCTTTTCCCATATTCAGATTCAAATAAATTGTGTATAACGGTGCCAACCATTTATCTCGTGCTTTCGGAGCCAACTTTCTGTATTGCTCAAGATAGGGCAATGCCGTTTCATACAGTTTATTTATTCTTGCACGTTTAGAGCGACTCTGTTGAGTTTTGGCCAATTCTATTGCCTGGTCGAAATACGCCAATCCTAAATTGCAATAGGCATCGGCAAAATTAGCTTTCTCTTTTACAAGTTGCAGGCAAATGTCTATGCATTCTTTATATTTCCCAAGATTAAGCAGTACTGTACTCTTTGTGAAACGGAACAACACACTTGTAGAATCCGTATCTAAAGCTTCGTCAGTTATTTGTAATGCGACCTTATTATCTCCCTTTTTAACATAGTACTCTACTAAACGAGGAAAGAAGAATGCGAATTTGGGATATTCTTTGAAACCTTCCTGCAAAGCCTTAAGATATCTTGCGGTATCTTTCTGTACCAAATAAGCATCGGCTTCATACTGTCGTACAAAGTTCAACATAGAAGTATCACGTTCGGCTAAACGCAAATGACGCATTGTTTTCTCGGTATCTTTAAGCTTATAGCCACAATACATCGCCCAATATGCCGCATGTGGCATCAAAGCGTCCTTGTGTTCATAATCGTAACTAGTAAAAAGCGACTGCTTGTCGGTCCGTATATAGTTATCGAAATAGTCGTAAGCAGTCTTGTAATTCTTCAGATGGAGGAAGTATGTGCCCCCATTAAAGAGATTTGGCCGAATAGAATTGAGCAATTGGGCATGGCGTTCCCTATATTTAGGGGACACAGGAGTGGGCGTATCTAAACGGGCATCTACAGAGTCGAAACTTGCCATTGTTTCATACATTCGTTTCGTTACAGAGAAAAAAGCCGCCGTATCGTATTTTTGTTTCAAATATAATTTCTCGTTGCCTTGCTCGTATTGCTTTGTCAAAACATCACAAAGCATTACCCAAATCTTTGTATTGGTCCGGTTTACTGAATCGTCTAATAAAGTTTGCATAGACTTCTCGGCCTTCGCCAGCTCCTTCCCACTCTTCAGTAATTCGCGCGCTACTGCTAACTGTTTCTTTTGTGCATATAATAACACAGAGTTAAATATAAACACAAAAAGCAATATCTTCTTTAAATTATCTCTTATCACTTATTAGATCTATTAGTCAAGCCCTCTAATTCTTGTGCCTTTATCTTATCGCCTAACATCGTGTAGGCCATGTACAGAGGATTTACCCAATCTACTTTATTACGTCGAGGATCTTTTGCTTTTACCCTTTCAAGATAGTTTCGGGCATCAGCGAAATATAACATATAGTCGTCTTCCTGTATTGGCATTCCTTCCTTCTGTTTCTCCAACACTTCATTCCTTATCTCTAATCCTCGCATATTCAGGCAGACACCTATATTAAAAGCCACAGGAATTAAGTTTGGTGAAAGTTCATCAGCTACTTTATAAGCTTCAATAGCTTCGTCCCATCTTCCCGCTTGCATGGCTATTTCTCCCTTCAATATCCACGGAATGGCAGATTTTGAGTCGTTTACCAGCTGATGATCTATAAAACTCTCTATATTAAACCGAGCTGTGGAATGTTGATAAAACTTCATCAACCATGAGAAATATTTGGTATTGGTGGGTTCTGTCTCGTATAACTTAGCCAAAACAGCAAGATATTTCAACGAATCGTCAGCATTTTTCATCTGTTCTCCCATACATTCTGTTTTCACTTCTACAGCAGGCTGCGCTGTTTCATCGTATAGTATGGCTATATTAGCATATTTTTCTGCTAATCTGAAGTTTCTTAATTTTAAATAGTCGTAGGCCAGATAATAGGCGGCGATACCGCTTTCATCAGGAATATCTGCTACCAAAGGATTAGTTCTCGTTGTCAGATAAAGCTCCTAAAGCTTTCTGCCCTCCATCTTTGTATAATTATTTTTTAGTAGGAACAGCCCTGCATCTATCAACATGGGATACAATGTTGTTACACGTTGCAAATTTTCTTCACTGAACTCTGGCTTCACTTTACCTTTACGATTAGGCATCCGATCGTATTCATCGCATTTTAACGAAGATAATATTCCATCTACCACAGCACGATAGATTGCGAGTGAATCCCTATCCGTATTCGATTGTACACGTTGATATGCAGCTTCAGCTTGTTTATTAAACTTCTCAGCGTTTATTTTATTATTTTGTGCCAGTGCCGACAAAGAACAGAAAGATAAAAATAAAACATATATTGTTAATTTCCCCATAAGCCTTCATCTTAATTTCACCGTTTTTCCCTTCTTTTATATTATGGTATAAGGATAAATCCTTTCTCCATTAAAAATTTAACAATATAGAGTTAGATTTATAGAAACCTCCCTCTTGAGCATAAAAAAGACGCTAAAGAGGGAGATATTTTACATTATTCGCTATAACCTGCATCAACTGCAAGAGCCTTTGTCTCTGGAGCCTGAGGACCTTTTACAAAGTAATAGCTTCCATAAAGAGGATATGCCCACAAGTTTTTATTCTGTTTTGATGTATCAAGAGCCTTTGCCTTTTCCAAATAAGAAATAGCTTCGTTGTAAACAACGTTGAATTGTGCACGTGCTTCTTTGGTCAAATTCTTCACAGCCATCACACGTTCCTGCGCCTTATAGAAGAGGCACTGACCGATAGAAGCGTTGATAGCAATCTGCGCACTTTCATCGTTTGCCAATGGAAGAGCCTTCTTCAATGCTTCAACAGCACCGTCATAATTTTTCTTAATACTTTCGAACTGACCTTTCAATACGAGTGCGCTGTAGCTGTTCGGATCCTTTGCGAGGTGGTCGTCGATAACTTTCATTGCCTTGTCGCCCAAACCCAGTGCGTTGTAAGTAGAAGCCAATGTTGAGAGAAGCGCCTCGTTTGACTCGTCCTGTGCATAGATGGCAGCGAGCTTGTCTGCGTATGCAAGAGAGTCCTGACGTGTCTTCAGTTGTGAACCTAAGATTGCTAATTTTAAGTTCTGCACTTCTTTTGCACGTTCCTTGTTGTCTTTTGCATATTCAATATACTTTTCTGCTTTTGCAAAATCGTTGTTCTGATAAGCATAAACAGATGCGAAGTAAGCTATTTCAGACAGATTTTGGTCTTGTTCCTTAAACTTTGCGAATTCAGGATAATCTGCTGATTCTACATATTCAGCTAAATATTTGTATGCCTGCTTATCGTCTTTGCCTTGATAGTAAACGCCACCATTAATAAGGTCGTTACGGAGCTTGTAAACCTTTTTCTACCAAAGTAGAGAACTTAGGCTTTACTTTTGCCTTTCTGGTTTGGCATATTATCGTATTTAATGGCTTTGAACACCAGAATCAAAAGCAGCATCTACGGCAGCATAGAGTCCCTTTTCGTCTACAGGTTTGTTGCCTTCTTTACCCATTTGCTTCTGGGTTTCGTTCTCAAGCTGAATGCCTTGCTCATAATTTACCTTCTTCATTGCTAATTCGTAAAGGCGATTATACGCTTTAGCCTTCTCTTCGTTGCCCTGCGAGTTGTTCTAAAGTAGATTGCAAAAAGATTAGCAGCTTCAGCGTAGTTCTGAGCTTTTTAAGATAGCTTTTCAATGGTTCGCTGTCGCCAGCAAATGCAGCAGATGCTCCTATTAACATCATTACTGCCAAAAATCATTTTTCATATTAGTTTATAATTTAAAGATTAATATTCGTTATTAAGTCTCCTGCTTTATGTTTATTTTTATATACGCACTTCTTCAATAACGCTTAAGACCCTCTCTATTTTATTCGAAATCTACCGATGGCGGTATTGTCTGGTTGTCGTCATCAGCTACATCCGCTTCATTTGAACAAGAAGTCTCATTCTGTTGATCTGCTTGCGAATGCCCTCTCTCTTCAACCTGCTCTTCCATTTCGGCACTCATAACTTTTGCACACCGATGCTATAACATCGTTTTTCTTTGCAAGGTTAATAAGACGAACACCTTGTGTAGCACGTCCCATAACACGACATTCAGCTACAGAAAGACGGATAACGATTCCACTTTGATTGATAATCATAAGATCGTTTTCATCAGTTACATTCTTTATTGCAACTAATTTTCCCGTCTTCTCAGTTATGTTCAGAGTCTTAACGCCCTTACCGCCACGGTTTGTAAGTCGGTAGTCTTCCACGACTGAACGTTTTCCGTAGCCTTCTTCCGATACAACCATTACGGTTTCAGTTTCAGCATCGTTTACAACAATCATACCTACCACTGCATCATCGCCGTCCTCATCAAGGCGCATACCACGCACACCCGTAGACACACGTCCCATTGTGCGTACTGCCTCTTCGTTGAAACGACACGCACGACCGTTGCGATTGGCTATGATGAGTTCGTTATGACCGTTTGTCAAACGTACATTTACCACTTCGTCGCCTTCATTTATGTTGATGGCTATCACGCCATTGGTACGTGGACGCGAGTAGTGGCGCAGCGACGTCTTCTTTACTAAACCGCATTTTGTAACGAATACTACATAATGTGAGTCGAGGAACTCTTCGTCGTCTAAGCCTTTTATACGCAAGAATGCATTTACGCTATCATCTGGGTCGAGTGCCAACATATTCTGAATGGCACGTCCTTTCGATGTTTTGTCGCCTTCAGGAATGTCGTAACACTTCATCCAGAAGCAACGTCCTTTCTTCGTAAAGAACAACATTGTCTGGTGCATGGTTGCCGGATAAATAAATTCCGTGAAGTCCTTATCTCTCGTGCGTGCACCTTTCGACCCTACGCCGCCACGTGCTTGCTCCTTAAAGTCGGCAAGCGGTGTGCGCTTGATGTAGCCAAGGTGGCTGATGGTGATAACTACAGGATCGTTAGGATAGAAGTCTTCGGCATTGAACTCGTGCTCGTCTGGAATGATTTCGGTACGACGGGCATCGCCATACTTCTCTTTCACTTCTTGGAGTTCTTCCTTCATCACTTCCTTGCAACGCTCTGGGTTGTCGAGAATTTCCTGCAAGTCCTTTATGGTCTGCATCAATTCGTCGTATTCGGCATGTAACTGATCCATACGCAAGCCTGTGAGTTGCGACAGGCGCATGTCTACAATGGCTTTTTGACTGTAGTTCGTCTAACTCAAAGCGCTTTTCCAAATTGGTTTGAGCTTCTGCAGGAGTCTGACTTGCACGAATGATGTGTACCACTTCGTCAATGTTGTCGCAGGCAATAATCAGTCCTTCCAAGATGTGGGCACGTTCTTTTGCCTTGTTCAACTCGAACTTTGTACGGCGAATGGTTACGTCGTGGCGGTGCTCTACAAAGTATTTTACGCAATCGTACAGACTCAACAGGCGTGGACGACCATTTACAAGAGCAATACAGTTTACAGAGAATGAACTCTGCAAGGCTGTCATCTTGAACAGTTTGTTCAGGATAATGTTGGCGTTGGCATCGCGTTTCACGTCTACTACGATGCGCATTCCTTGGCGACCAGTTTCATCATTCACGTTTGAAATGCCTTCCAACTTACCATCTTTCACCAAGTCGGCAATATACTCTATGAGCTGTTGCTTGTTTACTCCATATGGAATTTCGGTTACAACTATCTTGTCGTGCTGGTCTCCGCTTTCTATTTCTGCCTTTGCGCGCATCACGACGCGTCCTCTACCTGTTTCATAAGCATCTTTTACACCTTGCAATCCGTAGATGTAAGCGCCCGTAGGAAAGTCTGGCGCAGGTATATACTGCATCAATTCATCGACTGTTATATCGGGATTGTCTATGTAAGCACAGCACCCATCTATTACTTCGTTCAGGTTATGGGTAGGTATATTCGTCGCCATGCCCACGGCAATACCATTGCCTCCGTTTACAAGCAGGTTTGGAATCTTGGTCGGCATCACGGCGGGCTCCTTCAACGTGTCGTCGAAGTTGTTAACCATATCCACCGTATCTTTCTCAATGTCGTCCATTACGTGCTCGCCCATCTTTGCCAAGCGGCACTCTGTGTAACGCATAGCTGCTGGTGAGTCGCCATCGACAGAACCAAAGTTTCCCTGTCCGTCCACTAGCTTGTAGCGCATGTTCCATTCCTGTCCCATGCGTACCAATGCACCATAGACCGAAGAATCGCCATGTGGGTGGTATTTCCCGAGCACCTCTCCTACGACACGTGCACACTTCTTATAGGGTTGATTACTAAAGTTGCCTATGCCGCGCATACCGTAGAGAATACGACGGTGCACAGGTTTAAAACCATCGCGTACATCAGGAAGCGCACGAGCCACAATCACCGACATGGAATAGTCGATGTAAGAACTCTTCATCTCCTCCTCAATGTTTATCTTCAAGATGCGATCTTGGTCTATTGTCTGATTTTCGTCCATTATTATTTGTACTTTTATCTATTGCTTTTGTTGTTCAACAACCTTTTAAAATCTAAGGAAAATTGCTTTAAACGGCATTTATTTTCGTTTTTAAGCATTTGTTGGCTGTTATTCTGGGGTGTAAAAGTACAAAGAAAAAACGACATACAAACTCGTAAAACCGAAAAAAAACAATATTTTAAGGATTGTTAGAGCTGAAGAATGTTTTAAATGTGTACCCGAATACTCTCTTTATTGATTTACTTTGGCAGATGTCTCCGGCGTAAAATCAATTCTCTCCCTTGGCTTTTTAAAGGTCTTAACCAGGTAATTATTCTGCAAAAACAATGTAAACATATTTTACAACATGCTCAACCGTGTATCAATCTCATTTTCAACGTATTGTAAAACCCACCTTTTTGCGATGCAAAACAGGCCCCTTTTGCAATGTAAAACAAGGGTTTTGGGGACTCAAAACAAGGGTTTTCGCCATGCAAAACAGTTTGTGTTGCTTTTCTTTAGAATTATCTTTACAAAAACAAAAGCTGTTAAAGATAATCCTTAAACGATGCTATAAACTTACCAAAACATTTGTATCTTTCGCTCATTATTACTACTTTCACTAATAACTGCAGAAAAAGTGTGTCGAAACTACACTTTTTCTACACTTAAAAAGAGTAAGCATGGAGATAAGGAGAGATATTATAGACGCTTTGAAAGAATGGAAAGAAGAATCTGCATATCAATCTATTATTCGACATGCAGATTTCCTTTTCATTGTAAACAAACTTGTTTTACATAACGTGCATCGATAATTTAATAGTGTAGACTCCTTGAAAGGTACGCTATCGGGACTGTATGTTAAGATAAAACCTACTTTATAATTATCTTTTTTGTATGCAGAAGTTTGTTCTTGTCCATTGTCTTCATAATATAAATGCCTGGCAATGCTGGACGAATATTGCCCATATACCGCCCATCAAGTGTATAATAGCAGCATTTAGATACTTCTGTATTCGATTCAATAGGCGTTACAGACGTGGCTGGATTGAATTCTGAAGCTCCTACATCAATGCTTTTGCCCATTATGCGGTTGTTGCCGTAAATGTCTTTTTGTGTAGTTCTCAATGCTAATAGGCGTACCTTTGTCTATGAATTCGCTGCCCTGCTGTAATTCCCAGCTGGCAAACAGAATATCGCCAATACCTTTTTCATCGACAGTAAGCCTTCGAATGTTGTTGGAGCCACAAAGTTCGACTTGGCAACAGTGGTAGCACTGATAGTATTTATTACATCTTTTTCTTCGTCGGTATAGGTAGAATAGTCTATATTAGTGCTGGTAGTAGCCTTGCGCGACTTGTTATTTTGCACCGTACAGTTTATGATTTTACCACCATCGGCAAATATTCCACCTCCATGAAACGATGTACAATTGTAAACAAGCCCCCCTACAAAAGTACCTTTATTATACACTCCACCACCAGCACCGCCTTTGTCATCGCCTAACAAGGTATAATCGGCAAAGCAATTTGCCACAACGTTATTGATTGCAGTACCCAAATTGTAAATTCCTCCACCAACAAGGGCACGCGAACTTACTATTTCGTTATCATGTAATAAGCCCGTTGAATAGATAGCACCGCCCTCACGAGCATAGCAACCTTCGAAATTGCAATCTGTCACTGTGCCTTTCACATTATATATAGCGCCACCTGCATCTAAAGCGACGCAATCCAAGAAGAAACAATTGCTTATTTCGGCGTTCTCGGCATATACTGCTCCACCTCGAGCTTGTGTGTTTGGCGAATGTGCATAGGTACGTTCGAAATAGCAATCAGAGATTTTTACATTGCCTTTACCTGTTAAGTAGACTGCAGCACCATCGGCATACTTGTTCCCCTTCGGCAGTAAAGTAACAAGAGTTTTCTATAAATCGACAGTTGGTAATGGTAACATCACCCACAGCATAGATAGCTCCACCCGAACATTGCACGTTATATACCATGGCGTTTGCCCCTTTCAAAGTAAGTCCGTCAATCGTTATCGGAGCCGTCAGTTCCTCCTTTTTATATAATATATGATTGGCATTATTCGCCGTCCCTGGTATTATGTTGTTATCAACCTTCCACCCATACATGTAGGGATTCTCGGGATTAGCCTCTCTCACCCATTCATCGGGCACATCATCATCGGCACTTAGTATTGTCGTATTCACATAATCGTAGGCTTCTCCATCTTCTACTTTCATGCGTTCTTCCTTGCTTTTTTCTGTACCGGCAAAGCCGCCATAGAGCGATACGCCATCTTTTAATGGAAAGTGGCGTGAGTTTTTCTTCGATGATTTAATGAGTTGCGTAGGCTTATAGGTGCCTGCTGCAATCCAAATCTCGTCGCCCGAAGTTGCTTTTGCCAAGGCATCGTCTAAACTTCCCATAGCTTTTTCCCACGAAGAGCCGTCGCCTGTACCCTTTATAGAAACGTGATATACTTTCGCTTGTAACGGTGCAGCCGCAAAAAGCAAGCTGATTCCAACCGCAAAAAAATAAGAATGCTTCATATCTCAATATGTTTTGGTTAATGTAAATCGGGACAAATATTATCTCATATCAGTGCAAATACCCTCATTTTCCTTTAGAAACCTTGATAAGCAACAGCCCTATGGCTGTCCAAATAAGTTCTCTAAGACGCACGATAAGGGCTACAAAGATGCCTGCATTGGCTGTAAGTCCTAAGCCAGAGACCGACATCAGGAAGCCACCTTCGCGCCCACCGAGTTGCAAAGGCATGAAAAACAGCATGTTGGCAAACAGTGTTGTAAAGGAAATAATGAGAATACAGTTCAGGTAATTCACGCTTGGAAACAGCACAAGCAATATGAAGAAAACTTCAAGAGCACTGCAAACACGGCACAGAAGTTCGATAAACACCACCGAAAAGAATGTCTTTGGGTCTTGATTGTGCAGTGCTGCCACCCTGCTTATCGATGTTTTCCAACCGTTCGCGGTTCTCTTCGATGTACCGGCACGCCCATTTCTTAACGCCAGGGATATGTCGCAGGAGATTCATACCGCGGACAGCAAGTCCCTTTTTATACCCGGAGAAGAAGAACCAAATAGCTGTCAGACAGAAAACACAGCCCACAGAGAGCATAATAGCCATAAAAACACTGACGTGCTGCGTAAGAATGAAGAGCGGAATGGAAAGCAACCAGAACCAGAAATGACTGAAAATGTGCGTCATAACGAACAAGAGCACCGACGATGTGGCACGTTCTACGCCAATACGGGGCGACAATTCCATAATGCGATAAGGCTCGACACCCATCAATCCACCCGGTGTGGCATAGTTCAGGGCAAACCCTGAGACGCTGATTTTATAGAGATACCAGAACGGAACCATACGTTTGTCGTCGCCTTTGGTCTGACTTTTGATGATGATATACCAAGAGGTAGTATTGAAAATATAAAGAAAAGCCCACAATACAACCACTGCAAAGAACCAATAGCCTGCGTGTTGCAGCCCACGCCATACTTCGGCAAAGTCCAATTGTGTTAACATTATCACCAAGACCACAATACCGAAGAGGAAAACCGTTCTGATATTTCTTTTTCATAGGCTTTTTCTTTTTATAGAAAATAGAAAACGAGGTAACTCCGTCCGTACAAAGCAACGCCGAAACTCCGAGTTACCCACGCAACTATTTCTCATTTCAATTATTCTTCCTTTCGTTTTGGCACGGCAAAGCGCACCTTCTCGCTGTCGTCGCGACGTTCTTTATAGAGTTTTGCCAACGGATTGCCCATCGGTTCATCGTATTCCTTGCGATGACGGAAGATGTCTATGGCAAGGAAAATGGCGTGGCGCATTGGCATAGCATCGGCAACGCCCTTGCCTGCAATACTGAAATTGGCAGGCGTTTCGGGTGCAGTGCGTACCAATGGCAGCCCTGCAAGATAGTTTACGCCCCCTTCTACCGTTAGCGAACGGAAAGGAGTGAGTCCCTGTTCGTAGTACATAGCAAGCACACCATCGAACTGTTCCCAATCGCTACCACCGAAAAACTTATCCGCAGCGTATGGTCCGAAAGCCTGTATGCCCTCTTTTTCGAGTGCTGCAATAGCAGGTTCAATCACCTCTTGTTCCTCTGAACCGAGCAAACCATTGTCGCCTGCCTTCGGATTGAGTGCCAAAAGGGCGATGCGCGGATTAGAAATGCGGAAGTCGCGGCGTATGCTATGGTGCAGCAAACGTCCGTTTTCGGTAAGTCCTTCAATAGAAATAGACTCTGCAACTTGCTTCAACGGCAGGTTGCGAGTAGCCAAGGCAATGCGCAGTTTCTCGCTTACAAGCATCGAGAGCGTTGGCTCTTCAGCCGGCAGATGGTCTTCAATGTATCGGCTTTGCCCACTGAAATGGAACTGCTCGCTGTTTTCTATCGGTGCAGTAACCAAGACATCGAAGCCCCCTGCACGGTAATCAGCCAATGCACGGTCGATTGCAAGCAAGCCAGCGTTGCCCGATTCCTCGGTAGGAACACCAAGTTCCACCTTTATTTCCTCGTCGAAAACAGGTATAAAGTTTATTCTATTGTCTTGAACTTCGCTTATATCGTTGATGATAGTGAAGGTTGCCTCCAACCTTAAGGCATTGCGATGATACGTAGCAGCCTTTGGAGAGCCATATATAATAGGTGTGCAAAGCTCCAACATCGTTGGTTCCTCAAAGGCTTTGAATATCAGTTCATATCCTATTCCGTTCGTATCGCCGTGCGTAATGGCTACTCGGACTTTTCTATTGTTGTTCATAACTTATTCTGTATATATGTGTTTCTTGTTTTTATTCTTGCTTGTTTCTTGTGTAGAGGGCAGCCTCCAATCGGCGCACAAGGTTCCGTTTCTTGGTTTCGGGCGCATAGACAAAGGCTTCTGCCACTACTATGCGACTGCCTTTAGGTTGCCAATAGGCTACAAAAGCACCACCCATGGCGTCGTTCTTCATTTCCCAAAGCCCCCGTACCGTAACGGAGTTGCCCCGTCCGCGTGTTACTGAAGCGATGGAAGCGGTTCGCATGTACATTCCTCTCTGCTCTCCGAGAATGTTTCTTCGCATCACACTGTCGCGCTGATGGCGGAAATCGCCCTTGCCAATGCTGTACAGACAGATATTAACCATACTTGACGGTGCGTTGTTCGACAGCCAAAGGAAGTCCTTCCCAACTCTGCTGGCAGTTAAATCGGCAGGTACCTGCATAGCAATGCCAAACATCTTGCGTATCGTTGCTTCTGCCTTTGCATTCGGTTGCTTCGCTATATCCGCCTGCGTGCGGTGCAGTTCAACCTTCGTAAGGTAGTTTCGCAACGTTTGCCCCTGCTTTTCCAAGAATGCTTTCAGCTTCGGCAACGACGGAGCGGCAACGGTTACGATAACCTGTGGCTGTGCATACACGTTCTGCCTACTGCTTATGCTCACGCCTTTTTGACGTTGATTGATGGACAGCACAACTATGTTGCGCACCATTTTGCTATCGCCCTGCAACTTCTCGGACGCTATTTCCACCACGTCGAACGACGGTTCTGCCTGTGGTAGCCCCACTATCGGTGCCGAAAGCACGTTGTACAGAAGGCTGTCGCTATCGCCTACCACCACAACTTCGTAGGCTTTACCGTAGCTTGCAGGGGTAAACATGCTGTTCTTGCAACTCGTCAGCAACAACATTGCAACGAGTGCAACGAGCGAAAGTTGCCTACGCACGTTCATCAGCTATCTTCTTTGCCGTGGAAAGCAAGCCGCAAGCCGCAAAAATATCTTGCCCACGACTGGCACGTATGGTTGTAAACACGCCATGTTGGGTGAGATAATTGCGGAACTCCTCCATCTTCTTGTCGTCTACGCCGTGCAGCGGAACGTTGGGAATGGTGTGGAAGCGAATCAGATTAATCCTGCAATCCAACCCCTTCAGCAACTTTATGATTTCCTTTGCGTGGCGTTCCGAATCGTTCACACCCTTGAAAACGATATACTCGAACGACAAGCGGCGTTGGTGCGAGAAGTCGTAATTGCACAGCAACTCTACGATGTCGGCAATCGACATACCACGCTCGCCTGGCATAATCTCTGCCCGCTCGGCAGGAATGGGCGAGTGCATGCTTATTGCAACGTGGCAGTCGCTCTCTTCAAGAAACCGTTTCAACTTGGTCTTCACACCGATTGAACTCACCGTAATGCGCTTTGGCGACCACGCATAGCCATAGTCGGCAGTCATTATCTGCGTTGTTCGCAACACGTTCTCGTAGTTGTCCATCGGTTCGCCTTGCCCCATAAACACGATGTTGGTTAGCTTTTCGCGCTCGGGCAGCGAGTATATCTGGTTCAATATGTCGGTAGCAGAGAGGTTACCCTCGAAGCCTTGCTTGCCTGTCTGACAGAAAAGGCAGTTCATTTTGCAGCCCACTTGCGATGAAACGCAGAGCGTGGCACGGTCTTCATCAGGTATATACACCGACTCAACAAACTTTCCGTCGTCCGCTGGAAACAGATACTTAATGGTTCCGTCCTTGGAATACTGTGCGTCGATGTGCTTCTTGCAACCTATGGTGTAAGCCGCTTTTAGCTTTTCGCGATTGGCTTTCGACAGGTTTGTCATCTCGTCAATCGATGTTATATGCTGCGTATAGAGCCACTTTGCCATTTGTCCGCCCGTAAAGGCAGGCATACCGAGTTCCTTTGCAACCGTTTTCAGTTCCAAAAGGTTCATTCCCATAAGTGGTTTCTTTTGCGACTTCCATATCTTGTTCTCTATATATAATGGTGCAAAGATAACGAAAAAATAAGGAATAACCACGTTTTTCTGTCGAATAATAGACGAATTACCGACAAGAAAACGTGGTTATTCCTTAGCGAAAGCAATGTTTTTCTAAATCGAAGGCTTAGAAGTGCCGCGCTTGAAAAGCATAGATTCGTTGCCTGTACCGAAATATTTCAATACCAATTCATTCTGATTTACATATTCTAAACAGTGAAGTTGCACTACACTGTGTCCTTTACCGTCTTCCTCTGATGTAGAAAGATACATCTCGCCATACTCTTCTTTCCAGCCTAAGCCCCATTTTCCTTTTATTATGGTGTCGGTTTTTACTTCCCAATCGCTATATGTTGCCGTTGCTCCACCGTTTATTCGCTTTCGCACAGCCACCTTCTTATGGGTTTCCAACTGTCCCTTTGGTTTGAAATTATAGGCTACATAGTAGTAAGTTGTCTCACCTTGCTCTTCGTAAAACCATAGTCCCAACACTCGTTCATAATAGAGTTTGCGCACAGCAATGGTCTTTTCTTGCTCTGGAGTCAGCTCTGCCTCCTTGTGGCACGATATCAGCGACATTGCTATAGCGCAGCAAACCATAAATAAAAATACTACTTTCTTCATAGTTAAATTTCTTTTTATCATTTTTATATAGCTTATAACGAAAGCATAAATGCTTTATTGTGAAGCCCGAACAAGAAAAATACACACTTTTAGGTATTGCCAAAACGCTGTGTTCTTTTTACTTTTGCCTTATCGTAACAAACTAAAAACAAACAGAACTATGGAAACGAAACAACTTTCGAGCATACCTGAAACGATGCTGATAACGCTTTGGGCAAAGGCAACCGAAACGGAAGAGGACAACGGACTGCTCCACGACGAAGTAGCAAGACAGATTATCAGCAACATCGACTACGATTTCACGAAGTTCAAACACGGCAAACTCTCGCAAATAGGTTGCTGCATTCGTGCCAATCTGATAGACGAAGAGACGAGAAACTTCCTCTACAAACACCCCGACGCCATAGTTATACAGCTTGGTGCAGGTCTTGACGCACGCTACCAGCGTATGGGCTGCCCGCAAGTTACGCAGTGGTTCGACCTCGACCTTGAGGAAGTAATCAACATAAGAGCGCATTTTATGCCCGAAACCGAAAAGAACAGCTACTTGAAAATGTCGATGTTCGACAGCCAATGGATAGAAAAAGGTGAAGGCTTACCACAAGCCTGTGCTGATAATAATAGAAGGTGTGCTGATGTATTTTAAGCCCGAACAGGTTAAAAACTTCTTCCAAATGGTTTGCGAACAGCTGGGTGAGGCTACCGTCTTGTTCGATATGCTTGCCTTCTTCGCACTTAAACACAGCAAGCAGCACGAAACCGTGAAGAAAATAAACGGCAACGTACAGTTCCTATGGTCGGAACTGAACACGAAAGCAATGGAAACGTGGCACAACAAACTGCACGTTGCACGCGAATACTATATGAGCGACTACGACCAAGGGCGTATACCGCTCGTCTTGCGCTTACTTTACAAGCTGCCTTTCTTCTACAAACGTTTCAATCAGCGCATTGTTCGGGTAGAAGTAAAATAATGGAAGAAAAGGCAAAATAGGTGTAAATATTTTTATAAGTATATCTATTGCATAACACCCTTATTATCAGCGCATTGTAAAAACCGTTGTTTCGCATCACAGCGGCTCTTTTGCACGGCAAAAGAGTGGTTTTTGGCGCACCAAACAATGGTTTTTGAGCCGCAAAACAGCCTCTATCGTTTTTCGTTAGAATTATCTTTACAAAATAAGAAGTGTGCTGCGTTATAGAAATCATAGGAGTCCTAAGTATCCTATGGCATCTATTAAAACAACTCATCGCGCCCTAATCTTCGCAAATTACCAATGAAATAGCGAGAAGATATGGGGCGAGATGAGTTGGACTATGGTGTTGCGAGGGGGTTATCCAAATGCAAAGTTGATGATGAAGAGGACGGAAAGAATACAAAGTGTCCAGTTTAAGTCTTTCCAACGACCTGTACAGAGTTTCATAATGGCAAAAGACAGAATGCCAAGACAAATACCATCGGCAATGGAATAGCATAAAACCATCGTTATCATTGTTATGAAAGCAGGGAAAGCTTCGGTCATATCCTGCAGGTTTATCTTCTTTACAGAGTCGAGCATGAGCACACCTACTCATGATAAGCGCACCACTTGTGGCTGCACTTGGTATGAGCAAGAAGATAGGAGAGAGGAACAAAGAGAGTAAGAACATACCGCCTACAACAAGCGATGTTACACCCGAACGACCGCCTTCGGCTATACCGCTGGCACTTTCTATATAGGTAGAGATGGTAGAACTGCCGAGCATGGCTCCGCAAGTAGTACCAATGGCATCGCTCATCATTGCTTCGCTGACACGTGGAATGCTTCCGTCTTCGCGTACAATACCCGTTTTTTCAGCCAAACCCATCAGGGTTCCGATGGTATCGAAGATATTGACGATTAGCAATGAGAAGACAACGAGAACTGTTTTAAGGTTCAATAAGCCAGAAAAGTCGAACTTACAGAAGATGGGTGAAATGTCTTGAGGAGCAGAAACAGGCAGCCAATGGTCGGGAAACATTGTAACACCCATTGGAATACCAACAATTGTGGCAACAATAATGCCCCAGAACAGTGCACCTTTCACCTTGCGTGCCATAAGAATACCGCTAAGTAAGGTGGCGAAAATGCCCAATAGGCAAGGGGCAGTGAAAGCACCCAAGCCCACGAAAGTACCTTCTTTAGCAACAATTATTCCTGCATTTTTAAGACCAATGAAGGCAATGAACATACCGATACCTGCCGAAATGGCATAGCGTAGGTTGTTTGGAATGGCATTGAATATCATTTCCCGCACGTTGAAGAACGTTATCAAGATGAATACAATGCCCTCGATGAGCAGAATGGCGAGCGAGTTTTGCCACGAATAGCCCATTGCCTGGCAAAGCGTATAGGCAAAGAATGCGTTGAGTCCCATTGACGGGGCTTGTGCAAAAGGCAACTTTGCCATGAAAGCAAGTAGCAAGGTTGCAATAGCCGAAGCCAAAGCCGTTGCCGTAAATAGAGCACCTTGACTCATGCCAGTTGTCATAAGGATTGACGGATTCACTGCCAGAATGTAGCTCATCGTGAGGAAATGTTGTAACACCAGCTATCAGTTCGGTGCGCAACTTCATTGTTTTTAGGGTCGAAACCCTAAGGCTTTTTCCAAGATTTTCATAGGTCTTTAAAGTTTTTATTTTGATTATTATTTATTGTCGTTCGTGTTCTTAAGCCAATTGTCTATCAGCATTCGGGCTATTGAAAGCTTCTCGGGCAAGGTGGGCAGATTGTCTTTTCTGAACCAGCTGCCCTTTGCAAAGCCTCGCTCCATTGCAAATGTATTTCGTCTCCGGCGTAGTCGGCGTTGTAGCCCACCATTACGCCACTGGGGTACGGCCACGGCTGCGAACCGAAGTAACGGAGATTGTCTATTCGTATTCCCGTCTCTTCCATAACCTCTCTGTGCACGGCTTCCTCGAAGGTTTCGCCCGTTTCCACGAAGCCTGCAACTAAGCCGTAGTGGTTGTCTTTAAAGTTATTGGCACGCACCAAGAGTACTTCATCGCCACGATGAACCAAGACAATGACGGCTGGCGATACCTGTGGCCACACCTCTTTGCCGCAGTTTGTGCAGCGTTTGGATATTCCGCTGTTCAGCTTCATCGGTGCTCCGCAAACGCCGCAGAAGCGTGTGTTCTGGTTCCAGTATAGCAGTTCGTGGCATTTTCCTGCTTTCAGATAAAACGCTTGCGGCAGTTTGTAATAGCTGTTGCGCAGTCCGCACATCTCGAACGAGGGGTTATCCGTCAGCGGCATGTCTATGTTCACCGCCTTAACGTCCGTTCCGTCGGGCATCGAATCTATATCGAGCACCTGCGACCATGCCTTCAGTGGGGCAGGACAGCTCTCTGATAAGGGGATAGTATAACCGTCGGCGGTCTTTTCCAATACGATGTCGGTCTTGCAAAATACAAACCAATAGGACTTCATCTTCGTATTTTTTCCTTTCCTTGTTATGTCTTTTGGCTTATTCTCCGAACAGTATTTTTACGGTCGCGGGCAGCAACCTTGTCGGTCCATTCCGTAGGTACGAACTTCCAGTTATGATTGGGTTGTGGATTCAATGTTCCCGCTTTCTTGATTTCTTCCATAAGATAATGGCGTTGGTCGCGCTCGCTTCGCCATACAATGCGGCTCTTCAGCTGCTCTTGCGGAATGCCTGCGCCCTGGTAAAGGAGTTCTCCTCCGCCATTGCCACGATAGCTGTTTACGGCTACCTTATAGTATTTTGTTTCGTCGAAAGGCTGTCCGTTGCTCATTCTTAGTATGTTTACCTTCTGCCCGTAAGGCTTTTGTAACGTCCACTTCGTAGTCAATTCCTGCAGCAGAGTCGAAGTTGAACGAGAAGTTTTTAAAGCCTAAGCGTTGCGAATCGTCCCTTGTGTCTTCCGAAAGCAATAGCAAATGGTCGTCAGCCGACTTCATTGTGTTCACCCAAAGGTTATAGCTCATCTCCAAATAGTCCTTGATTTCCTTGCCTGTCAGCTTCATAATGTAGAGCTGGTTCTCGTATTTGTAAAGGCTGAACATATCGCCTACGGTGATTGCACCGGCTTTAATGGACGAGTTGAAGCCCAAAGGAGCATTGAAAGCAATATCTGCTTTCGTAATCTGAAGCTCTAAATTAAGGATTAAATCGTTGAAGGCAGAGTTGCCAAAGAAGCAGTCTTTCGTGCTGATGGTGTTTTCAAAGCGTCCGATTTCGGTGTTTGCCCAACCCTTTACCTCGCTTATTTCGTTCTCAAAATGCGCCATAAACGGCTCGTCTATAGCCAAATCAGTTACATTGACTACCTCTCCCGACTTCTTGATAACGTTGAAACGTTTGCCATTCTTCGCTTTTTCCTTTGCAGGCGATAAGGTTATGGTTGCCACAGCCACCTTTAGCGCATTGTTGGCAGGGTCGAGACACAACACTTCCTTGCCGTTTTTGTTGGTTACTGTCGTATTGCGTGGCTTGTGGTCGTGCCCGAAAAACACCACGTCGAAGCCGTCTACCTCTTCCGCAACCCTCTTTGAAGCGTCCTCAACATAGTTGGGTGTCGTTATTCCACCGTCCCAACCAGAGTGGAAAAGTCCTACGATAACATCGGGTTGCTCGTTTGCCTGCAAGGCTGCAACGGTCTTTTTTGCCGACGAAACTATGTCTTCGAAGTGCAAACCCTTCCATAAACCCTCTTCCAACCAATTGGGAATGGCAGGTGTAAGCATACCTACGACGGCCACTTTCACGCCGTTTTTCTTCTTGATAATGGTGTAAGGCAGCACGTATGGCTTTTGTGTTTTCGTGTCAATGATGTTTGCTCCCACCACCGGACAGTTCAGTTCGCGTATCCATTTGTCGTAAACGGTGTGCCCAGTCTCTATATCGTGGTTGCCAACACTCGATGCGTCGTACTTCATAAAGTTCAATACGCTGGCAGCAATGTTTTCCTTTTGCGTCTGAATGTAGTTGTAGTAATAACTTATGGGTTGTCCTTGCAGAATGTCGCCGTTATCCAAAAAGATACACATCTCTGCGCCTTGCTTCTGTCGAAAATCCTTCACAAAGGTAGCAACCCTTGCCATTGACCCTGCTTTTGGCTTACGCGTGATGAAGTCGTATGGGAAGAACGAACCGTGAACGTCCGATGTTTCTACCAATGTTATTGTTATATCCTTGTTCTGAGCCATTGCTCCAAAACTGCTTAATGCTAATGCCATAAATGCAAATAAAACTCTTTTCATATATATATGTTGTTAAAACGTGCTGCGGAAAAGTGCCGGTAACGATGTTAAAGCCTATCTTGCTTTTAAAACTTAAACGACGTGTAGCCCACTAATTTGTCGGTTCTTCCGCCTGCTCACGATAGTAAACCAATGCCTGATAAGTGTTTTCGGTTTGATAGTAGCTGCCTTCCGTAGGCATGATTTCGGTTCTGCCGTTTTCGTTCAGTACAATGTATTGATAGCTGTAATAGCCCAATTTCAGTGGAATAACAGTCTGATAGCTTTTCGATTCTTCATCGTAAGCCATTTTATATTGCGGTAGAAATCTGTCGTAAGTCCAATCGCCATTCACGTAAACATCGCCTTTGACAGGTTGCGGACAGCTTAACTGGAAGTGAACCTGCATATAGTCGCTTTCCGTATTTATGTGATAGTTGTTCGAATTGCGTATCAAGAACGCTCCGTTTGCATCTTCGTCGTACAGATAGTTTAGCCTTGGCAATGCGATAAAGGGATAAGCGTGGAAGTCTGAGCCGTCCCAACGTATGCGTTCGATGCCTGTTGAGGCTACATCGGTAGACAAAATCTCGAACTTCCTGTATTCGTTGCCTGCCCAGAATATGTAGTTGGCATTGTGGCTCCAGCGCAAACCGTCGCTCATAACATATTGCGGCTTTGCATTCCACCGTGCATTGTCCCACCGTTTGTTCTGCAACAGCACCGTCTTTATTTGTGCCTGCGGGTTCGTTACGTTGTAACTGTTGTACTTCAGTTCCATTTCCACCTGTTGGTGTGCCGTGTTTATGGTGGCATCGGTATTGGTTACGACGTTCAAACCTATGCCCATCGACTGCGTGAAAGGCTCTTTCACCATAAAGCAAACCTTTATGGCATCGTTGCCGTCGTCATCGTAAATTGTAAGCAGATAGTTTCCGGAAATCTTCGGACGGCATACTTCGTTCGGAATGCTGAGATGATAGTGCGTGTAAATGGTATTTGTAAGCAGCGATTGTTGTACATCGTCTATCGTGTTTCCGTTTGCAAACCCTTCCACATAGTCGCTTTCAAAGAGCGAAGTCGTTGGTCTCCAATCGGCTTCGCAATGTTCCAGTTTGTAGGAATAGCGATGATATTCGTGTGTCAGGTCGTCGAAATCGATGTCCAACATGCCGTTTCCCAATTCCATAATGGGCAGAGCGAGCCAGTCTTTGTTCGCCACGACTTGCAACGACCGTATGTTTTTGTTCAGTATTTCGTGGCGTTGCGCTACGGCAGCCATAGAAAACAGCAATGACAACAGCAGCAAGACAGTGTTTCTGCCCTTTCTCATACGCATATATCCTTTCCTTTAAGGTAACGGTTTTCTTCAAGAACTCGTCGAGGTCTTCCTCTAAACCTGGCAACAACTCGTTTCCAGCGATAATCGTATCATCGTCTGCCACATAGAGTTCGGCAATGTTTTCTCCTTCTTCGTCCTCTAAAACCAGGCTATAAGGCTTCATGATGCCAAGCCCGTCTATAACATCTTTCAGGTTCAACGCCTCTGCACGGAGCAGTGCAGTAATGTTTTCGTTGAAATTGTTGTCGTTGTTTTCAATCCATTCTTCAACGACACAGCGTGTTATTTCTTCCCTTCATCGTTGAAAGCCATAAGGTCTCCACTGAATTGCGACACCCTTAGATGAATGTCGGTCATGGTTGTTGGTGCTTCCGTAGTAGGAAATTTCTGCGCAATCTTCTTTAGAAAGCGTTCAATTTTGTTGCTTGGTCTGTTCCATGATAAAAACATTTAAAGAACTTTTTGAATGCTGTTTTTAAACTATGGCAAAGTTAGTAAAACTTTTTATTTATAGGGAGGGTACAATCGCACCTTTTTTTAATAAATTAAACCACTTTTATAGTCTTAACTGCCAATTTCTCAGTATCTTTGCAGGCATAAAACAGAAAACTCTCTCGTTCTTACCGTAAGAAACGAGAAAAGTTACTGCAAAACATTTATAAAAAGGTATGAAACAAACAATTTTTAGTTACAGGTGGTACAGGATTTATAGGGTCGCATACGACCGTAGAACTGCAGGAAGCAGGCTACGATGTAGTAATAGCAGACAATCTTTCAAACTCTAAAATAGAAGTGCTCGACGGTATCGAGAAGATTACGGGCATACGACCTGCCTTTTGAAAAAGGTGAACCTCGAAGACAAGGAAGCTACCGAGCGTGTATTCCAAAAATATCCCAATATAGAGGGCATTATCCATTTTGCTGCATCGAAAGCAGTGGGAGAAAGCGTCGAAAAGCCATTGATGTACTATCGTAACAATGTTGTTTCGCTCATCAACCTGTTGGAAATGATGCCTAAATACAACGTCAAGGGTTTTATTTTCTCAAGTTCCTGCACGGTCTACGGACAGCCAAAACCGGAAAATCTGCCCGTTACGGAAGATGCTCCACACCAGAAAGCCACATCGCCCTATGGCAATACGAAGGAGATAAACGAACAAATCATTTACGATTACATACACAGCGGCGCACCCATCAAGAGTATCGTGCTGCGCTATTTCAACCCGATTGGCGCACACCCAACGGCACATATCGGTGAATTGCCCAATGGTGTGCCCAACAATCTTATCCCTTACGTTACGCAAACAGCAATGGGAATACGCAAGCAACTCACCATTTTCGGCAACGAATACAACACCGAAGACGGTACTTGCATACGCGACTACATCTATGTGGTAGACCTTGCAAAAGCCCACGTAGCTGCTATGGCACGCGTATTGGACAGGAAACCGACAAGATTGAATACTTCAACATTGGCACAGGTAGCGGAAACTCTACCCTCGAGATAGTAACCACCTTTGAAAAGGCTACGGGTGTAAAGGTGAATTGGAAGTTCGGACCTCGTCGCGAAGGCGATATTGAAAAGATTTGGGGCGACTGCACCAAAGCCAACACGGTGTTGGGCTGGAAAGCCGATACACCATTGGAGGACGTACTCGCCTCAGCGTGGAAGTGGCAGCAGAAGCTTCGCGAAGACGGCGTAATGTAAACGCTGCCGAAAAAGCTCTTCTGCAGGTTTGCTTCCGATGCGTGGTTGCTTCGGTGTAACTATGAAAAAGTCGTTATTTATCGGTGGAAACGGTTTTTAATTTGCTTTGCTCAAGACAGGGTGCAAAGCGACTCTTCAAAGAATAGATAATATAGTAAGAGTATAGATTTATCGCGTTCCTGACACCGACAAAGAAGCAGTCTTGCTTAGAAAAATATAGTATTCCCAGAAATCTTGTGAACTTTAAAGGAGATATAGAAAACAGTCTCGGTTTTGTAAAGATAATTTTCTTGAAAAAAATAATAGCGGCGGTTTTCAGATCGTAAAAGCGGTTGTTTTGCATTGCCAAACAACCGCTTTTGCCATGTAAAAACAACCACTATCGGAATGCAACACAATAGATTTTTGCAACAATATTGACAACAAGTAGGTTACAGAAAAGTGCTGCCATCATTTTATAAGAAAAATTATCTTTACAAAACTATAGCCATTTTTCTGCTGAATCATTCTATGTATGCTACGAATATACAGACGAGTCGTAGGGGTGGAATTCATTCCGTTCTTCATCGCCACGTTACTTTCTCTTCGGCGTTCGGAACGTGATAAATCATGCCCCTACACGTACAATCCACTCTTTTTCGTGGCTTTTAGCACCTGCCATAAGTAATCAATGAGAAAGCCGTTTCCCCAATAAAGCTCTGCTGGACCGTCTTTGCACCGAAACAAAACAGAAAAGGTCGCAGCCCCGAAAGGTTGCGACCTTTTATTCCATGCATATGTTTTGATTATCCGAAGACGTGCAACTCGCCCACGAGGAACAAGAGTCCGTAGCCCAGTATGATGGAAATGAGACCGCAGGTAAGACCTGCTTTCAACATATCTTTCTGTTCTATCAAACCTGTAGAGTAAGCTATGGCATTTGGAGGAGTAGAGATTGGCAAGCACATAGCAGTAGAAGCGGCTATTGCCACACCGATAAGCACGGTGCTGGTGCCACCGATAACATCGAGCTTGTTGCCCATTGCACGGCAGACTACCGCCAAAATAGGCATCAGGAGAGCTGCTGTAGCAGTGTTGGAAATAAAGTTCGACAAGAAGTAACAGATAAGACCAGACACGATGAGAATGACAATAGGACTCCAACTGCCGAACGGAATGCTTTCAATGGCAACATCTGCCAATCCGGAACCGTTCATACCAAGACCAAGAGCAAAACCTCCGGCTACCATCCAGATAACACTCCAGTCGATTTGCTGCAAGTCTTTCGCATTGATAACGCCTGTTATGGCGAAGATTCCCATCGGTATCATCGACACCGTGTTTGTGTTTATGCCTGTAACTTCCTTCGGAATAATCCAAAGCAAAATCGTTATGATGAAGGTAGCGATTACTACGTACATACGCCAACCACGGTGTATTTCACCCTTAATCTCCAATTCGATGGTTTTCTTGCTGAATGGGAAGAAGTAAAGAATTACGCGCCAGCAAATAAGAAGCAAGATTATGACAAGCGGACCCATGATGAGCATCCACTGACCGAAGCTGATTCCTAAGTTCAAACCATCGGGGTCGTTCAGGAATTTCATCGCAATCATGTTTGGAGGAGTACCGATAGGCGTGCCGATACCACCCAAGTTGGCAGCCAACGGAATAGACATTGTGAGTGCAATGCGTCCCTTTCCATTTGCAGGCAACGATGCAAACACCGGTGCCAAGAACGTCAGCATAAGCGCAGCAGTCGCTGTATTTGAAATAAACATCGAGAAAATACCTGTTATGAATAGGAAACCGAGCAGCACATTCTCGCTCTTGTTTCCGAAAGGACGTATCATATTCTTAGCCAACAGCGTGTCGAGACCCGACTTCGACGCAGCAATGGCAAGAATAAAACCTGCCAAGAACAACATAATAATAGGGTCGGCAAACGATGCCATAATCTCTTTCGACTTCAACAGTTCCCCTATTCCATCGCCTTTGAACACATTGAACGAGTTCTCCGACACGGTTACACACATTATTGTCATAATAGCCAACGATGTTGCCCACGCGGAATACACTCGGTTAGCCAAGAAAGGGTTGCGAAAACAAAGATGGCAATGATGCGTTGCTGCACAACGGTTAAAGCCATCAATATCAAATACTGAAATGGGAAGGTTCCAGACTATGGCTGTTATCAGCACAATTCCTAAGAGCTGCCATACTTTCTTCATCTCGATGTGGGTAGACAGCGTGTTTAAAATTACTCTCTGACATGATAAAAATCTACTTAAATTAATAATGATTGTTTATTATAGTTACTTAAATTGGCTACTAAATTACGAAAAAGTTTCTATTCTTACAAAAATCGAAACAATTTTGTACTTTTGTCGAAAATATTCTTTCACTATGCGAAAATCATTGGTTCTATACCTCTTATTATTAAACTTGTGCTTCGGTTGTGGCAACAACAAAGCCAAAATGGCGAATACCAACGCTCCGACAGACAGCACATTGGTATTTAAATATGCAGAGAATATAAAAATGGAACGTACCTCCGACGGTATCAAGATAATCCTTTCTAACCCTTGGAAAGAAGGGTGAAACACTGCACACCTACTATTTGGTGGAAGATGCAAGCAAGGCCGAGAAGCCTGCGGACGGCACTCTTGTGCAAATACCTATACGTCGAGGCGTCTTCTTTACTACAGCACACGCCAACCTAATGGAAATGTTGGGCGCACAAAAATCCATTGCCGGCGTTGCCGATGCGAAGTACATGCTGATACCCGACGTACAAAAACGACTTCAGATAAAGACGATTGCCGATTGTGGCGACGGTATGAAGCCCGACATAGAAAGATAATCGACATTAAACCCGACGGCTTGCTGCTCTCTCCGTTCGAGAACAGCGGTGGCTACGGCAAATTAGACGAACTTAAAATCCCCATTATCGAATGTGCGGAATATATGGAAACCTCTGCATTGGGGCGTGCCGAATGGATTAAATTCTATGGTATTCTGTTCGGTTGTCAGCAGTCTGCCGACTCATTATTCAAGGTAGTGAAAGCAACTACCTTGCTTTGAAAGCCAAGGCAAAGAGTTCCAAGCAAACGCTTTCGGTGCTACCCGACCGCAAGACAGGCAGCGTGTGGTATATGCCGGGCGGCAAAAAGCAGCGTGGGCTTGCTCTATAAAGATGCCAACGGCAAGTATGCTTTTGCCGACAACAACAAGAGCGGAAGTCTTGCACTGCCTTTTGAAACCGTGTTGGACAAAGCCGGGCAGGCTGACTTCTGGATTTTCAGCTACTATGGTGGCTTCAACAAGCAGCAACTCTTAGCCGAATACCAAGGCTACACGGCATTAAAACCTTTCAAGACTGGCGAAATCTACGGGTGTCAAGTAGACAAAACGCCCTATTTCGAGGAGGTTAGCTGGCGTCCAGACTGGCTTTTGTCAGACCTTATCCAACTCTTCCACCCCGATTTAAGGTCTGGTTCGATGCGTTATTACCACCGTTTATAAAATCGGCAGAAACCTTTCAGACAATGAAAAAGAATACTTGGGCGTTTGTTCTGCTGCCACTTGGCATCGTTATTCTGTTCTTACTGAACCTCTACATCGGTTCGGTGCGCATTCCGTTTAACGATATTGTGGATATTTTTCTTAGGGCGATTTGAAGGCAAGGAGAGTTGGCGTTTCATCGTTTTAGAGAACCGTTTGCCGCAAGCCATTACGGCAATGTTCTGCGGCGGCGCACTTGCAGTAAGCGGTTTGATGCTGCAAACCGCCTTCCGAAATCCATTGGCAGGTCCCGACGTGTTCGGTATCAATGCGGGAGCGGGCTTGGGTGTGGCACTCGTAATGTTGCTTTTAGGCGGCAATGTGTCTACGGTTTTGTTCTCGGTATCGGGCTTTATGGCGGTGCTGGTTGCAGCTTTTGCAGGCGCAATGGCAGTAACGGCACTGATATTCTTCTTCTCGCTTATCATCAGAAACAGCGTCTTGCTGCTCATCATCGGCATTATGGTAGGCTATATGTCATCGTCCGTAGTGTCGTTGCTCAACTTCTTTGCCACCGAAGAAGGCGTAAAAAGCTATATGATATGGGGTATGGGCAATTTCGGAGGCGTGTCTATGGAACACATTCCTGTGTTCATGACGATTGTCAGCATTGGCATTTTCTGCTCTCTGCTACTGATGAAGCCGCTCAACGCCTTGCTGCTCGGGTCGCAGTATGCCGAGAGTTTAGGCATCAACACACGCCGAACACGCAACTATCTGCTCGTTGTTACAGGGTTGCTGGCAGCCATTACCACTGCTTTCTGCGGTCCAATAGGTTTCATAGGCTTGGCTGTTCCCCACATTGCCCGCCTCTTGCTGACCACCGAAAACCATCGTTTGCTGCTGCCTTCACCATTCTTAGCGGTGCACTGATAGCTCTTTTCTGCAACCTTATTTGCTATTTACCTGGCGAAGGCGGCATTATTCCGCTCAATGCGGTAACGCCTTTAATCGGTGCACCCGTAGTAATTTATGTACTTATGAAGTCGAAAGGTTAGCAAAACCCACAGAAAAATAATCCAATAGCTTTTAGCAGTTGGATTATTTTTGTAACTTTGCAAACAAAAATCGGTAGTGGAAGCTATGCGGTTAATCTAATTTAATAACAATGAACACAACTAATTTATCACCATTCAGACGAACAGTAGTAGGCGTACAATTCCTTTTCGTGGCTTTTGGCGCAACTGTCCTCGTTCCGTTGCTCGTTGGGCTCGACCCTGCCACAGCCCTTTTCACGGCAGGTATCGGAACTTTCATTTTCCATTTAACCACAAAAGGCAAGGTGCCTATCTTTCTTGGGTCGTCGTTTGCTTTCATTGCACCAATCATTAAGGCTTCGGAGCAGTGGGGAATGCCTGGTACATTGGCAGGTATCATTGGCGTTTCGCTGGTCTATTTCGTTATGTCGGCACTCATTAAATGGCAAGGCAGGAAGCTGCTAAACAGACTTTTTCCACCTGTCGTGATAGGTCCTGTCATCATCTTGATTGGTCTTTCGCTCTCGAGTTCGGCAGTAGATATGGCTAAGAACAACTGGCTTTTGGCTGGCATCTCGCTCACAGTGGCTATCTTGGTGCTTACTTTGGGAAAAGGACTCATCAAGCTCGTGCCCGTAGTTTGTGGCATTGTAGTGGGTTATATCGCAGCGGTTTGTATGGGAGAAGTAGACTTCACGAACGTGGCAGCTGCACCTTGGTTTGCATTACCGCCTGCATTGGCTGACTTCCACCTACCACAATTTGCTTGGGAACCCTTCCTTTTCATGATTCCAGTAGCCATTGCACCCGTTATTGAGCATATCGGCGACGTTTATGTGGTAGGGGCTGTGGCACAGAAAGACTTCGTAAAGACCCGGACTGCACCGAACAATGCTCGGCGACGGCTTGGCTTGTCTTGCAGCAAGCTTCTTCGGTGGCCCTCCTGTTACTACTTACAGCGAAGTTACAGGTGCAATGAGCATCACAAAAATCACTCAACCACAGGTTATTCGCATTTCGGCAGCCACTGCCATCGTCTTTTCGGTAATCGGAAAGCTCAGTGCCTTGCTGCAAAGCATACCTGCAGCCGTGCTTGGTGGCATTATGTTGCTGCTCTTTGGTACCATCGCTTCGGTGGGCATACAGAACCTTATACAGCACAAAGTGAACTTGAACCACACCCGAAACACCATCATTATTTCGGTAACGCTGACCATTGGTATTGGCGGTGCTATCCTTACTTATGGCAATTTCGCCATGAGCGGCATCGGTCTGTCGGCTAGTGTAGGTGTACTTCTTAACCTTGTGCTGCCACACCCAAAAGAGGAAGAGACGGAAGAATAATGCTTTTGTAACGCGCAACCTACTATAATCCAATATAAAACTGCGGGGACAACAATGCTGTTATGCTGTTGTCCCCGCTTTTTATCGGTGATGAGCGCAAACATGTAAGGGCATGATTTATCACGTTCCTGACACCAAAGAAAAAGCTGCATAGCGATGAGAAACGGAATGAATTCCGTCTCTACAATCTGCCTGCATGTCTGTAGGTATATTGAGGAGGATTATAAGCGTAATAGACATTTAGAGTCCTTTGCTAACAAATGTCCATTACTCCCTTTTTATCTTTAGTCTTAGTATTATCTCCAATCAGTCGTTGGAGATCTTTCCCCAAAATTCATTAGAGTCTGAACAGATTTTTGTTTTTATTCTCGAGCAGATGGATTGACTTTATAACGAAAGCATAACAGGCTATGGAAAGTTAGAAAAGCAAGCAAGATGCCAACAAGAAAACGAAAGATGACAGGGAGTTATATTATTAACGAGAGATGATGATGTTACAGTCTAATGGACGATTAGAGTTTAAGACTTATAACATTAGACACGTTTGTCCAATAAATTGGACAAACGTGTCTAATGAGAGCAATCACCATACACGACGTAAGCCATATGCTGTTGCTGTTTGCCATAATCCTTTGCGAGCGATTGGTGTAGAGGTATCATTGCCATTTTTCCTGTTGCAGACGAACCATATGTGCGAACTCGCCGTTGCGAGCCAATAGCTCGTCGGGCGTGCCCTGTTCGCTCACCGTACCGCCACTAAGCACCACGATATGGTCGGCATTGCGGACGGTGCGCATACGGTGGGCGATGATGATAACGGTCTTGTTGCGCACCAGTTCGGAGATGCCCGCTTGTATTTTCGTCTCGTTCTCGGCGTCAAGGCTTGCGGTGGCTTCGTCGAGAAGTATGATTGGGGCATTCTTCAGCAGGGCGCGGGCAATGGAAATGCGCTGCCGTTCGCCACCCGAAAGGGTTTCGCCGTTTTTCCCCGATAACGGTATCGTAACCTGCGGCATTCGGCTGATGAAGTCGTCGCACTGTGCCAGTCGGGCGGCGTGGCGCACTTCCTCGTCGGTGGCGTTGCGCTTGCCGATTCGGATATTGTCGGCAATAGAGGCATTGAACAGCAAAACGTCCTGAAAAACAATGGAATAGTGTTTCAGCAGCGTTTCAGGGTCAATCTTCGAGATGTCGTTTCCGCCCACAAGAATTTGTCCTTCGTCAATGTCCCAAAAGCGTGCGGCGAGCTTGGCAGTAGTGCTTTTGCCCCCACCCGACGGTCCCACGAGGGCGGTAACGGTGCCTTGGCGTGCCGTGAATGAGACATTGTGCAGCACTTGCTTCTCGGTTTCGTAGGCAAAACTTACGTTGCGGAACTCGATGTCGTAGTTTTCGAGTTGTACATCTGCACTTCCCTCCTGCGTAGGCATGTTTTCTATTTCCTTCATACGGTTGATGCGCACGTCGAGGAAAGAGAGAAGGGCAAGGTAGTTGCACACTTCGATAATGGGGTTGTAGACCATTGCCGATGCCAAGAGGTAAGCCAAGTAGGTGAATACCGACACTTCGCCCTGCTGCAACAGCCACGCTCCCACCAATATAACGGTGGGCATGCCGAGTTTGAGCAGCATTCCGGCGAGGTTGAGGAAGACTCCTGCCACGAGTTCGCCGCGCACCAGCTCGCGTTCGTAGCCCTTCAGCCGCTTGTCGAAGCTGCGGCAGTATGCCTGTTCGCCACTGTACGACCTTATTTCCTGCATACATTCCAAGCCTTCCTGTATCTGTTCGGTTACGCCACGCTTCACTTTATAGTGCTGAACGAAAGCTTTATGCAGCTGACGGCGCGACAACAGCAGGGTGGTTACGGCGAGCGGAACAACCCAAAATAGGGCTAAAGCCAAGTGCCAGTTGTAGGAGAACATGCCCACGGCGATGATGACGACGCTCAGAGCCGACGCAAACAGCTGGGGAACAGCGTGCGAGAAGGTTTGCTCGAGCATCGTGCAGTCTTCCATCACGGTAGAGGTAAGGTCGGAAAGGTTGCGTTCGCCGAAGAAAGCGAGGGCAGTCGGCGCAGTTTTTCTGCCACTCCGATGCGGCGTTGCGCACTCTCGTTGTAGACGGTGGTGTAGGTGCTGTCGTACTGTCGGAGGGCTATGAAGAACATAAACACTGCAAGAGCAACTGCCACAAGCACATAGAACCACAGCGTGTGCGGCTCGGTGGAGGGCTTGGCGTCGATGTATTCCATGAGGAAGAAGAACAAATAGGTGGGCGGCAGCATCAATGCGAGGTTCATTAGTGTAGAAGGCGATGCCTTTTCCGCAAGTCTTTCGCTCCTTTTTCGGTAAGGGCGAACCGTTGTTGAAGATATTTTATCATAATCTTGTGTCCTTTCTGTTTAGGGTTTTATAGTTTCCATGCCACCGACTTTTTGGTATTCGTTCCACATCTTATAATATAATGTGGCTTTTCTCCATGAGCTGTTGGTGTGTGCCCTGTTCGGCTATTCTGCCCTTGTCCACCACGACAATGTTGTCGGCATCTTGCACGGTGGTCAGTCGGTGAGCTATCGCATGAGCACGGTTTTTTCCGCAAGTCAGATGGGCAAATGCCTGCCTGATAAGGTGCTCGTTTTCGGGGTCGGCAAAGGCAGTAGCTTCGTCGAGCACCACGATGGGCGCATCTTTCAGAATGGCACGGGCAAGCACTATGCGCTGCTGTTCGCCACCAGAGAGGTACGTTCCCTCCGCTCCTATCACGGTGTTCAGCCCCTGTGGCAGCCGCTCGATGATTTCCCGACTCTGCGAGAGGTCTACGGCACGGTTCACCTGCTCGATGGTCGCATCGGGATTGCCGTAGCGTATGTTCTCCAAGATGGAGGTCTTGAACAGTCGGGTATTCTGAAACACGAACGACACGTTGCGCATCAGCGTTGCCTTATCCATGTGCCGAACGTCCACACCGCCTATTTTCAAACTGCCTTCGCGCACGTCCCAGAAGCGTGGAATAAGTCTTGCGATGGTTGTCTTGCCGCTTCCAGACGCTCCCACCAGCGCAACGGTCTTGCCTTGCGGTATATCGAGGTCGATGTGGCTTACAGCATCGCGCTCCGCCGCTTCGTATCGGAACGACACATTGCGCAGGCTGACGTCGAAGGCTGCCGCTTTCTCGGGCTCGGAACTTTCTGAAAGCGGTGGCGTGGCGGTGAGTTTCTCCAATCGGTCTACTGCTTCGTTTGCCAAAAAGAGGTTCTGACTGAGGTGCATGGCTTTCATTACGTTGGCTGCAATGATGGGTGCGATGAGCACATACAGCACCATATCGGAAACGATGATGGCAGTCTCGCCGCCGTGCCCTATCAGTATGATGCCCGTAGGCACAAGCAGAAAGGCGAAAGCATTGATGGCTATGGTGTAGGCAGACATGGGCGTGCGCCACAGAAGGGTGTATCTGATGACGAGGTCGCGGTAGTTGATGATGCTGTCGTGAAAGCGTTTGAACGAGAACACCGTCTGTTGGAAGACCTTCACGACGGGTATTCCGCGCACGTACTCCACGGCTTCGGCACTCATTTTCTCCTGTGCATCGAGGTACATACGCTGGAAATCGTTGTTCTTAGGGTTCATCATGTAGCCCATGATGCCGAAGGCGCACACTATCGGCACCATTGCGGCAATGCCCAACTGCCAGTCTACGGCAAGCAGAAGCACTATAATGCCTATCGGAGCCACCACACTGCCTGCCACATCGGGCAGTATGTGTGCCACGAAAGTGAGGGTCTGGCTCGAATCCTCGTCTATTATCTTGCGCATGCGCCCCGTGTTCTGCGTGTCGAAAAAGCCCAACGGAACACGCATCAGCCGTTCCATGGCAGTGCGCCGCATATTGGTTTCGATGCGGAAAGCGGAAAGATGCGAGCATGAGGGCGGCGAAATAGAGCAGAACATTCGCCACCGACACCACGAACGCCGCAATGGCATAGTCCCATACGGGCGTATCGGCAAGGTCTCCGTCGGCAGTGAGCAGCGTGCACCACCAACCACAGGAAAATAAAGGGTACGAGCGACAGCAGTCCGTTCACTGCCGACAGCACAACCGAGCAGGGCAGCAACGGCTCGCGCCTCCCATGTAATGTCCTAAGCGTTTCAGTATTCTTATCATCTTCTTCTATATATGTTAAAAGGTTATTGTTTCTACGGTTTCATCAGCTCTCTCCACCCTGCCATACTGTAAGCGGCACAAGTCGCAGAAGATGTTCACCCACATGGAACTCACAATATGTAGAAAGAAAGCGAGATGTTGCCCTTCAGTGTTTGCATTGCAGATAGGAATTGTTAATAATGAACGTTGTTTTATTTTGTTCATAAAAAACGCACCATTCAGGAAAAGAATGGTGCGTTTTATTCAATAGGGATTTTCGTCTCCATATGATATATGACTTTCATTTTTAATCATGCGCTGAATTTTATTTAGTGCAAAAATACTAAGGATATCACAATTGTACAATACCCAAAAATTAGTATTTTGGGCGTAATGGACATTTGGTAGGCTGAAAACCTCTCAAATGTCCTTTTATTTATTACCTTTGCAGCATTTGAAAGCTTATGAATAAAAACTGTATATTCTGTAACAGTTCAAATGTTAAAAAGAATGGTCATCAGCGTAATGTCCAGATGTACTTTTTGCAGGGATTGTGGCAGGCAATTTCAAAGTGGTCATCGTATAGACAATGTGTGTTTATGGAATGACTATCTGACCGAGAAACGAACTATTTCTGAGCTTTCCACTCTTCACAAATGTTCAGAAAGAACCATACGCCGTAGGCTAAGTTCAGTGGCAGACAGCTTTTCACTCCCATCTATCCTGAATCTGCAACAATAATACTGGACACGACCTACTTCTCCAAGACCTTTGGTGTGATGCTCTTTCAAGATGCCGCATCAGGCAGGATACTTCATCGCAGGTTTGTCAGGAACGAGACCAACCAGGAATACCTTGAGGGACTCAGATGCATTGAGGAGGGTGGAACTCGGATAAAGGCAGTGGTGTGTGATGGACATATCGGGCTTTTTACAAGCTGTAACATCCTGCCCTGTACAGATGTGTCAATTCCACCAGTTGCAGATAGTCAGAAGGCTTCTTACCAACAATCCGCATTTGCCCGCAGGCATCGAGCTGCTGGCATTAATGAGAGGCATGTTCTCTATCGGGAAAGAAGAATTCACATCAGGCTTTGATAAATGGTGTGATGAATGGAAAGAGTTCCTCGATGAACGAACTCTACTAATCTCAGGCAAGACAACCTATACACATAGAAGACTGAGAAGTGCAAGGCGTTCGGTGAAGACACACCTTAAATGGCTATATACCTATGAAGAATATCCTGAATTAGAGATACCCAATACAACAAATCTATTGGAAGGATTCAACTCACAACTTAAAAGGGCATTGCGTAATCATAATGGAATGAAGGAGGTTAATAAAAAGAAGTTCATAGATGGGTTCCTGAATATAAAAAAGTAGGCTGGAATTACCAGCCTACCAAATGTCCATTACTAAAACACGAGAGGTTTTTCAGCCCTACCAAATGTCCATTACGCCGTATTTTGCAACAAACACTTCAACTACATATTGTGAAATAGAATATGAAGCGTTTCTGTTATACAAAAATTAATCTCCTTTATAATTCTTTTCAGTGATTATAACAGCGTTACAGGAACAAATTCATCTGCGTTGAAATCAGCATAGCACCACAGAACGAAAAAGAACGACCTGCTTATATCAAAAGAAATATTGCTGTATTTTCGGTTTGGGCGAACGGCAATTATCTACTTCTGCTGTGGGTACATTGTTACGACGTTTGCACCCGTTTATATGGCGTTCAAAGTGCGAGATAAGTGCTTCTGAATATTGTTTGTGCTTCACGGCCATAGGTTCGTCGTCCAACTGAACAGCGTCTATGCCCATATATTTCTTCATAAAGTCGGCAGCAGAACGCTGACTTATATAGTCGGATTCTTCAATGGTGATGGGCACAACTTGGTGGAACTGAATGGTGCGGCCGCCTATATTGGCAAACACTTCGTTGGGTACATCGGGCAGTGGACACAGCATCAGCACGGCAAAGAAGTCGGTGGAAGCGTCGAACGACAGTTCTTCGCTGTCGCTGTCATTGTAGCTCAGCGTGTCGCCCAGCTGAAACTGGAAGTTGTAATAGGTGTATTGCACCACATTGCGCAGCAAGCGGAGATACCAATAGTTGCTGTCTTTGCTCAAATCTGCATCGGTTACGTTCCAGTCGGGCGGCAGATACATAACGTATTCAAAGTGTTCCACCACAAAGCCATCGGTGTATTTGGTTTCGTCGAAAGTTGTTTCGCCATTGTCCGACCGCTTGTAATACTCCTCGTTGGGCACACGAATGGCTCCTGCGCCGACAGTGCAGAGCGTCCAGTAGTTGTGTTGCTTGGTGGGAGGAATACCGACAATGTCGATGGGAAAGCCTTCGCCGTCGGTATCGTGCAGCACTGCATCAATCTTTCCGAAGCGTTCTTGCACGAATTTCCGTAGGTCTGTGCGCTCTTCTGCACTATAACGGGGTAAAGGTTTTTCCTCGTCGGCTTTCTTTTCCAACTGCATATACGATACGATATTGCCCAAAATGCGTTCGGGTTCGTCTGAAAAGAGGTAGACAACGCCTATATCTGTCTTGTCTTTCGTTTCGATATAAATGTATTTCTGCGCCAACCATATATCCTTAATCAGCGAGAAAGGCGTAGTAAGATAGCGTGCCTGAATGCCATCGACTGTGGTTAACGACACTGATATGCCTTCTTCATCGATGCGATAGGTGTTGAGTTGTAATGCTTTGTAGAGCTTTCTGTAGAAGTAAAAATAGTAAGCAAGAATGCAGAAGAGTACAATAGGTATGCTTATTATAGCAAGTCTGGTGTCTTTTTCTAAATAAATCAAAAGGTAATATAAGCAGGAAAAGCCACGACGCAAACATCTTTGTTGGGTGCTGAACCCACAGTCCGCCAACGGCACGAGGTATAAACCACCACATAGACTTGTCGCAATGGCTCGCAACTGGTTCGGGATTATCGTGTATTAGCAACTTTAAGGCTTCATCTCTTGTAATATGCTTCATCGTGAAAACAACAAAATAGGGTTGTTATTAAACGTATAAAAGAACGCCTCCGATGCGAAAGCGTTCTTTTACTATGCTGTTATTTACTTCTTTATAGCGGGATATTTCCTGAACCAACCGTCCATTCTCAAACGCATCACACCAAAGAAGGCTTCCGAGAATATGCCTCCGCTCATCTTGCTTGTGCCTTCTCGGCGGTTTACGAAGATAACAGGCACTTCCTTTATCTTGAACCCTATCTTGTGCGCCGTGTACTTCATTTCTATCTGGAAGGCATAGCCCTTGAAGCGAACTTCTTCGAGCGGAATGGTTTCGAGCACCTTGCGGCGATAGCAGACAAAGCCTGCCGTGGTGTCGTGGACGTGAAATCCGGTTACGAAACGTACATACTTGCTGGCAAAATAGCTCATCAGGACACGTCCGATGGGCCAGTTCACAACGTTTACGCCGCTGACATAGCGTGAGCCAACCGCCACATCGAAGCCCTCGTCGTGCGTAGCTGCATACAGTCGGGGCAGGTCGTTAGGGTCGTGGCTGAAGTCGGCGTCCATCTCGAAGATGTAGTCGTAGCCGTGTTCCAAAGCCCAATGGAAACCGCGTATATAGGCTGTGCCAAGTCCTAACTTGCCCGAACGCTCAATGATAAACAAACGGTCGGCAAATTCCTCCTTGATTAATCGGTGAACAATCTGTGCCGTTCCGTCGGGGCTTCCGTCGTCGATGACTAAGATATGGAAACACTTTTCCAAACCGAAAACGGCTCGGATAATCTTCTCCATATTCTCTTTTTCGTTGTATGTAGGGATTATTACTATGCTGTCGCTTGTCATACGTAAATATATTCTTTACTGCAAAAGTAAGACAAATATCCGAATATCCCAAATGTTAGAAACGGTTTGCGCCTAAAAGGTTGTTAAAAGAGAAGGCACAAGCCTATTGTACGGGGAAGGCATCGTGGGGTTTTCTGGCTCTGTTTTCAGATGTATAGGCAGGTATGATGTCATATTTAAACGGATATGATATCATCTTCTGAGAAATATGACGTCATATTTTGTGGAATATGACGTCATATTTTTCACCACATCATATCATATTGAAACACAGTACAGTACAGACGCGCTTTTTCTACATGGAATATAGCCCGACAACGGCGTTGAAACTGGGGGTGAAATTACCCTTAAAAACGAAGAGCCGACACGCTGTACGGCATGTCGGCTCTTGCTATTTTATGTGTTTTTGCAGATGCAAAAATGTTCTTTTCGTTTATTCTTCTTCGTCCTTAACCTCTGCTTCGTGTTCAGCAATGAGGGTCTGCTGGAGTTCGTTAGGCACGAGTTCGTAGCTTGAGAACTTGGTGGTGAAACTTGCACGGCCACCTGTCAGCGAACTCAGAGAGATGCTGTAGCTTGCCAATTCCTTCAACGGAATCTTGGCTTGCAGCTTCTGGTAGCCCGCTTCGCTGTCCATTCCCATTATCATAGCACGGCGTCCTTGCAAGTCGCTCATTACGTCGCCCATGTAATCGCCCGGCACATACACTTCCAAATCGTAGATTGGCTCGAGAATTTTCGGTCCCGCAATCTTGAAAGCATCAGAGAATGCGTGGCGCGCAGCAAGCGTAAACGAAAGTTCATTAGAGTCTACAGGGTGCATCTTACCGTCGTAGACAACCACGCGCACGTCGCGGGCATAGCTTCCAGTCAATGGGCCACGCTCCATACAGTCCATGATACCTTTCAAAATGGCTGGCATAAAGCGCGTGTCGATGGCTCCGCCAACAACAGAATTGATGAATACGAGCTTGCCGCCCCAAGGCAAAGTTTTCTCTTCTTTGCCTTTGATATTCATCTTGAACTCCTGTCCGTTGAACTTATACACTGTTGGGTCGGGCATTCCTTCTGCGTATGGCTCTACGATGAGGTGCACTTCGCCGAACTGTCCTGCGCCACCACTCTGCTTCTTGTGGCGATATTCAGCCTTTGCCTGCTTGGTAATGGTTTCACGATAAGGTATGCGTGCTTCCTTGAATACGGTCTGGATCTTCTCGTTGTTCTCCAAACGCCACTTCAAAGTGCGCAAGTGGAACTCGCCTTGTCCCTTCACAATGGTCTGGCGCAACTCTTTACTTTGCTCGATAATCCACGTTGGGTCTTCTTGGCGCATCTTCAACAAGGCAGCCATGAGCTTTTCGGTTTCCTGAGAGTTCACCGCCTCGATGGCACGCATATATTTCGGGTTGGGATACTTGATGAAATCGAAGTGCTGCTCTACACCCTTACCGTTCAATGTATTGCCTGTCTTGACGTCTTTCAGCTTCACCGTACAGCCAATATCGCCTGCATTGAGTTGCTCGACGGGGATACGGTTGGCTCCCGCACAAGCAAACAGCTGGCCAATGCGTTCCTTTGAGCCTCTGTCTGCGTTGGTCAAGTCGTCGCCAACCTTGATAGAGCCACTCATTACCTTGAAGTAGCTTACCTCACCGATATGCGGTTCAACGGCAGTCTTGAAGAAATAAACCGATTCTGCGCCGTTTGGATCGGGTGCAACTTCCTCGCCACGTGTGTTGTGCACCTTCGGCATCTCGTTGACGAAAGGCACAACGTTGCCCAAGAATTCCATCAGACGGCGCACACCCATGTCTTTTCCGGCACAAACGCAGAACACCGGGAAGATGCTGCGTGCCACAAGACCCTTGCGAATGCCCTCGCGCATTTCGTCTTCGGTAAGTGCTTCGGTCTCAAAGAACTTCTCCATCAGTGTTTCATCGTTTTCGGCAGCAGCCTCGACCAACGCTTTGTGCAGCTCCATCGCCTTGTCCATTTCCTCGGCAGGTATCTCTTCGATGATAGGAGCACCGCCTTCGGGTTTCCAACTGTACTTCTTCATCAGCAAGACATCAATGATGCTGTTGAAGCCTGCACCCGTTGCGGTTGGATATTGTATCTGCACACACTTTGAGCCATAGATTTCCTTCATGCTGTTCATCACGTTGTCGAAGTCGCATTTATCGGAATCTAATTGATTGACTAAGAAGATTACAGGTTTCTTCAACTTCTCTGTATAACGGAAGTTGTTTTGTGTTCCTACTTCAGGACCGTACTGTCCGTTTATAAGTATAACGGCTTGGTCGGTAACGTTCAGTGCCGTTATCGCTCCCCCCACGAAGTCGTCGCTTCCCGGACAATCAATTATGTTTAACTTCTTATTGTTCCACTCAACATGAAAAACAGTAGAAAATACTGAGTAGCCATATTCTTGTTCTACTGGAAAATAGTCGCAAACTGTGTTTTTAGCTTCCACTGTGCCACGGCGTTTGATAATACCCGCGCCAAATAACATACTTTCGGCAAGAGTAGTCTTGCCGCTACCCGCACTGCCAAGCAATGCAATGTTCTTGATTTCGTTTGTCTGATATACTCTCATAACCACGATAGATTTAAAAAGGCTGTTTCTAAAAGGTCTACACGCAGGCAGCAATCTACTATAGATTTTGGTTTTAGAAGCCCACCTTTAGGTTGTTAGTATTATGTTCTGTATCGAGCACAAGCAGTACTTACCGCTACCGCCGTCTAAGTTAGGTATTTTTCTTTCATACCACCAAAAACTATTTACAACATTTTAGCAAAGTATTAAAAGATATTACTACTTTTGCAAGCAGGCAATTATTGTTTGGGCATAATACATTATATTATATAATAAGATGGCAGGACTCTATATCCATATTCCCTTTTGTGCAAGCCGCTGCATCTATTGTGGTTTCTACTCCACCCTGACGCCCCACGGCGACAAGGCTACAACCATGGATTTATATGTAGACACCCTATGCAAAGAGATTAAAACACAAAAGTCTTATATTTTCGGCGATAAGTCCGCCCCTGCCGAACGCCTTGAAACCATCTACTTCGGAGGAGGCACACCGTCGCAGCTGCATGCCCGCCACATCGAGAGAATATTCCGCTGCATTGCCGAAAACTATGCCGACAGAATGGCAAACTACGCCGATATGGAAATAACCCTTGAGTGCAATCCCGATGATATAACCCCCGAATATGCCGAAAACCTTAGGCACCTGCCCATCAATCGCATATCAATGGGCGCACAGACTTTCTCGGACGAACGCCTGAAGTTTCTCCGCCGACGCCACAAAGCTGCCGATGTGCAGACCGCCATCGACCGTCTGCGCCGTGCAGGCATAGAAAACATTTCCATCGACCTTATGTTTGGCTTCCCCAACGAAACCATAGAGGAATGGCAACTCGACATCGACAAAGCCATAGCCTTGGACGTTGAACACCTTTCGGCTTACAGCCTGATGTACGAAGAGGGCACTCCGCTTTACCAACTTCTGCAAAAAGGCAAAGTGAAAGATATGGACGAGGAACTCTATCGCACCATGTACGACACGCTTATCGACCGCCTTGCCCTCGCCAACTACGAGCAATACGAAATCAGCAACTTCGCCAAGCTCGCCCATACCGCCGTTTCTCCTTCCGTTCGCGCCACAACAGTGCCTATTGGGCAAACAAACCCTATCTCGGCATAGGCGCATCGGCACACAGTTACAATCTTTCCACACGCCGTTGGAACATAGATAACCTGCAAGAATACATCGACGGCATTACAAACAACCGCCCCATCTACGAGGCAGAAACCATCGATGCCAACACGCACTACGATGATATGGTAACAACAGCCCTGCGCACGAAAAGCGGCATCGACCTTTCCACATTGCTGTCGCCTTACAAAGAGCACATTGCAAAAGCCTCTGCCCCACTCGTTTCGCAAGGTCTGCTCGCCATAACCGACAACCATCTGCACCTTACCCGCCACGGAATTTACGTCAGCGATTTCGTTATGAGCGAATTAATGTACGTTTAAAACCGCAGCAAATCATTTTTTTTAATTACCTTTGCACGCAGAACAAACAGAAATTTACATTTATGACAGAACAGGAATTTGAACAACTTTGGCAAGCCAACCGCCAACAACAGCTCGCAAACGACGAAGAATACCAGCGCATCAAAAAGTTACACAGCATCGGGGTGGCTCGATTTCTTTGTGTCTATTGGCGGATTTGTTATCTGCAAAAAGTTTATACAGGGTTTTAACCTTGGCAGCGTATGGACATTTCTCCTTGCAGCCCTTGGAATGATTATCATCTCATACGGCTTCCGAATTATAAAAAGCCAGACTAAGCAGCAACAAAACCCTTGTAGAAGTGGAGCAAACGCATAAAAGAACAATACAAATCCCACCTTGCATTAACACTCCCATAACAATATTTTTAAATATGCTTCGCTGCCAGTATAGACTACGCTGAACAAAGTAGAAGTTTAGCCGATATAACTCATTTTATGGGCAAAAACAGCAACAAGGCTGTAAGTATCATAAGCATATCTATCGTGTAACTTGTTTTGCTACCAATACGTTGCAAAACCTATTGTTTTGCATTCCAAAAGCGGTTGTTTTGCGTTGCAAAAGCGTAGGTTTTGCAACGCAAAACAGCCGCTTTCGCAGTGTCAAATCGAGATTACCGTTTTTCATCATAATTATCATTACAAAACAAAGGGCAATAAAGTGGACAGCGTTTTCCTTTTAATAGGTTTCTACCGAAACGTTACAAATTCGCTCTTTCTATTAATATAAGATGATTCAATAGTGGACAATAAAAAAGTCCGAAAGAATTATTTCTTTCGGACTTCCGAGGTGCCTAGCAGAATCGAACTGCTCTACACGGTTTTGCAGACCGTTACCTAACCGACCGGCCCAGGCACCCAAAAATTAGTCGACAAGATTAAAGCAATGCCTTAATTCGAGTGCAAAAGTAATAAGAAATATTCGTCTGACCAAATTTTTTATAAACTATTGCAAAAAGAATTTACTTTCTTGCGCGCTTGTATGTCGTTTCTTGCGCATCATTTGTTCCCGAATGGCACAGCCCGGGCAGCCTCCGCAGGCATTCCTTGTTACCTTTATAGTTCTGATTAGCATACGAATGGCATAAGCTATTGCGAGTGCTAAAACGATACCAACAATTATATATTGTATCATAGATACTCCTTTCTCTTTATATGGGCTGGTCTTCTACTCTGTCTGTAAACAAGTTTTCGGTTGCCTTCATTTCGTCTTCATCGAACCATTGCGAAAGTTTGTTCTTTGCCTTTTGCTTTGTTTCGTCGTCTATGTTGCCCTCAAACCTTTTGTAACACGTATATAAGTACTCCGAGGGTCGTCGCCCAATCCGCAAGCGGAATGGCGTCAGGAACAAAGTCGAGCGGTGTTATCAAATAGCCTAATGCCCCTACAATAAGGGCTTTATCTTTAATTGACATCTTGTTACTCTCCATAGAGTAGTATAATATCAGTGCAGCATAAACTAATTTTGCACCTGCCCGCTTCTGCTATGCGTTGTATTTTTCTATAAAGCCACTTTTTGTTAAACTTCTCTTTTATATTTGTTTTAAATCAGGGATTTCCATATTGTTTTTCCATTATGTATAATATAATAAAAACGTAGTTGGCACATCGGGGTTAAAAGCGTTCGCTTTTTCCACGTAAGCACTGGCTTCCGGTGTTCTTCTTCTGCATGTCTTATTTTGTTTCGTACTACTGCTTTCATCGTTATTTTGTAGATACCAAACAGCAATAAGCCTATGGCAGCACCGAAAAGCACCGCCCGATAGCCTTTCACGCAGCGATTCTTCGATGAAAAGCCGATAACACTATAATGGGTAATGTTATCAGAACCCTGCAATGGTGTGTGCGTGCGTTCTGTTCCTCGCTGTCGAGCGCGGCTTGATAGTCGAATGAAAGTCGTCTAATTCTTCTTGGCTCAGCTTTTTCGTCCATTTGTGGGAAGTCAGGCTCGTTCTTATGATTTCTGATTTTGTTTTCAATCTGATGTTGAAAATCGTCTAATATGTATCTGTAGTCTTGAAATTCCTCCATAAAATCACAAAGAATAGTTTATTAATTCGTTTTTCCTGCAATGCTGCGCTGCCGGCGGTAGGTTCTCATCTCTTTTCACTAGCTCAACCTCTCCCGCGATGCGAGAGAGAGCGTGTGTAAAGCAGTACTTCTGTGGCGGTCTTGTTTCCACCGTCTTCTGGACAAGTACGGACGCCTGTCATTTATCTAACCGCCGAGTCGCCCCGGCTGTTTTAGGCGTTCTACCCTCCGTTGTGCCTTGTGCGGCTCGGGCGAGTAACCTCAGACAACGGTTTACATGAACTTGCAGCTCCTGAATCGCACAGCCACGCAGTCGCCTGCGTGCTGGTAGTCTCTTACACTACCTTCTCACCCTTGCCCTCGTTGCCAAGGCGGTTGTTTTCTTCTGCCTACATCTACTGTTGCCAATAGCTTTCTGTTTTCGGAAGCAGGATACCTTTGCTCGGACTTTCCTTCTCGTGTCTTGTAACACCAGCGACAGTGCCGAAGTGCTGCCCTTTATGTTGCAAAGGTAGCCAATATATGCTAAAACGCGAAAGCATAGCTATATTTTTGTTAATATTGGCTCTATAAGAATAGTGCAACTTTAAAAATAAGTTTTGGAAAGTAGCTGCACATTACACAAAGTGTAAAAATACGCAGTGAAATGGAAAAGTTTATTCGTATAAATAATTGTTCTTTTTCTTACCTTTTGCAGGCAAAAAGAAATAATACCAGTCAGACAATGAAACGAAATATGTTATGAAAAAGTTTTATGCCATTTTTACAGCCCCTGACACTGTTTTTTCTACGGTAGCAAAAAGCGCAGCAGACCATTTGCGGTTGGGTAACCGACGAGCAGCGTTCGCCTATTGAGTATGCCAACGTCATTGCGCTTTCCGTACGCGACTCATCGCTCGTTACGGGCGCAGTTACCGACAATGCGGGTAAGTTTCTGCTTACTTTGCCTGCCAATAGTGCCCAAGTCTTCCTGCGTGTTTCGCGCATTGGCTACGAACAGCGCAATGTTTCGCTGCCTCTTGCCGGCGATACCCTATTGTTGAAGTCTGAAGCCAAGGCGATGGAAGGCGTAACGTTACGGCACAACGCCCCAAGATGGCGATTAGGAACGATGCCCTTGTTACCACGATTGTTGGTTCGTCGCTGGCAAAAGCAGGCTCGGGCAACGACGTTCTCAAGCGTATTCCGTTGCTGACGGGCAAGGAAGGCAGCTATTCGGTTGTCGGACGTGGTGCAGCAGTTATCTATATAAACAACAGAAAGATAACCGACGCTACCGAAATAGAGCGTCTTAACTCGTCGGACATTAAGGACGTCGAGGTGGTAACCAATCCGGGGGCTCGCTACGATGCGACGGTGAGTGCCGTTATCCGCATTCACACGGTGCGTAAGGTGGGCGACGGCTTTGGTTTCGATGTTCGAACGTCAGCTTATTATTGGGAAAACTGGGACACATACAATCAGCTCAATATGTATTATCGCCGCAATGGCTTGGAGCTGACGGCTGGTTCGACTTACAAACTCGATAATACTTACGACAATCAGACCACTACTAACGAGGTACAGGCAGCTAATTTGTGGACCAATAAGTGGATTAAAAAGGCTAAATACGCAGCACACACATTTACTATACGTTTTCGGCAGCCCACGAGTTCAGTGCCAACCACACCTGTTGGTGCGCGTTTCTTCACAATTTGTTTGTCGGTGCAAACAACGGACACGGCGATTTCTCTACCGATGTGCTTAAAAACAATGCGCTCTACGACCATATAGAATCGCGAACGAACGGCACAACCACTGCCATTCCTAATAAAAGCCTTTCTGCTTACTATGTTGGCAAGGTGGGAAAACTGAACATCGACTTCCACACCGATTACTATTATGGCAAAGAAAACCGAACTCCCGCACAACGACAGAGCAAAAGTGGCAACTACGATAATCGCATGGTAACGTCTGTGGGAACCCACGCAAACAAGTTCTTTGCAACCAAGCTGGTGCTCTCTCACCCGCTGTTTGGCGGCAGCTTATCGGTTGGAAACGAAAACACTTTCACCAATCACGAGCAGAGTTACACTAACCAAGAAGGCATTGTAGCCAATGCAGCATCGACCATTAAGGAACGCAATAACGCTTTCTTCTTCGAGTATAGCCGTCTCACACCTATCGGACAGCTTATGGCAGGACTGCGTTACGAGCACGTAAATTCTGATTATTACGAGCAAGGAGTGTATAGTCCAGCACACAGCCGTACCTACAACCAGTGGTTTCCGTCGCTTACTTTTGCAACAAAGATAAAGAAAGTAGGCTTGCAACTCTCTTATTCGGCAAAGACATCGCGCCCTTCTTATAGGCAATTGGGCACAAATGTAGAATATATGAACCGCTTTACGCGCCAGAGTGGCAACCCTACGCTGAAGCCGGCCACACTGCACAACATCTCACTTGAGAGTAACTGCGACATATTTACCTTTGTTGCCAACTACACACAGACACACAACAAAATTATGTATTGGAACGAACAAGAAAGCACTGATGAGAATATAACCACTCTACGTTACCGCAATTTCAAAAACTTGCCTGTTCTAACACTGAGCCTTACCGCAGCACCGAGAATAGGAGTATGGTCTCCACAACTCATATTATTTTGCCAAAAGCAATGTTTCGACATAGAACGTTTGGGCAGCAAGTTCGATTTAAGCGAACCGATATGGGGCATACTGTGGAACAATACATTTGATTTTAAAGCACAATTGATGCCGGAGACTCGCTTGAAAGTTACTTCTACGGGTATAACAGAGAACACTGAGCTTACCAGAACCACCTGCGCATTCAACTGTTCGGTACGAAAAGCATTCCTAAACGACCGCCTTTCCGTTACCGTAGGCGTAAACGACCTCTTCAACCGCACTGCTAATCACGTCATACTTTACACGAATAATCTTAAACAAGCGTAAATCAAGAGTACGATAGCCGCTGCACATACGTTACTTGCGTTAGCAAATTCAACACGGCACGTAGCAACAGAGAAGGAACAGGAGCAGTGGACAGAGCGAACGCAAACGTTTTAATCCACGACGAGTGAGCAGAGTGCGTTTTCCACGCCCCATTTCCCCTGTGGGGTAGAAAATCTAACTTTATATATACAGATATGAAGATAAAATTGCTCCTGTTTATATTGTTCATTCTTTTTATCGAACAGTATGTTTTCTCAATCCATTAAAATTACAAACCATTATGGAAGCGAAAACAAAGAGATTCAAGACCTGATTGATTTTGAAAGTATTTACATAGAACAATTCGAACTTTGAAGGAGAAACACTTAAAGGAAATCGTATCAAATAGCACTCGAAGAATACATCGAAGGCAGATTAGCCCATACCACAATGCTTTTCGATGGTACGGAAAGCGATTATTTCAAGATTTCATCAAGCAAGGAAACCGTAAAGTTCTTCTTTAAATTCAGTGAAGACAACCGAAGATATTCTATTCGAGGGAATAGGTTTGGAAGCGAAGAAACTTATTTTCACCCTATCAGGCGATTATGAGAAATATGCCTAAAAGACTTCTTCGAAAACAAGAAAGAACTTTTGGTTAGCGGTTCACAAGACAACAATCTTTTGCAATAATAACTCCGACAATCCATGAGGACGGTTCAGCCTCCATTATGAAGTTGTTCAGGCAAACGAAAAGTCTGGAAAAACTTAAGAGAAGTTTAAATACCACACTACTTCTTGCTCACTATAACCTTTCAATAAGCTATGTTCCTCACTCACTGTTGGACTCTGTATAGTGCTTTTATGCGGCATTGCTGTTAAATTAGTATGAAAAGGTGTGTCAAAACTCGACTTTTGACACACCTTTATATTTTGGTGATAACTGCTTGAAAAAGCCTTTGTTTTGTAAAGATTATTCTGTTGAGCGATAACTGCGTTTTTGATCGCCAGGAAAGGGCAATGCTTTTTGTTGTGTAGTGAGCCTCTTTGTGATGTGCAAAACAACGGTTTTTACAATGCGCTGATAACTAAGCTGTTACTAAAACAGGCACTCTTGTAAAAATGCTTTACATCAATATCTAATGCTTTCCACCCATAAAACGAGAAGTACAGGCGAAATTGCATGGCGAGCAGAAAGGTCTTTCATTGAGAGGTAGCACAATCAAAAACAACAGACAGTTCGTAGGTTTGTCATAAATAAATAGTATCTGTGCAAAGAAACACACACTATAATAATAATGGAAAAATAAAACACATAGATCCATTTCAAAATACGAACTATACAGTATGGAATACGGAAACGAAGTTTTGATAGAGAAAACGGAAGAAAACCGTCCGCTAACATTCTACAGGGTGAACGAAATGGCACTACCCCAATTCGAAGAAAATTGCAATAAAACACCAGCAGGACAAGATTTCCTATTCGATTTAGCCAAAGCGACGTTTCATGGAGACTATAACGAAGAGAACGTGTTAGACCCGACATGAAGTATGTCACAAGGAGGAGAATTCGATAGTAGTAACGTCTATATCGGAGCAACCATTCCTTGCAGAACCAGAGGACAACGCTTTATCGTCGTAATGGATATAACTGAAGACAAGGTAAAAGTTGACTTCAACCACCCATTGGCAGGTAAAAGAACTGAAGTTTGCTAGAAGGACACGTGATAGAGAACCGTGATACTACCAAGAGGAAGTAAAGGAGAGTTTCGAGAACTTAACAATCACCATTGTGGCGGAAATTGTGGTTGCCACAAAGGAAGGAGATGGAACAACTAAATGCAGTTGTTCACGGAAGCGACGAAAGCAAATGGGTGAAGGCTGCTTAAGTGCAAACAACTAAAAACTCAGCATTAGAAAAATATTTATAAAAAACACGGACGAGGAGAATGGCAATATGCCCAATGCGTTTGGAACACTTTTACACACTAACAACCTTTTGGCGAAAGCCACGGGGCTATAGGATAACATAGTAGACGGTATGCCACCCGGCATAGATATTGACCACGATTTTATTCAGGACGAGCTGGATAGACGCAAGCCAGGACAAAACAAAATCACTACCGGAAGGAGAGAAACCGACAAGGTGGAACTGCTAAGTGGTATTTTCGAAGGAAAATCTACAGGTGCACCTATTGGCTTTATGGTCAGAAATGAAAATCAACAATCCAAAGATTACGAAAACATAAGCATGCTCTTCAGACCGTCACACGCTGATTACACTTACTATAAAAAGTATGGCATACGCGACTATAGAGGTGGCGGGCGGGCCTCGGCGCGCATTACAATCGCAAGAGTAGTGGCTGGAGCATTGGCAAAACTTGTGCTTCGAAAATACAATATAACCATTCAGGCCTATACTTCCCAGGTGGGTAACATCGCATTGGACAAGGATTACAATAAGTACGACCTGTCGCAAACTGAACTACACCCCATTAGATGCCCAGATAAAGAGAAAGCTAAGGAAATGGAAAAGCTCATCTTGAAAGTGAAAAGCGAGGGCGACACCATAGGAGGGATTATTACTTGCGTGGTGAAAGGATGCCCAATAGGATTAGGCGATCCAGAATTTGGCAAACTTCATGCACAACTCGGTGCTGCAATGCTAAGCATAAATGCAGCAAAAGGATTTGAATATGGAGAAGGATTTGATGGAAGCTCGTGGCGAGGAAGCGAACAAAACGACCGTTTCACACAAAGAACAGAAAAAGAAAAAAGCAGAATTGCAATACAAACAAACCACAGCGGAGGAATACAAGGAGGTATAAGCAATGGAGAAGACATATACTTCAGAGTGGCTTTTAAACCTGTAGCAACCTTGCTGATGGAACAAAAAACTGTAGACTTTGATGGGAACGAACAGATGATAACGGTCCAAGGGAGGCACGATCCTTGTGTTCTTCCGCGAGCAGTACCTATTGTTGAAGCTATGACAGCCATGACAATATTGGACGCTATATTAGTCAATAATTCCAGAAGAATATAATATATTGCGGTAAAATGCAAAAATTTATACGGCAGGAATGCTTTTTGTAATTATTTTATCGTACATTTGCGACATATTTCGCAACCGTTTGAGAAAATAGTGAAAACTTTTTAGTTAAGTCTAGTTTAGTTTTTAGGTTGGTTGGAGAGCGTTCGGTTGAACGCTCTCAAATTATAGAAAAATAAACACTATTACATCGTATCACGAGCTAAACGAAAGAGAAAAGAAACGGTGTATTTTTATTGTGGAAAACAACTAAAATAGAATAAGGATAACACTGAACGATAAAATAACAAGGTTACAATAATATTAAGTATATTTGTATCGATTATAAGAATTTAACGGGCATTAGAAAATTAAAAGATGGAATACATAATAAAGCCTTATGAAGGTGTAACGAATATAAATTCGGATGTCTACTGGAAGACATTTTAAGCAAAATAAAAATAACTTTAAACGAGTAGACAATAATGGTTTAATAAAACCATACTTTAGACAATTTATCTTTAGTTTTCAAAGATAATAAGTTGGTGGAGATTTCTGTTATAGCAAACTAAAGATGTTGAATTGTATTACGATGAATACGATTTGTTCAGCTACACAAATATAATTGATAAGCTGCAAGAGCCATTCATATATACAAAAATATGGTTTCACGATATTTGATAGCATAGGTGTTGCCTTTTAGTGGATTTCAAGAAGATGAAGGAGATAGAACTGTAACGGTTTATAGTCCGCATTATTGGGACGAAATCATAAACTAATAGCAAATAAAGATGGAAATTTACAAAGGTATTTCAGAGTGTGTCCGTCAATAGAAAGTTCTGTAACAGGAATAACGGACGGTGTTACCAATCAAGTTGAAATACGACTCAAAGAAAACTCAATGTTCCTTTGCTAACACAGCAGACAAAAACTATCTTATGGAATATTGCAGGCATTTGTGGGAAGGAAGGTTTAATACTGGTACTAAGACTTTCCTATAATTGATGTTTCCAAGCTTGAGCAGATAGTATATTATAAAACTAAAAACGAGTAAAGGAAACAGATTTCATATCGAATATGACGGACAACTCCTTTGGAATGCTCGATTTTATTGTTTCTAAAGAGACTAAAAATGTGATAGAACAATTCAAATTGCCCTTACATTCCAGAAATTCGTGAGCATTCTGAGTTCTCCACTGTAAAGAATTATTATCTCTTAGCTTTCCTTGCATACCCCTTGGAATCAGATAGATTACACGAAAAGCGTCATTATCGACTCTATCTCAAGGAACGTTTGACATTTAATTCATTTGAAGAATATAAAAATCGGGAGAATAAGTTCACAGAATGCGCCACATTTTCCTTACCGAAAAATACGATTTTGACGTCTTAAAAGTCCCAACAGTGGGGCTATTCTTCTCAGAAAGACTTATCAACTACTTAAAAGTAGCGAAAATAACGGGCTTAGATTTTTTTGAGCAAACGCTCAAAATGGCAATAACAACAGCTTGTTTTGAAGCAGAAAGCGACATTAAACAATATTATATCGATAAAAACAAATATGTTCACAAAGACAGCAAAAGCAATCGTACAAGAAGATATAGCAAATCTTGAACGAATAACAGTACAAATTACTCAAGACCTTTATTTCTCAGTACATAACTTTTAATGGTGAATACCTGACAGTCGCTTTTCATGATACAGAAGATGAGGAAGAAGGCTACATGAGATTAGCTTTACCTCAACAAAGTATTATAGCGATGACTTAGAGAGATGAAAATAGAGAAAAGCTATGCGAAACTTACTTCAGTAAATGTTCCATCTCACTACTTACCATTTGCAGTTGATTGGGGAGGAAACTACTGGCCACAGATTTACAGTCAGGAAATATCGTTTTATTGTTTATGGATTTAGGAGAATTTTACTGAAGACCGCATTGAATATTTGACAGAAAGTTACATAGGAATTTGTTGAGAACTTAGTAAAAGCAGAAGATTAATCCCTTTTGCATTCAGCAGCGCTATAGTTCATATAAGGTACACCAATATAATTGGACGAATAAAAATATATGGCGTCATATCTACTAAAAATATGACGTCATATTTGTGCGAATAGGATATCATTTTTCTAAAACAAAATGTGTCAAGCAAAGTGAGTATATTATCTCCACAACCGATGATTTCGTTCACCGACTTGTAGCCGTGGGCTGTCTAACCATTCGTTGATACCGTCGCACCTTCAACGTAACTCGAGGGTCGATGAGTGGTACCAATTGTACTGCTGCTGCACCCTGCCATCAAAAACTCTACGGCATCGGCAGCCGTAGATATACCACCAAGTCCTACAACTGGTATTTTAACGCCGAGCTACATCGTAAAACCATACGAAGGGCTACGGGTTTAACGGCTGGACCGCTTAATCCACCAGTGCGAATACTAAGACGATGGGCACGTTTCTCAATGTCGATAGACATACCCATGAGGGTGTTGATGAGCGAAACCGCATCAGCACCTTCTTCTTCGCACGAACGAGCAATGCTTGCAATGTCAGTAACGTTGGGCGAAAGCTTTACAATAAGAGTTTTATGGTAACGTTTGCGAACCTCGCGAACTACAGCCGAAGCTCCAGAACAAGTTACTCCGAATGCCATTCCGCCCTCTTTCACGTTCGGACACGATATGTTCAGCTCGATGCTATGAATATGGGCAAGTCATTTAGCTTTTCAGCCGTCTCTGCACAGCCCTTCATGAATTGCCACCGACGTTTTACATGATAAGTTGAGTATCCTATCTTGCTGACTTCTGCAAAATATGTTCGCGAAATAATCAACGCCCTTATTCTGAAGTCCACAATGCAACATACCCATAGCTGTTTCTACCATTCGCGGATAATCGTTACCTTCACGAGGATTAAGGGTGGTTCCTTTCACTATAATGCCTCCAAGTTGGTCTAAAGGAACGAAATCTTGAAATTCAATACCGTAACCAAAAGTGCCACTGGCGGTCATTACAGGGTTCTTTAATCGTAGATTGCCTATCTTTACACTTAAATCTGCCATTGCTTTTACCTATTTTTCTAATTCGCTATTTATAATATGCAAACATCAATTATCTGCCATTGGGAATACAACTACCACAGCAATTTATTTACATCGAACACCGGTCCTGCTGTACAAACACAAAGATTACCTTTCGAGGTCTTCTCAACACAACAAAGACATGCACCTAATCCGCATGCCATAAGATTTTCTAAAGAAGCTTCACAACGAATATTGTTTGCTTGTGCATACTTTGCTACAGAAATCATCATAGGTTTAGGACCACAAGTAGAGATTTGATTGAAATGATATTTACTCAATATTGAATGGTTGGTATACCCTTTTTCGCCCATAGAACCGTCCTCTGTTGTAACAAAGACTCTCCATATTTTCTAAATTCATCTAATTCTAACAAATCGGATACTGTACGAGCACCTAACAAAAAGGTTACTGAAATACACGCTCTTTACAAAGCTTACCAAAATAAAGTAAAGGAGCAACACCAACGCCGCCACCTATAAGCAGAAGTTTGTCGGAGGACAAAGCAGGATAGGTGAAACCATTGCGCAACGGAAAGCACACAGTTGGGCGTGTCGCCTGACTTTACAGCTGCAATAGTACGTGTTCCATCTCCAACTCTCTGCACACAGCCACAACTCGTTGCGCTCCATTATCAATGAAATTTGATGGAATAGAGCGGCGAAGATAGGTTGAGTCGAACCATCAACCCTTTACTTCGACAAACTGACCAGGCATCATATCGGGCGATCCAGCATCGAGTGAGCTTAACACGTTCTTCTCATTCAAACGATCTGCAGATACAACCTTTAGGTCGAGAATAAACTTCTGTTTTCATAATGATATTATAGGAAATCCGCTGCAAAAGATACACACACTACAGCAGACTACTATTTCCGATTGCTTTTACAAGTAAAATAGAAAGCAACAAGAAATATATAGAAGGCGTCAATAAGAAGAGAATAATTTCTGTCGTACTGTTTCATAAAATTAGCGATATTATTATATATAATGTAAGAGAAAAGCAATAGAACAAGGTATTTAATTGGATTATTATACATTTACATTACATATTTATTCTTATAGATATAAATAAGAAATAGATATTTTAGATTTAAAAAGGAAATCCTATTTACGAAGTCAATCTGTCAGAAAAACAAAACAAAAGAATAAAGCTCCTGATGATTTTACAATCAATAAGGAGTTCCAATATAAAAGATAATTACATATATCGAAAAATGAAATGTTAATTCTAGAAGTAGAAATCATTTTTGGGACAAATGTTTCCCATGTCTGATCATCAAAAAGATGCGTATTTCAGTAATATTCCGCTGTGGTTTGTCAATATATTTCACCTCCGTTTTTACAATATCTTTAGGTTGTGGAGGAATGTTCCTATCGGTTTTAGGTTCATTAATAGAGAAAGAAGGAGCAGCAGAAGGCACTTCATCAAAGAGATTTAAATTCGGTGGTAATGTCGTAATAGGATTCTCATTTTTTATCTCAACTGTTTCATCTTTAAACATAGGTTCGCTGCCATACATCAGCCAATCAAGACTAATAGTGGGAAATTTTCCTTTTATGGCTTCAACAGTATTCAATGAGGTTTTGTTCTTCCGTTAAAGATACTACTAAGCGAAGCAGACGAAATTCCAATGAAGCTCTGCAAATGTTTGTGCTGAGTCATATGCCGACTCTCCATCAAGCGTTTTATTCTATCTTTCATAAGCTGTCAGTACCAAATTCTCCTTATTCGAGTAGATTTTAATGATTTTACAAAGGTAAAACAAATAATTTATAAAAAGCAAATTAAAAGAAAATATTTTGTTCTTTAAACTTTAAATTTTGATATTTAAAACGTAAACTTAAATTACAGCGTTATGTGCAATTTTGGTTTACATATACAAACGTAAATTAATAGAGATTTGTATCAGTTAAAGTTTAAAAACAACCTTTTACATATTATCTTAGTTCATAATAGTGTGTTGGAAACAAATATATGAGGTTTTATACCGTGTATATGTATCATTTAACCCTAAATATTTCCTGTCGCAGTTCTTTAATGTTATGTTGTAAAATATTGATTATAAATGTATTATATGTTATTTCTGTTTAATGAATATTTAAACGCTTTATAAATTAATATCATGGAATTTGGATTTGTAATTGCAAATTTAAATCTTCGTGCACATTATAATAATTTAAATTTTTAATATGCAAAAACCAAAAATAACGGAGGTATTTTTAAATATACAAATGTATTCTTTTACTATGTAAATGTTAATAGCTGTAATGATAAATTTTTGGCTTTTATAAAAGAACTAAAATACAGCGTAATTTTTATTATTTCGGGGCAAAAGTAGAGATACATTTCAAATAAGCGAATTACAGAGGAGTTAAAATAGTATAAGTTGCATATTCGCTAATTAAAAGAAAAATATAGATAAACAGAAATACTTAGACGCTATACAGAAAACAGCATTTTAGCGTTTTTCGAGTGCTTCTTCTGGTGCTTTTTGCATTAAAGCGTCCATTTTAGGGTTTTCGATACCCCAGAAATGGACGTTTTTATATTCTATTTTTTAATGCTTGATTTATATTTTATTAGTGCAGAATGAAAAGATTAATTCTTTCATCAAATCCCCTGCCCCAGATACTTATATTATTCAAGCCTTTACTTTTCGCATCAATTTCTCTAATTTTGCTATGATGTCCATCGTTTTTCTCATGATAAATTTCTCATTCCTGTACTATAATCTTTCGCTCCCCAGCTGCTTCTCAAATCTAATATTTGTGCTATATCGTTTTCCGATTTATTCTTTGGCGAATAGAAAACTATCATTAAATTTTGGAAGTAAGAAAAGAGTAAAAGGCAAAAAGAATAGAGAGAACCCGCCTTTGGATTACTATCAAAATAATTTACAATCTGATTAGCTTTAAAAACATTTACGATTTACTATAGCATCGCCAATTCAAAAAGTGTTAAAATCTTTACCACACCAACTTCTTTTTCCACTATCTCTGGTGTAATCTTTATCGTCTTCTGATAATGAAAGGGCAACCTTATCGAGTTCTGATGTCAGACGACTCAAATCCGGTTCCAATATGGTCTGCCATCATTTGTGCAGCTTTAGGTTCAATTATTATTTTCTTTGTTGCCAAATAATTCTGCATAAAACTTGCAAGTTGATATTCTCTTATACTTTCAAACACCACCCCATTAGCTTCTGCCAGACTTATCACTTTTTTTCTTGCATCAATCTTCCCATTTTTATGACACCAAACCAAAATTGTTGTTTTTGCTGGATTTTTTAAATATTTCTCCAATGCATCGAGCGAACGAATATTTTGCGCTTCCTTTACAATGACTACTTGATATTCTGCCATCATAGGGAAACGTTTCGCCATATCGGTTACTTGCACAGCTGTAACATCTGCGCCAAAGCACACGTTTAAATTAAAATCTTGTTCGGCTGGCGTAGGTACATTCTCTGCGATATAATTCGTAATCTGGTCTATATAGTAAGATTCTTCGCCCATCAATATATATATAGGCGAGAACCGTCGTGCTTTCAGGTCTTTCATTATTTCCTGAAAAGTTTTTCCTTGTTTTGCTGGCATTTATTGTTTTATTAATATTTCGTTGCATCATCATCATTTTCAGCATTAACAGTTGCATACAATCAGATAAAATTTTCTATATTTGTACTGAATTTCGTCAAAAGGTTGCTATAAAACTTCTGAGCGAAATTCTATCGTCTGCTAAAGTTAGCTGATTAATAAGAGATAATAAATATTGCAAGACCTTAAATATCGCTTTGGCAAAAAGACAGGAAAATAATGCTGCAATTAAATCTCCCACCCTATAATATAAAGGTAAAAAACGAGAACGGACAACGCAAAATTTTCGATATTTTGCGCAGAAAATATCTTGTAATTACACCCGAAGAATGGGTCCGACAGCATTTTTTATCCACTATCTCATGACTATAAGGTTATCCGATAAGTCTACTTTGCCAACGAAATTCCACTTTCTATTGGCGAAAAAGTTATCCGTGCCGACAGTGTTTTATATGACAGTCATCTGCATCCACGAATGATAATAGAATACAAAAGCACCACATATTCAGCTTACGCAAAAAGTCTTCGACCAAATTTCTGCCTACAACCTCCTACTTCATGTAGACTATCTCTATTGTTTCTAAACTTGGAATAGACACCCACATTTGCAAGATGGACTACGAGCACCAAACTTACACTTTCTTGCCTTCGATACCCAATTATAAAGAATTATAATTCCATTTTTATTATTTAGTTCCTATCTTAGTACATAAAACTACAAAAATCGATTCTACCAAAAAGAAAAACAAGCCAGATGCAGGAATATTGCCATATAAAAATAAGTTCGTAAATAATAGAAAACTCAAAACAACTACGCCAGATAATATAAAGACAATTAAAATGCCTATTATTTCATCATAAATTTTAAACTTGTGCCATTATATAAGAAGCAGGTTTCCTATAGTTACAATACATAGAAAAATATAATAAGAAAAATATTTTTAAATAACAAAATAAAAAAATGTAATAAGAAAAATGGAGAATTACAATTACAAAATTAGAATACCCGTATAAAAATAAATAGCCCCTAATAATAGCAGAAAAATACAATGGACGTTTCGAAGATTAAAATGTAAGCTCTACCAATTATTCAAGTTACCAGCACCATTAATATACTATTTTTTTCTATAACCTTACGGTTATCCGCGCTATTTTATTTTAGAAAAAGCCAGCTTCTGCTGCGAAACAATAAGCAAATTCTAACTCTGGTTACTTTACTTTTTTCAATTAACGGTCGTCATTTGGCATCATACGCTGCACGTTTAAAAATTAATTACAATCGAACTTCGTAAACATCGAATTAGCCTAATATAAAGCAGTTCTTCGAACAACAAATTAAAACAAGTCAATTGCTAATATTTCTACTAAATTAATAAAAACACACTCCGTTTCTCCGCTCTTTAAAAGATGTAAATATTTCCTCTATATCACCCCCTAAAAATAAAGTGTTTTGTTGTTATTTTGAACCTATCTCCTATTTATCTCGTTACCAAACACAATTATTATATAACATAGAATGAAATCAGTTAAATATCATTATTATCTATATGGATCGAGAGATGCTTCTTGCCGCATTCATAATAAAATAGTTATATTTGTAACCGACAATCGAAAAACTTAATAAAAATTTAAATTTTTAAATTATGAAAAGAACATTTTTATCGTTATTATCCTCTTCTCTCGTAGCTTTATTTGTTTCTTGTTCGTCTGAATCTGAAAAGATAGACCAACCGAAAGTTAATCCCAGTGAATTTACTTTAAAAAGTAATCTAACCCGTTTCTACGTTCAGCAACTTATCTGATGACATAGAAAAACAATTTGCAAAAACAAGGAGTACTGATAATTTCTTAACAGAAGAAGAAGAAAAGTCCTTTCTCCGTCCTGTTTTAGAAGATGGAAAAGTATTCAGAAAAAGTACTGAATACCATTAGCAAAGATAGTCCTGAATATCAACAATATTCTAAGATGTCAGAACAAGAATTAATCATCTTTATCGATGATTTCTGTTACAAATAAACAGTCTACAAAAACAAGAACGATAAGTAATATCTGTCGTAGAGACAATAGGTTGCATAGGCGCATTAGGAACCAGGTGGTGCGTTAGGATTAAGAACTGGCAGTTTGTAACTGCGAAAAACAGGATTACAAATTTAAAATCTGTTGCCGCAAGATATGCATTTGGTTATATTTCATTAGCTATTGCTACCTATAATTCGGAAAATGCATGATGACATAGCAAAGTAAATAGTATATATTCAATAAATGGTTTGCATTTAGGAAACGTTATAGGTTATCTTTTAAAATGGAATCTATAACCTACGCAACCTCTATATATTTTGTATAATAGCAATATACAAGCTATTAAAAACAAAATATAAAAAGTAATATATATATATTCTATCTTAATGATAGCATTCTATATTTTGTCGCTTTTATGTTTCTGTGTGTCTATTCCTAAAAACTTACAATTGTAGATTTGTGTTTGGAATATAACAATTCAGAAATATACATAAGAAAACGTATTGACTATTATCTAAAAATCCATCAACATTGCAGGAAGCAATATTGATGGATTTTTATTCTCGAATTCAATAAAGAAATTACAGCTTTATTCAGCCTCTTCTTCCTCTTGCGGGGTTGTACGACGTTTCTTAGGTTTTTCTTCACTCTTGAACCTTAACGCCTGCCAATTCTAGGTCGATAAGAATACGTCCACAATATTCGCACACTGATGATTTTCTGGTATTTTAATGTCTAACTGGCGCTGGGGAGGATTTTGGTAGCAACCACCACAAGCATCGCTGTACATATACAATACCGAGTCCGTTTCTTGCTCCTTTACGAATACGTTTAAAGCTGCGCAACAAACCTGGTTCAATCTTTGTCTCAATCTCGGCAGCTCTTTCTTTCAGATCGTTCTCCTCATCGCGTGTTTCTTGCATTATTTCGTCAAGCTCTGTACGTTTTCTTCGAGGTGCCTTGTAACGGTCAGTCTAAAACTTCTTCGGTGTTAACGAGATTGTCTTGACACTCTATTTTGGCATGATGTGTCCATCTTCTTTTTACAGAGTTCCGTTTCCAACGTCTGAAACTCTATTTCCTTCGTCAGCATATCGTATTCACGATTATTTGCAACCTGTTCCAACTGTTGGTTATAACGTTCTAAACTTGCTTTTGCACGTTCTATATCGCCTTTGCGTTGTGAGATTGCATGTTGGAAATCGTCTGTTCATATCGTATCTTACCGGTACGTGTATTTAAACCTGCACCTCGTCTTCCAAATCACGCACTTCGAGGGCTACCCGCCACGCAATGCTCGCTTTTCATCTATAGCCGAGCGTTGTTTGCACCTTGATAAAAGATGCTTCAGCTTGTCTTCAACCGATAAGTTTCTGAGGTCTTTTCTTTGCCATTGTTATACTCTTTATTTTATATTTATCTTTATATCTCGTTTTTAAATTACACTTATTATATATACATAATAGGGTTCAGGCTTATTTGTGTTATATGACACTCAACTTACCTTTACACTGCTCTATGATACTTTTAAAACTTCTGTTGTGAATTGTCTCGCTTTGATAGTGTCCGATAGAGCATATTTGTATTTGCTGTTCGTAACCGAAAGAAAGTCATGACAATGCATTTCTCCAGTGCAACAAAAGCATCTGCTCTTCGTGTAAAGCTGTTTTCAACAGGAATGTACCAGATCATGCAGCGCAACACTGTCAATTGGACGACGTAATAACGATTGGCCTGGTAACAATATTCTGCGCTAAATTTCTGTTTCAATAGTAAAACGACTCATCAGGCACTAACGGTTTCAGCGTCACTGTTACCCTAATCCACCAACAACCTCTCATTACTTGTCTGGGCAGGCGAGTATCACCCAAGAAACGCCATCCTGCAAGCCCATCTTTTCTGCGATCTTAAAAGTTGCACGCCTGCTGCCGCATCAATATTGGTATGCATCGCCACAACAACAACATCGTTCTAATTGGCTTTAATAATAATTCGCTGCACATAATCTTATCGGATATCTGCAGCTATTGACAAGTGGATGTGTGTAACCATCAGTTACAGTCGTTTTATCGCTTCGTCTTAAAAACTTTTCTGCAACGTCAAGGGCAGATAAAAGCCCCTGACACTTCCACCTCTGTCGATCCAACCTGCAAGCTCAGCATTGTCATAGCTTTCTTGCAAGGGCAGAGTACGTGAACTTCTCAAGGGCATCAATAACTTCCTTAATCTTCACGCTACGCACATAAATTTAGGGTTGCAAAGATACGAAATTAAACTTAAAGCCAATATATCGTTATAATTCTTCCTAAATTAGCACGTTTTCTTTTATTTATGTTCGTGCTATTTGCTTTTATTTATTAAAAACATAGAAAAACATAACAATTACAGAGCTTTGCAAGTTTTGATAAACCTTGCTTTTTAGCTATCTTTTGCAACCAATACGTTCAATAAAATGAAAATTTAAACATGGAAATAGCAGAGATTTATTAACCATACTCAAATTTGACACACAGTCGGCTAGATCGATCTGAAACTGTGCTCGAGTACTTACGAAACAACTCGTTTTCGCTAAATACTTAAAAGGAAGAACTCGAGCGTGAAGGATTGAAAGAAATAGAAATGGACGAGAAAGGTTACCTACGCAACGCTTCCAGCTACCACAACTAAGAAAGTTCCACCATTGATTTATCGCACACTATGATACAGCCCTCGATGCAAGTGGAAAGCAATATTAAGGCACGCATTGTCAGGAACTACGATGGTGGCGATATACAACTAACGAAAAATATGGTTTCGTCGCCCAAACAGTTCTCAGAGTTGCTAAAACATAAAGGAGAAGACATTATTGTTACCGATGGAACTACCTGCTTTGGCGCTGACGACAAGGCTGGAATAGCCGAAAATAATACAGGGCTATGTTACTTGCGCGACCACCCGGAGATAGAACACGGTAAAATTCGTGTTGGTTTCAACCCTGATGAAGAGATTGGACGCGGTGCACATCACTTTGATGTAGAGAAATTCGGCTGCGAATGGGCTTACACTATGGACGGTGGCGATCTTGGACAATTGGAATACGAAAACTTTAACGCAGCCGGTGCAAAGATTTACATCAAAGGTTTGAGTGTCCATACAGGTTATGTGAAGGGCAGAATGGTTAATGCAAGCCGCTTAGCATTGAGTTTAACCAGATGTTACCACAAGACGAGATTCCTGAAACAACCGAAGGCTACGAAGGTTTTTACCATTTACTCGGAATTGAAAGCCGTTGCGAAGAAGCTAAACTAAGCTATATTATTCTGACCACGACAGAGACAAGTTCGAAGAACGCAAAAGAATAATGGAGAGTGCGTAAAAGCAATGAACGAAAAGTATGGCGAAGGTACGGTTAAAATAAAGATGAACGACCAGTATTACAACATGAAGGAGAAGATAGACCCTAACTTTCATGTTATTGACCTTGTTGTAAAGGCTATGCAGGAAGCAGAAGTTACACCATTGGTACAACCTATTCGTGGTGGAACGGACGGAGCACAACTTAGCTTTAAAGGACTTCCCTGCCCTAATATCTTTGCCGGTGGCGTCAATTTCCATGGTCCCTACGAGTTTGTATCTATCCAAGTAATGGAAAAGGCCATGCAGGTAATCATTAATATCAGTCGCCTTACAGCAGGCTACAACGATTAATTAGATGTTAATTTAACGGCTTTCGATTATTTATAAAAACAGAAATGAACACTATAAGGCTTGCTCTTTCATTCTTTCTATGCTTCAATTAGTCCGAAAGAAATAAGAGAACGCTTATAGTGTTCATTCTTTTATAGAAGCATTCATGCTTTCAATGGTATTGTAATATCTGTACCTTATTATAATAGTGTATTTGCAGTATCATATCAACATATTCGTGAGACTATATCAACGCATTGAGCGAGACTGCATCATATTTAAGATTTGGCCAACACATCAATCTCAAACCACCCACACACTTACAACGCTGCTTATGTCAGAACTTCCCGTACTCGTAAAAGACCTTGCTCTGATTCTTGTTGTGGCAGGTTTCGTTACTTTGCTATTCAAGAAACTCAAGCAACCACTTGTTTTAGGATACATCGTTGCGGGCTTCTTGGTATCTCCACACATGCCTTACATCATGAGCGTGATAGACTGAACATCGCGACATAAAAACATGGGCAGATATTAGGCGTCATTTTCCTTTATTTTTCGTTAGGATTAGATTTCTCGGTCAAAAATATTGAAAAATGGGGGCTTCTCCCATTATTGCTGCTTGTACGATAGTATTTTCCATGATGGCGTTAGGTGTTTCTGTCGGACACGGCTTTGGCTGGAAAACAAATGGATTGTATATTTCTTGGTGGAATGTTAGCCATGAGTTCTACCGCCATTATATATAAAGCGTTTGCCGACATGGGGCTTTTTTTACAAGGTTTTGCCTCTACCGTCATGAGCGTTCTTATTCTTGAAGACATTCTCGCCATCGTCATGATGGTAATGCTCAGTGCAATAGCCAGCGGAAATAGCCCTGATGGTGGACAACTATTAGAAAGCGTGCTCATGATAGGGTTCTTTCTTGTCTTGTGGTTCGTTATTGGTTTGTTCGCCATTCCTTCCTTTTTGCGTAAAACCCGGAGCATTCTAAATAGCGAGACTTTGCTCATCGTGTCGTTAGGACTTTGCTTTCTTATGGCAGTAATCTCCACGAAGGTGGGTTTCAGTGCTGCTTTTGGTTCTTTTGTTATGGGCAGCATCTTGGCTGAAACCATAGAAGCCGAGAAGATTATAAAGGTTGTAGAACCTATTAAGAACTTGTTTGGTGCCATATTCTTTGTTTCTGTGGGAATGTTGGTAGACCCACATATTCTTGTCAGCTATGCCGTACCAATCCTTGTTCTTGTCATTACTATTCTGGTTGGGCAGGCTGTGTTTGGCACAATGGATATATGTTTGGCGGACAATCGCTTAAAAACGCATTGCGATGTGGTTTTTCTATGGCACAAGTGGGCGAGTTTGCTTTCATTATAGCCACTTTAGGTCTTTCGCTGGGTGTCATCAACAAATTTCTTTACCCTGTTGTAGTAGCGGTTTCGGTTATTACAACTTTCCTTACCCCCTATATGATACGCGCGCTGCAGAGCCTACTTACGAGTTCTTGTTACGACACCTGCCCCAAACAATGGGCACGACGGATTTCGCATATCGATGTTGAACACCACAAAACATGGTGTCCGAAAACCTGGCGTCTCTTATCAAGGCGATGATAGCCAATACGCTTATCTCATGGCATACTTTCGGCTGCAACCATTACCATCATGTTTTCGCTTGCTCTATTATGCGCCGTCTATCGGTGCAGATAACTGGTACGCACTCGACCGGCAACGTGGTGTGCGGACTGCTTACCGTTCTCCTTATAGCTCCATTCCTACGTGCTTTCGTAATGAAGAAGAACCATTCTGAAGAGTTTAAGACCTTGTGGACCGTCAATCGCATGAACCGTTTGCCGCTTGTTTTCACCATTCTGGTACGAATTATCATTGCCTTAACGTTTATTTTTCTACATCTGCAACTATCTTACCCGCTTCACTCAACGCCCTGATGATAGTCATTGCAATTGGTTTGCCTGCACTAATGATACTGTCGCGCAGCATGAAACAACGCAGCATCCGGGCTGGAACGGTTGTTTGTGCAAAATCTTCGCAGCCGTGAGATTGCCGCACAGGTACGTGGTAACAGAAAACCACTCTTCGAAGGACATCTATTAGACAGGAACATACACATTGGCGAGTTCGACATTCCAGAAGATCTGCCGGACCCGGCAAAGACGCTTCACCAACCAAAGCTGCAATCGCTTTGGCATACGTCAGCAGCATACCTGTGGGTCGCACCGCTGAACATTCCACGTGGCAATACTGTGGTCCTGGCGACAAGATGATGTTATTGGCAACGACCAGCAGTTAGCAGCCATTTCGGCAGCTATTCGCAACGAAATTCGTCCCGAAGACAACGATATAGAGAAACGCGAAATGATTTTTACGCCAGATTGTTCTATCAGATAAAAGCCCATTTATAGGCAAGACATTAAAAGAAAGTGGCATACGCGACCAATACAACTGTATGGTTGTTGGTATAGACGAAGGACAAATGCACATTACGCTTATCAGCCCATCGCATTGTTTAGAAGTAGGCGACGTATTGTGGGTGGTAGGTGAAAAGAGAATATAAAACAAATTCAGGGCACTAACGAATAGGTTGGAAGATGTTTCCCAATGTGTTATAAAGCTAATATAAAACAAGTATGTTATTGAATTTAATCTTCATTATTGTAGGTATCGTTCTCGTATTATGGGGAGCCGACCGTCTAACCGAAGGTTCTGTAGCAGTTGCAGAACGCATGAATATTCCGCAAATCGTTATCGGTCTCACCGTCGTAGCCATGGGAACGAGTATGCCTGAGTTCTGTGTCAGCCTAATATCGGCACTCAAAGGCACACCAGACTTGGCAGTAGGCAATGTCGTAGGGTCCAATATCTTCAACTCGCTGTTCATAGTTGGCATTACAGCAGCCATTGCACCCATGGCTATTTTGCGCGCTACCGTAATGAAAGACATTCCGTTTGCGCTTGTAGCATCGGTCATACTGTTGATGATGTGCCTCGATGGACGCATCGGACGCATAGATGCAGCAGTACTGTTTTCGCTTTTCATGATCTTTATGTTCATGACTTTGAAAAGTGCAAAGATTAATAAGCAGGAATTAGAAGAGGAGAACAAGCTTGCCGAAAAAGCACCAAAGAGTGTTCCCAAAAATGAGTCCCTGCCATGTCGGTTGTATGGATTTTGGCAGGTTTAGCTTGCCTCATAGGTGGCAGTACGTTGTTTGTAGAAGGTGCTTCAAAGCTTGCAACCTCGTTAGGAGTGTCCGAAGCCGTCGTAGGACTAACCATTGTAGCTGGTGGAACATCGCTGCCCGAACTTGCCACCAGTATTGTTTCGGCCCGGAAGGGCAGCAGTGGTATAGCCATTGGCAACGTACTGGGGTCTAACGTGTTCAATATTCTCGGCATATTGGGCGTTACCGGACTTATTTGCCCCATGCAATTGCAAGGCATTACCGATACCGACCTGTCTATGTTGGTTATATCCATGATCATGATTTGGTTCTTTTCGTTCACCAAATACATCATCGAACGATGGGAAGGACTTATTCTTAGCGCCACTTTCATAGGATATATTGCTTATCTAATAAGCCATGCATAAACAAACGGAAATGCACTGAATGGCAGTAAAAGACAACTGCAAAGAAGTTATGACACTGGTTCAATTCCACCATAGCGGTTGCCTTGTGATGCAAGGTAACCGCTATTGCTTTTCAAAACAGGCTCTTTTGGAGCGTAAAACAAGCCCTTTTACCGTGTAAAACCCATTGTTTTGATGAGCGAAACAATGGGTATCGTAACATAAAATGCTAACCAACTATTAATCAATCCATTTCGGTATAGTCTGTAACACCCTGCTTATTCTAACCAACGAGAAGGAACTCATCGCATAGAATAAGACATATTGTCATGTATCTATGACATAATGACATTCACGTTGTACTGGCATAAGTATTGTATTATACCTGATGTAAACATAAAAATAAATAAACAAAAATAGGAGAAAAGATTTATGATGGTATAAGAATTCATGGTTGCCGGAAGTATTCAACGACTTCTTCTACAACAACAATATGCCTAAGGCAAATGCAACTGCACCAGCTATCAACGTATTAGAGAACGAAAACGAATATACTGTAGAGCTGGCTGCACCAGGCTTGAGAAAGGAAGACTTCGACATTAGCATTAATAACGACGGAGACTTAGTTATTAAGATGGAGAAGAAAAACGAAGTGAAAGACGAGAAAGCACACTACTTGCGCAGAGAGTTTGCATACAGCAAATACGAGCAGACGCTTATTTTGCCAGACGACGTGAATAAAGACGAGGTTGGTGCAAAGATGAATGATGGCGTGCTGAACATTACTCTTCCGAAGCTAAACAAGAGCGTTCAGAAAGTAGCAAGACAAATTGAGGTTGGTTAATTCCATACCATGATATGATTTCAGCAATCACTTCGATGCTTCACGACAGAAGTAGTCTTACATAAGATGAATGGAGAAAAATGACAAGAAGTTTGTTCATAGTATAATAAATGACTATTGTTAGGAATAGAAAAATCCCCGGATGCTCACACATTCGGGGATTTCTCGTTACTAACTCGCATTGTTTCTACCCTACTTTACTCATGATTGGCAAAACGATGCTCTGCCAATTGTTCGTACTTCGTGCCGGGTTTGCCATAGTTTGCATACGGATAAATGCTGATGCCGCCACGTGGCGTAAAGATGCCCGTTACCTCAATGTACTTCCGATCCATTAGTTTTTATAAGGTCTTTCATTATGGTATTCACGCAATCTTCGTGAAAATCGCCGTGGTTACGAAAGCTAAACAGATAGAGCTTCAGGCTCTTGCTCTCCACCATTCGCACGTCAGGCACATACGAAATGCGTATTTCGGCAAAGTCCGGCTGCCCTGTTATGGGACAGAGACTCGTAAACTCAGGACAATTAAAGCGCACCCAGTAGTCGTTTTCCTGATGTTTATTCTCAAACGTTTCTAATACTTCGGGTGCATAGTCCATACGATAAGTCGTCTTTTTACCCAACTGGGTAAGTCCGTCGTTGTTTCTTTCCATCTTCTTAATGTTTCGTTTTAGAGGGTCGCTGTCTGTGCAAGGTGCCTTAACCTAAGCTGAATATCTTCCAAATGCTGTAGTTCACGCCATTGTCGTAAGTATTCGCCTTCGTGTTGCTTCAGCTTCTTCACAACACGTATGGTCAAAGGCAGTGCGATGACCTCGTAAAGGGTTTTCAGCAATACCTGCCAGAGCATCAGCTTTGGCAATTCCTCGGCTGGAACAACCCCACCCAGGGCCAGCGGGAAGAAGATAAGAGAATCCAAGCCCTCGCCTGCAATGGTGCTCAAGATGGCTCGCCACGAGAAATGTCTGCCGCCGTCGCGAATATTCATCTTGCTCATCACGTAGGCATTGGCAAACGAACCTACTATAAAAGCCACGAAGGAAGCTGCGGCAACGCGTGGTGCAAGACCAAAGATGGCGTGGAAACCTGCATCATTCGTCCAATAGGGGCACTCGAATCCAGTCGCACAACGCTCCCATGGACACGAAGAAGAAGTTCATGGCGAACCCCGTCCATATCAGCAGTCGTGCCTTCCGAAATCCCCACACCTCGCAGACACAGTCGTTGATGATGTAGGAGATTGGAAAGACGATGAGCCCGCCCGTCAATGAGATACCCAACACAGAGATTTGCTTTGTTTCGAGAATGTTTGCTGCTATCAAGCAAACACAGAAGAGAATGCTGAAAAGCATAAACATGCACACTCACTTGTTGTCTTGTCTTTATCATTACCTTGTTTTGTTAAAGAGGGTTTAGCAAGTACCCCTGTCCATAAAAAGTGCGGCAAAGGTACAAAAAAATCTTAAAGGATAGCTGTTTTATCAATACATTTCTTTATTTTTGCAATCGAATTGCACAGACACACCAGTCTATTTAGAGTGTTATTTACAAACCATTAAACGATAAAGACTATATGAAGAAAATTTTTTTAGCTGCACTTTTAGCTGCACAAGTACTTACAGGCTTTGCCCAGTCGCAAGACTTCAAGCCTTACGAAGAGAAAATGAACAAGCTTTATGCAGAGTTTACCGCCTTAAACAACGAGTATGCAGCGTTGCGGCAAAAGGACCCGAAGACCATGACCGATGCCGACAAGCAGAGACATTGAACGCATCATGGCTAAAGGCGACTCGCTCTCGAGGTACATACCGCCCTTACGCTTGAGATGTAAAGAACTTCAGAGACACGAAATATCCTGCCAAGTATATTGCCGACGCATTCTCGGGGTTCACTTACGAACAACTGAAAGACGCGCTGGCACCAACAAGCGGCTACTATAAAGAGGAGTCTTTAAAGCCAGCCAAAGAGTATCTTGCAATGTTGGAGCTTCGCCGTCCGGGTCTGATGTACACCGATTTGGTCATGAAGGACATGAACGACAAGGAGATTAAGCTGAGCCAATATGCCGGCAAAGGCAACTATGTGTTTGTAGACTTCTGGGCAAGCTGGTGCGGTCCATGCCGTGCAGAGATGCCAAACGTAGTAGAGGCTTACAAGAAATACCATTCAAAGGGTCTGGAGATTGTAGGTGTCAGCTTCGACCAGAAGAAAGATGCATGGACTGCTGCAGTGAAGAACCTTGGCATGGAGTGGCCACAAATGTCCGACCTGAAGGGCTGGCAGTGTGCAGCCGGAAAGGTTTATGGCATTCGCTCTATCCCTTCAAACATCTTGTTAGACCCACAAGGCAAGATTGTTGCAAGCGACTTACGTGGCGAAGACTTGCAGAAGAGGTTGGCAGAGATTTACAAAATAAACAGTTCCAACTCCATACAGGAAGAACCTTGTTGAATGCACATGTTCAACAAGGTTTTTCCTTTATAAAGAAATCCAACCTAAACAGTGTCAGTCTCGATGAATTTAAGATGATGCAGGTTCAGCGACAATCATCTTCAGAATGAGTCCCAAAACCACAACGGAGTTACGGCAATCATCGCTTCGGGGTTACGACAATCGTCGCTTCGGGGTTACGGCAAATCGTCGCTTCGGGGTTACGACAATCGTCGCTTCGCGGGTTAGACAATCGTCGCTTCGGGGTTACGACAATCGTCGCTTCGTTACGGCAACGTCGCTTCGGAACAGACAAAATATCTCGTTCTCTGATACAGCGAAAAACCATGTTCTGATGCTTGAAGAGCCGTGAGTTCGCACATAGACAATTCGCCGAACTCACGTTAAACAGGTCAGGAGGTGTCGTAGGAGAATGCCTAATACCACTGGACGGCTGGAGTAATGCCGCTCCGCTTGTCGTATTTAAGAGCATCGGTAAGCGTTGCTGCGTTGCAACGGAAGGTGAAGTTGTACGATGTGTAAGGTGCAAGCACGATGGAAGCACTCATGTTGAAGCAGTGCAAGTCGCGCGAAAGGCTTGCCGTCGTCATGCTCATGGCATGGTTGTCGAAATCGTAACCGCTCGAGTAGTTGATGTTCCAACCGTCGCCGATGCGGATATTGCCGCTTACGTTCAGCGTCTGCGAGAACTTGTAGGATAGCGCATACGCTTCTTGTTGAATGTTCCTTGCTGGTTCTCGCGCATCGTAATGCCATAACCGAAGGTCAGCGACCACGGCATATTGAAGCGCATGTAACCGTCGGCATCGGTTTCGGCAATGCTTCCACTGCTCTTTTTGGCTGCATGCTTGCCCTTTTCCATCGTGTCGTCCCATATTCGACTCTATCTTAGGATCGGGTCCGTCGTCGTCTTGTTCTTTCCTGTCAGACGTATTCTTGCCGCCACCAAACCATTTCTTTATCTTGTCTGGCGTAAGCGTGAACGAGAAGTTCTGCGACATGCCCTGGAAGCGTGGCAAACGACCGTACCCCCACTCGGTATGATTGCCCACAAAAGGCTTTCCGTTCGCATCTAACTCGTAAGCGTATGTGGCAAACTGGGCATTCATGGAGAAGGTATAGTTCTTCCACCACTTCAGTCGGAGGCGCACGCTGAGGTCGCTCCACCTGTGCCAGTCGGTAGCAGCGTTGTACGACATGGAGGCTCCAAGCTCGTCGATGATGCTGAGCTTCCTATACCCTGTAGAGTCCTTGTCGCTGCGTATCTTCATTTCGATGTTGTTGCTGACGTCCCACGTTATCATCTCCGTCTTGGTCTTGCCGGGAACACTGAACATCAGCTCCTGGAACGGAGAGTATTCAACAAGTTTCACATTGCCGCTTGCGTCGGTATACTGGTAGCTGTCGTGGTATCCGTAGCGTCGTGCCCCGAAGTTGGGCGAGTACGACAAGGTTATCTGTGGGGTAACAACGTGGCGTATTGCCTGTATTTTATTGCCGAAGAGTTTCTTGTTCGGTATCCAGAAGCCATATAGTTTCGTGCTGGCAGCAAGGTTCAGCGACCAGTTGTAGACGTTATAGAAGCCTGTTATGGTGTCGCGTTTCTCTTTCGAGTGCACGTTGTCCCAGCTGCGCATAACCTTGTTGGTGTACATTCGGTCGGTGAAACTGAACGATGGATTAAGGTTGATGTAGTTGAACAACGTGAAGTTGGCTTGCACAGGAATGTTGTGCTGGAAGCCGTGCCGCCACTCTTTGGCGAAGTTAGCCTTTAAGATGCGGTTCTCTTTCCCTGCAATGGAGTTGGACAGCTGCCCCGTATAGCTCATTGCTATCTTCTCGTACCAACGCTCTTTGCCCACAGTCTTCCTGCGCTTGAACGGATAGAGGCGGCTCAAACTAATGTTCAGGTCGGGCAAAGTAAGGTTGATGGTAGAGTCGCGCATGCTCTGCGACAGGTTGATTGTCGTGCTAAGAGAAAGACCAATGTTCGGAAACTGCTTCGACCAGCTAACCGATGACGTACGCGTAGACTGGCTTAGGGTCTGCGGATTGTACATGCTGTTCAGGTTGTTGCGTTCGTAACTGGACGAAGCAAAGTTCACGCTGGCAGCCAAAGTGCTGTTAGGGTTTGCCTTTGGGTCTTGCTGATGGTTCCATTGCAGCTTGAAACTTCTTTCAGAAACATAGTCTGGCAAACCTTTGTCGCCCGTCTTGGTGTTCTGATAGCTAAAAAGGAAAGAGCCAGAATACTTGTATCGCTTGCGGTAATTGCTGGCTGCACTCACACCCCACGAGCCGCGTGTGTAGATTTCGCCCTAAGAGTTTCAAGTCCCATTTGTCGCTGATGGCGAAGTAATAACCTCCATCGCGAAGATAAAGCTGCGGTCGTTCTCTCGCCATAGCTCGGCATGATGAAGCCACTGGAATATTTCTTGGAGAATGGGAAGAAGCCGTAGGGTATGGCTAAAGGTAGCGGGACATCGGCAACGACAAGATAGGCAGGACCGAAGACAACATCTTTCCCGGGACGGACCTTTGCACGCGAAAGCGCAATGTAGAAGTCGGGGTGCGGCTTGTCGCAGGGTTGTGTATCGTCCATGCTGGATATAAACAATGCCCGACGAGTCGCGTTTGGCTCTTTCGCCCGTAAGAAAGCCATCGTCTTGTGCCGTGTAGACGCCCTTAATCATTCCCTTTTTCGACTTGATATTGAAAGCCATTGAGTCGCTGGTATATTCTTGTCCGCTGAGCGAGAACTCCGGTTTACCTTTTATGCCACCCTCGGCAGTTGAGTCGGTTGTTCCGTTGGCACGCACAAGGTTGCTGTCCAAGTTCATGGAAACGTTGTCGCTGCTGAGTTTCATGTTCTGATAGTCCATCTTTGCCGAACCGTACAGATGCGCAACACGTGTCTTTGCATCGTAGACGAGAGAGTCTTCAGCCGAATAAGTGCGGGTGCTCAAAACCGTTCGACTTCGATTTTCATGATGCTATCCACACGAATAGAGTCATCAACCGCCTTATTGTGCTTAAAGATGGCAAGCTGCAACGAGTCCATCTGCGTGGTATCTACCGTCGTCTTCACAGTATCGCCACCCCTTTTCGCTGGTTTTGTCTGCTGCACAGTGGCAACATTGGCATCACCGCAACACCGACGAAAGGCGGAAAAAGAGCAGATACAAAAGAAGTTGCCATTGCAAACGCGATGACAAACATAAAAACGAATATGAGAAACTTTGCCTTCATTGCCTCAATAGCTTGCAAAAATTAAGCAAATAATAGAATAAATAGGGGCTATTTCTTTATTTTAACTTTTCATGGGTTCAACCTCAATCGACCATTAGGAACGCTTAGGACTCAAAGCAATGATGCCAAGCTGTAAACCGTTCTACCCCATCGCTGCCAAACTTCTCCAAACTCTTTACAGCTTGTTCGAATGTCTTTTCTACATCTAAATGGGTTTTGGAAAAGAACTTGTCGGCATAGCAAATCAGCTTTTCTTCTTCCGTTTCGGGCAGAAAGTCTTGCGGAGGCAAGGGTATCCCCTGCTCTACTATCTCTTTTTTTGGTAAGTCCTGCACCTGTATGGCGTTCGCGAGACACGTGCGGCGTGGGTAGCCCTCGCGCCTTAACAGTTCAGCACCTGCGCGTCCATGGCACACATAAGGTTCTGCCAAAGCACTGAATGCTCGGAGCATTGCACTTGAATATGCCTATGTCGTGCAGCATTGCAGCTTCTTCCACGAATTGTCGGTCGAGATGCAGGTCGGAGTGTCGGTCTACAATAGAGAGAGCCTTGTCTGCCACACTTCTGCTGTGTACAAGCAAGATGTGCTTGAGTTCGTTTTCTTCAGGATAATACTTGTCTATGATATCTTGGTAATTCATTGCGGTCTATGTCTTTTCTTGTTTTTGCTATTGCCTGCAATACTTTTGTCCGTGCATTCCTCAGTCCTGGCGACAAAGGCATACCATCGCAGGAATGCAATGTCGCTTCCAACTCTTGCAAAAGCTCGGGGAAGAACTTGCATTGCTGGAAAGAAAGATAGATGCTAAGCGACTTTATGGCTATGGGTTGAGCAAAACTTGTGATGTTATCGAAACAGAAATCGAGGAAAGGGGTTGCTATTTCTTCTTCCGAAAAAGGCTGTCTTAAAATAATTGCAAGCAACAAACGCAGTTTCGTAGCATTGGAAGTACGCATTGCTTCTGCCATAATGAGTTGTTTTCTGCTATTCAGCCGTTCCCGTCCTGCTTTGTTAAAATGGCTCATTATCCAAGCTACATTCTCTGCAACTCTTGCTTCTTCATCGTATAAGAGTTGGAAGAACTCGCCAAATTCACGGTCGTCAAAGGAAGATTGAGCCATAGAGGCAAAGAGTCTGACCTCTTCTTCGTGTATTCTTTTTATTAACCGACTGCGTAAATCCATACTCTTAAAACAACAAGGGCAGAAAACTTGGCTTCCAACAGACCTGTATCCGTTCCTGTCTACAATGCTGTTCCCTGTTCGTATAAAGAAAAACGATCCATTCACAGACCATGAAAGCGTTTAAGTCTTATAATTCGTGAATGAATCGTAGTTATCTTATTTAACTAAAGTCCTTACTTTTCGTCTCTTTGAATGTATGCAAGCACGTCGCCCTTGCTGACTTTAGAGCCTTGCTTTGCGTTTATCTCTACCAATTTACCACCCAATGCAGCAGGAATTTCTACAAACTCGCCCCACGGAGCAAGAATATAGCAGAACTTCTCGCCTTCTTTGTATTCCTTGCCAATGAACGGTTCAACTGCAGGAGCAACTTCGCCATCACCTTGGAATTCCCAGAACACTTGTCCCTTAACGGGAGAAACGATGGCGTCAGCCTTTGCGTGCTTGAACGCTGTTGCCTCTTCCATGCTTACTTTCGCACCCAACTTGGCGTCTTTAGCCTTCTGCAAGTCTGCCAGGAAGTTCTTTTTAGCCTGACCGCTCTTATAGTTGCGATACTGCTCTGGGTGCATGGCAAGCTCGAAGAGTTCTTCGTCGTCCTGTCCATAGTCCCAACCGTTCTCGTCCATTTCCTTGCGGAAGTCGTCCAATGCGTTAGGCAACAAAGTGTGTGGGTCGGCATCTGTAAACTCAAGACCTTTCTGTTTGGCAAGTTCAACAATCTCATCGTCAGTCTTGCCTGGCACCTTACCACTCTTTCCGAGTATCATACCCCACATAGAATCGTCCATCATAACGAAACGGCCCTTGCCTTGCTCAATGGTGAGAAGGTTCATCAAGGCAATGTTCTTGGTGTATTGAGAGAATGGAGTTACCAATGGAGGATAGCCTACACGTGGCCAGACGTAAGCAACTTCGTCGAACAGCTTCACCAGCATGTCGTCCAGAGAAAGCTCTGCTTCGCCTTTCTCTTGCGAAGGTTGTTGATAGTGGCGTGAATACCGCCGAGGTCTGCCATCATAGAACCCATCATACCGCCTGGAAGACCGCAACCGAGAAGCAGAGAACTGCTGATTTTGTTCTTCGGATTGATGAAGTAGCCCAACCATTCGTCGATGAACTCCTGTGTCATGGCACGCGCCTTCATGTATGCGTCCATATTTATTTCGGGCACATCGAAGCCTGCGTTCTTCAACATACTTTTGCACTGAGATAAAGGTCTGGGTGCACCATACCCCATGATAGTGGCTCGATGGCAACGTCAAGAATATCGGCACCATTCTTGCAACTTCGAGCATAGACGCCATTGACAAGCCCGGACCTGAATGACCATGATATTCGATGATGATTTCTGGGTGCTTGTCTTTAATCATTTTGGTAAGCTTTCCAAGGAAAGCGGGCTGTCCGATACCTGCCATGTCCTTCAAACAAAGTTCTTCGGCACCTGCCTCAATCTCCTTGTCGGCGAGTTCGCAGTAGTATTCCAAGGCATGTACGGGCGAAGTGGTTATGCAGAGTGCTGCCTGCGGTATCATGCCTGCCTCCTTAGCCCATTTAATGGAAGGTGCAATGTTGCGGATATCGTTCAAACCGTCGAAAATACGAGGAATGTCTACGCCTTGTGCGTGCTTCACCTTATACATCAAAGCGCGGACATCGTCGGGCACGGGATACATACGCAGTGCGTTCAAACCGCGGTCGAGCATGTGTGTCTGTATGCCGGCATCGTGCAATATCTTTGTATAGGCACGGACAGATTCGTTTGGATTCTCTCCTGCGAGCAAATTTACTTGTTCGAATGTACCGCCATTTGTCTCTACGCGGGCAAAACAGCCCATTTCTACAAATACTGGAGCAATGCGTACCAATTGGTCTTTGCGTGGCTGGAACTTTCCAGAGCTCTGCCACATATCTCTATAAATGAGACTAAATTGAATTTTCTTTGCCATCTTTTATACTTTATTCTTTCTTCTTGTTCTTGTCCAAAATATGTAATGCGCACGTGCATTACGGTGTGCAAATTTGAGATAAAAATATTATACTGCGATATAATAGCCCATTTTTGCAAATATTGGCTAGAACCAATCGGCAAGAACAATGGCAGAAAGGCATGCAGACACGTGCTATAAGTTGCCCATAAGGCATGCCTTCCCAACGGTTTTATAATGGCATGCAAACGCATTGCTCCCTGCGCATTGACGCATTGTGCCAGACAAACAGAGCGAACTGCATGGACTTGTCGCCATTTCAGGCATGATTTATTTAAGAAAGCTCTTAAAGCTTTTTATAAATAGCTTATAAGCTTTTTCCAAATTTGTGGTCTGTTTCGGCACGAGTCATGAACCAATTGCGGACAACTGATGGCAGAATACTGAATACGAATACTGTAAAGCGGAAGAAAGATATGAAATCTGCAAAAAGAAAGGGCATGCCAGACATTTGTCCAGCATACCCTGATAATCAATATAAAAATGAAAAAAATTAGTTTCTCTATCGTTTTCCCGAAACTTGTGCCATCGTGCCGCGGCAATGCTCAAACCATTCCGGCATTGCCATCAGGCTTAACGAAAGCATCTGGCTAAGCTCCGCAGCAGAAAAAGTATAATAAGCTGTGCTGCAAGTATTCGGAGGAACATGCTCAGCGGATAAACCGTAGAGTATCCCAGAGCAGGGGCTTCAACCGCACAGACAGAGTTGGCGTATGCCAATGCAGGAGGATCGGTGTAGGCTCCTGATATCGCACCCATGATGATGAAATAGTTGAGCTTATACTTCATGCGGGCAAGGGTACCGACAATAAGAATAGGAATGATGGTTATCAAGAAGCCCGTGTACACATACTTCAAGCCATCGCCCTGCACGACAGTATCCCAGAACCCGGCTCCGGCTTTAATTCCGACCGATGCGAGGAACAGTGCCAGACCTATTTCGCGCAGCATCATGTTGGCAGATGTGGTGGTATAGGTTACAAGCCTCATGCGATGGCCAAAGCGACCAAGAAGAATGGCAATGATTAACGGACCACCTGCCAAACCTAACTTCAATGGAACGGGCATTCCAGGAACTGCAAAGGGCAGACTTCCGAACAGAATACCTACCACGATGCCAACGAAAATGGTGGCTATGTTCGGTGCATTCAGTCGTTTCTCGGAGTTACCCATCAGTTCTGCAACACGCTGCACGTTCTCTTCGAAACCTACAACCATAATTCTGTCGCCCACCTGGAAGCGATAGTTGTTGCTCGCGAACAGGTCCATGCCCTGGCGGCTGATGCGCGTAACATTCACGCCATATACAGAACGGAAGTGCAACTTACTCAGCACCTTGCCGTTCATAGAACTGTTCGTAACGACAATACGGCGGCTCACCATCTGCTGCGGTTGGTCTTCCTCGTGCCAGTCCACCTCTATCTGAGGACCAATGAATGCAGAAACAGCTTCAGCATCAGCCTCTGCACACACTATGAGCACCTCGTCGTTAAGGTGCAGCACGGTGTCTTTTGAAGGAAGCGACACCACACCGTCGTGCATCAAGCGCGTACAGACAACATCGCGGTTCAGGAAGTCGGTAATCTCCTGCAAAGTGCGACCGCCAATGTATGAGTTCTCAATGCGAAGATACATAATGTGTGGCTTGGCATTCGGGTTTTCTGCCTCAGCTTCGGTCAATATGGCGTTCTCCTTATCAATATCTACCTTGCAGATAAAGCGTATCGCCAATGTTGCCCCGATGATGCCGATAACGCCCAAAGGGTAGGCACAAGCATAGCCTGAAGCTATATCGAAGTTCATTCCGTCAGGGAACACGCTGTGCAAAGCTTCTTTAGCTGCACCAAGACCAGGTGTGTTTGTTACGGCACCATACATCGTGCCCACCATCATGGGCAAGTTCTTGTGGTCGGCAGTGTCGAAGAAGACGTAGTAACAGGCAAACATCACCACAATGTTCAGCAGAATGGCAAGGCAGGCAAGCATGTTCAGCTTCAGTCCGCCTTTGCCGAAACTCTCGAAAAAGCCCGGTCCTACCTGCAGACCTATCATGAATACGAACAGAATAAGACCGAAGTCTTGCAAGAAGTTCAGCGTTCCCGTTGGTCCTGTAAAGCCAACATGACCCGCCAGAATGCCAACGAAAAGAATAAAGGTTACACCGAGAGAGATACCGCCTATCTTTATTTTACCAAGATAAACACCTAACGAAATAACCAAAGAATAGAGTAACACAACATGGGCTACACTATCGTCAGTAGTAAATAATTTAATTAACCAGTCCATAAATTGTAATTTAACGGTGCAAAAGGTACTTATTTACTTAGAATAAAAACAATTATATACAGCTATTTTTATGTTTGAATATTCCGCAGTAGAGCAAAGTTTTTGAAACTGTCGGTGCACAAGATTGTAACCTTATTGCCTGCTTTCTTTCTTAAATAAAAGTTTTTATAATTTTGCGGCATCATGGAATATAAGATAAGGTGTAACAAATGTGGCGATGTTTTTAAAGCAAGCACAGAACGCCAGGCTTGCAGAAAGTGCGATGCCCCTATTGCGGCAGTGTGTTGAACTGCCAATTGGGCGATGGTAAACCTTTCCGGACACGAGCCAGAGCAGTTGTCCCCATCACAGAAGCACGAACAGTTACCGCAAAAGCAGCAGAGACACAACCAACAGCAAAGGCGAAGTTCATTAAAATGGCAACAGCCGAAATGCTTCAGGCGGCAAAGAACAGACTAAACAATCAGTCGCACCAAATGACAGCATTGGCTGCAAGTACCACATGCTACTTCTGAATATATAGCCAGGTCGTCGTCGAAACTAAAAAGCATTCCAAGAGAAATACAAAGACGGTGATTTATGGATATTCTTTGTTGGCAGCTTCGTCTTTATCATACTTGTATTCGTTGGCTTGTATCTGCTGTCTGTACTTACCAACGTAATCTACGATAGTCATCTATGGCTATTCAAAAAGTACATAGAAATTAAGAACACAATAGGATTTTAGCAAGTTGGCACGCTTTTAGCACATAAATAAAAGCAAATCAACAGCACAGAATTATGGCATTAGGAAAATGGATTGGCGGTGCACTCGGCTGGATATTGTCCGGTGGTAACGTGTTAGGCGCAATTGCAGGATACTGCATTGGAAGTTTGTTGGGTGATGCATTCAACGCATCAGACAAAGGAAACGGGTTCAACGGAGACAACGGTACATTCCGAAACGATTACTCCGGCACTCAATTCAATCACCGTCCATTCGAAGAAGACCGTAACTCGTTCCTCTTCTCAATGCTCGTACTCTCGTCGTATATTATAAAAAGCCGACGGAAGAATCATGCATTCCGAAATGGAATTTGTAAGAAACTTCCTACGCAACAACTTTGGCGAACAAGCCGTCCGGCAGGGTGAAGACATCTTGCTGAAGCTCTTCGAAATGCAAAAGCAACAAGGTTCCATAACGTTCAAAGAAACGATACGCAAGAGTTGTATTGAAATGAAATTCCACATGAATACTGGTCAGCGACTGCAACTGCTCGACTACCTTATTATAATAGCCAAGGTAGATGGCACCGTAAGTCCTGAAGAAGTGTCTGCCCTTAAAGAAGTGGCAACTTATCTTGGACTTTCAGCACAAGACGTAGAATCTATGCTGAATATGAAAGCAGCGCCTAATCAGCAAATGGGACTCGACGAAGCCTACAAAGTACTCGGCATATCACCCAATGCAACCGACGATGAAGTGAAAGCTGCTTACCGCAAAATGGCATTAAAGCACCACCCCGACCGCGTTAGCACCTTGGGCGAAGATGTTCGCAAAGCTGCCGAAAAGAAGTTCCAAGAATTAAACAATGCCAAAGAGCAAATTTTCAAAGCTCGTGGACTTTAACTTAGTATGTTCTATTGCTTCAGAACAATTTATCGCACAAGGAGTCGAAAAATGACATTTCCCAACCCATCCAATTGTAGTTGTTTCCTATTCGGGCAATAATCACATTCTTCTTCTGATTAATATAAATGAATTGGTGTCCGACACCAAACGCATAGAAAGAAAGGTTATCGGCATCGTTATCGCGATACTGATGGTACCAGCAATAATGATAACCTTTGTTCTCGATAGTCTTTTCTAAACTTTTGTCTATCCACTCCTTGCTGACAATCTGCTTCCCATTCCACGTACCACCATTCAAATATAATCTTCCTATCTTTGCAAGGTCATACACATTTGTAGCAATACCTCCAAAGCCTTGCGCATGATGATGCTTACGGCTGTCTATTGTAACCCATGCATCGCGCTCCATACCTAATGGTTTCCATACCTTCTCACCCATATAGTTCGCATAGGTTTTACCCGTAGCTCGTTCAATAATCCAAGAGAGCAAGGCTGTTGTCAGACTGTTATATTCATACTTCTCCCCAGGTTGATTTTTAAACTTTATGTGTCGGAAAAGTCGGGTGAAGTCGTGCCCATATTGCAGTTGAGTTATCTTGAATATTTTAAACAAACCTTTTAGAGTCAATTCATAGTCCTCGTAAAAATCGAAACCAGCCTGCATATTCAGCAGGTGGACAATCCGTAACTTTTTGAATGTAGCATTGTATTGTGCCAATTCTGGAATATAATCAGTTACATAGTCGTCTACGCTCTTGATATAACCTTCGTCTACAGCAATACCACAAAGAAGCCCCGTCAACGATTTGGAAACAGAGAAAATGGTAGCATTCTTTCCTGGATAAAAAGGCTCTGTCCATTGGTCGTAAACAACACTGTCGTTATGAATAATAAGCAATTGCCCATCTTTTCCAAACCATTGTTCAACAAGAGAGTCTATTCGTGCTTTCCCTATATTTCCTGCCTTTTTGTAAGTTATATGCATACTTCTATCTATGCAACGATGCGATGCAGCAAGTGGAAAATGAAACGGATTGTCTCCTTTGAAAATAGTGTCTCGTTCCAACTTCTGATATTCATATATATCCGGACCAGAAGGACCATCGAGTGTGAGCCCACGGAAAACGCTGCAACTACTAAGCAACAACATAACTGTAACAAATAGAACTTTATCTGTTTTTGATGCCATAATAATTATGTGTTTAAGTTTAATAGTACAAAGTTACACTAAATTATTCAAAATGTTAGATTTATCACAAAAAACAACGTCGTCTCTGTGCGAAAAGTGTAGAGACAACGTTGTTATAACTCTGTTGAAGAAATATTCTTAACCTTCCTTCTTTTCGTCGCCTTGGGATTCGTTGGTACCTTCTCCATTATCAGGCTTCAGAATTTCTTCGAAGTTTGAAATACCACCCTTTATTAGAATATCATACCATTGCAATAGCTTTTTTAATATCACTGTTATGCACACGGTCGCGGTCGTAATCGGGAAGAATTTCTGCAAAATAGTTCTGCAGTTGCTCAGCAGATGCCTTACGCCAATCGAGCGAAGAAACTTTTCCTCCCTCCTTTTCACGTACTTTTACTAATACTTCGTACAAAGGAACATCGTCGCCTTCGGTAAACATTGAAATATCAGAAAGGCTCGTTACTCGGTCGGTTGCAAAAGTTGGAATACGCTTTTTCTTTTCATCAATAGTCTCAACTATTAAGTTCATTTTGCATGGCTCACCAATTTGTAGAGTCCTGGTTTGCCCGCAATCGAAAGAATTGTTTGTTTCATTATGTTTTTATTAAATATATTACTTACTCAATTTCGCCATATCATCTATAATTGCTTGTATTTGTGAGTCTAAGTTGCGCTGTCCATCGTTTACTATCTCATAATTACTAAGTTTCAACATCTCACTTTGTGGCAACTGACGATTTATCCACTCTTGAGCCTTTGCTGGCGTTATCTGGTCGCGATATACAATGCGTTGCACTCTAACCTCTATTGGTGCCGTTACATATTACCTTATCTATAGATACACGGTTTATAAAACCACTATCAAAGAGTATAGCACTTTCAATAAAGTCGTAGCCTGAATGTTCAAAATCGGCAGCGACTGCTGGGTGGACAATATCGTTAACGGCTTGTGCACTTGCCTTATCGTGCAGAAGAAAAGATGCTAACACAGCTTTTTGCAGCTTTCCTCCAACAAAAACCTTTGCTCCTACCAAATCAGAAAGTCTTTCCTGGATATCATTTTGAAGTACGTATTAATCGTTTTGCAGTACTCATCGCAATCATAAACAGCAATGCCGAACTTATGCAATCGTTCGCAAACAAAACGATTTTCCGCTACCAATACCGCCTGTTATTGCAACTTTCATTTTTGTTCAATAAGATAGTCTACAACATTTACCATGGGACGGGCATTGCGTATTCCATTTGGTGCAGCTTGAAGATACACATGGCATTTATCTGCCCTACGGTCGGCAACCTCTTTATAATCTACTATAAGCTTAAAGCCTTCGGGTAACAATTCCCTTGTTTCAATGTTTATAGGCATTGTTCGCATGCCGTTGTGCTCCCACGGCAAATCTTATTTTCACTTTACCTGGAAATATTCGCATGGTTTTATCAGCTGGAACATTAATGGCATGGATAGGCACTTCACATATTCTTCGGTAAGAATGTCTGGGAAAAGCTGCACCTTCACATGATTAGGCAATGGCTTTACATTTTTAATCTTCGCAATCCTAACTTGTTGTGCTTTCGGTTCAGCAAAGTTAGATATCGTTAATGGTTCGGTAGACACATATTTAATGCTATCTAACTTTTGTTTTGTGGCATAGACAGTAACACTCTCTGGTACGACCTGGATTGAGCAAGATAATAGCCTTCTGCAGGAGTTGCCACCCCATGAAATCGTACAGGTACTTTCTTATGTCTTCCATGATTGTAAGTAAAAGTAAGATTATTCATCTTTACGCTTACTACCTTCGTGCTAGAATACATCTGCTGAGAGAGCAATCGTTGTATATCGGTAACAGAAATCTCGCCCGAATTGTCTGACCGACTACAAGCTTCAAAATCGAAAGACAATGGTCGAAAGGCACCGTAAAACATATAACTGGCTATAACATACCCTTGTCGCGTACAACAACTCGGACAACAGAGTCTATTTCACTTGTCAAAACAACATTCTTAGGTATTTTGGTCAATCTAACACCTACGGTAAATTCATGTTCATAATAATCATCGAGCACATTTGTAAGCCAAAACAATCCGCTCAATAGGAGGAAAAAAACAAAAACCAGAAATTCCTTGTTGATTAATTTCGACAAGAAATATCTGATTAAATTTGTTATATGTAGTCTCCTATCTATCATTTATGGAATCTACCACTATTAATTTGCAAGCAATTACTTATTCTGCCCCATACGCATAGCCTCTGCATCGGCAAACACATAGCCTTTATCTACGGTGATAACCACGCCACGTGCAATTTTCCACTTCAATTTTATTAGAGTTAATATCTATACGCTTCACCTTGCCAAAGATTCCCACCACCTGTAACAACAGAGTCTCCTTCTTTAAGTGCGTTTTGAAACGCGCGAATTTGTTGCTTTTTCTGTTGTGGACGAATCATAAAAAAACCACATAATAACTCCGATAAAGAGCATCATAACAATCATCGGCATTGCACTTCCTTGCTTGCCTGCAGCTTGAGCAACGAGTAAAATAGCTGTATTCATTTCTTCTTATTTTATTTAATTTTCGTTTATTTACCTATTATATTATTGGTCTTTATTGGTCTTCATCATGCTCACCTTGTGGGAACTGTCCTTCCTGGTAATCGTTTCGCATATTGTCTTCGTTCCGAGAATTATTATTATTCCGCTCCCCACCGATCGTTATTTCGACGTTGTTGTCTATGTCCAGGTATCTGTTTCAATAACTTCCCCGTATCAATAAGATAACGTGCAATAGCATCAGAGCATTCCGTTGATATAGCCGCCGCTTCGTGAAGTACTATAAAACTTTGCAAGCTCTACATACTCATTTATAGTAACCGAAAGTGGAATGTTTGGAAAGGTAAGCATTTCGGCAATGGCGATTTGCATAATAACAACGTCCATATAGGCTAAACGTGAGAAGTCCCAATTCCTACTGGTGTCGCTCATATATCGCTGATAGACATCAGCATTCAATATCGTAGCACGGAAAAGCTTTACAGCGAATTCTCTATCTTCTTCATCTTTAAACTCTGGCAGCAATTCCTGATTAGCTTTATTTACAGGATCAAAACGTTTGATGGTCTTAATAACGAATGTGTCTACAATTTCTTTATCATCGTTCCAATACAGGCTTTTTTCTTCGAGGACAGCATCTAAGTCCTCATTCCCCTGTATAAGTGTACGATATATCTTCCGCCATATCTCTCTGTCTGCATCGTAAGAGACATCATCGCTTACCATGTATTCCTTGTATATAGTGCTTTCTTCTATTTGGTCGCAAAGTTTTCTTACGGTCTCCATATCGTCTTCCCAACGATATTTCTGTCCATCAATAAACAAATTTAGTTGTTTGTTCTCTTCAAGTTGTACAGCAAACTTATTGTAAGCAAAACGGTCAGAAGGAACTATGCACCTTCGCGTCGTGCTCTATTCGTCAATATTTCTACACGACGGCGCTCTTCCTGTGTAATTGAAACAATGAGAGATAACAGATAATTATAAAGTCCATACGCCTTTGACAGACTGAAAAGCAGTTCCTTCTCAGCTTTATCAATATTACGTTCTCCATTTTGATAGTAAGCGTAGGTTAGCTGAACGACCTTTATTCTTATTAAATCTCTATTTACCATTACCGTATTAAAGTTGTGTTTTGTGTGAATCTATTATGTTCTGCAAATGTAGAAAAATTCCTTGTTACTTGCAAGAGAATGCCATTATTTTCTTGTTTTTATTATTATATTTGCTCATTTCATCGAAAATAATATAACTTTGCAACGCTTTTTGCAAATTGATAATAGGCAAACTTAAGGTCTTTCGACTTGTTATTTTAGCAATATCAGTGTGTGATGGCGAATTAAATGATTTATTAATTTAGAGTAACACAAACAGAAAAATGAAACAGATTCTTATTTCAGGTAAGAAACGTGAAAGCTACAGGCAAAAAGCTTCAAAAGGAACTTCGTAAAGGAAGGAATGATCCCATGTAATCTTTATGGTGAGGCTACTGCAGACGGCAAGCCAGTCGCTTTGTCTTTTGCGTCTCCGATGTCAGAGATTCGCAAGTTGGTTTATACCCCTCACATCTACCTTGTGGAGTTGAACATCGATGGTAAGAACCATGCAGCTGTCATGAAGGAGATACAGTTCCACCCAACAACTGATGCCGTCTTGCATATCGATTTCTATGAAGTAAATGAGACTAAGCCAATTGTTATGGGGGTTCCTGTTAAGTATGTAGGTCTTGCACAAGGTGTTCGCGATGGTGGTCGTATGAACAAGTCTATCCGCAAGATCAATGTTAAGGCTCCATACGCACAAATTCCGGAAACTCTTGATATCAACGTTACTAATCTTCGTATTGGCAAGAGCATCAAGGTTGGCGATTTGAGCTTCGAAGGTCTTGAACTTGTAACGCCTAAAGACGTAGTCGTTTGTTCAATTAAGAATACACGTAATGCCATTGCTTCTGCATCTACCGACGAGGAAGAAGAAGCAAGCGAATCAGCTGAATAAGGCTACATCAAGTTTGGATAGCAACTTAGAATAACAGATGTGGGACAAGACTGTGGCTATCTGAATATACATTTTAAACAGAACAGACAATATTGGACAAGTTTCTAATATGTGGCTTGGGAAACCCCGGGCGTGAGTACGAGGGAACTCGCCACAACACAGGATTTATGGTATTGGACGCCTTTGCCAAGGCGTCCAATATTGGTTTTGAGGATAAGCGTTACGGTTTTATTGCAGAAACTACCCTCAAAGGGCGCAAGATAATATTACTGAAGCCAACCACATTCATGAACTTATCGGGCAATGCCGTGCGCTATTGGCTCAACAACGAGAAGATAGACGAAAGCCGCTTGCTTGTCGTATCCGACGAACTTGCCTTGCCGTTAGGTGCTTTTCGCCTGAAAGCGAATGGATCTAATGGCGGTCATAACGGTCTGGGGCACATTCAGCAGCTAATTGGTCAGAATTATGCGCGCCTCCGTATGGGTATCGGAAACGATTATCCCAAAGGAGGTCAGATTGATTGGGTAATAGGAAAGTACACCGAAGCCGACATGAAAATACTTCAACCCAGCATAGACCTCGCTGTGGACATCATTAAAAGTTTCGTTCTCGCTGGTATCAACATCACAATGAACCAATACAACAAGTTAGGAAAAAAGTAATGACAGACATTGCAAGAATAGACAAATGGCTTTGGGCTGCACGTATTTTCAAGACAAGAAGCATAGCTGCTGACGCATGCAAGAACGGGCGCGTTACCATTAAAGGCATTAATGTGAAGCCGTCGCACACCATTAAAAGGCAGGCGAAGTGATAAGCGTCAAGAAACCTCCTATTACTTATTCGTTCGAGGTTTTGCAGACTATCGAGAAACGCGTCGGGGCTAAGTTGGTGTCCGAAGTATATAAGAACGTTACCGATGCCAAGCAATACGAACTTTTAGAGATGAGCCGCATCAGTGGTTTCGTAGACCGTGCACGTGGCAACGGTCGCCCCACGAAGAAAAGACAGGCGGAAGCTCGATGCTTTTGTAGACCCTGCACTCTTCGGCTTCGATGACTTCGACGACGAGGAAGAGTAAACAAACAGATTATATATATAAATATGGTGAACATTGCAATCTTTGTATCAGGTAGTGGCAGTAATTGCGAAAACATTATTCAGTATTTCCAGCACAACAAACAAGTTCATATTGCCTTAGTGGTCAGCAATCGTTCCGATGCGTATGCACTCGTACGTGCCAAGAAGCTGAATGTACCAACGGCTGTATTGCCGAAAGCCGACTTTAACAACAAGGACAAAGTGTTGAAGCTTATGGCAGACTATCGAATAGACTTCATTGTTCTGGCTGGATTTCTGCTGATGATACCCGACTGGCTCATTTCCGTCTATCAACGTCGCATGATAAACCTACACCCTGCCCTCCTGCCTAAGTTTGGCGGCATGGGCATGTACGGACATCATGTACATGAAGCTGTGCGAAAGGCAAACGAAACCGAGACCGGAATGACCGTCCACTGGGTAAGCACCGTGCGATGGTGAGTGAAATCATTGCGCAGTTTCGTACTCCCATTACACCCGACGATACGCCCGGAGACATTGCCGGCAAGGAACATATCTTGGAAATGGAGCATTTCCCTCGTGTCATCGAAACAATCTTAAGGCAAGAGAAACTTATTCAATAACGCAGGTTCGACAGAGCGCTTGCAGTGTTATAATCTGTTCAAGATGGGCATATCGTGCCCCTTAAGACAATGACAAGAACATTTAATCATCGTGTGATGCCGTTAGAGTGGTGTGCCATTCTGTTATTCCTGATGGGTACGCTCTACGGATTTTGGCATCGCAGCAATCCAGCCTTGGTGGTTCTGGGAGTACTCTTCCTTGTACTTCACAACCACTGCCTTTAGACCGCGCATTGCACACCACCTATGTTGTGGCGGACAAAACGTCTGACTGTAAAACAGGGCAGAGTGTCCAAGACCAGTACATAGACATTGCAGAGATTGCCAACATAAGCGAACTTCCCCTGGCTTTCCATCTCGGCAGCTATGTATTGATAGAACTAAAGAACGGCAAGGTGATGAGCTTGCAACCCGACAATTGCAGAGCCTTCATTGCCACAATACACAATTTGTTATGAAACTGAAACACTTACAGCTCCTGATGCTCGGTGCGCTGCTGGCACTCCCGCTGCAGGCGCAAGTGCACATAGACAGCACAGAAGTGGCGCGCATATTGCAAGGTGTGCCGCCCAAGACGCCCACTATCTGCAACGAGCAGCCTAACGACAGCGACGACGAAGGAGAAGACACGATACTCCCCTTTCAAGAAGACAATGGCCTGTCGTGGCAAGAGAACATTACGACACGCCTGAACAGCATATTGCAGGCAGACATTGCGTCTACCATGCAGGTGGGACTGATGGTATGGGACCTGACCGACGACAAACTGCTCTACGCGTCCAACGAACGAGTGCACCTGCGACCAGCCTCAACCATGAAGTGCGTAACGGCAATTGCAGCCCTCTACCGATTAGGACCGAACTACAACTACCGCACAGACATATACCATACGGGCAGCATAGACGACTCTACCCACGTGCTCAATGGCGACATCTACTGCGTCGGGGGCATGGACCCGCTGGTTTCCAACACCGACATCACAGCCATTGCGCAAGCCATAAAAGCCCTGAACATAACCAGGATAAATGGCAACATCTACGCCGACCTGTCGTTTAAGGACAGAGACGAATTAGGCAGCGGCTGGTGCTGGGACGACAAGAACCCCAAGCTCGTCCCGCTGCTTCTGGGCAGCCACGACAACTTTGTCGGCACGCTCTACCGCCGGCTGCGCGAGACAGGCGTAGAACCCGGTGGAGTGATGGGCGAACGCACACTGCCTGCCGACGGCACGACGCTCATAACTACTTGCACACACAGCATCGGCGAGGTGATGGACACCATGATGAAGAAGAGCAACAACCTCTATGCCGAGTCGATGTTCTACCAGCTGGCAGCCGCCAACGGAGGCAGATGGAACTCGGCAAGGCAGGCACGCAGAGAGGTGAACGCACTGATACGCAAGTTGGGCTTGTCGCCGTCGGACTACAACATAGCCGACGGCTCCGGGCTTTCGCTCTACAACTATGTCAGTGCCGAGCTCGAAGTGCAGCTGCTGCGCTTCGCCTACAGCCAGCCAGACATTTACAACACCCTGCGGCCTGCACTGCCCGTTGCAGGCATGGACGGCACGCTGAGAAAGCGCATGCGTGGCACGCCCGCACAGGGCAACGTGCATGCGAAGACGGGCACGGTGTTTGGCGTAAGCTCGCTGGCAGGCTACCTTACAGCATCTAACGGGCACAGGCTCTGCTTCTCCATCATCGTAAATGGCGGCATGCGCCAGAGACCAATGCGCAACTTGCAGAACAAGGTGTGCGTGGCACTGAGCCAGTGACACAGAAAAGAACAAACATAGAACAACCAACCAAAACATAACGTCATGCATACCATCAGCAGATTTATAGAGCACGCATTGCTTTCGCTCAACGTAGAGCACACCACTGCCTACGTCATACGCCATGCGTTGTTAGTAATCATCGTTTTCCTCCTTGCGTTCCTTGCGGGCTTCCTTTGCCGCAAGGTGCTTGTGCCCTTGGTAACAAAGCTCACCTCGAAGACAAGTCTCGAGTGGGACTCCGTACTGTTCGACAAGACCGTCCTGTACACGGCCTGCAGCATTGTCCCTGCCGTAGTCATCTGGGAACTGCTGCCCAAGGTGTTCTTCCAGTATCCCTTTGTGGAAGACGCCCTGCTGCGGCTGACGGCTGTCTATATAGCCATCAACTCCACCCGTCTGGTCCTTCAGATTGTAGACCGCCTTCGCTACCTGCGACAGTCAGAAGGCAGTGCCGGCAGCCAGTACCTCCGTTCGTTTCTGGGCGTGCTCCGCATCATCGTCATTTTCATAGCCGTCATCGTGGTAATCAGCATCTTGCTCAACAAGAACCCCATGTCGCTGTTCGCAGGTCTGGGTGCAACGTCAGCCGTTCTGATGCTGGTATTCAAGGACACCATAGAGGGGCTCGTGGCCGGCATACGCCTTACGAGCAACGAGATGGTGCACGTGGGCGACTGGATTACCGTGCCCGGCACACCCGTTGACGGAAACGTGGTGGACATTACCCTTACAACGGTGAAGGTGCGGCAGTTCGACAACACCTATACTACCGTCTCGCCCCTCACCTTGGTAAATGGCTCGTTCAAGAACTGGCAGGGAATGACGGACAGCGGCATGCGACAGGTAGTCAAGAGAATATACTTCGACGTGCACAGCATCCGGCTCCTCAACAGTGAGACAAGGCAGAACCTGACCGACAAGAACATGGTCGCGCCGGAAGAAACGGAGGGCGAAGTGGTGAACATCGGACTCTTCCGCCACTACATAGAAGCCTACCTGAGGAAGCGCGACGACGTAAGCAAGTCGGCAACTCTCCTTGTCCGCCAGCTGGAAGCCACGCAAAGCGGCGTGCCCATAGAGCTCTACTTCTTCATCGGTACTACCGACTGGGTGAGCTACGAGCAGAAGACGTCCGACATTCTCGAGCACATCTATGCCTATGCCAACGAGTTCGGACTACAGATATACGAGGGACTTCCAGTTGCAAACACATAACACCTCCGATTGCCCATACGGGGAAGCGACTTAGGACACCCTCACGAGGGTATCAATCAACACCCTCGTGAGGGTATCAATCAATACCCTCGTGAGGGTATTCAGGAACGAGAACAATAAACGGGAAAGAACAACGTTAAGTAAGTGATAACATAAACAACTAAGAGCTATGATTGAATTTGAAATAAAGTCAAAAATACAACTTATCGGTAAGCGCAAGGGACAGACGGTGTACTTCGCCCAAGCCACAGCACAACAACACCTGACAAGCAATATGGTGATAGACCGCATTGTGCGCGAGACATCGCTCTCGGCAGGCGACGTGAGCAACGCTATCATCAGTCTCAGTGCAGTCGTGCGCGATGCGCTCGAATCGGGGCAGAGCGTAGACTTGGCAGACCTCGGCTCGTTCCGCATCATGGTACCATCGAAGATGATGGACAGTGAGAAGGAAGTAACAGCCGAAAGCCTGAAGACGCCCAAAATCATCTTCACGCCAAAGGCAGCCATGCGCGCCGCTGCCAACTCGGTGGAACTCCGCGTAATCAGGAAGGGAGGCGACAAGGAACGCTGACTAAGACTCCGCTTGCAGAACAAAACGTACCACTCGGCTCCACACAACGACAAGGGCAACGAAACATTCGCTTCGTTGCCCTTGGTTCTTTCTATACGACTTCAGCCTTATATATCTCTACCAGACAAAGTTTGATTCTTCTCTTTCTTCATCGTCCTTAACCACAACCTTGGTTGGGAATCCGTTGCCGTTGAGGATCCAATCGAAAGTAGTCTTGTCGTTGTCTTTATCCATATTGTATATTGGCAGATGCTTGGTAGCTTTTTCCCAACATTCCTGCATAGTAGGCAATTTGCAAATGGTCCAGGTCTAACCCCAAAAGCTACGTCGAAAGACATTATGCAACCTCTGTTCTCGATAGGCGAAGTAACCTTTTTAGAAGTATAGTAAATCCTGTAATGGTCTGTTTCCTTGCCGTCCTTTTCCGACATGGTTACTGTTTCTACGGCGTCGCCGTCATTGTAAGCAATGGTAGACGATGTCTTAACGCCATCTTTTGACTGCACAGCCTTAATGAGCTGTCCGTCAGAATTGTACTCAAAGTTCCATGTTGTCGTCTTGGGAGTATTGCCCTTTTCTTCGTAGTCGATTTCGTCGCAGTATTTCACGAATCCATCTTTGTTCAGGAACAAGTTGTACACGGTTCTTTCATCGGCATCGGTTACTGTCATCACCACGTTAGGCACATCTTTGGTACCTAAGATGCTGCTGGTGTAGGCAAATGCAATTAAGACATTCTCCTCTTTGTTGTATATGGAAGACAACCGCCCCTTGAAATCCCGTGTGAAGACGCTGCCGTCAACTATTTTAGGCATACCATTGACAAAGACCTTTGTAGGGTTTACCTCTACTTTACCTTTGTCTTCGCCTCCGTCCGGACCATCGCTGTTTTTACTACACGCTGTTAATGCAATTGCAGCACCTAAGGCTATCGCCAGGAGCCACACAAAATTAGATAATTTCTTCATCGTTTCTATATTATTGTTGTTAATTAATTTGCACGTCTGTACACTATATCGGTACCTTGTTGATTAAGTGTCTGCTTTTTCCTTGTCTATGTGGAAAGTGTCGGTAAGTTCTGTCCTCTCGCCATCGAAGATACTTGTTCCGTGAATGGCAACGGTGCTGTCGTTCACCTTTTGCCAACGGTCGTAAGGCAAGGTCGGCATATTGACAGAGGCTGCCACGCCGTCTGCCTTCAGCTCGATGCCCATCTCTGCTGCCGAGTCAGCAGGCATCTCGGTAGTCCAGCGACCCATCACACTAAGGGTATCGTCATTTGCTGCACCGCCTTTCTTGGATAACCCTGCGCAACCTACAAGCAACATGGAGCCTACAGGAAGCATGGACATTAGATAATCAAGCAATATTCTTCGTCGCATATCGTAATGTTTAAGTCATTTTGTCGGCAAAGATATACATAAATGCCCACACTGTGGCAGATTGCTTTTCTAAAAACTAAACAATAGTTTAATTTCTTTTTATATTAGTCGCCTGACAAACAATCTATAAAAATATGGAACTATAGTTTAGAAATATCGTTTTGTTGTCTATCTTTGCAACTTCAATAAAGGTCTGTCATTCATATACATCATTGAACTATGAAAGAATTGGAACTTAAATATGGTTGCAATCCCAACCAAAAGCCTTCGCGCATATTCGTAGACGAAGGAGAGTTGCCCATCGAAGTGCTGAATGGTCGTCCCGGCTATATAAACTTTCTTGATGCACTCAACAGTTGGCAATTAGTGAAAGAACTGAAAGAAGCCACAGGTATGCCTGCCGCAGCATCGTTTAAACATGTCAGCCCGGCTGGAGCAGCCATTGGTCTGCCATTGAGCGATACATTAAGGAAGATATACTTCGTAGACGACTTCGAACTTACTCCGCTCGCTTCGGCGTACGCACGTGCCAGAGGTGCCGACCGTATGTGCTCGTATGGTGATTTCTGTGCACTGAGCGACACTTGCGACGAAGCTACCGCCCGACTTATCAACCGCGAGGTAAGTGATGGTGTCATAGCCCCTGACTATACACCAGAGGCTCTCCATATACTGAAGAAGAAGCGCAAAGGCAACTATAATGTCATAAAGATAGACCCTACTTATAAACCAGCTCCCATAGAACGCAAGCAAGTGTTCGGCATAACTTTCGAACAAGGCAGAAACGAAATTCGACTCGATGAGCCTAAACTCTTCGAGAATATTCCTACTACAAACAAGATATTCCCAGAAGAGGCTCGTCGTAATCTTGTCATAGCACTTATTACGCTAAAATATACGCAAAGCAACTCTGTGTGTTACGTTAAAGACGGACAAGCCATTGGTATAGGGGCTGGACAACAAAGTCGTATTCATTGCACGCGTCTGGCAGGCAATAAAGCAGACGAATGGTGGTTGCGTCAGTGTCCTAAGGTCATGAACCTACCTTTTAAAGACGGAATACGCCGTGCCGACCGCGACAACTCCATCAATGTATACATATCTGACGAGTACGAAGACCTTTTACAGGAAGGAACATGGCAGCTCTTCTTTACCGAGAAGCCTGAACCATTAACCTTAACCGAACGTAAGGCGTGGATAGCACAGAACAAGCAAGTGGCTTTAGGGTCAGATGCGTTCTTCCCCTTTGGCGACAATATAGAGCGTGCACACAAGAGTGGTGTTGAATATATTGCCCAAGCTGGAGGCAGCATACGCGACGACCATGTTATAGAAACATGTAACAAGTATGGCATAGCAATGGCATTTACAGGTGTGCGTTTGTTCCATCATTAATAAAAATATAAGCCAGATTGAGTAAATACATAAAGTATGAGCGATATAGACGAAATTATAGAAAACGGAATGGTTTTCAGAGGAGCACCTAAAGCCAAAGCCGATGATGGTAAAATAAAAACTAAAGCAAAAAAAAAGAAATACATAACAGGTGCTCATGGTTCTGGAAGTGCAAGCAGAAAGCAAAAGTATAGACAAATAAAGGCTAACTGACATAAGTAAGTATTACAAATATCTGTACAATAAGCATTAATATAAGGCTATAGAGATTTGCTTTTATGTCATATTTTTTTGTTAGATTAAACGTAATTAACAGAAATAGTTTGATGATATAAAAGATTATCGTTTATCTTTGCACATATTATTTTTAAAGCAATAAAGATATGAAGAAAGTATTCATTTTAATGGCAGTTTGCGCCACAATGGTTGCATGCCAGCAGAAGGGAAAACAAAATGCTGATGCTAAAGCAGGCGATACAACAAAGGTTGAAGCTACTGACTCTATGCGTTATGCAGGCGAAGTTCCTGCAGCCGATGGTCCAGGTATACGCTACGAAATTGCATTGGCAAACGACAGCACAAACGGTTTCAGCATAAAGGAAACCTATCTAAAAGCTGAAAAGGGTAAGGATAAGGTGCTCAACTATACAGGTAAAGCAGAGAAGATAGAGAAAGACGTTAAAGGACAGAAGAAAGTTGGCTACAAGTTTACAACAGGTAAAGATGATGCTCTCTACTTCTTGCAAGCTAACGACTCTACACTTCGTATGGTGAACGACCAGTTGGAAGAAGCCGCAACAAAAGACCTTAACTATGACTTAAAGTTAGTTAAGTAATACGGATAAGAAATTTATAAATGGGAGATAATGCCCGAAAGGAACATTGTCTCCTATTTTTGTTTATATATACCACAAGTGCAAAAAGAAATCAGTAGAAAAGAAGTGGAAAAATTATAAGCAGCGTCTACTGTCTACACGCTAATCAAATGGAATGTCGCTGATGTTTATAAAAGCCCGTCAAATGTAGTTACTTTTCTTTTTAGATATCTGTTGCGTTCGCTTTTAGATATCTGTTATTTTTCAAATTAGGTATCACAACAAACTACAACCTTTATTATTTTATAGTCTAATACTCGAAATATATTTATCAGCTGAGTAATATGAATTCTTTTTATTCTGCATTGTTTTAATTTGAATATTATTATAAGTGTTTGATAAACACTATGTTGTTCGATATTATGTTACATAAGAGAGCAATTCATTACAATAATCTTCCTTTCTAAAGAATCCTCCACTTCTTTTCTACTGAGCCACAAAAAAGCCAACCAAAGCTACCGAGAACACAAAGAAAAGCATTACATTTGTGAGCAATTAAAATAAAAAGAAGAGAATGAAGCAGCAAATTGTTTTTACACATAAATTCGAGCAAAGTCTTTCAGATTCCCATAGCAAAATGTAATCCAGATAAGATATTTGTTCTTGCCGACGATACAACAATCGGAATGTGCTATAATAGGATAAAACACTTCGAATGTCTTAAAAAAGCACAACCCATAACTATTCCAAGTGCAGATGTAAACAAAAACTTATCGTCGCTCTCCTGTGTGGAAGGTTTTGCAAACTGCAAAAGGCTACCAGGCATTCAATGCTTATAAATCTTGGTAGTGGAATGGTAACCGACCTTGGTGGCTTTTGCAGCAGCTACATTCAAGCGTGGCATTAACTTCGTAAACGTACCAACCACATTGTTGGCTATGGTAGATGCGAGTGTAGGGAGGCAAAAACTGGTATAAACTTTGGTGGATTGAAAAACGAAATAGGGGCATTCGCTTTCCCTCAAACTGTTATTATCGATACACAATGGTTAGGAACGCTCGACCGTGAAAATCTGTTGAGCGGTTATGCCGAAATGCTGAAGCACGGGTTGATAGCCGAAAAAGAGAACATTGGCAACGCTATTGGCTTTCGACACCGATACGTTCGACTTGCGACAGCTTGCCGAAATGCTGAAAGAGAGTGTCGAAATAAAAGAAAGATAGTGGAACAAGACCCCCACGAGAAGCACATAAGGAAGGCTTTGAACTTCGGACATACGTTTGGGCATAGCTTTGAAGCGTGGGCAATAACGCGAAAGCCTATCCTTCACGGCTATGCAGTGGCATACGGAATTGTCTGCGAGCTTTATCTTTCGGTTGTAAAAACAAGGTTTTCCGACTGATATAATGCGGAAAACGGTTAATTTTATCAAAGCCAATTATGGAGAATTTGCCATTTTCCTGCAACGACTACGATGCGTTAATCGACCTTATGAAGCACGATAAGAAGAATGTGAACAGCACGATTAACTTTACTTTATTGCAAGATTTAGGCAAAGTTTCCATTAATCAGACAGCGACAGAAGACGAGATAAAAGAAGCTTTAGACTTTTTAAGAGAGGGGTAGGGCTGTGCTTTGGAGGTTGGTTTGCAGGTTGCTTGAAACGTTTTGCCTAAGTTGGGTTACTTCGTATTGGTGGGTTGGTCTACCATCTGCAAGGCTTTTTGCACGGGCAATCTTACCTGTTTCGGTGGTTGGAAGTTGGTCTGTGTGTTGATAATGTGCAGGTTGCCAGTATCGTGGCAATGCTTTCACACAGGCGGCACGTACTTCTTCCAAGTCGTTGGCTTCGGTTAGGAGTACTATTTCTTCACCAAACTTCTTGTTTTTACGCTTCGTTATCAGGAATGGAGCAGCGAGATAAGGGCGCAATGTCTGTTCCACTTCTTCCATTTGCACCTTTATTCCGCCTGTATTGATGGTGTTGTCTTTGCGTCCCAATATACGGAACTCGGTTCGTCCTGCCTCTGTCATGCGCAATTCAGCTATGTCGTTGGTCGCCAAACGTTGAGAACAGACGGCTGGCGCACTGATTACGAGACAGCCATCGTCGTTCAGCGACAACTCCACGCCGTCGAATGGCGTGTACCAATCGCTACTTTCGCTTCCGTTTAAGCGACGAAGAGCAATGTGCGATAGCGTTTCCGTCATACCGTAAGTGCTCCATACCGCATTAGGGAAGTCTTTTAGCTGTGCAGAAAGTTCATTGTCAATGCTTCCTCCACCTATTATTAAATGGCGAATGCGCTGCAATCGTTCGCGTTCCTTACTGTTTTGCAGTGTGTTGAATACCTGCAAAGGCACCATTGCTGCAAAGGTAATAGGTTCATCGGGGTTTGAAAGTTGAGCAAGCGAAGCATCGGAAAGAGGGTTTCCTGATGGTTTCACGCTCAGCAGACGTAGCTTTCGCTCTATGCTACGTCACAAACCATCTTCCCGGCAATGTAATCGAGTGGCGCATACACAGCAAGGCTGTATCGTTGGGGCGTAACAGAGAAAGTCGCAAGTGATGCGTGCAGAGTTCAGCATACGTGCTTTTTCGACACGCAAAGGCTTCAGTTGCCCTGTCGAACCACTCGTATGAACAAGCAAAGTGGGGTCTTCGCTGTGCCATTCGCTAAGAAATTGCTCTAAAGTCATTGCTGTTTTCTTGTTTTAAAGTCCCACTGTCAAGCCCTTCTTTCTTATCTGTTTACGCTCAATAGTGCTGTTATTACATTATCCAAAGCTTATCGCCAACTACTTTTAAAGGCATTTCTATGTTGTCGGCGAACAGTTGTCCTGTGCCTAAACCTTGAGCGTGGCGTATGTTTGTGCCGTAAATGCTTGCTGTCAGTTGCGCTATGGCGTTAAGACCGACGTTGCTTTCGAGGGCAGAAGTAATCCAAGAGCCGATGTTTCTTTCACGAGCGAGTTGTATCCACTCCTCCGTTCCAGCCATTCCGCCGTGCAAACTGGGTTTTAAAACAATGTATTGAGGACGGATTGTGTCTAATAATTCAATCTTTTTCTGCCTTTCGTTCACTCCCAATCAGTTCTTCGTCGAGCCCTATTGATAAATGTGTAGCAGCGCAAAGGCGTGCCATTTCCGTCCATTGGTGCTGCTTTATCGGTTGCTCAATGGAATGAATGTCGTATTGAACCAACGCTTCCATTCGCGAAAGTGCCTCTTCGGGTGTGAAACCACCATTTGCGTCCACCCTCAACTCGACGTCGTTGCGGCTGAAAAGTGGAGCGAATGTGGCGTGAGTTGCAGTTCTCGGTCGAAATCAATCGCTCCAATCTTTATCTTTATACAATGGAAACCTGCTTTTAGCTTGGCTTCCAAACGTTCAAACATTTCCTCGAACGTTCCCATCCATACCAAACCATTGATTGGAATGCCTTCTTCGCCACGTCCGAAAGGTGTGTTGAAGAAGTTTAAACTGCCTTTAGCGTTGAACTGCGCTACTGCCGTTTCAAGCCCAAAGAGCATAGATGGATAGGCGCGCATTGCTTCATAATCGATTACTCCTGTGCGTTCGTACTCATCGCAGAACGTTCTTAGCTTGCGTTCGTATTCATTTGGTGGCATCGCATCGCAAGAAAGGTTGGGCAGCGTGGCACTTTCGCCTACTCCGACTACATCGGGTTGCTCGTCAGAAGTAAGTTTCAGGTAGAAACTAAGACGTGTATTATATACTCCACGCGATGTTCCTGCAGGCTGAAGAAAGTGCAACAGCTTGGAAGTAATCGTTATTTTGCGCATTCCTACTTATGGGAATTGAGGGTATTTGTCGAAGTCTGGCTTGCGTTTCTCCAAGAAAGCACGTCCGCCTTCTTGCGCTTCGTCCATTGTGTAGTAAAGCATTGTGGCATCGCCGGCAAGTTCTTGAATGCCCGCCTGACCGTCTAACTCGGCATTCAGTCCTGCTTTTATCATACGTAAAGCCAACGGCGAACGTTCCATCATAGTTTCTGCCCACTCCACACACTCGTCTTCGAGCTTGTCGAAAGGTACAACCTTGTTTACCAAACCCATACGTTCAGCCTCAGCGGCAGAGTATTGACGGCACAAGAACCATATTTCGCGTGCCTTCTTCTGTCCTACTATGCGTGCAAGATACGATGCTCCGAAGCCTGCATCGAACGAACCTACCTTCGGACCAGTCTGCCCAAAGATTGCATTTTCTGATGCAATGCTTAGGTCGCACATAACGTGGAGCACGTGTCCGCCACCGATTGCGAATCCGTTTACCATAGCAATGACAGGCTTGGGTAAGCGGCGGATTTGCATTTGCACATCTAACACATTCAGGCGGGGTACTCCGTCGCCTCCGACATAGCCGCCACGACCCTTCACATTCATATCGCCACCTGCGCAAAAGGCTTTGTCGCCTGCACCTGTAAGTAGCACTACACGAATGTTTAAAGCCTCACGACAGTACGAAAACGCCTGCGAAATTTCCCAAACCGTCAGCGGTGTGAACGCATTTCGATAGCGTGGGCGATTGATAGTTATCTTTTGCTATGTGGTTGTATTCCTCAAAAAGGATTTCCTTAAAGTCGAAACCTTCGATGGTTTTTCCATTCTCTGTTAGCCATATTATGATTGTTTTTGTTATTGTTTTCTTTTCTAATTGCTTGTAAAATGTGCTCCACGCCTTGGCATCTTCTTCGGAATCGGTGAATACTTCCAATAGTGCGGAAGTGTTTCTGATGTTGAAACGCTGCAAACTGCTTTTCCAACTCTTCCGAATTGGTTGCTGAAAAGTAGCCTATCTTATGCGTCTGGCATACGCCTTCGGCGGTAACGCTTTGCACCAGCACCCATTATCGCAGCTCGGTGTGCCGATTTTTCCAATCCTGACGGCTGCTGAAAGATGCCGCCACCATTGTTGTTGAGCAGCAATATGGATAGATTGTCGCCCAAATTGCTGTTCCACAAGGCGTTTTGGTCGTAGAAAAAGCTCAAGTCGCCTATAACGCAGAACACACGTTTGTCTTTGTTTGCCGCTGCCATACCTACTGCTGTGGAGCGTTCCCTCTATTCCGTTTACCCCACGGTTTACGAAAATATAGTCGGACGAGCAGAAATTGCCCAAGCGAACTGCCGAACTGTTCCCATAAACCAATGCTTTGGCATCGTTGTTTTGCTGCAACAGCGTGTGAAAACGCTTTACTGCCAACATCTGCGAATAGGCTGGAACGTACGACTGCGCAGCGGCTGTGGCATCGTTCAAAGCCTTTTGCCAATCGTTGTAGAACTTTGAAGTGGCAAAATCTTCCAAACCGCTTGCCAACGCCTTGATGAAAGCATCGCTCTGGCACTGCACTACGGCGGTAAGGTTGGTGAATGTGTCGCGAATATCGCCACGTGGGTCTATCAAAAATCGAATGTGTCGGGGTGCAACTCCGCAAGAACTGTTTGCACTGCTTGCTCACCAACGTGCCGCCCATATATATAATAAGGTCTGGGCGCAATGCTTCTGTGTCTTCTGCAATAGCTATTGCCGCATCGACAAGCTGCGGTGCAGTGTCAGTAACATCAGAAAGCTTGTCTTGTATCACCACGATTCGTTGGCGCAAACTTGCTAATTCCGCCTTCACTTCTACCATATCAGCCCACGCTTCCTGCCCGATGATAAGCAAAGGGCGTTGCGCCTGTCGCACCATTGCTACGACATCGGCTACGGCAGCATTGTCGTTGCAGACAGATGTTGCAGAAATATGTCGTTCTGTGGGCAAGGTTGCCACATCGTAATCGAACAATGGCTCGCTTATTGGTACGTTGATATGCACTGGGGCATACGCAAATCGCTTGCATTCTATGAGAGCTTCGTTTACCAAACGGTTGCAATACCAATGTTCTTCCTTCGTTTTGGGTTCAATAAGGTGGACGCTTTTGCGTACAAACGGAGCGAGTGCGTTGGCTTGTGGCATAGTTTGTCCGTCCGATTGCCCTATCCATTGTTGGGGGCGGTCGGCTGAAACCACTATCAAAGGTAGGGTTTTGATAATACGCTTCTGTCACGGCAGGTGCGACGTTCAGCAGTGCCGACCCTGACGTAACGCAAACAACAACGGGCGAATGGGTACTCATAGCAACGCCTAAAGCAAAGAATGCTGCCGACCGTTCGTCGGTTACGGGATAGCATTTTACCTCTTTGCATTCACAAAGATTGTGCACAAGCGGCGAGTTTCTCGAACCAGGGCACACCACAGCCTGCGTTATGCCGTGCTGAACGAGCAACGCCGTCAGGATATTTACGTTTTCTTTGTTACTGAACATCTTTATTATTGCGTTTTAACGAAGTAGTTGTCGCATAGTCGATAGCTTGGCTTCGGTTTCTTTCCATTCGCTTTCTTCCGTGCTTTCTTTCAGTATTCCGCCACCGGCATACAGGTTGCAGACACCTGTTTGCATCTGCATACAGCGCAACGACACATAAATGTGCGTGTTGCCTTGTAGGTTTAGCGGTCCTGCAAAGCCACTGTAATAAAGTCTTTTATTCGATTCGTTGGCAAGAATGAATGCCTTTGTCTCGTCTTTGGGCATTCCGCAAACCGCAGGTGTTGGGTGAAGGTCGGACAGAAGTTGTCCTATGGCTGCATCGGGGCGTAGCTTGAAACTGAAGTCGGTGCGCAGATGCACCAAGTCGGCAGCCTGCGTGGTGTATGCCCCTTCTTCTTTTATCTCATCGGCACAGCGTTCCAAGCACTTTCTTATATAGAGAGAAACGTACTGTTGCTCTGCCTTGTTCTTTTCCGACCATTCTATTCCGTTCTCATTGTAAGGCATTGTGCCTGCCAAAGCCATTGTTCGCCATTCCGTGCCATTGCCATCGAGCAGTATTTCGGGCGTTGCCATTAACCAAATGCCCGACTGTGGGGTGGAAAAGAGGGCTACAAACTGGCGTGGATACTTCTTGCAAGCCTGCCAAAACACCTCTTCGGGTTGTAAATCGTGGGGAATTTGCTCCAGCACACAACGCGAGAGCACTATTTTAGCAAACTTGTTGTTTGCCAATTCTTTATGGAAGGCAGCGAAATCTCTGTGATATTTGGTTTTGTCTGCTTCTTTTTCGTTTGCTTCTTCTTCCTTTTTTGCTAAAGACTGCACCTCCTTTACGGGCATTGTACGCACTTCGTCGGGCTGCAAAAGCAGTATGGGACAATCGGCTGACGGACTGAACGGTGCAATTACAAAGCCTTCCTTGCCGTTTAATTCGGTAAGCGACGACAACTCTGAAGGTGCGGAATGCTGCACCAACATTGTACATTCTTCGGCAAAAGGCAAGCGGTAGACAGCAAACGAACGCATGACTAAAACTCCTATAACTACAGTTTTCTGTTTGAATGGACGATATAGTTCGTAACTTGCACCGAAGAAATAAGTTCTCCTTCATCATCTTTTACGTCTATATGCCATACATGCAGCTTGTAGCCTTGGTGCAAAATGCGTGCATAAGCCGTAACCATACCTCCGTAAGGCACTGCCTTTACGTGGTTTCCACTCACATTTATGCCCAAAGCCATCTTACCATCGCAAAGCACCATGGAGCCTAAACCTGCCACATTCTCCGCCAATGCCAATGTTGCACCACCGGAAAGGAAACCAAACGTTTGCCTGTTTCTGTCGCCGACAGCCATCTTTGCCATCAACGTGTCGGGTTCCGGGGTTGATATAAAGTGCATTCCCAAGGTGCGGCTCAACCCCTCTTCGTTCTCTAAAATAGCACTGTACTTCTCTACGTTCATTCTTTTTATTCTATCTAATAGCTATAATTAACAACAAATATTATTGAGTTGATTGTAGTTCTACTACTGCAAAGTTAGCAATAAAACTATCAGATAAAGAAGCCAAAAGCTATTAATTTGTAGTTATTGTTGACCATACTACAATCACATTTCTTTCACATAAGCGGATAATGGGTATTACTTTGTATTCCTTTTTTTATTCTTTCAATATTTTTACACTTGCAGACTGACAACAAAGAGGACTAAATATAGTGATTGCTAATCATGGATTTCAACCTACACAACAAACAAAATCCTCCTCGTTCGAAGTATATCGAACGAGGAGGAACTTTATCTATACGACTTTATATTGTTTACTTCACTACGATTTTCTTGCCGTTGTGAATATAGATACCACGTGTCGGATTCAGCACTCTACGCCCTTGCAGGTCGTAGTAGTAGCCGTCACCGGCATTTTTCTGTAGTAGTTTCGCTTATGTTTTCAATGGCGTCTGGTTGCTGGCGATAGCCGAAAAGAATGGTGCCGTCGGCATTCACCTCGATGCCTTGTATGGCATTGTTCACCGTAAGACCATCGTAGAACGTTAGTTTGTCGATGTTCTTCTTTTCTACTCCGAACAGATTTTCTTTGTGAGCACTATAGTTCAACTGTTCGTCATCGGCAGGAATAATGTATGCACGCATCTTGCTATCAACCGTATTCACGCTATTAGTCTCCCAAGTTCCCTTGGTGTGAGGCAAAGTGGCTAAGCATTAAGCCATCGCCGAAAAGTAAACGTTTCGTAGCCGTTAGCTCTTCTTTCCTTATATGCTTTGGGATACCACGTGTCCGAAGTTCTGTTCTCAAGAATAAAGTATTCCGCACGATTACGTGTCGAACGTACTATTGCTGCCAACTCGCCGTTTCTGTTTGAAACAGGATCGAGCTTAACTGTCTGAGGAGAAGTCAGTTCTTTTATCTTCAACCAACCTAAATAAGAGCGTTCGTAAGCTGTATAACCGATAGGTGCATTGGCGTTGTTCACATAAGGACCAGCGTCCATAATAGACCAATAACCAAACGGATTGCGAGACAAAGTTACAGAAGGGTCGGTGTTATAGAAGTCGGGCAAGCCTAACGCATGGCCGAACTCGTGGCAGAAAACGCCCATTCCCATAAGCGTTCCATAGTAGTTTAGCTCATTTCCAACGAAGTATGAATTGAAAGGTATGCCTTCTATGGTTTCGTTAATGTCTTGCTCTTGCGGCCAGATATAGTTTTCATAGCCTGGTTTATTGGGGTCTTCAGTAGCCTGTCCGCGACCTGCATAGAACAAGCAAATAAGTTCTACATGCCCTGTCTTTGCGTTCTTAAACTTGTCGAAACTTATGTTTTGTGCTTTAGCTTCCTTCACAACGTCGCGCACTAACTCTGCTGTTTTCTCATCTCTACCATAGTATGCATAGCTGTGATTTACCTTTATCGGACCTATTACTTCGAATGTTGGCACAAACATACCACGGCTTTGCGACTCGAAAAAGTCTTTTACAGAACCTACGCAACCTGGTTCGTCGTGATAACCTGCCTCGTTATAATAGCGCATCATCTTCTCCGGTGTAGTTGTAGAAAGAAAGTCTTTATCCTTAAATTCTACCATTACAACGGGCACAAGTGGTGTTCCTATACTGTTGATGCCGCCCATTCCCGACCTGTTGTACTCGCCTAAGCCATCGGCTGTAGAGGCACTTATCGCCTTAAGCGGTGCATTATGCGCTGTACGTTTAGCTACACTTTTTAGCAAATGCATATTCTTCTCAGTCTTGTTTGCGTCCAAGAAAGCCTTTTCTTCGGCTGTCCGATCGCCTGCTTCGTGTGCTATTAAAGCAGATGGTTGTAGTTTTCCATCGCGTATAACGGCATAATAAAAACTATTGTTAGCGCCTTTTGTCAAGATTTTCCCATCGAGCGTTGTATAATAAACCGTACGACCGCCTTCGCCTCTAACCATTATCTTGATGCTGGTGCTGTCGCTTTGTTTCACTGTCCAAACCTTTGGAATTGGTCCAACAGCAAGTGTCAGAGCGTAATAGCTGCCGACAAAAAGCATTGAAATTAAGATTTTTCATATTTCTTTATTGTAGATATTACCTATATTTAATAAATGGGTCTGCAAAATATAACTAAATCCTATATAAAAATCCCTCACAATGTTCCAATCTTTTTTGGTTTTTTAAGAATAAACGTTTCACGTTAAATAGGCAAATTATATGTTCAAACGTTTATAGAACTACGTTGTTTTCTACGAGTATAATAAAAATGAAGAGCCTCTGAAAGTTTTTTATCCAGCTTTCAGAAAGCACTTCAGGTAAATATCATCGGGCTTTTTTCATTCTCACAAGCTCAATGGCTTCTTTCCCACTGATATGTTCGATGGTGAATTCAATCATGACAAGATGTGAAAAATCTTTCTTAATCTCGTGTCTGAGCCCTTCTTCATCGTCGGGATTGTACCGCCTGCCCAATTTGCAGAGGGCTTCCATCTTCTCCGTTTCATCTTCTATTAAGCGGACTTTTCCGAAGCATATGACACTTCGAAAATAGGTAGTGAACTCTTTGGGCTTCACTTCGTTTCGATCGATTACTGTAAACGAAGCCTTATTACTATTGTGAATAGCGTCCAGTTTATGTCCTTTTAATGCAGAATGGAAGTATAGTTTGCGTCCCACAAGTACAGGAGTGATGGGCACACCATAGGGATAGCCGTCATCGCCAAAGCAAAAGCACACGGAGGTTGCTTTTTCCAATATTTCCGTGCATTCCGTTTCTGTTAATTCTTGGCGTTTGCGCCGCATAGTTCTAAATTCTGTCATAATAAAAACGTTAATATTTTTATTGCACGATTAACGCTTTTCTCCAACTGTTCGGGCTGTTCGGGGTAGAGATGTATTTTGGTTTGCTGTTTCGTAGTGATGGTTAAAACAGGGTAAAACAACTTTTTCCGAATGCTTATAGTTGCTATTTCGGAGAGCGGTAGCGTGTGCGTCTTCACTTCGTTCGTTGTTTTGTACGTCAGCAAGTTGCCTTCTATCTTTATCGTCATGCGATAATAGTAGGCGATAAAGATTGCTATTGTACCTAAAAACCAAAAGACAGCGAAGAAATCGAAGTCGTTTGAACGAAAAAGGTAGTAACAAAGCATTGTTGTAAAAAGATAACCAGCAATTAAAGCCAATGCCATTGTGATTTTAAAGTTTCTGCTTGTTTGGTATTTCATAGATTTTTTATTTGGTTTTGCAAAGGTAATGAAAAGTTCGTTGTTTCTCAAAAAGTATAGTTAAAAATAGCTAATAAAAAGAAGAGTGGTTTAACATTTTAAAAGCAGCAAAATAGAACCGTGAAACATTAAGATAGGAGTTGAGAAACTTAAAAAACAGTTTTGATTTTTCAAAAGTAGCACTCTTGCCGACCAAAAGCTATGCTTTTACAAGGCAATAGTGGCTCTTTTGCAGAGCGAAAGTGTATGTTTTATAAGGCGAAAGTTGTTCTTTCTGTTACCTTTTTAGTTCTGTTTGCGCGGTAAACGCTGCGCTTTAATTGCACAGTGCTACCCACTAAGCAGTGAACTTGTTGATGTTCAGTAGTCTTAGCGTTGCACGTAAAAAGTGGGCTTATTTGAAAACGATTTTATCTTTGTGCAGAAAACTGCCCTTCTTAGCGTGTTTCACGATTTTTAGTTTAACTTTTAAGCTGTGTTGTTTAACTTTATTTTACACCATTCTTATGCAGCAATGCAAACGTAACCCATATATAAAGGTATAAAAAGGCAAAAACAACAGGAATTGCAAATAATTTATTAAATTTGCAAATCATAAAGATTATAATTCGATTAATAGAGAAAATGAACGTTTTTAGAATTATCAGAACAGGAGATTGTACGCCGTCAGAGTTTGCAGGAATTGCGCAATATGGGCATCGACCCATACCCTGCAGCAGAGTTTCCAACCAATGCTTACTCTACGGATATAAAGGCTGAATTTAACGAAGACGAGAAACGCGAAGTCATTATTGCAGGTCGCCTTATGGGACGCCGTGTAATGGGCAAGGCTTCGTTTGCAGAAATACAGGACAGCAAGGGCAGAATACAGGTTTACATTACCCGCGATGAGCTTTGCCCAACCGAGAATAAAGACATTTACAATGTTGTTTTCAAGAAGTTGTTGGACATTGGTGACTTCATCGGAATCAGGGGTTATGTGTTTAAAACGCAGATGGGCGAGATTTCGGTACACGCCGAAGAACTCACCGTACTCTCAAAGAGCTTGAAGCCACTGCCCGTTGTGAAGTATAAAGACGGTGTGGCTTACGACAAGTTTGACGACCCTGAACTTCGCTACCGCCGCAGATATATAGACTTGGTGGTGAACGATGGTGTGAAGGAAACATTTGAAAAGCGTGCCACGGTGTTGAGAACCATGCGCCGTTTCTTCGACGATGCAGGTTACACCGAAGTGGAAACACCTACGTTGCAGACCATTGCGGGCGGTGCAAGTGCGCGTCCGTTCATCACACACTTCAATGCGTTGAACACGGAAATGTATATGCGCATTGCCACCGAGCTTTATCTGAAACGACTAATCGTGGGTGGCTTTGAAGGTGTTTACGAAATTGGCAAGAACTTCCGCAACGAGGGTATGGACCGTTTCCACAACCCAGAGTTTACTTGTATGGAACTTTACGTGCAATACAAGGACTATAACTGGATGATGGACTTTACCGAAAAGTTGATAGAAAAGATTTGCACAGAGGTGAACGGCAAGCCCGAAATACAAGTGGGCGACAACCTTATCAGCTTCAAGGCACCGTTCCGCCGTCTTCCAATCCTCGATGCCATCAAGGAAAAGACTGGTTTCGACCTTGATGGTAAGACAGAAGAAGAAATTCGTAACATTGCTGTGAACGAGCTAAAGATTGAAGGTATCGATAATAGCTTTGGCAAAGGTAAGCTAATAGACGAAATATTTGGTGAGTTCTGCGAGGGTACTTTCATACAGCCGACATTCATTATCGACTATCCGGTGGAGATGTCGCCACTCTCAAAGATGCATCGTTCTAAGCCAGGACTTACCGAACGCTTCGAATTGTTTGCGAATGGTAAGGAAATTGCCAACGCTTACTCGGAATTGAATGACCCTATCGACCAGGAAGAGCGCTTCAAAGGAGCAAATGCGATTGGCAGACAACGGCGACGACGAAGCAATGGTTATCGACCAAGACTTCCTGCGTGCCCTGCAATATGGTATGCCGCCAACATCGGGTATCGGCATCGGTATCGACCGTTTGGTGATGTTGATGACAGGACAGAGTACATTCAAGAGGTTCTGCTCTTCCCACAGATGAAGCCAGAAGCCAAAGTGCCGCAAAAGCAGCATAAAGGAATGGGCGAGATTGGTGTCCCAGAAGGTGGGTTTACGTGCTGCGCAAATGCGGTTTCAACCTCATTCAGAATATAAAAGAGGAGAAAGCGCAAGGCTTGCAACAGAAACTTGGCGAGATAAACAAGAAATACAAGTTGGGATACGACAAGCCATCGGTTGACGAAATTCAGCGTTGGATTGACAAAGCACAATGACAACATAAAGGAAGGCGTGCCCTTCTCTCTTGAATACGACATGTACGACGTAGGAAACATAGCAATCATCGGAAGCGGAAGCTGGGCTACAGCCATCGCAAAGATTGTGGTGGAACACACGCACCACATAGGTTGGTACTTTCGACGCGACGAGACAATAGAGCAATTTCGCAAGTTGGGGCACAATCCCACTTATCTGACAAGTGCTCATTTCGACACCAACGAAATCCGTTTGTCGTCAGACATCAATCGTTTGGTGCAAGATTACGATACGCTTATCTTTGTAACGCCATCGCCTTACCTGAAAGGAATACTGAAGAAAGTAAAGCACAAGTTGCACGATAAGTTCATCGTAACAGCCATTAAAGGTATTGTACCCGACGAGAACTTGGTTTGCTCGGAGTACTTCCGCAAGGTTATGAAGGTGCCAGAAGAAAACTTGGCGGTAATAGGGAGGACCGTCGCATGCCGAAGAAGTGGCTATGGAACGCCTGACGTATCTTACCGTAGGCTGCACCGACACGGAGAAAGCGCAGGCGCTGACCGAAGTATTGATTTCCAATTACGTTAAAACGAAAGTGTCGCACGATGTTCTTGGCATAGAATATGCTTCGGTTCTGAAGAACGTTTATGCCATAGCCTCGGGCATTTGCTCGGGTTTGAAGTATGGAGACAACTTTCAAGCGGTAATTATTTCGAATGCAATGCAAGAGATGGAACGGCTGCTTACGAGCATAAATCCTATAAAACGCAACATGATAGACAGCGTTTATCTTGGCGATCAGCTCGTTACGGGATATAGCAACTTCAGCCGTAACCGCACTTTCGGCATGATGATAGGAAAAGGATACAGCGTTAAATCGGCACAAATGGAAATGGAAATGATTGCCGAAGGCTATTTCGGAACGAAGTGCATGAAGGAAATCAACCGCCATCTGCACGTGAACATGCCTATCCTCGACGCAGTTTACAATATACTGTACGAAGGTATTAGCCCCAAAATAGAGATTAAATTATTAACAGATTCTTTCAGATAACATACAAATGGAGAATATTAAATTAGACATTTCAAAAGCAGCTCAGGTGCTGAACCCGGGCACAATGGAATCGTATGCGCCACAGGTGGCAGCAGCAGCACGAAGGCTTTTAGAAAAAGGAACTTTGCTCGGTAACGACTTCTTAGGGTTGGTTACACCTGCCTACAAACATCACGGAAGAGTTTATAAACGAGATTAACAGCGTTGCCGGCACCCTGCGCGAAAAGTGCGACTTCGTAGTCGTTGCTGGTATTGGTGGCTCTTATTTAGGGGCACGTGCCATCATTGAAGCCTTGAGCAATAGCTTTGCATGGCTCTTGAACGACAAGAAGAATCCTACAATCCTTTACGCTGGCAACAACATCAGCGAAGATTATCTGTACGAACTCACCGAGTTCCTGAAGGATAAGCGTTTCGGTGTCATCAACATTTCCAAGTCTGGAACAACCACGGAGACTGCCCTTGCTTTCCGTTTGCTGAAGAAACAATGCGAAAATCAGCGTGGCAAGGAGGAAGCAAAGCACGTTATCGTTGCCATTACCGACGCTGTAAAGGGTGCAGCACGTACGGCAGCAACACGCGAAGGTTACAAGACTTTCGTTATTCCAGACAACGTTGGCGGTCGTTTCTCTGTGCTTACACCTGTTGGCTTGTTGCCTATCGCAGTGGCAGGCTTCGACATTCAGCAGCTTGTAAAGGGCGCACAAGACATGGAAAAGGCTACGGGCACAGATGTTCCGTTCGCTCAGAACATTGCAGCACGCTATGCTGCCATTCGTCAGGCACTTTATTCAGAAGCTGGAAAGAAGATAGAAATAATGGCAAACTTCCAGCCAAAGCTCCATTTTATGGCAGAATGGTGGAAGCAACTCTACGGAGAAAGCGAAGGAAAGGAGCAAAAGGTATCTTCCCGGCAGCGTGCGACTTCACCACCGACCTTCATTCCATGGGACAATGGATACAGGAAGGAGAACGCTCAATATTTGAAACGGTACTCTCTATCGAAGAACCTAACAGGAAATTGCTGTTCCCACACGACGATGAAAACCTTGACGGACTGAATTTCCTCGAAGGTAAGCGCGTGGACGAAGTAAACAAAATGGCTGAATTAGGCACACGACTGGCACACGTTGATGGCGGTGTTCCAAACATTCGCATCAGCATTCCAAAACTAAACGAATACTATATCGGACAGCTTATCTACTTCTTCGAGAAGGCTTGCGGTATCAGCGGCTTGGTTCAACAGGTAAATCCGTTCAACCAGCCGGGTGTAGAGGCATACAAAAAGAATATGTTTGCCCTGCTCGACAAACCGGGTTACGAGGAAGAAAGCAAAGCTATCAGAAAACGATTATAAAGATAAAAGAAGCCCAGTCCATTGTTTAAATGGGTTGGGCTTTTTAGTTTTACACGCAAGAATGTTTCAGGAAGCAATCAGAAAATACAACAAACAAGCTGCACAACCCTTTGCGCCGAAGGTTGTTCTCTTCGATATGGACGGCGTATTATATGACTCTATGCCCAACCACGCAAAGGCCTGGCAAAGGGCAATGGCTGAATTTGGAATCCATTTCACTGCCGAAGACGCATACGCAACAGAGGGTGCAAGAGGTGTAGACACTGTCCGGAGGTATGCAAAGGAGCAGTTAGGCAAGGTACTGACCGAACAGGAAGCGGAAGAAATGTACCAACTAAAGGCGTGCTACTTCCAAGAAATGCCTACAACAGACATCTTCGATGGTGTAAAAGACTTAATGCAGAAGATACAAAACAGCGGCTTAAAGATAGGCATTGTAACAGGAAGCGGACAGCGACAGCTTATTAACAGATTACTTTCTGATTTCAAAGACTTTATCAACGAGACACAAATAACCACCGCTTTCGATGTAAAACGTGGCAAACCGAACCCCGACCCTTACCTGATGGGCTTGAAAAAGGCAGGCAATTTTGCACCGCACGAAGGCATCGTCGTAGAGAATGCCCCTCAGAGTGCGTGCAGGTGTAGCAGCGGGGTGCTTCACGGTCGCCATCAACAGCGGCCCCCTACCCGACGCAGCCCTTCTCAACGAAGGCGCAGATGTCTTTTTCGAAACTATTCGTGCATTTTCCGACAGCTGGGAACAGCTGACAGCCAGTGTGGCACAATCATTAAAAAGATAGAAGAAAAGGCAGATAACAGGACTGGATTTCTGACATCAAAGCAATCGATAATTACGTTGAAGAAGCATACAGTGCCACCTTGTCCAAACAAGAAGGCACTGTTATCTTTCTGCTCCACCCCACCCGTAATCTTATTATCCATACAGAAAAAGGCTATAAAGATACAAAACGTTGCCTTATCTCCATCAATGAATGATTAAAAAGCGCAAACCAACACTCATCACGAGCATTGGTTCACCTTTATTATTATGGATTATTCAGTCTAAATATAATTATAGAGGTACGTTAAAGTACCTTTCCACGCCAGGTTACACCGACGTTGAACTGCGACATCTTGTCTTGTACTACCCCTTCGGGGTTCGCATTCTTGCCAAATGCATAGCTGTAATAACCGTGTATTCTGACGTTCTTGTCTTTAAGTGGGTAGTATTCCACCAGCCCCTACACGAGTGAGTTCTGTTCCATCATGCAAGGCAACGTCGGCTTCAGTTCCTGCGTGGTTCACTTCGTAGCTTGCCTTTGCGAAAACATTCAGCTTTTCAGTAGGTTGATACGACAGCTGACCAATAACCGAGCAGTCTTTACCAATGAAACCTTGTCCAGAAGCGGCACGATTCCAATAGTCCAACTCTAATTGGAGGTTGTTGGTAAAGTGAAATTTATTGCCTAACGAAATGTAGTTGATAAACTTATGAGGAGCATATTCCGACATATTTACCGACCAAAAAGTTTCCCATATTCCGTGTCGTCCATTCCACAATACATTATAGGCATACATTTCGGCTGCCTTACCTGCCTTGTTTTTCATAGACTTTTTGATATGGGCTTTTGGCAAATCTGTGCCGAGAAAACATCGTTTCCACTATTGGTAGCCAGTTCGCCCACTACTCCCCATTGGTAACAAAGGGAAGTTATAGCAGAATTCAGATAAGAAATAACAGTCGATGGGTGCTGGCAACAACTCGTAGCCCGCCACCAATACAATGTATTTTCCTGCAATAATAGCTACATTTTTATTAGGTTTATATTTTTAAGTAGAGCCAATCGGTGGAGTTAAAGAAGTTGTAGTCTTTATTAATACCATTCAATCGGTTACGGAAAGCATACGAGAACTTTGGAGAAATGTCGCCTTTCAGAATGATATTCACTATATATCCTTTAAAGCCGCTTTCGTTCTTAATGTGCTTTCCATCTATATCTGTACGCTGATAGTCGGCTCTTGCTTCGAATTGCAGGCTGACAGGCTTTGTCTCTTAGTGCCATCGCAATGGTGGAAATCCACAAAAACACAAGAGCAATTATACTTTTAATCTTCATAATCGGTAGTCGATAAATTTGGTTTTAACAATATTCAACAGCACATCAATGCCTTTTTATGCGCTGCACGAGTATTCGCCTTACATTATATATGTCTATTATATGTTGTGCTTATATTTCTTTTACATTGTAAAGAGGCGGCATATTGCTACACCGTCTCTTTACTTTAAACATTGAGATATAGGATTTAGTACACCCTTAAATGTACATTTAATGTTTTATCTTCTTATGTTTGTTCCACAATCCGCGTACTTCGCTTACAGTATCGGTAGTGCAGAACGAATCAATTTGCTCCTTTCCAAGGAACGCCATAAAGTTTGACAACTCTTCGTTGGTTAGAATAATTTCCAGCTGTACGTTCTTCTGATGGCTGAAACCACCAATAACTTCATGCATGGTTACGCCACGGTGAAGAGTGTTGATAACGTAGTCCTGAATGCGCTCGTAGTCCTTTGAAATAACAAATACACGGTTTCTCATGTTCATACCCAGCATAAAGTGGTTCAAGATGAGACCGTTCATCCATGTACCGATAAGACCGATGATAACGAGGTCGGGGGTATTGATGGCAAAAGCAGTACAGCAAATGGCAGCACCTGCGAACGTTACCGATGTACCAAGGCTGACACCAGTGTACTTATTGATAATCTTTGCCAGAATATCAGAGCCCACCGGTAGAAGCGTTGATGCTGAAAAGAATACTTTGCGAAGCACTCAAAATCAGCACGAAACAGAGCAGGTCGAACCACGGATTGGCAACAATGCCGTGGCTGGCGAGGTGTTGGGCGAACATAGATTCTGACATTGGGAAGATTTTTCCGAGGAAATCAATCATCGGACCGAGTATAAGCGCAGTGTAAACGGTCTTGGCTCCAAACTCGTTCCCTATCAGAATGAACGACAATACCAACAAGATTGCGTTAATAATGAAAATTACGTTACCAACCGAAATGAATGGTAAAAGCTTGGCAATTACCAGCGAAAGACCAGTAATAGAACCTACAATGAGCTTACTTGGAATAAGGAAGAAGTAGACACCGAGTGCTGCAACGAACATACCAAGGGTCATGATAATCAGTTCTACCCAGAATTTCTTTGTCTGCAGCAATCCTCCAACTTTGGAAAGACCTTGGTTAATGCCTTCAGCTGAGAATGGACTGACTTTCTTAGAATCTTGATTCATAATTAAATTCGATTTAAGTTAGATTGTTCTTATATTTTTTTACTTTCTCGAATATGTGCACGTGCCTTTCAATTCTATAGGGTTAGCAAGACAAGGCAACTATAAATGCGGTACAAAAATTACACTATTTAAATGATATAACAAATATTTTAATACGCAAAAATAAGGTCTTACTTGTAATTTTTCACTCTTTTTCTTGATTTTATGCTAATTATAGGGGATAGCGTTGGCAATTATTCGGCTTATTTAAACTTATATGATGTGTTTTTAGAAGTTATGCTCTCTTAATATTTAAGGTATAAATGTATTTCTGATTTATTGCATCTTGACATTTAGATAATTGAGACGACATAATCTCAATTACTTTACACATTATTATATAGAAGGCGTTGATTTTTACTAAGCAATTAGTATCTTATTGTCTAATTCTATTCAGCGTCTTGTGATTTTGCGATAAACATTATCTGGTACTATTATGATGACAGAACGGAAATAACGGCAGGAACATATATATTGCTTTTTAAATTATAAGCAATATCCTTACATATATGTTGGAAAGCATGAATAAAAGACAGTATAAAGCGATTAAGAAGCTTTTTAAAGGTTATTATAAACGAATAGTTTCAATCTGTAAAGCAATATCGTTTCTAATCAACGGAAAAATAAACCCAAATTGAGATAATGTCAATTTGGAACAAACAACAACAAGGGACGGCACCATGAGTGTCGTCCCTTGCTTATGTATATCTGAAGTACGAAATATTACCCGTAGATAATCTTTTCCGTTCTCGTCTTTGTATTCGTCGCCGATACCTTTTTCGTAGGTAGACATGGCACGAAGGCTCATACCGATGTTAGAAAAACCACCATCGTGGTAGAGATTTTGCATGGTTACCTTCTTCGTTAAGTCAGAGAACATAACGATGCAATAGTCGGCACATTCGGCTGCAGAAGCGTTACCGAGTGGCGACATACGGTTGGCGAAATCGTACAACTTGTCCATTCCCTTCACACCCTGACCAGCCGTAGTCATCGTTGGCGATTGTGAGATGGTGTTGATACGCACGTTTTTCTCGCGTCCGTATATATAGCCGAAGCTACGTGCAATGCTTTCCAAGAGTGCCTTCGCATCAGCCATATCGTTATATCCAAAGAATGTCCGTTGAGCAGCAATGTACGTCAAAGCCAAGATAGAACCATAGTCGTTGATAGCATCGAGCTTCTTCGCGCTCTGAATCATCTTGTGGAAAGATACAGCCGATATGTCGAGCGTCGTATTCAACATGTTATAGTCCAAATCATCGTATGTACGACGTTTGCGAACATTAGGCGACATACCGATAGAGTGAAGCACAAAGTCAATCTTACCTCCTAAGATTTCCATCGAACGCCTAAACACGTTCTCCAAGTCTTCTACGTTTGTAGCATCGGCTGCTATGACCTCACAGTTCAGTTTCTCTGCCAATGCACTTACAGTACCCATTCTTACGGCTACGGGGGTATTGGAAAGAGTTATCGTTGCTCCTTCTTCTACTGCTCGTTCTGCAACCTTCCATGCAATTGATTGTTCGTTAAGTGCACCGAAAACAATGCCTCTTTTACCTTTTAATAAGTTATAACCCATATTATTATCCTTCTAAATTGGGTTTCAAAGATAATAAATATTGTTGGAAAACTCATCTATTCTATTGTTAAATAGGGTTTCCTTGCCCAATTGAGAGAATTGAGAGAACGTGTACATTAGTCATCTTTCAGCAAATCGAGCATCTCTTCCTGCGTGATGACATGTGCCATATCGGAGCCTTCGAGAAGCGAATCCGCAAGGTCGCGCTTGGTTTTTAGTGCAGGCGAAGTACCTTCTCTTCAATGGTGTGTTGGCTAATTAAGTGGTATACGGTTACGTCTTGTTGTTGCCCAATGCGATAGGCACGATCGGTTGCCTGTTGTTCTATGGCGGGATTCCACCACGGATCTAAATGAACAACATAGTTTGCACCCGTCAGGTTTAAACCTAATCCACCTGCCTTCAGACTGATGAGGAAGAATGGACACCTACCCGACTGAAAGTCTTTCACAAGCTGCTCGCGTTTCGCCATGGGCGTACTGCCGTCTAAATACAGATAAGGTAGCTGAGCGTTGTCCATTGCATAGCGCACTTCTTCCAAGAAACTGGTGAACTGACTGAACACCAATGCTCGGTTTCCGCTATCGTTGAGACTTTCTGCCAAGTCAATAAAGGCGAGCAATTTACTGCTTGGCACCTTCCAACTTTTATCTACAAGCGAGCAACTACATGCCATTTGGCGCAGTTTTGTAATCTCGGCAAGCGTGCTGACGTTAAGCGATTTGTCGGTACGAACCAACTCTTCAACCATTTTACGGTACATTTCATACATGGTTATCTCGTTCGACGATAGTTCAACGGGCAGTTGTATATCGGTTTTTATCGGGCAATTCCTTTATAACTTCGCCTTTTGTGCGACGCAATAAGAAAGGTGCAATAAGCCGGCGGAGCTGACTTTGCCGTTCCTTATCGTTGTTTCCTTCAATCGGTTGTATAAATTTCTGCTTGAATTGTTCAGCACTTCCGAGCAGACCAGGATTGATAAACTGGAACAGATTCCACAGTTCGGACAGGTGGTTCTGAATGGGTGTACCTGTAAGAATGACCTTTCTTCGGGCTTTCAGCTGCATGGCTGCCTTCGACATCTTTGTGTTGGCATTCTTTATAGTATGTGCTTCGTCGAGACAAACTACGTTCCATTCGCGAGTAGCGAGTATTTCCAGTTCTATGTTCAGCGGTGTATAGGTAGTAACAACAACGTCGCCAGCCTGTGCTTTTTCTATATCGGCTGTGCGATTGCCGCTCTGGTTCAGTACAATAACGTTCAGTGTAGGGGCAAATCGCCTTAGTTCGTTGCGCCAGTTGGGCACTACCGAGGCTGGTGCAACTACCAAAGATGCTCCTTTGCTGCTTTGTTCCAACAGCAGAGCTATGGTTTGCAGCGTCTTTCCCAGTCCCATATCATCGGCAAGACACACACCTGCCCCCCACGATGTAACCTTAGACAACCATTCGAAACCTTCCTCCTGGTAGTCGCGCAGTTGGGCGTTAAGTGTCTTCGGGACAAGTGGTATGGTCTTGCTACTTTCTTCAATCCTGCTGCGCAGTTCGTTAATGGCAGGGTTGCTCTTAAGGTTTAACGCTTTATCATCGAAAATTTCGCCCAACAGAGACACTGCCGCCGGAGCCATTTGCAAGCGCGAATGACTTTCAGATGTTACAGTGTCGATCCGTTTCAATATGCGAGTAAAGCTGAGTGCTCAATGTAATGTATTCGTTGTCGCCAATGCGAATGAACTTCTGCCTCTTGTCTTGTCGCATTATACCAAGTAACTTCTGGAGCGATATTATCTGACCGTCGGTTATTTCTATATCGCCTTCCACTTCGAACCAGCCACCTATTTGCGAGAATGATATGTTAGCCGAACCGCTGCTTATACCTGGATAGTAGCTTAGCTTGTGTCCTTCGGGCCATTCCATCGTACAGATGTCTTCGTTGTTCTTGCACCATTGCATGAAGGGTAGCAGTTGCTCTATGGTAAGTGACAGTGAATCGGCAATGCTTTCAGGCAGCCATTCGTTGCCTTCGTCGCAAATTTCTGCTTCTATTAGCCCTTCGGATATTCGTTTCATATTTTTCTTCTCTGTCTTCAAGCTTCTTACAGCTGTATTTTCTTTCCATCTCTCTTGACAATGGTCGTGATATTACCATGTCCTGGCACGAAGGCAAGCGTGTCGGAAGCGCACACGATGGCTGTTATGTTGAACGAACCAGCATTGGCGGGCAAGATGCGGAGCGTAATGAGCGACGGAGCGTCTACAGACTCAATGCTGTCCAACTCTTCTACCATGTTAGAATGTATCTCAGTCTTTCCACCCAATGCCCATAATCAGCTTAACGAGCAGAGGTTCAGCTTCGGGTGGATATGTCTTCTGTGCAAGTATTTCCTTGTAAGTCTTTATTTCCAATGGCTTAGGATAAATGACAGAATAGTCGGTTTCAGTATTCTTCTTAATGTAGCATGTCGTGCCATTATCCTTGAGCATGCCCTCTATGTTCGCCGATACCTTGAAGGTTCCATCTTCCTTCTTGTCTATAACAAGAAAGGTTTCTCCTCGTGTATCGATACTGGTTGCAAGTCGTAGTTAGAACCAATATAAACATGGTCGCAGCCAGTTAGCAGATGTATGTTCGAATCCAAGTCGATGCAATAATTCCACGTATCAATCGCTCTTATCAGCCTGTTGTCTGATTCATCTAATTCCGTACTATCCAGCGACTTCAGTTTGTTGACAGATAACTCTTTGCCTACCGACCATCTGCCATTCTTTAGCTTCTTCTTAAGAATTGGAACTATGGTGTTGTTCGCACAAGATAGATCAGCATGGTTTCGCGTTGCAGTTCGTCGTCCGCAGCCGCTGATGTATTGGCTTTTATCAGGCTTTCCAATCGCATTTTCCATGCCTCTTTAACGTTTAAGCGACTTAGCAACGGTTCTCCTCCGAATCGTTTTTCTATTTCTGCTGCTTCGTCGTTGCTTCTTGCAAGTTGTGTCTCATGTTTCAGATATGCCCATCTTGGAGTTTGCTTTGGAGTCTCAACCTCTTCTGGAAGTGCACTCAGTCGCTTATATATCATACTACTGAGCCAAAATGCAGCAATGGAACTCTGCTTGCCGAAGAACGTATTGCAGAAACAACCGTCCGGTTCTACATCTCCCTTGTTGCAGAAATATTGCTTCAGTGGCGATACAATGAAGTAGCTTGAGTTCGAAGAAAAGATTTCATTCTCGCTTGCCAACTTGCGTTTACTTAAGGCAGCAATCTTTTTCAATGTCTCTTCGGTGCCTACCATAAGCAATGTCAATGCATAATAGTAATTGCTTACAGGATTAACGAAGATGCCTGTCTCGGGCGCAACCTTGTTGTTTAGGGTCAGTGCCTTGGCAAACAGCCTATATGCCTGCCCGTAGTTTCCCTTGTATAGTTCCTGAATGGCGACAATTTGCAGAGTAAACTGATTGGTTGCGGCAGCATCTATATCTATACAGACCTTGCCCGTTGCAAGATAATAGAAGAATGCAAATATATCTGACACGAATACGTCTCCAACCGAATACAACCTACTCCCCTTGCGGCTGGACACTAACTCTTTCAGGTACGTCCAATCTACATCTTCGTCTTCGCCGTTAGCATTTAGCAGCTTGTTTCTCAGTTGCAGAGCAAAGGCAGCGTCTGGCATCCTATCAAATATTCTCTTGTATTTTGGTTTATCCATCAGACCGCTAATATCGTTCAGCAACGGGGCACTAGCATCTACGTGCACATTCAAACTTTCTGGTTGTCCGGTAGGAGCAATCAGCGCAAGCATTTCGCGTACAGTGTAGTCTGGCTTGTCTATGTTGTGTTGGTTCTTAAAGAGGGACCGAATGTTTTTCAGCAACGTATAGTTTTCCGGCTCAAACAGTTCGAAAAGAGCTGGGAATATTAGTCCGCGCTGCAGACGATACTTAGTTGGTTTGTCGCTGTAATATAATTCCTTTTTTTGCAATAACCCTTTCGATGAAAGCTTTCTGAATGCGTCCGACACAAGCTCCGGCACCATCAGCTTTGCGCCTATTTTCAATATTGTAGATTTGTTTTCGTCGAATCCTCCGAAATATGCCAATAGCATTGCCAAGGCTTGTTCGTGTTGCGATAGAGTGTCAAAGTCTGTCATATAAAAGATTGTGTATGATAGATATAGTTTATTGCCGCGTGTAGTTGGGCGTGTACAAAGTTACGGCTTATTGCGCAATGTGCAAAACTATTCATAATGTTTTATATTTTCGAAGCGAATGCCATGAGCTTCTGCGAAGACACAACGCCGTCTCTGGTAGATATGACGTCTAAACTCAATGGTCATAAAATCATTTTATAACAGGTGTGAAATCATCTATAAATGAATAATTGCCACATTGTTGTAGACTAAAAACCGTACTGCAGCCATGTCTGTGCGTAGAAAAAGAAAAGTCTCGCTGTTCACACAGAAACAACGAGACTCCGAAATTGGGTATATATAAAATTAATGCAGATTAGCTAATTCGACGGCTTTATCTACCGCAGCAGTTACACCTTCAACGTCCTTGCCACCTGCCTGTGCATAGTGTGGCTGTCCGCCTCCGCCGCCTTTTATCAGTCTTGCAGCTTCGCGGATAATCGTCCCGGCGTTCAAGTCGTGGTCTTTCACCATGTCATCGCTCAGCATAATGGAGACAACGGCTTGTTTTCGTAGGTGGAGACAATACGCAGACGAGCTTTTCGGGATTGCAGCACGCACTTTAAAGACGATGTCTTTTGCCGAAGCAGGTTCCACGGGCAGCACAGCCTTCACTACTTTCACTCCATTCACGGTTTCGGCACCTTCCACCAAGCTGTTTGCGAGGCGGGCAACGGTTTGCTGACGGAAGTTTTCCATCTGTTTCCTCATTGCATCGTGCTCCTGAATGTATTTCTCTACAACGCCACGCAAGTCTTTTGCATTGTTGAACATCGCCTTCAAATCGCGTACGGTGTCTTCGAGCAGGTAGATAGTCTCCTCGCATCGCTTGCCGGTAAGCGCTTCTATACGGCGGACACCTGCAGCCACGCTGCTCTCGCTGATTATCTTGAAGAAGCCTATGCGCCCTGTGGACGTAGCGTGAATGCCGCCACAGAACTCGCACGACGGCCCAAACTTAATGACACGCACCTTGTCGCCATACTTTTCGCCGAACAGTGCCACCGCTCCCATTTCCTTAGCTTCCTCCAACGGTGTGTCGCGATACTCTCCGCATGGGAAGTCCTGACGTATCATGTCGTTCACAAGACGCTCTACCTGGCGTAGTTCCTCGTCGGTTACCTTCTGGAAGTGTGAGAAATCGAAACGCAAAGTGTCTGGACTGACGTACGAACCCTTTTGTTCGCAATGCTCCCCCAGCACCTGTTTCAGCGCATAGTCTAACAAGTGGGTTGCAGTATGGTTGGCAGCCGATGCGTCGCGCTTGTCGGTGTCTACGCACGCCATAAAGTCTGCCTCCACATTCTTTGGCAATTGCTTCACGATGTGAATGCTTTGGTTATTCTCTCGCTTCGTATCCACAATGTCGATGGTCTCGTCTTCGCTTACCAAGACTCCCTGGTCGCCAACCTGTCCACCCATCTCGCCATAGAATGGCGTGTGGTCCAACACCAATTCATAGAAAGTATTCTTCTTCGGGTAACCTTTCTGTAACGCAGAATGTGGCATTCGTATTCGGTGTAGTCGCAGCCGACAAATTTTTGTTCGCCCTCGTGCAGTACCACCCAGTCGCTGTTTTCCACAGCTGCAGCATTGCGGGCACGTGCCCTTTTTGCTGTGCCATTTCTTCCCTCGAACTGCCTTTCGTCTACACTCGAAGCCGTGTTCACGACAAATCAATTCAGTCAAATCGAGTGGGAAACCGTAGGGTATCGAACAGGCGGAACGCCTCTTTCCCGCTGAGCTCGGTCTTTCCTTGCGCCTTCATTTCGTCCATTGTGTTGGTTAAAAGGTTGATACCCTTCTCCAAAGTGCGCAGGAACGAGTCTTCCTCTTCCTTAATAACTCGGACAATAAGCTCGCGCTGAGCCGTAAGTTCGGGATAAGCACCACCCATTTCGTGGATAAACGTGTTGAGCAACTTGTAAATAAACGCCTCTTTCTGGTTCAAGAAAGTGTAGGCATAGCGCACGGCACGGCGCAAGATACGGCGGATAACGTAGCCTGCTTTCGCGTTGCCCGGCAACTGGCTGTCGGCAATCGAGAAGGCAACGGCACGCATGTGGTCGGCAATAACGCGCATTGCAATGTCTATCTTCTCTTGTTCGGTCTTCGCTTCTCCGTTCTTGCCCGATGGCGTAGTGAAGCCGTACTTCTTTCCGCTCAGGCGTTCTATCTCCTTAATGGTAGGCTGGAAGATGTCGGTGTCGTAGTTTGAGTTCTTTCCCTGCAGCATGCGTACAAGGCGTTCGAAGCCCATACCCGTGTCGATGACGTGCATTGAAAGGGGTGAGAGTGAACCGTCGGACTTGCGTTGGAACTGCATGAAGACGATGTTCCATATCTCAATCACCTGCGGGTTGTCTTTGTTTACAAGTTCACGCCCGGGTATCTGTGCCTTTTCTTCGTTGCTGCGAGAGTCTACATGTATCTCCGAACATGGACCGCACGGACCTGTCTCGCCCATTTCCCAGAAGTTGTCGTGCTTGTTTCCATCTATAATGTGGTCTGCCGGTAGGTGTTTAGCCCAGTATTTGGCAGCTTCGTCATCGCGAGGAATACCATCTTCAGGACTGCCTTCGAACACTGTAACATACAGATCGGCTGGATTTAACTTCAGAACATCAACCAAATACTCCCACGCATAGTCGATGGCACCTTCCTTGAAGTAGTCTCCAAAGCTCCAGTTGCCGAGCATTTCAAACATTGTATGGTGGTAAGTGTCGTGTCCAACCTCTTCCAAGTCGTTGTGTTTGCCACTTACACGCAAACATTTCTGTGAGTCTGTACGGCGGCGTGGCTCCGGATCTTTCGTCCCAAGTATTATATCTTTCCACTGGTTCATACCAGCGTTGGTAAACATTAGCGTTGGATCGTCCTTGATAACCATTGGCGCGGACGGTACAATGATATGTCCTTTCGACTCAAAGAACTTCTTGAAAGAGTCGCGGATTTCATTCGCAGTCATCATTTTCATATACTTTATTTTATAAAATTCATCTAAAAGTATTGCAAAGATACTGACTTTTCACTATTTTTGCAAACGAGTGTAGATTGATTAAGCTATGGCAGATAATTCGCGCAAACTATATTATTCCATTAAGGAGGTGGCACAGATGATAGGTGTGTCGGAAAGTTTACTTCGTTACTGGGAAACAGAATTTCCCCATCTCCGCCCCAAGACCACAGGAAACCGTGTCCGACAGTATACCGTTAAAGATATTGAGCATATAAAAGATTATCTACAATCTTGTAAAAGTGCGTGGATTTAAGATAGCTGCAGCAAGAAAAATGTTGCAAGAGAACCGCAGTGGTGCCGATAAGAGTCAGAAAGTGCTCGAGACCCTGATGTCGGTACGCGACCAGCTAAAAGAATTGAAAGCACAGCTCAGCGGCTTAGTGTAAGCGGTTTGCTTTACACCTTAATATATTAGAGGTACTTTGAATATATAACAGAAACCGTTTGGCACGCCAAGAATAGTTTTACGGTCGTGGCAAACAATAGTATAAATGGGTAAGGAAATACTTCTTACCTCAATGTAATTCCGTTATAGATACGTCCAGAGTTTATTCCGAGCTTACGAGCAGAGAAGTAATCGCGTGTATTATCGTAGGTACAGATTCTCTCATCAATTATATTTTGCGGCAGAATACCCATTGTTTCCATATCTATACGGTTGGAAAGCTTCAAATCTAAATGCCATTTCAAAGGGAGTTCTCCCTCTTTAGTTTGCAAAACACGAAAGCGTTTGGCAATTCGTTCCATATCGAATTGCGCATTGGCAAACTGTTCATAGACTTCATCGCCTACTTCGAAGTTCTGCAAAGAGATGCCTGGACCAATCACTGCTCGCAGTTCTTGCGGTTTGGTTTGGTAGACAATGCCCATCTCCCTGATGGTTTTCTGCACTATATGCTTCGCTGTTCCACGCCAACCTGCATGTATTGCGGCGGCAGCATGGTGCTTGGTATCGTATAATAGAACAGGAATGCAATCGGCAGTCGATACTCCGATACAAACGTCTGGCTCATTCGTCATTACCGCATCGACACCTTCTATAATTTGTTCACGAATGTTTGCAGGCAAATTAAAATATTCGTGAGCAATGATTTGTGAACAATCACCGTGAATTTGGTGTGGAACAATAATCTTGTCAATATCAATTCCTAAACTGTTGGCTAAGTTTCTGCGGTTTTGTTCTAGTCTTCTGGCACATCACCGCAATATTTATTAATGTTGAAAGCAGCATAATTGCCTTTGCTCACGCCTCCGTACCGTGTAGATGAGAAGGCAACGACATTGCTTGCAAGCTCATAATAATGTAACTCGGGCTTATTCATCAATGTACTCAAAGTCGTCAAGTTCGTCTATTTCGTCAAGTTCGTCTTCGTCATACGGTACTACATCTACAACATCGGCACCTTCTTCGTGCATTTCTTTCTCGAAACGTGCCATGTCCTTGTCGCGGTGCACGAGCGTGTCTTCTGCTACAATATCGTTCAACTTGTTGCTTTCTGCATTAAGTTCTTTCCACAACATGTCTTTTAGTTCCTCTATTCCGCTACCAGTAACTGCAGAAATAAACACCACAGGCAAATCGGTTGGTAATGTTTCTCTTAGCATCTCTATTAGCTCTTCGTCTAAAAGGTCGCTCTTCGTAACTGCCAATACTCTGTGTTTGCTAAGCATTTCGGGATTAAACTGACGGAGTTCGTTCAACAATATCTCGTATTCCTTCTTTATATCGTCGGTATCTCCAGGCACCATAAACAGCAAAAGCGAGTTGCGTTCTATGTGTCTGAGAAAGCGCAAGCCCAATCCCTTACCCTCGCTTGCACCTTCGATGATACCCGGAATGTCTGCCATGACGAAGCTTTGATGGTCGCGATAGCTCACAATGCCCAGCGATGGCTCCATCGTCGTGAAAGGATAGTTGGCTATTTTCGGCTTTGCGCTTGACAGCGACGACAGCAATGTAGACTTGCCGGCATTTGGAAAGCCCACCAAACCCACGTCTGCCAGTAGCTTCAGTTCCAAAATAATCGTCATTTCCTGCATTGGTTCGCCTGGCTGGGCATAGCGTGGTGCCTGGTTGGTGGCAGTACGGAACTGGAAATTGCCCAATCCGCCACGGCCGCCTTTCAGCAATACCACTTCCTGACCGTCGTATGAGATGTCGCAGACAAACTTTCCGGTCTCCGCATTGTAGACCACCGTACCACAGGGAACGTCGATATAAACATCTTTCCCATCGCTTCCGTGGCACTTGTCGCGCCCTCCGTTGCCTCCATGTTCGGCGAAAATGTGGCGTTGATAACGCAAATGTAGCAGTGTCCAATAGTTGTGGTTGCCACGCAGAATAATACTTCCGCCTTTTCCTCCGTCTCCTCCGTCAGGTCCGCCGTTAGGATTATACTTCACGTGGCGTAGGTGCATAGAACCTTTACCGCCCTTACCCGAGCGACAATATATCTTGACGTAATCTACAAAGTTCGTTTCTGCCATAGCTTAATAAGGAGTTTTAATATAGCCTAATGGGGAGTTCTTGTAATGAATACTGGTAGAAATGCCAATCAGTAGCGGCATTTTATAAAATAGAAACGATGATAAACAGCAGATAAAAGTATGCATACAGCAAAGCTTTCTGCGATTTACCATCGTCCTATATTATAGTTCTTCGATAACAGATTCGATGCGACCGAAGATTTCGTCTATTGTTCCAAGACCTTCAACGTGGTGGTGAATGCCTTCTTTTTTATACCAATCAATCAGCGGAGAGGTCTGTGTGTGGTACACGTTCAGACGCTTTTTAATGGTTTCTTCGTTGTCGTCAGAACGCCCGCTTTGCTGTCCGCGCAGAATAAGGCGCTTCATAAGTTCCTCTTCTGGCACAAACAGTTCTATCATAGCAGCTATTTTGTGTCCTCGTTTGGCAAGCATAGACTTCAATGCATCGGCTTGTGGAATGGTACGGGGAAATCCGTCGAAGATAACACCTTTGTGTTCCTTGCCGAAACTGTCGTAAACATTAGCCAATATGTCCACCATAAGGTCATCGGGGATAAGCTGACCATTGTCTATATAGCCCTTTGCAATTTTACCAAGTTCTGTTCCTTTCTTAATTTCAGCGCGCAATACGTCGCCCGTAGAGATGTGCTCGAAGCCGTATTTCTCTATCATTCTGTCGCTCTGTGTGCCTTTTCCTGCACCGGGAGCACCGAAAATTACGATATTCTTCATTATTCTTGTACTAAAGTATATATGTCTCTTAAATTCCGTCCTTGCTGATCGTAGTCCAAGCCGTAGCCCACAATAAAGTCGTTAGGTATCTCCATTGCTGCGTATTTTATGTCCAATGCCACTTGCAACTTGCCAGGTTTCAGTAGCAATGTACTGATATTGATATTTGCCGGAGACTTTTCCCAAAGTGTTTTCAGCATACGTTCCATGGTTCTACCCGTGTCTACTATGTCTTCTACGATAACTATTTCGCGCCCTGCAATGTCTTCGTTCAAGCCAATAACTTCGGTAACCTCTCCCGATGATTGGGTTCCCATGTAAGAAGCAACCTTTACAAAGCTTATTTCGCAGGGAATGTCAATAAACTTCATCAAGTCTGCAGCATACATAAACGATCCATTGAGAACAGCAAGAAATAAAGGATTCTTGCCTGCCATATCTTTATTTATCCTGTCGGCAACACTCTTTACTTTCTCAAGAATAGTTGTTTCTGGGATTGATATCTCGAATGTTTTATCTTTAATTGTTACGCGACTCATTGTGATAAATCTGTTATTTATCCGCAAAATTACGAAATTTAAACTGAACTATCCTATATGATTGGCATTTATTTTGTAAATTTGCCACTATTATGAAGATATTTACGAGCGCTCAGATGCGCGAACTTGACCAATATACAATAGAACACGAACCCATAAGATCGATTGATTTGATGGAGCGGGCAGCCAAAGCACTAACCCATGCCATTATGGAAGAGTGGAGCAACAGTACCCCTGTGGTGGTATTTGCAGGACCGGGAAACAATGGTGGCGATGCTTTGGCGGTGGCACGTTTGCTTCATGGCGAAGGCTATCAGGTAAAAGTTATCTTGTTCAATATCACTGATAAACTGTCTGAAGACTGTGCCTTGAATAAAGACAGACTGTTAGACTTAAGGCATTTTAAAGACTTTACCGAGGTAAAAGTATCGTTCGACCCTCCCGAACTTACAGCCGAAACACTTGTCATAGACGGTTTGTTTGGCATTGGTCAGAACAAACCCCTTGCAGGCGGATTTGCGCTCACTCGTTAAATACATCAATCAGAGTCCTTCAAAAAGTAGTCAGCATCGACATACCTTCGGGACTTTTAGCCGAAGATAACTCGCGAAATGTAGCTGCAAACATCATAAAAGCCGATCTAACACTTACCTTGCACCAAAAAGAAACTTTCGTTCTTGTTTTTGCAGATCGCAGCAATTTCTGGGGCGTGTAAAGGTTCTCGACATACGATTGAGCAGAGAATTTATTTGCAAGACAGGTGCGCAATACACCATTTTTGGAAGAGAACGACATACGAGCAAAAGTTGATTCCGCGCAACGATTTTGCCCATAAAGGAACTATGGGACAGGCCTTAATTATTGCAGGAAGCTACGGAATGGCTGGCGCAGCAGTGCTTGCCACGCGTGCCTGTCTCCGTTCTGGCGCCGGGAAAGTGGTTGTACACACGCCAAAGCGAAACTATGACATTATGCAGACTGCCGTTCCAGAGGCTGTAATGCAGATAGACCACGAAGAAACCTACTTCTCTGAACCAGTAAACGTGGAAGATTTCGATTCGTTGGGTATTGGTCCGGGCTTGGGACAGCAAGAAAACACTGCCATTGCCATGATTTCGCAAATACGAAGGACACAATGTCCCGTCGTGGTAGATGCCGATGCACTTAACATGCTGGCTTCTCACAGAGCGTGGTTGCAGCAGTTACCGAAGAACATAATTATGACACCGCACGCAGCAGAGTTCGACAGGTTGAGCGGAACACCTGCCAATGGAGAATACGAAAGGTTGGAACAGGCGCAGCTGATGGCTCAAAACCTTGGGGTATATATATTGTTGAAAGGTCATAACAGTGCCCTTTGTCTGCCAAATGGCAACATTCTTTTCAACTCTACGGGCAATAGCGGTATGGCAACGGCAGGCAGTGGCGATGTGCTCACTGGTATCATAACGGCTTTGCTGGCTCGTGGCTACGCCCATGCAGATGCTTGTGCCGCCGGAATGTACCTGCACGGCTTGGCAGGCGACCTTGCTGCAAACGATTTAGGCAAGGAAAGCCTTATTGCCAGCGACATTGTAGACTATCTTCCAAAGGCTTTCAAGCGTCTTGGTGATTAGTTCTTGGCTTACCATTCTTGTGGTCTGGCAAAAAACTTTATGGAGAATAATCCTTCTCTTTTATTACATACAGAATATGCCCAAAGCATCTTTATTTCGTAAAGATTATTCTTTAACAAAATAATAAAATGCTTTTGACAATATAAAAGTGCCTGTTTGACCGTTCAAAACAGGCTGTTTGACTCGTCCAAAACAACCTCTTTTGCTATGTCAAAGCGAAACTACCATTTTCTAATAGGACTTTCTATAGAAAACAAGAGCGTTTTCCGTATTTTTATAAACCAAGAATGAAGCAAAAGAAAATAATATGCCGATGGTTAGTTTTTGGCGACTGTCTGCCCCGAAAAAAATCCTATAACTTTCTACTAAATCCCAACAGCAGGGAAGCCCTACCCTACCTTCATGCACCGTAAAAAGTTTTAGCCAATCGGCTTCTATCGCTTTATCATTGCGCAAATGTCCTTGTTTGTGCACGTTCTGTAGGTTTTTGTGCATTAAATTTGTGTGATTTATAAAAAAACCGTACTTTTGCTACACGTTTTTTATTTAAGTAATGAACATCTAAACAACACATTATATAATATGAGTTTGAAAATTGTTGTACTTGCAAAGCAGGTACCTGACACACGAAATGTGGGTAAAGATGCCATGACAGCAGAAGGAACGGTGAACCGTGCCGCCTTGCCCGCAATCTTCAACCCTGAAGACTTGAATGCACTTGAACAAGCATTGCGATTGAAAGAACAATATCCGGGTTCGACAGTGGGTATCCTTACAATGGGACCCTCCCGCGCCGGCGAGATAATTCGCCAGGGTTTGTACCGCGGTGCCGATACAGGCTGGTTGCTGACCGACCGAAAATTTGCCGGCGCCGATACGCTTGCAACCTCTTATGCCTTGGCTACAGCCATCAAAAAGATAGGCGATGTAGACCTTGTTATCGGTGGACGACAAGCCATTGACGGCGATACGGCACAGGTTGGACCGCAGGTAGCACAAAAGTTAGGGCTAAATCAGGTTACTTACGCTGAAGAAATTCAGAAGATAGAAGACGGTAAGGCAACCATTCGCCGTATGATTGACGGCGGTGTAGAAACGGTTGAAGCCCCCTTACCCGTAGTTATAACCGTGAATGGCACTGCTGCTCCAGCACGTCCGTGCAACGCTAAAGCTTGTGATGAAGTACAAATATGCAACCTGTCCTATGGAACGCACAGGCAAAAGAGCCTTGGGCAGAACTCTTCGAGCAGCGTCCTTACCTCACGTTAAATCAGTGGTCGGTAGCCGATGTTGATGGCGATGAAACGCAATGTGACTTTCAGGTTCGCCAACAAAGGTGAAAAACCGTGCAGAACATTGTGTTCCAAGCGAAAAGAAAGCAAAACCATCAGTGGATCGGACGAAGACATTGACAGCTTGATAAAAGAATTGTTGGACGAGAAGATAATAGGATAAGCTATGAATAACGTATTTGTATATTGCGAAATAGAGCAGACTACGGTGCAGGAAGTATCTCAGGAATTGCTCACAAAAGGACGTAAACTTGCCAACCAATTAGGCGTAGAACTCCATGCCATCGTGGCTGGAACCGATATAAAAGGTAAGGTGGAAGACCAGATACTGCCCTATGGAGTTGATAAACTCTTTGTATTCGACGGCAAAGGCTTGTTCCCTTACACATCAGCACCCCATACCGACATACTCGTAAACCTATTTAAAGAGGAGCAACCACAGATTGCGCTCATGGGCGCAACCGTTATCGGACGCGACTTGGGTCCTCGTGTGTCATCATCATTGACATCGGGTCTGACTGCCGACTGTACGCAACTTGAAATCGGTGAATACGACGATAAGAAGGCTGGAAAGCACTACGACAACATCTTGTACCAAATTCGCCCTGCCTTCGGTGGCAATATCGTGGCTACAATCGTAAATCCAGACCACCGTCCACAAATGGCGACAGTCCGTTCAGGCGTTATGCAGAAAGCCATTTACGAAGGAACGGCAAAGCAAGAAGTGGTTTATCCGGAAGTAAGCAAGTATGTTGATGAGGCTGCATACGCCGTAAAGGTAATTGAACGCCACGTTGAAGCAGCGCAAAACAACCTGAAGGGTGCAGCAATCGTTGTATCGGGAGGTTACGGCGTAGGCTCAAAAGAAAACTTTGAAACGCTTTTCCAACTCGCCGACGTACTGCACGCAGAAGTAGGTGCATCGCGCGCAGCGGTAGATGCAGGATGGATACCAACCGACCGACAAGTAGGACAGACAGGTGTTACGGTTCACCCGAAAGTATATATCGCCTGTGGTATTTCAGGACAGATACAGCACATTGCTGGTATGCAGGGATTCGGGAATCATTATTTCCATCAACAACGACCCAGATGCCCCCATCAACCAAATTGCCGACTATGTTATCAACGGCGATGTAGGCGAAGTGTTGCCAAAAATGATTAAGTATTACAAGCAAAACAGTAAGTAACAGAAGAGGAGAAACAAACATGGCAAATTATTATACAGACCAACCAGAGATTGCGTTCCACTTGGAACACCCTCTGATGAAGCGAATTGTTGAGCTGAAAGAACGCAATTACGCTGACAAGGACAAGTACGAAGAGGCTCCTGTAAACTATGAGGACGCCATAGAAAACTACAAGCGCATTCTCGATATTACGGGCGACGTGGCAGCAAACATCATCGAGCCTAACTCAGAATCGGTGGATTTGGAAGGTCCACACCTCATCGACAACCGCATGCACTATGCAAGCAAGACCTACGAGAACCTTGATGCTACCCGCAAGGCAGGACTTTGGGGTGTCAGCATGCCTCGTCAATACGGTGGATTGAACCTCCCCAACGTGGTGTTCTCTATGCTTTCAGAGATGATTTCGTCTGCCGACTGAGGCTTCCAGAACATTTGGTCGTTGCAGTCGTGCATCGACACGCTCTACGAATTTGGCAACGACGAGCAGCGTGCCAAGTATATACCTCGTATCTGCAACGGCGAAACCATGTCGATGGACCTGACTGAGCCTGATGCAGGTTCCGACTTGCAGCGTGTAATGCTAAAAGCAACTTCGACGAGAAAGAAAATTGCTGGCGACTAAATGGTGTAAAGCGTTTTCATTACCAACGGCGACTCTGATATTCACTTGGTTCTTGCTCGTTCAGAAGAAGGAACACACGATGGTCGCGGACTCTCTATGTTCATATACGACAAACGCGATGGCGGAGTAGACGTGCGCCACATAGAACACAAACTAGGTATTCATGGTTCGCCAACTTGCGAATTGGTCTACAAGAATGCGAAAGCCGAACTCTGCGGAAACACCCGTATGGGACTCATCAAGTACGTTATGGCACTCATGAACGGTGCTCGTCTTGGCATCGCAGCACAGAGCGTGGGACTTTCGAGCGAAGCTTATAAAGAAGGTTTGAACTATGCGAAGGAACGTGCACAGTTTGGAAAGAAAATCATAACTTTCCCCGCTGTCTACGATATGCTTTCTCGTATGAAGGCGAAGTTAGATGCAGGTCGTTCGCTGCTCTATCAAACAGCACGCTATGTAGATATTTACAAGGCATTGGAAGACATTGCACGCGACCAGAAACTAACGGCTGAGGAACGCCAAGAGATGAAGCAATACACCCGCCTCGCCGATGCATTCACGCCATTGGCAAAGGGTATCAACTCCGAATATGCCAACCAGAACGCTTACGACTCTATTTCTATTCACGGCGGTTCGGGTTTCATTATGGAATACAAGTGCCAGCGTCTTTACCGCGATGCACGTATCTTCTCTATCTACGAAGGTACAACACAGTTGCAGGTAGTGGCTGCGGTGCGCTATATCACCAATGGAACCTACCTCAACATAATGAAAGAAATGTTGGAAAACGACGTTTGCGACTGTATGAAGGACTTGAAGGCTCGTGTAGAACGCCTTGTCGCACTTTACGAAGAGGCTTTGGAGAAGGTGAAGGCAAGCGAATGCCAAGACACGATAGACTTCCTCGCACGCCGTCTGTACAATATGACTGCTGGCATTATAGAGTCGTTGCTCCTTATTGAAGATGCAGGCAAGGCACCAGAACTGTTCGAGAAGTCGGCAAACGTGTTTGTCCGTATGACCGAAGAAGAAGTTGCATGCAGTGTAGCATACATTAAAGCATTCGACAGCAAGGAGCTCGAATACTTCAAAGCCGAGGATACTATCTAATAAAAACAAGGTTTCCAAATATATTATTTTATCATTAAGGCGGCTGAGTAGTTCTATTTAGTTGCCTTTTTAATATACTTAGAATGTAGAATTATGAAGAAATACTTTCAAATAGGTATCTTACTAATGGGCTTTACATTTGCTCATTCAACATTAATATCAGCACAATGTCCAATAAAAGAACGGATAATGGGCAACGACGAAGAAGATGAGAACACATCAGAGACCAACAATAGACTGATTATTTATTACGATAAGTCGGAAGGCAACAAGGCTTTGATGCGAGCTATAGAGAAAAAAAGGATGCACCATAATGTACAATTACAAGAACTTTTAGCGGTGTAGCCATAAAGCTTCGGAAAGGTTGGGACATAGACAAAGCCATAGTCTATTTCAAGAAAATAAAAGGTGTTACGGCTGTAAACAAAGATAACACATATCAGCTGCAATAACTAACAGCATTCAGTACATTTATAGATAGAGTCTCGTACAACAATAAAAGAAGTCGAATAATATATTGATAATCAACAGTTATTCGACTTCCTCTTTATAATCATATACGCTTTGGCAACCAATTAGAGTTCAATATAATCGTTAAAAACAATAAAATAGGACGATTCACTTGCTTATTTAGATTATAATCTATATTTTTTTGTAAAGCAACAAAAGAATAAATTGCTATTATTCTCAGTTCATTACATCACAATAAAAGCATAACAATATGAAGGTCAAAACAAAATTTTTACTTACTTTCGTTGCCGTGTTGTTGGGCAGCGTGTTCAATTCCGTTAATGCGTCAGAAGTTCAAAAAGGCTTCACAGAACGAAACAGACAATGCTACTTGTCTCGTTGTTAAACTGCAAGATGGAGGAGAAAGTATCTTCTTTTTAGGCAAGAGTCCGAAGCTAATGTACTTTTTCTGATAGTCAGCAGTAGTTTATGATAACCAACAACTAAACTTCGCATTGAAGGATATTAAGGATTATCACTTTGAAGAACGCAACCCGGCTGGAATAGGACAGACTGAGAAAGGCAACGTTCAGCAAGGTCAGGCAGACTTTACACAAGGCATTGCCAACTTCACACATTATCCTGCTGGAAGCCGCATTGCCGTGTTTACGCTCGAAGGTCGCCGGGTTGCCGTCGTAGAAGTGAGGCGAAAGACGGAAGCGCCCAGCTGATATGCGCAATCAGCCCGCTGGTATCTACATTGTCAGCACGGGCAAACAATCGTTCAAATGGTTGAAGAAATAATTTATCTATATCACAAGTAACATTAACAACATCTTGTCGTGAGATTAAAATACGCACTCATTTAACCCATCGACAAGAATTAAAAAGCATTCGAACTATGAAAAAGAAATTTCTATTTTTGTACCATGGCAGCCTTTGCGCTCGCAGCAAACGTTTGTGCCCAAAGCTGGAATATGGTTTGTGGCACACAGCAACGGAACATACGACACAATTGCTGTAGAGAAGGTAAAGACGTAACCTTCTTCAAAAAGCTCAGAACCAGTTACTCCAAAAGACTTAGGCATCGAGTTCGTAAAAGGTTCCTGCAGGTTCGTTCCTAATGGGAAGTCCGAACGATGAACTAGCGCGAGATCAGAATACAACACAAAGTTACAATAACCAAAGATTTCTACATGAGCAAATACCCCATCACCTTCGAACAATACGACAAGTTCTGCGAAGCAACGGGAAGACAGAAACCCAGCGACTACACTGGGGGCGCGAAAACCGACCCGTTATCGACGTAAACTGGGACGATGCCGCAGCCTTCTGTGAATGGATAGGCTGCCGTCTGCCCACCGAAGCCGAATGGGAATATGCCTGCAAGGCAGGAACAACCACACCATTTAATACAGGAAACAACCTGACGACAAACGATGCAAACTACGATGGCAACTATCCATACAACAACAATGAAAAAGGAGACTACCGAAAGAAAACCGTAGCCGTAGGAACCATAGGAGAACCGAACGCATGGGGACTCTACGATATGCACGGAAACGTGCAGGAATGGTGCGCCGACTGGTACGACGACTACCCTCAAACCGAACAAACAGACCCTAAAGGACCAGAAAACGGAACCTACCGCATATTGCGCGGAGGCAGTTGGACAAGCCGGGCAATGCAGTGTCGCAGCGCATATCGAGGCGGAAGCGAACACAGCAGTCGCTTGGACGATGCAGGTTTCCGCGTTGTACTGATGAAGTAAAACCCATCTTGCCACAAAGCACCATACAAGGAAACCACAAACAACAACGCATCAGGCAAGATAAAACAACAACAAAGATACCAATCACACAGGAGGTAAACACCACTCAAAGATGTTTATCTCCTGTTCTCATATTTACAGTTCCTTATCTTTTCCCGCTGCAATTCGCTTTTCCCCCAGGAAATCGCTACCTTTGCAATCGTGTAGAACACACCATTAAGACACAAACATTATGACCGAAGAAGAATACAACCAATTCGACACCGACTTTGCGCACTGCCCGGGCACCCATTGCGAAAAAGCAGACAAATGCCTGCACCACACAGCCCACAAGATGCTCGCTGCAAACAAGCACGAAACCTATTCCGTTGTCAATCCTGCACTGATAACAGGCACACAGCCCTGTCCGCTCTTCGAACTCGACCGCAAGGAACGTTTCGCATGGGGCATATCGCACATTTACGACAACGTGCGGGTAGCCGACATGCGTTACATTAGAAACGAAATAATGTACACACTTGGCACAACAGTCTACTATCGCATCAAACAACAAAGGCGTGTCATCACGGAAGACGAGCAAGAAACCATCAGAAACATCTTTACAGAAATGGGATACGACGGGAACGCAATCCATTTCGACCGTTACGAAGAAAAATATCCCGTGCTTATGCGATTGTATAAGCTCAACTAATCAGCGATCCCACTACCATTAAATATTTATTGATAACCTGATGCCAATCCATTACCATATATATGATAATGAATTGGCAACTGTATTACAATTCATTGGCAACAGTATGACAATTAGCTGGCAACCGTATGATAATCTATTGGCAAGTATATGACAATCCATTGGCAACCGTATGACAATGAAATTTGATTGGTGTTCACTATCTGTTTTAATACTGATAAAACAAGTCTTAAACAGAGTCGGTGTCTAATTGATTGTATTCTTCTTGGGTTATGAAAGTGATTCTATTAATGGAACTTTCTTTATAAGTTGTTTAATTTTACACCATAGATGGCATTCGCATTTCTTTTTCTCTCCATACTTATAAAAGTAGTCTGCATTTTTGCGTTTTTTAGGTGTTTTGGCCGCAAATCCTCTACATTGAAAAATTACAAAGCAATATTATCAATAGTCCTACAATAATGAATATCCAAAAAGGATTTCCCTTTAAAAAGGACAAATCTATTTTTAAGGGAGGAAAGGATAGAACCTCTTTAACGAAAACAAGAACCCAACTAATTGTAATAAAGAGGCTAACCATTTGGTTTACTTTTTGATACTGAAAATGGATACTGTCCCATTACATTGCATATAGAATGCTTACGACTTTTTAATGATACCAAAAATAGGAATACCCTAAATGGGTACTTAGTTCCTCGATATGGGCTTCCCAATTCTCTTGCCAAAACTTACTTCCTCGGTTTTGCCATATGCCATAGAAGGGATAATAAGAAACCTAAAGCTGGAAGAATTAGAAGTAACCAACTCTGTTGTTCCTTTTTCTATTTTATCTGAAGATAATATGGTATAGTATCCAACAAAGACAGCACCAATAAATATAACAAAAGTAGCCTGTGCGCTTCCAATATAGGTCTATTTCAAACTTTCTTGTTTCGAGTGCTATTTTGAAAAGCTCTTCTAACTTTCCCTTATTATATTCCTTTATATATTCTTTTTGATATTCCTCGCTTTTTCTTTCATAGTGTTTGATTTACCCCAATGGCATTTCTACCATTGGGACAGTATTATGTTTCTTGTTTACTTCACTTCATCAAATACTCTGTTTTGCCTGAACGATAATTCTATTTCTCAATCGCTGCAACGCCTGGTAACACCTTGCCCTCGATAGCTTCGAGCATTGCACCGCCACCTGTTGAGACATAAGAAACCTTGTCTGCCAAGCCAAACTTGTTCACGGCAGCTACCGAGTCGCCACCACCAACGAGCGAGAACGCACCGTTCTTCTGTGTAGCTTCGGCAACATACTTTGCAATTTCGCCTGTACCGTGAGCAAAGTTATCGAATTCGAACACGCCGACAGGACCGTTCCACAGGATTGTCTTTGAGCCGAGAATAATCTTTTTCCATGCTTCAAGACTTTCGGGAGCAGCGTCCATGCCTTCCCAACCGTCAGGTATCTGGTCGATGGGGAACTCTTTGCGATCTGCATCGTTAGAGAACTGTTGTGCGCAGATGGTTGCAGTAGAGAGCGAAAGGTTTACGCCCTTTTCCTTTGCAGCCTTTATTACGTTCAATGCTTCGGGCATCAGGTCGTCTTCGTGCAGCGACATGCCTATCTTTCCGCCTTGTGCCTTAATGAAAGTAAAGCCCATGCCACCGCCAATGATAAGATTGTCCACCTTGTCGAGCAGATTTTTAATGACGCCGAGCTTGGAGCTTACCTTCGAACCTCCGATAATTGCGGTGAAAGGGTGCTGTGCGTTCTTTAGAACATTGTTGATTGCGGTTACCTCTTTTCTCCATTAAGAAGCCTAACATCTTGTGGTCGGCATCGAAGTAGTCGGCAATAACGGCTGTTGAGGCGTGCTTGCGGTGAGCCGTACCAAAGGCATCGTTTACGTAAACATCGGCGTATGAAGCCAACTTCTTCGCGAAATCAGCCTGACGCGTCTTCATTTCTTTCTTGGCAGCGTCGTATTCGGTGTGCCTTTTTCCACACCTACCGGTTTGCCTTCTTCCTCTGCATGGAAGCGAAGGTTCTCCAACAAGAGTGCCTCGCCGGGGTTCAATGCCGCAACTTCGGCATCGGCGTTTGCTGCATCTTTGGCAAACTTCACTGGAACACCCAATGCATCGCTTACATTCTTAACTATCTGGCTCAACGAAAGTTCCGGTTTCACTTTGCCTTTAGGCTTTCCCATGTGGCTCATCATAATGAGTGCGCCGCCGTTGGCAAGCACTTTCTTCAGCGTTGGCAAGGCTCCACGAATGCGTGTGTCGTCTGTTACATTGCCATTCTCGTCCAATGGCACATTAAAATCCACGCGGACAATGGCCTTATGTCCTGCGAAGTTGAAATTACTAATCTTCATTTGACTGATTTTTTATATTATTATAATGAATACGTTCCTACGGCAAAAAATACGAAAAAAATATCTTATCGGGAAAACTATACGCAATCTTTTTGTAATTTTTGCACCGATAAACAGACATAAATGAAAGATTCTATCATCATCGTTAGCGGTGGGCTCGACTCCATTACGCTCCTGTACGACAAGGCTGAAACCATTGCCTTGGCTGTCTCTTTCGACTATGGACAGAACCATGCGAGCCGCGAATTGCCTTTTGCAGCGTTGCATTGCCAACGCTGGGCATACGCCACATTATTATTCCCCTGCAGTTTATGCAGCAATACTTCAAGAGTTCGCTCCTGGAGGGGTCGGACAAAATTCCCGAAGGGCATTACGAAGAGGAGAATATGAAGTCTACGGTTGTGCCGTTCCGCAACGGCATCATGCTCGCCATCGCAGCAGGCATTGCCGAAAGCCACAATCTCAACCGCATATACATTGCCAACCATGGTGGCGATCACACCATTTATCCAGACTGTCGCCCTGAATTTATTAAAGCAATGACTGCTGCCACGCAGGCGGGAACATTCAACAACACCCGCATAGAAGCAGCTTTTACCAACATTACAAAAGCCGACATCGTGCGCATCGGGACGAAACTCGGCATCAACTATGCCGAAACGTGGAGCTGTTATAAAGGAGGCGATTGTCATTGTGGCAAGTGCGGCACTTGCATAGAGCGCAAGGAAGCCTTCCGTGAAGCAGGATTGACAGACCCAACAAAATACGAGGAATAAGGCGAAGTCGCCAACAGAACAGATTGATAAAACGGTTTCTGCAACCAGGCAGTGCCTTTTTATTCTGAAAGAACCAACACATTATTTTAATACACAATATGAATTAAGAATAAATGAAAGCATAAAAATGAGCGAGATTACACAAAAACAGATTTTCAGAGAGATTAAAAACTTCCTGATTATTGCCATTGCCATATCCATAGGGTGCTTTGGCTGGTGTGCATTTGTATTGCCCCACAAAATTCCTATCGGCGGTATTGCGGGTTTCTCATCAGTGCTTTACTGGGGCACAGATATTCCTGTGCAGGTTACTTACTTCGTGCTGAACATATTGTTGCTGCTGATAGCACTCAAAGTCTTGGGCTGGCGGTTTTGTGTCCGAACCATTTTTGCCGTGGTAATGTTTACTCTAACCAGTGCCATATTTCAGAAATCAATGGCAGGCAATGTGCTTTTCCCCGACGATCCTTTCCTTGCCAGTGTTATTGGTGGCGTGCTTTTAGGCTTTGGTACGGGCATAGCGCTGCAGTATAACGCCAGCACGGGCGGCTCGGACGTGATTGCAGCAATGATAAACAAGCACCACGATGTATCGCTGGGTAAGATTATCTTGGGCTGCGACCTTGTCATTATCACGTCGGGCTACTTGGTTCTGCACAATTGGGAGAACATTATATATGGCTACATCACACTTTTCATTATGTCGGGAGTAGTCGATTATGTTGTTAATGGTATGCGTGGCTCGGTTCAGTTCTTCGTTATTTCCGAAAAATGGGACGAGATTGGCAATGCCATCAACAGTGAAGTGGAGCGTGGCTGTACGCTTATCGATGCCCGTGGCTTCTATACGGGCAAGGAACTGGGTATGCTTTTCATACTTGCGCGTCGTTCCGAAACCCGAGATATATTCCGTGTTATCGACGAGATAGACCCCGAAGCCTTTGTTTCGCAGAGTGCTGTAAACGGCGTTTATGGCATTGGGTTCGACAAAATGAAGATAGGAAGCCGCAAAAAGATTTCCAATTATGCTATTAACGTTAATGAAAATCAGTAGCTTTGCAGTATGAATTATGATGAAATAAAGGATAAGCGCATTGCGGTACTGCTTTCGGGCGGTGTCGATAGTTCTGTCGTTGTCTACGAATTTGCACGGTCAGGGCTTACCCCCGACTGCTTTTATATCCGCATCGGTCCCGAAGAGAAAGAAGAATGGGACTGCAATTCGGAAGAAGACGTGGAGATGGCAACGGCTGTGGCACGGCGTTATGGCTGCCGATTCAATGTGATAGACTGTCATAAGGAGTACTGGAGTCAGGTAACGAAGTACACCATGGACAAGGTGCGTGCAGGTCTTACGCCCAATCCCGACGTCATGTGCAACCGCATTATTAAGTTTGGTGCCTTCGACGAGAAGTGCGGGCACGACTACGACCTCATTGCTACGGGGCACTATGCACAGACCAAGTGGATTGACGGAAAAGAAATGGCTCTGCACAAGTCCCGACCCAGTGAAGGACCAGACCGACTTTCTGGCACAGATATACGACTGGCAACTTAGAAAAGCCATATTTCCGATAGGACATTACGAGAAGAACGAGGTGCGCGAGATAGCCGAACGCGAACACCTTATCAATGCCAAGCGTAAGGATTCGCAGGGTATTTGCTTCTTGGGCAACATCGACTACAACGAGTATGTGCGCCGCTATCTTGGCGAACAGGCAGGCGATGTGGTGGAATTGGAGACAGGAAGGAAGATAGGACAGCACAAAGGACTGTGGTTCCACACCATCGGACAGCGCAAGGGCTTGGGCTTTGGCGGCGGACCATGGTTTGTAGTGAAGAAAGACGTAGCAGCCAACGTGTTGTTTGTCAGCCACGGCTACGACCCCGAAACGGCGTACAAGAAAGACTTTAAGGTGCACGGCTTGCATTGGCTCACCGAAACGCCCCTGCCCCGAAGCAGGCGGCAGCGATGCCGAAACGTATGACAGATTTCCATCTGCTTTAAAATCAGACATACGCCGGAGTTCCATAAGGGCTGTTGGAGTTGCTTCCTGCCAATGGCGATGGCGAACCGACAGAAGCAATCGTACATTCTGAAGACAAGATACACGGTGTAGCACCCGGTCAGTTCTGCGTTATCTACGACAAAGACCACAACCGCTGCTTCGGTTCGGCAGAGATTACACTATCAAATATACTATCTAACTCCACGTTGCAATGCCTTTATCGCAACGTGGAGTTTTTATTTGTCAGCAAGTCATAAAAAGCAATTAACCAAAGACGCGCCTACTTTTTTGTCCAATAAAAATATACCTTAGACGAATAAAAAACTGATGGAAACTACCTATTTTATGAAGAAACAGAAAGCAAGAAACACGTAAATATTTATTCAAAGAATACCTGTCAGCAAACTACCTTGTTCTCAACACATTGCAGAACCCATTGTTTAGTATTCCAAAACAGGCTCTTTTGCGTTGCAAAAGAGCCTGTTTTGCTAACTCGAAAACAGTTGTCTTGAAAAATGAATGTAATGCTTTTTGAAAAAGGAATGGCATTTTTATCGTTACACCATACTATGGCAATTATCTTACTTGCATGTTCGAATTAGCCGTTTCTTGATGTTTTTAGAATTTATATTGGCATTATACACAGATAGGAAATGTCGATTTGGAAATCGTCAGATGAGAATTTGCTTCAGCAAGAAAGTGGCATTTTGGTTCCGTGCCACGCCTCCTACCTATCTTATATGTATAGGTAACGTCGGTGCCGAGTTCTATTTCGAACGAATAGTTGTGGAAGCGTTGTGGGTTCTCGTCCTCGAGTTTAGACAGCTCCAAGTCGTGTGTGGCAATCACGCCCGTAACGTTTCGTTCGGAAATATACTCCAAGAAGAGCGCGAACTGTTGAGCTTGTCCAACGAGTTTGTACCTTTCAGAATCTCGTCGAGTATGATTAGGCTCGGAACATTGGGGTCTAAACTCGCAATGAGTTGCTTCAGTCGGAGCAGTTCGGCGTTGAAGTAGCTGATGCCGTGCGTAAGGTCGTCGGTCGTACGCATATTGGTGAAGAGGCGGAACACCGAAACGCGCATCTCTTCGGCAAACACGGGCAGTCCGTTCATGGCAAGAATGTAGTTCACGCCCAGCGTTCGCAGGAAAAGGTGCTCTTGCCTGCCATGTTCGCCCCGTTATAATGTGTAGTACTCGTGGTTCTGTATGTCGAAGTTGTTGCGCACAGCCTTTTCGCCTAAGAAAGGGTGGTAAATGCTGCGTGCCTTGTAGCTTACCCCGCTGCCGTCGATGATGGTTGCCTCTTGCGCTTCGTCCTCGTTGAGGCGGAAAGTCGCCATTGACACAAGTGCGTCGAATACGCTCGATGCGCCAATCCATTGGTCGGTAATGGGTTCGTAGGTGCGTTGCCAACGCAGGAAGTGGCGAACGATGGTTATGTCCAATAGTCCGAAGCAGTTGAAAAGTACGATGCCTATTTCGTTGCTCCGATTATCTATCTTCTGAAGAATGCGCTCTAATTGTCCGAACGATGCCATTGCGCCCGACAAATTGGCTTTCAGCTCGCATAAATGAGCAGCTGTAAACGATTGTTTTTCTATCAGCGACGCCATGTTTACGTAGCCGCGCACTTGGTCTTTCAGTTTAGATATGGCTTCGTTCACCAATTTTATGTGTACTTTGTGCAGAATGTGGCAAGGAAAAAGTTGAAAATGCCCCACCAGAGCGGAAGGAACGCGGGCACGAAGTTGCCGATAGAGAGGAAAATGCTGAGGTAAAAGCCTACAAGGTTGGCGTAGATAAGTATTCGGAAGGTAGGATTGCCGAAGTAGGAAGGTATCTGCAATGCGTGAATGCTTCCGAAAGCTTCTTTCACGGCAGCGGTGTCTATCGGCTTTTCCGCTCCCTGTGCCTTGAACTGCGACAGGAAAGGTTCGTTCCCAGCGAGTTCGCCGATGGCTTCCACACGTTGTTCTATGTGTTTTAGGAGTTCCGCAGTAGGCAAAGATTCCCACTTTCCCGACAGACTTTCGGCTAAATAGTCGCTTCCGCCCGAAGATATGGTGCGGTTGATGCGTTGGAAAAGCGAGCCTTGCCCGAAGACGTCAAGGTCGAAAGTAAACGGGTGTGTAGGCTGAAGGTAGCGTTCGCCAGCATCAAATTTCGTATAGTCGCCCGTCTGATAGGCTACTTCCTTTTCGTAAACAAGCTTCAAAGCCGATGCGTCGGCAATCTTTCTGTCGTTCTTTGTGTCTAAATTCCGAATATAGAAATAGAGGAATAGTACGCATAGTGCCACACCCAATGTCCACGAAGCATCGTCGAGAACCGTGAAAAGCACCACGAAGCCAATGGAAACGGCAAACGACAGCACTTCTGCCATTACGAATATGCGACTTTTTGCACGCAAACTACTAATTGTTTGTACTAATTCTGTAATTCGTTTTTTGTATAATCCATTCAGAGTCTTATTCATATTGCAAAGATAGACAAAATAATTTCTTTAACTATGAGATATTCTGTTTAGAAACGACATTATACAACAAAATGAATGGTGTAAAACGAAAAAGTAGTTGTTTAACCATAGAATGGGAAAACTAATAAATATATAGCAAAATGGACGTATATATAATATTGTTGTAACAAAAAGGCAGTATTAAAGTTTGTTTCTATCTCTACGTATATAGAAATAAAGGTATTATGAATTTAAAAATATGTTAGTATGAATGCAAAAAGGCACAATTTTTATTTGGTGCTCTAATTTAAATTCAATACATTTGCCGTAGATTTGATAATTTGAAATACTAACATAAACGTTTTTATCAAAAATTACTATGGAAGTCAAAAAGATTATGCAGAGCCTGGAGCAAAAAGCACCCAGGAGAAGCAGAGTACTTACAGGCAGTACAGGAAGTCCTCGAATCTATTGAGGAAGTTTACAACCAACACCCTGAGTTCGAGAAAGCCCAGATTGTAGAAAGAATGGTAGAACCAGAGCGTATCTTTACATTCCGTGTTACATGGATTGACGATAAGGGTAAGGTTCAGACCAACCTTGGCTATCGTGTACAGTTCAACAGCGCTATCGGTCCGTACAAAGGCGGTCTCCGTTTCCACAAGGCTGTTACACCTTCAATGTTGAAATTCCTCGGTTTCGAGCAGACATTCAAGAACGCACTTACTACTTTGCCAATGGGCGGAGGCAAAGGTGGTTCAGACTTCGACCCAGTTGGCAAGTCAGACGCTGAAATTATGCGTTTCTGCCAAGCCTTTATGCTCGAGCTTCGTCATAATATTGGTCCAGACCAGGATATCCCTGCAGGCGACGTAGGTGTTGGTGGTCGTGAGATTGGCTATATGAATGGTATGTATCAGAAGCTCACACGCCAGTACCACACTGGTGTTCTCACCGGTAAGGGCTTGACTTGGGGTGGCTCATTCTTCCGTCCTGAAGCAACAGGTTTCGGTGCTCTCTACTTTACAATGCACCTTCTTAAGAAAGCAGGCAAGGACATCAAGGGCAAGAAAGTTTCACTTTCAGGTTTCGGTAACGTAGCTTTGGGGTGCTGCAAACAAAGGCAACTGAACTCGGCGGTAAGGTTGTTGCCATCTCTGACCTGACGGTGTCTGCGAAATTCTGACGGTATCACACCTGAAATGATTGATTACATGCTCGAAATGCGTAGCTCTAACCGCAACAAGGTAGAAGATATGGCTACCAAGTTCTCAGGTAAGGCTAAGTTTACAGCAGGTAAGAAGGCATGGAGCATTCCTGTAGACATCGCTCTACCATGTGCATTCCAGAACGAACTCAGCGAAGACGATGCTAAGGAATTGGTTGCTAATGGCTGCTGGTGCTGCTGCGAGGTATCTAACATGGGCTGCCAACCAGGCGCAATTCACTACTTCCAGAAGAACGGCATACTCTTTGCTCCTGGTAAAGCAGTAAATGCTGGTGGTGTAGCTACCTCTGGACTTGAGATGACACAGAATGCCGCTCACCTGAATTGGGCTCCTGCTGAAGTAAACGAAAAACTACAGTGGATTATGGAAAGCATTCACGAGCAATGTGTTAAGTTCGGTGAAAAGCCTGACGGAACTGTTGACTACGTTAAGGGTGCTAACATCGCTGGCTTCATGAAGGTTGCTCAGGCAATGTTGGAGCAAGGTGTAATTTAATAAAAGTCTTCTCCTTTCCCCTTTCCTACATTCCTTTTGTAGGAAAGGGAAACAGACAGTTACAGAAAGAGAGGACTGACGTAAACTTGTTTTTATGGATAAAATCGGAAAATCTCCTTTTAGTAACATCGATAATGGGCTTTACTGTTTCGACAAAGTGCACCGTACAGTCGGACGGTAAAGCCTCTTATTATAGTAATAGCCTACATGGACGAAAGATGAGTAACGGAGAACGTTACAACCGTAACGGTTTTACTTGTGCCCATCGGACTTTGCCTTTCGGAACACGACTGAAGGTTACAAACCCCAGAAACGGCAAAAGAGGTTGAAGCAAGAGTTACTGATCGTGGTCCATACGCTCATGGACGAATTGTAGACTTGTCGTATGCGGCTGCCCGCGAGTTGGGTATGATATCCAGTGGTGTGGCTTACGTGAAAGTAGAAATATTGCCAAAGGAAACAGAGATACCTTATGCTTCAGAACAAATTGGACTGAAGATGCCTGAAGTAGAGTATGGTTTTTGCTGGTGTCTGCTACGAATTTATTCCTGAATGGGAGCAGAGGGCAAAGAAGATAAGCCGAAAACCATTGAGCGTAAGGTTAAGACATCTTTGCAGCCGAAAAAGAACAAACGTGTTGCAACACCCTCCAAAACAACAAATACTCCTGTAAAGACCGCACAAAAGCCTGTAGAAAGTAAACGTCCTATACCACAAAAGACAGATCAAAAGAATTGGACGGACTTCTTTAAGAACATAAAGAAAGGTATCAGTAGCTGGTTTGATTGAAGCAACAAACTGCTATTTAACCCGAAACAATCATGACACAGCCGATTGTTTTTCTTGGTTTTGTATTGTTTCGAGTAAAAAAAAAGACGCATCGTTTTCGATGCGCCAGAGTTGAGTCATTAGTTAATCGATGGTTGTTCTGAACCTTTTCAATTTGTATCCTCAATACTTCTTTTTCTCTCTTTTTATAGTCCAAATATTGATATCGAGTCAGTTTATTTCTGTGTACTCAGATGCAGCTCCATCACTTTTGCAATACTTTTATTGTCCTTGAGTATTGCGATGGATAAGTTATATTCTCCAGTTTTTATACGTTTGTCGGCAATAATTGTTGCCGTGTATCTTACAATCTCGCCCGGTTTCAGTAAGTCTATCCGTGTTGTTGGACTTATTCTGAAGTGGTTCGAGTGGGTTGCTTGGCTATTGTGGGGGTACAAATCGCAATTGCCTGTGTCCCATTGTTGCGTATCTCGAATGCAATCTGACCAAATTCACCGCGCGACAAGATGTTATTGCCGTCATTGTCAGCGAAAGCTACGTTGCTAATCTCTATCTTTGGCGTCTCGCTTGTAAATTGCGTGAGCCGCTCAATGCTTGATTCGTTTGAGTATCGGATAGGTCTCGCATTTTCTCTGGCAAGACTATCTGCCGCCTCTATTTGGAAACCGTATAGCCTATCGTCCCCTGAATTCGTACTATCGAACCCGCTTTCATCTTTAGTTTGTGGCTGATTGCTGCATTGTTCTGCATCTATCTCTTGCTGACCGTACGAATCTTGTCCGTCAGCTTCGTTTTGTTGCAAGCGTTCATAGCGGTCGCAGGCAACCTCTTTAGCCTTTTTCTTCGCATTGGCATCTATGGCTGCTCCTACGGCGGCACCTCCAGCCATTCCGACAATTGTACCTATATCAGAGCCTCGCGCTCCTCCTGCAATACCACCTACGGCACTTCCAAGCACGCTACCCAGTGAGCCGCCAGCGTAGATGTTACCCATGTATGAATCGCAACTGCTTAGCAAGAAGGTTGTAGCAACTCCTAATACAATTATCTTCTTCATATTCTGTTTTCTTTTGATGATACAAAAGTAGCAATAAATATAGGGTTCAAGAAAATAAAATCCCTACCAGTTTAGGGGAAATTCCCTAAAATGAATAGAGATTTATCGTAACCCCGTAGCGACGATTGTCGTAACCCCGTAGCGACGATTGTCGTAACCCCGTAGCGACGATTGTCGTAACTCCGTAGCGACGATTGCCGTAACTCCGTAGCGACGATTGCCGTAACCCCGTAGCGACGATTGCCGTAACCCCGTAGTGACAATGGTCGCTACTCTGTTGCGGTTTTATGAGTTGTCCGGAAGAGGGATACCGTCAGGTTCCATATCATTTTAATTCCATCGAACGAACGTTAATTAACGTGGCTCGACGAATTGCAATTCTTTGTAAATAGGGAGAACTATGGTCCTTTTAGAGGAGTTAGGTAAACTTTTCTTCTTGATTTCTTAGTTACAAAAGGTTACTATCGTGTCAGGCTAGCTTTAGGCTGACGCCAAAAATCGTGGGTCGTTGTAGGGAAACTGCTCGAAGAAAGCAACGGCGTATTGATTTGAATGTCGTAATAAATGCTCGCCGTAATAAGCCGGCTAAGTGTGTAATCGCCAATGAAAGAAGCCTTGAAGGCCGTGTTTCCGCTCGATGCCGCCGATGTAAGTGTCGCTATATCGCGTGTAACGGAAGCCTGTCTACGATAACTTAGGTCGAGACGAAGATTCAGGTCGCGGTTTATTCCACCGTTGTTTCTGTTGCTAACGCTTTGTGTATTGCCGCTTTGCTGGTTTTGCTGACCACTGTTCTTCTTAATGCTCTTCACCAATCTGGTGTTGCGACCTCCAAACAAGTTTACGTTGTTAATGCGATAACCAAACCCAATAACCCAGTCTTTCGACATTGCTTCGTTTACTTGCACACTCGTCATAGAGAGCGACAGAATACGTGTCTGGCGATATTCTAAGCGAGCCGTGAGGTTATTCTGTAATGTAACATCGATACCGAGCAGCGGAGCGAAGGCTTCGTTGATACTTACTTGTGCTATATTGTACATTGAACTCGGGATTGGTGCACCAGAAGTTGCATCTTTTACGAAACCTAAACCATTCATATATTCCTGCCACGTGCTGAAACTTTGGTACGATCCGATGGCAAAAATACTCTTGTAAGAGTGGTTGATGTTTACGCTCTTAAAGATGTTCTGGAAGAAAGGCAAGCGTGAAAGACCACTGTAACGAATGGTCCAGTTGGGCAACATACTTTTAAGTTTAGGGAAGATGTCAAGTCCGTTGCCACCCATACTGGTATATGCATTTAAGAAAGCAGGTATCATGACATCTGCACTATATTTATTTACAGTTCCTACGGTGGGATTAAACCTGCCTCCACCCATCGACATCGGATAGTTGGCACCTATGTATTGGGCTTCTACACGGTTGCGATAGGTGTCGAGCGACTTAACAAATTTATCGAACGTGGCACTGTGGTAGCCGTTGTTGGCATTGCCCATACTTTCGAAAGCTGTCCCTATAGATATTGTCGTCATTGTTAACGTTCCGCTTTGCGTGGTAGGAATGCCAGCATACATGTACTGAATGCTCTTTGAGACCGTTTCGGTACGACTTGCATTGAGGTCTATTTTCAGGTCGCGGATAGGTTCGAGCGTTGCACGGAGTTGCATGTCTTCCGTCTTGTTTGTTGTTGCAGGAGTAGCAATGCTGTCCGAAACGAGGAGCCATCTGTTGTCTCTTGCCTTTCCTATATAGTCGTCGTCAATAACGCCAAATGCGAAATCGAGTCCGGGAGCCATAATCCCGTTCTGCCGAGTTTGTCCGAAAGCATCGCCGATGGTAGGCATAAAGCCTGGTAGCGACATAGAATATTGATTACGGTAGGATATGCTGACGGTGCGTACCATCATTAAAGCGCGTGCTACACATTGCGCTGTTTTATACCACCCCTATTGTCGAGTGGCTCTTTAGGTGTAACAGTGAGTTTTAAACGCAGGACGGAGTCGGTCTTGTTGTATAGCTTCAACCTATTGTCGTCCATCTTCTTCCACTTTAGTTTCACGGCATGCCCGTCTGTATCCTTCAGCGAAACTACTATGCGCTTTGTCTTTTTAGAATGTGCAACAATAATAGCAGTATCGGCAGGAAGCGTTACTTCTTGCTCAAAACTCTTTGCATTTTTAGGCAAAGCCTTCTTTTTTTCTTGCTCGCTGTCTTTCTTCTTCTTGGTGTCTCTTCCTAATTCCTTGTTCAACTGTTCGGCAAAATTGCCTTCATCTACGCGTCCACGACTATCGAACGTACCACTTCGGCTAAGACTTGGACGCGACTTTGTTGAACCTTTCGTTGGTCTTCTTCAAGAAAGGAATATGATTGATAGGAGCGTTCTAAGTTGAACGAACCGTTTTATATTCAGTGTCCCGGTTGTTCTGTAATCGTATTGCCAACGATTTTTCCATTCTCTAACCGTGTACCGCGAACCCATGTATAGGTAGAGTTGTAAAGTAGCGTCAGAGTTAATCCAATCGAATATCGGGAGCATATTTAAAAGGCAGCTGATAGGAAAGCGTAAAGTTCTGCTGATAGTCTAACGGTGTACCGAAGTGCTTTAAACTGGTCCATACAGAATCTTTCCAAGCCTGGTATCGGTCGGCATAAAGGTCTTTATTGATTGGTGTGTATGGTTCTTCTATTTCGGCATGGGTAGCACTTTGGAAGTTTATGTGCAGGTTGCGTGTCAAGTCCCAACGTACATGCGAAGTCTCTGTTCCACAAGAATTGCTCGCTAAAGGTTAATGGCAGCTTGTTCATGGTTGTCGCTTCCATATCGCGTTCCTGCAATTCGTAGTAGTTACGCGTTATTTCCGTGTTGAAAGCAACGTTCTGCGGTAGCCAATTTAGCTCGAACCTCTTAAGAATATCGAACCATTTCGATTTACTTTTTATGAGCCGCCTGAGTGGAGACAGCGACTTGTAGACAGGCGTCCAGTTGTAGTTCATAGCACCACGCCAATTGTCTTCATTCTCATATACGGTTGTTTCGCCAGTTGTGTGTGTGTGCGCATGACTGTAAGAGAACGAGAAGTTGGCAGGGTCGTAGGGCATCGGGTGGCGCTTGTTCTGTATTCCAACCCGCACATTCGACAACGAGAAGTTGGTGGTGGTGCGCTTTGTAACAGCAATCGACTCAATAGAATCACGCTCGTGTTCGTTCGCAGTACCATCAAGGGAAGCGTCTAACAGCATATCCGTATCAAGAGGGTTATACTTCGGACGGCTTTCACTCTTCGTTACACTATAATATAAAGGTGCAGAAACTTTAGCCTTGTCTGGGAAGAACTTGCCCAACTCAAGACTTGTTGTAACCGTAACGTCAGTAGTTGTCTCTTTCTTGCGGGCATTTACACCTTGTTCCAGACCGCCAAAGCCATCAGTACTGTGGCTGGCATTGATGTCTACCGTACCAAAATCGGACAGTTGAATGTTAAGCTGACCACGCGCAGCCCAGCCGCCTTCGTTGTTAAACTCGAGCAAACGCATTTCGTTCACCCAGATTTCACCGCTCTTTTCACTGCTCGAAAGGTTACGCACACCAATTATCATTGTTTTTATTTCGCCCAATGTCGGATTTCCCATCACACTGACACGGTTGGCTGGGTGCTTCTCATCGTACATAGAAAACTCTCTATTGAAACTTGCCGTTCCGTTTCCACGACCAATATTGCGTTGCTTCTTCACATCGGTGAATACCGAGATAGGCACATCGAGCATATTGTCTTCAGGCCAGACAGCCTCACAATCTTGTCGTGAATACTTGTCGTACTGCTTTTCGGGAGTCAATTTCAACGGAATTTCGTACTCGTAATAGTTATTCTTGTAGTCGGAACCCAAGCGGACGAATACTGCCAACTGATTATCGGCAAGATTAGAAACATTTGGCTTGAGCGCATTGGCATGCACAAACATTTGCAAACGCTTGTATTGCCGAATGTCGAGCGTAGTATTCTTGTAGACGGCTTTCGATTCTTTATATCCCAAATTATGCACCGTCATGGCCAAAGCCTGCTCGTTGCTTTGCACAAGCTGTGGCTGTGAAGGGTCTTGCTCGCGCGAAATGCCTGGAGGAAGAACGTAGTCTACAGGTGTTTTATCGTTGTTTTCCTCGATACTCACTGCTCCTACCGACATTGTCCCCGACGTTGAAGCCGAGTTGGTAAGGTTCTGCTGATACTGGCGCCACTCTCCTCGCACGAGGTCGAGCGTAGCAAAACGCATAACGACAGGCTTTTCGAAGTTCGTAAGGAACATTCTCATAAAGCGAATGCTTGAGAAATCGCTAATACCCCCCACCCGTTTCTGATATTCTCGCACAGGAATGCGGAACTGATACCACGTCTCTGGTGCTCCTCCTCCTTTACGTAATGGTGCAACAGTTTCTCGTTTATCAACAATGTAGTTTTGTCCAACCACTAAATCTTGTGGTCTGATACTTATTTTGTACTGGTAATATTTTTCATATTCGTTGAGCGTATAATCTTGATTGATGTCTTCAATATCTGGTCCCGACTTATACGACGTGTCGTAACGTTCGTTGCGGTTGTCACTATCGGGCGAGTTTCCTTGCGGGTTGTTTATATATTTGTAGCGTTGAAGTATAGGCGCTTGTATTCTGTCCCAGTCCGAACCACGGAAATAGTGATAGTTGTCGTTGGCAGGGTCTGCCCAGATAGAGTCGAATACAGCCTGATTAGTATGGCTGCGAGCGTATGTAAGGAATGCCTGATAAGAAGGGAAGTTGCGTTCTTCCTCATCATTGAGTCCGTTGAATCCCACGTCTTGCAGTGCACGACTGCCTTTTGTAGTGGCAAAAGCGTATGTTATGGTGGTCTGCGTTGGTATTTTGCCCCACTGAGTAGTTGTCCAAGCCTGACTGCCATCTACAGGCATACCGCTCTCATAGAACTTCTTGCCGTCGTGCAATATATCTTCGGACACCTCTCCAAGGTTTATATAGAAATCACCACCATATAAATTAGCATCAGTTTGCTTGTTTGAATAGATAAATGGGTCGAGCAACCAGAATTCAATGTATTCGATGTTCGCCATTTCGAAATCATTTGTATCGAGCTTGCGCATCATACCTCCCCACTTTTGACGTGGATTGGGTAAGCGCCCATTGATGTCGAGTGTTGGACTAAAGTTGTATGGTCCACGTTCGGTAGGGTAGTAAGCAAGATTGAGCACTGACAATGTGGGTGTTGAACCGTTATAGTTGCTTTGTTCACGGTTAGGGAAGAGTTCGCGTGTGTAAACCTCTCTCACGTAGAAGTTAGATAATTGTTCTAAGTCGCTCTTGATGTGGGCTGGTGTAAGCGAACCACTTTGCGTGTAAATAGTGGGATCTATGTTGTACCACGCCAGCAAACTGCGATTATATCCACTGCGAGTGTTGTTTTTATCTGTTGATCTGGGAAATCAGAGGGTACACTTGAGATGACCCAAGTAGTAGGCTGGCTTACATCAATGGTATTCTTTGTATTCTCGAAGTCGTCCAAATACGATGCCCGGTCTTGTGTTCCGCTGCTCTGTCCTGCTATCAATTGAGCAAATTCGGCAGAAAGAGAGATGTGCAAGGGCTGCGTAAGATGCAGGAAAGGTATCTTGTCGAGCATATTCGTGAGCCACTGACTCTCTTTCTTCCAGCTCATGTTCAATCCCCAAATGGTGTTGTTGAGCGGTTCGGCACCCATATTCACCTTTGTCGTCAGTGCTTGCTCGGACAGGTGCATAAACGTACCGCCAATCATAAAGTTCTTCGAGAAGTCGTATTCCCAATTCAACCCAAACATCGTTTTGCGCTGTTGCCCATAATCGCTCTGGCTTTCCAACGAAACGTTTACGGTTGTACCTGCGTCTATAATGCTCTGATTCAATATCGTAACCTCGCCCGCATTGTAATCGACGCCATAGTCCGAACCTTCCGTCAGCCGCACACCACCTGCTGTTACCACTACCGACCCTTGCGGAACGTTGTATGCTCCTAACGAAATAACGTTGGCGCTTGTACCACGATATTGTCCAACGAGCAAGTATTTATCTTTCTCTGCAATTTGTTTCGCTACTGTTCTGGTAGAATCGTATAATTCTGTGAACGCATATTTGCTGGCCTTTGCAGCCGAGACCCCTTTCGACACCAAGTACTTATACATATATTCGCCGAAAGGTTCTGTAACAGGGAAGAACACACGACCGTTGGAAATTGTGTATCCTTCTACATAATCGTAATATCCATTCGGTGGATTGTTGTTGTTGTTCAAGCGGTCGGCACCTAAAATTGTATGATAGGCTGGCTTTTACTTGCTTCTCCGGAATATAAGGAATGTAAACACCAGTCGTATCGCTCTGATACTTCACGTCTAAACGGAACTTGTCGCGCTCAACCGTAGAGGCAAGGTAGTACACGTTCTTCATCATTAAGTTCCAGTTGGCTTGCTTTGGGTTGTTGCTTGTGTTCTTCAACGACTTTACAAGCAGCGCTTCCGAAACATCGGTGCGGTCGCTCGAGAATTCTCCCACCTGGTGGGTAACGCCTCCAGATGTATATTCGTAGGCAATGGCAAGCACCTGGTCTGTTTGCAAGCCTGTACGCAGCGACACGTAGCCCAGTGCCTGATTAACTGTATATTCGGAACTATTTAACAGGCGGGCGTTCGATAATTTCTCGTAATCGGCTCCGCCCACCATACCTAAACCGTCGAGCACGGTATTGGTCTGGTCCATGTTGCGTGCCTGCGGATAGCCCTGCGCTATCGTGCTGTACTCGGTATTTGCATTGTTCGATGGCGTGTTTCCTGTTCCACTGCCCCACAAGTCGGTACGGCTAATCTTTGAGTTCTCGCCCAAATCGCTCAATGCAACAATGTTCCGGGTATTGGTTGTTGTGCCTGTCTTGTTGGTTACCCATATCTCTACGCGGTTTATGGTTATGCCCGTCGTTAGGTTGGGCAATGTCTTCATGGCGTCATTATAGCGTTCGCGGAACGTGTGCGACAAGAAGAAGTGGCGGTTTTCCTCGTAGTCGGCTGCGTCAATCTCGAACGGAGTAAGCTGCTTTCCTCCTTTCGAACTCACGCTCTTGTTGGACGATTTCTTCTGAGACAGCACCGTTTGCAGCTTCAGCTTGCCAAACTGCATGTCGGTTCTGATACCAAAGAGCGATGATGCGCCCTGCACCAGCGAATTGTTGGACGGGAACGACACGTTGCCGCCTTCCACAAGTTTTATTATTTCGTCTTCCTTGCCTTCATAGCGCAGCTTGAAGTTTTGCGCATCGAAGTCGAATGTGGCATCGGTGTTGTAGTTAGGTCCCGCGTTCACCTTGTCGCCCACCTTTCCGTTCACATTCAAATTTATCTTCTCATCGAAGTTCATCGTTGTCATCTTGCGGTTTCTGATGGGCAACGATGGGTTGTCGATGTTCTTCAGCGTAGCACCAAAGCGCAGTTCGGCTGTTCCCTGTGTTCTTACACGGACGCCTCCGGGACCGAATATCTTCTCTGCCGGGCCGAGTGCGAAGTGCATATCCGTGAAGTCGAAACTTTCCTTTACCTTTCTTTTCTAATATCTCCTTGTTCTTCTGGCGATAGTAATCGGCAAACTGCGTTTCTCGCTCCATGCCCTGTACTCGTCAGGGGTCATCATGATAGGTGTCGTAATATAGGTGTCGCCTATCTTGTTGCCTATTACATACATGTTTAGCGAGTCGTTGTATTCTACGCTCTGCTTCAGGTTTTCGGGGCGGGCAAGGTCGTACGAGCCTTGCTGCAAGTCGCCATACGTGACGGGCGTGGTGCGTTGCACCTTCCAACGTGGGTGCAGCAGCGAGTCCGGAATGTCCTCGTTTTCCAGTTCAACGTCTAATGTCTTTGCCGTCTTCGTGGTGTCTGGCGGTGCAACCATGCTTTGCAATGCGCTTGCAAATGGAAGATCGCCTGCAAACACACTGCTCCCAAGTCAGCAAGTCAGCTCAGTGAGCAAACAGAAGAATGGACAATATGTATTTTCTCTTGATTCATTAACGAAGACCTTGCATCGCCTTTTCTTTCAGTATTTCTTGTGCGATGCGAAACGAATGCGCTACATTTTTATTTTTATTTGCTTTTAATGCTAGCTTCACAACTTGTCTGACCGGAAGCTCAGGCTGTTCGGTTAATATCGCAACAACCACCTTTGCCGACGGAGCAGGAGAAAATCCTAACATGGTGAGCGCCCCAACTGCTTCTGTCCTTAACCGCATTGTTTACGTTTGGCGTGCCGGGCTGATTGCTTACGTGTTCGTCGGCAATGCCGCTTTTGCACTATCTTGTCTTTCAAGTCTACTATGATGCGTTGTGCTGTTTTCAAGCCAATGCCCTTAACAGTCTTCAGCATTTTTATCGTCGCCATTGGCAATTACGTTGCAGAGTTCGGCTGGTGTGGTGACGACAATATCATTCGTGCAGTGTTTGCTCCCACTCCCGACACTGTAATAAGTAGTCTGTAGAGCGAACGTTCTTGTTTGGTTGCGAACCCGTAAAGTGTATAGTTGTCGTCGCGTCCGCCCGTCATGATGGCTTCGTGTACGTATAGCTTTATGTTTTCTTGCCTTTGAACGGCGCTGCAGGCAGTTCAGCGAAATATTCAATCCGTAGCCTATGCCGTGTGCTTCAACAACTGCCAACGCCGGCGAAAGGTCGGTTAGATCACCTTTTATATATTCTATCATAAAATCTCTTTGCTTTTCCTGCTTTAACAGTATTTCGTATATACATTTTTATAAACGATACGTGCTGTTGTTTATTGTACCATGCTGAAAAGCAGATATTTTTCTCTGTAAAGGTATAGTCAGATTAGGGCTCAACTCTATGAACAAGCTCACTGTCCACTATGAATAAAGCGCCCGAACACCGTAGATATTTTGCAAAAAGCTTATAAGCTATTGGTAAAAAAGCTATATTGAAAGCGCAGGAAGATAATAGTCTGACTGCAGAAAGACCGATAAAGTAAGATGGGAACAAATGGTCAAATGATATAAAAAACGGTCCGCAGAAAGTAATCTGCAGACCGGAATGTTATTTTAATTCTATTTATTAAGTGGGTATTAAAACTCAGCATTCTTCGGAGTACGTGCAAATGGAATGACGTCGCGAATGTTCTGCATACCCGTTACGAAGAGAATGAGACGCTCGAAGCCGAGTCCGAAACCGTCGTGAGGGCATGTTCCATACTTGCGGGTGTCAAGATACCAGTCGTAAACCTCCTCTTTCATGCCACGGTTGTGGATTTCTTCGAGCAGCTTTTCGTAGCTTTCCTCACGAACAGAACCGCCAATGATTTCGCCAATGCGTGGGAAGAGAACGTCGGTGCCCTGCATAGTCTTTCCGTCTTCGTTCTTCTTCATGTAGAAAGACTTAATCTGACTTGATAGTCGGTCATGATTACCGGACGCTTGGAGTGTTCTTCCACCAAGTAGCGTTCGTGTTCGCTGCTCAAGTCCATTCCCCATTCAGCTATCGGGAACTCGAATTTAACACCGTCTTCTTGTGCTTTCTTCAATATTTCGAAGCCTTCTGTATAGGTAAGGCGCACGAAAGTCTCTTTCAGGACACCTTCCAAACGAGCAATAAGTTCCTTGTCAATCATTTGGTTGAGGAACTCAAGGTCGTCCTTACAGTTCTCCAATGCCCAACGAACACAATATTTAATGAAGTCTTCTTCCAAGTCCATCAATTCTTTTTGGTCGATAAAAGCCACTTCGGCCTACCATCCAGAACTCTGCCAAGTGTCTTGGCGTGTTAGAGTTTTCTGCACGGAACGTAGGACCGAACGTATAGATGGCTCCGAGCGACGTTGCACCGAGTTCGCCTTCCAACTGTCCCGATACGGTAAGATGGGTTTTCTTGCCAAAGAAGTCAGCACTGTAATCCACTTCGTCCGATTTTGCCACACGGTCTAAGTCGAGTGTGGTTACTTGGAACATATTTCCAGCACCTTCAGCATCGCTACCTGTGATGAGCGGTGTGTGGAAATAGTAGAATCCGTGTTCGTGGAAGTACTGGTGAATGGCTATTGCCATGTGGTGGCGAATGCGGAAGACCGCTCCAAAAGTGTTTGTACGGAGACGCAAGTGTGCATATTTGCGCATGTATTCAAAGCTCTGACCTTTCTTCTGCATAGGGTAGTCGCTTGGGCAAAGACCGTATATTTCAATCTCTTTGCACTGTACTTCAGAAGTCTGTCCCTTACCCTGACTTTCCACAAGCGTTCCTGTTGCACTGATACAAGCACCTGTTGTTATGTTCTTGAGCGTATCTGCATCTATGGTTGTGGGCTCCACAACAATCTGAATGTTCTTAATGGTAGAAACCGTCGTTCAATGTCAAATGAAATCGACAGCTTTTATTGCTACGATGAGAACGTACCATCCTCTGACGTTAATATCTTTTCCAAAGTCGGTGAAACTTAAAGCATCGACGACTTTTGTTCTTTTCATTATATTTTATTTATTACGATAACTCCTCATACACGGCTTCGCTTCATATAGCAGTTGTGTACGAGGAGTTGGTTCTTTGTTATTCAAAAGATCCACACGAAGCATGTCTCACCTCTCTTTCGGTTAGGTAACGCCAATCGCCTCGACGGAGATCTTTCTTGTAAGACCCGCAAACCAGTCGCGGTCGAGCTTTACAACACGACAGCCAAGACTCTCGAAGATGCGGCGAACAATGCGGTTCTTGCCGCTGTGATTTCGATTCCACCTGGCTTTTCGGTCGCGTTCGTCAGCGTATTCAATCGCATCAGCCTCGACTTCTCCATCTTCGCTCAATACACGTCAGATATTTGCTGAAGCGTCTGTGGTGTTACAGGCTTGTCGAGGAATACGTGGTAAACCTCTTCTTTAGAACTTAGGTGAGTTAGCTCATCGCAATGTCGCCATCGTTGGTAAGCAGCAACACGCCCGTAGTATTGCGGTCGAGGCGTCCTACAGGATAGATGCGTTCCGGACAGATGCCTTTGACAAGATCCATAACGGTTTTGCGTTGCTGTCGTCGCTTGTAGTTACATAGTCTCTTGGCTTTAGTTCAAAAGAACATAAACTTTCTTTTCGAGAGAAACTGGTTTGTTCTTTGAACCTCACCTCGTCTGAACGTAGTATCTTTGTTCCAAGTTCTTAACACCTCGCCATTTACGGTTACGACACCCGCCTGAATGAATTCATCTGTCTTCACGACGAGAGCATACACCAGCATTTGCGAGGTACTTGTTTAGACGCAATGGTTCGTTCGGGTCTATATTCTCTTCTTTGTATTCTATGCGTTTCTTGAGCGAATATCTTGCATTTGGATCGTAATCGGCATTGTGCTGACGGTATCCGCCTTGCTGTCCATATCCGCCTTGACGGTTATTGTATCCACCCTGACGGCTGTTATATCCGCCTTGTCGGTTGTTGCTTGTATCCGCCCTGATGGTTATTGTATCCGCCACGATTGTTGTATCCGCCGCGATTATTGTATCCACCTTGACGATTTTGGTATCCACCACGGCTCTGATAGCCGGCTTCTTCACCATTATTGTTATATCGTGGGCGGTATGCACCTTGCGACTGACGGCTCTGATAACCACCTTCCTCACCTTCGTTCATATTGTAGTGTGGGCGATAGCCACCACGATTGTTGTAGTTGTTTGTTCTGTTCTGCAACCACCACGGTTTTGGTATCCGCCTTCTTCGCCACCGTTGTTGTAGCGAGGACGATATCCTCCTTGTTGTTGGCGACTCTGATAGCTATTTCCATAACTGTTGGTGCGTGGACGATAGCCAGTTTTACGCTCTGCCAAACCACTCCCTTGTAAGTTAGAACCGAAGCCTTCAGGACGGAATCCTTCCTCTTTGTTGTCTTCACGGTTTATTCCATAAGCACGTTGTGCTTGGATGCGAGGACGTTGTGGACGCCCCGTGCTGTGGTAGTTTCTTTCATAATAACTTCCTTGCCCGGTAGTTGAACTGCTTTCTTGGCTTTCTTCAGCCTCGTCCAGATTGATTTTTCTTCTCTGATCTCTTCTGCCATAATTTTAATTTCTTTTGTTTTGAATAATACTTAACCTCACGGTCGAAAACTAACTGTACTTGTGTTTGAAGTTTTGTTTTATTTCCAGTATATATATACGTAACTTTAATTTTCTTCTTCTTAGCTTATATGCCTGTATAATTGAGTGGTGTGATAGTCATTAATTGGCTATCTCTGTCGCTACATTCAATGTCTGAATGAAAAGCGTAGGAAGTCTCGGCTGCCGCGTGGCATTGGTACGTGTCAGTGCCTTTTTAAGGCTTCGTATGGGTGTGGGTATGCCCTCACGACGGAGAATGGTTTGAATTGCCTCTGCCACTCACAGCCCATGTATTTTCCCGAGTTTATATTTAGTTTTCTTGGTTCAGAATGAGCTATGAAGCCCTTTCAATGCGGTTTTGATAGATATAATACTATGTCCAAACGGTACTTGACTGCAAAGCAGCAACACGAGTAGAATTTGGTAAGGTCGCGCTGCAAAACGCTCACTGGAAGCTTCAAAGAGAAACTGTACTATGGCATTTGCCATGCCAAGATTTCCTTCACTGTTTTCAAAGTCGATGGGATTTACCTTGTGGGGCATTGCACTCGAGCCCACTTCGCCTGCCTTAATTTTCTGTTTGAAGTATTCCATAGAGATATACAACCAGAAGTCGCGGTCTAAATCAATGATAATCGTATTGATTCTGCGCATTGCATCGAATATGCTTCCAAGGTGATCGTAGTTGCTAATCTGGGTTGTCCATTGCTCACGCTGTAGGCCAAGGTAGTCGTTCACGAACTTATTGCCAAACGCTTTCCAGTCATATTCAGGGTAAGCAATATGGTGTGCGTTGAAGTTTCCGGTTGCGCCACCGAACTTTGCAGTGAGTTTGCATGCCTTCAAACCCGCCAACTGTTCTTGCAAACGATATACAAACACCTCTATTTCCTTGCCCAGACGAGTGGGAGAAGCTGGTTGTCCATGTGTTTTAGCCAACATTGGCACGTCTTTCCACTCTTCAGCATATTGTTGAAGCTGCGCAATGAGTTCTTCTACCTGCGGATAGTAAACTCTTACTAACGCCTCTGATATGGAGAGTGGTACACTTGTATTGTTGATATCTTGCGATGTAAGACCGAAATGTATGAATTCTTTGTAGGAATCCAAGTCTCCAATCTTGTCGAACTCTTCCTTAATGAAATATTCTACGGCTTTTACATCATGGTTCGTGATACTTTCTATCTCCTTGACCCGTGCCGCATCTTCTTCCGTAAAGTCCTTGTAGATGTTGCGTAGACTTTCGAACAGTTGTTTATTAAACGAAGCCAGCTGTGGCAAAGGCAGTTCGCACAGAGATATAAAGTAGCATCTATTTCTACGCGTACTCGTATCGTATGAGTGCAAACCTGAGAAGTAATCTGCCAATTTTGCAGTTTTGCCCTCATAACGTCCATCTACCGTGATGATGGCTGTTAAAATATCAAGAACCATAAATCTATTTTTTATTTCTTGCAAAAAGTAGTAGTTTAAAATGGAATGAAAGCGTAACAACTACAATCTTTTGTATTTTAAAGGTTAGAAGGTTGCTTATAAAACAAAAGTCTCCACAACTCATACGTTGTAAAGCCCTATTTATGTTCCTGTGGGCGTTGACGGATTCTGAACCGCTGACCCTCCGCTTGTAAGGCAGATGCTCTAAAAACCAACTGAGCTAAACGCCCTTTATCCTGCAACCCCGAAAGATTACAGGAACACCCCTGTGGGCGTTGACGGATTTGAACCGCCGACCCTCTGCTTGTAAGGCAGATGCTCTAAAACCAGCTGAGCTAAACGCCCTCTACTTATCGTGAAGCGGTGCAAAGACAGACATAAAATAATTTAACTACCAAATTTTTAATTGTTTTTATTTTGCCATTTGCGAAAATAACAAATGTCCGGTATCAATACCGTATTGGTACTTTTCATTTGTCTCGCACATAGAAACAGAAGATTATTTTGTAGGAAAGGTACGAAGCTATTTTTGATGAACGTAGTTCTTACATGTTGCCGAATGTTTATTTTTAGTAAACACATTGACACAATACTTTCTTTACGTTATTATAGAAGCATCTGCAACCGCGTATAGCAAGTCTGGTAAAATGAAAAATATAAGCTTAACAGTCAGAGATTGAGTATCAGACGGTTACGGATAGAGTCAGAGTGGTGTTACAAAACAGGCTCTTTTAAACGGTAAAAACCACCCTTTTGCGCGCCAAAACCCACCTTCTTGCAACGCCAAAGCGACGGGTTCTTCTTTGAATGGCAATTCTTCTTAAAAGCAAAGATGGAATTCTGCTACAACTGACTGGGGACGATAGCTAACACGACAAACTATTCTGTCGCCCAGCAGATGGCTTCTCGTACAAATAATCTGAACAATAACAAGATATTTATCTACTGCCAAACATCTTCCTACCCAATCTAAGGTTACAATAAGCAAAAAATGGCAAAATATTTTGCGCATTCACGCCTTTTAATGTAACTTTGTAGCAATGAATACACAACATTCACAGAACATAAAAATGAGCGAAAACATCATCATTGTCGATGGCGACTCACATCGACAGAGTGGCGTTTAACCTCATTGTAAACTTCGAACGAATGCTCACAAGAAGATCCCGCAGCCGACTTCAGTCATCGGGTGGTGGATATAGACTCGACGGACGGCTGAAGCCGGGCAACCACGAAACGCAGTGGTGATTTTGCACGATAAGAACAAAGCAAAATTAGAGAACTTTGTGCCTCGACTTTCAGAAAGAGTTAGACAAGCAAGTATCTTACCGATGAACGGTTGAGCGAATTCATAATCAACACCACTTTACATGGGCAGTGCGCTGACCGAGAAAGACGATGTATTGTCGACATACTGCGCATTGCGCTGAGCCACGACGAAGTTCAGCCGCATAATGATAGTGCTGAATGCAGAAGACGGCAAACATTTACGGTGTTATCCGGAACACGCTGAAAGACGTGGACGATGAGCAGAAACACATCACCATGCTCGCCATGATGCCCAGTGGAAGGATAAGAACTTCAAGGCAGATTTTAGGCTATCGCTGATGAATGCCATGGGGATAACATCGCAAGACAGATAAAAACATAGAGTCAAAAATAAATTAAAAATGGGAAGAGTACTTATGATAGGCGCAGGTGGCGTGCTACGGTAGCCGTATTCAAGATAGTTCAGAACCAAGACGTGTCTCACTGATTTCATGATAGCAAGTCGCCGTAAGGAAAAATGCGATGAATTGCGAAGTCAATCCACGACAAAGGCCAAAGCCGACATTAAAACAGCGCAGGTAGACGCCGATGATGTAGAACAATTAAAGGCGCTTTTCAATTCGTTCAAGCCGGAATTGGTGGTAAACCTTGCGCTGCCATACCAAGACCTCACCATTATGGAAGCCTGTTTGGCATGCGGCTGCAACTATTTGGATACGGCTAACTACGAGCCGAAGGACGAAGCACACTTCGAATACAGCTGGCAGTGGGCTTACAAAGAGAAGTTCGAGCAAGCAGGACTCACTGCAATCCTTGGTTGCGGGTTCGACCCGGGTGTGTCGCAGGTTTTCACTGCCTATGCAGCAAAGCACTATTTCGATGAAATTCACTACCTCGACATCGTGGACTGCAACGCCGGTAACCACCACAAAGCATTTGCAACAAACTTCAATTCGGAGATAAACATTCGCGAAATCACCCAAAAGGGACTGTATTACGAGAACGGCAAGTGGATAGAAACGGAGCCATTGAAGGTGCATCAGGACTTAACGTGTCCTAATATCGGTGCTCGCGACTCTTACTTAATGCACCACGAGGAGCTGGAATCGCTCGTCAAGAACTTCCCAACCATCAAACGCGCACGCTTCTGGATGACTTTCGGACAACAATACCTTACTTATTTAGATTGCATCAGCATTCGGAATGAGCTGTATCGACGAAATCGAGTACGAAGCACCATTGGCTGACGGTTCGGGAAAGACCGCAAAGGTGAAGATTGTGCCACTTCAGTTTCTCAAAGCCGTATTGCCAAACCCACAAGACTTGGGCGAAAACTACGACGGAGAGACTTTCAATAGGCGTTGCCGTATTCGTGGTATCAAGGACGGAAAGGAACAGACTTACTACGTTTACAACAACTGCAAGCACCAAGAAGCCTACGAAGAAACAGGAATGCAGGGCGTCAGCTATACAACAGGCGTGCCTGCAATGATTGGCGCAATGATGTTCTTCAAGGGCATTTGGCGTAAGCCGGGCGTGTGGAACTTGGAAGATTTCGACCCAGACCCATTCATGGAGCAACTCAACAAGCAAGGTCTGCCTTGGCACGAGGTGTTCGGTGGCGACTTGGAGTTATAGGATTTGAAACATCAAAGAAACGAAACAGCAAAACAAAATGGCGTGTTCTTTGGACTTTATCGAGTTTGTTTGCCAACAGATAGAAGCTGTTGGAGCAATCAGATACCGCAAGATGTTTGGCGACTATATGATATACGCCAACGAAAACCTGTCATCATAGCTTGCGACAACATAGCCTTCGTAAAGCAACACGAGGCTATTGAGGCTTTAATGGCAGAAGCAGAAAAAGGCTATCCATACGAAGGAGCAAAGGAACACTACATACTTGACGTTTCAAGAGCCGACCACGCAGCAAAGGTTGTTGCAATCTTGGCAGAGGTGTTGCCCTATCCCAAGAAGCGAAAGAAGAAAGAATGAACGGCGAAGTGGTATGCAACAAGCATGAATATATATAAACTTCTGAATGTTTACCAGCGAATTAAAAGCCCGAAAGTGAAACTTTTGGGCATTTTAGCACTCCATATAGGCAAACGAAGATACCTCAGTATCAACATCGACCCTCTGATGTCGTGCAACCTTCGCTGTAAGATGTGCTACTTCAGCGACGCCGAAACCGCAAAGAAAATGCGGGGGAAGTTCAGCTCCGACGACCTTGAAGCCATTGCGAAATCGCTGTTTCCACGTGCCCTTCGCCTGCAAATAGGCTGCGGTGCAGAACCTACCGTATCGCAAAACCTGCTCCAACTCGTGCAGTTGGGCAAGCAATATGGCGTGAAACACATCACGATAACCACCAATGGCAACTTGCTGACCTACGAAAAATTGCATAAACTGGTGGAAAACGGCTTAACCGAGATAACACTTTCCGCACACGGGTTCACCAAGAACATTTACGAAAGCCTGATGACTAATGGTAAATTCGACTTGTTTACAGCACTTATAGAGAACTTGGCAAGGATTAGAACAGACTTTCCGGACTTCCGTATCCGTGTGAATTATACCGTCAATGCAGACAATGCCGAAGAGCTGATACAGCTAAAAGAAGTTTTCAAAGATGCCAAACCAAACGTTGTGCAGATTCGTCCCATACAACGCATAGGTAAATCGTCATACAACAACTTCTCGTTACAGACGATAAAAGACAACTCACAACAGCTGGATAATGCCCGTTGTAGCTTATTGTCAGCAAGAAAACATAACGTGTTTGTATCCCACACCCGAGTCGTTGGAGATGTTGGAAACCGTGAACGGAGCTGAAGAGAAAAGCAATTCGTTAGTCGATTCGCTTCCTTACTTCTACATTGCGCCCTATGAAGGGTGGAAAGAAAGATAGACCCGTACAACGAAAAACTTTGAGAAGTATGCCCAACGCACACGTTGCATCAGCACCATTCTGAGAGAATTGGTGGGCATTGGTACCGTGAAAGGGGAACGTTCGAGAACTAAAAGTTTAAATTATCAGATAAAATAAGATTAATAAACATATGGCAAAAGAAGAAGTACAAAACCCTGCTGAAGGCAAACTGAAAGCCTTGCAGGCAGCAATGTCGAAGATAGAAAAAGACTTCGGTAAAGGTTCTATCATGCGTATGGGCGATGAACTCATAGAAGACGTGGAAGCAATACCAACCGGCAGTATCGGTCTCGATGTTGCTTTTAGGCGTAGGCGGCTACCCTCGCGGACGCATTATAGAGATTTACGGCCCCGAAAGTTCGGGTAAAACTACCCTCGCTATCCATGCCATTGCCGAAGCACAGAAGGTTGGCGGCATAGCTGCGTTCATCGATGCAGAGCACGCTTTCGACCGTTTCTATGCGCAAAAGTTAGGCGTAGACGTAGATAACTTATGATTTCTGCAGCCCGACAACGGCGAACAAGCTACTGGAAATAGCTGACCAACTCATTCGTTCTTCAGCCATCGACATTCTCGTCGTAGACTCTGTGGCTGCGCTTACACCTAAGAAAGAAATAGAAGGCGATATGGGAGAGTCAAACGTTGGCTTGCAGGCGCGCCTCATGAGCCAGGCTTTGCGCAAGCTGACATCTACCATCAGCAAGACAAACACTTGCTGTATCTTCATCAATCAGTTGCGCGAAAAGATTGGCGTGATGTTCGGAAACCCCGAAACAACAACGGGTGGCAACGCTTTGAAGTTCTACAGCTCCGTGCGTTTGGACATTCGTCGCGTAGCTTCCATCAAGGACGGCGACGATGTCATCAGGCAATCATGTGCGTGTAAAGGTTGCAAAAACAAGGTTGCGCTCCTTTTCCGTAAGGTAGAATTCGACATTCTCTTCGGCGAAGGCATCTCTAAAGTGGGCGAAATACTCGACTTGGGTGTAGAATACAACATCATTCAGAAGAGTGGAAGCTGGTTCAGCTATGGCGGAACAAAGCTCGCACAGGGGCGCGATGCCACAAAGACCATGCTGAAAGACAATCCAGAACTTACGGAAGAGATTACAGCACTGATACATCAAGCCATTACTGCAAAGCAAAACGCATAAGGGAAACATCTAAGCAGGGCGAAGAAAGCTACTGAAAAGTGGGCTTGCTTCGCCCTGTTTTCTGTCCAGAAAAGAAGAAAAGACAATGGAAAAAGACACAACAACCAACTTTGAAACTATCTTCAAAGACGACCTTTATCAATATTTGCTATCACACAACGAGGTAGACGAGCGGCTGCCCGAAGCCCCCGACCTGGACGAACTATGGCAGAAAATAGCCGAAGCCTATGTTCTCGATGCCATACGCGAGTTTCCGAACTATCCGACGGTTGCGCTTGGGTGGATAATGTACGTCGGAATGGCAGTTGCAAAATACTGGGACGAGGACTGGGAACTATACAGCAAGGTAGAAAACCTGTATGCCTACCTGCGCGACCAAACCGATTTCGACCATACCGACGACTATATTCGCGAAAAGGTTCTGCTGCTCAATGCCGACGAAGCCAACGCCTTGGAACGCCTTGTGGGCGAATGTGCCGCACGAACTTACAGCCAGTTGCGCCGTTTAAACATCGAACCAAGCACCAAAGAGGCTTACCGTGCATTTGTAGAAGCACTCCATCAGCTTTACAATTTCGGTGTAGCCATAGAGTTGAAACGGTTAGGCTACCATATGACAGCTATGTAATAAAAGAACCAAAACTACAATCATATTGGCTGAAATATGCAGCAAGCTGACAGTGTAGTCTTGGTCTATTTTTCCTAAATAATTCTGTTAAAAAGTGACAACTGCGCTTTGACTTTGCAAAAGCGTAGGTTTTGCTGTTGCAAAAGAGCCTCTTTTTGACGTGCAAAAACCTACGCTGGACGCGCAAAACAACTCGGTTCTGCAAAAGCGTTTTATAATAAAGCGAGTTACACGATAGGTATTTTTACGTGGAATTTTTGCACTATTCTTCTATTTTTCCTGTCCTTTCAACAACATACATTGCTGCATTTCAAGCGTCAGCGAACAGCAATATCTTTCTTTATACAATGTTTGCGCAAGAAGTCCTCGTACTGGTTTTTATAACCATTAAAGACGTTTATATCAACGTCGCCGTGTATGCCACTGACTCTCCTGTCAGGACTTAGCTGCCAGTAAGTCAGCTTCAGTTCGGGCTTATACTCGCCATAACGGGCTATCCACACGAAGTATTCGCCTTGCAAATCGACAGCCAACGGCAAGTATCTCTTTGTAAACATCTGACTGATGTAAAGGATAGGGCGCACCCCCGTGGCACGATGAACCGCAACGAGCCAATTGCGAACGTGCCTGAACATAACCTCGGCACCACCCATCTTCTCTATCTGTTCGTCGGAAGGCTCGACATCGAGCACCGCGGGCAGGTCTCCTTTACTGAAAATGCTATTCTTCAGGAAGTAACGAGCCTGCTCTATGCCTGCCGAAGTGGTGGAAAAGAAATGGTATGCCCCCACTCTTATACCGTGTTTGCGTGCCTGCACATAATCGCTCTTGTAGTATGGGTTCAGCACCGTGCAGCCTTCGGTAGACTTTATATACATAAATGCAATGGGGTAATCGACCTTTCCGAGTACTTTCTTTACACTTATCTTTCCCAAACCGGTGATACGGAGATGGTTCCACCCAATGGTGAACCGCTGTTTGTTCTTCTCGTGCTGGTGCTTGGAGATGTCTATGCCGTAAATACGGTCGCGATTGTGGTTTATCCGTTCGCCTTTAAACACGCCGTCTTTCCACGCTCCCACCTGCAAATATTCGTGTGGTGCAATGTAGAAGCCAAATCCGTTGGGTTTCCCGTCATCCCAATGACCGTCGTAGAAGCTGCCGCTATTGCCGAAATGCTGCCCGTAGCCATTCGGTTTTCCGTGTTTCGTCTCGCCGACATAGTATCCCAACGAATCGGGAACACCCATTTGAAACGGCTTGTTCAGTGCCACTTCGCTGTGTTGCGACACCTTTGCCAACTCTTCCTGTGCCCTCTCGGCACCCATTACAGCAATTGTGCCGATGGGGGTAAACTTGTAATGCGTCTGCAAAAGCAAGTTTCCGTTGTCTTTGTATATGGCAAATGCGGTTGCAAGTGGTGGCTTTGGCAGAACCTTGCGCAACACAGCGTAGCTATTGATTTGCTTTATGTGCAGTTCTGCGTCGTTTGGAATGCTCAGCAGTACGCCAATGACCGTCCGGAGCGAGTCGCGTTGGCGTTCAAGATGTCGGTGATAGTCAGCCACTTTGTTGTATCCAGTAGTCGTTTACATCGTGCACACGCATATAATAGGTAAGTTCATTGTGCTGCGTTTGCAAGCCTGCCAGCTCGTCATCGGCAGTTTCCATCTCGTTGGCTAACAGCTTGTGCAAGGCATTGCTGTTGAGATTCAAGATGGTCGAGGGCTTGTTAGCCCACTTTGTTACGATGCGACCGAAGCAACTGGGCCAGACTGGAAAAGCATTTACCCAATAGCCACGTGTGCGGACTTTGCGTGTGCGGATTAATTCTTTCTCTATAACACCGCCAACGAGTTCCGAGTTCTTGTAATCGGTAAAGTAAACGGTGGGCTTTCCGTTCACTTCAAGTTGATAGTAGGCTTGCTGCTCCACCACTACGGCACAGTCATCAATGTCTTCTTGCGTGGGTGGGAGCATTCGGTAGATCACAAATGCGAGTAAAAACGACAATACAGTACCCACAATGCAGTATTGTCGTTTCGTAAGATGCCAGCGCGCCATTCCTTATCTGCTTTCTTTATATTGGTTGAAATGTTCTTATAGCCTCGACAAGTTGCAGTATGAACCACAAAACAGTTGACTATTGAAAAACTCCAACGCTACGAATGTTGCCGAAACAATGGTTACGACGTCATCTTTTCGTTATTTCTATGAAGTTAGTTATTAATCTTGAACGACTGTTCTCCATCTGCCGTATAGAAAGTAACAGTGATTTTTCCTTGAGGGAACGCATTCAAGTCCAAGTCATACTCTTTTGTTGGTTCGGAAATTGCTATATCCTTAATGTTGTCTCCTGCTGCATTCAGCACCAAGATCTTCACGATAGGCTCGTTGGAAGTAGCCGTCAGCATTCCCTTATCGCTTATATGTACTTTTACTTCCAGTGTTTTGCGGTCAATCGTCTGCTTTGTTATCGATGTTGTTCTACGAACTTCAGGGAGCTCATAGCCAATTCCTTGCAAAGCTTTGATAGCAAATTTGCGCCCAAGATTTTCAAGTCCCTCCTTAGAATAGTAGATTTTGTTGTCTGCCAATGGGCAATTTGCCGATGAAACAACAAACGAATACTGCAAGGCTTTGTGCATTTTGTCATAGGTTTCGTTGGCAGCGGCATACTTTCCGCCATATTCAGCACGGCCTACTTCGCCAATCAACAACGGAACCTTTGTAGAATCAAGCGACAAATCGCCAACTATGTCGTAAAAGATTCTCCTCATACGCTTCAGCCACGCTTCGTTGTAGTTGTCGATACCGTCTTGTTGGAGCAATATTCCTTTCACAACACCCTTGCTCTGGGCACTGCGTGCCATACTGATAAGTTTGCCGTAAGGGTTGTTGTCATACTTTGCCAAAGCCTTCTTGTTGCTTTCAACGGTTACGTTCGATACATAGTTGCGATAGTTTTGCTTTATCGAAAGCAATGATAGGGCTTACCGGCAACGTTACGGTAACGAGCTCAATGCGCTTTCCTTTTGCGGTTTCAGCTATTGTTTTACTGAACGAATCGAGCAAGAAACCATTAGTACTTGTTCCTGCATCGGCTTTACCAATCATATTATCTTGCCCGATAACAAGATAAATCCAATAGTTTTGGTCTTGCGCATTCACTGAAATGCCCATTAGAAACAAGACCAATGAAACGATAATCTTCTTCATTTTCTGTTTTATTTAAGGGGTTTTTAGTATTCGCTAATTAAGTGGAAAAGAACGGCGGAAGCCTCTCCATGAAGGTTCCGCCGCTTGTATTGATTACCTGAAAAGATTAATCAAGGTTAGCCAACTTGTTCTCTGAACCAAGAACGTCCTTAATCTTTTCGGTATAAAGGTCTCATCATATACTCTCGAGCCTTACCGCAATACTGGCGTGGGTCGAAGTATTCAGGGTGCAATGCCAATGTCTCGCGAACACCGGCAGTGAATGCGAGGCGAGAGTCAGAGTCTATGTTAATCTTGCATACAGCACTCTTTGTGGCTTTGCGGAGTTGCTCTTCTGGAATACCCACAGCATTTGGCAGAGCACCGCCATACTTTATTAATAATGCTCAACATACTTCTGAGGAACTGAAGATGAACCGTGAAGTACAATTGGGAAACCAGGCAGTTGTTTCTCTACAGCCTGCAATACGTCGAATGCCAACGGAGGAGGAAGCAGACGTCCAGTCTTCGGATCGCGCGTACACTGCTCTGGCTTAAACTTGTAAGCACCGTGAGAAGTACCAATAGAGATTGCCAACGAGTCGCAACCCGTGCGTGTAGCAAAGTCTACCACCTCTTCAGGACGTGTATAGTGAGACTCTTCTGACGCAACATCGTCTTCCACACCAGCCAGTACGCCAAGCTCGCCCTCTACAGTTACATCAAACTGATGTGCATACTCTACAACCTTCTTAGTTAAGGCAATGTTCTCCTCGTAAGGAAGTGCAGAACCATCAATCATCACAGAAGAAAAGCCAGTATCTACACAGCTCTTGCACAATTCGAAGCTGTCACCGTGGTCAAGGTGAAGTACAATCGTGGTGGCATCCCAATTCCTTGGCAAATGCAACAGCACCTTCAGCCAAGTAACGAAGCAAGGTCTGGTTGGCGTACTTGCGTGCACCCTTTGAAACCTGAATAATTACAGGAGACTTTGTTTCTGAACAAGCTGTAATCATTGCCTGAAGCTGCTCCAAGTTATTAAAGTTAAATGCGGGCACAGCCCAACCGCCATTAATGGCTCTCTTGAACATCTCGCGTGTGTTTACGAGACCTAAGTCTTTATAATTTACTGCCATAATATTGTTATGTATTTAAAATGTGAATACTGAATACTAATAACTGATTGCAAATATAAACCTTTATTTTTGTGAATACCAAAACCTACACGAAGATATATTAGCAGAACTGTTAATTTAAACTTATTTCTTGACTATAAACAAACATTTGTATTAGATGAGTCCTTTTCATTACTGTTTCCAAATAGAATGTAGATAACTGCGAGGAGAGGTACAGTACACAATTACTATATCTCCTCGGCGAGTTCTTTCATTACATGCCCATATAGAAGTTTTAGTTGTCTCATATTCTCCTAAAGAGTCAAGGAATTCAAAATCGCCTTTACCCGATGCCCCTGTCAACCATACATTTATTGGTTCTGGCAGTTCACTCTCTACTGGTTCTTTTGCATCTAACAATACTCTTGCTCCATAATCGTATAGACAAGCACAGAGTTCTCCATCTGTCAGAGCATACCCTTTCTGAAATTCATTAAGCACTACACGCATTTCATAGTAATACATTAGATATTGTTTGTAATCTTTAGAACGTGGTATTGGTGGTATCACGATTAAAAAGTCTCTTCGTCATGGAGTATCGTTCAGCAAAAATTAATTTCATGAATAAATACCATATCAGAAAATTGCTGGGGGATTAATATCACTATCCAATTTTTTCTCACAAACGTAGCAATAGCTTAGATATTTTTCATATACATTTTCTGGCTGTAGCTCAAACAAGTGTATAGCTTTCTGTCCATCAGCAGATTGTTTATAATAGTTCCACAAAGTTTTGTTCATATCTTGTCTTATAATTATTTTGTTGTCTAAAAGTACCCTCATACTGTTCATCAGAATTCCTACAAATATAGTATTATATTTCTAATTTTTGGCAGCACCCTAACAAAAAAATATTAGAGATTATCTATATTAGTTTCCTAATTTTGTCATGACTTTGAATTATATCGAACAAAAATCTGTTCGAATATTATACTGTCCATTACATAGTAGCACCCCTAAAAACTATATTGAATCAAAAATCTTACTGAAGAAAAAGCGGACCCTCACGAGTCCGCCCAATTTAATCAGTAACAATTAGTTGTGTTATTAACCCAAAGCTAATAGCTTCGCTTGACAAACACTTGCGCATGTGCCACACTCTGTGCAGGCACTAGCGTCGATCTTGTAGATGTCGCCTTCAGAAATTGCACCTACTGGACATTCATCAATACATGTACCGCATGCGATACAGTCGTTTCCAATTACATAGCCATACTATAATTCCTTTATTATTTTAATAATGTTTTGCATAGATCGTTATTGCGTCCTTGTTTTTGTATGGTGCAAAGGTAAAAAATATTTTCTTAATACCTACAAATGATGATAATATTTTGAAATATTTAGACAAGATACAAATAAAAATACATCGCCTGCAAGACGATTTAGGTAATGATAAAGTCCTTATTTCACAATAAATAGACACAGAGAACGTTATAGTGGCATATATGAAAAGACTTTTTACATAATATTATTGGTAGTGGCATCAGCTAATAGCTTGCTCAAGACCGTACTGTGCAGAACCGTCCTTACGCTGACTTGCGCCCATTCCACTTTGGGGTAATGGTCGGTACACACTTGCAAGACCTCGAATTTACCAATATCGGACCGCAAATGGTTGATTTAGATAATGGTACAGGACCTGTGCAGAAGATAGTTTCAGTAGACCAAGACCGCTGGGACGCAGGCTTTACGGTGGGCGTATTGGGCGAATTAAGACTTAACACAACCTTTCAGTTGCGTATTGCGCCTGCAATGTATTTTGGAACACGACATATTACTTTCAGAAATCTGACCGATTTAGATGCCAATGGGCGACCAACCGAAAAGATGCAAGATTTAAAAACCGCTTACGTCTCGTGTGCTTTTAATCTTATAGCTGCTGCTCCACGCTTCAATAATCACCGTCCATACCTAATGTTAGGTATCAACCCAATGGTTAATCTGTCTGGAAAGACCGATGATTTTTTCCGATTGAAGGGTGGCGATGCTTATTTAGAGGTTGGATTGGGCTGCGACTTCTATCTTCCGTTCTTTAAATTACGCCCCGAACTGAAGTTTATGTATGGCTTGTCTAATTGTTTAGACACCAATCATTCAAAAGAATTGCGCGATAAAAGTATGCTGATGTACACTAATTCAGCAAACGAAGCGCGCTCCAAGATGATACTCTTACGTTCTATTTCGAATAAGTTTGTTGGGAAAAAGGCGATGCTTTTTCTAAATGGATACCACCTATGGAGAGAGAGCACGGAACAGCTTTTTTATTCTTCTTTTATTGGGTTTGTAACATTTTAGTAATCAACACCTTATAAACGAAAAGACAAAACAGGCACTTTTGCGTTCTAAAAGTGCCTGTTTTGTACGGTAAAAGCGCCTGTTTTGCAATGCAAAAGAACCTATTCCGGATTACGGAACAATTTCTTTTGGCTCTCTACTTTTTTTCTCCAAGTCTAAAACCATCTTTCCAACGAATATGCCCGACTTGCCGTTTTGGTCAATACCTACCTCCCTGCCGTCCAAGTCCTTTACATATACAAGTTTTTTCAGGAAGGTATGCGAGTGTCCACCCAATATTAGGTCGATACCACGTGTACCTGCTACTACTTCCTCGTCGCTAATTCCCTCTATGTTTATGCCCAAATGCGATATACAAATTATCAAATCGCATTTCTTTTTCTGTAGTTCATTGATACATTTCTGAGCGCATGCTATCGGATCCAAATACTTTAACGGACCGTAGTTTTCTTTTACCACCAATCCATCAAGCTCTGGAGACAAACCAAATACACCTATCTTTAGTCCTTTTCGCTTTAATATAATGTAAGGTTTCACTATCTTAGCCAATTCCGTACCTGCAAAATCGTAGTTCGCACATACGATAGGGAAGTTCAATCCCTTAAACATTCGTATCATGTTATCGAGTCCGAAGTCGAACTCGTGATTGCCTATTGTGCCTGCATCGTAGTGCATCAGATTCATCAATCCAACCTCTACATCACCTTTGAACATAGTGAAGTAGGGTGAACCTTGGCAGAAGTCTCCGCTATCGAACAGCAACAGGTCAGGGTCTTTCGCTCTTTCCTCCTTCAACATGGCTATACGACGCTCGAAGCCCGCACGTCCTGCCCGCAGAGTATCGGCAAGTGTGGTGTTGAAAGGCATTATCTGGCTGTGCGTATCGTTTGTATGCAGAATGGTGAGTTGCTTCTTCTGTGCGAAAACAACAATGCTGAACATACACAAGGCTATCAGTAAAATATTCTTTTTCATTATTTTAATCCTTCTATTATTATTCCATTTGTTCGCCTTTACATAGCCTTAACGGCAGGGCGTTCCTCGTCTGTACTGAAGTAAGCAATACGTCCTTCTGTCCTACTGTCAATCGTCTTACCCTCTGCTGTCATCGCTTTGAAATAGTTCAGAATGATGTATCGCGAATTATTCGATGGATCTTGTGGCGCATTGAAATCTGTTTTAGCCTTAAAAGCCTCTAATTTGTCGTTGCCCTGTGCCAAGTAGTCAATTGTAGCAATACGATATTTTTGCCTTCGGGTCAATCTGTTTGCCGTTCAAACTTGCATATTGAAGTGTGTTACGTTGGCTTAAACCCAGGCAAACTCCCTTGCTGACACCTTCTCCCCCCGTGTGGGCTATCTGTCGGAATAACTCCAGTACCTTATCGCCAGTAAGTGTAAGAAAACATATTTTATTTTCGAAAGGTGCAATGTCGTTCACATCGCCTACTGTAACATTACCTTTCGGTAGAGCCGCACGAATGCCTCCCATATTGTAAACGGCAAAATCTACTCTCTCGTTATATTCTTTTGCAGCCCAAACCAATATATCGGCAAGTAGGTTTGACAAGCCGCTCTCTGGGCGATGTGCTGTCATATAGTGGTCGGATTGTGCCACCACTGGGCTCATAATACTGTCTACAATATGTTTGTAAGGTGCTAAGAACCTTACAGCCATCGTATCCTTGGCAGTATCATAGCGTGTGTCAATCAGTATTCTGCTACGCTGCACATCTTTGAGTTGATATTTTCCGTGTTGTGCTGCACATGGTGCACAGGTCAACAGCAGCCACACTTCCTGTTAAAATATTTTTTATTCATATTCCACATTTTTATTTACTGCAAAGTTAGTAAAACTTGTCAGCCAACAGAGTTCTGCGCCATCTTGTTTTACGTCATAAAATGTAAAAATGTAGTTAAAGAACGTTTGAAAAACGAACGGTTCCGTCGTTAATTAAATAATTTATAGTAACTTTGCATCGCTTTTTCGGTATAACCGCTGGTCGTGGAAGAGTCATGTACTACGTTGTATTGGAACGACAAACAATATTTAATTAATAAATAAAATGGATTTAATTAAAATTGCTGAAGAAGCATTTGCAACCGCAAACAGCATCCGGAGTTCAGAGCTGAGACACTGTAACTGTCGCTTACAAAATCGTCGAGGGTAATAGCAACGTATTCAGCTTTACCGTGGTGTAGTAATCAAGATTAACGGTGAGGGCGAAAAAAAGCGTTTCACTGTCCGTAAGATGTCTGGCACCATCGGCGTTGAGCGTATTTTCCCAATGGAATCGCCTAACATCGATTCTATTGAAGTTAACAAATATGGTAAGGTACGTCGCGCAAAACTCTACTACTTACGTAAACTTACAGGTAAAGCTGCTCGTATTAAGGAAAGAAGAGTGATATCTGCTAAGAAAGACAAGTAGATTGTTTTTTGTAAAATCCCAAATAAAAATAGGTTGTGTCAAAACAAAATTGGCACTTCCTTTTTTTATGCACAAGTTCAGCCTTTCCAATCCTGGACTTTATTATTTCCTAAAGCTTTTCTTCCTTAGACTTCCAAATATCAATGATTAGATATTTGTTTACCTGCTTAGATAAATATTAGTAAACTGATAGTAGGCTTCTGCTTTTTGTATGAAATCATTACGTTGTTGTCGCAATGGTATCTCAATGGCTGTACCATCTTTATCGTACCTCACACTGAACTGTTCTATTTTGCGTACGGGCGAAAGTATGGTTAGACAGTTGTTTTCTAAATATCCTAAATTCTGATAGGTTGCCATAAAAGCACGAGGACGATATGCAGAAGAGAAAATGTTTTGTCCCGTAAAGCTTACTTTACATGGAATATTAAGCAAAGCCAGAAGAGTTGGCATGACATCTATCTGCGAACAAACCGTCTTTACTGCTTGTGGCGCTATATGTTTTGGACTGTATATAATGCACGGAATGTGATACCGGTCTGTGGGTAATGTCGTTTTTCCTGCACTCGATGCACAGTGGTCGGCTATTATAACAAATATTGTATTGTTGAACCACGGTTTACGAGAAGCCTGTTCTATAAAGTTGCCTATTGCGTAGTCGGTATAGCGTACAGCAGCACTCCGAGTATGCGGGTTACCTTCAACTTTTATTCGTCCTTCGGGATATGTATAGGGGCGATGGTTGCTTGTAGTCATAATCTGTGCGAAGAATGGTTTTGCCTTTTTTGCATTCGCATCAAATACTTTCAAACTCTTGTTGAACATATCTTCATCGCATACTCCCCAGATATTAGCGAAAGTAACGTCGTTTTTGTCAATGCTTGCCCTGTCGATAACTTCGTAACCATTATGGGAGAAGAAATCGCCCATATTATCGAAATAACTATCGCCGCCATATAAAAATTGCACTGTGTATCCTTGCTCTTTAAGCACTGCTCCTACAGACATATCACCCATACGGTTCGCTTTTTGTTTAATAATGCTTTCGCCTGCACTGGGGGGAATGCAGAGCGAAAGTGCTTCCAAGCCGCGCACTGTACGGTTTCCGTTGGCGTATAAACTATCGAAAACCATACTTTTTCCGAATTAATTGGTCGAGCCGCGGAGTTAATTCCTCGGTATTTCCATAATGTTTTAAGAAATCTGCACTCAGGCTCTCCACCGTAATCAGCACAATATTGCAACGCCTTGGTTTGCCGTTCGCATTGCCTAACAGTTTATAACCTTGCGAGTTCAGACCTGATAATCTGCGATAAGTATTAATACATTCATTCTTATCCATCATAGGGTAGAACTTGTTGTACTCTAACTTATTGTTGAAGAAGGCAACAACAAAATTGCCGGCACCATTCTGTTCCAATTGACTAACGTATTGATTGGAACTTTCAAACCCTTGTGTAAGCGAGGCTGCCCCGAATGCAACGGAGCAAATAACGACATAAAGCAAACTATGCACAACTAACAGTTTCGGCGTGTATAGCTTTTCTAATTTAAAGCGACGTCGTCGCGACTGCCAAATTATGATGCCTGCCGTAGCAATTACAGATAATAAAACAAGTGGAACGATAGAATAAGATTCCATAATATTGCCCAATACTTCGTGTGTATATACCAAGTAATCGACGGCAATAAAGTTGTAGCGCACGCCAAATTCTTGCCAAAAGAAATATTCGCCTGCCGATACACAGATGAACAGCAGCACATACGTGCCCCATGTGCCATACATTGTTACACGTCGCCACGCCATTCTTAATCTAGGAATAAAGAAACGCAACGAAAAACTTGCGAGTTTCCAACCGAAGAAAATACGTGCTATGAGAGGCGCACCACCACCATATTCATGAAATATAGATTTTGCCCAAAGCGAATAGACGAAAGCTAAAGCTAACAACGCCTCTATCACATACCCTGCCATTTTGTTGTATTTCCATTCGTTCAGACCTAAGTACAAAACAAATATGGGAATGGTAAGTAAAGTTCCAACACCAAAGTCGAAAGCAGTCCAACTCCAAGGCTTCTAACAATGTCGATAAACGAAAAATCGGTAGTTGTAGGAGTTGAGAACATCAGAATAATGCGCAAGACGAAACCGAAGACCAAATAAAGTTTTATAAAGCTGTTGGCAACAAGATAGGCTGCATTCCTTCTAATTAGTTTATTTTCTTTTGTGCAGAACATTCTGTTTATGCTATTTTTTTATGGTTTACAATATATTCAATACGCTTTGCAAAAGTTATAAATAATCTTTTAATATTTTATTCTATTTTTATAACAATAGTCCGTTAAATTTTCGCAGTTTATGAAGCTTTCACCCAAAAAGCCAACAGAAATTGTGGCAGAAAGAAAACATGATAAGTCTCTGAAAAAGAGTAGATTAAATAACAATATATAACATAATAAAATCGGCTATCTCATTGATTTTCAGTAACTTTATAGATGTAAAAAGACAATAAAGTTTATGCTGATAACCAACTTGATTAGCCGATATATGAGGCTCTGCAAAGCAGCATTTAGTGCTGAAGATGGAGCAAAGTTAAACAAAAGTATTCAAACAAACGTCATGGAAATGCTTTTTCTTTTGGTGGTCATCCCAAGGAGATGCAATTTCACGCAGATGGGACGCTATGGCAATCGTGGCGAGCAGTGCTATCGGCAGACGGCAGAGCGCAGCGTGAACTGGCTTGAGATGAACATGTGGCTGAGTGCTTTCGCCTTCAAAAAAGGCAAGGGTCGCAATGCCATCGTCATAGACCCAAGTTTCATCAAGAAGGCTGGGAAGCATACCCCATACGTTGGTACGTTCTGGTCGGGCTGTGCAGGTGCGGTAAAGCACGGTCTTGAGCTCCTCGGCATCGGTGTGATAGACGTGGACCTGCATGAGTGTATGATGCTCAAGGCTGTGCAGACCACATTGGAAAAAGGCGAGGAGAAAAAAGAGATGAGCCTGTACGACTGGTATGCCAAGGTGTTGGAGGACGACAAGGTAAGGCTGCAGCGTATCTGCAAGGTTCTTGTCGCCGACTCAGCCTTCTCCAAAAGGCCTTTCATCGACAAGGTGATGAAGATGGGATTCCATGTTGTGAGCCGCTTGCGTCACGACGCAGCCTTGTTCTACACATGGGACGGGGAACCCACGGGAAAGCTCGGTCGTCCCCGCGTCAAAGGTGACAAGATTGACGTGAGGAACATCGATATGTCTAAAGTCGAAATGCTTGAGCTGGAGGAGACTTCCGGCAAGGCTTATGCGCTCAAGGCATGGTGCAAGTCCTTGCACAGGGTCGTTTCGCTTGTCATCCACGAGTTGCCCAACGGTGTCCGCCGTCTGTACTTCGCTACGGATGAGAACATGAGCGGACGCGACGTGGTGGAATATTACACCACACGGTTCCAAGAGGAGTTCTGCTTTCGCGACGCAAAAGCAGTTCCTCGGCTTACAGATTGTCAGGCACGCGACAAGAGAAAACTTGACTTTGCCTTCAACTCTTCATTCACGGCACTCAATGTGGCCAAAATCATGTGCAGGAACTTGGCACGTCCATCGGTCGACTTAAAGCGCAGATGGTCAATGCCTACTATGTGCAACGATTATTGACGTGTTCGAGAAAAACCCGAACACGACATTAAATAAAGAAAAGTATTAATGAGATATTTGGTTTCGATGCTGACGCAGCATAAAAAAATTAACGGAGTATTGTCTTTTAGACACTTATCTCTTGTAATTTTAAGGATGCAGTGGTAATTTATGCTGACGATAAATAAAGACACACGGAAGAATAAAAGTTGATTTCCCCTGCAAATTCGGAAGAAAGCAAACTTACTGCGTGCTTTTAAGTAAAGCATGTGAATCAAAATAGAACTTTTACCAGGCGGCAATAGTTTTATCTCTTAAACCAAGCTCGTCCGGTCTTACCTTTTGTGCCGCACTTCCGCTCCGGGAGCAGAAGTGCCCGGGAGTCGGGAAGGTTTACGGTTTTTGGACCCAACTTTCCTTTTTCTTTCTTCCGCTTCGGGTTGTCGACCTCCACCTCGATCTTCTTCAAAGCTTGGCGAACGGGCTCTTTCCACGTCACGATGATGCGCGGACGCTTCAATGATTCGGCGCAGACATCGACCTCCTTCGCTTCCATCTTCGAGGGTATGGCGGTGCGTAGCGAGAAAATGTCGCCCAAGTCGAGCGAGCCGCCGAGGGTGACAATCTCTATGACGATGTTGCGCAACGTGATGATGACGTTCCTCACGTCGCCCTCGCTCAATGACGTTTCCTGACGATGCGCTCCACGAGCCATTTCGAGGAAAAACTTCAGCGGAGCCCTTCGGCACAGCGCTGTAGGACTTCTGTCCCTTGCGGGGACCTATGCGCATGATGCTTTCAATCACTTTGAATACCAGCATATTGTTTATTGTTTTAAGTTATGAAAAAGGGTGCCGTTCGCCTTGGAGCGGCACCCCGTGAATACCTTTGTTTTGTGTGTTCTCTTATACTCCTATAAGGGCTCCTCCTGTACTCCTATAAGGACTTGTCTTGGACTCCTATAAGGAGTACGATTGTACTTATATAAGGAGTGCAAGAGGACTTATATAAGAGGTCCTCTTATATCTCTTGACGGAGACGTTGAGGAACTTATCTTAGACTTCTGTGTCAGTGCAATACAAAGAGTTCACGACGGGTATATAAGGTGTGGCCGCCCGTACCCTGTGGACGGAGTAAAACTGTTGGCTGCACCTCGTATACAGAACCCTATTGCGCCGTCCATCGGATATACCCACAGTGGCGACTTGAACTGTATACAGCGGCCTCGGCGGAACTAATTTGTAAATAATAGGCCAAAGTGGTAGCAGCGGGTTGGAAGCTGCTCGGTGCCGGCGTGCTTAACCAATAGCTTCCCGTAGTTCCGGCTCCGTTAAATTGACCAGCGCTGTAGGAGCCACGCACAGCAAGAAAGAAGTAATTGTCCGTATTCCAAAGTTTATCTTTCGAGGGAGTGCCCCAATAATATGGGATAGTCATGGTTCTACCGTCATAACCCGAGGCAGGGCACTTTTTCAAGTCGGAAATGGACTTACCATGTTCCGCAGCGATGACACGCTGTTTTTTAAACCACACACCACCGGCATAGAGGTGACCCATCGTGGCCCATAATCTATTCTCATCCCAATGCGGGTCGCCTTCATGAACGTACCAAGCAGCTTCGTTCACATTGGGGGCATTGATACAGATGCGGGTAGCGACGTCGAAGGGGGCGGTTTTGGTAGGGTCGCTGTATGCTTTCGGCACTTCGTTGTACCAACGGGGATCAGTGTTGTTTTTTTCGGATAATTGTCGTTGTCCGTAACATTCACCGTGGGCTGTTGAGGGTTGGGACCATCCCATTCGTAACCTTTCCAATAGTGCTGACCTACGGCGGCATCCCACATATAATATTCATTGCCGGGGTAGTCGGGTACTTGTAGGTTCGAGCTGATTTGTTTGTTCTTGCCGGCGGTGAAGGTTACGTTGCTGTATTCCTTTGTGATAGTGCCACGGACGTTGGTTTTGGGATCGTAAAGGGTGTACTCTACGTAGAACTTGCTGTACGTGCCCGGGGCAATGACCATGATGGCCGCGTTGCTGTCGGGCGATGCAACTGGCGGGATGGGGAAATTGTTTAAGGTCAGGTCAATAAAATTATTATCTGCAGAGGGCCGAGAGCTGAGATCAATGCCGTTGTCGTCGAACTTGAACCCTCCGCAGACTGCCTGATCAGGACATAGGACGCGAATCTTCTCAATTTTAGCTTTAGAGATGATGCCCTGTGTGGTATAGGGCAGGAAAGTGATGTAGGAGGCTTTGTGGTCGATCATGAAAGTGTAATGCCCGTCGTCTTGTCGATGTGCTATGCCCGTACCACAGTCGCCATACTCGCCGAGCTTTGCCGCATCGTTGGGCTTGGTTTGCTCTTGGGCGTTTTGGATATTGACAAACCGCTCATTAAATCCATAAGTTCCAGGGCCTGTATAGCGTACGGTATACTGAGGAGCGGTGAAGTCATCATAAAACCAGAAGGTGGCTCTGGGCGTGCGGTCTTTTCCCGAAGCTCGAAGCTGGTCATCAATGTCACTACGATAGCTGCTACGTACGCCCGTTGGTTTGTCTATCGTATTGTGCACATAGAGAACGTCACCTAACGTCCAATAGAATCTGACGCCCGTGCCGGTATATTCGCCAGCAGTGCGCGTCGTGGGATTCCTGGGGGGAGTCTCGTTATTTACCGAAAAAGCCGTTAGTCCTTCACCGTCGGACTTCTGCTTTTGGTTCTGTCTGTCGTGGGCTACATCGTCCGTGGCGCAAGCCGTGAACAACATGGCGGCAAGACCCAGCAGCGATAAAATGTTTACTTTCATCTTTTTTCTTTTCATTGTCTTGTTGTTTTCGTTCGTTACCAGTTAAGCTTTCTTTCCGGGAGCACTCCTCCTCGTCCTCTTCCATGTCGAAGAAATCGTTGCGGCGGGCATGCAGCGGATTGCCGTCGTTGCCTGCGTCGTTGTGTCCACCGGAGAACTGCAGCAGTGGAGAGCAGTGGTCGAGGGAGACTACCTCCACATGGGGGCGTCACGTAAGCGAGCCTCGCATTAGCTTCTTGTTTATTTTCCTTCTGTTTCATATAATTTATGTTTTATGAGATTAATCGTGCTTATTTACCCTTGTCCAATGGAACAAAAGGACACGGAAAAACGAACAAAGGGAACTCGCGGAGAGCCTTTTGTTCACAAGGGTTGCGACACGCTTCACGCACGCGCGCGAAAAGACATTTTAAAGAGAAGTCAGCGACGGTGCGCCTGTGTGTGTGTGTGTGTGTGTGTTAGCAAAATATCTGAAACTGCCAAATATAAAGCGTTAAAAAGATGCGAGGAAACTGCTATTTCTTCGCACACCCTTACTGCTGCCATTGATATTTGCCTTTGTCATCATCATGCACTGTCAACCGTAGCCTCTTGATAATCTACTACCGATTTGGGGACAAAGTTAGATAAAATTTATTAAGGGAGCAAATTTCTTACAGAGAAATTCCACAAAAGAGAACATTTTCGCCCATAATACTTAGACATTGGCATTAGGCGGACCGAAAGACAGAGACCGAATGTACACAATAAAGACTGGTTCTAAAAAGTATGCTAACGTGTAATTTTTAGAACATTCCTTAATCCAAATCGGTTATTAGAATCAGCACAGATTTTTGCTCAATTGTCGGACAGACAAGATGACAACAAGCAAAAATGTCAGAAAACAACAAAATGGTTCGTAATGTCACATTAACAAGCCGATATATTGGATCTCCTGAATCACAAATGGATTTTGACATCAAGCGTATATTTCAAAAATGCTGTGGAACAATGTGAACGAGCATACGCTTTAGAGAAGAATTTATGGGAGTACTCTCTTGCATAAAATTGTAATAGATAAAAATATTAACGCCTCATTATCCAAAAGAGCCGCTTGTTGCGTGTGCATTCATCGTTTTATGATTTTGCCCTTAGTCATATCATGCCAAATGACAGACTTACATTCAGGAGTAATGGACATTTAGAGATTTTCAGCCCCTAACGTTCATTCGTCTGCATATACTTATATAGCCTAATTACAAGTCTTTGTTCAGGCTTAGGTAACTTCTTCCTAAATAATGCAAAAAGAGGGATGTGCAGTTTAAACGACATCCCTCTCTATGAACATTAAGTTAAGTTTGTTTCAAGCAAGCTCTTTAGAAGTTGTAGTAAACACCAAAGTTAATGTTATTGCCATTAAGGTTTACACCCCAAACGTGTGAATCTTTGCTTGCACCATCGTATTTTTCAGACTTCCAACCAGCAAAACCTACGTGAGCTACAAAACTGACTTTCTTGTTAAGGTTTACAGCAATACCTGGTTTCAAACCTACTGACCATTCATCAACTGAAGGGGTAACTGCATGCGCATGGTTATAGTGGGTATAACCGAAACCACCATCGATGAAAGCATCTACATACTTTGTACGAACTACATTGAAACGAGCATAAGGTGCAACTGTGAAATAGTTGCGAGTTTCACCCTTTATATTTACAGGGTTACCTTTTCCCCAACCAACAACGGTACCAATTGCAACATCTTTATTGATGTTATAACCAATTTCAGGGAGAACTTGATAGGTTGTTACGTTGTCGCCACCACGTTCTTTAGAAGAAGCAATACCAACACTACCACCAACATAAACCTGTGCGCTCGCTGCAATTGATACAAATGCAACAGCAAAAAGTCATTAAAATCTTTTTTTCATCTTAATAAAATTAATTTGTTAATACTGAAATATAAATCTCTTTTACACCCCTAACTCTATTGTAAACAGAGAAGAAGTCATGAACTTGGGTGCAAAAGTAAAAACTTTTAAACTGAACAACCAAATATTTATATCAAGTTTTTCAAAGTGATGTAAACGAACGTTAAGACCTGCGTTTTTTAGAGATTATTTTTACAAAGCGTTACTTTTTAGCAGTTACCAATAACATAACGTCTAAGTCTATTCGTCTATTCTGTTATGTAAAACAAAGCGATATTTACTGCGAATAATTTGTTCTTTCCGAGAAAATTTCGGAACTTTGCAGCAAAGTATTATATGACTATGCTTACTATGTTTTACGCATTGAATGTTTCAAACTTTAACCTTACCGACAGGTAATATAATTAATTACACCTATTTAAAGATGAAGAAGATTTTATCAAAGAACTTTACGCGCTATCTGTGTCTGACAGTAGCCGTTCTTCTTTCTGTTTCAGTTACTGCACAGAAAGACTTTTCCTCTATTCGCACCGGCGTAAATGTCGCAGATGCAAAGATTATCGAGAGTGGTGTCAAATCTTTCAAAGAGATAGAAGGAAAACTTCCAAGGCGAGCAAACAGCTTTGATGACGACAACCCAGACCACCACGCAACAACAGGTTGGGGCCTGAATTATGAATATTACAGATACACCTACCCCAGCATCAACACCAAAGGCGAGCCTGTAACTCTGACAGCCCTGGCAGCAATGCCAACCAATTATAAAGTTCCTATCAACAACATTATTTTAGGTTGCCATATTACAATAACCGATAATAAAAGTACGCCTTCAGAATACATAAAGAGCGGAGATTGGAAAAGCGATGTGGGTATGTTGGTTATGCACGCAAAAAGCAAGAGTGCTTCGGAACTGGCATACAACTGCCTGGTGATATTGCCAGACTATCAAGGGTACGGAATAACACAAAACGAAGCTCACCCTTACTTAGCACAGGAGGTAACAGCCCGACAGAGTGTCGATGCGCTACGCTATGGCATTGAGCTATATAAAAGCAGCAAGAAAGGACGTGCTAAACTCAGAGATGATTGGAAAACCATCTGTGTAGGATACTCTCAAGGAGGTTCGGTAGCTATGGCTTCTCATAAGTTTATAGAAACCAACTTTCTCGACAAGGACCTCCAGTTGGGTGGCTCGGTATGCGGAGATGGTCCGTACGACCCTATCGCCACGCTGAAATTCTATATCACCGAGGATAAAATATACATGCCCGTAGCCCTTCCCCTTATTATAAAAGGTATGCTCGACTACAATCCTTACATGGGAAGGCACAACATAAAAGATTACTTCAATGAGAAGTTTCTCAAGACAGGAATCCTTGATTGGATAGAGAAGAAAGAAAAAGATACTCAGGTTATACAAAATGAACTAAAGAAAATATATAACTTCCAAAAAGATGCAAAGGGAGAATATAAAGGTATCTGAAATATTCACTCCCGAAGCATTTGCCTTTATGTCTAAGAAGGTGAAAGGAGAGGAAACGGAAAAGAATCCTAAATTTGATGATCTATACACAGCTTCAACCGTTAATAATCTTACAGAAGGTTGGAAGCCCAAGTATCCCATCTATCTTTTCCATTCCAAAGCTGACGAGGTTGTACCTTTGAGCAATGCGGAAAGTGCCTACCAGAAAATGAGAACCGATGCTAATCCTGACATTATCAAATACACCTACGTAAATAAAGGCGGACACGTGGAAAGTGGAAAGACTTTCTACTTTGCATTATTTGGTAAATGTTACGAACAATTAGGCGTAGAAGCCATTGCAGGTGGCGAGGAAGCTTGGAAGAAGTTCAAACCATAACAGCATTAAACATCAAATTATATACAATCTTCAACATTGAAAGATATGAAAAAACAACATATATTAATATTTTTAATAGCAGTATGCGCACAGCTTTCTGCCTTTGCCTCTGTTTTAGAGAAAGAAACACTCGTAAAAGGTACAGCCAAACTGAATGGAACAGATATTCCAATTTGGTTTAACATCACAGGAGAAGGCGTCGCAGAAGTTGGAAATGGTAAGAATGCAGCTATCAGCCAGTACTCTGTGGGAAAAGCTTGTCATTCCTGCTTCGTTCACCAATGCTGCTGAAAACCGCCAGTATAAAGTTACAAAGGTCGGGGATTTTGCGTTCAGTCTTTGCGACAAACTGACAGAAGTAGTACTTGAAGAAGGAATTACGGAGATAGGCGAACAGACTTTCTTCGGCTGCAACGCCCTGTTGAACATCGGCTATCCTGCCTCGCTGACAACCATAGGCAGAGGTGCTTTCAGAGGTTGCAGAAACCTCAAGCACACCAATCTGCCTGCAAACCTCGCTACAATCGGGCAGGGAAACCTTTGCAGAAAACCAATTCGCTGATAACAAAATAGTTATCCCCAACAAGATAACAACCATTCCGCTTGCTTCTTTTTGAAAGCAGTAGCTGCAAATCGTGGTATTGCCACCTTCACTGACAAGCATTGAAGAAGACGCTTTCCTACATTCTGAAGATTGCGACTTCTATATGTTCGACGGTACAACGGCACCAACGGTAAACGAAAAGAGCGTGAATCAGAAAGGACATTGGTATGCCACAAACCCTGAAATCTATGCTGCGAACAACTTTTGCAAGGGTCTGTTGCCTATCAGTGCTATGATTCCACAGAAGGAGTTTATCGCAGAAGGCGTTACCTACAAAGTTCTAAAAGAGGGAGAATACCCAGGCATCTTCACCGCTTCGGTTCATAAGAAAAGCGATGAAACAACTTGGAGCCACACTTTCAACGAATTTAAAGAGAATGTATTCAACGATTCTTTCGCAGGCAAGTGGAAACCAACATTCCGTGTAAACGGTATAACTCCAAACTTCTTTGCTGGCGAAGATATAGAAAAGCTACACCATATTGCCCTGCCAACAAACATAGAGGCGGCACAAGCCAGAACGCATTTGCACAATGCAAGGCTCTCGTATCTCTCGACTTATCGAAGCTGAAGCCATTGGGAAAGAACGAAAGTGACGAACTTTTAAGCGGACTGCCCGAAAACACTGTGGTGTATGCGCCAAAGGGACAAACTGACGAACATCGTGCCTACAATATAGTTCTCACAGCAGACAACGGAGAACGCCATACAAGCCATTTCAAAATAAACATAGACGACAATTTCAACGAATTGGCAATGAAAGGAAATATGAACTATTACCTTCCTCATAAGTTTATGGCAGACAAAGCCACTTTCAATCGTTCTTCTTTCCAAAAGAAAAAGAAAGAAACAATCGTATTGCCGTTTACCGCCAAGCCAAGCGGAAAAGCCTTTGCGTTCAGTAAGATGCAAGGAGAGAACGGTGCAAAAAGAAACCATTGTATTCTCTATAGAAGAGGAAATGCAAGCAAACAAGCCCTACATGTACATATCTAACGGAGAGGAAATCTCGGCTAACAATGTGGAAGTAAACCCACAAATAGCAGGAACAGCACCATCGGAAGCAACAAACCTATATGGCGTCTACAAGGCTGATTACATTAAAAAATTGGCAAAAAGCCTACAACTCGAGGGCACTATATATATTTACAGTTCTGTAGGAAACGAAGGAAAAAGGTGCTTTCGTACGAACTGGCGAGTATGCTAAAATCACTCCTTTCCACGCATTCTTCCACCTAAACAGCAAAGATTCGGAAACAAAGTTAGACGTTTCGTTCGAGGGAGAAGAACCAACAGGAATAGACACCCCATCGGCAAGCAAGAACGATGACGACAACTCTTGGTTCAACCTGCAAGGAATAAAACTCAATGGCAAACCAAAGAAGGGCATTTTATATTCATAATGGCAAGAAAAATAATGATACAATAAAACAATGAAAGTAAAAGCAAAAAAACAGACACTAAACCTCTGATACAAACCTTGCCAATAGAAATACAAATGCCATTGGCAGACTCAGACAAAATATAAAGGTACCTATTGATAATGGTATCGATAAGCGAAGGCTTTGCAGAAGGCAAAGAGCAAACAGAAGAAGAGGGTGTGTCAAAAATTGATACACTCTCTCAAGTTTATATATCAGTCGTGAGGGCACGCTATTTTTACTTATCTTGCATATTTTTTTACTGGATAGCATTCTCCTTTCAGAAAAACATTTATCTTTGCGAAACTGTTTATCATCGTTACAAAATAAATTTAGAAAAAGAAAAAGCATATAAAGGTGCTTTAAATGAGTTCCCTGTTTATGCATCAATAGTTCCTAAGCCATATTATTTGGTTATAGTTGAGAGACAAGTTCTCATGCGTATCGGTATTGGGCAGGAATATTCCGCCAGAAGAAATAGATTACAACGAGAGAACATTGGAAACTAAAAAACAACAAGACAACTTCTCATTTTCTTTTCGGAGGAGAGAAGAAGAATAAAGAATGGAAGATGCTACTCGTTGCGAGTCTTCATTTTGTTGTGAATTGTCATAACACTGTGAATCTTCATAAAATTATGGGTCTTCACTTATGTTTAATGTAGAGTAGCGGCAGCCGGAGCAGAGCTCTGATTTTATATTTCAGTCTTCTCTAAAAGACAAAGAGACTTATAGAAACCATCTATCAACAATTTAAAGCGAGACTTGCTACACTCCTTTCCCCCTCTAAAGGACGTCAAGACAGGTATTTTTACATTATGAGAAAAACTTTCTCTCCAAAGTCCTGCAGCCTGCAAGGTAGATATTGCCGACCTTAACGGCTGTTTGGTTTCGCGTCTGACACTTTCTGCCAATACCGCCACACCAGTAATGCTCGGACATGGTTTGTTTATGGCTACTGCATATTTTTCCGATGGCAGCAAGACTACCGTGAAGTTTGTAAACTAACCAGTCATTTCCATTATATAAACATGGCACGCTAAGGACAGACAAATTCGCTTAGCGTGCCTTCTTTATTTTGCAACTATGGTGGCACACATATGTCCATGGATCTATGCTTGTATATCCCATAGATGTAACCTCTGCAAAACTCTAATAATAATGTTAGTCCGATGAAATTCAGATGATGTAGAACCGATGATTATCCTCCTCTGAACAACTCATAAAATTGCAACGGAGTTACGACAATCGTCGCAACGAGGTTACGGTAATCATCGCAACAGAGTTACGACGAATGCCGTTTCAAGGCAGTTAAAATATTTATCCGCATAGAGATATGCAGCACTATTCATCTTTTTCATTTCTTATCTCTCCATAGGATTATAAAACAATGACAACTGTTCGGAAATAGGGTGGCAACCTTTTTCTGAGTTGTCCATAATAATTACTCGTGCTCCTGTGCTGGCAATAAAGAGACCTGCGTGCTCATACATATTTCTTTCAAACTTTACCCACTCTGTCTTTGACATGTTTTTATACCTCCAAGTATAATTGACTATTGGCAACGTTTGTTGTGTAAGTCCTATACATTCGAAAGAAAAATTGTGCTCTGTATCAGTTGCTTTAAGAATTATCCCGGGCAGACCAGCGAATTTCCATGGACCTGTACTGATTGGGATATCACGTGTAAACCACACAATGTACTTTCGCCCACCATATTCCGTTGTCGCTTTCTGACATTTATAGCCAAAGACACTATCAACGCTGTTTTCTATACTCCACTTCATTTGTGGTGAAGGCTCCGTATATCTGCATACTTCTTTTGTAAAGGGGACGCGATTATCAACTGTGAGTTCCTTTTTCTTTAAATCTGTCCTTATCGCATATCCTTGCCAACCTTGTTCGGAGGTAGCCCCTCCATAAAGTTTTATGATAGAGTCTCTCTTTACATCAAGTTCATGGAGGTTCTTACTATAGAAAGAAGTATACTTTTTGCCAATTAGCAAGATCATATCATCTTCAAATTGCATTTCAGTGTCATTTGCCGATGCCTTCGTTTTAACATGGTAAATCAAATTAAGATATGAGTGATCAATTGTTTCATACTTACTGACATCTTGGCTCATAAGAACGAGTCCTGGACTATCCATCGCATAAGTGATTTTTACCTGCGATTTAATACTCTGATGGAACATTGTCATGATTGTTACGATGAGACATTCGTTTTGCTAAATTCATTTTTCCATTTTATTAAAAGATTTAGATAATTCTGAAACGTATACCAACTAAGAATGTCCTTCCACGGAGTTCCAAACTATTTTCTGATTTAAGAACACTGCTGTCTGTTATCTTATGGAAAACGTTTTTATTAAACAGATTAATACACTCCATGTTCAGCGTTACAGATTTTAGTCTCCATTCAAGTGTGAGAGTTTAAAAATAGGCTGGTCTTTTCTTTCCTAAAATAATTGTTGTAATAATACTGCCCCTCCACGTTTAGGCTCAGGGTCTTGGTCAGATTGACAAACGCTGAATTGAGGGCTATTGAAGGTAGAAAAGTTTTTCACTCGTTTCATTGTTAATATAAGTTTTGTTGAATGTATAGAGATTAATTATAGAAATCCCAAACCATTTGGTGAACTGGGCATTAAAATCTATTCCTGTCTGAAGAAAGTCAGTTCTGCCTTCGTATGCATTATCATTGATTTCATAGTTTTGGTAGGTTCTCCCTATACTTAGTTGTTCGGAAATTTTAGTATTCCATCGATAGAAGCCTTTTGAGGCTTCCTGTTTAAATTGCAGAATGCGATAATTTCCTATAGTAGGAGAAAGATGGAAAACCAATTGACGATTCACAATCTTATAGGCATGGAGATAGCCATTTTTGGCATTCACATAGATTAGTCCAATGTTCGCGAAGAACATTTTCAGCACATTCTTATAGTTGATGGCAACATTTCCTTTTAATGTTTTGTTCAATCCTAACCGATAAGGTTGTGCATTGTTGAATACATTCCGATAGTTCAGATAATACATCTGTGGTAAAATATCTATGCCATTACCGAATTGTCTATCACGACTGATAACAGATACTACTTCCCAGTTCTCAAAAGGTGTCCAACTAAATGTGGCATATGGGCTAAAAGAAAATTTCTGTCCATTCTCTTTCCTATCTGCCAACATGTCGTTTTGGTTATATCCCATCACACCAATTGGTATGTAGACAGCAAGATTTATTTTATTTGGGGAATAGTAAACGAACCTTGGCAAAAGGTAGAAACCATATTTCAGCAGCCTTATATCATTCATAGAATTGGGTAAACTTGTCTTCAGATGTTCATAATTAAGTTTACTTTGTATCTTTATATCAAATTTTTACGAGTTTTATGGGAAAACTAAATATCGACAGAGTATTGTCCATTATAAAATTCTGTGCACGGAATATTTGAGTGGTTTCGTTAAATCTCAAATTTGATTTTGATGTTTCAAACTTCATTTCTGAGGTGAACTCGTTAAACAGATATTTGGAATTTGTGTTAAGTAGTAGACTGTTGGATATCGAAAAATCGTTTTTGTTTCAATAGTTGGGGAAATAGAAGAGGCATTCTCTAAGACAGTGCCTGATGCATGGTTGAAGTTCAGATTAATTCCAAGCAAATTTTTTAAATACAAAAGTTTGTGAATTAATTTTATAATTCAAATAAGTAGCAATATGCTGCATTCTGTTTTTGAAATTGTTCTGTTCGTTATAGATTAAATCTTGTTGACGGTCAGCATAATAACGCAGATAATCATGCGATTTTCGATGTTCATGGTCATATAGATAATTAAAACTACAACTTAAAGTACGAGCATCGTTCAGTTTGAAGAGTTGATTTATCGTAGCTGCTGTAGAGCTGTTGTCGTAGGACCAGCTTTTTATTGATAGGTGCATTGTTTGGAATAATGAGACCGATACTATACGAAGAATTTATTTTCGTGGGAGCATGTAGTTCCGTGCGTAGGTCATTTCCAATATTATTAGACTTTTACGAAAGATAAGTTTTGTCTTTTTGTGTAAACTGCATAATATTTAGGGTTTTACATCGCGTGCAAGTGGACTCCCACCTACTTTTAATATCAGCATTGGAAGTAATGATACCTTTAGCAGAATTTCTCAATTTTTATGTTGATAGATGGCTGATCGTTGGTTTCTTTTTCCACGAAGTACATTGGCTTCCTGGTGATGTTGCAATATCTGTACAGAAGCTATACTTTCCACATTAATATTAGTAGTTGCAATATTGTATCTATCGCCTAATATATCATTTCCTTCTATATAAAAATCTTTTATCCATTGTCCGTTAACAGAAATTTTTACCATCACTACTTATGGTCAGCCCCTGGCAATTTACGCAATAAATCCTTCAAAAACTTTGTCATTCTTGTCAATGAAACTTGCTGCCACATAATTGATGGTATCACCCTTTTCCCTTATCTTTTTTGCTTTTACAATGACTTCCTTCAGTTGTTTTTACTTCTGGTTTTACGTTAAACGTTAATCTTTGTGTTTCATTCTTTATTATTTTTTCAATAGTTTTTACGTTGAACCCCTTTACAATAATCTTTAACTCGTGCGAATGTAGGGAGCATCGATGATTAAAGAGAAATTACCATTTTCGTCTACATTAGTAAAAGCAAGGATAGAGTCATTGTTTATAGGAGTTACTGTCAGCATAACAGACTCATCTCCAACAACTCTTCCATCTATTTTTGCTCTGACCAAATATAGATATACAACTAAAAAAACTATAGAAATTGTCAAAAGTATCTGTCTCCATACTATAACATTTAAGATGTTGGCTACGCCATACTGTTATTTAATTATTAAGAACTCTGTGTGCATTTATTGCACCACAGTTTGAATAATCTTGTAGACTCGATTATATCTCTTTTTGCGAAAATTATAAATATTTTTGATTATTCCACTATACAAAAGTGTATTTTTTTCTTTTCCATAGTATTTCTACACTTTTGTATAGCTTTTTATGCAATATTCATTCAAAATGATGTTTAGTTAATAAAAATCTATCTTTTTGTGTACTATCTTATTCGCGAAAAGTGGTTACTGTAACATTAAAAATATAGGAGCGTCGGTGTCTTTATTTTCTATCTTTCGACTAATCGACTTATTTTTTTCCAGAATTAAAACTGAACTCAATACCAAAAAAATACACATCGATTTGTTATCTCTGATGCTGCGCTCTGAGTATTCCTGAACAATAGAGTTGTTATTTGTTTTTGGTAATGTAGATAGCATCTTTGCCAATAAATAGCATTCCCAATGAGAACTTCCAGTTTTTAACTGGTAAGCAATACTCAAATTATTTTGTGCTTCACTCCTTGTTTTGTAAATACCCTCTGCCGTATAAGTAGGAATAACATAAGTATAGTTTGCCGACAAGTTTTTTATAATTGAAATCTAAACTAAAATAGTTTTTGCAAGAGAAAGCACTGAACTTATTATCTGCTGTAGAAGTTGTACTCGTACAAGGATCTAATGTTATTTGTAAACGCAATAAATTTGATCCAAATGGTTTTATAGATGCATTTACTCGTCCACCATACGTGTAAGCATAGTTTCCATTCACCGAATTGTAGATTAAAATGATTGCCTTCTTCGTTATAATATCCCTATAATTGGTTTTTGTTTTTATAAAGATGGCTTAATATTAATTCTAAATCCAGATATTTGCTATAAAAATTGTATAATAGCCCATTTGTGTAACTATGCTCGTTCCTTAAGTTTGGATTTCCAGAATAGTAAATGTCTTTACTAATCATTTTCACGTTATTGCTAAGTTGTGTTACTGTTGGAACATTAGTACCAGAGACAAACACAAAACGTAAAGTAGACTTGTTCGATAGCTTATAGCCCAAAAATAAATCGAGGATTAAAAAGAGTTCTATGGTAAGAAGTTATAGCACTTTTTAATATTTAAGAGTGTCAAACCCAAATTTAGTTGGTACATAAACTTATTTTTTACACCGTCCACGGCAGCATAAATACGTTGTTGCCAAATATTTGAAGTGTAATTATAGCTTCCTTTCAGATTTTTCAAATCAGAAAACAAGTGAGAATAGTCAAAACGATAGCCAGTATTTATATTTCCTAACCCTATTTGGTGTGTGTATATTACTTCTCCTATAAAACTTGACTTCTTGTTGTTTAAATTCATTTCGTCTTGAAAGAATAAACTATTCCCTGGTAAAACATATTAGGTTGTTTTTATTTTTTCCATTTGTTTCGAAAAAGTAGTGGTAACGTTGGCAGTCAATTCATCTTTTTCTCCAAACTTTTTGCCAGTAATACAAGTCGATGGAAGGGTTGAAAGTATGTGTTTTGTCTGTATTATGGCTCATTATATTCAATGCCAGAACTGCCATTTACATATATACCTGTGTTATTAGATTTAGAAAATATACGCTCAACATTTGGTGTGAGTGTTACTTGGAATATCTTTTTTATCCAATTGTGTGTAGGTATATTTCAGAGAAATATTGTGCGTAGCATAGCCGAATTTTTCTTTTCCAGAAGTTTCATCTAAACAATCAATCCCATTCAATGCGTATTTGTAGCTATTCTGCGTAAAGCAATCCTTATAATTCCGATAATTAAAATTGTATTCTATGTGAAAAATGCTGTTTCCTTTTTGTTGCTGCGTAAAACAATCCATCGTTAGAAAAACCTGTTGTTACGGCATTGAAGTATTTATTCAAAAGAATAACCGTTATCTAATTGCTTTTGTTACGACATTAATAACACAAGTAGCAGAAGCATAGCGAGCGGGTGGAAAATCGTAATAGTCTACTCGTTTTACTTTATTGGGAGCTATGGCTCTCAGTTCATTTTCGGTAGATCGTACACCATTAATAAGAATGAGAGGATTACCCTGGTTGGTTGTCAGTTTGCCCGACATTAAGTCTTCTCTTATTCCAGAGATATTTTTTAATAAATCGCGTGCCATTTGTGCTCGTTTCATTTCCTCACTTGTAAAAACAATAGAGCGATGGTCTATTTTTCTGATTATTACGACTTGCAGTTACAACCGTTTCATTCAGTTGAGTTACTGAAGGTTTTTAAATCAAAATTTCTTGGTTAAGACTTGACCAGAAGAGGACATAGTGATGCGTGTGGAAGTTGTAAGGGGTTCGTAACCTATACACGAAATTATAAAACGATAGCGACCAATAGGAATATTCTCAATAAGGTAGGAACCTTCCATATCTGTTATTGCACTATACAAAATTTTTGTTGTATCGGAAGCATTTTGTACCGCAATGTGAGCAAATTCAATTTTCTCTTGTGTAGTTAAATCTTTTACACTCCTTGTATATTTATTTGAGCATTACAAAATAAGTGTGTTAGAAAGGTAAAGCAAATAGAAATAGTTTTTCTGTACATTTTTATTTTTATTCTTTGGTAATGAGAATAATTGAGTTTCCTTGTCTATTGTTGGTTCATCGCCAACAGTGAATTTGATGTTCAAAACTCCCGAAAAATATTTATTTGGTGTATTATAGTTTACCACTGTTATTTGCTTTTATCATCTCCATAGGTACCTGCTGCAGAATCATATCCATCTTTTTCATCAGGTATTTTCGAATTGTTTGCAAAAACTTTATAAGGAGAATCAGATGCTTTGAGGAACAGCACTCTGTCTTCATATTCATTTCTAATTTCTTTTTAAGAAAGTCTAACAACAAGAGTTTTGCATCTTCTTTTGTTGGGAGTTAGAATTGTTTCAGAATATGTTTTCTCGGTGGGAATGTATTTGAAATGGGCATTAATATTGCCTACAAATTCTGGTTTCTCATTAAACTTGTTACATAAATAACTTGCTGCATTTTGAATTTCCTTCGATGACCGAAATTGTATAATCCTTAAATATATCCATAGGAACTCCATAGAAAGAAAAAGCACCTAAAGAATTTGAAACTGTAACAGCTTTGGGCATTTGCTCTCCTTCTTTAGTCAATGCTATTGTAAGATAAGGAACGCCAGAAGTTAATTTTTGTACTGTCGGTGTATGCTATGCCATTATACCAATAATCGGTATTTTTCTTGTGAAAAGACACTTATGCTTTTTAATGTCAAAAGTAGGAATAGAATAAATTTATATCGCATATTGTTTATTTCTCTATTATTAACACTGCAAAAGGTATAGATAAAATTTTGTTTTTTCATATGTTTTTATTATTTAACACAAGAAAACAGCTTTGCAATAGTTTATAATCTTTTTGTAATAGCTTCCCAAATTCGATACATTACAGGGTATTATTCATTCCTGATAAGAACCGAGGGAAAGTCAATGACAATAATGGCTAAAAAATTATTATTATAACAATCAGATTTTATAATAAAAATATATTTTCTTATTATATTTTTCGTGGTTTATAATAAAAAGTGCCATAAAATATTATGTTGTGAGTGACAGCATATTACAAATGTGTTTTCCTACTTCATTTTTGTGCCTCACAGGTATTGTACTTCTCGTTTACAGGTGCTTATAAATAAAAATTATAGCACACTAATGTTTGCAGATATCGTTTTCGGTGCTTTCAAATTTGGAAGACCTATTTTGTTGTTGTATCTTTGTAGCAACTTCAACGATTGAAAAGACTTATGATAGACAGACCAACAGTAGACAGAATATTGGAAGCCGCAAACATTGTGGACGTGATTTCGGAATATGTTTCGCTGCGAAAGGCAGGCACAAGCTACAAGGGACTGTGCCCATTCCACGATGACCGCACGCCGTCGTTTTCGGTCAGTCCTGCAAAAGGTGTCTACAAGTGTTTCTCGTGTGGCGAGGCAGGCAACGTTGTGAACTTCATTATGAAGCACGACCAGATGACTTACCCCGAAGCTCTGAAAGTCTTAGCAAAGAAATACGGTATTGAGGTAAAGGAACGGGAGCTTACCACAGAGGAAAAGCAACTTGAGAACGAACGCGAGTCGATGTTTCTTGTAAACGAATGGGCTGCAAAATATTTCCAAAACATACTGCACAATCACGTAGACGGCAAGGCTATAGGCTTGCAATACTTCCGCAACCGTGGCTTCAGAGACGATATTATAGAAAAGTTCCAGTTAGGTTTCTGTCTCTCGGGAAAGCAAGAATTTGCCAATGCGGCGCTGAAAGCTGGCTATAAGGCTGAATTTCTTGTAAAGACGGGGCTTTGTTTTGAACGTGAAAATGGCGAACTCGCAGACCGTTTCAATGGCAGGGTTATCTTCCCTTGGCTGAATGTAAGTGGTAAGGTGATTGCCTTTGGCGGTCGTCTGCTCGATTCAAGAACGAAGGGAATAAGCCAGAAGTATGTCAATTCGCCGGGTAGTGAGATTTATCAGAAAGACCACGCGCTGTACGGAATATACCAAGCGAAGAAAGCTATCGCCAAGTTCGACCTTGTATATATGGTGGAGGGTTACACCGACGTGGTATCTATGCATCAGTGTGGCATAGAAAATGTGGTGGCAAACAGCGGTACGGCACTTTCGGTCTATCAGATAAAGCTACTTCGCAGATTTACTTCGAATATCGTTTTGCTATACGATGGCGACGAAGCAGGACAGCACGCAGCCTTGCGCGGTACGGATATGTTGCTGTCGGAAGGTATGAATGTGAAAGTTTTTGTTGTTGCCCGACGGGAAAGGACCCTGACGAGTTGGCACGCAATCTGACTGCTGAGGCTTTCAGAAAGTATATCGAAGAGAACCAAACAGACTTTATTGTCTTCAAGATAAATGTATTATTACGAGGTATAACCGACCCCGTGAAGCGGTCGGAGGCGATAAACTCCATTGTGCAAAGCATTGCTGTGATTAAAGATCCCATATTGCGCGACACCTATTTGCGCGAGTGTGCACACAGAACGGGAATGAAAGAGAACACACTCATTGCACAGATGAACCGTTTCATCTATAACGACAGAGAACAGCAACGAAAGGAGCAAGTGCGGGAAGCCGAACAAACTGTAAGCGAAGAGCAAGTGTTGCGCCCTGCAACGCCTATGCAGCAGGCATCGAAAGTAGAAACGATGTTGGTGCAAGCCATTGTGCGAGACGGTGAAAAAATCATTATTCGCAACGTGTTGAACGACGAGACAGGCGAAAAAATCAATCTTAATGTAGCACAATATATTGCCTACGACCTCGGGCTGGACAATCTTTCGTTTAAAAATCCATTATCGGTTCAAATTCTTACAGAAGCCATAGAACATAGTGGAGACGAAAATTTTAAAGCCGAAGAATATTTCACGCATCACCCCGATATACTTATTTCAACATTAGCAGTGAAGCTGAGCGTAGACCGTTTCCAGCTGTCAGAAAGTATGCAGATGAAGGAACGGGAGATTGACCTCCGCGACCGCATAATGCATCTTATACTCGATTACCGTATGGACTATGTGGAACAACACCTGAAAGAGTTGCAGGCAAGTCTGTCGGCAGAGAGCGATTTGAATAAAGTAATGGAAATAATGGGAGAGATAAAGAAGATGCAAAACATGCGCAACGTGCTTGCACGCAAATTGGGAAACGATATTGTGGTGTGATGGATAGGAAATAGGCATTAAGGAAGGAAAAGGAATGATTTACGTACACTGGATAGTTCTGCAGCCTACACCGTGATAGCCGTTGTGGCAATGATTACGGTGCTGATGGAGCATCGCCAGCCTGCAAAAACCATTGCATGGGTGCTGGTGCTGTCGTTCTTGCCAGTTGGTAGGCATCGTTCTTTACTTCTTTTTCGGTCGTCGCACCCGCAAAAAAATCATAATATCTGGAAAAGAGTTTAGACCAACTTTACAAAGCGGTCTATGATAGAATTTGCCGAACAAAAACAATTGGAACTCCCCGAAGACAACAAGAAGCTGATTCAGCTTTTTCATGAATCAAAAATTTAGCTTTGCCATTTAAAAACAACACTGCAGAGGTTTATATTTCCGGATATGAGTTCTTTCCTGCAGTCTTAGCCGCCATAAGCAAGGCAAAACATCACATTCATATAGTTTCTTACATTGTAGACGACGACCCGTTAGGGCATTTATTACGCGATACTCTTATAGATAAAGCACGCGAGGGGGTGGAAATACGTTTTTTGTTTGACGATGTGGGTTCATGGAAAACACCTAACAGCTTCTTTGAACAAATGCGCGAAGAAGGTATCGAGGTACACCCTTTTATGCCTGTACGCTTTCCAGCCTTCACGGGAAAGGTGAATTATCGAAACCACCGCAAGATTATCGTAATAGATGGGAAGGTTGGTTTTATAGGTGGAATGAATTTAGCGCAACGTTATGTCAAAGGGTATAAAGGAAGAATATGGCGCGATACTCACGTAAAAATATGCGGAGCAGCTGTCTACGGACTTCAACGTGCTTTCCTTGTAGATTGGTTTTATGCTGACCGTACACTAATAACCGATCGTAAATATTATCCTGAAATAAAAACAAAGCAACCAAATAATTGTCTGATACAGATAGTTACAAGCAGTCCTACCAGTATTTGGGAAGAATTAGAGCAAGGCTATATAAAGATATTGCTAAGCGCAAAACAATATGTTTACATGGAGACCCCCTACTTTTTGCCCACCGAGCCCATGTTCTTTGCTATGCGAACAGCTGCCCTGTCGGGTGTCGATGTACGGTTGATGGTGTCGTTAGAAACCGATTCAAAGTTAGTTCAAATGGCTTCCTGGTCTTATCTTTCTCAGGCAGTAAAGGCAGGTGTAAAGGTTTTGTGCTACAAAAGGGGGTTCAATCATAGCAAGTTGCTGGTTGCTGACGACAATGTTGCAACGATAGGTTCGGCAAATATAGACTTCCGCAGCTTTGAAAACAACTTTGAAGCCAATGCTTTCTTCTATGACAAAACCAATGGCACAACGCATAAAAATATCTTCTTAGACGATGAAGCAAATAGTGTCCCATTAGAAAATATAAAGGAAATAAATCAGAAAACATTTCTTTACCGACTATGGGAATCGGTTATCCGCCTGCTAAGTCCATTATTATAACATACATTTTTGTACATAAAGAAACCACATAAAAAAGGTTCCTCAGTTAAATACGTAAACGCTTGTCGCGTATAGCTTTTAACCCATGGCAATATATGGTTTTCAAACCGATAATATTTTAAAAAAGTGTGTAAGATTATTGTTCCTTTCTTTGCTTATTCTTCATTTCTCTTTCTTTTTATCTCCAGAATTTCCATTGATGTATTTTTCCTCTGTATGCTGTTTCTGTTTCTTCCATGGCAACACTTGCCAGAAGGAAAGGTACTGACTTGTCTGATGGCATCAATGCTCTCATTTTATCGTCCCTCTTATACTTTCTATTTGAGCCTTTCAATCCAATTAGTTGTATATATACCTTTGCACTTGTACGGGAAAGTCCATGTAAGTAAAGCAAGCCATTGAGCATTGCTCAACGCCTTCATGACAGCTATTGCTTAAATTATACAAAGATAAGGAAAATATGGACTTACACATTTTTAAGACAGTACCTACCTTTCTATCACAACGGCTATGTATCAAAGATGTTGAAATAGAAAACTTTTAATCATCTTCAAAAAGGAAATAACAAAAACTCCCAACACATAATGCTGGGAGTTTTTATATAAAGAATAATTAATATTCCGATTACTCAGCCTTTATGCTCTTCAGCTGCATTCTCAGGAGCATCTACAGCAGGAGCATCAGCCTTCTTTGTTGAACGGCGGCTACGACGTGTCTTCTTAACTTCAGCTTTAGGCGTCTTAGCCATATTCTCATCATAATCAACCAATTCTATAAAGGCTATAGGAGCAGCATCTCCTTTACGGAAACCAAAGCTTAATTACACGAGTATAACCGCCTGGACGATCACCAATCTTAAGAGATATTTCTTTGAACAATTCGTTTACGGCGTCTTTATCTTGTAAATAACGGAATACAACACGACGTGAATTTGTCGTATCATTCTTAGAACGTGTAATTAAAGGCTCAACAAACTTCTTTAAAGCCTTAGCCTTTGCGAGAGTCGTAGTGATTCTTTTGTGCTTTATCAAAGAAATTGCCATGTTAGAAAGCATAGCACTACGATGACTAGCAGTACGACCCAAATGGTTGAATTTTTTATTATGTCTCATCTTATTCTTTAAACTTATTGGGGACTAAAATTTTACCAATGAAGAGCACTAACTCATAGTGCTTGCATTAGAATTATTCTCGGTCCAATTTATATTTTGTTATATCGGTTCCAAACGTCAGATTCAGACTCTCGAGCAAATCATCAAGCTCTGAAAGCGATTTCTTACCAAAGTTGCGGAACTTTAAGAGATCTGTCTTATTGTATTGAACTAAATCGCCTAAGCGTTTCAACATCTGCTGCTTTTAAACAGTTAAGAGCTCGAACACTGAGATTAAGTGAAGAGTCAGTAAGCTTAGTCTTAAGCAACTGACGCATATGCAAAACTTCCTCATCAAATTCTTGATTTCCCTCTTGGTCGGGACTCTCCAACATAATCTTTTCGTCAGAGAATAACATAAAGTGATAGATGAGGACTTTAGCAGCCTCTTTTAGCGCATCTTTGGGGTGAATGGAACCATCTGTTGTAACTTCAATAATCAGTTTGTCATAGTCGGTCTTTTGTTCAACACGATATGGCTCAACTGAATATTTCACATTACGTATTGGGGTGTAGATTGAATCGATTGGGAGTACATTTACATCAGTACAGAATTCACGATTTTCATCAGCAGAAACATAGCCACGTCCCTTATTGATGGTTAAATCAATCTGCATTGAAGCCTTTGAATCTAAATGACAAATCACCAAATCAGGATTTAACACTTCAAATCCAGTCAGATACTTACCAATATCACCAGCTTTGAATTCTGTAGAATTCTCTACGGTGATACTAACTTTCTCGTTCTCGAATTCTTCTACTACTTGTTTGAATCGAACTTGCTTGAGATTCAAAATGATGTTGGTAACATCTTCTTTTACGCCAGGAACTGTAGAAAACTCATGCTCAACACCTGCAATACGAATAGTGTTAATAGCATAACCTTCTAATGACGAAAGAAGGATGCGGCGCAAAGAGTTACCAATAGTAATTCCAAAGCCAGGCTCAAGAGGACGGAATTCGAATTTTCCGAATCTGTCATTTACCTCCAGCATCACCACTTTATCAGGTTTTTGAAATGCTAATATCGCCATTAATTTAATGATTTTTATTGTTTAGAGTACAACTCAACGATTAACTGCTCCTTAATATTCTCTGGAATATCTGCACGATCAGGCTGGTGGAGGAACTTACCACACTTGCTATTCTCGTCCCATTCTATCCAAGGATACTTACTGTGATTGAAACCTGCTAATGCCGTTTCAATAACTTCTAGCGACTTTGCACGCTCACGAACACCTACGATATCACCAGATTTAACTGCATAAGAGGCAATATTAACAACATTACCATTTACAACAATGTGCTTGTGACTCACTAATTGACGAGCGGCAGCGCGAGTTGGTGCAAGACCGAGACGATAAACAACATTATCGAGACGGCTTTCAAGACTCTGCAAAAGTACTTCACCTGTAATACCACTTGCTTTAGCAGCCCGGTCAAATAGATTACGGAACTGACGTTCTAAAACACCGTAAGTATATTTTGCCTTTTGCTTCTCAGCCAACTGAGCACCATACTCAGAAACTTTACGGCGACGATTATTTCCATGCTGACCAGGAGGGAAATTTCTCTTAGCTAACACTTTATCTGCACCGAAAATTGGCTCACCAAAACGGCGTGCGATTCTAGATTTTGGACCTATGTATCTTGCCATAATTTAATTTAATTCTTTAAATTGTTAAGAGATGTGGATTATACGCGACGACGTTTAGGAGGACGACAACCATTATGTGGTAATGGAGTTACATCAACTATTTCTGTAATCTGGATACCAGCAGTATTGACCGCACGAATAGCACTCTCACGACCATTACCTGGTCCTTTTACATACGCCTTTACTTTACGCAGACCAAGCTCGAATGCAACTTTAGCACAATCTTCCGCTGCCATTTGTGCAGCATAAGGAGTGTTTTTTTTCGAACCACGAAATCCCATCTTACCTGCTGAAGACCAAGAAATAACCTGACCTTCATTGTTTGTCAAGGATACAATAATATTATTGAACGAACTATGTACATGAAGTTGACCAAGCGCATCAACTCTTACATTTCTCTTTTTTGATGTTGCTGTTTTCTTTGCCATAACATTTTTAGTCTAAGTTTTAAGCAATTACATTATGATCTTAAAAAGATTATAATTCATAACTCATAACTAAATTCTATTTAGTAGCTTTTTCTTATTAGCAACAGTCTTCTTCTTTTCCTTTACGAGTGCGAGCATTATTTTTGTGTACTCTGACCGCGAACGGAAGACCATTACGATGCCTAACTCCACGATAGCAACCTATATCCATGAGACGCTTGATATTCATCTGTATCTCTGAACGGAGATCACCTTCAACTTTAAATTCAGCGCTGATGATTTCACGGATTTTAGCAGCTTGATCGTCAGACCACTCGCTCACCTTTAAGGTCGCGGTTAATACCTGCTTTGTCCAATATCTTTTGCTGAACTACTTCGACCTATACCATATATGTAGGTCAATGCGATTTCGCCACGCTTTTCTTGGGGCAAATCTACTCCAACAATTCTATTGCCATTGATTGTAATTAATTAAACTTCTTATTCACAATAATCATGCAAAGTTACCCAATTTATATTAGGCAACCATAAATTTTATTTATTTTAACTTTAACCCTGACGTAATTTAAACTTTGGGATTTTTTCTTGTTAATTACGAACAAACGACCTTTTCGACGAACTATCTTACAGTCAGCTGTACGTTTTCTTTTAATGATGCTCTTGTCTTCATTTTTATGTTTTTATTATTTGTATCTGAAAACTATTCTGCCTTTCGTTAAATCATATGGACTCATCTCTACTTTCACTTTTATCACCAGGAAGTATCTTGATGTAGTGCATCCTCATCTTACCAGAAATATGTGCAGTAATATCTACACCATTCTCCAATTCTACGCGGAACATTGCATTAGAAAGTGCTTCTAAAATCGTTCCATCTTGTTCTATAGCAGTTTGTTTCGCCATATTTTAAACACGAGTCTTAAAAATGAAATATTTAAATGCGGAAATAAAACCGCTCATATTGCATAGCAAAAAGGATTTGGGTAATCAAAGATCACAAGAGTTTCCATGTAAATTGACCACCCTCATCTTTTACTCTTCACCTTTTTAAAACTTTCATTGTAAGAAAAGATTTAATATGCTGAGACTATATTATTATTACCACGCGTATGACCAGAGTTTAATAGTCCATCATAATGACGCATCATCAGATGAGATTCGATCTGCTGCAGTGTATCAATAACTACACCAACGAGTATCAACAATGATGTTCCACCAAAAAATTGACCAAATGAATCTTGCACATTCAACAACCCGGCTAATGCAGGCATAATTGCTATGAAAGCTATGAAAACTGAGCCTGGTCCTGTCAAACGACTCATTACAGAATCAATATATTCTGCAGTATTCTTACCTGGTTTAACACCTGGTATGAAACCATTATTACGCTTCATATCTTCAGCCATTTGGGTCGGATTAAGTGTGATTGCAGTATAGAAGTATGTAAATGCAACTATTAAAAATCACATATATAGTATTGTACAATAAACTCTTTGTATCCACTCGGTGACTGAAGGATTGGACTTGCACTATCTGTAGAATATTGAACTATAGCCAATGGAATAAACATCAAAGCCTGAGCAAAGATGATTGGCATAACATTAGCAGCAAACAATTTCAACGGAATATATTGACGTGCACCTCCATATTGCTTATTCCCAACAACCTTTTTAGCATATTGTACAGGTATTTTTCCGGGTTCCTTGTGTCAGAAGAATAGCAGCACATACAACTAAATATAGAATGATTATTTCAACTATAAACATCACAAGACCACCGCTCGTAATTGCTGTAAAACGACTACTTACTTCTTGAAAGAAAGCCTGTGGAAGACGTGCAATGATACCCACCATAATGATGATAGAAACGCCATTGCCAACTCCTTTATCAGTAATACGCTCACCGAGCCACAATATAAACATAGACCCAGCTGCCAAGATTATTGAGGCCAGATACCATGAAGAGCGTCCAGTTTACGCCTGTTGCCAATGCACCAGCTGCTTGCGTCTTCAAATTAATCAGATACGCAGGAGCCTGAAAACAACAAAATAACAATTGTCAATACACGCGTATACCAATTTATCTTCTTATGACCACTCTCACCTTCTCTTTGCATCTTTTGGAAATATGGCACTGCAACAGCCAAAAGCTGCATAACAATTGAAGCTGAGATATAAGGCATAATTCCTAAAGCAAAAATAGATGCTTTAGAAAATGCACCACCGGAGAACATGTCCAACAATGACATTAGACCGCCAGCCGTTTGAGACTGGAGTTTTTCCAATAATCCTGGATTAATACCAGGAAGTACAATAAAAGAGCCAAAACGGTAAATGGCCGTGAACAATATGGTCACGAGGAGTCGCTTTCGCAAATCCTCGATTTTCCAACAGTTCTTCAGTGTCTCAATAAACTTTTTCATTTACTTAGATTATAGTTGTGTTACCACCTACTGCCTTAATTGCTGCTTCAGCAGTTTTTGAGAAGGAATTAGCCTCAACATCTACCTTCGTTTTCAATTCTCCATTTCCAAGAATCTTAACAAGCACCTTACCATTTGTCAGACCTGCATCAACAAGTTCTGCCAATCCAATTTTTGTAAGATCTCAGCAAGTTCTTGAAGAGTAGACAAGTTCACTACAAAATATTCCTTGTGGTTTATATTTTTAAAGCCACCTTTCGGAACACGGCGCTGGAGTGGCATTTGACCACCTTCAAAACCGATCTTCTTCTTATAACCAGAACGAGATTTTGCGCCCTTATGACCACGAGTAGAAGTTCCGCCAAGTCCAGATCCTGTTCCTCGACCAACTCTACGACGTGATTGGGTTGCCCCCATTGCAGGTTTCAAATTATTTAATTTCATACCTAAGTTACTTTAAAGGATTTATTAATCAACTAATGATACCAAATGATGTACTTTGCGAATCATTCCACGAATACTTGGAGTATCTTCTACCTCGACGATTTGTGAAATTTTATGGAGTCCAAGAGCCATCAAGGTAGCTTTTTGATCCTTAGGAGCATTAATACGACTCTTTATTTGTTTAACTTTTATTGTTGCCATTTGTCAATCTCCTACATCAACCATTAAAAACTTTATCCATACTAATTCCTCTTTCTCCTGCCACTGTGTAGGCATCACGCATCTGAGCAAGCGCAGATATCGTAGCCTTTACAAGATTATGTGGGTTAGATGAACCTTTAGATTTAGCAATGACATCGGTAATACCTGCACTCTCTAAAACAGCACGCATAGCACCTCCAGCCTTCAGACCTGTTCCAGCTGCAGCGGGTTTAAGAAGAACTTGCGCTCCACTATAACGAGTTTCTACTTCGTGAGGAACTGTCCCCTTTAGAATAGAAACCTTCACAAGGTTTTTCTTTGCAGCATCAGTTCCTTTTTGGATTGCAGCCGTTACTTCGCCAGCTTTACCAAGTCCCCAACCGATTACGCCTTTACCATCGCCTACTACAACGATAGCTGCAAATGTGAATGTACGTCCACCTTTAGTAACCTTAGTTACACGATTAATTGCAACTAAACGGTCTTTTAGTTCCACGTCACTATTTACTTTTACTTTATTCGTTACCATAATCGTTTAGAATTTAAGTCCACCTTCACGAGCACCATCAGCCAATGCTTGTACACGCCCATGATAAAGATAACCGTTTCGGTCAAATACTACTTGTTGGATACCAGCTGCAACCGCTCTTCCTGCGATAAGTTCGCCAACTTTCTTGGCTTGATCGATCTCGGCATTTTTTTCAAGACCTACTGAAGAAGCAACAGCAAGCGTAGTTCCCGTTATATCATTAATAACCTGTGCATAAATTTGTTTATTACTACGGAAAACACTTAGCCGTGGACGATCCGCAGTACCATTCACATTCTTACGGATGTGATACTTTATCTTTAATCTTCTTTGTTCTTTCTTTGTTGTCATAATCGCAAATGAATTATTAAAATTACTTAGCGGCAGCCGATTTACCTGATTTTCTACGAACAACTTCGCCTTTGAACAATATACCTTTACCTTTATATGGTTCAGGCTTACGGAAAGAAACGAGATCTTAGCACAAATAAGACCTAACAATTGCTTATCAGCTGTTTCAATAGTGATAATAGGGTTTTGATTACGCTCACTTTTCGTTTCCACCTTGACTTCTTTTTCGGGAGTTGCAAGAAAATCGGATGAGTATAACCAAGTGTAAAATTCTACTAAATTTCCTTGATTAGAAACACGATATCCGACACCAACTAATTCAAGTGTCTTTGAATAACCTTCGTACCCCTATCACCATATTATTAACGAGTGAGCGATAAAGTCCATGATATAGCTTGTTTTTGTTTGTAACCTTCGATATGTTTTTCATCGATTTCGAAAGTGATTTGATTGTTTTCAATCATCACCTTGATTGAAGGATGCATATTGAGATAACTCACCTTTTGGTCCTTTCACTGTAACAACATTTTTCCTTTTGAGAGATTGTTACTCCTGCAGGAATACTAATTGGTAATTTTTCCTATTCTAGACATTTCAAATCCTCCAATTAATAAATATAACAAAGAACCTCACCACCAATTTTTCTCAGTTGTAGTCTCTTTATTAGTCATTACACCTTTAGACGTAGAAATAATTGCAATTCCAAGTCCATTAATTACCTCAGCATGTCTTTATAACCAGTATACTGGCGAAGACCTGGCGAAGAAACGCGTTTTTAAGTTTTTAATAGCGTTTTGCTTGTAACTGGATCGTACTTTAAAGCGATCTCATAATACCTTGCGGTCCATCTTCAACGAACTTATAGTTCAGTATGTATCCTTTTTTCAAGAGAGAATCTTTGTAATAGACTTCTTTAAATTAGATGCAGGAACTTCAACAATGCGATGATGAGCCATTATCGCATTTCTGAGTCGTGTCAGATAATCTGCTATTGGGTCTGTCATAATTAAATATTTAATTAATCAGGGACAATCCCGACAATATTAAAAATTATTGAATAGAACACGATATGAGCATTTAATAATGCACATTCGGGTTGATAATTAAATTTACCAGCTTGCCTTCTTAACTCCAGGAATCAAACCTTGAGATGCCATCTCACGGAACTGAATACGAGAAATACCAAAGTGGCGGATATATCCTTTGGGACGACCTGTTATTTTACAACGGTTATGTAATCGGATAGGATTTGCATTCTTAGGAATTTCTTGTAATTTTTCTTTTAGCTCTCATAAGCTTCGGCAGGATTCTCTGTCGTTGCAATTATCTTTTTTAAAGCTTTTCGCTTCTCAGCATAACGAGCTACTAATTTTGCACGTTTTACTTCGCGAGCTTTCATTGATTCTTTTGCCATATATCTTAATCGTTTTTAGCGTTCTTGAATGGTAGTCCGAAAGCTTTCAGGAGTGCATAACCTTCTTCATCTGTTTGAGCAGATGTTACAAACGTTATATTTAAACCTTGAATACGATCTGCACCTGATCAATATTAATTTCTGGGAAAATAATCTGCTCAGTTATACCTAATGTATAATTTCCTCGTCCATCAAACTTGGTTTCAATACCCTTAAAAGTCGCGAATACGAGGGCAAAGAAACACGTACAAGTTTCTCTAAGAACTCATACATTCTTTCTCGACGTAATGTCACCATAACACCAATAGGCATTTTCTTACGAAGCTTAAAGTTCGCAATATCTTTCTTAGAATATGTCGCAACTGCCTTTTGACCTGTTATAGCTGTAATTTCATTGATAGCGATTTCGATGATCTTCTTATCTTGAGTCGCATCACCTAATCCTTGATTGATAACAATCTTCTTCAATACAGGAATCTGCATTGATGAAGTATAATTAAGTGCTTTTTGGAGAGAAGGAGCAATTCGTTCTTTATATTCTTTTTTAATGCAGCTGTATTCATTATTTAATCACCTCCCCTGATTTTTTTGCGATGCGTGTAACCGTCTTTCCTTCACGTCTAATTCTAATACGTGTAGGTTGACCACTTTTGGGGTCAATAAGACTAACATTTGAAATGTGAATAGGTGCTTCTTGCTTTACAATACCACCTTGTGGATTCGCCGCAGTTGGCTTTGTGCTCTTAGAAACTAAATTGATACCGTCAACTAACACGCGTTCTTTGTCAACGAGAACTTTTGAGCACTTTACCACTTCTACCTTTATCAGAGCGGCAAAGTACAATAACTTGAGTCATCTCTTTTTATATGGAATTTTGCCATTTTGATTTCGTTTTAACTATTAAAGAACTTCTGGTGCTAAAGAAACAACCTTCATGTTTACTGAACGAAGTTCACGAGCGACAGGTCCGAAAATACGGCTCCCACGAAGTTCACCAGCATTATTAAGTAATACACAAGCATTATCATCGAAACGAATATAAGAGCCATCGGCACGTCTGATTTCTTTCTTAGTGCGCACTATCAATGCCTTTGAAACTGCACCTTTTTAACATCACTTGATGGTATAACGTTTTGCAGAGCAACTACGATAACGTCATCAACACTTGCATAACGACGACGTGTACCGCCAAGTACACGGATACACTTTGCTTCACGTGCTCCACTGTTATCACATACTGTAAGTTTTGATTCTGTCTGTATCATAATTACTTAGCCTTTTTCTACTATTTGAACTAATCTCCATCTTTTTTGTTTTACTCAAAAGGACGAGTCTCCATGATCGATACAGTATCGCCAACATTGGCCTCATTCTTTTCATCATGGACATGGTATTTCTTTGTTTTTTGAACAAACTTACCATATATAGGGTGCTTCTCTTTAAACTTTGCAGCAATAACAATGGTTTTATCCATTCTATTGCTCGTAACTACACCCTGTCTTACTTTTCTTAAATTTCTTGTTTCCATCTGAACTATTATTATTTATTAAGTTCTCTTTGGCGAAGTTCAGTTTTTCATACGTGCTATATCACGACGAGCTACCTTAATCCGAGATGGATTTTCAAGAGGAGTAACTTGATGATTCAGTCTCATTTTATCAAGAGCTGTTTCAGCGTTCTGTATCTTTTCTACCAATTCTTTGGTGTCAAGTTGTTTAACTTCTTTAATCTTCATCTTTCTTAAGCGTTTTTATCGTAATCACGTCTAACAACAAACTTTGTTTTTACTGGTAGCTTTTGCGCAGCGAGCCGAAGAGCCTCCTTGGCAATTTCAAAACTAACCCCTTCTACTTCAAAGAGGATACGCCCTGGCGTAACTGGAGCAACCCAGCCAGCAGGGTCACCTTTTCCTTTACCCATACGCACATCTGCAGGTTTACGAGTAATTGGTTTGTCAGGGAATATTCTAATCCAGACTTGACCTTGACGATTCCATATAACGATTAACTGCTATACGAGCCGCTTCAATCTGTCGGCTGTCAATCCACTTTGGCTCAAGTGTCTTGATACCAAAGGAGCCAAAAGCTAACTGTGTTCCTCTATGGGCGTTTCCTTTATTTCCACGTCCATCTTGAGGTCTTCTATATTTTACTCTTTTTGGTTGTAACATGATAGCTCTCTCTTTTAACGGTTATTGTTTCTCCTACGATTACCTCGTCCAGAACGTGCGTTATTGTTGTTGGGGCGTCCATTATTTTTCTCTTGGCTAAAGTCTGGCATCAAATCTACTTTATTATAAACTTCACCACGACAAATCCATACTTTTATACCTAAAAGACCAACTTTTGTAAGTGCCTCAGTTTGACAATAATCAATATCAGCACGGAATGTATGCAAAGGAGTACGTCCTTCTTTAAACATTTCTTTACGCGCCATTTCAGCTCCATTCAGACGACCGGAAATTTGAATTTTTATACCTTCAGCACCAGCGCGCATAGTGTTAGCAATAGCCATTTTAATAGCTCTGCGATATGCGACTTTACCTTCAACTTGACGCGCAATGTTCATACCAACTATATTTGCATCCAATTCAGGCTTTCTGACCTCAAAGATATTAATTTGAATCTCTTTATTAAAAAGATTCTTCAATTCTTCTTTGAGTTTATCAACATCCTGACCACCTTTCCTATTACCAATCCAGGACGAGCTGTACAAATAGTGATGGTAACAAGCTTTTAATGTTCGCTCAATTACGATACGTGAAACGCTTGCCTTTTCAAGGCGTTTATTCAAATAGGCTCGGATATCTTCTAAAAGATTGTCTCCAAAAATTTTTACCCCAAACCAATTTGAGTCCCAACCACGAATAATACCTAAACGGTTGCTTATTGGATTAACTTTCTGTCCCATTCTACTATTTATTTATATTATTAGCATTGACCTTTGAATCAACGAAAAGCGTAACATGGTTAGAACGTTTGCAGATTCTGTAACCGCGTCCTTGAGGTGCAGGACGCATACGTTTCATTGTAACACCTTCATCAACGAAGATCTTAGAGATATAGAGTTCATCACCCTCAACCTTGCGATCATTTTTAATTTCCCAATTTGCAATAGCTGAACGTAAAAGTTTCTCTACATCCTGTGCAGCAGCCTTTCTTGAGAATCTTAATACGCCTAAGGCACGATTTACCTCCATTCCACGGACCATATCAACGACATAACGCATTTTCCGTGGAGAAGAAGGACAATCCTTGAGCTTTGCAAAATATTGGCTTCTAAGAGCCTGCTTACGCTCTTCTGCCTTTATATGTTTTCTTGCTCCCATTATTTATTTCTTTTCTAAGGGTTATAACCTGTTACTTTCTATTACCAGAGTGACCACCGAAACGTCGTGTAGGACTAAACTCACCAAGCTTGTGCCCAACCATATTTTCAGTAATGTAAACAGGGATAAATTTATTTCCGTTATGAACTGCAACAGTGTGTCCCACAAATTCAGGGGAAATCATTGATGCTCTGGCCCAAGTTTTTACAACATTCTTTTTACCACTCTCATTCATAGCGAGAATCTTTTTTTCGAGTGATACATTGATATATGGACCTTTTTAATGAACGACTCATAATTTACTCTTAAATACTTTGTTTACTTCTTGTTAGCTCTTTCAATTATATACTTATTTGAAAGCTTCTTAGGTGCGCGAGTCTTAAGACCTTTAGCGTACAATCCCTTACGTGAACGTGGGTGTCCCCCTGATTGACGACCTTCACCACCACCCATTGGGTGATCGACAGGGTTCATTACAACACCACGGTTGTGGGGACGACGTCCCAACCAACGTGAACGACCAGCCTTACCTGACTGTTCAAGCGCATGATCTGAATTTCCTACACTACCAACAGTTGCCTTACAAGCTGATAAAATCTGGCGAGTTTCACCAGAAGGTAGTTTAATGACACAATAACTGCCCTCACGAGAAGTAAGTTGAGCAAAGTTACCAGCCGAACGAACGAGCAACGCACCCTGTCCTGGACGTAATTCTATATTATGAATTACAGTACCAACAGGGATACTAGATAATGGTAGGGCATTACCTACTTCAGGTGCAGCCTCTGCACCCGACATTAAGGTTGCACCCACTTGCAGTCCGTTAGGAGCAATAATGTAACGTTTTTTTCACCATCAGCATAGTATAACAAAAGCAATACGAGCAGACCTATTAGGATCATACTCAATAGTCTTTACTATTGCTGGAACACCATCTTTCTCTCGTTTAAAATCGATAAAACGAAGTTTTTCTTTTATGACCACCACCCATATAGCGGACAGTCATTTTACCAGTGTTATTTCGACCACCAGTAGAACGTTTACCGTAAACAAGAGACTTCTCTGGTACGGATGCAGTAATCTCCTCGAACGTACCAATAATCTTGTGTCTTTGTCCCGGGGTAACCGGTTTAAATTTACGTACTGCCATTTTTATTTAAATATTGCTATAAAAATCTATTTCTTCGCCTGCCTTAATTGTTACAATAGCTTTCTTGAAAGCATTCTTCTTACCACGTACTAATCCAGCCTTCGTATAACGAGACTGACGCTTCCCTGCATAACGAATGGTATTAACTTCAAGAACATGAACATTATACAAACTCTCAATTTCCTTTTTTTATCTCGAGTTTATTTGCCTCTGGCTTTACAATAAATCCATACTTAGGCTGTGCAGGCTTTACATAAGTATAAACAGTCTTTTTCTTTTTTAAGACCTTCAGGATGACGTTTATTCTTTACGATATAGTTACGAGTCTCGGCTGTTGCATTATGTTTTTTAGCCGATCTTTCGTTTGCTACCTTAATAGTCTTGTCAACAGAAGACTTCTCCGTAATAGCGTTCATCTTTTCAGTGACCACAGGTTTTATGATAAATCCCATATTTAATCTGTCTCCTTATTTTTTTACTTGGTTAAGATCTCATCTATCGTCTTCAAAGAATTTTCAGTAACAACAATCACATCTGCATGCAAAACACCATAAGTATTTACTTGCATAGCGGTTGTAACCTGAGTCCTCTGTAAATTACGAGCTGACAAATATACATTATTTTGCGCTTTTGGCAAAATGAAGAGAACTTTCCTGTTAGTTATTTTAAGATTTTTAGCAATATTTAAAAATCTCTTTCGTCTTCGGAACTTCAAAATCGAAGTCTTCCACAACAAGAATAGCCGCTTCTTTTGCTTTATATGCTAACGCAGACTTGCGAGCAAGCACCTTGACCTTCTTATTAAGTTTGAAACTATAATCACGTGGTGAGGGACCAAATACACGACCGCCACCAACAAGGACCGGTGAATTTATATCACCACGGCGTGCACCGCCACCACCTTTTTGACGACCTAATTTACGTGTTGAACCAGCATGTTCACTTCTTTCCTTCGTTTTAGCAGTTCCCTGACGTTGATCAGCAAGATATTGTTTTACATCAAGATAAATCACGTGGTCGTTTGGCTCAATTCCGAAGATATTCTCGTTAAGAGTAACCTTTCGGCCGGTCTCCTGACCTTTAATATCTAATACGTTAATATCCATTACTTATTTATTATAAGGGTTGAACCATTGCATCCAGCTACACTACCTTTTACAAGAAGAAGATTATGTTCTGGAATAATTTTTAATACTTGGAGATTCTGGGTCGTAACTCTATCGCCACCCATTTGACCGCCCATTCGCATGCCTTTGAAAACCTTCGCTGGATATGAACAAGCACCTATTGAACCTGGTTTTCTTGCACGGTCATCTTGTCCATGTGTTGTCTGACCAACACCACCAAACCCATGGCGTTTTATAACTCCCTGGAAACCTTTTCCCTTTAGATGTACCAACAACATCAACAAATTTAGCATCACTAAATAACTCTACAGTAATGGTATCACCGAGGTTATACTCCTCATCAAATTTGAACTCGGCCAAGTGCTTCTTTGGTGTTGTCCCTGCCTTCTTAAAATGTCCTTGTTGAGGTTTAGAGGTCCTTTTCTCCTTAGCTTCCCCGAAACCTAACTGAACAGCTTTATAACCATCTCTTTCGACAGTCTTTATCTGAGTAACAACACAAGGACCAGCTTCGATAACAGTGCACGGAACATTTTTACCGTCGGCACTGAAAACGGAAAGTCATTCCGATCCTAATAATCCTGGCATTTCAATTAAATTTTTAAATAATTAATCCCTTTGATCCGTACTAAAATGTTACACTTTAATCTCTACTTCGACCCCTGAAGGCAATTCAAGCTTCATCAAAGCATCAACCGTCTTTTGGTGTAGAGCTGTAGATGTCTATCAACCGTTTGAAATCAGAAAGTTGGAATTGCTCACGTGATTTTTGTTAACGAATGTTGAACGGTTTACAGTGTAAATACGTTTATGTGTTGGCAATGGAATAGGACCGCTAACAATAGCTCCTGTTGCCTTCACAGCCTTTACAATCTTTTCAGCCGACTTATCAACCAACTGATGGTCGTAAGATTTTAGTTTGATACGAATTTTCTGACTCATATACTTTTGAATTTATAAATTTATTATTTCACTTTAAAAGGAACACTCTCATAAGAGTCATTCGCTATGGGAGTGTTCTCAAAGTGATTTCTCATTATTTTAGAAGATCGGCGTTGGCATGTAGTTCTTCAAGAATCTCTTTTGCAAGATTATTAGAAACTGGTGAATGGTGATCATATTCCATTGATGATGTTGCACGACCAGATGTAATAGTACGTAAGGCAGTTACGTAACCGAACATTTCAGACAATGGAACCATTGCTTTTACAACACGCGCACCACTGCGAGCCTCTTCCATACCTTGAACAAGTCCACGACGCTTATTCAAATCGCCAATAACATCACCCATATTTTCTTCTGGAGTTACCACTTCGACTTTCATAATAGGCTCCATCAATACAGGACCAGCTTGTGGACAAAGCTTTTTGAAAGCTTGGTGTGCAACCAGTTCGAAAGATAACTGATCAGAGTCTACTGGGTGGAAAGAACCATCAGTCAGAGTTACCTTCAATCCTGTAAGTGGGAAACCACCAAGAACACCATTACTTAGACAATCTTTAAATCCTTTCTCAACTGAAGGAATAAACTCTTTAGGCACATTACCACCCTTTACAACATTAATGAACTGTAAATCGCCATCTTTATAATCTTCATCTTTGGGTTCGATTGTTACATCAATACAAGCAAACTTACCACGACCGCCTGACTGTTTCTTATACGTTTCACGGCTTTGGGCAGCCTTTGTTATAGCTTCCTTGTAATTTACCTGTGGCTTGCCCTGATTACATTCAACCTTGAACTCACGTTTCAGACGGTCGATAATAATGTCGAGGTGAAGCTCTCCCATACCAGAGATGATGGTCTGACCACTCTGCTCGTCTGTGCGTACGGTAAATGTAGGATCTTCTTCAGCCAGCTTTTGCAAACCTGTATCAAGTTTTGCTATATCGGCTTGACTCTTAGGCTCAACAGCAATAGAAATCACTGTATCAGGGAATGTCATTGATTCAAGCACAATCGGATGATCTTCATCGCAAAGAGTATCACCAGTACGGATATCCTTGAAACCTACACCCGCACCGATATCACCTGCATCAATAGTCTCCATTGCGATTTCTTTATTAGAATTCATTTGGAACAAACGACTGATACGTTCTTTCTTACCTGAACGTGGATTGTAAACATACGAACCGGCTACGACCTTTCCAGAGTAAACGCGGAAGAAAACTAAACGTCCCATAAATGGGTCTGTGGCTATCTTAAATGCAAGGGCAGCTGTAGGCTCATTTATATTAGCTTTACGTTCCTCTTCTTCTTCTGTTTCTGGATTTACACCAATCGTAGCAACTGTATCGAGTGGTGAAGGCAAGAACGCACAAACATAGTCTAGCAACGTCTGGACACCTTTATTCTTGTATGAAGAACCACAAAGCATAGGACAGCAATCCATAGATATACACCCCTTTCGAATTGCAGCCATCAACTTGTCCTCTGGAACCTCTTGTCCTTCAAGATAAAGTTCCATTACTTCGTCATCATAGTTTGCAGCACCTTCGATAAGCTTTTCGCGCCATTCATTAGCCTCATCCAACAAATCTGCAGGGACTTCTTCGATATCATATTTAGCACCCATTGTCTCGTCGTGCCAAAGAATAGCTTTCATTTTAATAAGGTCTACTACACCTTTAAAGTTTTCTTCTGCACCGATTGGTATTTGGATTGCAATAGGATTAGCACCCAGAATTTCTTTCATTTGGCGTACAGTTTCAAAGAAATCTGCACCAGAACGGTCCATCTTATTAACATAGCCAACACGTGGTACGTTATATTTATCAGCCTGACGCCATACAGTCTCAGACTGCGGCTGAACGCCATCGGCTGCCGAATAAGTTGCAACAGCCCCGTCAAGAACACGAAGTGAACGTTCTACTTCCGCAGTAAAGTCCACGTGTCCCGGAGTATCAATCAAATTAATTTTATATGATTTCCCATCATAGTTCCAATTACAGGTAGTTGCAGCCGAAGTAATGGTAATACCACGCTCCTGCTCCTGTGCCATCCAGTCCATTGTTGCAGCACCATCGTGCACTTCACCAATCTTGTGGGTTTTACCTGTATAGAACAAAATACGTTCAGATGTAGTTGTCTTACCGGCATCAATGTGAGCCATAATACCGATATTGCGTGTCAAATGTAAATCGTGACTTGCCATTTTTTCTTTTATTTCCTTTTAGTTATCATTTAGAATCTGAAGTGAGCAAATGCACGGTTAGCTTCTGCCATGCGGTGCATATCTTCCTTACGCTTATAAGCACCACCCCTGATTGTTGAATGCGTCCATGATTTCAGCAGCGAGTTTGTCAGCCATACTCTTACCGCCACGTTTACGTGCAAAAGCTATCATATTCTTCATTGACACGCTTTCTTTTGCGGTCTGGGCGAATTTCAGTTGGTACTTGGAAAGTTGCACCACCGATACGCCGACTTTTTAACCTCTACCTGTGGGGTAATATTATCGAGAGCTTGTTTCAAACTTCCAATGCCGATTTCTCCTTATCTGTATTTTTTTACCATCTACAATATCAAGAGCAGCATAAAAAAATCTCGTATGAAATGTTCTTCTTTCCATCATACATAAGATGATTTACAAACTTTGAGACCTTCTGGTCATTAAACTTAGGATCTGGCAAGATCACTCGCTTCTTTTGGTTTTGCTTTTTCTCATTTTTATTTAAAATTTAGTAATTCTGCGGAGGCTGTCGTTTTCCGTTCTTCAACACTCACACTTGGGCATTTACTCAACCTGTTATTAACAAATCTCCAGCAAAACTTTATTTTTCTTTAAATCCTTTTTCCAGCCATCACCGACTGTAAAACTAAAAGACTTTTGTTCTACAAAGTTTCTTTCCTCTTCATTTAATTAGAGGAAAAGAAACCGAAGTTTTATTTCTTAGCCGCCTTTGGACGCTTAGCTCCATACTTAGAACGACGTTGTGTACGGCTTGCTACACCAGCGGTATCAAGCGTTCCGCGCACAATATGATAACGGACACCTGGCAAATCCTTTACACGACCACCACGAACAAGAACAATGCTGTGTTCCTGCAAGTTGTGCCCTTCTCCAGGAATATACGAGTTAACTTCTTTTTGATTCGTTAAACGAACACGGGCAACTTTTACGCATTGCCGAATTAGGCTTCTTTGGTGTTGTTGTGTAAACACGCACGCAAACTCCACGACGCTGAGGACAGTTGTCCAAAGCAGGAGACTTACTTTTGTCTACAATCACCTTTCTGCCTTTTCTTACTAATTGGGAAATAGTAGGCATAATTGTACTTTTTTTATTTTATATTTATTTTTATTTATTATCAACATCTTAAACCTTCTCCTCTATAATGTATTATGAGGGCATAAAGGTATTTCGAGGTGCAAAGGTACAAACTTTATTGAAAAAAACAACTCATTATTATAGAAGTAATAAAGTATGATATTTGTAATTTAACAATATATAACTGTAGCTACAATACATTAACTTTTAATTTCTCTATCTAACAATATTTTTGCCTATTTCTCTAAAATAAAAAAATCTTGGATACAAGTACCTAGGATTACTTTTAAATATATATATACGTGAGTCCTGTTTAAGAAAGTGGCTGAAAAAGTTGTAGGAGTAGAGAGTTCTTCGTACCTTTACATACAAAATCCTTTATATAGAGGACTTGTTTGGTGAAGATCAGCTTTTTAATTGAAAAATTGATAAGTATGAATAATACGATTGCTTTTTCTGCTTGGTGGACTGTTACTGATAGTTTGGGTAAGCATATTATGGGCTTTCAAAAAGCTTTGTTTGAACAAAATAAAGAGTGGAGTTTTAAAATATTCGCTTGGAATGATGTTAGCCTATGGAATATTGATTATGCTTTACGTGGCTACTAATCATTATTTACCCCTAAAAACAGTTATACTCAACTGGTATATTCGGGGCGTTCCTGGCGGAATCATCTTAATTCTTGTTCCTGCCTTATATTCAATATTCCTTATAGGGAAAGGTTACTTCAATGAAGGAGCTGAGAAAGCTTCCTTTAAGTGGAAATTAAAGTTGATAGTATCTGTTTTCTTAAATACATTTCTAGCACTATTCACTCTGATGTTCATAAACTTCCTGCAACAGGGCGGAAGCTTTTCGGAATTAGCGGCACTTACTCAAGAAGCTGTATTCTCTATCAACTGGGGGGCGTGGCTTGCTTTCGTGGGCTGCTGGGTACTTATCGTGCTTATTGTGTGGATCAACCATAAGAAGCACTTCTCAAAGTCTAAACATAAATAACAAATATAAAAGCAGTTAATTTTAGTGTCAATTCTGTATAAGTCAATGTAAAAATCTTCCATAAACAAACACTTTATAAAACTATTTGCAGGCAACAGAAGATACGCCGTCCTCTATATACCCTATATTTAATAATCTTTTCAACAAATATCTAGAGAGTTAAAGAAAGATATTCAGGAATTAGAACACATTTATAAATATCTTTCCCGGCAAAGACAATAAGTTAAGTCAACCGGTTATACTAGTTAGATAATTTATAAAAATTCTGGTACCACCTCTCACTATGTACCTCATTTCCATATAATCTTTTCCAGCTCTTTCTTATCAAGGATTCTAATAAGATACTCCGCCACGAAAAGTTTATATTCTGCAGCTGTAACATTATCTTGAACATCAAAGTAAGGAATTGATTTTGTGGAGCGATCGTAGGGAGTATTATCTTTCTTTATTTGTCTTTCAACTCTTCCTGAGATGAATTTATACCAAAAAGGCGGGAACAGGATTCTCTTTTGTCCCATATTTAGAATCATGTAGTTGAGTTTTATTTATATGAACCAAGAATACATTACCTGGATTAAAATACGATTTAATTCTTGCAGCACCTAAGTCTCCACGCCGTTTTTCTTGATTAAAGAAATCAATACCTTCAAACATACATATCGCAATATATTTTTTCATTTTAGCATCATAAAAAGATACCGTAAAATAATATATAAGATTATTATGTTTGTCCCGATAATTAGTAACATACTTTCTTTCTATTTGCTCTCTATTAAGTGGCAGTTCTATCTGAACACTCTTTGAGTCATTGATATAAGTCTCTAAGTATTGTAAATTACCAGTAGCACCTGTATTTGCAAAATAACTATATACATTATAGATTAGAGGAGCTAATATGAAAAAGCCAATAGCTCTCCATATTCCAACAGAAAAAGGCGATAATGTAGCCAAAAACTTTTTCTTATTCATTCTTTAGCAAATGTAAACGATACCATACACCAATTTTCATATCTCTATCTTTGTTTATTACTGAACTGTAAAGCCACCAGCAAGTGCAAAAATTATTTTTGTTTTCCTTTAGCATATTGCATAGAATTTGTATGCCAACAATGGACGAGTGGCACAGAAACTACACTGTTTATGCTTATACGACAATCTGTATCATTTCTGATTTAAACTCTTCTTATCGTTAGAGATTCTTTCTAAGGTCCTTTTTGAGATAATACCTTATTAATTAGTTTGGTCTGGAAAGAATTGTTCTCAATGTTCCTTTCTGAAAAACATAAAACGAGAATTAGACACGCCCGAATGGTATAATTCGTCCACCAAATGATTTAATTTATCTATATCACTATCAAACCATTTATACTCGTCTTCCGAAATTGAATAATATCTTTCATACCAAGCAACCCAAGTAATTGTTATTGCCAACATATACTGTTTAAGGTATGGACAATAACCAACGGTGTAGTACTTATCTTTATTTACCCTTGATATCTTCTAACATATAAAATTACTTTATAATTCTTGTCTCTGTCATTATTGAATTATAACTATGTTAGTTTCTTATACTTGTATGACACATCTAATAAAAATATCAGCTAATTTAGTATCTGGATAATCAAGTAAGAATCTTGGATACGAAGGTTGATATTTGGTTTTTATCCAAAATCTCCAACATCTTTTGTTAGCTCCAACTTTATATTAAGTAACATAGCTATAGGTAATTCTCTATCAGTATCTTTTACCTATTCGAGAATTTTTCAATCTCCTTATTTACTTTATCTAATGCTTCTGTAATTAGTTTATCAATATCCATTATTCAACTAAACTCCAGTCTATAGTATCACTAAACCAGCTATGTTCTTTTCCCTAATGTTATAATGTATTCTTTTTAAAGAATTGCTATCAAAGTCTGGATTATTCTTTCTGAAAAGCCCTCATTCATTAGTCCCTTTTTCCAACCATAGAAGAAACGTTTTTCCCCAATTCAAACTGTTGTTCCACCGCATACTTCGTTTCATATTCTTCAACAGAAACGCAGAAATCTATTATTAAATAATTATCAGACTTCGTATAGCGAACAAACGATCGTCTTCTATAAGGATCTGAGCAAACAACGAATAGCAATACCAATACTGACATTATACTTTTCGTACTTTTTTTATTTATATTATCAACCAGCAAATCTCTTAAGGCTGAGGAAAGTTCAGAAACACTTGCACCAGCCGTATCTGTTACTAATCGAAAAATCCATATACAATTAATGTTTGCATTTATTTTCAGCAGACATATTCATCTTCTTTTACGAACCTCCCATTATAAACGATTACAATTAGTCTTCTTCTCTTTCCCAATCAAAGTCATCTTCTTCAAAATCATTTTCCCAAAAGCCCTGTATCACTCTTTCGTTATGACTTCCATCTTCTTTGGTTTCAAGCAAAACCCAATTCAAATCATCTTCTTCTGCTCGCGGATTACCTTCTTCTAAAAAGCCATAAAAGCGTGCAACTACACCCTTAGTGTAAATACGTAAGAACTTCTCTGCATCTTCTTGCGAGAAATTATTTTTTTAAACTTTTCGAATAGTTTATCCCAATCGCCATCATCATCTAAATCATCTGCATAATCACAATTAGCATCTATGTTTCTTGAAATTTTATGTAATTCTTTGAAGACTGTCATACGGGCAAATTGTGGCATATTCTCTGTTACTTCACTAAAGGCATTAGAAAAAAATTATTCTTAAACCCTGCTTGTTCCATCTTATCAACAAGATTTATAATTTCTTGCTGTTTCTCTTTATCGAGTTCAGATATTTCACGCAAATAAAATTGTTTAGCTGATTCGTTTAAACCTTCTTTTTCTATTATCGCTTCTAACTGCTTCAATATTTTCATAACCTTCTTCTATTTATATTTATGATTAACTTCTATAAGTAGATTTATTCTACCCCACAAAGATAGTCTTTTATATCAGAAAACTGCATAAAATAATTAAAAACTAACCAACGAATAAGCAAAAGCATTCTAAGTATCTCAGAAATACAACATGTACTTTTCTACCGCAATCTAATATTGAAAGTTTAAGTACAAACTTTTAACCGTCCACTCCGTTTTCTATCGTTAATCTCACGGTCTACTATTGTAAAAAGGATTTCTTTTTCCAAGCGGATAAATTTATGCAACAGTGTTTACTTGTATGAGAGTAGCTATAACATAACACAAAACAGAACAAGTATGATGTCGCTGTATTGATAAACATCGTCCCAACTGCAAATATTCAGGTGGCTATCTACCAGCTTATCCTCCCCTGCGCGCTTAAATTCGTTCATCACATAAAAATGCCATCACAAGAGATGATTCTCTCATTTTTTATTGTTATCTTTGCTATACCATGTAGAATATGAATTGTTACATTATGAGAAATTAATGTATATAGAATATGGAAAAAGAAAGATATCATAAGCAAAAATTGTAGAAACAATTAGATCTACTTTCGAGCAAGATGGGTTTAAATTGAAAATGCCAAACAAGTTCGTGAAAAGAAATGGAGACAGTTTATACATCTATGAGATTTGCGTAACAAATCTAAAGACACATTTTTTTCATTGCATCTTAAACTTAAGTTGCAAAACAAAAAGTATTTCTACTGGTGTGAATAATGTTCTAAAAAGGTATTGAAGGATCCTGGTATAAAAATACCCAAAGTAATTTCACTGATAAAGTAATAGATGGCATTTTCAAAGAAAGAACTTCTAACAAAGATGTATATGGATTAACGGACTGGCGACTCTTCAAAGAATACGAACAAACATTGAACGATTTTAATGAAAGATTCTCTATTTGGTTTTCTATTTTTGAGAAACTGGAGAATAAAAAAATAATTGGCAGACAGAGTTATTACAAAGTGTGGATTATGCAAAGAGTTGGTTTCTACTGGTTGATAATGATGCATATTTAATAAAAGCATACTGATTATGTTGCAATGTATTTATTAAAGAAGCTGAATAATATAAAGGGAGTTGAAGCAAAATATAAAGAGATTTATAATAGAATGAGAACTTTGAGATCAGGACACACAGAATTAGAACTCTTTTATAAGTATTTATTTCCAAGAAATTAAATGGTAAAGTTCTTCATCATTGCATCAAAAACTTGTTGGAAATAATTGGATTGATGTTTTTGAATTAAAAATTTAAAAATTAAATACAGCAAAAATGAAACATATAACTTTAATATTTTCTCTGATTTTGATAAACTTGACATCCGTTTGCTGTGAAAGTCAAAAGGAACTAGATTTTTAAATAAGCAAAACAGAACATCTTCCCTATTGTTAACAGACGGTGAGGGCGACGATGTTGCCTTACTTCTCTGGTGAAAATGCAACGGACTTCTATACTGTTTATTTTCTTGGAAAAACAGAAAAAGAATGTGAATATTGGGATGTATATAATAAAAATGGATTCTGGAAAGGAAAGGATAGCGAACTGATACATCTATACACCAAAAGAAATGGAACGATATATCAATAGAAAAAGAGCTACATTACATCTTCGCTATTAGTATAAAAAGTATGATAAAGGAAACTCCTGAAGATGAGTTCCAACCAAATAGTAACGCAGTCTACAAGACCTATCTATTAACTGATGGAAAATGGATTGTAATAGATAGTTTCAACATAAAAGACGCTCCAAAAGAAACAGCGGAGTATTTAAAAAATGTAATAAAGAAAAGAAGAGACATAACCGTTAAGACCTCAAAAGGGTCTATTGGTAGTTGGCATTAACATTCGTAATAGAGAAAAACTTTCCCAGTAACTATTCAGCGGAATTAAGGAGTTGTAGCTTTTTGTGATATCTAATTCGCAACTGATAGATATCTGAGACAAACATTATAGATATCTGAGACGAACGTCATAGATATCTAAAACAAGAGCAGCCAATATCTAATTGATTTTTCTAACTACCTAAGATGTTCTTTTCGAGTTGCGAGTAAGCATTAGGCGTTGCTAATAAGGTTCCACCTATTCCCTACTGTACCAAAACCAATTGTCAGTTCTAAATTAAAAACATTATACAAAAATATCGCAACTACCCACAAATATGGATAATTGCGATAGTAAAACAATATATAGTTTTTATTCTTTTTATGCGTCGTTCTTTACAGGCCCGAAAGGTGTTGCTGTTCTTGGTTGCTGATTAGGCATTTGAATTTTTCCGAACTCTTGTTCATATCTAACTATATTCTCTTGTAAAGCAGCCAAAAAGTCGTTTTTGCGTGTTCAGGGCGCAAGCACTACCCTACTTGCCACTGTCGGCTTTGGTACTCCCGGTAGCATGCTGATAAAAGTCGAGCACGAACTCTGAACTTGAATGTGAGATGATTTGAAAGTTTGTATAAATTCCTTTTGCAATTTCAGGACTCAGATCTATTTGAAGCTGCTGTCCCTGTTGATTTTTGATTGTTGTCCATTTCGTATATTTCTTTTTAAATATTCTCTGAGCAATATGCAAAGATAACACATTTCGGACAATTCACCAAGAAATGCACTTACTTTATCGTTCTACAACAAAAACGTTGTGTTTCACCATTCACATTCAAGAAATAAACGCCAGTAGTAAAGCCCGCAACATCGATTTTATTTTTCAGTTGTATGCAAAAGCCACAGTGCGAAGCAATGCACCATTAGTTCCAAAAATGCGAGCCGTTGCAGTCGCCATACTTAAAAGGCAGCTGCACAGTAAGCACATTGTTGTCTACAACCGGGCTAACCTTTATCTTTACTGCTGCCACACGCTCAATACCATCTGGCATCTTCTCGCCCTCGTATAAGTTACGACCGTCATTCAATCCCTGCTGATAATCATAGGCTGTCCAGTTCTTGGCATTAATAAGTCCAGTTACATCTACTTTGTAGCAAATGTTCTTTTCATTAGCATCCTTCGTGTCTACAACCACAACTTCACCTTTACTATCGGCACTCGTCATATCGGGTAAGTTTACCAACATTCGTTTCATGGCAGGGTTAGCTATTTGGTTGCTGTAACAAGATATGAAACTTAACTTTTGATTGGCTGCAATATCAAGTTCAGTAAGTTGGTTATTATCACATTGCAAATCTGTAAGATTTACCAACTTGCTTATATCAAGTGCTTTCAACTTGTTATCACTCACAATCAGAGCTGTAAGTTCGATATTGTCGCCAATGGTTATGTTCGTCAACTTATTATTATAGCAATGGAACTCCACTAAAGCAGTATTCTTGCTAATGTCCACCGTTTCTATTTCGTTATCGAACAAATATACCTTTTGCAATAACGGACTTTTAGATATATCTATGGTTTTTAATTTTGTTATTGTTGCAGGCTAACAGGCTTAACTGCGTATTCTTTGTTATGTCGAGTTGTGTAAGATTGTTTTCGCTACAATAAAATTCTTGCAGCTTAGACATCACACTTGGGTCTAATTCATTCAAACAGTTCCTAAAACAATAGAATTCTGTTATTTCCGATGTGGAAGGCAATTTCAGTTCACTTAATTTATTGGTGTGGCAATACAGTTTCTTCAAGTTTGTATTCTTGCTAACGTCCAACTTCTCTATTTGGTTTTCCTCGCAGTATAGCGAAACCAAACCAGGGCATTTCGAAACATCGACAGACACCAGTTCGTTCAGATTGCAACTAAAGAAAGTCATATCGCCATATAGTTATAGTGGGTTGCGTACGCTTAAAGCGGTTATGCCATACTTCTTTATACTTTCCTCCCCCGCATCATACTTGCCATTGTTGTTCCTGTCAATCCAGGGCTTTGTTTTGCTCTTGTCATTAAACAGCACTGTGAGCTGCCATTGCTTCTTTAAGTTGGTTGTGGTAATGGTAATAGAGGGTTGTCCAGTAGTGTATTCTTCTGCGTCTTTCTGCGCATTAGCACCAACACAAAAACCCTAAAAGAACTGATAATAAAAAATAGCTTTTTACTCATAATGTAACTGTTTTAGATTTTCGAGCAACTATTAAAAAGCTCACCGCAAATTAGTAATTTAGTTTATTTTGAATATCAATTTATGATATAAAATATTTCCATCTTTGTTCAAGCCAACCAATTCACCGCTTATCACTTAAAAATCCATTGACTGAAAACAAAAATAATAAAAATATTAATAACCACATAAACTTTCATGCATTTTCTTATATTTGACAACAAAATATCAAGAAATGGTACAAAACTACTGCTTACTTTGTATGGAAATATTATCTCCTAAAACTACTATGGCTTGTTCATTCGTAATTGGTTTCAAAGGTAAATAGCCATCTTCCTGAATTATTTTCCGTGTCGCTTCTTCAAAGGGAAAGCTATTAAAATGAACAACAGGATAGAAGTCAACGACACCAAGTCCAGAAAAATCCTCAAAGTCTGGTGTCAATAAAAGATTGTTATCCATTCTCTTGGCATACTCTATGTTAGGAGCAAAAATCATTGCACCCGCCGATTCTCCAATGTATAGCTTTCCTTTCTCTACCTGCTCAACTATCAACTTGTCGGTTCCAGTTCTTCGTAGTTCTTGCATAAGAAAGAAGGTATTGCCGCCTGTGATATAGATACAATCACAATCATTCAGCACTTTTACAATTTCTTTCTTTTCGCATTGTGTAATTTCTAATTCTCTTACAACTAATCCGAGCAAAACAAGTGCATTCTTCCCATCTTCAACATACTGAGTATATTCTTCATGAATACTTGCAGTAGGAATAAATGCTACCGTTTTTCCACTCAACGAAGTAGGAACAGACTCGGGTAAAAGAGGAGCCACATCAGCAAAAGATGAGCATAAAAAGATTTTCTTCATTGTTGTATTATGTTTTTGGTGAATACAATCTTACTTCCTTATTCCTCATACCATAAATAGATTGAGTGAGGACAAAGAAGAGAGCCATAAATATGAATACTCCTACTCTATATTTCATACTTTTTAAAAATTTAATATTGCAAAGATACAGATAATTTCTCGAAGAGAATAACATAGTCAGTAAGACCCAATCCTACAAGATATAATAACTAACTTATCTGCTATTCTGCCATTTTATAAATCGTCCATCTTTTATTTTGTAGATAGAACGAGATACAACAGTGTCAGGAATATCCTTCCTATACCGATAATGTCTCCACTCTCAGCATACAAGAAATCGTTTACCTCGTATCTGTCTATCTTTACTACTGAATTATCAACAGTATATTGTGTAGAATGTTTCGTCTCAAAAATAAAATTCATCTCTAAGACCAAGGCGTCTATGGGTATACCGTGTTTATAGGAATTTAGTTGGACAACTAAAGCTTCTGTATCGTTTTCACCCGCAATATTATAGGTTATGAGTTTGTAGACATATCCGCATTTGTCGGTACGAATGGCGACAATATAATAATGTCCATCTACGCTTTTCATAGCATAACTACAAGTATTTCCTTTAAGAGGTAAAGATCTTTCTTTGAGCGAAAATGGGACTGTCCTTTTTCGTAGCTCTGGTTTCAGTTGATAAGAGGATACTGCCTCATTGAAAAACAATAGCGTATCTACAGTTTCGTTTGTCCAATCGCCCAAACTAACAATCTTCTCGGAAGGAAGAACACAAAAAGAGAAAAAAACACTGATGAGTAACAGGAATATAATCTTCATTATCTTGCTTTCTTAAGTATATTTATCTTTGACGTAATCTCTGTAGATGTTTCTAATTTATTGCGTGTTATCTATTTCTACGATGCTTCCCTGTTGATAGTATTTTTATCGGCTCGAAACGGAAATGATGGGGCATTTCGGCACGGGAGAGTCTTGCTCTGAGCCATTTCTTCAAATCTTCTTCATCGAGCAGAGTGCCTGCTTTCAGTTCTATCTGCGCACTAAGCACACGACCAAAACGAACATCGGGGACAGCACAAACCACTACATCGACAACCAAAGGGTGAGCTTTCAAGACTTTCTCGACGTGCTCGGGGTAAACATTCTCGCCGCCACAGACCACCATTCGGTCGGCTCTCCCACGATGAAGAAAGCGACCATCGGGCAACTGAAGCACGCGGTCGCCCGTGCTCTGCCAACAGTTCTGTCGCCCAGCCATTGCCCAGCGACATTTCACCCACAGTGTTCCAACGCCCTCTGCATCGGCATCTCGCACTGTGCACTGCATACCCCGAATAGGTTTCCCGATAGAAACTTCATTAGTGTAGATAAGCTGCTGCGGTGTGGCAAGCAGGAAAAAGCCTGCCTCCGACGTGCCATAAAGGTTGTAAAGCACAGGACCAAGACGCTCCATCGTATACTTTGCCAACGACACATCGAGCCGATCGCCTCCGCTGATGATGCACTTCAGCGAGTGCAAACGGGCTTCGGCACGTTCCGTCTGCCACAGTCTGCCAAGCATGGCAGGCACCATTGGCATCACCTCAACACGCTCTGTTGCCACAACATTCAGCACCTCTTCAGCATCGAAACGACGCAGCAGACACACCTTCTTGCCCATGACGAGCGAGATAATCAGCGTAGCCAAGCCGAAGCCATGATAGAAAGGAAGTCCTATCAGCACGCTCTGATAGCTGTCGATATGCAAATCGCGGAGCAGCGAAAAGAAGGGTGGAAGAAACTGAACGATGCCCGTCTGCCGTGCAGCCTCCTTGTATTTACCACTCGAACCGCCCGTCATCACACTGATATTCCCACCTCGCCTTATGTGTGGCAGCGGGGTATTATTAACAAGATCTTGTCTTTTTATGCTCTCCAACAAGGTTTCACACGATATCATTGGGCACATTGCGTTTAAGTCATTTGCCAGTATCAACTCCTCATCGTAGATAAAAAGTGCGAACGAACGGCTCATTACTTGTGTCAACTGTTCGCCCGAGAGGTCGGTGTTCAGTAACTTTACATGGACTCCCAATCGAGAAAGAGCAGGCAGAAGCAAGGCTGAAACAAGATGGTTACGGCAAAACAGTGCCACATGCTGTCCGCTTTTCAGGCAATAATTATGGCAGAGCAAATGGGACAACCGCTGTGCCAACGCATAGAATTCCTGATAATCTACGTACCGATTATCACTCACCACAGCACAATCGTATGCATGATAGCGAGCAGCAAAGCGCACGGCAGCCATCATCGTAATGCCTTCGTGCAGGAAGCAGCCAAGCAGACGCACAATACCACGTGGAGTAATGAAGTGCAAACGCCAAAGCGAACGGAGGAGAGATGTTTTCATAGAACAGACTTTTGATAGAAGTAACGAACCAAAGGGGCAAACAATGATGCCACAGGAGCCGTAAGCGCGCCCACCAAGGCTGGTAGGAAAAGCGGTGCTCCCATAGCCAGCCGCAACAGAATGCACGCTGCGTCATCAGCCGAATAGGCAGGCAAGGAGCGATAATGCGGGGTAGCTATCGACATATCCGTGCGCACCAAGGGCAGATAAGCCACATGGACACCAACGCCAGACGGCTTCCATTCGCTTTCTGCCGTACGACACCCACATTGGTTGCGCACTTCGATGCGTGGTAAGCCGACCAGCCCGGAGCAGGCGGATACAAAGTGCTTACAGATGAAGTATAAACCAGCTGTCCACCTGTTTGCCGTAAAGCAGGCAACAAAGTCAAAGCCAACGCTACAACAGAGCGATAGTTTAGGTCCATCGTACGATCGAAATCGTGTAGCCGGTCGGTGGCATCTGCTATCTTTCGGCAGATAGACTTCCCAGCATTACAGAAAAGATAGTCTACCTGAGGTAGTTGTTCTAATTCGTAGCACAACGAATTCAGGGCAGAACGGTCGCGCAAATCGAGTGTACAACATACTGCTCGACAGTTCAGTGCCTGTGCTTCGTTGCACAAAGCTTGCAGTTCTGTCTCGCTACGAGCCACAAGATATAAGTTCGCTCCTGCTCTCATTAGTCGCTTAGCCAATGCAGATCCGATACCTCGCGATGCTCCCGTAATCACCACCCACTGTCCCTTGAAACGACATTTCAGACACGTTTCGTCCACACGGTGCTTGGGATAAAGCAAGAACCTACAAAAATTGAGTATGCTTCATCTCATTGTCATTTTCTCATATTTCAACTGCAAACATAGTTCTTGTTCCTCAATTACACAAGTTTTTCGCTGTATATTGTACATGAAAAGCAAGAACACAATGAATTAATCCTAATTTCTTTTCACGTTCATTTTATAATTAGAGACATATACCTCCCATTGGCAACAGCATGATAATTTATTGGCAACAGTATGACAATTCATTGGCAACAGTATGACTATTCATTGGCAACAATATGACAATTCATTGGCAGCAGTATGAGAATTCATTGGCAACGGTATGACAATTCATTGGCAACAGTATGACTATTCATTGGCAGCAGTATGAGAATTCATTGGCAACGGTATGACAATTCATTGGCAACGGTACTATCCTAAAAAATATGCAAGACAATCTTTTTCTTTTCTTTGTATAAAATGGAAAACATGAGGGATACTTACGGCAGACGCTTAATCAAGAAAGGCCCGCAAAGCAATGCTTGTGAGCCCTTTTAAGTTGTATAAAGTTTATTTTGTTCTAATCCTCCGCATTCTCTTTATCGGAGAAGTCGAGAATGCTCTTCTTGTTAGCTTCCAAGCGTGTATGCTCTTCCTGAGAACCAACTATAAGCTTTTGCCACTGACGAAGACCTGTTCCCGCAGGGATCAAGTGTCCGCAGATTACGTTCTCCTTCATTCCCTCGAGAGTATCGCTCTTGCCACGGATTGCAGCCTCGTTGAGAACCTTGGTCGTTTCCTGGAACGAAGCAGCCGACATGAAGCTCTTTTGTACCGAGGGCTGCACGTGTAATACCCTGAAGCATCTGTGTTGCAGTTGCCTGGACGGCATCGCGCACCTGAACGAGCTTCAAATCGCGCCGCTTGAGATTAGAGTTCTCGTCGCGCAACTTGCGTACGGAAAGAATCTGTCCCTTGTAGCAATTCTCAGAATCGCCTGGGTCGGTAACAACCTTCTACCCCAGATCCGGTCGTTTCTCTTCCAGGAAGTCGAGCTTATCAACAAGTTCTTGTTCGAGGAATGTTGTATCTCCTGAATCGTCGATACGAACCTTACGCATCATTTGGCGAACGATAATTTCAAAGTGCTTGTCGTTAATCTTCACACCTTGGAGGCGATAAACGTCCTGCACCTCGTTCACGATATACTCTTGCACTGCCGTAGGACCCTTAATGGAAAGAATGTCAGCTGGAGTTATGATACCGTCTGAAAGCGGAGTACCTGCACGTACGGCATCGTGCTCCTGAACAAGAATCTGTTTTGACAAGCTGACAAGATACTTGCGCTGGTCGCCCGTCTTCGATGTAACGATAATTTCGCGGTTACCACGCTTTACCTTACCCATTGTAACCTCGCCATCGATTTCTGACACGACTGCTGGGTTAGACGGGTTGCGAGCTTCGAACAACTCGGTTACACGTGGCAGACCACCCGTAATATCTCCGGCACCACCTACAGAACGCGGAATCTTGACGAGAGTCGTACCTGTCTTGATTTCTGCACCTTCTTGTACAATCTGTTCCAAGTGCCCTCCTACAGGAAGATTATAAGTTCCCAATATATCTTCTGGCGCATACTGCCCGCCGGTACTTTTCCTGGCTCCTGGGCGTACAACATCGACAGTCGGGACATGCGACTTATCGCGCGATTCTGTAATGATACGTTCGGTAAGCCCCGTTGCATCGTCAGTTTCAGCCTTATAAGTTGTCCCTTCTACAACATCGTGTAGACGGAGTACACCAGAATATTCGCTTACGATGACAGCATTGAATGGATCCCAACGACAAATAAGATCGCCTTCCTTAACTTTATCACCACTCTTATAATAGAGAGAACTGCCATAAGGAATTCCTTCTGTCAAGAGAACGATACCTGTATTGATATCTATGAAACGGATTTCCGCCAGACGGCTTACAACCTTTTGACATTCTCGATCTTCCTCGTCAACAAATGGGACCGTACGAAGTTCGTCGAACTCTATCTTACAATCATTCTTTGCAACAATAGACGCATTAGCGGCAGCATTAGAAGCAATACCACCAGCGTGGAAAGTACGAAGTGTAAGCTGTGTACCTGGTTCACCAATAGCTTGTGCTGCAATGACTCCGACAGCTTCTCCCATCTGCACCATACGAGCAGTAGCCAAGTTGCGACCATAACACTTCTTACATACGCCATGCTTACTTTCGCATGTAAGCACAGAACGTATCTCTATCATCTCAAGCGGAGACTCATCGATGGCTTTCGCCTTCGCCTCGGTAATCTCTTCGCCTGCAGCAACCATAATCTCACCAGTAGACGGATTGACAACATCGTGCACGGATACACGACCAAGAATACGTTCGTAAAGAGAAGCTATAACCTCGTCCCGTTCTTCAATGCACGACATTCCAGACCTCTGAGAGAGCCACAATCTTCTTCTGTTATGATTACGTCGTGAGAAACGTCAACCAAACGACGAGTTAGATATCCGGCATCGGCAGTCTTCATAGCAGTATCGGCAAGACCCTTACGAGCACCGTGTGATGAAATAAAGTATTCGAGCACCGACATACCTTCTTTAAAGTTAGAAAGAATAGGGTTCTCAATAATCTGCGCACCCTCTGCGCCAGCCTTCTGCGGTTTGGCCATCAAACCACGCATACCAGCAAGCTGCGCAATCTGGTCGGCAGAGCCACGAGCTCCTGAGTCAAGCATCATGTAAACGGCATTGAACCCCTGATCGGCTTCTGTCATGTGTTTCATTACGCTCGCTTTCAAATTGTTATTAACGTGCGTCCACGCATCAATCACCTGGTTATAACGCTCTTTATCAGTAATGAAACCCATTTCGTAGTTAGCTTTAACCTGGTCTACTTCAGCTTGTCCCTTGTCAACAATATCGACTTTTTCTTTTGGCACAATTATATCGTCCAAGTTGAACGAAAGACCAGCCGTATAAGCCATACGGTAGCCAAGGTTCTTAATACCGTCAAGGAAAGCGCAAGCACGTGCCATACCAACAGACTTGATTACATCGGCAATAAGACCACGCAACGACTTCTTGGATATAATGCCATTGAAGAATCCTACTTCAGTTGGAATAATCCGATTGACGATCACTCGTCCAACAGATGTTTCTACCATACGTTTCTGAAGTTTGCCATCGACAAGGTCATCAACAATAACCTTTACTTGTGCGTGGAGGTCACAATGTCCTTCATTATGAGCAATAATTGCCTCTTCGTCTCCATAGAAGCACAACCCCTCGCCTTTAGCTCCCGGACGGATCTTGGTGATATAATAGAGACCTAACACCATATCTTGCGAAGGTACTGTAATAGGTGCACCATTAGCAGGATTCAATATATTGTGACTCTGGAGCATCAATATTTGTGCTTCGATAATAGCCTCATTGCTTAATGGGAGGTGAACAGCCATCTGGTCGCCATCGAAATCAGCATTGAATGCAGTACAAGCCAATGGGTGCAACTGAATAGCTTTACCCTCGATGAGCTTTGGCTGGAAAGCTTGTATACCAAGACGGTGAAGTGTTGGAGCACGGTTGAGAAGAACAGGATGTCCTTTCATTACATTTTCTAGAATATCCCAAATAACTGGCTCTCGACGGTCAACTATCTTCTTGGCACTCTTCACAGTCTTTGCAATACCACGCTCAATAAGCTTACGGATAATGAATGGCTTGTAAAGTTCAGCTGCCATAAGTTTTGGGAGACCACATTCGCCCATCTTCAATTCTGGACCTACAACGATTACGGAACGCGCAGAATAGTCTACACGCTTACCGAGAAGGTTCTGACGGAAGCGACCTTGCTTACCTTTTAGAGAGTCTGACAGCGACTTCAATGAGCGATTACTTTCACTCTTAACAGCTGAAGATTTACGACTATTATCAAACAATGAGTCTACAGCTTCTTGCAACATACGTTTCTCGTTACGGAGAATAACATCTGGAGCTTTTATCTCAATAAGTCGCTTTAAACGATTGTTACGAATGATTACACGACGATAAAGGTCATTCAAGTCCGAAGTTGCAAAGCGTCCTCCGTCAAGTGGGACTAATGGACGAAGCTCTGGAGGTGTAACAGGTATAATTTTCATTATCATCCATTCTGGACGATTTATACCTTCAGACTGACGGAATGCCTCAACTATCTGTAAACGCTTCAAGGCTTCCGTCTTACGTTGTTGGCTTGAATCAGTAGTGGCACGGTCTCTAAGTTCACCAGCCAGACGATCAAGATCTATATTAGCTAACAAATCGTATATAGCCTCTGCGCCCATCTTTGCAATAAACTTCTTCGGATCAGAGTTGTCCAATCGCTCGTTACCTTCTGGCAAACGATTATCAAGGATATCCAAGTATTCGTCTTCAGAGAGGAGGTCGAATTTATGAGAGCCGTTTATTTCTTCGCCAGTATCTGAATACTTCATGTTCTCTACGACACCTGGCTGAACAACAATATATTTCTCATAATATATAACACTGTCCAACTTCTTAGTCGGAAGCCCTAACAAATAACCAATTTTATTTGGAAGACTACGGAAATACCAAATATGTGCTACAGGCACAACGAGCTCGATGTGTCCTGCACGTTCACGACGTACTTTCTTTTCTGTAACTTCTACACCACAACGATCACAGACAATTCCTTTATAGCGAATACGCTTATACTTTCCACAAGCACATTCGTAGTCTTTTGTAGGACCAAAAATACGCTCACAGAATAAGCCATCGCGTTCAGGTTTATAAGTACGATAGTTAATCGTCTCTGGTTTAGTTACTTCTCCAAACGAATTTTCGAGTATCTCTTCCGGAGAGGCTAATCCAATAGTAATCTTGTTAAATTACTCTTAACTTTATTATCTTTCTTAAAAAGCCATGTTTCTTTAATTTTTGGGTGTACAATTTAATCAAGTTTAATACTTAATCCAAGACCGCGAAGTTCGTGGAGTAACACATTCAGCGATTCTGGAATACCAGGCATGGGCATGGGTTCGCCTTTGACGATAGATTCGTATGCCTTTGAACGTCCCACAACATCATCTGATTTGATTGTTAGGATTTCTTGCAAAACATGCGATGCGCCAAATGCCTCGATTGCCCAAACTTCCATTTCTCCGAATCGTTGTCCACCAAACTGAGCCTTACCGCCCAATGGTTGCTGCGTAATAAGAGAATATGGACCAATGCTACGTGCGTGCATTTTTATCTTCAACCATGTGTCCTAACTTCAAGAAATAAGTAATACCAACTGTTGCAGGCTGATCGAAACGTTCGCCAGTCTCACCATCATAAATATAAGTAGAACACATTGGAGGCAGACCAGCCTTGTCGGTCCATTCCTTTAAGTCTTCCAGTTTAGCACCATCGAAAATTGGCGTAGAAAACTTAACACCCAATTTATAACCCGCAGCACCAAGAATGGCTTCAAATATCTGACCAAGATTCATACGGGAAGGTACACCCATAGGATTCAATACTAAATCCACAGCCCGACCATCTTCAAGGAAAGGCATATCTTCTACACGCACAACTTTTGACACAATACCTTTATTACCATGACGTCCAGCAAGCTTATCACCAACCTGTATCTTGCGTTTCTTGGCAATATAAACTTTTGCCATCTGTAAAACGCCAGAAGGAAGCTCGTCACCTATCGTAATAGAGAACTTCTTACGCTTAAGTTCTGCATCCATTTGCTTTATACTTGCGAATGAAGTTCATGATAAGTTGCCTAATTAAGGAATTGGTATGCTCGTCATCTGTCCAACCATTCGATTGGATTCCTTCGTAATCAAGATTTTTCAAAGCTGCCATAGTAAATTTAGCACCTTTAGTTATAATCTCTGCATTCGAATAGTCTTTAATCCCTTGCGAAACTTTGTCTTCGGTTAATTCAAGAAGCTTATCAACTAACAAACTCCTCAAATCGTTAATTTTAGCTTCCTGTTCTTCGTCAAGGCGTGCTAAAGTCGCTTTATCGTGTCGTTTACTCTCACGTGTTTTGAGTGCACGAGCAAATAATCTCTTATCAATAACAACACCGCTTAAAGATGGATTTGCCTTTAATGAAGAATCTTTCACATCTCCAGCCTTATCACCGAAAATAGCACGCAACAATTTTTCTTCAGGCGAAGGATCACTCTCTCCTTTTGGAGAAATCTTACCTATCATAATGTCGCCTGGTTCAACACGCGCACCAATACGAATAATACCATTCTCATCTAAATCTTTTGTTGCTTCTTCGCTTACATTAGGGATATCGGAAGTAAATTCTTCAACTCCTCGCTTCGTTTCACGGACCTCAAGGGAATATTCATCTACATGCACTGATGTTAGAACATCTTCGCGCACCATTCGCTCTGAAATAACAACAGCATCTTCATAATTGTAACCTTTCCATGGCATATAAGCCACTAAAAGATTTCGCCCAAGTGCTAACTCACCATTTTCTGTAGCGTAACCTTCAGTAAGGATATCGCCTTTTTTTACACGTTGTCCCTTATTACAAATTGGACGAAGGTCTACAACCATGTTTTGGTTGGTACGACGGAACTTAGATATACGATATTCTTTTAAAGCTGGTTCGAAACTTACAAACTCTTCGTCTTCTGTACGATCATAAAGAATGCGAATGGTAGTCGCATCTACATAATCTATAACACCATCTCCTTCGGCTGTTACCATTGTACGAGAATCTTCGCATACTTGCTTTTCCAAACCAGTCCCTACAATAGGAGCATCATTATGCAATAATGGAACAGCTTGGCGCATCATATTACACCCCATCAATGCACGGTGTCCATCATCGTGCTCCAAGAATGGAATTAAGCCTGCAGATACTGAGGCTATTTGCTGTGGAGCAACGTCCATTAAAGCTACCTGACTTGGTTCTACAACTGGATAATCTGCATCTTGGCGACACTTTACATTATCACGAATAAATGTTCCATCTGGGTTCAGTGGCGCATTACCCTGTCCTACGGGAAGGTCTTCTTCTTCCTCTGCGGTCATATAGACAACATGGTCGTTGTTCAAATCTACTTTCGCATCAGTAACCTTTCTATAGGGAGTAACAATGAAACCCAGATCATTAATCTTCGCATAAAGGCATAATGAAGATATCAGACCAATGTTTGGACCTTCAGGAGATTCAATAGGACATAAGCGACCATAGTGTGTATAATGAACATCACGGACTTCGAACCCTGCACGTTCGCGAGAAAGACCACCAGGACCTAAGGCAGAAAGACGACGTTTGTGTGTTACCTCTGCCAGTGGATTGGTTTGATCCATAAACTGGCTCAATGGATTTGTACCAAAGAATGAATTAATGACACTTGAGATGGTCTTCGCATTAATCAAATCTGTGGGTTGGAACACTTCATTATCGCGGACATTCATTCGCTCACGAATAGTACGACTCATTCGCGCTAAACCTATAGAGAATTGATTTGCCAATTGCTCACCAACAGTACGAACACGACGGTTAGATAGATGGTCGATATCATCAACAGTGGCATTTGAATTCACAAGGTTTATCAAATATTTTATAATCGCGATGATATCGTCTTTTGTCAGAACTCGAACATCCATATCTGTATCAAGTCCCAACTTTCTGTTTATTCTATATCGTCCAACCTCGCCAAGATCGTAACGCTTATCAGAAAAGAAAAGATTCTGGAATACTTCCCTTGCACTTGCATCATCTGCAGCATCAGCATTTCGTAACTGTCTATAAATATAATTTACAGCTTCTATCTCTGAATGACTGGGATCTTTTGCTAATGTGTTAAAGATAATTGAAAACTTATTGGCAACACTTTCATCTTTGTGCAAAAGAATAGAAGAAACTCCACTTTCAAGGATAGTATCGACATTCTCCTCGGTAATTTCTGTTTCACGCTCAACAACGACTTCGTTACGTTCAATAGATACAACTTCACCAGTATCTTCGTCAACGAAATCTTCGTTCCAGCTCTTCATTACATTACCTGCCAATTTCCGTCCTAATGCAGACTTCAGATTTTTCTTATTTACCTTTATCTCCTCACAAAGATCGAAAATCTGTAATATATCCTTATCTGACTCAAAACCAATTGCCCGAAGCATTGTTGTCACAGGCAACTTCTTTTTACGGTCGATATAAGCATACATTACATTATTTATATCAGTAGCAAATTCAATCCATGAACCTTTGAAAGGAATTATACGAGCACTATAAAGTACTGTTCCATTTGCATGTACACCTTGTCCAAAGAAAACTCCAGGAGAACGATGCAATTGAGAAACAACAACACGTTCTGCACCATTAATTATAAAAGTTCCATTATCGGTCATATAGGGAATTGTACCAAGAAAGACATCTTGGATGAAAGTCCCAAAATCTTCATGTTCTGGATCGGTACAATAAAGCTTCATTTTAGCTTTCAAAGGTACACTATAAGTCAATCCTCGTTCTAAACATTCTGAAATAGAATAACGTGGGGGATCAATATAATAATCTAAAAACTCGAGAACAAAATTATTACGTGTATCAGTAATGGGGAAATTTTCAACGAAAACTTTATATAAGCCATCCTCTTTGCGATCTTCAGGAGGTGTATCAAGTTGCAAAATCCTTGAAAGATTTTTAATTGTAAATCCAAAAATCTGGGAATGGATACGGATTCTGCACACTGGCAAAGTTTATTCTGGGTCTATTCTCTGCTGTCATATTTATATTATTATGCCTGTGATATAATATCACAAACAATCAATTAATAATTAAGACTAAAAATGGTTAGAATTCACCTACTTGGTAAATTCTAACCATATTTCTATAAACTATGCTTTTACGCAATTATAAAAGCATTTTTCTTCCGAAGAATGTTACTTCAATTCGACCTTAGCACCTTCAGCTTCAATCAACTTCTTCAAGTTTTCAGCTTCAGCCTTAGCCACACCTTCCTTGATAGTAGAAGGAGCACCATCAACTAAGTCCTTCGCATCTTTCAAACCAAGCCCACAAGCTTCTTTTACCGCCTTAACTACCTTAAGTTTGTTTGCACCAGCTTCGGTAAGAACAACATCAAATTCTGTTTTCTCTTCAGCTGCAGCAGCTGCACCACCAGCAGCAGGACCAGCAACTGCTACGGCTGCAGCAGCAGGCTCAATTCCATACTCGTCCTTGAGGACAGTTGCTAACTCATTTACTTCCTTAACAGTAAGATTTACTAATTCTTCTGCAATAGCTTTAATATCTGCCATTTTTATTCTAATATTTTTAATTTATTCTACTTATTTTTATTATTGACTTTATAATTTACTCAGAACGTTCGCCTTAAAGTCTTAAGCACGCCATGAATTGTACTTGCTCCGGATTGAAGAGCAGAAACAACATTCTTTGCAGGGAGATTGCAGCAAAGCCACAACATCAGCAATAAGTTCATCCTTACTTTTGAGAGCTACAAGTTCTTCAAGCTTGTCAGCACCAATGAACATAGACTCTTCTGCATAAGCGGCTTTTAAAGCTGGTATGCCTTCCTTCTTATACTCTTTTAAAAGTTTTGCAGGAATATTAGCTACATGTGAGAACATTATAGCCGTATTCCCTTTTAAAACTCCATAAAGAGGTTCATAATCTAGTTCAGATGCTTCGAAAGCTTTATGTAAAAGATTGTTTTTAACAACAATCATCTTAATTTCACTCTTAAAGCACTTACGACGAAGAGAGCTTGTAGCTGACGCATTTAATCCAGTAACATCTACAAGATAAAAATGTGGATACTCTTTCAATTTTTCCCCAAGCTCGGTTATAATAGTATTCTTTAACTTCTTTTTCATCTTTCAAACTTTTTGGAGTTATTCAGCTGATTTGGGATCAATCTTGATACCTTTACTCATTGTACTTGAAATAAAGATACTCTTAATATATGTACCTTTTGCTGCTGCAGGTTTCAATTTCACAACAGTTGATATAAATTCTTTTGCATTTCCAAGAATTTGTTCAGCTGTCATACTAATTTTACCAATTGATGTATGAATGATTCCTGCCTTATCAACCTTAAAGTCTATCTTTCCAGATTTCACTTCTTTTACAGCTTTAGCAACGTCCATCGTTACAGTACCACTCTTAGGGTTAGGCATTAAACCACGAGGACCAAGAACTCGTCCCAGAGGACCTACTTTCCCCATACAAGAAGGCATCGTAATAATTACATCTACATCAGTCCAACCTGAATTTATTTTTTGAATATATTCATCAAGACCGACATAATCAGCACCAGCCTCTTTTGCAGCAGCTTCTTGATCAGGAGTACATAAACATAATACTCTTTGTCTGTTTACCAGTTCCATTAGGTAATGTAACTACACCACGAACCATCTGATTTGCTTTTCGTGGATCTACACCTAAACGAATATCAACATCTACAGATGCATCAAATTTCGTTGTTGTAATTTCCTTAACAAGTTTTAGATGCTTCTGTTAAAGTGTATGCCTTCCCTAATTCAACCTTCTCAGCTACTGATTTCTGATTTTTTTGTCAGTTTACTCATTTTTACTTCTGAAGTTTAATATTATTTATTAGGGAAGTCCCCTTTTACTGTTATTCCCATACTACGTGCCGTTCCAGCAATAAGCCTCATAGCACTCTCTACCGTAAAACAATTAAGATCAGGCATTTTATCTTCTGCTATAGTCCGAATTTGATCCCACGTTACAGAAGCAACCTTCTTACGATTGGGCTCACCTGAACCGCTCTTTGCCTTGGCAGCCTCAAGCAACTGAATTGCTGCAGGAGGAGTCTTAATAACAAAGCTAAAAGACTTATCGTTATAGTATGTGATAACAACTGGAAGAATTTTCCCAGCCTTATCCTGGGTTCGGGCGTTGAACTCCTTACAAAACCCCATTATATTGATACCTTTAGAACCCAAAGCAGGTCCTACAGGAGGAGAAGGATTTGCAGCGCCACCTTTAATCTGTAATTTGATTAATCCAGCAACTTCTTTAGCCATTTTCTGTCAATTTAAATTGATTTATAATAAGAGGAAAAATCATTAAACTTAGTCCTCCTTTGATACTTGCATAAAACTTAGTTCTAAAGGATTTTGTCGTCCGAAAATCATAACCATCACCTTCAATTTATGTTTCTCCGTATTCACTTCTTCAATGATACCATGGAAACCACTGAATGGTCCATCAGTTACTTTTACAGATTCTCCAACTGCATAAGGAATATCTTGTACTTCCTCAAGCATTGATTCCTCTGTTCTGCCAAGTAAGCGGTTCATCTCTGCCTGCCGAATAGGGGTCGGTTCTGCAGTTCCACCAAGAAATCCTAATACATTTGGTACAAAACGAAGTAACGATGCAACTTCTGAGTTCATATCAGCCTGTACAAGTATATAACCTGGAAGACTTAATTTCTCAGTAATAACACGTTTTCCATTACGCAAAGAAGCATAACTCTCTGTTGGCAATAGAATACCAAAAACACGCTCCGCTAACTTCTCATTCTGTCGTAATTCAGCTTCGATATATTCTTTTACCTTCGCCTCTTTACCACTGATTGCACGAAGTACATACCATTTCTTTTCTGTATCAGCCATTCCCTAATACTTTAGCTCGGATAAACAAATCCCATCACATGCTGTGATATAAAATCAAAAACGAACACAACGAGAGCAATGAATAGGGAAGCAGATAATACTACCATTGCACTATGTGTTAGCTCGGCACGTGTTGGCCATGTCGTTTTATGCGCAAGTTCATTATAACAATCCTTGCTGTATTCTAAGAATTTAAAAAATATTCTTTTAAGCATATTATTTTCTTTAAGCACGGGTTGAAGGACTCGAACCCTCGACACCTGGTTTTGGAGACCAGTGCTCTACCAACTGAGCTAAACCCGTATATAGATTCCCAATACTGGGAATCTATTTATTAGAGTACATGAATTAATCTTCGTAAACCTCTGTAATCTGACCAGAACCTACTGTGCGACCACCTTCACGGATAGCAAAACGCAAACCCGTATTTAAAGCTACGGCATAGATTAGTTCTACAGTAATTTCAACATTATCACCAGGCATTACCATTTCAACGCCTTCTGGCAATGTTATTTCACCTGTACAGTCCATAGTACGGAGATAGAACTGAGGACGATACTTATTTCCGAATGGAGTATGACGACCACCTTCTTCTTTCTTTAAGATATATACAGACGCCTTAAACTTCTTGTAAGGTTTAATCTGACCTGGATGGCAAAGAACCATACCGCGTTTGATTTCTGCCTTATCGATTCCACGAAGAAGCAAACCAACGTTATCACCAGCACGTCCTTCATCAAGTAGTTTACGGAACATTTCCACACCAGTTACAGTAGATTTTTTATCCTCACCAAGACCGAGCAATTCTACTTCATCACCAACATGGATTACACCTGTTTCTATACGACCAGTAGCAACTGTACCACGACCAGTAATAGAGAATACGTCTTCAATAGGCATCAAGAATGGTTTGTCAGTAGCGCGTGGAGGTTCTTGAATCCACTCATCTACAGTATCCATTAACTTCATTACTTGTTCAACCCATTTATCAACGCCATTCAATGCACCAAGAGCAGAACCGCGAATGATAGGAGTATCTTCTTCAAAGTCATATTGCTCGAGAATTTCACGAACTTCCATTTCAACGAGTTCAAGCATCTCTTCATCTTCGACCATATCGCACTTGTTCAAGAAAACGACCAAACGAGGAACATTTACCTGACGAGCGAGCAATACGTGCTCACGAGTTTGTGGCATAGGACCATCCGTAGCAGCCACAACCAAAATTGCACCGTCCATCTGAGCAGCACCAGTTACCATGTTTTTCACATAATCGGCGTGTCCAGGGCAGTCTACGTGTGCATAGTGACGCTTAGCAGTTTCGTATTCAATGTGAGCAGAGTTGATAGTAATACCACGTTCTTTTTCTTCCGTGCATTATCAATCTGATCAAAAGACTTAACATCTTCGCTACCGAAGCCCTTTTCGTGAAGAACCTTAGAGATGGCAGCTGTCAATGTAGTCTTACCGTGGTCTACGTGACCAATTGTACCAATATTTACGTGCGGCTTGGTACGTTGAAATGTCTCTTTAGCCATAGCTTATTGTTTAATTTATAAATGAATAATCTTTGTTTTTCTTTCTTATCTGTAATAGACAGAAAAAGTGAGCTGTAACTGAGAGTTGAACTCAGGACCTCTTCCTTACAAGGAAGTGCTCTACCACTGAGCTATTACAGCAAGAGTGAGCGGAAAACGGGGCTCAAACCCGCGACCCCCAGCTTGGAAGGCTAGTGCTCTATCAACTGAGCTATTTCCGCATTTACCGTCTTTTCAATCAACATTTGAAAGTATATTAAAAACGGATAAGTACTCTTTACTTATGTGGGTAGTGATGGATCTCGAACCACTGAAGCTAGAAGCAGCAGATTTACAGTCTGCCCCATTTGGCCACTCTGGAAACTACCCAAGCTTTTTCCGAAATCAGAGCCTCTTGTCGGATTCGAACCAACGACCCCGAGATTACAAATCACGTGCTCTGGCCAACTGAGCTAAAGAGGCGAAATGCAGCCATTTGACTATTTATATTTACAATTACTCGTAAAACGGCTGCAAAGATACGGCTTTATTTTTTCTTCCAAAAAGAATTGGAGTCTTACTTTCTTTGTTTTTCCTTTACTTTCGTGAGTTGAACCTTCATTGCATCTAAACACAAGTCGACTCCTTCTTCGAAGGTATTGCAGGTTTTCTCTGCAAACAACTTATTTCCAGGTATTAAGACCGTAAAACTTGTCGTCTTATTCATAGATACAGCGGGTTTCTCGACTTTCAATTGCACCTCTACTTTCTGAATATCTTCATAAGTTTTCGATAACTTCTCAACTTTCTTGTTAATGAAAGCATCTAATTTTTCGGTAGTCTCAAAATGAATTGATTGAATTTTAACGTCCATAATTACCTCCTTTTTATTTAAGGTTAGCCCGTGGGTGAGCTTCGTTATATGTTTCTTTCAGCTGTTCGAAAGTTACGTGTGTGTATATTTCTGTCGTTGCAATACTTTCATGTCCGAGCAATTTCTTCACACTTCCCAATTCTGCTTTATGATTTAGCATTGCCGTTGCAAATGTGTGCCGAAGAACATGTGGCGATTTTTTCTTTAATGTTGAGACCTTTGTAATGTTCACTTTCACCATCGTTCTTACCTGGCTTGTAGTTACTCGTTCACCTTTTCCATTTACGAATAAGGCATTTTGCCCTTCCGTTTTTGGATTACGACTTTGCAAATATGTCATCAACGTTTCTTCGAGTTCTTCACCAAACGGAATTATCCGTTGTTTATTTCTGCTTTTCCCGTTACTTTTAATTCATGGGTTATGAAATTTACATCTTCCACATTTAAGCCCACAAGTTCAGAAACTCTGACACCAGTAGAATAGAACATTATTATTATAGCACGCGCGAGAACATCTTTATATTTATCTGTCCACATTTTAGGGTCTATCAGTTTATCCATCTCTGTTTCTTTCAGAAATTGCGGAAGAACTTTTTTATTTTTAGGTCCCCGAATGTTATAAGTAGGATCAGCTTCAATAAATCCTCTTTTTAATGCATATCGATAATATGAACGTAGGGCGCTTTAATCTTCTATTTACAGAAGAGGGAGCATTTCCCTTATCCATCATTTGTTCTATCCAGTCCCGAATAATGTCTCCATCAACATCTTCCCAAGACAAATCTGCTTTTAACTTTCCGAAGAATAATTCAAACTGTTCTAAATCAGCTTTATAATCATCTACTGTTTTCTGCGAATAATTCCGCTCCAACTGCAAGAACTTCAAAAAGTTTTCTATATTCAACATCGTTGCAATACTTATCTCTTGGCAACGAAGTTACTGAATATTATTTTAACTACCAAATTTTCGCAGAATAATTTTATTCTTCTGCATTACGAAGACGCTGTACATAGATAGCACGTTCCATCTTCAAGCGTTTTTAACAGAAGGTTTGTCAAATTGTTGACGAGAACGAAGTTCTTTTACAACACCTGTCTTTTTCAAACTTTCTCTTAAATTTCTTAAGTGCTCTTTCGATGTTCTCGCCATCTTTAACTGGTACAATAATCATGCTTGTTTGTTTTATTATTAATTATGAAAATTAACGTTCACCAAAATGGCATTATGCCATTTTAGTGTGCAAAATTACGGCTTATTTTCTTATCTGCCAAATAATTGGCTGCTTTTTCTATGTTTTAAGTTTCATGAGACCAAGGCACTACCAAAGTTAGATTGGGATAACTTCTGGTGGAGTGGTCTTTTTAGGGTACGACTAATAAGTTTCTAATTTCAACAAATATTCTTTTCGCTCAAATGCCTCCGCATAGCCTGTCATTGTTCCATTCGCTCCCCACAACACGAGTGACACGGAATAATGATAGATATTGATTAGTGTCCCACAGCTCCGCCTATAGCTTGTGCCGACATTTTTGTTTGTTTTAGCTGAATGGCTATTTGTTTTTGATAATGTGCCGTAGGTTGTAGTTTTTGCCGTATGGAATGTTTAGTAGTTCTTGCCACACTTGTTGGCGGAATTCTGTTCCCTCGGGGCATAGCTTTGGGGTAAAATCTGGTTCTTTTCCTTCAAAGTAGATGTCTAACCATCGTTTTGTATCATCGAAAACAGGGAGATTGCATTCCTCGTATGGCGATTGTAAGATTTGTAGTAGTGGCTTTTTGACTTTCAAACCATATGCCCGTTAATGCCATTCCGTTGCTAATAAGTGTTAATTCGCCCTAAAGGCGATTTGTATGTTTGTATTTTTGCATTATGTGAAAATACATTATTAATAGTGCAAAAGATACAAAAATAAAAATACTGTTGACTGAAAAATATATTATCTTTGCAGCGATTTCTATCAGTAATAAAATGTTTAGACATGGACGTGCAAGAATATAGACAACTGATTTTAGACGACCTTCTGGCTCGGAAGACCGATAATGGCGACCCTTTAATTAGTGAATTGACAGCAAGGGACCTATTGAATGAACTTTCTGACGATGAATTGAAAATGGGAATGTCTTTTAATGAGCCGAAAGATATAGCAGATATAATCATTCAACTAAAATAATTATGCAAATAACAGTAAGAAACAACACCAGGAAAAGTTTGCGAAACGCACTGTATACAAGTGTTTTTGCAACTGTAATAACATTTACTGCAGCATGTGCAAGTAGTAAAAAGTAGTAGTGAGGGAGAAACTTTCCGAGACGATAATGTTGCTATGCAAAGTGCTTATCAATTTAAGGACATTCATGGCGAGCAACTTTACGCAGCAAAGAAATATGGGGTAACTCCTATTGATTCACGTGCGAAGTTAGAAGACAACCACAGGCGTCTGAAACTCGTAGAATCTAATGGATATTATCTGATAGATAGGCTGACAGACTCTTCACCTTATCTGACAAAGGGCGCAAAGAGTGTTCTAAAAGAGATTGGTAAAAGATTTCAAGCCGAATTAGACAAAGGCGACTATCGTGAACATCGCATAGTTGTAACTTCGATGTTCAAGACACGCAGAGATATAGAAAGAACTCGACAGGCAAAAAATAATACGGACGACAGTTCTGCACATCTGTATGGAACAACTTTCGATATAAGTTACACCCGTTTCAATCGTACTGGCAAGAGTGGCAAGGCAGTAAGCAACGAAACGATGTGCAATATTTTAGGAAAGGTTATTTCCGATTTACGGGAAAAAGGCGAATGCTGGGCTATATTCGAGCGCAGCCAGCATTGCATTCATGTTACTGTAAGAAAGATATAACTACATTAAGCAAAAACTGCGACATAGCCTTCCGGCTTTATTCTAAACGCAATGTAGCATCGTTAGTCAACAATGCAGTAACAAGCGTTATATATTGGGGTAAGCGTCCATGCTTGCCCCATTTCAGTTCAATACCTAATAAATCTTGCGTTGTCTTCCCTAAGTCGAACCCCACAGCCTCTAACGAAACTCGCACATCGTCCGGGTGTCTACAGGGTTCGCTGTTTGAACGCGCACAAGGTTTGTTGCCACAAAGCAGGCATTGCGAGCCGAGAAAGCAGATACTGCCTGGATATTTATGTTCGTAACGGCGTAGGTATGCCGATGCTTTTGTCAAGCCATAACGCATTGCGTCTCTACACACAGTGTTCACAGCCTCCGGAGTTACCGTCGAAGCAAGTATAACATCGTCGAAGGCCATTTTCGAACCAAGTATATGTGCATATTTAAAGTTGTCGACAAAAGCCTTGACATCGAATTCGCAGGGAGGACAAGTCCATGACTGTCCGAACTTAGGACATTGTTTACATAATCCAAGAAACTTCTCTATGTTACGAAATCCTGCAACATAATCGGCAACAGGAAGCATGGCAGTAACATGAGTAAGTTCAAAACCTTTGCCTTCAGCACTCCCGATGCTTGTTAAAGAACGTATTTCCATCATTTTCGTATAGGACTTTTTGGTTTCAGCACATCTTGTCTCGTGTTCTAAACAAGATGTCCATTGATTTTAATCATTGCAAAAAGTACAAATTAAATCATACAATCTTATTTTTTTCTATAGAATATTTCCGCAGCGAAGCAACGCTGTTTTCACTTCGTATCCTGTCGAATTACTATTTTGATACCATTCAAATATGGAAATACATTATACCTTCTTTTCAGAATGATTATACTTTTTCAGAGAAAACGTATATATCTTTTATTAGAAAAAGTATATATTTTCACTCAAAAGTATATACTTTTGAGGCAAAAGTATACTTTTTCCAAGAAATCTAATGTTTTTTTATAAACAACTGAATATCAAATGTTTGCAGACATCAGTAAAAACGTGAATTTTAGTATATGGAAACGACCTGAAAAGATGGTACCTGGCAGGCATTTGTACAGTTTGAGGTAAATGGGAGCTGCAGAAATCTCGTTATAAAGTATTATGACAAGACGCATTTTTCTGTAGGTCTCCATATAAAAACAAGCAGTCTGTCTTGTCAATATAGCAAAAATGTATTAACTTTTGATGCCACATTATATACGGAAACTATCGGATATGAAGAAAATTACTTTACTTTTATTACTGCCTTTTCGCTGCAGTTCTATCTGTGTGAGTCAGTCCACTTTTACTATTTTCCCTAAGTTCCAAGTAGGCGACACGCTTGTTTATGACGCGGTGGACAATACTAATGCAACTATACAAAAAGCGATGCCAGAATCAACTCTGAGCCACCGAAGGTTTTATTTAATTGTGAAAGAAAAAGGACAAAAGGGAAACTTAAAAATAGATTATCAGATAAGCTGAAATAAAAATTTACGAGAAAGACAATACGAATAAAGCTATTTGTCTTGTTAATGGTGCAGAGAAATTTTTTAGAAAACGACCTTAAGAATAAAGCTATTCGTTTTACAATTGATAGCTCTGGACGTTTCCAAAGTCTGGACAACAAAGACGAAATAGCAGAGCTTTACTTGCAAAGAATATGGCGGACGTTTTGGAGTTAGTGAAGAAACAGACAAAACACAAACCAACGGCAAAAAGAAATAGCAGAAGCAAGGAAAAGATAAAAAGCGCAACTTAACATTCTGGACGTATTTGAGGAAATTTCTGCTCTTCTAAAAATACTACGGACAACCATTAATGGAAGGGAAAAATCGAGAATGTAGATCTCGGTTACAAACAAAATATACTGTGCACGTTTTAGACGATGGTACAATATGGCTGAAAACTAATATAGACCTTTTGAACGGTGATGAAACCGTGGCTAAAGATAACCCTGGAGAAGAGTTTCTTAAAGATTCCAATTCGGAGGAAGATGACGATGATGACATGGACTTAGGCATTACGGCAACAAGCGAGGAGGAATATAAATATAACACAGAAGGCATTGTAACCTATTTAAAAAGAGACAGTTCAACTCGCGAATAAATACGAAAGTAGCGAAAGCTCTACACTGCAAGGCGGAATAACGGTAAGGTTGATAGAAATAAAAAAGAGGGGCGTAATGGACATTTGGTAGGCTGAAACCTCTCAAATGTCCTTTATTTATTACCTTTGAGCATTTGAAAGCTTATGAATAAAAAACTGTATATTCTGTAACAGTTCAAATGTTAAAAAGAATGGTCATCGGCGTAATGTCCAGATGTACTTTTGCAGGGATTGTGGCAGGCAATTTCAAAGTGGTCATCGTATAGACAATGTGTGTTTATGGAATGACTATCTGACCGAGAAACGAACTATTTCTGAGCTTTCCACTCTTCACAAATGTTCAGAAAGAACCATACGCCGTAGAGCTAAGTTCAGTGGCAGACAGCTTCACCCCATCTATCCTGAATCTGCAACAATAATACTGGACACGACCTACTTCTCAAGACCTTTTGTGTGATGCTCTTTCAAGATGCCGCATCAGGCAGGATACTTCATCGCAGGTTTGTCAGGAACGAGACCAACCAGAAAGTACCTTGAGGGACCTCAGATGCATTGAGGAGGGTGGAACTCGGATAAAGGCAGTGGTGTGATGGACATATCGGGCTTTTACAAGCTGTAACATCCCGCCCTGTACAGATGTGTCGAATTCCACCAGTTGCAGATAGTCAGAAGGCTTCTTATCAACAATCCGCATTTGCCCGCAGGCATCGAGCTGCTGGCATTAATGAGAGCAGATGTTCTCATCGGGAAAGAAGAATTCACATCAGGCTTTGATAAATGGTGTGATGAATGGAAAGAGTTCCTCGATGAACGAACTCTACTAATCTCAGGCAAGACAACCTATACACATAGAAGACTGAGAAGTGCAAGGCGTTCGGTGAAGACACACCTTAAATGGCTATATACCTATGAAGAATATCCTGAATTAGAGATACCCAATACAACAAATCTATTGGAAGGATTCAACTCACAACTTAAAAGGGCATTGCGTAATCATAATGGAATGAAGGAGGTTAATAAAAAGAAGTTCATAGATGGGTTCCTGAATATAAAAAAGTAGGCTGGAATTACCAGCCTACCAAATGTCCATTACTAAAACACGAGAGGTTTTCAGCCTACCAAATGTCCATTACGCCAAAAGAGGCGATAAAAGACACACTGGACATAAGAACTAAAAAGCATCGAACTACTCCAGGTTGATGCTTTTTATTGTATTTCCCATCGTAATATCCGAAGGTAAGAGGCTGGTTTTACGGAATCCTAACACATTTATATTATGACGTCTCCCTTTCGATATGTCTATTCCTGCAGAAAGATAAGCCCGCCACACCAATTCGGTGCAATAAAACTTGGTTGTATCTGCCATATCGAAATTATCGTCGAAAGGAAAACCTATTTTGTGTAACGCATATTGCACTGCTTTTTGTGCAATATAAGCCTTGCAAGGCACACGCACTATCTTCGCTTTTGCGCATCTATCGCTTTGAAGATATGCACTGATAGGCTCAGATTTCACAGTATCTGTATTATTATCAGACTCCCCAGGAACTGCATGTACAACTTTCCAACCATTCTTTGTATTAAAAAGTAAACCTACATGCGAGTAGTTATGGCGGTCTAATGCCATGACCATCGCACTTTCGGCACTTCTTCCTTCTCGAAAAATAAGGTCGCCCTTACGCAACGACAACGTATCAATATAGGCAGCAAGATTATTCGTTCTTTGCTGCCTATGACAAGACATGAATGGCAAAACTGTGGCAGACAAGACTGCAAACAGCCCACACTTCATTTTATCTTTCAAAGTATCGTTAAAGACCAAGTGTCTTGTTGGTCTTCTTCATATCACCAAGTGCTTCCTTATCGAGCCCAGATGTAAAGACGTGTCCTAAAATACCGAACGATACCATCTTACTTTTCGTCCCATCTTGCAGAGAACCTATGCTGAAAATAAAATAATTGCTTACATCTAACTTAGAAACGAGCACCTTGTCTATGATACCTGCACCTAAAGACGCATATACTGTAGCTTCGCTGCCACCTTGTTGTTCCAAGACTTTCATTAATCTTGTGTGAATAGCCCTCAACATGTTTAGTCTTGCTGGGGTTCGTGAAACATAGCAACAGAAGGACTGCGACGGGAATAATAATGTGCCAAGCCTTTTTAGGAATGTTGAATAACTTTTCTTTACCTGATTGTTCCGTACAACAACATTCATGATTATGTTGGACGTTCTGGCTGCTTTGATTTGTTTGAGCCGCTTGACCATCTTCTTGTTGTGGTGCACCACATTGAGGGCAAAATTCAGAACTTTCGTCGATTAGAGTACCACATCTTTTACAGTATCCCATAATTATATTGCTTTTAAAATTATCATCAAAATTCACTGGAATAGAAATATAGCCTACGTGAATAGATTTATAAATTGCCTTGTTTCGCTACAAAGGTAACAAAAATAAGTAATAGATTAAGATGACAGGATTTTTCTTGTTTACAATATTAAAAAGAGTGAGTGTATCAAGATAAAATCACTCTATTGAGCCTCTTTGATACACCCACTATAAATTATTGACTGCCATAAACCTTATGGCTCGTAAACTCTTTTATTAGAGATTTGCATTATCTTTCTTCCATTCTGCGACTGCAGGAATAATGCCAAGACTTACAATCTCATCGCGCATCTTGCAAAGATGTTCGTAAGAAGCCTTCAAGGCAGCCATTTCTTCTTCGGTTCCGGTCGGCAATTCGTAATGAACGCCAGTCTTGTCGATTGTAGTTGGCATAGCCATCATTACGTTCTTGAAGCCGAGACGGTCATCATTAACATAGCAACCGGCAGGAAGCGTGAACTTTTCGCCACCCATTGCAGCCTCAATCATTTTAACTGCGTTATATGCCGGGCTTTGGAAAGAACTGCGGCCACGAAGTTTTATGATACGTGAGCCACCTTGGACAGTGTCGTGCTTAATCTCTTCCCAGCGTTCTTTGCTAAGATTCATTTCCGACAATGGTTTGCCGTCAATCTTTACTTGAGAAGCAAAAACAGCCATTTGTTCGCCATGTCCACCGTATGTATGTGCACCGGTAACCTTATCTTGTCGTACACCAAACTCCAAAGCCAAGGCTTGTTGCAAACGAGTTGAGTCGAGGGCAGCCAAAGATGTCAGTTGGTTTGGTTTTAACCAGAGTGAATTAGTGCTGTAAGCGCCGTAACATCTGCTGGATTGAAGATAACAACAACGTGCTCTACATCTGGGCAATACTGTTTAATGTAATCGCCAAACTCTGCTGCGATTTTACAGTTCCCTTTCAATAAATCTTCGCGGGTCATTCCTTCTTTACGTGGTGCACCACCAGAAGAAATAATATACTTAGCTCCTGTAAAAGCTTCACGAGGGTCAGTGGTCCAGGTTACATTTGCTCCGGGGAAAGCACAATGTGCAATTTCATCAGCAACACCATGCAAACCAGGCTCAAAAATATCGTAAAGACAAACGTTAGGAGTAAGTCTTAATGTTAAAGCTGTTTGCGCCATGTTAGACCCAATCATACCGCCGGCACCGACGATAACAAGTTTCTCGTTTGTTAAAAATGACATAATATATATTGTTTATGTTTTAAAAATGAAACGTTTAATTGATTATCCAACCTTTTATACCGCAAATTTACAAAAAGAAATAGATAATTGCAACTTTTACCAAAAGATATTTGTTATTTAATGTAAAAACTTAAAGATACCATCTCTGTATTGCAAAAAGCACCTAAGTTTGCTATTCGGTTAGCTTTCAGTAATTTGGTAGCTTTACAAGCTCAAAACGAAAACAAGCTAACAATATAAATACGGAACAACGGCATTCGGTTTCGCACGTTCCTCATACCTTTTGAAAAATACAATAACAGCTGAGAAAGGAAAAGATATTAGCGAGAGAAACATGAGAATACGGGAGTGCAATAATTTTCTTATGACATTCCTTTCGTTTTTTTCTTAGGAAATTGTTGTATTTTGTACGTATCAAACCATAATACTTAAATTTAAGTATTTATATACTTAACATCAAGTAGCTATATACTTAGACTTAAACAGATATCTACTTAAATTTAAATAGTATGACGCAATGCACATATAATTATGATTTCATAGGGTATATAAATATCATTGCAACAGCATCTAAATACTGTTACAACGACATTTAAATACGAATGAATAGGTATTTAAACAGAACAGAAACCGAGAAATATTTAAAAAGAAGAGTTATGAGTGTAAATTACAAGCTGTTGAAGAACTATAGTACATCGGCAAAAAACGCCGAATATAGGGCAGTTATTATTGAGAACCAGAAGATAGGACTAAGGCGCATTGCCGATGATATAGAGGGAACTATGTCGCTTACAAGTGCCGATATAGTGGGGGCGGTGGCTGGTTTGCGCAATGAGATAGTCCACCATCTACAGTCTGGCAACAGTGTACACCTGCCGGGGATTGGCCATTTCTCGCTCGCGGTAAAGGGCGACGTGTACGAAGACCCGCGCACACATCACCACAGGCTGCGCAATGCCAAAGTTCGCACGGTGAAGTTTCGTCCCGATAAGGAAATGATGGAGGCACTCAGGTACATCGAGTTCGTAAACACGACCTACAAACACGGCACATCGGAAGTACCCACGAAAGAAGAAATAGACGAAGCAGTTGAGACCTTGCTTGCCGAAAAGCCTTTCTTTACGGTAGAAGATTTGCGCCATCAGCTAAATCTATCCCATACATACGCCTATCGTGTTACGGCACAATTGGCAAAGGCAGGCAAGCTTCGCAACATTGGCACAGGGCGCACCAAGTTGTATGCACGAGGTGAAAAGAGGGGGGAGAGTAATATAGAATAACGAATAGGTATAGGTATAATAAACTATTAGAGCCTGTCTTCTTTTATTTGTTTTTATTGCTTGTAAGTATTTTGCTGCCGTTCCTTGTGCTTTCGACAACCGATGAGACAAATAAAAGCAGACAGACGCTAATGGTTAATCGGCATTAAAGGTCTATGTCGAGCCCAACGCCGAACACCTTGTTGGTGCGTGTAAACTGGTCGGTGTTCTGCACTTTCACTTCTTTGATGGTCGTTTCGTATGCCTTGTCGAACTTCTCGTAGTTCGTAAAGAAGTAGGCTATGTTCAGATGGGCATTCTTTGCCACCTTGATTTTCGCACCGAAACCAATGCTGTGGCTGCTTGTTACGAAACTAAGGTCGGAAAGATAGCTGCCGTCACCCAGTCCGTACTTGGTGCGTTGCACGCCCGCACTCAGGGTAATGCCTGGCTTTACGTCCCATTCGACACCCGCAAGATACTCGCGTGTATTGCTCGAAAGCAGGCGTTGCTTGTTGTTTGCCATGCGCGCATCCTTGTCGAAATAGTAGTGATAGCCTGCTAACAGACGCAAATTGTCTAAAACTTCGTACTGTGCGCCTATCGAAAGCAAACCTGGAAGGTCGTTTGGCGTGTTCACACCGTCCTTGAACTGTCCGGTATCGTCGCGCTTCGTGTTGTTCTCTATGTTGAATTTGGTTGTAAACTCGTAGTGTGCTGCAAGGTTCCAACGCCCCGTCTTATAGTCGATGCCAATGATTGGCGTTATGCCCCAGCCGCGTTGTGTACAGTCTAAATACTTGTCGGCAAAGTTCTCTCTGGTCTTGTTCAGCTTGTCGGCACCTGCCTGATATTGCTTTGCAGCACCTTCGTAGCGTGCCTTGTCGGCAGGATTGGTAGCTTGGTCTGCCATTTGCCGGCTCTGAATTGCCAACTGCGTCAGCGCATTGGCTTTTGAACCGAAGTAGTCGTAGAGGTTTTCCATCTGTCCGTTTATGTTGGCAGATATACCAATAATGTTGCCTTCGTACTTGTTGTATATGTAGTTGAAGCGTGCACCGCCATAAACAGCGAGTTTGTCGTTTACCTTATAGGTTGCCCCCAGCTGCAATCCGAAGTCGTATTGCTGTCCGTGAATGTAGCTGCTTACACTATATGCAGGTGTCGCAGAGCTGAATCCCTGTTTGGCAAGCAACGCAGGAATAAGCGCAATCTGGCGTTCGAAGGTGGGAAGACCAGCATTGAAAGTAGCCTTTCCTCCCCCACCTACTATGCCGAAACCCATTTGGAAGCCCCACTTTTCGTAGTTCTTGGCAATTTGGAACGATGGGAGGATAGGCACAGACGCCCTTCCTTTAAATTCTTTGATACCCTTATCGTTGCCCCCATTCAGTCGGAAAGGCTGATAGAAAGGTGTGCCTTGCAATGCAGGAACGGTCATTCCGGAGTTGATGGTACGGGTTTGATAAACGTTCTGCACGTTGAACGAAATGTGCAGCCCCATTGGAAGGAAGGCTACACCTGCAGGATTGGAATAAACTCCATCTATGCCGATGGCGCCATCACGTGCTAAGCTACGTAAGAATGCAATGCTCTGGTTGGTATTTGTAAGTAATCCGCCTGCCTTAATACTCGTTGACGAGGCAAACAAGGCAAGCATTAGAATTAATGATTTCAGTCTCATAATTTAACTTTTCTTGTATTAATATGATCCAAATTGGCTGCAAAAGTTATATGGATTGTCCTATTCTACCAAATTAATCTGCACATATTTTCCCGATATGTGTAATTAAACGATGATTGGAACAAGATGTTATATGTATTTTCCGTGGTATGCATGACTTGCCTGAACAGGAGCGTTTGTGCGCATTAATGTTACGATGTACACCCTTACAAGGGATCCACATCGAAGTAAATGGAGAGTGCGCCGTAGTGCTTTTCCTTTATCATCGTGTCTCGTATAGAACGCAAATACTGCTTTGCCAACTTGTAGTCGAGTCCGTTTTCGAGTTTCAGCATTATCTTTCGTATATGTAAGGTCTTCACACGCGCCACAGATGGTTTGTCGGGACCGAGCACTCTGTCGCCAAATACTTCATGAAGACGTGATCCAAACTCTAAACTTGCCGATTCGACAGTGTCGTTGTTGCGGTGTTTAAGGTATATATATATAAGGTGGAAGAAAGGCGGATAGTGAAAGTCTGCGCGCTCTTTGAGCTGCGATTTGTAGAAAGCCGCATAGTCGTTGTTCACTACTTGGCGAATAACGGACAGTTCCGGGTTTCGTGTTTGCAAGATGACCAATCCTTGTTTGCCCTTTCTGCCGGCCCGTCCGCTAACTTGGGCCATCATGGTAAAGGCATGCTCGTAGGCGCGGAAGTCGGGGTAGTTCAGCATATTGTCGGCATCGAGTATGCCTACAACCGACACACGGTCGAAGTCTAAACCCTTTGAAACCATCTGAGTACCTATGAGCAGATTGGTCTTGCCAACCGAAAAGTCGTTTATCAGACGTTCGTAGGCATTCTTTGTACGCGTTGTATCCAAGTCCATACGCGCTATACGGGCATCAGGAAACACGTTCATTATCTCGTCTTCTATTTTTTCCGTACCATAGCCACGCCCCTTCAAGTCCTTGCATTCGCAGTTTGGGCACTGTTCGGGTACTCGTTCGGTATAGCCACAATAATGGCAAGTAAGCACGTTCATGCTTTTATGGTAGGTCAAAGATACGTCGCAGTTGGGACAATGTGGCACCCAGCCACAGGTGCGGCACTCTATCATAGGTGCAAAGCCACGCCTGTTCTGAAACAGAATAGCTTGTTCGCCACGTTGCAGTGCTTCTCTCACGGCAGCAATTAAGCGTGGAGAAAATGGTCCGGACATTATTTTACGCCTCCGAAGGTCTTTAATGTCCACTACTTCTATTGCCGGTAACTGAATATCCTTATACCTTTGTGATAAATTAACCAGCCCATACTTTCCCAATTGGGCATTTCTGTAACTCTCAATCGATGGTGTTGCAGTGCCTAACAGTGTTTTGGCTCCGTACATTTGTGCCAGAACAATAGCCACAGAACGTGCATGATAGCGAGGAGCAGGGTCTTGTTGTTTGAAACTTGTCTCGTGTTCTTCGTCTATAATTACCAAACCAAGTCGCTGGAAAGGCAAAAATACAGCACTCCGTGCACCAAGGACAACTTCGTATGGCGTATTGGAAAGTTGCTTTTTCCATATTTCTACACGCTCTTCGTCGTTGTATCGGCTATGATAGATGCCAAGTTTGTTGCCAAAAACATGGCGCAGGCGATTGGTAATCTGCACCGTCAGGGCTATTTCGGGCAGCAAATACAACACTTGCTTGTGCTCTTGGAGAGCTTTAAGAATAAGATGTATGTAGATTTCGGTCTTACCCGACGAGGTAACACCGTGGAGAAGGATTACATTGTGTGCCATTGCTTGCAACAAAATCTTATCGTATGCAATGGTCTGTGCTTCGTTTAAAGAGTGTATGGCGTTAGGCTGTGTTCCGCTATAATCGTTGTTTAGTCTACCAACTTCTTTGCAATAAGTTTGCAAGATTCCCTTATTTATCAAGCTATTTATTATTGCAGATGAACTATGCGTAATGTTCCTAAGCTCTTCTTGCGACACTGTCTTTAGCTTGTTGCCATTGATGTTAGTGTTCTGTGAAACATCTAAGGTAACTAATTCAGGTTCGTCTGCAATACCACTTAATTGTAGATAAGATGCAAGAATCTTCAGTTGCTTTGGTGCACGGGCAAGACTGTCGAGTGCAATATGTAGTTCTCGTTCGCCACGAAACTGTTTTTCCCAAGCAAACATACACTTCTGTGCGAGGTTTGTAGGCATCTTCTGCCTTCAGTCCAGAGGGTAATGCCGCTTTGTAAACATCTCCGACAGGCGCCATATAGTAGTCGGCTATCCAGTGCCAAAGCTGCAATTGCTGTGGCAATAGCACTGGACTATCATCGAGTACAGAGAGAATACTTTTATATTCTATTGCTTCACCTGCGCCATTCTTACAAGGTTGGTCGGTAGGACTGGCATTACAGATTCCTATATAGGTCTTTGTTTTGCCAAAAGGAACCAGCAAACGCCCCCCCGGCACTATCTTTTCGAGTAATGCTTCGGGCACAACATACGTAAAAGTGCCCTCAAGCGGAAGAGGCAGAATAACTTCTACGTATTTCACTACGACTTCAATTCGGGATACTGAATGCGTGTATGGTAAATAGATTTCAGACGTTCAATAAGCACTTGTTTGGCTATGCTGACGTCGCGGAACGTAATTGGACAGTCAGTAAAGAAGCCGTTTGCCATCTGGGCGTCTATAAGCTTATTCACCAAGTTGCTTATGCTCTCTTCGGTATATTCAGGAAGCGAGCGCGAAGCAGCCTCAACAGTGTCGCACATCATTAGTATGGCTTGTTCACGTGTCCATGGATTGGGACCAGGATAGCGGAATGGCGCATCGTCTATCTCCTCATCGGGGTGCGCATTCTTGTAGTTTATGTAGAAATACTTCACCAATCCCTGTCCATGATGCGTCGTAATGAATTCCTTTATAACGTTAGGAAGGTTATATTTCTCTGCCAATTTTAATCCCTCCGTAACATGTCCGATAATTATTCTGGCACTTTCCAAGTCGGAAATCTTGTCATGTGGATTAACACCTGCCTGGTTTTCGGTAAAGAAGACTGGGTTCACCATCTTTCCAATGTCGTGGTATAATGCTCCCGTTCGTACAAGTTGGCCCTTGGCATGTATCTTATTGGCTATTTCAACCCCAAGATTTCCTACCGTAATAGAATGTTGGAACGTTCCGGGAGCCACCTCACTCAGTCGTCGCAACAACTCGTTGTTGGTGTTAGAAAGCTCGAACATCGTTACCGTAGACACAAAACCAAAGAGTTTTTCAATGACTAACATTAAAGGATAAGTAAAGAGAAGGAAGAAGCCATTGACCCCAATGTGGAAGTACATAGCCCCATCGAGTTTTGAAAAGTCGTCTGCCTGTATAAGCTGAAGCGCTAAATAGATTGCCGCAGAACCGAACGTAACGAGCAACGCTGTAAGAAATATCTGACTTCTTTTCGATAATTCGCGAAGAGAAAAGATTGCAATAAGCCCCCCTACAAGTTGGACCACAATAAACTCGTATTGGTATCGTACCGCAACCGCCGAGAGTAGAATTGTAACGGCGTACGAAATGAATGCTGTCCGCGAGTCCATAAACACTCTTACAAAGATGGGCGCCATTGCAAAGGGAACGATATAAATACTGAAAATGTTATGTTTTATCATCAACGAAGTTATTATTGGGAAGATGATAAGCAAGGCGTATAAGAACAAAATAGACCCTGGCTTGTCGAAATAGTCTTTACGGAACAGCGTAATGTATAGCGTAAACAATACAACAAGGATTATAACGTAAATTGTTTGTCCTATAAGCGTAGACGTTATCTGGTCTTTCGTTTCATTTCGCTTTTCGGTTGCCTGTTCGAAAGAGTAAAGGACACGATATGTATGGGCATCAACAATGTCGCCACGGTCTATAATTCGTTGTCCTTCCAACACCATTCCAGAAGCCTGCGGAATAAAACTAAGCATGTCGTTCATCTCACTTTCGCTACGTTTCTTGTCGTAAATAAGATTCGGCTCAATATATTCGTTCAGGTTACATTGTTGCAGCACAGAACGTTTGCTGCTTAATTGTTGCGCAGTAAAAAGGTTTTCGTACGCACCAAGCGTAGTAAGAAGTTGCTTGACAGGTTTGATTATAGCCTGCTTTCCCTCTACTACATGCACAGTGTTATTGCTATCCTTTATCAAAGAAGTAAAGTTTGCAGAGTTTAAGATACCAATTTCGTAGAGTTCCCGTAGCCTTTGCGCTACAATTTCCACATATTCAGCGGGCAAGCCAGGAATACCGTTCTTATAATCTTTACGAAACTGCTCTATTTTTCTCCCTTCCAATGTTTTTCGTTTAAATTGAAATATGGAACGAAATTCTTCATAATAGAGTCTCGTTCGTTCTTCAAAAGTTTCCTCACTCTTAAAAAAATAGGGAAATCAAACTTGGCTATAAGTTGTCCGTACATCCACGGCTTTACCTTCATCATAGTGATACATCTTGCCTTGCGTACGTGGCAAAAAGGCAATAATAACAGCAGTGGTAATGAGTACTAATATGGCTCTTGTGACATGACTTCGCCAGATAATATTATCGGAACTTGTGAATTTTATCATCTTTATTCTTTATTTATGGTATAACATTGTTGTGCAATTATGCTTCTAATGTATTATATCAAGGAAAGAGACCAATATTAGTCCATTCCAATATCAGTATGCGAAAATACATAAAAAAAGCCTTATAATCGAAAAAAATGCTTATTTTTGCACAAAATTTTGATTTTGAACGATGGCAGAAAGAAAAGTAAGAGTACGCTTTGCGCCCAGTCCTACGGGTCCGTTACATATCGGTGGCGTACGCACAGCCTTGTATAATTATCTCTTTGCACGCCAACATAATGGTGAATTAGTATTTAGAATCGAGGATACAGATTCAAATCGCTTTGTTCTTGGTGCAGAAGAATATATCATAGAGGCTTTCCATTGGCTGGGAATTAAGTTCGACGAGGGTGTAACTTTCGGCGGAGAGCATGGCCCGTACCGCCAAAGCGAACGCCGAGACATCTATAAAACTTATGTAAACCAGCTCTTGGACAAGGGGAAAGCATACATAGCATTCGACACTCCAGAAGAATTGGAAGCTAAACGGAACGAAATTGCAAACTTCCAATATGATGCCCGTACACGAATGCAGATGCGCAACTCGCTCACACTTGCCGAAGAGGAAGTTAAAAGAATGATAGACGATGGCGAACAGTACGTTGTTCGTTTCAAGATAGAACCGGGAACAGAAGTCCATGTAGACGATATGATTCGTGGCGATGTGTGCGTCAAGACCGACATACTCGACGACAAAGTGTTGTATAAGAGCGCTGATGAATTGCCGACCTATCATCTTGCCAACATTGTAGATGACCATTTAATGGAAATTAGCCATGTCATTCGTGGCGAAGAATGGTTGCCAAGTGCTCCCCTACATGTTTTACTGTATCGTGCTTTCGGCTGGACAGACACCATGCCACGCTTTGCACATCTTCCTTTGTTGCTGAAACCCGAAGGCAAGGGAAAGCTGAGCAAACGCGACGGAGACCGTTTAGGCTTCCCAGTATTCCCTTTAGAGTGGCAAGACCCTAAAACTGGCGAGATAAGTTCGGGCTATAGAGAATGCGGATACTTCCCCGAAGCGGTTGTAAACTTCCTTGCTCTCTTGGGTTGGAATCCTGGAACGGAACAAGAACTCTTTACCCTCGACGAACTTGTACAAGCCTTTGATATTGCGAGATGTTCTAAAAGTGGAGCTAAGTTCGACTATCAGAAAGGCATTTGGTTTAACCATGAGTATATATTGCATAAGAGTGATGAAGAAATAGCCGGTCTTTTTGCTCCTATTGTAGCAAATAATGGTGTAGACGCAACCATGAAACAGGTTACGGAGGTAGTTCATTTAATGAAAGACCGTGTGAATTTCGTACACGAACTTTGGGACCTTTGCTCATTCTTCTTTATCCCTCCAACACAATACGATGCCAAAACCGTAAAGAAACGCTGGAAGGAATACTCTGCAAAACAGATGACAGAGCTTTCTCAAATACTGGCTGATATCGGCGACTTCAGTGTAGAAGGACAGGAATCTATCGTTATGAAGTGGGTAGAAGAGAAGGGATATAAGCTTGGCGACATTATGAATGCTTTCCGTTTAGCCCTTGTTGGTATTGGGAAAGGACCTGGAATGTTCGACATTTCAGCCTTTCTTGGGAAAGAAGAGACCTTGCATCGTTTGCACAAAGCCATCGAAGTGTTGGGTTAAAACGCACCATGCGCTAATTCGTAGACAAGGGAAGCTATGCTATACAATATTATAATGTATGTTTACCAGACTGGCATTGCCATCTATAGCCACTTCAACGAGAAAGTGAAAAAAATGTGGACAGGTGAGCGTGCTGCCTTTGGCGTACTTCAAAAACAGGTAGAACCGAATGCAGAATACATTTGGTTCCATGCTGCTTCCTTAGGCGAATTCGAGCAAGGACGCCCACTTATAGAGAGAATAAAGAAAGAATATCCCCATTATAAAATACTTTTAACGTTCTTTTCTCCCTCCGGATACGAGGTAAGAAAGAACTACGAGCAGGCAGATATCGTTACTTATCTGCCCATCGACACCGTTGCAAATGCACGGAAATTCTTGCGTGCGGTGCGCCCGGTTATGGCTTTCTTTATAAAATACGAATTTTGGTACAACTATTTGCACATTTTGCGCCATCGCAATGTACCCGTTTACAGTGTCTCAAGTATATTTCGACCCAACCAAATCTTTTTCCGACCTTATGGCAGACAGTATGCTGCCGTGTTGAAATGTTTCTCCCACTTCTTCGTACAGAACGATTTAAGCAAAAAACTCTTGGCAAAAATCGGCATAAACGACGTTACGGTCGTGGGCGACACACGTTTCGACCGTGTATTGCAAATAAAAGAAAGTAGCAAATGTTTACCCTTTTGTTAGATAAGTTTATTGGAAACAAGGAGGTGAAGTCGGCTGCTGGACACCCAAGGCTTTGCGCCAAGTGTTTGTTGCAGGCTCTTCGTGGCTGCCCGATGAAGAGATTTTTATTAAATATTTCGATAAACACAGCGAGTGGAAACTCATCATAGCACCTCATGTCATTGCCAACAGCCATCTCCAACAGATTTTACAGTTGCTGAAAGGAAAGAAAGTGGTCTTCTATACCAAAGCGACGGAAGAGAATGTGGCTGATGCCGACGTGCTCATTGTAGACTGTTTCGGTTTGTTATCGTCCATCTATCATTATTGTGATGTTGCTTATGTAGGCGGAGGCTTTGGAGTTGGCATTCACAATGTGTTGGAAGCTGCAGTTTGGAGCGTGCCCGTAATGTTCGGTCCGAACAACAAACGTTTTGCCGAAGCACAAGGATTGTTGGCTTCCGAAGGCGGCTTTGAAGTGGACAACTATGAAATGTTTGCACAAGTAATGGAGAAATTCAGTTCCGATAAGGCATTTCTGCAACACAGTGGCAATGCTGCAGGTGATTTTGTAAAGAGATTATCGGGTGCAACCGATAAAGTTTTTTCAAGTATTAAGTTATGAAATATCAGATAACGTGCGATAATTGTGGCACACAATTCATTGTTGAGGCTGGCGAAGGTCAGGTTATAGAATGCCAATGCCCTCATTGTCATGGAATAATGGAGGTTACGTTGCCTCTTGTTTCAGGCGTGGACGCTATCGACGAGGAGGCGGTCGAACAGCCCGGCGACAGCATTCAAGAACCTATAGAAGGCGAAACGCTGAATGGCAATAGGCAAAATTTGGTTATTGCCATCATTATTGGATTGCTGATAATCGCACTTGGAGTAGGCGCTTATTTCGTTTGGCTACGCCCGGCACCCGCAACGCCAGAGCCACAACCAGCGGCAATGGACACTATTCCGTATGAAACAAATACGGAACCTGTAATAGAGCCCTCTGTTGATACGGTAGCTCGCCCAGCCGAAAAAGTGGAAGAAGAAGTGCGCGACACTGTAGTCCGACATCAGAAAAAGCACAAACAGGATAACGATACGACAGATGTAGAACGATAAAGAACTACTGAAGAGTTGTATTATAATAAGGTGTAAGAGCAAGATACCATTGTATGACTTGCAAAAAAAGAATATAAGGAAGATGAAGAAAATAATATTAACTGGCGACCGCCCCACAGGCAAGCTGCATCTTGACATTATGGGTTCGCTGCGTCGCCGTGTAGAGCTCAGGACGCCGGCGACTTCGACAAGATGTTTGTGTTTATGGCAGATGTGCAAGCACTGACCGACAACGCTGATAACCCGGAAAGATACGTCAGAATATTATTGAAGTGGCATTAGATTACCTTTCAGCCGGTCTCGACCCCACGAAGTGTACACTGTTCATACAGAGTCAGATTCCGGAAATATCGGAACTGACAACTTTCTTTATGAATTTGATAAGCGTTAGCCGTGTTCAACGCAACCCAACGGTGAAGACTGAGATTAAAATGCGCAACTTCGAAGCAAACATTCCAATGGGGTTCTTCAGCTATCCAGTGTCGCAGGCTGCCGACATAGCAGCCTTCAAGGCAACCACCGTGCCCGCCGGAGAAGACCAAGAGCCTATGCTGGAAGTTGCACGCGAAATTGTTCGCCGCTTCAATCAGATTTATGCGCCGGTGTTGGTAGAGCCAAACATTATGCTCCCGGAGAACACAACTGCGCGCCGTTTGCCCGGAACCGATGGCAAAGAGAAGATGAGCAAGAGCCTTGGCAACTGCATTTACCTGTCCGACGATGCCGATACGGTTTGGAAAAAGGTGAAGGAATGTACACCGACCCAACTCACTTGAATGTTCCGACCCCGGACACGTAGAAGGAAATGCCGTGTTTACGTATCTCGATGCATTTGCCACCGATGCCGATTTTGCTGAATTTTGGCCTGAATTTAAAACACTTGACGAATTGAAAGCCGCCTACACTGCAGGGGGCATTGGCGACATGAAGTGTAAAAAACTACTCAACAACGTGTTAAACAAGATGTTGGAACCCATCAGGAAACGTCGCCACGAGTTCGAACAAGATATTCCAGAGATATATAATATACTGAAGAAAGGTTCTGAAACTGCCCGTCAGACGGCATCGCAGACGCTTTCCGAAGTGAAAGAAGCGATGCAAATAAACTATTTTGACGATGCAGAGTTGATACGCAGCCAGTCCGAACGGTTTAAACAAAAGGAAGGATAGTAGTATTGAAAACTTAAGAACACGAGTTCTCCTATGGTCTATAGGAGACCAGAAGTTACCCTTTTACACACTACAAAACTTATGAGAAATAGTTTTCCTATGGCTTATAGGAAATAGAACCCACTTTTTTGCGATGCAAAAGGGTGGGTTTTACGTTGTAGAAAGGTGGTTTTTACCGTGAAAAACAGGCTCTTTTGGAACGCAAAAGAGCCTGTTTTGTAATGCCTTGATACTTAGCACATTGCATAAGCGTGTTTTCGTAGTAAAATAAAATCCTTCATTTCGGCTTTTTTGTGCACGTATAACAGTCCGCGGTTGCTAAACAAAAGAGACCGAAACTCGCCTTTATGAGTATCTAAACTATCCCGTCTACTTTCGCATCTAACGGACAGTGTGCCTCATTTCATCATATATCAATAGGTTTCGGGGGTGAAAATATATTCACATCAGTTTTATTTCGTTGGCACTTAAACGGCATACAAATGGTTAAAAATGGCGGACCGATATATCTAAATAAATAGTATAGCGTTGTATCTTCATTTAGTTAATTATTGTATTCAATCTTTAAACAGATACGTTTGTTTGTTATTTTATGATAAAATTGTATTTTTATTCAGCAAAATATTCATTGATTTATTAAAAAGCAATACCTTTTACCCAAAAGGCTATAAACCCAAACTTTTCTAAAGACAAATTCATATATGAGAAAAAGCTATTTATAGTATTATCATTATTATTGGGCATAAACAACATTTGCAGTGCGCAACCCTAATAAGAATGAGCTTCAGGGAGAGAAAGTGCTTACCTACGATGTCTCGGACGGGAAGCAAAGATAGTTGGATATCTGCGCTATGACATGAAGTGCCGTACTAACGGACTGACATCGTTTAGGTCAGACGCCCCCAGCAACTATACGTTGATAAAAGATTATGGTAACGTTTTAGGCACTACACCAGTGTTTACGGCTGGGCACTTTCGTCGGCAATAAGTATGTAGCCTACGAAACTACGTTGTATGCCAATGTGCTTATGCCCCACGGAATAAGCATAATAGACCCTATGACGGGCAAGTACGAAAGCAAGACCACATTTTCCAAGACTGCTCCAATACTTATATTAGAAGAAATGACTTACGATCCGAAGACGGGAAGGATATTCGGAATGCACTATGATGTGGATAAATTTACGACGGATCTGTACGAAATAAATACAACCTCCTACGCTTTAACGAAGATTGCAAGCGTAAAAATGCCTTTCTTCACACTCTCGGCAGACGATGGTTTCCTTTATGCTGTAACGACAGATAGAGAAATTAAAAAGTCGTTCTTGGTGAAAATAGATGAAAATTCTATTGATGCAGGAAAACAAACCTGTGCCGTTACAACAATAAGCCCGGCTGCAGGTACCGGACTGAACATAGGCAATTACAGTCAGTCGATGGAGTTCGACAAAACGACACACCGCTTATGGTGGACCGCACAGGCTGCTGACGACAAGGCTTATCTGGTAGAACTAAATCCAGAGACGGGTCTATCGGTAAGTAAAAAGTTAATTGAAGGCGACCTACAATTGCTCTCAATGGGCATTCCATACCAATATGTGCCAGACGAAACTCCGTCGTACGTAAGAAATCTTACCGTAAAAGCTGGAGAGAATGGGAGCCAACAATGCAACACTAACATTTATTACACCTACAAAAATTATCGTAATAAGGCATTGACAAGTATTGATGGAATAAAAATCTACCGCAATAATGAACTTGTTAAAACCTTAAGCGTCTCTAATAAGAATGAAAAATATAACCTGGAAAGACGAAAACATTGCAGAGGGACTATATATATATAAGGTGGTTCCTTATAATAATGCAGGCGATGGCGTCTATAAAGAGGCGTCAGCATTTGTAGGAGAAGATGTTCCGGGAGCTCCTTTAAACGTAAAGCTCGTAGCCAACGGCAAAGAAGGGACCATAACTTGGAGCGAACCAACGGCTGGTGCATACAACGGATACTTCGACAAAGCGACCTTGACCTACGATGTAATGCGCTTTTGCCAGATAACATAACCATAGCAACAAAGACGACAGCACGCTCTGTAAAAGACAATGTGAAAACTCATGCAGGCTATAGCTACGTTGTTACAGCCTGCAATAAGAAAGGAAAAGGACTTTCTGCGACATCTAACATCGTTGCTTTCGGCTCAATGGAACCTATCCCCTTTGCCTCAAATCTTATAACACGAGAAGAATTTGGCAGATGGACAATTATCGATAATAACCATGATGGTATGTCGTGGAGCTTCCACGATGAAACTTCGCGCACATTCTACGACCGTAGCGAGAAAGCTGCTGACGACTGGTTGGTATCTCCTCCTCTGAAGTTTTCAAAAGGAAAGAAATACCAGTTGCGCTACACTTACTCTTCAGCCAACTGGATTGACCCTTCAACACACAAGCCTGTGATGGAGAAAATGAAGGTTTTCTATGGCACACAGTCTACTCCCGAGAAACTGACAACATTGATAAAGGACCTCGGAGAGTTCCATACAGCTTCGGAACATTATTACTATGGTAAAGATATTTTCATCCCTAATGATGCTTACGGGCATATCGCCTTCCATGCATGCTCGGACGCTTTGAAGGGACAAATATTCCTTAAAGATGTATCTTTGCGCGAATATAGCGAGACAGATTTAAGCGTTAAGGAGCTAAATGGGTCGGTTACGGCTAACTGTAACGTAGAACAACCTTTCATTGTTACGGTGGGCAATGAAGGCTCGGCAACTGTAAAGAATTACAAGATAGAACTATTCGATACCGACAGTAAGGAAGTTTTAGGAACGGCAGACGGTGTTGAGGTTGCTCCAGACACAATCAACAGTTACAGTGTCTTGGATTCCAAAGACAAAAGGCGAAGTGAATGTTTCTGCACGCGTAATTCTTGCCGGCGATACTTACCCTGCCGACAATGTATTGGATACTCCATTGAAAGTGAAAGTCGATGGTGCCGATGCTGAAAAGTGGATTACACTGAACGCAATAGACAATTATGGCTGGGTAATGCCTTTCTATTTGATTTCTCCGTATGCCCAATCGCAATGTTTGTATCTCGAAAACGAAATCCGGAAGAAGAACATTAATATCGTTGCCATGCAATTAAAATACAATGGAAAGAACGAGTTGGCTTATACGTTCCCTGCCAGGGTCTCAATGAAAATAACCGATCGTTCTAATACAAAAGCACCCGATTCCGGATATCTTGGATACTTCGATCAGGCTGGTTGGACGAAAGTGTATGACGGAAATGTTACTATTGAGGGCGTAGGCGACAACAAAGAGCTGAAAATAGTATTCGACAAGCCATTCGAATATGCGAAAGGGAACATTCTATTTAAGTTCGAAACACTACCTGGAGATAATCCAATAGAAGAGGCACAACACCCTGAATGGCTCTTCGATATGCCTAAAGGCGATGTCCGTTCCGCACGATACGACGGCAAAACGGAAGATATTAATGAGAACAACATTCTTATTTCTGAATATATCCCCTTCTTAATGTTGGAATACACAGAAAAATCCTGCAGGAATCCTTTCTGTGGACGGTGATTTGGTCAAGATTACCCGACACGACAATACAATAAGCACATCGTCTGTGTGCGAACTGTTGGAGCTAATGAATATTTCTGGTGCTACAATGACAATAGTTCGAAATACGGATAAGCTCAACTTAGATGCAGTACCTGCCGGTATTTATCTATTGAAGATAAAAAAAGACGGAGTGGTACGCACATTGAAGATTCTTAAATAGCAATTTTATAATTATTAAACATATTCCATTTTAACATTAAATCATTTTAAACATGAAACAGCTTTCTTATTTAACTGGTTTTTTGTTCGCGAGTTTGGCTGCGATTCCTGCTTCCGGACAAACGACCACAAACAGTTTTCCCAAATTATGGGAAAAACCTACAAAGACAATAATGATGGCTCCCACCTCGTCGTACACCTCAAGCCATCGACGACAAGGCAAAGGGAATCACCATGTATGCGGGACAGTTGGTAAGTCAGAACAAGAAACGCGGCTGGATAAAGTTCCGCACAGGTAAAGCTTCTGAATATACAACATTAAAGAACTTTACGCCGGAAGATGACCAACACCAAGCTCATGGTCCATATTGTTCTGCCTTTGATGGAAAAGATTGCTATACAATCTTCTGTCAATCTTACACTTATGGAGTAATGCCGTTGTATTTTGCTAAATTAAATGTAGCGACTGGCGACACAACAACTATCTATAAGTTTAACAATACTGAAAAACAAAGATGGTATACTGGCTACGACGTATATGCATTGAGCTACAATCAGGCTACCCAAGAAATATATGGACTGGGTAAAGACTATGTTACAAAGATTATAGATGGCGAAGAAAAAATCGTAAAGTGCCTTCTCTGCACTTTACACAATCGATAAAACAACGGGCGAATTTAATAAAGTAAAAGATTTCGATCGGGTTTATTATAACCTCAGCTTCGACTATGACGGTAATTGTTATATGCTGCGTCCGAAAGGAAAAAGCGAAAACGAAGAAGTTGTAGTAGGAACCGAACTCGTTAAATTCGATAAAGATTTCAACGAATTGACAAAGGTAGAATGTAAGAGTAAATGGGGTGAAGCTTATATACAGAAGTACTTTGGTACTATGAGTTTCGACTTCACTACAGGAAATCTTTGGTGGATTCCAGTTGGTAGCTATGGAGCTACAAGTCTTTATACGATTGATACAGCAACAGGAACCTATCAAGATAAATCATGGTTCAATGTAGGTAACTCTTTTGTTGGTCTTACTATCCCATATATGGTGGCTGATAAGCGTACCGCACCTGCACAAGTATCAAGCATAGATGCACGCGCTGATGTTAATGGAGCAATGGTTGATACCATCAAATGGGTAAATCAACAAAGGCATGGAATGGTTCTGACCTTACAGAACTTAAAGAAGTGTTGGTTTATCGCAAGAAACCAAATGTAACAACAACTGAACTTACACCGACAAAGACTTTACTTTCTACTGAAAATGCTGATTTGATTGCAACGATTGACGCAACAAACAAAGTTGGACAACCAATGCAATACATCGACAAAAAGCCACATACAGGTATCAATACATATTATGTTGTAGCTTCAAGAGTAGCTGGTGAGAAAGGTGTACCCGACAGCATACGTTGCTATATGGGCGTTGATGTTCCTGGTGCAGTGCAAAACATCAAGATACAGAAGAAAGGTACCGGCATAGCTCTATCGTGGGAAGCACCTACGAAGGGCTTAAACAATGGCTATATCAAGGAATCAGAGCTGACTTACACATTAACACGTATGCCAGATAACGTTGTAGTGGCAAAAGATTTGACTGCAACTTCATACGAGGACAAAACTTTAGGCGAACAACAGAAGTACTCTTACAAGATTATGGCTAAGAGTAATGCTGGTGAAGGAGAGGTTGCTGAATCTGAAGGAATTATGGCTGGTAGTGCACTGAAGACTCCTATCAAGCTGAATTTCGCAACTCAAGATGATGCGAACCGTTGGTTCTGTCCAACCAATCAGTCTATCTTCTTCTATTATTGTGGTGGATACGATGAAGATTCTAAGTGTTTGATTGGATATAGCAACTATCAAGAGGCTCAAGGATTCGTTACTTCACCTCCTCTTAAGCTCGAAGGCGGAAAGACCTATCGTATTACGACCGACTTCTATGCACACCAAAAAGAAACTCCTTTCGACTTGAAACTGACGATGGGAACGAATGGTGAAGATCTAAAAGATGCTACAGTAATCCGCGAAGTGAAAGATTGCTCTTACAAGAATATGTACACTCGCGAGAAACTCGAGGATATGTTCACTGCTCCAGCGGACGGAACATATTACTTTGGAATGTCTATCGCTACACACAGCCAGTATAACAGCTTCAGATTGTTTGGTCTTAATGTAGATTATGTTGCTGAAACGATTTGAAGGCATTTACAATAAACGGTATCCAAGAGGCTGTTGTCGGTTACGATAACAAGTGCACCGTTAAGATTCGCAACGTTGGCTCTAAAACTCAAAGCAAGTATAGCATCAAGATTTACTGCGACGATGAAGGTACAAAGACGCTTGTTGGCGAAACAACAACCGTTCCTACATTGGAAGCTGGCAAGATTGCAGATGTTCCTGTAACGTTTAACCCAACCAAAGATGGTATGTTCGACTTCTATGCAGTGGTTGAATTAGAAGGTGACCAAGAGCATAGCAACGACAAAACGGCTGTTGCTCGCATTAAAGTTAATCCAGCAGGAACTACTCCATGGACAAATATTGTAACCAGCGGTAAAGACGAATCAGAGGATACACACGGTCCTTGCATGAACAGTGATACTTATGAGAGAACCCAATCTGTTTATCTCGCATCTGAAATAAAGGCTGATAAAGATGGAAACATCAAGCGGTTAGGTTATATTTACAACGCTAACGACAACTTGACCGATAGAACTGATCCTTTCCACGTGAAGATATATCTCGCACATACAGATAAAGAAAGCTTCACTTCTCGTACACAATGGTTGCCAAACAACGAGTTAACGCTCGTTTACGACGGTACATTCACACTCGAACCAGGTCGCAATAACATATTGGCATTCGACCTTAATACTTCCGTTTAAATACGATAAGACAAAGAATTTAATAGTTGTTTTCGAAAAAGAAGATGCTGTTCCATCTAACCTTATGTTCTGTGCAGTGTATAAAGTGTTCAATGCCAACACGTCTAATATATACAGAATGTTAGAGTATGCAGAAGCTTCTCCATTCGAAGTAACGAAATCGCATGCTTACAATTCGGCTCCAATTCTCTATCTTGGTTTCGATGTTGCTAATAATATCAGCAATGCACATGTAGCAAACAAAACATTCTTCTATGACACAAATACAGATATGATAACCTTCGATAAGAATGTCAAGGTGGCTAACTTCTATTCTGTAGATGGTAAAATAGTTAAGACTGTTAAGGCTATGGGTATCGGACGCACCAAGGTAAACTTGCCAACCGGACTCTATATTGTTCGTACAATCGACAAGAATGGTGTTGTTATAAGTGTGAAACTTAATGTAAAATAACAATGAACGCTATCAGAAAATATATATTTCTGTCAATTTTTGCAAGCCTTCCCTTTACGGGGGGAGCCTTGTTTGCTCAGTCTGCAAGCGAAGGAGTCTTTAAATTAAAAACTCTTCCATCTTCAAACCAGAGTATTAAAGCACCAGAAGCTAAAGATAAAATGCACATAGGCTACTGTACGACAGAAGCAAGCCGTGGTTTAATTGCACAGATAACAGGTTCGCACAAGTACCATGCTGCAGCCTATTTCCCATCAGATGTATTAAACAAATATGTCGGAGACAAGATTGAATCTATAGAATTTGCAATCAGTCCTAAGCGTGGAAATTTAGCTGAATACTTTATTTGTACCGATCTTAAGGACATGCAAGGAACTACGTTAGCCCAAGGGCATCAACCACTTACAAAGAAGGCTGGAACAAGATGAGCTTTAAAAACCCCTGTAACGATTAAGAAGAATATGAACCTTTATATTGGTTACATACTCTACTTGGAAGACGGAGAAGACTACGACTGTCTCTTGTTCGATGAAAGCCGCTACGCAGTGCCGGGAGGAAACTGGTATGGGTACGACATGAATTGGTTCAGTAACACAAACGGAATAGGTAAGAATATCTGTATCCGTGCCGTTGTGTCTGGCAATACCGTACCAAACAACGATGTTTCACTGATGAAATTAACATCTGACGATGGTGGAGAATATGTCGAACAAAATAAAACCAAAGTCTTACATTGCCTATATTCAGAACAATGGAACGACACCTATCAATTCTCTTACTGTTACTGTTTCGGCTAAAGGACTGCAGAGCAAGGAAGTTGTGCTCAATGGTTTCAATGTGCCAAACAATGAACCTCAGAAAATAAAGTTAGACAATATCTCTATTCCTGCTGAAGGGAACTTCACCGCTTCTTTCACTATTACGAAAGTGAATGGAGCTACCGACCCTGATATGAAGGATAATTCTGCAGAGCGTAAGGGCTTCTCTTTCAAAGAAGGAACAGGTCCGGTGGAGCGTTCCGTGCTTTTCGAAGAGTTTACTTCCGAAGGGTATAATGAATGCACAACGGCCGACGAGGTCTACACCGATATATTAGGCTCACGCGAAGATGTTGTTCGTGTAAAACACCATCTCGACTATAAACAACACAAAGACCAATTCCGTATTCCTGAAGAAACCGAATACGAACAGCTATATGGTAAATCTAAAACCTTTGTTCCTGCCATTGCCGTAGACCGCATCATTGTTAGCGGACTTGAAGATCCAGGACCTGCCTACTTTATTGCAGACGGAGAAGCAGTTACCAAGCTCGTTGATTTAGCCAAGAACGTATACTCTTTCGTAACGCTGAAGGCAGAACCCAAAGTTAATGGTACGCAAATGAACGTAAAGGTTAGTGGTCATGCCGGAACAAACGAGATGCCATTGCAGACCGACTTGCGCTTAACCACGTGGTTGGTAGAAGATGGCATTAGCAGCAAACAGCAGCAAGGCAAAGATACGTATATACAAAATGGAGTGTTACGAGCTGTTCTCAGCAGCAATGCGTGGGGCGATGCTCTTGATATTTCTAAATACGACTTTGAGAAAACCTATTCTGTGAAGATTAAACCTGATTGGAATATAAAGAATATGCGTATTGTTTCTTTTGTAAACAACTACAATGAAGATGTAGAAAAACGTACCATCTACAACACCACGCAGACTCCTTGTGTTGATCCTACAGGCATTACTTCGCATACTATGACTACTAACGATAAGGCTTTCTACGTAGTAAATGGAAAGATATTGATGTCTAAAGGCTGGAAATTGGCTGGCATTTACGATATATCTGGGCGAAGTGTGAACGTAAATCTGCTGAAAGATGGTCTCTATATACTAAAGGCTACAAATGGCAAAGATACCATTACACAAAAAGTTTGTATAACCCATTAATTAAAATAATATGAAAAAGGCAGTATTTCTTTTTCTGTTGCTTCTTAGTTTCATATCTATCGAGGCACAAGCAACCCCAAGCAATTGCTACTGGGGCTATTGTAATAACAAAGTAACAGGTGAATTTGGTGGTAAAAAGGCTGCCAAAGGTGCAATTTATATTCCTTCCGAAGTAGCCCAGATGTACAAGGGGAAAAACATTTCTATGGTTAGAATAGGTTTGGCTGCAATGGCAAGGAACGTAAAAGTCTTCATTACGAAAAATCTCAATGGGGAGAGTGCTGTTACAAAAACAGCAGGCGATCTCTACAATGGCTGGAACAACGTCAAGCTAAGTTCTACTTACACCATAGATGGCGACGCTTTCTACATTGGTTACAGCTACGATGGCGATAACAAGTCGATGGGTCGTTCAGAAATGTATTCGCAAAATGGCTGCTGGGCTGACTTAGGAGATGGTTGGAAGAACTATGCTACCGACAAAAACTATGAGGCACTTGCCCTAACCATTCAGGCGCAAATCTCAGGCGAAGATATGCCTAAGGACTTGTGGCTCTATGCGAACAAAAACGTTGTTGTAAAGAAAGGCACGCCTTGCAAGTTCGAATTCGGCGTAATAAATCTAAGTCCGCGTATTGCCCGAAAGCTTAAGGTGAGCTACACTATAGACAATGCGGAAGAGAAAGTAATGGAATTTAAAACTGTTATGGGTTCTAATGTGGAGAAGACATTCACGATAGACTATCCCGGCTTCGACAAAGAGGGCGCTCATACAGTAAAATTCAACCTTGTCAATGTCGATGATGAAGCTGATGCATACGCTGGAAACAACATCGCTTATACGAATGTGAAGGTAAAGAGTTCTGTTCCTAAACAGCGTTTCGTTGTGGAAGAGGGAACGGGAACGTGGTGTGGTTGGTGTCCGAGAGGTATCGTAGCTTTCAAACACATGTCTGAGAAATACCCAGAAACCTTTATCGGCATTGCCGTACATAAGAACGACGCCTTGACAACAAACTCTTATGACAAACTGACTTTCAACGGATTTCCAAATTGTTATATCAACCGCAACTTGAAAAACCAAACTTCTCCAGAAGCAGGAACTTTGGAAGTAATGCACAACAAGGCTGTGGCTACCCCACCGCATATAGGCGTAGAAATCGAGGCAAACTTTACTGACGACACCAAGAAGAAAATCAATGCAAAGGCTCTCACCACATTCTTCGCTGACGAACAAAACGTAAACTATAAGGTTTCTTTCGTTCTGATAGAAAATGGCATCAAAAGGCTACAAGCAATCCAACTACTATTCGGGTGGTGCCCATGGGCAAATGGGTGGCTTCGAAAGTCTTCCTGGAGCGGCTTCTATTGATATGGACCACGTGGCACGCATGAACTACAGCTTCTACGGTGTAGACGGCAGTATCCCTACCAGCGTAAAAGCAGACGAAACTGTAGAGTATGCAGCTCAGCTCGATGTACCTAAGAACATTCAGAATGCCGACAATCTGTATCTCGTAGCACTGTTGCTCAACAGCAAGGGTGAGATAGAGAATGCTGCAGAAACCAAGGTTATGCCAGACCCGTCTACATCTATTTCCGATAACAGAACGTTGCTTGTACCCGAGTTTACGTTTGCCAACGGCACACTCAACGTGAATGGTTTCGCCGGAAAGGTATATATCTACAACATTTATGGTGTAGAAGTTCCCAACCAAGCCATTCCAAGTGGAGTATATATTATTAAATGTGTAGATGGCAACAAGACTTTTGTCAAGAAGATGGTTCTGAAATAGTATGAGAACTTTCTAAAAGACTGCTTCTTAGAGTAGTCTGCCTTAAGCGAGCGTATCAGATTAAACCTCTGTACGCTCGCTTTTATGTCCTGCTTGCTTCTTCTCATTTTTATTCTCGTAGTTCAATTGTCCATCGCAGTTGCCATGAATAGCTGTAATCAAATCGTTCCATGTCTGGAAGCCGGCAAATAATGCCAGTCGGTCTAATGTCTTTTTAGATGGCTTTTCTTTTCGTCTGTATATATCCCCAAAGCTTATGTAACGACTTCGATTCTAAGTTAATGTGATACTGTTTTAGTTTCTTCGAAATCTTGTCGTAGTCTACTGACAGGCTTATGTGTTGCGGAATTTTATGTTGGAATTGCGTAATAAAGCTCTTCAATGCCTTTTCCATTTCTACTGTTTCTACAATTAGTTTTTGTGCGGATATTGTCTTGTAAACGCAATCGGTCAGCTATTGCCTACAGTTGCTCTCATTTGCTTGAGGAGCAAGATAGGCAACAGCGTAACAAAAGTGGTTGTTATACCAATGTGTTGATAACCTCTTCGCGCGATGCAGGCAGATAGTCTATTACTGGTATCTCCGGCATGGTGTAGCAACCCGGTGTCAGCCGCATGGTTGCACGTGCGCAGTTCACAAGTATCTGTCCTGTCAGTGCAGGGTTATTGATGCTCATATCGAATTCAATACGTTGGTTCTGCGTCTTTCCACTCACACCTTTACGGATAAGATGTACACCGTGCCCCATGTCGCGCAAGTCGTCCACGCTTGCTACGGCGAACACGTGAGTTTCGTCGTGAGCAAAGTAAGGGTCGGCCTTGATGGCTTTCGTTACATCTTCGAGCCTTGCGCCGTCTTCCAATTCTACATATACCATACGACGGTGAATACCTTCGCCCAACGGAATGGTTACAGAAAGTGCATTCTTTACACCTTCTTTGCTGCGCACGCAAACAGAGTGCCCCATCGACATGCCGGGACCGAAGTTAGTGTACGAGATGCCTTTGGGTGCCAGGCTCTCCATCAGTACACGCACCACGGAGTCGGAGCCCGGGTCCCAGCCAGCGGCAATGACGCTCACCTTGCCAGCCTTCTTGCAGTTCTCCATTTGCTTCGTGCGGTAGTCCAATATGCTTGTATGAATGTCGAAAGAGTCTACTGTGTTAATGCCTTTTGCTACAATGCGCTCTGCATATTCCGGACAGCTGCGTGTAGGTGTGGCAAGAATGGCTACATCAACGTTCTTCAGTTTTGCAATGTCGTCTACAACCTCGTATGGAGTGAGCGTCAGTGGTTTGTCTTTATCGCCCTGACGTCGTACGATACCTGCAACTTCAAAGTCTCTGGCGGCTTCGAGTGCCTCAAGTGCGTAGTGCCCGATGTTCCCGTAGCCTACTACTGCTGCTCTGATTTTCTTCATAATCTTTTGCCTTAAATGTTGTTTTACCTATTCTTTTATAGAATACAAAATTACGCTAAAAATATGATTATGCGGAAACATATCTGCTTTTTTTGCCAAAAACATCTAATATAATAAGGTAAATTCATCAATAAACCTCTTCTGAAAGACTGCCAGAATAGCAACGGAGTTACCCCAATCACCGCTTCGAGGGGTTACGGCAATCGTCGCTTCGGGGTTACGACAATCGTCGCTTCGGGGTTACGACAATCGTCGCTTCGGGGTTACGACAAATGCCGCTTCGGGGTTACGACAAAACTCGTTGCGGATTACCAGTAAACACAGCTGTTTGCCGAGTCTATACTTACAGACAAGCGTTAAAGTATATTTAATTCTATTAGATATAAGTTTTTATATTGTAATTTTGCACCCACGATGAGAAAAGTAATGCACATGCTACTGTTTTTGTTGCTGTCTGTCATGATTACATGGACAGCAACGGGCTTTGTAGTGATGCAATGTGCCCATACGGGGAATGTAACCGTAGGCAAAATGCCGATGGACGACAAAGACTGTGGCGAGACATCGGAAAACCATTGCATGACGGTGCATCTACTGAAGCTTGCCGAAGTAAGCCAAGCCACACAGCCACATTTCGACATGCAACCTATGCAGCAGATGCTGCTTGTGTCGCTTGTAACGTTGCTGTTGGCTTTGCCTGCATTGCTTTTCGCAGCATCGTCCATACGGCTGATGCCCCATTGTTGGCATAGTCCACCGCGGCAGTATCTGCAAAGACTTACCGTACTCTTGATTTGATTTAGTGATTGTCATTAATGTTGCTTTAGTCTGGCAACCTGCTGACGGCAGGCTTGCCGGATACAATCGTTATATTCACTAGAATTAAAATATATGAAACGAAATATTATACTTGCAGGGGCATCTCTGCTGTTCTCTGTGTCTGCCATGGCACAGAAAGAGGTTGCAGATCAGCAGCCACAATGAAAGAGCAAAAGCTCGAAAACGTAACCGTCACTGCACGGCGTGCCACCGTGCGTACTCTGGGTGGCGCCATTAACGGACAAGATATCCTGCGCGACGAATTGTTCAAGGCTGCGTGCTGCAACCTTGGCGAGAGCTTCGTCAACAATCCGTCGGTAGACGTAAACTACTCTGACGCCACAACGGGAGCACGCCAGGTCAAGTTGCTCGGTTTGAGCGGAAGATATGTTCAGATGCTTACCGAGAACCTGCCTAACTTCCGCGGTGCTGCTCTGCCCCTATGGCTAGGCTATGTTCCCGGCTCATGGATGAAGAGCTTGCAAGTGAGCAAGGGAAACTCGTCGGTCAAGAATGGCTACGAAGCCATGACCGGACAGATAAACGTAGAGTACCTGAAGCCAGAAGACGAACAAGGGGCAACCATCAATGTATATGGCAACACGATGTCGAAATTCGAGGCTAACGCCGATGCAAACCTGCACATCGGTGGGAACAAGAACCTAAGCACAGAGGTTTTAGCCCACTTCGAGAACAACTGGAGCCATCACGACGGCAACGGCGATGGTTTCCAGGACGACCCACAAGCGCGTCAATACAATCTTCAGAACCGATGGTTCTGGAAAAAAAGAACAACTATATCCTTCACGCTGGACTAAGCTTCTTGAAGGAAGACAGAGCCAGCGGACAAACAAGACACGCGCAGCCTCCTGCTCCGGGCACTACTCCTATCGTATCAATATAGCCACAAACCGCTACGAGGGATACATGAAGCACGCCTTTATCCTCGATCCGAAGCACGGCACCAACATTGCACTGATGGGGAATGTGTCGCTGCACGAGCAGAGGGCAGACTATGGCATTAAGCATTACGACGTGAACGAAAAAGAATGCTTACGCCTCACTGGTGTTCGAAACCAACTTCACCGAAGCGCACAACTTGTCTGCCGGCTTGAGCCTGAACCACGACTATCTGCGCCAGAACCTCTCACTGACCACCCCCACGGCCATTCTTTCTAACTATGGCAACCTGTACCCGCTGAAGAATAATGTGGAAAGCGAGACTACACCCGGCGCATACGTCCAATACACGTTCAACCTTCACAACCATTTTATTGCGATGGCAGGTTTCCGTGTAGACCACAGTAATGTCTATGGAACGTTTGCCACGCCACGTTTCCACGTGAAATGGGTGGCAACCGACTTTCTTACGCTCCGGCTTTCTGCGGAAGGGCTATCGCAGTCCGCACGCTTTGGCAGAAAACAACTGCTTGCTGGCTTCCGCGAGATGCCTCATGGTGGATCAACCGTTAAAGCAAGAGGCTGCTTGGAACTACGGTACGAGCACGGCTCTCAACATTCCACTGTTCAACAAGACTTTGAAGCTGAACGCAGAGTACTATTATACGCACTTCACCAACCAGACAGTTATCGACTACGACTCTAATCCGCTGGAACTGCATATAGGCAATCTTAACGGCAAGAGCTATTCGCACACCTTCCAGATAGACGCATCTTACCCCGTGTTCCGTGGCTTCGAACTCACCGCTGCCTATCGTTACAACCTCGTAAAGACTACCTATGGCGGGCGGTTGCTCTCTAAACCTTTGCAGAGCAGATACAAAGGTCTGCTTACTGCGAGCTATAAAACTCCGCTCGGTCTATGGCAATTCGATGCAACCTTCGCCCTGAATGGTGGCGGACGCATGCCAACGCCTTACACAACAGCTGCCGGAACACCATCGTGGGCCTCCAACTATAAGGCGTACGGACAGCTGAATGCACAGATAACTCGCAACTTCCGCCACTTCTCTATCCAGATAGGCGGAGAAAATCTTACCAACTACAGGCAGAAGAACCCTATCATAGGCTATCACACGCCATGGGCACAGACGTTCGAACCCACATTAGTCTACGGACCCGTACAAGGCGCAATGGGCTACATTAGTATTCGTGTGAACCTCGGAAACCGTTTATCAAAATAAATTATAGACAGCAACATCAGCCCCAACAGACTACTCCGGTGGTCTGCCAAGGCTCACTTAAAAACAAAAAAGTACAATGAAAAAGAGTTTAATTATTATGATGTTGGCAATGGTAGCCATTGCAGCATCAGCAAAAGACATCAAGACAGTCATCTTTACAACTACTCCGCAGATGCACTGCGCCAACTGCGAAAATAAAATAAAAGGCAACCTCCGCTTTGAAAAGGGCGTCAAGGAAATAAAGACAGACATAGAAGCACAGAAAGTATTTGTTACCTACGACGCAGACAAAAACAACAGAGAAAAAAACTTCAAGACTCGTTTCAGAAGTTTGGCTATAAGGCTGTTAAAACTACCAAAGATGCTAAGGTGGCAGTTCACGAAAATGAGAGCTGCGACAATATGTAATGTAAATTAGAAAACAAACTGTTTGCAGACTGCTTTTTCTGGCTCTGGAACAGTAGTAGATAATAGAGAGAGGATATGCCTGAATGTGTGTATCCTCTCTTTCTATTTTCTATGTTCCTATGGTTAGAGAAATAAATAAGGTGAAGTGCTGTTAATAGTAGTTAGCTACATTGTAAGCAGAGCCTATAGGTATTCATAAACCAAATAGAATAACACAGATATAAGTTACTTTTGTTTCAGATATCTGTCAGTTGCATTTCAGATATCTGTCACGCTTGTTTCAGACGTCTGTCAGTTACGTTTTTAGGCATCATATTAAATCAGACCCTTTATGTTGTTATGTCATAATAGCTGAACGATAATTATCCAGCAGAATATTATGAACAGCTTCATTCTGCGAAATTCCAATTTAGGCATTATAGTATGTGCCCAAACAGTAGTATGTTTTTGGTTAGGTATAATAATGTTAATTTATAATAAAATTAAAGTATATTCTATATTTTATCGATTTAAATTTATAGTTTTGTAACCAACAAAAATTATAACTGCATGAGAAAGTATATTTTCATAATTGTGTTTATGTTGTTAGGATTAACAACATCTTTTTGCCTAAAAAGTTTCGGTTCCTGAACCAGAGTTTGCTGATCAAACTTACTTGCTTACTTCTGACACGGAGTACCAGAAACTACCACGAGAGTCTGGTGTTATTAAAACAAAAAGCTGGTGCATCGTTATATATTGTTGGTATTGGAAAAAGTAAAGACACGTATTACTTTGAGTGGTCCTACTTCTTCTGTATCTGTGCCTGCTGGTAAAGATGTTCGTCTTATTATTAAGGCTGCAAATAATTCAACCGATCCAGAGTCATTTATTAATATATTTCCATTCGAGGTAAAAGGTAAGGAACGAAGAGCACAGTTGTCTGAAGCTGGTACGCTGTCTGCAACTAAAACAAACTCTCTTGGGCAGATTACTTTTTAAAGCTAGAAGTATGGTCAGAGTTCTTACTATATAGTTATTGAGAATTTGAAACCAGGCGAGTATGGCATCTCTTTGGGAGATCCTGATAAACGAAATGAGAAGAATGATATGAAAGTAACAACCTTCAGTGTAAAATAAGGCTGTTTGTATTTAAATATAATGTAACTGTGTCAGCATTCTTATAATGAATGCTGACACAGTTTTATGATAATAAAGTATGGTAGGTTACACTATCAATCCATATAATATAAAGGTATCAATTATGTATGATTTGTCATCTTGTCCGTCATTCTGTCAGTCTGTTTCTGTTGGCATATCGTTTGTATTTGTTGAGGCGTGTACGTACTGCGAAAGCAGGAAGCACAAATAAGAATTGATAATAATAAAAATAAAATATAAATATTATGGGAAAGATTATTGGAATTGACTTAGGAACAACAAACTCTTGTGTTTCAGTATTTGAAGGCAACGAGCCTGTTGTTATTGCAAACAGCGAAGGAAAGAGAACCACACCTTCTGTAGTAGGGTTTGTTGAAGGCGGAGAACGTAAAGTAGGAGACCCTGCAAAGCGTCAGGCAATCACAAACCCGCAGAAGACCGTTTACTCTATCAAGCGCTTTATGGGCGAGACCTACGCACAATGTGCCAAGGAAGCCGAGAGAGTTCCTTTTAAGGTTGTCGACGAGGGTGGTTATCCACGCGTGCAGATTGACGACCGCAAATACACTCCGCAGGAAATCTCTGCAATGGTGCTTCAGAAGATGAAGAAGACCGCTGAAGACTATCTTGGACAAGAGGTAACAGACGCAGTTATTACTGTTCCTGCTTACTTCTCTGACTCACAGCGTCAGGCTACAAAGGAAGCAGGTCAGATTGCAGGCTTGAACGTTCAGCGTATCGTGAATGAGCCAACGGCAGCAGCATTGGCTTACGGTATCGACAAGGCAAACAAGGATATGAAGATTGCCGTGTTCGACCTTGGTGGTGGTACGTTCGATATTTCTATCCTCGAGTTTGGTGGCGGCGTGTTCGAAGTGTTGTCTACAAACGGTGATACCCACTTGGGTGGCGACGACTTCGACCAAGTTATCATCGACTGGTTGTCAAGCGAGTTCAAGGCTGCCGAAGGTATCGACCTTAGCAAAGACCCAATGGCTATGCAACGTTTGAAGGAAGCTGCCGAAAAGGCGAAGATAGAACTGTCAAGCACTACTTCTACCGAAATCAACCTTCCTTACATCACAGCCGAAGGTGGCGTGCCAAAGCACTTGGTGAAGACATTGACACGTGCGCAATTCGAACAGTTGGCACACAGTCTCATTCAGGCTTGTCTCGTACCTTGCCAGAGCGCAATCCGCGATGCGAAACTCTACATCAGACATCGACGAAGTAATCCTTGTAGGTGGTTCAAGCCGTATTCCAGCCGTTCAGACATTGGTGAAGAACTATTTCGGCAAAGAGCCTTCAAAGGGCGTGAACCCCGACGAAGTGGTAGCCATCGGTGCTGCTATTCAGGGTGCAATCCTTAACAAGGAAAGCGGTGTGGGCGACATCGTATTGCTCGACGTTACTCCGCTGACACTCGGTATCGAGACAATGGGTGGCGTAATGACAAAACTCATCGATGCCAACTCTACCATTCCTTGCAAGAAGAGCGAAGTATTCTCGACAGCTGCCGACAACCAAACCGAAGTTACTATCCACGTGCTGCAAGGCGAACGTCCAATGGCAGCGCAGAACAAGTCTATCGGTCAGTTCAACCTGACAGGTATTGCTCCCGCCCGTCGTGGTGTTCCACAGATTGAAGTAACATTCGACATCGATGCCAATGGTATCCTAAGCGTATCGGCAAAGGACAAGGCTACAGGCAAGGAGCAAAGCATACGCATCGAGAGCATCAAGCGGTTTGAGCGACGAAGAAATCAACCGAATGAAGGCAGAGGCAGAGCAAAAACGCAGCAGCCGACAAGGCAGAGCGCGAGAAGATGACAAGCTCAACCAAGCTGACTCAGCCATCTTCACCACCGAAAACTTCCTGAAGGACAATGGCGACAAGATACCAGCCGACCAAAAAGCAAACGTAGAGTCTGCTCTCCAACAGCTCCGCGACGCTCACAAGGCAGCCGACGTTGCAGCCATCGACACGGCAATCAACAATCTCAACACCGTAATGCAGGCAGCCAGCCAACAAATGTATCAAGGTGCAGGTGCACAGCCAGGCGCAGATGCAGGTCAGCAGGCACAGCAAGAGCAGCCAAAGCAGGACGAAGCTATTCAAGACGCAGATTTTGAGGAAGTGAAGTAAATATAATATTATGTTTTATTAAAATTAATAATATGAACAACTTAGGGCATAATATGTCTAATTTGAAGAATTTAATTTCAAAAGTAGATTATACTCCAAAGAACAATACCCAGTATGCAGAGCTCGCTATAGTAGGAATTTTTTTTACTTTAGCGTGGCTTGGAGGAAAGGGTATAGATGCAATTCAATCTATCAATAATGCTAATGCTGCTGCATAAAGTATAGGTGAGATGACAAGAAAGTCGCAGTAATCACAAGGTGATTGCTGCGATTTATTAGTTATAAAAACAATCCTATGACCCAAGAAGAATACAACCGATTAGACACCGACTTTGCGCACTGCGCAGGCACCCATTGCGGGAAAGCGGGCAAATGCCTGCGCCACACTGCCTACAAGATGCTGGCAGGGAATGGGAATGAAACCTATACGATGGTGAATCTTGCCGCGATAAAGGGCGAGCAGCCCTGCCCGTTCTTCGAGCCCGACCGCAAGGAACGCTTTGCGTGGGGCATATCGAGCATCTACAACAACGTGAGGGCGGCTGACTTGCGCCGTGCCAGACACGAAGTAATGGCGTGCTTCGGCTCGGAAGTCTACTACAGGTGAAGCAGCAACGACGCGCCATTACGGAGGAAGAGCAGGAAATGGTTCGCCTCTCGTTTACCGAAATGGGCTACGACGGCAGCGCCATCGAGTTCGACCGCTATGAAGAACAATACTCCGCACTGATGCGGTTGGCAAGATACAAGTAGGTATCTCGCTCCCTATACTTGACATATTCCGACAGCTCCTTAACAGGTTCTTACGGAAAGATACATAACATACGGTTTTTGGACACGTTTGTCCAGTAGGTTGGACTAACGTGTCCAATTAATTGATTAACGTGTCCAGCGAGTTGGACAAACGTGTCCAATATCGTTGGTTCGGAAGAAATCATTTAGCAATATGAATAGACAGAAGATAGCAAACATTATTGACCGACAATCGCATACCGACTGGATATGCACGGCTTACGACTGGTTTATGGTACTTGCCATTCTCGTAAGCCTCCTGCCGCTTATGTTCATGAAGTCGCACAAGGCGTTTTGGTACACGGAACTCGGCTCTACGCTCGTGTTCATCATCGACTACCTGCTGAGGTGGGGTACGGCTGACATTAGGAACAACAATCGCAAGACGGCGTTCCTTACCTATCCGTTTTCTTTTATGGCAATCATAGACCTGCTGTCCATCTTGCCTGCCGTTACGCTGCTCAATCCTGCCTTCAAGCTGTTCCGCTTCGTGCGCCTGCTGAGGCTGACAAGGGTGCTGAAGATATTTGGCATATCGAGCAAGATGCGCCTGTTCTTGTCCATACTCTACAAGGAACGTCAGGTGCTGTCCTCCGTTCTGGTATTGGCACTGATTTACATTTTTGTAACGGCACTCATACTGTTCAATGTCGAGCCGCACGTAAATCCATACACCCATCAGCATACGTTCCATTCCTTTTTCGATGCCCTGTATTGGGCAACCGTAACGCTCACCACCGTCGGCTATGGCGACATGTGCCCCGTTACCGACGTCGGTCGCTTCGTAAGCATGCTCTCCTCGCTGTTTGGCATCGCCGTAATCGCGCTGCCTTCTGGCGTTATAACCGCCCGTTATCTCGATGAACTGCGAAAAGGGAGGGGTAGGCATTGACAAGACATACAGAAAAAAGGAAGTCTTTTAGCCTCTAATACAAGAAAAATAGCTATATTTGCAAATGACTTATCGTGTTAATCAATACCAAAGGTGAATAACGGTCTTATGGGACGAGGAGAACAAAAAGCGGTCTTCTTATGATGAATATTATAAAAAGGAATAACATAAATAATTTAATATGGAAAGCTTTTAGAATTGATAGTATTTACATAGCGGATGAATGTGCCGAAAAGTATTGTAAGATACTAAAAATGGGATGTGAATATAAGTTTTATTCTGATAGTACAACTGAGGATATAAACTTATATGGTAATAATATAAATATATGTGCGCTTGTAGGTAAAAATGGAAGTGGCAAATCATCTCTCCTTGATATGTTGTATCGTATAATTAATAACTTTGGATATTTACTTTTTAGGGGGCTATTATGCCTGGAGCAGAAGACCCTATTTTTCTTAAAGAAATCTATGCTTCTATAAGATTTAAATATGGAGACAAAAACTAGAACTTAAATGTGAAGATAAATGTATGTACCTATATTCAAATACAACAGAACTTATTTGGAGTGATGAATACAATGGAGAAAATATTATTGATGTAGAGACTGAGAATTATAAAGGAAATTCTGATACTTGGATAGATAGTGATAAAGAGAACATAATTAATGTTGCCAAAAAATTTCTTTTTACAATAGTAACAAACTATTCTATTCAATCATTAAATTATGAAGATTATGAAGAAGAAGGTTCTTGGATACAAAAAAACTTTTTCATAAAAATGATGGCTATTCACACCCTATAGTATTAAACCCTTATAGACATGACTATGGTATAAACACTGAAAATAGAGCAGAACTTACAAATTATCGCTTATCTGCTATCTTCTTAAATTCAACAGAAGAGAAACCTTTTCTTGACGGCTATAATTTAAACAGATTGGAGTATCATTTTGCACCATTTAAGTATTACCGGATTATTTATGCGGCCTATCTGCCTTAGGGCTATTAATGAACAAAGAGAAGACATATTTTTAGATCTTAAAGACGATGATGATATTATTGATTTCATAAATTACAGATTCTTAGAAGCATATGAAAAGAAAGGCTCATGTACAAACCTCATTTTAGAAGGATTACACGATCTTAGTTTAAACTTGTCATAAAAATAGTCCGGCTCTTATATGGCAGCATGTGTATATATTGTTTATAAAGTTCTGTCATCAACAAAATATCCTGATTATGCTCAGTACTATAAAAGTCTCCATAGATTTGAACACTGTATAAGTTGTGAAGTGGTTAATCAAGAAATAAAGAATACATCAATAAATTAACAAAGGACAAATCGTATATAGCAAATAAACTGCATCAAACTATTCAATTCATAAATAATTATGATCGTATTAAAGAAAGCGTTGGATTGAGTTTGAACATTACGGATTCATCTTTTAATTTTAAAACCTATTTGGATTCAAACAAATTGCCTAACAATATTTCGGACATAATCAAGGAACTTCCCCCACCTTTTTATAAGGTACTAGATATTTCTGAATAGGAATAGGAGTAAAAATGATAAATGGAGTCAAACAGATGAAGTCCTATTTAGTAAATTAAGTTCTGGTGAAAAACAATTTGCTTATATGATGAGTACTTATATTTATCATTTAGCAAATTTAGAGTCTATTCAAAAAGCTAACCAAACTAACCCCCAAAGCCAATAAGCGTGTAGCATATTCTATGATAAATATGATATTTGACGAAATGGAGCTATGTTTTTCATCCAGAGTATCAACGAACCTTTGTTAATAATCTTGTTTTCTTATATTAAAAGAGCAGGATTAAATAAGACATTCTCTTTCAATATTATTTTAACAACACATTCGCCATTTATCTTGTCAGACATACCAGTATGCAACATTCTTGCTCTAAAAGACGGAGAGCCTGATGAAAAGTTTAAGAATGAGAAAACATTGGCGGCAAATATATATGATATTTTTAAACAATGGGTTCTTTATGGATGATTTTATAGGGGAATATTCTTCGATATTTATAGATGAAATAATAAAGAAATTAAATGATTCTAATGATGATATTTCAGCAAAAAGAACAAGAAATACTTTTTAAAAATATCTCTCATTGGAGATAATCTTGTACGAATAAAATTATTAGAAAAATTGGATCAATGTACTAATAATAGATTCAGTATTGAAGAGCGCATAAGAATATTGCAAAAAGAACTAGACAACTTAAATTAATATGATACCCTTTAAAGTTTAAAGATGATGTTTGTCCAGAATTCTATAAAGAATTTGCCTCTGATTTTGAGCATAAAATAGAAAAAGTATAAACGCAATGGATATATAGGTAAAGGCGAAAAAGAAAAATTATCTTCTCAAACTAAAGATTTTTCTTGGTTATCTTCTAGCCAAGAGTGATAAAGACTCTAAAAAGCAATCTTTTGGGAATTATTAGATTGTCACACTAATGAACTTAAAATCTATGCGGATAATTTGTGCAAACTTTATACTTCTTTGAAAAAGAAAAGATAGTAAAGTTTTTAAACAGATATTTTTGTGGATAATACTTATACATCTACATCATCTTTCAGAAAAAGATTATTTTTATAAAGTCTTTGGATATTAAAAGTTTGTCCATATTGTAATAGGTCTTTTTATCGAATGTATTGATAAAAAGATAAAACTGCCCCTATAAAAGGACAAATAGACCATTTCTATTCCAAAGAAAAATACCCATTCCTTGCACTTTCAAGATTTAATCTTATTCCTTGTTGTAGCGACTGTAATGGGGTGGGAGGAAAGTTTACAGTAGATGCTGATGAGACCAAGCTGATTAATCCTTATCTGCTGGAAGATACCAATGGAATGAAATTTAAAATGGAAATAACAAAAAGCAGTTTTGCTAATATAGAAGAGTGTGCCAACTCTATAAAAAAATTTTTAGTAGAGGAAACAAATCAGTCTGGATTAGAGCAAAATATTAAGACCTTTCATCTGCAAGAAATCTATCAATCACATTCTGATGTCGCAGCAGAAATATATTTAAAAAGGTAAGTTAAAGATGCCCTCAGATTTATCGTCAGACAATCATAGCTATGTTGAAACCTATAATTTCTATAACAGAACACGATTTTAATCAATTGGTATTGGGAATAGAAGATAATCCTAAAAATTTTTAAAAACAAACCTCTGTCAAAGTTTAAGGCAGATTTAGCTAAGGATGAAATGGTATTTTAGAGAGTTATGTTATAAAAAGATTATTTAAGGGTAAGTGACAACATCCAAGATGTTTTCTAATCAATACTACTCAAATTGAGGAAACATTTTTGTACCATAAGAATATAATCCATTGATAATCAATGCATGATAAGTTTGAGGAAGAAAAAGAATACTTACCTAACTGAATAGTTAGATAGGGAACGATTTTCCTTTTTGTGGTTAAAGCGAGTGCTTAAGAAAACGGGAAAGGGCGAAAAGAAAAGCGGACTCCGCAGAGTCCGCCTAAATTTAATCAGTAACAATTAGTTTTGTCTTAGCCTAAGCTAATAGCTTCGCTTGGACAAACACTTGCGCATGTGCCGCATTCTGTGTGGAATGGCAAATAATCTCAATCAGTTGGCACATCGTGCCAATGTGGAAGGGTTTCGTGTCATTGCTCCTTTCCATAAAACCATCATTGGCAAGATAGATGAAACATTAAATCTGATACGAAGATGATAGCCAAAATTATGAAAGGTTCGGGCTTCAAGGGTGTCATCAATTACATCCTTGACCCGAAGAAAGGAACGGAACTCATAGACAGTACGGGAGTGAGAACAGACAGTATCAACCATATTGTTCAAAGTTTCATCGACCAGACAGAACTGAATCCACGAGTAAGCAAGGTTGTGGGGCATATCTCCCTGAGTTTCTCGGCACAGGATTCTTCCAAGCTCAGTAATGAATGGATGGCGCAGATCGCTCGTGAATACATGGAGAAGATGGGAATAAAAGATACGCAGTACATTATCGGTCGCCATTTCGATAAGGAGCACCCTCATGTGCATATCTCTTTCAATCGGATAGACAATAAAGGTAAGACTATTTCTGACCGTAATGACAGGTTCAGAAGTGAGAAGATTTGCAAGGAACTGACCGCCAAATACGGTTTATACTTTGCCGATGGCAAAGAGAATATCAAGGAGCAACGCTTAAAAGAGCCTGACAAGACCAAGTATGAAATCTATCAGGCGTTGAAAGCAGAGATTGCTCAGTGCAGGAATTGGCAAGACCTTCTTGCTCACTTGAAAAAGCAAGATATTGATGTCCGCTTTTAAGTATAAAGGCAACTCGCAGGAAGTGCAGGGTATTATCTTTGAAAAGAACGGTTATCATTTCAATGGCTCTAAGGTAGATAGGAATTTCAGCTATTTTAAAATAGACTTTGCCCTGCAACAGAAAAACAGGGAACAAGAACAGCAGACACAAGGAATGATAAACCTCATATCTAATGTTGCAAGTGTTACGAGCGAAATTACCAACGACCTCATCGAAGGAGGATTGGATTTGTTTCAGACTCATGGCACTGTCCCTGCGGAAGTTTACAACACACTCGACAAAAAAAGAAGAAGAAGAAAAAGAAAAACGTAAAAATACATTTATAACTATGGCAGATATATACATTTGTCCTCTTCGAGGAAATCAAAAACAAGTTGGAAACAATTTACAGGGAACTAAAGGAACTGAAAGAAAAGGAGAACAGACCTGTTTCTCTCCCTGTTCAATCTACACCAGCACAAAGTGACGAGCAGAAGGAACAGGAATTGCTCAATCAGTATGAACAGCGAACAAAAGAAGTGATTAACAAGTATATTGGTGTGCAAGTGCGCATCAAGGACGAGGAGGCTAAATCCATGGACAAATTGGTGGCAAGTGTCTTGACCATGTTGCACGAATGGCAGGAGACGAAAGAGCATCCAATACCGCAGGAATATATTCACAGGCACAGTTTTGACCTCAAGTCATCGAAAGTCTTTACTTATATGGTAGCAGTATCTGTCCTTTGTTTTGTTTCTTTGGTCGGCAATTACTTCTTGTGGCAAAGTAAACGGCAATACAAGGACGATGCCTTGAAGTTCCGTATCATCAGGGTATGGAGAGGTTGTAGTCCAAAGGAAATCCTATGGCTCAATGATGTGTTTGACATTCATCGTGATGAAAAAATTATCAAGCTTATTAAGGAGAAAGCGGATGATTACGACATGGAATTGAAGCAAAAAGGCAGATAGTTTGATGCAGAATAACCTGCAAAATAAGAAAAATAAATAGTGTTGAACACATAAACTTTTAATAAGAGGGAATTTCCCCTCTTATTAAGTATTTTATACAAGAAAAATTTACTATATTTGCAAACAATCATATAATATTTATGGAAAAGTCCAACTAATAGAATTAAAGAGGTGCTTATCGAGAAAGGGATTAAGCAAACATGGCTTGCAGAGAAACTCGGTAAGAGTTTCACTATTGTCAACTCATATGTTTGCAACCGTCGACAGCCAAGCCTCGAATTGCTATTTCAGATAGCAGAGATCTTGCAGGTTAATCCAAAGGATTTAATAGTGTTTGTAGATAAGGAATTGAGTAAAGAGCAACTTAAATGAAAAATCTGAATTTACAGCCTGATAAATCATCTTGGGCTTCAAAACGTTTGGATGAAAAATCTGTTCGGCTACTACGGAAAATCTTAGAAGATAAAAGGGTTGACACTTCTAACATTGAAGAAGGTGGAACAGAAGCAAATACAGATGGGTATATTAGTATTTTGGATGTCGATGATACAATTGTCGCAAAAGTTACAGTGCAGATAAAGCATTATAATAACAACGCTATCAGTGAGAAGGGCGTCTGTTATGACATCCCGACATCACTTCTTGCGTATGCCCATAGAATGAAAGGAGAAGTTGTTTTGTTTATCACTTGTGATACTAACAACGATATCGTTTATTGGAAGTATATTGACAGAGCTTTTGTTGAGAGTCAAATTGCTAACTCGGAAAATATTCAACAGACTTACAGGTATTATTTTAAAGACAACGAAAATCTTACAGAAAATAATGTTGACTCGGTCATTGATTTATGGGAAACATTATACCATGAGCAAATGTTATCATTAAAAGATGAGAAGTCAAAACTATTAGATTTTTTAGATGTAAACCTGAAATCTTTTGAAGGAATAACGACTACATTTTATGGATTAAAAGAATCTCATATAGCTAGAAAAGAAACAGATCAATTATTTGATTGGATACAAGGCGATTTGACATCTAAAGATTGTAAATTAAAAACTTCTGGTTGGAAATGCAGGAGTCGGGAAAACTGTTATCATTAAGGATTTACTGGATAAACTTACCACATCAGGAGTTAAATGTCTGACGATTAAGGCAGATTATTACAACATTACAGAAAATGAGACATCTGATTTTTTTCTTTTGGAGAAGTTACACGCTTCACTGGATTTATTAGTATCTGAGCATAAGAGGGTTGTTGTTATTATAGACCAAATAGATGCATTATCCCAATATTTATCTAACGATAGAGACAAACTGAATATTCTCTTAAATGTAATTGCTGCATGGGAAAAGAAATATAGTAAAAGACATAAGAATAATAGTGTCTTGTAGGAAGTATGATTTAGAATATGATCCCTCATTAAGTCAATTAAAAGAGCATAGCACTGCTATTGAGGTAAATAGCTTGGATGATAAGGATGTTGAGAATGTTGTTAACAAATTAGATTCAGGTCTTTATCACAAATTAACATCCCAAACAATTACAACACTAAGAACTCCTCAATATCTTGATATCTTTTGTAGGTTATATGACTCTGGCTGTGTTGGAAAATACAATTATCAAAAACTACATGGAGTTATATGATGATTTGTGGTCGTCATTGATAAATTATGCAAATAAAAACACGTCTTGTGATAATTTGGAAGATGTTATGTTTGAAATTGCAAACTCTATTCATGAGGCAGAAACTTTAACCCCTACATGGTTAATAACGGCAAGAAATAATAAAGCAACAAGATATTTAGCGAGCGAGTGTATAGTAAAATATAACAACAAAAGAATCCTTTCTTTTCATCAAAGTTTCTACGATTATGTACTTGCAAGGTATTATGCATCAAAGAACAAGTCTCTTATTACTGAATTGAAAAAGTCAATTTCAAGGATTAGAAGTACGTTCCTCAATTAAAATTTTCTAGATTTTGAAAGGGACATTCTGATTCATTGTATAAGAAGGATATTTATACAATAATATTTTCTAATGATATTCGTTTTGCATCTGAAGCAACTGGCTCTTTCTATACTCTCATATAGTGATGCTGTATATAAGTTCGAGATTGATATCATTAAGAAATTGCCCAAACTCAATCACCAATTATTTATCTATTTCCTTTCGACAACAGCGAATCCTTTATGGTTCCCGACAATAAAGGACTTGCTACAACCTTTAGTGGCTGACCTTACCACCGAAAACGATTATTTTGACCCTCTGCGAATTTTTGTTTTCGAATTATGCCTCGAAATTTCCCAACGACATTTATGACATGGTAGAGACAATAAAGGACAGTTCTACTAAAGAGAATATAACGATGTGGATGTTACGAAATCATAATGATTATTCCAATAAGAAAGTAAGAGAAAGTTACATTAACTTAAAAGTAAAACCCAATTTCGATTTGGCAAGTTGTGTCATGGATGCAATTGATACCAATCTGAATTTTTGCTTTTGGAAGAGACGAAGGAACTTCTCATTAACTACTACTTTCTTAATAACAATAAGCATAAGTCGCATTACGATTACGAGTTGTTTGAACAGATATGTGAAAGATTCTACAAAAGAATACCTGAAAGATTTTTTAATGATAGCATACGATTGTTTTTGTACAAATAGTTTCCAAAACAAGAAAACAAAGCTATCAGTGGTATTCGACAAATGAGATTTTTAGTAACTATATGTCTGATTATGCAGAAAAAGTTTTTTTGACTGGTTAGGAAATCTCCTTATACAATATATTGGTGAGCAAGATTTTTGATACCTCTATGGTGGAAAAATTATTATCTCTAGAGGAGGAGTATGCATTTATTTTGTCTTTCAAGGTAATTGCTGCAAAACCAACTCTTTTTGATATATATAAAGAATTTAGTCTCACATAACGAAGAATTAGATAAGTTTATTGAATTTAATGATGTGAGGTATTATTTTTAGAAGCTCTATCTAAATGGTATCTTTCAGTTTCGCATGAAGAACAAGTAAAATATCAGGGGTATATTTTTGAAATATAGGTCAAAAAGAGACAACATACATAGTGATAGAAGTGACAATAAACTTGTGCTACCTTTATCTTGGCTGGCATAAAATGGCAGTTACTATGTTGTACTATTTTAGAATCTCACATTGACGAAAAGAAGCTAAGCGATATAAGCAAGAACTTTGTCGACGATTCAAATGTGTATATGTCAATGAGAAACCTAACCACCATGTAACCGCTGCATCCATTTGTGGAGGTATAACAACGCAAGAAGTTTATAATCATTTCTCTCCCGATAATTGGCTATCCTCTTTTGGTAAATTAGATGAACGAATTACTTTCCGCAAAGGCAATTTTTCACCAATTAGTTTAAGAGCACATGCAGAAGCATTTACTAAATGTGTAGAGAATTCTCCAGAAAAAGTATAAGAAATTTATCTTTCTTTACATGATAATCCAAATATCAAATCTATGTACCAAGAAGCTGGATTATTAGGATTGCTTTTAGGTGGGGCTGACAAGACAGAGCTAGCTCCATTGTTCCAAAGATATATGAATGTTAGCTATATAGAGATAACGTATATACTTTTGAACAACTTGCCATGAACTATACAAAGGAAGAAAATTGTATGATAGATGATTTGATTCCAATACTTTGTACAAACTATAAAAGCAGCCATTACTTTTTAAAAAAATGAGCAAGAAGATCTGCAAGTTAAAAAGCTTTAACTGATATTACACAACACAAATTGAATGTTGCTATTAATAGTTTTCAAGGCCGTGCATTGAATATCCTTATATCTATTTGTGCGTTGTCCACCTGTCGTGTCCAAATCTATAATCTTTTTGAACCTACTATATACAGATTTAGCTATAGAATTGCGTTTAGAGGTTTTATACTACATATACTACAAGGAATATTATGATGAAGTGCTAACAGATAAATTATTCTCGGTCTATTTATCTGGTAGTGAGCCTGTGGACTAATAGTAAGAACAGATGTGGTACAGTCTCATTTTTATTTTTAAGACAGATTTGGTGCGTACATACATCGCTGATCTTATGAAAGATAATAGATGCCATGATATTTTTGGCTCAAATATTCTTTTTATGGATTATATCATGATGATATAAAAGATATTTGCAAAACAAAAATCTTAATAAAAATTTTATTGTTGAATGACAAGAAAGTTATCGCGACAATGATAAGACTTTCGTTAGAAAAACATTTCTGAATCTTGTTACAGAGAAATAGCAACTGATATTCTGGTATGTCACATAGCGAATAATAGAGAAGAGATTGTGAAATCATATGAATATCATATAGAAGACCTGCCTGTAGAAGAATTTAATCTATTTGAAGAGATTACAAAGGATTGGAACATTAAATCGCATCGGGAACGTTTTTTCTCAGATTAAATATTTGGAAAAATGTGCGAGTAAGCTACCATTAAATTGCTACCAGTATATAAAAGCTCATGACTTCTGCATTCTGATGATTATTACGTTAAAGAAAAAAATTGTGAAACTTTTTATTAGGCATATATAAACAGATGAAAGAAGAGGAAAAATTTGGATGCGATGAACAAAATGATGGACTTGTTTGATGAATACGTCATTGCGAATTCTTATATCATAAATGATGCAATAGAAAAATTAGGTGGTGTATAATTTACCTACTATAGTTGTTGTTAATGATGAAATATTACATCTCATGGTAAAAAAATAAATGTATAAAATTTGAAATGACTGACTTTGAGGAATATATACGATAGAGCGAACCGCATAAACGTGAGAAGGGTTATGCGTGGCAGATGGCTATTGGTTTGCAGGCTGTTGATGGCTTGAAAACCTCTGACTATCTGCGTGAAACTGCCCGGCAGCATATTGAGGGTGATATTACGATAGAGGAGGTGAAGCGACTCGTCAATAGTTATTATGAATCGAAGACTGCTCGTAGCGGCGTAGAGGATAGGACGGAGGAAGCTGATAAAGTTTCGGCTCGTATTACCGAATTGCTATCAGAACAGAGCTTTACATTCTCGCCATTGGAATATATTTCTATTCATCGCCGGTTGTTTGAAGGCATCTATGAACACGCTGGTAAAATAAGAAATTATAACATTACGAAAAAGGAATGGGTGCTGAATGGAGAGACGGTGCTGTATGCAGGTACAGACAGTATTCGTGAAACGCTGGATTATGATTTTGCCCATGAAAAGGAATATGATTACAAGCAGCACGATATAACAGAAGCTGTGAGCCATATTGCCCAATTTGTTTCTGACTTATGGCAAATTCATCCATTCGGTGAGGGTAATACTCGTACAACGGCGGTTTTCACTATTAAGTATCTGCGTACATTTGGATTTGACCTCAGCAACGAAACCTTTGCCCGCTATTCGTGGTACTTCCGCAATGCACTAGTTCGAGCCAACTATAACAGTATGCCTAAAGGTATTTTTGCCACAAGGCAATACCTTGAAGCGTTTTTCCGCAACTTGATATTAGGTGAGCAGAATGAGTTGAAGAATAGGCATCTCCATGTGTTGGCAGAAAGCCAAAGTGCAGCAGAGAATGTTCCAAAGTGCAATATTTGCACTTTGAATTGCACTTTAGAAGAATTAGCGTTGCTCAACTTTATTAAAGAGAAGCCGAATGCAACGCAAAAGGAAATAGCTGTGCATATAGGAAAATCAGAGCGAACGGTAAAGACGATGACCGTGAAATTATCTGAACAAGGCATTATTGAACGCAAAAATGGTCGGCGCAATGGCTATTGGGTAATAAAAAGTATTAAAACGAATAACTAAGTTCCCATTTATGGAAGAGAAGAAAGAGCAACATAAGAAATCGATTCGCTTCTTCAACGACCGTGAAGTAAGGGCGGTATGGAACGAGGAACAAAACTGTTGGTGGTTCTCGGCTACGGATATTGTACGAGCCATTAACAACGAACCCGACTACACCAAAGCTGGTAACTATTGGCGTTGGCTAAAACGTAAGTTGAAGCAAGACGGCATTGAACCTGTGAGTGCCACTCACGGCTTTAAATTTGAAGCACCAGATGGCAAGTTGCGTGTTGCAGATGTTCTTGATAGTGAAGGAGTGGCTTTATTAGCAAAGCACTATCCCAACAATCGGGCTAATGAATTTCTCGATTGGTTTACATACAGCGATAATACATTGGATGGACAGAGTCGAAAAAAAGCATATCAGTTATATGAAAGTGGTTTGCTGAAAAGTCTTGAGCCGGGCAGTGTAAAGTGTCTGCAACAGATCCATGCTTATCTTTTTGGTGGATTATATGACTTTGCGGGACAAATTCGTACCAAGAATATATCCAAAAGAGGTTTTACTTTCGCTAATTGTATGCACTTCCCTGAAACTCTGCAAACAATAGAACGAATGCCCGAAACAACCTTTGATGAGATTATGGACAAGTATGTAGAAATGAATGTTGCCCATCCTTTCATGGAAGGCAATGGTCGCAGCACCCGCATTTGGCTTGACCTTATGCTGAAGCGTTCACTTAAACGGTGTGTGGATTGGAGTCAAATAGACAAGAACGAATATTTGTCAGCCATGCGTGAAAAGTGTTTCTGATAGTACACACATCAAAGCTTTTGGTACAACCTGCACTCACCACCAAGATTGACGACCGAGAAATGTTCATGAAAGGTATCGATTATTCGTATTATTATGAACAAAATGATTGAAGAAATAAAATGAATCGATAACATACTTCAAAAAGGAAAAAGAGGAATACTATAATGAAATATAAATTCTATCATAACTTGAAGAGAGATAAGATGCTTAAGTACCTCTCTTATTTGTCCGTGTTGCAGGAAAATTCCCGTTTCTGCTATAGATTAGAAATGGCCTTGATCGAAGCATATTTGATGTGGAAACGAGGAAAGCATGACTGGCTCCACATAGATAGAATTCTTGAGTATGGCAATCCACATGAAGATCGACAGGAAAGGCTGTTTGTTGAAACTGTAAACACTCCGATTGGTTCTTACAAGGTATTCTCTGCGTTCTATTTGACTCATAAATATCTTCTCAGCCAATTATTGTTTTTGGCCCATAAGGAAAAGACAGATCAAAGTAAGTTGACAATTGTCTATGCAATTTTGGAAATATCCAATAAAATAGCAGATAGATTCAACTATGGCCGTAATATATGTGGTAAATACGATGCAGAATCAGTTTATACCTCAAACTACAAGGAATATGGCAAGTGTCAATCATATAACAGTTTTAGCAAAGCTGAGGTAAACTCCATATTGGCAAAATACAAAGTTGAGGAAAAGTATCTGCAACCATTCTTGTTATGCATGAAAAGGAAAGAGTACAAAAAAGAATTATCTCAATTAGGTCATAGCGATACGTTTGAGTTGCATCCTTTCTTAAAACTTGACGGTGGAGATTTTTTGGTTCTTTTCCCGGCTAATCTCTTAAGGTTAGCTTACAGACTATGCTATGGTATTCTTGTAAAGGAACTGGGCGAGAAAACACTCCTATCGTTAATCGAAAAAGAGATGATCCAAGAAACTGGATTTTTCCTGCAAGGAGGTCATGGATCATTTATTGAACAGAAGAACTATCATGACACTTCTTTCCTATGGTTCCAATTTGATGAAGATAAGGTTGCCAATGTTACAATCGTTTTAGCAGATAAGAAAGCAAATCTGGAGCAAGCAGTTAAAGATTCAGAGACTGCTATAAAACAAGCGTTCCCATTCAAAAACATATTCACGTTTTTAGTTACTCAAGCGATGACAGAGGAAAGTCTGTTTATGACTTTCGGTCATGATGTGGCTCATTTCTCGTTAGAGGAACTGAATATTGTAATGGGTCAGGATAGAATGAATCTGCTGAATCTATACTATTACGATCACGACAGGAGGATTCAAGGATTTTTACCTACAGTCCAAGAAATTGATAGATTTGCATACTATAGTTCCAACCATAATACATTCTATCGGGATGAAATGCCAGATATCATGGTCGTGGAAATAGGTTACGCTCTATCAATGCGTGAGAAATATTTGTGCGGCCAGGATGCGCATATAGTACAATATGCACCGAAAAGTAGCTATGTTATGGTCAAGCACTATGCTGACATACCAAAACAGATACCTATCTACGCCCCATACATGATGGTGAAGGGCCTTCTTATGCTTGAGTTGCAAAACTATAATTTATGGATTCATATAGTATGCAAAGAGGAGCATCGCATATTTGGTAGAGAGGCCACCATCGCCTTGATGAATTGGTTGTTTGCTATTGAGAAGAAACTATGGGTAAATACTATTGGCCAAAATCTCTATGTGGAATTATGCGTTATGCCGGGTGGTGTCTATGAGTGGAAAAAGGAAAATGACCAGTCTATGGTATTTTGCGTACCAGAAGAAATCATGAGTTCGGATGCTACTACTTTGGAGAGAGATTTAGTAGGCCAATTCCTCAAAGCAATTAAAGATTGTGGATTCTCTTCAAACGAGTCATTATTTGATACTGGTATGCAATTGCTTGATTCTGCACCAGGAAGATTTATTCAGGTTGGCGAGAGTGAAAATATAACTATTATTGACGAGAAGGATGGTGTTGACTCATGCTATTATGTCAATTCCAGATATTGTGACAAGATTCTTTCCGAGATTGCTGATTTTCTGAATATTAAAGGTTCAGAACAGACTTTTGATTTTGCAGAGTCGAGGAAGATCATGATTCGGGTTTCTGATTATATCCTTGACGAAGTAAAAAAACTGTTGGCAGAGATGGATACCCAACTACTTCTTACAAGTCTACTTAACCTTCATCATGCCATGATTTATTGGTCGAAGCTTACTCAACGAAGGTACGAGTCTTTAAGCAAGGCATATTCTTTTTTGGATGCGACATTTGATAATCAACTTGATTATGTCAATGAATATTCGGAGATGAATACGTTGACACAAAGTATGATTGAAACCATTGTTCTGAATGGTATTCATAATACTGGTGGAAAGCCTGAATTGGAAAAGCTTGATCGCCTGTTTGCTCTGATGCACTTTAATTTGAATATGGGTGTATATATGGATCAATTAGGCGAGAAGATAAAAGGTTCTGAATTGACAATACTAAAAAATGGAAGACTGGTAATGCCAAAGCCTATGATTGATAAACTAAACGCCTATTTTTATAGGCTAAGAAAGTTGTCCATGAGTAATCCAGAATTGTACACAAGATTACATAATCTGATGCCAACATCCTCCATCAATCCAAATGATGAAATATTTATAAAGGCTTATAAAGCGCAATTCGGTATTTCATTTGAGAAGTATTGTAAGGTACTCAAGGCATCCATTGATTATGCCAGCTATAATAAGAAACCAGTAATGGTATTACCGGAGAAAAAGTTCTTTGAGAAAATATGTGCCGGCATATTTGATGAAGAAGAGGCGAAAGTATTCATGGCGAACTTTGTCCTTACGAAGGATCTCAATAATGGTGATCTTAAGTTTAGTGACAGATGGGTTCAGAGATTTAATCGCCCAGTGCAAGTTACAGCACGGCCTTGGATACTCTTTGATGGCAACATCTATTATTCAACTAAAACACTTTATGAGAGTTGGATGATTCGAGTAGAACGATTGAATAATGGAACTGTGGTTAATACTACCCCAGAAATGCAGGCTCTTGTATCAAAGGTAAATATAGAAAAAGGTCGTGAGTTCACTACAAGTGTAAGGAGATTATATGCAAGTCTGTCTCTTGATTATTTATATGTGGATTCAGAGGTTAAGATTATGCCAGGCAAACACCTCAATTCCGACAAAGATCTTGGAGATATTGATATTCTTCTTATAAATAAAAAAACAAAGCAGATTGTTTGTATAGAGGCTAAGAATTTCTCGGAAAGTAGAACAGCATACGAATTAATACAGCAGAATAGAAAAATTGTGACTAAAGAACTTTCCCATGTGATTGACAGAGATTTGTGGTGCAAGGAAAATGTTGACAAGTTCATGTCTTACGTACCAGAAGTTGATGTTCAATTCTCTGTTAAGACAATATTCTTGACGTATCACGAGAATGCATATAAATACTTTGAACATAATCAAGAAAATGACATCACTTTCCTTTCTGCAGTAGAGATTGTGGAAAATCCAATGAGCCTATTTGAATGAAAGGAACATATTTATACCAAAAGTAATTTGCAGAGCTGAAACAAATCTCAGTACTTTTGCAACCACGAAATGGAAATACAAAACAAAGGATAGATATTATCGGTATAATGAGAGCACGGATAGATCTCGATAATTATTGATTCCTATTGTTCATGATATTTACAACGCTCCTTATTTGTACCATGCTATTATAAATAACTGATAATCAGTGTAGGATATATTTGAAGAGGTAAAGTAAGAATAAAAGTATAACGAGGAATAGACAAAACATGTTTATCTATTCCTCGTTTTCCCAATATTCATAATTATGTTTGGTAATTAGTACTGGTGCAATAAAATTGCACGGTAATTAAATATCATCAAAAAGAGATCGTTCTTTGACATATTGATTATGAGATGGAAGAGGGTCTTGCTTCGTTATAAGCTCTTTCAAGTTTACTTTTTCAAGTACAGAAATTCTTATTAAAGTAGCCACCTCTGTTATTGAATATGGGCTTTTTGTACTCATGCTTTTATCTTGGCAATTAGAAGATATGGGCGTAATGGACATTTGGTAGGCTGAAACCTCTCAAATGTCCTTTATTTATTACCTTGCAGCATTTGAAAGCTTATGAATAAAAACTGTATATTCTGTAACAGTTCAAATGTTAAAAAGAATGGTCATCGGCGTAATGTCCAGATGTACTTTTGCAGGGATTGTGGCAGGCAATTTCAAAGTGGTCATCGTATAGACAATGTGTTTATGGAATGACTATCTGACCGAGAAACGAACTATTTTCGAGCTTTTCCACTCTTCACAAATGTTCAGAAAGAACCATACGCCGTAGGCTAAGTTCAGTGGCAGACAGCTTCACTCCCATCTATCCTGAATCTGCAACAATAATACTGGACACGACCTACTTTCCAAGACCTTTGGTGTGATGCTCTTTTCAAGATGCCGCATCAGGCAGGATACTTCATCGCAGGTTTGTCAGGAACGAGACCAACCAGGAATACCTTGAGGACTCAGATGCATTGAGGAGGGTGGAACTCGGATAAAGGCAGTGGTGTGTGATGGACATATCGGGCTTTTACAAGCTGTAACATCCTGCCCTGTACAGATGTGTCAATTCCACCAGTTGCAGATAGTCAGAAGGCTTCTTACCAACAATCCGCATTTGCCCGCAGGCATCGAGCTGCTGGCATTAATGAGAGAGCATGTTCTCTATCGGGAAAGAAGAATTCACATCAGGCTTTTGATAAATGGTGTGATGAATGGAAAGAGTTCCTCGATGAACGAACTCTACTAATCTCAGGCAAGACAACCTATACACATAGAAGACTGAGAAGTGCAAGGCGTTCGGTGAAGACACACCTTAAATGGCTATATACCTATGAAGAATATCCTGAATTAGAGATACCCAATACAACAAATCTATTGGAAGGATTCAACTCACAACTTAAAAAGGGCATTGCGTAATCATAATGGAATGAAGGAGGTTAATAAAAAGAAGTTCATAGATGGGTTCCTGAATATAAAAAGTAGGCTGGAAATTACCAGCCTACCAAATGTCCATTACTAAAACACGAGAGGTTTTTCAGCCTACCAAATGTCCATTACGCCAAGATATGTGATAATTGCAACCCACAGATGGGTGCTTACTGCATTCTTTTGAAAATCCCCATAAAGTCTTGACAACAATATTTTGTTTGATCCATTTGAAGAAGACCTCAATATCCCATCTGTGTCATAGAGATTTGCACTTTAATGCTTCAATCTCAAAAGTTATTGGTTATGAATTGACTTCTTTACCGTTGGCTGCATCATAGTAACTACACTTTTCGGATATGTTCAGGATATAGCTTTCTGGATTTGGCATGTAGTTAGGCGTATTGTAAAAATCGCCTCTACTCCAGTGCTTACATCAAAGTCTTCTTTGTGGTCTACAATCTCATATCGCATGTTGTCTTTTTGACGGCAAATCCAAAATGCACCAGCCTTATGAAATCTGTATAATGCATCAAAGTCCACATATGCCTTATCCATCATATAAAATGCAAGTGGATCTGGCTCAATCCTATCCAGCTCGTTACTGTCATGCCATTTGCCGTCTGTAATATGAATGCTGGAAGGAATGCTCCACGTAAATCAAGTAATGTGTGCATTTTAACTGCTCCCTTACTGTATTTTACCCTAAAGCCCAGGTTGCAAGCACTATGCTTGTTGATATTGTTGTGAGTCTCAAAGCATAAAAGTACATTGTAAACAGATACCTCTGACAATTTTTGTCTCTGAATACAATGGACGTACTTGTTCAATGAGATATTTTGCCCAGTTCCTCGTATATGTGATAGTTGCGGTTCTCATTGGCTCGAGATAACGAAGAATGAGTGCCTGTTTTGCGAATTCTAAATGATACAATATATTATGATGTGCTGTCAGGCACATACATATGTCTCTTAAGGAATCACAGCCAGTAATCTGACCGAACAATAAATGTAACAGATGATTATAGCTGTTTAATTCTCTTGAATGTCTATCACCTTTATATTTCATGACAAGTTTATCAAACTGGTAACGAGGAACAAAGTCTATGACTTGAGAGAATATGTACTTTTCCAATATTCATAATCTTGCAGATTTAGGGCTGCAAAATTACTCTTACCATTTCAAATCAAAAAATCAAAGAACGCTATAACTGATTAAATATCAAATCAATATAGAAGTGATCTCGATTTTATTGCACCACTAGTAGTGAAAGACTAACAATTTAGGCGGTTGCTTCTGAATATTGATAAAATGGAGTTTAGAATTGGTTCAACAGAATATTATCGGAGCGAACGATTTCCACCTCGTTACTTATGGCAGGGACTAAAACACACGAAAAAGAGCGTATTGTAGATGAATCATACCCCTACGAAATAGTAGCAGTTTTTGGATAAAATCGCTTTCGTTTTGTAAATATAATTCGTTAGAAAAATGGTAATTTCGATTTGGCATTGCGAAAGCGGCTCTTTTGCAACGCAAAACATACGCTTTTAGTCTGTAAAAGTACATATAAAATATGAAAAACGGAAAAATGAAGCGATAACGTTATCAATCAAAGACTTAAAAGGGCTTTTTGAAGTAGTGTAAAGCCAACCGTGTACGGTCTTTATGCCAAACAGTGACAGCGTTCCGTCTCCTATTCGTAACCCCTGCAAGGGGGATGATAGAAGGTGGAAAATCAAGGAAATTCGCTCTGAAATAGGCTGTTAGGCTGAAATTTCCCACCCGGCGGTTTCTTATTCCGCGTTCCCCTCGATTTGCTTAGTGGACAACTGCTCCACAGTAAATAATTTTGCAAACGAAAGGAACAAAAGCAATGAGAAGTACATTTTCAGTCATCTTCTATTTGAAGAAGGACAAGGTAAAGAAAGATGGTACGTCACCCATCATGGGACGTATCACCGTGGACGGAACGCAAGCGCAGTTCAGCTGCAAGGTATCCATTGATTCAAACCTCTGGGGTATCAAGGGTGGTCGTGCGATTGGCAAGAGTGTAACGGCACGGGAGATCAATCGCACGCTCGACAAACTCCGTGCAGGTATCACAAGGCATTATCAGGAAATCATGGAGCGCGATAGCTTTGTCACGGCCGAGAAAGTCAGGAATGCTTTCCTTGGCTTGGAATACCGCTGCCAGACGCTCATAAAGATTTATGACCACTTCATGGAAGACTATGCCAAGAAAGTCGACTGCGGCATGAAAGCAAAGAGCACATTGACGAAATACCATGCCGTATACAGTCACCTAAAGGACTTCCTGCAATCACGCTATCATGTGAGTGACATCGCCCTAAAAGAAATTCAACCAACATTCATCACCGATTTTGAGACTTACCTGCTTGCAGAAAAACACCTGCATTGCAACTCTGTCTGGGTATATTCCTGTCCCGTCCGTATGCTGCTGCACAGGGCGGTGGAAAACGGCTGGCTGATACGTTATCCATTCCCTGACTGCAGTGTGCCGAAAGAGGAAACAGAAAAAGGATTCCTTACCAAAGAAGAACTCGGACAGCTTATCAACGCCCCGAAGATGAACTTCAAGCGGACATTCATCCGCGATCTGTTCCTTTTCTGCGCTTTCACGGGATTGGCTTACATAGACCTGAAGAACCTTCGGGAGGAAAATATCGTGTCCAACCCGCTCGACGGTAGCGTATGGATACACACCCATCGGCAGAAAACAGGTGTGGAAACGAATGTCCGCCTGCTTGACATTCCCCTTCACATCATGAAGAAATACAAAGGCCTGTGCGACGACGGGCGTGTCTTTCCCGTTCCGTCCTATAATTCCTGCAAAATGATACTACGTACCGTCATGAAGAAATGCTGCATCCACAAACACATTACTTGGCACATGGCGCGCCATACGATGGCAACGGTGGTATGCCTTTCCAACGGCATGCCTATCGAGTCTGTCAGTAGCGTATTGGGGCACAAGTGTATCTCCAGCACACAGATATACGCCAAGATTACCAACGAGAAGCTGAACAAGGAAATGAATGTACTATCTGAAAAACTTGCTGATATTGGTGAATTTGTCACCTCTGAGGCTTTCGTGTAATGATGTCAATACCTTTTATAGATATATCCGAATACAACACCTATAATATTATAAGGAGGAACGAACGATGAAACAACGAGACATCATTTATTTGAAAGAGAATGAATTTTTCATCACGGGTGCCGCCATCTGGATGAGCGAGTGGGAACTGGCGGAACTCTTCTACGCCACACGAGGTGAAATACGGGCAGCCATCAATCGCATGCTGAAAGATGGTGCCATGCCAACCTGCTACAGCACGAGGTACGTTCCTCTTGAAAACGGTTATGCTGCCGAGGTGTATTCCTTGGAGGCCATCATCGCCATATCCTTTTATCTTCATACGGGATTTGCGGCAAAGTTTCGTAGGTGGATGATACAACGGATAACAAGAGAGAACAAACAGGCTGCCTCTCTCATGCTTTGCATCAGTAGCGGATTGGAATGCTGAATCGACAAGCATGGCAACATATCATTTTGAATACGCTATTCAAGAAATAAAATCCGAGAAACAAAAAGGAACGACAACGGGCGGACGGTTTTCACCAGAAAAACTGTCCGCCCGACTTGTTTTCTGTCATTTTGTTGTCTCTTTTGTCTCCGTAACGACGCCACAAGCTGCCACATACAACCAAAACAGACCGAGAATGCTGATAATGCTATAATTTTGTAATGTATTCATTAAACAAAACAGAAATGGAAGTAATTATCATTGAGAAAAAGACATTCGAGAAGATCGTATCGGATGCTCTTGCTTTGGAAAAACAAGTCAACGCGCTCTGTGCGATGAACGAAGGAAAAACAGCGAATACTTGGCTGGACGGTGAAGGCGTCTGCCGTCGGTTGCACATCAGTCCCCGCCGCCTGCAGACTCTCAGGAACAGTCGCCGTCTGAACTATGCCCAAATAGGACGTAAGTTCTATTATAAGGCAAAGGATATCGAGGACTTTCTGCTAAGCTGCAAAAGAAGAGACCCATAAACAAGAAAAAATATGACACCGCTATATCCACAGACAAATGAAAGAAAATGTATTGACCGAACAAGACGAACCGATATTCTCCCTGCTCCACTCTTTCGAGAATATTCATAAGGGACTATCATCTTTTTGGGGGAATTGCCGCCCACCACTCAACGGCGAGCGGTATCTCACCGACAGGGACGTATCGGCACTGCTGCGGGTCAGTCGCAGAACCCTGCAGGAGTACCGGCACAGCGGCAACCTTCCCTTTTTCCGTTTAGGCGGGAAAATCCTTTACAGGGAAAGTGACCTGCAAAAAATGCTTGGGGAATGTTGCCACAGTCTATCCGACAATTCAGGTATAAGTTCACTAAAATGATGAATATGGAAGTAATCACAATAGAAAGCGTCGCCTATCAGCAGCTGATGGGCCGCATCGAAAGCATTGCCTCTCATATTGAAAGACTGGAGGCAACCCGAAGTGTGCAAGGGATTCCCGACCCCCTGCTTAACACCCGTGAAGCAGCGGAAATCCTGCATATCAGTACCCGAACCCTGCAACGCCTGCGCAGCGAGAAGCGTATCGACTTCGTCATCCTGCGCGGCAAGTATCTCTATTCCGCCCGCGAAGTCGGGCGCATCATCGATGAGGGACGTCTCAAGGGCGATCCTGCCACCATCGAGGAACTACGGCATCATTTCAACCTGCGTACAGGTAAAGTCTCACCTAAATGATTGTATATGAGGAACAGAGACTATGACACGAGGCTTTTGGAAATGATGCGAGACATCTCGGAACACCTCAACAGACAGGACAAAGAATTGGAGTTGATCGTGCATAAGATTGATGAGGAACTGCATGCTTCGCATCAAGAAGAGTGTGAGCATCTGTTGGACAACCAAGACCTGTGACCTCCTTCACGTCAGCAAACGGACCTTGCAGCGTTACCGTACTTCGAAAATGATTCCCTATTTTCAGCTGAAGCATAAGATCTATTATAAGCTCCACGATGTGCATGACTTTATCGAAAAGTATATAAAACCGTCAGGAAGGAAACTACCGGACACAATGGAACTATTCAAAATATGATAAGGGCTTATGATGAATGATTGAATAAATAAACAAACAATCAATCAATGAATAAACAACAAAATAAACGTAAGTAAAAATGGCAAAGAAAACAAAAGAACAGGACGTCTTGCTCGTCCGCGACGAGAAGACGGGAGAGATCGGTGTCATCGCCGGCCTCGGCAGTGACGGAACACCCAAGCGTGTGCCTCCGAAAGTGGAACACGCTCAGGACTTCCTGAAGTTCGACCGCGGGGGCGACATCTTGGACAACTTCTTCCTCAACTTCATGCGGCAGTGCAAGGAGCCCTCCCGCTTCGGCTTCTACCGTGTGGCGGCCGAGCAGGCGGACAAGCTCATCGAAGTGATGAAAGACCTGCTCAAAAATCCCGAGGGCAACCGCGAACTGCTCGCCCCGCACAAAATCGACATGACGCCTTATCATAAGGCAGTACAGGAAGAACAACAACAAAGTCAACAGCAAAATCAACAACCCACAAATCCCACAGAAGAAATGAAAGAGAAACAGGAACAGCTGCAGGCAGCACAAGGTGTCGCCGGTCAAGAGAAAACGAATGACGGCAACGGTCAGAAAAAGGAAAGTACCTACAAGCCCATCGACGAGAGTAAAATCAACTGGCAGGAGCTGGAAGAGAAATGGGGCATCAAACGTGACGAGCTGGAGAAGTCGGGCGATCTGAAACGGATGCTCAACTATGGCAAGTCCGACTTGGTGAATGTCGCCCCGAAATTCGACGGACAGACCTTCGAGACCGCCGCCCGCCTCGCCTTCAAGGTGCAGGAAGACGGCACGGTGTGCCTCGTACCGCACTTGGTACAGACCGCCCCTAACCTCGACCTCGAATACAAGGGGCACCGTTTTACCGAGGAGGATAAGCGAAACCTGAAAGAGACGGGCAACCTCGGCCGTATCGTAGACCTTGCGAACACCGAAACAGGCGAGCTCAAACCATCGTTCGTGAGCATCGACCGCCAGACCAACGAACTGACCGACATCGCCGCCAACCGGGTGCGCATGCGCGACACCATCGGCAAGACGGTGCTCTCTGAAACAGAGAAAGCCCTACTGCTGACAGGTGCACCGCTCAAAGGCAAGGAGATTGAATTGGAGAACGGTCGCAAATTCACCGTCACCCTGCAAATGAATGTCGAGCAGCGCGGCATCGAGTTCGTTCCCGGCAGCGGACGCAGCCCGAGAAAACAGCAACGGCAGGACGGCAACACCACACAGGGACAGAAAAGCGAAAGTCCCAAGCAGCGCGAGAACCGCTGGACGACCGATGACGGCAAGATACGCCCCATCGGCAAGTGGAAGAACATTCAGTTCAGCGACGAACAGAAGAAGGATTACTGCCAAGGCAAAGCCGTCAAGTTGGAGAACGTACTCGACAAGAAAGGGCAGCCCTGCACGATGTACCTCAAGTTCAACTACGACAAAGGCCGTCCCTTTACCCACAGTCAAAATCCCGACCTCGCCCAAAGCGTTGCCCCATCCAATGAAAGCCGCGTGCAGGTAGCCGTCAACAACGAGGGCAAGACCAACGAGGCGACCAAGCACATACAGCAGCCCATCGAGAAAGGACAGGTCGCCCCGAAAAATGAACAGCAGGCACAGCAGCAGAAGAATGAACCCAAGAAAGCCAAGGGCATCCGCATGTAGCCCCGGTGCCGACCACTAATATCCAATACAGTATCCATCATCAAAGAAACAACATCAACAATAAAAAGAAAACAAAATGAAGACAATCATTGCAGAAAAGCCGAGCGTCGCCCGCGAGATAGCCCGCGTGGTGGACGCCCGCAAACGGGAAGAAGGTTATTTCACGGGCAACGGCTATGCCGTGACGTGGGCGTTCGGGCACCTTGTGCAGCTCGCCCTGCCCGAAGCCTACGGCATAAAAGGCTTTAATCGCGACGCCCTGCCTGTCATCCCCGAGGCGTTCAAACTTATCGCCAGAGTAGAAAAGACAGAGAAAGTCAGCAAGCCTGACAGCGGTGTGCTCAAACAAATCGACATCATCCGGCGGCTCTTTGAAGAGAGTGAACGCATCATCGTGGCGACCGATGCTGGACGAGAGGGCGAACTCATCTTCCGCTATCTCTACCAATACGTCGACTGCCACACGCCTTTCGACCGCCTGTGGATCAGCTCGCTGACCGACAAGGCCATCCGCGAGGGACTCAATAACCTGCGTAATGGAGCAGACTACGACAACCTCTACCTTGCCGCCCGTGCCCGCAGCGAAGCCGACTGGCTCGTGGGCATCAACGGCACGCAGGCGCTCAGCCTTGCCGCCGGTCGGGGCACCTACTCCGTCGGTCGTGTGCAGACGCCCACGTTGGCGATGGTCTGCGCCCGCTATTGGGAAAACAGACGCTTTACGCCCAAAACCTTCTGGCAGCTCCATCTTGCCGTGAAAGGCGAAGGGAAGAGGTCGTGAAGTTTACCTCCGAGGAGAAATGGAAGGACGGCGACACGGCAAACGGCCTTTACAAGCGTATCAAGGAAACATGCAAAGAAATCCGTATCGTACAGGTAGAGCGTAAGCAGAAAACCGAAGAGCCGCCCCTGCTCTACGACCTCACTACGCTGCAAAAGGAAGCCAACAGCCGCTACGGGTTCACGGCGGAGCAGACGCTCGCCATTGCCCAAAAGCTCTACGAGGCCAAGCTCATCACCTACCCACGCACGAGCAGCCGCTATATTCCCGACGATGTTTTCGAGACCATCCCCAAGCTGCTCGAAAAGCTGCAACGCGACGAACAGTTGGGAAGTCATGTCAGCCGTCTGGGCACGCTCGCCCGTCGTAGCGTGGACGGGGGCAAGGTGACCGACCACCATGCCCTGCTCACCACGGGACTGCATCCCATCGGCATCTACAAGGACGAGCTGACCGTCTACCGCATGATTGCCGCACGGATGGTCGAAGCTTTTTCTGCACCCTGCATCAAGGAAGTCACCACCGTCAGGGCGGACGTATTGACATGCGATGGCGAGAAGTGCTGCGACACGGCGTTCACGGTAAAGGGCGGTGTTATCCGACAGTCGGGCTGGCGCGGTGTCTGTGGCGATACGGACGGCGACACAATCCTGCCCGATTGGAAAGAGGGCGATGTGCTGTCCCTTTCCGACGGGGGCAAGGTGACCGACCACCATGCCCTGCTCACCACGGGACTGCATCCCATCGGCATCTACAAGGACGAGCTGACCGTCTACCGCATGATTGCCGCACGGATGGTCGAAGCTTTTTCTGCACCCTGCATCAAGGAAGTCACCACCGTCAGGGCGGACGTATTGACATGCGATGGCGAGAAGTGCTGCGACACGGCGTTCACGGTAAAGGGCGGTGTTATCCGACAGTCGGGCTGGCGCGGTGTCTGTGGCGATACGGACGGCGACACAATCCTGCCCGATTGGAAAGAGGGCGATGTGCTGTCCCTTTCGCCTGCTCCATTACCGAAGGAAAGACCAAGCCCAAACCGCTCCACACCGAGGCGACATTACTTGCCGCAATGGAAAATCCGTGCCAACGAGAGCAAACGCGAACTTGTTCGGGTATGCCGAGTGCAGCCGGATTTCGCGGAACGCAAATGGCAGGAAAAGAGATAGAAGACGACACCGCGACAGGCCATCAAAGATTGCGGCATCGGTACGCCTGCCACCCGTGCCGCCATCATTGAGACGCTGCTCAAACGCGAATACATGGTGCGTGGAAAAAGACGCTCGTGCCCACCGAAAAGGGACTTGCACTCTATTCCATCGTCAAAGGCATGGATATCGCCAACGTGGAGATGACGGGCAGGGTGGGGAAGCCGAGCTCGCACGGATAGAACAGGGGTGAGAAAGCCGCCGCCGACTTCAATACCGAGATGAAGCCTATACACGCCGGATAACCGCCGACCTGCTCGTATCGGAAAAAGCTTTTCGCGCCCGTGAGACCACTTTTGCCTGTCCCAAGTGCGGTAAAGGTAGCATGCGGTTCTATGCCAAGGTGGCCAAGTGCGACAACGAAGCGTGCGCCCTGCCCGTCTTCCGACAGGTGGCGGGTAAGCTGCTCTCCGACAAGGAAATCACCGACCTGCTCACCGAGGGGCGTACCGCCGTGCTGCACGGTTTCAAAAGCAAGCAGGGCAAATCCTTCGATGCAGTCCTTGCCTTCGACGAGGAGTTTAGAGTAAAGTTCATCTTCGATGATACAAAAAACAAGTCAAAGGGTAGGAAAAACGGAAAATAATGCGTACTTTTGCCACTGTTCACAGTTCATAAAGCGTTTTCTTTCTTTAGATGACTGTTTTATTACTTTACTGTGGATTTAGTGGTTGGCACTCGGTGGGGACACCGGGTGCCTTTTGTACATATCCCCGTTTTCTTCCCTTTTTACTTCTCTTTCCCTTATATAATATCTGCAAAGATGTTCGGATAAGGAGTGCGATGCAAGAGCTATCGAGTCTATCGAATTATCCTCGTGATGAGAAATATTTATCATCGTGAAGATAATTTTGTCTCATCATGTAGAGAAATATTTCTCATCACGAAGATAATTTGGAAGCATCAGTAGAAGAGCTATGAGAAGTGCAGTAGGAAAGCAACAGCTTTATCTATAGGGAAGCAAACGGGAACCAACTAAACAAACAGCATCATGAAACAATCAAACAACGGACAGGAGCTGTCCTATTACGGACTCTACCTGCGACACTATCTTCAAGAGAACAGATTTCAGCAGGCCTCGGATGCCGACTTTATTAGCAGCCGCGCCGCCCTTGCTGCTGAAACGTTCGGACGGGTACGGTGCGAGGGCTATTCCGTTGACGGCGCACAGGAACTGGCGATGGGAGCTTTGCTTGACGGGCTGCACCGCTCGGCTTATACTTTGCTTACGGATGTGCTTGAAAACGAGTTCGAGGGCGAAGTGCCTTTGGAAACCCGTGAGGTTATCGCCGAGGCGTTGCTGCCGCAGGTAAGGCAGCTGTGCGCGCAGAGCGAACGCACGGAGGAGAGTCTTTACACCGAAATCACGGGAATGGTCGTACTTTATCTCGAACGTCATGGCATTTAACAGGAAAGCAAGACTCTCGGGCAACATTGAGGCGATACGCACCGCTTTTGCCTTGGACAGGGAACATCGCGTGCCCACCGCCGAAGAGCGACAGGCGTTGGAGCGTTATTGCGGTTTCGGCGGATTGAAGTGCATTCTCAATCCCGCCGGCGGTCTGGCGGACGCTGCGCAGTGGACAAAATCCGACCTCGACCTCTTTGCGCCTACGGCTGAACTGCACCGGATGATCCGCGAGAACAGTGCCGATGAACGGACATACAAGCGATACATGGACAGCCTGAAATCCTCCGTGCTCACGGCGTTCTACACACCGAGTGAGATAACGGAGACTATCAGCAGTGTACTTAAAGAAAACGGTATCGCCCCTCTTCGTGTGTTGGAACCCTCAGCCGGTCGCGGTGCTTTCGTGGATGCCTTTTTAAGGGACAACCCACAGGCGGAGGTCATGGCATTCGAGAAAGACCTGCTGACGGGCAAGATACTCTCGCATCTTTATCCCGAACAGCGGGTGCGTATCGAAGGTTTTGAGCGGATAGAGAAAACTTTCGAGGAATACTTCGATGTGGCTGTCTCAAACGTTCCCTTCGGCGATGTTGCCGTGTTCGATGCGCAGTTCGAGAAAGGGTCGGCGGTGCATAGGGCGGCAGCCAAGAAGATACACAATTACTTCTGCCTGAAAACGCTCGACACGGTAAGAGACGGCGGCATCGTCGCGCTCATCATTCCGCAGGGCGTGCTGAATGCGGACAGTAACAGTGCCGTACGCCGGTTGATGCTGAGCCAAGCCGACCTGCTCTCCGCCGTGCGCATGCCCAACAACCTTTTTACTGAGAATGCAGGAACGGAGGCGGGCTGCGACCTACTCGTCCTGCAAAAGCATGCGGACAAGAGAGAACTCTCGGAAGATGAAAAACTGCTGGTTGAGTCTGTAAAAGACAACCTGAACAACATACCGACGAATGCGTATTTCCTCCGCTATCCCGACCGCATCGTACATACAGAAGAAAAGCGCTCCACCGACCTTTACGGAAAACCTGCGATGGTCTACCTGCACGAGGGCGGCGTGGAGGGTATCGCCCGTGACCTGCGCGGAATACTGTCGCAGGATATCCAAATGCGATTGGACTTGCAGCGATATGGGCAGGAAGTGAAGATTGAAGAGAAGACGCAGAATATATCTTTGCAGGGGGCTTCTGTACAGAAGACTTCTGTTTCTCCCGTTCAAACACAAACCAGTGAAAAAGAGAAGGCTTCTTCTGAAACCGTCAGAGAAAGTCAATCACAGCAGGCAGGTTCCCCCAGCCCCATGCTGACCTTGTTCGACCTTTGGGAGTTTACCGTAGCGGAGAAAAAGCAGACCACAACGGGCAAGAAACAGAAAAGGGAGAAGGCAGAGAAAACGAAGACAAAGCCAAAGGCAAAAGAGAAAACCGCAAAAAGCAAACCCAAGGAAAGAAGCCTGTTCGATGCCGCACCAAAAAGTCGGAAGCAAACGACCTCTATGCCGAGTTGGACTGGGAGACCAATCCGCCCATCAACGGCTTTTATGAGGTGATGATGGACATGACACCCGAACAGCGGGCAAAAGCCTTACAGGTAGGCAGGCAGGAAGTGCAGGCGGATAAGGATGCCATTGCATCAAGGGAGCGTGCGGAGGACACTTCTACTTTGACACCTTCAAAAGAAGAAATGCTCGTGCCCCGTGTGCTGACACAAAAGCTGCAACCCCATTACAAGGAGGGTACACTTGTGGAGGAGTATTCCTTGGACTATGGCAATCAGGTCGGCGTGCTCAAAAACCTCACGTCCTACGGTGCAGTCTTCTCTCCGCTCGATCTACCTCTTCTGCTCAAAGAAAAGGCGCAGGCCTATATCCACGTCCGCGACACCTACGAAAAGCTGTATGCCTACGAAGCCGAACGGCAGGAAGAAAATGCCACGCTTCGCTCGAACCTGAACACTTACTACGACGAGTTCGTCATGCGTTACGGTGTCCTCAACGCCCCACAGAACGTGGGGCTGGTGCTCATGGATGCAGGCGGCCGAAACCTCCTTGCCATCGAGCGCGAGGAAAAGGGGCGACTTGTCAAGTCGGACATCTTTATACATCCCGTGTCGTTCTCCGTGCAGCAGACGGAGCATACCGACACGCCGGAGGAAGCCCTCTCCCTTTCACTCAACCGCTACGGCAGTGTGGAACTCGGCTATATGCAGGAGCTGACGGGCAGTAGCGAGGAGGAACTGCTCACGGCACTCAAAGGGCGTGTCTTCTTCAATCCGCTCGTCGGCGGCTATGAAATCAAGGATCGCTTTGTGGCGGGTAATGTCATTGCCAAGATAGAGGATATCCGGCAGTGGCAGCAGGTACACACGGAAGCGGACAGCCGTGTGGACGAAGCCCTTGCCGCATTGGAAGAGGCCGTCCCCGAACAGATACCCTTTGCCGACCTCGACTTCAACTTCGGGGAACGGTGGATACCCACGGGCGTGTTTGCCGCCTACATGTCCCACCTGTATGAGACGGAAGTCAAGATCGCCTACTCGCCCTCGCTCGATGAGTTCTCGGTAAGCAACACCCGCACGAACGTGAAAAATCTACGAAGAATTCTGTGTCAAGGGCTACTACCGCAGCTACGACGGCATGTCGCTCTTAAAGCATGCCCTGCACAACACCGTACCCAACATGATGAAGTGTGTCGGCAAGGACGAGAACGGCAACGACATCAAGGTGCGCGATGCCGAGAAGATACAGCTGGCCAATGCCAAGATCGACGAGATAAGAAACGGTTTTTACCGAATGGCTGGAAGCGCAGTCGAAGGAGTTCAGGACAGGCTCACCGACCTCTACAACCGCAAGTTCAACTGTTTTTGTACGGCCGAAGTACGACGGCTCGCACCAGACTTTCCCCGACCTCGACCTCAAGGCGCTCGGCGGCAAGTACGGCATTTCCGCCGTCTATCCCAGTCAGAAAGACTGCATCTGGATGCTCAAGCAGAATGGAGGCGGCATCGCCGACCACGAGGTTGGAACAGGAAAAACGCTCATCATGTGCATCGCCGCCCACGAGATGAAACGCCTCTCGCTGGCCCACAAGCCGATGATTATCGGTCTGAAGGCAAATGTGGCGGAGATAGCCGCAACGTACCGGACAGCCTATCCCAATGCCCGCATCCTCTATGCCTCCGAAAAGGACTTTTCCACGCAGAACCGCGTGCGCTTTTTCAACAACATCCGCAACAACGACTACGACTGCATCATCATGAGCCACGACCAGTTCGGCAAGATACCGCAGTCGGTGGAGATACGGCAGAACATCCTGCAAGAAGAATTGGATACGGTGGAGGAAAACCTCGATGTGTTGCGGGGGCAGGGACGGAATATTTCCGTTTCCATGCTCAAAGGTCTGGAAAAGCGCAAGCATAACCTGCTAGCGAAGCTCGAAAAGATAGCGCATGAAATCAACAGCCGCAAGGATGATGTGGCGGACTTCGCACAGATGGGCATCGACCACATCTTCGTCGACGAGAGCCATCAGTTCAAGAACCTGATGTTCAACACCCGACATGACCGCGTGGCGGGACTGGGCAACAGCGAGGGCAGTCAAAAGGCGCTCAACCTACTCTTTGCCATCCGCACGATACAGGAGCGGTCGGGCAAGGACTTGGGGGCGACGTTCCTTTCGGGAACGACCATCTCCAACTCGCTCACAGAACTCTACCTGCTCTTCAAGTACCTGCGTCCCAAGGAGCTCGAACGGCAGGACATCCGATGCTTCGACGCGTGGGCGGCCATCTTCGCCAAGAAGACCACCGACTTCGAGTTCTCCGTGACGAACAACATCATTCAGAAAGAGCGTTTTCGGTATTTCATCAAGGTGCCGGAGCTTGCGGCGTTTTACAATGAAATCACCGATTACCGCACGGCGGAGGACGTGGGCGTTGTCCGTCCCGACAAGCACGAGATACTGCACAACATCCCGCCTACGCCCGACCAAGAGGTTTTCATTGGGAAACTCATGGAATTTGCCAAGTCGGGCGATGCCACGATACTGGGACGCGAAAGGCTATCGGAAACGGAAGAGAAGGCAAAGATGCTCATCGCAACAGACTACGCCAGAAAAATGGCGCTCGATATGCGCATGATCGATCCCGCCTATGGCGACCATCCCGACAACAAGGCGTCCCACTGCGCCCGGATGATTGCCGAGTATTACCAAAGATACGATGCACAGAAGGGAACGCAGTTCGTTTTCTCTGATTTGGGCACCTATCAGCCCGGGCAATGGAGCGTTTACAGCGAAATCAAGCGCAAGCTCGTGGAGGACTACGGCATCCCTGCCCATGAGATACGTTTTATACAGGAGTTCAAGAACGAAAAGAGCAAGAAAGCGGTCATCGAGGGCTATGAATGATGGGCGGGTGCGCGTGCTCTTCGGTTCGACGTCCATGCTCGGCACGGGTGTGAACGCCCAGCAGCGTGCCGTGGCGGTGCATCATCTCGATACGCCGTGGCGTCCGTCCGACCTTGCCCAGCGCGACGGACGGGCGGTGAGAAAGGGCAATGAGATAGCGCGGCTCTATGCCGACAATAAGGTCGATGTGATTATCTATGCAGTGGAAAAGTCGCTTGACAGCTATAAGTTCAATCTGCTGCATTGCAAGCAGACCTTTATCTCGCAGCTCAAAAGCGGGGCGATGGGAGCTCGTACCATCGACGAGGGGAGCATGGACGAGAAGTCGGGCATGAACTTTTCGGAGTACATGGCCATTCTTTTCGGGCAACACCGACCTGCTCGACAAGGCACGGTTGGAGAAGAAGGTCGCCGCTTTGGAGAGCGAACGCAAGTCGTTCAACCGCGCCAAGCACGAAACCCAGAACAGGCTTTTGGAAATGACCAACCAGCTGGCTTTCGACAGGGCGGCAAAGGAAAAGATGTCGGAGGACTGGAAGAAGTTCGAGGCGGCGGCAGCGAAAGACAAGGACGGCAACTATCTCAATGCCCTCGTGCTCGACGGTTTTCCCTCACGGGATGAGAAAGCCCTCGGTGCAAAGTTGCAGGACATCGACAAGAATATAAACACGGGTGGTGCGCCGCAGCGTATCGGCGAACTCTACGGCTTTGAGGTGAGCGTGACTACGGAGCGGGTATTGAGCGAGGGGTTGGAGCTGACACAGAACCGCTTTTCCATCAAGGGCAACTACAAGTACACGCACAATCACGGGCAGATAGCCAAGGCGGATAAGGAAGCGGCGGCAAGGAACTTTTTACGCGCGTTGGAGCATATTCCGCAGACGATTTCCCAGTACAACGCTCGTATTGAAGAACAGGAACAAAAAGGTGGCGCAGATGCAGCCTATCGTGTCGAAGGAGTGAAGAAAGAGGACGAACTCAAAGGGCTCAAATCCGAATTGGCTGCCTTGGATAGGAAGATACAGTTGGATTTGGCTCCGCCCGCACCTGATTCTGCCGAGCAAAAGGAGACGAATACGCCGTCCGAGCAGAACAAGGATGAATATAGGCAGGACAACTCGCAGAGGACGGCTTACAGACCATCGCTCTAAGTGTTTTGGATTTTTAATCAATCCGATTAGGAATATAATAATTAAGACCCGTTGGCGGAATTAAAATGTAGCTATAATGATATATAAAAAGTTGCACATATCGTTGATTTTTAGTAACTTATTGAAGTCAAAACCATTAAGTACAAATCCTCGTATATGCAACTTATACACAAAAATTCGTCAAAATCCTTGAGATATGCAAGCAATTCTCTCACAACCTTGTCAATAAGCAGGAAATATACCCCGTCGTGGTCCCATGCCAAAATTTTCAGATTTGGAGGTCGTTGCCTTGTCCTTGACAGCGGAATCAGAGAGCATTGATAGTGAAAAATGGCTTTTTGATTATAAGCTTCAGGAGTACAAAGACAAAATACCTAACCTCATATCTCGCAGGCAATTCAACGACCGTAGAAAGAATACCGCAGGATTATGCGAAGACATACGAAAGAGAATCGCTGCCCAAATGGACGGTGGTGAAACTCAATTCTTCGTAGATTCCAAGCCGATAGCCGTATGCAGGGTTGCCAGAGGGAAGCATTGCAAGATGGGCAGACGGGAGACTGTTCCCAGGCAATTTGGGAACATTTATGAAATAAGAAAAAAGCTAAGTGTTTGGAAACAAACTACTTAGCTTTTTACTTGGTACCCAGACCCGGTACAAGATAGTGAAAACAAGAGAAACGAAAAGAATATATAATGCTGATAATCAGTAATTTGAGTTTTTCTCATTTTTACCAAATTAGCCCATTTTTTTGCCTGTTTTTGTTAGATAAGTACACTTTGATATTCAAGACTTTTTAGTATCTTTGCAAAATAAGAAAACACCTGAAAATAAACGAGTCAATGATTTTACTCGGTTTGAAATGTGTGACGAGCATTTATCCTTTGCGCCTGTATTGTGGTCTGTGTTTCTGCGATGTGAAAGACTTAACCCATAAGAATATCGACTATACCAACCATCTTTTGAAGTTTGAGCAGAATAAAACCAAAGGACATTCTGCCAATAGCGGTGTGGTTATCCCTTTGAACGATGGTTTGCTTTCATTGATAGGAGAAGATCCAGAAAACTTAGATTCATCCATTTTCAACTTACCCACTTATGAGAGCTGTTGCAAATCAGTAAAACGGTGGGTAAAGCGTGCAGGAATCAATAAACACATCAGCTGGCACATGGCACGCCATACATTCGGTACGCTTGCTTTGAGTGCGGGAATTCCTATTGAGAGTATCGCCAAGATGATGGGACACGCTTCAATCGCTAGCACACAGATATAATTGCATAGAAAGGCAACCTCTTATCATCGGCTAAAAATCAATATTCAAACCGCAGAAGCATAAGGCGATATCTGGAAATAGTATGACCTGTCTTGGAACATACTCTTCAAGCTCCTGTCAGTGATTTCCGCGGGGCGCATGGCATGAATGCCGGCTGTGATGGGAATAGAGATGCGTTTGCCGAGCTTTATTTCGGGGCGGAAGCCGGCGATAATGTATTGGTGAGAGAAGATTTTATCTTTTCCGTCCTGCTCCATCAGCGCCATTTGTCCCTTCAATTCCGCTACGAGGTTCAGACTTAAATGTCTGTTCGCATTATATCCCGCCGACATTTCCACGCCGTCCATCATCGAGATTTTTACGGTATATTTTCCTGCCGTCGCCCAATTAAAATAAAAGGCGGGGAACAGCATCGGATAGCCGAAAGAGTTATTCAGAGCAATACCGCCGCCCAATTCGAGGTTCGGTTTCAGATGATAGATGAAAACCACCCCCACACTGCCCAAGACGTTCTTAAATCTGATTTTAGAGAGCCTGGTACTCGGCATATAAATACCGCCGCCAACGGTGGCCATCATCGACCATCTGTCATTCAAAGGCCTTAAATGATTCAGGCTCAGGCCGAGGTTCATTATCTCGTCGATGACCAAAGGCTCCGTGAAACCTTTATTATCGAGCCTTACATATGCTCCTCCCACACTGAGTGCCCACATGGTAGGGCGTTTGTTTTTCATCGAGTTTCATCGACAGCGGAATATTGACACCGCCCTGATAAACAACCGCCGAACCTTTGCTGTTTCCCCACTTTCCTGTCCGTATCGCCTTCTGTCATTCGATAATCCGATTCTCCGAAATATTCGGTTTTGAACATGATTTGGGCATTTAAGCCCGTGCAGGCAGCCATCATTAATTCTAAAAGCAATATTTTTTCATCTTGGTATTTATGAATGAATAATAATAATCTGCCACAAAGTTATATGTCCGACCGCCATTTGCCAAAAATCTCTTTGACAGAATCACAGCTTTTACTTTTTGACGAATAATAATATATTTTCATTTAATCCGTTAACTTTGCAGTATGAATATCGACTTGATAAAAAGACCGATACATTATTATCCCATTTTGGATATTGATGTTTTTTTATTTTTCTGGCTTCAGGTGATGCCGCAAACGGCGTCGGCACTCGAATCGGTGCTGTTTGCTGCACTTCTGATCATTACGATATGCCCTGTTGCCAACTACCTGAGCGGACCTTGCTGCTGCGAGCCAGCGAAACAGAAAGAAGCAGGGCGGTTTGCCGGGCAGTTTGTCGCGTTATCGCTGGTTGTGGGACTTGTCTTCGTGAGCTGCATCGAACTGTTTTCCGGTTTGGAAAAAGGCGGGAGTGTTTCTCGTGTCAGGCTGTTTCAACTTGTCAGCAACGCAACCCTACGCCTTTTTCGTACCTGTTTCGGCGGGTGTTATCATCAATATCGCCATTTGTGGACTGCGTTTCTTTTTGGAATATGTCAGGTCGCAGCAGCGGCTTGCCGAATATCGGTTGTGCACGCTCAGGCATCAAATGACGCCTCACTTCATGTTCAACGTGCTGAACGACCCTACACGTGCTGATGCAGACCGATGTGGAACAGGCGTCGGAACTGCTGATAAGGTATTCCGAGATATTGCGTTATCAGCTGTATAGCGGGGACAGGCAAAGCGTAATGCTCGGCGAGGACGTGCAATTCCTGAAAGATTTCATTGCCGTGGAGCAGTTGCGCCGGGACGACAAGCTCACGGTGTCGTGTTCGTGGGAGATTGAAAACGCACAGGTGGAAATCCCGGCATTGCTCTTCATTGCGTTTGTGGAAAATGCGTTCAAGCATGTTGCCGGTGCTGATATGGAAAAGGGATATATCGATATTTGTCTGCGGCAGGCGGGCAGTACCATCTTTCTTGAAGTAAAAAACTCTAAACCGGCATTGCCTGCAAGAAGAACAGATACGGGAGGAGGGGACTTAAAAACATAAAAGAGCGGTTGGATATACTCTGTTTCGGAAAATATGACTTGACAATCGATGAAACGGAAAACTGCTATCATACAAAACTCGTAATTGATTTCTAAACCGATGGTGGAAATGATATTGAAAACGAACCCGTACAGGATGAAATGTTTGGTGGTGGACGACGAGTCAATTGCCGTAAAAGGAATTGCGAACTATATCGGAAAGTTGGATTTTCTGGAAGTTGCCGCTTCCTGTTCGTCGGCGTCGGAGGCTGCCGAAATCCTCCGAAACAAAGAGATTGATCTGATGTTTCTGGATATTAACATGCCCCGTCTTTCAGGATTGGACTTTTTGGAGTCGTTGGATAAACCGCCATTGACCATCATCACCACGGCATATTCGGAATATGCGCTCGATGGTTTCCGATTGCACGTTACAGATTATCTGATGAAACCCATTGCCTTTCAGCGCTTCTTTCAGGCGGTATCGAAAGCACGGGAGATGTTTCTCCTGCAAAGCGGACGCGAAGAAACAACGGCTCCGAGCATGTATATCAGGCAGGGAGATTCCTTCAAGCGGATTGCATGGGAAGACATTCTTTACGCGGAGGGTATGCAGAACTACGTAAGACTGCATTTCGAGGACAGGGTTTTGACCATTCACCAAACCATGACGTCTTTAGAAGAAATGTTGCCCCGAGAAGCCTTTTTCAGAATACACCGATCCTTTCTTGTCAACATATCCCATATAGATACCATTTCGGGAGGGCGGATTTTCATGGGCGGGAAAGAACTTCCCGTCTCAAAGCAGCGAAAAGACGAGCTGTTGCGGTCTGTTGTGTATAAGAATCTGATAAGTAAATAGCAATGACAGTACGAGAAACTCATTGAGAGTTCTTTTGTATGTGTACCAAAGGCAGTCGATATGGGAGCAGAATCCTTTACAGAGTATGAATAATAAAGAAACCCATCGGAAGAATTAAATACGCACTAAATTAATTCCGCCAACGGGTTAATTAAGGTATAAATAGACGGTATAATGAAGCGGTGAGAAGTCATATTCTCACCGCTTTTTGCTTTAGAATAAGGTATAAATGCGAAGTAGTCCTACTTTATAAAAATATTTTTGCCAAAACATTGTTTCTTCCAAAAGAATTATTATTTTTGCAGAAGAATGAGGAACTTCAGTCCCTTAAGAACAATAACAGTTACTCCGTTATGTATATAAGGTCTCATTTACTTATTCTTTTTATCGCCTCCAGTCTTTCGCTAAGTGCTCAGGAAAGTGCTTTCAATGCCGGTGTCCGCTTGGGTGGCGGTTACAGCGTGAATAACCATGTAGATAAGATATTGGTGAGCGAGGATTATTACTCTAATTATTCGTTCGACAACAAAGGACAGTTCGTGCCAAGTGCCGAGCTGTTTTGTCTTTATCGGCAGCCTGCAAGCCTATGGGGCGTGGAAGCGGGTATCGCCTATTATAACAAAACGGCGCGAGTTCGTTACGAGGATAAGAACGAGCTGAACTACACGCTCTCCACCCGTTATCACCATTTGGGACTTGCCGCTTATTTTAATCTCTATCCTTTTAAAGCAAAGAACTCTCTGCATGTATCGCTGGGCGGACGAATAGGTGCAAACCTCTCTCCAAGCAATCTAACTTATACGGGTAATCAGGAAGATGCGAAGTTCTCGGCGTTAGGTTATCCCAGCGTAAAGGAGACCGAGCGGATGCTCAAAGACAAACTCAAAGGTCGTCCCGATGCGGCATTAGGTGGCGGTATCGGTTATGACTTTCCATTCGGTATGACGCTCGACTTGCGATACCATTATAGTCTGACCAACAGCATCAAGACCGAAACGAACACCTATAATTGGGTGGAACATGATAACCACAATCAGCAGATTGAACTGACGGTGGGTTATATGATTAATATCCGATAAGTTCTAATCAAGGACTTATCCTTACTCTCTTTCTCCTCTTTGCCAAGATTGGTATAACATTTAGGATAGATTTTTAGTACAACAATTATATATAATAAATAGGTAAGTGCCTATGGGCAATTCTACTTCAAATACCCGCCGCAATGTCATTCGCGGCATTGTTGCGTTAATCATTATCCTCATTATCCTGTTGTGTTTACGGCTTTGTAAACATGACAAGGAAGAAGTACCGATACTCCCGACCAACTCCGTCGGCTTCTATCCCGCAAGACACTATCAAACAAGACACGGCAACGATTTCGCGGGTTTCAACAAAAGCATGGCAGAAGGTTTCAAAACCAAAGAGGAAAAAGAAAGGTGATTGCCGCCTCTGTTTTTCAACCCGCAGAGAAAGTTGTTGTTGCAGATAAGAAAGAAGAACCTGCTGTTGTACAGAAGACACCTAAAAGAGCAACCTATCATAGAGCCCGAATCTGACGATGTTGTCATCGATACAGCGGAAACTATTCGCGAACCCAAACCCAAACGTATTTTTCTCACATAAGCATTATTACCAAACCCGTATCGGCATCCGTGCCGGTATGGGTTATAGTGTTATCGGCAATTTGGGTGCTTTGGTCGAAGATGGTGCCATTCGCCCGCGCTATACGATGGAAGAAAGTGGCGCATTGGTTCCCTCGATAGGCGTTTTCGCCCTTTGGCGGCACGACCGTCTTGGCGTGGAATTGGCGGCAGACTACACGTGGCTGTCTTCTACATTGAAGGAACACAAGCAAATCGGCAACATTGATGAGAAAACCATTTTTCGCTATTACGTCATCATGCCACAGGTTGCTGCACGACTCTACCTGCTGAGCGACCTCTATATGGGTGTCGGTGTGGGCATGAGCATTCCGCTCAATCCCGGCGGTATCGACTTTTCGAGCAACCGCGCAGCGATGTTCGCTTCGGTGGACGAACTCACACAGGAACATTTAAGAGAAACGCTTCGGGCACGCCTACACGTCATGCCCCTGCTCAAAATAGGCTACTCGTCGTTTAAGAATGGCATCGAAGCCAGCCTGCAATACGGTTACGGTTTTATGGATCTTATCAAGACGAACGAGAACCCTTACGGCTATCACAAAGCCACGAACAACAGCCATCTGCTTTTGCTGACAGTGGGCTATACCATTCCCCTTAACCAAACAGAAATAACAATGAAACATTCTACATTTAATCTTATAGTAATACTCTCTTTATTTTCCACTGCTGTAAATGCCCAATCCCCCGGCGGAATAGCAGGTTTTGTTAAATGGGTGAATGGCAATGACAACACCCCCGTGCAACTGACTGGTGCCGGCGGCTTGACCTTTATCGGTGTAGGAAAAATACAGAAAGAAGGCGAACAGCTGCTTTGGAATGTCAGCACACAAACCGGCAAGACCGAACGTGTACAGACTACGGCACGCACTGCCAATCTTGACAAGGGCACTTTTATGAACTATGCTGGGCGCGACACCTTACCGCAACTACGCCTGTACGCTTATAGTACTTCCTCGGCAAACGGCACACGCGGAACGTTCCATGTGGGTGGGATGACCAAGGAAAAACTGCCTGTAAAGGCACTCAAAAACGGCATGATGGAATATGTTGTCTACGACCGTGCCCTTACTGCCACCGAACGCATGCGCGTGGAAAGTGCCCTTGCTCTTCGCCATGGCATTACGCTTGCCCATTCCTACCTTAACTCCAAAGGCGAAACTATCCGCAACTATTATCGGCTCAAAGCATACAATCACCGTGTGGCAGGTATCATCGGCGACGCCACATCTAAACTCGACCGCACCACCAGCGAGAGTAGCGAGAGCGAAGCTGTCATCAAAGTATCCGCAAAATCAATCAATGAAGGCGCAAGTTTCCTCTGGGGCGACAACGCCAAACAAATCTCTTTTTCCACTGACAAAGGCAACGGGAAATGGATGCAACGCCAATGGGCAGCTACAACGACGGGACAGCCCGCAGAACAGCTCACCCTGACTTTCGATACCCGGAGCATCCATCAACTGCAACCGCTTGACAAAGACGAGCATTACTATCTCGCCGTAGACAACAGCGGCACAGGAAAATTCCCCATCGGCCAAATTCACTATTACAAGGCACAAGATAGCCACGCCGACAGTATCGTCTTTGCAAACATCTCAGCCGATGCCGGCGAAAGCATTTTTACCTTCCGCATTGCCAAAGATTTCTTTACAACCGTTGAAATTGCACAACCCCGCTGTGCCACGGCAGAAAAGGACAACTCAAAGTGCTTTTCACAGGTGGCACTGCTCCATATAATGTTACAATAAGCCTTGATGGAAAAGCATGCTACAGCCAATCCACAAGTGACAGCATCCTCACCATCTCCAACCTGCAACAAGGCAAATACGTCATTGCCGCCAAAGACTATACCGGTAAGACCCTTTTGAATGAAATCATGATTTCCAACGCTGACATGGCCGACGTGCCCGAACTGCAGGACGTACACTTCTCCCAAGGTGCATCACGCGATTACCGTCTTGACACCAAAAGCGATTACATCTGCCGATGGAAAAGTCCGAAGGGCAGATACCTGAGTGGTGAGAGCGTGACACTTGACGAGGACGGCGAATATCTCCTTGAATTGACCAATAGTGAAGGTTGCTCCACTACCCGCACATTAAACGTATCGACAATGGCAGGCGACGGTTTCGCCCGTTACGATGTTTCTCCCAATCCCACGACAGACGGTAACGTTAATATTCGTGTAGAAATGTCCGAATCCCTTCCTCTTGAACTATGGCTTTATTCACCCGACGGTGCATTGCTGCAAAAGGAGATACGTCTTTCGGACACTTATCATGCCACCCGTTGCTATCTCCCTATGAATGGCGTATCTATACTTGAGATGAGTAGTGGCAACAGCAGGAAAACCGTCAAACTTATTAGAAAATAAGAAGCGATAGAGGATTTTTATAAGAACAATAAAGTAAATGGTTTCCATCAAACGGAATAGACATAAAAACGAAGTTATGAATAAGTCGGTATGTTTTTCAGCAGTCATTTTAAGTACGTTTCTGTTGTTTGTATCTTGTAATGATAACAGAAGAGCTTCGTATATCAGCAATAGGCAAGAAAACAAGGAATTTTCTGTTTCAGATTCCGTTGGACAGAAAACACACAAAGACAGTGTGTCTTTACCTGCTAAGAAGTATGCCCATGCGGCAACGGACACAAAAGAAATAGGAAGAGAAAAGGGAACAGGGGAAAATAAAAGAAACCATGTATCCAAGCGTTTACAAGATTTTCGCAAACGCACGGTGAGCAAATACTTCACCGGTACCCTTGCCGACTCCTTGTCTGTTGGTCGTGCAGAACTCAAAGTACCCCGTGGGAGTATGGAGCATGCCAAGATTTTGAGCATTACGCCGCTTCGCAAGGGCGAGCTGCCCCACCTGCCCGCAGGGATGGTGAACGTAACGGCGGACAGGAGTAATCCTACCGTTACAGCCAACTCGAAAGACAGCATTGCCGGCTACCGTTTCCTACCGCACGGCGAGCACTTCGTCCATTCGTTGGCAAGCATCGCCGTGCCTTACGATAGCACCCTTATCCCGCAAGGCTATACCGCCGAAGACATACATACTTACTACTATGACGAGTTGAAAGCCCAATGGGTGATGCTGCGACATAAGGCTTTGGATAAAGACCGAGAGCTAGTTGTGGCCGAGACTTCGCACTTTACCGATGTCATCAATGGTATCATCAAAGTGCCCGAGAGTCCTGAAACGCAGAACTACGTGCCCACGGGCATCAGCGAACTCAAGGCCGCCGACCCGAGTGCCGGTATCACAGCTGTGAGTGCGCCCACTGCCAATCAAAACGGAACGGCAGCATTAAGCTATCCTTTCGAACTGCCCAAAGGACGGGCGGGCATGCAACCCAGTGTCGGTCTGCAATACAGCAGCGACGGCAGTTCTTCTTATGTGGGTTACGGTTGGAGCCTTCCTCTGCAAAGCATCGACATCGAAACCCGCTGGGGTGTTCCCCGCTTCGATGCCGATAAGGAAAGCGAGAGTTACCTACTCATGGGTAGCAAGCTCAACGACCGCACCTATCGCACCACCAATGCGCCGGCAAGAACGAAAGACAAACGCTTCTATCCGCTTGTCGAGGGCGGCTTTGCCAAGATTATCCGCAAAGGTGACAATCCGCAGAACTACACATGGGAAGTAACCTCCAAAGACGGCACCGTGTCTTATTTCGGTGGCGTGGACGGTACGGTAGACGAAGGTGCCGTGCTCAAAGACGGCAATGGCAACATCCTGCGCTGGGCACTCTGCAAGACACAAGATACCCACGGCAATTTTGTTTCTTACAAATACCTCAAAAAAGGAAATAACCTCTATCCCGATACCTACCACTATACAGGCAGTAAAGAGGGAGAGGGAATTCACAGTGTCAATTTTACTTATACGGCAATAGAACGCAAGGACATCACAAGCGGAGCAAGAATGGGTGTATTGCAATACGACTCGCTGTTGCTCAAAAAAGTATCTGTCCTTTATAAAGATGAACTGCTCAGGGCATACGACCTGAACTTCGAGGAAGGGGAATTTGGAAAAACGCTGCTTAAAAGTATCAACCAAAAAGACAGTAAAGATCATCTTGTCGCCACACAAAGTTTCGACTATTACAATGACATCAAGAATGGCATGTTCGGTAAGGGAGAGCGGTGGACGGCAGAACAAGACAGCAGAGATGTCTATATCCGACAAATAGGACACAAAATAGACAAATGCAGTGATGAGTTGACGATGCTTGGTGGCGGCTATTCGAAAGGAAAGACTTATGGCGGTGGCTTAATGGTGGGCTTTGGCGTTAGTATTGGTACAATGAATGTCGGAGCCTCTTACACCCAGTCAAAAAATAACAGTGTCGGAAAGAACGTACTCATAGATATTGATGGTGACGGACTCCCCGATAAGGTGTTCCAATCGGGTGGAGGATTGCGTTATAGGAAAAACCTCTTCGGAACGACAGGTAAGAATGTTTTTGGAAAAAGTATTGCGATAAAGAACATCGGGGAGTTTTCACGAAGTACCAGCTGGAGCAAATCCGTCAATGCTGATGCAGCATTGGATCTAGTCGTATTCACTCCGGGTGTAAGTTACAGTAAGACATGGGATAATACGGAAACCCCCGTATATTTCTCCGACTTCAACAATGACGGACTGGTAGATATTGCCAAAAACGGTACGGTATGGTTCAACAAGATAGATGCGGACGGAGTCCCGACTTTCACACCTTCAACAACCGGGACAGGCAATCCCATCATCGGGCAGAATGCTGAGATTGATAAGAATTTTATTCCCGATTATAAAGCCATCAGGGATTCGCTTGAAAAAGAATATCCCTTGCATGATGTGGTGCGTGTATGGTGTGCTCCGTTTAAGGGAACGGTTTCCATTTCCAGCAAAGTTGAGAAAACTACTACTTATGGCGATGGTATCATTTACAGCATCCAGAAAGAAAAGAACGTTTTATAAAAAGACTCCATCCTCGGTCAAGGAATTAAACAGGATAATCTTACAGCGTCAGTCAACGCAGGTGACAGGATATTCTTCCGACTTCAATCGCGTTATTCGGGAGTTGCAGACAGTGTGGGATGGGCACCGCAGATAACTTATACCCAAATCATAGGCAATGCCTCTTCTTATTTGGGACAAGATTTCGCTCATTATGATGCTGAGGAAGACTTCTTGGAGGGAATGACCACAGGTTTGCCTCTACAGAAAGACGGGCGGGTAGAGATCAAGGCTCCCTACAAAAAAGATAAGACCAATGATGATGTAACGCTTATTATAAGGAGAAAGGATGTTCATGGAGAAAACGTCGTAGAAAAAAGAACTCTCCCTGCCAATGCCCCTGCTACGGGAGTATTGACACGTTCGTTAGACATTTTGGAGAAAGACTCGGTACAGCTGAGTTTCGAGATACAGACGGTTGGTGCTTTGAATTGGAAGAAAGTGGAATGGACGCCTACAATCAAGTATGCTTCCGATCCGAATACTGTTCGTGTCACGCCGTTCAAACAGATGTACAATAAGCCACTTGTCATCAAAGCATCGAAACCGCTATCTGGAAATCTCGGTACAAGTACCGACTACGACCCGGGTATTACCCTTGTATCCAAATTAAAAGTCATCAGAAAAGATGCGGGAGAAGACAAGGATACGGCATCTGTTTGGATGCATATCAACCGGGAAGACGGTACACTGCTACATAAACGCCATTATACCCTCAGCAAGGGCGATACGCTCGTGGTCGATACTGCAAAGATTACCGATGCAGCCTTACTTGCAGAATTTTCCACAGGCAAATTGCAGACAACTTTCAATATTCCCAATGAGCTTCAGTCGGTAGACACGGCTGTGGTACAAGTTCTTCGTGACTCTTTAGTCTATACAACCGATTCTGTAGGAGTGAAACATTTTGACCATAAAGAAAAGGTTCTGTTGGACACACTTGTCGCCTCTGTTTTTTCGGGTTACAACTCTTTGAAATTTGGCCATCTCTATAAGGGCTGGGGACAGTTTGGCTACAATGGAAATGGGGAATATGCAAATGAAGCCATTGATCCCGATGTTTTACAAATAAAGACGGATGATTACAAAGACATGGCAGATAAGTTCAAAAACAGCCATGACCCCAAAGACCTTGATGGATTGATGGAAACGAACAAGCAACGTTTCTTCATAATGGCCTATGATGTGGCCCGTAAGGTCTATATCAGTGCGACCGACAGTGCCTATATCGGCAACGCCTTCCAGTGCTCTTCACGTATGGGTGAGAGCGAAATAAAAATAGATAGCGTCCAGTATGTTGCTGGTGAAGGGCTGTCAGCTCCTGTATTGAAGACAAAAGCAACAGGAGATGGATTTGCTGTCAGTGCCGGTGCGGATGTCGGTGTCGTCTCTTTTGGAGTAAGTGGAAGCAAAAGCTGGCAGACATCTTATACGAAAGTTGCCGCTATGGACATCAATGGCGACGGATATCCGGACTGGATAGATGAAAATAATGACCATATCTGTACACAATATACGGCACAGACAGGTACACTCAGCAATTTGAGATTGGATACCGATGTTCCGCTTCCCAAATTCGATTCGGACGCCTCTACCGTTGGAGCCAATATCGGAGGTGCAGCAAAAGGTAAGGGTAAAGGAGCCATTGCCGTGAGTATTTGTTCAAAAAGTAAACCGGCACCAAGTAGCACTTCCGGAAATACCACCTCTGGAGATGCGGGAGGTGGAAACGAAGGTGGAAACTCGGGTGGAAATAATAACTCCGGTAACAACTCTTCTGGACAGAATGAAGATCAGAATGCCGGTGACGGCAATTCTATTTCCAGTTTTTCTGTCAGTGCCAGCGGTGATTTCACGAGTGGTACATCCACTACCAGACGGGACTGGCTCGATTGGAACGGTGACGGACTGCCCGATATGCTTATCGGTGATAAGGTGAGGTATAATCTTGGCTACGGATTTACCGGAGAGATTCAGCGAAGTACTGGAAATATGGAGTCTTCGTCCAACAGCACCTGGGGTGCTGGATTGGGAACGAGCATCAACATCCTTGGCCCTGCCAATATCTCTTTCGGTTTCAACGGAACGAAGACAACCACCCTTACTGAGTTTTCTTATGCAGATCTTAACGGTGACGGACTGCCCGACATGGTTAGTAGAGATGGCGATAAAGTGAAAGTCTCCATCAATACGGGTACGGGCTTTATCAATGACGTCTACCACGGAGCTGGGAGTCCAGGCAGAAGCCTTGCTACATCTGTGTCCGGTTATGGAAATACAGCTGTTAAGTTTAGTATCCATTTGTTATTCCTGAAATTTTCCCTGACACCAAGTATAAAAGCGGCGGTGTCTGAAGGCGTAAGTCGTACGGAAAATGCACTTGTTGACATCGATGGTGACGGATATCCTGATTTTGTAGAAAGTGACGGTGTAGATAAGCTCATCGTCCATCGTAACCTCACCGGACGTACCAATCTGCTCAAAGGCGTTATCCTGCCTTTCGGCGGCCACGTTGCCGTAGAATACAAGCAGACTGAACCAAGCTATAACATGCCCGGTCGCCGTTGGGTGATGACATCCGTGGAAACCATTGGCGGCTATGTCGAGAACGGAGCCACCAAGATGCGCAACGAGTTCGAATACGAAGGCGGCTACCGCGACCGCCGAGAACGTGACTTCTACGGTTTTGAGAAAGTCATCACCAAGCAGATAGATACGCAGAACGGCAATACCGTGTACCGCAAGCAGGTGGCAGAATACGGACACAACCGCCATTTCTACATGCACGACCTCGTTACTGCCGAGACGCTCTACGATGCAGCAGGCAACAAACTGCAAGGCACGCAGAATACTTACGAACTCAAACAGCAGACTGACACGACGGTATATTTCCCAGCCCTCGTATCCGTAAAGCAGACTATTTACGACAACAACGGCTCAGGTAGCATGAGCACCACTGTGCACAATACCTACGATGCTTACGGTAACCTCGCTTCCTATAAGGAAATGGCAACGAACTACGAGCTGGATGCCGATATAGCCTATCATGACTTGCAGGCGAAATATATTGTCTCTGTTCCCAAGCACATCGCCGTAAAGGACAAGGGAGGAAAGGTTTACCGCGAACGTTCTACGCAAATCAATGGTAATGGTGACATCACCAGCATCACGATGCACAATAGCGACAAGCCGTCGGTCTATGATATGACCTACGATGCCTATGGTAATCTTGCAAGTCTCACCAAGCCCGAGAACCATAAGGGGCAGCGCATGCGCTACGACTACACTTACGACGACGTGCTCCACATGTTCGTCACAAACGTAAAAGACGCCTACGGCTACACCTCTTCTACCGCCTACGACTACAAGTGGGCAGTGCCTGTGGAGACTTCCGACCTTAACGGCAACAAGATGCGTTATGCCTACGACGACATGGGACGCCCGAGCACGATTGTCGGTCCGAAAGAGATAGCCGCAGGCAAACCCTATACCATTAAATTCGAGTATCATCCTGCCGGTCGTTACGCCCGAACTCTGCATTACTCCCCCGAGGGCGACATCGAAACTTATACTTTCGCCGACAGCCTGATGCGCGCCGTGCAAACCAAACAAACGGGTGTGGTGTGGACAGGCGGAAGCAACCAAAAGGTTTCCATTGTCAGCGGCCGTGCCGTTGTCGATGCTTTCGGGCGCGCCGTAAAGGCGTTCTATCCCACCACGGAGAGCTACGGCAGCATCGGTACGTATAACACCAACACGGGCGACCCACAGGCAACCACCGAATACGACGTTTACGACCGCACGACAAAGGTTGCGCTGCCCGATGGGGCAACCACCACGACGGCATACAGTATCGTTTCCCATGACGGCGAGCCGATGCTCGAAACAAAGGTGACCGATGCACTTGGCCGCCATGCCGAGAGCTATACCGACGAGAAAGGACGCAACCGTGAGACGGTGCAACATGCTTCGGGCGATAACATCACCGTGAAGTACGACTACGATGCCATAGGGCAAGTAACCACCGTTCATCATCCCAACGATAAGACCACGACTTACGAGTACGACCTCTTGGGGCGTAAGCTCAAGGTGAACCATCCCGATGCGGGCGAAGTGACCTGTACATACGACGCGGCAGGCAACCTCCTGACCAAGCTCACGGCAGAACTCAAAAAGAGAATTTCGGCTGATGCCCCCATCACTTACACCTACGACTACGAACGGTTGAGCGAAGTGCTCTATCCCAAGAACCTTTTCAACCGCGTTACCTACACCTATGGCAAACCGGGAGAGAAGTACAACCGTGCAGGCAGACTTGTGCTTGTAGAAGATGCTTCGGGTGGTGAAGCCTATTATTACGGCAACCAAGGCGAAGTGGTAAAAACTGTTCGTTCGGTGATGGTCAGCACTGCTGATGTGCGTACCTATGTCTATGGTGCTACCTACGACAGCTGGAACCGTGTGCGCACCATGACTTATCCCGACGGAGAGGTCGTAACCTATGCCTACAACGCCGCAGGACAAATTGCGAGTGTCAAATCCAATAAACAAGGAAAGGAAGAAACCATCGTTGAAAAGGTAGGTTATGACAAAGACGGACACACCGTCTACACCAAGTTAGGAAACGGCACAGAGACCACCTACACCTACGACAAACAACGTGAACGCTTGCAAGAAATGAATCTCACGGCGGCGGGAACATCCATCATGCACAACAAATACCAGTATGATGCGGTGGATAATATCTTAGGAATCACCAATGCCGTAGACCCGACGCGGGGCAATACTAATGGCGATAAAAAGCTTGGTGGCGCATTCAAGCATAGCTATGCTTACGACGATTTAAACCGTTTGGTATATGCCAGTGGTAAGGCCAAGCAGGCAAGTTACAGCATGCAGATGACTTTTGGACGCATGAGCGAACCGCTTACCAAGGTGCAAAAGGTGGACTCCACAAAGACGGCGCAGTCTTACGACTTCACCTATAAGTACGAGGACAGCAACCATCCCACCGCTCCCACGCAGATAGGGCATGAGCATTACACCTACGATGCCAACGGAAATCCTACCTTGGTGGAGAACGACAGCCTTAATACCGAGCGGAGAATGTATTGGGATGAGGATAACCGACTGATGGTATTGTCGGATAACGGCAAGACCTGCCGATACACCTACAATGCCGCCGGCGAGCGTATCATCAAGAGCCACGGCGACCTCGAAGGCGTATATATCAACGGTGCGCCACAGGGAATCACGTTCCACGAAACGGAGGATTACACGATTTATCCCGCACCGATCATCACCGTGACAAAGAACCGCTACACCAAGCATTACTTTATTGGGGATAAGCGAATAGCCTCAAAAATAGGAACAGGCAAGTTCAGCAATGTCTATGGCATCAGCGGCAACAACGTTACGGCAGGCCAGAAAGACTATGCCGCACGCATGATGCAGATAGAGAAGCAGCGTGAGGAGTATTACAAGTCGCTCGGGCACGCCGCCCGGGTATTCCTACGATGAAGGGTGCAACGGCAGATCCCTGACAACACCCACCGTGGTTATAACAACATTATCGGGGATTTGGGCGACCATTCTGTGCCTGAAGGTTGGGTGCAACGGCCGAAGTTCAACGAGAAAGGAGATGTTCCCGGCCCGCCTATCCAGTGGGGAGCATCCGAAGACCCGGACAATGCGCAACCGGGTTATGGTTATGTCCCCTGCCGACACAACCAACATGAGGACATCTTTCTATCATCAGTGACCACCTCGGTCAGCATCATATATCACCGACGCCAAGGCGAATATTACCCAGTTCGACACCTACCTGCCCTACGGTGAGTTGCTCGTAGATGAGCACAGCAGCAGCGAGGATATGCCGTATAAGTTCAATGGTAAAGAATTAGATGAGGAAACGGGGTTATACTATTATGGTGAAAGGTACTACGACCCAAGGTCAAATTTGTGGCTGGGGATAGATCCATTGACGGAAAAATATACTAACATTAGTGCATATCTATATTGTCACAATAATCCTGTGAGGTTCGTTGATCCGGATGGGAGAAGTTATTCAGAATTTGATAAGAACGGAAACTATTTACGAACGATTAAGGATAACTGGTGGCATAATTTTTGGCACGGACGGACAGGGCGTATTGTTGATGGCGATGGTAATGTTACTCAATCATTCAAATTTGCTGACCCTAAAAATGATGTAGCCGACCTTAAAAATGGAACAATAAATAAAGTTTATTTTGTACAGGAGAGCGAAATTATAAGTATGCTGTCAAAAGCAGGTGCTTTTAACAAAGAAAACAAAATTGCAAATGCGGATAGCAGATATGGTTATATCAAACAAGAAGGAGTTGGTGGAGGTAAATTTGACTTCTCTTATACAGGAATACCCAATCAATACCCAGAGGCAAGTCCGGCCCCCCAAGATCATCCGTCGTCAATGCTATTTTTGGTTGATGGAGTAGCTCATAATCATATGAACTTTGGAAATTTTTATTTGGTGCAGCGGGGAAAGCATTAGGACTAACCTCATTTGAATTAAGAATGGGGGCACATTGGAATAGTTTAGCAAATTCTTCGTCTAATGGTTATCGGCCGCAATTTGATTCTGATGATGACCAATTTTCTATACAAATGGGAGTACGCCACGCTGATCAGCATGGCTATAAGGATATGTATTATAGAGTTATTGTAGAGCCTTTTAGTATTCAAAGGTTTTGATCACTAAAAAGCAGGAAGTATGTTAAAACAAATAGTAATAAATTGTTTGATAATGTTGTGCTTCAATAGTTGTATTGAACAATCCAAAGAAAAAGCATTTCTCGCTAAATATGAATTTGAGGATTTTTCTCAATTCAAAAATGTTTCCGTCTTTATTCGAGGTAGAGATAGCGAAAGAAATCCTATTATTTTTGTAGATGCGCCACATTTGGTTAGAGATACTTCAAAAGTAGGATATTATGTAGTAATACTTGACAAAAGAAACTACCAAATAATAAAAGCAAAATGGATGACAAAATATGATGTTGAATCCGACACTCTAAAACTCCAACATTTGGCACAGACATTTATGCAGTATAAAATCCCCCGATTGAAAGTTGATGAGCAAGAAAATGTTTTTGTCTATTTGAAAGATGTTGAAACTTTGGCATTAGTCAGGTTTGCCAATGAAAATGAGTTACAAAAACGAAGTAAAGAGGTAAAATGGATTAACATTAAGCACAATTGGTACAAACCAAGAGAAACGTGAGTTCGATGAATAGCATTTCTGCCGAAAGTAGCAGCTGCTACCTGAAAGGTTGCACCTTTTCGTATGTCCTTCCTTTCAGGAAGTTTTCTATGCCCGACTATACCGGGGGTGGGGGAATACACCCCCGGCCATGGAAATATCCACCTTGATAGAACCTCCCAGATTTTTGGCTCTGACGTGAGAGTCTTTTTTGAAGTTGGGGTTCGAACAGATGCAGAACTTTTGAAAAAGAATGGAGGTAAACAAATTAAAAGGAATGGTAAGATATGGTAAGAATTAAGTCAAAGATTTCGTTAATGATATTTGGGATATTGTTATTGTCTCTTTATTTTTGCATCAATCCTTTGTATATAGATTTTCAAGGAAAAAGTGTTGATAAAAAGTAATGAACTCAACAAAAATACATAAAATTGTCAGATATATTGCCAATTGGGAAAGGACAGTTATCTGCATATTTGATTCTTGATTCTGAGGAACGTAATAAGCTCCCTAATAATATCATACATTGCAAAATATTATATACGGACGACACCACTATTGTGAAGAAATTGTTAAATTTAAGATTCTTAAATACACAAGGAGATATGTGTACTGAGACCTCTGCAAAACTCCTCCTATAATTTGTCTTTCTTAAATATTTTTTTGTACCTTTTATGGTATGAAACAAAAGTTATCCTCTCCAAGTTTTTGCTGACCTATTCCTTGGGCAAAGAAAGGTCAAGCAGACATTCTTTTCACAAATAAACACAGTCATTGATTGGGCACCTATTCGTGCTATAATAGAAGTGGCTTATACGAAAGGCTATAAGTCTACAGGTCGGCCCAGCTATGACAGCCTTGTTTTATTCAAGATTGAATTACTCCGTACCTGGTATGGTCTGAGTGACGGAGAAGTTGAAGATCAGGTTAACGACCGCCTGTCTTTTAGCCGTTTTGCAGGTCTTGGTATGGAAGATATCGTCCCTGACAGTACTACAGTGTGCCGTTTTCGCAACATTCTTGTTGAAGCGGATTTGTATGATACGCTTCTTGCAGAGTTTAATCGGCAATTGGAAGCTAAAGGAATCATTGTAAAGCGTGGTGCCATCATTGATGCCAGCATTACGAATACTCCCCGTCGCCCCCGCGGAGGTAAGAGCTATGAGGTCGTCGAAGACAGAAAAGAGGATGAGAACATAGAGGCTTCTGAGAAAGCCATGCTCAAAGAAGTTGTCAAGCCTAACGTAGATACAGAAGCCCGTTGGGTAAAGAAGATAGGAAAGCTCCACTTCGGTTACAAGCGTCACACGGTAACGGATGAAAACGGAATGGTGCTTGCCGAGGAAACGACAGCTGCCAATGAAAGTGATATGAAACACTTAGAGACACCCCTAAAGAAAGCTAAATTGCCACGGAAAGCACTTGTCTATGCCGATAAAGGATATGACTCGATGGAGAACAAAAGAAACCCTCAAACGTATGAAACTTAAAAAGTCGTATCATGCATAAAGGGAACAAGAGGACATGAAATCACTGAAAGGCAGCAGCGCATCAACGTTGCTATAAGTAAGATACGCTACAAAGTAGAACGTACCTTTGGTTCTATGCATAGATGGTTTGGTGCTGGAATAGCAAGATACGTCGGACTTTCAAAAACACATGCGCAGCATATTATGGAATCCATTGCCTACAACTTATACCGAACACCAGGGATTATTGTGTCAAATTCTATCAGATAATATGAAAATACACCGATAAAAAGATTGTTATCTACTCAAAAAGTAACCTCCAACGGCATCTTTTTGGTCAAAAAAATATTCATTCTTCTAAGAGTGTATAGGTGAGAATTGAGAGGATGGTAGGTTTTGCAGAGGTCTCGTTTTATTATGATTACTTAGAAGATATAACAAAAATTGGAAAGCAAATTTCATAAGAAATGGAACGATATGATAAAGAGTCTAAAAAGATATAAACCAGTTATTGAAGACTAAGAGCATCATATTCCTGCCAATCATTATTGGCATAGTGTGTCTTGTCATTTACACCATTCAGATACTTTACAAGCCGCCTTTATATAAAAAGCTGCAGGGAGAGTATAATATTGATCTGGAGCAATCTTATATTTATAGGCATGTTGATTTTAGACCTCTCGGTAGTAATATAGTTTTTCAATAATGCACATGTTGAGTTACCTGCCATCTTATCTGCTCATGATAAAAATAAAAGGGACTTATGAAGATATTAAAAGATTGGAAAATAATGCAAAAGGAAAATGGAAAATCATCAGTAAGAAGCCAGACTCGATTTTAATAGAGACTCCTGCAAGTCTTCTAAATGGGAAATATGCCGTTATTCTAAAGAAGAAAAAGTCATCCCTCCTCAAATCATTTATTATCTTATCATACAAAATGATTCTACTTATCTTTTGCAGTTCTAAAGTCCTTAATGCTTCTTTTTGATGGAGAATGGGAGTAAAATAATAGAACCATTGACAGAAAAAGGTTTTACTTGCTTTTTAGAGAACGCATTACCCATATATAGATTTATACTAGTTAGCCAACAAGATTATGTTGCATAATCTTGTTGGCTAACGTATAAGAGAACTTGACAAATTATTTCTTCATTCCTTCTTTTGCACCAGATGCGCAAGCTCTGGGTCATTCTTAATCCGTTCCAGTTCATCTTTCACAATCTGCTTCACCTCCGCCTTGATGCGGTTGTAATTCTCCTGTATCTTCTCCCGCATACGGTCGTTGCCCTCGGCATCGGTGAAATCGGTGATGATGGGAATAGGTTTATACCGTTTCGTCTCGGCAGATACTTTAGCATTGTCGATGACAATCTCGGCATGAAAAATCTTCTGTTCGATACGCTCGTCGAAATTATCCGATACCGAGCCAACGAACATTCCCTGCGTCAGCCCCGAAATCTTGCTCGGTGGTATGAGGGCATCCATCTGCGTATTGATGGAGGTCGAGACGTCTTGCCGGTTGATGGAGATGGACTGCCGCTTCTGCAACACTTTTCCAAACCGTTCCGAAAGCGTCTTCGCCGTTTCACCCACCACCTGTCCCGAAAAGATGTTTCCTACCGTGTTCATCACGACTTTCGCCTCCTTGTCACCGTAGTCGCGCGTGAGCTGCGAAAAATCCTGAAAGCCCAGACACACTGCCACCTTGTTGCTGCGTGCCGTGGCAATGAGGTTATCGAGTCCCTTGAAGTAAATCGTGGGCAGCTCGTCAATGATGACCGATGATTTGAGCATCCCTTTCTTGTTGATGAGTTTTACGATGCGCGAGTTATACAGACCCAGTGCCGCTCCATAAATATTCTGGCGGTCGGGATTGTTGCCCACGCACAGTATCTTCGGCTCTTCGGGGTTATTGATGTCGAGCGTGAACTCATCGCCCGTCATCACCCAATACAGTTGCGGTGAAATCATCCTTGACAACGGTATCTTTGCCGAGGCAATCTGTCCCGCCAGCTGCTCCATCGCCCCGCCTTGCCACGCATCCATGAAGGGAGAAAGATAATTCTCCAATTCGGGATACGACGTGAGAATGGGAAACACATCCTCATACTTTCGGTTGAGCAGTTCGATGGCATGCGGAAACGTGCAGTATTTCCCGTCCTGATAAATGCGCAGGTACCAGATGATGGCGGCAAAGAGGATAATCGGACTCTCCACGAAGAAGTCGCCCTGCTTCTGCACCCACGTCTTGTTCAGGTTGAGCATAATCGTATAGGCACTCTCGTAGGCATCCGAAATGTCCGTCATGAAGTCTGGGTGGATGGGATTACAGCGGTGCGACCGTCGAGGGTCGTCGAAGTTGATGACATAGAACTTCGGTTTTATCTTGTACCCGCCCAAGTGGTTGATGAGGTGATTGTAGGCAATCATCGATAGGTCGGGAAACTTGAAGTCATAGACATACATCGAATACCCTTTTTCTATTTGCTGCTTGATGAACGAGTTGACCACGGCATAGGACTTTCCACTGCCCGGCGTACCCAATACGATGGTGGCGCGGAACGGGTTCACCACGTTGATCCACCCATTGTTCCATTTTTTCTTGTAGTAGAAGCGTGTGGGTAGATTGACGGAATATTCATTCTCCAGATACCGCGTTTCCTGCATAAAACTCTCGTTCTCGTTGTTGAACACATCGTCCATCAGGTTGTGTTTCAACAGCCGACTCATCCACAACCCTGCCATCAGCAGACAGGCATATCCCGCTGAAATCGTAATGACATAAAAGCCCTATATCGATGGTAAAAGGCAACGGCAGACGGAGCAGCCAACCATTGAGAAAGAACAGCACACCGCCCATGCCGAGTGCGGCATATATCTTCCTCCATGTTATCTTCTCGCCCTTCACGCCTTTCGTGCCCAGACATGAAAGTCCCAAGAGCACCACGGCAAAGAGCTTTGTATAAAGCATAGAGGAAAAGAGTCCCGCCGTACGCTGGAAATTCATCAGGATGCGGTCTACCACGCCGATGTCGAGCCCCCACGTGCGGATGGCTCCGTAGCCGTACCAGTACACGTGGATGACCACCAAGATAATACTCACGGCACGCAGAAAATCCATAATTTTTGCCAGTGCCCTTAAATCGTCTTCCTGTTGCATAATCTATTTTCTTTGTTAATTGTTTTTTATTATGTCGTTGCTTACATCGTTTGTTCAGTTTCTCTATATTGTCCGCCCTTTTCCCTTTCGTTTCTTGCGCCGTTTCATCTTTCGGATAAAATCTTCCTCTTCGGCGTTTACAGCCTGCCCGGAAGGATTGAAAAGTCCAAGACCAGAGGAAGAAAAATCGTTATCGTCTTGGACAACAGAGTATTCCTCTGCAGTCTCTTCGGTATGAAGAACGAACGGCATCGGCTTTTCATCTGCATATGACAAAGTAAAGTGCTCTTGCAGGGCATTGGCGGAGAGTTTCTTGCCCATGCGCGAGCCATTGAGCACGCAACCCGTTCGGTGGTCGATGAAGGTGGCTCCATAGATACGTCCTTCGTCGGTAAGGCGCAACACCGTGTCGATGCCCTTGGCTTTGAGCAGGCTAACAAATTTGTCCTTGTGATAAGTCTTTCCAAGTGCTTTGAAGCACCGCCCGTTTGGTAGGTTCGGTGAGTTTCTTTTCGGCTATCTGTTTCTTCGATAAAGAAAAACGTTCCTCGATGGCGGCATAGCCTGCTGACTTGCCGAAGAGCGACGCCTTGAAAGGATTACCCACCTTGTTGCCTTTATCGTCCGTTGCTGAGTAGACCAGCCCATGGTACTCCCGGTCTCCGACTTTGCCCCGTGTCTCTTCCACGTGGATGTTGTAGAACGAAAGCAGGGCGCGGTATTCGCCCATTGTCTGAAAACGGTAACGGGTAGCGACGGAAAGAAGTACGCTTGCGATTTGTTTCTTCACGTCGCCTTTACGAATGTCTCATCTTGTGTACGACTTCCCGTATCTCGCCTCCGTTTGCGTTCGGCGGGATGTAAAGTGGAATTTTCTCGAGTTCCTTGCGTATCCGTTCACTTCTACGGAAAAAGAAAGTCCCTGTCGATACGTTTACCCTTTTGCATCGACATTGACCGATACGATGTGCACATGATGGCGGTCGATGTCCTCGTGCTTTGACAATCACATAGGGTTGATTGCCGTAGCCGAGCCTTTCCATATACGCCTGCGCGATGTTTGCCATCTCCATATCCGTGAGACGGTCGTCGGGATGCGGATTGAGCGAGATATGGATGACCGTGTTACGCGTCCGGATGTTTTCGGGCATGCAGTTACAGAAGTCTCGCAGCAGTCGGGCGCAATCCATCCGTCCGTCCCCACCATCGAACACCCTGTTGGTGGCAAGGAGCTTTCCTTCGCCTGCATTCACCTTTTGGGCGTTGTAGGCAAGTGCGCCGTAGAGCGAGCTGCCGATGCTTATCTTTGCGACCATTGCTGCTCGAACGCTTGGGTGAGACGAATGATTTGCTGCGTGATGAGCACCAATTCCTGTGTGCATTTTTCCAATTTATAGAGCAGTGCCATCGCCTTTTTCTCGGAAAAATGTACGCGTAGTTCCTTGACAACTTGATTGTAGTTGTTGCCCACAGCACGGTATTGCGCATGAAAAGACGAAAGCTTGGTGTAATAATCGAGCAATGTCTTGTCCGTTTTTATCACGCGAAAAGGCTGCGAGAAGACGCGGGCCTTGATGAAAACCGAGCGGGCATAGACACCCGATTGGTCGTACATGGAGAGAAATTTAAGCCATTCCTCGTCATCGAAACGCACCATGACGCAGTGCGTCTTCCTTGTTTCCTTGGAGTGCTTGCCCCACTTGGGGCTGTCATAGCTGCCCCTGTTTTCATTTTCTTTTTTCATATTTCTGTGGATTAAGTGATTTTGCGACTCGGCCGCCGTGCCGGTTGTTCCCCTATATGGGCAGAACTGCCTTTCAAAGGATTTCCGACTTCGGAGAAAATGCCTCCCTCTCCTTATGTTGAGAGGGCACCTTTCGGGAGTTACCCGAAAGCCTTTTGAGTTACTCAAGGACATCTTGCTGTGTCTTTGAGGACACAAACATCCGCCTTCGGACGGATGAGGGAGTTACCTTCAGAAGCCGTCAGGGAGAACACCGACCGACAGACCTCGTCGCTCGGGTGCAAAATTAGGCAGAATATCCACCCGAAAACCGGCAGGAACGACGCCAAAAGCTGCCACAACGACGCCACAAGCTGCCACGTGGCTGAAAAACGATACAAGTACCGACATTTTGTTGTTTATTTGCACCGACAAACCAAAAGACGTCAGTCAATCTGCCGGTTGGTTGAGAGAGACTCATGCCCCAATAGCCATTGGTTGGTTGCAACCGACACTTGGTTGTCCGTTTCTCCGCAGTATCTCCGCAAGGAGAATTAGCGGTCGCAACCGACGGACGGCGAGAATATGGTTGGAACGTCAAGCGGAAGAAACCGACAAACCGACAAACAAATGTATCAATATATGTATCACCCATAAAACCAAGAAGACAATGGACAAACAAAAAGACAAACCACTGTATGTTGCTTTCTCCACCCAGAAAGGCGGAGCGGGCAAGACCACGCTCACGGTGCTCATGGCGAGCTACCTGCATTACGTAAAGGGATATGACGTCGCCGTCATCGACTGCGACTTCCCCCAGTACAGCATCCATGACATGCGCAAACGCGACATGGACACCATCATGAAGGATGACTATTACAAGGTACAGGCGTATGACCTGCTCAGACAGCTGGGCAAGAAATACTATCCCGTCGTCTGCAGCCGCGCCGAGGACGCCATCTCCTCCGCAGAGAGCCTTTGTAGGGGAGGCAATATGCCGGACGTCATCTTCTTCGACCTGCCCGGTACCATCAACAATGCCGAGATCGTCAATACCGTATCTCGGATGGACTATATCTTCACGCCCATCATCGCCGACCGTGTGGTGATGGAAAGCTCCATCAAGTTCGCCACCGTCATCAACGAGCAGATGGTCGTCACGGGCAAATCCGCCATCAAGGGGATTTACCTGATATGGAACATGGTGGACGGGCGCGAAAAGACGGAACTCTATGAAGCCTACGAAAAGGTGTGCGCGGAGTTCGCCCTGCCCATCCTTTCCACCCGCCTCCCCGACAGCAAGCGGTTCCGCAAGGAGATGGCATCCGAGCGAAAGGCGGTGTTCCGCTCCACGACATTCCCCACGGACAAGAGCCTGCTGCGGGGAAGCAATGTGGACAGGCTCGCAGACGAAATACTTGACATTATAAACCTCAAAAGATAAAGACAATGGCAAAGAAGACAAGAGTGGAAGACATCGACAGCAATTTCATCATCAACTCGTTCCGTCGGGACGACATGAGCATCCCACCCGAAGCAAGGACGAACGGAGTGGAAAGTGAAAAGCAGGAAGAATCGGAAGATGAATCACCTATGGAAGAAAAAGCAGGCAAGGAGGAAGAACAGAAGACGGAGGAAATGCCGGCACGCCGCAGACGGTCGAAAGACAGGGAGCAGGAATACCTTGCCGCCTTTCACAAGGAAGTGGACATCCCTGCCCGTATCGGCAAGACCGTGTACATCCGCAAGGAGTACCACGAACGGATACAGCGTATCCTGCGCATCATCGCCAAGGACGAGGTGTCACTGTTCAGCTATATAGACAATGTGCTGACCTACCACTTCGAGCATTTCGGCGAAGAAATCAAAAAGTTATATGAAAACAACAGTTCAATATTCTAAAAACAAAAGACAATGGAAAAGAAAGACAACCTCTCCCTTTACAGGGAAACATTCTTGAAGAAGACGCATTACACAGCAAGAGACGGCAAACAGGTATACATTCCGGTCGTCTATCATGAGAAGATGCTCAAAATCGTACAGCTTATATGCAGCAACAGGGTTAACATCTCGGATTTGCTGTGCAACATGCTCGAAGAGCATTTCAGAACACACGGCGAGGAACTCAAAGCCCTCTATGAGGAAGCCCTGCTTAAGAACATGGAGCTATGACGACCTTTCTCATCATTGCCCTGCTGGCATACAACGCTTGGCTGGCCTATCACCTTTTGAGTCGACCGTCCGCCGTCAAAGAGCAAACAGCTTCAGAGGAAGAAACCAAAAAGAAGCGCGAAGCGCAGGACGAGGCTGCCGATATCGTGGGTAAGAGCCGTTTCAAAATGGAGGCCTCCGTACCCGCACAACAGGAAAGGACGACGCCACTCGCTGCCACTACGGCGCCACAAGCTGCCACGCAGGAAAAAAACGGAGGCGGTAGACATCGAAGACACTACCTTTGCCGACGAAACGGACGAGAAGCCTTCCCGACAAGTTCCCACTGACCGCCTCGATGAGACCTTTACCGACATCAGGATAAATGATGTTGCAGGCGAAAACGGAGACGCAGAGGACGGAGAGCCCGACATGCCCGCGGCAAGGGGAACGAGCTTCGAGGACATCGACAGGGCGGTGAAGTCCGTGAGAAAGCCCGAAGCGGACGAAGCAGAAAAGCTCCACGCCGGCAAGACCTTCAAGGACATCGCCGAGACGGAACTCTTTCAAAAAGCTCACCGATAGCTTCGCCGGCATCTCCGACAGAGTGAACGAGGTCATCGACCTCTATACCGCCCGTGCCGCAGAGGCAAAACCGCTCGTCCTGCCCGCGCGCATCGAAGACTTCGATATCCGCGATTTTGTATAACCCGTTAACAAGAAACGACAATGAAAGAAAAAGACTACGGATAAGGCGCACCTGCTGCCACTATATCCACAAGAAAGTTAAGTAAGACAATTTCAATTCAACCCCGACGGGCGGCGTATGACCGTTTTTCATGCACGCCCGTCACCAAACAACGCTTTTATGAACAACAAGCAAAAACTATTTCTCTCGGCAGTATTGCTTTTTACTGCCGCTTCCGCCCTTGCGCAGGGCAACGGTCTTTCGGGCATCAACCAAGCCACGAACATGGTGACCTCGTACTTCGATCCCGCCACGAAACTCATCTACGCCATCGGTGCCGTGGTGGGGCTTATCGGGGGAATGAAGGTGTATTCGAAGTTCTCGTCCGGCGATCCGGATACCTCGAAGACCGCCGCCTCTGGTTCGGTGCCTGCATCTTCCTCATCGTGGCGGCCACCATCCTGCGTTCCTTCTTCCTCTAAACGACGAAAGGAATAGGAACAATGGCTGAGTTTTCAATCAACAAGGGGATCGGGGCGTCGGTCGAGTTCAAGGGGCTGAAGGCACAGTACCTTTTCATCTTCGCGGCGGGACTGCTCACGCTGTTCGTCCTGTTCGTCATCCTCTACATGACGGGCATCGACCAGTGGTTCTGCATCGGTTTCGGGGTCGTCTCCGCCTCCGCCTTGGTGTGGGGTACGTTCGCCCCTGAAACCGCAAGCATGGTGCGCACGGGCTCATGAAGCTCGGTGCCGCCCGCAACCGTCCCGCGCTACCTGCTCCACCGCAAATCCCTTCCCCGTATCATCAGACACAAGAAACTTAAAAAGAAAGACGAAAAATGAGGAACATTCTTAAAGCCACTACGGTGGAGAATAAACTGCCGCTGCTTGCCGTGGAGAGCGGGTGCATCATCTCCAAAGATGCCGACCTGACGGTCTGCTTCGCGGTGACGCTGCCCGAACTCTACACCGTCACGGCGCAGGAGTACGAGGCGATACACGCCGCGTGGTGCAAGGCCGTCAAGGTGCTGCCCGACTTCTGCATCGTGCACAAGCAGGACTGGTTCATTAGGGAAAGCTACCGTCCCGATTTGCAAAAGGAGGACATGAGCTTCCTTTCCCGCAGCTTCGAGCGGCACTTCAACGAACGCCCGTACCTCAAGCACGCCTGCTACCTCTACCTCACCAAGACGACCAAGGAACGCAACCGCCGCGAGAGCAACTTCTCCACGCTCTGCCGCGGACACATCGTGCCCAAGGAGATAGACAAAGAGACGGCAGGCAAGTTCTTGGAGGCTACGGAGCAGTTCGAGCGCATCATGAACGACTCGGGCTTCATCACGCTGAAGAGACTCTCAGACGAGGAGCTTGTCGGCACCGACGACACGGCGGGCATCATTGAGCGGTATCTCTCCCTGCTGCCCGAGGGCGACACCTGCCTGCAGGACATCGACCTCTCGCCGCGCGAGATGCGGGTGGGCGACAACCGCCTGTGCCTCTTCACCCTCTCCGAGCCGGGCGACCTGCCCGCCAAGGTGGGCACCGACATCCGCTACGAACGGCTCTCCACCGACCGCTCCGACTGCCGCCTGTCGTTTGCCGCGCCCGTAGGACTGCTGCTGCCCTGCAACCACATCTACAACCAGTACCTCTTCCTCGACAACAGCGAGGAGAACTTGCAGAAGTTCGAGAAATCCGCCAAGAACATGCAGTCGCTCTCGCGCTACAGCCGCAGCAACGCCATCAATCAGGATTGGATCGAGGAGTACCTCAACGAGGCACGCTCCTTCGGGCTGACCTCCGTCAGGGCGCACTTCAACGTCATGGCATGGAGCGACGACGAGGAGGAGCTCAGGCACATCAAGAACGACACGGGCAGCCAGCTGGCGAGCATGGAGTGCATGCCGCGCCACAACACCGTGGACTGCCCGACGCTCTTCTGGGCGGCCATGCCCGCAACGGTGCCGACTTCCCCGCCGAGGAGAGCTTTTACACGTTCACCGAGCAAGCGGTGTGCCTCTTCACCGAGGAGACCAACTACCGCAGCTCGCCCTCGCCCTTCGGCATCAAGATGGTCGACCGCCTCACGGGCAAGCCCTCTGCATCTGGACATCTCCGACCTGCCCATGAAGCGCGGCGTCATCACCAACCGCAACAAGTTCGTGCTCGGTCCCTCGGGCAGCGGCAAGTCGTTCTTCATGAACCACATGGTGCGCCAGTACTACGAGCAGGGCACGCACGTGGTGCTCGTGGACACGGGCAACTCCTATCAGGGGCTCTGCGAGATGATACGGCGCAAGACAGGCGGGGCGGACGGCGTCTACTTCACCTACACGGAAGAGAAGCCCATCTCGTTCAACCCCTTCTACACCGACGACTACGTCTTCGACGTGGAGAAGAAGGACAGCATCAAGACGCTGCTGCTCACGCTGTGGAAGAGCGAAAGTCAGGAAGTCTCCAAGACCGAGTCCGCCGAGCTGGGCAGCGCCGTGTCCGCCTATGTGGAGCTGATCCGCGCCGACAGGAGCGTCACGCCCTGCTTCAACACCTTTTACGAGTACATGAAAGGCACCTACCGGCAGGAGCTGGAGGCACGCGACATCAAGGTGGAGAAGTCCGACTTCAACATCGACAACTTCCTCACCACGCTCCGGCAGTACTACCGCGGCGGACGTTACGACTTCCTGCTCAATTCGGCGGAGAACATCGACCTGCTCTCCAAGCGTTTCATCGTCTTCGAAATCGACAGCATCAAGGAGAACCGCGAACTCTTCCCCGTGGTGACCATCATCATCATGGAGGCGTTCATCAACAAGATGCGGCGACTCAAGGGCGTGCGCAAGCAGCTCATCGTGGAAGAGGCGTGGAAGGCACTCTCCTCGGCGAACATGGCAGAATACCTGCGCTACATGTACAAGACGGTGAGAAAATACTTCGGCGAGGCCATCGTGGTGACGCAGGAGGTGGACGACATCATCTCCTCGCCCGTGGTCAAGGAGTCATCATCAACAACTCCGACTGCAAGATACTGCTCGACCAGCGCAAGTACATGAACAAGTTCGACCAGATACAGGCGCTCTTGGGGCTCACCGACAAGGAACGCGGTCAGATTCTCTCCATCAACATGGCCAACCACCCCGGGCGGCTCTACAAGGAGGTGTGGATCGGGCTGGGCGGCGTGCAGAGTGCCGTCTACGCCACGGAGGTAAGTCCCGAGGAATACCTCGCCTACACCACCGAGGAGACCGAGAAAGTGGAAGTGCGCGCACTGGCGGAGCAGTACGGCGGCGACATCGAGAAAGCCATCCGGGAGCTGGCCGAGCGAAGACGGGCGGCACGGAGCGGTTAATCCCGTCGGATATATCACTAGATGTATCGGTTTAGCCAAACGTGGATAAACAATTAGACAAACGTGTCCAAACTTGTCCAGCTTATTGGACAAACGTGTCCAATCAATTAGACAGGCGTGTCCAAACGGTTGGACAAACGTGTCCAATGAATTATACAAACGTGTATAATGAGCTGTACAAGTCTGTATAAGTAATTATACAAGCCTGTATAACCGGTTATACAAACGTGTATAAGTCGCCTTTGTTCACGTATGCGAGGCTGACACATCCTTATCTTAGTCAAGAGACAGCATATTTAGTATTCACATCAACATCAACAAAGAAATGAAAACAAGAGTATTTACCATCATCGCCCTTTGCCTGCTCTTTGCGGGCAGGGCAAGCGCGCAGTGGGCGGTCATCGACCCCTCCAACATCGCGCAGAGCATCATCAACGCCGGGAAGAACATCGCACAGACCACGACCACGGCACAGAACATGGTCAAGAACTTTCGGGAGACCGTGAAGATTTACGAGCAGGGCAAGAAATACTACGACGCCCTCAAATCGGTGAACAGTCTCATCAAGGACGCCCAGAAGGTGCGCAAGACCATTCTCATGGTGGGCGAGATTACCGACGTCTACGTGAACAGCTACCGCCGGATGCTGCACGACAGCAATTTTTCACCCGCCGAACTCAGCGCCATCGCCTTTCGGCTACACCAAGCTCCTCGAAGAGAGCAACGACGTGCTCAAGGAACTCAAGCAGGTGGTGAACATCACCACGCTCTCGATGACCGACAAGGACAGAATGGACGTGGTAGACCGCTGTTACATGCGGATGAAGAACTACCGCAACCTCGTGAATTACTACACCAATAAGAACATCTCCGTGAGCTACCTGCGCGCCAAGAAGAGGAACGACCTCGACCGCGTGATGGCGCTCTACGGCAATGCGAACCAAAGATACTGGTAGGCCATGAACTTCGACAACCTTCACGAAATCCTCCGTTCGCTCTACGAGGAGATGATGCCGCTGTGTGCCGATATGGCGGGCGTGGCGAAGGGCATCGCCGGTCTGGGTGCGCTCTTCTACGTGGCTTACCGCGTGTGGCAGTCGCTCGCCCGTGCCGAGCCCATCGACGTCTTTCCGATGCTGCGCCCCTTTGTCATCGGGCTGTGCATCATGTTCTTCCCCACGGTGGTGCTCGGCACGCTTAACGGCGTGATGAGTCCCATCGTCAAGGGCACCAACGGGATGTTGCAGGAGCAGACCTTCGACATGAAGAAGTACCGCGAGCAGAAAGACAAGTTGGAATACGAGGCGATGGCGCGCAATCCCCGAGACCGCCTACTTGGTGAGCGACGAGGGCGTTCGACAAGCAGATCGAGGAGCTGGGCTTCTCGCCCGCCGACTTGGCGACGATGACGGGGATGTATCTCGAACGCGGGTGCCTACAACCTCGAAAAGAAAGTGCGCGATTTCTTCCGCAGCATCATAGAGCTGCTCTTCGAGGCCGCCGCCCTCATCATCGATACCCTGCGCACGTTCTTCCTCGTCGTGCTGGCGATACTCGGTCCGATTGCCTTCGCCATCTCCGTGTGGGACGGCTTTCAGTCCACGCTCACGCAGTGGGTCTGCCGCTATGTGCAGGTGTACCTCTGGCTGCCCGTGTCCGACCTGTTCAGCACCATCCTTGCTCGGATACAGATACTGATGCTGCAGAACGACATCACCGAGTTGCAGAACAATCCTGCCTTCTCCATCGATGCGAGCAACGGGGTGTACATCGTCTTCCTCGTCATCGGCATCGTGGGCTACTTCACCATCCCCACCGTCTCGGGCTGGATCATTCAGGCTGGCGGCATGGGCAGCTACAACCGCAGCATCAACAACATGGCGAGCCTTGCCGGCAAGCGGGCGGCAGGTGCAGCGGGAGCCGTGGCGGGCAACGCCGCCGGGCGTGCGGGACACCTCATCAAGTCCGCTTACCAGCGCATGAAATCGTAAAACAAAAAAGAAAGGAACGAATAGAACAATGGAATTCAAATCTCTAAAGAACATCGAAAGCTCGTTCAGGCAGATACGCCTGTTCGGCATCATCTTCCTCTGTCTGTGCACGGCCATCGTGGGCTACACGCTGTGGAGCTCCTACCGGTTTGCCGAGCGGCAGCGCGAGAAGATTTACGTGTTGGACGGGGGCAAGAGCCTGATGCTCGCCCTCTCGCAGGACTTGTCGCAGAACCGCCCCGCCGAAGCGCGGGAGCATGTGCGGCGTTTTCACGAACTCTCTTCACCCTCTCGCCGGACAAGAGCGCCATCGAACACAATGTCCGCCGCGCCCTGCTCTTGGCAGACAAGAGTGCCTACGACTGCTATGCCGACTTTGCTGAAAAGGGCTACTACAACCGCATCATCGCGGGCGGCATCAACCAGACGCTCCGGGTGGACAGCGTGGTGTGCAGCTTCGACGCCTATCCCTATCGCGCCGTGACCTATGCCACGCAGCTCATCATCCGGCAGAGCAACGTCACCCGACGGAGTCTCAAGACGGAGTGCCGCCTCCTGAACGCTGCCCGTTCGGACGACAATCCCAACGGCTTTACTATCGAGGGTTTTAATATTCTCGAAAACAAGGACCTTCAAACCGTGAAAGCGATGAAAAGGAAAAAGACCAGCAAGGCACTGCGGCGGGCATTGTGGAAAGTCTACGACTTCCGCAAACGCGCTTTACGGCGGTTGCGGGCTTACCACGACAGCCTGTCCGAGCGGACGCGGCGGCGCATCGTCCTGACGATGCTCGTCCCTCTTCGCCCTGCTCTCGCTCTATACCGTCGGCAAATCAGTCTATGGTCTGCTGCATGGTGGCGGCGAGCGCATGGAAATCGCTCCTCCGAGCAGCCGAAGCTCATAGACAGCTATTTACGAAACTCATCCGAAAATTACTATCACAGTTATTTCAACAATTATGACAAAGACCAACGCACAGGCAGACAGGCCTGAGAAAACAGAAACGAGCCGCTCACCGAAGCCGAGCGGCAGCGGAGGATGAAACTGCTCGTCTATCCGCTCATGGTGTTGCTCTTCGCCGGCTCGATGTGGCTCATCTTCGCGCCCTCATCCGCCGACAAGGCAAAGGAAGACGCAGGCAAGGGCTTCAACATAGAGATGCCCGCTGCTGACAGCACGGGCATCATCGCCGACAAGCGAAAAGCCTACGAGGCGGCAGAGATGGAGCAACGCCAGCAACAGCGCAACCGAGACCTGCGAGACCTCGGCTCGCTCTTTTCCTCGGATAATACGAGCACAGCCCATGCCGCCATCGATGATTTTGGCACGGGCGGGCAACCCGCCCCACAGGACAACGCACAGGGCAGCACATCTTCCGTACGCTCTTCATTAGGTGCCTACCGCGACCTCAACACCACGCTGGGCGGCTTTTACGAGCGCGAGCAGCCGAGGCAGGACTCGGAAAAGGAAGAACTCAAAGTCCGCCTGCACGAGCTGGAAGAGCGTCTGAATACGCAAAGCAGCCGTTCCTCCGCGATGGACGAGCAGGAGGCGCTCTTGGAAAAGTCCTACCGGCTGGCGGCGAAGTACATGCCCGCTGCAAGTGGCTCTGCACCTTTCAGCAAGGCTGCCACGGGCGACACGCTGCAAACGGCTGCCTCGGCAGGCGTACACAGGAAAGCCGTGGTGACACCCGTCAAGCGGGTGGTGCGGCAGGTGGTATCTGCGCTCGGGCAGCCTATGACGGACGAAGCTTTTATTGCTGCCCACTCCCAAGCGCGTAACTACGGCTTTCAGACGGCAGTGGGTGTGCAGGCTGCGGCGGAGAAGAACACCATCGCCGCCACCGTCTACGGCAACCAGACCGTCAGCGACGGACAGGCGGTGCGCCTGCGGCTCTCTGAACCGATGGCGGCGGGCGAACGTATCCTGCCGAAGAACACCCTTATAACGGGCGCGGCCAAGATACAGGGTGAACGGCTCACCATCGTCATCGAGACGCTCGAATACGGCGGTACGCTCATCCCCACTGCTCTCTCGGTCTACGACACCGACGGGCAGGAAGGCATCTTTATTCCCAACTCGATGGAGCGCAGTGCCGCCAAGGAGATTGCCGCCAACATGGGCACCGCCGCGGGTAGCAGCATGAACATCTCCACCGATGCGGGGGCGCAGCTCGCCGCTGACTTGGGCAAGGGACTCCTGCAAGGCACGTCGCAGTACTTCGCCAAAAAGGTGCGCGCCGTCAAGGTGCATCTCAAGGCGGGCTACCGCGTACTGCTTTTTCAAAAGAAAGATTAATCGACAATGTTTTTATTACCAACTAAATCCAACAGTAAAATGAAGAAAATGTTATTTGTCCTCGCCCTCTTTATGGGCGTGGCATGTGCGAATGCACAGCAACAGGGTATCAAACAGGTAAAACCGGTGGGCGTTGCCGCCGCTGCACCGTATGACGGGCTGACGCGGCAGCTGACCTTCGAGCGGATGATACCGCCCCACGGATTGGAAGTGACCTATGGAAAGACGGTGCACATCCTTTTTCCCGCAGAAGTGCGCTACGTAGACCTCGGCTCGCCCAACCTCATCGCCGGTAAGGCGGACGGAGCGGAGAACGTCATCCGCGTAAAATCCACCGTCAAGGGCTTTCAGGGGGAGACGAACATGAGCGTCATCACCGAAGATGGCTGCTTCTACACTTTTAACGTGCGCTATGCCGACGAGCCGCTGCTGCTCAACGTGGAGATGACGGACATCATTCACGACGGTGAAAGTGCGAACCGTCCGAACAATGCGCAGGAGGTGTACCTTAACGAACTGGGCAGCGAGAGTCCGATGCTCGTGCGGCTCATCATGAAGTCCATTTACAGGCAGGGCAGACGAACAGTCAAGCACATCGGCTGCAAGCGTTTCGGCGTGCAATACCTGCTAAAAGGCATCTACACACACGGCGGACTGATTTACTTCCACACCGAAATCAGGAACCAAAGCCACATTCCTTTCGACGTGGATTACATCACGTGGAAAATCGTGGACAAGAAGGTGGCCAAGCGCACGGCCGTGCAGGAGCAGGTCGTGCTTCCGCTGCGAGCGCAGAACTATGTTACCTGCGTGCCGGGCGGCAAGAATGAGCGCACGGTCTTTGCCCTGTCGAAGTTCACCATCCCCGACGGTAAGCAACTTGTCGTGGAGCTGTGCGAAAAGAACGGCGGCAGGCATCAATCGTTCGTCATCGAGAACGAAGACCTTGTGCGTGCAAGGGAAATCAGCGAACTTGAAGTGAAATGACATGAGAAAGCTTGCATTTTTCCTCTTTGTCGTGTCGCTTGCCCTTTTTCGAGGGCAGGCGCACGCCCAACGCTGTCTGCCCGGAATGAAAGGCATACGCCTCACGGCAGGCATGGCAGACGGTTTTTATGCCAACTCTACAAGTAATAATGCCGGTTATTCGTTCGGGGCTTCGCTTGCCACTTACACCAAAGGCGGACATCAATGGGTGTTCGGGGCGGAATATCTCCGCAGATACCATCCCTATCGCGAAAGCCGTATTCCTATGGAACAATTCACGGGTGAGGGTAGTTTCTTCTGAGACGTGCTTTCGGACGGAAGCAAGACCTTTTTCCTGTCGGCGGGTGTTTCCGCCTTGGCAGGCTATGAGACGGTCAATGATGGCAAAAAACTGCTCTTCGACGGCTCTACGATACGTAATAAAGACGGTTTTGTCTATGGTGGGCAATCACCTTACAGGCGGAGACCTATCTGACGGACAGATTGGTGTTGCTGCTCTACGGCAGGGAACGCTGTCTGTGGGGAGGCTCTACGGGGCATTTCCATGTGCAGTACGGTGTCGGACTGAAAATCATGATGGACTGATGGACGCACGACGAATGAGAGAAATCCCCATTGCGGACTTCCTGAACGCAATGGGGGTTCGTCCGGCTAAGCAGCGAGGACAGGTCTTGTGGTATTCCGCTCCGTACCGCACGGAGCGGACGCCCTCCTTCAAGGTCGACACCGCCAAGAATGTCTGGTTCGACTTTTGGGAACAGGGCAAGGGCGGAGACATCTTTCGACTTGGCAGGAGCATTCATCGGGAGCGAGGATTTTTTCTTTGCGGGCGGCTTTTTATCGCAAAGAGCGGTGCGTGTCCGCTTCCCGTTATGACGCAATCGCCAGGAACAAAAGAAGAGAGCCTGCCTTTGAGGATATTTGGGTGCGTCCCATTGCATGACAGCAAACTGCTGGGCTATCTGGAAAGAACGGGGGCATCGATGCTCATGTTGCCATCCCCAAACTGCGAGGAGGTGAGGTATCGTGTGCGGGGCAAGCGGTATTATGCCATCGGCTTCCGCAACAGGGGCGGAGGGACTGGAATTGCGCAATCGCTTTCTTCAAGGGGTTGCATACCGCCCAAGGATATTTCACTGAAACGTAACGGCTGCAGACGTATCTGCTCGTCTTTGAGGGCTTTTATGGATTACTCTCTGCTATGCAAACTCGGGCATCATCGCTTCGGATTGGCTTGTGCTTAATTCCGTTTCCAACGTGGAGAAAGCATTTGCAGTGCTTTGGCGACTATCAGAGGATTGAATGCTATCTCGACAACGATGATGCGGGGCGAAGGACTTTTGATAGGTTGAGGGTAAACTTCGGGGATAAAGGTCGTTGACCGTTCCTCTCTGTATGCCGGCCACAAGGATTTGAATGAGTACCTGCTCTTTGGCGGGCAGGACTGAAATGTATAACGATAAAAAAATAACGAACAAAATGAGAAAGAAAAATTTTTAATATGATTTGGGTAATGGGAGTGCTTGCCCTTGCAGTGTTTTTGTCTATCTGCTTGTGATAATGAGCTGGATATTCAGACGGCATACCCGTTCAAGTTAGAAACGATGCCCATACCGGGCAGGATAACAAAAGGGCAGACCGTGGAGATACGCTGCACGCTCGTACGGCAGGGGCGATTTGCCGACACGCGCTACAGTATCAGGTATTTCCAATATGATGGTACAGGCGTACTGCGCATGGATGATGGCACGGTTTTTAAGCCTAACGACCGTTATCCGCTTAAACGCGAGGTGTTCCGCCTCTATTACACCTCCGCTACTACCGATGCGCAGAAACTCACGGTAACGGTGGAGAGTTCCGACGGACAGGCACAGGAGCTGGATTTTAGTTTCAACAACGACACGAAAAAGGACGAGAGAGTGGGGGGCAGGACACTTCGTCAAAAGAGGATGAGAGGCATTTTGGCGGCAGGCGTTAGGCGGATATCTTGCTTATGTCTGCTTGTACTCACTGCTCTTTCCTTGCCTGCACAGCCACGTCAACCGCTTTCACGCTTCGAACGTGCCGTGCGCTGCGTGAAATTCTTCGAGGGTTGGCATGGGCGCGGTCGGTATCCGTATGTCGGTTACGGTCACCGACTGCTGAAAGGAGAGCGGTTTATGGCAAGTATGACCGAACGGCAGGCGGACTCGCTCCTGCGTGCCGACCTGCTCAGCCGCTACGCTCTTTTCCGTCGCTTCGGCAAGGATGCTCTGCTCCTGACCGTACTTTCTTACAATGTGGGCACGGGCACGCTGCTCGGTGGTAGAAACCGCCCTAAAAGCCGACTGATACGGAAACTCGAACGGGGCGACAGAAACATCCTGCCCGAATACCTCTCTTTCTGCCGCTATAAAGGCAAGGTGCTGCCTGGTCTGCTCAAACGGCGGCGCGTGGAGTTTGCTCTGTTTTATATCCCATGAGTAAAATTCTAAATACTCCAATAAAACTCCCTCCAACAGTATAAAATACCGATAGAGGGAGTTTTTGTGTGCTATTTTTCTTCGTGTTGCTTTCTACCATTCGCAGAATGTAGACTTATGGTTTCTTTGCTCCTTTCTTTTTCGCCTTTTCTTTGCTCATGAAAGAAAGGAGCGGGCGGTGGATATGTCGTCCGTTTATACACTGTCGTTTACTCCTTTTTGAATGGTTATTCGCGTGGTCTTTACTTCAGGGGTGGGTAGAAAAAGCCCAGTTTATTTCTTCATCGGGCAAGGTGCTGTGAATGCTTCCACCCATCACCAACCCACAATCTTGCAGAACTTTCTGCTGTGCATCCTCCTTGCTATCGGCAAGGACTTCAAATACACCCTCAAAAATATATTGCGTCTTACCCTCTGTATATTCGTTTTCTTCTTCATAACCCTAAAAATTCGACCTTTAATAATCTGCGTTCCATTGGTTCGCCATTCGATAGCCTGCGATGGGTGAGCCAAAAATGATGTTTACCATATCCATAGGCAAAGAACTTGTCGAGTTCCGTTTCTTCGGCAATCTGTTTGATTGCATCTTTCACTCCTCTTTGTTGGCAGATAGGGTTATCGCATTGATAACCCTAACGAGAAATGTAAGGGTACCTCGTCTGTCCCAGTTGCATACGATGCTCTCTATTTCTACTTTCATTGCTGTGATAATTTGGTGGTTTATATTTTTCTTTATGCTAGTTTGTTTCATTCTGCTGACGAATAAGCTTGCTGTTGGCATTTCACAAGCTTTATTATTCGCTCGTGGTATTCGGTATTTTGATTGCACACGCCACGGCTTTGCAACACTTTTAAGGTTTGCAGCGATACTTCGATAGTCTCTATCCGCCTGCCCTCAATGGTTGCCGAAAGGATAAGGGAGTCTTCTTTAAGGTAGTATCTATTGGAAAACACACAATGATGCATAGCTACCCCTTCTTCCAAATGCTCTTGCACACTCTCCAATACGCGAACTTGGATTGTGCCGTCCGTGAAATGGATACCGAAGAACTTGGATTTGAGTTCTTGGAAACGTTTTTCATCTTCGATTGCCTTTTGCCATTTTCTCTCGATTTCTTCTTTTTCTCTTTGCCTGCGTATTTTGTCTTCTATGCGGTCGTGCTCGGCCTTAAGGTCTTTGGCGCAAAGGTACTTCGGACTGTGAACGTCCTTGCCCAACCTGCGGAGCATATCCACATAATCGCACCATAAGGAAATGTCTTTTATCTCATACCCGTTACGAACGGCAATCTTATACGACTGCCAATAGGCTTCAAATGCCCTTGTGTTGTTGAGGAAATAGCGCAAATGGTCTATGCGTCCTGCCTTGATGAGGGTTTCCACACGGCTGTCGGTGAGTAGTGCCGGGATAAGGGCAATGGGTGCGATTTGGTGAAAATCGCCCTTAAATCCGTTCCTGCGGAGTGTGTCCGTTACCTTGAACTTGGGGTATATGGGTGCACAAGCCACGTAACGGTAGACTTCGTTGTCGTTTCGCACTGCCATTGGCGAATAGAAAGAGAACGTGTCCACGTAATGCCCCAATATGCGTTGAACGGCTATCACGACCTTTTCGCCCTTGCCCGTTCCACCAATACTGACCGATTTCGATTGTCTCATATTTCGCCTTATAACCTTTCTCCATGCCCACTACTATCAGGAACATACGCAACACTTGGTATGCTCCGCAGGTAGTGAGGACTGTGAAGTATTGCTTCTGCTGTAATTTGCGCCCGTAGGTTTCCTCAACCTGCAACCTTGCCCCACAATGGGGGCAGGTGCAAGTTTGGGTAGGTTTTTCCATTATCCAACTATGTCCGCAGTCCATACACGTGGTACGACCTTTGGGTAATCGGTAGGCAAAGTGGCCGATGCACTCATGGAATGCCCACTTGCTTTGCGTCTTGGTGATGGGGCGCAAACGTTGGCTTTCAGCAAGCACAGCCTTTTCAAATCTGTTTCTCGGTTTCATACTCTTTCCTCCTTGCTTTATTCGTTACGAAATACATAGCCGTTCTTATACCAATAATCCGTGTCGAAAAGGTCGTCGGCATATTTTGAAAAATCGAAGTAGCTCAATGCAAAATCGGACAAGTCGTTTTCCATTCTCACAAGTTCTTCCGCAAATTCCTCCTTGCTTGCATAACTGCCGATATAGGCGGATTGGAAAGACTTCACAAGGTCGTAAGCGTCTTGTGTGAGTTTGATGTTATTGCCCTCCGCCCATGTCCAAAAGGCTTCTTTCTCCGTGTCGTTCAGTCTGTCCAACTCGTCTCGAAGTTCAAAGAAATTTTCTTCCAAATTGCTCTCGTCTATCAGACTATCGGGAATGTTCTCCCAATCTTGGAACATATATTCGGGTTCTTCCTCGTCTTCGTGTATCTCGGCACAATACTCCAGAAAGCCGTCCAAATCATAAAAATCCGAAAGGCTTACCCACTCGCCCTGCAAAGTGCCGTTGTTGTACTTGGCATAAGTGCCTACGTAAATCCGTGCTTCGTTCAAGTCCATTGCTTCCATATTGCGATATTGTCTAAGGGTTAAAAATCAAATAGTGAAGGTTGTACGACCTTATTTTCCATTTTCTTGGTTCGCTCGCTGTGGCTGCGCATCTTGGCAAACTGCTCGCGTTGGTACTGCTCAATGGCTTGCCTGCGTGCTTCCGCCTTTTCCTCGTCTGTGAGCTGTACCACGTGATTTACGGCTATGTGACAATTAAGGGGCTTACCGATGTCGATATTATCCTCGTCAAAATAATGTACTGCCAGCGAATATATCTCCCCGTCTGAAAAACCTGCATATCCGCTGTTCTTCACATAGTTGAGAATATAGGTAATGCAGTCGTCGATGTTCTTGCCCTCCTTGCGGTAGCTTACTGCAAAGAGTTCGTCTTCGGCTGCCCTATTGTCCAAATAGGCTTGAATGGTTCGTTTGAAATGGTCGGTTGCTTTCATTGTCGTATGATTTTAATTAAACGATAGTTTGCATAATTTGCATTCTGTGTTGGGGACTGACTATTTCAAAGCAGAATGCGATAAACTCTTTTCTTGCTTCTCTGCGCAACTCCTTGTACAATGTTTTCAGTTGCGAATGATTACCGTTGATGTAGGTTTCATACATATACTCGAAGATATTGTCCACTTCGTAGTATCGGCATTGCTGGCTGGGTGTCTTGCTGTGTCTTGTTTTCATCTTGATTTATGTTTATAGGGTGAATATCCAAAGAATAAGGGCGAGAATACTTACGAGGGTGAGCACGTAGAGGACTATTGCCCAAAAGATACGGAGCACGCCTGCGATGACTTCCGCAAGCAAACCGACAACCACACCGACCGCCCAAAAGACGATGCTTATAACGCTTGTGAGCAGCAGGCGAAGGGTTGCGCGCAAGGCTCGGTGAATGTTGATTGACTTTTCCATTTTTCTGAGGGTTTTAATGTTTAATGCGGATCCAAGAGCTTGAGGGAGTTGAGTTTCACTGCTTATCCGTGTCTCGTTTATCCGACATTTTTTTTAATGCGTCTTCCTGTCGCATCGGTCGTTTTCGTTTCAGGTGCCTCACAAAGGTAGGGATGAGCGAATGCAAGGTTTTTGAGGGAAAATACTACCCGGAGCAAAACGCAGTGGAGCGTAGGCGTGGAGATTTTTCTCCAAAACCGAAGGCTCCGACCTTGCAGCAGCGTAACATCCCGGAATTACCTTTGCGCCTGAACGGGGACGACCAACGGATGCGATATGGTGAAGACCGCATCGAAATGGAGGTAAACGGAAAAGAGACAGATTCGGATGAAAAAGTAAAAAATCTGATTGCATGCCATACAATCAGATAGTAAAAAGCGTAATGAAGCGGGCGTGTAAAAGCCACCTATAGAAGACAAAGACGGAAGAGGAAAGGTACGAAGTCTGCCTTTCGGGCTTGCTGCGATGGGCAGGCGTGTACTTTTCCTACGGCTTTGTCAGACAAGTCGGAGGTGTCGGAGGTAGACGGGTGAGGGATTTATCACCACCTGAATAGCTCCGACTTCTCCGACGACAAACAATGCGGCTTTTACTACCGCCTCCAAGAGAAGGAAAAACATCGAAAAAGAAAAATCTGAAAAATTGTCTTGCTGAAATCCATACCTTAGAAAGTATGGCCGATACACAGAAAAGTGGCAGGAAGCAGATTTGCCGAAATCCTTTTCGACAGGCAGCTCCCTGCCTCTTTTCGTCGGTCATGAAAGGCAGGAATGTGTTATGCCCGATAGCGAAGTTTACGAAGAGAGGGCATAACTTGTTCCTGCCGAAGATGAGAAGGATTTCAGCAAGACAATTAAACCATCGAAATGACAATAGAAAAGTCTGCCCGATAAGAAAAAATAAGTTTTTCTTTGGTCGTACAGCACATTTTGTTTATCTTTGCATCAATAACAAGAGTTGTTTGAAACGACAGCAAATCAAGGAAGTTCAGGGAATTTGAGTAGTAACCAAATCGTAACCCTTTTCCTTTTTCCAATTTCATAAGTACTTATAATCAAATAGTTATAAAGAATCGGCACTTTTTACCGTGCAAAACCTACGCTTTTTGGAACGCCAAACAATAGGTTTTGCAACACACTGATAAAGAATAAGTTACACGATAGATATTCTTGCGAAAAATATTTACACCTTTATCATCTTATTTTCACCAATTTTCAAGAGTTCCAAAGCCTATCGTACCCTTCGTACAAATGTAACTCGTGCTAAATTTTCCAATGCAGTTGCACTTCCAAATCGGTCAGTTCTGAACGGTTCACTTGCTGCAAGCCCGACGAAATATGCTTGCGGTCGAAATAATGTGTAGTACCTACCTTCAGCAATACAGACAGTTTCTTGCGCAAATTGGCACGGGCAAACACCGACCAACGAATGCCCTCGCCATAGAAAGCGGGGAAACTAAAGCTGTAAAGCATACTGCGCTCGTAGATATACAGGCGAGAAGCGAAGTCGGCTGTGTGAAAATAACCAATGTTCGCTGAGGTTTGAAGCCACGGAAGAGGTTGCCAAGCAACAAATTCGCTTAGCATATAGCCGAAACTACTGCTTTTATGGTGGTTGTAGGCAAGGTCTGCCTGCGTTTTACAATCCCAGTTCAACCCCCGAATAGGTGAATGCAAAACGTGCTCGCTGCGTATGTTCATTGATTAGTTTTGTGTGGTCGGCATTGTCTTTTTGCCGAATTTTAAGCCGATAACGAGCTAAAAACGAAAGGTTTCTGCGAGTGTAAACAGCTGAAATATAGTTATCCCAAGCACTGCTTGCTGCCGATGCCCGATAGCGTGGCTTACAAAAATAGGCGTAGTCGGTATAAGCCATAAGGGTGAGGAAGCGATTTACGGTCCAATTCGCACCTATCAGCATACCCATCTCGTTGCGCATCTGTCCGCCCTCGCTGAAAGCATTGGCGTGGAGTGCCCAATACCGAGAACCGTAATATCGCTGAATGGCAGTCAGCGACAACCGTTTTGAGGGCTGAAACGACACACTGTTTAAAGTGGCAACAGCTCCGTTGCCTCCCATTGCCGTTTCACCGCTCGCACTCCATTGTGGGTGCACGTAGCCGTAATTCACGCCAACATTCCAGAAATCGTAGCCCTGTGGATAATCGGCACGGTAGATTTGTGCAGTATTGGGCATCAGTGGGCGGTCGAAATGTGTGTGTACAATGCCGTCAGACCTGCACGAAAACCATAGTTGCCCCATTGCAAATTACCTCCGAAAGTAGTTTGCGAAATGTTGTTTTTCTTCTCCATCTCGGTGGGCGTACGGTGATAACCCGACTTCAGCAGCGTGCGGATAGTGCCATCGTCGTTAAGTGTTGCATCGTTCTTGCGGTAAGAAGCAAACGCCGACAAGTCGATATGGCGTGTCAAAGCTACCGTTGCAGCCCCGCCCTGCAGATAATTGGCTTGCGAACGCGAGGAGTGTGGACGAACAGCCGTGTAGGAACGCCCCTGCGAAAGAAGGCTCATTATTTTGCCAAAACTGAAATCGTTGTTGATAACAAGACCCTGCCCGAACCGCACCTTATAGCGTCCTGCAACGGCAGACTTTATACGCCCCAGTTTGCGCACCGCTACATAAAAGCTGTAATGGTCGTAACCAAGCGTGTTTCGGTTAGCAAAGAAAGGCTCGCCAGCATCTTGTGCGCCGACAAGACCAACTTGAAAGTAGTCGGAATAAGAAAATTTATAGCGCAACGAGTGTGTAGGGATAGCCCAAGTAGCCGTTTTTATCGCCCTTCCGCTCGTAAAAAGGAACTTTCATCGTAAGAGTAATATCGTGTTTTCCACGTTCTAAAATCGTAGCAAGCGTAGGATAATGCCGCTGTTCTTCTACTTTTATTGTTACAAAATAACTCAGCAGCTCGCTCCTTGCAGCATCGAGCGACTCTATCATCAGCAGTTCGCCCACCGACCGCATACCACGATACTGATAAATGTAAGCCAAAATGTCTTCCACCTGTAGCCGTAAGAAACGGAAACTGCTCCAACTCCTCGCGTGTTGCCTTATTCAAGTCAATAGGGTGCGCTGCCAAGCTGCACAGCAAATCGTAATTTTTCCTCATTCATCAGCCACTCCTGCTCCTCCGAAACCATCAACTCGTCATACAGCCGCTGCCAATCGCGCTGCTTCTGCGCATTCACAACAAAAGGAAAACAAGGCAAAAATACACACCAAAAACACAGTTTCTCATCTTACAAAGTCTGTTTTTCATTCTCCAAAGAAAGTCTTTTCATCTTACCAAGGTAATTTTCTCATCTCCAAAGGCAATTTTTCTCACCTTACTAAAGTTAAAAAGATTATTATGTTCAACACGTCCGCCCATCAACCAAACAATGGATATTGCTGCACAAAAGTACACGATAATAACGACAACAGCAAATAAAAAACAAAGTAAAATTTTTAAGATTATGAGATCTTATATCAATCTCACGTTATGGTAAAGACAATAAAAGGGCTGATTTCCTGTTATAGAAATCAGCCCGAAGTTTATATTGTTCAAAAAGTTTAGTGGATAATAACATTTTTCTAAACTATTCACAGGTACAGAAGAACGTCTGTATGACAAACTGAATTTAATGAAGATAGAATGTCAAAAGGTCTAAGTTCTTCATTTTTGTTGCGTCCATAATCAAGAAGAGGTCTACAATCCACCTATATACCATAACCACCTCCAGTCAATAGTTTACCAATACCCATTCCTGTATCTCCTATATAAAACGGTCATGTCATTCAAAAACAAAATACTTTTCACTCTTTTTATAAAAAAACAATGAAAGGCATAAAACCGTACTCCTTTCTATCTGAGGAATATAACAAATTATTAGCACACTAAATTTTGCACATACAAAGTAAAGTAAATATAAAAGAAATTCTTTATGTTTATTTGAAAAATAGATGTTTTATTCATATCTTTGCATTACGATTCAATAATAGTATCAATCGAGAATTAAACAGAAACCCATATGAGAGGTAAAGTCAAGTATGCTACCAGAAGTATTTGGTACAAAGAAAATCAGAAAACTGTTTGGAGTTCGGACTATCACGCAGTTCGCTACACCAACACTTATGCAGTTTTGTACAATGGAGACAAGGTCAATATTGATGAGGATGACATCCGTGATTACTATGATCGTAGTAGAATTACAGATGTTCTTATCAACGAGCTCAGTAATGATCTGCACAATGTGTGGATTGATTACTCTGAAGACGATGATGAAGATTATTGGTTAGGGTGGTGAATTGTCGGACTATATTTAAATTCCATAAAATGAGTAGTTTTGATTTTGTAGAGCCTTTGCGTGAATATGTTAAAGATAAAGCTAAAAAATTTCTGGAAAAGCATGGCATCGAAAATGAATATGTTGATATAGAAAGAAATGCTAACGAAAATAAGAATTCACTTGAGGATTACATTAACAGTCTCCTTAACAGTACTGTTGATGCTGTTGCCAAAAAGGAAAATAAAAGCTTCAAAGAAATTAGAGAAGAATTCAATTCACATTATCTTTCTCAAAACTAATTATACCCGATTCGGGGCAAGTTTAGTATGAAATTACCAACTTTTTGAAGGACTTTCTTAACCCGAACTCGCGTAAACCTCCACCCAAGACCTTCAATCAAGAGAGGTGTATTTCTGTTACGGATATTACTATTACTTAATATAAACGCACGAAGCCCCGACTACTCATCGCAGTCGGGGCTTCAATACACAAAAAGGCAGCTACCTACTCTCCCGCATTGCATTGCAGTACCATCGGCGCAACCGGGCTAAACTTCTCTGTTCGGAATGGGAAGAGGTGGAACCCCGGCGCAATGACCACCCGAAAATTCGCAGGCGTGCCGGAATGCACGCCGTAAGGGTGACCGTGACACGGGCAAGAGAAACTGTCTCTAAAGGCATAGAGACACTGCCGCAAGCAAGGGCAGGCGGAATGAAAGCTTCGGGCTATTAGTAGTGCTCGGCTGTGACGTCGCCGTCTATACACCTGCACCCTATCCACGTCATCGTCTGTGACGACCCTAATGAGGAGTTCTAATCTTGCGGAAGGCTTCGCGCTTAGATGCTTTCAGCGCTTATCCATGCCAGACTCGGCTACCCGGCGGTGCACCTGGCGGCACAACCGGCAGACCGGAGGTCTGTCCACCACGGTCCTCTCGTACTAGTGGCGGAACCACGCAAAACTCCAGCGCCCACGATAGATAGAGACCGAACTGTCTCACGACGTTCTGAACCCAGCTCGCGTGCCACTTTAATGGGCGAACAGCCCAACCCTTGGGACCTTCTCCAGCCCCAGGATGTGACGAGCCGACATCGAGGTGCCAAACCACCCCGTCGATATGAGCTCTTGGGGGGGATCAGCCTGTTATCCCCGGAGTACCTTTTATCCTTTGAGCGATGCAGTTTCCATACACGTGCACCGGATCACTATGCCCCAGTTTCCTGCCTGCTCGGCATGTCTGCCTCCCAGTCAAGCGCCCTTATGCCATTGCACTCCATGAGGCCGGTTACCAATCGGCCCGAGGGCACCTTTGGAAGCCTCCGTTACGCTTTTGGAGGCGACCACCCCAGTCAAACTGCCCACCAAGCAGTGTCCCCGCAACGGCGGGTTAGACCCCGGACAGCCAAAGGGCCGTATTTCAAGGATGGCTCCACGCACACTGGCGTGCGCGCTTCGAAGCCTCCGGCCTATCCTACACATCGGATGACCAAGGTCAGTGCTAAGCTGCAGTAAAGGTTCACGGGGTCTTTTCGTCCCATCGCGGGTAATCGGCATCTTCACCGATACTACAATTTCACTGAGATCATGGTTGAGACAGCGTCCGGATCATTACACCATTCGTGCAGGTCGGAACTTACCCGACAAGGAATTTCGCTACCTTAGGACCGTTATAGTTACGGCCGCCGTTTACCGGGGCTTCAATTCAGGCCTTCGACTTGCGTCTGAGCCCTCCTCTTAACCTTCCGGCACGGGCAGGGTGTCAGGCTGTATACGTCATCTTTCGAGTTTGCACAGCCCTGTGTTTTTGTTAAACAGTTGCCTGGACCTATTCTCTGCGCCTCGTAAAAAACGAGGACCCCTTATCCCGAGGTTACGGGGTCAGTTTGCCTAGTTCCTTAACCATGAATCTCTCAACGCCTCAGTATGTTCTACCCGACTACGTGTGTCCGTTTGCGGTACGGGTTGCCCAAACATTGAGCTTAGCGGATTTTCTTGGAAGTATGGTTACCTGTGCTGTCGGTCCGCCCCGGGGGGAGGACCGTACTATCGGCCATCAGCTCCGGGTGTGGATTTGCCTGCACCCATCAAAGCCTAAAGCCTTCAACGCCCGTGTCCGTAAAGGGCGCGACGAGTCATCTGCTCCGTCTCCGCGTCGCTGAATGGGCAAGTCACGGAATGTTCACCGTGTATGCCATCGCCTTCGCCGTTCGGCTGGGACTTAGGACCCGACTGACCCCGGGCTGACTGGCATCGCCCGGGAAACCTTAGTCTTGCGGCGAGGGGGAATCTCACCCCCTTTATCGTTACTCATACTACATTTGCTTTTCCATGCGCTCCAGGATCTGTCACCATCACCATTCTGCGCACATGGAATGCTCCCCTACCGATACTTTATATATACAATGCTATCCCGCGCCTTCGGTATCTGACTTCATACCCGATTATTATCCACGCCCGGACCCTCGACCAGTGAGCTGTTACGCACTCTTTGAATGAATGGCTGCTTCCAAGCCAACATCCTAGCTGTCACCGGGACCAGACTTCGTTAGACTAACTTAGACAGAATTTCGGGACCTTAGACGACGGTCAGGATTCTTCTCCTCTCGGGGACGGACCTTAGCACCCGCCCCCTTACTGCACGACTACGGTCCGTGAGCATTCGGAGTTCGTCAGGTCGCGACAGGCGGTGAAGCCCTCTTGACCTATCGGTCGCTCTACCTCACGGAGAACATCGCACGCGGCACCTAAATGCCTTTCGGGGAGTACGAGCTATCTCCAAGTTTGATTGGCCTTTCACCCTACACTCAACTCATCAGGGAAGCTTTTTCAACGCTTATCCGTGCGGTCCTCCATTCCGTGTTACCGAACTTCAACCTGGTCAAGTGTGAGATCACTTGGTTTCGCGTCTACCCCACCCAACTGAACGCCCTCTTCAGGCTCGCTTTCACTGCGGATACGGGGCTGAGCCCCTTAACCTCGCTGGGCATGGTAACTCGTAGGTTCATTATGCAAAAGGCACGCCGTCACATACAACAATATGCTCCGACCGCTTGTAGGCGCATGGTTTCAGGAACTGTTTCACTCTCCTAATCGGAGTGCTTTTCACCTTTCCCTCACGGTACTGGTACACTATCGGTCTCACGGGAGTATTTAGCCTTGCCGGATGGGCCCGGCAGATTCACGCAGAATTACTCGTGCTCCGCGCTACTCAGGATACCACTACGCCCCATCATGCTTCGGATACGGGACTGTCACCCGCTACGGTTGAACTTTCCAGAACATTCTCCTCACACCCAGGGTACGACAGCGTGGTCCTACAACCCCCGCCGCGCATTGAAACGCAGCGGGTTTGGGCTACTCCCCGTTCGCTCGCCACTACTGGGGGAATCATTAACTTATTTTTCTTTTTCCTGCAGGTACTAAGATGTTTCAGTTCCCTGCGTTAGCCTCCTGAACAAAAATCAGGATAGCACTCCTTCAGAGTGCTGGGTTGTCCCATTCGGAAATCCCCGGATCAGAGATTGCTTGCATCTACCCGGGGCTTATCGCAGCTTGACACGTCCTTCATCGCCTCCGTGAGCCAAGGCATCCGCCATGCGCCCTTCATTACTTTCCATTCATGCGGCATGCAAAAGAACACATGGCCATACGGCCATGCGGCATGCCCATGCTCATACTTTCAGCTGTATCTTGAAATCTATGCGCTTGCTTCCCAGAAAAGAGGGAAGAAGCTAATTTATCTACAGTCTTGCCTGTGTCAACATGTCAAAGAACGATGCCATAAATGCAACGTCGTGGACGGTGCAACATGACGGGTGGAGAATAACGGATTCGAACCGTTGACCCCCTGCTTGCAAAGCAGGTGCTCTAGCCAACTGAGCTAATCCCCCGAAAAGAAACTAAGAGAAGCGTAGTCCCAGGCAGACTTGAACTGCCGACCTCCACATTATCAGTGTGGCGCTCTAACCAGCTGAGCTATAGGACTGAGTCGAGCAAGAGCCGGGGCGGCTTCCACCTGGCTTCCTTCATTTCCATATTGCAGAACAAAGACGATAGCACAAGAAGAGAAACTTCCTGACGGTCCATGCTGCAGGCGCAACGCGCCATGCAGAAAATGCCAGCCTGTAAAAGTCCCATCCAGAAAGGAGGTGTTCCAGCCGCACCTTCCGGTACGGCTACCTTGTTACGACTTAGCCCCAATCACCGGTCTTGCCCTAGGTCGCTCCTCGCGGTCACGAACTTCAGGCACCCCCGGCTTTCATGGCTTGACGGGCGGTGTGTACAAGGCCCGGGAACGTATTCACCGCGCCATGGCTGATGCGCGATTACTAGCGAATCCAGCTTCGTGGGGTCGGGTTGCAGACCCCAGTCCGAACTGGGACCGGATTTCAAGATTGGATGCAACTTGCATTGCACCGTCCCTCTGTACCGGCCATTGTAACACGTGTGTAGCCCCGGACGTAAGGGCCGTGCTGATTTGACGTCATCCCCACCTTCCTCGCACCTTGCGGTGGCAGTGTCCCCAGAGTGCCCGGCATCACCCGATGGCAACTGGGAAAGGGGGTTGCGCTCGTTATGGCACTTAAGCCGACACCTCACGGCACGAGCTGACGACAACCATGCAGCACCTTCACAGACGCCCCGAAGGGAAGCCCACGTCTCTGTGGGCAGCGACTGCAATTCAAGCCCGGGTAAGGTTCCTCGCGTATCATCGAATTAAACCACATGTTCCTCCGCTTGTGCGGGCCCCCGTCAATTCCTTTGAGTTTCACCGTTGCCGGCGTACTCCCCAGGTGGGATGCTTAATGCTTTCGGCTTTAGCCCGCAGGCGCAGGGCGCCAACGGCGGGCATCCATCGTTTACAGTGCGGACTACCAGGGTATCTAATCCTGTTCGATACCCGCACCTTCGAGCTTAAGCGTCAGTAACACTCCCGCAGGCTGCCTTCGCGATCGGAGTTCCTCATGATATCTAAGCATTTCACCGCTACACCATGAATTCCGCCTGCGCTGCGTGTACTCAAGTCTGACAGTTCGCGCTGCAAGTTAAATGTTGAGCACCCTAAATTTCACAACACGCTTAACAGACCGCCTACACTCCCTTTAAACCCAATAAATCCGGATAACGCCCGGACCTTCCGTATTACCGCGGCTGCTGGCACGGAATTAGCGGTCCTTATTCATGAGGTACATGCAATGGCGCACACGTGCGCCACTTATTCCCACATAAAAGCAGTTTACAACCCATAGGGCCGTCATCCTGCACGCTACTTGGCTGGTTCAGACTTGCGTCCATTGACCAATATTCCTCACTGCTGCCTCCCGTAGGAGTTTGGACCGTGTCTCAGTTCCAATGTGGGGGACCTTCCTCTCAGAACCCCTACTGATCGTCGCCTTGGTGGGCCGTTGCCCCGCCAACTAGCTAATCAGACGCATCCCCATCCCTTACCGGAAAACCTTTGTTTCATATCGGATGCCGTCAATGAAACACATCGGTATTAGGGCCGTCTTTCGACGGGGTATCCCCAAGTAAGGGCAGGTTGGATACGCGATACTCACCCGTGCGCCGGTCGACGTCCAGAATGTGCAAGCACATAATGCCGTTTCCCCACGACTTGCATGTGTTAAGCCTGTAGCCAGCGTTCATCCTGAGCCAGGATCAAACTCTCCATTGTAAAATATCTCTCATGGAACGGAAACACGAATGGCACGAAGACCATCGGAATCCCCCGTCCCGTAATCTGCCAGGGACCAATTATCAATTGGCATCAAGTTCATGCACCTAAAAAAATGACAAGGTCGTTTCTTTTACCCATCTGCCGTCCCGAAAGGAGCGGCAGACGCTCTCGTACTACTTCTCTGTCCATGTAAATCCTATCAAAGAACGATGCCCAACGGCAGCACGACAAACGCACCGGCCGTAAAAGCGAGTGCAAAGGTAGGACAAAAAATAATAACAACCAAACTTTTCGCAGAAAAAAATGATTTTTTTGCAAAATAGCTCTTCTAAATGGGTAAAGCTATGTAAGACTGATAGGATACACCTTATTATATTATAGAAGAGTAATTTATTTACATATCTAAGACGAAAGTGCCAGATATCTGAAAACGAGAGAGACAGATTTCTGATTTTACCATTGCATTTAGTAATGAAATTAGTTGATTATAATGTACCACATATCATACCTTACACAAAGAACATTACAAGTACTTGGGCTATGATGACGCGAATAAACATTCCTAACGGATAGACTGTGGCGTAACTAATATTAGATGTCTCGCCTTTAGTTGTGTCATTGGCATAAACCAGCGCCATTGGGTTTGCCATTGCACCGCAAAGTATTCCGCAAATAGAGCCAAAGTCATATTTTTTTGTTCGTAAGGCTATAAGTGCTATAATAAAAATTGGCAGCACTGTAAGCAGCCTAATCCAACCCACATTAGACCTTCGGGACGGAATACTGTATCTAAAAAGCCTCTACCTGCATCTAAACCGATACAAGCTAAATAGAGTGATAGTCCTAATTTGCGTAGCATAAGCGATGCGCTGCGAGTGGTATAGGACACCATGTGGAAACGTGGAGCAAATGTTCCAACCAATATTCCCATAATAATTGGTCCTCCAGCAATGCCCAAGCGAATGGGAGATTCCATACCTGGAAGGTTGATAGGAATAGTCCCGATAGCAAGACCAAGTATCATTCCGAGGAAAATATTGCCAAGGTTAGGTTCATTCAGTGTTTTTACAGAGTTACCTAAGAAATGTTCAGCGTGGTCTATGTCTCGCGGTGTTCCGACAATAGTAAGATGATCGCCATAGCGCAGGCGCAAATCTTCAGTGGCAAGCAGCTTGATATCTCCACGCACCACACGGCTAACATTTACATTATACATATCGCGCAAACGTAGTTGACCGAGCAGTTTGCCATTGAGTTCGCTCTTTGTAAGCACAATAATGCGACTTTCAACATTCGAATCTATCTTATTCCAATCTATTTGTTCTTTGTTCCAATCACGACGGACGGTCTGACCAAACAAAATCTCCATACTTGCAACATCGTCCTTGTTGGCTATAACAAGCAGATTATCGTGATTTTCTAACACAGTAGAACCTTGTGGAAGTATGACTTCTTCGTCGCGCCAGATACGAGAGATAATAAATTTGGTGTGAGTATCCTGAGAAATCTCTGCAATAGTCTTACCGATGATGGCAGGATTAACCACAACGTATTGCCCAACGTATGTATGATTTTCTTCATCAGTACCTTTTAATTCTAAATCGTCGGGCTTTACAAAGAACTTCCGCAATAAAATCATAGCGAAAATAACGCCAACCACACCAAGCGGATAGGTTACAGCCGTTGCAAGAGCTGCACGACTACTGTTCACCCCCATGTGCTCTAAGGCTTGTTGCGCTGCACCGAGAGCTGGTGTGTTCGTTGTTGCACCACTAAGAATACCAACCATGTCGCTCATAGGCACGTTAAGTGCGTATGTTAGTGCGACAGCCATAACTGTTCCTAACAGAATAACGGCCAAAGACCACATGTTTAATGCTTTTTCCTTCATGTAACAGAGAACTAAAAAGTTAGGACCAACGTGCAATCCTAACGTATATACGAACAATACCAGCCCAAATGTTTCGCAATAGTTTAGCATCTGAGCGTCCATATTAAAACCAAAGTTACCCACGGCAATGCCTATGAAAAATACAAATGCCACTCCTAAAGATACTCCACCAAACTTTATTTTGCCTAAAGCAAGTCCAGCAGCACACACAAGCGAAACTATAATTACACCTTGGAGTGCAGAGTGAATGTTGAAAAGTCCGTTTATCCAATCCATCTTACTATCTTCTTAAGCTATTCTTAGTAGTTTAATGTGATTTGTTTCTTACGCGTTCTATTGATATTTCAAGTGCAAAGGTACTGTAAACTAAGAAAATAGCAAAATAAAACTATATTATCTTTCTCCCCAGTCCCCTCGATCAAGACTTCTGTAGCCAATAGCCTCTGCAATATGGTGTACTTGTACCTTGGGCGAAGCTTCGAGGTCGGCTATTGTTCGTGCTACTTTCAGGATACGGTTATAGGCACGTGCCGAGAGTTTAAGGTTTTCCATAGCTTTCCTAAGTATTTCGAGCGATTGCTCATCGGGCTCAACAAACTCATGAATCATACGTTCCGACATTTGCGCATTGCAATGAATGTTTGGATAATTCTTAAATCTTTCTGTCTGAATATAGCGTGCTCGCAACACACGTTCGCGTATATTGGCACTCGACTCGCCTTGTTCTGCTTTTGATAAGTCTTTGAATGGGAGCGGAGATATTTCGCATTGTATATCAATACGGTCGAGTAACGGACCAGATATTTTAGAAAGGTAACGTTGTATCTGCCCTGGCGTGCACACACAATGGTGTGTAATATCACCATAATAGCCACAAGGGCAAGGATTCATACTTGCTACAAACATAAAACTGCAAGGATATGTAACCGTGTATTTAGCTCTTGAAATGGTGATAGCTCGGTCTTCTAATGGTTGCCGCAATACTTCAAGCGTATGTTTGCTGAATTCTGGTAGCTCGTCACAGAATAAAACACCATTATGCGCTAAGGTTATTTCGCCTGGCATTGGGTTTGTTCCACCGCCAACTAAAGCAATTTCAGAGATAGTATGGTGCGGACTACGAAACGGTCGTTGTGTTATCAGTCCCGTATTCTTCCTTAATTTTCCGGCAATGGAGTGGATTTGCGTTGTTTCCAGACTTTCTGAAAGAGCCAAGGGTGGCAGTATAGAAGGAAGCCGCTTCGCCATCATACTCTTTCCGCTACCTGGCGGTCCAATCATAATAACGTTGTGCGAACCTGCAGCAGCCACCTCTAATGCTCGCTTTACGTTCTCCTGGCCACGAACGTCGGCAAAATCCAGGTCACTCGTGTACTGGTTCTCATAAAATTCCTTACGAGTGTCTACTTCGCAAGGTGTTTTCGTACAAGCATCGTTAAGAAAGCTGATGACTTCACCAATGTTCTCCATACCGTAAACTTCGAGCGTGTCAACTACAGCTGCTTCGTGTTCGTTTACTTTTGGTACAATTAATCCCTTAAACTTTTCTGCCCGCGCCTTAATTGCTATTGGCAATGCTCCTTTAATGGGTTGCAATGTACCGTCAAGACTTAATTCTCCCACAAGCATGTATTCGCCAAGATGTTCTGATTTTATTTTTTCGGTTGCACCAAGAATGGCAATTGCGAGAGGTAAATCGAAACTGGAGCCTTCCTTTCGAAGGTCTGCCGGTGCAAGATTGGCGGTTATGTCGGCAACAGGAAATGAATATCCGTTGTTCAGCAATGCCGCAGCAATACGGTCATGACTTTCTTTTACAGCCACGTCAGCCAATCCCGTGAGATGAAACATCACCCCTCTTGTTATGCTAACTTCCACTGTAACCGTTGTAACTTCCATACCGTTTACAGCAGCATAATATGTTTTTACAAGCATTTAGGTTTAAAACTTAATCATTCTATTCCTGAGCGTATTTGCATTTACCCCTACGTTCGGTTATCTTTCCATTGTTTAAGATAATGTTGTCGGGTATGTATGTCAGCCCAAGCGTCTTTATCAGTTTACTCTCCAACATCTCTCCATCGCAGATATTGGGGAAAATTATGCCGTTTTCCTTGATATATTGTCGTGCGCTCTTTGCAGACGGGTCTAAGCAAATGCCAATTACCACAGCTTCTTTCTTTTTCACAGCACTATTAAGCGTTTGCAAAATGTCTTTACTTTCATCGCTCCAAGAGACCCATGTACATATTATAACGTTCTTGCCATTTAGCTTCGAACTGGTAATAATGTTCCCATCAAGGTCTTTGGTTACGAATTTCGGCAATGGTTGTCCCACGCTTCCATTCTGCAGACTTCGCAGATATTGTGTCAAACGCGCCAAAGCCCCATTCTTTGGCTGTTCTTTTTCCATTAGTCTTATAAGTTCGGCTATTTGCTTATAGTTTGCCTTCCTATCATTAATAAGATAGCGTTCTGTCAGGTAAATACTAACAGGAGACTCAGGATGTTCCTTAACAAACCTATTAGCCTCTTTTACGACCTCTGGTGGCGACGCTACAGCAGTTTCTTTTCGAAACTTTCCCATCAGTTCATTATCGTCCGTGCCCTTCACCTCCATCTCTTTTCAGGTGTGAAGCATCTGCTTTTATTTCAACAGAGCCACCTGGTTCTGCAAAGATAGCATGTGTAGAAAAGTTAGGGAATACAAGAATAAGTGTCCCATTGAACTGACATGGTACTTCGTAAGCAAACCGTCCGCCTTTTATCTGGATAGTATCGAGGTCCGTCCATCACTCCGTCTGGACTATAAACAAATAGCTGTCCCTGATTAACATGCAGCAACCTACCATCAATTTTTAAAAGTATCCGCTGTGCTTTCCACAAGAAACCAATAGCAAAGACAGTAACAAAAACCAACTATTCGCTTCATGTGAGACAATGGTTTTAATAGGTTTTATAAAAGTAAAAAGCTAAACAGAGAAAGATCTCATTTACACTTTGCATTCTTAAAATACGAAAAACGTATCTCGAAAAGGTGCCGCAGCGGGACTTGAACCCGCACAGCCATTACTGGCCAAGGGATTTTAAGTCCCTCGTGTCTACCAATTCCACCATTGCGGCAAACCGAGTGCAAAGATAACACTAATTATCTGAAACCACAAGATAATTGATACTTTTTGTATTCTCCGCATCATTTTCGTTGCTATACGTGTAAACACAACACCTAATACACGTGCAGCATTCCGTTTGGGCCTGTGGTGCTTGCCCTATATCGTGTCATTGTCTTGCCTTTTTCGCCACTTACAATATTGCCACCCGTATTAAGGTTATAGGTTCTATGGCATGTCTTACAAGTCGCAATACCTGTTCCATTAACAGTAAGCTCGTAGTTACGTAGTGGCAGAGCATTTATGTCAAAACAATTAGGACATTGCAGGTCGTAAGCATAGAACCGTGCAGGCGTGTCAAGGTTGCCAAATCCCACTATTAAGCCATTGTTCATACCTATTCGCAAGTAGCTTTGCAGACGCTCATCAATGGCGTTGAATCGTTTTTCCGACCCTAATCCTTGATTGTTCTTAAAGTAAAAGTAGTAGATTCCGTCCTTATAGAGTGGTTTTATGGTCGTGAATACACCAGACGAAAGCATATTCATTGAACTGGCAAGCGTTGCATCGAGGTGCACACTGTTATCAATGGATAGATTACAATGGTAATCGCTATATTCGTAATTTATGATATCGCTGCACGCTATGGTGGTAAACAATATTGAAAGTGTTACTATCCCCTCTCCTATTATATTCTTTATTTTCATCAATCTTTGTCCTTTTACACATAAATCTTACTTGTAATAACGTTGAACAATTGTATTTATTGAGACAACAAAACCATAAAATAGTATAAAAAGGCACCCAATAACAAAATTATAGTTACTTTTGCTAACGTTATGAGAGATTATCAGATTATATTTACACTTTTGTTCTTGTTTGTCTCTACGAATGTTTTTGCTCAAGAACATATCAATCCGGAAGATCGTGTGGTAGACTTAAACTCTCCCACTTTCGTTCCAATGGTGCATATTGGTAAGGCGAAAGTAGGACAAGACAGTGTTCAATACGTGCGTACCAACACTATTTACATCTACCCTCCTATGGAATTTAAGAACGACAAGCAGCGTCAAGCCTACAATCGTTTGGTGTATAATATAAAGAAAGTACTGCCACTGGCTAAAGAATGCAACCAAATTATATTGGAAACAGGTGCTTATTTGCAAACTATTCCGACGAAAAAGGAACGCGATGCACTTACAAAAGCTGTGGAAAAAGAGTTGAAACAAAAGTATACACCTCGTATTAAGAAGCTAACTTACTCTCAAGGCAAGCTCCTTATTAAGCTTATTGACCGCGAAACCCACTCTACAGGCTACGAGCTCATACAAGCTTTCCTTGGTCCGGTACGTGCCGGCTTCTATCAAGCCTTTGCATGGGTGTTTGGTGCAAGCCTTAAGAAGCGGTACGACCCTAAAGGAGCCGACCGTCTTGTGGAGCGAATAGTGTCGCAAGTAGAGGCTGGACAGCTGTAATATGTATCCGAATAGAGAGGTTACATATTGCATTGAGCTATTAGTTTTGTACGATACGGAGGATAGAAGATGCAGTAAAATGATATTCAGATAGCACTTCTCTCTCTTTGCCATATTCTTCTACAAAGACAACTTTACATATTACTTGAATCTGACTTGTAAGTTTAGCTTAAAGCAAAGCCTATTTGTTTCATCTTTATAGAGCTTACCAAAGCCGTATCTACTTGATGAAGCCGTCTCTAACTTGGTATTACAATAAAGATAATCTTCAAAGAGGTTACGGTCATAGAAATGGTAACAAAGCACATCGCCATCGGCTTTCACTACAAGATAGCCTCCGTTGGCTTGATACGTCCCGTTCCAAGGCGTGTGGGGAACCATTCCAAGGGCTGTTCCACTAAGAAGTTCTTCACTTTATGAGCGTAGAAGTGTTGGTTGTAAGTAGTGTCGTAGTTTAGCGGATTTTCTGTTGATACATGCTCTGTCAGTGCTTTTAGATCTTTTGTGTCGCCTCGATTACTTTCCACAAGAATGTTAGCCATGATGAGAGCAACCAGCTATCGATTAGAATAAAATTATTTTTGACAAATGGCATCGTCCATTGCTTTGAAGCAGAACACTCCTCCCAGTTCTTTTATTTTTCCTGATTCGGTCTCTTATCTTACTCGAAGTATCTATCGAATTGATAGCTTCAATCTCTGTATCTGTGAAGTTGTGCCCCGTGATGGTAAAAGTGAAGTTAGTGGTTTTGCCTGCATTAAAGAGAGTTGAATTACCACCAATCTGCGATTTTATGCTGAAACCCAACGTTGGCGTCATACCCGTTCTAAGGTCATGAATAACAATCGTAATATCCTTCTTTTGCTTCGAGCCTGCTTTTAATCTTGTTGCAATGGATCTCGGACATAAATTGTTCTATCTCGGGAATAGCAAAAGTTCCTTTCTCCTTATGAATAATGTCAAGCAGCGTATTGGCTTTTTTGAGAAAGTCAGCCACCGGCTTACGTAAAAGTTCCTTTCCATCTTCTGATATAATAATGATTTCACCATCTAATGCGTATTCATAATGTATATCTTGCTCGTTCCGCAAAACTTTCAATATGGGATAAAACAAGTTCCTATCCTATTTAATTCTCCATCACCTGCATAGAGTTTCTTTTTCTCCTAACAGTTTGAGAAGCACGTATAATTCACTCCATTCACCTTTGTTTTGCAGTTTTTGTCATATATATAATGTATATTCTTATTTAGATTAATCCCAATAGTTCAAGTTCTTTTTTTGCTGTTGCCTGAATAGCTGGTATGGCTACAGAGTTCCCAAACTGCTTGTAAGCCGATGCGTCAGCAACAACAATCTTAAAGTTATCGGGGAATCCTTGCAGACGCGCCCATTCGCGTGGTGTCATTCTACGAATACCTTCACGGTTTACTTCGCCTTTGATGTGAGTAATGGGAGTGAAGTCTTTTAACCGAGGATCAACTATGAGATTGCGTTCTCTCCCCATACCGCCAACAACAATAGCATTGGCAATACCATTCGTGTCGATAATTTCGTACCCAAAACCATGTCCCGCAGCTTCATGACGCTCCCTGTGGCGTTTCAAAGTTTCAATATATACCGTAGACAGATAATACTTCACTGAGGGTACATCTTTCTCCATCACATCACAAAACTTCGGGCGAAGCTGCCCTACTGTTTGAGGTTCAGGGTATTGGAATTTGGTAATATCTATTTCTAAGTCCCTGCGGAACCCTATAATGTAGATGCGTTCACGATGTTGTGGAACACCAAAATCCATAGCGTTCAGTATCTGTGGGGGGACAACATCATAGCCAGCATTATCTAAATGTGTCAAAATGGTTTTAAGAGTACGCCCCTTATCATGAATAGCCAGTCCCTTTACATTTTCAAGAAAAAATGCCTTGGGCTGGTGTCGTCTAAGAATGTCTTCTATTTCGAAGAAAAGTGTTCCACGAGTTTCGTCTTTGAAACCAAGTCTTCGTCCTGCCAAAGAGAAAGCCTGACAGGGAAAAACCTCACAGAGAATATCAAACTGCTGTGGAATATAGCTTTTTGTAGATTGCTTTGTTATGTCGCCAAAGGGCATTTCACCGTAGTTGGCAAGATAGGTTTCTTGCGCTTTAGCATCAAATTCTGAAGAATAGACACATTTTCCGCCTAAGTTTTTGGAAGGCAATCCTAAACCCTCCAATACCTGCAAACAGGTCTATGAAGGTAAACTTGGGTTCGTTTGGAGGGGGGAAAGGCACTTGAAAGAAATCACGAAACAGACCATATTGTGCTGGTTTTTCGGCAACTGCCCATACTTTGTCGTCGGTTAACAGTTCGTTATTAGCGGTTTTCTTTCGTGTGTTCTTATGTTGTAAGAAACTACGGATAGCCAAAATAAGTTCTTCCTTTCTTTTCGTTTGTTTCTTGACACCCAGCATTATGCAGATAATGACTAAGGACAGCCATCTGGTTTTCGTAAGATGTTTCCCCGTAAATCTTTACCCCTTCTTCTGTTATTTCTTCGGGAAAAGATTTCAATGTAATGTCCTTTTTTGCTGTCTTTATTGCCATTCTCGTTTTATAATTTCCCTGCAAAGATAACTATTTTCCGTCTAAGATACCTCCTTGCGATGTTTTTTCTCGGGTAGAAACCCATAATGAAATGGAAGACCTTGCTATTTTATTACCAAGTTATTATACGTTATATACTTTGAAAGAATATGTATGCTGCTTCATTCATAAAAGAAATGTCTTTGCACAACGATGTTATACAAAGACCTTTTCCTAAGATTAGATTTGTTTATTCCATCTTACCGCATAGCGTTACAACTGTTTTCCTATTCATAAGGTATCGTTGCCAATGCCTCGGCAATCTTCTCTATGCCCTCTTTCAGCGGTCCAGATACCATCGTTTTCGCAAAGAAAGGAATATCGGCATCGATGGTCAGCTTCATTTTTGAAGAGGTTTTCGTCTACAGGAAGTATCTGAATCCAAAAGTTGAACGACATCGGCGAGTTTTCGCTTGCAAACTTTATGGTCTTCGGTTCGTCGCGTTCGATAATCCGCATAGACACTGCTCCGACAGGGGGTACGTTCACCGAGATGGTGTCTTTGTCGAAAGTCAAGCCCTGCAACTTATCTTCGGGTACTTTATCCTTTACGCGCTCTATGTTTGTAAGGTCGCTCAGCATGTTGTAGACACTCTGCTGAGGATAAGCGATTTGCTTTATGCTACTTTCAAATTTGCTCATGCTTACTTCCTCCAATTAGCAGGGTCTTTGCGCCATTCGTCGAGCATTGGCACGTCTTCCTTACTGATATATCCTATTTCTAAAGCCTTTTCCACAACATTCTGATAGTCGGTGAGCGTTACCAACTGCACGTTGGCTTCCTTGAAAGCCTCTTCTGCCACAGGGAAACCGTAGGTGTACGATGCTACCATGCCTACTACTTCAAAGCCAGCCTCGCGCAATGCAGCCACAGCCTTAAGCGATGAGCCGCCTGTAGATATCAAATCTTCTACCACAACAACCTTTGCGCCTTCTGGCAGTTGCCCTTCTATCTGGTTCTTCATACCGTGATCCTTTGGCTTTGGGCGGACGTATGCATACGGCAGAGCCAGTTCTTCTGCCACTAACGCCCCCTGTGCAATGGCACCGGTGGCAACTCCAGCCACAGCAGTGGCTTCAGGGAAGTGCGACAGTATGGCATGCACCAGTTCCAACTTTACAAACGAGCGCACATCGTGGTACGACAAGGTCTTTCGATTGTCGCAATAGAAAGGCGATTTCCACCCGCTTGCCCATGTAAAGGGGTCGTTGGGCTGCAGTTTAATGGCTTTAATATCGAGCAGTTTGCCTGCGAATATTTTTCTTTAAATCTTCCATAAATTGTGTAATATGCTTCTGTTTATGTTGCAAAGATAACGAATTACGAATGATGTGCAAAGCGAACAGTAATGTATTTTCGTCGCAACACAATAAAAATGCAAATCTATCAACCTGCTGCATCGCTGCAAACAACCACTATTTCCTATGTATTCCAGGAATACGAAGGATATTAGCTATTCTATGATACCTATGTACCTATTTTTTGTAAACATAATTTTTAAAGAAAAACAATAGTTACGCTTTTGCATTGCAAAAACCACTCTTTTGGCTTCCAAAAACCCTTGTTTTTGCACGCCAAAACAGGCTCTCTTGCAATGAGAAACAGCTCATTTTATAAGGCGCTGATAACAATGCTGTTATGCGAGTACTTGTTTTTATGAAAATATTTACACTTCCATCGTGTGCGTTTCAAAGGTAATTACAGGTGCAAATTCGTCGAAAAACAAGGGTGGTTCGTCGAAAATAATTTGTAGATACTGCAGAATAAGGTTACCTTTGTAGTGGTTTGAAACAACTTTTGCAACAAAAAAGATTATTATGCAAACAATAAAAGCGTGGTTGAAGAAGCGCAGTGTAGTGATATTTCTTGCACAGATAGGCATTTACTTTATGCTTACTGCAACGTGGTGCGTGGTGGTATATATCACCGAACGCGACCCATGGGTGGCAACGGCTTCGGTGCGCACCAACGCTGTTATGTTCTTTCTGCTCCTCGTGGTCTTCATGGCAAACTTCTATGTGCTTGTTCCGTATCTCTACGAAGATAAAAGTAAGCTGCGCCGATGGTTGTTTTGGTTGGTAGAATTTGCCTTGGTATTTTTACTGAACTACGACTTGTTCTTCCCACGCAGCAATACAGACCATGGTGTGGTGGTACATTTGTACTACTATCAGTTCGCTATTATCTGGCTGGTTCTTAACTATGTCGTGGCGATTGCAGCCATTTCCGTGCGTTATTTTATTCGTCAGAGCGACCTTCGGAAGCAACTTTTGAAGAAAAACAGCGCAATACGGAAGCCGAACTGGCTGGCTGAAGAACCAATTGAACCCGCATTTTCCTTTTCAATCACGCTAACAACATCTCTTCTTTGACGCAGATTGATGCCGATGAGGCGCAAAAACTCTATCGGCGAACTATCCGATTTGCTGCGTTATGCGCTCTATGAAACGCAGCAAAAGGAAGTGTCGCTGTGCGGAGAAATTGCCTTTATGGAAAACTATATCTCCCTGATGGCACTGCGTTGCGACAAGAACGTGAAGATAACAACACATTTCGATGTTCCCGACACGGCACGAACCATTGCGCCCATGCTGTTTCTGTCGCCCATCGAGAACGCTTTTCAAGCACGGTGTGAGCAGCGGAAAGCCGTCGTTCATTGACATTTCGCTGACCGAAGAGAACGGTTTCTTGGTGTTCTCTTGCCAGAACAGCAACCACCCGAAAGACAGCTGCGACCGCAGTGGCAGCGGCATTGGCATAGAGAATATGCGCAAACGCTTGGAGCTGATGTATGCCAAACGCTACGAAATGAGCCAAACGGTGGAACGGGGAGTCTACAAGTTGCAGATAAAAATAAGAACAAGAAGTTAATATATACCTATGAATCTAACGTGTATTATCGTAGACGACGAACCTTTAGCCATACGGCTATTAGAGAATTTTGTGGAACGTACACCTTTTTTGGTGCTCAAGGCATCGTTCACCGACTCTATTTCGGCTTTACAGACCATCAAAAACGATGTTGTAGACCTATTGTTTCTCGATATTCAAATGCCCGACCTGAATGGTATGGAGCTTTCGCGTATGGTGCCATCGCGCACTCGCATCATCTTTACAACAGCGTTCAAGGAATATGCTTTCGACAGCTACGAGGTGAATGCACTCGACTTCTTGCTGAAGCCAATACGCTACGACAAGTTCTTAACGGCTGCAGAAAAAGCCAGGGACTGGTTCGAAAGGCTGCCGCAACCCATAAACAACCAAAGGACGACGGTGTTTCTGAAGGCTGACGGAGAGTTGCAGCAAGTGCCGCTCACCGATGTCGTTTATGTGGAAGGAATGAAAGATTATGTCATCTTCCACCTTTCCGATCGCCGACTGGTTACACACATGACCATGAAAGCTGTGGAAGAGCTGCTCCCTTCTGCCCATTTCATGCGTGTAAGCCGTTCGTATATTGTGGCATTGGATAAAATAAGAAAGGTAGATAGGAACGATTGCATCTACATTGGCAACGAGATAATACACGTTACCGATGCTTTTCTTGCACCCTTCAAGGAATATTTGGAAGAGCGCAAGCGGTAGGTTTTCAGTTTCTCACAACATATACGGCAATGGTTTTCAGCCGCACATAGTTGTAGCTTAGATACATAAAACCACCAAAACGGTTGTGTTTTCCCCAGCTATTCTTACAAATAAAGTATTTGTTACCCGCCTCGTCGTGGGCTATTCCCATTATCTCCATGCAATGGTCGTCGGTAGTTTGGTAGGTTTCAAAAGCCTTTTGGCGTTGCGCTTGTGTAGGCAATTGGTTGTCGTTGTCTAACTTTGCTATGCCTTCTGCGAACGAGAAGCCATCTTCGGACGTGTCGCCCTCCCAGCAAACAGGGTGTCCCGAGCGCACAGACTGCTCCATGCAGTGCATCAAAGTGTCGATGGGAACATTTAAAAAGGTGTCGTGAAAATAGTTGTCGGGCACTTCCAAAGGGAAGTACGTGCCAAAAGGGTGGTGTGTAAAGCTCGTTAAAGCTAAGTATTCGTCGCTTTTACATACGCTGTGGGCAAACTCTTGCGGTGTGTAAATGGCTCGATAAAGAAACACTTGCCTTGGAACAGCACCTATTTCATCGTCCAACATAGTGTTAATATAACCAATCTGTTCGGCAACATTGCTTGTCTTAGGTGCTAAAACTGCCTGACTGAGTTTGCGTTCAATAACCTTATAGCTTGTGTCTCCTCGCTTATGGTAGGCATCGAAGTGGTATAAGCCGTAGGTTTGAATAAGGTCTATCAGCATTCCAGCCATTCCGCGAGTGGTAATAGTCGTACCCTGATTGGGCAAAACCGCATTTCGGGTTCTTGTCAATAGGCTTTTCGTAGCCTGTTCTGCCAAATACATACGCGCAACATAGTCGGGACTGAGGTTCACGGAGTCGCCTTGCATCAGGTGTTCGGTCTCTATTGTAGCCAGCATGGCATACGCCCAGCACAGCGAACTCTGTCCTTGGTCTTTCACGGGAGTAGTCCGCAACCGCACTTCATCGGTAAAACGGTGAGTAGGAAACTTCTGTCCGGCTTGCTTTGCACACCCTACAAGAAGGAACAAAGCAAGTGTTCTGAAAACTATTTTCTTCATTTTTAGCTTGTAACCAACAGAGGAATGCTCTCAATTGGCACTGCTCTTACAGGGTGTAAATAAGCTGAATGAGTGTTTGTCCAACCGCCTGCAGTGTTGCACGGTCTATGTGTTCCATCGTGTCGCTTACGGTATGCCATGTCGGTCCGAACGAACTCTGTGCGCAATCAGGATAGTAAGGAATAATATCGATAGCAGGAATGCCGGCTATTTTGTTGAGTGGCTCGTGGTCGTCGGTAACCATTCCGCCCTGTTGCTTCAGGAAATACGACTCGAAACCGGCACTCTTTGCAGCCTTCCATACACGGTCTACCACATCGGGAGCATATTGCAGAGACATTCCTTCCTTATAGAACTGAGCGCCTTCGCCCCCAACCATGTCGAGCAAAACACCGAACTTAGGGTGGATTGCAAGTGGCAGATTCTTTGCAAAATAGTTGGAACCCAAAGCCCAACTGTCGCCTGCCTGGTCCTGATAACGGGTTTCCCACTGCGGAACGCCCCAGTCTTCAGCGTCGAAACAAACGAAATCGACACCTACGTTCAGCGTGCTGTCGGCTTGTAACTGGCGTGCTAATTCTATCATAACGCCAACACCAGAAGCTCCGTCGTTGGCTGCCATAACGGGTTTCTTGTGGTTGGTAGAGTCAGGGTCGTTGTCTGCCCACGGTCTACTGTCCCAGTGTGCACAGAGCAAGATGCGCCGTTGTGCGTTTGGGATTGGTGCGGGCGATGATGTTTGTCGATTTTAATGTCGTGCCGTCATAGGCTTTTCAGGTCGGCTTTCTGTGTCTGAACCTCGCAGCCGTATTGCTTGAACTTTGCTGATAATCCATTGTTCGCACTTGTCGTGAGCCGACGAATTCATTGTGCGAGGACCGAAAATCGCATTGCGCTGCCGTATAGGCGAATGCCGAATCGGGGTTGAATGTAGGCCCCACGGGCTTTGCCGTTGCCACTGTGTCGCTGTCTTTGGTGCTGTTGTTGGTTGTTTTTTCCTTGCAGCTAAAGAGGTAAGGGCAGCAAGCAAAAAGCACTGCCACACCACTGCATAAAAACCTTATTTTTCCGTTCATTGTTGTTCTTTTTATTTTTTTGTTTGGCTGCCCTGTACCTGTGCCATTACGCGCAGCCAGTTCTCTCCCATATCTTTTTCTATGTCGCGTTCGCTGTATTTGCGAGCAAGCAAATGGCGGGTGAAGTTTATCATTTTCGCTTGCATCTGCCATTCCACGCACTGTTCCGTCGCCGTCGAGTCGGTTCCGATACCTACGTGGTCGATACCCATAACATCTATTGCGTGCTCTAAATGCGCAATGGCATCGAGGATTGAAGCCGTTCCGCCTTTGCACAAGAAGCCTTCATAGAGGGTGATGTGTGCCACGCCGCCTTTCTTTGCCAATGCTTTCAGCTGGTCGTCGGTAAGGTTGCGGGGTACGTCGCAGAGGGCTTTGCTGTTGGAATGGCTGCACACAATGGGCTGACTGCTTATTTCAAGCGCATCGTAGAAACTCTTTTCGCCGCCGTGGCTGAGGTCTACCATAATACCGTTGCGGTTCATTTCCTTGATTACTTCAATGCCAAACTTGCTCACGCCGCCGTGAAGGTTGCTCCCTCGTGCCGAATCGCAGATGTCGTTGTCGCCGTTATGGCACAGTGTGATGTACGTAACACCACGTTGTGCGAAGTATTTCACGTTGGCAAGGTCGCCTTCCAACGCCAAACCGTTTTCAATAGCAAACATAATGCTCTTGCGTCCCTTTCGTTTGTCTTCGTAAAGGTCGGACGGAGTGCGCGCAATGCTGAGGTAGCGACTGTTTTCTTTTACTATTTTCTCTATCTTGTTGAAGATTAAATCGGCGTAGGAAGTGGGCGTAAGGTTGTCCAAAACGTCGGTCAGCTCTGGGTTGAAACGCTTTAATCCCTCCACGTCTATCTTCGATGAGAACGTTTCGCCTATGCGTGGCTGAGGCAAGTAGGCTGCCATTGTAACGGCATCTTGGTGTCCTTCCGTCATCTTATGCAGGTCGTAAAGAATGCGCGGGTCGCGTTTGGCAAAGTCTACGCCTTGTGGGAAGAACATAGGAGTGTCGCAATGGGTGTCGAGTGTGAGTATGCGTGTGTGCAGTTGCTTGGCTGTACGGAAGTTGTCGGCTTCGTTTACAAACCATTTGAATAGTTTCTGACCTTCCTCTTCCAACCATTCCGGATGCCACTGAACACCTAAGATAGGTTTGAATTCGGCACTTTCCATACACTCTATAACACCGTCGGGAGCGTAAGCCGTTACTTTAAACCGCTTTCCAGGCACAGAAACAGCTTGGTGATGGAACGAGTTTACAAAGATTTTGTCTTGCTTGTAAATGGAATGAAGTATCGAACCAGACTCTATTGCAATGCTGTGCGTAGGCTCGGTGAAGGCTGCACTCTGGTCGTGCTTTAGCTTTGCAGGGCGCAAGGTAGTAACACTTTTCAAGCGTGCGAGCTTCTTTTCCCCTGTTTCCTCGACGATATAAGGGTCGTAAATGTGCTGTTGCACCTTTCCGTCTAATGCAATGGCCAAGACCTGCATACCTCTGCATACGGCGAATATAGGTATTTGGCGATTGTAAGCCAATCGTGTAGTGAGCAGTTCGGATAGGTCTCGCTTATCGTTTATGTTGCCTACGTTGAGCGTTGGCTCTTCGCCAGCCCACAAAGGGTTCACATCGGCACCGCCTGTAAGCAGAAGTCCGTCGATACGGTCGAGTATATTGACGATTACTTGCTTATCTGTGGTAGGGGGAATGAGTAGCGGCGTGCCTCCAGCTTCTATTATTTGCTTATGAAAAACCTCCCGAATGGTAACATCTTGACCTGAAAAGTTAGTGGTAATACCAATGACTGGTCTGGTGTTTCCTTCAGGGTAATGGTCGTAAAGTCCTGCTAAATGAGCGTCTAAGTTATAGTTTTGCATCATAATTCTTATTTAAATAGACGATAGAAGCTGTGCACAATCGGTGCAGTTTAGAGGTCTTCGCTGATTGGAATCTCGCGTTTGATGCTCTGTTCGAGCGAGATAAGCGTCTCAGTAGATACTACACCGGGAATGCTTTGTATCTTGTTGTTGAGCAAATCCATCAGTTGTTCGTTGTCTTTTGCAAAGAGTTTGACGAGCATAGTGTACGAACCTGTGGTGAAATGGCATTCTATCACCTCGGGAATCGTGGCAATACGCTCCACAACATCGCGATACATTGAACCGCGTTCGAGGTTCAAGCCAACGTAAGTACATGTGGTATAACCAAGACTTTTGGGGTTTTACGTGGAAGCCGCTGCCTATAATTACGCCATTTTCGATAAGGTGTTGGACTCTTTGATGGATTGCAGCGCGCGATACGCCACACTCTGCTGCTACGTCCTTAAATGGTATTCGCGCGTTCTGCGACAGGATACCAAGAATCTTTCTGTCTAATTTGTCTATCTTATCCATATCAATATTGTTTCTGACTTGCCAACAACAGCAAGTGAGTTAGTTTACAATTTGAAAGCAAAAGTAGGCATTTTAAATGGAACAGGCAATAGAAATGCATAAAAAAAGTGTGCCTATGTGCACACTTTGTTATACTTTTCTAAAGTTATTTGCTTTTAACTCCTATTGCAGTTTGTTCTATTCCTTTCAATTCAAGGGTAAAAATGAGTGCTGAATAAGGTGCTATATCGTCGCCCGCACCCCGTGCTCCGTAGGCTAATTCCTGTGGAATGTATATCTCCCACTTAGACCCTACCGGCATAAGCATGAGTGCTTCGGTCCACCCTTTTATAAGTTTTCCTACACCAAAGGTGTCACTTTCGGTTCCGTGGCGTGATGTTGCATCGAACACTTTACCGTCGATGGTGCGCCCTTCGTACACTACTTTAACCATATCGTCCTTTGCCGGCTTTGCGCCATTGCCCTTAACGAGCACCTTATACTGCAATCCGCTTGGCAAAGTAACTACTCCCGGCTTCTTCTTATTCTCTGTAAGGAACTTCTCGCCTGCAGCTTTTGTTTGTGCGTTGCGTTGGTCTGCCAATGCTTTTTGCTTTTTATTAAGATATTCTTGCGCTTCTTCTTGTTTGAAGAAGGTAGTGTCTTTTTTCATAGCATCAACGAAACCTCTGAAGAAGAGCCTGTCGTTGATGTCTGCAGATATACCTTTAAACTGCTTCTTTATATTGGGAAGCATAGCTCTTTTCTACCTGTGCTGCGATTTGCAAGCCTGCTGTGTATGCTGCAAATGATGAGTCTTTACGTTTTGAAATACCTTCTTTCAGTCCACGTATAAAGTCGGGCATTTCTTCTTTCGATACACCTAACTGACTTGAAATATACTTTTCCAACCCGCGTGTTGCATTCATTCCCGCTGCGTAACTTAACGAATCGAACTTCGTTATATCTATTGCGGGCTCATCGCTGACAGGTGTTGTGATTGCTATTGATTCTATTTGCTCTTGCTTTTTCTGTTTCTTCTCTTTCTTGCTCTGTGCGTTTGCCGTGCCGAAAACTGCACTTACAAAGACGAGCAATGCCATAATTGCTATTTTCTTCATTGTCTTTTTCGTTTAAACAGGAATGCTTACAGTGTACATTCGTGTATTGTTTCCCATGAAATGGTGTAGTGATGAAAAAGTGGATTGGGCTAAACCATAGCCCAACCCACCTTAATATATATAGTATGAAAACTAATTGTCTATAGTGCGAAAAACTATTCTCGGTTATCTTCTTGGGCTCGCCGCAGCAGCTTCAGGTGCAGCTTTCTCGATAGACAAGAGTTCTATGGTGAATATCAAAGTAGAGAAAGGCTTTGATATCAGGGCTTGGCTGCTGTGCGCCATAACCTGCTGCGTAAGGAATGTAGACCTCCCACTTAGAGCCAACAGGCATGTTCAGCAATGCTTCGTTGAAGCCAGGGACAGCCTGTCCTATCTGCATTGCCATGTTATCGTTCTTGTCGAACATCTTACCTTCGATTGTCTTGCCTTCGTAGCTAATCTTTACCACTTGCGATGCTGTAGGCTTTGCACCTGTTCCAGCCTTTATTTCCTTATAGTAAACGCCTTGTTTCAGAGCCTTCATTCCTGGGGGTTTTAGCTATTTTTTGCCATAAAAGCGTCGTTCTTTTTCTTGTTCTCTCCGTACTTCTTTTTCGGCTGTCTTAGCTTGAATGGCTTGGAACTCTTTGCTCAATCTGGCGTGCTTTCTCTATGGTCATGCTCTTGTTGTTGCCCTTTGCACTTGCAGCAAAACCTGCAAGGAAGTTGCTTAGCGAGATAGATTGGGTAGAGTCTTCACCGAAGATGCTCTTGTTGATTTGGTTTTTAATAACCATATTCATATTCATACCCACGCCAACACCGGCATTGTAAGCAGCTTTTTTCTTGTCGTCCATGCTTGTTGCACCGTCGTTCAAACCTTTAATGAACTCGTTGATGTAGGCAGTGTCGATATTCATCTGCTGTAAATACTTTTTTACACCCTGACCTTGGTCTACACCAAAGGCATAGCTTAAAGAATCAACGTCAGACTTTAAGTCTTCTTTTGGAGTCTGATTGCCGCATGCCGTAAAGCCTACTGCGGCGATAGCCAATGCGGCTACAACTGTTAGTTTCTTCATTTCGTTTTCTTTTATTATTGTTTTCGAGTTAATATTCTTTCTGTTTATTGCACCTCTATAAGTTCTACATCAAACACCAATGCTGCGTATGGAGGTATTGAAGCACCTGCGCCACGTTCGCCGTAGCCTAAGTTGTAAGGTATGAAGAAGCGATATTTGGCTCCTTCGCTCATAAGTTGCAAGCCTTCGGTCCAACCTGCGATTACCTGGTTCAGCCCAAACGTAGCCGGTTCGCCACGGTCGTACGAACTGTCGAACTTGGTTCCGTCTATGAGCGTACCCTCGTAGTGGCACTTCACCTTGCTTGTTGCGCTTGGCTTCTTGCCATTTCCTTCTCTGATAACCTCGTATTGGAGTCCTGAAGGCAGCACAACTATATTGTCTTTCTTTGCATTCTCTGCCAAAAGTCCTCTCCTACAGCCTTGGCAGCCCTGCCTGCTTCTGCAGCAGCAGCCTCTTTCCTTTCCTGTTGCTCTGCAAAGAAGTTGTTAACGAGGGTCTGCGCTTCCTTATTGTCTACTTTTAGTTTTTTACCAGCTATTGCATCTTTAATCGCCTGTGCGAAATCGTCAATGTTCAAGCTGGTTGCTCCCATTCCTCTGAGCTGTGTACCGATGCCGATACCCAAGGCGTAGCTTAATTTATCCATTGATGTTCTTTTTCTTGTTTAAATATTATTAATGTGCAAAGATACTATTTTTTAGAATACAGTATAGCATTTATCTAATTAAAATTACTAAATTTGTGAAATCAACAAATAAAAAAATATCGATATGAAGAAAATAGTGTTTTTTTAACAGGAGCAGGCATGTCGGTGGAAAGCGGTTTCAAGACTTTCCGGGGCAACGACGGCTTGTGGGAAGATTATCCGGTGGAGAAAGTGGCTACCCACGGGCTTGGGAGAACGACCCAGGTTTATAAACAACTTCTATAATGGCTTGAGAAAGAAGCTATTTGCAGCGAAACGCAACGATGGGCACAAGCTTATAAAACAGTTAGAAGACCATTATGAGGTTACCGTAATTACTCAGAATGTTGACGATTTGCACGAAAAGGCTGGTTCAACCAACGTTATCCACTTGCATGGAGAGCTGAAAAAGGTTTGTTCGAGTGCTGATGCGTACAACCCGAAATACAGAAAGGAACTTACAGAAGACGTTCCTGACGTTTTGCCGGGCGAAAAAGCAGGAGACGGAAGCCTGCTTCGACCTTTTCATCGTGTTCTTCGGAGAGAGTGTTCCGATGATAGAACCTGCTGCAAAAGAGGTGTCGGAAGCTGATATTTTCGTTATCATTGGCACGTCGCTCAATGTTTATCCAGCTGCCGGCTTGGTGCATTATGTCCGTACCGATGTTCCTATCTGCTTAATAGACCCTAACGATTTAGACTCGAAACATGGTGCGAATGTTACGGTTACTCGTAAGGGAGCAAGCGAAGGAATGCGCGAACTGATGAAAAACTTTAGATAAACGTGTATAACAAAACAGATATAAAATTATGAAAAAGATGGTATTGACACTTTTGTGCGTACTGATGGCTGTTTCTGCCGTGGCTCAAAAGAACGTGTACGGATTTAAAGTGAAAGATGCCAATGGGCATATTGTAAAAGCTAAAAACTATAAAAGGCAAGGTTATGCTTATAGTAAACACTGCCACGAAATGCGGTTTCACACCTCAATACAGGGCTTTGCAGAAGCTATACGATACTTATAAGGCGCAAGGGCTGGTTGTTCTCGACTTTCCATGCAACCAATTCGGTGCGCAGGCGCCTGGAACGCTTAGCGAAATCAGGGCTTTTTGCACGGGAAACTATGGCGTTACCTTCCCGCAATTCGAGAAGATAGACGTGAACGGCAGAAAGAGCTGCCGCTCTACACCTATTTAAAAGCACGACAAGGCTTTAAAGGATTTGACTACAAAACGACAAAATAGGCAAGTTTCTCGACGAAAAGTTCAGTAAGCAGGACCCTAACTCGCAAAAGATCAAGCATTAAAGTGGAACTTTACGAAGTTCTTAATAGACCGTGAGGGGCACGTCGTGGACCGTTTCGAACCTACAGCTGATATGAAAGATGTTGAAGCGGGCATTCGTGCAGTACTGAAAATAAAGTAAAAATGGGCGCGACACAACTGCGATGCCCATGCACTTGTTTTCTTAAAAATAGCTTGCCGGGAAGCCATAACTGCACCTAAGAAAAACAAGAGCGTTTGTCGGGTATTTTTCAACAATCGCTTTTACAATGCAAAAAGCCCTGTTTTGGAATGCAAAAACAGGGCTTTTTAGAACGCAAAACAATGGGTATTGAATTTCGTTAGATATTTGTCAATAGCTGAATGAGATTTACATTGCACAATAACGGTGTGTCTCTCCCCTTGTCTTTTCTTCTCCATTAACCTTTATGAACCTTAAAAACAAGGTGCTATTTTTATTTAAAAGTTTCCCCTTCCAGTAGGAGCACACGTGTTACATCGAAATAAATGTCGGGTTTATCCCAATATTTGCTCTTTTCGCCTAAGTGTAATACATCGCATGCCACTTTGTTTTTACCCGACATAATGAGTGCCTGTCCTGTTACTTTCCATATTTCGAGATAATAATGCAGAAGTTGTATTCGTCGCTTACGCTGGTTACACTAAATGGGTTTTCGGCAGTTCCATCGCCTGTAGAGCCAATAACATCGTATATTTGCATCATAATGCGCAAACAATGACGTGCTTCTGATGCAATTTCGGAAGAATCTTCAGGATTGGTTTCGAGACGTTTCAAAAGAATAGAAGCCTTTCCAATGAGTGCATCGGCATTCAACGGATTTTTGTAAGTGCCTTTTCTGCCAATCTAAGTGCTGCAGTCGGTTTAACTTTCAGCGAATCGCTCATCTGCATTACGTCTATCATTTCGTTTCCTTTACTTATATACGACTGACCGTAATAGGCAAGAATGCATTCTGGCAACGTAAGAGTTGTGTCCATTTGGGGCTGCACAAAACGAGCAATAAGAGCCTTTACACTGTCTGGACGAGTTTTTACAGTTTTTCTATCGCTTTCCAGTCTACACGAATAATGTGGTTTTTATTCTGTGCCAAAACATGAAGAAAGCACAAAGTAAGATTAATGCTATGTTTTTTCATATTGTTGAGAGTTTTAGTTGAACTTTTGCGACAAATATACGTCTTTTTGAGTAATATTATAAATGTATTGCATAGTTTTTCTATTGTTTTAGCAGAACAATAGGTTAATGCTGGGCGAGGAAAGAAAGCCAAAATAGCACGACAAACAAAAAAGGCAATGGTGGTGTGGCTTAATTAAACCTTTCCATCATTGCCTTTTTACATATAGTTTTTACTTTATAAAGTTACTTCACAATTACAAGGAAGTAGTTTTTCTTGCCTTTTCTGCACCAATAAATACTTACCGTCGATAAGGTCTTCGGCAGTAATTACTTGGTCGAAAGCTTGCAATTTCTCTTTGTTAAGCGATACGCCACCACCCTTAACGAGTTTGCGCATTTCGCTCTTGCTTGGGAAAATCTGCATGCCTTCTTGGTTAAAGATGTCTACTGCAGGCTGTCCGAGCAAGTCTTTAGATACCTCGTAGTGTGGAACATCTTTGAAAACGTCGTTGAAAGTCTGCTCGTCGAGTTGCAGAAGGTTCTCTTTGGTAGCCTTACCGAAGAGAATGTTCGATGCAGCCATCGCCATATCAAGGTCTTCCTGCGAGTGTACCATACGCGTAACCTCTTCTGCCAAACGGCGTTGGAGGCTGCGACGGCCTGGGTCTTGGCGATGTTCGTCTACAAGAGCATCGATAGTGGGCTTGTCGAGCGAAGTAAATATCTTTATATACTTCTCTGCATCGTCGTCGCTGACGTTGAGCCAGAACTGATAGAATACGTATGGAGTGGTGCGGTTGCGGTCGAGCCAGATGTTTCCGCTTTCGGTTTTACCGAACTTTTTGCCGTCTGCCTTTGTTATAAGTGGACAAGTCAGACAGTAAGCTTCGGCTTCTTGTCCGAGTGTGCGGCGGATTAGCTCTGTGCCCGTGGTCATATTGCCCCATTGGTCGTTGCCTCCGAGCTGCAGTTTCACCCCAAACTTCTCGTATTGGTATAGGAAATCGTAGCCTTGCAATAGCTGATAGGTGAACTCGGTGAACGAAAGACCGTCGCTTGCCTCACCATTTAGGCGGCGTTTCACACTGTCTTTGGCCATCATATAGTTTACGGTGATGTGCTTTCCAACTGTTCTGGCAAAGTCGAGGAAGGAGAAATCCTTCATCCAATCGTAGTTATTCACCATCTCCGCCTTGTTGGGCGCATCGCCATCGAAGTCGAGGAACTTGCTAACCTGCCTTTTTATCGCCTCTTGGTTGTGGTAAAGGGTTTCAGAATCGAGCAAATTGCGCTCCTGGCTCTTGCCCGATGGGTCGCCAATCATACCTGTTGCGCCACCAATGAGCAGATAAGGCTTGTGCCCACATAGCTGCAAGTGGCGGAGCATCATAATTCCGCAAAGGTGTCCAATGTGTAAAGAGTCGGCAGTAGGGTCGGTTCCAAGGTATGCCGATACCATTTCTTTTTGCAGAAACTCCTCTGTACCGGGCATTATCTGCGCCAACATACCGCGCCATTTTAGTTCTTCAACAAAGTTCTTCATCAATTATTGTGTTTAAAACCCGCAAGGGCTGTATTATATATAATGTATTATTGGGCTGTTTTTTATGTGCTGTTTAGGGAACCGGGTCGTACCCACTCCCACCCCATGGGTTGCATCTTAGTATTCGCCAAATAGCCAATCCAAGTCCTTTTATCGGTCCGTGCTTCATCAATGCTTGCTTTGCGTACTCCGAACAAGTAGGTGTAAATCTGCAAGAAGGAGGTGTAAAGGTGTGTGATAAACCGTTGATAAAAAAAGAATTGGAACTATCAGTAGCCACGATAACAGACGCGAAACAGCGTGTAAAAGCTTCTGAAACGTCATTCTTGAATAGCCTCCTTTCTGTCTGTTTCAATCTTTTCCCCAATGCGTTGGAGCAGATTGCACATCTTGTTTTCTATATCAGCAGATGCGTGAAGCATATTATCGAGCCATATAAAGGCGAGTAACACCTCCTGATTCGGCATCGGTTGCAGCTTGTCAAGCAAGATATATTTGTTCTTTCGATACGCTTCTCTCACCTGTCGCTTTACTCTATTGCGCTTTACGGCACGCTTAAAATACTTCTTGGGTACGCTAACGAGTATCTTTGCTTGTGGTGGTGGTGTACCTTAGTGCTTCGTTACGGTCTTTTATCACATATACTGCCCGCAGCGGAAAAGCAACCATAGAATGACTATTCCCTCCATTAAAGAGCTGGTCTATGAGCAGTTTGCTGCATATTCGCTCCTCTTTACACAACGTAAATCTGCGGGTAACAGGCATTGGCGATTAGCTTTTTATGTTTTGGAAGATAATCCGAGTGGAATAATCTCCTATGGTTCTCTTACTTCTTCTGCTCTTCCAAGAAGGCACGTAATGCACCTGTCATAGAAGGATATTTAGCTGATGGTGCCTCCAAATCAAGGCGCAGACCTTGGTCTTTCACCTCTTTGGCTGTTGCAGGACCAAAGGCAGCTATCTTAATGTCGCCTTGTTCAAAATCGGGCAAGTTCTTTTTCAAAGCACGAACACCCGTAGAGCTGAAGAAAACAAGCATATCGTAGTCGAAAGACTTCTTCTCTTCTTCCGTAAGATCGTTGCTGACGGTGCGATACATCACACATTCCTTGTGCCTCAGCTTGTTGTTCGTGAGCAGCGTTCCAATGGAATCGGTATGCACCGAGCTTAACGGAACAAGGTATTTCTCGTCCTTGTGCTTTACCATTGTAGGAATCAAGTTATCTATTTTACCCGAATTACCAAAGAAAATCTTACGCTTTCTGTACTGCGTATATTTCTGAATATAGAGCGCAATTGTTTCTATCACGCAGAAATACTTCATTGTTTCAGGAATGGTGATACGCATTTCCTGCGCCAATTTGAAGTAATTGTCAATGGCATGGCGAGATGTGAATACCACAGCAGTGTAATCAAGCAAGTTAATTTTCTGCTGACGAAACTCTTTTGAAGACAAGCCTTCCACCTTAAAGAATGGGCGAAACACCATTTCTATGCCCAAATCCTTGGCTATTTCATAATAAGGAGACTTGTCGCTCCCCGGTTTAGGCTGTGATATTAATATCTTTTTTATCATCGTGTCCTAAAAAATTATAGTCAAATAGTTATCGGTATATACCAAGATTCCTATCAATGCCATCAGCGGCATCAATTCTAAGGTGCAAAAGTACAAAATTATTTGCAGACTGGCAGCTGTTCTTTTAAAAAAGATGACATATCCCTGGTAAAAGAGGAGCAATTTGGCTAAACCTACAATGGTTGCTACATAGATGAGCGTATATTGCACCGATAGCCCGAAATAAATCATCAACAGCACTGCAGGAAATATGAGAACGCCCTCTGCCGATACGAGAAACAAGGTCAGTTGCGACCATTGCTGATTACTCTTGCGGTCGAAATACACCCAGTTTACAATGGAATACAACAACTTCTTTAGCAGAAAATACCCTAAGAAGATGGCAAGAAAAATGCCCACGACAAGCATTGGCGAATCGACAACGTAGTTACCACCATTCTCAGAGCGCGTGAACAGGTAGTAGGTAATGCTCAGAAGCAATGCCGTCTGTACGACCAAAAAGACTTGGAAGCGTACTTCGTGTCCTGTTTCGCCTACATTTATACGGCGATAGGGACGATTGAAAAGTCCCTTTATCTGCCTTACAATGAAGTTGCTTGACATAGATGAGGCTATCATAGCCAAGGCAAAGCACACCAGGAGCGTGCCTGCCACCACGTTGTCGTTGCTCACACTGTAAGGCACAGGGTCGCCAAGTATTCCGCCGTTCGACATTCCAAGCTCGGGACGGTAGTAAGGGTTGCCCTTGAAATAGCCTTCTTGGGCAAACTTCACGTCGGTCAGCTTGAGGTGTTTTGGCGTTTTCCACTTCAGCAAACTCTTTGTCCTTTCGGTCCTGACAGTATCTGCCTGTCCAATACCACTCTCCCCATGCTCTGTCGTTGCGTTCTTTGCAGACTGTTGAGGTGGGGTTTGCAGCCGCCTTAATAGTGGCGGAGTGGCGATGGAATCGGTTGTTGGCATATTGTTTTACAGTCCGAATGCTTTCTTAATCTCTGCTACTTTGTCGAGTTTCTCCCATGTAAAGAGTTCCACTTCGACTTCTTTCTTCTCGTGATACAGGCTTGTGAAAGTCTTTTTCACGGTCTCGTTCTTGCGTCCCATGTGTCCGTAGGCAGCTGTTTCTATGTACATTGGCTGGCGCAACTTCAGCATTCGCTCTATAGCCTTAGGGCGAAGATCGAACATTTGCTTTATTTTCTCAGCTATTTCGCCGTCTGTCAGGTTCACATGAGAGCGTCCATAAGTATTAACATAGACACTAACAGGCTCGGCAACGCCGATAGCGTAAGCCAATTGCACAAGTATTTCGTCGCTGACACCTGCTGCTACCATATTCTTTTGCAATGTAGCGAGTTGCGTATGCAGCTGAACGGTCTACCTTCGATGAGTCTTTTCCAGAAAAAGCACCACCTCCATGCGCGCCTTTTCCGCCGTAGGTGTCTACAATAATCTTACGACCAGTCAAGCCTGTATCGCCGTGAGGGCCACCGATAACGAACTTTCCGGTGGGATTTACAAAGTATTTTATGTTGTCGTTGAACAGTGCCAGCACCTTCTCCGACTCTATCTGCGCCTTCACGCGTGGCATCAGTATGTTCAAAACGTCCTCTCTAATCTTTGCCAACATCTCTTCGTCGGCTTTCAGCTGTGCCTCGGCAGAATTGTCGGCAGGCTTTACAAAGTCGTCGTGCTGGGTAGAAACCACAATCGTATCAATGCGTTGTGGAATGTTGTCGTCGCTGTATTCCACCGTTACTTGGCTCTTTGAATCAGGGGCGGAGATGGGTCATCACCTTTCCTTCTTTGCGTATGTCTGCCAAAGGTTGTCATTAACAAAGTGGGCCAGTTCAAGCGTAACAGGCATGTGGTTTGCCGTTTCATTGCAGGCATAACCGAACATCATGCCTTGGTCGCCTGCGCCCTGATTGTTCTCATCGGTACGGTCTACGCCACGGTTAATATCGGAACTTTGTTCGTGAATGGCAGAAAGAACACCGCAGCTATTGCCGTCGAACTGGTATTCAGCCCTTGTGTAACCAATCTTATTGATGGTTTTGCGTGTGATGGCAGGAATATCGATATATTCTTTCGAGCGTACTTCGCCCATAATAATTACTTGTCCGGTAGTGTTGAAAGTTTTCGATTGCACAACGAGAAGTATCGTCGTAGGCAGGAACTGGTCGAGAAGAGCATCGCTAATCTGGTCGGCAACCTTGTCTGGGTGCCCTTCTGAAACTGATTCTGATGAAAATAAATATGCCATCTGTTATTTCTTTTTACGTTTACCTATTATAATAAGGGTGCAAAGTTACGGTATCATATTCGGATAACAAAATAAAGCAAAAGATTTAGATTTTTATTAGAACCTAAAAGCGGTTTAGGTTCAGTAGAATTTATTGAGGGAACAGTTTTTCCTTTTTGTTGCACAAAGGCAGATACAGAAAAAGAGCTTTTAATTCTGTAAAGATAATTTACAGAGAAATGATTGAGACTGTTTAGCGTTGCGAAAGTGCCTGTTTTACGTGGTAAAAGAACCTGTTTTGCACTTCAAAACAGGCTCTTTTGCATCACTAAACAACAGGTTTTGCAAAACACTGAAACTAAAACGGTTAGCTAATAGATAGTTTCATAAATAATCTTTACATATTTTCAGATTCTTTTCCGCCCGTTGCGAAACTATCCATACTTGTTTATTTATCGCTTGCAAAGCATAGGGCGAGAATGCTAATCTTTATGTCCGGAACTTTCATCAGTTCCTTCCCGACGGCTGTCAGCGTTGCTCCTGTGGTAATTACATCGTCGATTAAGAGCACGTGCCGGTTGTTCAGTTTCTCAGCAGCACAGAGTTCAAAGGCGTTTTCCACGTTCCTGGAACGTTCCCATAGGTTTTTCTGGGTCTGACTTTCTCTAAACGACTTTCTACGAATGGCTTTTTTCACGATGGGCAGCCCCGTTACGGCACTTATTCCGCGTGCTATTTCATGGCTTTGGTTATAGCCTCGCTGAATAGTACGGCGGCGTGTGAGGGGCACGGGCAGCAGGGCAGTAATGCCGTCGAAGAAGTTTTCGGTTGCATATTCGGTTGCAACAAGCTGTCCAAGCTGTTCGCCAATGTCGGGACGGTCGAAGTATTTCAGCTTATAGATAAGGTTGCTTGAGGGAGAACTGGGCTTGTAAAGGAAGAAAGCAGCGCATTTTTCCACTGGTATTCTGCCCCAAAAGAGGTGCGCTACCTCGTTGTCGAAGGAATGGAGCTGGTGCATGGTGCGGGGCAAAGCTATATTGCAGGCAGCACAAAAGCGGTTCTTCGGTGATGCCAAGTCGGCATCCACAGGCTGGACAAACACGAGGTGCAATGAGGTCGAGCACACGGGAAAAGAAGCTAATCTGTGTCATCTCCGTCTATATCGTCTATTATTGAAGCGTCGTCTATGCACTGCCGAATGACATCGAGCGTAAAACCACGCCCCATTGCATATTTTATCAGTTTCATGGAACGTTCGTAAGCGGTTTCAGCCTTTATGGTTGGATACTTGCTTTTCAGCAGTGGGCGCAGCACATTCAAGTATTCTTCCGGTTCAATTTCGTCGAGAATGGGCTGCGAAATGCTTTGCGGAATGTGCTTTTGCCACAATGCCTGTTCTATTTTTCGGCGCCCCCACTTGTTGAAAGTAATCTTATCGTGCACGAACGATCGTGTAAATCGTTCGTCGTCGATATATTTATAGTCGATGAGTTTGCCGATAATGCGTTCCTGCGCATCGGCTGCAATGCCCCATTTGCATAACTTCTCTGCCATTTCGCCCGAACAATGCTCACCACGAGCGCAAAGATCGCCAAGTTTGCGCAAGGCTTCTGCTTCGGTTATCTGTTTCTTTTGTATCATGCTCGCATTGTTTTTACAAATCGTTGCTTGCCAAATTGGTCGGTACGCACCTCTGTGCCGGCATAGCCCAAAGCGTTTAGCATTGCCGAAACCTCGTCGGCAAAGCGGTCGTTGATTTCAAAATAGAGTTCACCACCGTGCGAAAGGGCAGTCGTTCCATATTCTGCAATAGCACGATAGAAGCGCAGAGGGTCGTCGTCGGGTACGAAAAGAGCCGTTGGAGGCTCGTGGTCGAGCACGTTCTGCATCATTTCCGTGCGCTCGCTGTCGCAGATATAGGGTGGATTGCTTACAATAATGTCGAACGTTTCTTCGGTTGCGGCAAGCTGTAATGCATCTTTCAGCTGGAAATTGACTGCTGCTCCCAACCTTATGGCGTTGTCGCGGGCTATTAAAAGTGCCTCTGGCGAAATGTCGCAGGCAGATACTACAGTGTTAGGCATATCCAACGAGAGGGTGATAGCTATACAACCGCTCCCCGTCCCGACGTCTAAGACACGTAAAGGAGTAGGCGGTTGCAGTGCACAGTATGGCTTATCGTGAACGTTTACCACCCATTCGCAGAGCAGTTCCGTTTCGGGACGGGGTATAAGCACGCCCGAGCCACGCCAAACTGCCGTCCGCAGAATGTAACCGAGCCGAGAACATACTGCACTGGTTCGCCTTTTGCCAATCGAAGCATTATTTTTTCGAGTTTGCTGGCATCGTCTGCTGATAATTGCGTAACTTTGTCGGTATATATATCGGTAAGCGTTAGCCCGAATCGGTCTTCTAAAACCATTCTGACAATGGCTTTCGCCTCGTTTAATGGATAGATATTCGTGAGCTGTTTATACAGATTTTGGTAGGTCGTGTACATATTTGCAAAGGTAGAAAATAAATGGAAATGAAACAAAAAGATATAGATGAAATGTATATGCGCCGCTGTTTGCAGTTGGCAAAGAACGGCAGGCTGTTGGCAAAACCCAACCCTATGGTGGGCGCTGTGATAGTAAGCAGTGAGGGAAAAATCATTGGTGAGGGCTACCATGTGCGGTGTGGAGAAGGTCATGCCGAGGTTAATGCCTTTCGGTCGGTATGCCACGAAGATGAGCATTTACTGTGCGAAGCCACCCTATACGTCAGTCTTGAACCCTGTTCGCACCACGGAAAGACACCGCCTTGTGCCGATTTGATTGTTCGAAAGGGCGTTCGCAGAGTGGTTTGTGGCTGTGTAGACCCTTTCTCTGCAGTGCAAGGGAGAGGCATTGAGCACATTCGCAAGGCAGGAATAGACGTTACTGTGGGCGTATTGGAGCACGAATGCCTGATGCTGAACCATGAGTTTATCGTGCGGAACACGCAAAACCGACCCTACATCTTGCTGAAATGGGCACAGACTGCCAATGGTTTCATAGGGTATTCGCAGGCTGTTGGCGACGGAAAACCTGCGTTGCAGATATCTAATGCCTTTACAAAGATACTCGTCCATAAGCTCCGTGCCGAGTACGATGCCATTCTTGTGGGGCGCAACACCGAAGAATTGGAACACCCACGCCTTACGGTGAGAGAGTGGAGTGGTAGAAATCCGCAGAAAATCGTAATGTCTTCAACCTACAAAACTGATAGTTTGGCAGACGGAACCTTGTGCGTGAACAGTCTACAACATCTCGTGGAAACCATCAATCGGCGTAACGAAACCGAACAGAAGATATGTTCCCTCATTGTAGAAGGCGGCGCACGCACGCTTCAATCGTTTATAGATGCAGGACTGTGGGACGAGATTCGTGTAGAAACAGCGCCTTTTACAATAAACGATGGTGTTGCCGCTCCGCACCTTCCCCACAACATTGCCGTAGTGAAAAAAAGAGTTTTACGGTAACACCATCTTTACTCATAAGCGTTTGTAAACAAAGGTTCTTAAGAAGCAAAGAGGACTTGTCAGAATTTCATTCTTAGGAAAACGAACTTTGTTTTGTCGCTTATGGCAGGGGCAAAAACATATGGAAAACGAGTGGATTGTACGTGTAAGGACCTTTACAACACGTCCGCCTATTCGCAGTATATATAGAGTAGTTTTACAAAGAAATCGTCTTGATTTTGTAAAGATAATTCTCTTAAAAAGTGATAACTGCGTTTTTGACGATGCAAAGCGGCTCTTTTGCGTTGCAAAACTTACGCTTTTGACGTGCAAAACAGCCGCTTTTTGGAATGCAAAACAATAGGTTTTACGACACGCTGATAACGAAGCAGTTACACAACAGATATGCTTGTGAAAAATATTTACACTGTTATCGTGCATTTCTCGCCTATGGTTTTACAACCAACGAGCGTTATATCAGCACCGTATCTTTGCGTTGATAGAAGTCGGCAGTAATGTTGGCGATGGCTTCCGACACGTCTTTGCTGACGTAAGAAAGGTTGCGCTGGCTCTGAATAGACTTGATGAAGGTGAGCAGTTCGTAGCGAATGCCCTCGCCATCGAGCTGGTGAAGTAGCGTTTGTTGTCGCTTTGATTTTCCCGTCGCACCTCGAAATAGTCGGTTTTCCACCACGGTGCAGGCACGTAGATGTAGCCTTCTGTGCCCGAAATAACGAGTTCGCCCTCCGATTTTATGCCCTGTCCGACCTTCAACGATGCCACTGCGTGGGGATAAATGAACGATATTTTAGTGAAAGTATCGAAGTTTGGTGCATCGTCGATAAGGTGTGTGCAGATGGTTTTACGGGTATAGTCGGTTCCTAACAGCTGCAAGATGGGCAGAAGTGCCGTAGGTGCCCATGCACAAAAGCTGTTCCAAGTGTATCGTAGTGTCTCTTTATTCTCGGTATCGTAGTGCGAAAGGCTCGTGCAAGTGGCATCGATGGAATATATCTTGCCTATTTTCCCACTCTTTGCAAGCAGGCAAAGGCGGTCGTACGCCATGGAATAAGCCGTTTTTATAGAGTCCATCAAGATTAATCCCTGCTCGTCTGCAATGCTGTTGAGCTCTTTCCACCCCTCGTTGTTGAGTGAAATGGGCGATTCGCATAGCACGTGCTTCCCGTGTAACAAGGCTTCTTTGATGTGTGTATAATGTTTTTCGGGGTGCGAAATAATGTAAACGGCATCTGAAACTTCGAGTAACGCAGCGTAATTGTCGGCAAAAAAGGGTACCATTTCGCGCAAATTACCTAACTTTTGGTCGTTTTCGGTGTACACGCCACTAATGTTTATGCCATTGACATACTTGCTTTCGCGTGCAAACTTGGTTATAATAGACGACTCGCCCACCAGTCCGATGCGTATTTCACGTAGGTCTGAGCGCAGTTCTGTACTGGAAATGCCTTTCGTTCGCTCGAGATAGACTACCTTACAATACTCTGATAGGTAGTCAAACTTGCCCCGCCAGTCTGAACCTACGGTGAAAATATCGACGTTCATACGCTTGATGTCGTCTATTTTCTGCCCTTCGTATTCCTCAATCACTATTTCGTCAGCCAATCCAGTGGACTTAACGTTTTCTATTCGCTCCACAAGCGATTGCTGAACGTTTATCTTTCCGCGTTCACGGTCGAAGGTATCGGCTGTTACACCCACTATCAAGTAGTCGCCCAAAGCCTTTGCCCGTTCCAATAAACGTACGTGTCCTTTGTGCAACAAGTCGTAAGTTCCGTAGGTAATAACCTTCTTCATAGTTGTTTAAAGTTTACCAATTTTATGTAATTCATCGAAGGCTGCCACGAGAGTAGAGTTGTCTGCGGGTGTCAGTGCACCAATATGACCTACTCGGAAGATGGTATCGCGCATATCGCCACCATTCGGACAAATCCAAATACCATACTCGTCTTTCAACGTTTCAAATATACTGAACGCCGAATTGTTCAGCGGGTGCAACGATGTTACGGCATTTGAAGGCGATTTTGTGATAGGTTCCAAGGGCAGATGGGCTATTTTCTGGCGGAAGTCCATAGCCAAATTGCGTGTCCGTTCTATTTCGGCTGCAACACCGCCATTGCGTTCTATCTCTTTCAATCGGTAGTTAATTTGTCGCAATATACCCACAGCCGGGGTGAAAGGAGTCTGTCCGCGTTCGCCATTACGCAGTGCATCTTTCAGGTTTAAGTACATGCAACGCACGTCGTTGCGCTCTACACGCTCGATAGCTCGTGGCGAAAGCACGATGACAGAGATACCCGGAGGACAGGCTAAAGCTTTCTGCGAGCCTGTAATCATAACGTCGGCACCCAATTGTTTCATATCAAACTCGTCGGCAAGAAACGAACTTATGGCATCGACAAGCAGGAAAAGATGGTTGCGACGGCAGAATTTGCTGATTAAATCAATGTCGTAATGCACGCCCGTAGAGGTCTCGCCAACATTCACAAGAAAGGCTGTGTAGCCCTGACCATCGTACTGTTCGAGCATCTCGGCAGTGATTTGCTGTCCTGTTTTCATTTTTATTACAGTGTGTGGAATGGCATACAGTTCGCACAAGTCCACAAACCGTTGTCCGAAGCTACCACCGTTTACCACCAATGCCTTGTCTTCAGTGGTGAGGAGGTTCATTACAGACGCCTCCATAGAAGCCGTACCCGAACCTGTTATGAATACCACACGAGCATCGTCGTCGGCTTTTGCAAACCTTTTCATTAGTTTTTCGTTCTCTAACATCGTTGCAGAGAACTCTGAAGTACGGAAGTAAGGCACTTGTTCTGCACCTATTTCTCTTACTTTGTCAGCCGACATTACGGGTCCTATAGTGAAATTAAGCATACTCATAACTGCGTTATTATTATATAATGTGTGCAAAGTTACTGTTTTTTTTTCGCTTTGTCGGCTAATTAAACTATCTTTGCATAAAAACAAAAGTATAATGCGTATTTTACTATTTTGTGAGAACAAATATGCCGTAGATATTCTACAGCCTATCCAAACCGAGACAGACAAAGAGGGCAACAACGATGTGCTGTGGTATGTACACCAAGAAAAGATACCCGAATTTCCGTTAAAAGACTGTGTGAAATGGACTAACAGCATACAGGAAAGTTTCGATTTCAGTCCAGAAGCCATTTATGTGCCGGGCAACATCGTACCTTATTACCTGCCGGGGGTGAAAATTCAGATATTCCACGGCTATGCTGCGGAGAAGAAAGACCACTGGGTGATACGCCGTTACTTCGACATTTATTGTACGCAAGGACCTTACTTTACAAGTCATTTCAAGGCTTTGGCAAAGAAATATGGCGACTTCTCGGTGGTGGAAACAGGCTGGACGCGCCAAGACTACATCTTTGCGCATCGCCACGACTTCGACAACGAGCGAACAGAATTGCTGCAAGAGCACGCTTGCGAACGCATTGTGGTCTACGCGCCAACATTCTCTCCAAAGCTGACTTCCATTCCGTTTATCCTCGACGACCTGCGCAAGCTTGCCGATACACGCCCTGTTCTGATTATCATAAAGCTGCACCCACTGACCAAAACAGAATGGGTGGAAGCCTGCCGAGCACTTGCCGACAGCCACAAAAACATTATAATGGTAGGTGAATTTGCCCTTACAAAATATCTTCTGATGGCTGATGTGGTGGTGAGCGACACCTCTTCGGCAATCTACGAGGCACTCTTGATGGATAAACCAGTTATAACGCTCAATGCCATATCGAAGGATTTGTATTGGAAGAACATCACCGATGCTTCGCAACTGTGCGATGCTTACGACGACGTATTTACGAATAAGGAGATTGCCGACCTGCGCAAATGGGTGATAAACAACTACGACCCGTACCTCGATGGACTGTGTGCACACCGCATGTTAGACGCTGCACGCGATTTCATAGCGCACAACGGTGTGCCACGACAGCGCAAACTGAATCTCTGGCGTAAGTACACAAGCATTAAAACCTTTGGAAAAATAAAGCGATAGCTCCCTGCAATGTAACACGAAAGAATGGTATAAAGACAGCCTAAAGGTGTAGATATTTTTCATTCGCATAACGATTGTACAACTAATTCGTTATCAACGCTTTTGCGAAACCCATTGTTTTGCGTTCCAAAAAGTGCCTGTTTTGCACGTCAAAACAGGCACTTTTGTACAGTAAAACTCACCCTTTTGCAACTCAAAAGTACTACTATTGTCTTTTTAAAAGAAATTATCTTTACAAAATAAAAGGGGTGTTTTTATAGATTTTTCCAAGCATAATAAAAATCATAGGAACTCTGATAAGGATTACAAAACCATAGAAACCATAAAGCCAGACAGCAATTTCGGCTGTCTGGCTTTATGATTCTATATATAATATATAAGGTGTAGCTTATCGGAGCCACTGCTCCGGATTCAGCTTTTGAGTCTCTTTGTGAAGTTGGAACTGGAATATGCCGCCCGAGTCTACTGTTCCAAGCGTCTGCCCTGTACCTACTTGCTGACCTCTGCTGACACTAACGCTGCCCAAGTTCAGGTAAACGGAGATGTAAGCACCATGGCGCACCATTACAAGGGTGGAACCACCTACGTGCGAAACACTGGTTACTTCGCCTTTAAAGACACTGCGAACGGGAGTACCCGGTGAAGCCTTGATGGCTATTCCATTGCTGCTTAGCTTGACATGCGACAGTCCTGCCACGTTGTAAGTACCGAAACGCTTCACGATTGGTCCCGATACCGGGCGCGGCAGCCTACCCTTATTGTTGGCAAAACTGCCCGTCATGGCACGGTCGGCAGACGAAAGGAGAGAACTGTTGTCGTTCGCTTTGCTGGCTGCAGCCTGCTCGCGAGCAGCACGTTCCCTATCGGCAACAGCCTTGCGTTCGGCAGCCATACGGTTGGCTTCGGCTTCGCGAGCTTGCTGGTTGGCACGTTCGCGCTCCATATTCTCCCTTGCTCGTGCCTGGTCTTCGGCACGTTTGGCTGCTCCAGCACGCTCTTCGGCACGCTTCAACTCGCGTGCTTTCTTTGCCGAAGCCTCAGCCTCGGCTGCACGCCGTGCGGCTTCTGCCTCCCTACGTGCCTGTTCGGCTCGCTCTTGAGCTGCTCTACGCTCACGCTCTAACTGTGCTGCTTTAGCGGCAGCTTCAGCTTTTGCCTTGGCTTCGCGTGCCTTGGCTTCGGCTATCCGGCGTGCATTTTCTTCAGCAGCACGCCGTGCTGCCTCTCGCTTACGGGCTAATTCTTCGGCTCGTTGCTTGGCTGCTGCAGCGCGAGCAGCGGCTTGTGCACGCGCTTCTTCCATTGCACGCTCACGCGCTTTCCTTATTTCGATTGCAATCAGTCGGTCTATCTGTGCATTAATGGCTTGCTGTTTCTTCTGCCTGTCGGATATAACCGATTGCAAAACCTTTTGGTCGTTCTGCAAAGAAGCCACCACTTTCTGCTGTTCCACCTTCTTGTTCTCCATCTGAATGTGAACTTGGCGCCCTTTCACAAGCAGGTTACTCTTATGTCCACGCACATGTTCCAATTGGTTGTGCTTGTTGTCTACTTGCGCCTGCTTCTGCTTTATGAGTTCGCCCTGTGCTCTTTGGTAAGCCGCATATTCCCTTACGAAACGAAGACGGCGATACATTTGCGTGAGCGTTTTGGCGGAGAAGATAAACATAATCTTGTCCTGAATGCTGCGGTGGCGTGCCATATAGCGCATAGAACGAATGAACCGGGAGCGTCGTTCTCCCAGTTGCGTTTCGAGAGAGCGTAGCTGTCCCTTTAAGATACCGATATTTCCATCAAGATGTTTTATGTCTGTTGAGATGGTATTAATTGTTTTTGCTGGTGTCCAATCTCTGTATCGAGCGTTAAAATCTTCTGAAGGCGGTCGTCCACATCTTTCTGCTTTGCCTTAAGTTCGTGTTCGTTCTCAGTTATTTCCTTTTGTATTTGCTTGTTTTTTTGTTGCAAACCCTTTATTTCTTCGGTTGTAACATATTTTATTTGCTGCTTTTTGCCTTTCTGAGAACGCTTTTGTGGCAATGCCATACCCTTTTTATGCGCCGTTCCTGCCTTAGCCTTTTGTTGCTGTCTGGTAGGTGTTTGTGTGGGCTGCTGCTTGTCTACCAGTTGTTTTTCCATGTTTGGTTGCAACTTGCTGCTTGTTGTCCAAATGCTTATCGGCTTGTTTCCTTGCAGAAACAAGCTTGGCAGGCTCTTTCTTTGTAGCCTTATTCTGTTTTATTTGCTGCTCTGTATTTTCCTTTTTAGCTGTTTTCTTTCTATGTTTCTGCGCATACGAACTTAGAAAACAAGTATTCAGTATTAATAATATAAATAATATCCGCTTCATTTAAAGTTGCATTAATTTACCCAAAAATATCTTCCACGCTCACCTGTTCATACTTCGGCGATGGTGTTGTAAAGCTCTCCCAATCGGCATTATCGCCGAGTTTGTCAAATTCGAAGGTAGCAGTAACAACCTTTTGACCTCTTGCCAGGGGTGTCTTTATCGTTACTTTATGATAGTAAGGGAACATCTTTGAACCAAACTTCTTGAAGTTTTTCGTAATCCCAATTCAATGTTGAAACACCATGCTCAGCACTACTATACTTGGCTTCGGCTTCACGAATAAAACTTGTTGCTGGCTCTGCTATCCATTTATAGTTTATCTTTCCCCCATTCAAGGTAATAGAAACGCCCTTTTGAGACGCTGTCTGTGGTGCATTAAAATCGACATTGAATTGTGCTAAATTACGCTCTCCAACGCGTTGCTGACCAGGAATAAAGAGTTGATTCCAAAATAAAGATTGAAGAGAATAGAAGTTTATACCATTGTTTTTAAGGGAAAGCGACATCGGTATATTTAGCTTTTCACATATTGTTTATGTATTCTATCAATAAACAATACGTAGTCTTTTGTAAATTCAATGCGTCCAACTTCACTGCGAATAATAGGAACAAGAAGTTGCAAACGAATTACTTCGTCTTTACGCATGCGCAAGATACCGGGTACAGTAATATCTTTCTTACCCGTGTTTACCGTAAATGTTAAGTCGGAAACAAGATTTTTCTGATAGAGCGCACCATCGGAAACCTTTTGCATAAACTGCATTTGTTGCTGTTTAAGAGAAGCTGATGATGTGGTTGAAGCAGCGCCTTGGGGGTATGAAGGCTTTACAACCGACCTATGAGTGCCGCAGTTCGTTAAAAACAAAATGGTGAACACGGCTATATATACATTCTTTATTTTTCATTCTGGTATGTATTTCTGAAGTTCTATTTTTCTTTTTAAGCGTAGCGCTCTTATCGCTCAACTCCACAGCCTTCTGCCAGGCTTCTGATGCCTCTTTCTTCTTTCCGACATGGTAATATATGTCGCCGGCATGCTCGAACAATACGCCGCTGGGGGTGGTATCGTTCTTTATGGCTTGGTCTATATAGATATTGGCTTCCTCGTATCGCTCTTGCAGGAAGAGAATCCAAGCATAAGTGTCGAGGAAAGTAGGGTTTGCCGGCTCTTTCTTTATCGTTTTGTAGCTCATCTGCTCCGCCTTTTTAAGGTCGCTCTTCGTCAAACTTAAGTAGTAAGCATAGTTGTTCAGTGCTGCAAGGTTCTCCGGTCGCCAGTGCAAACAGCTGTCGTAAGCCGTGAAAGCGTCCTTTTCGAGTCCCTTTTCGTGCAGAATGTCGCCCATGATAGCGTAAAAGTCTGACACGATATTTGGGTCGCTGTCTGGTTTTATCTGCGCTACGCCTTTCTTGAAGGTTTGCAATGCGGCATCGTTTTCCTTCTTCATGTATTGCGCAAAGCCCTCGAAATAGTAGAAAGCCATCTCTTCGGGGTTGTATTCGTGGGCAGGACGTGCAATGGCAATGACCTTGTCGTACTGTCCTGTGTCCCAAATGTTTTGTATCAGGGCTATGCGAGCACGCGAATTGTCGGGTTCTATGGCGATGGCTTGCTCGTAAACCTTGTTTATACTGTCTTCTGGCGCATGCTTTAAGTTAAGATAAGCTGCTTTCATAAGCACTATATCGGCATCTTCTTGTGGATACGAAAGAACACGATTGAATAGTTTTATTACTTCAAGACTGTCCTTGGCGCTGCTGTTTTGATTGTCCATAATAACCTGACGGAGCAGTGCCATCTTGGTTTCCTTCTCGGTTTTCTTCGACTCCAATAGCTTCTGCGTGAGTTCGTCTACCACTTTTTCGTTCTTTGCATCGCGATAATAATCAAGCAGGGACAGCTGTGCAGCAGCGTTGTCGGGGTCTTCTTTCAGCACAGTTTGGTATTCCTTATAAGCTTCTTTCTTTTTATTGTCCTGGAAAAGCCAATTGCCCAGCATTACACGATAGTTCAAATCCAATGGATTTTTCTGCACAAGGCGCATCAGTTCCGCCTGTGCTTTCCGCTTATCTCCCATTTGTTCGAAGATTTGCATCTTTGTCAGAGACAGCTGTTCGCTGCTTCCCAAAAGCGTTTCCATACGTTCTGTTACCTCTATCATCTTCTTATAGTTGTTCTGCGAACCATAAAGCTGATAGAGAATCTGCAGAACGTCCTCGCGAGTTTTTGTTGTTTGCATAGAGTTTTTCGTATGCAGCCAACGCCTGTTCGTAATCATTCTGAGTGATATAGAACTGTCCTAATTTCTCTAAATACGTGGAATTATTGGGCGCAAGTTCAGCCGCTCTCTCGAAATTATAGCGTGCTGCCTTGTTGTTTTGCATCTCAACATAGTATCCAGCAAGTTCATAATACACCTCAGGAGCATTCGGATTGATGTCGCGGGCGTGGCGCAACAAGTCGAATGCTGCAGCTAAGTTGCCCATTTCTTGTTGCCGAATAGCTTCCAAAAAGAAATAGTTGTAGCGTGTTGTCTGGCTATTCGTCTGTGCTTTTGCCTGCAAGCCCATTGCAGCAAGCACTGCTACGAGCGTTGTTTTTACTATGAATTGTTTAAAAGAAAATATCAATCTATTATCCCTCCTGTATCAATTAGACTGTTCTTACTTTACTCCCGTATGTCCATAGCCACCTGCACCGCGTTCCGTTTCGTCGAGAATATCTACTTCAACAAACGCTGCTTGCTCATGACGGGCTATCACCATCTGTGCAATACGTTCGCCAGCGTTGATAATAAAGTCTTCGGCAGAGAAGTTAATCAGCAGTACCATCAACTCGCCACGGTAATCCGCATCTATTGTTCCAGGTGTATTCAGCACCGTAATGCCGCGTTTCAACGCCAAGCCGCTGCGTGGACGCACTTGCGCTTCATAGCCTTTAGGGAGCGCAATATACAAGCCTGTGGGAATAAGGCGGCGTTCCATTGGTTTTAAAGTGATGGGACTGTCTATATTTGCACGCAAATCCATGCCTGCGCTCTGCGTTGTTGCGTATGCTGGTAAGGGTTGTTTGCCCTTATTTATTACTTTTACTTGGATCATGATACATATTAAATAATGTGCAAAAATAATGAATTATACCCACATAGATGAATTTTTAAGCCCTAAAAAGGCTGAAATTAGCCAATTTTAAGTACTTTTGCGTAAGCTAATCTTCTGATAATTATGATGAACTGGCAAAATCTTATCTCCAACAAACGGCTCGGGCAGGAAGACCGACACGCTTTACGACACGACGATAGGTCGGAGTTTAAACGCGACAGCGACAGACTTATCTATTCAGCACCTTTCAGACGGCTGCAGAACAAGACACAAGTGTTTCCGCTACCAGGCAGTGTTTTTGTCCATAATCGCCTCACCCACTCATTGGAAGTAGCATCGTTGGGCAAGTCTTTGGGCGATGACGTGGCACGAAAGCTCATAAAGAAACACCCCGAACTGCAAGGAACGCTTTTTGAAGAAATCGGTACAATCGTGCAGACTGCTTGCTATGCCCACGATATGGGCAATCCGCCATTTGGTCATAGCGGAGAAAAAGCCATACAAGCCTTCTTCACCGAAGGCTCAGGGGCGTACTTAAAGGATAAAGTAAGTCCACGCTTTTGGGACGATATTACCCATTTCGAGGGGAATGCCAACGCTTTCCGCCTGCTCACCCACAGGTTTTTAGGACGTCGTGAAGGCGGTTTTGTCATGACTTACTCCACTTTGGCAAGCATTGTGAAGTACCCCTTGTCATCGTCTTTGGCAGGAAAGCACGGCAAATTCGGCTTTTTGCATCAGAAGAAGATATATACAAGAAGATTGCCAATGAACTTGGAATTATCAGCAAGCAAGTTTCCGACAACGGAACAGCCTACGCTCGCCACCCATTGGTGTATTTAGTGGAAGCCGCAGACGACATTTGCTACGAGATAATGGACATTGAAGATCTGCACAAACTGAAAACTTCTGTCGTTTGAAGAAACCCTCAGAACTGCTGTTAGGGTTCTTCGACGAAGAAACAAAGGAGAGCATTCGCAATCGCATAGTAGAAGAAGGAGTTACCGACAGGAACGAACAGGTGGTCTACTTCCGTGCTCGTGTCGTTGGATTATTGGAGGCATTATGCGTCAATGTGTTCGTTGAGAACGAAGAATCTATACTCAACGGAACGTTTGAAGGTTCGCTAATCGACCATATCCCAACGCTCCAGCGCAATAACTACAAGCATTGTTCAAAGGTGTCTATCGAGAAAATATACAGCAGCAAGACCGTGCTCGATGTGGAATTATCGGGTTATAAGATTATGGAAACGCTGATGGAAGCACTCATCGGTGCTGCAGTCGAACCAGAAAAGTTCCACAGCAAGCAGCTTATCCGCCGTTTTTCAAGTCAGTACGATATACGCAACCCACACCTCGAAGACCGTATTATGGCAGTAATCGACTACATCAGCGGTATGACAGATATATATGCGCTCGACATTTATCAGAAAATAAACGGCATTAGCCTGCCGATAATCTAACCTTCCGCACAGAAATGGAAAATCAATACAGAAAGACTTTCCCTGACTTAATGGTGAACAAGAAACTTGTTTACGTGCATGGCTTTATGTCGTCAGGGGCTACACACACTGCCAAAATACTGCAAGAGTATATGCCACAGTGCACAGTCATCGCCCCCGACTTGCCTATTCACTCCCGAAGAAGCAATGGAATTGCTGCGGAAAATACAGGCAGACGAACGCCCCGACATCATTATTGGCACGTCAATGGGTGGCATGTACACCGAAATGCTGTATGGTACAGACCGCATTTGTGTGAATCCAGCTTTCCAAATGGGCTCTACCATAAGCGAAAGCAACATGCTTGGCAAGCAAGTGTACCAAAATCCACGCAAAGACGGCGTACAGGAGGTTATCGTAACAAAGGCATTGCAAAAGGAATACAAGGAAATGACGGAGCGTTGCTTCTCTGCCGTAACGCCCGAAGAGCAAGAAAGGGTGTACGGATTGTTTGGCGACGCCGACCCCATCGTACACACTTTCGACCTATTCCACCAGCATTACCCGCAAGCAATCTACTTTCACGGCGAGCACCGCCTCATCGAAAAAGCCATATTCCACTACATTATGCCTGTCATTAGATGGATTGACGACAAGCAGGAAGGGCGCGAACGTAAAACCGTATTCATCGATTGGGAAACACTGGGCGACAGTTACGGCAAACCGAAATCGTCGTTGCACAAGGCATACGAGTTTCTACTCGACCACTACAATGTTTATTTCACCGTGCCAGCACCCACCAATAACCCAGCGGCTTTAACGGAAATGCAGGCGTGGATAAGCGATGTTTTCAGTGCTCCTGCGTGGAACCGCACGCTCTTTGTCAATCAACCGCAATTCCTTCTTGGCGATTACCTCATTAGCACGCATAGCAACGAGGACTTTATGGGAACGGTATTGCCATTTGGCAGCGACGAGTTTAAAACGTGGGAAGAGGTCATTATCTACTTTGAACGATTGGGAGGACAATGACAGAAGGCACTACAACGGCTCAAGAACTATTCGAACGAGTGTTAGAAGTTATCGATTTCCCCGATAACCGCCCCGATTTGCAAAACCATTTAATGCACGAAACGCTTGTGTTGGCTTGCCACGAAGGACTGAAAGGAACACGGCACGGATTTGGAAACTTGTCTTCGCAGGTGGATTCGCTTTGCAAACAGCACCATATAAAGCCGCAAGACACTGTCGCTATCCACTTGATGCGCCGCCACAGCAACTCTGTTGCCCCCATTCTGCACAACGATTTGCTCTACGACTGCAGGGCTTTGGCACTTTTTATCTCTGCCGTTTTCAACACGTCGATACCTTCTTTCCTTGTCGGAAAAATCCCGACGGAAGGCCGCCGTACGGCAAATATACAGATTGCGAACTACAAATACATTCGCTGCACAGTGCAATCGTGGGACGACAAATACATAAAAGTAAACGTACTGAACCAAGAATGTGGTGAAGAAGAGGTGCTGATAGACTACATCAATACCCCTGAGCACATTGATTTGAGCTACATTCGCAAGATACTGTGCGAGGGAATGCAACTCAATCTCTTAGATTGCAATGTTACACGCAAGCGCATCGTGCCACGCATCATTGTTGTAGAGCCCGACTTCCTTGTCGATATTTCGTCGATAGCAAACTGCTTTGAGGACTACGGACACCACCCTTTATCGTTCCTTACAAACCGTTTGCAAGCCAAAACTACCTCCGCTGCAATACTATTGGGTAACTTCGCCGGTACGGCACTCGACGACATCATTAACAATCCAGACCATAACCTCAACGAAACGCTAAAGTCCAACTTCCAAAACAAGGCTTTAGACTTTGCTACATGCACCGATTTCCACCCTGAAAAGTTCAAAAACGATGGCAGAGAGCAGGCTAAGAACATTCAAGACATAGTAAACGAGCTTTTCAAAACCTACGATAGAGACAAGGCAATACTCGAACCTTCGTTCGTTTGCGAAAGTTTAGGCATTCAAGGGCGTGTCGATTTAATGACAACCGACTTCCGTTTACTTGTGGAACAGAAGTCTGGAAAGAACTTCTACATTGCAAACAACCGACTCAACAACCATGGCTCAAGATACTTGGAGAAGCATTACGTGCAGGTTTTGCTCTATTTCGGCATACTGCAATACAACTTTAACAGACGCACGCACCACAAACATTCATTTGCTCTACTCCAAATACCCGCTGCCCGATGGTCTTTTAGAAGTAGAATCGCTGCAATCGCTGATGATGGAAGCCATTAAGTTCCGCAATCAGGTGGTTGCCACCGAATATTGGATAGGTGACAACGATTTCGCAAAGCTTATTCCGCACCTTACACCCAATACTTTACAAGTGGAACACAGCAACGGCGACTTCTTTCAAAGATGGATTTTGCCTCGTCTGACTGCTACTTTAGCACCGCTCCATACGCTTACACCGTTGGAAAAAGCATATTTCAGCCGAATGATGCGCTTTGTTGTGAAAGAGCAAATCATATCGAAAGTGGGTTATCAAGAAGGAATTGGCAGCAGCAATGCCGACCTTTTGGAATATCTGCTCTGACCAGTAAGATAGAGTCGGGGAATATATATACGGCGCTAACGATTACGAAAAAGGAACGCAGTACAAACCATAGCGGCTACGATTGCATTACTTTTGAAGTGCCAAAGCAAGGCGATGACTTCCTTCCTAACTTCCGTCGTGGCGACATGGTGTATCTTTACGCATACAAGAAGAACGAAACACCCGACATACGGAAAGCCTTTCTGTTTCGCGGAATACTGCAAGAGATACACAGCGATATGGTTATGGTCCACCTGAACGATGGGCAGCAGAACCCCGACTTGCTTGTTGGCGACCAGTTTGCCATCGAACACAGCAGCAGCGACATTGGTTGCACAACCGCCATTCAGGGTTTACACACCTTCGTTACGGCAACCAAAGAACGCAAGGAACTGCTTTTAGGACAACGCCCGCCACGGCGAAACGCAGAAATACAGCTTTCCCGAAGTTACAATCCTACTTACGACGACGTGATTTTGCGCGCCAAGCAGGCTGCTGATTATTTCCTTTTAATCGGTCCTCCGGGTACGGGAAAAACCTCGATGGCATTGCAATACCTTGTAAGAGAACACGAGGGAAAGAACATTCTGCTGCTTTCCTACACCAACCGTGCCGTAGACGAAATATGCGGAATGCTTTGCCGACAACGACATTCCGTTTCTCAGACTATCGAAAGAATATTCGTGCGACCCACGATTTACCGACAATCTGCTCACCAATGCCGTAAAAACAAATCCCACACTCGAGCATATCAGGCAAACCATCGACTCGTCCCGCATCATCGTTAGTACAACAGCGAGCCTCGCAACCCACACGGCTATTTTCAGCATCAAGCATTTCGAACTTGCCATTATCGACGAAGCAAGTCAGATTCTTGAACCTAACATCGTTGGTTTGCTTGCCGCACACAACGGAGGAGAGCAGGTTATCGACAAGTTTATCTTGATTGGCGACCACAAGCAGCTGCCTGCCGTGGTGCAACAAGACAACAACGAATCGGCAGCCGACTCGCCTTTGCTCGAAGAAATACATCTTCCGAACTGTGCCAACTCGCTGTTCGAACGCCTCATACTTACCGAGCGGGCAGCAGGGCGCACCGACTTTGTGGGCACACTGCGCAAGCAAGGACGTATGCACCCCGACATTGCAGCCTTTCCAAACACTTACTTCTACGAGCGCGAACAATTGGAATGTGTGCCTTTGGCGCATCAGACAGAACCCAACCTGCCTTACAACGAGCCAAGCGAAGACAAAACCGACGACTTCTTAAAGGCGCATCGAATGGTATTCATTCCCTCTCAATCGTGCCGAAAAGCCCTACATTTCCGAGAAAGTGAATACGGAAGAGCGACGCATCGTAGCCGACCTTGTTCGCCGTCTGTACCGCCAAATGGGCAAGACATTCGATGCGCAGAAGTCGATTGGCATCATTGTACCCTACCGAAACCAGATTGCGATGATACGAAAAGAGTTGGAACAGCTTCGTCTGCCCGCTATCGAGAAAATAAGTATCGACACCGTGGAACGCTATCAAGGTAGCCAACGCGACGTCATTATCTATTCGTTCACCATTCAGAACCGCTTCCAGTTGGAATTTCTCACTGCCAATACGTTCGTCGAAGACGGCAAACCGATTGACCGCAAACTGAACGTTGCCATAACCCGAGCACGCAAACAGCTCATTCTTACAGGCAACGAAGCCACCTTGCGCCAAAACTTTCTCTTCAGCAAACTGATAGATTATATCGAAAAAAAGAGGTGGGAAAACAGTCATTTTAGTCTTATTGACAACAGTTGCTTTTATGTCTTTTTATGTTGCCAATAAGTATTATTTCTAAGCTTTCAGCATTAGAATTAAGCATGCGATTATTCCTCTATTTCTTCAATATTGGCAGAATAGGCACTAAAAATAGTGTTTATTAAACGCAATATTGCCAAATAGATAAATTAAAATGCTATTATCTTCTTTTACTATGGAATATTATTTATATATTTGCAACATATAAAATGTGAGGCTTATGAACTATACAGAGCTGCTTGAAAAGCAAATTACAGACCGCCTGGAGATAGACAATCCATGGTGGATAACCGATGCAATTCCACCCTATTTGAGCGAAATGAGCCCAAGAATGTATTTAGATATATTCTATCCTATCGCAATAAACAGTGGCATTAGGCGGGCTGTTGTATTGATGGGCCCACGTCGTGTTGGTAAAACCGTAATGCTTTACCACACCATACAACGCCTTATTAACGATGGCGTACCAAGCAGAAACATTATTTATGTATCGGTAGAAACACCTATTTATAATGGTATTGCGTTGGAACAACTATTCACGTTAGCCAAACAAATAGTTGGAAAGGCAGACAAAACCGACGAGAACTTCTATGTTTTCTTCGATGAAATACAGTATTTAAAGGACTGGGAGGTTCATTTAAAGTCGCTTGTAGATACTTATTACAGTACTAAATTCGTTGTTTCTGGCTCTGCGGCAGCGGCATTAAAGAAGCAAAGCAACGAAAGCGGGGCGGGACGATTTACCGATTTCAGCCTTCCTCCTCTCACATTCTACGAATACGTGCATCTAAAAGGACTGCAAAAATAATCTGAAAATGCAGAAAATGGAATGGTCTTGTTACAATATTGAAGCACTCCCCGTACCTATTTCTACACAACAATTCAACAAAGCCTTTATAGATTACATAAACTTTGGAGGCTACCCGGAAGTTGCATTAAGAACCGATATGCAGAACGACCCGGCACAATACGTCAAGCAAGACATTGTAGACAAAGTGCTTTTACGCGACCTACCCAGCTTGTACGGCATTCAAGATGTGCAAGAATTAAACTCTTTATTCACGATGTTGGCTTATCATTCGGGCAAACAGTTCTCGTACGAAGGACTTTCGCACGAGTCAGGAGTAAGGAAAGAAACCCTTAAAAAATATATTCAGTATTTAGAAGCAGCCTTCTTAATAAAGGTAATTCATAGGACAGACGACACTGCAAGGCGTTTTCAACGAGACACAGTGTTTAAAATTTACCTCACCAATCCATCTCTGCGCTGTGCGCTTTTCCAGCCTATTACAGAGAACGACCACGAAATCGGCGATATGATAGAGACTGCTGTGTATGCACAATGGATACCTCGACCAAACGTAGCAGTGAACTATGCCAACTGGAAAATTGGCAGAAACGAAGAAGGAGAGGTAGATATTGTTGGACTAAACGTTGCATTACAAAAGCCATGGTGGGCTGTAGAGGTGAAGTGGACCGACCGTTTCTTCGACCGTCCTAACGATTTAAAGTCGTTGGCATTCTTCATTGAGCAGAACAAATTGCCAGGAGCAGTGGTAACAACAATAGCACAAGCAGGAATAAAGAAGATGTCTTTCGGTGAACTTTTGTTCCTACCAACTGCTGCTTATGCTTACATAGTTGGTAGAAATACTATCAATCAAACAAAGTGTTCCTTTGGATTGTAACGCATCTTAACCTATCCAGTAAGATAGTCGCAAAGAAATGCATCACTACTTTACTGGGTAAAACGAATGCAGGAAACGTCCCTTATTTTTGTAAAAATAAATCTTTTAAAAGATGATGAATACGTTTTTTTGCGTTGCAAAAAGGGTGAGTTTTTATGATGTAAAAGTGCCCTGTTTGCTAAGACAAAACAGGCACTTTTACCAGTGCGAGACAATGGGCTTTATAATACGTTGATATATAAATAGTTACATAATAGGCACATATATGAAAAACATTTACATGTCGGGGAGATTGTTTTGCACACACAATATTCCTCAAGACAAATGCAGAACAATGACCAAAAGAATACTTTCATTTCGGAAAAAAATAAAGTTGTAAGTTTATTAAAAAAACAGATACCGGCAAGCTAACCATGAGACTTTTTAAATGGTGTTACCTTAACTTACGGACATAAAAAAAGGAGTACCGCCGTACTCCAACCTTTGTTAACCTTAAATCTAATACTATGAAAAAAACACGATGCAAAGATAGAAGTTAATTCCCAATAATAAAAAAATAATATCAAGGAAAAATTGCCATATTATCAGTTTTATTGATTTAAATCAATTATTCGTGATAGTTTTTGTATCTTTCCTCTTCATCTTTTGCAAGTTTTTTTATCCTACTTGCTTGACAAAAAGAATAGCAGCCAAAAGAGAAAGCTATCGCTATGTAGACAACTGCGAAAAACAATTCTTGCTGCAATACAAAAATGCCCCCATAGAAGTTGTCCGTATAGCCTCCCTAACCATATATACACCATAAACTGTTGCAAACCACCCAAGAAGGACTATATTAATAAGGTGTAAAAAACAATGTTTCTTTTGGTTCTATGAGCTGAAATTGCTATCTTTGCATCGCAAAATGGATATAAAACATTTCTAAAATAAAAGTATACTATGGATTTACTTAACCAAATCATCACACGCGCTAAAGCGAACAAGCAGCGCATTGTACTTCCTGAAGCAGAGGAAGAAAGAACTCTGAGAGCTGCAGACAAGGTATTAGCCGATGACATTGCAGAACTAATTCTCATTGGAAACCCAGACAACATAAAGAGACTTGCGGGAGAATGGGGATTGAAACACATTGAGAAAGCTACCATTGTAGACCCTGAGAACAACCCACGTAGCGAAGAATATGCAGCATTGCTTACCGAACTACGCAAGAACAAGGGCATGACGATAGAAAAAGCACGCGAATTGGTAAAGAACAACCTATACTTAGGCTGCATGATTATAAAGACAGAAGGTGCCGACGGGCAGATTTCGGGTGCACTTTCAACCACTGGCGACACGCTGCGCCCCGCATTACAAATTATTAAGTGTGCTCCAGGCATTAGCGTTGTCAGCGGTGCCATGCTCATTTTGACACACGAAAAGCAATACGGAGAGAACGGCGTGGTTGTTATGGGCGACGTTGCCGTAACACCAAACCCAACAGCCGACCAGATGGCACAGATTGCTTACACTACCGCAGAGACCGCCAAGAGCGTTGCAGGCTTTAAGAATCCAATGGTTGCAATGCTTAGCTTCTCTACAAAAGGCTCTGCAAAGGACGCCATCGACAAGGCTACGGGCAAGAGTGTATATATCATTGACAAAGTTATTGAGGCTACAAAGTTGGCTAAAGAAAAGTATCCTGACTTGAAAGTTGATGGAGAATTGCAAGCCGATGCAGCTCTCGACCCGACTGTTGCAGCCAAGAAGGCAAAGGGCTCTGACATTGCAGGCAAGGCAAACGTGCTTGTCGTACCAAACCTCGAAGTAGGAAACATTGGCTACAAACTTATACAACGTCTTGGTGGAGCTACTGCCATAGGTCCTATCCTCCAAGGTATTGCACGCCCGGTAAACGACCTTTCGCGCGGCTGTTCGGTAGACGACATCTACTACATGGTTGCCATCACAGCGTGTCAGGCACAAGACGCCAAGGCATAACCGAGAGAAACAAGAGAAGTTAGAATGGGAAACAGCTCCCTAACTCCTATATCTATTTAAATAAGAAAAAACAGAAATTGCAGAATGAAGATATTAGTTTTTAAATTGTGGTAGCAGTTCCATTAAGTACAAATTGTACGATATGGCTGACGAAAGTGTGCTTGCACAAGGTGGCGCAGAACGTGTAGGATTGGACGAAGCATTCGTAAAGGTTACGCTGAAAGACGGCAGCAAGGAAAAGATAATGCACGATATGCCCGACCATAAGGAAGGTGTAAAGTTTGTATTCCAGCTCTTGCTCGACCCAAAATACGGCGCATTGAAGAGCTTGGACGAGATTGACGCCGTTGGACACCGCATTGTGCAAGGTGGAGACCTGTTCGAAAAGAGCTGCATTGTAACGAAAGAGGTAGAGGAAGGCATAGAAAGTCTCATAGAACTTGCCCCCGTTCACAATTTAGGACACCTTCGTGGTATTAAGGCAGTAGACGCCTTGATGCCTCATACACCACAGGTAACAGTATTCGACAATGCGTTCCATAGCACTATGGAGCCTTATGCGTTCCTCTATGCAGTTCCATACGAAATGTACGAAAAGTACCATGTGCGTCGCTATGGCTTCCATGGAACAAGTCATCGCTACGTTTCTCACCGTGCATGCGAGTTCCTTGGAGTAGACTATAAGAGCCAAAAGATAATTACTTGCCATATTGGCAACGGTGCTTCTATGGCTGCAATAAAGGACGGAAAGGTTGTTGATACTTCTATGGGACTTACTCCTTTGGAAGGCTTAATGATGGGTTCGCGCTCCGGAGACATCGATGCTTCAGCCGTAACCTATATAATGGAGAAGCTTGGGAAGGCTCCACAAGAGATGGCAGACTACCTAAACAAGGAGAGCGGAGTACTTGGTATTAGCGGAATAAGCTCGGATATGCGGGAAATTGAGGCTGCCGAAGCTGCCGGAAACGAACGTGCCATACTCGCATTGAAGATGTATTCGTACCGCATCAAGAAGTATATCGGTGCTTACGCAGCTGCTATGGGCGGCGTAGATATGATTGTCTGGACTGCTGGCGTAGGCGAAAACCAGATTGGTCTCCGTATTGATGCCTGCAAAGGATTGGAGTTCCTTGGCATCAAAATGGACGCTGAAAAGAACAACTGCCGCGGCGTTGAGCGCGTAATCTCTGCCGACGATTCAAAGGTAAAGGTACTATTGATACCTACCGACGAGGAAATCGTGATTGCTCGCGATACTCAAGAACTGGTGTTAGAGGCTCGCAAGTAAACCGATATACATAATAGAAGGTACAAGCAAGGGGATAGACGGATTGAGATAACGTTTTCATTTACCAGTGTTTTACCTTACACAACCTTATATTCTTTCCTCTTTTAGCTCATGGTGGCGTGCCACGGCTAAAGAGGAAAGAATTATTTTATAAAGCATCGGAACTGCTTCTCTACAACAAAAAAGCTGCATAGGTTTTGTAAAACAGCCGAAGCGACACAAAGGTAGTTGCTGTAACACATCGGCAATAGACTATTCTTATGTTATAAAACGTAAAAGGTAGCTATCTCACGACAGCCACCTTTTTGACTAAACTTAATCTACAAACCTGAGTTTTTATTCTAAATGATGAATTTCATATTCGTCTTTTATCTCATCTTGATAACTTTAATACGTTCTAATGCCTTAGCATTAAAAACTGTTTACAAATATACGCCATTTCATTTAAATGTCCAAAATTATTCAACAAACAGCCTTTTTCTTTCAACAAAACAGCTTTTAATTCAGAAAAGGCATGGCGATGAGCGTACATTAAGGTCAGTTCCAAAGAATGGAGAAGCCTTTTCTCTACAACACGCTTTCTCCTTCTACATAGTCTTCAAGGAAGGTATGCTCGCCGTCGAACACAAGATAGGTGAACTGCCATATCCAGTCGCCGAGAACAAACATACGTGTTTTGCCATTCAAAGGCAGGTCGAGCTTTATGTGCCGGTGTCCATAAACAAAGTAGTCTATGTCTTCGTGCGTTTGCATATAGTGCCTTGTGTATTGCACCAAATACTCTTTCTCTTCGCCAAGAAACGGAAGTTCCTTTCCGTCTACACGTTTCAGCCGGCTCTTCTTTGCCCATTCAAGTCCCAGCTGCATGCCCCACCACGGGTGAAAGAAGTTCAGCAGTCGCTGGCAGGCACGGTTATGGAATATCTTTCTGAGTATTTTTAAACAACGGGTCGGGGTCTCCAAGCCCGTCGCCGTGCGCCAGATAGAATACCTTATCGTGTATTTCGGTTGTCAAATCGCTTCTATGCAGAATTACTCCGCACTCTTCTTCCAAGTATCCGTACGTCCAAAGGTCGTGATTACCTGTGAAATAGTGCACTTCAACCCCCATGTCTGTAAGTTCGGAGAGCTTTCCCAAGAAACGTGTAAAGCCTCTCGGGACAACATATTTATATTCGTCCCAGAAGTCAAACATATCGCCTAACAAGTATATAGCCTCGGCTTTATGCTTTATACTGTCCAAGAAACGAACCAATCGGCGCTCTTGCGTTCGCCGATGTTCTACTGCCAATGAGCCAAGATGGGCATCGGAAAGGAAATAAATATTCTTCATAGTCGTACAATGGGGATTGGTTTATGCGTACAAATCAGTCGAAACCTAATTCAACACGTGCTTCTTCCGACATCATGCTCTGGTCCCAGATGGGGTCGAACACCAAGTTTATGTTGGCTGTTTCTACGCCTTTCACACCTTCAACCTTTGTTCTGACATCTTCAAATATATAGTCTGCTGCCGGACAAGAGGGCGAAGTGAAGGTCATGTCCATGTCCAACGTGCCGTCATCGTGCAGGTCTATCTTGTAAATCATGCCGAGGTCGTATATGTTTACGGGTATTTCGGGGTCGTAAACCGTTTTCAATACATCTACAATACTTTCTTCTATCTTTGTTTTTTCCTCTTGTGTCATATTCTGTTCATTATTCTATTGAAACTGTAAAAATAGCATCTAATATGTGCAAAGATAATGATTATATTTTACATTCGTATGCTATATGGCAACTATTTTCCCCATTTGGAAAGTCCCCGCGAACGGCTGCCGGCTCGGTTCGCAGGGACTTTTGTATTGCTTCAGGCAGCTTGATTGCCGCCTATCGCCCATTCTTTGTCGTGCTTACCAGATGTGTGCACGCTTGTTTGCAGAGTATAAAGAGCTTGTCGCCCTTCTTGATTTTTGAATGCATCGTACCATGCATCGATTTCGGAAGAGCCGCATTTACGCGTGCCATGTTGGGAGAATGTGGGTCGACAGTGATGAGATACTCCAAGTATTCTGGTCTTGCGTTGCCTGCCCATACGCGTGCCCCATGAGAGGAAGAAGCGTTGTTCGGGTGTGAAAACCGTCCAAAAGTCTTCAATGGTTTTCTTCATGCTGTTCTGAAGAGCACGGAAAGCGATGTTCAAACCGCCGTTGTCGCCAATGTTCTCGCCTAATGTGAGCTGACCGTTTACCTTCTTTCCGTTCACGACTTCTACCTTGCCGAAGTGGTCCACCAATACTTTTGAGCGTTCCTGGAAGTTCTTCTTGTCCTGTGCAGTCCACCAATCGCGCTGGTTACCTGTCTTGTCGAACTGCGAACCTTGGTCGTCGAAGCCGTGGCTCATCTCATGTCCGATTACGGCACCTATGCCTCCGTAGTTCACTGCGTCGTCTGCGTTAGGGTCGAAGAATGGTGGCTGGAGGATAGCAGCAGGGAAACAGATTTCGTTCGTGGTAGGGTTGTAGTAGGCATTGATGGTCTGTGGTGTCATGCCCCATTCCATTTTGTCTACCGGTTTGTTTACCTTTCGGTTCAATTCGTCTTGCAAGAGGAATTCGTTTATGTTCTGCATGTTTGCGTAGAGCGACAGTTTGTCGTCTATTTGCAGTCCGCTGTAGTCGCGCCACTTGTCCGGATAGCCTATCTTGACTATGAAGTTGTCTAACTTGTCGCTGGCTTGCGCCTTGGTTGCAGCACTCATCCATGTTGCTTCCTGTATGCGTTGCCCCAATGCTTCCTGCAAATTTTTCACGAGTCTTATCATGTGCTGCTTGCTGCTTTCGGGGAAATACTTCGCTACATAGAGCTTTCCGATGGCTTCGCCGAATACGCCTGACACCGTAGCCACGGCACGTTTCCAGCGCGGACGGTCTTGTTGCGCACCGCTCAACACACTGCTGAACTTAAAGCTTTCGGCACGGAAGGCATCGCTAAGCTGACTTGTTGCGCCCGAAATGACCTTTATCTCGGCGTAAGCTTTTAAATCGTCGAGCTTAGTATCAGCCAATATCTTCTCTACTTCGTGTATTGGCTCGGGCTGTCCAACGTCTACTGCATCGAAAGGAGGGAAGCCTGACTGCAAGAAAACGTTACCCCAATCTATCCCCGGGAAGTTCAGCACGAGGTCGTTGTAGCTCATCTTGTGATAGTTCTTGTCTATGTCGCGAAGCTGAACGTTTGAGTAGCTGACCTTTGCTATGCGTGTTTCTATTGCCATGATGGCTTCCACCTTCTTTTGCAGCAGTAGCTTCGTCGTTGCCTACCATCTTGAAAAGGTTCTTCATGTAGGTTTTGTAGGCTTCGCGAACCTTCACGGTCTGTGGGTCGTCGTTCAGATAATAGTCGCGTGTTCCCAAGCCCAAGCCACCTTGACCAATGGCTACGATGTTCATAGATGCATTGCGCATGTCGGCACCAACGCCTATTCCGAACATCATGGTGCCTTCGCCACGACGGTCCAATTCGGCTGTTACCAGCTGATATTCCTTGTTGCTGACAGCAGCAATGCGGGCGAGTGTCGGCTTCAGCGGTTCCCAGCCTTCGCGGTTCAGGCGCACGCTGTCCATAAGCATGTTATAGAAAGTTCCTATCTTCTGTTCGAGGGTTCCTTTCTTCTGTGGTTTGCTTGCATATTCTAATATTAGTTCTTGAATACGCTTCTGATTTTCTTCGTAAAGGTCGGTAAACGCACCGTTGTTAGTGTGCTCTGCGTCTAATGGGTGGCTCTTCAGCCAACCGCCGGCAGCATACTGATAGAAGTCGGTTCCGGCTTTACGTTCAGGTTCATGTTCTTTTTGTCGATGCCCGATACCTGACTTTGAGCGTTTGCAGACATTGCAGCCAGCAAAGCAAGCTGCTATTAGTGTTCTTTTTCTTCATGTGTTTAATTGTTATTTATATTATGTTTTTAATTCAGTGCAATATTATAAATATTTTTTTATATGTAGCAAGTTTTCAGGGCTTAAAAAAGCGTGTTTGCGGGCTGGTTTGCCCTGTATGAACAGACAAGATGCCTTATTTTACGTAAAATGAATGCTTTTTCAAAAAGATTTTTCCACCTATTACGGTGCAGCAGATGTATGTGTGTGCAGTCGTGTTTACAGTCTGTCTTTGCATTTTTCTCTATGGTTAAATCGTATTTATACTATGGAGTAATCATATTTTTATAAGCATCTTCTGAGTGTTATTTAAGTTTAAGTAGATAGCTAGTTTAATATTAAATATATAGCTACTTAATTTTAAATAGATAGTTACTAATTTTAAGTACTACTATTTGGTACGGCTAAAACGAGACGGAACTACATGAAAAGCGAGACGGGAAGCCGAGAGAAATGTTGCGCACACGTGTTCCTGTGTTTCGTTAGTGGTATGGGACGTGTGCAGACAACGGGGTTTTTAATTGCCCGATTTGGGTTAAAGTGTTGCTATAATAGAAAGAAAAGAGAGCAGATTAGCTTTGTTTGCCAATCTGCCCTCTTGTTCGTTGTTATGCGTTTTCTACGCTGTGTGTTGTTCGTTCCACATCTTTTCTATGTCGCTTATGCCTATTCCGAGCAACGACATCTGCCTGAACACTTCCGGCAACAGCTCGTTCACAAACTCTTTCTTGCGTTGTGCCAGTATCTGGGGGCGGGCATCGGGTGCCACGAAGTAGCCCAAGCCCCGCTTGTTGTATATTATTTCTTCGCGGGCGAGCAGTTCGTATGCCTTCACGGCGGTGTTGGTGTTCACTTCCAGCATGATGGCGTACTCCCGAACCGATGGTATCCGGTCGTCAGCCTTATAGTTTTCGGCTATTATTTCGTCGCACAGGCGGTCTGCCATCTGCTCGTATATCGCCTTGTTATTGTTGAAATTCATAATTAAATCGTTTTTTATGTTGATAGCTGGGATTGTGAGTGGGCTGCAAGCAGCCCCTTTCTCACAAACAATAACTGTTTAAATATTCAGCCAGCGAGTATTGATGGCCTGCAGTTTGCAGTAAATTCGGTAGGCAAAATAATAGCAAGCACATATTTGAACCATCATTAATGCAATGTTGAACCAAGCGCTTTGCATCCATTCGGGAATATAGACCACATAGCTTGTGTAGGCGTAAACAACGTAGGCGTAGCCAACAAACATACTGAAAAGGACGATTGAGAGAATGATTATAGCCAAAGTTGTTTTCAGCCAAGCCGTTTTTCTAAAGAGCATTCCGCCCAGCAGGTAGAACGCATTCGCTCCCTATGAGCATCAGGGTAAACATTAATCGTACAGGCTTATGGCTTAAATTCTCCATAGCAATAATGCTCGTTTCCATCATGCTGTACATCTGTTTGGTAGCATAAGGCTTATTGAGGCAAACGTTCCTTTGTGTAACAGCATGTTTATAAGCATCTGCAAGATGTCGCCTGCCACGATACCAGCTACTACGAGTATGAGTACAAGAACAGTAGAAGCCAATACGCGTGCCGTGAACTTCTCGAGGTTGGTAGCTGGCAAAACCAGTTCGTCTATACGTTGCTGCTTTGTTTTCAGGTCGCGAATAATGTTTGCACCGTTTACTATAATGAATACAACTGCGAAAGCGTATATGCTTCCCACTACCTGAAAGAACGAATACGCATACTCAAGTGTTTCTTTTGCTTCGCCACTGAAAGGATTACAAGCAAAGATACAAATCAAAGCAACAAACAGCGTTATAGCTAAGAAGATGTTGAAGTATTCTTTTTTTCTAAGCATTACAAGCCTTGTGCATACGTTGCCAAATCTTTTTATATTGAAAGTCTCCATATTTATCGTTTTGTTTTTTATTGTTCTACAAGTTCTTTACTTACTTATTTCTGTGCTCGCGTGGTGTGGTCGTCTACACTTACGTTGCCACTCATAGTACAATTAGGCTTGTTGCGGGTTACGCCAGAGAGCGTTGCAGAACCGTTTCCTTGCATTATAAAGTCTACATCGCCACCCATATCGAAATTAACATCTACCGAAGCGTTGCCCTGTACTTCTGCCTGCATGCGGTTTACGGTTAAATGTGCGAGGTCCATACTTACATTTCCTCGTGCCTTAATCTTTAGTTCTTTCGCTGTAAGACCAGCTATGTCTACACTCGAATTGCCTAACATGCCGAAGCTGACACTATCTGCGGTCATGGCTTTGTCTATGCTCAACGATGCGTTACTCTCCAAGTAGACATTGTGCAGCGTAGGCATCGTGATGTAGACATCGGCTACAAAAGTCTTCTTTTGTAAGTTTTCCGAAGCGTAGCTCGTTGTCCGGGAAAATGTTGTTTCGTACATCGTTAATTGTCAAACCGCCTTCCGATTGCTCTACTTCAACACTGCCAACCAGCTTTTGTTTGCCTTTTATCACTACCTTATATGTGTCGCCAGGAACTATATGTACCGTTGCATTGCCATAAACGGCAATATCTTGGAACAGTGTAACCTTAACTTCCTTTGTTATAACCTTGCCCAAGTCATGCTTTTTGCGTACGCACGATGTCAGCAACAGTGCGAAAACAAGCATTGAAAGGCACACGTTGAATGTAAAACCAAATATCTTTTTCATATCTTTTCCTCCTTATTTATTGTTTAGTTTACCTAAGGTTGCTGCATTGAAGAACAGTTCCAAGTTGATTGTGGTTTCGGGGCTGTCTGCCTTTCTGCGTGCAATTACAGCATTGCCCTGCAGCGATGGCTCGGCGTAGAGCACGTCTTCGCCCATCTCGTTGGCGTTACGGTAAGTAAATTCGTACTGTTTGGCAATCTCTTCTACCGATGCATCGACTATCATCTCCGAGTTATTGAGAATGAAGACGTGGTCTAACAGCTGTTCAACGTCGTGCACTTGGTGCGTAGAGATAATGAGCGACGAGTCAGAAGGGAGGTTTCCGGCTATCACCTTGCGGAAAAGCGCCTTCGAAGGAATGTCCAATCCGTTTGTTGGCTCGTCCATTAATAGCAATTGACAGCACGAAGCCACTGCGAAACTCATGTAAATCTTCTTCTTCTGTCCCATTGACAGGTGCTTGAAGTTTACATCTGGCTGCATTTCGAAATCTCTGAGGCAGTTCATTAAAATCTCTTCGCTGAAGCGTGGGTAAAAGTCCTGATGTACTTTCACATACTGCTTCAGCGTGAGATCAGGAAGATTATATTCCTCTGGCACTACATATATCTCGCGAAGCATCTCCGGACGGCGTTCCTTAGCCTCTATTCCATCGACGCAAACATTTCCTTTCTTCGGGTGCAACAATCCAGCTATCAGGTAAAGCAAAGTACTCTTTTCCCATACCGTTCTTACCTAACAGACCATAAATGCGATTCTCTTTCAACGTTAAATTCAATCCAGTCAAACACCTTGTGCTTGTTTCCGGGATAGTTGAATACTAAGTTCTTTACTTCAATCATAATCGTATTTCATTTTTAATTATTATTCTTTTATGTGCTATACTACATCAATAGTACACTGCAAAGATATTGTATTAATAATATACTTCCAAATTTTTAGAGTACTTTTTATAAAAACAGTGATATTTCTTTATCTCTCCTGCCCTGCAACAGCCTTACACCTTATTATATATAGTGGCAATCATAGAGAACGTTTTTGAACATTCTTGTCTTACAGCTTGACTGTAACGGAAATGGCGTACCAAACAATCCGAACAGAATATTCGTAAGCCTTACAAAGGCAAAATCAATAAAAACGCATAAAAGACAATATTTATCTCAATAATTCTTGCATAATTGGGAAATTTTGCATATTTTTCGCATCAGTGTAACGCATATATTTCTTGTAGTATGAAGGTAAAGACAAGACGATTAGAGACTATTAAAATGCTTATTTCGAGCATGGAGTTAAGTTCGCAGGAAGAAGTTATCAAGGCGTTAGAAAAAGAAGGCTTCAAGCTGACACAAGCCACTTTGAGCCGCGACCTTAAGCAGCTGAAGGTTGCCAAAGCAGCTTCCATGGGTGGGAAATATGTCTACGTGCTTCCGAACGACTCGATGTATAAACGTGTTTCTACGCCTGGAAGAGCGTCGGAAATGCTTCTCCAAAGTGGATATCTGTCTATACAGTTCTCCGGGCAGATGGCAATTATTAAAACACGCCCAGGCTATGCCAGTGCCATTGCCTACAACTTGGACAACAGCGACCTGCCCGAGGTCTTGGGAACGATAGCCGGCGACGACACCATTTTTATTGTTTTCAAGGAGGGTTGCTCGCACGAAGAAGTGTTACAATCGCTTTCCAACGTTATTCCAGAACTGCAGAAATAATGTAAAGAACTTTGCATAGGAAACCAACAACTGCATTTCGGCAATGAAAAAGAGCCTGTTTTGAAGTGCAAAACAGGCTCTTTTACCGTGCAAGACAATGGTTTTTGGAACGCAAAACAGGCACTTTTGTAACACGCTAACTACTAAGTACTTTTGCAATCGCTATTTTGGTGATAATTGTTTACGGTTCTATAGCGACTATTTCACCCTTACGCGGATAGCGTACGGAGGGTTATTTGTTTATGTCCGACTGTATTCTGTCGTAGAACTGGGATAGTATTTCCAACATATCGTCGGGCAGATAGCTAAATGCTTTCTCCTCCATCCACTCCGGAATTTCGTAGTATGCCTCGGCAACCGAGCCTGCTATGCACGCCTTCGTATCGGTGTCGCCATCGCAAAGCACGGCAAGCCGTATGGTCTCTTCAAAGTTGTTGGCGTCCATAAAGCACCGTAATGCCATCGGAACCGTTTCCTGACAGGTAGCATCGAAGTGTCCCTGTGCTCCAATCTTGCGTATGTTGCGCATTGGTGGCAGTTCGTAGCCATAGAATTTTTCTATCTTCCGTTCTACATCGGGCTTGGTAAAACGCATGTGGCGCAGCCAACATATAACCTCGGCAATGCACTGTGCCCCTTTTATTCCTTCTTCGTGGCTGTGCGAAACCTCGGCTGTTTTCTTGGCTTCCGCCATCACTTCCTCCCAATCGGAGAAGAGCCAGCCCACCGGACTGACGCGCATTGCCGCACCGTTGCCAAACGAATTGTTGGGCTGAGGGTCGGTTTCGTGCAACCAATCGTCAAACATATTGCCGTATCCGCCCATTGGTGCAGGGTAACGACGGCACCAATCCAAGAGTGCGTCCTTATAAGAACGTTCGTTCAGCACCGCATCGGCAATGGCAACAGTACATATTGTATCGTCGGTGTACGAACATTCATCGGTAAAAAGCTCGAAATCCCTTTCTGGTGTAGGTCCGAATTCAAAGCGCGAACCTACAATGTCGCCTATAATAGCTCCAAGCATACAGTGTGATTGTTAAATTATAGCCTTCTAAATACGGTTGTTGTACCCCCGATGAGAATCGAACTCATATTTCAGCTTTAGGAAGCCGTGTTCTATCCATTGAACTACAAAGGGCGTCATGTCTCGGTTTATTGCTGCGTATGACTCTTTTTCTACGCACATATAATTCTATGCAAAGGTAGCAAAAAAAAGTATTTTTATAGTTGTTAGCACCATTTTTTTCGTTCTGCATTAAACTTTTGCCACAAAAGCGGTCTTAGATTATATTATGAACAAGATTATTTCGTTTTTGCTACTCTCCGTTTTGAATGTGGCAGTAGCGCTTGCACAAGGCTCGGTAAAGGGCAGAGTGCTGGACAAAAAGACTAACACAGGGTTAGAATTTATAAATGTCGTGATACGGAAGGAAGGGAGCGACAAGATATTAAAAGGTGCCATAACCGACACCGAGGGTCGTTTTGCCATTCCAGACGTGCCCGGCGGAAACTACATACTCACTGCAAGCAGCATTGGATACAAAGATGCGACAAGGAAGTTTAGTCTTACAGAGACTGCACCCAACAAGAAGTTTTGCTGCCATTTACATCGCTGAAGATGCCAAATCGCTCGGCGAAGTGGTGGTAACGGCACAGCGTTCGGACATGAAACTCGAGGTAGACCGCAAGACTTTCAGCGTAGACCAGCAGATAGCGAATGCCGGTGGGGTTGCGTCGGACGTGTTAGAGAACATTCCAAGCGTAGAGGTTGATAACGATGGGAACATCTCTTTGCGGGGCAACTCGAGCGTCGAGGTGTGGATTAACGGCAAATCTTCGGGACTGACTGCCGACAACCGTGCCAACATTCTGCAGCAATTGCCTGCCGAAAGCATCGAACGCATTGAGGTAATAGACAACCCCTCGTCGAAGTTTTCGGCAGAAGGCTCGGCTGGCATCATCAATATTGTACTGAAAAGGAACCTTAAGGCTGGCTATTATGGTAGCGTCCAGGCTGGCGGAGATACGCGTGGAGGCGCCAATACATCGGTTAATATAAACTACAACAGTCCGCTCATCGACGCATACGCCAATGTGGGCTACCGTCATCGCAAGAAAGAAAGAGGCTCGTGGAGCCATCAAGACAACTTCAACACGAACACTTACCAACAATACAACAGTCGCAGAAAGGAGCAAGGCAACAATCTTTTCACCCGGGCAGGCATCACTTTGCATGCCACAAAGAAGGACGACGTGTCGCTTAGTGGCATGTTCACGTTTGGAAAAAACAAAGACAACAGCAACACGCCCTACGAATACGGAACCATTGGTTCGCCGCTCAACAACCGTTTAATGCTCCGAAACACGCACGGAGACAACAAAGATGCGTATGATGCACGCCGAATTCGACTACCGCCACAACTTCTCCGACAAGCATTTCTTTGACTTCAGCGTGAGCTACGACAAGTGGAAAGCCGACAATATTAACGTTTATCAAGACACAACCACCTACTTCGATGCGGCAGGCAACCCCATGGCAATGCCCGGAGCCACCGGCAGCTACCAATACAAGCCACTGTACGTGAACAACAGGTCGTGGGAAATAAAGCTCGACTACGAGAACCAAATATCGAAAGCACTGCGCCTTCAGGCTGGCTATCAAGCCGACTTGTCGAAAGAAAACACTCCTCAGGAGAGTTTCGTAGATGCCAACAGTTATGCCGGATACAATCCTGTGGAAGACCAACGCTACTACAATCGTTTCATATACAAAAACAACATACACGCATTCTACACCACCTTGTCGTACAATGCGGGCAAATTCGGACTGATGGCAGGCTTGCGCGGCGAGTACTGGAAGGTGAACACGGAAAGCCATTCGTGGGCACAAGAGCACGATGCAAGCCTCCGCGACAAGCCTTTCAAGAAAGATTACTTCCAGCTTTTCCCCAGCATATTCATGAGTTACCAGCTTACGAAGAACGACCAGCTACAGCTCAACTACACCAGACGGCTGCGCCGACCATGGGGCGGAGAGCTCAATTCGTTCCGGAACACGAGCGACGCCACTGTAATATCGTCTGGCAACCCGGAGCTGACGCCGGAATACAGCAACTCGTTCTCGCTGAACTATCTGCGTACATGGCGCGAACACTCGCTGCTTGTATCGGCTTACTGTCGTCCAACCACCGACGTGATGCAGCGCATAACCTACCGCAGTCCTGCCGATGGGCTGCTCTATCAAACCAGCTTCAACGTTGCCAAGAGCACATCAACGGGTCTGGAACTTACGGCAAGAAACCGCTTGTTCCGCATTCTGAACCTTTCCACATCGGCTAACTTCTACTATTACAAGCTGAATGGCTTTGCTTTCGATATTGATGGGCAAACCGTTACAGGCGAAGGCAATAGCAATTTTACATGGAATGCACGCATGCAAGCCAGCTTTATGCTACCTTACGACATGTCGGTGCAGCTTAGCGGCAACTACAACAGTCGCCAGAGCCTTGCCCAAGGCTACAGATCGCCAAATGGAAGTGTAGATTTCGGGTTCAGAAAAAGCTTCTTAAACAAGCAGTTAGTATTCTCTGTGAACTGCCGCGACTTGTTCAATACTCGTAAACGGAAGACTTACACGCACAGCGACACCTTTACACGAAACCAAGAAAACTGGCGAATAGGGCGTACTGTCCGCCTTACGCTTACCTGGAACTTTGGCAATGCGAAGAAGAACAAGAAGAAAGACAGCCAAATGGAAATGGACGACGACTTCGGAAGTCAGCCTTACGGGAACAGCGGAGGCGGCAACTGACCCTCATTTCCTTTACTACATGCAAGCTGAAAGGGCATGTCCGTCGGACGCAGACATGCCCTTTTGCTATGGCAGAATACCAATAAACAAAGATGAGATGCCGTGTCTGTACAGCGTCTGGAGTGTATTTAAGTGTAGTTTGTGGCAGTTCAGAACACTGCTTCAATCATTCTGAACTCTACGACAATAGTTTTGAATATCGTCAGCAGCAGCTTCAGACACCGTCAGACAGCATTCCCAGCAAATTATCAAAGCTGTGATAAATATTTTTCATGACTGTAATAAACGTTTATCAAAGCTGTGATAAATATTTTTTACATCTTTGATAATTTTACAGTACCATGATTTGATGAACCCTTCTGTACTAATCAAACGTATCAATTTAGCCACTTGCAAGATGCAAGAAGCAGACTGACCTGAGACGACAACATAGATAGCAGATTGGCAAGATAGAGCCATCGTCGACGAGAAATAAAATAAAGTTGCACGAAAACAGCAATATTTGTCAATAAAATTTGGTTTTTAATTACGATTATTATATCTTTGCAGACATCTGAATATCTTTTTGTACATCACATAAAACATTGCTATTATGAAAAAGCCTATTTATTTGCATTACTTGTATAGGTTACTCGTTAGGACAGACCTATTGCCCGACGTGTCTATTCCATCGGGACTCGCTTTGTAAACACTGATAGACAACACGCTTGTAGCCTGCTACAAGTATCCTGGATTTATAATTTTTATCTTAATCAGACATGAAAAAGAAAAAGCATTTTTCTAACCGTCATCGCCTTTGTCAGCACAATGAGCCTGTCGGTATCGGCACAAACCATGCCGGAACAAGAAGCACCCTTCCGGTTAAAGAAGGTGTTGCCACAACAGAAAAAGACAGACGCGAAGTTTAAAGAAGTAAAAAACTTCCCGCTGTTAAACCAAATGATGCTCGCCCAACCTAAACCTTCGCTGTTGCGCGAGCCTGCAGATGCAGCCAGACTGTATGCTCCCCGATTTGCAAGCAGTCCGCTTTCGGTCCTGCCCAACCTCGAGATGTGGGCAAATATCCTCTCAAGCAACTTCGTGGGCATCTGTTGGTTCAATCCCACAGAGCACATTTCGTTCACTCCTTTGGCTGGATACGAGAAGGGATACTTCAATGCAGGCAGCGGACTTGCCGAAGATGCAGAGCAACTGCACGGCATCTACCTCGACACAACCTACTCCGGCTGGGGCATCATTCTGGTGGTTCACTTTGCGTGGGACACCCGGACGTGGGAGATGATAGGCGAACCTGAAGTGATAAGGGACTACCGTGTTGTGGCAACCGAGACTGCCAACGACCCACAGACGGGCGAAGTGTTCGGGCAGTTCTACAATGCCGACCTTACACGCAGGGAGTTTGGTGTGATAGATTACCAGACGATGACACGGACAACCATCGGACAATCGGCACACCAATACGTCGCAATGGGTATCACAAGCGACGGCGAAGCATACGGCGTAGCCACCGATGGCAACTTCTACCATATTAATCGCACAACAGGAAAGGAAACCCTGAAAGGCTCAACAGGCATACAAGTGGCACGCCACGACGGCAATGCCTACTTCCAGAGTGGAGAAATAGACCCACGCACCGACGAGTTCTACTGGGCATCGGTAGACTCTACGGGCTTGTCTATGCTGTATACGGTGGACTTAGCCGACGGACATCTTACGCAAGTTGCTCCGCTGGGCAACACCAACGTTATGGCATTGACCATTCCTGCCCCCAAGGCTGCCGACAAAGCACCTGCATCTGTGGGTGCACTCAGCTGCGAGTTTGCAGGCGCATCGCTTACGGGCAAGATTAAGTTCCGTGCCCCCGACGAAACTTTCGGTGGCAAATCGTTGTATGGAACACTCGATTATAGCATTACGAGCAACAAGAACGAAGTGGCAACAGGTACCGTTCAGGCGGGCGACATGTGCGAAGCCACGGTTACTCTGCCCGAAGGAATAAACAAGATAGCCGTAACTGTAAGCAACAACGTAGGTCGCAGTCCGAAGAGGAAGAAAGAGGTTTACATAGGTTTCGACACACCGCTGCCTGTAAAGGACGTCCGACTCAATATTGATGCAGCCAACCATGCAACCCTAAACTGGACTGCTCCAACCAAAGGAACGCACGGTGGTTATCTCGGTTCGCTGAAGTACGACATCTACAAAGTAGTAGACGGCGATACCATTCTCATTGCTACCGATATCGAAGGAACTACATACAGCGAAAACATTCCAGCCGACTTGCTAAAGAAATACACCTACGCTGTCAGGGCAAAGAACGAGAAACACCAGAGCATGCTCGCATTGAGCAACGGACAAACTGTAGGAAGCGCATTCAGAGTACCCTACTTCGACGACTTCTTGACAGAGGCTGACGCAGAGCTATACACTATTATTGATGCAAACCATGACGGTACAACGTGGAAGTGGCTTAGCGGAAGCACCAACTGTTTCTTCTATAAGCATAGCTCAATAAAAGGGTAACGACTGGCTCATTACGCCTGCCGTACATCTTAAAGGTGGTAAGAACTATAAGCTTAGCTTCCGCGCACGTGCCGGATTGGAGAACTATCCTGAACGCATTGAGGTGAAGTGGGGTAATGGAAACAAGGCATCGGACATGACCAACGAACTGTTGCCGCCTACCGATTTGGCATCGATAAGCTACCAAACTTATGGCAACACATTCTCGCCAGCTGCCGATGGCGACTATCATTTCGGCTTCCACGCTATATCAGATGCAGAAACATACTTCCCTTTATATGGACTCTCTGTCCATCGAGATCGGCAGAAAATACAAGACCTGCAGCTGTAATCGGACTAAAGGCAACGCCCGATCCGTCTGGTGCACTCAAGGCAAACTTCACGTTTAAGACGCCTGCTAAGACTGCCAACGGAGCAACACTATCGGCTATTTCGAAGGTTGAAATTCGCAAAGGCAACTATATTGTAAAAACAATAAACACCCCTGCAACAGGAACAACCATTACTGCGACCGACGATAAAGCAGCAAGGGGCAAGAACGAATATGCCATTATAGCCTTTAATGGAGACGAACCCGGCGAACGGGCAACTGCCAAAGTGTATGTAGGTATAGACAAGCCAGATGTTCCTTCGGTGCGTGTCATAGACCAAACCACTTCGGCTAAAATAACATGGCAGCACGTAAAGGGTGCTAACGGAGGCGTGATTGTTCCAGCAGAAGTAAGATACGATATATATAATGTAACGGATGCTGGAGCTGTTGGCGAGAAGATTGGTTCGGTACAAGGTGGCACAGAATATCTTGTAAACGGGCTACAGAACAACGAAGGCGTGCAAGACTACAAGCAATGGGCTGTTAATGCCAACACGTCGATGGGTTCGAGCCTTTACGGTGTGGGTGCAATCGTGGTTGGAACTCCTTATATGCTTCCATTCCACAATAGTTTTAAAGACCTGTCGCTCGAAAATCAGTTCTTCGCAATCGAGCGTCCTAACAAGGAAATATCATGGGATATCGTTAACGACAGAACGGTTGATAACGATGGTGGAGCTATTGTTTTCAGTCCATCAAGAGCCGGAACCGCTGCCATTGTTACAGGAAAAATTAGTCTGCAAGGTGCTGCTTCGCCGAAATTCCTATTCGACTATTATGCACAACCGGGCACAAAAGGTTCGTTAGCCATCGAATTAGTAAAACAAGATGGAACTTCTATAAACTTCTGGGCACACGACCTGTCAGCCGAAACTACGGGTACAGCAAAATGGAATCATGTAATACTCGACTTGCCAACTGAACTTTTAAGTCTGGATTACTTCCGAATCAGAATACGTGGCATGGCAACTGCTCCGCTCGGGGACACCCCAATATATGTAGATAACATCAATGTTATAGACCCGTTACAAAAAGATGCTGCCATAACAATGAATGCGGTAGAGAGTGTAAAGAAGGGGCAGCCTGTTAATCTTGACGTCAGAGTCACCAATGCAGGACTCGACAACATTCGCGGTTCAAAGCTTATTGTTACAGCAAACGGGAAGGAAGTGTACACATCTACCATCGATCAGGACCTTCTATTAATGCAACAGGCAAAAGATACCTGTAGCCGTTAAGACTACATCGTTAGACCAATCGCAGGAAATGAAGCTTACCGCCACAGTTGAAATGGAAAACGACCTCGAAACAAACAATAACACTGCCAGTGCGACTGTACGACTGATTGCAGCAAAACTTGCAGGTCCGACAGACCTTAAAGCTACAGCTACTGGTGAAAACAAAGTGAAACTGACGTGGAAAGCACCGTACATTGAAACAAATGTAATGGAAGACAATTTTGAGAACTATGCTGCATGGTCTACCACCTTTGGCGACTGGACAACTGTTGATGCCGACAATGGATACGCAGGTGCACTCTCGGAGAAGGGAACTTATCCGCACCAAGACGAGAAGTTCGCCTTCGTAAACTGGCAACCAAGCGATGTGTTCGGGGCAGGACAAGGTCTGGCGCCACACTCTGGCAAACGTGCAGCCGTCTCTATCTACCAGTTCAATAAGGGTGGAACAGAGTACATCGATGCCAACAACTGGCTTATCAGCCCGTTGCTGTCGGGCAAAGAGCAAACCATTCACTTCTGGGTAAACAATATCAAGTCGGAAACGAACGGGCGAGAAACATTCGACGTCTTGGCATCGTCTACAGGAACCGATACGCTGAACTTCGTAAAAATAGGCGATACATACGTGCAAGAGTCTGCAAAATGGACAGAAATTAGTGTGAAACTGCCTGCTGGAACACGTTATTTCGCCATTCATCAGAACACGTCGAAAGAACAAGCATCTATCTTTATGGTAGACGATGCAAGTTTCGAAACGGGCAACATTCTTACAAGCTACAACATCTATTGCGATAAAGTGTATCGTGGTAATACTGTAGAAACAAACTTCACAGATGTAGTAGACCTTGCCAATGCTTTCCACAATTATAGCGTTACAGCTGTATACCTTGACGGTTCAGAGTCGGCACCAGTAACTTTGGAAGTTGCATCAGGTATAGATACCATCAACAGAAGCGAAACCCTATCCTACGATGTTTACTCTGTTGACGGCATCTTAGTGTGCAAGAAGTCAGAAAAGTCTACGACATTTACACCCTGGCATCTACATTGTAAACGGCAAAAAGTGCATTCTGAAATAACATTCACATAAATCTCGCACATAATATTATAGTTGATGCGGATTCAATCTATTGAAAGACTGGCCGCCACAAAAGGTCAGTCTTCAACTATTTCTCTATTTATAGATATCAGGGATTTATCATTAATCGCTTGTGAATTATCACTTATATGTCTAATTAAATCATCACAGTTATGAGAAAAACTTATTTACTTACATTACTTGTATCTTTGTTATTCTGCTACACTTCAAGGGCGCAAACAACAAAAACAGTAGATGTTGCACAGCCTGGAACATTATCCTCAGCACTTGGTGAAGAACTGAAGACAGTCAAAGACCTGACTGTTACAGGGAAAATCAATGCTGCCGACATTGAGGGACTTATACAGGCAAGTGCGCTCGAAGTGTTAAACCTCACAGATGCAGCCATCGTGGACGCCGAAGGAAAAGCAACGACGGCATTTCCAGGCTACACATTGCGCAAGCACCCTACACTGACGACACTTAGTTTACCTAAGACGATAACGACAATTGGGAGCGGTGCATTCTTCAAATGCCAGAAACTAAAGAAGGTTGTATTACCGCAAACCATAAAGAAACTGAACGAAACCGTCTTTATGAGTTGCTCCGCCCTGTCTGACATTAACTTCCCCGATGGATTGGAAAGCATCGGAAGAAATGCACTTTATATGACTGCCATTACCGAATTTACTGCTCCAAAGGCGTTAAAGACACTGGGCGACAATGCTCTATACGGCACGCAAATAACGAAAGCTGTATTGAATGACAGATTAGAGAAGATTGGGCAAGCCTCGTTTGCAGCTTGCAAACAACTTGCAAAGATTGAAATCGAAAACAATCCGAACTTCAAACTTGTAGACGGTGTGCTGTATAGTACCGACGAAACCACGCTTGTAGCTTATCCGTTGGCGGACAAAAGAGCATTGTACAAAACGCTGCCGACCGTTACAACCATCTATCAAGGTATATTCGAAGGTGCCGTGAACCTAAAAGATATCTACATAAACGAAGGAGTTAAAAACCATTCCCGTCAGTCTGTGCTGCAACACCGAAGCATTGGAGCGTATGTATTGGCCAGCTACCCTTACAGATGTGAAGGCTGGAGCAATAGACGGCTGCAAGAAATTATGCGAGCTGCACGTTGCTGCCACTAAGGCACCGGCAGCAGACACGGGTGCATTCGGCGTTATGTTCAAGAACTACACAGCTTATCTTTATGTACCTTTCGGAGCAAAGGCAAGCTACGGGCGAATGAGGAATGGAATGAAAACTTCTTGGGAATCATAGAAGAAAGCACCGAACCCAACACGGTTGTATTCAGAACCAATAAGGCTGTGGGCAGCGTACTCACACTGAAAGTAGCTGCGAAAGAGGGAGAGGAAATTAAAATAAAGGGAGCATCGTACAACGAGAAGGACGAACTGATGCTTACAGACACCGAAGTTACACTTTACGGAAAGATGACAAAGATTGATTGCAGCAGCAACCAACTTGCATCAATCGTCATCACCAATCAGCCACAACTGCGCGAACTTTATTGCGACGACAACGAACTGACAACTATAAAGGTGAACTATGTGCCCGCGCTTGCCACGTTTTATTGTGGCAATAACAAGGAGCTGGCAGACATAGACCTCAAGTCGATGCCTGCACTCGCCGATTTCAGTTGCTACGGCAATAAGATAAGGAAACTCGACCTTAGCCAGAACCCAATGCTGACATCGCTCATCTGCCGCGACAACCTTATCGAAGGAACGCTCGACCTCAGCAAAAACCCAAAGGTGGAGCAAGTGAACTGCTATAATAATATGATTTCAGAAATCAGATTAGCGGCGGAACCAGCCCTGCGCCACATGGAAATGCAGCGCAACAACATCAGGGGCGCAGCCATGACCAGCCTCATAAAGGCACTGCCAAAATATGTGGCTTACGGTTCAGACGAATGGGACGACTACGGAGGACTCAACCTGCAAGGTCTATATGTTACAGAAACATCAGGCACACTCGAAAAGAACGTAGCACTCGTAAGCGATGTCAAGATTGCCAAAGACAAGAAATGGCCCGTGTTTGCGCTGAATATCGACGATTACGGTACATCTGCACCAAAACCATACGATGGGGTAGACCCGACAGGCGTCAATGCCACCGCAGCAGCAAGTACAGTTAAGGTCTATGTTACCCAGGGCACTGTCTTCGCAGAAGGCATTACCGACGACGAAACCGTAACACTCTACACTGCCGACGGCATGATTTCCGACAAGACCGTAAGCCGCAACGGCACGGCACAGCTCAACGCACAAGGTCCAGGAGTGTATATCGTGAAGTGGGCAGACTGCACTGTGAAAGTCATAGTCGCGACTGAATAACGATTCGGAGCCATCTGCACCGAAGATGGAAATACGAAAAAGGTATGTTCATGAATGCGAACCGACCTCCTTTTTTCAAGGAAGCGGCTCGCTTTTCTTTGTCTTGACACGATTTTTCTATGAAATATTGTAGATTTGCTTGCTTCTTTTCGTGTTCTCAAAAATGCCTTTTCGAGTCGCTCAGAATAAACCGAAAAAGCCCGGAAGCAAATGCTCTCAGGCTTTTTCTGATATGTTTTCGGAAGTTTTTAAGCCTCCGTCCGTTTCTGTTTCGGTTTATAGAAGTTTCTTGCTGAGCTGTTCGAGCATATCTACGGTCATGCTCTTGAGGTCGTACTTAGGTTTCCAGCTCCATTCGCTGCGGGCGCAAGAATCGTCCAAACGGTCGGGCCAACTGTCGGCAATACCTTGCTTCAATGGGTCTACATCGTAAACCATCTCGAAGTTTGGCTTGTGTTTCTTTATTTCTGCAAATATCTCTTCAGGCTCGAAACTCATGGCAGCAACGTTGAAACCATTGTGGTGGATAAGCTTTGTTGGGTCGGCTTCCATTAAAGATATTGCAGCGTGCAATGCATCGGGCATATACATCATATCCATGTAGGTGCCTTTCTTGATAGGACAAACAAACTTTTCGCCTTTCACTGCTGAATAATAAATATCTACAGCGTAATCGGTTGTACCACCACCTGGAGGAGTTACGTATGAAATAATACCTGGGAAGCGTACCGAACGTGTGTCTACGCCGTACTTCTTCTGGTAGTAGTCTGAAAGCAACTCGGTAGTAACTTTTGAAACTCCGTAAATTGTGCCTGGACGCTGAACAGTGTCTTGTGGTGTCATGTCGTGTGGTGTACTTGGACCGAACGAACCAATAGAGCTTGGTGTGAACACTGCGCACTTGTTTTCGCGGGCAATTTCGAGAATGTTCCATAAGCCGTCAATGCCAATCTTCCAAGCCAAGCGTGGCTTTTCCTTCTGCCACAACCGAGAGCAATGCAGCAAGATTGTAAATGGTGTCAATGTTGTACTTCTTCACCACGGCTGCTATCATTTCCGGATTTGTAACGTCGCACTCTGCCGATGGACCACCTTCGAGAAGTTCGCCCGTAGGTTCTGCTCCCTTTATGAAACCTGCAACAACGTTGTTGCCACCGTAAATGCTGCGCAATTCTCTTACAAGCTCTGAGCCTATCTGCCCTGTAGAGCCAACAACTAAAAATATTTTTCATATTATTATTAAATAGATTTTTATCGTTTTTGTGGCACAAAGTTAAATACTTTTTGATTAATTTAGAAATTAGAAGTATTAATGTTGTATAAAAGCAGTTTCCCTACAAAATAATTAGTATTTCAGTTCCTTTTCTCAAAAATATGAAGACCTTTGTATGCGGAATAATTAAAAAAACTTTATGCTATGTATGGTAAAAGTGAAACAACATCTCTGCGATTCACTCGCAGGGACTTAAAGATGCAGGTCTTTACAAGGAAGAACGTATTATTGAAGGACCACAGCAAGCTGAAATCTTAGTGAAGGGAAAGAAGGTACTGAACTTCTGCGCTAACAACTATCTCGGCTTGTCTAACCACCCACGCCTTATAGAAGGCGCGAAGAAAATGATGGACAAGCGTGGCTTCGGCATGTCTTCAGTACGTTTTATCTGCGGAACACAAGACATTCATAAGGAACTTGAAGCAGCCATTTCCGATTACTTCAAAACAGAAGATACTATCCTCTACGCAGCTTGTTTCGATGCTAACGGAGGTGTATTCGGCGCATTGTTCAACGAAGAAGACGCTATCATCTCTGATGCATTGAACCACGCCTCTATTATAGACGGTGTTCGCCTCTGCAAGGCTAAACGTTACCGTTACGCTAATGGAAACATGGAAGAATTGGAGAAATGTTTGCAGGAAGCACAGGCTCAACGTTTCCGCATTGTTGTTACCGATGGTGTTTTCTCTATGGACGGCAACGTTGCTCCGATGGACAAGATTTGCGATTTGGCAGAAAAATACGATGCACTTGTTATGGTAGACGAAAGCCACTCTGCAGGTGTGGTTGGCGAAACTGGACACGGTGTTAGTGAACTTTGCAAGACTTACGGTCGTGTTGATATTTACACAGGCACACTTGGTAAAGCATTTGGCGGTGCACTTGGTGGTTTCACTACTGGTCGCAAAGAGATAATAGATATGCTTCGTCAGAGCAGCCGTCCTTATCTCTTCTCAAATTCGCTGGCTCCAAGCATTATCGGTGCAAGTCTCGAAGTATTCAAAATGCTGAAAGAAAGCAACGAATTGCACGACAAGTTGGTTGAAAACGTAAATTACTTCCGCGAAAAAATGATAGCTGCAGGTTTCGATATTAAACCTACACAAAGTGCTATCTGTGCTGTTATGCTTTACGATGCAAAACTTTCACAAGTTTACGCTTCTAAAATGCTCGATGAAGGTATTTACGTTACTGGTTTCTACTATCCTGTTGTTCCAAAGAACGAAGCTCGTATTCGTGTTCAGATTTCTGCAGGCCACGACCGCGAACAGCTCGACAAGTGTATCAACGCTTTCATTAAGATTGGTAAAGAACTTGGTGTGCTGAAATAAAAGGTTAATAAATACAACTCTTTCATTTGAATTAAATTATGTTCGGGGCGCACTATATTGGTGCGCCTCTTTTTTCTTTTCTTTTATTTCAGAATATAAACACTTTCTGCCCTTACTTCTTCCGCACAATTGTCAGCCCATCGCGCAAAGGCAGTATTACATTTTCTACCCGAGTGTCGTTTGCTACAAAGTCGTTGAACTTGCAAATACCTTGTGTTTGATGGTCGTGTTCGTAAGCTTTATCGGTAACGTGTCCGTCCCACAGCGTATTATCGGCAAGAATATAACCTCCTGGACGCAACATTTTTAGCACGGTTTCGTAAGTTTCTAAATAAGTTCGTTTGTCGCCGTCCACAAAAACCATATCGAAGGTAATGCCTAACTTTGGTGCTTCTATATTAGCATCGCCAATGCGAAAGTCTATTTTGTTGGCTACTTCACACCCTTCTATCCACGGACGGGTGAAGTCTTCCATCTCGTCGTTTATTTCAAACGTATAGAGTTTGCCGTCGTCTGGCAGACCTTCTGCAATGCAAATGGCAGAATATCCACTAAAAGTTCCTACTTCCAACACATTTTTTGGTTGCACCATTTGTACCAACATTTTTAATAATCGCCCTTGCAAATGCCCACTTGCCATTCGTCCGTGAATGGTATGTATGTTGGTTGCTCGGTAAAGTCGGTACAAATAGTCGCCTTCCGGGGCAATATGGTCGAGAATGTACTTATCTATCTGTTCGGTTTCCGTCATTTGTTTGCCTTTTTGCTTTTAAGAATTGGCATTTATAGTTTTCAAAGCTTCCACTGCAAGCCTATAACTGTCCATTCCAAATCCCTGAATAGTTCCAATACAAGCAGAAGCTATCATAGAATGGTTACGATATTCTTCGCGACTATTTACATTACTTATATGTACCTCTATAACGGGCGCAGTAATAGCCCGAATACAGTCTGACAGTGCTATACTTGTATGCGTATATGCCCCAGCATTCAGCACAATACCATCGTAAGCGAACCCCACTTCCTGCAACTTGTTTATAAGTTCGCCCTCTATGTTACTCTGATAGTACTCAATGTCTATATCTGCATACATTGCACGCAATTTTGTTAGATAGGTTTCCATAGGCATTTTGCCATAAATGTTGGGTTCTCGTTTGCCTAACAAATTAAGGTTTGGACCATTAACTACGATTATTTTCATATTACACAGAAATTATTTAACTTTGCACTCATTGGGCACAACCTCTGCAAAAATACACAATAATATGCAAACGAGCAAAGAAACAAGTTCTAATCTTATTCGTAAGTACCTACGTTATTTAAAGTTAGAAAAAGGTTATTCGCCAAATACATTAGAAGCCTACATTCGCGATGTAGACAAATTATTGAAGTTTTTAGCCGACGAACAGAAAATACCACAAGAGGCAAAGTTGGAAGATATAGAAAACTTTGCTGCTGCTATTGGCGATTTGGGAATTGGTGCCCGTTCGTTGGCTCGAATTTTAAGTGGAGTAAGGCAGTTTTATCGTTTCTTAGTGCTCGATGGATATATAGAAGCCGACCCTACCGAATTGCTCGAATCGCCAAAACAACCACAACATTTGCCAGAAGTGCTTTCTACTGCCGAAGTTGATATGCTTGAAAGTGCCATAGATTTATCTAAATGGGAAGGACATAGAAACCGTGCCATTATAGAAACTTTGTTTTCGTGCGGATTACGTGTATCAGAACTTACCCATCTTAAACTGTCAAATCTCTATCGCGAAGAACAATTTGTGCGAGTTATGGGTAAAGGTTCTAAAGAACGTTTGGTACCAATTTCTCCAAGAGCCTTGCAAGAATTGGATTTTTGGTTTGCCGACCGTAACGCTATGAAGATAAAAGAAGGAGAAGAAGACTATATTTTCTTAAACAGACGTGGTGCGCATCTCACTCGGACCATGATTTTGATAATGATTAAGAATTATGCCAAAGATGCTGGCATTAAAAAAAACATATCGCCACACACATTGCGACACTCGTTTGCCACTGCTTTGCTCGAAGGTGGTGCTAATTTGCGTGCCATTCAGACTATGCTTGGACACGAAAGCATTAGCACAACCGAAATTTATACGCATATAGACACCACTACTCTGCGCAAAGAAATTCTGGAACATCACCCACGAAACATTGCTTACAAACAACAACACCAGTAACAAACTCTTGTTTACACACCAACTATGGAAAGAAAAACCACCATTCTTACTATAACTGGCTCGGACAGTACGGGCGGTTCGGGAATTCAAGCCGATATTAAAACCATAACTATGTTAGGAGCGTATGCGGCTACTGCAATAACTTCGGTTACTGCACAAGATTCGGAAGGCATTCGACAATTATACGACATTCCTGCCGAAGTGCTGAATTTGCAAATTTGTGCGGTGTTGAACGATTTAAAACCCAATGCCGTGAAGATTGGTATGCTTAGAAATGTAGAACAAGTAATTGCCGTTGAACACTTGCTGCGTAAATACAAACCCGAATTTGTGGTTTTAGATGCCGTTATTATTAGTAGTAGTGGCAAAATGCTTATGCCAAACGAGGTGGTTAATGCAGTGGTGCAACGTCTTTTTCCATTAAGCAGCATTGTTATTATGCAACAAAATAGTGCTGCCTATATGTTGCACGAAAAAGAAACACACAGCAACGAGGCTTTGGAACTATTGGCACGAAAAATTCTGCAATTAGGAAGTGCGGCTGTTGTGTTGCAAGGAGGAATTGTTACCAAAGCATCGTTTACCGATGTGTTGGTAGAAAAAAACAAAACAGCACACTTTTATACTCGACCTGGCTTTATAGACCGCATTACTCACGGTTCGGGCGGAGCATTTACATCGGCAGTTGCTGTTAATTTGTGTGCTGGAAACAGTGTAGAACAAGCCATTGGAAAGGCATCTGACTATATGTGCCAACTTATTTTACGGTCTGCCGACTCTAATTTTGGTACAAATGTTCTACTTTTAGACCATAGCAGCGATTTGCCACAACAAACAATTTCTGAAAGAATGTTGGAACTATACAACCAACTTATGGACAACATTGCTGCCAATCATCGTAAAACGGGCGAAGTGCGTTTCTATGCCGATGCGCTAAATGTAACACCACGCTATTTAGCACAAATAACCAGACGTGTTGCAGGACGAACACCGAAACAACTTATAGACGATTACATTATAAAAGAGGTGGAAACCTATCTTATAGGGACTACTCAAAACATTCAGGAAATAGCTTTCGCCTTCGGTTTTTCGTCGCAAGTACAGTTCAATAAGTTTTTTATAAAAATGAAAGGTTGTGCACCAGGACAATACAGAAAAAAAGCAAAAAGTGTGGTGGTGTAAATTCAAACCGTATGCAACAAGTGGGCAATTTTATGGCACAAACAATTGGTTTATCCGTTTTGCTAAATACCTAATACAGGGCAATAATAACATCATACACATTAGAAGACGACAATGAATAAATCACCATTTTTTATGCTAAATGCACAAAAACCGCATTTTTTTAGCAAAAAGTTTGTACATAAACTAAAAAGCACTATTTTTGCATCTCGCAATTGTCCTATGGTGTAATGGTAGCACAACAGGTTTTGGTTCTGTTTGTAGTGGTTTCGAGATCCGCTTAGGACAACTTATTTAAGGATAGGTTCAGCTAATATGTCATTTTCTACATATTAGCTGTTTTTATTTTCCCTTTTTCATCTCTTTTGTCGGCTTAAAACTTTCTAATATTGGCTCAGTAGAAAAAGTGGGGAAATTTTCTTAATTAATATTTTTCTTTTCCTTTGCATCATGGAAGAAAAATATCTATATCAGTTAGCTGAATTCGTTTTACCAAGCGATGTCTTACATTATTTCTCTATTGTTAAGATAGAGTCTGTTTCGTCATTGTTACGTATTTATCTTGATGAGAAGATGGAGAAAGAACGGCTCCGATGATCTTCATTTTGAATCTAAAGGCCTTATGGATTCCGTCGAGGTGGCAGACTTCCCGATTCGTGACCATAAGGTTATTTTGTTTCTTCGCAGACGTCGATGGATAGATACTCGTACGGGTAAGAGTTTCTCTCTTCCCCTGCAGATTGACATTACAGCCTCCGGCACTCGTTATTCCAAAGAGTTCGGATCTTTTTTAAAAGAAACGTATGGAGACTCCCCGGTGCCCTGCCGTGCGCTTGAGGAATTCTATCATGTCAATGGACGTAGTTTTGAGAAACAATACAAGGAAACCTTAAGCGGTTACAGGTCCCGGGAGCAGTTGTCCCATGCCCGGAAGTGGCTTCTCTTTGAGGATAATATTGGCAAGGACATAGCTATGGACGAGACCTCCCTGTCCAATGGTGAGCTCTATACGATTGTGACCAATAGGGACAAACACGGCAGGGAAGGATGTCTTGTAGCAATTGTTGCAGGAACCAGGTCCTTGGATGTCTGCAAGGTATTGGATAAGATAGATGAAAAGAAGCGGGAAGAAGTTGATGAGGGCACCTTGGACTTGTCCGACAGTATACATAAGATAGTAAGACATTGTTTCCCAAAAGTCAGACGAGTGATTGATCGCTTTCATATACAGAAACTTGCAGGTGATGCCGTGCAACAGATGAGAATAGAGCACCGCTGGTCTGCCTTACAGCAAGCAAATGACGAGAAAGAGAAAGCGAAGTTGGAAAAGACAGCGTATCAGCCATTGACTTTTGAGAATGGAGATACACGTAGTGAACTGCTGGCAAGAAGCAGGCACCTGTTATTCAAATCATCAGAGAAATGGACTGATGAGCAGAAGCTAAGAGCCAAGATACTATTCAGAGAATATCCTGACATCAAGAAGGCTTACGGCTTATCACATTCGCTAAGAATGATTTTTGCCAAGAATACTGTCAAAGACGCAGCCAGACTATCATTAGCTAAGTAGTATAATAAGGTCGCAGAAGCAGGCTTTCATTCCTTCAATGTCATTGCTGCAACTTTCTACGAGCATTACGATGACATGCTTAACTTTTATATTAACAGATCTACAAACGCTGCTGCTGAATCCTTCAATGCGAAAATAAAACTGTTTAGGGCTAACTTAAGAGGAGTTGTAGATAAAAGTTTCTTCCTTTTTAGGCTTGCTAAACTATATGCTTATCCACACTAAATATCTACGCCCCATATTATTATTACGTATATTTAGACATATTTGGCTGCAAAAAGCGAATACGATTTCTAGGTAGTGTCCTAAAAAGTGTGTAAGTTCTCTCTTCTTCTCTTTGTTCTTATTCATTTTTCTTCCTCCAGAATTTCCATTGATGAATTTTCCTGGCACATGTTGTTTCTGTCTCTTCCACGGCAGCACTTGCCAGAAGGAAAAGTACCGACTTGTCTGATGGCATCGATGTTCTCATTCTTATCGTCCTCTTATATCGCCTATTGAGCCTTTCAATCCAGTTAGTCGTATATGTGCACCTTTGCACTTGCACAGGAAGTCCATATATGTAAAGTAGGCGATGTTGCGGTCGGCTCTATACTTTTTCAATATTGGATATTTCCTTTCCTATTTGGCTACAAAAGTAATAAGATTATTCATGTTCCAACAAAATCTCTTTGTTTTCTAAGGTAAAGACCTCATTGAGTTCTTTAGATGAGATAAAAGACGATACGGGTTCAGCAATATTCCTCTTCCGAACAAGTCCTAAAATCGCAACGGAGTTACGGCAATCATCGCTACGGAGTTACGGCAATCGTCGCTACGGGGTTACGGCAATCGTCGTAACGGAGTTACGACAGATGCCGTTACGAAACAGATGGACACGGCTGCTCTCCAACACCGTGAATAGCGGTGTTCCGGTGATTTAAGAGCCATGGACTCATGCATCGGCAATTCGCCGGACTCACGTTAAACAAGAAACTTGCTGTCTGCTATAGTCGCGTCCATAAATAGCCTCAGATATTTCACCTGTCTGCCCGGCGGTAAGACCTTTGGTGTAAAGAAGATTGGACAGGCCTTGCACGTTCTTCGCCCTCGCTACGGAACAAGCCTGAAAGAACCTGATAGAAATTGCCACTGCGGCTGCGTGGAATACGGAGAGAAAACTCAAGGCCATGATTGTACCAGCGACGGGAACGGGGAGCCATTGCATTGTTCATGTCCATTCCCGCTGACAAATGAATCACGTTCATGCCTCATCAGAGAATTCATGATTAAAGAAAGACTGAAGGGTACCCCCCCCCCTCGCTGCTGCTTGTGTAATTCGAAAGAATTTCCGAAACTTGCGAATGTGCAAGTTCCATTGTTTCTTTATTTAATTGTTTCCAAATACAAAGACAAGAAAAAGGGGCTTACACTTTTTAAGACAGTACCAAAATAAGATGGTTTTACAAGTAAATAGCCCTTATTTTTGTAACGATAACTCCGACTTGACATTACAAAAATAATAAGTTTTGCAAGTATTGAAAAAAAGAGATAGTTAAATGAAGATAGATATTACTTAAAAATATTTACACCTTATTTGCTGTTCGGAGTACAATTCGCTTGATTTCGTTGAGCTTGTTCAATGCTTCAACAGGGTGTAAGAGTTGTTGATGTCCAAGCCTATTATCTCGTCGCGTATCTGCGTCAGTACAGGGTCGTCGAGTTGGAAGAACGAAAGCTGAACCCCTTCCCTACTCTGCTCAAGCTTCTCTGCCGACGGCTTTCCTACACTGCCTACCTGCGCATTGTCGGCTTCCAATTCTTTCAAGACAACGTTCGCACGCTTCACAATCGACTTTGGCATACCTGCAATGTCGGCTACGTGAATACCGAAAGAGTGTTCGCTGCCGCCTCGTTCCAACTTTCTCACGAAGATAATCTTGCCGTCCACCTCTTTCACAGATACGTTGAAGTTCTTTATTCGGCGGAAGTTCTTTGCCATTTCGTTCAGTTCGTGGTAGTGCGTGGCAAAGAGTGTACGTGCCGCAGCACGCGGTTGTTCGTGCAGATACTCTACGATAGCCCACGCTATGCTGATGCCGTCGTAGGTGCTTGTGCCACGTCCCAGCTCGTCGAAGAGTACCAACGAGCGTGGCGTAACATTGTTCAGAATGTTCGATGCCTCAGTCATTTCCACCATAAAAGTAGATTCTCCGAGCGAAATATTATCGGAAGCACCCACTCGAGTGAAGACTTTATCGACCAAACCGATTCTCGCGCCCTCTGCCGGGACGAAACTACCTATCTGCGCCAATAGTACTATGAGAGCGGTTTGACGCAACAGAGCCGATTTACCAGCCATATTCGGACCAGTTATCATCATTATCTGCTGTTGCTCGTTGTCGAGATATACATCGTTTGGTATGTATGGTTCGCCAAGCGGCAGTTGGGTTTCTATTACGGGGTGGCGGCCTTTCTTTATGTCAATCACCATACTGTCGTCTACCACGGGGCACATACTTGTTTTTCTTCGGCAATGTTTGCGAATGCCAACAGGCAGTCGAGGCGTGCCACAAGGTTGGCGTTGATTTGTATTTGCGGGATAAACTCCTGCATATCCTGCACCAATTCGTTGAAAAAGACGCGCTTCGAGCGAGTATTTTCTCGTCGGCACCAAGTATTTTGGCTTCGTATTCCTTCAGTTCGGGGGTAATGTAGCGTTCTGCCTGCGCAAGTGTCTGCTTGCGAATCCAGTCGGCAGGCACCTTATCCTTAAAGGTATTGCGCACCTCAAGGTAGTATCCGAAAACGTTGTTGAAGCCTATCTTCAGCGAACTGATGCCTGTTTGAGCCGCTTCTTTCTCCTGAATGTCGAGCAAAACCTGCTTTCCGTTGTCGCGAATGGAGCGCAATTCGTCCATTCGGCGTTGAAACCGTGTGCAATCACGTTTCCTTTTAGCAACCAACTGTGGAGGGTCGGGCTTTATTTTCCTGCTCTATTCGGTCGCGAACAGACTCGCAGAGGTTCAGCTGCTCCCCTACCCGCTTCAAGGCTTCGTTGTTCGCATAGAGGCAAGCGGTCTTCATTGGCTGTATCGCACGTAAGGCAATCTTCAGCTGAACCACCTCTCTCGGCGACACTCTGCCTGCTGCCACCTTTGAAATGATGCGTTCCAAATCGCCCATACGGTGGAGTTGGTCGTCCAAGCATTGGCGGAAATCAGGTTCGCGGAAGTAGTATTCCACTATGTCCAATCGCTCGTTAATGGGCTTAACGTCCTTCAATGGAAACACAAGCCAGCGATGCAGCATTCTGCCACCCATTGGTGTGATGGTTCTGTCTACTACGTTGAGCAGCGACGAACCGTCCTCCTGCATGGGCGCAACAAGTTCCAAGGAACGAATGGTGAAGCGGTCGAGGCGCACATACTTCTCTTCTTCGATGCGAGCGAGCGACGTTATGTGGTTGATGTTTGTGTGCTGGGTCAGTTCCAAGTACTGCATAATAGCCCCAGCAGCTATCACTCCGTTGTTCAGATGGTCTACACCGAAACCCTTCAGGTTCTTTGTTCCGAAGTGTTTCAGCAGTTTCTGGCGTGCAGAAAGGTCGGTAAACACCCAGTCTTCCATTTCATGCACACACACAGGCGTGTACCGAAATGGCGTTCAAGAGATCAGACTTTCGGGCACGGTCGTACAGCACTTCTTTGGCGAAAAAGTTGCCAATGAGCTTTTTCAACATAGTCGAACGTACCCTCACCAGTGAGAAATTCGCCTGTCGAAATGTCGAGAAAGCTCACACCGCAAGAACCTTTGCCGAAGTGAACGGCAGCCAAGAAGTTGTTTTCCTTGTAGTTCAGCACGTTGTCGCCCATAGCAACGCCAGGCGTAACAAGTTCCGTTATGCCTCGTTTCACCATTTTGTCTTCGGCAGACAAGCCCCGTTTGCCCTTCAAAGCTTCGCGCTTCTTCTTCGGGTCTTCGAGTTGGTCGCATATTGCTACACGTTTTCCGGCACGAATAAGCTTTGGCAAGAAGGTATCAAGCGCATGATGAGGAAATCCAGCCATCTCATCTCCAGCTGCTGCACCGTTGTTTCGGCGTGTCAGCGTTATGCCGAGTATCTTAGAAGCTTCTATGGCATCGTCGCAATACGTTTCGTAGAAGTCGCCACACCTAAAGAGCATTAACGCATCAGGGTGCTTCTCTTTCATCGAAAAGAATTGTCGCATCATCGGAGTGAGCCCTTTGTTGTCTTTTGCCATATTGCTTTTACCTTTCTTGCCAATTACTATATAAATTCGTGAAATGCAAAAATACGAATTTCCGGCATACTGTCCAAACGATAATCAATTTATTTTGGGCTTTGTCTGATGGTCTGTACACTGTATTTGAGCTTATGGCGTGTATGGTGCGCCAATTCCACAGTCGCATCGGCATGTATGATATTGTAAATGCTTTGATGCGACACGCTGACACCCTCCCTTTTCAAAACCCCTGATATCTGCCGTGGAGATCATTACTCCTCAATGATGGCTTGTTTTATTCTCCATACCAGCTCAGGGGCAAGCGCAGCATTGGAGGTGGAACGCTTTCAACGCTCCATGGCCTTGTCATGTCCTTGAACCAGACATACTTGCCCGATGGACTGCCGTTGCGTTTTAATTCACGGGAAAGCGTGGATTGACTGATGTCCACAATATGAGCAATCTCTTTCTTGGACTTTTTCTTTGGAGTAAGGCAAAAACTTGCGACCTTTGCTCCGAGGTATAATTGTTTATACATAACAATACAAAGATAATTAATCTTGGGGAGTCCCACAAAAGGGGGATCCTCTTTTTGTAACTATTCAGCGATATTGACCAGTCTGTATTTTCTCTTCTAAAATCTTTGTAAAAAGGTTATAATGATGTGTGTTTTCCTTACGTATTCGAGATATTTTCCGTACCTTTACATCTATGAAAGAGCAAGTTACGGATATATCAAAAGTATTGCAAGACATGACGGAAGAGATGCGGCTGTTGCGTGAAACTGTCAATCAGCAGTATGCCGAGATTGTCAAATTGAACCGTAACATAAATGCCCTGAACCTCCAAATCCGCAAGAAAGATACGGAACTTACAAACTTACGGGAACGCTTGTCCAAGTATGAAAACCCTGACAAGAACTCTAACAACAGCAGCACGCCGCCAGGCAAGGATCGTATGAAGGATGAGATTGTCAGAAGAACGAAAACCCTTCGTAAGCCAAGTGGCAAGAAGCCAGGAGGGCAAAAGGGACATGACGGGCATAAGTTGTCTTTTTCTTCCATGCCAGACGAGATAATCAATGAGGAACCCGGCTATTGCACCCGTTGCGGAGAATCTTTATCAGATGCGGAACGTGTGCCTGATTATGTGACGCAGGTTATTTCCATTCTGGAGCTGAAGCCGGTAATCAAGGAAATCCGACACTATGTGATGGTATGCAGGAACTGTGGTGAACGTATTCGGACGGCACCGAGACGGCGGTCAAACAACGTGGTATATGATTCAGGCGTAAAGGCCCTGGTGGTTTACCTGAGTGTCGTACAGTTTCTTCCATACGGTCGTATAGCCAGTTTCCTGCGTGGGGTGTTCGGTCTCACTCCGAGCGAAGGCTCGCTGGTGAACTGGGTGAATGAGCAAAGAGAGATGCGCAGCCTGTGATTGACAAGATCAAGGAACATATCAGGTCATCAGCAGTTGTCGGTTTCGATGAGAGCGGCTTGTACTGCAACAAAAGACTCGACTGGACATGGATAGCACAGACCGTTTATTACACACTGCTTTTCCGTGCTGATGGAAGAGGCTCGAAGGTGTTGGCAGACAAGTTTGACGACTGCCTGGAACGAATGAATTGATATGCCCTGTATATATCTGTTATCGCTGAATAGTTACCTTTTTTTGTATTGCCGGTATCGCTCTTCGGGGCTACGCGCCATGGCCGCGAGGCAAACCCGCGGTGTTTTTCATAGATTAGAGACCATGAAAAACGTGGCTGTTTGTTGCACTTCGATTTGGAATGTACACGTTTTGTAAAACCTATTGTTTTGTCCTCCAAAAATGTGGTTATCGCTTTTTAATGGGATTATCTTTACAAAACCGATACTCTTCAACAACGACATATGGCAAACAAAAAAAACTTTATCGCTCCTTTTTCACCATTTCCCTTGTAAAATAGAACAACGGAAAGTAAACTAAAATAGCCGAAATAACACCTGCTATTGCATCAATAAGATAGTGCGCCTGAATGTAGACAGTGGCACAACAAAGGAAGAAATAGAACGGAGCAAGTACGGCAAGCAGCTTATAATTGCGTGCATGCCAGATAAGAAACATACATATAGTACTTATTCCTACATGCGAACTTGGGAAGGCAGCTGTAGGACGTTCTCCTGCAGCTTTGGCATCTTCTACTAAATGGTAAAAGAAACCATCGGTGAAACCAGGGCTGGGCAAGCAGTCTTTATGCAAATTAAAAATAATCGTGTACGTTCGGGAATATACTCGCTGCAATAGTTTTTAAGCCAACTGCCTTATAATAGAACGTAGGACCAGCCACTGGAACAAAGATAAATACTACATAATAGATAAAAATGAAGCCAATAATATGAAACTTACTCGTTCAAATTCTTTGTAGCGCCATATAAAATAATAGAACACAGTGAGTGCAATCATTGGATAATAAGCTGCATATCCCATATCGAAAAGTTCGCTGAAAAAGGCATCTGGTAATTCTTTAGAGAATAATAGTGCTGGCTGACAGCCAAATATATTTTGTTCCCATTGTGCAAATACATGGTCGAGGTTAGGTAAAAGTCTATTAAACTCGTAAGTATCGGGATACCACCACGCAAGTAATCCTAATTGTGCAGATACTCTTGCTAAACGTGTAAACTTACAAGGAAAAATTCTGTATACCAACCATAAAGCAGCCGTCATAGCAATTATGCGTAGCCGTCCATAAATCATAGCTTCGGGAGCTGTCATTTTTGTGTAAAAAAACATTATTAACACAAAAGTGAAAAGCATATAAGCTGCTGCAGCCCATTCTATTGCCATTAATCCTTTTAAAGGTTTCTTTTCTATTTTAAAAAGATCGAGTACAAATTTTACCATTTTATTTCTACTATCAGTTATCCTTATTTTTAAATCCAGCCATTATTTTTATACCAATCCATTGTTTCTTTTACGCCTCGCTCTAATTTATATTCTGGTTTATAGCCAAGTTCTTTTACAATGGGTTGTATGTTACAACGCCAATTTCGTTGTTTCAAAATTTGATATTTATCGTTGTTTAGTGGTGAAAGTTTGCCTGTTATGCGTCCTAAAATATCGCCAAAGAAAGTAACAATACGCAACAAAGCAATAGGAGCTTTAATTCTTATCCACCAAGGATTTCCCAATTCTGTGTGAATAAGATTGCTGAATGTGGTGCTTTGATATACTTCTCCATCGGTAAGAAAATAAGCTCTTCCAGTTTTAGCCTTATCAATTGCAAGAAAAACAGCCTGAACAAGGTCTTTTACATAAATAAAAGTAATGTCTTGACGCTGAAAACCCACCGAAAAGTCTATATGCCCTTTTATAGATTTAGCCATAAGGAAGTAGTCTTTTTCTCTTGGTCCGTACACACCCGTAGGACGAAGAATAACGTAAGGCAATGTTTTTCCATTGTAAACAGTGTTTGCCAAAACTTTTTCTGCCTTTAGTTTACTCTCTCCGTAAGCTGTGTTTGGTCGAGGAATATCGGTTTCGTCAATATTTTTATAAGGAAGTTGTTCGTGAATAGCACCATAAACGCTGAGGCTCGATATAAAAACAAAGCGTTCTATGGGCATATTCAGCGCTAAAAGTGCATTAACAAAATGTTGCGTTCCTTGTGTATTTATGCGGAAAAAATCGTCTCTCTTTGTACATTTTGTGGCTCCCGCAGCATGAACAACATAATTAAAGCTGTAAGATTGTAGCTGCTTTTTAAGTTTTTCTTCAGACGAAAAGTCGAGTTCTATAAAGTGAATGCGCTCGTCTTGCAAGTATTTTTTCGACGAAGTTGCACGGATTGCCGCCCAAACTTCCATATCGTGGCGCAATGCTTCTGCTACGATAAACGAGCCAATGAAGCCCGAAGCTCCTGTTATTAATATTCTTTTTCATTAAAATACTGTGAAACGCTTGCAAAGGTACGAACTTTTTCGTTACTTTGTAAACACAATCAAAGCGCAAATAACAATGGGAAAGGAAAAAAAGAGTAGAAAACGATTGACTAAGGTAGAATTAGCAGAGAAGATTAGAGGTTTCTTTCAGACACAACCAGACAATACTTTTAGCCTAAAACAAATATTCAGAGCATTAAAACTAACCACGCATCCACTAAAAATGCTTGCTATCGATGTGATGGAAGAAATGGCGTGGGACGATTTTCTTGCTAAAGTTGGCGAAAATGCTTATACACTTAACACCAAAGGACAGGTACAAGAAGGTGTTTTTGTAAGAAAATCGAACGGAAAAAACTCTTTCCTTCCCGACGATGGTGGTACTCCCATTTTTATTTCTGAACGTAATTCTATGTCGGCTCTTAATGGAGATAGAGTGAAAGTGCAGTACTTTGCGCGCCGTCGTAACCATATTAAAGAAGGAATGGTTATTGAAATTCTGCAGCGGAAGAAGGAAACATTTGTAGGACGTTTGCAAGTAGAATCCGAAATAGCATTCCTTATTACGCAAGAAAACCTTTTTGTTCACGATATTCTTATTCCGAAGAAGGCTTTGAATGGTGGTAAAACCGGTGACAGAGCAGTAGTAAAAATAACAAAGTGGCCAGATGCTGCCCATAAAAATCTTGTAGGAGAGGTGATTGACATACTCGGACAGGCAGGAAATAACGATGTAGAAATGAATACTATTCTTGCGCAATATGGTCTGCCTTATAAATATCCGAAGAAAGTCGAGGAAGCGGCAGAAGAATTAATGCCGAAATTACTGCGCAAGATATTGCCGAACGCGAAGATTTTCGCAAAGTCTGGACTTGTACTATTGATCCTAAAGATGCAAAAGACTTTGACGATGCTCTTTCTATACGTAAGCTGGAAAATGGTTTATGGGAAGTGGGCGTACATATTGCCGATGTTTCCCACTATGTTAAAGAGAACGATATAATTGATAAGGAAGCACAAAAGCGCGCTACATCTATTTACCTTGTAGACAGAACTATTCCAATGCTGCCCGAAAGGTTGTGTAATTTTGTTTGTTCCTTGCGCCCTGACGAAGAAAAATTAGCATACAGCGCAATCTTCCAATTAGACGATAATGCCGAAGTTAAACATTTCCATATTGCACATACTGTTATAAAAAGTAATCGTAGATATGCTTACGAAGAGGTGCAACAACTGTTGGAAGACAATGGAGTGATAGACGGAACAGGTGAACCTGCACCAGAAAAACAAGAATATAAAGGCGAATTTGCCGATAAACTTATAATGCTTGACCGTTTGGCAAAACGACTTCGTGCCGAAAGAATAAAGAAAGGCAGTGTAAAGTTCGACTCGGAAGAGTTGCATTTTGATATAGATGAGCATGGAAAACCCCGTCGCTGTTACTTTAAACGCTCAAAAGATGCCAACAAACTCATAGAAGAGTTTATGTTGCTTGCCAATAAATATGTTGCAGAACACGTAGGAAAAGTAGCACGCGGCAAGAAAGCAAAGACGTTGCCCTATCGTGTTCACGATAATCCAGACCCACAAAAGTTTGAAAACCTCCGACTGTTCTCTGCAAAGTTCGGATATAAACTGAAATCGTCAGGTACGAAAGGAGCAACGGCACGAGCCTTGAATGCCTTAATGGACGAGATAGAAGGCAAGAACGAGCAGAAAGTCATTCAAACTGTGGCTTTGCGCTCTATGATGAAGGCGAAATATACTACACACAACATAGGACACTTCGGACTTGCCTTCGATTATTATACTCATTTTACATCGCCTATACGTCGTTATCCCGATACTATTGTGCACCGTTTACTTACTCGATATGAAAATGGAGGACGTTCGGCTAATAAAGAACATATAGAAGAGCTTTGCGAACACAGTTCTGACATGGAACAAGTGGCACAGAATGCAGAACGCGATTCTATTAAATATAAAATGGTGGAATTTATGGGCGAACATCTTGGCGAATGTTATGATGCACACATAAGTGGTATTCAGAGTTATGGAATTTATGCTGAGATTGACGAAAACCATTGTGAAGGAATGATACCAATGCGCGACCTTGACGACGATTATTACGATTTTTGACGAGAAGAATTATTGTCTTGTCGGGCGTCGTCATCATCATAAATATCAGTTAGGAGATCCTATCCACATACAAGTTGCAAGTGCAAACTTGGAACGCAAGCAACTCGATTTCACATTGGCGGAAGATAAAAAGGATAAGGAAACACCGAAGATTTCTCAAAACGCAAAGACTAACAAACACGGAAAGTATCGAAAAAGACATAAATAAGAACGTTATCTATGGCGAAACGGATAGAAATAGTAGTTGTTTGCCTGTTTATAGCTATTGCTATGCAAGCAAACGGACAGCAATATCTCAGACTGAAAAGGGTTATTACCGCGTGTATCAGTCTACCAATTTTATGCACAGCTATTTCGTAGATGGCATGATGGAATTGTATGTCCCGTTGGATACAACTTCAAAGAAACAAACATTCGTAGATCGTAAATTTCTTGGCGAACGGCGCAGAAAAGCTAAAACAAGCCAACGGAGACGAGACATTCGTCCGTATGAACATGCCTGCATTAGAGTCTACGTCACTCATGGAAAGCATCAAGAGCGAGGAATATTCCACCCGAAACAATGGCGACGTTTACCGATGGGCAGATAAATGTGGCACGATAACCCGGCATAAATCGCCCGACCAGAAGCTCGGAACCACTGCGATTACCATTGAAGTGGACAATCTGACGGGACAGAAAGACCACGAGATAGTCATGGACCAGCTGAAAATGTACGGAATAGTTGCACGCATGACACAGTTTGACGAGCAAGAAACCTATATAGAACACTCAGGAACATACAGCTTGTGTGATTTGTTTTCGGCACGCAAGCACCAGACTTCATGGCGCATTACCGCGGGGAAGATGCAGACGAGCAGATAGATGTATGGTCGGACTTGTTTATTACCGATAGAGCTATCATTTCGGAAAGTGAAATGATAAAGAAAAGAAAAACCTCGCACACTTACTTTTTGAGATACCATCTTCAGTACCACAATTAGACAATAATATTCTGCAAGCATGGTTACAAATGGTAGAATATTAAAAGTATACGCTCTAAACTATTCCTAAATTATTATCTCTTTCGGCGTAATAGACATTTGGTAGAGTGGTTATTCCAGCCTCACTTTTTCAAACGTCCGTACATTCTTAGAAAAAGTACGGATGTTTCAAGAAAAAGTACGGACGTTTCAGGGAAAAAGTACGGACGTTTTCTGAAAAAGTACGGACGTTTTTTTGAGACATTTCGCTGTTTTTTTGTATATCGCTAATTACCAACCACTTACAAAATGTACAAAAAAACGGCTGAAAACAGTTCGAAATATAGACCTATACGCCAAATCTACGGCAAACCTGATAGATATCTGAAACGAAAGTAACCAACTTTTTTATAGGCTTTTCTAAGTATCTGATGTATCTACCATCATCTGCCAAGCATCTTTTGCAGTAGATTGCCCGATGAGTGTACTATTTGAAAGTTTAAAGTTTGGTTTTCTACCGATTTTATTTCTGATGACTTGAAACGATAGAGGATTTCTTGACGATCCAAAGTATCACGAACTGAGGAAAGATTTTGTATTTGTCCAGTAAATGTACCATTAGGTAATTGCAGACAGAGCATTTGTTCAGTTACATTGCCAGGACGTTTGTTATCGAATTTGACAAAAATAGTTATATCTACACTATCGGCTGCTGTATTTGTTATTCTATTAATGGTTGCTGTTCCTGAATAAACCTGCTTGTAGGGCAAGAAATAACCCACAACAAAGAGACAAAGCAACACAACCCCAATGGCGGTGATGCCGTAGCGAATAAGTGAAGATGGTATTTGCCCCACGATGCTACGTACTTTTTCGCTACGAAGTTCGTAACTGCGTTCTTGTTTCTTCTCTTCTTCCATAATATTCTGCAATTATTGCTAAACAAGATGGACCACAATCCATTGCATTACGTTGTCTGATTATCTTCATTCGTATCTGCAATAAGTTTTTAAAGACGCTGAATTTCACTATTAGTTGTATTACCTTTATATCTCTTACCATTGATAATGTTAGGTAAGTTATATGAAACTTGTATTGTGAATGTACGGGTTTGATAGTTTCTACTATAATCCATAGATATATTGTTTCCGTAACAACCTCGTTTTGCATGTAGAGTTGAAAAAATATCTGTACATTCAAGATAGATGTTGAGACGATCTGATAGAAAAGATAAATTTAATGCCAAATCTACATTCCATGCCTGTGGAATTTTGAATAATCCATTTTCGCTTGCACTCTGATAGGAACCATTTACAAAGCACTGAATATTTTTATTTATGTTGATTGTATTGTTTGCTCTAAAAATGTATCCCTCACCTTTCTGTTTCGTAAAACCTGCAACATTCAACCATTGAGAATGATAGCTCACTCTTAATGAACTTTCTAAAATATCTCCCCAATTTATTTGCTGTCCAACCGACAATGAAAGATATTTGTTTGTTCCTGTGTTTTCTGGTCTATATAACATTATATTATCAGAATAAAGCGTAGGAACCTGAATAATTTCATCACGAATCGCTGTATAATTGAGCATCAGTGAGCTATTCAAAAACTTCCCAAGAAAAGATAATTCATGTCGTGTTTCAGGACACAAATCTGGATTACCACTTTCATACAGATAAGGAGAACTATAACTCAACCCTGCACGTAACTGGTTATAGGTGGGATATTCTGTTTTCAAAGAATAAGATAGTTGAGATTGAAAAGCTCCCTTTGTCATAGTTACAGATGCTGACGGATATAGTTTTGAAATTGAAAAGAGTTTGTTACGTCCTTTCTTTACATCATCTTCTCTATTTATAGACAATGTTTCGTGTCGAAGTCCCAAAGAAAAGGCAAAGTTGGTGATAGCATAATTCAAAGAAGCATACTCAGCATAACGATGTTGGTAAGTTTTAATGTCAAATGGTTTTAAAACAGCATGAGCACTATTAACATTATATGCTTGTAAAACAGATGTATGAGCATAGTCTGCACCTATTTGAAATTTAATAAATTCAGAAATATTATAGCTCCCTAATGCTTGGAAATAACAAAGGAGTTACTATCTTCCGAACGTGTATCAACATCTGGTTCTACTGTATGATTGGAACTAATTGAAACCATATTCCTTGAACCAATTCCTCTGTAAATATCTGTATTGAAGAAGAACTCTATTTTTATTAGAATAATTATAAAACAAGTTCCCTACCCACTTATGATTTGGACTTGTTGAATGTGATTTTTGTCCATATTCCACATTATTTATATCATCAGTGTAATGTAATCCATTATCTACATCTGTAGTCCAATTGGAATGTCCATAACTCATAGAGACTCCAAAGCTATTATTTTTATTAGGCGTATAAATTAGGCTGTTACGAAATCGTAGATTTCTATATTTTTGTTTTTCCGTACTATTGTAATAAACTGATGAAGTATGCTCTTTTCTCATTAGTTGTTCAATCTCAAGGTGTGCAAATGTTGGATCGTAATCATAAACTAATGAAGTTTGTAAACAAAGAGTAGGAGTATTGTACGAGAAATCTCCTTGATTCCATAATTCAGTACGTTCACTGTGAATAATACCACTGGTTAGTTCAAAGCCCATTCCAGTCTGCTTCTTTTTTGTTTTGATTTTTATTACAGCTTTAATATCAGAATCGTACATTATTCCAGGATTAGGAATTACTTCTACCGATTGAAGTTCATCCATTTTTAGTTCCTTCAGCTCTTTCAAATCTTCTATTCGCCGATTATCAATGTAGAAGACAGCTCTTCCTTTACCAACGACAACAAAACTATCACCAGATTTTTCAACAAAAGGCAATTGTGAAATATAATGACTAATATTAGGCAATTGTCTTTGCATTTGAGTGGGAGTAAACTTAATTCCGTTAGTTGTTATTTTTATTCGGAGTTTTTTTCCAGTAATTGCTACTTCCGTTAGTTCCAAAGGCATAGATTCCATTTTAATAATTAATGAATCAGCAAAAGGAGCTTTCAGTAGCACCTTGTCATATCCAATATACTGTGCTCTAATAAGTTTAATTTTCTTTTCTGTAGATAAATGAAACTCGCCAAGACTATCAGATATAACAGTCGCAATGGGCTCTGAAGTCTCTGATGACAAAAACATATCTATATGTGCTCCAGATAAAGTATTTCCTTTATCGTCAATGACTTTTCCAGATAGTGAAGAATTGGATTGAGCAAAACACACTCCCGAAGTTCCCAAAAAGGACTAATAATATGATTATAATTTTATTTTGTAATATGATCATAGTATTTCTCTAGTATTTTTATTTCTCATACCTGGTGCTTTTTAAAAAGGCATTGACACAGGTTAAATTTTCATCCTTTATATTTGTTTTTTTAATTGGTACTATGAACATTTACCATTACAAATAGGAAGATAAAAACATTTCTTACAATTAGGATCATTAAAACAAGAGCAACTACTGTGGTAGCGATAGTATAACTGAGGATTTGTTATTACAATCTAATGTAGGAGCAACGACTACGCCTAAGGAACTTTTATCATTCTGTGAGGCCTCGCTGATAAATCTCAATTTATCAATAGTCATCATCTTCAGACTCATCGCTCCATTTTCATTAAATTAGGTATTTCCCACTTAATACTTCCCGAAGTAAGTATTTGGTCTGGCTTTTCAGTAGAACTACATTCTACACCTAGTGCACTATAGGTTGCTACAGGATCGTTGTAAAGGTTGGTAAGAAAACTAATGGCTTTTTCGCGTGTCATTTTTTGCCGCGGACGTGCAAATGTATAAATTTGTTCGTAATTTCTACCTTTTCTAATTCCTATTGCTTGCCAACTTGCGCCTTCTAATTCAATTTTCATAATCAATCCAGGTAATCCCATAAAACAATAAGGACCAGCATCGTATGGAAGTTCTTCAGAAAACCATGCAACTACGTTTTTGCCACGATAGGTTGTTGTTGCTTTTGAGCAAACATAACCTAAAATTTTTTGTTTTTCATCTTCAAAGAAACTCCATTGTAATTCATTGGCTGGTTGGATAAACGATATAATTATATTGTCGAAAGGTACTCGATAACCTATTTCTAATGTCTTTGCTTGTATATTTGTCCAAACTTCGTATGGAATAGTAGGGTTAGAATAGAGCGATACTCCTTTTGCACCTTTAGCAATGAGTGATGTTGCTACAGAATCATTTTGATAGAGTGCTTCGTTACGTGAATAGATATGGTTGCGCCCAATTAATAAAGTTCGTTGTTCTGTATGTGGCTGCGAATTGTTAGCATAAGTCCATGTGAATTGGTAACGCACTTCTAAGAGAACTGTATCAAGCGGTTTTTTATTTTTCATGTTTAATGCCGTATACGAAGGAGAATTGCCAAACACAAATGCTTGTGAGAAGGAGGTTTCTGACAAACCAATTAGGAAAAGAAATAAAATTCCTCTGCGTGCAAGGTTTTTAAAAGAAGGTTTCATATTATCTAATAAGTTTATAGGTTGAACTTTAATGAAAGAATCATACTGCGTGGCACAAGATAGAATGTGTTGCGCTGCTGCTCTTGTGCATTAACTGAAACGATATTCAGTTGTTGTGCGTTGAACAGATTACGAAGGTTTAAACTCCATTCAACTAATTTTGTCTTATAATACAATTTCGCATTTGCGAGAAAAGTATGTGTATGGTCTTGCTGCGAATATAAGGTGTTGCAGGAAATACTCCATTTTCTGAACGTTGCCATTATCTTCCCTATTAACATTGCACGAGTTGTAACAATGTCGGTATTTTTATTGGTGGGTTCTGACATGCAGCTTCGGTTGATAAACATCTGAATTTCGGTGAGCAAACCTTTTACAGGCGTAATACCTCCCTTCAGAGAGAAACTGCTTTCATTGATCTGAAAGGGATAACTAATATCATTTAGCATTTGTGAAGAAGAAAACCGTGTATGACTTACTTTCAAACCCACGTTTGTTTTCTTCCAATAAAAAGCTTTCGATAACTCGCCACTTAAACTCAATGAATGGGTATTAAAATTCAGTGGAATAAGATAAAGTGCTATGTGGTTATCCTTTACCACTTTATTTGTCATCATATCGCTGTTCAGATAATTATAATTTATGCGTAAATTACCAAAGAGTAATTTGAAAGCGTTGGCATAATTGATTTTTGCTGAAAGATAATGATTATTTGTTGAAGTTATATCGTTTATATTTGCACGAGTCTGCTCGTAGCTGTTACGGATAATAAAAGCTTGCAAAAAATCTTCTGGTTTATTGTCGTGAACCTCTCTAGACCATTGTAATTGCAGCGAAATATGAGATAACAAAGAGCGTTCTATCGTTAAATTCGGAAGGATATGTAGTGAATGTTTTTTGGGGGTGATATAAGGAGAGTATACGGAGATATGTGAATAAACTAACGGAATATATCCATAGATTCGAAAATGAGCCATAACCGACTGAAACGATAAACCAAATCCAGCTTTCGCACGGTTATAATGCATATCGTCACTTAAAGCAAAACTACTTTCTGGAGAAAATAGACCTGAAGAATACAATGCAGTAGATAGCATATTTTTATCAGCAATGCCAAACCAATAAGGGTCGAATGTACAATTGCCAAGTCTGATTGTAGAAAGCATCTCTTGTCGCAGTTCTGCGTAATAGAATTTTTGCTTTACTTCTTGCCGTGCTGTGGGCTGTGGCAAAGAGTTGATTCTCGCTTCTTGTGCTAAAAAGAGCAGCTCACGACTATTGGTAAATTGTAAGTTGAACTGCGTATCCAGTCCATTTACTTCGTTCCATTTGTATATTAACCTTAATTTATTATCAAGTGCAAATTCTCTTTGGTTGAGACTTTCGTCAAGTTGTGTAGTCTGTATAAGTTGTTGTACGAATGGCAACTCTCTATTACAAGTTCCAACCAATTTGTTCATAAAAAAATATTGCGATTTATTTTGTTCGTATTTAAGAAGGAAATCTATATTTCGGTAATTATTTCCAAATTCAAAACTTCGTTTATGCGTTTTCTCTTGTTGGTTAATATGATAAGTATATTCCATACTTGCGCACCCTTCGGTATTTTCGTTCATTGCTATTATTGCATAATTCCATTTGGAATCAGGAGTTTTATTGTATAGTCCGTTTATTGACAACGCCTCACTCTTATTTGTCATATAATCATTCTTGTTGAGCATACCACTTTGTGGTGTGGGAGAAGAAAGTAAATTACTGGATAGCGAGGTTAAAGGCACGGCATAAATATCTCTTAATTGTTCGCCGCTATTATTTGCCGAAGCAGTGACAAAAATTTGATGTTTGGCATTAAATAAACCTCCATATAATCGTGCGGTATAAGCTAAATTATCTTTGTTGCCTTCTCTATAACCACCACCAACTTCCATTTTTCCAGTCAAAGTGTTTTTTGAATTTGGAGAAAGTTTCACATTAAGTGCTACATCATCTGTAATACGGCTACCCTGCAAAGCACGTATGGGCTGATGGTGTTGCATTATGTCTACTGCAATAATATCTTTTGGGTCTATACGTTCAAGTGCTATAGAATATTTTCCCTCAAAAAGATTGCCCCCTTCTATCTGAAATTCTGTAATTTCCCTACCATTATATAATACTCTTCCTGCATCGTTTATGGTAATTCCTGGTAAACGTTCTAAGGTTTCTCGGAGCTTTCTGTCATTTTTATCTCTAAAATGAGAAAGATGATAAGTCAGCGTATCGCCTTTGGCATTTATAATCGTCGGTTTTACATATACTTCCTCTAATTCTATGCTTTGCGATTCTGCAACAAAGTCTAAAGTTTGAGAAATATTGGCTATTTCCTTTCGAATGGGTTTGATATTGAAGTTGGAAATATATAAAACAATTTGCGGACTGCTATTTGAAAGTGTAAAAGCATAGTGTCCCTGTTCATCGGTTCTTGTATTGGCAACAATACGTTCTCCTTTTTCTGATGGAATTTTAGCTATAATAATGGCACTTTCAACAGGACTTCCATTATGTAATTTTACGCTACCTATAAATTTAACTTGTGCATTACAGATGGTACACAAGCACAAATAGAACAATATGATAGTAATAAATTTCATCAATTAGCGAGGGTTACAATTGTTTATAAGTTAATGTAAGAAACTCTATATTAAAAATAGAGAAATACACTATGGACCAAATTTGCTGCAAATGTAAAAAGAAAAAAACGTTACGTTCAAATTTATTGCAAAAATATTTTTCCATTTTATCTTTTCTTTTGTCCTTATTCTCTCTTGTTTTCTTATATTAAAAGTGAGAAATGCTGGTTATGTTCAAAATAATAATAAGAAATTGAAAAAAATATTAATTACATTTCTCTTCATTTCTTATTAATATTCATCTGTGTTTTAATGATTTTTAGTGGGTAATTTTGTTTGGTAGTGTTGTGAAGGAAGTGCTAAACAACATAAGAATAAGGGATAGGAGAGATATTGAGGTTGTAGATGATGCGAATTACACCGTAGGCAAGAAATGTAAATTTTCGCTGCATTTTATTCTTTTTCCATTGGCTTAATTTATAGATTGTGGCACAATGAATATTTGGTAGGATTGGGGTAGTGTCCTAAAAAGTGTGTAAGTTCTCTCTTTTTCTCTTTGTTTTTATTCATTTTTCTTTCTTGTGTTTCCAGAATTTCCATTGATAAATTTTTCCTGGCATATGTTGTTTTTGTTTCTTCCATGGCAACACTTGCTAATAGGAAAAAGTACCGACTTGTCTGATGGCATTGATGTTCTCATTTTTTTATCGTTCTCTTATATTTTCTATTGAGCCTTTCAATCTAGTTAGTCGTATATATGCACCTTTGCACTTGCACAGGAAGTCCATATATGTAAAGTAAGCGATGTCGCGGTCGGCTCTATACTTTTTCAATATTGGATATTTTCCTTCCCCATTTGGCTACAAAAGTAATAAGATTATTCATGTCCTAACAAAATCTCTTTGTTTTCTAAGGTAAAGACCTCATTGAGTTCTTTAGATGGAATAAAGACGATACGGGTTCAGCAACATTCCTCTTCCGAACAAGTCATAAAATCGCAACGGAGTTACGACAATCATCGCAACGGAGTTACGGCAATCATCGCTACGGAGTTACGGCAATCGTCGCTACGGGTTACGGCAATCGTCGTTACGAAACAGATGGACACGGCTGCTCTCCAACACCGTGAATAGCGGTGTTCTGGTGATTTTAAGAACCATGGACTCGTGCATCGGCAATTCGCCGGACTCACGTTAAACAAGAAACTTGCTGTTTGCTATAGTCGCGTCCATAAATAGCCCTCAGATGCAAGTTCCATTGTTTCTTTTATTTAATTGTTTCCAAATACAAAGATAAGAAAAAAAGGGCTTTACAACTTTTAAGACAGTACCGTCTTAAAATATTATTCGTGATATTGCACTTGCTGGTTGACTTTTTAGCCAATGAATTGTCATGCTGTTGCCAATGAGTTATTGTGCTGATGAGAAAGCATTAAACTCGGATTAAAATTGTTTAAACACAAAAAGGTCGTTGAGTTCTTTCTGCTTATAGACAGAGAGAAGGCTCAACGACCTGTTGCAACAAGTTTATATGTAAGTAGGTAATTTATTTATGATACCTACTTGTTGATTACTTAACGAACTTCACAGCCTGGTTGTCGATGCTTAAAATGTACATTCCGGGAGCGAAGTTGCTAAGGTCGATAGTTGTTTGCATTTGTTTTGCAGTATAACTATCAGCACATGTTCCTGCAGCATTGAATATGTTCAGAGTCTTTCCTACGAGTTCTGCCGGCATCTCAACGGTGAGTCTGTTGCCGTTAACCTGTGCCTTGAGCAGCTTCTGTGTAGTGGTAGCATTACTAATGTTGTCGGGTGTGCCAACAGCTTCGTAGATTATTTCCGACTCTTCGGTAGTTTCACTGACAGGTGCGTGCTTGAAATACTTCTCCATTGGCAGTTCCTTGAAGAGCGTGCAGTTGAGCGGACCTTGGAGTGCCCATTCTGCTTCGGTTGCTTCGAGTGGCATAAATGTTTCAGAAGCGAGCTTTTCCTTGTCGTATTTAAACTCTTTGCTAAAGCCATTGCTGCTTGAATGTATGTCTATATCGCCATCGTCATCGTAGTGCCACGTCCATGTTAATGTTTGCTGCGATGTGTAATTGGGACCAGGGACTTTCTTGATAGAGATGCGGCGACCTTTCTCGTCGTACGTAAATTCTTCTTTCCATACCAATTCGTTGTTGTCAGGGTATATCTGACTGACGCAGCTGACAAGTCCGGCATCGTTGTACTCTACCTTACATACGCGTCCTACCTTCTCTTCTATCTTGTCAGTAGGATAATCAAACTGGCGAATATCTACGTGGTCGAGGCGCATTTTGTCGTTGTAGACAAAATCCATTATAACGTCTTCGGTCAATGTTATTTCGTCTGGTTCCGTAGTGTGGTGTGTAGCACGGGTGTATTCGGTTACGTATCCGTACTCGTTGCGCTTGAAGGTATGTCTTGATGACACGATTGGAACGTTGTTATTGGTTTTTAAGGCTACTTCTTCTTTCTGAATCATGTAGCCTTGCTGGTCGTAGGTGTAGTTGTAGGCATAGATAGCCGGACCTTCACCTTTCTTGTATTCTTCCTTGACAAGACAGCCCTGCTTGTCGTAGGTGTACTTTGTAATTTGTTCGTCTTCTGTGTCTTTCCATTCTACAACTTGTGCCATGCGATATTTGTAAATGGCAGGGTCTGCTTTGAAATAGTTAGGCGCCATTTTTATTTGCGCAGTACTTACTTGAGCTGTGGCAAGCATCAGGGCTGCCACTGTTAAACGTAATAGTTTCTTCATTGTTTGTTTTTAATAATTGTTACTGATAAATTTGTAATAAAGCACGACACACTGCAACACAAGAGATACTGGTGAGTATCTCTGTGTATGTAGTATTGCAGAGAAGTGTATACTTCTCAGTGCCTTTTATGTTATAGATTAATTCTTCTTTATAAACTTATAGTTGAAGCTTACTTCTTTCTTTCGCCCAGTAGCGTCTTTCAGGCTCGTGAACTGAATGATTGCGTAACTGCCGTCCTTAAACCGTACTAAGAATACGGGTGCCTTCTTTGGGTTCGACTTCGACATTGTGAGCGCATATTCGCCCATAGTCCCCTTTACTTTATGCATCCAGTAGTAGAGTCCCATGTTTACGTAGTTCTTCATATAGCCCATTACGACTGGTTTCTTCATCATTCCTTTCATGTCGTAGATAAGATAAGCCTTTATGTCGCTCACCCATTTTACGTTGGTTGGTAACGATTTAATGGTTTCTATATCTGTAGTATCGGTCATGCAACCTTCACCATTGTTGGTCCTAACATCATAGATGTGGAAGGCTAAATGCCATTTTGCAGGTGCATTGGAGGGTCTTTCCTCTACAGTCTTGGTTATATTGTACTTTCCGAATTGGTCTTTCTGCTTACCGTCCTCAGAGTATGTCCGCCACTCTTGTCCGCTGACATCTTCTTTCATAACGGTTTCGCCTGTCTCTAAGTTTACGTACACCCACTTGTCGTAGTCTTCAAGCGTCTTCTCTTGTGTTATGAACGAAAGCTTTTTGATAGGAGCATTTTTGTGGTTGGTCAGGTTTGGACTTAGGACCGTCTTCGTTTTTTGAACACGATACACACAGCAACCCAGCGAGGCATGTCAATGCCATCAGTGATTTAAGTTTCATAAATAATTGTGTTTAAATATCTAATTAGTTGTAACGGGTGCAAAAGTACGTATTTACAGATGGCTGTGCAATACCTCGTATTTAGTATTTTCAATAGTGCAAGTTAGGTATAGTGTAGGGGTTAGGCGTCTGGCAGTGTGGAATAAATCCATTAAAGTGCGTAAAATGCTATGTACAACCCTAATAGCCAACTTCCTAAAGTTTGGTTATGAGATTCTCTTTCGTAAATGAAAGAATAAAGAAATGACCGAGAAAGATATATCTTCTTTTTGAAGCGATGTCTTAGACACTCTCTACCTACTTATGGTTAATCGGTATTATACGTTTGAAGTTCGTTTATGGTAGGATATTGCCAATGAATGGGACATTTTTAACAAAGAAATTAAGACGCCCCGTCTATCTTCCGCCACAATAGATAGAAACTATTCGGGGCACAATTTTGTAGAATAGCCAATATACACCCACGCTCACGGTGAGCATTGTAACCGGGCTTAGTATATAAATAAGGAATGCTTCGAGCTCGTTGTGTGGTACTACTATTCCGCGCTTCAATATGGTAAGAATGCCACCCAACACAATAGAGTGAAAGGCAAACACAAAGAAAGTGGAATTGATTAGAACAAGTGGCAGTGGAAAAGCAAGTTTGTTTTGTTGTTTGCGACGCTCTAAAATGCGTGTTGTTGTAGAAACTGTGAAAACTATCAATCCAGCATACATTAAGTTAGCACAATTTATCTGCCAAGCAAATATAGCAAAGAAGAGTCCTCCCCACTTTAACGGACGCATAACATCTATAAACTTTATCTGTTTAATACTGAAGAATGCCCCGAAAGAAAAGAACAACAGTCCTTGAACGCTTAATCCCGGTAGATTTTCAGCCCAACGCGATGCATAAAGCAAAGCAACAAACAACAGTATTGATATCTCCTTTTGTTTATTTGCAAGCCAGTGTAGTACCTTATATATAACAGGTGTAAAAAGGCAAATTATCATTAAGTCGCGTATGTACCAAAACGGAATAACTAAAGGTGCAGCTATGCCGCCTTGTGGCCCAATCTTACTTATGTCCCAAAAGCACAACAACCAGTCGGTAAAGCTAAAACTTTCTATGGGTTTATGCACAATAGCTGTCCAGCTTGGAAATATCCCCTCTGCCACAGATAAAAGAAAGAGATAAGTGCTAATCCAGAGAATGTAGGGTAGAAGTAACGAGAAAGCACGTCGTTGTAGCTTATGTAAATACAATTCTTTAGAGAATAAGCCTTCTTTAAAGAATAGCGAACCACTGATGAAGAAGAAAAAAGGATTAGCCAGTGTTGCTAATGAATTAGAAATGATGTCAAAGACATCGCCCAGAGATGGCAACTGTGGAGCAATTCCAGTTGTATTGATTGTCCAAAATACGTCCCAATTGGCACTAATATCATGGAAATTAGAGTGAATGAAAAGTATCAACACTACCAACGGGAAACGCAAGACACTTATAACTTGCGACTGTGTGTTGGCAGTGTTTATACTTATTCTCATTCGTTTAAGCCTTATCAGCTAACAATTTTGCTGCCATTTCTTTGCCCAATCGCCAGCATTCTGCTTTTGTTTCTTCGGTAAGGGCTTGTCGCATTTCAACAGGCTCACCCACTTTTTCGAAATGTCCACGTGTTTCGTTCCAATCGCCAATAGCTGTAACGGCTCTACTTGCCCAGCCGTAAGAGCCGAACCAACCAATGTAGTGATTCTTAATGTCGTGATTGGCTATTTCAGAAAGCAACACTTCCATTTCATGGTACAAGCCATTGTTATAGGTTGGTGCGCCAACTATTAAGCCCTTATAACGGAAGATATCGCGGAGAATATAGCTGTGCGGAGTCTTCGAAATGTTGTACATCACAATATTCTTAACACCCTCTGCCGAAGCTGAACGAGCAATTTGTTCTGCCATACGCTCGGTGTTGCCATACATTGTGCCATAACAGATAACAAGACCTGGTTCTGTTTCGTATTTAGACATCTTGTCGTACAGTGCAACCACTTTCTCCACATTGTCGTGCCATACCGGCCCATGTGTAGAGCAAATATAATCGAACTTAACACCAGCAAGTTTCTTCAGTGCATTCTGTACAGGAGTGCCATATTTACCAACAATGTTAGAATAATAGCGTACCATTTCCAGCCAATAAGGCTCTGTATTGATGTTTTTGTCAATAATTCCACCATTCAATGCGCCAAAACAGCCAAAGCCATCGCCAGAGAAGAGAGCAGAACTCTCACCTTTGTAGAGAGTCATCATTGTTTCTGGCCAGTGTACCATAGGTGTCATAAAGAATTGTAACGAATGTTTTCCCAGTTCCATTGTTTCACCATTCTTTACTTCTATAGTATTCTCTTTTATACCATAAAAACCAGACAGTAGGTCGAATGTCTTCTTGTTTCCTATAACTTTAATGTCTGGATAATACTGTTTGAGAAGTGCCAATCCGCTTGAATGGTCTGGCTCCATGTGATGGATAACGAGATAATCTATCTTCCTGTCGCCAATTACTTCTCTAATGTTCTCTATGAATTGCACGAAGAAGTCTACTTCTACTGTGTCTATCAGTACGACTTTCTCATCGTCGATGAGATAAGAATTGTAACTAACTCCATGGGGCAAGGGCCACTGACCTTCGAAAAGTTGCTTATTGCGGTCGTTTACGCCTACATAGTAGAGCTTATTTGCTATTTCTATCATATCGTATCATTTATTTGTTGGTTTGCAAAAGTAGTACTAATTCGGCAGATTTCAAAAAGAAAATAACTAATTTTGCAGCGTATGAAATATAATACAACACGTTTGGCGAATGGGTTGCGCATTATTCACCTCCCATCTACATCGCCAGTGGTTTATTGTGGCTACGAAATTAATGTAGGCTCTGCCAGCGAAGCCCCAACGGAAGAAGGTATTGCTCATTTCTGCGAGCACGCTACGTTTAAAGGAACGCAGCACCGAGATAGCTTGGAAATTATTAAATGCCTTGAAAATGTAGGCGGCGATTTGAATGCCTACACCACCAAGACGTCTACAGTTTACCATTCTGCCATTCTCAGCGAGCACTTTCCACTGGCTGTAGACTTGCTTTCAGACATTGTTTTCCGAAGCGTTTATCCACAGAAAGAAATAGAAAAGGAAGTGGAAGTCGTATGCGACGAGATAGAATCGTACAACGACGAATCCGGCGGAGCTTATTTATGACGAGTTCGGAAAATCTTCTTTTCAATAACCCTGCCGTTAGGGCACAGCATTCTGGGCACGAGCGAAATGGTGCGACAATTCACCTCGGACGATGCACAGCGGTTTACTAACAAATATTATCGCCCCGACAATGCCATATTCTTTGTTTATGGAAATGTGGAGTTCAGACGGATTGTTGCACTCTTGCAACAGCATACGGCAGACATAGCTCCTTCCAATCCGCTTTGCATAGGTTATACCGAAGATGCTACAAACACGCTTGTTAAGCCGGCAGCAATGTATCGCACATCGAACATTGTTGTAGACAAGAAGACACATCAAGCACATGTCATGATGGGCACGCGTGGCTATTCGGTACACGATGAGCGCCGTATTGCTCTCTACTTATTGAACAATATACTTGGTGGATCTGGCATGAGCACCCGCTTAAACCTTTCGTTGCGCGAACGGAATGGACTGGTTTATACGGTTGAAAGTACATTTGCATCGTTCAGTGCCATGGGAATGTGGAGCACTTATTTCGGTTGCGACCCACAAGACACCGACAAGTGTATATCGTTGGTGCGACAGGAGTTCGACAAAAATAATGCAGGAGCCGCTTTTCGACCGAGGAACTTGATAGGGCAAAACACCAGATTAAAGGACAAATAGGGCATTGCCTGCGATAATCGGGAGAGCTTTGCGCTCGATTTTGGAAAGAGTTTCTTACATTATGGCTGGGAGAAAGACATAACTAATCTTTATGCGCAAATCGATGCGGTTACGGCAATTGACATTCAAAACGTGGCGAAAGATTTGTTTGTAGAGGAGAAACTTACGACGCTTATCTACAAATAGCCCCAAATTGGTTCATTAGAAATTGACAGAGAGCCTTTTCCTGCTGAACCGATTGGCATAAAACAAGATTGCGACCGAAACACTGCTGAAAACGTCAATAGGATATGAGGGGTGATGAAATGCCTCCTGCAGCCTTACAACCATTTCGCAGTCACTGAGACGAAACGCTTAAAAGCAGACGTAAGGTTGCAGCCTTTCGATTACATCGGGCGGAAATTCCTTGAGCAGCCTAAGTTGTGAAAGACTGTTTAATCTGCCTTTTAATCGTCTGTATTCTACTATCTGGCGTGCCATATAGAAGTTTATGTATGGGTGGCGACGCAGTTGCGACACCGAAAGGGTATTCAGATTGAGACGCTTGGTTTGTGTGTTGCGAACCTCGAAGAACGGCAACGACTCCACCGGGAAAGCCCTCTATCTCCCTCAGTTGTCCCACCGCAACGTATCCGCCAAGTCGTTCTCCATAAGCTACAATGGCTTTTGCCCAGCCAGAACCAATGCCGGGAACTTTCTTCAGCATCGTTGTATCGGCATGGGCAAGGTTGATGTGTGCGCCCAACTTAATCTTTATGGGATATCGAATGGTATCCCTGTCGTATTTCTTATAGGGTTTATACGCATCGTTCTTCTTGTACTCCTCGTAGGCTTCGTGCAGTTTTCGCTGTTCTTCTGCCCGCCCTCGCTCGTAATTGCGTATGGTTTCCATCGTGAAAGCAGGCTGATAGTCGTCGCCAATGGTTATGTAGGGTTCCAAAGCCCGGTATTGCTTGCGGGTTAAACCATAGACTTTGGCAAACGATTGGGGCGAACGGAATACACCTCCCTTGGCTCTGTACTTGTAGATATTGCGTATTTGGTAGGGTGCAAGACCTAAACGACTTAGCTGTAGACTGTCTGCCGTGTTCGGATCGAACGGAAACAGCTCTACTTTTCGTTCGTTCTCCATTCTGTACTGCTCCGAACCAGACTCGTACCTGGTCGTATTCCTTCCTTTTTCTGTGGCAATTGCCGCGCTGTCAGCACCATTCAGCAATGTGCTACTGTGCTTGTTGCCTAATAAAAGCATGATTCCCAAGATGCCAATGGCAAGACATAGCAGAAAGGCAATAGCTTTTCTATCCGACTTTTGCAGGTAAAAGAATTCACGAAAATCCATAGAATGACATATAATTGTTTTTAGATTATTCAGTTGAAACGCTACTGGAATGCCAGAATATTGTTATTTTTGCAGTAAAATAGTATAGAATTATGAAGAGAATGCTCTCGTTATTGCGCAGGTTTCCAATGGTCATTGCCATGACGATATTTATCTTGGTCGTTTCGTTAATACCTATTCCGGAGACACCATTAAGTAGTATTACACTCATAGACAAGTGGACACACATCGGCTTATATACCATACTGGGCATGGTTGTGGCGCACGAGTACTTTCACAACCAAAAATCTGTAACACCAAAGGGTATGTTTCTGGGCGTCTGGCTGTTGCCTTCGCTCTTGGGAGGGGCAATAGAATTACTGCAAGCCTATTGTACCAATGGGAACAGAAGTGGCGAATGGCTCGATTTTGTTGCCGACATGGTAGGTTGTACCATCGCTTTGATTATCGGTACTCTGCTGGTAAGGTTTCTTTCCAGGCACTGAATGGGTTGCAACGCATCTGCCGATTGTAAAAGCGGGCATCTCCCGTTACCTCCATTCCTATGAAGTCGGGCTTCTCGAAGGTCTCCGTTATGCTGCCTAACTCTACTTCTGCCATTACAAGCCCCTCGTTCTCGCCATGAAACTCATCGATTTCGAAGACATGCCTGCCACTTTTCACAAGATAGCGGTGCTTGTCTATAATTCCTTTTTCGCACAAACGAAGAAGTTGTTCTGCCTCTTCGAGGGTTATTTCCTTCTCGAATTCGTAACGCGAAAGACCACCATCAACCGATTTCCCCTTGATTGTCAGATAGCCCTTGCTGTCGCGAATGCGTACACGAACAGTATTGATGGCTGCAAAATATCCCTGTCTGACATGACTGACGCTGTACGCCTGACTCTTCCAGTCCATATTTTTATGGACAAGAAACTTGCGTTCAATTTCCAATCCGCTGCTCATCATGCAGTAAGAGTCATTGCCCACGCCATTAAGATGAGGGCTAATATCATGAGAGATATGGCAATCCACTTGATAACAGACTTTGCTTCTTTCTCTTCCCGTGCCTCGCGTGCCTTCTTTCTCAATTTGTTCTTGTTGCTCATAGTGATATTGTTCTACGCAAAAAGCCCTTTCGGCTTCTCGCAGGTTACTATATATAATAAGGTGAGAAAGTCTCTCAATTCACCTTTTCTATTCTTCTTCAGGAAACTCCATTAAGTACGCCTTAATAAAGCCATCTATCTTGCCGTCCATCACACCGTCTACATCGGAAGTCTGGTAGTTTGTACGGTGGTCCTTCACACGACGGTCGTCGAAGACATAGCTTCTTATCTGGCTTCCCCATTCTATTTTCTTCTTCGAAGCCTCAACCTTGGCTTGCGCCTCCATACGTTTCTTCATTGCACGGTCGTACAACTGCGACCTCAGAAGCTGCATTGCCTTCGCCCTATTCTTTTGGTTGGTCGCGCGTTTCCGTGTTTTCTATGAGGATTTCTTCCTGTTCTCCCGTGTCGGGATCTTCGTATTGATAACGCAAGCGCACGCCAGATTCTACCTTGTTCACGTTCTGTCCACCGGCACCACCCGACCCTAAAGGTGTCCCAACTTACGCGTGCGGGGTCTACATACACTTCGATGGAATCGTCGATAAGGGGTGAAACGAACACGCTGGCAAAGCTCGTCATGCGCTTTCCCTGTGCATTGAAAGGACTGACGCGCACCAGACGGTGTACGCCGTTCTCGCTTTTCAGGAAGCCGTAGGCATATTCTCCGCCCTCAAACTTCATGGTTACGCTCTTTATACCTCGCCTCGTCGCCATCTTGAATGTCAGAAATGGCAACCTTGTAGCCGTGTGCTTCGCCGTAACGCATATACATTCGCATCAGCATAGATGCCCAGTCCTGACTCTCCGTACCCCCTGCGCCGGAATTAATCTTCATTACGCACTCCATGGAATCCTCTTCTTGGCGAAGCATATTCATCAGTTCGAGGTTCTCTATATCGGTTATTACCTTTGCATAGTCGTTGTCTACTTCTTCTTCGGTAACGAGTTCGTCTTTATAGAAGTCGAATGCGAGTTGCAGTTCTTCGGCTTCCGATTTCACATTTTCGTAACCTTTCAGCCATTTTTTTCTATGCCTTTGACCTTCTTCATCTGCTCCCTTGCACGGTCGGCATCGTCCCAGAAGTCGGGTGCCTGCGTGCGAAGCTGTTCTTCTTCGAACTCTATTTTTCTTTTTATCTATGCCTAAATAGTGGTGCAGGGCATCTACGCGTGCCACCACATCTTTCAGTTGTTCTGCTGTAATCACTTTCCTTTTCCGTCTTTAGATAGTGTTTTCTTATTCTTCGTACATACGGTCTATAACGTCCTTATAGTTCTTGTAGACTATTGGCGGCGCAGCTTCAGCGTGTTTGTCAGTTCTCCATTCTCTGCCGAAAAGTGGTGGGGCAACAGCGTGAACCGCTTTATTTGCTCGTATGGGGCAAGCAACTGCAAGAGCGTAGCTATGCGCTCCTTCATCATCTTGTTCACTTGAAGGTTGCTGCAAAGTGTTTCTCGGCTGTCGTAGTCTATGTTAAAGTCTCTCGCCCACTCCTCCAAGACTCTGAATTCGGGTACAATGAGTGCAGAAACGTATTTGCGCTGGTCGGCAATAATGGCTACCTGGTCGATGAACTTGTCTACCAAGAGTAGTCCTTCTATCATTTGTGGAGCAATGTATTTGCCGTTCGACGTCTTAAAGAGGTCTTTTATGCGTTCTTTTCAGATACAGTTCTCCATCTTTCAGATAGCCTGCATCTCCGGTACGGAAGAAGCCATCGGGGGTGAAAGCCGTTTCGTTTATGTGCTCGCGATGGTAGTATCCCGGTGTGATTGTTGGACCTTTCAGCAATATTTCGTCGTTCTCGCCAATCTTTATCTGCAATCCTTCGATGGGTCTGCCCACCGACCCCACTGTAAAAGGCTCGCCGCGGTGGTCGCAACTAACGGTGGCGAGACTTTCGGTGAGGCCATATCCCGCAAGCATGTCGAGTCCTATGCTGTGTACAAAGGTCTCTACTTCGGGCGAAACGTATGCACCTGCCGTTGGAAAGAAGTTCGGATTGGTGAGCCCTAATTGCTTGCGGACGAGCCCAAGAACCGTCTTGTTCAGCAATTTGTACTCTAATTGCAGACTCAGGGGGGGACGTTTGCCTCGTCCGAGATACGTTACGTTGTGCTTGCGCCCTACCTCCAATGCATGTTCGAATATCTTTCGTTGTACTGCACTTGCGTTTTCAATTCTTTCTTTCACCGCATATATACCTTTTTCCCAGAAGCGTGGCACCGACGCCATGCAGGTTGGGTGGGTCTCTCGCATGCTGTCTTGAATTTCTTTCGGGTACGTGTTCACTATCAATTCGCCTCCGTTGGCTAATACTAAGTAGGCGAAAGCACGCTCGAAGACGTGTGCGAAGGGCAGAAAGTCAATTGACCTGTCCTTATCGGAAAGGGGAACGCACAAGCTGTTGGCAAGCATGGCAGCATTGTACATGCCATGAGTGAGTATAACGCCCTTGCTTTCGCCGGTTGTTCCGCTGGTATAGAGTATGTTACAAATATCTTTATCGCTTGCCTCTGCCCAGCGTTTTTCCACTTCAGACTGGCGTGGCAGTTTTTCGCCAAGCTTCAGGAAGTCTTCAAAGAAGATGGCATGTGGGTCGTGAGAACTTATGCGTACGCTCGGATCGAAGATGATAATGCGTTCCAACGACGGGCAAAGTGGGAGTACGCGGTGTGCTTTGTTATACTGTTCCTGTTCGCCTACAAAGACGTAACGAATGCTGGCGTCTTGTATCATGTATTGTATTTGCTGTTCGGAACTTGATGCGTAGAACGGAATGGTGATGACACGAACACCGTACGCCCCGAAATCGGTGTACAGATATTGTATGCAGTTCTGGGCAAACACGGCAATTCTCTCTTGTGGTTTCAGTCCCTAAGTTAATCAAAGCATTCGAAACCTGCTTTACACGCATGGAAAATTGGTTCCACGAAACCGATTTCCATTCCAAGCTTCCGAAGTTCCTGAAGGTGATAACGGGCTTTGTTCCATACTTCTTTGCTTGTTCGTGTATGAGTACAGCGTAGTGATATTTTGCCTGCATAGTTTTTCTTTCTTTTATCGAATACAATTGTTCGTATGCTTTATAAGCAATGCAAAAATAGTAAATATAAGTCAGATAAGGAAATTATTTCAAGGTTATTATGAATTAATTTCTGTCTTTTCTATGGCATAAACGAACAATAAAAACGAAGAATGGTATAGTAATAATATGGTTGGACATAGTCTGGAAGATGGTGATTTAACCCAAACCGGACGTTAGAGTACGAACAGATTGATTGACTTTATAACGAAGGCGTAGTGGGCTACAGTAAGTTGGAAAGGCAAGCAAGATGCCAACAAGAAAATGAAAGATGCCAGGAAACAATGCAATTAATACGATAATGAGTCCATTGTGGTTTAATGGCTGGTTTGAGTTTGATACGGATTGAATGATTTTTTAGATAAATTCAGGTCTGATTTTCTGTTATTCTTGCAAGTGGCAATAATCAGTAAATTAACCCATAAACCGCTTTGGATTTGTAAAAATAATATCAATTAGAATGCAATAGTATCGGTTTTAGTTCGCAAAAGGGTAGTTTTCACGTCGTAAAAGAGTCGGTTTTGCGCGGTAAAACAGGCACTTTTAGGACACAAAACAGACGGATTTGTAATATACTGGTATACAGGTTGTTGCGTGAAAACTATTTTGAGAGGATATTATTACATTTCTTCTACATTCATACAGCGTATATTGTAAGTGTGGGAACCTTGGTAATTGTGTCATCACAAAGAGGAATATGGACAACAAAAAATAGGTATCCGAGGCTCGGATACCTATTTTTTCTTATTCTTCAAATTGGACTACAGCTTGTTGTTTGAACCTTATTTCCCGAAAGGGAAGGTCTTCCAAGGACTCTTCGGGTCCTCAAGCAGCTTATTAACTTCACGAACCTGATGTTTTACTTCATATCCGCTGGCACCCCAAAGACAAAGTCCGATGATATAACTCTTGCCGAAGTCTTCCCAAGAAGTGAGCGACTGATGTGCCACTTCGTCGGCTACATCAACAAATTGCCAAAACTCGGCTTCGTTAATAAACTTTGATTCGAGACACATACGTGCTACATAGACCAAACGACTTGTAGCCCAACCGGCATCGCCAATGCGTACAAAGTCGTCTTCGTTGCGTACAATTCCTAACTTAACCAAGTTTCCAATAGATTTGAAAGCACGCTCTATCTGTTTGCTACAAGCCAATAGATCACTCTGATTTACAAATGTATCGTTAAGGTATTTGTCTATATCTTGTTGGTTTTTAAGCTTAAACGCCTCGGCAATTTGTGGGAAATAGCTTTTCTTACACTCTACTTTAAGTTCGCCCAAGACGTTCATGGCATTCTTGTTGTTGGATATATTCCAGGCATCGTCAAGCCTTTCTTCGCGTTCTTCGCTTGTCATGCCAGTCTTAAGACTATTCATATAGACCTTATCCTGTACATAATAGGCAGCGCCCAAAAGTACTTTACGTTGTTGATCGCTACTTAAAGTAGTTTTAGCGTCCATTTTAAAGCTACTCCCCAAGTGGCGGAATACGGTTTTAAATTGCTTTAAGTAGGTGTAGAGACCAACCAAGACAGCAATAGCAATTACCGCATAGATAATCCAAGTGTATGGACTGCTTTCATCAGAGTCAGACCCCGTAGGTACTTTAAGACGCAGTCTGAAGGCAGAAGCCTCTTGCGCAACAAGGCACAAGATAAACATTACACTAAAAATAGTTCTCTTTTTCATATTCAATTATTTTATAAAGATTAATTTTTAAAACCGAATGCTCTTCCAAGGACTCTTCGGATTCGAATACATATCCCTTGCATGACCTGCCATAACTTCAAAATAGTTGGCAGTGCCACACCACAGACAACGTCCGATGATGTAACTCTTGCCAAAGTCTTCCCAACAAGTGAGTGTTCGGTGTGCTATTTCGTCGGCTGCATCGATATATTGCCACATCTGTTCGTCGGTGATATAATCTTGTTCACGGCACAGTCTTGCCATGAATACTAATCTTCCGGCGTCCCAAGCATCAGGTCCGATACGTACAAAGTCGGCTTCGTCTTTGATGATTTGTTCCTTCATTAGAGAATCAATAGACCCGAAAGCATATTGAACCTGCTCCCAACAGCCACGTATATCACCTTCATTTTGAAAGGTATCGGCGAGATATTGCTGTATAGCCTTCTTGTTTTTGAGCTTCAAAGCCTCGACAACTTGCGGAAAGAAACGGCGTGTACCTGCGTGTTCCAGATAGTTGAGTGTGTCTATTGCCGACTCCTTGTTGGGAATTCCCCAACCCTTTGCAAGCATTGTCTGGCGCTCTTCCCTGTCCATTCCGGTCTTTATGGTATTCATAAGGGCAGACTTCTGGGCTGAGAAAACACCGCTCAAAAGCACCTTGCGTTGTTGGTCTTCGGTCAAATCGGTTTCCTTTGCCATTTGGATATTGCCGCGAAAAAATCTGAACAGACTCTTGATTTTAGAACTGTTGTTGTATAGCCAAAGCAAGATTGCCAAGCCGACAACGACTGCAATAATCCAGAATATAGTGTTATTGTCGTTTTCCGGAAGCTGAACTTTCTTCGCAGTAATCTTGAAAGCTTCTGCATACTGTGCCACGAAACATAGCATCAGCATAAGAATTGTGGTTGTTTTCTTCTTCATAAAAACAATTGTAATAGGATTTTAGTTTATTTCTTCTTGCCCTTTACCACTTTCCGTGCTGCTGGCTTCTCGGGCATTTTATTCTCTGGACGAGCAAATCCGTCCTTTGTAGCACGCGCACTCATGGTCTTGATGCGCTTGTCAAGGTCTGGGTGCGAAGAGAACATACGTTTCCATTTGCTGTCTTTCTGGTAGCCTGCGTCCTCTTCGAGTTTCTTCAGTTTCTCGAATGACAAGGCTATAGCCCAAGGGTTCTTGCCGTTTTTCTTGAGGAATTCATAGCCATAAGCGTCTGCATTGCTTTCCTGTTTCTGCGAATAAGTAGCGTTCAGCAGTGCTTCGCCAAGTTCGCCAAGCTGTGAGTCGGTGAGTGCGGCTGCCTTACCGTTGGTTGAAGATATGCCATCTTTAAAAGCAGAAGTAAGCAAAGCGGTACGGAATGCGTTCTTTGAATCTTTGTGGGCAACGTGTCCAATCTCGTGTCCGATGACGCCGAGCAGTTCTTCGTCGGTCATAATGTCCATCAAAGAAGAGAATACGCGCACGCTACCGTCGGCACAAGCAAAGGCGTTCACATCAATAACGTGGTAGACTTTGAAGTTCAAAGGAATTCCTTCAACGTCGGTCAGGCCTGCTGTAAGCTTCTTCAAACGAATAGTGTAGGGACTGTTGTTGGCACAAACTTTATTGTGTTTGTCCATCCAATCAATGTACTCCTTGACGTAATTTACCACGTCGGCATCGGTTAAAGTTACTGCTTTCACTGCCTTTGTAGCACCTCCGACAGCCTTTTTAAGGTTAATCTGAGCCATTGCTGGCATTGTGTTCAACATGCAGAAAGCTGCAACGAACACGTGTGATAAAATCTTTTTCATAAAATACATTTTGTTTTAAGTTTAAAAGAACAGTGCAAAGATATACAAAAAACTTCTACTTTACATTAATTATAGATTTTTAAAACATCTATGTACCGTCAAGGTGTGATATTATTCAGGTAAAGATGGCAAGACATTTAAGCGCATGCATTGATGGATAAAACAATTTGCTGCATATTACAAGATGCGAAAACACGAACTGTTCCCATATACCGAATAGCTCGTGTGGCAAATGTTGGAGAATAGGTAAATAATCAAGCAGGAGGCAAATACCAACCAATAGGTGTTTTATCTCCTACTTTTTAATTGACAACGGTATGATAACTCATTGACAGCATAGTGAGTATAGAAACGGCGGAACAACATCGCGTTGTTCCGCCGTCAAAAATAATAACAGATACTTATGTTAATGAACAAACTTCGTCGAAGCTCCATTGAAGGTTACGATGTAGACACCGCGCGGCATATCGCCGAGGTCTATCACTGCAGGATTGTCGAGCGAACGCACCACTGCGCCTTGTGCATTGTAGAGCACAACCCGTCCGCAACTGCCGTTGAACAGTATCTTTCCATCGGTAACGACAAACCCTGCTGTGCTGCCGTCAGCCTCGATGCCCTGCACACCCGTTGGGTCATCAACGCCCTCGTAAGGCAAACCGGGATAACCTTCCGTACCGCCAACATAGTCTATCACGTTCCACTGCTTTGCCTTTGCAACCGCCACAGCCGATTTCGTGCAGACATTGCCCTCTGTTCCCTTCGTATCGACGATGATTATTTCGGCAATGTCGCTCTCGTTACGCTGCGGAAGTCCCTCCATAAGCGACTTGCAAGCCTTGGCAGAAAGCTCATTTGAATAGCATACTACGGTTAAAATCATTTGGTTTTGCGACAAATCCAACGCTTTCAGCTTGTTGTTGTCTATCCAGATGTACTCCAACTCTTCGAGTGCCTTCATATTTACATCGGTCAGCAGGTTATGGTGAAGCGAAAGCGTGTTCACGTTCTTCAACTTCGACAAGTCGAGTTCTGCCATCTCGTTGTTGTAAGCACAGAGCAATTCCAGTTCAGGAAGGTCGAGCGTCATCGCCTTCAGCTTGTTGTCGTTGATATAAAGTTTCTTCAGCGTAGGCGAATTGAGTGAGAACGCCGCAAAGTTGTTCTTTGCCAACTGCAATTCCTGTATGTTGGTATTCTTCGTAAGATTGAGTTCGGAGAGTTTATTCTCGTTCGCAAACAGGTTCTGCAAATACGGATTGTTCGTTACGTTCAGCTTCTCTATGTCTGTACCGTTCAGCGAAAGCGTTTCAAGATACTTCTGCGCACTCACGTCGATGCTGCCAATCTTGTTCTTGTTTGCTGAAAGGAAGTTCAGAAGCAGGTTCTTGCTGACATCGAGTTTCGTAAGTTCGTTTTCGTCGCAATCCACGAAAACAAGCTTTCCGCACTGCGTAATATCCAATTCCTTCAGTCCGCAGTAGCTGCAATTCAAAGTGTCGAGGTCTTTGTTATTAGACAATTCCAACTTCTCCAACTTGCCGTTCTTACAGCTTAGCACCTTCAGCATAGGGCAATGGCTTACGTCAAGGGCTTCCACTTCAAAGTTATCGACGCTCATATCCGTAATTCTGCCTTCTATTCTTACATCTTTCTTCGTAACCTGATAGTAGTCAAACTTCTCGCCCAATACATCTTCCGTCTTCAAGAACTTAATTCCGTCGAACGTCATATCCTCGCCGACAATATGGAAAACAACCTCGCTGCCAACTTTCTTGCTGGTCGTAAAGGTTACATAAGGCTTCTCTGCAGCCTCTTCGATATGCTTGAACGACGACCAAGGCGTAGATATTTTGTAAACGTTCAGCTTTCCGTGAGGAACAAACAGCTTGCATTGGTCGAAATCCACGTTATAGAATGCCATCGAGCCACAATAGGGAGGTGCAGCCGCAAGGGCGTGAACTTCGGTCAGTCCCGTACAATTCATAAACACGCCAAAGCCTATCTGTTCAAGATTTTCGGGCAAAGTAATGGTCGTTAATTGCTTTATGTGTGCAAATGCCGAGCTTGCTATCTCGGTGAGCGACTTCGGCAAGGTTATCTTCGTAAGCTCGTAAACCTCATAGAACGAATATTTGTCAATCTTCTTCACCGTTTCGGGCACCACATACTCGCCGCTTCTGCCCTTCGGATACTTCAAAAGCGTTTCTATGTTCTTATCGAAAAGCACGCCGTCTACAGACGCAAAGGTCTTATTATCCTTATGAACCTCAAACGCTTTCATAGCGTTGCAGATGTAGAAAGCGCACCGAACCGCTGCTGCCGATATCGTCGAGCGATGCAGGAACAACAAGTTTCTCAAGCTTTTCGGTGTTCGAGAAAGCGTCGCCTAAGAGTTTTACCGTGCCTTCAGGAATGGTGTACGTACCCGTCTTTCCGTCGGGACACTTCATCAAGGTAGTCATATCCTTGTCGAAAAGCACACCCTCTGCCGTCTTAAAGTTCTTGTTTTCGGGCTTTGCAATAATTTCTGTAAGATTGTCGCAGAGCAAGAAAGCGTTTTTCTCAATAGTTGTAACGCTATTGGGCACCGTTATCTTGCGCAACTGCTCGCACTTGCAAAACATATTAATCGAAAGGGTGTTATCCTTTGTACCGTATTCCAAATCGTCATTGACATAATAATAATTGTCGCCACCTGCCACAATGTTCGCCCCCGAAAGGTCGAGCACCTGCAACTTTCCGTCGGTCTTTCCGCCCGCAATGGTGCTTCCACCCATCGCACGAATAAAGAGAATGTCCGTGCCATTTAGGTTTCCTGTCAGCGTAAGTTCCGTAAGAGAAAGCATTTCCTCTTCCGTCAGCTTGTCTTTCAATGTTCCTGCTTCTTCTACGTGCACCGTTTTCTGTGCAAAAGCTACCGATGCCGATAGCAACATACATACTAATGCGATGAAACCCCTAAAGTTTCCGTTGGTAAATAGTTTTTGTTTCATAACATAATGATATTAGTGAATAAATGATTTAAGTGTCATTACACTTCGCAAAAATAATGTTAATTTTATTAATACGCAAGCTTTCATATGCCTTTCTAGTGTATTTCGTTCGTCAATTGTTAGGAAAGCAGCCTATTGACTTACTATATGACATGCAATAAATAAAAAGAGAGAGTGTATTATTGAAACTATTAAGATGCACAGAAAGAATGCCCGACATGAGGTAACAAAATTCTTATAAATCGGACAACAAGTGTAATATGGGTATTAGAAAGAAAGCTAAGAAATACGAGGTAAGTGCTACAAGCATAGTGCTTACCTCGTCTATTTTGTCTTAGCGTGTTGCCATAAAGTAGCTTGTGCCTGCTACTGCCTGGCGAAGTTCGTACACGCCGGCTGCGTCTGGGGTAACGTCCATGGTCATTCCGTTGTTCAGGAATGCCTTTATCGTGCCGTTTTCGTTGAAATGTATGAGCTTGTTTTCCTTGCCGTTCTCATTCATGTACCAGTTGTTCTCTTCCTTGTTGTAGGTTAGGTAGAAGACACTTCCGTCCGGACGGGTGATTTCGTAGCCATTCTTAAGATACTTCACGGCATACATCAGGCCGTCGTCGCCTTTAATGTTCTTGGTCTTGCCTATGTTCTTTGCCATTGGGTTGTCGCCTGTCCAGAATTCGATGGTGTTAAGAACAAGGACATCGATTGTGCCGGCAATGGCATAAGCCGGAGAGATGACAATAAAGATGAGTTCGTTTAGGAACTTAGAGTCGGTGGCACGTCTGTTCCATTTAGCCAATTTGCTGAACATCGTGAACGAACCTACACAAGAGGTTGCCAACATTGTGCCTGCCAGGAGGCATACAGCCACTTTCAATTCTTTTCTTTTCATAATGAATAAAAATTTTACTGTTGTTTATGTATAAATGCGTTGTATTCTCGTGGAATAGTTAATTTATCCCTGCATTATCTTTTTCGTAAGTTCCTCAAAGTTGTTGGCTACGTCGATATAACGATGGTAGTCGCCGCGTATGAATCCTTGTGCCTGCAAGTCGTCCAGCACTGCAACAAGTTTGTTCCAGAAACCCTTCACGTTGTATAATATGACGCGCTTGTCGTGATAGCCTATCGAGCCCGATGCCGCAACCGTGAATATCTCGTCGATGGTGCCTATGCCGCCGGGGAGTGCCACTGCCATGTCGCTTTGCATCATCAGCAGGTCTTTGCGGTCCGACAGGTTCTCGCACGGAAACTCTATGTCTATGTAGTCGCTCTTCTTGCCGCCTTTCTCTATGATACGTGGCACTATGCCGATGGTTGTGCCGCCTGCTTCGTGAACAGACCGACCGATGCACTCCATCAGTCCGATGTTGCAGCCTCCGTATGCTACGGCATAATGGTGCTCGCCTATCCATCTTCCCAACTCTTCTGTACACTCAAAGAAATCGGGATCTATATTATTGTTAGCCGAGCAGAATACACCTATTTTCATATCTTACATTATTTATATTCTAACCGAATGCAATTATTTCAATACAAAAGTACACTATTAAGATAGTTGAGCCAAATACTTGGATTACTTTTTGTCTTTTAGAAGTAGAGCTTTAGTTGTTAATGTTTATGAACGACGGAGAAGGCGCATCTTAAAGCAGCAGTTGCCTTTGCACATTCCTCCAGGATTATTGCCGCATGTCCGGAAACAGACCCTTCCGAACAACTGCCAAAATAGCAACGGAGTTACGGCATTTGTCGCTTGGGGTTACGACAGTTGTCGCTTCGAGGGTTACGACAGTTGTCGCTTCGGGGTTACGACAGTTGTCGCTTCAGGGGTTACGACGATTGCCGCTTCGGGGTTACGGCAAACACCGCTTCGGGGTTGCGACAAAAACCGTTGCGGAACATCGGTAAACACGACTGTTTGCTGCCTTGCAGAACAGAGGTTCTGAAGGCAACAAACCTGCCTTTGTGTTCCGTGGAAGGAAACTCAAGGCAGGTTTGGCTTGCAGGTGGCTGTACTTTGTTCTAAAAGTCTGAAAGTTCTTTTGTAAGGATACTTTTCGAGTTGTTCTGCCGACAAGCGCACTTGGAACTCTCCTCGAATGGCTGTCGAAATCTTGCCCGTCTCTTCTGAAAACCACTATGGCAAGCGCATCAGATGCCTGCGAAATTCCTAATGCTGCACGGTGGCGAAGCCCGAATTCTTTCGGTATGTCCTGGTTGTGGCTGACCGGAAGAATGCAGCCTGCGGCTTTATGCGTTTCTTTGATATTACCATTGCGCCGTCGTGGAGGGAGAGTTCTTGAAGAAAATGTTTTCGATGAGCCGCTGGTCGATACGCGCATCGATGTAGTCGCCCGTTTCTACAATGTCCTGAAGCATCACGCTGCGCTCTATTACGATGAGTGCCCCCACCTTTCCCTTTACCCATGTTCATGCACGCCATGACGATTGGGAGAATTGCTTCGCGGTCTCACGCCTTTCTTGTTCTTGTCGCTTCGGAACAGTTTCAGTATATTCTTTGCTTTCGTGTGCACCGAGATTATAGAGGAAGTAGCGTATTTCCTTTTTGGAAGAGCACGATAAGTCCGATTACTCCCACAGAGACCAGCTTGTCCATGATGCTTCCCAAGAGCCGCATTTCCAATACCTGACTGACGATAAGCCAGATAACGACGAATACCATAATGCCCGCGAACACGTTGAGCGAACGCGATTCTTTCATGATGCGATAGGTGTAGTAGAGCATGAGTGCCACCAACACGATATCGATGATGTCCTTTAAGCCAAATTCGAAAAACATATTCTTTCCTTTCTGCTATTCCTTTTGCGTAACAGGCAGTCTATTCGGTCCTGGCTGCAGCCGCCAGCCGCCCATAAATCCGCACGGTTTCTACTGCTTCTTTCACGTCGTGTACACGCAGAATGCTTGCTCCTTTCATCAGTGCAATCATGTTTAGGGCAGTCGTTCCGTTCAGGCTCTCCTGCGCTGTGATGCCCAATAGCTGATGAATCATGCGCTTGCGACTAATTCCAACCAGAATGGGAAGCTCCAAGACGTGTAGCTGTTCCATTACGTTCATTAGCGCATAGTTGCCGTCGATGGGGTCTTTGCCAAATCCGAAGCCCGGGTCCAAAATGATATCTTTCTGCCCCAAAGCACGCAACTCCTGCACTTCGCGTGCAAGATTGAGCAGCATGTCGTGCATGTCAGGAGCCTTCGACATTAAGATATAAGGTACTCCTAATTTGGCAACGGTACGAAACATGTCGGGGTCGCTGCCTTCTTCCACGTCGTTTACAATGTCTACACCAAATTCGTCTACCATTTCCCGGGCTATCGAGGCACGGAAAGTGTCGAGCGAGATAATGGCTTCGGGCTGTGCTTTCCTTATAATGGGGAGTGCCATGGCAAGGCGGCGTCTTTCCTCTGCTTCGTCTACAAACTTGCTGCCGGGGCGTGTAGAGCATGCACCGACATCTATAATCTTCGCTCCCTCTGCTATTATCTGGTTGGTGCGATTGTATATTTCTGCCTCGGTTTGCATGCGGCTGTCCGCATAGAACGAGTCTGGCGTAACATTCAAAATTCCCATGACACACGGTTTAGACAAGTCGAGGAGTTGTCCTTTTACGTTTATGGTATAGTCTGTAGAATTAAACCGTGATGCAAAACTTTCTTTTTCCATACTGACAAAGTTACTAAAAGCACTTTAGACGGCAAAGTGGCAACAGCAAAATTATGCATTTTGCTTTACACCCATGCGTGCCTCAACCACATTTACGACATAATCGCCAAGCTTTTCGCATTCTTGAATGATGTCCATGTACATTGTTCCAATAGCATAAGTGTACTTGTGCTCGTTTACGTCCTGGATATTCTGCGTGCTGAGCTGGTTGCGATAGTTGTTTATTTCGTTTTCAATGTTGAACGAACGGTTCACATCGTTTTGGTGTTTATGGCTAATCAGCAAACTATTCATCTGCGTCAGAGCATCGTCGGTAAGTTCAAACATCTGCTCTATGCGGTTGTATTGCTTCTCGGTAAAGTCTTCTTTTGCCGACATTTTGCGGTTTATGGTGCGTGCAATGTTATAACATGAATCGCCGATACTTTCGAGTTCAGATATCTCTCTAAGCATTGAGCGTACCTTTTCCTTGGTTTCATCGCTAAGGTGGGCATTGCTGACTTGGTCTAAATACTTGGCTATTTCAATCTCCATATTATCTGAAATTCCCTCGTATTTCTCTATTCGGGAATACAGTTTTACGAACTTCGAATCTTCTGTAGTATGTAAAAGCTCTCTCACCATGTCGAACATTCGTTGCAGGCGTTCGGCAAACGATTGTATTTCTTTGCTTGCTTCGAGCACTGAAAGTTCAGGAGTCTTCATAATCCCAGCTTGTATGAAACGCAGACGGAAGTCTTCTTCAGCCTCGCTCTTACGTGGTTTGATAATACAACAGACCAATTTCTCGAGTTGAGGAATAGCCCAAATCAGCAAGAAAGTATTGGCAACATTGAACGTTGTGTGGAAAGCAGCTAAGACAACCGGCAGTTTTACTTTGATGTTAGCATTAACTGCGCCAACGGCAGGGTTGTAATCAACAAATCCGCATACCATGTTTACGAAAGGATAGAAAACAGCGAGCACCCAAATAACACCAATCACATTAAACATTAAGTGTGCCAATGCAGCTCTTCGTGCCTGTGTGTTTGCTGCTAATGCCGCTAAATTGGCAGTAATGGTTGTACCAATGTTTTCGCCCATGACCAATGCGATACCAAGGTAAATAGGTAAAACGCCCGTAGAACAAAGCAAAATGGTGATAGCCATAACTGCAGCAGACGACTGAACGATGCAAGTTATGACGGAACCAATGGCAAGAAATATCAGAATAGTGAAATAACTGTTCACATCGAACGACTTGAAGAACTCTATAACCGCAGGTGTAGAATCTAAATGAAGTGCTTTTCCTGCATCGCTCAGTAGTACAAGACTGAAGAACATAAAGGAAAGACCAAACAAGAAGTCGCCTACATAGCGCATTCTTCGTGTGTAAATCAGCACTATTCCAACAAGAAAGGCAGGAAAAACAAAGCTTGTAAGGTCGACTGAATAACCCAACGACATAATCCAGGCTGTAAGTGTGGTTCCAATATTGGCACCCATGATGACCGAAATAGCTTGCGCAAGTGTTAGCAATCCTGCATTTACGAACGAAACAGTCATCACTGTTGTAGCCGAAGACGATTGAACAGCACAAGTAATAAATGTTCCAGTAAGCATACCTGTAAAGCGATTAGTGGTCATTGCGCCTAAAATGTGGCGTAATTGTGAACCTGCCATCTTCTGTAATGCTTCGCTCATTACTTTCATGCCATAGATAAGCAATGCTAACGAGCCAATAATCTTAAATAGAATGGCAAAATAAATACCTGTTGTCATAATAATTTCTTTTTCTAATGCGATTTCTTTTTTGCTCTTTAATGAGAACTTGCTAACTTTATGCCCTGATTAAAATCGTTAAACATTCACACAAGATGAAACAAGTAATACAAATCCGTTGCAAAAAAATAATAAAAACTTTAGAAGTCCCAATAGGTAGTACACTTTATGAAATTTACAACGTATTTAATCTTAAAAATGTACTCGGACCAGTCAGTGCAAAAAGTAAACAATAAGGTAGAAGGGTTAGATTATAGAGTATTTCATAATAAAGATGTTGAATTTCTCGATCTTTATTCTGCATCAGGAATGCGCGCTTATACCCGCTCATTGTTTATGGTATTATGTAAAGCTGTACACGACCTTTATCCAAAAAGCAAGGTCGTAATTGACATTCAGTGTCAAACGGTTATTATTGCAATATAAATATACACCGTGAGGTTACCGACAGCGACATAGAAAACATACATCGGCGAATGCAAACCATTGTCGGCGAGGCTTTACCTATACAGCGTTATGAAACTACAACCGAGGAGGCTATCAGTATGTTTCGCAATTTGGGCGACGAAGCTAAAGTAAAACTCCTTGAAAGTATGGGCTCGCTTTACACCACTTATTATAAATTAGACGACTATGTAGACTATTATTATGGTGCGATGCTTACGAATACATCGCAGATTAAGCTATTTGGAATAGAGAAATTCTTCGACGGATTATTGCTTCGTGTACCTTCATCAGAAGATCCTGCCAAGTTAGATAATTTGATAAAACCAAGACAAAATGTTCGAAGTATTCAGAGTTCACCATCGCTGGCAAGATATTCTGGGTGTACGGACTGTGGGCGATTTCAACGAAGCAGTAAGGCGAGGATTCTCCAACGATCTTATAAACGTGAGCGAAGCATTGCAAGAAAAGAAGATTTCACAAATGGCAGAAACCATCGCAAACAAGAAAGATGTAAAGGTTGTGCTGATTGCGGACCGTCTTCGAGCGGAAAAACAACTTTCTGTAAGCGACTTTTCCGTACAATTATTGACTTGTGGAATAAAACCCGTACAGATTTCTTTGGACGATTATTTTGTAAATCGCGTGGACACCAAAGGACGAAACTGGCGATTATGACTACGAAAGCTTGTATGCATTGAACATTCCGCTTGTCAACGAGCAGTTCTTGGCATTGTTCCGTGGTGAAGAAGTACAATTGCCTTCCATAACTTCCAAACAGGTAAAAGCGAAATGAAAGGTAAGAAACTGCGTTTAAATTCCGACAATATACTTATCGTAGAAGGTATACATGCTCTAAATCCTACGCTGACAAAAAATATTCCCGACAATAAGAAGTTCCGTATTTATGCCTCTGCCTTAACAACCATATTGTTGGACGACCATAACTATATTCCAACCACCGACAACCGACTTATTCGCCGTATTGTTCGCGACCATAAATATCGTGGCTGTTCCGCACAAGAAACCATACGACGATGGCCAAGTGTACGTGCCGGAGAAAAAAAATGGATATTCCCTTATCAGGAAAATGCCGACACAATGTTCAATACAGCCATGCTTTACGAAGTTGCAGTTTTAAAAGCACAAGCCGAAGCCGTATTGGAACAAGTGCCAGAAAACTGTAACGAATATGCAGAAGCTTACCGATTACGCAAATTCTTGGGCTATTTTGCTTCTTTACCTTTCCGAAGCTTACCGCCAACATCGTTGCTTCGAGAGTTTTTAGGCGGTTCTTCGTTTAAATATTAACACAGAAATTAAAGATAGTACAGCAAGAAACAGCAAGAAACACTTGTGTTTTTGTTTAGAAAATTCTACATTCATCAATCACGTGCAATGTAAGAATTATTAGTGTCCTATAAAAAAACTTATAGTATGCCTTTTTCCATGTACACCTTATTATTTTCCAATATCCCTAAAATGGTATGATAACGTAAGTCCGACAAATTTAATTTATGGGTTGTTTTCTTTTGCCTGAAACCGCTTTCGTACTCCATAAGCGGAGCAACCGTTCATACCCCACGAGTAGGATACAGACATTGCTCTATTTACAAACGACATGAGAAATTCCCACTAAGTATCTACCATCTCCTGAATAGGGTTAGAATTTGTAAGTTATTGCACCGAAAGGAATGCAGCCTCCGCTCAGCTTGTACGAGAAGTTGAACGAAAGCTCGTCTTTCGACGGATTGCCCAAAATGTTGTAAAGTCCGAAGCGGAGGAAGAATTTGGAACGCTTGAATTCCTTCCTGAAATCGTAGCTTGCGTCTATTCTGTAGCGTGTGGGGTCGCGTTGCGTGCGGAAGGTCTCGAGACGGTTGTTTGCGTCTCCGTAAAACGAGTCGTAGGGGAACTTGCCCGAATAGACAGTGCCGCCGATTGTGAACGTGGAATGCCTGAACATTTTGTAGGAAAAGAACGCATTGAAGCTGTGCGGCAAGTCGAACAGTGATGGTATCTTGCCCAGTTGAGGCAGCTCGGCATACCATTCCCTGCTTTTGGAGAAGCCGTAAGAAAGCTGCCAGCTTAGCCGGTGCCATTGGTTGAACATGTATAGGTTTAAGCCATAGCTCTCTCCGTTTCCTGCCATTATGTATTTATCCCACCTGCTGTCTTCTATAAACGAGTTGGGACGGAAGGCCAACAGGTTGTTGCGTCGCTTGTAGTAAGCCGACAGTTCTATGATGCCAATTCGCATATAATGTTTCCAGCCCACTTCGTAGTGTGTGGACATTAGTGGCTTAAAGTTCTTGATGCTCGGCATGATAAAGTCGAACGGGGCAGAGATGTTCGACACGAGCACGTGGTGGAAGAACTGTTCCATTCTGGAGAAAGTAAGGTAGAACAGGTTGTTGCTGTTTGCGGTGGCTTTCAGAATAAGTCGTGGCTGCAAGTCTCGGTAGTTCTTATAGTTGTTTGGCGCGTAGAAAACGTAGTGGAGCCCAGCTTGCATGTAGAGCCAATTGTTGAGATATATCTTGTTGTCTACGAATAGCGACAATTGTTTTACGTGTTCTTTCTCGTTGTAAAGCCCTCTTCCAAAGCCTGCGATTTTGTATTGCCCGAAGTCTGTTTTAAGTCCCCAGTTAAGTTTATAGTGCGAGTTTAATTGACAAGAGAAATCTGTATTGGCGTAAAAATGCCTTGAGCCGCTTTCAACAAACTTGTCTGCCCGCAACACAAAAGCCTTTGCATCGGCACTGCTGCCGTTGTAAGTGTATGCCAACGACGACGAGTTGGTGAGCCTGCGGTTAATAATGGTGTTGAACTGGAGGGCATACAGCTGTGTGTTCCACTCTAACACGGCATTCTTGTATTCCTTGCTGAGTTCCTTATACTTGTCGTTGGAGTTGTATACGGAGAGCTGCAGCGTTGTAACCGAGTCCATATCCCACGACAGTTTGGCATTTACGTCGTCGAAGATATGTGTGGAATACTTGTCGGCGCCGAAATATTTGTCGAACAAGTCGAGCCAGCTTCTTCGCGCGCCCACTAAATACGACAGCTTGTTCTTGGCTATCGGACCTTCTGACACGGCTGATACCGACGCCACATCGAACGATGCAGTATGTTCGAACTTGTTCTTGTTGCCGTTGCGAAGCTTTACGTCCATCACCGACGACAGGCGCCCCTCGTATTGCGTAGGAATGTAGCCATTGTAGAACGAAACCGACTTAGTGGCATCGCCGTTGAATATTGGGAGCAGCGTGTTAAGGTGGTTCGGGCTGTAAACAGGAATACCTTCGAGCAAAATAAGGTTTTCGTCGGTTCCGCCTCCCGCCACATTGTAACCCGTGTTTGCCGTGGAGAGCGACACTCCGGGCAATATTCTTATCTGGGAGAACAGGTCGGAGTTGCTAAACGACAGCATGTTGGAAGGCATGGCGTCGGTAAAGTCTTCCTTGCTCTTGCGCTGTTGCACCTGCACCGCCTTGATTTGATAAGGAATAGGCGCCAAAGTAACGGTCTTCTGCGTGTTGTCTCGAATGTCGAATGTCTGTTCGTAAGGCGAATAACCCATGCACGAAATAGTCAGTGTGGCAGCTCCTCGTTCGGTAATAAGAGAAAACACGCCATTCTTGTCGGTAGCCGTAAACGTCTTGTTCCCATTCTTGTCGGCAATGCTTACGGTTGCTCCAAACAGCTTTTCGCCAGTTGCAGTCTCTTCAACCACGCCCGTCAAGAAAACGACTTTCGCCTTGACAATATCTATCTTAAGCTGTCTGCCTTCTCCAACCGAGAGTTTATACTCGTAGTCTTTAAGCAAAGTGGCAATAAGTTGCTTCACGGTAATCTTGCCGTATCGCTGGAATTTCACAATGCGCGCAAGGTTAATGCGGTCGGACGGATACGAAAGCGAGAGGTGCCCTTGTTGCTCAATTAATTTAAACCAGTCTTTTTACTGTTGCCGACTTAATGTTTATTGAAAGCAGTAAGTCTTCTATAGGGGTTTCCTTTTTATAGGTTTCGCTGGTTTCTTTCCATCTTTTATCTGGATAAGCAGCTTGCGGTTGTCTAACGGAATAAGGTTGTATTCGTAGTTGTTAAGAATAATTCCGAGCAATTGCGATACCTTCATCTTTCCCGAAACGCCGATGCCGATGCGTTGGTTCAGGTTGATTAAGGAGGGATTGTAGGAGAGTGTAATCTTTGTCTGCCGTTCTATTTGCTGGAACCATGAATGCACAGTGGCAGAAGAAGCGTCTATCTTGACAACTTCTTCTGCCACTGTATTTTTGTCCGTTCGCTACCAACGTAACGAGCAAGAACAATATTGATAAAAGCAGTTTCGGCATTTATCTCATATTAGTATAGTTATCTGTGCAGGCGATAATGAATGGACGAAAGTGTTTCGTACTTGCAATTGCAAAGCATTGCCAATTCGGCTACCACCTTTTCAGGATTGTTAGTGTGTAGTTTAGTTGTAATCCTGTTCTTCAGCAGGTTCTTTTCTGTCTCTATTTGGACGTCCATGCCTTGCTCTATCTCTTTTATTGCCGTTGCCAAAGGCGTATTGTTGAATACAAATTCCTTTACTTCGGTTTGTGCGTTGCCTTGTTTCTTAGCAATAAGTTTACCATTCTTGTGTACGACAGATTCTCCTTTGGTTAGCGTTACAGCCTGTGAATTGGTGCTGACACGTACACGCCCAGTAGCAACGGCTACACTTTCGGTATCTTGTAATGTAGCATCTACTTTAAACGACGTACCCAAGACTTCAACCTTTAAGGCTCCAGCCTCAACAGTAAAAGGCTTATCGGTGTGTTCAACATTGAAGAAAGCCTGTCCTTCGAGTGCTGCAATACGTTTGCCGTCTTGTTCTTCAAAGCTTAAAGAGGCTTGCGGAGAGAGCGTAACATCGGTTCCGTCGGGCAAAGTTACGAGGCTCGCAATAGTCGATGTGTTTGCAAAAGTAGTTCTTTCGGTCTCAACAAAGTAATGATAGGCAAGTGTCCCGACACCAATAAGCAGCAATAGCGATGCAGCTATGCTGAAGACGCTTCGGAGTTTTAATGTTTTTGTATATTGTGGTGTGTCATTTGCCAATCGGTTTTCAATTCTATTCCATGCAACTTCGGTGTTAAAGTCTTTTGTCTCCGTGGTTTCTGTTTGTGCCATTATATTATTCAGCGTGTCAAACTCAACCTTGTTCGCATTCTTGAATGCAATCAAAAGCCATTCTTTCGTTCTCTGCAATTGGTTCGTTTGCAAAGTACTTTCCTAATATTTCGTCTATTTCAATTAATTCTTTCATAAATTCAGTACAATCAATATAAATAAGGTTATAGTTGTTATTATAGGATTGGCAGCAATATAGGCTCTAATAATCTTGATAGCTTTACCTATATGGTTCTCAACTGTCTTCTCAGAGATGTTCAAACGTGAGGCAATTTCTTTGTATTTCATTCTCTGCAGTTTACTCATTCTAAAGACTTCCCTGCATTTTGGGGGCATCTCTTGCAACACGTTTTCCAGCATTTGTCTATAGTCTATGGTGGGAAGATTTTCTGAATCGTCTGCAATTAAGTGCAGCGAGCTTTCATCGTGCGATACTTTCTCGTATGTCTTGTTGTTATTCAAGAACGTCAGGCAGTTGTTGCGTATAGCAACCTTCATATAAGCAAGCATTTCCTCTTCAGGTAAAGCGTCTTTCTGCTTATCCCATACGTTTATGAAAAGCGTCTGAACGATGTCTTCACAGTCATCTTGGTCTGCAATATAACCGTTTGCTATCTTGCATAGCATTGGGTAATATTTTTTAAACCGCACCTTGAATTGTTCTTTTCTTTTCTCACTCATTGTATTTAAAGGAGTTCGACTTTTATGTCTTTACCTCTCCTAAACGGCAGTACAAAGGTACAGCAAATACTTTTATTTCCATTCGTTTTATGCTATAAAATATTTTCTTTAGTCTTTACTTAAAAACAGTAAACTATACGAAAAACCCCTATCATGCTTCTCTGTTTTTATTAACATGATTTATTATTCTATAGAAAATAACTCTCTGCTTTCCTTAAAAAGCATCTATTTCTTTTGTATATTTGCATTCGTAAAATAACTTTATAGGTTTAATAAAAAGGATTTCTAAAGGTATGGAGATAATTAAAGACAAGAAATACGGATACGAACGCCCCTTGTTTGGTGTAAATAACCTTTGTTTAGAGAATATTGAGATTGAAGATGGAGATCTGGAATAAAGTGTTGCAAGAATATAGAGTGCCGCAACTCTCGTTTCTATGGCAAATATCCCTGGTGGCATGTAGACAAGAGTCTTATAACCGACTGTTATTTTGCTCCTGGTTCGCGTTCTGCTATTTGGTATTCCACCGAAATGGTAATGAAAAATAGTGTAATAGATGGGCCAAAGTTCTTCCGCGAGATGAAGAATTTGGAGTTGGATAACGTTAAGATAAACGATGCTGACGAAACATTCTGGAAAGTTGATGGATTAAAAATAAAGAATGTCGAGTTGCATCAAGGCACTTATCCTTTCATGTTCTGTAATAATGTCTATGTAGACGGACTTGTTTCTGATGCCAAATATGTTTTCCAATATTGTAAGAATGTAGAAGTTCACAACGCCAAAATTATAACGAAAGATTCTTTTTGGGAATGTGAGAACGTTACGGTGTACGACTCCGAACTTAATGGCGAATATCTTGCATGGCACAGTAAGAACATCAAACTTGTGCGTTGTCATATCAGTGGAGAACAACCATTGTGTTATCTTGATGGAATAATATTGGAAGACTGTACTTTCGATGCCGCTTGCGAACGTGCATTCGAAGATAGTCGTAATATAGATGCACGGATAAAGGGTTCTATTAGCGAAATTAAAAATCCAATATCCGGCAAGATAGTTGCCGATAAAATAGGCAGAATAACCTACGATGAATATGCAAAGGGAAAAGATTGTATAATAGAAGAACGATAAGGAAGAGCCAAATACCTATGGAAGATATTAATTTCGATAAGTTTGTAAATCGACGTGGCACTAATTCGGTTAAATGGGACGAAGAAAAAGAGGAAGGAATAATTCCCCTTTGGGTGGCAGATATGGACTTCCCTGCTGCACCTGCTATCCATAAAGCCGTAGAAGAACGTGCAAAACATGGTGTTTTTGGTTACGCAATGGTAGGCGACAGCTATTACGAAGCCATAATAAACTGGTTTAAACGTAGGCACAATTGGAAAATAGAACGCAATTCTATTATTTATACAACGGGCGTAATACCAGCTATAAGTGCAACAATTAAAGCTCTGGCAATGCCTGGCGAAAATGTGCTTATACAAACGCCTGTTCACAATTGTTTTCTATTCTTGCATTCGCAATCAAGGAATGCAAATCTTAGAAAATCCATTAAGGAGGAAAGGAAACACGTATGTTATAGATTGGCAAGACTTTGAAGCAAAAGTGTGCCGACGAGAAAAACTACCTTGTTTTTTTGCTTTGCAATCCTCACAATCCTGTAGGGCGTGTGTGGACAAACGATGAATTGGCACTTATGAATGCTATTTGTATGCGCCACAATGTAAAAGTAATAAGTGATGAAATTCATTGCGAACTCATAATGCCAGGTTATACTTTCTCGCCATTTGCAGCTGTAAGTTCAGATTGTTTAAAGAACAGTGTTATTTTGTAACTCTCCACAAAGAACTTTAATATTGCCGGGTTACAAATTGCAAATATTATTTGCGATAATAAAGAATGGCGCCGACGCATCGACCGCATTATTAATATCTTCGAGGTTTGCGATGTCAATCCTTTTGGACCAATAGCTCTTGAAGCTGCCTACAATGAAAGCGAGGAATGGCTAAATCAGTTAATTCCTTACATAGCCGGCAACTATGCTTTGCTTAAAGAAACCTTTAAGAAGCAATTGCCAAACTATGGAGTCATGAAATTGGAAGGAACTTATCTTGTATGGGTAGATATTCGTAAGAGTGGCTTAAATGCAGATGAATTGGCAGAGAAATTACTCCGCGATGGGAAAGTACAAGTAAATAGTGGCATGATGTATGGAAAAACTGCAGGCGAAGATTATATAAGAATAAACATAGCCTGCCCGCGAGCCATATTGCAAGAAGGACTAAATCGTATTGTAAAGGTATTGACCCACCTGTAAAAAGCTCAGCATTTATGTGCTATATTGCAAAACAACGAATGGAAAGTGTTTAAATACTAAGAAAGGTTGCTGTATGTATGAATAGAATACACAGCAACCTTTTTAGATATATATATATTATGCAATTAAAATCTGACCTTAATTGATAATTATATTTGTTATGCAAACAAAGTCTTTGATAACAAAAAGGAGATAATTGTCTGAAAAACGTGCACGATGTTTAATTTACATCGATTTTTCGGTAAAAAGCATTCTCTAAACCTTACGTTGAAGTCTTTTTATAAATGTTGAAAACTCTTTGTGTCTTTCACCTTTTTGCAAAGCAGAATAACACCTTATATTTTTATTATATTTTTTATTTTTGTAATAAAAATAAATTTCTTAATTATAAATATCTGGGGTTCTTATTATAATTTTTATATTATTCATTTGGTTCCGAAAAACACTATAGTCAAGCTGATAGTATAAAGAAAAATTCTTTTATAGACGCGTTCTATAAATTCTATGTTGAATAATAATTGATATTCTTTTTACGTTTCTGATATTTTTGCTTAACTTTGTGGCACATGTTGAATAATGTAACGTGCAACCTTTTAAAAATAAAATAATATACCACGTTGTACAAACCAATACTTGTATGGTAATAGCAGTTGTACGGCGTTTAAACTCTACGAAATTAGAAAAAAACAATATAATGGAGAGCAAAACACAGAAACGCTTGCAAGAATTGCGCAGGCTGATGAAGGAAAGAAATCTTTCAGCATTCATCTTCCCAAGTACCGACCCACATCAAGGCGAATATATTCCGGACCATTGGAAATGCCGCGAATGGATTTCTGGCTTTTAATGGTTCGGCAGGAACAGCTGTTGTTACACTGAAAAGTGCTGCACTTTTGGACAGATTCACGCTATTTCCTTTGCTGCAGAAGAACAACTGAAAGGAACCGACTATGTATTAATGAAAGAACGTAGCGGGAACTCCATCTATTCCTGAATGGCTGGTAAGCGAGTTTAAAGGTTGCGAAGATGTACATATTGGCATTGATGGTTGGGTTTGCTCGAATACTTACGCAACCGAACTTATTTGGAAACTGAAAGATATGGGTGAATTCTATGTTCATACAGATTTCGACCCCTTGGAAGAAATATGGAAAGACCGTCCTTCTATTCCCCAAAAACAAAATAGAAATACAACCTTTGCAGTATGCTGGCGAAACTGTAACTTCAAAATTACAGCGTATTCGTAAAGCATTGGCAGAACAGCAAGCCGATGGCTTGTTAGTTTCTGCACTCGACGAGATTGCCTGGACTTTAAACCTACGTGGCAACGACGTTCATTGCAACCCTGTTTTTGTGGCTTATTTGCTTATTGAGACAACAAGGGCGACGCTCTTTGTCGATAGCGACAAAGTAACAGCAGAAGTGCAAGACTATCTTGAGAAAGAAAGCATAGCCACAAAAGATTATAACGAATTATTATCTGCATTGCAAGGATATGATGGTAAAGCATTGCTTGTAAATAGCAACGAAATGAGCCACAAGGTGTACAACATCATCAATAGCGAACGTGCAGTAACAGGTACATCTCCTATTCCTGAAATGAAAGCCGTGAAAAACGAAACGGAAATAGAAGGCTTTAAACATGCAATGGTGCGCGACGGTGTAGCGATGGTTAAGTTCTTACGATGGTTAAAACCTGCAGTTAAAGCTGGTGGACAAACCGAAATATCATTAGAACAAAAACTAACTTCGCTTCGTGCCGAACAAGATTTATTCAGAGGAATATCGTTCGATACTATTGTTGGCTACGAAGCGCATGGTGCAATTGTGCATTATGAGGCTACACCGCAGACCGATATTCCCGTAGAACCACATGGCTTAGTGCTGATAGATAGCGGTGCACAATATCAAGATGGAACAACCGATATAACACGTACCATAGCATTAGGAGAAATAACCGAGGAACAACGCCACATTTATACACTTGTACTGAAAGGGCACATACAACTCGAACTTTGTAAATTTCCAAATGCAGCTTGTGGTTCGCAGATAGATGCCTTTGCCCGACAGGCAATGTGGCGTGAAGGATATAACTTCATGCACGGAACCGGACATGGCGTAGGCAGTTATTTGAATGTTCACGAAGGTCCTCATCAAATACGTATGGAATGGCGACCTGCTCCATTATATGCAGGAATGACTGTTACCGATGAACCAGGCATTTATCTTGCAGGAAAATTTGGAGTCCGCATAGAAAACACATTATATATAAAGCCATATATGGAGACTGATTTTGGAAAATTCCTTCAGTTTGAATCTCTAACGCTTGCGCCTATTGATACAACACCTATCGATTTCAATATGCTTACTGCTGAAGAAATAGAATGGCTTAACCAATATCACGCAAAAGTTTTCGAAACACTTGCTCCTTATCTGAACAAAGAAGAAAGAGCATGGCTCGCCATAGAGACAGTTGCAATAGAATGATAGACAATCGTTTAAAATAATAACACAAATACCAGCGTAATGAAAAAAATTATAACAGCTGCATTATTAGGCCTTTCGCTTAACAGCTTTGCCGACAGTTCACCTTTATGGTTGCGTTTCTGTTCTATCGCGCCAGACGGACAAACTATTGCCTTTTCGTATAAAGGCGATATATTTTCGGTTCCCGTAAATGGTGGAACAGCAAAACAACTTACTACTAATCCAGCATACGATGCTTACCCCGTCTGGAGTCCCGATGGACAAAAAATTGCTTTTGCTTCCACACGCGAAGGTAGTATGGATATCTATTTAATGGATAAAAATGGGGGCGTTCCCAAGCGTTTAACTACTAATAGTGGCAGCGAAATACCCATGGCGTTTACCGATAATGACCACATCTTGTTTTCATCGGCTATTATGCCTACCGCAAAATCTATATTCTTTGCTTCAGGTACATTCCCACAAACCTACGAAGTTGATGTCAATGCAAGCCGTCCTCGCCTATATTCGCCCATGACTATGTGCGATGCGAACGTAAGAAGTAATGGCGATATTCTATATCACGATGTAAAAGGCTACGAAGACAATTTCCGTAAACACCATCGTTCGCCTGTAACACGCGATATTTGGCTTTATAGCAAAGGAAACTATACCAAGCTTACCGACTTTAATGGGGAAGACCGAACGCCTGTATGGGCTGCAAACGACAATGCTTACTATTATTTAAGCGAAGAAGACGGAACTTTCAATGTTTATAAACGCAACATTGATGGCAGTGGCAAGAAACAGCTTACGTTCCATAAACAAAATCCCGTACGTTTTCTTACGGCAGCAAGCAATGGTACAATGTGCTACGGCTACGATGGCGAGATATATACGCTTAACGAGGGGCAACAACCAAGGAAGGTTGAAATAAATATTGTTGCCGATAAAATAGACAAGGACCTTATACGCCAGGTACGTTCATCGGGCGCAACCGAAATAAAGCTCTCGCCAAAGGGAAAAGAAATTGCATTTGTATTGCATGGTGATGTTTACGTAACCTCGTTAGACTATCAGACAACCAAACAAATAACAAACACTGCAGAACAAGAACGCGATATAGACTTTGCTCCAGACGGAAGAAGCATTGTATATAGCTCGGAGCGTAATGGAATTTGGCAGATTTACGAAACTAAAATTAAGAACAAGGCAGAGAAAAACTTTACCTATGCAACCGAATTAGTAGAGGAACGTCTGACAAATACCAACCAAACATCGCAGATGCCACAGTACAGTCCTGATGGAAAAAAAGTGGCTTTCTATGAAAACCGGGCATCGTTAAAGGTTTTAGACCTTAAATCGAAAGATGTAACAACAGCTACCGATGGGAAAGATTTGTATTCTTACAGCGATGGCGATATATGGTTTTCGTGGAGTCCGGACAGCCGTTGGCTCTTAACTCCCTATATGGGCAATGCTGGTTGGAACAACGTAGACATATCGCTTGTAGACGCTTCGGGCAAAAAAGCTCCTTTTAACCTTACACAAAGCGGATATAACGATAGCGGTGCCAAATGGGTACTGAAAGGCAAGGCTATGTTGTTCTTCAGCGACCGTGCCGGTTATAGAAGTCATGGAAGTTGGGGCGCAGAATCTGACGCTTATTTGATGTTCTTCGACCTTGATGCTTACGACCATTTCCGTATGTCGAAAGAGGAAAAGGAATTGTTTGATGAGGCAGAAAAGGAAAAGAAAAAGGACGACAAAGAAACAAAAGACGAAGAAAACAAGAAAGAAAAGATAAAACCGCTGCAATTCGATTTAGAAAACTGTCGCGACCGTATCGTACGCTTAACTGTAAATTCTTCTCGACTGGGCGATGCCATATTGAGTCCTGATGAAACGTCCTATACTATCAGGCTGCTTTCGAAGGTGGTTACGACCTTTGGAAACACGATTTGAAAGAAAATAAGACACAAATTGTTATGAAAGAAGTTGGAGGCGGCTCGTTGGAAGCCGACAAAGACTTCAAAAATCTTTATCTTTGTGTTCGTAATGGCATTAAGAAGATAGACCTTTCTAAACAATCGAGTGCTAATGTTGGCTTTGAAGCTCGTTTCGATTATAAACCTTATCAGGAACGAGAATACATTTTTCGACCACGTATGGCAACAAGTAAAAGATAAATTCTATGTGGAAGACATTCACGGCGTGGACTGGGAAGGCTATCGCAAAATTTATCAACGCTTCCTGCCTTATATAAATAATGAATACGACTTCCGTGATATGCTCGGCGAATTACTCGGCGAACTGAATGCTTCGCATACAGGTGCCCGTTACTATGGTAGCAGTCCGTCGCTGACAACGGCAACTTTAGGACTTTTCTACGATGACACATACGATGGTGATGGCTTAAAAATAGAAGAAGTTATTAAGCGTGGACCATTTACTGTGCGAAATACAGGTGTAACTGCAGGTTGCATTATTGAAAAGATAGATGGAGAACCTATACTGAAAGGTAAAGACTACAACTACTTACTTGATGGAAAAGCAGGCAAGCGAGTTATTGTTTCGGTTTATAACCCTGCAAATAAAAAACATTTCGACGTTACTGTGAAGGCTATCAGTAAAGGTATGCAGGACGAACTGCTGTACAAACGCTGGGTAGACCGTAATCGTGCCTTTGTCGATAGCATATCGGGAGGACGAATAGCCTATGTCCATGTAAAAGGAATGAACAGTCCGAGCTTCCGTACAGTATATAGCGAGCTGCTGAGTGCAGAAAACCGTGTGAAAGATGCCGTAATTGTAGACGAAAGACATAATGGCGGAGGCTGGCTGCACGATGACCTCTGCACACTTTTAAGTGGAAAAGAGTATCAAAAGTTTATACCGCATGGCAAGCATATTGGCAACGACCCATTCAACAAATGGAACAAACCATCGTGCGTATTAATTTGCGAAGACGATTATAGCAACGGAATGGGCTTCCCACAAATTTATAAATACCTTGGTATTGGTAAGCTTGTTGGTGCACCAATAGCAGGAACCATGACCGCTGTTTGGTGGGAAACACTTATAAATGGCATGGTTTTCGGTATTCCACAAGTAGGTTGCCAAGATATGAACGGTAGATTTGCCGAAAATCTCACAACTCAATCCAGACGTTGAAGTGTATAACACACCAGCCGACTATATCAACGGCTACGACCGTCAGTTAGAAAAAAGCTGTACACGAAATGATGAAGAAATAATGATGCAGGAGAAACTACATTATGTATAGATTGCCAGGCTATAAAGCAAATATAAGCAGCCTATCGTTTTCTTAATTTTCTCTTAATGCATTATCTGCAAACGAAAAGGTTTTGGATTTATTTCCAAAGCCTTTTTATCTTTCTATGATGAATTGTATTGGTACTGTACCCCACGAGTGGGGTATGAACGTGCTCCACTTATGGGGTGCGAAAGCGGTTTCAGGCAAGATGAAACAACCCATAAATCAAATTCATCGGGCTCACGTTACCATACTATCTCAGGGAGATTGGAAGATGGAAGCAGAGAGAGGTTAAGTGTGGTGTAATTATTCCACAGAATGGGCTATGTGCTGGAAAGAAGAATTTGAAGCGTCAAAAGAACGGGGAGTTGCCCAAGCAGATTTAGTGGTATCTAAATTATCCATTGCAATTGAATTTCCATCTCGGATAGGGTAGAACTGTCTGTTTGCTGTAATCCTGACGAAATCCGTTTGCGCTCGAAATAATGGGTACTGCCTATTTTAAATATTGTAGACAGATTTTTTTATTCAGATTTGTACGAACAAAAATGGAACCTCTCAACCCTTTTCCATAAAAGGCATGGAAACTAAAGCTGTAAGGCAAACTGCGTTCGTGAATATATAGGCGTGAAGCAAAGTCGGAAGTATGGAAATAGCCAATATTGGTTGACATTTTTAACCACGAAAGCGGTTGCCACGAAACAAATTCACTCAGCATGTAGCCTGTGCTATTGGTCTTATATCTATTAAAAGGCAAGGTCTAACTGTGTTTTACTGTTCCATTTTAGTTGCGAGAAACTAAATGCAAGGCGTGCCCGATGCGCATATTCGTTCATCAGCCTGCTGTGATCGGCATTATCTTTCTGGCGAATTTTAAAACGATAGCGCATTAAAAACGAAATATTCCTGCGTGTATAAATTGCCGAAAGGAAGTTGTCGAAAGAGCTACTTGCCACTGAAGCTAAATAGCGAGGTTTCGGAAAGTGAGTATAGTCAGAATGGGCATTCACCGAAAGAAACCTGTTTATCGTCCAATTTACACCCAGCAAGAAACCAGTCTCGTTACGCATTTGTCCTCCTTCGCTAAAAGCATTGGCATGAAGTGCCCAATATTTAGCACCATAATATCGTTGAATGGCAGTAAAAGAAACTTGCCGTGAAGGTTGGAACGATACCGTATTTAAAGTGGCAAAAGATCCATTTCCACTTATTGCCGTTTCGCCATTTATATTCCATCGCGAATTTATATAGCCATAGCTGGCACCTATGTTCAGGAAACCGTAGCCTTGTGGATTATCAGCGCGATATTTTTGTGCAACATCTGGTTTTAACGGACGGTTGAATTGCGAATACAGTGCCGTGAGCCCAACACGAAAGCCATTGTTGTTCCATTGTAGGTTTCCTCCAAACGCTGTTTCCGAAATATTGTTTTTCCTTTCCATTTCGGCAGGTGTTCTATGATACCCCGATTTTAGCAGTGTCCGAACAGTTCCATCATCGTTCAATGTGGCATCGTTCTTACGATAAGATGTAAAAGCCGTTAGCAGTATATTGCGAGTCAAGGTCAACATGACGGCTCCGCCTTGCAAGAAATCAGCTTGGGCTCGCGAAGAATGTGGACGGATATTTGTAAAAGAACGTCCTTGCGAAAGAAGAAACATAGTTTTTCCCGAAGCTAAAGTCGTTGTTTATAACAAGCCCTTGTCCGAACCTTACTTTATATCGTCCTAAAACTGCCGTTTTTATGCAGCCCAATTTGCGCACGGCAGCATAAAAACTATAATAATCGTACCCTATTGTATTCTGGTCTGCAAAAAAAGGTTCGCCGCTATCTTGTGCACCAACAAAACCAGCCTGAAGATAATCGGAATACGAGAATTTATAGCGCACCGAATGTGCGTAAGGGTAGCCTAAATATCCATTTTTATCGCCCTTGCGTTCGTAGAAAGGAACTTTCGCCGTAAAAACAATATTGTGCTTTCCACGTTTCAAAATGGTAGAAGGTTTGGGAAAGTGTAACGTCTCATCGGTTCCTATCGTTACAAAATAGCTTTAACAATCTGCACCTTGTAGCATCGAGAGACTCAATCATTAATAGTTCTCCTTTCGAACGCATACCATGATACTGGTAAATGTAAGCCAAGATGTCTTCCACCTGCTTGGCAGTAAGAAATGGCAATTGTTCCAAATCTTCGCGAGTAGCCTTGTTCAAATCAATTGGTTGAGTACTTAAGCTGCATAACAGGACGTAATTTTTCCTCATTCATTAGTTCTTCCTGTTCTTCTTCTGTCATCAATTCGTCGTAAAGTTGTTGCCACTCGTGTTGTTCTTGTGCATTCACTGCAAAAACAAGACAAGGTAAAAGATAAGCACCAATATACAGTTTCTCATATTATAAAGTTAAAAGGTTGTTTGGTACATTTATCCATCAACCACAGATGAACATTGCAGCACAAAGTTATAAGAAAATTGCTAAAACGGCAAATAAATCAACAGTAAATTAATCCTGGACTGATCATTAGACCACTTATCTATTATTTTAATGTTTATTCGATGGTATCAAGGTGATTTGAGACCGGCACAATCCTCTTCTGAATAAGCCTTAAAATCGTAACGGAGTTACGGCAGTTGTCGCAACGGGGTTACGACGAATGCCGTTACGGGACAAACAACACAACTGTCCCCTGATACCGTAAATATCGGTATTCTGATGCTTGAAGAACAATGAGTTCGTGTATTGACAATTCGCCGGACTCACATTATTTTATTATTGTTGCTCGATAAAGCCTTAATGAGTTATTCCTTCTTTGCTTCAAAATAATCCTAAACGGACTGATTGCTTTGTACATTCAGCCCTTCTTATTTCCTTTGTAGTTGCAATACAAGTAAAGCATTTCCCATGTCGGAAATGTAACAAGTTCGTAAAGAGTTTTATATTTTTCTTTATTCATTATTTTTGCGTAAGTTTGTAGCACTATTGTCATGATACAACGAAATATTCTGCCATATAAGCTAAAAGCCTTGTGTGTCTGGTTACAACGAATGAAATACATTCAAGGATTTGGAATACAGTCGCCATCAGCTTTTTCGTTTGATAGGAAGGTGATAAACGACCACACTTCCCATCCAATTTATGCAGAAGTAAAGGAAGACGTTAATTTAAATTTGACAGAACGCAAGAAAGCTCGATTGTTGTATCGGATAAATCGCTTTGTCCAAGCCAATAAGTTTTTGCTTTTGTCCTACAAAAATATCGCGCTACGAAGCGTATATAAAGGCAGCTTGCAGCACGACGTTGATACAAGCAGCTGATAAATGGGGCAAAATCGATGCGGAGACTACGCCCAACGATACAGCTATTTATTTCCTTACAGCCTGCAAGCAAAGTAAAACATTCTACGAAAGATTACGAATAGCCATAAACGGACAAAGTTTTTGTTATGGTAGACAATATAAAACAAACAGCAGAAGCAAAAGCTTTTTGGCAAGAAATAGTAGACGATGAACGTGTAAGTTTTTCGTTCGACCTATATTATATAGGTATTGCTTTTTTTGACAAGCGCCCTAAACAGAACTATATAATAAATTTCTAATAAAAACAACACAATATGAGTAAGGTATATACAAAGACTGGCGATAAAGGAATAACCAGTTTGATTGGAGGAACGAGAGTGAAGAAGAGCGATATTCGTATTAATTCTTATGGAACAGTAGACGAATTAAACTCTTTCATAGGGCTACTTGTTACCCTATATTGAGGAGCAAGAAACCATAGATCTGTTGGCAGAAATGCAAAACGTCCTGTTTAACATAGGTTGCAATCTGGCTATGGGCGACAACTTTAAAAAGGAGCTAAAAGAATCGGTTGTAACCAATAAACTCATTGAAAATGTTGAAAAAGCCATCGACAGAATGCAGGCAGCGATTCCCGAACTTAAAAGTTTCGTTATACCTGGTGGTAGTCGTTCTGCATCAATTGCTCATGTTTGCCGTACAGTTTGCAGACGTGCCGAACGATTAATTATAGCTTTAGACGAAACTTCCGAAGTAGACAAGAACCTGCTGGCATATATAAACCGACTGTCAGACTACTTTTTTATTCTTTCGCGTTATTTAAACAATATCGAAAAAGTTGCCGAAAAATATGGCAAAACCCTTGCAAATAGAAAATAAAATAGTATTTTTGCACGCAAAATAAACTGAAATTTAAAATATGTAAGTCTCATGTATTGGACATTGGAATTAGCATCGAAGCTGGAAGACGCACCATGGCCAGCAACAAAAAGAGGAACTTATTGATTGTGCTATTCGTTCAGGCTCTCCATTAGAAGTGTTGGAAAATCTTCAGGAAATAGAAGATGAGGGTGAAGTTTATGATAGCATTGAAGACATATGGCCCGATTATCCATCTAAAGACGATTTCTGTGGAACGAAGATGAATATTAATTAGTAAACAAAATAATCAGGACAGCTCACCATTATCAAATATATGGTGGGTTGTTTTTGTCTGTTACATTTTGTAGTCTTGTTTTTAGACTCATACTATAAATTCTGCAAAGATAGTTTATAGAATATACCTTTAATGGAAAATGCAATAATACAGAAAAACAGTCGTTATACATACGTGTTTAAACGTTTAATATTCATAATAGGGATCTATATTTTCTCCAGTGCAATAGCATTGGCGCAGTACGATGTAGCTTTCAGTCATTACTGGGAAATGGAACCCTACTACAATCCTGCATCTGTTGGAAAAGAAAATCACCTAAACGTAGTAGGCGCATATGCCTTAGACTTTGCAGGCTATAAGAATAATCCACGAGTAATGTATGTTGGTGCAAGTATGCCCCTATATTTTATGAAGCAATATCACGGTGTAGGTGTATCGATACTGAACGACAAAATCGGTCTTTTTGCTCACCAGCGTGTTGCAGGACAATATGCTTTTTCGCAAAAAATATTTTTAAAGGAATGTTATCGGTAGGTGTACAATTAGGATTGCTATTAGAGAAATTCGACGGTTCGAAAATAGATGTGGAAGATGCTACCGACCCAGCTTTTGCACGAACAGAAGTAAATGGGCAGAGTTTGGATATGGGTTTCGGACTTTATTATATACATAATAATTGGTATGTAGGTGCATCTGTGCAACATCTTAATGCCCCACTTGTTGAATTAGGTGAGAAGAACGAACTGCAAATAGATAGAACCTATTATTTAACGGGCGGATACAATATAAAGTTAAGAAATCCGTTTCTTACTATACCAACTTCCGTTATGGCACGCTACGATGGAAATGGTTATCGGGCAGATATAACCGCACGATTAGTTTATACAAACGAGAAAAAAGAGCTGTATGGCGGACTCTCTTATAGTCCCGGGAATTCTGTTACAGCATACGTAGGAGGAAGCTTCCATGGAATAAACGTTGGTTACAGCTACGAAATGTACACAGGTTCTGCCGATTTCGGCAACGGTAGTCACGAATTAATTGTGAGCTATCAAACCGATATAAACCTGCAAAAGAAAGGAAGAAATAAACATAAAAGCGTAAGATTTCTATAGAAAACAAGAATGAAAAATGAAGAAGAACATATTAAATCTTTGTCTTGGTATTATTATGCTTGGCACACTTTCTGGCTGCTTTGCCGGGAAATCGGCTTCAGTGCCAGGCAAAGGAGGCGAAGTTACAGGTGTTGGTAGGGGAAAATCGTTCCGCGAACCTACTCCTTATGGTATGACTTTGGTTAAAAGAGGCTGGCTAAAGATGGGACTTACCGACCAAGACAGTCTTTGGGGCAAAGCTACACCAGTGAAAGATATATCTGTAGATGGCTTTTGGATGGACGAAACAGAGGTTACAAACTCTAAATATAAACAATTTGTAGAATGGGTACGCGATTCTATTCTTCGAACTCGTCTTGCAGACCCTGCATACGGAGGCGATGAAACATATATGATAACTGAAGATAAAAACGGAAAATCCTGTTACCCCACATCTAAATTGGAATAAACGACTCACCACGTAAAACCCAATGAAGACGAGCAACGGGCTTTTGAGAGTTTATATACTATAAATCCAGCCACAGGTGAAAAAAATCTCGATGTAAAACAACTAAATTATCGTTACGAAATATACGATTATACTGCAGCGGCACTTCGTCGCAATCGCTTAAACCCATCAGAACGTAATTTAAATACAGATATAGAAGTAGATCCCAACGAAGTTGTTATGATTTCGAAAGATACTGCATATGTAGACGATGAGGGGAAAATACACAGAGAAACTATCAACCGCCCATTATCGGGAGCATGGGATTTTCTAAACACATATATTGTAAATGTGTATCCAGATACAACTTGCTGGGTAAACGACTTTAGAAATTCGGATAATGAAACCTATTTGCGCAACTATTTCAGCAATGCGACATACAACGATTATCCGGTTGTTGGTGTTACATGGGAACAAGCAAATGCTTTCTGTGCATGGCGTACGGAATATTTACTGAAGGGCTTAGGGAAAGAAGCCCGTTTTGTTCAACGCTATCGTTTACCCACAGAGGCTGAATGGGAATATGCAGCACGTGGGAAAAATCAAGATGAATTTCCATGGGAAAACCAAGATGTAAAGAATGGTAATGGCTGTTTCTATGCAAATTTCAAACCAGATAGAGGCAACTATACAAAAGATGGAAACCTGATTACCAGTAGGGTGGGAATTTATAGTGCGAATTCAAATGGCTTATACGATATGGCAGGTAATGTGGCAGAATGGACCGGCACAGTTTATACCGAAGCCGGAGTAAAGGCTATGAACGACCTAAATCCACAATTGGAATACAAGGCAGCAAAAGAAGATCCATATAGATTAAAGAAAAAAAGTGTGCGTGGCGGTAGTTGGAAAGACCCAGAAAGTTATATCCGCAGCGCATGGCGTACGTGGAATACTAAAATCAACCACGCAGCTACATCGGTTTCGCTGTGTGCGTAGCTTGGCAAGTTCTTCAAGCGAAGCTGCAAAAGAGGCGAAAAAAAGTACAAAGAAAAGAAAAACGAAATAAAAAATACAATGACACAGTATAGCAAATACAATATTATATATCGTCTGCAAAAGTGGATTGATACAGTTGCAGGACAAACATTCCTAAACTACGGTTATAGCTGGGGAGCATCAATAGTCATTTTAGGTGCATTGTTTAAACTAACCCACCTTCCTGGAGCAAATATCTGGTTGTTTTTAGGTATGGGGACCGAAGTTATAGTGTTTTTCTTATCGGCTTTTGACCGTCCTTTCGACAAAACTGACGATGGAAAAGAAATACCTGTTCATTTTGAAGAGGACGAGGAAGATGGAGAAAGTGTTGAGACAAAAGCACAAGAAGCAGTATCTACAATGCACCAACCTATATCTTCTGTTAATTCTGTTGTAGAAGATATAGCTCGCCAGACAATTCCATCGGCGGATAAAATTGCAGCTGCAGTAGTTAATCAGCAAAGTCAAATTATAGCGAATGCAGAACAACAGACACCTGAGATGGTTGAGGCACAAACTAATTATGTTGATGCATTAAAGAGTCTGACCGAAATGTTAGGAAGAGTAAACGACCAAAGCCAACGTCTTACTCGCGATAGTGAAGAAATGGAAAATCTGAATAGAACCCTTACGGGCATTACTAAAGTTTATGAAATACAATTGAAAGGTGCGAGCCAGCAGATTGGGACTATCGACCAAATTAACGACCAAACTCGGAAGATGGCACAACAAATTGAGCAACTTAACAAAAGTATATGCACGAATGATAGAGGCAATGACCGTGAATATGCGTGTTGCATCGCCTAATGTTTCATCGCAATCTGTACCAGAAGAATGAAATTTAAAGTACGTCCAGATGTCTAAATCGTAAAATCTGCTTATGTCATCATAGCAAATAAGGTATGTAGATGCAGCAGACAAGCAGACATATTAATAGAAAGATATTTATATGGCAATTATAAAAAGAAAAGTTTCCCACGCCAAAAGATGATTAACTTAATGTACGTCGTACTTATGGCAATGCTTGCATTGAATATTTTCAACGGAAGTTTTAAATGGCTTTTTCTATTGTTGAGGAAAGTTTAAATCGTACTACGGGAAACTCTTCTATGGAAAACAAGGCTATCTTTTGATGAACTTGAGCAGATGATGCAAAAGAACCGGAAAAAGGTGAAAGCTTGGTTTGCAATGGCTTCAACCGTACTGGAATATGAGTGATCTGTTGTTTAATTACGCCCAACAATTAAAGATAGACATTGTAAAAGAAGCTGATGGAAAAAGATGGCGACCCACTGAACATTAAAAATAAAGAAAAACCTTGATACCGCAGGAATTGTTATGTTGGCACCAGGAACAGGACAAGGACACAAACTTTTTGATGCTATAAATAGTTATCGAGAACGAATACTTCGCTTTGTTACCGACCCTTTACAGAAAAAAATTATAGCAAGCAATCTTTCTACAGTTGTTCCACACCATTCTTTAAATAAGAATTGGGAAGAATATATGTTCGAAAACATGCCAACATCGGCTGCTGTTACACTGCTTTCAAAGTTGCAAAGCGATATTCGTTATGCCGAAGGCGAAGTCCCTACACACACTTGTTGCCAATGTTGGATTAAAAGATTTACGTGTTAATAAACTACAGGCCTTTGTTGTACCAAGTCAAACACGACTTTATCCAGGAGAAACACTCACGGCGCAAATGTTAATGGCTGCAATTGACTCTACTCAACAGCCACAAGTTTATGTAAACGGACAACTTGTTCATGGCAATAAAATTACACTTAAAGCAGGTGCACCAGGCAAACATACCATTAGTGGTTATATGTTAATAAAAGATCTTGCAGGAAACGTAATACGCCGGAATTTCGCACAAGACTATTGGGGTAACTGGTGGACCAAAACCAGAAAGTTATATTAGTCCTGACGGAATGCAAAAGACACCAGCCTTTGAAGGTATGGCTACAATAGCTGCCGATTTAATGAATGTGCTCTATGCTGGTTTCGACAATCCGATAACCATCAGCATTCCAAATACAGGTCAGAACGAAATTCAGGCTTCTATGTCGGGTGGTTCGTTAGTTTCTCGTGGTGGAGGTAGGTTTGTTGCACGTCCGACATCGGTTGGTAACCCTGTAACTATATCCGTTTCTGCGAAAGGAAGAAAAATTGGCGAATATAAATTCCGTGTACGCAGGTTGCCAGATCCTGCACCTTATATTGCAATGGGAGGAGACCGCTTTAAGAGTGGCAGTTTATCTAAAGCAGCTTTAATGTCGGCTTCTGGAATTCATGCTGCAATTGACGACGGTCTGCTCGACATCCCATTTACAGTTACAAGTTTCCGCACTGTTTTCTTCGACAATATGGGTAATGCTGTTCCGTTGGCAAGCAATGGTTCGCAATTCTCCGCACAACAAAAGGAACAGTTCCGCCATCTCAGCCGTAACAAGCGTTTCTATATAACAAATGTTATTGTACATGGTCCTGATGGAACCACCCGCACGCTTAACGGACGTAATATGGAAGTAATAGTGCAGTAAAAATAAAACGAGATTAATTATTAGTACAGCTCGGGCAGTAACCGCAGTCTGAACAATTATTAAAGATACAGAAAATGAAACGAATAATCTTGATAGTATGTGTTGCCACAGTTGCAATAAGTGCCTTTGCACAGCCTGCGCGTCGTAGAATACAACAGCAGGGCAGCCGTTCAAATGCGAATACCATTACAACGCGTGCGCAGATTTCATTCCCAACTTCCGCTCCAATGGAAGAAGATGTTGTTCGGCGTCGCGATATTTATCGCGAACTTAACCTTATGGACGATGCCAATGCAGGGTTATATTATCCGACAGAACCCATTGGCTCGCAGATGAATTTATTTTGTTACATCTTCAAATTAATGATGATGGGACCTCGCAATGGTGGAATTAGTGCTTACGAATACCGAATGGATGGTAATGAAGTGTTTACAGATTCGGCACGCATAAAACCATTGCAGTTCTTAGACAATTATCATATTTATTACGAACGCACAGATCGTGGTATTCGTCTCGACAATAGTGATATTCCATCAGCTGAGGTGAAAGGTTATTACCTAAAAGAAAGTGCTTATTACGACCAAGGAACATCTACTTTCCATCGTAAAGTTATTGCACTTTGCCCAATAATGTATCGTGCCGACGATTTTGGCGATGGTGAAGTCAAGTACCCGCTTTTTTGGGTGAAATACGACGATTTGGCTCCTTTTCTCTCAAAGCAGACTATTATGACGAGCAATCTGAACAATGCTGCTACAATGAGCGTGGAAGATTACTTCACAATGAATTGCTATAAAGGAAAGATTTACAAAACTACAAATATGCTCGGTAGAACGCTTGCACAATATTGCACAACAGACTCTGCCATGACGAAAGAGCAAAAGAAGATAGAGAGCGAATTAAAAGAGTTCGAAGAGAATATCTTTGGCAATACACAGAAACGCGACAGCTTGGACAGCATTTCTGCAGCGAAAGGTAACACAAAAACTGTAAAAGCTCGTTCCCGCCGTACTCGTCGTAGTGCAGAAACTACTGTAACTCGTTCTTCTCGCCGTTCAAATTCTTCTGGAGGAACATCTAATGGTGCCGCCCGTGTATAGTGTGCGTCGTCAACGACATTAAGTAAAATGAATTTAATTATATTGAATTAATAGTTTCAGAGTCTTTGTAGTTTCTGCTATCCGAAACTACTCAGGCTTTTTTATATTTAAGATTATGAAAAAAGCAATCTCTTTGGCAAGCCTTTCTATTGGATTGCTCATTTCAACATCGGCAAGTGCACAAGATGTTAAGTTTGGTATTAAAGGCGGTTTGAATGTAACTGATATGCGTCTTAGTACAGACCTCTTCAGCGAAACAAACCGTATGGGTGGATTTATAGGTCCTACTGTAAAATTTACTCTTCCTATTGTTGGCTTAGGAGTTGATGTTTCGGCGCTTTACGATTTCCGTGAGGCAAAGTTAAAAGACCCTTCAAAACAAGAAAAGGCAGTAAAACAACAGCAAATAGCAATTCCAGTAAACTTCCGTTATTCTATAGGTTTAGGCTCTATGGCCAATGCTTTTCTTTTTGCTGGTCCACAATGGGGAATAAATATAGGTGAAAAAGATTTTAGGTGGACGAAAGGAAGTAGCTATTCCTTAAAAAATAGCAACTTTAGTGTAAATGCTGGTCTTGAATTACGTTAATGAACCATTTTGCAAATTAGTGCAAAACTATAATATAGCAATAGGAAAGACTGCTGATGTAAAGGTACTTGAAACGGTAGAAAATGCGGCAGGACAATTAATTGGTGTAAAGTCGAAAAGTAGAAATAACTCTTGGCAAATAGCCGTAGCTTATTTCTTTTAGGCGTTCGGTTTCAGTGTAACAAAAACAAACAGGGGGGATCAGATTAAGTTTCTGATGCACCTGTTTTTGTTTATAATTTTTCAAGACAGTATCATAATTTTATAATATATACTAAGACGCTCCCTTTATTCCGATAAAATCATCGAACTCACGTTAAGGATACGTTTTTCATTGATAATATTAGCAAAAAGGTTCGCACACAGATTGTATGCGAACCTTTTTCATATTCTTTAGGTGTATGTTTTAGCAAGCACCTTTACTTGTCATAATGTCTAAGACCATTATATCCATTTCTGTTCATAGCGTCCTTGCCCAAGCTCGTAAGGTTACGAATAGACTTGTCGACGTCTTTGTCGATGATTCCTTCTGCCTCTGTTACGTGGTGGTTTTCCATTGAAAGCATCGCAGAAAGTATGGCAGTAGATACGCCTGACGAAACTTTCAGTGCGCAACTTGGCTTTGCACCGTCGCAAACCATACCTGTAAGGTTGGCTATCATATTCTTTACAGCATAGCAAATGTTGTTGTAGTCGCCACCCATCAGATAAGTAATGCCACAACTTGAGCCCGTACAGGCAACGATACAGCCACAGAGTGCCGACAAGGCACCGAGGTTTTGCTTGATATAAATGGCGGTGAGGTGGCTCAATGTCAGCGCACGCACCAACTCCTCTGGTGTATTTTCGTTCTCTTTGGCAAACACTACAACTGGGTTTGTTGCACAAATGCCTTGATTTCCCGAACCACTGTTGCTCATAACAGGCACCATTGCGCCGCCCATACGTGCATCGCAAGCCGACGCAGTTTTAGAAAGTATGTGCGAATAGATACTGTTGCCGAACAAACCGCGGCTCAATGGGCGGTCCATTGTTTTACCAACACAGTGTCCGTAGTTACCTTTCAATGCCTCTTCGGCAGCATTCATGTTGTAACGCTTAGCTTCGAGAATGAATTCTATTTCGTTTATGGGTGTCGTAGTTGCGAAATCCCACACCATTTTTCAAGTTCAACTGAATGTCTTTTGTTATCGGTTGGCGCACCTTCTTCAGCAGGAACCTGCTTATCGAGCAGCACTTTGCCGTCGACTTCTTCGTAGACAAAGTTTGTATGTGTCTTTGAAATAATGGCAGTAGCTTTCTTTCCACCTGCCTCGCACGTCATTTCGATGTACAATTTCTCGGTAATTCCTTCCTTCAGCTTTATGTCTATGCGGTTTTCACTTACATATTGCTTTCCCTCTTCCAAGGTTTCGGGCGTCAGGTCTTTAATTACTTCAAGCTGATACTCCGACTTTCCTATGAGCGCACCCAACGAAATGGCGATTGGCAAGCCTATCATTCCTGTACCGGGAATACCCACTCCCATTGCGTTCTTTAAGATGTTTGCAGACAAGAATGCACTTATTTTCTCTGGTTTCCGCCCCAACAACTCTGTGGCACGTGCAGTACAGAGTGCTACCGCCATAGGTTCGGTACAGCCAACGGCAGGAAACAACCTGTCGATGCATCAAATCAATGATTTGTTCGCGTATGTTTTTCTCAAGCATTTCTATTATAAATTAGTAGTTGGATTGCAAATGTACGCAAATTTTGGCAAACCAAAGGGAAAATAAAAGAAAAATTGTTGATGAGGAAAAACTTTGACTTAAATTTTGCAATTGCAGAACATTATCGTACCTTTGTACGCAGATAGACTTTCGGTTTATCCGAAAAGGGGTGCCACCCATTGAGTGAGCTGAGATTATACCCGTATAACCTGATGCAGGTAATGCTGCCGTAGGAAGTGCGAATATACAGACATTTGCGTTTATCTATCCTTATTGGTGTATCCCCCTATATTTTGGCTATTCCGAAAAGTACCATTTGTTACTTTCATGGCTTATGATGCACTATGTAAAAACTCTTACGATAGCAGGCTCCGACAGCGGAGGAGGCGCAGGAATACAGGCAGATATTAAAACAATGTCGGCTTTAGGGTGTTATGCCTCATCGGTTGTTACGGCTGTTACTGCACAAAACACGAAGCAAGTGTTCTGCATTCAGAACATTGAAGCTGCGGTTGTAGAGGCTCAGCTGCGTGCCGTTCTCACCGATTTGCGCCCTGATGCCATTAAAATAGGTATGGTGGGGTGTGCCGAAAACATCAAGACAATCGCACAGGTATTGGCTGAATACAACGATATTCCACTCGTCATAGACCCCGTAATGGTTTCCACATCGGGCAACAAACTTATGGAAGAGAAAGCGATTGGCATCTTCTGCCAACATCTTCTACCTATGGCGACAGTGCTGACGCCCAACATTGCCGAAGCAGAAGTTTTGGCACGCCGTACAATCGCAACGGTAGCAGACATTGACGAGGCTGCTGAAGAAATCCTAAAACTTGGTAGCAAGGCACTGTTAATAAAAGGTGGACACATAGAGGGCAGTACAAAGACCGACCGTCTTTACTTTTCCGACAACAGCAAACCGCTAATCTTTGAATCCGAAACCATCGATTCGTTCAACACGCACGGCACAGGCTGCACGCTCTCTTCGGCGATTGCGGCTTTCTTAGCTCGTGGTTTAAGGCTCGAAGAAGCTGCTGCAATGGCTAAAAACTATATCTCGCAAGCCATAAGAGAGGGGGCAAACGTGCATTGGCAGCGGACACGGAGCGGTAAACCATTTCTTTTGTCCTGAAAAACTAATAAAACGATGAACAACATACAGTTTATTACACACGAGAACCAACGATTTGGCTACGTTGAAGGTGCTGAAATGGCACTCCGTGGCGGTTGCAAATGGGTGCAGTTGCGTATGAAAGACACTACCGACAACAAGTTTCTAAGCATTGGACGCAAGGTTGCTGCGCTCTGCCGTAACCATAATGCAACGTTTCTACTCAACGACCGTGTGCATTTAGTTGCCGAACTCGGTGCCGACGGCGTGCATCTTGGCAAGAACGATATGCCCATCAGCGAAGCACGGCGCATACTTGGCAACGAAAAATAATTGGTGGAACCGCCAATACCTTTGCTGACGTGCAGCATTTGGCAGCACAAGGAGCAGACTATATAGGGTGCGGTCCTTTCAGATACACACCGACGAAACGCAACCTTGCCCCTATTCTCGGCTTGGAAGGCTACCGAAACATTCTAAAACAAATGCAGCAAGTGGGCATCAGCCTACCACCATTGCCATTGGCGGCATCGTCAGCACCGACATTGCAGCACTTCGAGACATAGGCGTAAGCGGAATAGCTGTCAGCGGAGCTGTGCTCGAAGCAGCAGACCCCATTAAAGAAATGAAGAAACTAATAGAAATATAACATTATGAAGAACGAAAACATTAAGATTTCTTATCCTAATTCGGAGAAGATTTATAAGCGTGGCACCATCTACCCTGAACTAAAGGTGGGTATGCGCCGCATTCTTCTTACACCAACGGTTACAAACGAAGGTGGCAAACGCACAGAACGACCCAACGACCCAGTAGTGGTCTACGACACGAGTGGAGCATACAGCGACCCGAACATAGAGATAGACCTCAACAAAGGCTTGCCGAAACTGCGCCAACCGTGGATAGAAAAGCGCAAAGGAACGCAAATGTACTATGCCAAGAAGGGCATCATTACAGAGGAAATGGAGTACGTTGCCATTCGCGAAAATATGGATTGTGAGGCTTTGGGCATAAAAACGCACATCACACCCGAGTTCGTTCGCGACGAGATAGCAGCAGGGCGGGCAGTCATTCCTGCCAATATCAACCACCCCCGAAAGCGAGCCGATGATTATCGGAACGAACTTCTGTGTGAAGATAAACACCAATATCGGCAACTACACGAAAATTCGAGCATCGACGAAGAGGTGGAAAAGGCGGTCTGGAGCTGCAAATGGGGTGGCGATACCTTAATGGATTTATCGACAGGAACGAACATTCACGAAACAAGAGAGTGGATTTTACGCAACTGTCCCGTACCAGTAGGCACCGTTCCAATGTATCAAGCCTTCGAGAAGGTGAACGGCAAGGCTGAGAAACTTACTTGGGAGATATTCCGCGACACACTGATTGAACAGTGCGAGCAAGGCGTTGATTATTTCACAATCCACTGCGGAATCCGCTTGAAGAATGTTCATCTTGCCAACGGACGCCTTACGGGTATGGTGAGTCGTGGCGGAAGCATCATCTCAAAATGGTGTCAGGTGCACAACGAGGAGAGTTTCCTGTACAGCCACTTCGATGACATCTGCGACATTTGCGCCAAATACGACGTCGCAATATCGCTGGGCGACGGTCTGCGCCCCGGTTCTACCTACGATGCCAACGATGCTGCACAGTTTGCAGAGTTAGACACGATGGGCGAACTGGTGGAACGGGCGTGGGCAAAAGACGTTCAGGCATTCATAGAGGGTCCCGGACACGTGCCAATGCACAAGATTAGGGAGAATATGGACAGACAAATAGAGAAGTGCCACGGTGCGCCTTTCTACACTTTGGGCCCTCTTGTAACCGACATTGCGCCTGCCTACGACCATATTACGAGTGCCATTGGTGCGGCAATGATAAGCTGGTACGGCACGGCAATGATTTGTTATGTTACCCCAAAAGAACATCTTTCGCTGCCCAACAAGGACGATGTGCGCACAGGAGTGATTACTTACAAGATAGCTGCCCACGCCGCCGACTTGGCAAAAAGGGCACCCTGGTGCTGCTGTGAGGATAATGCGCTCAGCAAAGCCCGCTATGAATTCCGTTGAAAGACCAGTTCAACCTTGCACTCGACCCTGAAAAGGCACTCGAATATTGGAAAAACGTCGAACAAGGTAGGCGGAAAATACTGCATCAATGTGTGGCCCTAACTTCTGCGCAATGCGCATCAGTCAGACATTGAAGACTGCGAGTGCGAAGAATAAACAAAATAAAAACACCTAAAAACTATAATATTATGATTGAGAAAAAAAGTTTCAAAAGGAATTATCAGCACCTATTTTTGCCAAGATGGAAAAGTGTCTCGAACTCGATGTTGCCATTGTTGGCGGCGGTCCTTCGGCATTGCAGCGGCTTACTATATGGCAAAAGCAGGACTTAAAGTGGCACTCTTCGACCGCAAGCTATCGCCGGGCGGCGGTATGTGGGGCGGTGCAATGATGTTCAATCAGCTGGTTGTGCAACAAGAAGCCTTGGAAATCATCAAGGATTTCGACATCAACTACGAACCTTACGAAGACGGATTATACACTGCCGACTCGGTAGAAAGCACCTCTGCCCTACTCTACAAGGCAACCCATGCGGGCGCAACCATCTTCAATTGCTATTCGGTCGAGGACGTTGTGTTTAAGAACAACATTGTAAGCGGTGTGGTTGTGAATTGGACACCCGTGCTCCGTGAAGGCTTGCACGTAGACCCTTTGAACATTATGGCAAAGTTTGTGGTAGACGGAACAGGCCACGACAGCGAGATGTGTCAAGTAGTTGCACGCAAAAACGGCATTAAACTCAACACGGCAACAGGCGATGTGATTGGCGAACGCTCGTTAGACGTGGCTGAAGGCGAACGTCAAGTGGTGGAAGGAACAAAGGAAATATACCCTGGCTTGTATGTTTGCGGCATGGCATCGTCAGCAGTTGGTGGCACGCCACGTATGGGCCCCATCTTCGGCGGTATGCTTCTTTCTGGCAAGAAGGTGGCGGAAGCCATTATCGAACGTTTGAAATAGAAAGCAAAACAGGTGGCAACGGTTGCACGACAGCAACGGTTGCCACCTGTTAAATCATCTATTTTATAGGGAAACAATAGAAAGATTATTCAAATTCTATATCGAAATAATGTTATTTTTAATATTATTTATTTAACTTTGCACCCGTGCTTTTATTATTACAAACAATTAAATATAACAAATTATGAACAAGTATTTCAATCTTTTATTCTAACATTTATTTTAATTATATCGCGCAATATTAAATGATGCTATGAAGCAAGAAATACAATGAGCTAATAGTCTGGCAGCTTAGATACCTATCTTTTGGAAGATAGTTAGAGAAGTATTTGAATCATCAACTATATGAAAGAAGCAGAATTGTTCTATCTCTCTTAGAGATTAACGCTTCTATTATGGCGTTATCTAAACTACTATCTATTTATAATAATAAGGTAATGCCTTTTTATTGATATCATATAATATATTTTATGTCTTGTCGTATGTCCTAATATTAACAATTACGATAACTGAAAGTATAACTTATATAAGACCTTTAGAGATAGTGACTCTTTGTTCCGCATGATTTCAGTTGTTAGATTCATTTCTATGATTTTTGGTTTGTATTGTTATTCTTTTAGTATTCTTAATAAAAGAATAGCAATGTATGTAATAAACCAACTAATATATATAATATGTATAGTCTACGAGAGAAAATGCTTGATAAAACAACAAAAACGATGTATCTCATTATAATTACCGAACCACAGTTTACTCGACAACGAGCAGAGCTATTATCGCACAACTGCTGCATTGGGGCGTAGACCTTGTGCACCTTCGAAGCCTGAAGGCAGTGCCGAAGAGTTGGCAAAAGCTCATCGAAGCCATTCCAACAGCCTATCACAACCGTCTTGTACTGCACGACCACTTCGATTTAGCTGCCCATTTTGCACTGTACGGACTACACTTAAACCACCGAAACAGCGTGCTGCCGCCGAACCACAAAGGCACGGTTTCGCAGTCGTGCCACACGTTAGACGAAGTGAAAGCCTGCAAAACAAAAATGCGACTACGTTTTTCTCAGCCCTGTTTTCAATAGCATTTCAAAGCAGGGATACGCCTCTGCATTCACGCCGAAAACCCTTTCCGAAGCGAAAAAGCAAAGCATTATCGACCAAAAAGTATTTGCCTTTAGGCGGTATTACCGCAGCCAACATCGACAAGGTAAAACATTACGGCTTTGGTGGCGTTGCACTTTTGGGCGATATTTGGAGCAGAACAGCAGACAAGAATTTTTGAAGAGTACGTGCGCAAAATCGTCGAAATTTGCCACGTATAATATATAAAGAAAACACTATCGCCTTTATTGTAAAACCTTAATCATTTTAATAAACACGCCCTAACAACAATACCATTAGGGGATAAAAATATATACCCTCAATTATAAAAACGAATGCTGCTATCTGAAAAAAATAAAAACACAAGCAACACTGTAATAAGAAACAGATATATGCTTGACTTATATTTGTCATTATGGAGATTTTAGTTGCTTTCAACAGTTTACTTTCGAAAACTTCACGATAACCATTATCGAAACAACCCATTACCAATGGTTGCAAAAATGCGGAAATGCGCCTACCTTTGCAACGTAAAAAGAAATAAACAAACTTAAAAATCGAAAAATTATGAACAGTCAAGTTATTATCTGGAGTGCAGTAATGTTATTACTTTTAGTTGGTTTCATCTTGCGCGTAGCCGTCACCGCTCGCCTTACAAGCGGTAATGCAAAGATTTTTGAAGTATCCGATGAATTCGACCTATACGATTGGAACGAAGATGAAGTATAAGGAATCTGTTTCTCTCGCCAACGAAACCAGCGCCTTTATCGCTGAATATGCCGCATGGATGTACGGTTGCGGTGCTACATGCACTCGCATAAAGGAGAATGTAGCCCGCATTGCCGATAAGTGGAACATAAACTGTCACCTTCTGATAATGCCTGGTAGCGTGGAACTGATGGTATTCGACCCCACCACGGAACAATCTTCCGTGGTTATAAAAAGAGCACCCCACACAGGTATCAGCTTCTATAAGAATACATATTTAAGCCAGTTAAGCTGGGATATAGCCGACGGACACGTAGATTTGGACGAGGCAAACAAAACCCTTACAGAAGTCAGTGCAGCACCTTTCACCAACAAATGGTTGGTGTTGCTGCTGACATCGCTTGCCAATCTTTCGTTCTGCCGTGTCTTTGGCGGCGACCTTGCGGCAATGCTGATAGTCTTTGTTGCCACTTTCATAGGCTTTCGGCTGAAGCAGATACTGCTCGAAGATGGTATGAACGTTAAGTTCGTCTTCCTGATTTGCGCTTTCTTCTCATCTGTAATCGCCGCTTCGGGCTACATCTTCGGCTGGGGGAACAAACCCGAAGTAGCCCTTGGAACGTGCGTGCTGTATCTAATTCCGGGCATACCCTACATAAACAGCATCAGCGACCTTATGGCAGGCGAATATCTTGTGGCATACAGCCGTTTCATGGACGCCATGATACTCACCTTCTGCCTGTCCGTGGGCTTGGCGGCAGGTATCCTTCTCATGAATCTCGAACTATTATCATAACACTCGGTCATGGATTTCATTCTTTCAATACTGCAAGATGCATTCTTCGGAGGCTTGGCAGGAATAGGTTTTGCCAGCATCAGCAATCCACCAAAGAATGCTTATAAATACTGCTTTGTCATATCGGCTGTCGGGCACGCCATACGTTTCGTGCTCATGAACAACAGCTACTACCACTTCGGACTGATTGTAGCCAGCTTCGTAGCCGCCCTGAGCATAGGCTTTCTAACGGTGTTCATGGCACGGAAAGCCAAGTGTCCGCCCGAAACATTCTCGTTTCCGTCGCTCCTGCCCATGATTCCTGGCATGTATGCCTACCGCACCATAGAAGGGCTGGTAATGTGTTTATTTACCGAAAACGAAGATTTATTCGACCATTATTTGTATCTTTGCACATCGAATGGCTTTACCTGTGCATTCGACATCTTTGGAATGGTATTGGAGGCAACTATGCCTATCTTTATCTTAAATAAGATTTCGTACACAGTAACAAGGCCTGAAAAATAAAAAAGGTCAAGGATAATGGAACTCAGACAACTACGCTACTTCTTAAAAGTTGCGGAACTCTTAAACTTCTCAGAGGCTTCGAAAGTGCTGTACGTAACACAAAGCACACTGTCGCAACAGATAAAACAACTTGAAACAGAGCTCAACACAACACTCTTCGAACGCAACAGCCACGAAGTTACGCTCACCGAAGCCGGGCAGAAACTTGTGGAATATGCACAAAAGGTAGTCATAGACGCCGACATCTGCCAACAGAAGATGACCGATCTGAAAGATTTGCTGACGGGAGAACTCAACATTGGCGTTACGTTTACTTTCAGTCCGCTACTCACCGAAACCGTGCTCAAGTTCATGGAACACTATCCTGAAGTACGCCTCAACATTATCTATAAGACGATGGCAGAACTTATGGATATGCTGCAACGCCACGAAGTAGACTTTGTTTTGGCATTCAAACCCACCGAAAAGAACGAAAGAGTGGAAAGCTACATGCTGTTCAACAATAAGCTCGTAGCAGCAATGAGCGCTACTCATCCTTTTGCAAAACGCAAAAGCATAACGGTAGAAGACCTGAAAAATTGTCAAGTGGCTATGCCGGCACATGGCTTGCAAAACCGCAACGCATTCGACAACATGGCAGAAACGACCGCCAACGACATCAACATACGTTTAGAGATAAACGATATGAACATTCTGCTGAAGTTGGTGCGTCAGAGCAGGCTTGTAACAGTACTTGCCGAAGCTGCCCTGCACGGCGAGGAAGGACTCGTGGGAGTACCACTCGATATGGGAAATGCCGATATGGAAGGTTGCATTCACATGCTTAAGAACACCTATGTAAAGCACTCTGCGCGCGAGTTCTGCCGTCTGTTAAGCCAGTCGCATACCATCATGAAGTATTCGTCGTTATCTCATCTGCTGTAGGAAAAGTTTGTATAAATTACCTGTTGCCTAACTATTATATTGTTAGTTTCTTCTAAAACGAAGGCGTTTGCCTGTTGTTGGGTGTGTAAACTCGAGGTATTCGGCGTGCAGATAGAGCCTATCGGCGCGTTTTCCATACAGTGTATCGCCAAGAATGGGGCACGCCACCCCTTCAGAATGTGCACAATGAACTCGCAACTGGTGCGTGCGTCCCGTTTCAGGACGTAGTTCTACCTTTACCGCCTCGCTGTAATAACTATCGTGTAAAGGTATTTTTCCTATTATTTTATAATGTGTAATGGCTGTTTTTCCTTTGTTTCTATCTACCATTTGGCGTGGTCGGTCGAGCACATCGGCACACATTGGCAACGAGATAGTGCCTTCTTTGGGCAGTCCCACCCTATTAAGCAAGTCTGTAGAAAGCAAAGCTACATAGCGTTTCTGTATTGTTCGTTCCTTAAACTGTGCTTGCAATTGCTTATGTGCATACCTATTTCGTGCCACAACAAGCAGTCCGCTGGTTGCCATATCCAACCTATGCACTATAATTGGTGTATCGTTTTCGTTCCATCGCTGGCGCAATATTGTTTCAACCGACTGTCTTTTACTTCGTCCAGGCACGGTTAGCATACCGCTTGGCTTTAGTATCACCGCTAAATCATGGTCTTCGTATATAATCTCTATGCTTTGTTCGGCTTCTGTCTCCAACGCATTGGCAGCTACATTCATACCTTTTAGCATCCAAGTTAGCAAGGGTTTACACTTACCATTGCACGCCGGATAGAACTGTCCGTGCTGCCGTATCTCGGTTTTTGGTGCTTCCCCCCACCAGAACATCGCCATTTCTATGGGTCGCATACCATGAACAAAGGCATATTGAAGTAACTTTGGCTCGCAACATTCGCCTGTTCCCGATGGCGGAAACAGCGTTATCTGCTCTCCCATAGTGGCAAAATGTGTAGCAAGAACCGACTGTGGATTATGCAATAAATAGTAATTGCGAAAGATAGACAGTAAGTCTTTACGTTCGCCCCGTGCATTTTGAAAGATGAATTGCGAGAAAAGCCAACGCTGAAGATGGTCCGACTTACGCTTGCGAGCACTCTTCAGTTCTGCTATTCTTCTATTATACTCCTCCGCTTCAGCCTCTGCTGCTTGCAACAACGCTGCATATCGCTTCTTTGTGCGGTGCAACTCTGCCTTCATATACTGACTTTCGCGTATCATCTCCCGTTGTTCGTTGTCCGAAACAATGGCTTTTTCCTTCCTCCGTTCGTCGCGTAAGTGCTTTGCAACAACCATTGCTTGCTGCGCTTCTGCCACAACTTGCTGTGCTTCTACCTTGAGATCAGCAATTTTTTTTATTGCTTTTTCGTAATCGTCCGACTGCTTTAAAACTTCAATTTCGTGGTTTAAAGCAGTTATTTCGGCTTCGTGTATTTTGAAATACCCATTAGGTTGTAAGTAATCGAACACAAGTGGAACAAAGCTATCGTCACTAATACATTCTAACTGACCTGAGTAGGCTTGCAGATAGCCTAACTTTCCCCCGTATTCTACTATTAGTACACCAAACATTTTGCCTTCTTTCAGCTCTGGAAGCGACTGTTGCAGCAACGCAACTGCAAGGCGTGCAAGTGGAGAAGGCTCATAATAGAACGGATTGGGAAAGACTTTCGCCTTGCCCATCGCTACCTTTTCATTGCCCTTTGGCAACCTATGAAAACACTTATCGTCCATTCTTTGCTCCTTTTATTTACCCTCCTCTTGTTTGTCCTGCTCGATAATAGGTTTGCAAATATACTACTTTTCGTCCGCACCCCCCACTAATCTATCGTTTTACTTGTCTGAATGGAAGATATTCCTTACATTTGTGCACATCAACAAAGTGTATATTTACAGCACAAAGAAAATTAAAACCAATTATAAGCATCTATTAGCAACTGCGAGATTGTAAAAATAGGTTGTGCAGATGTTGCTTTTTGTTGATTAGACGAACTTTCATAGAAAACCTTTTAAACAATAAACAGAATGGAAGAACTATCAGAAAAGCTTTACGAAGCTATTACCAACTTGTTAGACGAAGGCGATGAGTTGGTGGAAAGAGGTAAATATAAAGAAGCCATAGCCTATTACGAAGAAGCCATGAACCGTCTGCCCGAGCCAAAAGAGGACTGGACTCTCTTCGACACTATCGCTATATGCATTGGCGATTCGTATTATGAAATGGGCGAATACATCGTAGCCGACAGGTTCTATACTATGTCCTTAACACGTGGTAGTGGTATAGAGAACCCATACGTTTGGTATGTTAAAGGGCGCAACCTTATTAAATTAGGCAACAAAGAAGAGGGTGTCGATGCACTGATGCGTGCCTACATGTTAGACGGAACCGATGTTTTCGATACCGACGACGGTGAATTTCTATCGTACATTGAGCCATATATCGGAGCAGAAAACTAACTTAAAACCAATAAACAATATACTTTTTGTAGATGTAATATGGACTTTCAAGTATTATCTAAAGCAAAAGCAGACATTCATTCCATAGAACAAGAACTCTCTGTAAGTATTCCTGCCGACTATAAAGCGTTTCTTATTGAACACAATGGTATTTGTACGGAAAACACAATTGTTAGGATTAAGGCTATCGAAGAGGAAACTTTACTCAACGTTTTGTTTGGCAGCGACCCTCAATTAAACCGAGCTTTGACGCTCGAATACTGGAATACAGAGTATAAAGACGATATTCCAGAGAGTGCATTGCTTATTGGCGACTTCCAAGATGGCGGCTTCTTGCTCTTGATTCCTGCAGGAAACGATAAGGGTGTGTACTACTACGACCATGCCTACACGTTCGAATCGTCAGACGATGATGGTAACACGTACTTGCTTGCCGATACTTTCGAAGCATTCATAAATAGTCTAAAATAAGCCAATAGAACCATTCGTACACTATGGAAGCCTTCAAACTGGTAAACTTTAAGAATGAGTATAACACCAATATGCCTATTGTTAGAAGCATAGAAGGTAGCGAATGCGAAGCAGTGTGCCGTTCCTTGTTTCATCGTTGGCACGTGAATACACCCGAAGAGTTCTTTGAAAAGGAAGAACAAGAACTTGTTTTGTTGGACGACATAAACGCCGAAGACGAGGATTTCGACTGGAACAAGGTATTCAATAGTATAGGAATACCTGTTCCTAACGAGGTTTTCATCAACTTTGAACGCTTCAACAGCATTGATGTTTTCCTATTCAAAGACTTCTGTAAATACTTCGGCGATATATGGTATCCTGCTGCTGACGACATAGAAGTATTTGATGCATCGTTTAACTGGATAGTTTCTGTAAAGCATTATGGGGCAGTACACTATGCAAAAATATAGAAAATAGAAAATGACAGTACCAAAGGAAACAACCAAAATACAGGAGAAGAAGAAGGAATTTAGCTTCTATGCATCGCCTTTAAGTATAATCCATATATTAGGATTGCTTGTTTTTCAGTTATCTAATAGACCATATTATTAATTCGTTTCTTGGCACTTCTCATCGCTATTTTTCGCTATGAAAGTGCTATCCCATATATTATTTGTGGTTTAATAATAGTGTGTTTGCTTCGCAAAAAACGGGTTGAGATTGTTGATAACCATACTATTAATTTCTATACAAGAGGTAAACTGAAATACACAAACACCATAGACAACTTGTTATATATAAGGTGTGCAGGGCAAGGAAAGATAACTTCGTCTATCGTTTTTGTATTTAGCGATAAACGAATAAGGCTTTGTATGCCCTTAGTTATGTTCTCTCAATACTTCAAATTATACGAGTTAGAAAAACTATCTGGCTATTTAAGAACCCAATTTAAGCTTAAACAAAGGGAGCATCGCACCATATTTGGTGTTTCAAAATACGTATTTACCTATTGGAATCCGGAGAAAGACGAGAATTATAAGATATATTCTGAAAGCAAAGGGTAGACGTGTTTGCTGATATAAAGAGAGCTATAACAAATAAAAAAAGCATAGTTTATGGCACCGATAGAGGGCAGTACGCTATGGTAAAATATAGAAAAAGATATATCAAACATATCAAATGAAGCTATTAACAATGCAAGAAATCGCAGCTTTCTATTATGGAAGAGACTCGCGATGTAGACCCTGAAATTACGGAAGGGCTTATTTTAAAGGAAGCCGTTATCCCCCGTTCGGAAATCGTAAAACTACAAACTAAGCTGCATATTGGTACGTTAAGCCAGATATTCACAGAGTTAATACTTAGTTACAACTGGGGAAATTTCGGCTTTTTGAGCTACCAATTCGGGGTAAACGATGAGGAAACGCTGAATTGGATAGTACAAAGGAACTTGGAATATGCCGATTATGACATTCTGCATCAGTACGATTTGATGATTATTGCTAATGGAGATCCATCTACAATCTTGTTGGAATGTGCAACAGGAAAGGTCTATGCAATCGATAGCGAGACCGCTTATGAAGACCGAATACTAATAGCCGACAACTTCGAAATGCTTGTACGGGCGATGGGTACAGGGCAATACGCAGTGTGGAATGGCAAGGAAAGCGAGTTCATAAGCATGATACGAGAGTCCGTAAACGCCAAAGGAGTTAAGTTTTGGCAAAGTTTTGTTGGCTATTACGAATAGGATATGAATGTAATACATGTATTAGAGCCTTTAGCTTCAAATGCTATGGCGGAGAAAATAAACGAGTTAGAACATACAATAGGTACTGTTTTGCCTTCTCATTTTAAGGATTTGTTGATGCAAAATAATGTCTGCAAGCCTCATAAAAACCATTATAAGGATAAGGAAACAGAGTTTACTATAAACTATTTTCTTGGATTTTCGGAAAACAAAAACGATGATATTATCGCAACATACAACGACTATGAGGGCAGAATACCAGAGGAATTGATGCCCATTGCAAGTGTTGATGGGGGCGATTGGCTATGTATTAACAAGATAACAGGTAAGGTTTACTATTGGTTTCACGAAGAAAACGATTGGGGATTAGAGGGAAATAACAAATACCCAACGCTGGTTTCGGAAAACCTTAACGACTTTATTGAAAAGCTAACCCCTACCCCTTTGCCAACAAAAGAGGAGATTAGGCGAGCAATTGCAAGCGGTAAGGTAACCATTACCCCTAAGTATGTTGAGCTGAAAAACGCTATGCGAGCAAAGGAAGGCCTACCTCCTCTCACCTTTGAAGAGTGGGATAGACTGCTAAACGACCCTAATAGAGAGTTAAACGGAGCTTTTTAAATATGGATATACAAGGTTTTAAACAACTTATTTCTTTTTCTAAGGAGAGAGAATTAAACCAGAGTTATGATGTAACTTCGTTCTTAGAAGAAGTAAAAAGAACGTTGGGCGCAATTCCAGATAATACTGTTTTGCAGTTTATTACTACCTATGGGTTCTCCTATTTCAATGAAGAAATGGTGGTATCTCCGTTGGAAAAGCAGGCGAATAGCGACGAATTACTTTACGTTAGTGGTATTTTGGGCTTTGGAAATACTCAGAGAAGTGTTGAGAAAAGCATCAAAATGTATTATTGTAAAGAGCAAATAAGCATAAAGTTCTTCCCATTATGCGAGGGTGCAAGTGGCGATTTAATAGTCTATTCCTTAGAAGAAAGCAGCTTGGGCAATATCTATTACTGGTCGCACGATACTCCAATAGGCGACGATTTAATATTGGTTGCAAAATCATTAAACGACTTTATCAGTAGAATTGAGCCTAAAAAAGAAGACAAAGAAGACAAAAGGGAAGTCGTAAGTGTTACCTATTCGCCCCGATTATTGAAGCTAATAAACGAGAAAAGAATAAAAGACGGACTGCCACCTTTGGAGCAATAGCACGCAAAAAACTATCAACGAAATAAAATAAAAACCAGTTTAGCATGTGCATATAATAGCTTTCAAGAATACTTATAAAGAGGATATGAATGTAATACATGTATTAGAGCCTTTAGCTTCAAATGCTATGGCGGAGAAAATAAACGAGTTAGAACATACAATAGGTTCTGTTTTACCTTCTCATTTCAAGGATTTGTTGATGCAAAATAATGTTTGCAAGCCTCATAAAAACCATTATAAGGATAAGGAAACAGAGTTTACCATTAACTATTTTCTTGGATTTTCGGAAAGCAAAAACGATGATATTATCGCAACATACAACGACTATGAGGGCAGAATACCAGAGGAATTGATGCCCATTGCAAAGTGTTGATGGGGGCGATTGGCTATGTATTAACAAGATGACAGGTAAGGTTTACTATTGGTTTCACGAAGAAAACGATTGGGGATTAGAGGGAAATAACAAATACCCAACACTGGTTTCGGAAAACCTTAACGACTTTATTGAGAAACTAACCCCTACCCCTTTGCCAACAAAAGAGGAGATTAAGCGAGCTATTGCAAGCGGTAAGGTAACCATTACCCCTAAGTCTGTTGAGCTGAAAAACGCTATACGAGCAAAGGAAGGCCTGCCTCCTCTCACCTTTGAAGAGTGGGATAGACTGCTAAACGACCCTAATAGAGACGATATATAGCTTATTCTTTGAGAACAGAAGCAGGCATATCTATCAACAAAACTTTACTATTTACAAAGACATGGAATATATAATCCAACCTCTTATTGGCGTGAATGAATTTGTTTTCGGGGATTATCGGAAGGATATTTTGGCTAAAACAAGTTTGAAAATCAAGTCTACCAGAGAAGAAAACGATGGAAATCATAGTTTCATTATAGACGATTATGGAGACTTTTCTAGCCTATTATAATCAGCATGACCAGCGATTATTCTTCCTCACCTTTGTTCCGTTACCTAAGTAAACTCATTTTTGAGGGGAAAAACCTATTCGGAATGAAGTCATCAAACATCTATCAGCAGCTATCTTCCCACGATAATAATTTATTAGAAGAAGACTATGTTGGCTTTGCTTCTTCCGTTTTAGGCATTGATATTTACGCGCCGAACTTTGCAGACGACAAAGATTGCGTATGCGAAGGCATTGGTGTAGCGGTAAAAGGCTACTTCGATGCAATATACAAGGCAGAGAGTTGGGATATAGAAACGCTGCTGTCGGAGGCTTTCTGAATTTGTTTTTAAGACGCATTGTACAAGAAAGACAACCATTTTCGGTCAAGAACAAATTGCTTTCATCGTAGCAGTGAACGGCAATAACAGCAAAAATTATAAGTATAAAGAACGAAATTATTGCTATATGAGAAAGATAAACCAACGCATGGCAATGCTTTTTTGAGAAGTCGGTTCCTGCAAATAAGGAATTGATAAGCAAGGTTTGCGAGAGCATTTTTAAGCAAAAATAAAAAGTGGCAGAATGTTGCATTTTATACGATGCAAACAACGATATTAACACTTCATTCATTAACAACATATCCGAACAAATAGAGAAACAAGGCGACAGGACAGGCTTGGAGATGTGGTTCAACGAGATATGTTTGTCGGCTTTCGAAGGATTTTCGCTTAGTTGTATTCTGCCTTTTATAGAACAGTTTAAGCAGCGTTTAAATGCCGTTTACCCACGTCCCGTATTGCCTTATAGTGTATATTACCAATACACAAGATATTTATTTCCGCTTCCATGTGTATAGAAAGGACGAAGGAATGTGGATAAACAGCGACATAGAAGCAGACGCTAACCCTCTATTATACGACTTAGAAGACTGTCTGAACATCGATTCCATTATTCAAAGAATACAGTCTTTCAAAGACAAATACGTTGAATGTTTCGCTCCTATCAGTAACAATGCTCTCCAATTTGCACAGGAAAACATTCCAATACAGCTACCAGAAGATTACATAAGCCTCCTCCGCTTTCTCTAACGGAATAAGTATTTGCGGCGACGAAGTACTGGGAATAGGCAATAAGCCCCTTGATATTGTAAAGGCATACAAGACTGAACACGAAGCAACACAGATGCCTATGCCCTGCCATATTGTTCCATTTGCACCCGACGGTAGAGGCAATTACTACTGCTTCGATACCAAACAAAACAACGAGATAGTGTTCTACACATCGAACTATAACTATTCTGAAACAGATAAACCAGAGGTTGTGAACTCCGATTTCTGCGATTGGTTCAACGAAGTAATGATAGATTGGTGCATAGAACTCGAAGGACAAGACATCTTTAAATAGGTTTCAACATCGTAAAAGCAATATTTCATAATGAACATAGATAGCATTTTTAAAGAAAATAACCTCTCAGAAGCAAGAATTTTATCGGCATCTGACGAAATAAAAATACCCCAAACATGGTCGTTCCTTCTCACGGAGGAAAACAAGGATAAGAAGAAAGCCCTCGTTATAGAACGCTGGTCGGACTTCAGCAGCCCTACTTCCTAAGACGCTACATTTATTGGAAGAGCTACTCGAAGATGTATTCTTGGTGGTTCATCAGCAACAAATTAAAATGGTTTACCTACTGTTGGTCGACGAAGAATACGTGCTATATGTAGGCAATATGCCCACAACAGACAGCCAGCTCGCACTGTTCCCCAACAAGTTGCAGCACTTTTACAAGCATTTACATAATGGTTGGTTCGAGAATATAAGCGGTGGTTTAGGATTACTTCCTTTAGAAAAGGTTCGTTTCCTAAGCCAATCGGAATGGGGTTTGCCCCAAGAGATATTGCAATCTACCGACTTAAACAAGACTTACTACGTGCTTCACAATGGTGGAAATGGCTTTCTTTGCATCAACATAGAGGATAAGGAAAACCCAAAAGCACTGATTTGGTGGACCAACGATACGCCAAAGATGGACATAGACTTTTGGAATTACCTTGATTCGTGGATAGAAATAGGTCTTTCCTACTAATGTTTTACAGCCACGTAGCACAACTTTAAACATACAAAAAGTGTCTGTGCAACAAGCACAAAAAAGGTACTTAACATTGTTCTTTGCTTGTTTGTATAAGAGATAAACTCTATATTTGCAGTTGAACTAAGTAAAAAACGAAGATGATAAACTATCAGATTACAAATAGTGCGCCGCCTATTACAGAGGCAGATATATTAGATTTAGAACACAAAATAGGCTTTTGCCTTCCTGATGATATAAGAAACTTTTACTTAAACCATAACGGCGGAAAGGTGGAAGAAGGCGATAGAAACGTTTACTTAGACGATTCGGAAAACGAATATACCCTGAAATACATTGCACCCATCAAACATTCGCTTTCTTCTTCACAATATACTGTGGAGAAATTGTGGCACACTTTCACCGTAGAAAAGTGTTTAATACAAAAGAAACATATTCCTTTTGCCATTGATAGCGGAGGTTTTCCCTATTGCTACGATGCTGAAACAGGACACATTCTCTATGCTAACTTGGAACATTACGACTATAAAGAGGATATGATGGAACCTGTTGCAAAGTCGTTAACCGACTTTATCAATGGTATGAAGACGGAAGAAGAAGCATTTGAATAGATTTATTTAAACAAGAAGAAAGGTAAGAACCCAATATAAGATATAAGCAAAAGGAGTTATTCTATGAGTAAAATGTGCAAACCTATTGCCACTTTAGTGCAGTCGTTACACCATTTAGGCTTTACAACCATCGAACAAAAGGTGTCCGATTATCACTTTTCGGAACTCTATATCAAGATGAAGGGGAAGCAAAACAACGAAATAGACACCATCAACATACCTCAAATTCAACGAAACAACCACTCTACTTTTACGTGTTCGTGCCATTGGTCTACCGTCGAACTATGGTATGAAGAGGAAGAAACAAGAACAGCAGCAAAATAAAACGGAACAAAACAGAAAACATAAACCTATAAAAGGACATGAAACATCTATATAAAAGCCTCATCACACTTCTTTTGTTCGCAGCCAATACCTATGCATACGCCGGACAGAATATAGGAACAAAGGACACGATCGTGGTTGTTACAAACAACAGCGACGACTCTTGCATGAGCCATTTAGTACTAAACAAAGGCGGTGTAAGAGATACATTGATAAGCATTTACTGTGCTGACGGGAGCGATATTGAACCTTTAGAAAGCGTGGGAAGTATGGATAAGCAAACGCAAATAGAAGCATTCGCCATTTACAATGCAGCGGCTGACGGCAGCAAATATGTGTTTTACAATCATCAAACACATAAAGCGTATATCACATTTTCCATCTTTGCCGACATAAAACCCACAGTAGTAGACTTAAACGAAGCACAACAGTACGTATTATTGAGCAACAAAAACAGTACAACAACACCAACAAAGAATACCTTAAACACTGGAAACAAAGAAGAATACATAGCCAATGCAAGCAAGTTTAGACTTATAAAAGCTATGCTAAAACCCATAAAAACTAAACCTTAACACTGTAAAGAATTTTTGCAAGCATATTTCCTGCATAACATTCTAATTACCAACGCTTTGCAAAACTCATTCTTTTGCACAACAATAGTATGCCTTTTACCGTGCAAAACAGGCTCTTTTGCGTCTCAGAACAGGCAGTTTTATAATGTAAAAACGTGCCTTTGACCTTTCTATAAAATTATTTTTACAAATCCACCGTGATTGTCTTGTTTTTCCATGCAATGCAATGAGCCAAACAAAAATTTGGCTATTACACTTAAAATAAGTAACTTTGCCGTAATCATCAACCGTATTTGAACTTATGGCAACACACCCATTATGGTCGGAAGAATATTGGATACTGCTCTTGCAAATATATTTTAAGAAACCCGCAGGCATAAAACGAACCTACGCCCGACCAATGGTTGAGCTTAGTTTGGAGCTACATGTTCCACCATACATACTGCACGAAAAGATGGAAGAGTTCGATTTAAACGACCTTCCAAGTATTCAAGCACTTTGGAAAGCATACGCCAACAACCCCAAAAAACTACAGAAAGAAGCCAGACGCATAAGAAAGATGAGCGGATTTGGGAAACCCGAGGAGTTCTACGAAGGTGTAACGACAGCAGAAACCTTTGAAAAAGATTTCAAGCCCATAGAAAAAGCTACCGACCTGACACCTGTTGCGCTCATTATAGTGCTTGACTTGTATTTCCATCTCACCCCTGTCACAATGACAGAAGAGACGCCCGAGGTGAAAAAAGTGGCACGATTACTGAACATAACTCCTCATCGTGTTGTGGAAATTATGGACGTTTACCGCTTCTGCGACCCCTACCTGAACCATGCCGACCTCATGATTTCGCCACTTTTTGCTGCCGTGCCAGAACGTTTGGGAACCGATATGGCAACGCCGATACAAAAGAACTTTCGGCTTTAACAGAAGAATTATGCTACTATTACAGATGATTGTATTTCTTTTTTCGTAATTTTGCAAACATAATTCAGGCTATTATGGCACAGGAACAAGTACAAATACAAGAGCAACGACAATTGCAAGTGCAGCGACTTTCACAGCAACAAATACTACAGATAAGGTTGCTCGAAATGCCATTGACCGAATTGGAGGAAAGCGTTAATGCCGAATTGGACGACAATCCCGCATTGGAAAAGGGACAAGAAGATGGGGGACAAACTGAAGAAACAAGCGAAGCAGAGAACAACAACGACGATTTCGATGCACAGCAGGAACGGCAAGAGCGGCAAGATGCGCTCGACAACGCACTCGAACGTATGGGAGACGACGACGAACTGCCCGTTTACGACGGACGGCAACGACACGACAATGCCGACTACGAAGAGATTGTGTATGGCGATACAACATCGTTTATAGACAAACTCAACGAGCAAGTAAGCGAAAGAGTGCTTACCGAACGACAAAAAACGATATTGGAATATCTCATTGGCAGCCTCGACGACGATGGTCTGCTACGAAAAGACTTGGACACAATAGCCGACGAACTTGCCATTTACCATGGTATAGACTGCAACGAACAGGAGCTTGCCGATGCACTGGAACAACTACAGGACTTCGACCCTGCAGGCATTGGAGCACGCTCGCTGCAAGAATGCCTGCTCCTGCAAATAAAACGCAAGGTAACGGACGGAGAATGGGAACACAACAGCAAGGTTTATGGCAATCTGAAAACCATCTTTACCGACTATTTTGATGCCTTTACAAAGAAACACTGGGACAAAATACAAGCGGCTCTCTCGCTGTCCGACCTCCAAGTAAAGGCACTTCAGGCTGAAATTCGCAAGCTGAACCCGAAACCCGGAGCCTCTATGGGAGAGACAATGGGCAGGAATGTGCAGCAGATAACGCCCGACTTCATCATCGATACCGACGACAACGGCAACATCAGCTTCACCCTGAACCACGGAAATCTGCCCGAACTGCACGTTTCGCAAAGTTTCAACGACATGTTGGCAGCCTATAAGGACAACAAGCAGGGCATGAGCCGACAAGAAAAAGAAGCGTTGCTCTACGCAAAAGGCAAAGTAGAGAAAGCCCAAGGCTTTATAGAAGCCATTAAGCAACGTAGAAATACGCTGTACGTAACAATGAAAGCCATTATTGACATACAAAAGAAGTTCTTCCAAGATGGAAACGAGGCAGACTTGAAGCCTATGATTCTGAAAGACGTTGCAGAGAAGACGGGACTCGATATATCCACTATTTCGCGCGTAAGCAACATAAAATATGCACAAACAAGGTGGGGAACGTTTCCGCTTCGCTTCTTCTTCACCGACAGTTACACTACGGAAGACGGAGAAGAACTGTCTACAAGGAAAATAAAAGTGGCACTTCGGGAAATCATTGACAACGAAAACAAAAAGAAACCGCTTAGCGACGACGCTCTGGCAAAGGTGATGAAAGACAAAGGTTTCCCCATTGCAAGGCGTACGGTGGCAAAGTATCGGGAGCAACTCAACCTGCCCGTGGCACGCCTGCGCAAGGAATGAGCAAGCCGGGCAGGGCGGTATGACATATTGAAAATATGAGCGAAAAAAACATAATACTGACAGCACGAATAGCAAGCATGCTGCTTACGCCGTTCTATTTGCCTGTAATGGGCATATTGGCTATATTCTTTTTCTCGTATTTAAGTATGTTTCCGTGGCAGTTCAAGGTGTCATTGGTAGTAATGGTCTACTTATTTACGGTGTTCATTCCAACAGTGCTCATTCATCTTTATAGGCAATACCAGGGTTGGACACTGTTGCAATTAGGACAAAAGGAACGCAGAATGGTGCCTTATGCCATATCCATACTCTGCTATTTCAGTTGTTTCTATCTCATGAACCTATTGCATCTGCCGCATTTGATAACGTCTATACTGATAGTGGCACTGGTTATACAAATGCTTTGTGCCGTTATCAACGTGTGGTGGAAGATATCTACACACACAGCAGCCATTGGCGGCGTGCTGGGAGCACTGTTGGCGTTTTCGTTCATGCTCAATTTCAACTCTGTCTGGTGGCTGTGTCTTGTTGTCATTGCATCGGGAATAGTGGGCTCGAGCCGCATTATATTGCGACAACACACGCTTACGCAGGTTACGGCAGGATTTTTCTTAGGCATTATCAGCGCATTTTTTACAATCATATTAATATAGAAACAAAAAATAAAAACAAAGATATATGAAGCCATTGGTCAGCATTATTATGGGTTCTACAAGCGACCTTCCTATTATGGAAAAGGCTTGCAAGTGGTTGGAACAATACGAAATACCGTTTGAAGTGAATGCACTTTCGGCTCATCGCACTCCTGCGGCAGTAGAAAAGTTTGCCAAAGAAGCAAAAGAACGTGGCATTAAGGTGATTATTGCCGGTGCAGGCATGGCGGCAGCATTGCCCGGTGTCATTGCAGCCTCAACCTCTTTGCCTGTAATTGGTGTACCTATTAAAGGTATGTTGGACGGTTTAGACGCTATGCTTTCCATCATTCAGATGCCTCCTGGCATTCCTGTTGCCACCGTAGGAGTAAACGGAGCACAGAACGCAGCCGTATTAGCAGCTGAGATGATGGCACTCGGAGATGAAGAAATTGCCAAGAAAGTAGAACAATGGAAGGCTACTTTAGGGCAGAAAATAGAAAAAGCCAACAAGGAATTGGCTGAAATAAAAGACTATAAGTATAAGTGTTAGGAAGACAGAACGAAAGTATAACAGAACGAAAGCTATAGTTTACGATTGGTAAAACACTCGAAAACCAACATAGTTCTGCCTGACTTAAAGCCTGAACGCTGAATGCTAAAAATATAAAATGATAGATTTATTCAATTACGAACGTAGGAAAAGCTCTGTTACACACGTTGGAGCGTTGGATATGGGTGGCGACAATCCTGTCAGAATCCAGTCTATGACAACCACAGACACCAACGACACCGAAGCGAGTGTGGCTCAGGCAAAGCGCATTATAGCTGCTGGTGGCGAGCTTGTAAGGCTTACCACGCAAGGAAAACGCGAAGCAGAAAACCTCAAACATATCAATGCGCAATTGCGTTCAGAAGGTATTACAACACCTCTCTGCGCCGATGTGCATTTCAATGCGAATGTTGCAGACGTGGCAGCACTGTATGCAGAGAAGGTCCGCATTAATCCCGGCAACTATGTAGACCCCGGACGCACGTTCAAAATATTGGAATATACAGACGAAGAGTACGCTAAAGAACTAAAAAAGATAGAAGAACGCCTTACACCTTTTATTAATATATGTAAGGAAAACCACACTGCCGTGCGCATAGGAGTAAACCACGGCAGCCTTTCCGACCGTATTATGTCGCGTTATGGCGATACGCCCGAAGGCATTGTGGAGAGTTGTATGGAGTTCTTACGTATCTTTAAAAAGCACGATTTCAACGATGTTGTCATCTCCATCAAGGCTTCCAACACGGTGGTAATGGTACGCTCAGTACGCCTTTTGGTGGCTGAAATGGAGAAAGAGGGCATGAACTATCCACTCCATCTTGGCGTTACGGAAGCCGGTGAAGGCGAAGATGGTCGCATAAAGAGTGCTGTGGGCATTGGTGCACTGCTGAACGATGGTATTGGAGATACTATCCGCGTGTCGCTGAGCGAGGAACCAGAATGCGAAATACCTGTTGCAAAATACTTGGCACGCTATATTCGCCAGAAGAAAGGGCATATTATTGTTCCTGCCGAAACCTTTAAAAGGTTTCGATTATCTGCGTCCTGAACGTAGAAAAACCAAGGCAGTGGAAAACATTGGTGGCGATAGTGTCCCTATAGTAATAGCTACTCACGATGCGGCAGAACACAATGCAGACATTGTTTCAAAGCTCCCGGCACCCGATTACATCTACACAAAAGACACGTTGCCAGCCAAATTGAAAGATGGGCAAAGGTATATTATAGACTATAACGCCTATATAGAACTGGCTGCAAAGGGAGAATTGCCAACTGAAAACGTATTCCCCATCTTCCCTACTCCTGCCATTCCGTTCATTGGAACAGTGAAATCGAAGATTAAATTCTTAGTCGTGAAGTATGGAACACCGTCAGAAGAGTTGCTTGCTTGCCTGAAATACCACCCCGAAGTAGTGGTAGTTTGCGTAAGTTCGCACCAGAACAAGCTCGCCGAACAACGTGCATTGGTTCACCAAATGATGATTGCAGGCGTGGAAAACCCTGTCGTCTTTGCACAAATGTACCAATTTTCGGTTGACAAAGATAATAATAACACAAACGAGCCAACGGCAAAAGGAACAGTTCCAACTGTCTGCTGCTGCCGACATGGGAGCACTTATGATTGACGGATTGACTGACGGCTTATGGCTCATGAACAATGGAAACATTCCGCAGGACGATGTAGAACAAACAGCTTTCGGTATTCTTCAGGCTGGAAGATTGCGTATGGTGAAAGACCGAATACATCTCTTGTCCCGGTTGCGGGCGCACGCTTTACGACCTCCGCACCACCATTGCACGCATAAAAGAAGCCACAAAGGGAATGACAGGACTGAAGATTGGCATCATGGGGTGCATTGTAAACGGTCCCGGAGAAATGGCAGATGCCGACTACGGATATGTGGGTGCAGGCATGAAGAAGGTGAGTCTGTACCGCAAAAAGGTATGCGTCGAGCGGAATATTCCCGAAGAAGATGCCGTAGAACACCTGCTTGCACTCATCGAAAACGACCAGAGACAAGACAATAATAAAGAATCTTAGACGTTCTATAAACATTATCTATAAAACAATAAAACTATGGGTATAAGTAAACTATTCAAACATCAGATGCGTTCCGTCATTGAATGGAAAGAACAAGACACCAACATATTGTTCCATCGCTTAGAAACTTCGACTGACGAAATAAAGAATTCAAGTAAACTAATAGTAGCTCCCGGACAAGGATGTTTACTTGTTTACGACGGAAAAGTAAAAGCAACGCTGACCGAACCTGATACCTACGAACTGCAAACAGATAACCATCCTTTTATTACAACGTTGCTCAATCTGGCTCAAAGAATGGAAAGCGAACATAAAATGCGCTTCTATTTCTTCCGTACAGCCGAGTTGGTAAATGTGCTTTGGGGTACTGCAACACCGGTAAAATATATGGAACCAAACTATAAGTTTCCTGTTGCAGTAGGGGCTTGTGGTAACTTTTCTGTAAGAATAGACGATGCTGCCATTATGTTTAGTACACTTTTAGGTACGGTAAACGACTATACTGCAAGCGATGTCCGCCAGCTTGTATCATCAAGAATTGTTGCTCCACTGACCTCTTTCCTCGCAGAAAAGAGTTATCCATATACAGAAGTGGATAAACATTTAATGGAATTATCGGCAGATTTAAAGCTTAAAACAACCGAAGAATTAGAGCGTTTAGGGTTAATTCTTACCGACTTCCGTATCGATTCTGTTACTTTCGACGATGAAACTTTGGAGCGTATCGGCAGAATAGCAGACATGACAGCCGAGAAACTTGCTGCAACAGAAGTGGATCTCGATTACGCAGGAGTACAAAAATTGGCTGCCTTACGCGATGCCGTACGTACTGAAGGCGGACTTGCCGGTGCCGGTATGCAAATTGGAGCAGGTGTTCAGTTGGCAAAAGAGTTCTTCAATACACAAGATAATACTGCAAAGCCAAACGAAACCACTACTTCTACAACAACAGATGCTACTGCTCGTTTGAAACAACTCAAGCAATTGTTCGACGAACAGCTTATTACGGAAGAAGAATACAACAAAAAGAAAAACGAAATACTTGAAACGTTATGAAAAGAATAATTATAATTGCCCTCATCGTACTCATAACAAACCTTCTCGTAGGTTTGATAGTTACGGCTTATTCTCCGCTTAATCTGCTTTTTACAAGCAGTGCAATTGTTATAAACGGACTGTTGCTGGCACTGTCTTTCTTAGGACGTGCCGAGAGTACACACCGTTTAAGTCTTGGTTTCATATTCACTGCAATTGGTGCCTTGGAATTTCTTACAGGCTTCTTTGCACCGGAACAATGGGCAAACAACTGGTGGCTGATAGGTGTCGTTACGCTTACTTCCATACAGTGTATATTGTTGTTCTTGGCAGTTTATTATTCAAAAGAAGCTTAATCCCTAAAGATGGCAACAAAAATTAAGGCGATAAAATGCCCACAATGTGGCAGCGAGAAGCACGAACAATTAGACGAAAAACGATACAGGTGCAAGAGTTGTGGGACTGAATTCTATATAGACGACGATGATATCAACATTAATGTTAATCATCACTACGAATATCAATCCCAATCCTCATCATCGTTAAACAAACTTTTAAGTTCGGGAACCAAGATTGGCATCGTAGCTATGCTGGCTCCGATTGCAATTGTCTTTATTCTATTCTATAGTGCCCTCACCACAGACCATAGTAAAAGCGGCTTTCTCGGCATGTCAGACGATGCCATAAGTGTAAGAGACGATTATAAGAGTGTGCGTTTGATTGTCTATAATGGGAGACCTTGCTACTTTTATATACTCAATCGAGATTTTTCTTTAGGATATGGGGACGATAATCCTAAATACGTTGATGGATATTATTATGGTTTTCGCGATGTCGAATCAGGGAAAATACTAAAAGAACGTTTGTTATTTTCAGAAAAAGAACTTAGAGATCATAATTTTCGTGTGAATTTTGATCAATCGCCGCCCCTCTTTTTCTATCAGGCACATAGATATTTTTCCATCTTAAACGATAAGTCGATTTACGAGATGGATCCAAAAACATTAACTTATACCGATGTTTCTAAAACGCTGTTCAAAGGGAAAGAGGCAATGAATGTAGGAATATCGGAGGTTAAATACTTAGATAGGGATTATGGAGAAGGATTTATAATTAATAATAATCTTTCGGCAACCTACTATTATTTCCCCGCAACAAATAGGCTTTATACTGAAGAGGCTTTTAAATACGCCAGAGAATTAACACCGAACCAGCTAAACGGAGAGATAAGAGACACTACTTATCTTGAACTTCAAGAGGAGAACGTCAGCGAAACGTCAAGCAAAGGTGGAATGTTGCGGTTATGGAAAATACATGCGAAAATTCCATCTTGGAGACCCTCAAGACTTTGGATTTTACAATTGGATACAAAAAACTTTCACCCAAGAACGTGGAGAACGACTTGTCAGCGCCACTCCTCTCACTTCATGGTTCACGGGCTTTGGAGGCAAAATACTCTATCGCGATTCAAACTATATATTTATTACTTTCCGACCCACGATTTCTGAAGATGCAAGTTCAGTATTCCAATTGCACGATGCTTACGGAAATACATTATGGACACAAGCATTAAACAAATTCTCAGAATTCAAGAGTGTCATGCTTTACAATAATAAATTATGGTTCTGTGGAGCATTAGATAGTTCCGAAGGTAGAGACATACTACAGATTTACGGCTTCGATTTAAAAGACGGAAAATATAAAATATACAATACCCTGCAAGAGGAATACAAGATAAAGGCTAAATAAAAATGAAACAGATATTGGTACTTCTGCTCGCTTTCCTCGCTGCAACAGCATTGCAAGCCCAGGAAGCATACAAAGAACACTATGCAGACGGAAAACTGAAAACAGCAGGATTCATAAACAAAGGACACGGGTAAACGGCAAGGACACTGGGTTACTTATAGGCAAGACGGCACGAAGTTCGAAGAGTTCGACTACAAGAACGGCGAAAAAGAAGGCAAGTATTACGTCTACGACAAGAAAGGGCGCATATACATCATGGAAACTTACCACAACGGAATGCTCCATGGAACGATGTTGCAATACTACAGTACGCCCTGACAATAAGGGACGACTGCCCCTTTATGCACGGACAACCTACCGGAACGGAGAGCCGGTAGGCACAAAATATACATACGACCGGAATGGAGCAATCATAAAAAAACGCACGTTCGACAACGGAATGATGGCATCGGAAAACCAATACGAAGGAAATACAGTATATAAAACATCAAGAAAAAACAATACCGATGCAGACAACTCAGACGACAAATACTATTATGAAACCATCGAAACTACACGGACAAAGCACATGATATGCTCACTGAAACACAAACCACACAGCAGCGCAAAAGGCAGCAAAATAGCAAAAAGCAAACGCAATTCAATGGCAACAAACCATACAAAAAAAGCAAAAACAGGCAAGCAAAAGAAAATACACAAACCATACCAAGCTTCATAAAAATAGAAAATACACCCAAACCCGCAAAGAAAGGAAAGCTAAAAAGTAGGCAAAAGACGGTACCATAACGGTAGAATAACAATCAGCAAAGTGCCAAACGCTTTCATACGTCCAACGTATAGAAACACCACAGCAAACAATAACAAACACACGAAAGCCATCAGAGATTTTTCCAAACTTTGATGGCTTTTTCTTATTCATAATACCACCCTCTCATCGTTTTAGCCCATCGC